>Ga0315910_10000007_pt1 | contig 860222 bp, 811 predicted proteins | sample EdamamesoilMG_FD_204470 | JGI IMG/M metagenome (GOLD analysis project Ga0315910, IMG submission 204470) | Garden soil microbial communities collected in Santa Monica, California, United States - Edamame soil | ecosystem: Environmental > Terrestrial > Soil > Garden | place: USA: California...
TCGTGCCGGGGGCGCGCCGCCGAACTCGCTTCGTTCGCTGCGCTCTCTTCGCTCAAACACCTGCGGCGAGCTAGTTTGCCGAAGCGCGCTGCGCGCGCCGCCCCCGGCACTGCGCTCCTCGGCGCCTCACATTCGCGCCACCACCGGCCTGCCCGCTCCCTTGCTCAGGCACTGCTGTGACTCTTCGAAGAGAAGCCACGGTGACCAGGCCAGGCTGCGCGCGGCGGGTCGGCGGGGGCGCATCGGAGGCGCCGAGCAGCGCAGCTTCGGAGGGTGGCGCGCGCCAGCGCGCTTCGTGAACTGACTCGCCGCAGGTGTTTGAGTGCAGCGAACGAAGTGAGCGTAGCGAGTTCGGCGGCGCACCCTCTGAAGTGAGCAGCGCAGGGCAGTCGGCGAAGCCGACCGCCTACGTTAAGCCCACGACGGCCCGCCGTGCGCAGCCTGGCCGCAGCACAAGTCCTGGAAAGCCTCAGCGCCGGCGCAACGACGCCGGCCGGCTCGCGTGTCCCGAAGAGGCGTCCTGCTCGTCGAGCGCTGCCTCCCATTCGCCCCAGGTGCTGTCTTGCACCGTGAGGCCGTCCAGCTCGCTGTCGGTCGCCTCGACGGCCTCGGGCTCGGGCGTCACGGCGGGCGGCTGCTTCCTTGCGGTCTCGACGACAGGCGCCGCCACCGCCGGCTCGGGCGCCGCAACGCTGCGCGATACCACCTCCTGCATCAGCAAGGACGCAAGACTGCTCTGCGCGGCGGACACCGCAGGATCGGGCAGCGGCATCGGCCGCGAACGCTTGCTCATGTCGAGGAGGGCCGCACACGCAGGGCGTGCAACGCGGACTATTGCCTGCAACGTTTCGCATTCTGAACGTTTCAGGCCAGAAATTCGACGGATCCAATCAAGCGGGAGCCGCTGATCGTCGTTTGGCGACCACGTATCCGGGCTGCCCACCCAGGTGCGGGGGGCGGACGTCAGGCGTTGCTGGTCGCGCGGACTTCGTCGATCGAGGTCAGGCCTTGCAGCACTTTCTCGATGCCGTCCTGGCGCAATGTGGTCATGCCTTCGGCGAGCGCGGCGGCCTGCAGTTCCTCGGCGCGCGCGCCGGTCTGGATCAGGCGGCGCAGCGCGCGGCTGACCGGCAGCAGCTCGTGCAAGCCGGTGCGCCCGGCGAAGCCGGTGCCGTTGCAGCCGGGGCAGCCGGGGCTGTCGAAGTGGCGCAGCCGGCCGTCGCGGCCCCAGGCGCCCAGCCATTGGCGGCGCGTGGGCTCGCGGCGCGCGATCGCCTCGTCGGGCGGCAGCACGGCGAGGTAGTCGTCGAGCAGTTCGTCGAACTCGCCGTCTTGCATCGGCCGCTCGACGCGGCAAGCGCCGCACAGCCTGCGCACCAGGCGCTGGGCCACGACCAGCAGCAGCGCGTCGGCGAAGTTGAACGGGTCCATGCCCATGTCGAGCAAGCGCGTGACGGTCTCGGGCGCGCTGTTGGTGTGCAGCGTCGACAGCACCAGGTGGCCGGTCAGCGAGGCCTCGATCGCGGTGCGCGCGGTCTCGCGGTCGCGCACCTCGCCGACCATGATCACGTCCGGGTCGGCGCGCAGGAAGGCGCGCAGCGCCTTCTCGAAGGTCCAGTCGATCTTCGAGTTGACCTGCACCTGGCGCAGGCCGGGCTGGGTGATCTCGATCGGGTCTTCGGCGGTCCAGATCTTTCGCTGCGGCTGGTTGATGTGGCTGAGCGCCGAGTGCAGCGTCGTCGTCTTGCCCGAGCCGGTCGGGCCGACGCACAGCACCAGGCCGTAGGGCCGCTCGACCGCGGCCTTCAGGCGCGCGACATTGGCCTCGCTCATGCCGAGCTTGTCGACCGGCACCGGACGCGCCGAGGCCAGCACGCGCATGACCACGTCTTCGAGGCCGTTGGCGGTGGGAATCGTCGCGACGCGCAATTCGACGCGATGCGAGGCCGAGTACTTGGCGAAATTGATCTTGCCGTCCTGCGGCTTGCGGCGCTCGGAGATGTCGAGGTCGCACATGATCTTCAGCCGCCCGACCAGCGCCGCGCGATAGGTGTGCGGCAGCTCCAGGTAGGGCTTGAGCTGGCCGTCCTTGCGGAATCGGATCGTGAGCTTCTGGCGCCCGCCGTGGCACTCGATGTGGATGTCGCTGACGCCTTGCTGGATCGCCTCGACGATCATCGTGTTGACCAGGCGCACCAGCGAGTTGTCGCTCTGCTCGATCGACTGCTCGTCGTCGGTGCGCTCGGCGCTGTCGCGCTCGAGGTTCTCGATCAGCTTGCCGGCGTCCCAGGTCAGCGGCTCGAGCGCGCTCGGGTCGACCTCGGCGCCGATGCGCGCATAGGCCTCGGCCAGCGCGCTCGTGAGCTGCGGCTGGTGCGCCAGCACCGGCACCGCCTTGCACTGGCTCGCGAACTCGACCTGCTCGATCGACGCGCGCCGGCTCGGATCTTCCAGCGCGACGACCATGGCGCCGTCGCGCAGCATCAGCGGCAGCGCGCCGACGCGCGCGGCGGTGCTGTAGGGCAGCTTGCGCAGCGCGTCGGGCTCGGGCTTGAAGGCGGCGACATCGACCAGCGGATAACCCATCTTGCGCGCCAGCGCGGTCTGCAGGTCCTGGCGCGAGACGCGGCCCAGGCGCACCAGCAGCTCGCCGATCGGCACGCTGCGGTCGGTCTTTTGCTGCTCCAGCGCCTCGTCGAGCTGGGCGGTCGTGACCAGGCCCATCGCGACCAGGGCCTCGCCGATACGCACCATCGGCATGCGGCCTTGCTGCTCGATCGCCTCGAGCAGCTGCTCGGGCGTCGCGACCTGGCGCGCCAGCAGCAGCTCGCCGAGCGAGCGCTCGCCATTGCGCGCGACGATCTCGAAGCTGGCGATCTGCTCGCGCGGCACGAACAGGCGCGTCACGCGATCGCTGTCGCCTTCGGGCGGAAACAGGTAGAGGCCTTGCGCGTTCTCGACATGGCCCAGCGTCTCGCCGCAGCGCTCGCCGCCGCCGGCCAGCTGCAGCCGAAAGCCGCTGCGCGGGCGCGGGGCGCTCGACGCATCGGGCGACAGCGCTTCGATCAACGCGAGCGTGCGGAACTGGCCGAAGCGCAGCGTCGCGCTCGAGCGCGGCGGCAGCTGGACGATCGCGAAGCCCAGGCCCGGCTCGAACTGGATCAATCGACCCTTGGCGCGCTGGCCGTTGAGGCCCTCGAACTCGCAGGCCGGCGGCGACGCCGGTGCCTCGGCGGGCCCGAAGCCTTCCAGCGGCGGCGCCGGCCACGCCCAGGCGGCGTCCGCGGCCGGCAGGGCCAGGGCGGCGGGCGAGGGCGTGGAAAGGTCGCTCATGGATCGGTCATCGGCCGATCCGGCCCGGGCTTGAGCCCCCCGCGTGGGGTGGGGCTGACGGGAGCGTGACGCTCAGGGCTCGTCGATCGGCCGCTCGACATAGCCGCGCCAGCGGTCCATCGCGCGGTCCATCAGCTCGACCTGGCGCGCGAAGCGCGGGCAGGCGTGGCAGGCCATCAGGTGCAGGCGCAGCGCCAGGCGGGCGCGCAGCGGCAGCCGGCGGTCGAGCCGGCCGGTGATGAATCGTGCTGCTTCCTGGCAGCTGATGCGGATGCCCTTCATGCGCTTCGTTGTCCGAACCAGTTCAGCTGCAGGCATTCACGCAGACGCAAGCGCGCGCGATGCAGCATCACCCACAGGTTGGTCGGCGTCACCGCCAGTTCCTTACAGATCTCGTCGGTCTCGAGTTCCAGCCACTCGCGCATCAGGAACACGCGGCCGAGCTGAGGGGGCAGCTTCTCGACGCAGGCATCGAGCACGGTGATGAACTGGCGCTCGGACAGGCTGGCCTGCGGGTCGCCCCAGTCGGCCGGCGTCTCGGCGAAGTGGCCGGAGGCGTCGAACAGCGCGTTCTCGAAGTCCTCGCCGCCGCCGCCGTCGTCGTCGCTGGCCAGCGCGGTCTCGCGCGACTGGCGGCGCAGCTGGTCGACCAGCTTGTGCTTGAGGATGCCGATCAGCCAGGTCAGCGGCTGGGCGCGCCCGGCAAAGGCCTCGGGCTTCTCGAGCGCGGCCAGCAGCGTCTCGGAGACCGCGTCCTCGGCCCAGGCGTCGTTGCGCAGTTGCAGCCGCGCATAGCGCAGCAGGCGCGGGCGCATCAGTTCGAGCGAGACGGCGATGTCGTTCATCGAAGGCGAATTTCTGCGGCGCGAGTGTAAGGACCGGCGAAGGCTCGCGACACACGTGCATCGGCGCTTGCGGCCTCGGCGTCAGCCTCGGCCCCGCGGCGATGGAACCTCAACGATGTTTTCTTCAGGAGCAGACATGAACCACCGTCCCCTCATCACCGCTTCCGCCCTTGCTTGCGTGCTGTCGCTGGCCGCGATCGGCTCCGCGCAGGCACAGGACTCGGGCAAGGAGAAGTGCTACGGCATCGCCAAGGCCGGCCAGAACGATTGCGCCAACCTGAGCGGCAGCCACTCGTGCGCCGGCCAGACCAAGGACGAGATGTCGCCGGCCGACTGGAAGTACGTCGCCAAGGGCAGCTGCAAGAGCATGGGCGGCCTGTCGGCCGACGAGGCGAAGCAGAAGGTCGCCGCGATGGGCAAGAAGTGAGGCGCACGGTGCGGGCCGCCACGATGGACGCACTGCGCGCGAGCGTGGGCATCGGCCTGCGCCAGCCTCATTACCTCGAGATCGCCGAGTCGCCGCCGGCGCTCGGCTTTCTCGAGGTGCACAGCGAGAACTTCTTCGCCGACGGCGGTGCGGCGATCGCGGTGCTCGAGCAGGTGCGCGAGCGTCATGCGATCAGCCTGCATGGCGTCGGCCTCGCGCTCGGCTCGGCCGCCGGCATCGACGAATGGCATCTCGAGCGGCTGGCGCGGCTGGCCGATCGCATCGAGCCCGCGCGCGTGTCCGATCACGCCAGCTTCGCGCGCGCGCCGCTGCGCGGCGCCGGGCTCGTGCATGCGGCCGACCTGCTGCCGATCGCGTTCAGCGACGAGTCGCTTTCGATCCTGGTCGCGAACGTTCAGCGCGTGCAGGAGCGGCTGCGCAGGCCCATCCTGGTCGAGAACCTCTCGGCCTATCTCTCGTTCGACGACGATGCCTGGCTCGAGCCGGCCTTCCTGGCCGAGCTGGCGCGGCGCAGCGGCTGCGGCCTGCTGCTCGACGTCAACAACCTGGTCGTCAACGCCCTCAATGCGCGGCGCGACGGGCGCGATGCGCGCGATCCGGTCGAAGCCGCTTGCGCGTGGATCGATGCGCTGCCGCCGCACTGCGTCGGCGAGATCCACCTCGCCGGTTATGCCGACCACGGCACGCTGGTGATCGACGACCACGGCAGCCGCGTCCATGCGCCGGTTTGGGCTGTCTACCGGCATGCGATCGAGCGCTGCGGCGCCGCGGTGCCGACGCTGATCGAATGGGACACCGACCTGCCTGCGTTGTCGGTGCTGCTCGACGAGGCCGAGCTCGCGCTGGCCGCCAAGCTGGCGGTCAAGCGCGAGGAGGTGTTCGCATGAAGGATGAAGCGCTGCGCCAGCAGGCCCTGGTCGCCGAGCTGTTCGGCGCGCCGGCGCAATACGCGAGCGGCTGCGCGCAGCGCGGCGAGCGGCGCAGGCGCGGGCTGGCCGCGTATCGCGCCAACGCGGCGGCGATCGCCGAGCGCGTGATCGCGGCGCGCCATCCAGTGCTGGGCGCGCTGATCGGCAGCGAGGCGCTGGCCGTGCTGGCGCGCTCGCTGTGGCGCGCCGAGCCGCCGCGGCGCGGCGATCTGGCTTGCTGGGGCGAGGACCTGGCGGCCTATGTCGAGGCGCAGACGGCCTTGGCCGAATGGCCCTATCTCGGCGATGTCGCACGCCTCGAGACCGCGATCGCGGCGTGCGAAGCGGCGAGCGACATGGCCTTGGAGCCGGCATCGCTGGCCCTGCTGTCTGCACACGACGCTGCCGCGCTGCGGCTTCGCCTGGCGCCGCAGGTGCAGCTGCTCGCCTCGCGCTGGCCGATCGCGCGCATCCACGCGGCCCATGGGCCCGGCGCGAGTGCGCAGGACTTCGAGGCCGCACGCATCGCGCTGGCCCTCGGCGAGGGCGACCGTGTCGTCGTCTTTCGCAAGGGCTGGCGCGCGAGCGTGGAGCGCATCGATGCGGCGGGCTTCGCGTGGATGGATGCGCTTTCCCACGGCGAATCGCTGCTGCAGGCGCAGGACGACGCCGGCCCCGATTTCGACCTGGCCGCCTGGCTCACTCGCGCCGTCGCCGCGGGCTGGCTGCAGCGCGCCGAGTGCCTGTGAGCCATGCAAGCAAGGAGATATCGATGAACACGACGACCCATCCGATCGCAGCCGTGCTCGACGCGCTCACGCACTTTCTCGAGCGCCTGCAGCCGCTCGCGCAACTGGCCGCGCGGCTCTACGTCGCGCAGGCCTTCTTCGCCTCGGGCCTGACCAAGCTGCGCGACTGGGACATCACGCTCGCGCTGTTCCAGGACGAGTACCACGTGCCGCTGCTGCCGCCGGAACTGGCGGCCTGGATGGGCACCGGCGGCGAGCTGGTGCTGCCGGTGCTGCTGGCGCTGGGCCTGTGCGGACGCTTCGCGGCGCTGGGCCTGTCGGTCGTCAACGTGGTGGCGGTGCTCAGCCTGGCCGAGATCGCGCCGGCCGCGCTGCAGCAGCATGTGTTCTGGGGCAGCCTGCTGGCCGGGCTGCTGCTGTGGGGGCCGGGGCGCTGGTCGCTCGACGCGTGGTGGTGGCCGCGGCTGATGCGCGGCTCCCGTTAGAAATCGCGCGGACGGAAGTCCAGCAACATCGGCGAGGGGCAGCGGCCGTTGTCGTCGCGCGGCAGCACCTCGGTCTTGTCGATCGCGCGCAGCACGGCGTCGTCCCAGGCCGAAATGCCGCTCGACTTGACGAGCTTGCGTCCGGTGATCGTGCCGTCGGGGGCGCAGCGCACTTCGACGCTGGCCAGCGGGTTGCCCGCGATCTCGTCGGTGAAGGTCACGTTGGGCTTGACGCGCGCCTTGACGCGCCCGCCATAGCTGGCCGACGGCCCGGCCGACTGCATCGCGGTGCCGGTGCTGTTCTCTGCGCCGGTCGCGCCGGCCTGGCCCATCACGCGCGCGAGCTGGTCCTGGCGTGCCTTGGCGGCCAGCGCTTCCTGCTTCTTGCGCTCGGCGTCGTCCTTCTTTTTCTTCTCGGCCTCGTCGAGCTTCTTCTGCTCGTCGGCCTTCTTCTGCGCCTCGAGCTTCTTCTGCTTGTCTTCGGCCTCGCGCTGCTCGCGTTCCTTCTGCAGCTTTTTCTGCTTTTCGATCGCGATGTCGGCTTCCGATCGCTCGGGCACCGGCGGCGGCTTGACGACCGGCGGCTCGACCACCGGCTTCGGTTCGGGCTTGGGTTCCGGCGTGGGCGGCGGCGTCGCCGGCGCGGCGGCGATCTGCGGCACGGCGGCCCACAGCTCGGCCTCGACGCCCTCGGGCTCGCTGCTGCGCCAGCTGACGCCCAGCGCCAGCGCGACGATCAGGCCGGCATGCGCGATCAGCGCGAACAGGCCGCCGCGCGAAAGCGCATCGGTCTTGCGCGGGCGCAGCTGGTCGGCGTCGCGGTCGACTCGGAGCTGGTCGGTCTTCACCATGGCTTCAGTTCAGGCATTCAGTTCGCGCTGCCCGCCTTGACCGCAAGGCCCACGCGCTGCACGCCGGCCTTTTGCAGCGTGTCCATCACCTGCACCACGCTTTCGTACTTGACGCTCTTGTCGCCCGCGATCACGACCGGCGCATTGGCGCTGCCGCCTTGCGCGCTCTTCACGCGCGCGGCGATGTCCTTCAGCGAAATGCGCTGCGAATCGCCGCCGTCGACGCGCAGTTTGAGCTGGCCGTCGCCAGCGACCTGGATCTCGATCACGTGGTCGGGCTGGCGCTTGGCGGCGCCGACACTGGGCAGGTCGACGACACCGGTGGTGATCAGCGGCGCGCTGACCATGAAGATGATCAGCAGCACCAGCATCACGTCGATGAAGGGGACCATGTTGATCTCGTTCATCGAGCGCCGGCGCGTGCCGTGGCGGGCGGCGAGGGCGGCCATCGCGGACTCCTTCGCTTCAGTGCCCCGCCGGCTGGCCGGCGTTGCGCTGCAGGATGTTGCTGAACTCTTCGATGAAGGTCTCGAGCTGGATCGCGATGCGATCGATGTCGCGCGCGAAGCGGTTGTAGGCCAGCACCGCCGGGATCGCCGCGAACAGGCCGATCGCGGTCGCGACCAGGGCCTCGGCGATGCCGGGCGCCACCGTCGCCAGCGTCACCTGCTGCAGGTTCGCGAGGCCCGTGAAGGCATGCATGATTCCCCAGATGGTGCCGAACAGGCCGATGTAGGGCGAGACCGAACCGACCGAGCCGAGGAAGGAGAGCTTGGACTCGACGACGTCGAGCTCGCGCTGGAAGCTCGCGCGCATCGCGCGGCGCGCGCCGTCGAGCAAAGCGCCGCTGTCGGCGACGCGCTTTTCGCGCAGCTTGAAGAACTCGCGCATGCCGGAGGCGAAGATGCGACTCATGGGGCCGTCGCGGTCGGCGCGCTTGATCGCGTCGTCGTACAGCGCCTGCAGCGTCTGGCCGGACCAGAACTCGCGCTCGAAGCCGTCGTTGAGCGCGCGCACGCGCTTCAGGCCGAACAGCTTGCTGAAGATCACCGTCCAGCTCGCCAGCGACATCGCCAGCAGGATCGCGATGACGATCTGCACGACGAAGCTCGCATGCAGCACGAGGTTGATGATCGATAGGTCCTGGGTGTTCATCGTCGGTCGTCGAGAAGGTGATCGGTTCAGGCGCCGAGGCGCTCGAGGATGCCGGCCGGAATGCGGCGCGGCTTGAAGGTCTGCACGTCGACGCAGCCGATGCGGATCGTGCCTTCGGCCAGCAGCTGCGCATCGCCGCCCGGCCGCGTGCACCAGGCCTGCTGCGCGACCGCCAGGCTGGCGCGGCCTTGCTCGACCAGGCGCACGGTCACGTCGAGCACGTCGTCGAGCTTGGCCGGCTGCAGGTAGCGCACGGCCGTCTCGCTGACCACGAACATCGCTTGTTCATCATTGCGCATCGCTTCTTGCGAAAAGCCGAGCGCGCGCAGCCACTCGGTGCGCGCGCGCTCGAAGAACTTGAGGTAGTTGGCGTAGAACACGACGCCGCCGGCGTCGGTGTCCTCCCAGTAGACGCGCAATGCGAAGCGGAAGTTCTCGGTCACGGTCGGAGATTTGCTGCGGCGTCGAACGGCGCGCCGCCAAGGGGCGAAAGCATAAGGCCTGCCACCGTGGGGCAGGCCGCAGGCGCTCAGGGCGTCGAGACGACCTTCTTGTAGACCGGGCCCCAGACCGGATGGCCGGCCTCGGCCTTGTTCAGCGCGAAGGCGGGATCGGCTTCGCGCGCGGCGCGGAACGAGGCCTCGCACTGCTTCATGCGCTTGCTGGTGCAGAAGATGAAGGCCAGCGTCTTGTGCGCCGCGGCGCGGTCGGCGCGTGCCGCGAGGCCGAGGTTCAGCGCTTCGGTGAGACGCTGCTCGGCATTGCGGTACTGCGCGTCGTCGTAGGCGCGCAGGCCGCCGAGCAGGGCGCGCTCGGCGGGCCGCGCCGACAACTCGACCACGCTGACCGGCTCGGGCACCGGGCAAGCAGGGGCCGGCGCAGGGGCCGGGCAGACCAGCGGTTCGGGAGCCGGCGCGGGCGCCGCGGCACCGCGTTGCGGCACGGTTTCGCAGCCGGCGAGCGCCAGCGCGAGCATCGCCAGCGCGAGGCTGGACAGAGAGGTCTTGTGCATCATGAGCCGAAGCGGTGCTTCACGAGCACCGGGTCGTTGCCGTCGACTTCGACGACGACGCGATGGGGCGAAAAAGCGCTGTTGCGCAGCACGATCTCGTGGCGGCCGGTGGCCAGCTCGAGGCGCGTGAGCGGCGGCGCGATGCCTTGCGCCTTGCCGTCGACGACGACCTCGGCCCAGGGCGCGACGGCGATCTGCACGACGCCCTTGGTGGGCGCGGCGACGACGGGCGCCGTGACCGCAGCCTCGACCACCGGGGCAGGCTGCACGAGCGGCGCGACCGCGGCCGAGGCCGGCTGGGCCGGCTCGGGCACCACGGCCGGTTGCGCGACCTCACGTGCCGGTGCTTCGTCATGCGAAGCCAGCGTGTGCCACACGCCCGCGACCGCGATCAGGAGACCGAGCGCGGCGACGCCGGCCAGCAGCGCGCGTTGCATGCGTCGCGGCGCCGGCTCGTCCTCGCCGACCGCGAGCGATTCGGGATGCTCGCGCAGCCACTGGCGCAGCTCGCGCGCCAGCACGCGCGCCGACGGCTGGCGCAGCGCCGGATCACGCGCCAGCGCCTGCGCGGCGATCGCCGCCAGCGCGGCGGGAACCTGCGGCGCGACCTCGTTGGCCGGGCGCGGCGGTGTCGCCAGCACGGCCTGGCCGATCGCTTCGAGCGAATTGCCGGGGAAGGCCTTGCGGCCGGTCAGCAACTCCCACAGCACGGCGCCGAGCGCGAACACGTCGGTGCGGGCATCGGTCTCGCCGCCTTCGATCTGCTCGGGCGCCATGTAGTGCGGCGATCCGGCCTGGGTGTCTTGCTGCTGCGGGCTGCCGTCGCGGCGCGCGCGCACGATGCGCGCGATGCCGAAATCCAGCACCTTGGGCGTGCTGCGCCCGACCATGAAGATGTTGGCCGGCTTGATGTCGCGATGGATCACGCGCTTGCCGTGCGCATAGGCCAGCGCATCGGCGACGCGGCGCACGATCAGCGCGGCTTCGCCGGCCGTCGGACGCCAGCCTTCGGCGAGGCGCTGGCGCAAATCCTTGCCGTGCAGCAGCTCCATCGCGATGTAGGCGCCCTCGGGCCGGATGCCGGCATCGAAGACGGTCACGATGTTCGGGTGCGACAGCCGCGCCGCGGCGCGCGCCTCGTTGAGGAACAGCTGGTGCAGCGAGTCGCGCGAGGTCATCGACGAGGGCACTTCGCCGGCCGACGGGTCGCGCAGGTTCAGGGTCTTGATCGCGACGCGGCGCGACAGCAGCGGATCGTCGGCCGCATAGACGCTGCCGATGCCGCCTTCGCCGATCTTGCCGCGCAGCGTGTAGCGGCCCAGGCGCTCGGCGCCGGGCGCGTCGTCGAGCTGCACCGTGTCGCTGACGGTGCTGGCGTGTTGGGTCAAGCCGATGGTGCTGAGCGCGCTGTCGCTCGCGCCGCGACGGCGATGAAGGCGGTTGCGCAGCGCACTGCGCAGTCGCGTCAACCGAGGCAGGGACGACGCACCGGTCGGCGAACTCGTCATTTCGGACATCCTGCGAGCTTAATGTCTGACGGTGATGGCTCGACCAATCGCCCTGCTTCGATTGCAGCGGTTCGTAACCGATTGCCCAGCCGGCCGCGCCGGCGCTAGCGCGAGGCCAGGGCGCGTCGCATGCGCGCGACGCTGGTCTCGAGCTGCTCGAGGCTGTTGGCGAAGCTCAGGCGCAGGAAGCGGGCGGTGTCGGCATGGCCGAAGTCGCGGCCCGGTGTCAGCGCGACATGGGCGCTGTCCATCAGCTCGAAGGCGAGCTCCCAGCTGGTCTGGCCGGGGCGCAGATGGCCGGAACAGTCGGCCCAGGCGTAGAAGGCGCCGTCGGGCATCACCGGCACCGGCAGGCCCAGATCGGCCAGCGCGGGAACGATGGCGTCGCGGCGCGCGCGAAACGCGGCGCGGCGGCGCTCGAACTCGGCGATCGATTCCGGCTGGAAGCAGGCCAGCGCGGCATGCTGGGCGACCGTCGAGGCGCAGATGAAGAGGTTCTGCGCGAGCTTTTCGACCGGCGCGACCAGGTCGCGCGGCAGCACGATCCAGCCGAGCCGCCAGCCGGTCATGCAGAAGTACTTCGAGAAGCTGTTGATCGAGATCACGTCCTCGCCGTGTTCGAGCGCGCTGTGGCCGAAGGCCTCGTCGTAGCTCAGGCCGAGGTAGATCTCGTCGACGATCGTGACGCCGCCGCGCGTGCGCACCGACTGCACGATGCGGCGCATCTCGTCGCGCGCGATCGAGGTGCCGGTCGGGTTGGACGGCGAGGCGAGCAGCACGCCGCGCGTGGCGTCTCGCCAGGCGGCCGTGACGCCGTCGGCAGTGGGCTGGAAGCGTTGCTCGGGGCCGCAGTCGAGCAGCACCGGCGTCGCATCCGCCGCGGCGACGAAGTGCCGGTTGCAGGGGTAGCTCGGGTCCGGCATCAGCACCTCGTCGCCGCGCTCGAACAGCGCGAGGCACGCGAGCTGCAGCGCGGCCGAGGCGCCGGCCGTCACAAGGATGCGCTCGGGGTCGATGTCCAGCCCGAAGCGCTGCGCGTACCAGGCCGAGATCGCCTCGCGCAGCGCAGGCAGGCCGGCGGACTGCGTGTATTGCGTGCGGCCGGCGGCGAGGGCGCGCTGGGCGGCATCGAGCACCGCGGGCGCTGCGGTGAAGTCGGGCTCGCCGATGTTGAGATAGATCATCGGCTCGCCGCCGCGGGCCGGATCGCAGGCCGGGCTGGCGGCGATGCGCGCCGCGGCCTTGGCGCACTCCATCACGTAGAACGGCTCGATGTGATCGAGGCGACTGGCAGTCTTCATGGCCCGGTACGTCGTAGTTCGAGCGGCATCATAGTCATCGCTTCGGGCGCGGCACGATGATTGCCGCGCCGCAGGATGGCTTCCGATATCCGCAAAGGCCAGGCGCCGCCCACGCTGACACGTGAGGCCTTCCGCGAGCGCTTCAGGGCCGACTACCGCGACCCGGCCTTCGATGCCGAGCAGGATGCGATCGATCGCCTCGAGGCCATCGCCTGGGACGCATACAGCGAGGGCCGCAAGGCGCCGCATACCGAGAAGGCCGGCGCGCCGTTCGCCGACCCGCAGTACGACCTCAGTTCCGAGTGGCTCGAGACGCATCGCCGCCTCGAGAGCGCACAACGCGAGTGGAGCTTGCCCACGACGCCCAGCCGGGCGCTGCTGGTGGCCTGCGGCCCGCGCAACGACGGCACCTGCCCCGGCGAGATGTCCAAGACCTGGCGTCTCACGAACATCGCGCGCCAGGCCCTGCAGGGCGCCGGTATCGAGACGGATGTGCTGGACCTGAGCTGGCTCACGTCCGACTACCGGCGCCACATCCATCCGTGCAAGGGCTGCGTGTCGACCGCGATGCCGCTGTGCCATTGGCCTTGCAGCTGCTATCCCAACCATGCGCTGGGGCAGGTCAACGACTGGATGGCCGAGATCTACGAGCGCTGGGTACGGGCCCATGGCGTCTTGCTGCTGACGCCGGTGCACTGGTACCAGGCGACGAGCCCGCTCAAGCTGATGATGGATCGCCTGGTCTGCGCCGACGGCGGCAACCCGGATCCGACCAGCACCGGCGGCAAGGATGTCGAAAAGGCCAAGCAGCTCGAACTCGACGGCTGGCCTTACCCGAAGCATCTGGCCGGACGCGTCTACGGCGTCGTGGTGCATGGCGACGTGGCGGGCATCGAGGGCGTGCGACGCTCGCTGTCCGACTGGCTCGACTGGATGGGGCTGGTCGATGCCGGGCCGCGCAGCCGGCTGGATCGCTTCATCGGCTACTACGAACCCTACGCAACCAGTCACCAGGCGCTGGATCGCGACACCGACGTGCAAGAGGAAGTGCGCGATGCCGCGCTGGCACTGGCCGGTGCCATTGCGCTGGCGCGCGGCGGCCGACGGCCGGACCCGGGTGGCGGCCTGTCCCGGCCGCGGCCCAAGTGAGGCTTGCGGATCAGCGGCGCGCCTGGACTTCGGTCGGGCGCAGCGTCGCGGCGGCCTTGTCGAGCACGCCGTTGACGTACTTGTGGCCGTCGGTGCCGCCGAAGGACTTGGCGAGTTCCACCGCTTCGTTGATCGCGACGCGGTAGGGGATGTCGATGCAGTGCGCGAGCTCGTAGGCGCCGATCAGCAGCACGCCGTGCTCGACCGGCGACAGCTCGGTGGTCTTGCGGTCGACGTGGCGCGAGAGCACCTCGTCGAGCGCCGCGGCTTCGCGGATGCAGCCGTGCAGCAGCGCGTCGAAGTGGGCGCTGTCGGCGAGGCGGAACTCGTCTTGCTCGCGCATGTGGGCGTCGATCACGCCAGCCTCGGCGCCGCCGACCAGCCATTCGTACAGGCCTTGCAGCGCGAGCTCACGCGAGCGGCGACGCGACGACTTCTGTGCCGACGGGCGCTTGCCGGCGGGCTTCTTGGGGGCAGGAGAAGCGGGGGCGTCGCTCACGTCAGGTCTTCCAGCAGGTTCGCCATCTCGATCGCGACGCCGGCGGCGTCGCGACCCTTGTCCTCGGCGCGGGCCCAGGCCTGGGCCTCGTTCTCGACCGTGAGGATGGCATTGGCGATCGGGATCGCGTGATCGAGCGACACGCGCGTGACGCCCGCGCCGCTCTCGTTGGCGACGAGCTCGAAGTGATAGGTCTCGCCGCGGATGATGCAGCCCAGCGCGATCAGCGCGTCGAACTCGTCGCGCTGCGCCATCGCCTGCAGCGCCAGCGGCACTTCGAGCGCGCCGGGCACGGTGACGTGCTCGATGTGCTTGTCGGCCACGCCCAGGCGCGCCAGCTCGGCCTTGCAGGCCGTGGCCAGCGCGTTGGTCAGCTCGGCATTGAAGCGTGCCTGCACGATGCCGATGTGCAGGCCATCGCCGTCGAGCGAGGTGGTGGACGAGCCGGTGTCGGCGCCTTGCATCGTGACTCCTTGATCGATGAACGCTGCGTCAGGCCGCCGACACGAAGCCGGTGACCTCGAGGCCGTAGCCGGTCATGCTGGGCATGCGACGCGGGCTGCCGAGCAGCTTCATGCGCTGCACGCCCTGGTCGCGCAGGATCTGGGCACCGACGCCGTAGGTGCGCAGGTCCATCTGGGCCGGCCGCGTGGATTCGTCGCGCGGTGCGGCCAGGCCGTCGAGCAGCATGTCGCCGGCCTCGCCGCAATTGAGCAGCACCGCGACGCCGCGCTTGGATTCGCGCAGCGCGCCCAGCGCCTTGCCCAGCGGCCAGGAGTGGTGGCATTCGCCGACGTCGAGCAGGTCGAGCACCGACAGGGGCTCGTGCACGCGCACCAGCACCTCGTCGTCGGCGCTCCAGTCGCCGGTCTTGAGCGCGAGGTGCACGCCGCCGGAGCGATCGCGGTAGGCGGTGGCTTCGAAGGGGCCTTGCGGCGTGGTCAGCGTGCGCTGTCCGACGCGCTCGACCAGGCTTTCGTTGCGGCTGCGGTAGCCGATCAGGTCGGCGATCGTGCCGATCTTCAGGCCATGCGTCTCGGCGAAGACTTGCAGGTCCGGCAGGCGGGCCATGGTGCCGTCGTCGTTCATGATTTCGCAGATCACGGCCGACGGCGTCAGCCCGGCCATCTGCGACAGGTCGCAACCCGCTTCGGTATGGCCGGCGCGCATCAGCACGCCGCCGTCTTGCGCCTGCAGCGGGAAGATGTGGCCGGGCTGCACGAGATCGGTTGCCTTGGCGTCGCGGGCGACCGCGGCCTGCACCGTGCGGGCGCGGTCGGCGGCCGAGATGCCGGTGGTCACGCCGGTCGCCGCCTCGATCGAGACGGTGAAGGCGGTGCCGTGCTGGGTGCCGTTGCGCACCGCCATCGGCGGCAGCTGCAGGCGCTCGCAGCGCTCGCGCGTGAGCGTGAGGCAGATCAGTCCGCGGCCGTGCTTGGCCATGAAGTTGATCGCTTCGGGCGTGACGTGGTCTGCGGCCAGCACGAGGTCGCCCTCGTTCTCGCGGTCTTCCTCGTCGACGAGGATGACCATGCGGCCGGCAGCCAGCTCGGCGATCAGTTCGGGTACGGGTGCAATCGGCATAAGCCCGCAATTGTAGGTTGCGGGCGCCGCCGGTCCGGTCTCAGGGCTTGTGGCCGGCCGCGAGCATGCGCTCGACGTAGCGGGCGATCAGGTCGATCTCGAGGTTGACGCGCGATCCCTGCGCCAGGCGGCCGAGCGTGGTGTGCTCGAGCGTGTGCGGGATCAGGTTGATGCTGACCTCGGTGTGGTCGGGGGTGTCGGCCACACGGTTGACGGTGAGGCTCACGCCGTTGACCGTGATCGAACCCTTGTAGGCCAGGAAGCGGCCGATGTCGCGGGGCGCGGCGATGCGCAGCTCCCACGACTCGCCGACCGGCGCGAAATGCGTGACCTCGCCGATGCCGTCGACATGGCCCGAGACCAGATGGCCGCCGAGGCGGTCGTTGGCGCGCAGGGCCTGCTCGAGGTTGACTGGGCCTTCGGCGTCGAGGCCCGCGGTTCGCGCGAGGCTTTCGGCCGAGATGTCGATCGTGAACTGCGCGGCGGCTTCGTCGTACGAGGTGACGGTCATGCAGGCGCCGTTGAGCGCGATGCTGTCGCCGAGTTGCACGCCGGCGAGCCAGCCGGCGGGCGTCGCGATCGTGAGGCGGCGGCCGTGCGACGGGTCGGCGCCGAGTGCCTCGACGCGGGTGATGCGGCCGAGGCCGGTGATGATGCCGGTGAACATGGCGGCGATTGTCGCCGCGCCGGCAAAGACCTCAGAACTCGTCGCTGCCGTCGCCACCGTATGGGCGAGCCAGGATGCGCAGGTCCGGCCCGACGGGCTCGACGGCGTGGAAGCGCAACGCCAGCGCGGCGTCGAGCCGCTCGAGCGGCCCGAAGCGCGCCATCTCGCGGCCCAGGCCGATCATCGTCGGCGCGAGGTAGACGAGGAATTCGTCGACCAGGCGCTCGCGCATCAGCGAGCCGTTGAGCTTGTGGCCGGCCTCGACATGCAGCTCGTTGATCTCGAAATTCGCGGCGAGGTCGTCGAGCACCGCGCCGAGATCGACCTTGCCCAAGTCGCCCGGCAGCGCACGCACCGTGACGCCGGCATCGGCCAGCGCCTTGGCACGCGCCGCGGCAGCGGGCTCGGCAAGATCGAGCGCGCAATAGACCAGCACGCGGCCGGGCGGCTGCACGATGCGCGCGATGGGCGACAGCTCGAGCCGCGAGTCGATCACGACGCGCCAGGGCTGGACCTCGGTCTCGACCAGGCGCACGTCGAGCCGCGGGTCGTCTTCGAGCACGGTGCCGATGCCGGTCAGCAGCGCGCCGGCGCGGCGGCGCCAGGCATGGCCGTCGATGCGCGCGGCCTCGCCGGTGATCCATTGGCTCACGCCGTTCTCGAGCGCGGTGCGGCCATCGAGCGAGGCGGCGATCTTCATGCGCACCCAGGGGCGCTTGCGCAGCATGCGCGAGAAGAAGCCGATGTTGAGTTCGCGTGAGGCCTGGGCCGCTTCGCCGCCCACGAGCTCGACCTCGATGCCGGCGGCCCGCAGCCGCGCGATGCCCTGGCCGGCGACGCGCGGGTTCGGGTCCTCGATCGCGACGACGACCTTGGCGAGGCCCGCATCGATCAACGCGTCGCAGCAGGGCGGCGTGCGGCCGTGATGCGAGCAGGGTTCGAGCGTGACGAAGGCGGTCGCGCCGCGCACATCGTGGCCGGCGGCGCGCGCCGCGCGCAGCGCGACGACCTCGGCATGCGGCCCGCCGGCGCGCTGCGTCGAGCCTTGGCCCAGCACCGTGCCCGACGCGTCGACCAGCACGCAGCCGACGCGCGGGTTCGGCTCGCAGACGCCGATCGCTTCGGCGGCGAGATCGAGCGCGGTGCGCAGCGGCGTGTTCTTGGCGGCGGTGTTCATCGGGGCGCAAGCGTAAACCACCGGCGCTTGGGTGCCGGACTCACGGCGCGTGCTGCTGCGTGCCGGCCGGGCAATCACCGTGTGCGGCGAGGAAGAAGTTCTGATGGTCGAGGGTCAGGTCGACGAGACGATAGACCTGTGGATGGTCGCGGTTGTCGCTCGCGTTGGCGCCGGGCGTGTAGCGGCAGACCTTCTGATGGCCGACGGGTGCCGGCGTGATGTCGGTGCGGCCCGACCAGACCGGCGCGCTGGCCGGATCGCCATCGTGGTCGGACGGCTGGATCAGGCAGACGTAGGACTGGTAGCCGGCGATCGCGCCGAGGCCGTTCGGATCGATCGCATCGGCGACGTAGCACTCGGGCGGGCCGACGGCGTACTGCATCGCCGAGAACGCGATGCCGGTGGCTGCATGGCTCGCGGCATCGCTGCCGATGAAGCCCGTCAGCAGGTAGGCGTCCATCGGCGTGCAGGCGGTGGCGATCGCGGTGTGATCGTCGGGTTGCGAGTCGCAGTGCGCGAGCAGCTTGCCGTCGCGGTCCGAGAACACCAGCCAGCCGCCCGAGGCGCCGGGCCATCGGGACGTGCTCTTGCCGGCGTTGTCGCCACCGAGCTTGATGGCCTGCATCGGGATGCCGATGTCGCGGCCCTTCGGCCAACGCAGGATGCCGCCGGTGATCGGCGGCAAGCTCAGCGTGCCGGCATCGGCTGGATCGGAGCGTGCGATCGCCGATGCGAGGTCGAGCGATTGAGTATCGCCGGCGCGATCGGCCCAACTGACGATGACCTGCACGCTGCGCCGCATGTCGCGACGATGGCCGCCGAGCTCGGTGTTGCGCGTGAAGAGCGTGTTGCCGTGCGCACCCGTTGCGGTATCGGCGCTCGCATGCAGACCCTCTTCGGTCTGCGAGTCGGGCAGGTCGTTCCAGGCGATCAGCGAGCCGTTCGCGTCGATGCTGGCGAACGAGCGCAGCGCTTCGACCCTGTGCTGCGCGAGCTGCAAGGCCTCGCTGCGCTGGCGCGCGAGATCACCGTTGCGCCACATCGCGGTCTGCATGCCGGCCAGTGCCAGCATGCCGAAGGCAAGCACGACCAGCGCGATGAGCGCCTCGATCAACGAAACGCCGCGAGCGCGCGGCGCGAGGCGCGGATTCATCTCAGAAGTCGCGCCAGCTGCCCGGCACGCGCACCATGCGGCCACCCTGGTTGCGCAGCGTCTCGAGCAAGGGGCCGTCGTAGTCGATCGAGCCGATGCCCTCGTTGCGGATGCTCTGACGCGAGATCGCGGCGCCATGGACGATCGTGCTGCCGCTCCAGTCGGCGCGCTCGGCATAGAGCAGACCCCAGACCTCGTGACGGCCCTCGAAGCTCATCGAACCGGACGACACGATCATCACCGGCTCGGTCGGGCTGCCGAGCAAGGCTTCGCCCGTGAAGCGGAGTGGGCCGTCGACATAGACGTGGCGGCACTTCAGCGTCGCGTCGTCGAGCTTGTCGAGCAGGGCTTGCGCATTGCCTTGCGCGTCACCACCCTCGACGAGGCATGGCGCGGCTTGCGCCCGCAAGCGCGCCAGCGGCATGCCGAGGATGCCCGCGAACATCGAGCCGGCCGACGATGACAGGTCATGGAGATCGTCGTCGTTCGCACTCATCGCGAGCGCGGCGGGTGTGCCGGGTAGCGTTGCCAAGGTCGGGTTGCCGGATCCGGCCGCGCAGCCGGGCATGGCGGCTTCTCCGGCGCGGGTCGATCCGGCCGCATAGGTGGCCTGACCGATGCGGATGCGGCTGCCCGCATCGATCAGCTGGCCGCGAGCGCGCGTGTCGCGGTTCGTGATGGCGAAGGCGCCGCAGATCTCGGCCCAGCTGCCGGTGGTCAACGCGGAGGCGGGCACTGCGCGCAAGGCCGGGCGCCACTTCAGAATCACGTGCACGGTCGCCAGACCTTCGCCGGCCAGACCCGCGCCGGGCACGCACGGACTCGCGGCATTGCTGCAGCCGGCCGAACTGAGCACGATGGCGTGCGGGTCGGCTGCGACATCGGCAAAGCTCACCGTGAAGACGGGGTGCTCGCCCGTGAACGCCGCGGTGCCGCTCGAAGGGCATGCGCAGGCCAGCGTCGTGCCGTCAATGCGGCAGCCTGGGCGAACGCCGGCCAGCGGTTGGAAGTCGCGCGAATCGCCAGAGCCGATCGTCGGCAGATAGCGGTCGCGAAACGATGTGCTGGCGGCGCCCGGCGTGCAGCTCGCGTCGATGCCCGCGCTGGCGTTGAGCATCGCGGTGGCCCATTCGATGCCTGCCTCGGCGGCTTCGAAGGCCTTGGTCGCGCGAACTTGATTGGCCGAAGTCCGCTGCTCGAACAACGCACTGCGGTGGACGTACAAGGCCAGCAGCGCCATCGCGAACAGCAGCAGCTGGACCACGATCAGCGCGGCGGTGCCGTGCTGGCGGGCGGGTGTCGGTCTCATCGGAATCTCGTCAAGGACACGAGGGATGCGTGAACTCGTCATTGCGCACTCGCACCGAGGCTTCCATGCGGCGCACGAGGCTCCTGTCCGCGCCCGACTGCGCTTCGATGCCGATCAGAAAGCGCCGCACGACCAGCGAAGGGCAACCCGCCGCGCCCGGCGCGCAAGCCGGCGTGCACAGCTCGCCGAGCGGGATCTCCTGCGCCTGCGATGTCACGTTGAAGTCGGTGACGCGCAAGGAGTCGATATCGGTGAGCGGCTGCCAGCTGCCGAGGAGGTGGCCCTTGAGCACGGCGTTGTCGACGCGAAAGCCGAGGTAGCCGCTTCCGTCGTGGTCGAAGCGGGTCTCGCTGTCCGAGTCGGTCGACGTCGGCGTCATCGCGCGATAGGGATTCGCCGTCGCGGCCGGCTTCGCGCCGTCGAGGGCACGGTCCCAGTAGCCGGCATTGCGCATCTCGCGCGCGACGGTGTCCAGCACGGCACGCATGTCGTGGTTCAGTCGCGCGTCGGCCAGCAGCAGTCGGCTGTGGTGCAAGTAGTCGACGAAGAACTTCGATGCGCCGGCCACCAGGAACAGGCCCAGCGCGATGCCGACCATCAGTTCGGCCAGCGAGAAGCCCCGTTCGCGATGGCTCATGACCTGCTCCTCAGCGCCGCCAGCAGGCCTTGGCGTCCGCGGCGCCGAACGCACCGCAGCCGCCTTCGTCCATCGACGCGGCGCTGTAGCGGCCGGTGGCATTGCTCCAGCTCAGCCGAAGGCATTGGCAGGGCGCGTCGTCCGACTGGCTCGACGCGGGCCGCGCACGGGCGGTGACGGTGTAGCCGGTCGCGCTGGCATCGGCGACGCTGATCGCGTAGTGCCCGCCGGGCGAGTCGTAGCTGGAGACTGCGCCGGTGGCCGGCGTGATCCGCAAGCCATCGGCGCTGCTGCCAAGCTCGGCCGAGTAGCTCGCACGGCTCGCGCGAAAGTGCTCCTGGGCCTGCTGGATGCGCGCGACTTCAGCGATCGCATCGCTGCGTCTGGCCTTGCGAATCACACTCTGGTAGGTGGGCAGCGCGATCGCCGCGAGCACGGCCGCGACGACCAGCGCGACCATCATCTCGATCAGCGTGAAGCCGCGCTGGTTGTCGCACTTGCGCATGCCGGCGATGGGCTTTCGCTGCCAGCAGGTGCGCGCACGACCGGTCGGGGCGACGACCACATCGCGTCCCTCGCCGCTGGCGTTGACCAGCCCGACCGTCACCCCTGGCGACAGCGTGCCGAGTCGCCCCGAGATCGTCGCCGGAATCGGGATCTCCTCGAGCCAGATCCCGTCGCTGCGCGGCCAGCTCACGGTCTGGAACTCGGTCGCATCGGACCGGCAACTGCTGCTGCCATCGGACTTGCACGAGCAGTGTCCGCGTGTGCCGCTATAAAAGACGTAGCAGCTGCCCGACGCATCGCTGCCGAACGTGACGCTCAGGTTGTCGTTGCGCAGCACCGCCTCGCTGCGTGCGTGCTGGAAGTCCTGCGTGATCGACTGGGCCAGCCCCTCGAAGCGGCGCCGTTCGATCAGCCCGACCATGCCGCCGGCCGACAGCGTGGCCAGCACGGCCAACAGCGCGCAGACGACGAGCGCCTCCAACAGCGAGACGCCTCGCTGGCGGTAGCGACGAACCATGTTTTCCTCCCTCGACGACCTCGTGTCGGGTCGTTGTTGGGAGGCACTTTAGGCAGATGCGCCGATGTTGCGACCCCCATTGGGGGGTTCGCCAATGCGATCAAATCTCTTTGATCAGCCGGCTGAACTCGTCGACGCCTTCGAAACTTCGGTACACCGATGCAAAGCGCACGTAGGCGACCTTGTCGAGCTTCTTGAGCTCGCGCATGACCATCTCGCCGATCTTGCTCGAGGGCACCTCGTTGACGGCGCTGGCCAGCAGCTTCTCTTCGATGCGCGCGAGCGCCGCATCGACCTGGTCCATGCTCACCGGGCGCTTGCGCAGCGCCAGCGCCATCGACGCCTGGATCTTGCGGCGGTCGAACTCGCTGCGGCTGCCGTCCTTCTTCACGATCGCCGGCATGCTGAGCTCGGCACGCTCGTAGGTCGTGAAGCGCTTTTCGCACGAAGGGCAGCGGCGACGGCGACGGATCACGTCGCCTTCGTCCGATTCCCGGGTCTCGGCGACCTGGGTGTCCTCGTGGCCGCAGAAGGGGCAGCGCATGGTGGTGATTGAGCCGGCCCGGGCGGGCCGGCGTGTCGATCAGCGATAGACCGGGAACTCGCGCGTCAGCGCGGCAACCTTGGCGCGCACCTCGGCGAGGCGGGCCTCGTCGTGCGGTGCGTCGAGCACGTCGGCGACCAGGTGGGCGGTCTGGATCGCCTGCGCTTCCTTGAAGCCGCGCGTCGTCATCGCCGGGCTGCCCAGGCGGATGCCCGAGGTGACCATCGGCTTTTGCGGGTCGTTGGGGATGCCGTTCTTGTTGCAGGTGATGTGGGCGTGGCCCAGGATCGCCTCGGCTTCCTTGCCAGTCAGGCCCTTGGGGCGCAGATCGACCAGCATCACGTGGCTTTCGGTGCGGCCGCTGACGATGCGCAGGCCGCGCTCGACCAGCGTGCGCGCCATCGCATCGGCGTTCTTCACGACCTGCTGCTGGTAGGCCTTGAACTCGGGCGACAGCGCCTCCTTGAAGGCCACCGCCTTGCCGGCGATCACGTGCATCAGCGGGCCGCCCTGGATGCCGGGGAAGATCGCGCTGTTGATCTTCTTGGCGATCTCTTCGTCGCGCGTGAGGATCAGGCCGCCACGCGGGCCGCGCAGCGTCTTGTGCGTGGTCGTGGTGACGGCATCGGCGAACGGCACCGGGTTCGGATAGACGCCCGCGGCGATCAGGCCGGCGTAGTGCGCCATGTCGACCATGAAGTACGCGCCGATCGCCTTGGCGACCTTCGCGAAGCGCTCGAAGTCGATGCGCAGCGCGTAGGCCGAGGCGCCCGCGATGATCAGCTTGGGCTTGTGCTCGTGGGCGAGCCGCTCCATCGCGTCGTAGTCGATCTCTTCCTGGGCGTTGAGGCCGTAGGAGACGACCTTGAACCACTTGCCGCTCATGTTCAGCGGCATGCCGTGGGTCAGGTGGCCGCCTTCGGCGAGGCTCATGCCCATGATCGTGTCGCCGGGCTGCAGCAGGCCGAAGAACACGCCCTGGTTGGCCTGCGAGCCGGAGTTGGGCTGCACGTTGGCGAAGTTGGCGCCGAACAGCTCCTTGGCGCGGTCGATCGCGAGTTGCTCGACCACGTCGACATGCTCGCAGCCGCCGTAGTAGCGGCGCCCGGGGTAGCCCTCGGCGTACTTGTTGGTGAGCTGCGAGCCCTGCGCGGCCATCACGGCCGGCGACGCGTAGTTCTCCGACGCGATCAGCTCGATGTGCTCTTCCTGGCGATGGTTCTCGGCCTGGATGGCGGCCCAGATCTCGGGGTCGACGTTGGCGACCGTGGAGGTGCTGCGATCAAACATGGTGGGGTGGCAGTCCGCTTCGATGTGAAGACCCGGGGAACCGGCGACGTGACGTCGGCGGTCGAGGGGCTGCCCAGGCGAACGGCGGAAACGTGACGGCGGCCCATGCGGTACCGCGACCCGTCAGCGCTCCCCCGTGGGTCTCCACGTCGGGCCGGTCTCTTGGAGAGCCGGCCGTATCGCCAGTCGCGCTGCGCCGGCGAGTGTAGCGGACGCGCCCCGCGCCTCAGCGCAGCAGGGCGACCTGCTGGCCGTCGGTGGCGGCGTTCTTGGCCTCGGCCGGCTCGGCGGCCGGACGGGGCGCGGTCGGTGCGGCGACCGGCACGGTGGTCACCAGCGGTGCGAGCGGCGAGACCGCGCGGCCGGCCGCGACCTGGCGCAGGTTGGCTTGTTCGGCCAGCACCTTGCCGGCGTAGCCGCCGTCGTCGACCATGTTGGCCGCGCCGACATAGAACTTCAGGCCGCCTTCCAGCGAGCCGGCGCGCGCGATGCACTCGCGCAGCACCTGCACGCCGACGCGCAGGTTGGTCACCGGATCGAACGCGGCATGGGTGCCGCCGAAGGTCTCGTACTTGTCGTCATGCACGCGCGTCATGACCTGCATCAGGCCCTGCGCGCCGACCGCGCTTTGCGCGAACGGGTTGAAGCCGGACTCGATCGCCATGATCGCGAGGATCAGGGTCGGGTCGAGCTGGGTGCGCTGACCGACGTCCCAGGCTTCCTTGACCAGGCGGCCGACCGGCTCGACCGCGACGCGGTAGCGGCGCGACAGCCAGCTGGCGACGGCGGCCTGCTGGCGCGTCAGCTCGCGCGGGTCGGCGGCGGTCGCGCGCTGGATCGCGCCCGGCTCGGCCAGCGCGACCAGCAGGTTGGGATCGGCATCGACGCGCGCTTCCTGGCGCGATTGCAGCCAGCCGAGCGCCCGCTCTTCGAGCTGGTGGCGCAGATCGGCACGGCCGGCCAGGAACAGGCTCAGGCCGACGACGGCCAAGCCGACCAGGGCCAGCGAGTTGTGGCAAACCTCGAGCAGCCCGTGGGCGGCGTCCTTGGCGAACACGGCGACCGGCCGGCCGACGCTGCGCGCCGCGCGGGCGAGGGCGTCCTGTGCAGAGGCCAACGCTGTCATGGGGAGTCCTTTCTTCTCGGGCGACGCACGAGCGGCAACGGACATGCCGTCTTCGCTCGTACCCCGCAGCGATAATCCTCGGCGGTTACAAATCCGGATCGAAACCCGGTTGCCTGCCCAGCACTATCGCCAGCGTGGCGCCGATTGCTCGGCGCGGGTAATCCCTTGCTTGGGGAACGGGGCGCAGTCTAGGAATCGCGAAAATAACCTGTCAACCCTAAAGCGCTCGTCCTTAATTACTACTGTTTATGAAGTACGTCGACCTCCGCGACTTTATGCACGGCCTCGAAGGGCTCGGAGAGTTACGACGGGTCAAGGAGCCTGTATCCACGCGGCTCGAGATGACAGCGCTCGCCAACCGGGTGCTACGGGCCGAAGGGCCGGCGCTCCTGCTGGAGTGCCCGATCCAAGGGGGGCGGAGTTACAAATTCCCGGTGCTGGCCAACCTGTTCGGCACGCCCAAGCGGGTCGCGCTGGGGATGGGGGCGGGCTCGGTCAGTGAGTTGCGTGACATCGGGCATTTGCTGGCCTCGCTGAAAGAGCCCGAACCGCCGCGCGGCTTGCGCGACGCCGGCCGGCTGATCCAGATGGCCAAGGCGCTGTGGGACATGAAGCCGGCGACGCTGCGTTCCGGCCCCTGCCAGGAGGTGGTGTGCGAGGGCGCCGAGGTCGACCTGGCCGACTGGCCGGTGCAATGGTGCTGGCCGGGCGACATCGGCCCGCTGTTGACCTGGGGTCTGGTCGTCACGCGCGGACCGCAGGGCGTGCCGCAGCCGCGCCGGCGCCAGAACCTGGGCATCTACCGCCAGCAGGTGATCGGGCGCCGTGAAGTGATCATGCGCTGGCTGGCCCATCGTGGCGGCGCGCTCGACTTCCGCGAGTTCGCGCTGGCCAACCCCGGCAAGCCGTTTCCGATCGCGGTGGCCTTCGGCGCCGACCCGGCGACCATCCTCGGCGCCGTGACGCCGGTGCCCGACACGCTGGGCGAGTACCAGTTCGCCGGCCTGCTGCGCGGCGCCCGCACCGAGCTGGTCGACACCTCGGTCGGCGAGGGCGATCTGAAGCTGCAGGTGCCGGCCCGTGCCGAACTGGTGCTGGAGGGGCACATCCCGGTCGCGGCGCCCGGTTTCACTGGCGAGAGCGAGCACGGCGTGCCGCTCAAGGAGAAGGACGGCTACCTGCACGCGCTGGAGGGGCCGTTTGGCGACCACACCGGCTATTACAACGAGCAGGACTGGTTCCCGGTGTTTCGCATCGATCGCCTGACCCACCGCCGCGACGCGATCTACCACTCGACGTACACCGGCAAGCCGCCCGACGAGCCGGCCGTGCTGGGCGTCGCGCTCAACGAGGTCTTCGTGCCGATCCTGCAGAAGCAGTTTCCGGAGATCGTCGACTTCTACCTGCCGCCCGAGGGCTGCAGCTACCGGATGGCCGTGATCAGCATGCGCAAGTCCTACCCGGGGCACGCGAAGCGGCTGATGTTCGGGCTGTGGAGCTTCCTGCGCCAGTTCATGTACACGAAGTTCATCGTCGTGACCGACGACGACGTCGACATCCGCGACTGGAAGGAAGTGGTCTGGGCGATCACGACCCGCATGGATCCGGTGCGCGACACGACCCTGGTCGACCAGACGCCGATCGATTACCTCGACTTCGCCTCGCCGGTTTCCGGCCTGGGCGGCAAGATGGGGCTGGACGCGACCAGCAAGTGGCCGGGCGAGACCTCGCGCGAATGGGGCCGCCCGATCACGATGGATGCCGAGGTCGAGGCTCGCGTCGAGGCGCTGTTCGCGGCGCTGCAGCAAGGCTGACCCGGCCAGCGGCCCCAATCGGGCCGCAAGAGCTCATTGGGAGTTCCCGTTGGCGGGCGTCATCGACGTCACCTAATGTTCACGGGCCTGACATCAGGCAAACCCCAAAAGGCGCAGTCTCTGCGCGCCAGGCGCCCCGGACCTCATCTCTCCGGAGCTCCACGGTGGTGAACCCACCTGACCCCTCCCCACCAGTCCGGTCGGGAGGGGTATCTCTTTGGGCGCTTCTATATAGAGCGTTCAGCGCGGCGCGAGGCGGATCGCGCCGTCCAGGCGGATCACCTCGCCGTTGAGCATCTCGTTCGTGACGATCTGGTGCACCAGCTTCGCGAAGTCTTCGGGCGTGCCGAGTCGGCTGGGGAAGGGCACGTTGGCGGCCAGCGCGTCCTGCACTTCCTTGGGCATGCCGAACAGCATCGGCGTGCCGAAGATGCCCGGGGCGATGGTCATGTTGCGCACCCCGTTGCGTGCCAGGTCGCGCGCGATCGGCAAGGTCATGCCGACCACGCCGCCCTTGCTCGCCGAGTAGGCGGCCTGGCCGATCTGGCCGTCGTAGGCCGCGACCGAGGCGGTCGAGATCAGCACGCCACGTTCGCCGGTGGACTCGGGCTCGTTCTTGCACATCGCCTCGGAGGCCAGGCGGATCATGTTGAAGCTGCCGACCAAGTTGACCATGATGGTCTTGGTGAAGACCGCCAGCGGATGCGCGCCTTCCTTGCCGACCGTCTTGACCGCCGGGGCGATGCCGGCGCAGTTGACCAGGCCCATCAGCTTGCCCATCGAGACGGCTTGCGCCACCACGGCCCGGCCGTCGTCTTCGTTCGAGACGTCGCACTTGACGAAGGCGCCGCCGAGTTCCTTGGCGACGGCCTCGCCCTTGTCGGCCTGCAGGTCGGCGATGACGACCTTGGCGCCTTCGCGCGCCAGCATGCGCGCCGTGCCTTCGCCCAGGCCCGAAGCGCCGCCGGTGACGATGAAGACCTTGCCTGCGATGTCCATGTTGAGTACTCCTGTGTCGTGGGTCGGGTTGACGTTGACGTTGACGTTAACGTCAATCACGGATCGATAAAAGGGCCGCGCGATGGCGGCCCCGATGATGCCCGTGCGGGCGTGCGCCGCGTCAGGCCAGTGCGGCCAGCGCGCGCGCGGTGATTTCGTCGACCGAGCCGAGGCCCGAGATCTTGCGATGGCGCGGCGCCTGCGCGTCGCCGGTGGCAGACCAGCCGGCGTAGTAGTCGACCAGCGGACGGGTCTGCTGCTGGTAGACGTCGAGGCGCTTCTTGACGGTTTCTTCCTTGTCGTCTTCGCGCTGGATCAGTTCTTCGCCGGTCACGTCGTCCTTGCCGGGCGTCTTGGGCGGATTGAACTTGACGTGATACGTGCGGCCCGAGGCCACGTGCACCCGGCGACCGCTCATGCGCTCGATGATGGCTTCGTGCGGCACGTCGATCTCGAGCACCGCATCGATCTTGACGCCGGCGTTCTTCATCGCGTCGGCCTGCGGAATGGTGCGCGGGAAGCCGTCGAACAGGAAGCCGTTGGCGCAGTCGGGCTGGGCGATGCGTTCCTTGACGAGGCCGATGATGATGTCGTCGCTCACCAGGCCGCCGGAGTCCATGACCTTCTTGGCTGCGACGCCCAACGGCGTGCCGGCCTTGACGGCCGCGCGCAGCATGTCGCCGGTGGAGATTTGCGGAATGCCGAACTTCTGGCAGAGAAAGGCGGCCTGCGTGCCCTTGCCGGCGCCGGGCGCGCCCAACAGGATCAGTCTCATCGGAATCCTCGGGAGTTCTTGTGCTTGAGGCGACGCGCGTCGTGCGCGGCGTCCGCGCAGAAATCCGCTTGTTCGGCGGCGCGCGCTGGGCCCGGTATTGCGTGCAGGATAGCACGCACCCCTTCGTCAAACTGACTCGCGCGGCCCGGTGAAACCCTGCGCCGCAATGCAGCAGACGGCCTTCAGCGCGCGAGCAATTGGCGCACGCGCTCGAGGTCTTCGGGCGTGTCGACGCCGGGGCCCGGACGGGTCTGGCTGACGTGCACCGCGATGCGCTCGCCGTGCCACAACACGCGCAGCTGCTCGAGCGATTCGATCGCCTCGAGGGGGCTCGCGGCCAGCTTGGGATAGCGGCGCAGGAAGCCGGCGCGGTAGGCATAGAGCCCGATGTGGCGCAGTGGCGCCGGGCTCGGCAGCCGCTCGATGCCGCCTGCATTGCCGTCGCGCCACCACGGGATCGGCGCGCGCGAGAAGGTCAGTGCGCGGCCCGCGGCATCGCAGACGACCTTGACGACGTTCGGATTGCTGAACTCGGCGACGCTGTCGATCGCGTGGGCGGCGGTCGCCATCACGCATTCGCTGCGCTCGGCCAGCAGGTTGGCGCAGGCGTCGATCAGCGCCGGCTCGGTCAGCGGCTCGTCGCCTTGCACATTGACGACGATGGCGTCGTCTTCAAGGCCGAGCAGGTCGCAGGCCTCGGCCAGGCGATCGCTGCCGGTCGCATGGTCGACGCGCGTCAGCAGCGCTTGCACGCCGTGCTTGGCGCAGGCTTCGACAGTGCGAACGTCGTCGGCCGCGACCACGACGGTCGTGGCGCCGCTGCGAGACGCACGCTCGGCGACATGCACGACCATCGGCCGCCCGGCGATGTCGGCCAGCGGCTTCATCGGCAGCCGGCTCGAGGCCAGCCGCGCCGGGATCAGGACCGAAAAGCTCATGCCTGTGCCGGCTGGCTCGACGACGCGTCGTCGATCGTGCGGGCCTCGCCTTCGAGCATGACCGGGATGCCGTCGCGGATCGGGAAGGCGAGCCGGTCGGCGGCGCAGACGAGTTCGTGGTTTTCGCGCTCGTGCGTCAGCGGCCCTTTGCAGATCGGGCAGACGAGCAGTTCCATCAGGCGGGTGTCCATGGCGTTCAAGAGGGGCGGTCCGGCGGCGCGCCGATGGCGGCGTCGAGCGCGACCCACAAGGCGGGATCGGGTGCGTAGTCTAGTGGCGCCACCCACACGCGCGTCGCTGGCCGTTCGCGCGCGACGCGATCGGGGTGCAGCTTGACGGCGTCCTTCTCGGTGACGAGCAGGTCGCTCACGTCGTTGGGCCAGGGCAGGGACGTGAAATCCGCATGGTCGGGCAGCGGCAGCGGCGTGAAGCGCAGCCCGCGCGACGACAGCATCTCGAAGAAGGCCTGGGGCCGTGCGATGCCGGCCAGCGCCCAGAGCCTTCGCTCGGTATCGGGCCTGGCCAGCGCCGCAAGCGTGCGTGATTCGGCCGCGCTGCCTTGCCACCAGGCGGACAAGGGCACGAGGCCGGCCAGCGTGCGCCGCGCGATGGCGCCCGGCATGGGGGTCGATGCCTGCTCGGCGTTGTAAAGCACGAGCTGCGTCGGCGCGCGCGGTGGCGCGTCGACTGGCTCGCGCAGCGGGCCCGCCGGCAGCAGGCGGCCGTTGCCGGCGCCGCGCGCGTCCCAGACCCACAGCTCGACATCGCGGCCGAGCGCGAAGTGCTGCGCGCCGTCGTCGCTGACGATGATGTCGACGCGCGGATGTGCCGCCCGCAGCGCGCGAGCCGCGGCGACCCGGTCCTGCCCGACCGCGACCGGCACGCCCGAGCGCAGGCGGATCAGCAGCGGTTCGTCGCCGACTTCGGTCGCGTCGCTGTCGTTCGTCACGATGCGTGGCGCGCTGGCTCGGCCGCCATGCCCGCGCGAGATCACGCCCGGCTGCCAGCCGCGACTGCGCAAATGGGCGACGACGGCGAGCACGGTCGGTGTCTTGCCGGCACCGCCGGCGATGCGATTGCCGACCACGATCACCGGCACATCGAGCCGCACGACCTCGCGTCGGCCGCTCGCGAAGTCGGCACGGTGTCGCGCCGCAAGCGCGCCATACAGCCACGACAGCGGCAACAGCGCGGTCGACACGACGCCGCGATGCGACCAGGCGCGCTGCAGCGCCGCTTCGAGCCAGGCCCGTGCGGGCGGCACCGCGGTCGGCGCGCTCAGCGCGCCTCGGCGCCGGCAGCGGGCGCCGCGCCGCGCGAACTCTGCGTCGCGAAAGTCAGCTGCGACAGGCCGGCGCGGCGCGCCGCGTCCATCACGTTGATCACGCTCTGGTGCGCTGCCGAAGCGTCGGCGGTGATGATCACCATGCGCTCGCGCTGGCCTTCCGAGGCGATCGCCATGGCTTGCGCGAGTTCGTCGACGCCGCGGCCGACGACGGATTGGCGGTTGACCATGTAGCGACCGTCGGCGCTGACCGTGACGACGATCTCCTTGGGATGGTCGCGCGCCTTGTCGGCATCGGCGACCGGCAGCGTCACCTTCAGCTCGGTGTAGCGCGAGTAGGTGGTGGTCAGCATCAGGAAGATCAGGATCACCAGCAGCACGTCGATGAACGGGATCAGGTTGATCTCCGGATCCTCGGTGCGCCGGTGGCGGAAGTTCATCGTCGAGCGCTGCTGCATCGCGCTCACTCCGCCTTCACTGCGTTGTTGGGCTGGGTGCGCAGCACCGAGAAGCGCAGCAGGTGCGGCACGAGGCGCTCGGCGGCCTGCTCGAACTCGATCGCGTACTCGTCGACGCGGCCGCGGAAGTAGCGATAGAACATCAGCGCCGGGATCGCGATGATCAGGCCGAAGGCGGTGTTGTAGAGCGCGATCGAGATGCCGTGCGCGAGTTGCTCGGGGTTGCCGCCGCCGGTCGGGGCCTGCGAGCCGAAGATCTCGATCATGCCGATCACGGTGCCCAAGAGGCCCAGCAGCGGCGCGGCCGAGGCGATCGTGCCCAGCGTGTTCAGGTAGCGCTCGAGGCGGTGTACCGCGGCGCGGCCGGTCGACTCGAACACCGTGCGCAACGCCGGCTCGCCGATGCGCGGCTCGGTGATCACGGCCTGCAGGCCGCTGGCCAGCACTTGGCCGAGCACCGAGCTCTTGGCGAGTTTGCCCACCACATCCGGCGAAGGCAGGCTGTTGCGGCTGACCGCGAGCACTTCGTCGAGCAGCCGAGGCGGCGCGATCTTGACGGTGCGCAGGCTGACGAAGCGTTCCAGCACCAGGGCCAGGGCCACGATCGAACACAGGATCAGGGGCCAGATCGGCCAACCGGCCGCTTGTATGATCGTCAGCAAAGGGCAGTCTCCAGCGAGCGGGGCAAGCGAAACGGCGCGGATTATCGCGTGCGGATCCTCCACGGCGTCACCGGCGCGAGCTTGCGGCGACATCTGTCGTCGCGGCGCCTCAATCGCTTGCCTGCCATCCACCGTTCGTGTGGATAACTTTGTGGGCAACCCCTGGTGCCGCGGCCGCGAGGCCCGCATTTCCAGGCTCGGGTTTAGATTGCTCAATCCGTGAGCACAGAAAAGTTGTTTGCTATCAAGGCTTTACGCGAATATTGCCGCGAGATGACAGCCCAATCGCCCGCCAGGCCGCATATTGCTTGGTTTGTGGAGTTCCGGCCCTGCAACGGCGCGGCTTGCGCCTTGGTGCGAGACGCGCGAATCGGGGGCTGCGATGGCTGCCCTTGATGGCGTCGGCGCGATCGCGCGGCAGGTCTGGACCGTCGCCGGCCTCGTGCACGCGGTGGCCGACACGCTGGCCACGCGCTTCGCGGTCGTCACGGTGCGCGGCGAGATCGGCAACTTCACGCGAGCGGCCAGCGGCCACTGCTACTTCACGCTGAAGGATGGCGACGGCACGGCCGCGCTGCGCTGCGCGATGTTTCGCCGTGCGGCCTCGATGCTGACCGAGCTGCCGCGCGAGGGCGACGAGGTCGAGCTGCGCGGGCGCATCGCGGTCTACGAGCCGCGCGGCGAGCTGCAGTTCGTCGCCGAGTCGCTGCAGCGCGCCGGGGCCGGCGCGCTGTACGAGCGTTTCCTGCGGCTGAAGGCGCAGCTCGAAGCCGAGGGGCTGTTCGACGCGGCGCGCAAGCGGCCGATCGCGGCGCATCCGCGGCGTATCGGCATCGTCACGTCGCTGGGCGCTGCGGTGCTGCGCGATGTCGCGACGGCGCTGGCGCGGCGCGCGCCGCATGTCGAGCTGGTGGTCTATCCGAGCGCGGTGCAGGGCGCCGAGGCGCCCGGCCAGCTGGCTTCGGCGATCGCATTGGCTTCGCAGCGCGCCGAGGTCGACACGCTGCTGGTATGCCGTGGCGGCGGATCGCTCGAGGACCTGTGGGCCTTCAACGAAGTGGCGGTGGTGCGCGCGATCGCGGCATGCCGCTTGCCGGTCGTCAGCGGCGTCGGGCACGAGACCGATGTGACGCTGGCCGACTTCGTCGCCGATCTGCGCGCGCCGACGCCGACCGCCGCGGCCGAACTCGCGGCCACGGCGCAAGAAGACCTGCTCGATGAACTCGGCGCATTGGCACAGCACATGACCCGCACCGTTCACGCCCGCCTCGATGCGAACTCGCAGCGGCTGGACCGCGCGACGCTTCGACTCGCGCGTCCGGCGCAAGCGCTGGCCGGTCACCGGCAGCGGTTGGCGATGCTCGGTCAGCGCATCGCGGTCGCGCCGCTCGCGCGCATCGAGCGCGGCCGGCAGGCGCTGGCGCTGGAGGCCGTCGCGCTGCGCCATGCGGCGCAGCGGCGACTCGCCGATCGGGCGCGCGCGGTCGAGCTGCTCGATGCGCGCCTGTCCGGCGTCGATCCGCAACGCGTGCTGGCGCGCGGCTACGCGCGGCTGGCCGACGCGCAGGGGCGCACGCTGACCTCGGTCGCGCAGCTGCGCGCCGGCGATGCGATCGAGGCGGTGCTTGCCGACGGCCGCGCACGGGCGCAGGTGCTCGCGGTCGATTCCGTGCCGCCGACGCAGGACTGATCAAGCCAGCACCCTCATCAAGGCCGCACTCGCTGCCTACAATCTTTTCGGCAACCGTCACCGACCACGAAGCACAACCGGTCACCCACCCTCAAGGAAGGACACCGATATGGAACACACCCTGCCGCCGCTGCCGTATGCCAAGGACGCGCTCGCTCCGCACCTGTCTGCCGAGACGTTCGACTATCACTACAGCAAGCACCATCAGGCTTACGTCACCAATCTGAACAACCTGATCAAGGGCACCGAGTTCGAAAATTCTCCGCTCGAGGACATCATCAAGAAGTCCAGCGGCGGCATCTACAACAACTCGGCCCAGATCTGGAACCACACCTTCTTCTGGAGCTGCATGAAGCCGCAAGGCGGCGGCGAGCCCAGCGGTGCGCTGGCCGATGCGATCAACGCCAAGTGGGGCAGCTACGCGGCCTTCAAGGAAGCCTTCACGAAGAGCGCGGTCGGCAACTTCGGCTCGGGCTGGACCTTCCTGGTGAAGAAGGCCGACGGCTCGGTCGACATCGTCAACATGGGCGCGGCCGGCACGCCGCTGACCACGGCCGACAAGGCGCTGCTGACGATCGACGTGTGGGAACACGCCTACTACATCGACTACCGCAATGCGCGCCCGAAGTTCGTCGAGACCTTCCTGAACTCGCTGGTGAACTGGGAGTTCGCGCAGAAGAACTTCGCCTGATCGGCGAGGCTTTGCGCCAATGAAAAAGGCCGGTCATCGACCGGCCTTTTCCTTTTCCCGCTTCTATTGCGGCTTCACGATGCCGCTGATCTGCGCGCCCGGCTTGATGCCGCGCTTGTCGAACCAGCCTTGGTTCATCTCGAGCACGTAGCGCACCGGCTTGGCCGAGCAATGCGAGTCGAGCGTCTGCGGCTTCATGTCGACCAGATTGACGATGCGCCCGGCGTCGTCGATGAAGGCGGCGGTCAGCGGGATGCGCGTGTTCTTCATCCAGAAGCACTGCGTGCCGGGCCGCTCGAAGACGAACAGCATGCCGTCGTTGGCGGCCATCGCGTCGCGGTGCATCAGGCCGATCGCGCGCTGCTCGTCGTTGCGTGCGACCTCGGCCTTGATCAGATGCATGCCCGCCTGCAGCTGCACGGCGGGAAGGCGTTGCGGGGCATCCTGTGCGGCGGCGACCAGGGCCGTCAGCGCGAAAGCGACAGCGGTCGCGCGCGCGGTCAGTGGCTTGAGATGCATCAGTCGATCGAAGAGGAGTTGGAGCTAGATTAACGCAGCCGTCTTGCCATGGCGCTGACAGCCCCTGCACCATGCACGCCGTGACCCTCGATCCCCGACATGCCGCCGCCCTGGCCGACGAGCGCGAGCTCGCCGGCTGCACGACGTGGCAGCAGCGCGCCGACGGCTCGCGCGAGGCGACCACGCGGCTGGCGCTCGGCGGCCTGCATTGCGCGGCTTGCGCCGGGATCATCGAGGCAGCACTCGCTCGCGTGCCCGGTGTGGAGGGCGCGGTCGTCAACGCCGCGGCCCAGCGCGCGAGCGTGCGCTGGGATCCGTCGCAGACCTCGGCGGCGAACCTGATCGATGCTGTCCAGCGCGCTGGCTACTCCGCGCATCCGGCACGCAGCGATGCCGCCTTGCAGGCGCAGCGCGACGAGGCACGCCGCGCGCTGTGGCGTTTGTTCGTCGCGGCCTTCTGCATGATGCAGGTGATGATGGTCGCGACGCCTTCGTACGTTGCGGCGCCCGGCGAACTCGCGCCCGATCTCGATGCGCTGTTGCGCTGGGCCGGCTGGGTGATGACGCTGCCGGTGATGTTCTTCTGCGCCGCGCCGTTCTTTCGCGGCGCCTGGCAGTCGCTGCGTGCGGGCCGCGTCGGCATGGATGTGCCGGTCGCGCTCGGCATCGCGATCGCCTTCGTCGCGTCGACCGGTGCGACCTTCGAGCCCGGCGGCGCGTTCGGGCGCGAGGTCTGGTTCGATTCGCTGACGATGTTCGTCGCCTTCCTGCTGGCCGGCCGCTGGCTCGAGCAGCGGCTGCGTCTGCGCAGCGCGTCGGCGCTCGATGCCTTGCTGCGCGACCTGCCCGACAGCGTCGAGCGCGCACTGCCGAATGGAAGCTGGGAGCGTGTCGCGGTCGCGCGGCTCGCGGTGGGCGATCGCGTGCGAGTCGTCGCCGGCCAGGCCTTCGCAGGCGATGCGCGCATCGTGCAAGGCCGCACCAGCGTCGACGAGGCGCTGCTGTCGGGCGAGTCGCGGCCGATCGAGCGCGGCGAGGGCGATGCCGTCGTGGCCGGCAGTGTCAATCTCGCGGCGCCGGTGGAGATCGTGATCGAGCGGCTCGGCGCCGACACGCGTCATCGACAGATCGTCGACCTGATGGAGCGCGCGCTGTCGCAGCGCCCGCAGCTGCTGCGCACGGCCGATCGCGTCGCAGGACCGTTCGTGATCGCTGTGCTGTTGGTCGCCGTGATCGCCGCGCTCGCGTGGCATGCGATCGATCCGGCACGCGCGCTGCCGGTGGCCGTCGCGGTGCTGATCGTGACTTGTCCGTGCGCGCTGTCGCTCGCGGCGCCGACCGCGTTGCTGGCCGCCGCCGGCGCGCTGGCGCGGCGCGGCGTGCTGGTGCAGCGGCTCGATGCGATCGAGGCGCTGGCGCGCGTCGATACCGCGCTGTTCGACAAGACCGGCACGCTGACCGAAGACCGGCTGAGCCTCGCGCAGGTCCTGCGCGCCGACGGCGGCGCGCCCCGCGATCGCGAGATCGCGCGTGCCGCATCGCTCGCTCGTCATTCCTCGCATCCGCTGGCGCGCGCGCTGGCCGCGTCGCGAACCGATGCCGCGGATGCCTGGCAGCAGCTGCGCGAGGAGGCCGGTCGCGGTGTCGAGGCGCGTGACGCCGACGGGCAGGTCTGGCGGCTCGGTGCCGCGGCCTGGGTCGGCGCCGAGGCGGGCGAGGCGCCGCGGCGTCCGTCGATGTGGTTCGCGCATCAAGGGCAGGGCGCACAAGTGCTGCGCTTCGAGTTCGACGAAGTGATGCGCGCCGACGCGCCGGCGCTGGTCGACGGCCTGCGTGCCGACGGCATCGAGCCGCGCCTGCTGTCGGGCGACCACGCCGAGCCGGTGCGCGCGGTCGCCGAGCGATTGCACTTCAGCGCGTGGCGCCACGGCGCGAGCCCGCAGGACAAACTCACCGAGCTCCACGCGCTGCAGCAGCGAGGACATCGCGTTCTGATGGTCGGCGACGGCCTCAACGACGGGCCGGTGCTTGCGCAGGCCGATGTGTCGGTTGCGCTCGGCCACGGTGCCGCGATCGCGCAGCAGCGTGCCGACTTCGTGATCGTCGGCAGCCGCCTCGCGGCGCTGCGCGATGCACGCGCGCTCGCGCTTCGCACGATGACGGTGATCCGGCAGAACCTCGTGTGGGCGCTGGTCTACAACGTCGTGAGCGTGCCGCTCGCGCTGGCCGGCTGGCTGCCGCCCTGGGCCGCGGGCCTGGGCATGGCCATCAGCTCGCTCACGGTGATCGCCAACGCGCTGCGGCTGGCGCGTTGATCGCATCGAAGTACTGGTCATTCGCCTCGCGACCGCGCATCATCGCCGCCGATGGACATCCTCTACCTCCTGCTGCCCCTGTCGGTGCTGCTCGTGCTCGGACTGCTCGCGCTGTTCGGCTGGGCTCTGCACGGCGGGCAGTTCGAGGATCTGGAGCGCGAAGGACAACGCGTGCTCGACGCGGTCGAACCTGGCGAAGCACCGCGAGGTTGATCCCCGTCAAGCCGCTGCCACGACCCGGTTCACACAATCCGGGTCATCACTAGGAAATGCTCCGCAAGGGGCGCGATGGGAGTGCAGCGATGAGTCGAGGAGCATCCGCAACAACCACCGGCCAGAGCGGCGCGGCGCCGGTCTACACAGACCGCACGGTCCGCCTGTTCGCGCTGGCAGCGGTGGTGTGGGGCGTGGTCGGCATGCTGGTGGGCGTGTTCATCGCGGCCCAGCTGGCCTGGCCGGAACTGAATTTCGGCATCCCCTGGCTCAGCTACGGCCGCCTGCGTCCGCTGCACACCAACGCGGTGATCTTCGCGTTCGGCGGTTGCGCGCTGTTCGCGACCAGCTACCACGTCGTGCAGCGCACCTGCCAGACGCGACTGTTCGCGCCCTGGCTGGCCGACTTCACGTTCTGGGGCTGGCAGCTGGTCATCGTCGCGGCGGCGATCACGCTGCCGATGGGCTATACGCAAGGCAAGGAATACGCCGAACTCGAGTGGCCGATCGACCTGCTGATCGCGGTCGTTTGGGTTTCCTACGCGGTGGTGTTCTTCGGCACGATCGGCATTCGCCGCGTGCGCCACATCTACGTCGCGAACTGGTTCTTCGGCGGCTTCATCCTCGCGGTCGCGCTGCTGCACATCGTCAACAGCGCCGCGATGCCGGTGAGCCTGTGGAAGAGCTACTCGGCCTACGCCGGCGTGCAGGACGCGATGGTGCAGTGGTGGTACGGCCATAACGCGGTGGGCTTCTTCCTCACCGCCGGCTTCCTCGGGATGATGTACTACTACATCCCCAAGCAGGCCGAGCGCCCGGTCTACAGCTATCGCCTGTCGATCGTGCACTTCTGGGCGCTGATCTTCACCTACATGTGGGCCGGCCCGCACCACCTGCACTACACCGCGCTGCCCGACTGGGCGCAAAGCATCGGCATGGTGTTCTCGCTGGTGCTGCTCGCGCCGAGCTGGGGCGGCATGATCAACGGCATGATGACGCTGTCGGGCGCCTGGCACAAACTGCGCGACGACCCGATCCTCAAGTTCCTGATCGTCGCGCTGTCGTTCTACGGCATGTCGACCTTCGAGGGGCCGATGATGTCGATCAAGACGGTCAACGCGCTGTCGCACTACACCGACTGGACCATCGGCCACGTGCATTCCGGCGCGCTCGGCTGGGTGGGCCTGATCTCGATGGGCTCGCTGTACTACCTGATCCCGCGCATGTTCGGCCAGACGCGCATGTACAGCGTCAAGGCGATCGAGCTGCACTTCTGGATCGCGACCATCGGCATCGTCCTGTACATCGCCGCGATGTGGATCGCCGGCGTGATGCAGGGCCTGATGTGGCGCTCGGTCAACCCCGACGGCACGCTGGTCTACAGCTTCGTCGAGAGCGTCAAGGCGACCTATCCGTTCTACGTGATCCGCTTCTTCGGCGGCCTGCTCTACCTGAGCGGCATGCTGCTGATGGCCTGGAACGTCGTGATGACCGCGCTCGGCGGCGACCGCGCCGCGGCGCCGGCCCGCGCGATCCCTGCCGCAGCCTGATCACCCGGGAGCAAAGCAAACATGAGCGCATCCCACGACTCGAGCTCGCGCGGCTTCACGCACGAGCGCATCGAGACCAACAACTTCCTGATGATCGTGCTGATCGTGCTGGTGGTGGCGGTCGGCGGCATCGTCGAGATCGTGCCGCTGTTCTTCCAGCGCAGCACGACGCAACCGGTCGAGGGCCTCAAGCCCTACACCGCGCTGCAACTCGCCGGTCGCGACATCTACCTGCGCGAAGGCTGCTACGGCTGCCACTCGCAGATGATCCGCACGCTGCGCGCCGAGACGCTGCGCTATGGCCCGTATTCGCAGGCCGGCGAGTTCGTCTACGACCACCCCTTCCAATGGGGCAGCAAGCGCACCGGCCCGGACTTGGCGCGCGTGGGCGGTCGCTACAGCGACGAGTGGCATCGCATCCACCTGATCAATCCGCGCGACCTGGTGCCCGAGTCCAACATGCCGGCCTATCCGTGGCTGGCGAAGACGGCGCTCGGGCCCGAGGACGCCGCGCCCAAGATGCGCGCGCTGCGCACGCTGGGCGTGCCGTATCCGGACGATCAGATCGCCGGCGCCGCGGCCGAGCTCAAGGACAAGACCGAGCTCGACGCGCTGGTGGCCTACCTGCAGGTGCTCGGCACCGCGGTCAAGTAAGGAGGGCGCGATGGACATCAACGACGCACGCATCGTGGTGACGGTGCTGTTGTTCGCGGCCTTCATCGGCATCGTGGCCTGGGCATATTCGCGCGGCAACCGCGCGCGCTTCGACGAAGCGGCGCAACTGCCCTTCGCCGACGAAGAACAAGGCGGGAGCAAGGCATGAGTGATTTCGTCTCCAACGGCTGGTCGATCTTCGTCGCGGTGCTGACCATCGTCGGCCTGCTCGGCTGCCTGTGGCTGCTGTTCATCGCCAGCAAGCGCACCGTGATGGCCAACGACAACACGACCGGCCACGTCTTCGACGGCGACCTGGTCGAGATGAACAACCCGCTGCCGCGCTGGTGGATGGTGCTGTTCGTGCTGACGGTGGTGTTCGGCGTCGCCTACCTGCTGCTCTATCCCGGCCTGGGCAGCGCCGCTGGCAGCCTGGGCTGGACCTCGCCCGGCGAAGTGGCCGCCGCCAACGACCGCGCCAAAGCCCAGATGGAAGCCGTCTATGCGCGCTACCAGCCGATGGGCGTCGACGATCTCGCCAAGGACAGCGGTGCGCGCGCGATCGGCGAACGCCTGTTCCTCAACAACTGCGCCACCTGCCACGGCTCCGACGCGCGCGGCAGCAAGGGCTTCCCGAACCTGACCGACAACGACTGGCTCTGGGGCGGCAAGCCCGAGAACGTCGTCGAGACGATCACCAAGGGCCGCCAGGGCATGATGCCGCCGATGGCGGCGGCGGTCGGCAGCGCCGAGGATGTGCGCAACGTCGCGAACTACGTGCTGAGTCTGTCGGGCAGCCCGCACAACAACATTGCGGCGCAGCTCGGCAAGAGCAAGTTCGGCGCGTGCGCGGCCTGCCACGGCATGGACGGCAAGGGCAACACCGCGCTCGGCGCGCCGAATCTCAGCGACCGCATCTGGCTGCACGGCTGGGGCGAGGCCGCGGTGGTCGCGATGGTCACCAACGGCAAGCACAACGTGATGCCGGCCTTCGGCGAGCGCCTGACCGAGGTGCAGGTGCGCATCCTTGCGGGCTACGTGACCAGCCTGCGCGGCCAGACCGTCGCATCGCAGTGAGGAAGTCAACGATGGAGTACCGCGGATGAGCGATGCCGCTCCTGGGGGCGGCGACGCCACCGTCGAGATCGTCTCGCTCTACCGCAAGGAAGCGACCATCCATGCGCGCGCCGTGCATGGATGGTTCGCCGCGTGGCGCTGGGCACTGGTCTGGCTCACGCAGCTGGTGTTCTACGGCCTGCCGTGGCTCACCTGGAACGGCCGCCCGGCCGTGCTGTTCGACCTGATCGAGCGGCGCTTCTACATCTTCGGCCTGGTCCTGTATCCGCAGGACTTCATCTACCTCACGGCGCTCCTGATCATCTGCGCCTACGGCCTGTTCCTGTTCACCGCGGTGGCAGGGCGGCTGTGGTGCGGCTATGCCTGCCCGCAGACGGTCTACACCGAGATCTTCATGTGGGTGGAGAACAAGTTCGAGGGCGATCGCAATGCGCGCATCAAGCTCGACGCGTCTCCATGGTCCGCCAACAAGCTGCTGCGCCGCGGCGGCAAGCACCTGGCGTGGATCGCGATCGGGCTGTGGACGGGCTTCAGCTTCGTCGGCTACTTCACGCCGATTCGCCAGCTGTGGAGCGGCGTGGTCTCGTTCGGCCTCGGGCCTTGGGAAGCCTTCTGGATCCTGTTCTACGGCTTCGCGACCTACGGCAACGCCGGCTTCCTGCGCGAGCAGGTCTGCAAGTACATGTGCCCGTACGCGCGCTTCCAGAGCGCGATGTTCGACCACGACACGCTGATCATCAGCTACGACCCCACGCGCGGCGATCCGCGCGGCTCGCGTCCGCGCAGCCTCGCGCATGCCGAACTCGCCACCAAGGGCAAGGGCGACTGCATCGACTGCACGCTGTGCGTGCAGGTCTGCCCGACCGGCATCGACATCCGCAAGGGCCTGCAGTACGAGTGCATCGGCTGCGCTGCGTGCATCGACGTGTGCGACGGCGTGATGGACAAGATGAGCTACCCGCGCGGCCTGATCCGCTACGCGACGCAGCGCGAGATCGACGGCGGCCCGCGCCTGGGTTGGCGCCGCGTGCTGCGCCCGCGCGTGCTGATCTATTCGCTGGTGCTGATGCTGATCTCGGGTGCGTTCGTCGCGTCGCTGGCGCTGCGCCAGCCGCTGCGCATGGACATCGTGCGCGACCGTGGCAGCCTTGCGCGACTGGTCGAGGACGGCGCGGTCGAGAACAGCTACCGGTTGCAGCTGATGAGCGCGTCCGAGACGCCGGTGCGCGTGCAGGTGTCGGTGCACGGCATCGATGGCGCCAAGGTGCTGACGCGCTCCGCCACCGTCGAACTCGGCGCGGCCGAGTCGCGCTGGGTGCCGGTGGCGGTGCAGGTGCCGCCCGAGGCGGCGCAGGCTCTCGGGCCGGGCGCGCATCGCTTCGAGTTCGTGCTCGAGATGCAAGGTGCCGATCGCGCGCCGGTGATCGAAACTTCCACCTTCGTGGTGCCGCGATGAACACCTCGCCTCAAGAACCTTCCGCGCCCTGGTGGCGCTTTCCAATCGTCTGGCTGGTGGTCGGTGGGCCGTTGGCGGTCGTCGTCGCCGGCGTCATCACCGCGGTGATCGCGGTCAAGGGCGCCGACATCAGCGTGCCGACGACGAGCACCGCGCCCCAGCGCAGCGAGGCGCCCGCGATGGCCGCGCGCAATCACGCGGCAACGCCGGCGCCGGCCGCGAGCGCGGCGCGCTGACTCAGGCGGCCGAGGTGGCGACCAGCCGGCGCAGCCCGGCGGCGTCGCGCACGCGCACGTCGCGCTGCTTGACCTCGAGCAGTCCGTCTTCCTGGAACTTCGAGAAGGTGCGGCTCACGGTCTCGAGCTTCAGGCCGAGATAGCTGCCGATCTCCTCGCGCGTCATGCGCAGCACCAGCGCGGTCGGCGAGAAGCCGCGCGCCTGCAGCCGCTGCGTGAGATTGACCAGGAAGGCCGCGACGCGCTCTTCGGCACGCATGCTGCCCAGCAGCAGCATCACGCCGTGGTCGCGCACGATCTCGCGGCTCATGATCTTGTGGAACTGCTGCTGCAGCGGCGTGAACTCGCGCGACAGCGTCTCGAGCTGTTCGTAGGGAATCTGGCAGACCTGCGAGTCCTCGAGCGCGATCGCGTCGACCGTGTGGTGATCGGAGCTGATGCCGTCGAGGCCGAGCAGCTCGCCGGCCATCTGGAAGCCGGTGACCTGGTCGCGGCCGTCGTCGGCGACGAGGCGGGTCTTGAAGAAGCCGGTGCGCACTGCGTAGAGCGACGCGAAGCGCTCGCCGGCGTGGAACAGCGCGTCGCCTCGGCGTATCGAGCGCGGCGGCGCGACGAACTTGCCGAGCTTGTCGAGTTCCTCGACCGACAAGCCCAGCGGCAGGCAAAGCTCGCGCAGATTGCAACTCGAGCAGGCGACCTTGACGGACTCGACACAGGCGGATTCGGCATTCGATCTCATGGCCGAAAATTATCCTGATGCAGCGCAGTGTCGGGGCGCGGGCGAAGGCCACTTCGCCGCGTCGCTTGATCTCGATCAAGCGCGGCTTCGAGATGCGAGCGCACAGTGCCTCGCATGCTGACCGAGCCCAACACGCTGGCGCCCATGATCGACCCCGAACTGCTGCGACGTTTCTCGCAAGGCGGGCCGCGCTACACCTCCTATCCGACCGCCGACCGCTTCGTCGAGGCCTTCGGTGCCGACCAGTATCTGCAAGCGCTCGCGCAGCGCAGCGAGGGCGGGGCGCTGCACGGCGGCGAGCCGCTGTCGGTCTACGTGCACATCCCGTTTTGCGAATCGCTGTGCTACTACTGCGCCTGCAACAAGGTCGTGACGCGCCAGCACAACCGCGCCGCGCCCTACCTCGACGCGCTCGAAGCCGAGATGGCGCTGCAGGTGCAGGCGCTCGGTGCTCATCGCCCGGTGGCGCAACTGCACCTCGGCGGCGGCACGCCGACCTTCCTGAGCGACGACGAGCTCACGCGGCTGATGACCTCGCTGCGTCGCCACTTCGCGTTGCAGCCGAACGCCGAGTGCTCGATCGAGATCGATCCGCGCACCGTCGATGCCGCGCGGCTCGCTCGGCTGGCCGAGCTGGGCTTCAATCGCATCAGCTTCGGCGTGCAGGATCTCGACCCCGCGGTCCAGCAGGCGGTCCACAGAGTGCAGCCGCTCGAGCAGATCGAGGCCTTGATGAAGGACGCGCGCGCGCTAGGCTTCGAGTCGATCAACGTCGACCTGATCCACGGCCTGCCGAAGCAGACGACCGAGTCCTTCACGCGAACGGTGCGCGAGATCGCCCGGCTGCGGCCGGACCGCATCGCGCTGTATGCCTACGCGCACCTTCCGCAGCGCTTCAAGCCGCAACGTCGCATCGCCTCGGCTGAGCTGCCGGGCGCGGCCGAGCGCGTCGCGCTGCTGGCGCTGGCGATCGACGGCTTCCTCGAGGCCGGCTACGACTACATCGGCATGGACCACTTCGCGCTGCCGAACGATGCGCTGTCCGTCGCGCGGCGCCAGGGGCGCCTGCATCGCAGCTTCCAGGGCTATTGCACCCAGCCCGACGGCGATCTGATCGCGCTGGGCGTGTCGGCGATCGGCCGCGTCGGCGCGACCTACAGCCAGAACACCAAGGATCTGGCCGAGTACCAGGACCTGCTTGCCGGTGGCGTGCTGCCGGTCGTGCGTGGCCTCGCACTGACGCGCGACGACCTGCTGCGCCGCACGGTGATCATGGCGCTGATGTGCCAGGGGAGGGTGGCGTTCGAATCGGTCGAGCTGGCCCATCTGGTCGACTTCCGCAGCTACTTCGCCGAAGAACTCGCCGAGCTGGCGCAGTTCGTCGAAGACGGGCTGGTGACGATCGATGCCGACGGCATCCAGGTCACGCCGCTGGGCTGGTACTTCGTGCGCGTCATCGCGATGGTGTTCGACAGGCCGCTGCGCGCCGACCGCGCACGCGAGCACTACTCGAAGGTGATCTGAAGCCGCCCAGGCGCGGCATCATCTGCCTTCGATGGACTGGTCGCTGCTTCTCTCCGGCCTGCTGATCGGCTTGGCCGGCAGCCCGCACTGCGTCGCGATGTGCGCCGCGCCTTGCAATGCGCTGGCTTCGCGTTGCGATGCGCGGCGGCCGCAACGCGCGCTGCTGGCCTGGCATGTCGGTCGGGCACTCGCCTATGCGACGGCGGGTGCGGTGGCTGCCGCCGGTAGTGCGGTGCTGTTCGATCTGGCACGCGCGTCGGCCATGCTCAAGCCGCTGTGGACCCTGCTGCAAGCCGGCGCCCTGGTGCTGGGCCTGTGGCTGCTGGTGACCGGTCGAGCGCCGTATTGGTCCGGCCAGGTCATTCCGGGCTGGCTGCGCCGCTCGGTCGCGCAGCCCGTCGTCGTTGCGCCGGCCGGGCAGCGCGGCGCGTTCACGCTCGACCCGCCGGCGCCCGGCGGCGCATGGCGCGCCGGCTTCGTGGGCCTGGCCTGGGTGGCATGGCCGTGCGGGCTGCTCTACGCCGCGCTGGCCGTGGCCACGCTGTCAACGACACCTTGGCGCGGCGCGGCGGTGATGCTGGCCTTTTCGCTGGGCAGCTCGGCGGGGCTGGCGGCGGGCTCCTGGCTGTGGTTGCGCGCGCGTGGCGCAGCGCCGCGCGCCGGCACCGCGGCGCTGCGCCTGACTGGCGCGCTGCTCGTCACCGCGGGTGTCTGGGCCTTATGGCGCCACGGCGTGGTGGGCGAGGTGCAGGCCTGGTGCCTGCCGGGCTGAGCCAGGCGTGCGCGCAGCGCCCTCGCGATGCCCCCGAAGGCCGCGACCGCTAGAGTCGCTCGCCTACAATCTGCGGCTTGGGTCCAAGCCCGGCGCGGATCCGAACAATCCCTCCCGCAGCCTTACCGATCCCTGAGCGGAGACTCATCGAAATGCACAAGCACATCAAGGTGCCCACGGGCGGCCAGAAGATCACGGTCAACCCCGACTTCTCGCTGAACGTGCCCGACCAGCCCATCATTCCGTACATCGAGGGCGATGGCACCGGCTTCGACATCACGCCGGTGATGATCAAGGTGGTCGACGCGGCCGTCGAGAAGAGCTACGGCGGCAAGCGCAAGATCCACTGGATGGAGATCTACGCAGGCGAGAAGTCGACCAAGGTCTATGGTCCCGATGTCTGGCTGCCCGAAGAGACGCTCGAGGTGCTGCGCGAGTACGTGGTCTCGATCAAGGGCCCGCTGACCACGCCGGTCGGTGGCGGCATCCGCTCGCTGAACGTCGCGCTGCGCCAGGAACTCGACCTCTATGTCTGCCTGCGCCCGATCCAGTACTTCAAGGGCGTGCCCTCGCCGGTCAAGGAGCCCGAGAAGACCGACATGGTGATCTTCCGCGAGAACTCGGAAGACATCTACGCCGGCATCGAGTTCGAGGCCCACAGCGAGAAGGCCAAGAAGCTGATCAAGATCCTGCAGGAAGACTTCGGCGTCAAGAAGATCCGCTTCCCGGAGACCTCGGGCATCGGCGTCAAGCCGGTCTCCCGTGAAGGCACCGAGCGCCTGGTGCGCAAGGCGATCCAGTACGCGATCGACAACGACAAGCCTTCGGTCACGCTGGTCCACAAGGGCAACATCATGAAGTTCACGGAAGGCGGCTTCCGTGACTGGGGCTACGCGCTGGCGCAGAAGGAGTTCGGCGCCGAGCTGATCGACGGCGGGCCGTGGTGCAAGTTCAAGAACCCGAAGTCCGGCAAGGACATCGTGGTCAAGGATGCAATTGCCGACGCCTTCCTGCAGCAGATCCTGCTGCGCCCGGCCGAGTACTCGGTGATCGCGACGCTCAACCTGAACGGCGACTACATCTCCGACGCGCTGGCCGCCCAGGTCGGCGGCATCGGCATCGCGCCGGGGGCCAACCTGTCGGATTCGGTCGCGATGTTCGAGGCCACCCACGGCACCGCGCCCAAGTACGCCGGCAAGGACTACGTCAACCCTGGCTCCGAGATCCTCTCCGCCGAGATGATGCTGCGCCACATGGGCTGGACCGAAGCAGCCGACCTGATCATCAGCTCGATGGAGAAGTCCATCCTGTCGAAGAAGGTCACCTATGACTTCGCCCGCCTGCTCGACGGCGCCACCCAGGTCAGCTGCTCGGGATTCGGTCAGGTCATGATCGACAACATGTAACCCGACGCACTTCGCTGAGCAGAAGGGCCCGCCATTGGCGGGCCCTTCTCATTGGGGCCTGAGAGGCTTCGCGGCTTCAGGGGACGGTCGCCCGTGAAGCCGTCTCGCCGCCGCGTGCCGTAGGCGCCGATCGGAGCTCGACGAGGATGATGTTCTGAGCCAGCTTGCCCTTCGGGCCCTGGACCAGTTCGAAGCTCACATGACTGCCCTGCTTGAGCGTGCGGAAACCTTCCATCTGAATGGCAGAGAAATGGGCGAAGACGTCTTCGCCTCCACCCTCCGGCTCGATGAAGCCGAAGCCCTTTGCATCGTTGAACCACTTGACGGTCCCGTTGGCCATAACGCCCTCCTTAAACGGGTGTGCTTTCGTTGTGGGTTCATTCTTCGTCGACGGTTTTCGGGGTGTCAATGCCCGCGCCCGTCAAAGTCCCTGACTTGAAAGTGGCGGCAAAGAGGCAGGTCGGATCCATGCCTTGAATGCGGGGAATGAGTCGCCATCTGCCCACGCATACGGTCGTCCGAGCCCCCATGCGCAAGTGCGGATCGGAGCCTGTCTATAGAATGAATTCCATGCCGGACGACCCGATCAAACCTCCCGCACCGCCGAGCGTCTCGCCCCGGCCGGATGACGGCCAGGGCGCGGTCGTGGCCGAACGGAAAACGGCCAAGGTCGAACCGCCCCGGCTGTTCCAGGTCGTGATGCTGAACGACGACTTCACCCCGATGGAGTTCGTCGTGATGGTGCTGCAGGAGTACTTCCAGCGGGACATCGAAACAGCCACGCAGATCATGCTGAAGATCCACCACGAAGGCAGAGGCGTCTGCGGCGTCTACACCAAGGACGTCGCCGCCACGAAAGTCGAGTTGGTGCTGGCGGCCGCAAAGCGGTCACAGCATCCGTTGCAATGCACTATGGAGGCCGCATGATTGCCCAGGAACTAGAAGTCAGCCTGCACATGGCCTTCGTCGAGGCCCGGCAGCAGCGACATGAATTCATCACGGTCGAGCACCTGCTGCTGGCACTGCTCGACAACCCCTCGGCCTCCGAGGTGTTGAAGGCCTGTTCGGCCAACATCGATGACCTGCGCAAGAGCTTGACGCAGTTCATCAAGGAGAACACGCCCACCGTGGGCGGCACCGACGAGGTGGACACCCAGCCCACCCTCGGCTTCCAGCGCGTGATCCAGCGCGCGATCATGCACGTGCAGTCCACCGGCAACGGCAAGAAGGAAGTCACCGGCGCCAACGTGCTGGTCGCGATCTTCGGCGAGAAGGACTCGCACGCCGTGTACTACCTGCACCAGCAGGGCGTCACGCGCCTGGACGTCGTGAACTTCATCGCCCACGGCATCAAGAAGAGCGAGCCGCCGGAGCCGTCAAAGTCCAACGAGGGCAGCAGCGGAGAAGGCGAGAAGGAAGAAGCCGGCGAAGGCAAGGGCTCGCCGCTGGAGCAGTTCACCCAGAACCTCAACCAGCTGGCGCGCGAAGGCAAGATCGATCCGCTGATCGGGCGCGAGCTCGAGGTCGAACGGGTGATCCAGGTGCTGTGCCGCCGGCGCAAGAACAACCCGCTGCTGGTCGGCGAGGCTGGTGTCGGCAAGACCGCGATCGCCGAGGGCCTGGCCTGGCGCATCACCCAGAACGACGTGCCCGAGGTGCTGGCCGATGCCAACGTCTACGCGCTCGACATGGGCGCGTTGCTGGCCGGCACCAAGTACCGCGGCGATTTCGAGCAGCGCCTGAAGGCGGTGCTGAAGTCACTCAAGGACCAACCGGGCGCGATCCTGTTCATCGACGAGATCCACACGCTGATCGGCGCCGGCGCAGCCTCGGGCGGCACGCTGGATGCCAGCAATCTGCTGAAACCGGCGCTGTCGTCCGGTGCGCTCAAGTGCATCGGTGCGACCACCTTCACCGAGTACCGCGGCATCTTCGAGAAGGACGCGGCGCTGTCGCGGCGCTTCCAGAAGATCGACGTGGTCGAGCCGTCGGTCGAGCAGACCATCGAGATCCTCAAGGGCCTGAAGTCGCGCTTCGAGGACCACCACCAGGTCAAGTACGCGCTCGGCGCGCTGCAGGCCGCGGCGGAGCTGTCGGCCAAGTACATCAACGACCGCCACCTGCCCGACAAGGCGATCGACGTGATCGACGAAGCCGGCGCCGCGCAACGCATCCTGCCCAAGAGCAAGCAGAAGAAGACCATCACGCGTGCCGAGGTGGAAGAGATCGTCGCGAAGATCGCGCGCATCCCGCCCGCCAGCGTCAGCAACGATGATCGCGGCAAGCTCAAGAACCTGGATCGCGACCTGAAGAACGTCGTGTTCGGCCAGGACGTCGCGATCGACGCGCTCGCCGCGGCGATCAAGATGGCGCGCTCGGGCCTGGGCAAGCCGGACAAGCCGATCGGCTCGTTCCTGTTCAGCGGCCCGACCGGCGTCGGCAAGACCGAGGTGGCCAAGCAGCTCGCGTTCATCCTGGGCATCGAGCTGATCCGCTTCGACATGTCGGAGTACATGGAGCGCCACACGGTCAGCCGCCTGATCGGCGCGCCGCCGGGCTACGTCGGCTTCGACCAGGGTGGCTTGCTGACCGAGGCGGTCACGAAGAAGCCGCACGCGGTGCTGCTGCTCGACGAGATCGAGAAGGCGCATCCGGACGTCTTCAACGTGCTGCTGCAGGTCATGGACCACGGCACGCTGACCGACAACAACGGACGCAAGGCCGACTTCCGCAACGTGATCATCATCATGACCACGAACGCGGGCGCCGAGACCATGAACAAGGCGACCATCGGCTTCACCAACGCCCGCGAGCAGGGCGACGAGATGGCCGACATCAAGCGCCTGTTCACGCCGGAGTTCCGCAACCGTCTCGATGCCACGGTGAGCTTCAAGGCGCTGGACGAGGAGATCATCCTGCGGGTGGTCGACAAGTTCCTGCTGCAGCTCGAGAGCCAGCTGGCCGAGAAGAAGGTCGAGGTCACGTTCACCGACGCGCTGCGCCAGCACCTCGCGAAGAAGGGCTTCGATCCGCTGATGGGCGCGCGTCCGATGCAGCGGCTGATCCAGGACACGATCCGTCGTGCCTTGGCCGACGAACTGCTCTTCGGCCGCCTGGTCGATGGTGGACGCCTGACGGTCGACATCGACGCCGAAGGCCAGCCGCTGCTGGATATCCAGCCGGCGCGCAAGGACGGGAAGGCCAGCAAGGCCGAGCCGGCCACGACCGACTGAGCCGCTGCTGATCGCAGCACCTGCAGCACACGAAAGGGGCCCGACCGGGCCCCTTTCTTCTTTCAGGCCGGCAAGGCGTCGGGTCGCCGCAGCACGGCGGCAGGGTCCTGCTTGAAGTAGCGCGCGAGCAGGTCGTACAGCGCCGGTGCCTCGTCGCGCAGCCCGTGCGGGTCGACGAAGAAGGCTTCCGCCGCGACCGGGAAGAACTCGTCCAGTCCTTCGCAGCCGTAGGGGTCGAGCACCGTGTCTCGACCGGCGTCGACAGCGCGCTCGAGCTGGCCGAGCGCGGCTTCGAGCACCTGCACCCAGTGACGACGATCGATGTCGCGCGGCAGCGGCGGTACGCCGTCGGGTTCGCCCTCGAGCATGTCGAGCACGTGCATGAACTCGTGGATCACGACGTTGTAGGCGCCATCGGCCGGGTCGCCGGCCGCGGCGACGTCGCGCCACGAGAGCATCACCGGGCCGCCTTGCATCGCTTCGCCGGCGAGTACTTCGTCGTATTCGTGCACGATGCCGTCCTCGTCCTGCACCGTGCGCGCAGCGACAACCTCGTCGGCATGCATCACGATGCCGACGAAGCCGTCATAGGCCGTCAGGCCCAGGCCCAGGTGCAGCACTGGCAGGCAAGCCTGCGCGGCCACCGCGACGGCCATCGCGTCGTCGACCTCGAGACCGCCGGCGCCCTGGAACTGCTTGCGGTCGAGGAAAAGCGTCGCGAGCCGGCGCAGCGCGGCGAGGTCGGCGGCGTCACGCTGGCCGATGAATGCAAAGCGCGCCAGCGTGCTCTGCCACAGCGCGTCGGGGATCGGTCTTCGGGCCAGCGCGCGCGCATCGCGCCGTCGGCGCCACCAGGCGAACATCGACAGGCGCCTTCAGGCCGTGGCCGGCGCCACGCGCTCGAAGCCGCGTGCCGACAGGCGCAACACTCCGGCGCGCGCCGGCGTGCGGTCGCACTCCCAGTCGGTCAGCACCATCCGCACGAAGCCGGGCGCGAGCTCCTCGTTGCCGGGGCGATGCGTGTGGCCATGCACCATCACCGGCGCACCGGCCTCGTGCATCCAGCGCACCGCGGCCGCGGCATCGACGTCTGCCCACAGTTCCTCGCGCTGGCCGGCCTGGTGCGCCCGGCTTGCCTCGCGCATGCGCTCGGCGATCGCGCGGCGCTCGGCCAGCGGACGAGCGAGGAAGACCTCGCGCCACGCATCGGTGCGCACCTCGGCGCGAAAGCGCTGGTAGGCCGTGTCTTCGATGCACAGCGCGTCGCCGTGCGTGAGCAGCACGCGCTCGCCGAAGGCGATCAGCACGGTGGGATCGACCAGCGCCGTCATGCCGCATTCCTGCAGCAGCGCGCGCCCGACCAGGAAGTCGCGATTGCCGGCCATGAAGGCGAGATGGCGGTGCGTGGCCGCCTGGCGCAAGATCTCGACGATGCGCCGCTCGAACGGGCCGTCGCGCGCATCGTCGCCGACCCAGGCCTCGAACAGGTCGCCCAGGATCATCACCGCATCGGCCGGCGTGTGCAGCAGGTGCGCCTCGAATGCGGCGCAGGTCGCCGGATGCGAGTCCTGCAGGTGCAGGTCGGAGATGAAGTCGATCGCCCGCCACTGCGGTGGCGCGGCCAGCTCCCAAAGGCCTGGCAGCGCTGGCGTGGCGAGCGTTTCGCTCATCGTGGCCGGTGGGCTCAGATCGCGACCGCCTTGTTGATCGCGACGTTCTCGAGCGGCACGTCGTCGTGGAAGCCGCTGCGACCGGTCTTGACCTTCTCGATCGCATCGACCACGTCCTGGCCCGAGACCACCTTGCCGAACACCGCATAGCCCCAGCCGCTGGGCGACTCGGAGGTGAAGTTCAAGAAGGCGTTGTCGGCGGCGTTGATGAAGAACTGTGCGGTCGCCGAGTGCGGCGCATTGGTGCGCGCCATCGCGACCGTGTACTTGTCGTTCTTCAGGCCGTTGCCGGCTTCGTTGGCGATCGGCGCCTGCGTGGGCTTTTGCTTCAGGCCCGGCTCGAAGCCGCCGCCCTGGACCATGAAGCCCTTGATCACGCGGTGGAACACCGTGCCGTCGTAGTGGCCCGCAGCCACGTAGGCGAGGAAGTTCTCGACCGTCTTGGGTGCCTTGACCTCGTCGAGCTCGAGGGTGATCACGCCATGCGTGGTGTGCAGTTCGACCTTCTTCGTCATGTCACTTCTCCAGGGTTGCCTTGTTGATCACGATCGGCTCGAGCGGCACGTTCTGGTGCATGCCCTTGTTGCCGGTCGCGACGACGCGGATCTTGTCGACCACCTCCATGCCCGACACGACCTTGCCGAACACGGCATAGCCGTCGCGCGTGGGCGAGGCATCGAGCCGCGCGTTGTCGACCACGTTGATGAAGAACTGCGCGGTCGCGGAATTGGGGTCGTTCGTGCGGGCCATCGCGATCGTGCCGCGTGCATTGCTCAGGCCATTGCGGCTTTCGAGCGGGATCGGATCGCGGGTGGGCTTCTCGCTCATGTCCGGCTTCATGCCGCCGGCCTGGATCATGAAGCCGTCGATCACGCGGTGGAAGATCGTGCCGTTGTACTGGCCGGCCTTCACGTACTGCACGAAGTTCTCGACCGTCTTGGGCGCCTTGGCGCGATCGAGTTCGATGACGATGTCACCGGCCGTCGTGCTCAGGCGTACGCGTTCCGCGGCCGCGGCGGGGGCCGGCTTGGCGGCAGAAGCTGCCTTGGCCGGTGCCGCGGGCGTGGCAGCGAAGGCGCTGCCGGCACCGGCCAGCAAGCACGCGGCCGCATGCAGCCAGAAGCGACGCGAAACGGACATGGGATCTCCTTGTTGGTTCGGCTAGACGCAATGATGCGAAGCGCTATTGTCCACGGGTCTGGAGCCGCCTCCTGCAAGGCCGGCGAGGGCAGGGGCGATGGCTATACTGCGGCGCTTCGATTCGTCGGCCCGTGCCCACCAGGCAACCCCCGAGATGAGCCTGCGCATCCACAACACGCTCACCCGCAGCACCGAAGCTTTCACCCCGCTCGAGCCCGGCCATGTCCGCATGTACGTCTGCGGCATGACCATCTACGACCTGTGCCACGTGGGCCATGCGCGGATGATGATGGCCTTCGATGTGGTGCAGCGCTGGCTGAAGGTGAGCGGCTATCGCGTCACCTATGTGCGCAACATCACCGACATCGACGACAAGATCATCAAGCGCGCGCTCGAGCGCAATATCTCGATCCGCGACCTGACCGACGAGATGATCGCCGCGATGCACCAGGACATCGGTGCCCTGGGCATCGAGCGCCCGACGCACGAGCCGCGCGCGACCGAATACGTCGGCCAGATGGTCGGCCTGATCGAGGCGCTGGAGCGCAATGGCCTGGCCTATCGCGCCGACGGCGGCGACGTGAACTTCGCTGTGCGGCGCTTCCCCGGCTACGGCAAGCTCTCCGGCAAGTCGCTCGACCAGCTGCGCGCCGGCGAGCGCGTCGCGGTGCTCGGCGACAAGGAAGATCCGCTCGATTTCGTGCTCTGGAAGGCCGCCAAGCCCGACGAGCCGGAAGATGCCAAGTACCCCGCGCCGTTCGGCGCCGGCCGCCCGGGCTGGCACATTGAATGCTCCGCGATGTCGCAAGCCCTTCTGGGCGAAACCTTCGACATCCACGGCGGCGGCATGGACCTGCAGTTCCCGCACCACGAGAACGAGATCGCGCAAAGCGAGGGCGCCAACGGCAAGCCGTTCGTGAAGTACTGGCTGCACAACGGCTTCCTCAACGTCGACAACGAGAAGATGTCCAAGTCGCTGGGCAACTTCTTCACCATCCGCGACGTGCTCAAGAGCTTCGACGGCGAGACGGTGCGCTTCTTCATGCTGCGCGCGCACTACCGCAGCCCGTTCAACTACAGCGACGCCGGTCTCGACGACGCGAAGGCCGCACTGACGCGCCTGTACACCGCGCTCGACACGGTGGCGGCCGAGGACATCGGCGCGATCGACTGGTCCGATCCGCAGGCCGCGCGCTTCAAGGCCGCGATGGACGACGACTTCAACACCCCGATCGCGGTATCGGTGCTGTTCGAGCTCGCCGGCGAGGTCAATCGTGTGCGATCTGCGCGCACTGCGGGGCTGCTCAAGGCGCTGGCCGGCACGCTGGGCTTGCTGCAGCAGCGGCCCGCCGACTATCTTCAAGGCGGTGCCGCGGGAGACGACGCCGCCATCCTCGAACGCATTGCCGCTCGCGCGGCCGCCAAGGCCGCGAAGAACTTCGCCGAGGCCGACCGCATCCGCGCCGAACTCGCCGACGCCGGCATCGTGCTCAAGGACTCGCCCCAGGGAACGACCTGGGTGCGCGGCTGAGCCGCCCGCGTACGATCTGCGCTTTCGTCCGAACCCCCCGCCTGCAGTCCATGTCGCCGCGCGCCGCAGTTCTGGTCACGCCCGATTACTGGGACGAGGCATGCAAGCACCTCGCGCGCCGCGATCGCGTGATGCGCAAGCTGATTCCGCAGTTCGGCGAGGCGAGGCTGCAAAGCCGCGGCGACGCGTTCACGACGCTGGCGCGCTCGATCGTCGGGCAGCAGATCTCGGTCAAGGCGGCGCAGGCGGTGTGGGAGCGCTTCGCGGCGCTGCTGCCGGCGCGCATCGCGCCGCTCTCGGTGCTGGACCTGGCGCCGCAGGCGATGCGCACGGTCGGGCTATCGGCGCGCAAGGTAGACTATCTGCTCGATCTGGCCCGTCATTTCGAGGACGGCACGGTGCATGTCAAGCGCTGGGCCGACATGGACGACGAGGCCATCATCGAGGAGCTGGTCGCGATCCGCGGCATCGGCCGCTGGACGGCCGAGATGTTCCTGATCTTCCACCTGATGCGGCCCAACGTGCTGCCGCTCGACGACCTGGGGCTGCTCAAGGGCATCAGCGTCAACTATTTCAGCGGCGAGCCGGTCTCGCGCGTCGAGGCGCGCGAAGTCGGCGATGCCTGGTCGCCGTACCGCTCGGTGGCCACCTGGTACCTCTGGCGCAGCCTTGACCCGCTGCCCGTGGACTACTGACAATGCTGTTTTCGGCCACGAGGCCGAGCGCGACGAGAAAGGATCTTCTTCGGATGAATGCCGTCAAGAAGCACTTCCTGGAGTTCGAGCAACCGATCGCCGAACTCGAGACCAAGATCGACGAGCTGCGCTACGTGCAAAGCGAGTCGGCGGTCGACATCTCCGAGGAGATCGACCGCCTGTCCAAGAAGAGCCAGCAGCTCACCAAGGACATCTACTCCAGCCTCACGCCCTGGCAGGTGACGCAGATCGCGCGTCATCCGCAGCGGCCCTACACGCTGGACTACGTCAACGAGATCTTCACCGACTTCCACGAACTGCACGGCGACCGCTCTTTCGCGGACGACCAGAGCATCGTGGGTGGCCTGGCGCGCTTCAATGGCCAGGCCTGCATGGTGATCGGCCACCAGAAGGGCCGTGACACGAAGGAGCGCGCGCTGCGCAACTTCGGCATGAGTCGCCCCGAGGGCTATCGCAAGGCCCTGCGCCTGCTGCGCCTGGCCGAGAAGTTCGGCCTGCCGGTGTTCACCTTCGTCGACACGCCGGGCGCTTATCCCGGCATCGGCGCCGAGGAGCGCGGCCAGTCGGAGGCCATCGGCCACAACATCTTCGAGATGGCACAGCTCGAGGTGCCGATCATCACGACCATCATCGGCGAGGGCGGCTCCGGCGGCGCTTTGGCGATCGGCGTCGGCGACCAGGTGCTGATGCTTCAGTACTCGGTCTACTCGGTGATTTCGCCCGAGGGCTGCGCCTCCATTCTCTGGAAGACCTCCGAGCGCGCCAGCGATGCCGCCGAGGCGATGGGCATCACCGCGCATCGCCTGAAGGCGCTGAGCCTGGTCGACAAGATCGTCAACGAGCCGGTCGGCGGCGCGCATCGCGATCCGAAGCAGATGGCCGCATACCTCAAGCGCGCGCTCAGCGACGCGCTGCGCCAGGTCGCCGATCTCAAGCCGGCCGAGCTGCTCAATCAGCGCTACGCGCGGCTCAAGAGCTACGGCCGCTTCTCCGACACCAAGGAACGGTAAGCGCGCATGGCGGCGCCCGTCGTCGCCGTGGCCTATAGCGGCGGGCGCGATTCCACCGCGCTGCTGCACGCGAGCCTGGTCGTCGCGCGAGAGATCGGCGCACAGGTGCATGCGCTGCATGTCCATCACGGGCTGCAGGCGGCCGCCGACGCGTGGCTCGAACACTGCGAATCGCAATGCGCGCGCTGGGCGAAGCGCGGCCTGCCGGTGGTCTTTCATGCCGAGCGGCTGATGCTTTCGCCGCGGCGAGGCGAGAGCGTCGAAGCCGTCGCGCGTGCGGTGCGCTATGCGGCGCTGGGCCGCATGGCGCGCGCGGCGGGCTGCGATCTCGTGCTGCTGGCACATCATAGGCGTGACCAGGCCGAGACCTTCGTGCTGCAGGCGCTGCGCGGCGCCGGGCCGGCCGGCTTGGCGGCGATGCCGCGCGTGATCGAGCGCGAAGGCATCACCTGGGCGCGGCCGTGGCTGGATCGCCCGCGCGAGGCGATCGAGGCCTATGTGCGACGGCATCGGCTGCGCCATGTCGACGATGGCAGCAACGAGGATGCGCGCTTCGCGCGCAATCGCCTGCGCTTGTCGGTGTGGCCCTCCTTGCTCGAAGCTTTCGCCGATGCCGAGTCGACGCTGGCCGATGCCGCCCGGCAGGCTGCACACGCGGCGGCGCTGGCCGACGAGGTGGCACGCGCCGACCTCGCGACCTGCGTCGACGAGCGCGGCATGCTGGAACTCCATGCCTGGTCGGCACTCACGCCCGCGCGTGCTCGCAATGCGCTGCGCACGTGGCTGCGCGACGGCAGCGCGCGCGCACCTGCGGCCGCGCTGGTCGACACGCTGTGCCGAGAACTGCCGCGAGGTCGAGCCGTCGGGAGCTGGTCGATCGATGCCGCATCGCGCGTCGAGCGTTATCGCGGGCGTCTTCGCGTCGTGGCGCTTGCCGCAGCCGCGCCCGAGCGCGAGACGCAGCTGAAGATCTCGCGTGCCGGCCGCTGCCTGCTGCCGAGTTGGGGCGGCGCGATCGTCGCGCGGCGCGTTGCCGAAGGCGGTCTGCCGCTGTCGACGCTGGCGGCCATCGAACTGCGCGAGCGCTCGGGTGGTGAGCGCTTCCAGCTCGGTGCGAACCGGCCGCCGCGCATGCTGAAGAAGCAGTTCCAGTCGCTCGGCATCGCTGCGAGCGAACGCGATGCGCCGCTGTTGTTCGACAGCGCGGGCCGGCTGCTGTTCGTCGCGGGCCTGGGCATCGATGCGCGCGCCGTGGCCGCGCCCGGCGAGCCGCAATTCGACCTTCGCTGGGAGCCCGACAGGTAGGGGTCAGTCGGCCGCATAAAATCGCGGGTTCACGCGTGCGTGGCCGACCGCGTCTTCCAGCAACCAGGCCGATCCGATGGCATTGATCGTTCACAAGTACGGCGGTACGTCGATGGGCTCGACCGAGCGCATCCGCAACGTCGCCAAGCGCGTCGCCAAGTGGGTGCGCGCGGGCCACCAGCTGGTGGTCGTGCCCTCCGCGATGAGCGGCGAAACCAACCGGCTGCTCGGCCTCGCGAAAGAGCTCGCGCCGGCCACCCAGACCGCCGAGTACGCACGCGAACTCGACATGATCGGCTCGACCGGCGAGCAGGTCTCCGTGGGCCTGCTGTCGATCGCGCTGATGGCCGAAGGCATGAAGTCGGTGAGCTACACCGGCTGGCAGGTGCCGATCCGCACCGACAGCTCGTACACCAAGGCGCGCATCCAGAGCATCGACGACGAGCGCGTACGTGCCGACCTCGACAGCGGCAAGGTGGTCATCATCACCGGCTTCCAGGGTGTCGACGACGAGGGCAACATCACCACGCTCGGCCGCGGCGGCTCCGACACTTCGGCGGTCGCGGTGGCGGCGGCGATGAAGGCCGCCGAGTGCCTGATCTATACCGATGTCGACGGCGTCTACACGACCGATCCGCGCATCGTTCCCGAGGCGCGTCGCCTGCGCACCGTGAGCTTCGAGGAAATGCTGGAGATGGCCAGCCTCGGCTCCAAGGTGCTGCAGATCCGCTCGGTCGAGTTCGCCGGCAAGTACCGCGTGCCGCTGCGCGTTCTGTCGAGCTTCACGCCCTGGGACATTCCGCTCGACGAAGAAGCCAAGTCGGGCACGCTGATCACTTTCGAGGAAGACGAGAACATGGAACAAGCCATCGTGTCGGGCATCGCGTTCAATCGCGACGAGGCCAAGGTCACCGTGATGGGCGTGCCCGACAAGCCGGGTATCGCGTTCCAGATCCTGGGCCCGGTGGCCGACGCCAACATCGACGTCGACGTCATCATCCAGAACGTCTCGCACGACGGGAAGACCGACTTCTCGTTCACCGTGCACCGCAACGACTACCAGCGCACGCTCGAGCTGCTGAAGAACGAGGTCGCGCCTGCCACCAACGCGGCGCAGGTGCTGGGCGATCCGAAGATCTGCAAGGTCTCGATCGTCGGCATCGGCATGCGCTCGCACGTGGGCATCGCGAGCAAGATGTTCCGCTCGCTGAGCGAGGAGGGCATCAACATCCAGATGATCACGACCAGCGAGATCAAGACCTCGGTGGTGATCGACGAGAAGTACATGGAGCTCGCGGTTCGTGCGCTCCACAAGGCGTTCGATCTGGATCAGCCCGCGACTGCGGCATAATCGCGTTCTGGCCTGGAGTCGTGACCGAGAGGCCGAAGGTGCTCCCCTGCTAAGGGAGTATGCGCGCTAAAACGTGCATCGAGGGTTCGAATCCCTCCGACTCCGCCACCAAACTCCCTCACCACAGTGCACGTCTGTGCATTGTGGTGCAGCGGATCCGGTGCTAAGTCGTTGATCCAACGACGGAAAATCCCCCCAATCCTGTCACCACAGTGCACGCACAGTGCAGCTCTGTGCACCAAGCTCTCGCCACTTTCTGGCGGACAAGGTGGCGGACAGGAAGGGCGTGGGAATGTCGAGCTTTAGGAAGCGCACCGCTGCAAAGCTTCATCTTTTGACAGCGCGTGAGGTGCTGAACGCCGCCGACGGCGATCACTCGGACGGCGGTGGCCTTTATCTGCGAGTTCGCGGCCCGTCCTCCGGGTGGGTTCTCCGCTTCACTTCGCCGACCGGTCGGCGACGGGAGATGGGCCTCGGCACTGCTCATCGCACCAATGCTCAGCAAGCCGGCGCAACCTTGACCAGTGCTCGCGATCTGGCGCACCGCTGCCGGGAGCACCTGCGTGTCGGCGTCGAACCTGCCGCCTGGGGGTTGATCGCCGAGGCCAAGGAGCTGAAGGGACACGTCGTTGTGCTGCTTAACGCCGCGCGATCTGAAGATGGCCCCAAGTCGTTGGAAGACGTCACGCGCAGCAACGTCACCGGAGCCGACTGCTGCCGGCTTCGGTCTTCACCCGCGACTTGAACGCTGCTGAGGCTGATCGCCTCTTCTGGCTGTTGCGCGACCGCCAGCTCTTCACGACGGTCGGCGTCAGCTCGCCGCACGCCGCTCGCATCGACGGGGCACTGCGCCGGGCGGAGAGAGCACTCGTCGAGCTGCTCAAAGCCGCGGCACCCAGCACCATCGAGTCCATGGCCGTCGATCGCGCAGTGGCCAGCGGCTCTGGCGGCGTCGACGGCATCACACCCGAGATCCTGATCGAGGCAATGGACCAACTCACCGCCGAGTTCGGCGAGCTCATGGCTGACCTGAAGCATGAGGAGCTGCGCGAGCGACTGACGATCGAGAGCATCAGGGATCGCCGGGCGCCGCTGCGCAATGCTGTGCTGAACCACATCGCGCAGCTTGAAGCCAAACGTGCAGAAGCGATTCGCGCACGCGACACGCTTGGGTTCCGGAAGTCCCCGTCAGCCATCCAAGCGGACCTGGTCGCGGCTGGCGTCCCGGCCGACTTGGTCGCGGCAGTGACCAAGGCAACCGGCGCCCCGATCGACATGGACGCCGAATTCACCGCGCTCAACATGACGATCCATACGTTGAGCATGAGGATCTTGAAGTTGCAGGAGTTCTCGTGCGCCACGCCAGGCGACTACACCGCAATCGAGGGTGAGCAAGATCTCGCCGAGCTGGTCGAGAGCGAGCGCAGCGCGCGCGAGGAGCAGTAGTGGTGTCCCGCTCGACCAAGAGGCCACTGTCCAGTCCGTCCAGCCGCACGTCATCGGCAGTCAAGATGGCTGATCAGGACGCGGCGACGCCGGAGGATGGCGACCTCTGCGGCTTGTCCGTGCGTGCAGCCCGCTGCATCGATCTGTACTTGATCTCGTTCAACGCCAGTCGGGCCTACATCGAAGCCGGCTACACGGCGAAGAGCACGAATGTTGCGAACGCGAACGCCTCGCGACTGATAGCTTCTGATAAGGGCCGCGCCTACCTGGCCAAACGAGCGCGGGCCATGTTCGATCGCGCCGAGCTGGAGCAAGACCGCGTGCTCAACCTGCTCAGGTGCGTCGCGTTCGGCGATGTCAACGAACTCGTGAGCTACGTTCGGACGTGTTGCCGCTACTGCCATGGCAAGGCGTTCCGGTATCAATACACCGCTGGCGAGTGGGATCTGGCGACTACCCAGCACGAGGAGAAGCGCGAGAACCTGCTCGAGCGCCAGCGTCCCGATCTCGGTCCGCTCGACCCGAAAGGTGGCGTTGGTTTCGACGGACGCAGGGAGCCGCGCCCGGATTGCCCGGAGTGCTTCGGCGAGGGGGCGGGCCGTGTGGTCATCCGAGACACAACGAACTTGTCGCCGGCTGGTCTGGCGCTGTTCGCCGGCGTCAAGGAGGGCAAGGACGGAGTCGAGATCAAGTCGCTCGATCGGATGCGCGCAATCGAGTTGCTCGCCAAGATCTGCAGGCTGTACGACGACACGCCCAAGGTCAACGTCTCGGTCGACGTGAGACAGCTCGAAGCTGACTATGCGGAGGTCATGCGTTCCGCGCACGAGCGCCAGGCGAAGATCCGGCGCGAGCGCTTTGGCGACGATGCGCAGGGGCTTGCCGTGGGAGGCGCAGCATGACGGCGCCGCGCCTCCGTATCGGCAACGCTGCTGCGCAGCTCGCACAGCGCCAGCGCCACGACCTCGAGCGCCGTCGAGCGGGCGCCGCCACGATCCTGACGCCCACAGCGATTGCGGGTGAAGTGTCTGCGGCCCGTCTGCTCTACACGACGCTGAATGGCCAAGCCCGACCGATCACCCAGGCGGACTTGGCCGTGTTTCGCCAGCATGTGGCAGAGGTCGGCCGCCGCATGCGCGCAGGCATCACGGCGCAGGAAGCCATCAATCTGAGTCGCCCCATAGATCGAGAACGCGCCAACAAGGAGATCCGCTACGCGGCGCCCACCTTCGTTCGCAACGGGCTCGTGCGATTTCTGACCGATGCCGGACCGAACAGCAAGGTCATCCGCCATCACACGGGCATTGAGTTCGTCGAGTGGGCTGCCGCCGTCGCTCGGCCCGGCACACCGCTTCAAGCCGCGACGTGGCTCTGCCACGAAGGGAAGCTGCGCATGGAGTGCCAGTGCGAGGCGTTCACCTTCTGGGGCTTCCGCTACATCGCGACGATCGGCGGCTTCGTCCTGGGCCGGAAGGAAAGCGGATACCCCAAGGTGCGTCAGCCAACTCTCGCTGGCTGCGCGTGCAAGCACCTTCTGCGAACCCTTCAGACGGTCCAACAGGACATGCTCGTGCGCCGTCGCGTTGCAGACGCCGTTGCGGCAGAACGCCGGCTGTTGGACCGCCCCTCGAGCAGCACCGCAGCGCCAATCGTTCGGTTCACCCAGGCCGATGCAGACAAGATCACCGCAGGTCGTGTCCGGCGCATCTCCGTGACGCCACCAATGCGAACCGGGCTACCGAACGCGGCCGGTGTGGAGCACATCAAGGCCGCGTTGCGCAGCTTCGAGCGTCGCACTGACAAGAACGCGGCCGTGATCGTGCGCGCACTGCAAGAGCTTCTCAAGCAGTCAACGCGATGAGCGTTTACCTAGAGCGCGCGGCGAAGCTCTTCACCCTCGTCTGCATCGCGCAGGCTCGCCGCTCCTCCCATACCGCGCTTCGCCTTCTCCAAGCGATGCGCTCCTCCAACCTGAGCCACCAGACACCCACCACATTCATGAATCAAGATCATCTGATCGCCGGTGACGTTTATGAACAGCTGGCCCTCGGCCACGACGGTCAACCTGTCTTTGAAGACGATGTTGATGCCGACGCGCTTCCCGTCGAGTGGGCCTGCGTTGGTCAGTCCAAGTTCGAGGTCATCGACAGCGACGCGTACGAGCTTGCACAGGCGGCGTGCCTGGTCGGCGACGAAAGCGAAGAGACCTTGTGCCTCCGGGTCCGCTTTGACGCGAGCGGCGAGCTGATCGTGCCGGCGCTCGGCAACCTGGTCGGCGTGCCAACCGGGACGGAAGGCAATGCGACCCTCATGTTCCTGGTCGGCTGGACGTACGCGGACGCCACTGCGCCGTTGCCTGAGGGCTTCGGTGGCGACGCCACCGAGCCGGTTGTCCGCAACGAGCTGCTCGATTCCCTGCGGCCGGGCGAGGCGCTCCTCGTTCAATCCTTCTTCCACGAGTCCGCCGTTGAGGATCAGTCGTGACGCTGCCGTCGAGTCCTCCAATTACCGCGATGGACATCTTCAACGAACTGAAGATTGCGAACCCGAATCGTCAGCTGCCGTTCACTCTGCTCGACCCCGATGCACTGGCGCTCGCTGGCAAGTCCGGCCCGCCCATCATGATGTCGGACTTCCTTGGCAAGAGCGTGTTTGCGCCTGGCCTAACCGGCGCCAACACGACTTATGCCCGCAGTGACAGCGGTGGCACGATCACAGTCACCTTAACCGTCCGCCCGGACGGCTCGATGACGGTCACGAACGCCGGCGGTGGCACCGATCCTTTGGCGTGGGGCTCGCCGATCACAGCCGGCATCGGCGCGGGCTACTACGTGCGCTTCACGCTCACCAACAGCTCGTCGTCGGGTACCGGCACCGGCGGCGCGTCTGCATCCACCGGTTGGCTGCTGCTCGATCTGAACCGAACCGTGCAGGCCAGCGCGACCAAGACAGGCAGCACGGGCGGGTCACGCATCGTCAGCGGCACCTACACCGTCGAGATCTCGCAGGACCAGTCGACGATCATCGCGACAGGCACCGGCTACCTGCTGCGCGCCACCGCCGAGCCGCTCTAATCGACGGCGGCCTGAAAGACCAAAGCGGCAGGGGATCACTCCACTGCCGCTCGGCCACCGCAAGCTTTCCCAAGCCAATCCTGGGGCCAGCGGCAGAGCCAGTGTCCCTCCGCAGAATCGATGTCGTCAAGCAATGCGTCCGACCCTGATGCGAGCAGCGTCACTCAGCACAGGGCAAAGGACCAGCATGCCGAGATTCCGCTAGGTCTCGCGTTCACGCGCACGACTTGCCTGCGGATCCTGTTGGCACGGACCAGATGGTGACGGAAGTGGCTAGAGTCACGGCTCTTGATCTGACATCACACAGAGGTGACGTGCCAGCCACTCAGATGACGACGGCAGAGGTGCCTGCCGTTTATCGGCGCTTCGCAACCGCAATCGGCGAGAGATACTGGCAAGCGGCAGTCGCTCGGCAAGAGGATGCGATTCGTGCCAACCACTTCCTCGGCGACTACCTGCGCGCCGAGTACGCCATCGCGTACCAACTTGACCGCTTGCGAGCCTTGGTTGCGGCGTTCGGCCAGATGCCATCCGAGGCACGGAACGACCCGAGCAACTTCCCATCTCTGGCCTTTGCCGCTCAAGTGCTCCGAGTCCTTGAAGGGAGCACAGTCAAGCAGGCACGAACATTCGTCAAGCGGGTCAGAACAGCTTTCAGCAGCTCAGAGAACATGCATGGCCTCCGGCTGGAACTGCAGGCGGCGACCCACTTCGTCCGTCGAGGGCAGCATGTGGTCTGGCACCGCGTGAACAATGGGGGCTCCTTCGACCTGCTGATTGACGACCTCGGCTCCGCTGGTCTGGAGGTCGAGTGCAAGTCCATCTCGGAGAACAAGGGCCGTCGCGTCCATCGCCGCGATGCTTTGGACTTCTGGGGAGAGCTGTGGCGGGATGTGTCAAGCGTTGCGCAGAACCTCAGCTCGGGCCTCGCGGTCATCCTTACCGTCCCCTATCGCCTACCGATCGACGAGAGCGAAAGGGCCGCGCTCGCAAGAGCGGTAGTCGTCCGCATCATCGCCGGGTCCGGCGCGGCCCTGGATGGGGGCATGGACCTGCGCATACAGTCGTTCGATCCAACCGCGATCGGAGCAGCGAAGAGCATCGGTCGTGCTGCCCTGAGGAAGGCCATCGATGCCGCGACAGGGACTACTAATCGCGAGTCGGCCGTGTACGGGACGCCGGCGGGCGGCATGCTGGCTTTCGTGATGCAGAGCGCGGTTGAGGACGACGTGCTCGATCAGGTGTTTGCCACCCTGGACGACTCCGCAGAGCGACAGTTCACACGCAAGCGAGGGGCGTTGTTCTGGGTGGCGCTGCAAGGGATCGATGCTGATCAGTTGCGGTCGCTGCACGAAGAGGACAGCGCACCAGGCGCAAATCCATCCGCACTGAAGCTCGGCGTGAGCAGCTTCCTCAATCGTGCGCCGGATCACATCGTGGGCGTTGTGTTTGGCAGCAGAAGTGGCCTCTTTCCCGCCGTCGGCAACAGCACCGACTCGGGCGGGGCGACGAACTTCTTCCTGAAGGAAGAGAGCCCGCACTGGGACGCGAGCTTCCGCGGCCCACTGTCTTGAGCTTGGTGGCGCATCGAGCGAGGGCGGCGATGTCACTCCGCGTAATTTCAGCAATGGCAGTGCTGCTGGCCGGCAACGACGTGATTGCCGCCACCACCGAGGAGATCATGCGCTCACGCTACCTGCGCTACAGCTTCTGCATGTCCGAGGAGCTCGGGCAGCAGTGGTGGTCGCAGCCGCGCATCGACATGCGGATCAACCGCTGGGGCGTGTCCGAGCCAACCGAACAGGGCATTGCCGCGGCGAGCAGACAAGCCCGCGCGCGCGATGAGCTGTGCCGGTCACGCAATGACCTCGCCGATCAACCGCGGCCTGCGCCCTGACTCTTGTCGGGTGCGCTCTAGCGCGGCCCCTTCTTGGCCTCGTCGTGAACCTTTTTGAACCAGGCCCGCGCCCACTCTGGGTTCTCCTTCATCCAGCGCTGCAGCATCGAGCCCCTGAGCCACAAGTTCTCTTCCCGTGGGGCGACGAAGTGATCAGAAGCCGCTGCCTCCGCTGCCGATGGCCGGCGTGATTGTGAGTCTGGGCGCGGCGCTCGCTCCCTTGGCTGCTCGTAGGGCTCAGTTGTGGTGCGGTCTTGTGCTGGCCGTTTGCCACCCGACTTGGCCAAGCCTGCGGCCATCTCAGGGAAGAGGAGGGCGATCAGTCGATCGTAGGCAGGGTCGCGCAGGTGGGTGCCACTGCCCGACTCGATGCTGGCTCTGACCTCTGCTCGCCATTCCTTGACGCGTGCCGCCTGCTGCGGGGACAGCTGCATTGGGTAGACGACTGCCGCGAGCATGTAGAGCGTGTGAAAGCTGCGGCTCTTGCCTCGATCTTGTCGGGTCGCGTTGAGCACTTCAAATCCCGTGCTCATGCGGTAGCCCACGCCGCGATCGAGTCGGATCGACAGAAGGCGCGGCAGGATGCCGTGGTAGCCGTAGAACTCCTCGCGGCCGGACTCGGGGTATCCGCGCTCGGCCAGTCCCTCGGCTGCGTCACGGACCTTCGCATCTGCAGCGGCATCGCGTTCGCGAGTGCCGGGTGACGTGACGTCGCCATCCGAGGCCCCGTGGATTCCTGCCAAGTCCATGACTGCAGTCAGGTACTCCTCAAGCAGGGCCTGCAGCGGGACGGCCAAGAGCGCTTCGCGGCGCTCCCGCTGTTCTCGTTCGCGCTCTTCAGTGGCCTGTTGATCCTCGGCCATCTGCCTGAGTTGCTTCTCCTGGAAGGCGGCGTGCCGCTGGTCGAGTCCCGGGAGGTGCAACCAGCGCTTGGCGGCCAGGTTGTCGATCACCAGCGCACGCAGCCCGGCTTTCGTGATCGTGCCGCCGGCCAGGCTTAGGTCGATCTCCAGCGTCGGAATGTCGGCCTGGCGGATCCTCTCCATGCGTTCGTCGTCGATCGCGTTGAAGACCGTGACCTCGATGTGCAGGCGCTCGAGCGGGGGCTCGCCGCCGGGCAGATCGGCGCGGCAGCTGATGTCGGGCACGAGGTGCCCATACGGGCGCTCCACGGCGATCTCGCTCAGGTACAGCGTGCCCGGGTTGAACGACCAGTGGTCGCGCAGCTGCCGGCCGCTTGCACAAACGTTGGTCACCGTGGTGGACAGCGACGGCACCATGACGTGGCCCACCTCGACGAGGAGTTGGAGCGCCGCGTAGTGCAACACCGACTGCCGGCGTAGCTCTCGGGGCATGTCGGCGGGCAACTCCAGCCCGTCCGGCACCTCATCGAACGCGGCGAGGGCTTCCGCGTGCGCTGCGATCTCTGCCTGCGCGCGTAGCTGCACGTCATCCCAGTGCGCACGCCAGCACAGGTGCTCCGGCAGCAGCGTGAGGCGGCTGCGAATGTCCTCAAGACTCAGCGACGCGAGCGCGACGTCGTCAAGCTCTATCTCGATTGTTGGCACGATGCCCCCATCCGCCGATGCCGCGCCGGTGGTGCCCGTGAGCACGACGCGCAGCTGGCGCCCGTCGTCGAGCGTGAGGAGCGCGACGGCCGGATCGCGGTAGTTGACGTCGACGATTCGCACCCGCTCGGCAGGCCGCTGCACCCAGGCTGGGTACTTCGCACCGCTGAGCCCGGTGGCGGTCGCAGACATGCTGCGCAACGGCAACTCGATCCAGCCTTCGTTGTGCAGGTGGCGCAAGGCCGCGGCGCGCGCGGCGAGAACGAGACACTCACGGCGCTCGGCTCCTTCGGGGTGCCGGAAGTGCGGCCGACGCACGTATGTCTTCTTCGCCGCATTCACGGCGACCAGTGCCAGGCCGCAACTGGGGCACTCGCAGCGACATTGCGCGCCGCGGCGATCAAGGCCTAGCTCGAGGATGTAGCGCGGCTCGCCGGTGTCCGAGTCCCGGGCCCATGCCATGACAAGTTCGCTCAGCGTATGAGTGGCGCTGGCCACACCGTCGCGCACGATCACATTGGCAGGACCGGTCATGAGTGCCGCAGTCTACGCCGCGCCCTGGCCCGCCCCGAACTCGACGCCTGTGTCAGGCCTTCGGCAACTTGCGAATCGGGCGCGCGCGATCAATGAGCTGACGAAGCCAGGGCACACCGCCGCTGGCGTCGATCTTCTCCCACTGCTCCGCCGTCATGCGGATGGAGCGTTGAATCAGCCGCTCGGCTTCGGTCAGAGGAGGTCGGCCCGGCCTTCGCTTCGGTGCTTCAGTCATTGCGTACGGTAGTGAGTTGGTCATCGGCGCCAGGCGATAACAGTTGTTGCGCCTGGAGCGAACAATTGTTGCATCACAAATAACCGTTGACAATCGGTAAATTGCGAATCACATTAATGGCGAGCCGAGCGCAGGAGGCGCCGGCGCGGTCAACCCTCAAGGAGAGCCAGCAATGACGTTCGCCACCGCAGTTCATGACCCAAGTACGGGCTCTCAACTCGCAAGGCTGGACGAGATCGATTACCTCGCTTGCGCGAGCCTCGCGCTGGTGCCGATGGACTGCGATAGGCCACACGTCCACCTCGGCGTGCGGGCGCTTGTTGCCCGAGTGCGCGGTGTCGCTGACGTCTTGTTGGGACGTTCCGACGGCAGAGAGTGTGATTGCGACCTCTTCACCTTTATCCCGGGCGGTGCCGCGGCATGCGGGAGTAGAGCCGATGATCAGCGGAGCGCAACGCTGGAGCTGCTGGCTGAGATCGATGCAATCGGCATGGCAATCATGTCCGTCGTGCGGTCGGCCGGCATCGATCCGAGCCGGATCGCCTGTGTGAGTGCGCTAGTGGCCAAAATGCAAGAGGTCGGTGGCAATCTCTACGACGACCTTGCCACGTCGCAGTTGCTCGAGGGAAAGTTTGAGGTGCGCGCGGCCCCCAGGGCGGTGCTATGAGCCAGGTTGCACATGGCCTACCGCCGACCCTGGATCTTAAGGGTGCAGCCGACATGCTAAAGATCCACCCACAAAGCATGCTCGACCTCATCGGAAGCTGCGCGATCCCAGCAGGCAAGGTTGGGCGTAGCTACGTGATGCTCACACGCGATGTGCTTGCTTATGCGGAGAAAGTCATCATCGAGGAGACTGCAGCGCGCATGCGGCGCGCCGCACCTTTGGCGAGTGATCTGAGTCTCACTCCTCGCACGCGAGGCAGGCGTCGCGTTATCACCCGACCATAGGCGGCGGGCCGCTTGAGTCTGGCGACGGCGCACGCCTCGCATCCTCAAATCTGAGGGTGCTGTACAAATATACAGTAATGTGCCAACATCCAGTGACTACCATCCCTGCGTTTGTCCAGGGAGGTCACAAGAATGGCAGTCGACCGTAAAGCGGTCACGATCCACTATCGCAAGTTCACTCGGCCCGCGACCCTTCCGCATACGCTGGAAGAGCTGGTAAGACGCGCGATGAGCACGACGGTGGATGGCGCGCAGGTGAAGAACAGGTACTTGGCAAGGCTGTTCACTATGGCCACCGACAACTACTTCATCAACACGTACCACGACGTTGCGGGCGCGACCCCGCTCGTCTTCGGGGACATCTTGCACTTCACGAGCGGACACCTTCAGGCGCTCTGCCAGACTGCGGACCAGAGCGCCGCTTCTGTTCCGGTGCAGCAGATGAAGGCGCCCGAACAGAGCGAGTACGTTCACTCGCAAATGTTCTGGATGCTGAAGGACGATCACGCGTTCGTGATCCAGAGCATGTCGCTACGAACGGCGGAGTTTGAGCAGTACCTTGACTGGCTCCTTAAGACCAAGACGACGCACTTGCCTGGAGGACAGCCCGTCGTCCTCGACGCAAGGTTTGACGTTGATGCCGTCGGAGGCGACTTGGGGGACATTCAGGAGATCATCGTAGGCGGCGTGGCCTCGCCGGCTCCGACGGTGGCTGGTGAGGAGATGGTCGGCGAGAGGGTTACCGAGGTTACGCATCACGGGCAGATCGACACGGGGCGAAGAGCAGGCTGGGACACTGCGCGCGCGATTCTTCGCGAGCTATTGGGCGGAGACGCCAATGTCGCTTCGCTGATGCAAGCTGTGCCTGCTGATGCCGAGCTAAACGTGCAAGTGCACATCGGGTATCAGACCAAGAAGCGCAAGGTTGATCGTGTCGCGCTGCGTCAACTTGAAACTGGGCTTCGCAATCTGCCCGACAGCCAGCTTCAGGTTCGGGGAAGGAGCGGAAGCATCGCCTCGGATGGCAAGATCCGCATGCATCACAACGCATCGATCAAGTTGCTGAAGGCTCAGTACGGCGACAGCCAGCTCATCGGCTCGCTGCTCGACCCGACCGATGTTCTCCGTGGCATGGTCGAGGCGTACGCGACATTCGTCGCGAATGGGAAGATCCAAACAGGCTGAGGTTGGCAATGAAGTTCATGCGCCCGCTTTCAGTGCTCGTGCCGGTTGCTCTAGGCATGGCTGCGGCCGCCTGGACGCAGCTCGATCTTTGGTACGACATGAAGGAAGGCCTCATTGCGTTTCTGGGCTTGCTTGCGGCGGCCCTGGTCCAGGTGATGCCTGTCACGGCCAACTTCCTTCAGTCGGATCGACTGAACCCGTCCGAAGCACTGCGATTGACCGCGTCGCTTACCAAGCAGCAACAGTATTGGGTTGGGCTGCTCTCAGCCACGATCGTCGCTATGGTTGTTGTGATTGTTGGAGCCGCACTCAAGAGCCGAGTTGCGGGCGTTCCTCCGCTGTTCCAACACAGGCTCTTCTTGGACATCAGCTGGTCTGCCGTTGTCTGCTTCTTCATCGCGAGCACCGTTAGCTTCGTGCTAATGAAGATGCTTGGCCTGTTTGAGGGAATGTTGGCTCTTCATCGTCTTCGCGTCGAACTGGTGATTAGTGCCGCGCAGCGCCAGGCATCGGAAAAGGCGGAAATGATGCAGAAGGAGGCGGAGATCACAACGCCTCTCGTGCCGCCTGACTACGGGCGGATCATTCACCCGCACTAGGCAAGCGAGGCTCGATCGTGTGGCATCACCTTTATGTCGACGATCCCACGGAAGCGCTTCGGTCAAGCGACCGAATTCATGTCGCCATGCGCACGCTGTTGATGCGGTCCCCAGCCACGCAGATTGCGGTATTCAGCCGGCCGGACGACAGGGGCGGGATGCACTACTACTTCACGCCCGACGCAAAACTCGTAGCGCGCGGAATGCGCGCTGAGCCGTGTGATCTACCCTCAAGCGATGAGGCGGGCGGGCTTTTGATCGGCCACACCGCAGCCCGAGATCTACTCTAGGTACGTTCGGTGCTCGCGCGCTTAGATTCTGCTGGCAATCACCACAGAAAGTAGAAAACCCTGCGGTTAGGCCTGGGCTAGTTCAGAACTCGGGTGACGCAACCCACACACCACAAGACGCTGCGGACAAAGTAGTATCAGAGGCGACCTTTTGAAGCGTTCAGGGGGCATGAATGGCGAACTCAAAGCAAACGTCCAAGGGTGTTGGATCCCTGGCGGCGAAGACTCTTCAGAGCAAGAGCGCGTCTGACATCCAGAAGAGCCTTGCCGGCGCCGCGCTAGCGCAGAAGGGCACGTCGAAGCAGACTGGATCCGAGATGGAGGACGTCGCGTCGAAGGTGCTAAAGAGCGACAAGTACGCGGCCGACACAAAGAGGCTTGCTGGCTCAGTGCTAGCCCAATCGAACAAGAAGCGGTGAGGCATAGCATGCGCATGCACGCCACCGGCCCGGCGCCCGCGCCGTTCGAGCCAGATAGGGATCAGCCGAGGCCTGAGCGCAAGGACTTTCCGATTCCGCGGCGAGCTGAGAGCGCGGGTGGCTGATGGCTACTCGGAGGGACGGGGAGTCGGGCAAAGGAGACGACGACCAGCCTCGACGTGAGCGACGTGCCGAAGGCCCTGCGCGAGATGCTTCGACCGGGCAGTACATCAAGAAGTCGCCGCGCAGAGCGCCGGCTAAGAAGGCGCCCGCAGCAAAGCCAAAGCGATAGGGCCGAAAGTTACTTCGGCGCGGATGCGCCGCTGTTGAGCGAGGGAGGCGACGTCTGTGTAGATGCTTTGCCCCCTGTCATCTGGAAGGCAGCGGCGATCGCAAGACCCACAAGAAAGACCAAGGGCGATGCGACCGCACATCGGCGAACTCTGTTCAACGACTTTGCGACTCGCTCATTGCGGTGCCAGGAACTGCCAATTCGCGCCTGTAGGCGCCGAAGCTCCATCTCGCGCTGGTCCAGTAGCGGCTTGCTCGCGTGCTTGAGCAGATTCTCGGGTTCGTTGTAGATGGCATCGATCGGATCGACCATCATGCAGTCCTTTACCAGCCACCACGCAAGCCATGTCAGCCAAACGCAGACAAGGAACGCGGCCCATCCGCTCAAAGGTGCCGCGCCCTGCTCGATGGCTTGGACGCCGCCGTAGCCAAGGGAAGCTCCAATACCCGCCAGCAGCACAGTTAGCGTCGTCGCCGCTTCCCTGGTGAGCACATCGGCGGTCTCGTGCTTCCCCTTCATGTTCTCAATGCCCGCAACCTCGATCCAATCGAGGACGGACGCGCGTTCGGTGGGGTTGGCTTCTTGCAAACCGGTGCTCGCCTGCATGGTTGCCTCGCTGGAGATTCCCTGGCTCAAAGGATGATCGTATCGCTGTCGGTCCCGCCGTAAAGGCACGGTGATCCGACCCCGTCAACGAATGCAGTTGCGCTCCCGCAGGGCGGCGGGCTCAGCTCTCAACCGCCCGGCGGGTCGGTGCCTGGCGGCATGCCCGTTCTTCGACAGAGCGGCGTTATCGGACAACCTTCCGAGGTTGAGTTTCGGCCACGCATCCGCCACTTAAGCGATGTGAGCGCGCCACCAATCGAGATCCAAGGGCGAATCGCCTACCTGACGAACATCCTTATGCTTGACGGGAGGCTCGGCCCTGAGCATGTCGAGGAGGTGCTGGAAATCGTTGATGCATTCGGCGGCGTGTGTCTAACAGACGAGCTGCGGTACCTCGTAGTTTGCGAAAGGCTCGATCGAGCCAACGAGTAACCTGCCTGGACCAGCCCTTCGGCGCCCTGGATGCAGCTTCCGTTGGTGTTGTGCGGGACTTCCTTGTGGAGGAGGGTGCCGAGCACCCAACGCGCACGTGGGTAGTGGCCGACTACGTGGCGGATCCCCGTTTGCGGTGGCGGCGCCGCATCATGCTCCCTAACGGCTGAGGGCGTTGCCCGCGACTGCGGACCTACCGCCCCAGACTGGTTGCCGGCAGCCGAAGCAGCTGACTTAACGTCAGCTTCGACCCGAAGCTGACATTGGCGACAATCCGCCTGAGCGACTCCCGAGAACAGATCAGAAGGGGCAGAGGGGGATTGACATGACCTACAACCAGCAGCGTGCACTGGAACTGCTTAGGCTTGGCTCTGGCCGCGCAGACGCCACATTCCGTGAAGGCCAAGAAGACGCGATTCGCCATATCGTCGACGGGCGAGGTCGCCTGCTGGTTGTGCAGAAGACCGGATGGGGAAAGAGCTTCGTCTACTTCGTCGCGACGAAGCTGCTGCGCGAGGCCGGCAACGGCCCGGCACTGCTGATCTCCCCGCTGTTGGCGCTGATGCGCAACCAGATCGCGGCGGCAGAGCGCATGGGTGTTCGGGCCGCCACCATCAACTCCGACAACGTCGACGACTGGAACCAAGTCGAGGCCAAGCTTGCCCGGGGACAAGTCGACATCCTCTTGATCTCACCTGAGCGCCTGGCAAACGAGCACTTCCGCACGCAGGTTCTGGCCGGCATCGCCGCACAGATCTCGATGCTGGTCATCGACGAGGCGCACTGCATCTCCGACTGGGGCCACGACTTCCGCCCTCACTACCGCTTGCTGGAGCGGATCGTCAAGACGCTGCCGCCCAACCTGCGGCTGTTGGCCACCACGGCAACAGCGAACAACCGCGTGATGGAGGATCTTGCCGCCGTGCTCGGGCCGAAGCTCGAAGTCTCGCGCGGCGACTTGAATCGTACCTCGCTGTCTCTGCAAACGATCCGTTTGCCCAGCCAGGCCGAGCGTCTTGCCTGGTTGGCGCAGCAGTTGGCCACCCTGCAGGGCCACGGCATCATCTACACGCTCACCGTGCGCGACGCCAACCAGGTCGCCGACTGGCTCAAGACCCAGGGCTTCAACATCGAGGCCTACACGGGCGAAACGGGCGACCGTCGGGAGGCGCTGGAGCAGGCACTGCTCAACAACGAGGTCAAGGCGCTGGTCGCGACGACGGCGCTGGGCATGGGCTACGACAAACCGGATCTGGCCTTCGTAATCCACTATCAGATGCCGGGCTCGGTCGTCGCCTACTACCAGCAAGTGGGCCGTGCCGGGCGCGCGCTCGACTCGGCCTACGGCGTGCTGCTCAGCGGCCAGGAGGAGTCGGACATCACCGACTGGTTCATCCGAAGCGCGTTCCCGACCCGCCAGGAGGTCGCCGAGGTCCTGGGTGCACTCGAGGAAGAAGCGAACGGTCTGTCCGTCCCCGAGGTGCTGGGCCGCGTCAACCTGAGCAAGGGCCGCGTCGAGAAGACCATCGCGCTCCTCTCGCTCGAAGCGCCAGCACCCATCGCTAAGCAAGGCGCGAAGTGGCAACTCACCGCAGCCACCCTGAGCGAGGCCTTCTGGGAGCGAGCCGAGCGACTCACGGCCCTGCGACGTGACGAGCAACAGCAGATGCAGGACTACGTCAGGCTGCCCTTCGGCGACCACATGGGATTTCTGATCCACGCGCTCGACGGCGATCCAAGCGTCGTCACGCGGCCCGCGCTGCCGCCGTTGCCAACGGATGTGGATGAGGCGCTGGTTCGGGACGCGATCGCGTTCCTTCGCCGCACCAGTCTGCCCATCGAGCCGCGAAAGAAGTGGCCTGATGGGGGCATGCCTCAGTACGACGTCAGGGGAGGCATTGCGCCGGCCCACCAAGCGCAACCCGGGAAGGCGCTTTGCGTCTGGGGTGACGCTGGGTGGGGCGGACTGGTCCGGCGAGGCAAGTACCACGACCGCAGGTTTGCCGACGATCTGGTTGGGGCGTGCGTCAAGATGGTTCGCGAATGGAACCCCCAGCCCAAACCGACCTGGGTGACTTGCGTGCCCTCACTGCGTCATCCCGATCTCGTCCCCGACTTTGCGAAGCGCCTGGCTGTGGCTCTGGCTCTGCCGTTTCATATGGTCTTCGCAAAGACTGACGACAGGCCCGAACAGAAGACGATGGCAAACAGCACACAGCAGGCGCGCAACATTGACGGCTCGCTCGCACTCAACGGTCAGCCGGTGCCCCACGGGCCGGTGATCCTGGTCGATGACATGGTGGACTCACGCTGGACGCTTACCGTGGCCACGTGGCTGCTGCGCAAGAGCGGAAGCGGCGACGTCTATCCCATGGCGCTCTCTCAAACGGGACACGACGAATGACGCCCGTCCTGTCCCCCAACACCCAGGCGATCCTCCTGCTGACTGCGCCGCTGATCGCGGGGCGTGGCACGTCTTCCTCGGATCTGCTGTCCCCGGGCGAGTACAAGCGTCTTGCCCGCCACCTGCGGGAGATCAAACGCCAGCCCGCAGATCTCGTGTCGCCCGATGCGGCCGATCTCATGCGGGCCTGCCAGCCGGTGATTGATGAAGCCCGACTGCAACGCCTCCTGGCGCGAGGCTTCCTTCTGAGCCAAGTCATCGAACGCTGGCAAGCGCGCGCCATCTGGGTGGTCAGCCGCGCGGATGCCGAATACCCCCGCCGACTGAAGGTGCGATTGCGCGAAGACGCCCCGGCGGTCATCTACGGTTGCGGCGATATGGCCTTGCTGGAATCGGGCGGCCTCGCCGTGGTCGGTTCTCGCCATGTGGACGAAGCGTTGATTGACTACACGATGGCGGTGGGGCGTTTGGCGGCCCGGGCTGGAAGAGCGCTCGTATCCGGCGGCGCCAAGGGCATCGACCAGGCCGCGATGCGCGGTGCGCTTGAAGCGGGAGGCAAGGTCAGCGGCGTGCTTGCGGACAGTCTGGAGAAGACGGCCATGAACCGCGAGAACCGCAACCTGCTGCTCGATGGTCAACTGGTGCTGATTTCGCCTTACGACCCAAGTGCGGGGTTCAATGTCGGCAACGCCATGCAGCGCAACAAGCTGATCTACGCGCTGGCCGATGCATCCCTGGTTGTCAGCTCCGAACTGAACAAGGGCGGTACCTGGACCGGTGCGATCGAGCAGTTGGACAAGCTCAAGTTCGTGCCCGTGTACGTTCCATCCACTGGAGGTTCGTCGCCTGGGCTCGACGCCCTACGCGGCAAGGGAGCGCTCCCCTGGCCGGACCCGCAAGACGCCGACACGTTCGAAGCTGTGTTCGATGTGGCTGCGCCCACGCCGGCGCCGTCTCCAACGTCAGGTCTTGCACTGTTTACCGAAGACGGGTCGCTAGGCGCTACACCCACGACGCCATCGTTCGCGGAGACATCACCGGTGATCGATGTGCCGAGCGAGCCAGTGCCGCTATCCACTGCCGCACCCATAGACTTTGAGCCGACGCCGGAGCCTGCCCCATCGGCTGCACTGGCGCCTGAGACCCCTCCCGAAGTACCCCGCCCGATGGCGGCAACGCCCTCAACACCAGCGGACACGCTTTTTGCGGCAGTCCGGGGCGTAGTTCAACTGCTACTGAAGTCACCGATGAAGGACGCCGAAGTTGCAGCTGCGCTGGACGTGTCCGCCGCCCAAGCGAAGGCGTGGTTGCAACGACTCGTCGACGAAGGCGTGATCGAGAGGCAGAAGAAACCAGCGGGCTACATCGTCAAGCGGTCCAGCCTTTTCGAGTAACCGATGAACGCCAAGCAAAAACACAAGTTGCCATGCGCCGGCAATGAAAACGAAGGGTTCCGCGTTTGAGCGACCAACAAATCACCCTCAGCCATCTCGAAGGTCATCTCTGGGAGTCCGCCAACATCCTTCGCGGTCCGGTCGATGCAGCTGACTTCAAGACCTACATCTTCCCGCTTCTGTTCTTCAAGCGCATCTGCGACGTCTGGGACGAGGAGTACCAGGAGATCGTTGATGAGACTGGCGACGAGCAACTTGCCTGGTTCCCGGAGTCGCACCGCTTCCAGATCCCCGACGACTGCCACTGGAACGATGTTCGCACCAAGCCGAGCAACGTCGGTGCGGCTCTCCAGCGCGCGATGCGGGAGATCGAGAAGGCCAATCCTGACACCCTGTACGGCGTGTTCGGCGATGCCCAGTGGTCGAACAAGGAGCGACTGTCCGACGCCTTGCTCAAGGACCTGATCGAGCACTTCTCGAAGCTGCCGTTCGGCAACAAGAGCATCAGCTCGGATCTTCTCGGCGACGCCTACGAATACCTGATCAAGAAGTTCGCCGACGCCACCAACAAGAAGGCCGGGGAGTTCTACACCCCGCGCAGCGTGGTGCGGCTGATGATCGACATGCTCGATCCGAAGGAAATCGAGACCATCTACGACCCGGCCTGTGGCACCGGTGGCATGTTGCTGGCTGCCGTACAGCACGTCAAAGAGATGCACGGCAACGTCAAGCGGCTGAGGGGCAAGCTTTACGGGCAGGAGAAGAACCTCACCACCTCATCCATCGCGCGGATGAACCTGTTCCTCCATGGCATCGAGGACTTCCAGGTGGTACGCGGCGACACGCTGCGCAACCCGGCTTTCTTCGAGGGCGACGGGCTCGCTACCTTCGACTGCGTGATCGCCAATCCGCCGTTCTCGCTGGAGAAGTGGGGCGAGGACCTGTGGTTGAACGACCCTTTCGGCCGCAACTTTGCCGGTCTGCCGCCCACGTCCAGCGGTGACTTCGCCTGGGTGCAGCACATGGTCAAGTCGATGGCCAACGTCAGTGGCCGGATGGCCGTGGTGCTGCCCCAGGGGGCCCTGTTCCGCAAAGGTGTGGAAGGCCGCATCCGGCAGAAGCTGCTCGAGATGGATTTGGTCGAGGCCGTGATCGGGCTGGCACCCAACCTCTTCTACGGCACTGGCCTGGCCGCGTGCATCCTGGTCCTGCGCAAGCGCAAGCCGGTCAAGCACAAGAAGAAGTTGTTGATCGCCGATGCGTCGCGCCTGTTCCGCCGGGGGCGTGCGCAGAACTTTCTGGAGCCCGAGCACGCTGAGCAGATCCTCGGCTGGTATCGCGGTTTTGCCAATGTGCAAGACGCGGCCCGGGTGGTCAGCCTCGACGAGATCAAGGCAGAGGACTGGACATTGAACATCTCGCGCTACGTGCTGCCGCCGCTCCAGGACGATATCCCGCCACTGTCGGACGCCATCGCGGCATTCAAGGATGCGTTGACCCGCTGCCGCGAAGCCGAAGAGCGCCTCGCGCATGTCATGACCGAGGGGGAATGGCTGCGATGAGTCACCCCAGTAAGCGCATCACGCAGCAAGAACTGGAAAGTTACCTGTGGGGCGCAGCCGTGCTGCTGCGCGGACTGATCGACGCCGGTGACTACAAACAGTTCATCTTCCCGCTGCTGTTCTACAAGCGCGTCTCGGATGTCTGGGACGAGGAGTACCAGGCGGCTCTGGGCAACTCGGGCGGCGACCTTTCCTACGCGCAGTTCGCGGAGAACCACCGTTTCCAGATCTCTGAGGGCGCGCACTGGAACGACGTGCGCCAAACCCCGAGGAACGTTGGCGCCGCCATCAAGAAGGCGATGCGCGCCATCGAGACCGCGAACCCGGATCTGCTCGACGGCATCTTCGGCGACGCCCCATGGACCAACCGCGAGCGTCTGCCCGACCAAACACTGAAGAACCTGATCGAGCACTTCTCGACCCAGACGCTGTCGGTGGCCAACGTGCCCGAGGACGAGCTCGGCAATGCGTACGAGTACCTGATCAAGAAGTTCGCCGACGACTCCGGCCACACGGCTGCCGAGTTCTACACCAACCGCACCGTCGTCCACTTGATGACGCAGCTCTTGGCTCCGCGGGCCGGCGAGTCGATTTACGACCCCACGTGTGGCACCGGCGGCATGCTGATCTCAGCGCTGGACGAAGTGAAGCGCTCGGGCGGCGAGTACCGCACGCTCAAGCTCTACGGGCAGGAGCGTAATCTCATCACCTCGTCCATCGCCCGCATGAACCTGTTCCTGCACGGCGTGGAGGACTTCGAGATCGTTCGCGGCGACACCCTGGCCGACCCTAAGCACATCGAGGGCGACCGCCTGCGCCAGTTCGACGTCATCCTGGCCAACCCGCCGTACTCCATCAAGCAGTGGAACCGTGAGGCCTGGAGCAGCGACAGGTGGGGCCGCAATTTTCTGGGTACGCCGCCGCAGGGCCGCGCCGACTATGCGTTCCAGCAGCACATCCTGACTAGCCTCACCGCCGACGGGCGCTGCGCCGTGCTTTGGCCGCACGGCGTGCTGTTCCGCAATGAGGAACAGGCTATGCGCGCCAAGATGGTCGAGCAGGACTGGGTAGAGGCCGTGATCGGCCTGGGGCCTAACCTGTTCTACAACTCCCCGATGGAGTCGTGCATCGTCATTTGCAACCGCAAGAAGACGGTTGCCCGCAAGGGAAAGGTGATCTTCATCGACGCGGTGAACGAGGTCACCCGCGAGCGTGCGCAAAGCTTCCTCACACCCGGGCATCAGCAGCGCATCCTGGCTGCCTACACCAAGTTTACGGATGTAGCCGGATTCGCCAAGGTAACCACGCTGGCGAAAATCGGCAGCAATGGGGCCAATCTGTCGATCCCGCTGTACGTGAAGCGCATTGCCTCAGCGATCGCAACTGACATCAACGGCGACACGGTACCGCTGCGCTCAGATTGGGCTCGGTGGCAAAACGGCGGCCGCGCCTTTTGGCAGCAGATGGATGCGCTGGTGGATACGCTGGGTGGCCTGATTGAGGAGGATGACGAGCGTGTCTGACACGACGAAAAAAGGCTTGAAGCCCGGCTGGCGCCGCGTGAGGTTTGGCGAAGTTGTGCGGCAATGCAAAGAAAGGGTCGATCCAGACACTTCAGGATTGCAGCGCTACATCGCAGGCGAACACATGGACACCGACGACCTGCGCCTGCAGCGGTGGGGCGAGATTGGGTCTGGCTACTTGGGGCCAGCTTTCCATATGCGCTTCCAACCGGGGCAAGTCCTCTATGGGTCGCGTCGAACCTATCTGCGCAAGGTTGCGGTAGCAGATTTTGAGGGCATCTGCGCCAATACGACTTTTGTGCTGGAGTCCAGGAATCACCGCGAACTTCTGCCGGAGTTTCTGCCGTTCCTAATGCAGACCGAGGCATTTCATGAATTCTCAGTCAAGAACTCCAAAGGGTCAGTCAATCCGTACATCAACTTCTCTGACCTGGAGCGGTTCGAGTTTTCGCTACCGCCGCTCTCTGAGCAACAGACAATCGCGGAGAGGCTGCGCTCCGCGATAGATGTTGTTCGTACAGCCCAAGGCCTGGTTGCGACTTTGAAGACCCTCCTTAGCAGCTACCTGGCGGGGGCCATTGCAGTGCGCAGCGATGCCGTACCCCTGCAAGACCTTTGTTCAAGTCCGATCACCTACGGCATTGTTCAAGCAGGTCCCGATATGCCAGGTGGCATTCCGTATGTCAGGGTCAGTGAGATGACAAACTGCGACGAGCTTAATCCTCTGCGAATGATGAAAACCTCAGAAGAGGTGCACCGATCGTATGCAAGGACCACCCTTGAGGAAGGCGACATCGTCATCGCACTGCGCGGCGTGCCTGGCTTGGCACACATGGTTCCGCCTGGGTTGGCGGGAGGAAATCTGTCGCGCGGCGTGGCACGAATTGCAGTGGGTGATCGATGTCTCAGTGCCTACCTTCTCTGGGCGATTCGCAGTCCAGTTGTGCAGCGCTCAGTCTTGCAGTACGCGAACGGCTGGAAGGGTGAAGACTTGCGAGAAATTACGATCGCGGATCTGCGCCGCCTACCGATACCACTTCCAGAGAAACCTCGGCAGCAAGAGGTTGCTAAGAATGCTGCGGAACTCCAAGTGGCGATCTCCAGCGCGACTCGGCGAGTTGAAGCAGCGAGCACTGTTCAGCGTGCCATTGCAGCGCAAGCACTGAGCGGTGGCATATGAGCTTTACCGAGTCAAACACCGTCGAAGCCTTCGTTCGTGATTTGCTCGCCGGCCCGGTCAAGGTGATACCGGCAAACGTCGTACAGGAACACCTGTCCAGCTACGGCCCTAGCTCCAAGGGAATCGGCTGGCGCAATGTAGTGTCTGCTGAAGTCCCGCGCCAGATTCAGGAGGTGCTGGTCGAGCCCTGGTTGCGGGATGCACTGATTCGCCTGAACCCAGAGATCGCCGCCCAGCCCGACCGCGCCGATGAGGTGCTCTATAAGCTACGCGCCATTGTGTTGTCGGTGCGCTCGGATGGCCTGATCCGCGCCAACGAGGAGATGACCGCCTGGATGCGTGGCGAGCGCTCCATGCCCTTCGGCGCGAACAACGAGCATGTGCCGGTGCGGCTGGTCGACTTAGACGACCCGAAGCAGAACCAGTACGTCGTCACCCAGCAGTTCACCTACCGCGCAGGGGCGACTGAGCGCCGGGCCGATCTGGTGCTGCTGGTCAACGGTCTGCCGCTGGTGCTGATCGAGGCCAAGACGCCGGTCAAGAAGTGCATCAGCTGGGTCGACGGCGCGGTGCAGGTGCACGACGACTACGAGAAACTCGTCCCCGAGCTGTTCGTGTGCAACGTGTTCTCGGTGGCCACCGAGGGCAAGGCCTACCACTACGGGTCGATCGGCCTGCCGGTCAAGGACTGGGGGCCGTGGCACTTGGACGCTGGCAATGCGCAGCACCACCCGCTGAAGTCCCTCAAGCTCTCAGCCGAGAGCATGCTCCGCCCGCATGTGGTGCTGGACATCCTCGGCAGCTTCACACTGTTTGCCACGGACAAGAAGAAGCGCCGCATCAAGATCATCTGCCGCTACCAGCAATACGAGGCGGCCAACAAGATCGTCGAGCGGGTACTGGCGGGCAACCCGAGGAAGGGCCTGATCTGGCACTTCCAGGGCTCCGGCAAGTCGCTGCTGATGGTGTTCGCCGCGCAGAAACTGCGCATGCATGCTGGCCTGAAGAACCCCACGGTGCTGATCGTGGTTGACCGGATCGATCTGGACAGCCAGATCACCGGCACCTTCACCGGGGCGGACATCCCCAACCTGGAGAAGGCCGACAGCCGGGAGAAGCTGCAGCAGTTGCTGGCGCAAGACGTGCGCAAGATCATCATCACGACGATCTTCAAGTTCGGCGAGGCCAGCGAGGCACTGAACACGCGCAGCAACATCATCGCGCTGGTGGACGAGGCTCACCGCACGCAGGAGGGCGACCTGGGCCGCAAGATGCGCGAGGCCCTACCCAACGCGTTTCTGTTCGGCCTGACGGGCACGCCGATCAACCGCGCGGACCGCAACACCTTCTACGCCTTCGGTGCCGACGAAGATGAGAAGGGCTACATGAGTCGCTACGGCTTCGAGGAGTCGATCCGCGACGGTGCGACGCTGAAGCTGCACTTCGAGCCCCGGCTGATCGACCTGCACATTGACAAAGCCGCGTTGGACGCCGCCTACAAGGACCTCACCGGCGGCCTGTCGGACCTCGACAAGGACAACCTCGCCAAGACTGCCGCCAAGATGGCCGTGCTGGTCAAGACGCCCGAGCGCATCCGCAAGGTGTGCGATGACATCGTTGAGCACTTCCAGACCAAGGTGGAGCCCAACGGCTTCAAGGGCCAGATCGTCACGTTCGACCGCGAGTCTTGCCTGCTGTTCAAGGCGGAGCTGGACAAGCTGCTGCCGCCCGAGGCCACGGACATCGTGATGTCGGTGCAGGCATCCGACAAGAAGGACCACCCGGAGTACGCGAAGTACGACCGCACGCGTGACCAAGAGGAGCGGCTGCTGGATCGCTTCCGCGACCCGGCCGACCCGCTGAAGCTAATCATCGTCACGGCCAAGCTGCTGACGGGCTTCGACGCGCCCATTCTGCAGGCGATGTATCTGGACAAGCCGCTGCGGGACCACACGCTGCTGCAGGCTATCTGCCGCGTGAACCGCACCTACTCCGAGCAGAAGACCCACGGCTTGATCGTGGACTACCTCGGCATCTTCGACGACGTGGCGGCGGCGCTGGAGTTCGACGACCAGAGCGTCAAGCAGGTGGTCAGCAACATACAGGAGCTGAAGGACAAGCTGCCCGAGGCGATGCAGAAGTGCCTTGCCTTCTTTGCCGGCTGCGACCGCAGTTTGCAGGGCTACGAGGGTCTGATCGCCGCACAGCAGTGCCTGCCCAACAACGAGGTACGAGACAACTTCGCCGCCGAGTACAGCTTGCTCAGCAAGATCTGGGAGGCACTGTCACCGGACACCGTGCTGGGCACGTTCGAAAAGGACTACAAGTGGCTGTCACAGGTGTACCAGTCGGTGCTGCCGTCCAGCGGCCACGGCAAGCTGATCTGGCATTCGCTGGGCGCCAAGACGATCGAGCTGATCCACCAGAACGTGCATGTCGACGCCGTACGGGATGACCTCGACACACTGGTGCTGGACGCCGATCTGCTGGAGGCGGTGCTCTCGAACCCCGACCCGAAGAAGGCCAAGGAAATCGAGATCAAGCTCAAGCGCCGGCTGCGTGGGCACGGCGGCAACCTCAAGTTCAAGAAGTTGTCGGAGCGGCTCGACGCGTTGAAGGATCGGTTTGAGTCCGGCCAGATCAACAGCGTCGAATTTCTGAAGCAACTGCTGGAGATCGCCAAGGAGACCTTGCAAGCCGAGAAGGAGATTCCTCCGGAAGAGGACGAGGATCGCGGCAAGGCAGCGCTCACCGAGCTGTTCAACGAGGTCAAGACGGCCGAGACGCCCATCATGGTCGAGCGCGTGGTAGCGGACATCGACGAGATCGTGCGTTTGGTTCGCTTCCCCGGATGGCAGGGCACACAGGCCGGTGAGCGCGAGGTGAAGAAGGCGCTGCGCAAGTCCCTCTTCAAGTACAAGCTGCACGCGGACGAGGAACTGTTCGAAAAGGCTTACAGCTACGTCCGGCAGTACTACTGAACGTAGGCCTACTCGATCTGCTACTTCGTCGACAGGCGTAGTTCGAACGTCCTCGAGGCCATCCACTCCCTCGAGCGACCGGTTCGGGTTAGGAAGCGTGACGCCGCCTGCCACTGAGGAACGAGAGCAACGGCTGCGAAGCAGCCTTGGTTGTGCGGGGGACAAGCCGGCGGACATTAGGGGCGAGGGGCGCCGAAGCCACGAAGGGCGCGGCCCTTGACAGACTCCGACTCCGCCACCCCATCTTCAAGGCCCGCCTCTCGGCGGGCCTTGTGCTTTGCGGCTCGCAAGGCATCGGGTCTAGACTGGCGAACCTCGACCGATCGCAGAAGGTGGCCGCGATGCTGCAACGCCGTTCGCTGATCAGAAGCCTCGCCGCGATGAGTGCAGTCGCGGCCCTCGCCGGCTGCGCCACGATGGACCGCGATCCCGTGCAGGTGCAGGTCGTCGGCGTCGAGCCGCTTCAGGGCGAGGGCATGGAACTGCGCTTCCTCGCCAAGTTGCGCGTGCAGAACCCCAACGAGACGCCGATCGACTACAGCGGCATCTACATCGATCTCCAGGTGCGCGGCAGCAGCTTCGCGACCGGCGTCAGCGATGCCTCGGGCACGATTCCGCGCTACGGCGAGGCCGTGCTGGAGGTCCCTGTCACCGCATCGGCGCTGCGCTTCGTGCGCCAGGCCATCGGCTTCTACACGAGCGGCGAGCGCAGCAAGATCGACTACGTGCTCAAGGGCAAGATCGGCGGGCCGACCTTCAGCGCGGTGCGCTTCGAGTCCAAGGGCGAGATTCCGCTGCCAAGCGACCTGGGCGGTTCGGCGAACTGAGGGTCCAAGGCCTACTTCGTGGCGACGCTCGGCAACTTGCATTCGACCGAGAAGCCGGCGAACTTGGCATCCTTGTTGGTGTAGAAGCGCAGGCCCGTGACCCACGCGCCGGCATCGCAATCGAGCTGGAAGCCATCGGGCACCACATAGCCCAGCTCGGAGTAGCGCAGGCGCTTCGTGCCGGCGGAAGTGGCGGAGATCGCGAGCGCACCAGCGCTGGCTGGTGCCACGGGCCCCGCGGTCGGACGGCGCTTCTCGGCCCGTTCCAGTTGGGCCACGCGCTCGGTCAGCGCTGCATCCACCGCCGGCGCACTGGCTGTGCGCGGCGCAGCTTCGAGCCGCGTGAGGCGCTGCTCGATCGCCTCGATCGATTTCGACACCGCCGGTGCCGGCGCCCCCGAACTCTTGGTCTGTGCCAGCTGTTCGCGCGCCTGCACCAGCGTTTCGTCGACCGCCTTCATGCGCTCGTCGATGGTCTTGCCGGTGCGCGTCGCGACCGAGGCCTCGAGCCTTTCCATCACCTTCTGCGGCATCTGCGTCAGCGAGTAGCCCGAGAACGCGACCACCAGCACCGACAGTGCGGCGCCCGCGACGTAGACGGTGCGCTTGTCGACGGTGTAGCTCTGCTCGAGCGAGCGCAGCTTTTCGTCGAGCTGGGCATTCTTGGCCTGCAGCGCGGCGAGGGCCGTCTGCAACTCGTGATTCCTGGCGTCAGCCATCACGTCGTCTCCCTGGGCCGTCGCCGGCCCCGCACGCGCGCCTCAGCGTCCGAGGTTGATCGAGATGCGGTCGAAGAGGCGCTGGCGCAGCACGCTCTTCACATGGGGCTGGCCGTCCTCGTTGCTTTCGATGCCGTACTGCGAGACGCGCAAACCGACCAGCACGCTGACTTCGGTCTTGTCGGGTCCGAGCGAGCGAAAGCCGAGGCTGTAGTTGTTGCTATAGGTCTTGCCGGCGAGCGCCTTGTTCCAGAGCGTGAGCTCGCGCGCGTCGACCGGGCGGTACTCGCTGACCATCGTGGTCGAGGCGCGGTCGAGCAGCTTGATCGGTGCTTCGGCCTTGAGCGTGGTCGCGGCCGCGGCCCAGACGCGGTCCAGCGCAGCGTCGTAGACGACGGCGTCGGGCACCGGCGGCAGCGTGGTGTTGGCGATCGGCTCGATGTTGGTGGCGCAGGCCGCGAGCCACAGCAGCGGCGCGATCAAGCCGAGCGACGCGATGCGCATGGCGATGGACGACTGCATGCGAGAGTCCCCCTTCCAGCTGACGCAGGCATTCTGCCGCGCTCGCAGGCAAATCACCAATCGCCTGGATGCCGGTCGCCGCCGGACCGTGCCCGCGTAGAATCCACAGCGATGCGGGTGTAGTTCAATGGTAGAACGGCAGCTTCCCAAGCTTCATACAAGGGTTCGATTCCCTTCACCCGCTCCACGCACCGCCCCCTGAGCACTGCCGCTGTTGCGCGCTCGCGCAAGAACAAATGAAACGGCAGCGACGCGTGAGCTCTCCGGTACGATCGTTCGCTTGCTTCGCCAGCCGTTGGGAAGTGGCGCCCGTGAGCGCTAATAACGAAGTCGGAGTCTGGGTATATGTCCGAAACGCGAGACGCGGCGCAGCCGTTGCGCGTGCTGTGGGTGGCTGATCCCGCCTTGCTGCCGCCGGATCTGGACGCGCATCGACTGGGGCCGTTCGAGATCGAGGCCCATGCCGATCGCGTCGCGGCGGCCGAGCGGCTTCGCGACCAGCGCTTCGACGCTGCGGTGCTGGCCCTCGGTGAAGCCGAAGACGCGCGCGCCGTCGCCTTGCGCGCCTGGGCGCCGCTGGCGCAAGACATCGCCGTCGTGCTGCTCGCGCCGGCGATCGACAGCGCGTCGATCGGTGCATGGATCGCGCTCGGCGTACAAGACCTGCTCGCGCCCGATGCGGCCGATGCCGACACGCTGGCGCGCGTGCTGCGCACCTCCATCGAGCGTCGACGCGCGCTGCAGGAGGTGCTGCGCACCCAGGCCAGCGACCTGACGACCGGTCTGCCGAACCAGCAGCAGTTCGTCGATCAGCTGAGCCAGCTGCTCGCGCTGCGGCTGCGCCAGCCGGCACCGACGGCCGTGGTGGTGCTGCGCATCGAAGGATTCTCGACCGTGCAATCCGCACTGGGCGGCGAGGCGGCCAACGTCTTGCGCCGCAAGGTGGCGGTGCGATTGCGCAGCGGCGTGCGCTCGAGCGACATGGTCGCGGCGCTGCCGGGCGATGGCTACGCGGTGCTGCTGTCGGCGCTCGACCAGCCGGCGCATGCGATGGCCGTGGCGGCCAAGCTGGCGGCCGCGCTGCGATCGGTGTTCAAGCTCGGCACGCAGGATGTCGCGCTGGCCGTGGCCGTCGGTGTCGCGGTGTTCCCGGGCGATGCGGAGGATGCTGCGCCGCTGTTGCAGCGGGCCGTGGGCCTGGCGGCCGGCGCGATCGCGAGCGGCCGCGCCGGCTTCGTCAATCGCGAGGAAGGCGCGCGCAGCGCCGCGGCGAACGACGACGAGCTGGCGCCCTGAAACGCTCGCTCAGCGCACCAGCAGCCAGATTGCGCCGCCGATCAGGCCCCACTTGACGACGTTGTAGAGCGGCTTGCTGGTGGCCTTGAGCTTCTTGCCGACCAGGCGGATCTTGTAGGCCTGCGCGAAGAACTTGTTGATCGCGCCGATCGGCTCGCCTTCCTCGTTCTGCGAGCCGGCGGCCGCCATCACCAGGCGGCCGAAGCCGCGGTTGAGCCAGCGCATCGGCGCGAAGCGCAGCGGGCGTTCGACGTCGCAAAACAGGATCACGCGCTGCGAGTCGGTGGTGTTCTCGGCGTGGTGGATGAAGGTCTCGTCGAACATCACCGCTTCGCCGTCCTTCCAGTGGTAGCGCTGGCCGTCGACCTCGATGTAGCAGCCCGGCGCATTGGGCGTCACGAGGCCGAGGTGGTAGCGCAGCGAGCCGGCGTAGGGGTCGCGATGGCGCACCAGGCGCGCGCCCGGAGGCAGCGACGCGAACATCGCCGCCTTGATGCTCGGGATCTGGTTCAGCAGCTCGACGGTACGCGGGCACTTTTGCGCCGCCGAGGCGAGGTCGTGGCCGTACCACTTCAGGTAGAAGCGCTTCCAGCCGGTGCGAAAGAACGAGTTGAAGCCGACGTCGTTGTAGCCGGTCGCGGCGCGGATGCCGCCGTCCTCGTTGAGCCGCATCGCCTCGTCTCGGATGATCTGCCAGTGCTCCTGCAGCGGCGCGAGATCCTTGAATTCCTTGGTGTCGATGTAGGCGGTGGCCGGCGTGCGCGAGAACAGATACATCAGCGCATTGACCGGCGCCAGCAGCACCTGGAAATCGGTCAATGCGCGCACGATGCCGAAGCGCACCTTGCCGCGCAGGTGCGCATACAGCGCCGTGACGATGAAGATCAGCACCACGAGGTGGCGCACGCCCAGGGTGAAGCCGGCAATTTCCATCCGGCTATTTTCCCAGCAAGCGAATTCCTGGGAATTACTTCAGGATGTCGCCCAGGCAGAGGTACTTGATTTCGACGTAATCCTCGATGCCGTGGCGCGAGCCTTCGCGGCCCAGGCCGCTTTGCTTGACGCCACCGAACGGTACCTCGGCGGTCGAGATCAGGCCGGTATTGATGCCGACCATGCCGTACTCGAGCCCCTCGGCGACGCGGAAGATGCGGCCGATGTCGCGGCTGTAGAAGTAGCTTGCGAGGCCGAACTCGGTCGCGTTGGCCAGATCGACGACTTCGCTCTCGTCCTTGAAGCGGAACACCGGCGCGACCGGGCCGAAGGTCTCTTCTCGCGCGCACAGCATCTCGCTGGTCACGTTCGACAGCACGGTCGGCTCGTAGAAGCGGTCACCCAGCTTCTTGCCGCCGGTGACCAGCTTGGCGCCCTTGCCGAGAGCGTCGGCGACGTGGGTCTCGACCTTCGCGAGCGCCGCGTCGTCGATCAGCGGCCCTTGGCTCACGCCCGACTCGAAGCCGTTGCCGACCTTGATGCCGCGCGCCTTGGCGGCCAGCTTCTCGACGAAGACGTCGTAGACGCTGTCTTGCACATACATGCGGTTCGCGCAGACGCAGGTCTGGCCGGCATTGCGGTACTTGCTGGCCATCGCGCCCTCGACCGCAGCGTCGATGTCGGCGTCGTCGAAGACGATGAAGGGCGCGTTGCCGCCGAGCTCGAGCGAAAGCTTCTTGATCGTCGGCGCGCACTGCTTCATCAGGATGCGGCCGACTTCGGTCGAGCCGGTGAAGCTCAGGTGGCGCACCACGTCGCTGGCGCACAGCACGTTGCCGATCTGGATGGAGTTGTCGCTGTCTGCGGTCAGCACGTTGAGCACGCCCTTGGGCATGCCGGCGCGCTGCGCCAGCTCGGCCACCGCCAGCGCCGACAGAGGTGTCTGCTCGGCCGGCTTGATCACGACCGGGCAGCCGGCGGCCAGTGCCGGCGCGACCTTGCGGGTGATCATCGCGATCGGGAAGTTCCACGGCGTGATTGCCGCGCACACGCCCATGGCCTGCTTGATCACGAGGTAGCGCTTGTTGCCGTCGGTGGTCGGCACGGTCTCGCCGTAGACGCGCTTGGCTTCCTCGGCAAACCATTCCAGGAAACTGGCGCCGTAGCCCACTTCGCCCTTGGCCTCGGCCAGCGGCTTGCCCTGCTCGGCAGTCATGATGCGGGCGAGGTCGTCGGCGTGCTCGTGCATCAGCTTGAACCAGGCCATCAGGATCGCGGCGCGTTCCTTGGCGGTCTTGGCGCGCCACGCGGGCCAGGCCTTCTCGGCGGCGGCGATGGCCTGCTCGGCGGCCTGCGCGCCGTGGTTGGCGACTTGCGCGAGTTCGAGGCCGGTGGCCGGGTCGGTGACCGCGAAGCGGCTCGCAGCGCCGACCCATTCGCCGTTGATCAGGGCATCGGTCTTGAGCAGGCCCGCATCCTTCAGCGTGGCGAGCGGGGAAGTCTTCATGTCCATGTCGAATCGTCTCCAAACATCCCGAAAAGCCTGATTCATCATAGCGCCGGGCCTGCGGCCATCCGGCCCATAAGGACTCCAAACCTATAATGAAAAACTTTGCTGCATCAAGCACTTGCATGCCTCGCGGCATGCGCTGGAAGCCCGAATGAAAGCCGCCGAGATTCGCTCCACCTTCCTGAAGTTCTTCGAGTCCAAGGGCCACCAGATCGTGGCCTCCAGCCCGGTGGTGCCCGGTGACGACCCGACCCTGCTGTTCACCAACGCGGGGATGAACCAGTTCAAGGACGTCTTCCTCGGCTTCGACAAGCGTCCGTACTCGCGCGCCACCACCAGCCAGAAGTGCATCCGCGCTGGCGGCAAGCACAACGATCTCGAGAACGTCGGCTACACCGCGCGCCATCACACGTTCTTCGAGATGCTGGGCAACTTCAGCTTCGGCGACTACTTCAAGAAGGACGCGATCCGCTTCGCATGGGAGCTGCTGACCGAACAGTTCAAGCTGCCCAAGGAGAAGCTCTGGGTCACCGTCTACGCCGAGGACGACGAGGCCTACGAGATCTGGAACAAGGACGTCGGCGTGCCGGCCGAGCGCATCGTGCGCATCGGCGACAACAAGGGCGCGCGCTACGCCTCCGACAACTTCTGGATGATGGGCGACACCGGCCCCTGCGGCCCGTGCACCGAGATCTTCTACGACCACGGCCCCGACGTGGCCGGCGGCCCCCCGGGCAGCCCGAATGAAGACGGCGATCGCTACATCGAGATCTGGAACAACGTCTTCATGCAGTTCAATCGCACCGAAGACGGCGTGATGCACAAGCTGCCCAAGCCCAGCGTCGACACCGGCATGGGCCTGGAGCGCGTCACCGCGGTGCTGCAGGGCGTGCACAGCAACTACGAGATCGACCTGTTCGTCGCGTTGCTGGCGGCCGCGAAGAAGGCCGTCGACGAAGCCGGCGCCAAAGACTGCGACAAGGATTCGCCGTCGCTGAAGGTCATCGCCGACCACATCCGCGCCTGCTCGTTCACCGTCGCCGACGGCGTGATCCCGGGCAACGAGGGCCGCGGCTACGTGCTGCGCCGCATCGCGCGCCGCGGCATCCGCCACGGCTACAAGCTCGGCGCGCGCAAGCCCTTCTTCTATTCGCTGGTCGCGGAACTCACGCGCCAGATGGGCGAGGCCTATCCGGAGCTGCGCCAGAACGAGGCGCGCATCACCGAGGTGCTGAAGCAGGAAGAAGAGCGCTTCTTCCAGACCATCGCCAACGGCATGGAGATCCTCGAGTCGGCACTCGCCGGCGGCACCAAGCAGCTCGACGGCGAAGTCGCCTTCAAGCTGCACGACACCTACGGCTTCCCGCTCGACCTCACGGCCGACGTGTGCCGCGAGCGCGGCGTCACGGTCGACGAGGCCGCCTTCAACGCCGCGATGAACCGCCAGCGCGAGCAGGCGCGCGCCGCCGGCAAGTTCAAGATGGCGCAAGGCCTCGAGTACAGCGGCACGCCGACCACCTTCCACGGCTACGACGAGCTCGCGCACGAAGGCGCGCGCGTCACCGCGCTGTATGTCGACGGCGCCTCGGTGCCCAGCGTCAAGGCCGGCGACGACGCGGTGATCGTGCTCGACCACACGCCGTTCTATGCCGAGAGCGGCGGCCAGGTCGGCGACACCGGCGAGCTGCGCAATGCGACCGCGCGCGCACTGGTCGAAGACACCACCAAGATCCAGGCCGACGTGTTCGGCCACCAGGCGCGCATCGTCGAAGGCGAGGTCAAGCTCGGTGACACGCTTGCGGCGCGCGTCAACGCCGAGCAGCGTGCGAAGACGATCCGCAACCACAGCGCGACCCACCTGATGCACAAGGCGCTGCGCGAGGTGCTGGGCGCGCACGTGCAGCAGAAGGGCTCGCTCGTGAACGCCGAGCGCACGCGCTTCGACTTCAGCCACAACGCGCCGCTCTCCGACGACGAGATCCGCCGCATCGAGGCCATCGTCAATGCCGAGGTGCTGGCCAATGCCGACACGAAGGCGCGCGTGATGCCGATCGACGAGGCGCAAAAGCTCGGCGCGATGATGCTGTTCGGCGAGAAGTACGGCGACAGCGTGCGCGTGCTCGACATCGGCTCGAGCCGCGAGCTGTGCGGCGGCACGCACGTGCATCGCACCGGCGACATCGGCCTGTTCAAGATCGTCGCCGAGGGCGGCGTCGCGGCGGGTATCCGACGCGTCGAAGCGGTGACCGGCGAGAACGCGCTGACCTACCTGCAATCGCTCGAGCGCACCGTCGGCCATCTGGCCGGCACGCTGAAGGTCGCGCCGGGCGAGGTCGAGCCGCGCGTCGCCGCGGTGCTCGAGCAGGTGCGCTCGCTCGAGAAGGAGCTGGCCGCGCTCAAGGGCAAGCTGGCCTCGGCGCAGGGCGACGAGCTGATGGCGCAGGCGATCGACGTCAAGGGCCTCAAGGTCCTCGCCGCGACGCTCGACGGCGCCGATGCGAAGACGCTGCGCGAGACCATGGACAAGCTCAAGGACAAGCTCAAGAGCGCTGCGATCGTGCTCGCGGCGGTCGATGGCGGCAAGGTCCAGCTGGCCGCTGGCGTGACGGCCGATGCGGTCGGCAAGGTCAAGGCCGGCGAGCTGGTCAACCACGTCGCGCAGCAAGTCGGCGGCAAGGGCGGCGGCAAGCCCGACATGGCGATGGCCGGCGGCACCGATGCGAGCAAGCTGCCGCAGGCGCTGGCCTCGGTGGCGGGCTGGGTCGGCGAGCGCGTCTGACGCGTCGATGATCACGATCCGCCGCGCCACGGTCGACGACGCGGCGGCGTTCGCCCGCATCATGGGCGATGCCGACGTGTACCCGGGCCTGATGCAGCTGCCCTATACGAGCGAAGAGGTGTGGCGCGAGCGGCTCGCCGAGCCGCTGCCGGCTCCCGACGTGCGGCTGGTCGCCGAGCGCAACGGCGAGGTGGTCGGCACCTGCGGCATGCACACCGGCCGGCCGATCGTGCGCCGCCGCCATGTGCTGGCGCTGGGCGTCTCGGTCGCGTCACAGGCGCAAGGGCAGGGCGTCGGCAGCGCGCTGATGCAGGCGATGTGCGACTACGCCGATCGCTGGGCGCACGTGTTGCGCCTGGAGCTCACGGTGTTCGTCGACAACGCGCCGGCGATCGCGCTGTACCGCAAGTTCGGCTTCGAGATCGAGGGCACGCATCGCGCCTATGCGCTGCGCGACGGCGCCTATGTCGACGTCTACGCGATGGCGCGGCTGCACCCGAACCCGCCGAGCCTTTCTCAGGCGTAGCTCAGCTCGCCCGCCTTGCCGCGGAACACGCGGTAGGCGAACACCGTGTAGCCCGCGATGGCCGGCACCGTGATCGCGCAGCCGATCGCGATCACCGCAAGCGACTCGGTCGCACTGGCCGCCTGCCAGATCGTCAGCCGGTCCATCACGACAAACGGGAACAGGCTGTAGGCCAGGCCGCAGGCGCCGAGCACGAACACCAGCCCGACCAACACCAGCGGCAGCCAGCACAGCCGGCCCAGCACGATGGCTTCGGCTCGGCGCGATGCCAGCAAGCCTCGCAGCGCGGCCAGGACGAGAACGGTCATCAGCGGAATCGGCAGCAGCGCGAAGAACGCGGGCAGCGTGAACCACTTGTCGCGCACCGTCGCGCTGACCCAGGGCGTGGCCAGCGAGATCAGCGCCATGCCGATCACCATCGGCCACCAGGCCAGCCGCGCCCAGTCGAGCGCGCGTCGCTGCAGCTCGCCTTCGGTCTTCATCAGCAGCCAGCACGCGCCCAGCAGCACATAGGCCGCGGGCAGCGCGAGCGCGATCACCGCGGCGAACAGCTCGTACTGCAGTCCGGCGGCGAAGCCGGTGATGTAGCGCCCGAGCATCCAGCCCTGCGACAGTGCCGCCAGCCCCGAGCCGACGAAGAAGGCGCGGTTCCACAGCGGCTTGTGCGCGTCTTGTGCCTTGACGCGGAAGTCGAACGCGACACCGCGCAGGATCAGCCCGATCAGCATCAACGCGACCGGCAGGTACAGCGCGGTCAGCACCACGCCGTGCGCGCGCGGGAACGCGATCAGCAAGATGCCCACGCCCAGCACCAGCCAGGTTTCGTTGGCATCCCAGAACGGCCCGATCGACGCGATCATCGTGTCCTTGCCGGCATCGTCGGCTCGCGGCAGCAGCAGGCCGACGCCGAGGTCGTAGCCGTCGAGCACGACGTAGACCAGCATCGACACGCCCATCAGCGCGAGAAAGATCACCGGCAGCGCGGTGGCCCAGTCGATGTTCATTGCGCGTCTCCTTCGGTCACCTGCGCGGGATGCAGCCCCTGTTCTTCTGCGCGCGCGGCAGACTCGAGCGCGGCCTCGGGCTTCTCGGCCATGTACTTGATCACCGCCACATAGGCGACGATCAGCGCGAGATAGACCGTCACATACAGCGACAGCGTCAGCGCGATCATCGGCGCGGGCACGTTCGAGGCCACGTCTGCCGTGCGCACCAGGCCTTGCACGACGAAGGGCTGGCGGCCGATCTCGGTGACGTACCAGCCGGCCAGCGTCGCGACCCAGCCGGAAAACGTCATCGCGACCAGGCTCCACAGCAGCGCGCGCGGCAGCTCGGTGGCGTTCCAGCGCCGGCGCTTGTAGATCCACAGCCCGATCCAGCTCACTGCCAGCATCAGCATGCCCACGCCGACCATCACGCGAAAGCCGAAGAACAGCGGCTTGACCGGCGGATGCGCATCGGGAAACTCGTTGAGCCCTTTGATTTCGGCCTGCACGTCGTGGCGCAGGATCAGGCTCGCGCCGCCGGGAATGCCGAGCGCGAAGCGGTTCTCGCGCGCGGCCTCGTCGGGCCAGGCGAACAGCAGCAGCGGCGCCGCGCGCTCGGTGTGCCAGATGCCTTCCATCGCCGCGATCTTCTGCGGCTGGTGCTCGAGCGTGTTGAGGCCGTGCTGGTCGCCGACGAAGATCTGCACCGGGATCAGCAGCGCGCCCAAGGTCAGCGCGGTGCGCAGCGCCTTGGGCGTCGAGCGGTTGGCCTTGCCGCGCAGCAGCTGCCAGGCGCTGACGCCGGCGATCAGGAACGCGACCGTCAGCCCCGAGGCCAGCAGCATGTGCGTGAGCCGATACGGAAACGAGGGGTTGAACACCACCTGCAGCCAGCTCTCGACATGGAACGTGCCGTCGGCCGCGATGCGATAGCCCGCGGGCGTCTGCATCCACGAGTTCAGGCTCAGGATCCAGAACGCGCTCATCGAGGTGCCGAACGCGACCAGGAAGGTCGCCGCCAGGTGCATGCGCTCGCCGACGCGCCCGTGCCCGAACAGCATCACGCCGAGGAAGGTGGCCTCGAGGAAGAACGCGGTCAGCACCTCGTAGCCGAGCAGTGGCCCGGCGATGTTGCCGACGCGCTCCATGTAACCCGGCCAGTTGGTGCCGAACTGGAAGCTCATCGTGATGCCCGAGACCACGCCCAGCGCGAAGCTCAGCGCGAACACCTTGGTCCAGAAGCGGTAGGCGACCAGCCAGCCGGCATCGTGCGTGCGCAGCCAGCGCCAGCGCATGAACAACAACATCCACGCGAGCGCGATGTTGATGACCGGGAACAGGATGTGAAAGCTGATGTTCGCGGCGAACTGGGCGCGGGCGAGCAGGAGCGGGTCCATCGGTTCTCCTCGTGGTTCAGTCGGCTGTCTTCGTCGGCTTGAGCTTGCCGGTGAACTCCAGCAAGCGCTGGACCTTGGCGCCCATTCTCATCAGCTGCGACAGCGTCTGCGCGTCGAGGCGCTGGACGTCGTCGAACCAGGTGCTGAGCATGTCGATCAGCTCGTACATGCCTTGCATGCGCTCCTGCGCGACGCGATCGGCCTCGTTCGACGGCGTCTCGAGCAAGGCATTGCGCAGCATCGACAGCGTCGGCTCGATCTCGCGGCGCCGGCGCTCCTGTGCGAGCGTGAGAAAGATTTCCCAGGCGTCGGTCGGTGTCTCGAAGTGCTCGCGCCGATCGCCGGGCAGGTGACGCAGCTTCACGAGCCGCCAACCCTGCAGCTCCTTCAGGCCCATGCTGACGTTCGAGCGGCTGAACTCCAGCGCCTGCGCGATCGCGTCGGCATGCAGCGGCTCGGGCGAGACGAACAGCAGCGCATAGATCTGGCCGACGGTGCGGTTGATGCCCCAACGGCTGCCCATCTCGCCGAAGTGCGCGACGAAGCTCCTGACCAGCGGCGAGAGGTTCTGCATGCCGCAATTTTCAGGAATTCCTGAAAACTGTGTGATGGTGGCCTCAAGTCCCCTGGCGATGCTGGGGCATCGCCGCGACCGGATCAGCGCGTCGCGTCGACGATCGCCTCGACCGCGCGACCGAGCTCGATCACCGCCAGCGCGTAGTAGCTCGACTGGTTGTAGCGCGTGATCGCATAGAAGTTCTCGGTGCCGGCCACGTAGCTCGGCGTCGCATCGCCGTTTTGCAGCTCGACCAGCGCGAGCTTGCCGTCGTACTCGCGGCCCGCGGCCTCCAGCGCGGCGCCGCGCTGGGTGAACTCGGCGGCGCTGAAGCTGGGCAGGATGTCGGGGCCGAGCAGCACCGCGCGGTCGGCGGTCTCGATCGGCGGCGCGACGGTGAAGTGCGTCGCCGCGCCGCGTCGCCAGCCGAAGGCCGCGAGGTAGTTCGCGACCGAGCCGATCACGTCGCTGGTGCTCGCGTGCAAGTCGATGCGGCCGTCGCCGTCGAAGTCGATCGCGTACTTGCCCCATGAGCTGGGCATGAACTGCGGCATGCCCATCGCGCCGGCATAGCTGCCCTTGAGCGCGAGCACGTCGACGGTGCCGGCATTGCCCATCGCGAGCAGCGCCTCGAGCTCGCTGCGAAAGAACGGGCTGCGGTCGCGCGGCGCGTCCTTGGGATAGTCGAAGCCCAGCGTGGTCAGCGCGTCGATCACGCGGAACGTGCCCATGTGGCGGCCGTACAGCGTCTCGACGCCGACGATGCCGACCACCATCGCGGCCGGCACGCCGAAGCGCTCCTCGGCCTGCGCCAGCGTGCGATCGTTGTCGCGCCAGAACGCGACGCCGGCGCGGATGCGCACCTGCTCGACGAAGCGCGCGCGGTACGCGGCCCAGTTCTTGGCCGCGCCGCTGGGCGGCGGCGCGATCAGGCGCTTGACCTGCGGCACCAGGCGCGCCTGCGCCAGCAGGTCTTGCGTCCATTCGCGCGAGAAGCCGCGGCGCTCGGCGACATCGAGGCCCCAGGCCATCAGGTCGTCGCGGCGGCCGTAGGTCACCGCATCGGGCGTGGCGTCGTCGGACACCACGGTCTTCCTGGGCGCGGCCTGCGCGCAGCCGGCGAGCAGCCAGCCGCTCGCGGCGACGAGGGCGGCACGGCGCGACACGGCGGCGAATTCGTATTCGATGCGAACAGTCATGCGCGCGAGTGTGCCGCAGCCACCGCGGCCTTCGATGCGTCATGGCGCAGCAGGCGCAGCGCGCGCCGCGCCTCGCGCGCCAGTGGCGCGATGTCGGCGCGCCGCAGTGCACCGGCGCCGCGCGCATAGCGTCGCGTCTCGAGCGCGAGCAGCGCGCGCGCGGCGGGCTCGGCCGCCGCGCCATGGCGCTCGCGCAGCGCCTGAACGAGCGCGCGCGGCGCGACATGCTCGCCGGCCTCGATGCCGATATCACGCGCGCAGCGCCGCACGCTGTCCCAGGCTGCGATCCAGGGTTCGCGACGGTGCTGCATCCACGCGGCCCAGGCCGCACCGGTCAGGCTCAGCGCGACGAACACGCCGATCAGCGCGAACGCCAGGTCCTCCCAGCGCGGCGACTCGATGCCGAGCTCGCGCATCAGGTCGAACTGCTGCGTGCGGTTGAAGCCCAGCACCCACTGGTTCCAGGCGTTGTCGATGGCCTCCCAGCGCGCGCGCAACTCGGTCAGCAAGCCCGGTCGCAAGCCCTCGATCGCGCCGGCGAACACGCCGCGCGGCGCGGCCAGCGCGCGGCTGCGTTCGATGCGATCGGGCGCGACCGCCGCAGTCGGGTCGGCGCGCACCCAGCCGCGCGCGGGCTGCCAGTACTCGGCCCAGGCATGGGCGAAGCTCTGGCGCACGACATAGCTGCCGTCGGCCTCGTTGAATTCGGCGCCCTGGAAGCCGGTGACGACGCGCGCCGGCACGTCGAGCGCACGCATCACGACGACGAAAGCGGCCGCGTAGTGCTCGCAAAAGCCCGCCTTGCGATCGAGCCAGAACTCGTCGATCGCGCTTCGTACCTCGGCCTCGCCGTAGGTGCCTGGGGTCAGCGTGTAGCTGAAGCCGCCGGATCGGATGTGCGCGTAGATCGCTCGTGCGATCGCGTCGGCATCGGTCGTGCCGGAGCCGACTGCACCCGCATTCGCGCGCAGCGCGGCAGCCCAGGCCCGCGTGCGCGGCGCGTAGCCGTCGGGCAGGGTGGTCAGCTCGCGCAGGTTCGCATCGGGTTCCTGTGCGCCATAGACATAGCGCGGCCAGGCGCGCGCCGACAGCCGCAGCCGCTCGGCGATCGGTCGATCGGTCATCCAGCCGAGGTCGTCGCGCAGCGTCGCTCGCACGGCGGCATCGGCCGGCAGGCGCGGCGTCAGCTCGAGCAGCGGCAGCGAGCGCAGTTGCAGCGGCTCGACCGTGAGCTCGTAGTCGAGCGGCGCGCCCTCGGTCGTGAAATCGCGGCCTTCCTGCATCAGGCGTGGCACGCGCGGCCGGGCGATGCGCCAGGTCAGCCCGTCCCAGGCACCGAGGACGGCGCCGCGGAAGTAGAGCGTGTCGGCGCCGGGACGCGCACCGTTGAAGCGCAGTCGCATGGCGATGCTCTCGTCGACCGCCAGTTCGGCGATCTCGCCCATGCGCATCTCGCCCGACAGGCCGGTCTTCGCGCCGCCGTCGGACGGCACGCCCCACAGCGGCCCGATGCGCGGGAACAGCACGAACAGCAGCGCCATGATCGGCGCGCCGAGCAGCGCGAAACGGCCCGCCAGCATGGCCGCCTCGCGCAAGGGCGGGCGGCCCACCGGCATGTGCGCGAGCACCAGCGCGGCCAGCAGGCCCCAGACCGAGACCAGCATCGCCGCGGCGATCGCGATCGACTGCGAGCGCAGGAAGTGCGTCAGCACCAGGAAGAAGCCGAGGAAGAACACGACGAAGGCATCGCGGCGCGCGCGCAGCTCCAGCGTCTTCAACGCGACCAGCGCGACCAGCAGCGTGATGCCGGCCTCGCGGCCGAGCAGGCTGCGATGCGTCGCCAGCGTCGCGGCGACCGACAACGCCAGCACGCCCGCCAGCACCCAGCGCGAAGGCAGCGGCGCCGAACGCAGCGCCAGCGCGCCGCGCCACAGCAGCACGCCGATCGCCAGCGCGCCGGCCCAGGTCGGCACATGGGGCAGGTGCGGTGCGACGGTCCAGCCGATCACCGCCAGCAGGAACAGCGTGTCGCGCGCCTCGCGCGGCAGCGCGCCGCGCAGCGCGAGGCGCCAGCTGGAGGCGATCGAGGCGTTCGCGCTCATGGCACCCACAGCGCCAGCGTTTCGAGGGCGGTGCGCCGCTGCTGTTCACCGTGCGCGGGCGCAAGCTCGATGCCGGGCAGTGCGAGGCCCCACGCGAGGCCGGCGCGCTCGGCCGCGATCACCCAGGCAGCCAGGCGCGACAGGCGCTCCTCGGGCGGCAGCGCACCGGTCGCGGACCAATCGAGCCACAGTTCGCTGCGCGCCGACGAGCGCGTGTCGCGCGCGATCAGTTCGCCGCCGCTGTCGAGCGCGCGCGCGGCCTTCTTCCAGACCACCAGCTTGAGCGGGTCGCCGCGGCGGAATGCGCGCACGCCCTCGAACTCGCCGCCTTCGGTGCTGCGCAGCGAGGCCTGGCCGCTGCCTTGCGCGCGCCCCGGCGGCAACGGCGCGGCGGGCTGTTCGGTGCGCGGATAGGCCAGCAGATCGCTGGCCGGCCGCCACTCGCTCCAGGCGCGAAACAGACCGAGCGGAAAGCGCGTCTCGATGCGCACACCAGGCAGCGGGAGGCGACCGCGCCGCGGCGCGCGCCAGGCCAGCTGGGCGCTGGCCTGGCCGCCGGGCGGCACGTCGGCCCAGACCCAGGCGCGCGCGCCATCGCGCAAGGCCAGGCCGATGCCATGGCGCCAGCGCGCCGATGCGCTCGCCAGCACCACCTCGAGCACGGCCGCGTCGCCGGCATGCACCGGCGACGGTGCGCGCAGGTGCAGCTCCAGGCCGCGCAGCGTCGCGTGCGTGACATGCATCGACACGATGCCGCTGCCGGCCAGCAGGAAGGTCAGCAGGTAGCCCAGGCCGAGCTGGTAATTGATCGACGCGAGAAGCAGCACCGCAAGCGTCACCGCATACATCCAGCCGGCGCGCGTCGGCAGGATGTAGACGTTGCGCTGCGTCAGCACGAGCGTGTCGCTGCGCGGATGGCGTGCGCTCCACCAGGCCTGCCAGCGCGCCGCCAGCGGTGCCGGCAGGCGCGGGAACGTCAGCGTGGCCATCGCGGGCTCAGGGCAGCGCGACCGCCTCGAGCATCGCGCGGACCTGCTCGCGCCGTCCGCGTCCGGCGCCGGCCACCGGCACCAACCGGTGCGCGACCGTCTGCGGCAGGATGGCCTGCAGGTCGTCGGGCGCGACGTAGTCGCGACCATCGAGCAGCGCGCGCGCCTTGGCGGCGCGCAACAGCGCGATGCCGGCGCGTGGCGACAGGCCTTCGGCGAACCAGCGGCCGTTGCGCGTTTCGGCGATCAGCGCCTGCAGGTAGTCGAGCAGCGGCTCGGCGGCGTGGATCTGCAGCACCTGGCGCTGCGCGGCCTGCAGTTCGACGGGAGTCATCACCGCGCCGAGCCCGGCGATCGCCTCGCGTCGGTCGGTGCCGGCCAGCAGCGCGCGCTCGCTGGCGCGGTCCGGATAGCCGAGCGTGATGCACATCAGGAAGCGATCGAGCTGGCTCTCGGGCAGCGGGTAGGTGCCGAGCTGGTCGGTCGGGTTCTGCGTCGCGATCACGAAGAAGGGCTCGGGCAGCTTGCGCGTCTGGCCGTCGATCGTGACCTGGTGCTCCTCCATCGCCTCGAGCAGCGCGCTTTGCGTCTTGGGGCCGGCGCGGTTGATCTCGTCGGCCAGCAGCACCTGCGCGAACACCGGGCCGGGATGGAACACGAAGGCCTCGCGGCCGCGCTCGTAGATCGAGACGCCGGTGAGGTCGGAGGGCATCAGGTCGGCGGTGAACTGGGTGCGCGAAAAGCTCAGGCCCAGCGAGACCGCCAGTGCGTGCGCCAGCGTGGTCTTGCCGACGCCGGGGACGTCTTCGACGAGCAGGTGGCCGCCGGCCAGCAGGCAGGCGATGCCGTCCTCGATCTGAGAGCGTTTGCCGACGATGATCGTGCTAATCTGGTCCGCGAGACGGCGAAGCTGTGCGACGAGTGATTGCATGGCCGCGACCATAGCCGATCCGCCCGCGCCACGGCGCCGGGCATGCGCAACTCGTCATCACGCATGGCCACCGCCTACTACACTCATCCTGCCTGTCGCAGCCACGACATGGGTCCTGGTCACCCGGAGTGCCCGCAGCGGCTCGACGCGATCCACGACCACCTGATCGCCACCGGCCTGGACATCGCGCTGGTCGAGCGCGAGGCGCCCGAGGCGGCCGAGTCCGATCTGCAGCTCGCGCACGACGCGCTCTATGTGGCCGACCTGCGCGGCTTCATGGAGCAGGTCGATCGCATCGGACGCCCGCGCGCGCTCGACCCCGACACGGTCGCCGGTCCCGGCACCTGGAAGGCCGCGCTGCGCGCGGCCGGCGCGGCGGTCGCCGCGACCGACGCGGTGATCGACGGCGAGTTCGAGAACGCCTTCTGCGCGGTGCGCCCGCCCGGTCACCACGCCACGCGCCGCGAGGCGATGGGCTTTTGCTTCTTCAACAACGTCGCGGTCGCGGCGCGCCATGCGCTGGACGTGCGCGGCCTCGAGCGCGTCGCGATCATCGACTTCGATGTGCATCACGGCAACGGCACCGAGGACATCGTCGCCGGCGACGATCGCATCCTGATGGTGAGCTACTTCCAGCATCCGCTGTACCCCGGCAGCGGCGGCGTGCCGATGGGCACCAACATGCTGAACCTGCCGATCCCGCCCTATACCAAGGGCCCCGAGATCCGCGAGCTGATCGACGCGCTGTGGATGCCCAGGCTCGAGGCCTTCGCGCCGCAGATGCTGTTCGTCTCGGCCGGCTTCGACGCGCATCGCGAGGACGATCTCGCGCAGCTCGGTCTCGTCGAGGCCGACTACGCCTGGATCACGCGGCGCCTGGTCGACTTCGCCGCGCTGCACTGCAAGGGCCGTATCGTTTCCTGCCTCGAAGGCGGCTACAACCTCGGCGCGCTGTCGCGCAGCGTCGCGAGCCACCTGCGCGTGCTCGCCGGCCTGCCGGCCTGACCTGATCTCTGCATTGCTGAATCGATGAAGGAATTCGAGACGCCGGCGTTCGCGCCGGCCAATTTCCAGCAACTGCTCGAGTCGCTGACGACGATGAATGCGATGGTGCAGCTGGGCGCGGTGCTGGCCTGCCTGGTGCTCGCGTGGCTGGTCGCCTGGCTCGTGCGCCGCTCCACGCAGCAGACCAGCGCCGTGCTGCTCGGCCAGCACGTGATCGACGGCGCGCTGTTTCCCATCCTGGCCTTGGTGTTCGCCGTCATCGCGAGGCGGCTGTTGTTCGCCGGCCATGCCGATGTCACGGTGCTCAAGCTCGCGATACCGCTGCTGTTCGCGTTGATGGTGATCCGGCTGGCGGTGCGCGTGCTGCGCGCGGCCTTCCCCGGCTCCGAGTTCGTCAAGCTGATCGAGCGCACGCTGTCTTGGGTCGTCTGGGGCGGCATGGTGCTATGGGTCACCGGCCTGCTGCCGCTGATCCAGGAAGAGCTCGGCGACGTGAGCTGGAAGATCGGCGCCACCAGGATCACAGCACGCAGCGTCGTCGAAGGCGCGATCAATGCCAGCATCGTGCTGGTGCTGGCCTTGTGGCTGTCGTCGATCATCGAGGCGCGGCTGCTGCGCACGGCGACCGGCGCCAACCTGTCGGGCCGCAAGATCGCGGTCAACGCGACGCGCGCGTTGCTGCTGCTGTTCGGCATGGTCGCCGCGCTGTCGGCGGCGGGCATCGACCTGACCGCCTTGTCGGTGCTCGGCGGCGCGGTCGGCGTGGGCATCGGCTTCGGCCTGCAAAAGCTCGCCAGCAATTACGTCAGCGGCTTCGTGATCCTGGCCGAGCGCAGCGTGCGCATCGGCGACCTCGTCAAGGTCGACGGCTTCGAGGGCCGCATCACCGACATCAACACCCGCTACACCGTGATCCGCGCCGGCAGCGGGCGCGAGTCCATCGTGCCCAACGAGCTGCTGATCACGCAGCGCGTCGAGAACGCCTCGTCGCAGCACGAGCCTTCGATGATGCTGTCGACCGTGGTCCAGGTCGCCTACGGCACCGACCTGCTCGCGCTGCGGCCCAAGCTGCTCGCGACGATCGAGGCGATTCCGCGCGTGATGAAGGATCCCGACCATGCACCCTCGGTGCACCTGACCGCGTTCGCATCCGACGGCCTCGAGCTCACCATCATGTTCTGGATCAACGATCCGCAGAACGGCCAGGGCAACGTGCGCTCGGAGGTCAACTTCGCGATCCTCGACGTGCTCAACCGCGACAACATCGAGATTCCGTATCCGCAGCGCGTGATGCGCTATGTCGGCACGCCGCCGGCCGGTGCCGATGCCGGCGCCGCGGCGGCCGACTGAGCGCCGCCGTCCGAAGCTTGCGACCAGCGCGGCACCCGCACGACGCAGGTGATGCCCTGCGGCTGAGCTTCGCGCCAGCGCACTTCGCCGCCGAGCTGCTTGACGCGCTTGCGAATGCCGCCCAGGCCCAGGCCGTGCGACCAGTCCTCGGGCCGGTGGCCGCTGCCGTCGTCGGTGACCGACAGCACCAGCGCCGCACGATCGAGCTCGAAGCGCACGTGCACGCGCGTCGCCTGCGCATGCGCGATCGCGTTGCTCAGCAGCTCGCGCAGCACGCGCGTCAGCGCTGACCACTGCACGACGGTGAGATCGAGCTCCCCGTCGAGCTGCGTGTCCCAGTGCAGCGCGATCTGCGCGACGCCCAGGCGCTGCGTGGCGTCGGCCTTCCACTCCGCCAGCGCGTGCGACAGCCGGTGGCCACCCACCGCGAGTCCGCGCGTGAGTGTCTTCAGGTCTTGCAGCGTGTGGCGCAGGTAGTCTTCCTGCTCGGGACTCGAGGCCTGGTACATCAGCGTCAGCAGGCGCGCGCCGATGTCGTCGTGCAGATCCTGCGCGATGCGGCTGCGCTCCTCGCTGCGCCCGCGCTCGACCGCCTCGTCGTAGGCGACCGCGCGGCGCAGCTGGTCGACGATGCGCTCGGCCAGACGGCGGTCCTCTTCGGTGAACAGGCGCCGGCCATGGCGCGAGAAGCGCAGCACCAGGGTCTGCTGGGCCTGGCCGCTGGGCCGCGACAGATCGGGCACCGGCACCAGCAGCATCGAGCCGTCGCGGCTCACGCGCGCATGGGCGCTGCCGTGCTCGGCGACCACGGCCTCGAGCGGCTCGAACAGCTCGCGCATCAGGCCCAGCAGCTGCGTGCCGGCGGTGCGCGGATGGCGCTCGACGTCGCGCACGGTGCGGTACAGACGCTCGAACAACCGCTCCATCGTGATCACGCTGGTGCCGCGCAGCTGGTTCACGAGCCAGGTGCGCCCGGCGATGTACACGCCCAGCGCGAAGAACAGCGACAGCGCGATCGAGACCGTCTGGCCGATCGAGAACAGCGAGATGAACAGCAGGTCCAGCGAGGTCGCGACGGTGCTGACGCCGGCCAGCAGCGCGAACTCGCGCATCACCTGCTGCGACTTCGCCAGGAACGGCACCAGCAGCATCAGCGAGGCGAGGAAGACCACCCACACCATCGAGCCGACGCTGGCGATCTGCTGCTGCAGGCCGGGCTCCTGCGCGGCCGCGACGCCCAGCGTCAGCAGCGCCCAGGTGCCGACCGTCGCGACGCCGAAGCGGCGCAGCACGATCGCGAACGGATGCGGCTCGATGCGATGCGACCAGCCCAGCACGCCGATCGCCGCGAGTCCCAGCCCGACGCCGCTGGCCTGCGTCCACCACCAGGGCTGCGGCAGTTGGCCGCTCAGCACCGCCAGCGCCACCACGGCCGCGACGGCCCAGCCGGCGAACGCGATCGTGCCCGCGTTCGGGACCCGGCGCGGATGCACGGCGGTGGCGTGCAGCAGCGCGGCGGCGGTGAACAGGTCGAACAGCGTGCGCGCCGATGCGTCGCTTGCAGCCCAGGGCAGTGCGAGTGCGAGGCCGGGGACCGCCTGCACCGCGATGTAGACCAGGTTGCCGCACTGCGCCAGCGCCATCGCGGCGAACAGGCCGTTGCGCAGCCCCGGCCGCGCGAACAGCACGGTCACCGCGACGAGGTAGAGCACCAGCGCGAGCCCGATCACCAGCCAGTACAGCGGCCCGAGGCCGCCGACGCCCAGCGGCGCGAGGCTCAGCGCGAGCGTGCGGCCGTCGGTGAAGTACAGCTGCACCGGCCGCGCCGCGAACGCGCGATGCAGTTGCTGTTGCTGCTCGACGAAGCGGCCTCGATCGAGCTCGCGCGTCAGCCAGCGCGCCGAGCGCGCCAAGGCCAGCGAATCGACGAAAAGGATCTGCGCATCCGGGCCGCCGACGGCGGTGAGCGCCTGGCCCTGGAAGTCTCGCAAGCGCGCATCGGTGCTCGACACCAGCTCGAGCTGGCCGCTGGTGTTGGCGTGCCAGGTGGCGCCGAGTGCCGGTTGCTGCGCGAGCTCGCGCGTCAGCAGGAACAGCGTCAGGCAGCCCAGCAGCGCCGCGGCCAGCAGCCCGCGCAGGCGCCAGCCGACCCAGCGCTGGCGCGACAGCCGCGCCGGCAGCCATTGGTCGAGCAGGCGCGAGTCGGGCGTGCTGCCGAAACCCGAAGGGGCATCGGCATCGGCGTGGTCGGAGGACTGGCGCGAGGCCATCGATGAACTTCGTGGTGGCCGGGCCTTGCCGGCTCAGCGGCTCACACCAGCCCTTGCTTGCTGGCGAGCACCGCCGCCTCGGCGCGGCTGGAGACGTTGAGCTTGCGGTAGATCGCCTTGATGTGGTCGTTGACGGTGAACCACTTGATGCCCATCAGGCCGGCGATCTCCTTGATCGTGAAGCCCTTGCTGAGATAGGTGAGGACTTCGCTCTCGCGCGTGGTCAGGCGGCCGAAGTCGGGATCCGGCGCGAGCGGCGTGGGCTGCGTGCGCGCATAGGTGGGCTGGAAGTCGCCGGGCGCGGGCGCGTCGCGCAGCGGCATCGGGCCGGTCGCGCCGTCGCTCTGGCGAAAGTGGCCGAGCAGGCGCCGCGCGATCGCCGGCGACAGCGGGGGCTGGCCGCGCACGATCTTCTGCAGTTCCTCGACCAGCACCTCGAAGCGGTCTTCCTTCAGCAGGTAGCCGTCGGCGCCGCATTGCAGCGCGGGGAACAGGTGCTCGTCGTCCGAGTACAGCGTCGTGACGATCTTGGTGGCCGGATGGTGGGCCAGCTCGCTGAGCAGCTCCAGGCCGGTGCCGTCAGGCAGCTCGAGATCGACCAGGATCAGCTTGAAGGCATCGCCGCTCGCGCCCGGCGGCGGCGTGCCGGCCAGGCCGAGCCAGCGGCGCGCGCTCTCCAGGTCGCCGGCCTCGGCGACGCCGGTGACGTCGGAAAAGCTCTCTCGCACGACGCGCGCGAGAAAGGCCCGCGCGACGGGGTTGTCCTCCAGGATCAGCACTCTGACGGCCATGCCCAGCATCTCCAGATGGCTCTGGCCGACAGGGGAACCCGTCGCGGCCGGCCTCGCGGCGGAGGATAGCTCCCGCGCACGCCTGCCGGCATCCGCGCTAGCCCCGCGATCTCGTGATCAATCGTTAACGAGCACCAGCTTGCCCCTGACGGCGCGCGCGGCCATCAGCGCGAAGGCCTCGGGCAGCGCGGTCATCGCGAGCTTGTGCTCGATGACCGGCTTGATCTTGCCCTGGGCATACCAGCCCGCCAGCTCGGCCAGCGCCTTCGCGTTGTTCTTGGGCTCGCGCTTGGCGAACTCGCCCCAGAACACGCCGACGATCGACGCGCCCTTGAGCAGGGCGAGGTTCAAGGGCAGCGAGGGGATCGCGCCGCCGGCGAAGCCGATCACGAGGTAGCGGCCGCGCCAGGCGATCGAACGGAACACCGGCTCCGCGAAGTCGGCGCCGACCGGGTCGTAGACGACGTCGGGGCCTTTGCCGTCGGTGGCGGCCTTGATCTTCTCGCGAAAGGCCTGAAGGGCCGTCTCCGACGTCCCGTCGCCTTCGGCGTAGTTGATCACCGCGTCGGCGCCGAGCTCGCGGCACAGCGCGCACTTCTCGTCGCTGGAGGCCGCCGCGATGACGCGCGCGCCGACCGCCTTGGCGATCTGGATCGCCGCGGTGCCGACGCCGCCGGCCGCGCCGAGGATCAGCACCGTCTCGCCGGCCTTGAGCTGGGCGCGGTCGACCAGCGCGTGATGGGTCGTGCCGTAGGTGCACAGGAAGGCGGCCGCGTCCTCGAACTTGAAGCCCGGCGGCAGCGGCATCGCCAACTGCGCATTGACGCAGGCGTGGGTGCCGAAGCCGCCCAGACCGCCGAACGACGCGACCGGCATGCCGACCGTCAGATGCGTGACGCCTTCGCCGACCGCATCGACGACGCCCGCGAACTCCGAGCCCGGCACGAAGGGCAGCGGGGGCTTGAACTGGTACTTGTTCTGCACGATCAGCAGGTCGGGGAAGTTCAGGCTCGCGGCCTTGATCGCGACGCGCACCTCGCCCGGCTTGGGCTGGGGTGCGGTCAGCTCCTTCCACTGCAGCGCGTCGGGGCCGGTGGGTTGTTCGCAGAGCCAGGCATGCATGGTTGTGTCTCCTCGTCTCGATCGTGATGCGGTGCGGCGGCCGATGATAGGCAGGTGAGTGGGGTGGTCGCGTCGCGGTGGTGACGCCGGGCCTTCTTGCGGGCCTTCTTACAATGGTCCGGATGCGCATCCTGGTCGCCAACGACGATGGTTATCTCGCGCCCGGCCTCGCTGCGTTGGCCGAGGTGTGCCGTGAGTTCGGCGACGTCGACGTCGTCGCGCCCGAGCAGAACGCGAGCGGTACCTCCAATGCCTTGACGCTGAACCGGCCGCTCTCGGTCTGGACGGCCGCGAGCGGCTTTCGAGTCGTCAACGGCACGCCCTCGGACTGCGTGCATGTCGCCCTGACCGGCCTGCTCGAGCAGCGCCCCGACCTGGTGGTCTCGGGCATCAACAACGGCGCCAACATGGGCGACGACACGCTGTACTCCGGCACCGTCGCGTCGGCGATGGAGGGCTATCTGTCGGGCATCCCGTCGATCGCCTTCTCGCTGGCCGAGAAGGGCTGGAGCCATCTCGACGGCGCAGCGCGTATCGCGCGCGAGACCATCGCGCGCGTGCTCGCTGTGCCGCCCGCACCGGGGCCCTGGCTGCTCAACGTCAACGTGCCGGCCGACCGGCCTTACGAGGCGCTCGCCGGCTGGCGCCTCACGCGTCTGGGCCGACGTCACGCGAGCGAGCCGGTGATCCGCCAGAGCAATCCGCGCGGCGAAGCGATCTACTGGATCGGCGCGGCCGGCGATGCACGCGAAGCCGGCGAGGGCACCGACTTCCATGCCGTGGCGCAGGGCTTCGTCTCGATCACGCCGCTGCAGATCGACCTGACCGATCACGCCGCGCTGCCGCAGTGGCGGCAATGGCTGGCATGACCGCGGCATGACGCAAAAACGCAAGTTCCCACTGTCGCTCGGTCGCGTGCAGCCGCCGGCGTCGGCCGCCAAGCCGGTGCTGCGTCCGCAGCGCCCGCTCGCGGAAGCCGAGCGCGACCGTGTTCGCGCGCAGTCGCCGAGCGGGCTCGGACTCGACTCCGAGCAGGTGCGCGCGCGCATGGTCGAGCGGCTGCGTCGCGACGGCCTGGCCGACGCCCGCGTAGTTGCCGCGCTGATGGCGGTGCCGCGCCATGCATTCGTCGACAGCGCGTTGGTGCAGCAGGCCTACGAGGACACCAGCCTGCCGATCGGGCTCGGCCAGACGATCTCCAAGCCCTCGGTCGTCGCACGCATGCTCGAGCTGATGCTCGCGGTGCAGCCGCCCGGCACGCGGCCGCGTGTGCTGGAGATCGGCACCGGCTGCGGCTACCAGGCCGCGGTGATCGCGCAGTTCGCGCGCAGCGTGGTGTCGATCGAGCGGCTCAAGCCGTTGCACGACAAGGCACGCGCCAACCTCGCGGCCGTGCCGCATTCGAACATGCGCCTGGTCTACGGCGACGGCCGGCTCGGCCACGCGCCGAACGCGCCGTATGACGGCATCGTGTCGGCCGCCGGCGGCGCCGACCTGCCCGCGACCTGGCTCGATCAGCTCGCGGTCGGCGGCCGCCTGGTCGCGCCGATGGCCGACGCGCGCGGCGCGGGCCAGGTACTGGTGGTGGTCGATCGGCTCGACGACGGCAGCTTGCGTCGTTCGATTCACGAGGCGGTGCGGTTCGTCCCCCTAGAATCCGGGCTCGGCTAATTTGCCCGTTCGGGCACCCTTTGAACGTGCAAGCTCTTTCGCTTCTTCGGTCGACCCCGAAGCATGCTGTCTCGCGCGGCGTGCGTGCCGCTGGCGTCATCACGCTCGCGATGGTGCTCGCCGCGTGTGCTTCATCGACGCGCCGCGCGCCGGTCGAGGACCGCAGCACCGGGCGCCCGCCGGCGGCCACCGCTGCGGCCGTGCCCACCGAGGCGGCCTCGGCACCGCTCGGTGCAGAGAACGCCGGCAAGCCCGGCTACTACACCGTCAAGCCCGGCGACACGATGATCCGCATCGGTCTCGAGACCGGCCAGAACTGGAAGGACATCGCGCGCTGGAACAACATGGACAACCCCAGCTTGATCGAGGTTGGCCAGGTCTTGCGCGTCGTGCCGCCCGGCGTCGATGCCAATGGTGTCGCGGCCAAGCCGGTCGGGTCGACCAAGGTCGATGCGCGTCCGCTCGATGCCAAGCCCGCGGTAGCTGCAGCAGCCGCGAGCGGTGCGACGAGCACGACGACCGCGGCCGCGGCGGCATCGACGCCCGTCGCTGCCGTGTCGGCGGCATCGGGCGCGTCGACCACGGCCACTCGCGAAGAAGACGAGGTCACCTGGTCGTGGCCCGCGGGCGGTCCGATCCTGGCGCCCTTCGACGAAGCACGCAACAAGGGTGTTGCGATCGGCGGCAAGCCCGGCGACCCTGTGCTTGCCGCGGCCGATGGTCGCGTGGTCTACGCAGGCTCGGGCCTGCGCGGCTACGGCAACCTCGTGATCGTCAAGCACAACAGCACTTTCCTGACCGCATACGCGCACAATCAGGCGCTTCTGGTCAAGGAAGACCAGCCGGTGAAGCGAGGCCAGAAGATCGCCGAGATGGGTTCGACCGACGCACAGCGCATTCAGCTGCACTTCGAGATTCGCAAGCAGGGCAAGCCGGTCGACCCGACGCGCCTGTTGCCGCCACGCTAGCTGCGGAGCACGTCGTCATGCCCTTCAGCCGCAAGCACGCCACGAGCCTGAACGGGCTCAACGGACGCGAGCAGGCGGTGATGAACGGCGACGCGGCGGGCTTCGAGATGGGGCCGCCGCCGGCCGACAGCGATGCGGCGCCCGACGCACCCGAGGCGCCGGTCCTCGCGGCCAGCGAAGGCGACGCGAGCGACACCTTGCAGACCTATCTGCGCGAGATCCGTCGCGCGCCGCTGTTCACGCCCGAAGAGGAGTTCGCGGCTGCCACGCAGGCACGCGCCGGCGATTTCTCGGCGCGCCAGCAGATGATCGAGCGCAACCTGCGGCTGGTCGTGAGCATCGCGAAGAACTATCTCGGCCGCGGGCTGCCGCTGACCGACCTGATCGAGGAAGGCAACCTCGGCCTGATGCATGCGATCGGCAAGTTCGAGCCCGAGCGCGGCTTTCGCTTCTCGACCTATGCGTCATGGTGGATCCGCCAGGCGATCGAGCGCGCGATCATGCACCAGGCGCGTCTCGTGCGCCTGCCGGTGCACGTGGTGCGCGAACTCAACCAGGTGCTCAAGGCGCGGCGCGCGCTCGAGGCGGCTGCCGCCGGCGGGCAGAACGTCAGTGCCGAGGCCGTGGCCGACGCGGTCGGCCGTCCGGTTCAGGAAGTCGCCGAGCTGTTGCGCTTCGCCGAGCATCCGACTTCGCTCGACGCGCCGCTGGAGCGCGACAACAGCGAGACGATGATCGACATGGTCGCCGACGATCAGGCGACCGATCCGCTGGGCCATCGCCTGAGCCACGAGCTCGAGACCTTGCTCGAACATGGCCTCGCCTCGCTCAGCGAGCGCGAGCGCGAGGTGCTCGCCGGGCGCTACGGCTTGCGCGACCGCGAGCCCGAAACGCTGGAAGTACTGGCCGAGCGGCTCGGGCTCACGCGCGAGCGCATCCGCCAGATCCAGCAGGAAGCGCTGCTGAAGCTCAAGCGCCGCATGGCGCGCGACGGCGTGAGCCGCGACTCGATCTTCTGAACCTCAACCCGCGCCGCGCAGCGCCGGCGCTCAACCGAAAGCACGCCACGACATGGGCTGGCCCGTACTCGTCTTCGACATCGAAACCATCCCCGACCTCGCCGGCCTGCGTGCGCTGCGCGGTACTGCACCCGAGACCAGCGACGCGCAGCTGTGGGACGAGATCCGCGCCGAGCGCGCCGCCGAAGGCAAGAGCGACTTCATGCCGCACCACCTGCAGCGCGTGCTGGCGATCTCCTGCGTGTTTCGCAGCGCCGAGGGGCTGCAAGTGCATTCCTTCGTCGATCGCGAGCCCGAAGGCGTGAGCCAGGAAGGCCGCATCATCCAGACCTTCTTTCGCACGATCGAGAAGCGAATCCCGCAGCTGGTGAGCTGGAACGGCGGCGGCTTCGACCTGCCGGTGCTGCACTGGCGCGGCCTCAAGCACGGCGTGGTCGCGAGCAAGTACTGGGACATGGGCGAGGGCGGCGACCACGACAGCCGCGAGTTCAAGTGGAACAACTACATCAGCCGTTACCACCTGCGCCACCTCGACCTGATGGACCTGTTGGCGATGTTCCAGCCGCGCGCCAACGCGCCGCTCGACGCGATGGCCAAGCTGTGCGGCTTTCCAGGCAAGCTCGGCATGGATGGCTCGGCCGTTTATCCGGCCTATCTCGCGGGCGAGGTCGACGCGATCCGCCGCTACTGCGAGACCGACGTGATGAACACTTATCTGCTCTACGCGCGCTTCCAGCTGATGCGTGGCGGCTTCACCGAGGCCGAGTACGAGCGCGAGATCGCCTTCGTGCGCGAGACGCTGGCCGGCATGGCCAGCGATGCGGAGCCGCACTGGCGCGAGTACCTCGCCGCCTGGCCCGCGCCGGCGCCGGCGCCTGCAGCTTGAATCAGCTCAGCAGGTCGTAGGGCCCGCCGCGTTCCAGCGCACGCTTGTAGGCCGGCCGCGCGCGGATGCGAGCGAGGAAGTTCGACAGCCTCGGCGCCGTCGCATCGAGCCCCCCGCGTGCCGCGAAGGCCTCGACCGGAAAGCTCATCTGGATGTCGGCGATGCTGAACTCCTCGCCGGCGAACCACAGGCTCTTGGTCAGCTCGGCCTCCATGTAGCCGAGGTTCTGGCGCAGTTGCGGGCCGATGAAGCCGCCCTTCACCTTGGCCGCGATGCCCTTGGCGATCGGCTTGGCGAAGAAGGGCATCGGCGCGCGCTCGATCTTGTCGAACACCAGCTTGAGCAGCAGCGGCGGCATCGCCGAGCCCTCGGCGAAGTGCATCCAGTAGCGGCAGCGCAGCGCCTCGGGCGTGCCGGCGGGCGGGCTCAGGCGGCCGTCGCCGTAGCGCTGGCAGATGTATTCGAGGATGGCGCCGGACTCCGCCAGCGTCAGCTCGCCGTCGGTGATCACCGGCGATCGCCCGAGCGGATGCACCGCGCGCAGCTCGGGCGGCGCCAGCATGGTCTCGGGGTGGCGCTGGTAGTGCCTGATGTCGTACTCGAGCCCCAGCTCCTCGAGCAGCCACAGCACGCGCTGCGAGCGCGAGTTGTTCAGGTGGTGGACGGTGATCATCGGGCGATCCTACCGGCGCCCGGGATAATTGGCGGATGACAGTCAAGGACGAATGGCTCGACGTCGAATCGCTCGACCTCGAGGCCCAGGGCGTGGCGCACGACGCCGAGGGCAAGGTGGTGTTCATCGAGGGCGCATTGCCCGGTGAACGGGTGCAGGTGCAGACCACGCGGCGCAAGGCCGCCTGGGAGCAGGGCGTCGTGAGCGCGATCGCGCGCGAGAGCGCGCAGCGGGTGCGGCCCGGCTGCGAGCACTTCGGCTTGCATGCCGGCGCCTGCGGGGGCTGCAAGATGCAGCATCTGCACGTGGGTGCGCAGGTCGCGATCAAGCAGCGCGTGGTCGAGGACAACCTCGCGCACCTGGGCAAGGTGAAGCCCGAGCGCGTGATGCGGCCGATCGAAGGGCCGACCTGGGGCTATCGCTATCGTGCGCGGCTGTCGGTGCGCCACGTGGTGAAGAAGGGCACGGTGCTGGTGGGCTTCCACGAACGCAAGTCGAGCTACATCGCCGACATGCGCAGCTGCCAGATCCTTCCGCCGCACGTCAGCGCGATGTTGATGCCGCTGCGCGACCTGGTGGCTTCGATGGACGGGCGCGACCGCCTGCCGCAGATCGAACTGGCCGTCGGCGAATCGCCCGACGGACTGGTGACGGCGCTGGTGCTGCGCCATCTCGAGCCGCTGACGGACGGCGATGTCGATCGATTGAAGGCCTTCGGCCGCGAGCAACACGTGCAATGGTGGCTGCAGCCCAAGGGCCCTGACACCGTGCACCGCCTGGACGAGAACGACGGCACGCCGGCGCTGGCCTATACGCTGCCCGAGTACGACGTCGTGATGCCGTTCAAGCCGACCGACTTCACGCAGGTCAATCACGCGATCAACCGTACGCTGGTGCATCGCGCGCTGGCGTTGCTGGATGCGCAGCCCAACGAGCGCGTGATCGACTGGTTCTGTGGCCTGGGCAATTTCACGCTGCCGATCGCGCGGCGCGCCGCCGAGGTGCTGGGCATCGAGGGCAGTGAGGCGCTGGTGGCGCGCTCGCGCGAGAACGCCGAACTCAATGGCCTGAGCGGCAAGACGCGCTTCGAGGCGCGCAACCTGTTCGAGCTGGCGCCGGCCGATCTGGCCCGCTATGGGCGAGCCGATCGCTGGCTGGTCGATCCGCCGCGCGAAGGTGCGTTCGCACTGGCCAAGGCCGTCGCTGACGCGGTTCAGGATCCCTCGACGGCCCCGGATTGGCAGCCACCGACCAGAATCGTCTACGTCAGCTGCAATCCGGCGACATTGGCGCGCGATGCCGGCTTGCTCGTGCATCAGGCCGGTTACACGGCTGTGCTGGCGGGGGCAGTGAATATGTTCCCGCATACCGCGCATGTGGAGTCCATCGCGGTGTTCGAGAAACAAGGCACGAAAACCTAGGGTTCACCCTAGGGGCTGGCACGCATGTTGCGCTGCTTCACCCAGCTCGCTACCGCGGGCGCTGGGTGTAGCGGGAGACTGTCATGCGTGTCTGGGCAATTGGCTTTTTCTTCGTGGTTTCGACGGTCGGGCACGCCTGGGCGGGCGAGGGCATAGAGCGGGTGCTCGAACGGTCACAGGCGGAGCGGCTGGCGCAGTTCGAGGCGGCGTCGGAGACCGATCCGCGAGTCGCCGTAGTGCGATCGAGCTTTGCGCGCCTGCAAGCGGCGCTGAGGCCCGTTGCCGAGGTCGAACTGCGCGTCGTTACCGGCCCGGTGATGGCCGAGACGCTGAGCGGACGGGTCATCATCGTCAATGCGGTGCTGGCGCAGTGGCCGGAAGGCGAGCGCATGTTCGTGCTGGCGCATGAGCTCGGGCACATCGAGCATCAGCACTGGTCGCGCATGGGGCTGCTGTTTCGCCAGTACGTCCCGGGAGCGGTCGTTCAAGCGAGCACCGATCCTGTCGCCGCAGCGCTCGGACGCGACGCCTCGGCGCTGGCTTACGAGCAGGAGCTCGATGCGGATGCCTTCGCGCTGCGCGCGCTAGAAAAGGTCGGCTATGGCTTCGAGGCTGCGCTCGGGGCTTTCGTGAATCACGGCGTGCAGCTGGACACCGCGACGCACCCCGGAACGCGCAAGCGAGTGGCGCATCTGCGGCTGGCTCAGCAGCCCTGAGCTGAAAAGAAAAAGGGCCCGCGATGCGGGCCCTCTCGTTCGGGATCCGTGAGGCGCTTACTCGCGCTCGCCACCCAGGAAGCCGAAGATGCTCAGCAGCGACTGGAACACGTTGTAGATGTCCAGGTAGATCGCCAGCGTCGCGGTGACGTAGTTGGTTTCGCCGCCATCGACCACGCGCTTGATGTCGTAGAGCATGAAGGCCGAGAAGATCGCGATCGCGAGCACCGAGACCGTGAGCATCAGCGCCGGCATCTGCAGCCAGATGTTGGCGACGCTCGCGACGATCAGGCCGATCACGCCGACCATCAGCCACTTGGCCATGCCCGACAGGTCACGCTTGATCACGGTGGCCAGCGACGCCATGCCGAAGAACACCGCCGCGGTGCCGCCGAACGCGAAAGCGATCAGCGAAGCGCCGTTGCTGAAGCCGAGCACGGCACCGATCAGCCGCGACAACATCAGGCCCATGAAGAACGTGAAGCCGAGCAGAAGCGCGACGCCGACGCCGGAGTTCTTGAACTTCTCGATCGCGAAGAAGAAGCCGAACGCGATGCCCATGAAGACCAGGAAACCGATCAACGGGCTGCCGGCGAAGAAGCTGAAGCCCAGGCTCACGCCGGCCCAGGCGCCCAGCACAGTCGGAACCAGGGACAAGGCCAGAAGCCAATAGGTGTTGCGCAGCACGCGATTGCGCTGGGCATCCAAGGCACCGGCACTGCCGCCATAGGCGGTATGCAAGGTGGTGTCGTTCATCCAAATCCTCCTTGATGGGAATTGCAACGCCCGCATTGGAGCGTCTGGGGAAATTCTAGTTCCCGCGCCGTGGGCGGCGCAGGTCAGTTTTGTCCTGGAGTGCCTTGGTGAGTCTGCCGTGAACCCCTACAGTCGCGCGCTGAGTTTTCAGCCATACAAGGAGTTCGCGATGAAGCAAAAGCCCGTTCTCACCCTTGAAGATGTCAAGCGAATCGCCGCTGCCGCCGAGGCCGAAGCCATCTCCAACAACTGGGCCGTGAGCATAGCGATCGCCGACGATGGCGGCCATCTGCTGTGGCTGCAGCGCCTCGATGGTGCGGCCCCGATTTCCGCGCAGATCGCGCCTGCGAAGGCACAGACGGCCGCGCTCGGCCGTCGCGAAAGCCGAATCTACGAGGAAATGATCAATCAGGGGCGAGTGTCCTTCCTCAGCGCGCCCGGACTGGCCGGGTTGCTGGAAGGCGGCGTGCCGATCACGGTCGATGGGCAGGTGATTGGTGCGGTCGGCGTGAGCGGCGTCAAGTCGACTGAAGACGCTCAGATCGCTCGCGCCGGGATCGCGGCACTGGGCTGAGGCTCAGCCTACTTGGTCAGGATCAGCTTGCCGAGCTTGGTGGCTCGTAGCTGGTAGACCGCTCCGTTGTGCTCGATTTGCACGTAGGGTCGCCCGCGCAGTAGCGCGGTGCTGGCCACCACGTCGGGCGCGCTGTTGTGGGCCGTCGCCGGACGGGGAATCGTCGGCACGGAGGCCGAACCGGCGAAGGGCAGGGCGGAAGTGGCAGCCATGGCGATCTCGAGGGTCGGTTCAGTGACGGTCATGCCACGCCCACCAAGCCGCCATCAATACGAGCGGCAGGCAGGCAAGGCACCACATTGGTTCGTGCCGTCATGCGGCCATCAGCCGAACTTCGGCCTTGGCATCGACATGCAGACCGCAGGTGCCGCTCTGGCCGGCGTGTTCGTGGAACAGCGCCTGGGCGCATTCTCGACAGCGGCCGCAGCCGGTCGCCACGCCGGTCTCGATCTGCAGTTCCTCGAAGACCGCGCATCCTCCCGCGTGGTGGGCGATGTCGCGGTCGGAGACGCGGCGGCAGACACAGACGATCATGGCAGGCAGGCAATCGGGTGCAGTGTGAGTGGATTCTAAATGCGAACAATTCGCATTGCAACACCCGCAAACCCGTAGGCCCTTTCGGGCCGGACTTTCTGCACGGCGAGGCGCCTGCGAAGCGTCGCCGTGCGTGCGGTAGCGTCAGCTTTCGCCGACCTCGCGCATGTGCGACTGCAGCCAGTTCTGGCGGCCCACCTGATCGACCAGGCCAAGTTCGGTTTCGAGGAAGTCGATGTGCTCCTCGGTGTCGTCCAGGATGCCCTGGAGCAGGTCGCGCGAAACGTAGTCGCGCACCGATTCGGCTTGCGCGATCCCGTCCTTGATGCATGCCTGCGCGGCACGCTCGAGCTGCAGGTCGCCTTCGAGTGCTTCGACGGGGTCTTCGCCGATCAGCAGCTTGCCGAGGTCTTGCAGATTGGGCAGGCCGTCGAGCATCAGGATGCGGTCCATCAGCTTGTCGGCGTGCTTCATTTCGCCGATCGACTCTTCGTATTCCTTCTTCGCCAGCTTGTCGAAGCCCCAGTGCTTCATCAGCCGGTAGTGCATGAAGTACTGGTTGATCGCGGTGAGTTCGTTCTTGAGCTGAGCGTTGAGCAGGTCGATGACCTTGGCGTCGCCTTGCATGGTGTTCTCCGCACTCGAGTTGGGTCGGCGGCGATTATCGGCAGCAGCCCGCCAAGCCGCGCAAATCCTTGCGATCCGGGTCGGGAAGCGAGTGAGAATGAGTCGCTCGCGCATGCATGGGCATCGAAGCGAGCGGCGCGTCGGCTACAATCCTCAGGTTTACCCGCATCCACCCGCCGCCCACGCGAAACCCCGTCGTTTCATCGCCGCACGCCTGATGCAGATTCGTCCACGGACAGCGCGTCCGGGACGGCTGCGAAAAGCGCGGAGCTGGGCGCGCCTAGACGGAGTGTTTCCCGTGCTGCCCGTTTCGCCTCCCGCTCTCCTCGCGCTCGCCGACGGCACGGTCTTTCAGGGCATCTCGATCGGCGCTGCCGGTCGAACGGTCGGTGAAGTGGTGTTCAACACCGCGCTCACCGGCTACCAAGAGATCCTCACTGACCCGAGCTATTGCCGGCAGATCGTCACGCTGACGTATCCGCACATCGGCAATTACGGTGTCAACGAGCAGGATGTCGAGGCCTCGAAGGTCCATGCCGCGGGGCTGATCATCAAGGATCTGCCGCTGCGCAGCTCCAACTTCCGCCAGTCGGTCACGCTCGACGAATACCTGCGACGCGAGGGCACGGTCGCGATCGCCGGCATCGACACGCGCCGGCTGACGCGCGTTCTGCGCACCACGGGTGCCCAGAACGGCTGCATCGTCACCTTCGATGCCGGCACCAAGATCACGCAGGCCCACATCGACGATGCGATCGCGCAAGCGCGCGGTGCCGCGAGCATGGCTGGTCTTGACTTGGCGAAGGTCGTGAGCGCTTCCAAGCCCTATGCCTGGACCGAGACCGAGTGGTCACTCAGTGGTGCCGACGGTGCGCCCGGCTATGGCCAGCAGACCGCCCCGCGCTTCCACGTCGTCGCCTACGACTTCGGCGTCAAGCACAACATCCTGCGCATGCTCGCGCAGCGCGGCTGCAAGGTCACCGTGGTGCCGGCCCAGACGCCGGCGGCCGAGGTGCTCAAGCACAAGCCCGACGGCATCTTCCTGAGCAACGGCCCTGGCGACCCGGAGCCGTGCGACTACGCGATCGCCGCCACGCGCACGCTGATCGAGACTGGCATCCCGACCTTCGGCATCTGCCTGGGTCACCAGATCCTCGCGCTGGCCTCGGGCGCCAAGACCTTCAAGATGAAGTTCGGCCACCACGGCGCGAACCATCCGGTCAAGGACCTCGACAACGGCCGCGTCAGCATCACCAGCCAGAACCACGGCTTCGCGGTCGATGACAAGACGCTGCCCGCCAACCTGCGCGCGACCCACGTCTCGCTGTTCGACGGCACGCTGCAAGGCCTCGCCCGCACCGACAAGCCCGCCTTCTGCTTCCAGGGGCACCCGGAAGCTAGCCCCGGGCCGCACGACATCGGCTACCTGTTCGATCGCTTCATTGCGCTGATGCAGAGCCAGGAGAAGAACAATGCCTAAGCGCAGCGACCTCAACAGCATCCTCATCATCGGCGCCGGTCCGATCATCATCGGCCAGGCCTGCGAGTTCGACTATTCGGGCGCCCAGGCCTGCAAGGCGCTGCGCGAAGAGGGCTACCGCGTCATCCTCGTCAACAGCAATCCGGCGACGATCATGACCGACCCGGAGATGGCCGATGCCACCTACATCGAGCCCATCACCTGGCAGGTGGTCGAAAAGATCATCGCCAAGGAGCGCCCCGACGCGATCCTGCCCACCATGGGCGGCCAGACCGCGCTGAACTGCGCGCTCGATCTTCACAAGCACGGCGTGCTCGCGAAGTACGGTGTAGAGATGATCGGCGCCAACGAACACGCGATCGAGAAGGCCGAGGACCGACTCAAGTTCAAGGACGCGATGACCAAGATCGGCCTCGACTCGGCCAAGTCGGGCATCGCGCATTCGATGGAAGAAGCCTGGGGCGTGCAAAAGCGCATCCAGGCCGAGATCGGCGGCTCGGGCTTCCCGATGGTGATCCGCCCGAGCTTCACGCTCGGCGGCACCGGCGGCGGCATCGCCTACAACCCCGAAGAGTTCGAAGAGATCTGCAAGCGCGGCCTCGACCTCTCGCCGACCAAGGAACTGCTGATCGAGGAGTCGCTGATCGGCTGGAAGGAATACGAGATGGAAGTGGTCCGCGACAAGGCGGACAACTGCATCATCGTCTGCTCGATCGAGAACCTCGATCCGATGGGCATCCACACCGGCGACTCGATCACCGTCGCGCCGGCGCAGACGCTCACCGACAAGGAGTACCAGCTGCTGCGCAACGCCAGCATCGCGATCCTGCGCGAGATCGGCGTCGACACCGGCGGCTCGAACGTGCAGTTCTCGATCAACCCGCGCAACGGCCGGATGATCGTGATCGAGATGAATCCGCGCGTCTCGCGTTCGTCGGCGCTCGCGTCCAAGGCCACCGGCTTTCCGATCGCCAAGGTCGCCGCCAAGCTGGCGATCGGCTACACGCTCGACGAGTTGCGCAACGACATCACCGGCGGCGCGACGCCGGCGAGCTTCGAGCCGAGCATCGACTACGTCGTCACCAAGATCCCGCGCTTCGCGTTCGAGAAGTTCCCGGCGGCCGATCCGCGACTGACGACGCAGATGAAGTCGGTCGGCGAAGTGATGGCGATGGGCCGCAGCTTCCAGGAGAGCTTCCAGAAGGCGCTGCGCGGCCTCGAGACCGGAATCGACGGCCTGACCGAGCGCGAGACCGATCGCGAGGAGATCGTCGAGGCGATCGGCAATGCCGGCCCGGAGCGCATCCTCTACGTGGGTGATGCCTTCCGCGTCGGCATGTCGCTCGACGAAGTGTTCGAGGAGACCGCAATCGATCCGTGGTTCCTCGCGCAGATCGAAGACATCGTCAAGACCGAGGCGCTGGTGCGCGCGCGCAAGCTCGAGAGTCTCACGGCCGACGAGCTGCGCCACCTCAAGCGCATGGGCTTCTCCGACAAGCGTCTCGCCAAGCTGCTCGGCAGCAACCAGCACGAAGTGCGCCGCGCGCGCCACGCGCTGAAGGTGCGCCCGGTCTTCAAGCGTGTCGACACGTGCGCCGCGGAGTTCGCGACGCAGACCGCCTACATGTACTCGACCTACGACGAAGAGTGCGAGGCCGAGCCGACGTCGAAGAAGAAGATCATGGTGCTCGGCGGCGGCCCGAACCGCATCGGCCAGGGCATCGAGTTCGACTACTGCTGCGTCCACGCCGCGCTCGCGATGCGCGACGACGGCTACGAGACCATCATGGTCAACTGCAACCCCGAGACCGTCTCGACCGACTACGACACCTCGGATCGCCTGTACTTCGAGCCGGTGACGCTCGAAGACGTGCTCGAGATCGTCGACAAGGAGAAGCCGGTCGGCGTGATCGTGCAGTACGGCGGCCAGACGCCGCTCAAGCTCGCGCTCGACCTCGAAGCCAATGGCGTGCCGATCATCGGCACCACGCCCGACAGCATCGACATCGCCGAGGATCGAGAGCGCTTCCAGAAGCTGCTGCACGAGCTGGGCCTGAAGCAGCCGCCCAACCGCACCGCGCGCACCGAGGACCAGGCCGTCGCGCTGGCCAACGAGATCGGCTATCCGCTGGTGGTGCGCCCGAGCTACGTGCTGGGCGGCCGCGCGATGGAGATCGTGCACGGCGACAAGGACCTCGAGCGCTACATGCGCGAGGCGGTCAAGGTCAGCGAGAAGTCGCCGGTGCTGCTCGACCGCTTCCTCGACGATGCGATCGAGGTCGACGTCGACTGCATCTCCGACGGCCGCGACGTGATGATCGGCGGCATCATGGAGCACATCGAGCAGGCCGGCGTGCACTCCGGCGACTCGGCGTGCTCGCTGCCGCCGTATTCGCTGTCGCCCGCGCTGCAAGACGAGCTGCGCCGCCAGACCACGCTGATGGCGCGCGCGCTGAAGGTCATCGGCCTGATGAACGTGCAGTTCGCGATCCAGGGTGAAGGCGACGAGGCCATCGTCTACGTGCTCGAAGTGAACCCGCGCGCCTCGCGCACGGTGCCCTTCGTCAGCAAGGCGACCGGTCAGCCGCTGGCCAAGATTGCCGCGCGCTGCATGGCGGGCCAGAAGCTGGTCGACCAGAAGGGCCGCGATGGCCGCGCGCCGCGCGAGGTCATTCCGCCGTACTTCAGCGTCAAGGAAGCGGTGTTCCCGTTCAACAAGTTCCCGGGCGTCGACCCCATCCTCGGCCCCGAGATGCGTTCGACCGGCGAGGTCATGGGCGTCGGCTCGAGCTTCGGCGAGGCCATGCTCAAGAGCCAGCTGGGCGCCGGCTCCAAGCTGCCGAGCCAGGGCACTGCCGTGATCACGGTCAAGAACAACGACAAGGACCGCGCGGTCAAGGTCGCGAGCGATCTGGTCGACCTCGGCTTCAATGTCGTCGCGACCAAGGGCACCGCGGCGGCGATCGCTGCGGCCGGCGTGCCGGTCAAGCTGGTCAACAAGGTCAAGGACGGCCGCCCGCACATCGCCGACATGGTCAAGGGCGGCGAGATCCAGCTGGTCTTCACGACGGTCGACGAGACGCGCACGGCAATTGCCGACTCGCGCTACATCCGCACCGCAGCCCTGGCCAACCGGGTGACCTACTACACCACGATGGCCGGCTGCGAGGCCGCGACCGAGGCGCTCAAGCACCAGGACGACCTCAGCGTCGTCTCGCTGCAGGAACTGCACCGAGAACTCCACTAAACTCCCGGCAAACCACACACGGCCGCCGCCGGGACACCGGAGGCGGCCGAACTTTTTGCCGGCGCGAAGCTGTACAAGACGAAGTAAGGCGAGACACCATGGCCACCATTCCGCTCACCCGCCGCGGCGCAGAAAAGCTCAAGGAAGAGCTGCAGCGTCTGAAGTCCGTCGAGCGCCACGCCGTGATCCAGGCGATCGCCGAGGCGCGTGCGCAAGGCGACCTGTCCGAGAACGCCGAGTACGAAGCCGCCAAGGACAAGCAGGGCTTCATCGAAGGCCGCATCCTCGAGCTCGAGGGCAAGCTGGCCGCTGCCCAGGTGATCGATCCGGCCGGGCTCGATGCCGGCGGGCGCGTGGTGTTCGGCGCGACGGTCGACCTCGAAGAAGAAGCCAGCGGCGCGCAGGTGACCTACCAGATCGTCGGCGACGACGAGGCCGACCTGAAGCAGGGCCTGATCTCGATCTCCAGCCCGATCGCACGTGCGCTGATCGGCAAGTCCGAAGGCGACGTGGCCGAGGTGCAGGCGCCGGGCGGCGTCAAGAGCTACGAGATCACCGGCGTTCGCTACGTCTGATGGCGCTGCGCTCGGCTCGAACCTGGTCGCGCCTGCTGGCGCCCGCGTGGCTGGGCGTGCTGCTGGCCGTGGCAGTGATCGGCACGCCGGCGCCGTTCGCTTTGCTGTCGCGCGCCGAAGCGGGCCAGGTGGCTGGCCACATGCTCGCGCGCGAAGCGACGCTGAGCCTGATCGTGGGTGTCGTGCTGGCGCTGATCGAGCGCCACCTGGCGCGTCGGCGCGCCGACGCCGGCCAGGGCTCGCAGTTCAGCGTCGGGATGGGGCTCGCGCTGGGCGCGGTGTTTTGCACCGTGCTCGGCTACTACGCGCTGCAGCCGATGATGGCCGAGGCACGCGCCGGTGCCGGCCGTTTCACGTTCGGCCAGCTGCACGCCGTCAGCACCGCGTTCTACGGCCTCAAGCTGCTGCTGGTGGCCGCACTGGCCTGGCTCAGCTCGAGGACTTCTTCTTCGAGCTGACCGGGCGCACCGTCTTGCGCTTGACGGTACCGGCCTTGGTGATGCGCTCGTTGCCCAGCACGGTGAGCTTCTTCACCTGCGCGCGATGGTTGCCGCTCTTGGAGAACTTGAGCACCTTGACGACGCGCGGGCCGGGCTTGCGGTTTTCGTCGACAGGCTTGGCCTTTTCGGGCACCGGGCGCCAGAGCACCAGCAGCTTGCCGATGTGCTGGATCGGCGCGGCGTTGAGCTTGTCGGCCAGTTCGGTCAGTGCGGCTTCGCGGGCGCTGCGGTCGTCCGAGAAGACGCGCAGCTTGATCAGGCCGTGGGCCTTCAGGGCGGCGTCGGCTTCCTTGACGACGGCCGCGGTGAGTCCGTCGGCGCCGACCATCACGACCGGATCGAGGTGATGGGCGGCGGCGCGGTGCGCCTTGCGTTCGGCGGGCGTGAGGACGATGGCGGTCATGCCCGTATTATCGACGCCACTTGAGCGGACCCCATGAAAGTCAAGACGAAAAGCAAGAAGGTCAACAAGGCGTGGCTCAACGACCATGTCAACGACCCCTATGTGAAGCTGGCGCACAAAGAGGGCTATCGCGCTCGCGCCGCCTACAAGCTCAAGGAGATCGACGAGGCGTTGGGCCTGTTCAAGCCCGGGCAGATCGTGGTCGATCTCGGCTCGGCGCCGGGCGCCTGGAGCCAATACCTGCGCCGGCGCTTCGCACCCAAGGCGGCCGGTGTCGGTGGCGCGGCGGTCGGTGAGCTCGACGGCACGATCATCTCGCTCGACCTGCTGCCGATGGAGCCGATCGAAGGCGTGCACTTCATCCAGGGCGATTTCCACGAAGAGGCTGTGCTGGCCGAACTGGCCGCCGCGGTCGGTGGCCGGCCGGTCGACGTGGTCGTCTCGGACATGGCGCCCAACCTGTCGGGCATCGCTTCGTCGGACTCCGCGCGGATTTCGCTGCTGATCGAGCTGGCCATCGAGTTCAGCTTGACGCATCTCAAGCCGTCCGGGGCCCTGGTGGTCAAAGCTTTCCATGGCAGCGGCTACAGCCAACTGGTCGAGCTGTTCAAGCAGCACTTCCGGGTCGTCAAGCCGATCAAGCCCAAGGCTTCGCGGGACAAGTCCGCGGAAACCTTTCTGGTGGGCATCGGTCTCAAATCACGTTGAAACCCTCTGAAAACCATGAATTCCGGCCGCGTGGGACGATCGCGACCGTTGGGTTTTCCGATCGGGCCGGCCGGGTTGACTGGCCTAGAATCATCCCCATCTACCGCGCATGCACGCGTTATTGACTGTTTGAAGGAGCCGCGGTGAACAATCAATGGTTCTCTAAGGTCGCTGTCTGGCTGGTGATCGCACTTGTGCTGTTCACCGTGTTCAAGCAGTTCGACCGCAGTTCGGTGGCCAGCGGTTCGGTCGGCTACTCCGATTTCCTCGAAGAGGTCCGCAGCAAGCGCGTCCAGAGCGTCACGCTGCAGGAAACCGGCACCGGCACCACCGAGATCCGCGCCGTCACCAACGACGGCAAGCAGATCCGCACTACCGCGACCTATCTCGACCGCGGCCTGGTCGGCGATCTCATCAGCAACGGCGTCAAGTTCGACGTCAAGGCGCGCGAAGAGCCCTCGATTCTGATGAGCCTCTTGCTCAGCTGGGGCCCGATGCTGCTCTTGATCGGCGTGTGGATCTACTTCATGCGCCAGATGCAAGGTGGTGGCAAAGGCGGAGCGTTCAGCTTCGGCAAGAGCCGCGCGCGCATGCTCGACGAGAGCAACAACTCGGTCACCTTCGCTGACGTCGCCGGCTGCGACGAGGCCAAGGAAGAGGTCAAGGAGCTGGTCGACTTCCTCAAGGACCCGCAGAAGTTCCAGAAGCTGGGCGGCCGTATCCCGCGCGGCGTGCTGATGGTCGGCCCCCCGGGCACCGGCAAGACCCTGTTGGCCAAGTCGATCGCCGGCGAAGCCAAGGTGCCGTTCTTCACCATCAGCGGTTCCGACTTCGTCGAGATGTTCGTCGGTGTCGGCGCGGCTCGCGTGCGCGACATGTTCGAGCAGGCCAAGAAGAACGCGCCTTGCATCATCTTCGTCGATGAGATCGACGCGGTCGGCCGCCATCGCGGCGCGGGCCTGGGCGGCGGCAACGACGAGCGCGAGCAGACCCTCAACCAGATGCTGGTCGAGATGGACGGCTTCGAGACCAATCTCGGCGTCATCGTCATCGCGGCCACCAACCGACCCGACATCCTCGACCCGGCGCTGCTGCGCCCGGGCCGCTTCGACCGCCAGGTCTACGTGACGCTGCCCGACATCCGTGGCCGCGAGCAGATCCTCAACGTGCACATGCGCAAGGTGCCGGTCGGCCAGGACGTCAAGGCCGACATCCTCGCGCGCGGCACGCCGGGCTTCTCGGGCGCGGACCTCGCCAACCTCGTCAACGAGGCGGCGCTGTTCGCGGCGCGACGCAATGGCCGAGTGGTCGAGATGATCGACTTCGAGCGCGCCAAGGACAAGATCATGATGGGCGCCGAGCGCAAGAGCATGGTCATGGACGAGGAAGAGCGTCGCAACACGGCCTACCACGAGGCCGGCCACGCGCTCATCGGTCGCCTGCTGCCCAAGCTCGACCCGGTGCACAAGGTGACGATCATCCCGCGCGGCCGAGCGCTGGGCGTCACGATGTCGCTGCCCGAGAAGGACCGCTACAGCTACGACCGCGAGTACATGCTGAACAAGATCAGCATGCTGTTCGGCGGGCGCATCGCCGAAGAAGTCTTCATGCACCAGATGACCACCGGCGCCTCGAACGATTTCGAACGGGCCACGCAGATGGCGCGCGACATGGTCATGAAGTACGGCATGACCGACGCGCTGGGCCCGATGGTCTACGCCGAGGACGAAGGCGAGATCTTCCTGGGCCGCTCGGTCACGCGCACGAACAACGTGTCGAGCTCGACGATGCTCAAGATCGAGACCGAGATCCGCAAGATCATCGACGAGCAGTACGGCCTGGCGCGCCGCCTGATCGAAGAGCACCAGGACAAGATGCACGCGATGGCCGGTGCGCTGCTCGAATGGGAAACCATCGACGCCGAGCAGCTCGACGACATCATGTCCGGCAAGCCGCCGCGCCCGCCCAAGGACTGGGCACCGTCGAGCAACAACAAGCCCGGCGGCGGCACCCCGCCCGCGGTGAGCAATACCGACAACGCACCGGCAGCCGCCTGACGCGCGCATCGTCGACATCAAACGGGGCCTTCGGGCCCCGTTTGCTTTGGTATGGTTGGCCGATGCATTGGCAGACCACTCGTTATCGCATCGACCTGACGACGCCGCGCGTGATGGGCATCGTCAACGTCACGCCGGACTCGTTTTCCGACGGCGGCCGGCACTCGAACACCAGCGCGGCGCTGGCCCACTGCGAGCGGCTGATCGCAGCCGGCGCCGACATCCTCGACATCGGCGGCGAATCGACGCGCCCCGGCGTCGATCCGGTCTTGCTGGACGACGAGCTCGCGCGCGTGCTGCCGGTGTTGCGCGATGCGATGTCGCTCGGCGTGCCGGTCTCGATCGACACCTACAAGACCGAGGTCATGCGCGCCGCACTCGATCTCGGCTGCGACATCGTCAACGACATCAACGCGTTGCGAGCCGACGGCGCGGAGGCCCTGGTCGCAGCGCATCCGAGCTGCGGCGTGTGCCTGATGCACATGCAAAACGAGCCCAAGACGATGCAGCTCGACCCGCGCTACGCCGATGTCGCGCGCGAGGTTCGCGAGTTCCTCGCCGAGCGCGCGCAGGCCTTGCGCACGCGCGGCATGGCCGACGATCGCATCGTGCTCGATCCGGGCTACGGCTTCGGCAAGAACCACGCGCACAACCTCGAGCTGTTCGTGCGCCAGGACGAACTGCGCGCGCTGGGTTTGCCGCTGCTGGTCGGCTGGTCGCGCAAGGGCACGCTGGGCAAGGTCACCGGCCGCGAACTCGGCGACCGCGTGGTTGCCAGCGTCGCCGCGGCGCTGGCCGCGGTGCAACGCGGCGCGCGCATCGTGCGCGTGCACGACGTCGCCGAGACCGCCGACGCGCTCAAGGTCTGGCGCGCGGCCGGCCTGGGAAGCCCATAGCCGCGGGGCGGCGAGCGCCCGGGCCGACGGCACAATCGCGGCCATGACTCAAAGACGTTTCTTCGGCACCGACGGCATTCGCGGCACCGTCGGCCAGGCTCCGATCACGCCGGATTTCGTCTTGCGACTGGGCCACGCGGTCGGTCGCGTGCTGGTGCGGCAAGCGGGCGGTCGGCCCAGCGTGCTGATCGGCAAGGACCCGCGCATCTCGGGCTACATGCTCGAGTCGGCGCTCGAGGCCGGCTTCGCGTCGGCCGGCGTCGACGTGCTGCTGACCGGCCCGCTGCCGACGCCGGGCGTCGCCTACCTGACGCGTGCGCTGCGCCAGAACCTGGGCGTCGTCATCAGCGCCTCGCACAACGCCTTCGCCGACAACGGCATCAAGTTCTTCTCGGCCCATGGCGAGAAGCTGCCCGACGACTGGGAGCTCGCCGTCGAAGCCGCGCTCGACGAGGCGCCGCAATGGGTCGATTCGCGCAGCCTCGGCAAGGCGCGCCGGCTCGACGACGCGCAGGGCCGCTACGTCGAGTTCTGCAAGGGCACGGTCGACGGCAAGCTCTCGCTGCGCGGCTTGAAGCTCGTCATCGATGCGGCCAATGGCGCGGCCTACCAGGTCGCGCCGAGCGTCTTCCACGAACTCGGGGCGGAGATCGTCACGATCGGCGTCTCGCCCAACGGTTTGAACATCAACGACGGTGTCGGCGCGACCCACCCCGAGGCGCTGGTCGCGGCGGTCAAGGCGCATGGTGCCGATGTCGGCATCGCGCTCGATGGCGATGCCGATCGCCTGCAGCTGGTCGATGCGAGCGGGCGACTGTTCAACGGCGACGAACTGCTCTACCTGATGGCGGCCGATCGGCTCGCGCAGGGCCAAGCGGTACCCGGCGCGGTCGGCACGTTGATGACCAATCTCGCGGTCGAGCAGGCGCTGCGCGCTCGCGGCCTCGAGTTCGTGCGCGCCAAGGTCGGCGATCGCTACGTGCTCGAGGAACTGCAGGCGCGCGGCTGGCAGCTCGGTGGCGAAGGCTCGGGCCATCTGCTCGCGCTCGACAAGCACTCCACCGGCGACGGCATCATCAGCGCACTGCAGGTGCTGCAGGCGATGGTGCGCAGCGGGCGCAGCGTGGCCGAGCTCCTCGACGGCGTGACGCTGTTCCCGCAGGTGTTGATCAACGTGCGGCTGAGCGCCGATCAGGACTGGAAGACCAACGCCGCGCTGGCCGGCGCGCAGGAGGCGGTGCGCGCCGAGCTGGGCGATACCGGCCGGCTGCTGATTCGCGCTTCGGGCACCGAGCCGCTGCTGCGCGTGATGGTCGAGGCGCGTGACGCGGCGCTGGCCAGGCGCTGCGCCGAGCGCCTGGCCGAGGCCGCGCGCGCGGGCTAGCCGATCAGGCGGCCGTCGGCGGTCAGCATCGTCTGCGCGACGAACTGGCTGCCGCGGCGCTGACCCGAGCCGAAGCTGATCGCGAAGCCGCCCAGGTCGATGCTCGGGCGACTCTGCAACTCGGCCAGTACCTGCCCGCGCGACAGCGGCGCCTCGAACTTGCCGAGCGCCTGGGCCGCATAGCGCGCGGCCAGGTAGCCGGCCAGGCTCATCGGCGAGGGCGCCTCGTCGAACAGCTGCTTGAGCAAGGTGCGATAGCCGCGCACCACCGGCAATGCCGACGACTGCGGATTCGGCACCACCTGGGTCAGGATCAGCGGCACCGACTTGCCTGGGCCTATCTGCAGCAGCGTTGTCATGTCGACGTCGGCCAGGCTCACCACATAGCGCTGCCGGCCGATCTGCGACAGGCCCTGCGTGAATCGCGCCAGTTCGGGGGCCCCGCCGATGAACAGCTGCAGCACCGGCGATGCGGCCGGCAGCGTCGCCGCCCAGGCCGCGAGATCGGCGCCAGCCGGCGCCGCCAGCGGCACCGTGCGCAGCGACAGCCGCGCGGCCAGCTGGTCGATCCCGCCGCCCAAGGCAGCGCGTTCCCGCGGCCCGGCGAACACGACGGCGAGCTCGCGCACGCCCATCGAGCCGAGGTCCTGCAGGGCACGCTTGAGCTGGGTCTCGCGTGACGCGAACAGCGGGAAGACGCTGTCGTCGCCATCGAGGCTGTTGTCGGCCACCCAGGGGCCGACCTGCGCGATCGCCAGGCCCTCCTGGCGCAGCAGGGCCGCGCTGGCCAACGCGAGGCGCTCGCCAGCGGTGCCGATCAGCATCGCGATCTCGGTCTCGTCGCGCAGGCGCTTGGCCACCTGCGTGAGCGAGGCCGCGCTGCCATCGGATTCCAGTGTGACGAGCTGCCAGGGCCGCCCGGACTGGTTCAGTTCGGCCATGCCCAGCCGCACGCCGGTCGCGTAGTCACGCGACAGGTCCTGCTGGTCGGGGGAGACATCGAGCAGCTGCGCCACGCGCAGCGAGCGCTGGCCGCGCGGCTGGGCGCCGACGACGGCCGGCAGGCCCAGCATGGCGGCCAGTGGAACCGCCGCCACGAGGCGGCGGCGCGCCCGATCGAAAGGTCTCGAGCGCGGGAGCGTCATGACGGCTTACTTCTTCGGCGGAATCAGCACGCGGTCGACGATCTGGACCACGCCGTTGTCGGCCTTCACGTCGGCCTGGACCACCATCGCATCTTCGACCGTCACGATCGTGCCGGCCTTCGAGACCGCCAGATTCGCGCCCTGCAGTGTCTTCTGGTTGCCGGTCTTGACGTCGGCCGACGTCAGCGAACCCGGGACCACGTGGTAGGTCAGCACGTTCTTGAGCGCTTCCTTGTCCTTGCCCAGCTCTTCCAGGGTCTTGGCCGGAACGGCCTTGAAGGCCTCGTTGGTCGGGGCGAAGACGGTGTAGGGGCCGGCGCCGCGCAGCGTGGCGGCCAGGCCGGCGTCGTTGATCAGCTTGTTCAGCGTGCTCAGGTCGGGGTTGGACGCGGCCACGTCGACGACCGACTTCGGCGTCGACATCGAGGCGCAGCCCGACAGCACCAGGGCGGCGATCGCGGCGAAGAACGCCATGCGCTTGTTCATCATTCTGTGCTCCTGGAAAGGATGGATATGGACCGGGCGGCAGCATAAAAACTGCATGTGACGGTCCGGTGACAGCTTCGTGAAGCGGCTGTCATGAAAGCCCGGAGCCCGGGTTTCCCTGCGGGTTGTCACGGACATGTCATCTGGCCTGCCTACAGTGCGCCCCGTCGAATCCATCCCTACTGAGAGGATTGCCTCCATGAAAATGACGCTGATCCGGGCCGCCATCGCGGCCGCCGCCGTGGCATTCGCAACCGGTGCCGCCCTGGCCCAAGACGTCACCGGCGCCGGCGCTTCCTTCCCGGCCCCGATCTACGCCAAGTGGGCCGATGCCTACAACAAGGCCACCGGCGCGCGCATCAACTACCAGTCGGTCGGCTCGGGCGCCGGCATCCGCCAGATCAAGGCCAAGACGGTCGACTTCGGCGCCTCGGACGCGCCGCTCAAGGACGACGAGCTGAGCAAGGACGGCCTGGTGCAGTTCCCGACCGTGATCGGCGGCGTCGTGCCGGTGGTCAACGTCAAGGGCATCACCCCGGGCCAGCTGAAGCTGACGGGCGCCGTGCTGGGCGACATCTACCTCGGCAAGATCACCAAGTGGAACGACGCGGCGATCACCGGCCTGAACCCGGGCGTTTCGCTGCCTGACTCGGCCATCGCGGTCGTGCGCCGCGCCGACGGCTCGGGCACCAGCTTCATCTTCACGAACTACCTGTCGAAGGTGAACGCCGAGTGGAAGACCAAGGTCGGCGAGGGCACGGCGGTCAACTGGCCGACCGGCGCCGGCGGCAAGGGCAACGAGGGCGTCTCGGCCTTCGTGCAGCGCCTGCCGAACTCGATCGGCTACGTCGAGTACGCCTACGCCAAGCAGAACAAGATGTCCTTCGTGCAGCTGAAGAACGCCGCCGGCAACTACGTCTCGCCGGACGACGCCAACTTCAAGGCCGCCGCTGCCGGTGCCGATTGGGCCAAGAGCTTCTACCAGGTCTTGACCGAGCAGCCCGGCAAGGACGCCTGGCCGATCACCGGCGCGACCTTCATCCTGATGCACAAGGCGCAGGACAAGCCGGCCAGCGCTGCCAACACGCTGAAGTTCTTCGACTGGGCCTACGGCGCCGGTGACCAGATGGCCGCCGACCTCGACTACGTCGCCCTGCCCGACGCCGTGAAGGCCCTGGTGCGCAAGCAGTGGGCCGACAACATCAAGGACGCCTCGGGCAAGGTCGTTTCGTACAAGTAAGCACGACGACCCACCACTCGCCGCGCGCCGCTTCCCGCGGCGCGCGCCAAGCGAACGACAGCTGAGGCGACCATGGCCGCTACACTGCCCGCGACCCCCATCCCCGACGACCACGCCATGGAACGCTCCGCGCCGCGCGGGCGCCCGCCTGAGCGGCGGCGCATCGCGCCCTGGGCCGACACCCTGTTCTCCACGCTGGCTCACGGCGCCGCGCTGCTGACGCTGGCGATGCTGATCGGCATCATCGTGTCGCTGTTCATCGGCGCGACGCCGGCGATCCGCGAATACGGCATCAGCTTCCTGTGGCGCACCGACTGGGATCCGGTGCAAGAGAAGTTCGGCGGCCTGGTGATGATCTACGGCACGCTGATGACCTCGGCGATCGCGCTGCTGATCGCGGTGCCGGTGAGCTTCGGCATCGCGATGTTCCTCACCGAGCTGTCGCCGCGCTGGCTCAAGCGGCCGCTGGGCATCGCGATCGAGCTGCTGGCCGCGGTGCCCTCGATCGTCTACGGCATGTGGGGCCTGCTGGTGTTCGGGCCGCTGCTGGCGCAGTATGTCCAGCAGCCGCTGCAGGGCGTGTTCGGCAACGTGCCTTATCTCGGCGCGCTGTTCACCGGCCCGCCGGTGGGCATCGGCATCCTGTCGGCCGGCATCATCCTCGCGATCATGATCATCCCGTTCATCGCGGCGGTGATGCGCGACGTCTTCGAGGTCACGCCGGCACTGCTGAAGGAATCGGCCTACGGTCTCGGCTCGACGACCTGGGAAGTGGTGTTCAAGGTCGTGCTTCCGTATACGAAGACCGGCGTGATCGGCGGCATCATGCTCGGCCTGGGCCGCGCGCTCGGCGAGACGATGGCGGTCACTTTCGTGATCGGCAACATGAACCAGCTGTCGTCGCTGAGCCTGTTCGAAGCGGCCAACAGCATCACCTCGGCGCTGGCCAACGAGTTCGCCGAAGCCGGCGAAGGCCTGCACCAGGCTTCGCTGATCTACCTGGGGCTGATCCTGTTCTTCATCACCTTCGTGGTGCTGGCCTGCTCCAAGGTGCTGCTGATGCAGCTCAAGAAGAACGAAGGAGGCCGCTCGTGAGCGCCGTCATGCCTTCCACTGGCGCGCCCGCGGCCGCCAAGCTTGCCAAGCACCGCGCTCGCAAGCGCGTCAACGCGATCGCGCTGACGCTGTCGCTGGCCGCGATGGCCTTCGGCGTGTTCTGGCTGATCTGGATCCTGGTCGAGACGGTTCGTCTGGGCATCGGCGGCCTGGCGCTGGCGACCTTCACCGAGATGACGCCGCCGCCGCAGGCCGAGACCGGCGGCCTCGCCAACGCGATCTTCGGATCGCTGCTGATGGTGAGCCTGGCGACCGCCATCGGCACGCCGATCGGCGTGATGGCCGGCGTCTATCTGGCCGAGTACGGCCAGAAGACCTGGCTCGGCGCCGCGACGCGCTTCATCAACGACATCCTGCTGTCGGCGCCGTCGATCGTGATCGGCCTGTTCGTCTACGCGGTCCTGGTGACGCGCATGAAGAGCTTCTCGGCGCTGGCCGGCGTGCTGGCGCTGGCGCTGATCGTGATCCCGGTGGTCATCCGCACCACCGAGAACATGCTGAGCCTGATTCCCAACGCGCTGCGCGAAGCCGCCTACGCGCTGGGCACGCCGAAGTGGAAGGTGATCCTGTCGGTCACGCTGAAGTCGGCGCGGGCGGGCGTGTTGACCGGCGTGCTGCTGGCGCTGGCCCGCGTGGCCGGCGAGACGGCGCCGCTGCTGTTCACCGCGCTGTCGAACCAGTTCTGGACCGCGAGCCTGACCGAGCCGATGGCGAGCCTGCCGGTGACGATCTTCAAGTTCGCGATGAGCCCCTACGAGAACTGGCAGAAGCTGGCGTGGGCGGGCGTCTTCCTGATCACGATCGGCGTGCTGCTGCTCAACATCCTTGCGCGCGCGCTGTTCCGCAACAAGCATTGAAGGACCCGACATGGATGCCAAGGTCGATCTCTCCGTCACCGAGCGCGCCAAGCTGGCGGTGCGCAACCTCAATTTCTACTACGGCCATTTCCACGCGCTGAAGAACATCAACCTCGACATCCCCGAGCGCAAGGTCACGGCCTTCATCGGCCCGTCGGGTTGCGGCAAGAGCACGCTGCTGCGCACCTTCAACCGCATGTTCGAGCTCTATCCGGAGCAGCGCGCCGAAGGCCAGATCCTGCTCGACGGCGACGACATCCTGCACAGCAAGGACGACGTCTCGCTGATTCGCGCCAAGGTCGGCATGGTCTTCCAGAAGCCCACGCCGTTCCCGATGTCGATCTACGACAACATTGCGTTCGGGGTGCGGCTGTTCGAGGACCTGCCGCGCGTCGAGATGGACGAGCGGGTCGAATGGGCGCTGAAGAAGGCCGCGCTGTGGAACGAGGTCAAGGACAAGCTGGCCCAGAGCGGCTCGGGCCTGTCGGGCGGCCAGCAGCAGCGCCTGTGCATCGCGCGCGGCATCGCGATCAAGCCCGAGGTGCTGCTGCTCGACGAGCCGTGCTCGGCGCTCGATCCGATCTCGACCGGCAAGATCGAGGAGCTGATCCACGAGTTGAAGAGCGACTACACGGTGGTGATCGTCACGCACAACATGCAGCAGGCCGCGCGCTGCTCGGACTACACCGCCTACATGTATCTCGGCGACCTGATCGAGTTCGGGCCGACTTCGGAGCTGTTCATGAAGCCCAAGAAGAAGGACACCGAGGACTACATCACCGGCCGCTTCGGCTGAGCCAGGGAGCAAGACGATGAGCGACAAGCACCTTTCCACGCAGTTCGACGCCGAGCTGGGCGGCATCTCGACGCGCGTGCTCGAGATGGGCGGCCTGGTCGAGGCCCAGGTCGCGCAGGCGATCTACGCGTTGGCCAACTTCAGCAACGAGACCGCCGCACAGGTGCTCGCGCAGGAGGACAAGGTCAACCAGATGGAGGTCGACATCGACCGCGAGCTGTCGTCCATCATCGCGCGTCGCCAGCCGACCGCGCGCGACCTGCGCCTCTTGATCGCCGTGAGCAAGACGATCGGCAACCTCGAGCGCGTCGGCGACGAGGCCGCGCGCATCGCGCGCACGGTGCAGCGACTGGTCAACACCGGTGTCTCGAGCCGGCTGCGCACGCCGGTGGGTGACGTCTCCTTCGAGGCCAGCCTCGCGACCGCGCTGCTGCGCAAGGCGCTCGACGCCTTCGCGCGCCTCGATACCGACAAGGCGATCGAGGTGATCAAGCAGGACAACCAGATCGACGAAGAGTTCGACGGCCTGATGCGCAAGCTGATCACCTACATGATGGAAGATCCGCGCACCATCTCGGCCTCGATCGACCTCGTGTTCGTCGCCAAGGCTATCGAGCGCGTCGGCGATCACGCCAAGAATCTGGCCGAGCAGATCATCTACATCGTCAAGGGCACCGACGTGCGTCACAACCCGGTCGAGCAGTTGGAGTCGATCGTCAAGTGATGGGTGCGTCGATGCTTCAACAAAGGAGCCGCCGATGAGCCGCGTGCTGGTGGTGGAAGACGAATCCGCGATCGCGGAGCTGATCTCGATCAACCTGCGCCACGCGGGCTACGAGGTCACGCTGGCCGCGAGCGCCGATGCGGCGCAGCTCGAGGTCGACCGCGTGCTGCCCGACCTGGTGATCCTCGACTGGATGCTGCCCGGCCAGAGCGGCCTGCAACTGGCCAAGCGCTGGCGCGGCGAATCGCGCACGCGCGAGCTGCCGATCATCATGCTGACCGCGCGCGCCGACGAGGGCGACAAGATCAGCGGCCTCGATGCCGGCGCCGACGACTACCTGACCAAGCCGTTCTCGACCCAGGAGCTGATGGCGCGCATCCGCGCCGTGCTGCGCCGCCGCGCGCCCGAGGCCCTGGACAGCGCGGTCGAACTGGGGGCCCTGAAGCTCGATCCGTCGACGCGGCGCGTCTCGCGCGGCGAGATCGACATCAAGGTCGGCCCGACCGAGTTCCGCCTGCTGCATTTCCTGATGACGCATCCGGAGCGCGTGCACTCGCGTGCCCAACTGCTCGATCGCGTCTGGGGCGACCACGTCTTCATCGAGGAGCGCACGGTCGACGTGCACGTCAAGCGGCTGCGCGAGGCGCTGTCGCCGTCTGGCTGTGCCGGGATGATCGAGACGGTGCGCGGCGCCGGCTACCGCCTCACGCAGCAATCGACTGCGCTGCAGGCCTGACGACCGTCCGACGCGACGAAAGCCGTAGCGCGTGCAGGAACACCCGATGGCCTGGCTGCTGCCGCGCCTGATCGCCGGGCTGCTGGCCCTGCTGGTCGGCGGCGCGCTCGGCTATGTGCTCGGCAGCCCGATGCATGCGCCGGCGCTCAGCATGCTGCTGGGCGGCGGCTGCGCCGTCGGCGTGCTGGCCGCGCTCGACACGCTGCGCGGCGTGCGGCTGATTTCCTGGCTGCGCGGGCCGCAAGACGACAGCGCGCCGCGTGACGCCGGCTTCTGGGGCGAGATCGGCTATCGCGTCGAACGCGCGATCCGTCTGCGCGAGCAGGGCGCGGCCAACGAGAAGACGCGACTGGCGCAGTTCCTCGCGGCGATCGAGGCCTCGCCCAACGGCGTGCTGCTGCTCGATGCGAACGAGCAGATCGAATGGTGCAACTCGGTCGCGGCCGATCACTTCGGCCTCGATCCGCAGCGCGATCGCCTCCAGCGCGTCACCAACCTCGTGCGCGCGCCGGCCTTCGTGAGCCATCTGCAGAACCAGCGTTACGACGAGCCGGTGCTGTTTCGCGGCCCGCGCGGCGACGCGACGCTGTCGGTGCTGGTGCGGTCCTATGGCGACGGCCAGCGCCTCGTGCTGTCGCAAGACATCACCGAGCGCGAGCGCGCCGACGCGATGCGCCGCGACTTCGTCGCCAACGTCTCGCACGAGATCCGCACGCCGCTGACGGTGGTGGCGGGCTTCATCGAGACGCTGTCCAACCTGCCGCTGACCGAGGTCGAGCGCAAGCGCGTGCTGTCGCTGATGTCGCAGCAGACGCAGCGCATGCAAAGCCTGGTGGCCGATTTGCTGACGCTCGCGCAGCTCGAAGGCAGCCCGCGGCCGACGGCCGACCGCTGGGTCGCGGTCGGGCGGCTGCTGACGCATGTGTCCGGCGACGCGCGCTCGCTGTCGCAGGGCCGGCACGAGATCGTCGCGGCGACGGTCGACGATGCCGTGCAGATCGCCGGCACCGAGAGCGAACTGCTCAGCGCGCTGGCCAACCTCGTCAACAACGCGGTGCGCTACACGCCCGACGGCGGTCGCATCGAGATCGGCTGGCGGCTTTGCAGCGACGGCGGCGGCGAGTTCTCGGTGCGCGACACCGGCATGGGCATCGCGCGCGAGCACCTGCCGCGCCTGACCGAGCGCTTCTATCGCGTCGACGGCAGTCGCTCGCGCGAGACCGGTGGCACCGGCCTGGGCCTGTCGATCGTCAAGCACGTGGTGCAGCGCCACGGCGCGACGCTCGACATCGCCAGCGAGCCCGGCAAGGGCTCGACCTTTCGCATCGCGTTCCCGGCCGCGCGCGTGCGCTTCCTCGAGCCGGCGCCGGATCCGCGGCTTCAGCGCGACCTGCCGGCCCCCGCCGAAGCGGCCGGCGCCGAGACGCGCTGAAGCATCAGCAGCAAGACGCTGCTGACGACCACCAGCGCGAGCGAGTTCGCCGACCAGAACGCCAGCGGCCCGGACAGCGCTTTCGGCCACCACGTCGGCGGCGTGAACGCCAGCCAGGCGCCGCCGCCGATGCCCAGCCCCCACATCGCGATGCAATAGGCCACGGCCGGAAGCACCGCGACGCGCCAGGCGCGCAGCGCGAACGAGGCGACGCACTGGATCGCGTCGAACACATGGGTTGCGCCGACCAAAAGCATCAGCGGCGCGGCGATCGCGAGCACTTGCGCGTCGGTGCTGTAGATCTCGGTCAGCGGCACGCGCAGCACGGCCATCGCGAGGCTCAAGGTCGCGGCGATCGCGATCGCCAGCGCCAGGCCCTGGCGGCAGCTGCGGCGCGCGAGTTCGTCGTTGCCGGCACCCATCGCCTGTGCGGCCTGCGCGCCGGTCGCGATCGCGATCGACAGCGGCAGCATGTAGCACACGCTCGCGATGTTCATCGCGATCTGGTGCGCGGCCAGCGCCGCGGTGCCGAGGCGCGCGATGAAGATCGCCATCATGGCGAAGCCGGTCACCTCGAAGAAGGTCGCGGCGCCCGCCGGCAGGCCCAGGCGCAGCAGTTCACCGAGCCGGTCGCGGCGCGGCGCTTGCCAGTCGGCGAACAGATGCAGATGCGCATAGCTGCGATGGCGCGCGAGCATCGCGAAGCCGGTCAGGGCCAGCAGGCACATCACGATCAGCGTGGCGAGGCCGCAGCCCTCGACGCCCATCGGCGCGACGCCGAGCCCACCGTTGATCAGCCACAGGTTCAGCACGATCTTCAGGCCCAGCCCGACGATCTGGATGCCGGTGACGAACCACGGCCGCGACAGGCCCTGGTTGAGCGAGCTGTAGACGCGAAACAGCAGCCCCGGGATCAGCGCCCAGGCCAGCCAGCCGAGGTAATCGCGCGCGCGCTCGACGACCGCCGGCTCGGCCTGCGAGAAGCTCAGCAGCGGCTGCGGCCAGCCCAGCAGCAGCGCGCCGGGCACGGCCAGGAACAGCGCGAGCCAGCTGCCTTGCTGGAAGCTGCGGCGAATGCCTTCGTCGTCGCGTGCCCCGTGGTGGTGGCCGACGACCGGGATCAGCGCCTGCACGACGCCGGTCAGCCCGATGTAGACGCTGACGTAGATCGATGCGCCGATCGACAGCGCCGCGAGGTCGACCGCTCCGTGGCGCCCCGCCAGCACCGCGTCGGCGATGCCGAAGCCGATCACCGCGAGCTGGCCGATCAGCACCGAGGCAGCGTGGCGCGCAATGGCGGAAAGCGGCGCCCAGCGGGCGCCGCGGGCGAGGGCGGCAGTCACTGCGACGGCGCGGCGGCGCGCCGGAAGATCGCGATCTCGTCGACGCGGTCGGTCGGCCGGCGCTCGCGCGCGACCAGTTGCCAGCCGGTGCGTTCGGCCGTGCTGCGCAGCGGCACCTCGACGACCATGAACTCGCAGCGGCCGGAGTCGCGTGCGGATTCGACGCGCCAGCCGCCGTGCACCTCGAGCGCGGCGACAAAGCCGCGGTCCTGCGCCGGCGCGGCGACGCAGGCATCGCGCGGCACGTGCTGCGCAATGCGCTCGATCAACGGGCGGTAGCTGCGCGCGTAATTGAGCGGCGGCATCAACAGTGTCATCGCGAGCAGCCAGCCGAGCGCGACACCGCCGGCCGGCAGCACCAGGCTCTTCCACAGCGGATGGCGATGGCGGCCGGTGCGCCAGCGCACCAGCATTGCCCAGGCCACCGTGCCGGCGATCGCGGCGACGAACGGCGCCCACTCGAAGCGGTTCATGAAGCCCGGCGCGAGCCGCGCGACATTGGCCGCCGGCTTGGCCGGCCAGCCGGTCTGCAGCGAGGCGTAGACGACCCAGATCCAGATCGCGCCGAGGCTGAAGAAGAACACCGAGAACCAGTCCATCGCCGCGCTGACGCTGCGCTGCAACGTCGGCAGCGCGAACGCGGCCAGCACCGCCAGCGGCGGCAGCGCCAGCAGCAGCGCGCGGTCCGAGCCGCCCATCGCGACACTGGCGATCACGCCGACCGCGGCCGTCGCGGCCGGCACCGCGATGTGGCGATGCATCAGGTGCGAGCGCCAGCGCCACAGCGTCCAGGCCGCAAGCGCCCAGGCCGGCCAGGCGAACCACACGAGAAGCTGCACCAGCGGGTTGACGCTGCGCGGCGGCTGCAGCCGCCAGGCCCACGTGCCGGTGGCCCAGCCAATCGCGGCGGCGAGCACGCCGGCGGCGATCACCCAGGGCACGAAGCCGCGTGCGCGCTCGTAGCTCGAGCGCAGGCTGATCACCGTGCCGGCGATGGCCAGACCTACCGCGACGGCCGGCGCGCCGCTGGCGGCCACCAGCGACAGCGCGACCAGCATCGTCGAACGCGAGCGCCGCGTGTGCCAGGGGCTCACGGCCATCGCGTAGAGGAACAGCGTCGTGCCGAACAGCTGCGCTAGCTCGGGCGTGGTCTCGTGGCCCAGCTGCAGCAGGCCGAGCGAGGCGATCAGCGCGAGCAGGGCGCCGTCGGCGATCGCGCGTGCGTAGTCGATCGGATGCGCTTCGCCGCCGAAGGCGAAGGCCGCCGGTTGCGCGGCCTCGGTGCGAGCGAGGTAGTAGCAGCTGTACCAAAGACCGATCAGCACGCCGACCAGCAACAGGGCGAACGGCATGCGTGCCGCGAACGGCGCGCCGAACAGCGGGCCGAAGACCTTGATGAAGCCCGCGCCGAGCGCATAGGGCAGCAGCGCGCCGTCGCTCGGCAGCCCGCCCAGCGCCGGCGCCCACCAGGGGCTTGCGCCGCGCGCGACGCTGGCCATGTAGCCGAACGAGGTCACGTCGGCATTGCGCCACGGGTCGCGGCCGAACAGCCCAGGCAGCACGTAGGCGGCGCAGAACAGCAGCAGCGCGAGGCGCGGCAGGCGCTCGACGGCGCGCTGCGTGACAAGGGCAGGGGTCGGCGGCGTGTTCACCGGCGCATCATGCAAGAAGCGTTGGGAGATGGGCAGCCGAACTCGCCCGAGGAGGGGGAAACACGGCGGCAACGGAAATCGCGGAAACAAAAAAGGGCAGCCATCAGCTGCCCTTCTTGCGGTTCGCGCCGGATCACTTCTTGAGGTGCGCGAACTTGTTGCGGAACTTCTCGACGCGACCGCCGAGGTTGTCCACGCTCTTTTGCGTGCCCGTGTAGAACGGATGCGACTCGCTGGTGGTTTCCAGCTTGAACAGCGGGAGTTCGCGACCGTCGCTGGTCTTGCCGGTTTCCTTGGTCGGCGCGCACGAGCGCGTCACGAACTGGAAGCCGTTCGACAGGTCGATGAACAGCACGTCGCGGTAATTGGGGTGGATGCCTTCTTTCATGTGTCCTCGCTGGGTTCGAACCCGGGAGCCACGCAAGCCCAATGCTCGCGCACTTTCCGGAATGCGGGAAAGCCGGGGATTGTAGCCGATCTCTCCCGGCGGGCCCCCAGGGGGCCCGGATGGCGACCTTCAGCCCCCTCGACGCATCATGTCGAAGAAGTCGAGGTTGGTCTTGGTCGCCTTCATCTTGTCGAGGATGAACTCCATCGCCTCGATCTCGTCCATCGGGTACAGCAGCTTGCGCAGGATCCAGGTCTTTTGCAGGATTTCCGGCTTGAGCAGCAGCTCTTCGCGGCGCGTGCCCGACTTGTTGATCAGGATCGACGGATAGACGCGCTTCTCGGCCATGCGGCGATCCAGGTGGATTTCGCAGTTGCCGGTGCCCTTGAACTCTTCGTAGATCACCTCGTCCATGCGGCTGCCGGTGTCGATCAGCGCGGTGCCGATGATGGTCAGCGAGCCGCCTTCCTCGACATTGCGCGCCGCGCCGAAGAAGCGCTTGGGACGCTGCAGCGCGTTGGCGTCGACGCCGCCGGTCAGCACCTTGCCGGAGCTGGGCAGCACGTTGTTGTAGGCGCGCGCGAGGCGGGTGATCGAGTCGAGCAGGATCACCACGTCCTTCTTCAGCTCGACCAGGCGCTTGGCGCGCTCGATCACCATCTCGGCGACCTGCACGTGGCGCGCGGCCGGCTCGTCGAAGGTGGAGCTGATGACCTCGCCGCGCACGGTGCGCTGCATCTCGGTCACTTCCTCCGGACGCTCGTCGACCAGCAGCACGATCAGGTGCGCGTCGGGGTGGTTGGCGACGATGGCGTGCGCCAGCTGCGTCATCATCACCGTCTTGCCGCTCTTGGGCGGCGCGACCAGCAGCGCGCGCTGGCCTTTGCCCAGCGGCGCAATCAGGTCGATGATGCGGCTGCTGATGTTCTCTTCCGACTTGGTCGAGATGTCGCGTTCGAGCTTGAACTGTTCCTTCGGGAACAGCGGCGTCAAGTTCTCGAACATGATCTTTTGCTTGTTCTGCTCAGGCGTGATCCCGTTGACGAGATCGACCTTGACCAGCGCGAAGTAGCGTTCGCCGTCCTTGGGGACGCGCACTTCGCCTTCGATCATGTCGCCGGTGTGCAGGTTGAAGCGGCGGATCTGGCTCGGCGACAGGTAGATGTCGTCGGTCGACGCGAGATAGCTCGAGTCGGGCGAGCGCAGGAAGCCGAAGCCGTCGGGCAGCACTTCGAGCACGCCGTCGCCGAACACTTGTTCGCCGGCCTTCGCGCGCTTTTTCATGATCGCGAACATCAGCTCCTGCTTTCGCATGCGGGAGGCGTTCTCGATCTCCAGCGCGTCGCCCATCTGGACGAGCTCGGTGATGTGAAGAGTCTTGAGTTCGGATAGATGCATCGAGGCACCTTCGGTGCTGGCGCCGAGTGGCGCATTCCGGTCGACCGCCGGCCCTGATGGGGCTGGTGCGCCTGGAGCTCGCTCCGGCGACAGGAATCTTGAATCGGTGGGGAAGGGGCCGAAACCGTGCGCGCTGGCTGGGTAGCCCCGGCGCGGTGGCCGTCAGACGCAACCCGCTCGGTCACGAGCGGGTTGCGTTGAGAAGATTATAGGTGGCCGTCGAGGAAGGCCGTCAACTGCGCCTTGCTCAGCGCGCCGACCTTGGTGGCGGCCAGCTGGCCGCCCTTGAACAGCATCAGGGTCGGAATGCCGCGGATGCCGAACTTGGCCGGTACGTCGCGGTTCTCGTCGACGTTCATCTTGGCGATCTGCACCTTGCCTTCATAGCCGGCCGCAACCTCGTCGAGGATTGGCGCGATCATCTTGCAAGGGCCGCACCATTCGGCCCAGTAATCGACCAGCACCGGGGTGCCGGACTTGAGCACATCGCTTTCGAACGATGCATCGGAAACGTGCTTGATCAGGTGACTGGCCATGGGCTTGTCCTTGGTGGGCCTTAGGTCAGGTCGGGCGGCACAATGGCTGCTGCGACCTCTCAAAATTCTGACACAAGGTAGCGCCGGGCCGTTTCGATGCAAGCCCTGACGGCGCTATGGATGCCATAGCGCGTCCTCCTCAGCGTTGATCCGAGCCTTGACCGACCCCTCGCTTCTTCGAGCCGAACCTCTGCCCGCCTCACTGGCCGTGCCCGCGCTGTGGGCGCGGATCATGGATGCCGTGGACGAGCATTCGCATCGCCACGGCGTCGACCTGCGCGATGTGCTCGTGCTGCTGCCGCAGGCCGCGCTGCTCTCCCAGGCGCAATCGGCATGGCAGGCGCATGCGGGCGCGCAGGCCTGGTCGCCGCGCTTCGAGACCACGCAGACGCTGGCGCAGCGCATCGCGCCGGCGCCGGGCCCCGAGGCCGGCGCACTGCGCTTCGATCCGGCGAGCGATCGCCTGCAGGCCGCGGCCTTCCTGCGCCAGGCGCGTCCCGATTGGGCGCGCAGCGATCCACAGGGCCATGCCATGGCGCTCGCACGCGTGATCGGCGCGGCGCAGTCGCTCGCGCGCGCGCGTCTCGCGTCGCCGCCGCAGCGGCGCGCGGCCTGGCTCGCCAAGGCGCGCGCGCTGCTCGCGCCGGGTGATGGGCCCGACGGCCTCGAGCGTTCGCTCGCGCGGCTCGCGCTCGAGTGGTCGCAACAGGCGCATGCGCCCGGTGATGCAGCGCTGTGGGCGCATGTGGCCGGGGTGGGCGCGCTCGTCACCGTCGATGCCGGCGCAGGCGATCCGCTGCCCGCTGCGCTGGCCGAGCACGCCGCCGCGCACGGCGTGCCGACCCTGCGGCTCGATGCCGCGTTCGATCTGCCGAATGCGCAGCAGGCGTCGGCCAGCATCGAGCGCATCGTCGCGCGCGATGCCGAAGACGAGGCACAAGCCTGCGCCGCCGTGCTGCTGCGCGCGATCGACGCCGGCAGCACGCCGATCGCGCTGATCGCGCAGGATCGCGGACTGGTGCGCCGCGTGCGTGCGCTGCTCGAGCGCCGCGGCGTCGCGCTGCACGACGAGACCGGCTGGCGCCTGAGCACGACGCGCGCCGGCGCGACCGTGGCGGGCTGGCTGCGTGCCGCGCTCGCGCCACAGGGGCCGGCCGATGCCTGGCTCGAGGCGCTCAAGTCGTCGCCGCTGGCCTGGCCCGGTGTCGACGAGATCGAGACGCTGATGCGCCGACGCGGCTGGAGCCGGCTCGCGGCTTTCGACGCCGAATCGCTCGATGGCGCGGCGGCCGAGGCATGGTCGCGCTGGCAGCAAGCGCAAGCGCCGTTTCCGACCGGTGGCCGACGCGCAGCGGCGGCCTGGCTCGAGGCGCTGCACGGCCTGCTCGAACGCGCGGGCCACGCCGATGCGATCGTTGCCGACGCGGCCGGCGCCCAGGTCTTCGCGGCACTGCGGCTCGGCCCCGATCGAGCGGCCGCGCGTGCCGTGTTGCCGGCTGCCGAACTGTCGTCGCACGAGTTCGCCGGCTGGGTCGACGAGGTGCTCGAGCAGACCGAGTTCCGGCCCGAGTTCGCGCGCGACGCGCAGGTGATCGTGACGCCGCTCGCGCGCGCCGGCCTGCGACCGTTCGCGCTGGTCGTCTGCCCGGGCGCCGATGCGCAGCGCCTCGGCGCCGCGGCGGCACCCGAGGCGCTGCTCGGCGATGCCGTCTGCACCGCGCTCGGCATTCCCGACACCGACCGGCGCCGCCGCGCCGAGGCCGTCGCCTTCGCGCAGATGCTGCGCGGTGCGCGCGTCGTGCTGATGCGTCGCGAAGCCGACGGTGAAGAGCAGCTCGCGGCCAGCCCGCTGTGGCGACGTCTCGAGCGCGTGCTGCCGGCCCATCGGCTGGTCGACATCGTCGCGCCGCTCGAGTCGCGTTCGATCGCCGCGGCCGCGACGCCGCGGCCCGCGCCGGTCGCGCCCGGTCTGGTGCCGCTCAAGTTGTCGGCCAGCGGTGCCGAGGCGCTGCGCACCTGCCCGTATCGCTACTTCGCGCTGCAGGCGCTGGGCCTGGCCGCGCGCGAGGAACTCGATGATGCGCCCGATGCGCGCGATCACGGCACCTGGCTGCACGAGGTGCTGCAGCGCTTCCATGCCGATCGCCCGCAGCCGGTCGCCGATGCGAAGGCCGACCTGGCGGCGTTGCGGCGCGCGGCCGATGCGGCGCTGGCCGCGCTGTCGCGCGACGATGCCGATTTCCTGCCGTTCCACACCTCGTTCGGCCTGCTCGCGCCGCGCTACATCGCCTGGCTGCATGCCGCCGAGGCGCAGGGCTGGCGCACGCGCGACTCGGAACTCGCGATCGAGACGCCGCTGCCCACCCGAGGCGACGAGCGCGCGACCACGCTGCATGGTCGCCTGGACCGCGTCGACCGCAACGACGACGTCGCGCGCTGGCGCGTCGTCGACTACAAGACCGGCAGCACGCAGCGCCTGAAGGAGCGCGTGCGCCGTCCGCTGGAAGACACGCAGCTCGCCTTCTACGCGGCTCTGCTGATGGCCGAGCACGGCTTGGCCGCCGACGAGATCGAGGCCGGCTACCTCGCGCTCGACGATCGCCACGAGCTGCCGTGGATCGCGCACGAAGGCGTCGGCGCGAGCGCACAGGCGCTGGCCGACGGCTTGTCGGTGGAACTCGCGCGGCTGCGCGCCGGCGCGCCGATGCCGGCGCTCGGCGAGGGCCGCGCCTGCGAGCACTGCGACGCGCGCGGCCTGTGCCGTCGCGATCACTGGGGCGTTGCCGAGCCGGGCGAGGCCACGCGATGACGCTGCACGCTGCCTATCGCGTCGACGGCCGGCAGGTCGAGCCGGCGGCGTTCTATCGCGTCGCCTGCGATCCCTCGCGCAGCGTCGTCGTCGAGGCCTGCGCCGGCGCGGGCAAGACCTGGATGCTGGTCTCGCGCATCGTGCGCGCGCTGCTCGAAGGTGCGAAGCCGCAGGAGATCCTCGCGATCACCTTCACGCGCAAGGCGGCCGGCGAGATGCGCCAGCGGCTGGACCAGTGGCTCGCGCAGTTCGCCGCCGCGACGCCCGAGCGGCGCGTCGAGGAGCTAATGCTGCGCGGCTGCAGCGCCGGCGAGGCGCGTGCGCTCGAACCGCGCCTCGCGCGGCTCGAGGACGAGCTGCTCGATGCGGCGCGCAGCGTCGACATCCGCACCTTCCACGGCTGGTATGGCCAGTTGCTGCGCGGTGCGCCGTCCTCGCTGTTGGAGCCGCTGGGCCTGGTGTCAGAGCCACAGCTGGTCGAAGACCTCGACGACCTCAAGCCCGCGCTGATGCGCGCGTTCTGGCGCGCCGTCGCGGCCGATGGCCAGCTGCGCGGCGCCTACGGCGCACTGGTCGCGCGGCATGGCCGCAGCATCGTCGCCGACTGGCTCGACGCCGCGCTGGCGCAGCGTGTCGAGTTCGAGCGTGCCGATGCCGCGGGCGCCGTCGACGCCAGCGTGCCGTCGGCCGTCGAGCAATGGCCGGGGCTGGCCGCGTGGCCGACGCCGGCCGATGCGCTACGCGATCGCGCGAGCCAGTCGCCGTTGCGCATGCTGGCCGCCGCGCTGGCCACCGAGAAGAACAAGCGCCCGCGCGACACCGCTGCGGCAATCGAGGCCGCGCTGAGCGCACTGGCTGCCGATGGCGACGCGGCCGCGGCATTCGAATCGCTCTGGACGGCGCTGCACACCCGGGACGACACGCTGCGCGCCCACCTCGAAGGTCCGCTCGTCGACGCGGCGGCGCAAGCGCTGGTTCAGCTGCGCCTTGCGCAGCAGCAGCAACAGGCGCATGAAGACCATGTTGCGATGACGGCGCTGGCGCGCGCTCTGCTGGCCTGTTGGCGCGAGCTCAAGCGCGCGCGCGGCCTGGCCGACATGGCCGACCTCGAGCTGGCCGCTGAGCAGCTGCTGGCGGATGCGCCGCTGGCCGGCTGGGTGCTCGAGCGGCTCGATGCGCGCGTGCGCCACCTGCTGGTCGACGAGTTCCAGGACACCAGCCCTTTGCAGTGGCGCACGCTGTCGTCGTGGCTGGCCGGCTACGCCGGTGCCGGCGGCGGCGCGAGCGGGCAGCGGCCGCTGTCGGTCTTCATCGTCGGCGATCCGAAGCAGAGCATCTATCGCTTCCGGCGCGCCGATCCGCGCGTGTTCGCTGCCGCCGGCGACTTCATCGTCGGCGCGCTCGATGGCGCGCACCTGGCCTGCGATCACACGCGCCGCAATGCTCCGGCGGTGATCGAGGTGCTCAACCGCGTGTTCGATGCCGCGCAAACGGCCGGCGAGTTCGACGGCTTTCGCGCGCACACGACCGCGAACGACGAGGCCGGCCGCGTCGTGCTGCTCGAGCCGGTGTCGCGCGCCGAGCGTGCCGGCAAGCGCGAGGCCGATGTGAACTGGCGCGACAGCCTCACGCAGCCGCGCGACGAGGCGGAAGTCGCGCACCGCATGATCGAGGCACGGCGCGTCGCCGCGGCGATCGCGCAGCGCTTGAGCACCGGCCTGCATCCCGGCGACGTGATGGTGCTGGCGCGCAAGCGCGCGTCGCTGGCGCTGGTGGCGCAGGCGCTGCGCGATGTCGGCGTGCCCTGCGTCGTGCCCGAGGAGCGCGAGCTGATGGCTTGCGCCGAAGTGCGCGATCTGGTCGCGCTGCTCGACGCGCTGGTCTCGACAGCGCATGCGCTGTCGCTCGCGCAGGCGCTTCGCAGTCCCTTGTTCGACCTGCACGACGCGACGCTGGCCGCGCTGGCGCCGCGTGCAAGAGAGCTCGGCTGGTGGCAGGCCGCGACCGGTGAGACACCGGCGCTGCCGCCGAGCCAGGCCGAGGCCTTGGCCCGTGCGGCGCGGCTGCTGACGTCGTGGCGCGAGGCGGCGCGCTGGCTGCCGCCGCACGACCTGCTCGATCGCATCGTCGGCGAAGGCGAGCTGCGCGAGCGCGTCGCGCGCGCGGTGCCCACCGCGCAGCGCGAGGCGGCGCTGGAGGCGATCGATGCGCTGCTGGCGCAGTCGCTGTCGCTCGACGGCGGCCGGCTGCTGACGCCCTACGGCTTCGTGCGCGCGCTCAAGAGCCGGCGGCTGCTGCTGCCGCGCCGCCCGCGCCGCGACGCGGTGCAGCTGTTGACGGTGCACGGCGCCAAGGGCCTCGAAGCCAGCGCGGTGTTCCTGGTCGATGCGCTGCCCGAGCGGCCGCAAAGCGATCTCGCGAGCCTGCTGATCGACTGGCCGCCGCATGCGGATGCGCCGGATCGCGTCGCTTTTCTCGCGTCGGCGCGGCGCTGTCCGCCGTCGCTGCGCGCGGCCTACGAGGCCGAGCTCGCGGCGCGCGCACGCGAGGAGCTCAACGGCCTGTATGTCGCGATGACGCGCGCCGAGCACGAACTGGTGCTGAGCGCGACCGAGCCGTTCTCGCCGGCGCCGGGCCAGGCGCCGTGGCACCGGCTCGAGCAGGCGGGCGTTGCGGTCGAGGCCTCGAGCGATGAAGCCGCGACCGCGCCGGCTTGCGAGGCCGCCAGCTTCGAGCTGCCGGACCTGCCGACGCTCGCGCACCCGCCGATGGCCGCCGCGGCGCCGGCCGCCGAACCATCTTCGGCCGCGGCCGAGCTTGGCCGCGCGTTGCATCGCGTGCTCGAATGGCTGCCCGCCGCCGACGAGATCGACGCCGCGTGCCGCGCCGCGGCCGAGCATCACGCGCTCGACGACGCCGCGCGGCAGACGCTCGCGCAGGCCGCGCACCGCGTGCTCGCGAGCCCCGAGGTGCGGCGCTGGTTCGATCGTGACGCGATCGCGTGGTCGGCCAACGAGCTGCCGTTGTTGTGGCAGGGCGCATGGCTGCGGCTGGACCGCCTGGTCGCGTTCGACACGCCGCAGGGCCGCGAGTGGTGGGTGCTGGATCACAAGCTGCATCCCGCGCCGCAAACGCAGGCGGCGCTGCGCGAGCAGCTGGCGCGCTATCGCGACGCGGTGCGGGCGCTGCAGCCCGGTGAGCGCGTTCGCGCCGCCTTCATCACGTCCGAAGGGCGCGCGGTCGAGTTGGCGGACGACTGAGGCGCGGGCTCAGCCCAGCGCCTCGGCCGCGGCAAGCGCCGAGCGCACCGCGCCTTCGATCGTGGCGGGGTAGGGCCCGTCGACATGGTCGCCGCAAGCCAACAGCCGTGGCGCGATTCGCATCGGCGCGCGTTGCAGGCCCGGCGTGCACAGGAAAGTCGCGCGCTTCTCGGTGAAGCTGCGCAGCACGCCCGGCGTGCCGTCGAGCCACGCGCCGACCTGCGCGGCGACCTGTGCCTGCACCGCGGCCGCGGTGGCGTCGCTGCCGCGCTCGACCCACGGCGCCGCGCCGCTGATCACCGCGGCCATCACGCCTTGCGCACCGGGCTCGCGGCGCGGATCGCGCAGTTGGCCGAGGTCGAACAGAAACTGCGCCGGGGCCTCGGGGCCGTCGTCGAGCGCGACCATTGGCGCCGGTAGCCGCACGCGGTCGGCCTGCAGCAACACGGTGACGATCGGCTCGTGGCGCAGCGCGGCGGCGCGGCGCGACCAGTCGGGCGAGATCGTCTCGACCAGCCGGGCCGACTCGCCGGCCGCGGCCGCAAGCAGCACCGCGTCGAAGTCGTCGTCGTCGACGCGCCAGCCTTCGCCTCGCGCCTCGATCGCCTGAACGCGCTGCGTGAAACGCAAGCTCGCCCCACGCTCGCGCAGCCCTGCGATCGCCGCATCGGGCAGCAAGGCACCGAGATCGACGCGCGGCAGCAGCAGGTCCGACGCGCCCGGGCCGGCGAACAGCGCGTCGCGCAGCACGCGCAGGAAGACCTGCGCGCTGGCGGCCTCGGCCGGCGTGTTGAGCGCGGCGACGCACAGCGGGTCGATCAGCCGCCGGCGCAGCGCATTCGGCACATCGCGCGTGAGCCGCGCGACGGTCCACGAAGGATCGCAGCGAAAGCCACGAGCCAGCCAGCCGCCGGCACATCGCAGCAGCGCGAGACGTTCGACCAGCGTCCAGCCGCGCGCCGCCAGCGCGCCGCGCGCGAACGCGACGAGCGCTGGTCCGGGCGGCAATGCGAGCCCGTGGCCGCGCGCGTCGAGCAAGGTCAGCGGGCGGCGCTGCAGCACCTCGGACTCGTCGATGCCGAGCTCGCGCATGAGCCCCAGCGTTGCCGAGTAAGCGCCGATCAGGATGTGCTGGCCGTTGTCGAGCGCGAGGCCGGCGCGCGGCGAAGCGCTCTCGGGCAGTCGGCGTGCACGGCCGCCCGGCGCGGGCGCCATCTCGAACAGCGTGACCGCATGGCCGCGCGTGCTCGCGCGCCACGCCGCGGCCAGACCGGCCCAGCCGGCGCCGATCACGGCGACGCGCAAGGCCGCGCCTGCGCTCACCGTTCGCGCCAGTTGGTCTTCCAGGCCAGCCACAGCTTGCGCAGCGGCGTCAGGCTCACGCGCTGGTGCAGCACCTGGAAGCCGCCGCGCTCGATCTCCTCGAGCAGGCTGCGATAGATCGCGGCCATCATCAGCCCGGGGCGCTGGGCGCGGCGTTCGTCGTCGGGCAGCAGCGCCATCGCCTCGTCGTAGCAGGCGCGAGCGCGTTGGGCCTGGAAGCGCATCAGCTCGGTGAAGCGCTCGCTGTAGCCCCACGGCGGTTCGCGGCGCAGCAGCTCGTGGGCCTTGACGTCGAAGCGCTGCAGTTCGTCGATCGGCAGGTAGATGCGGCCGCGTCGCGCGTCGTCGCCGACGTCGCGGATGATGTTGGTGAGCTGGAAGGCGCGGCCGAGCTTGTGCGCGTAGGCGCGCGTGGCCTCGCTGAGCGGGCGCTCGGGCGTCGCGCCGAAGATGCTGGCCGCGACCTCGCCGACGATGCCTGCGACCAGATGGCAATAAGCCATCAGTGCGTTCGCGTCCAGGTAGCGGTTCTGGCGCAGGTCCATCTCGCAGCCTTCGAGCACCTGGAGCAAATGCTCTGCACGGATGCCGAAGGCGGCGGTGTGCGGCATCAGCGCCTTGGTGACCGGGTGCTGCGGGTTGCCGGAAAAGGCGCCGAGCACCTCGTTGCGCCACCACGCCAGCTTGGTGGCGGCGACGCCGGCGTCATGGACCTCGTCGACGACGTCGTCGATCTCGCGGCAATAGGCGTAGAACGCGGTGATCGCGGCGCGCCGATCGGGCGGCAGGAACAGGAAGGCGTAGTAGAAGCTCGAGCCGCTCGCGGCGGCCTTTTGCTGCACGTACTGTTCCGGAGTCATCGAGGGCTGGTCGTCGTGGATCTGGCGCGGCGCATTGTCGATGGATTCGGCGGGCTTTTTCATCGCCGCATCGTGACCACGCGCCAAGCAAGTCGCGGCAGGTCGATGCGCCGCAGCGCCGGTCGGCGCGACAGCGTCGCGTGGTCGAGCGCGGCGATCTTGTCCAGGATCGCGAGGCCGCCTTGCACGACGGCGCGCAGCTCCCAGCCGATGCGCCCCGGCAGCTGCAGCGCCAGCGGCGCGCCCGACAGCATCAGCGCGCGCGCCCAGTCGCACTGCGCCGCGACCAGCGCGCGCGTGGCCGGCGTGTCGATGCCGGCGGCCAGCGTCGCGTGGTCGACGCCGTGCGCGGCCATCGCGTCCTCGGGCAGGTAGCAACGCCCGCGCGGCAGGTCGACGCTCAGGTCCTGCCAGAAGTTGATCAGCTGCAGCGCGCTGCAGATCGCGTCGGAGCGCACCAGCGATTGGGGTGAACGCTCGCGGTACAGGTGCAGCAGCAGCCGTCCGACCGGATCGGCCGAACGCGCGCAATACGACAGCAGCTCGCCGCGGTCGGCATAGCGGTGCTTGACGATGTCTTGTTCGAAGGCATCGAGCAGGGCCTCGAGCAGTTGCAGCGGCAACGCATGCTGCTCGATCGCGCGTGCCAGCGGCGCGAACACGCCGGCCCAGCGCGGCGACGGCGCCTGGCCGCGGGAGACGCTGCGCAGGTCGGCCCGGTAGTCCGCCAGATCGGCCTGGCGCTGCGCCGGCGGCGCATCGCCTTCGTCGGCCAGGTCGTCGGCCGTGCGCGCGAACCAGTAGATCGCCGCGACCGCGGGACGCAGTGGCGCGGGGCACAGGATCGACGCGACCGGGAAGTTCTCGTAGTGTTCGACGCTCATCGTGAGGCGCAAATGGTGGCCGGGCAGGCGGCGCGCATTGTCGTTGCGTCGGCCACCGGGTAAACGTTGACAGCGCCGAGAGGCCGCGAATACATTACTGACCGGTCAGTCAGTTACTGAATTCAGGTGCATCGCATGCTGTCGTCGTCCGCCTTCACCTCACCCATGCGCTGGCTGCCGCTGCTCGGCGCCGTCGCCGTGCTGGCCGCCTGCTCCAAGGCCGCGCCGGCGCCCGAGCCGGTGCGCGCGGTGCGCACCCAGACCATCGAGGCCGATTCGGCCGGCGGCACGCTCGAATACGCCGCCGAGGTGCGCGCGCGCGTCGAGTCGCGGTTGGGCTTTCGCGTCGCGGGCAAGGTCGCCCGGCGCAACGTCGATCTCGGCGACGCGGTGAAGGCCGGCCAGGTGCTGGCGCAGATCGATCCGCAGGACCTGCGGCTCGGTCAGGAATCGGCTCAGGCAGCGTTGTCGGCGGCGCAAGCCAACCTCGTTCAGACGCGCGCGGACTTCCAGCGCTACCAGGAGCTGCGCTCGCAAGGCTTCATCGGCGCGGCCGAGCTGGAGCGGCGCGAGACCGCGCTGAAGTCGGCCCAGGCCACGCTCGACCAGGCCAAGGCGCAGGCCGCGGTGCAGGGCAACCAGGCCGGCTATGCCGCGCTCGTGGCCGATGCGCCGGGCGTGATCACCGCGGTCGAGGCCGAGCCGGGCCAGGTGGTCGCCGCCGGCACGCCGATCGTGCGGCTCGCGCACGACGGCCCGCGCGACGTCGCGTTCTCGGTGCCGGAAGACAAGCAGGCGCTGGTGCGCACGCTCGAAGGCAAGAAGGGCGCGCTGCGCGTGCGGCTGTGGGGCAGCGATGTGGTGCTGCCGGCGACGGTGCGCGAAGTGGCGGCCGCGGCCGATGCGACCACGCGCACCTTCCTCGTCAAGGCCGATCTCGGCCGCGTCGACGTGCGGCTCGGCCAGACCGCGACGGTGCTGCTCGACACGCCGCGCGTCGACGGCGTGATCAAGCTGCCGCTGACGGCCTTGTTCGAGCACCAGGGCCAAAGTGCCGTCTGGCGACTCGATCCGAAGCAGATGACGGTGCAGGTCCAGCCGGTCAAGCTCGCGGGCGCGGAGGGCAACCTCGCGCTGATCGCCGCCGGCATCGCGCCGGGGCAGGAGATCGTGACCGCCGGCGTGCATGTGCTGACGCCGGGCCAGGCCGTCAAGCGCTACGGCGCTGCCGCGCCGGCTCCCGCGGCCTCTTCGGCCCACTGACCGGAAGGCCCACCCATGGACGCCAACGTGCCGGCGCAAGCGCGCCCGCAAACCCCTGTGGCCTCGCCCGACGAGCCCAGGCGCTTCAACATCTCGCGCTGGGCGCTCGAGCATCCGGATCTGACGCGCTACCTGATGGTGGTGCTGATGGTGCTGGGCTTCGCGGCCTACTTCCAGCTCGGGCAGGACGAGGATCCGCCGTTCACCTTCCGCGCGATGGTCGTGCAGGCCTACTGGCCCGGCGCGAGCGCGCAGCAGATGGCCGAGCAGGTGACCGACAAGCTCGAGCGCACGCTCCAGGAAGTGCCCTACGCCGACAAGATCCGCAGCTACACCAAGCCGGGCGAGTCGCTGACGATCTTCCAGCTCAAGGACAGCTCGCCGCCGAAGGAGGTCGCCAACGTCTGGTACCTCGCGCGCAAGAAGATCGGCGATGCGCGCGGCCAGCTGCCGCAAGGCGTGCTCGGTCCGTTCTTCAACGACGAGTTCGGCGATGTCTACGGCTCGATCTATGCGCTCTCGGCCGACGGCTTCTCCGACGAGGAGCTGCGCCAGCATGCCGAGGACGTGCGCTCGCGCCTGCTGCGCGTGAAGGACGTCGCCAAGGTCGAGCTGTTCGGCGTGCAGGCCGAGAAGGTGTTCGTCGAGATCTCGCAAAAGCGCCTCGCGCAACTGGGCATCGACTTCAATGCGGTGCTCGCGCAGCTATCGGCGCAGAACGCGGTCGAAGGTGCGGGCTCGCTCAACGTCGCGGGGCAGACGCTGCAGGTGCGCATCGGCGGCGTGTTCCGCTCGATCGACGATCTGCGCGCCTTCCCGATCCGCGCCGTGAATCCGCAGACGGGCGTGGCGAGCAGCCTGCGGCTCGGCGATATCGCCGAAGTGCGCCGCGCCTATGTGGATCCGCCGTCGATCAAGGTGCGCCACCAGGGCAAGAGCGTCATCGCGATGGGCATCTCGATGGCCAAGGGCGGCGACATCATCGACCTCGGCAAGCAGCTCAAGGCCGCGACCGTGCAACTGCAGGCCGAGCTGCCGGCGGGCATCGAGCTTGCGCAGATCCAGGATCAGCCGGGCGCGGTCACGCGCTCGGTCGGCGAGTTCGTGCGCGTGCTGATCGAGGCGGTGGTGGTGGTGCTGGCGGTCAGCTTCGTCAGCCTGGGCCTGCACACCAAGCCGGGCGGCCTGCGCTTTCGCATCGACGTGTGGCCCGGTCTGGTGGTGGGCATCACGATCCCGCTGGTGCTCGCGATCACCTTCGTGACGATGTACTACTGGGGCGTCGGGCTGCACAAGATCTCGCTGGGCGCGCTGATCATCGCGCTGGGCCTCTTGGTCGACGACGCCATCATCGCGGTCGAGATGATGGTCAGAAAGCTCGAAGAGGGCTACGACAAGGCACGCGCCGCAACCTTCGCCTACGAGATCACCGCGATGCCGATGCTCACCGGCACGCTGATCACCGCGGCCGGCTTCCTGCCCATCGGCCTGGCGAAGTCGGCCACCGGCGAATACACCTTCGCGATCTTCGCGGTCACCATCGCGGCGCTGCTGATCTCGTGGCTGGTGTCGGTCTACTTCGTGCCCTACCTGGGCACGCTGCTGCTGCACACCAAGCCGCACTCGGCGAAGCCGGGCGAGGATCCGCATCCGCACGAGTTGTTCGACACGCCGTTCTACCAGCGCTTTCGCGCGCTGGTGAACTGGTGCGTCGCGCATCGCTGGATCACCATCGGCGCGACCTTGCTGACCTTTGCGCTGGGCATCGTCGGCATGGGCAAGGTGCAGCAGCAGTTCTTCCCTGACTCGAGCCGCCCGGAGATCCTGGTCGACCTCTGGCTGCCGGAAGGCTCGAGCTTCGATGCAACGGAAGACGTCGCCAAGCGCTTCGAGGCGCGCATGATGAAGGAGCCCGGCGTGCTGACGGTCAGCACCTGGGTCGGCTCCGGCGTGCCGCGCTTCTACCTGCCGCTGGACCAGGTGTTCCCGAATACCAACGTCACGCAGGCGATCCTGATCCCCAAGGACATCGCGCTGCGCGAGTCGCTGCGGCAGAAGCTGCCGGCGCTGCTGGCCGAAGAATTCCCTGAAGTGCGCGGCCGCGTGAAGCTGTTGCCGAACGGCCCGCCGGTGCCGTATCCGGTGCAGTTCCGCGTCGTCGGCGACGACTCGAAGGTCGTGCGCGCCTGGGCCGACCAGGCCAAGGAGATCCTGCGCGCGAACCCGAACATGCGCGGCGTCAACGACAACTGGAACGAGTCGGTCAAGGTGCTGCGCCTCGAGGTCGACCAGGACAAGGCGCGCGCACTCGGCGTCACCAGCCAGGCGATCGCACAGGCCTCGCGCACCATCCTGTCGGGCACGACGGTCGGCCAGTACCGCGAGGGCGATCGCCTGATCGACATCGTGCTGCGCCAGCCGATCGAGGAGCGCAACGCGATCACCGACCTCGGCAATGCCTATGTGCCGACCGCCAGCGGCCGCTCGATCCCGCTCACGCAGATCGCCAAGATCAGCAACACCTGGGAGCCCGGCGTGCTGTGGCGCGAAGGCCGGCACTTCGCGGTGACGGTGCAAGGCGATGTCGTCGAAGGCCTGCAAGGCGCGACCGTGACGGCCCAGGTCTGGCCCAAGCTGCAGGAGCTGATGGCGCGCATGCCGCCGGGCTACACGATCCAGGTGGCCGGCGCGGTGGAAGAGAGCAGCAAGGGCCAGGGCTCGATCGCGGCCGGCGCGCCGCTGATGCTGTTCATCATGTTCACGCTGCTGATGCTGCAACTGCACAGCTTCAGCCGCGCGATGCTGGTGTTCCTGACCGGGCCGCTGGGCATCGCCGGCGTCGCCGCGGCGCTGATCCTGCTGAACCGGCCGTTCGGCTTCGTCGCGTTGCTCGGCGTGATCGCACTGACCGGCATGATCATGCGCAACTCGGTGATCCTGATCGACCAGATCGAGCACGACCGCCTGCGCGGCGTGCCGGCCTGGGATGCGATCGTCGAGTCGGCGGTGCGGCGCTTCCGGCCGATCGTGCTGACCGCGGCGGCCGCGGTGCTGGCGATGATCCCGCTGTCGCGCAGCGTGTTCTGGGGCCCGATGGCGGTGGCCATCATGGGAGGTCTGATCGTCGCGACCGCGCTCACGCTGCTGGCCTTGCCGGCCATGTACGCGGCCTGGTTCCGCGTGAAGCGTGAACCCGGATTGGGAAGTCGTCCCGCGGCTGGTTAAAATCGCCGATTCAGCGTACGCCACGGGGCGCAACTCATTGCGCCCCGTTTCCATCCGCGCGGGTGGCGAAATTGGTAGACGCACCAGGTTTAGGTCCTGACGCCAGCGATGGTGTGCGGGTTCGAGTCCCGCCCCGCGCACCAGTCACAACAACGCAGCAAGAGTTCTCATCATGGCCGTCTCTGTCGAAACCCTCGAGAAGCTCGAGCGCCGCATCACGCTGACCCTGTCGGCCGACGTCATCAAGAACGAGGTGGAGTCGCGCCTGAAGCGCCTCGCCAAGACCGTCAAGGCCGACGGCTTTCGCCCCGGCAAGGTGCCGATGAGCGTCGTGGCCCAGCGCTACGGCTACTCGGTGCAGTACGAGGTCATGAACGACAAGGTCGGCGAAGCCTTCAACAAGGCCGCCAACGAGGCCAAGGTCCGCGTCGCCGGCATGCCGCGCATCAGCGAGAAGGAAGGCGCGCCCGAGGGCCAGCTGTCCTTCGACGCGACCTTCGAGGTCTACCCCGAAGTCAAGATCGCCGACCTGGCGGGCGTCGAAGTCGAGCGCGTCTCGAGCGAGGTCACCGACGAGGCGATCGACAAGACGCTCGAGATCCTGCGCAAGCAGCGTCGCACCTTCGCGCAGCGTCCGGCCGCCGAAGGCGCCGCCGACGGCGATCGCGCGACGATCGACTTCGAAGGCAAGATCGACGGCACGCCGTTCGAAGGCGGCCGCGCCGAAGGCTTCCAGTTCATCCTCGGCGAAGGCCGCATGCTCGAGGCCTTCGAGAAGGCCGTGCGCGGCATGAAGGCCGGCGAGTCGAAGACCTTCCCGCTGCAGTTCCCCGAGGACTATCACGGCAAGGACGTCGCCGGCAAGGAAGCCGACTTCCTCGTCACGCTGAAGAAGGTCGAGCAGCAGAACCTGCCCGAGGTGAACGAGGCCTTCGCCAAGTCGCTGGGCATCGCCGACGCGACCATCGACGGCCTGCGCGCCGACATCAAGAAGAACCTCGAGCGCGAGGTCAAGTTCCGCGTCGCCGCGCGCAACAAGGCGGCCGTGATGGATGCCCTGGTCGGTGCCGCCGAGCTCGAGCTGCCGAACGCGCTGGTCCAAAACGAGATCGGCCGCATGACCGAGCAGGCCCGCGCCGACCTCAAGCAGCGCGGCATCAAGGACGCCGACAACGCGCCGATTCCGGCCGAGGTGTTCCAGCCGCAAGCCGAGCGCCGCGTGCGCCTGGGCCTGGTGGTCGCCGAGCTCGTGCGCGCCAACCAGCTGCAGGCCAAGCCGGAGCAGATCACCGGCCACATCGAAGAGCTGGCGCAGAGCTACGAGAAGCCCGACGACGTGAAGCGCTGGTACTTCGGCGATTCGCAGCGCCTGGCCGAGGTCGAGGCGGTGGTGATCGAGAACAACGTCGCCGAGTTCGTGCTCGGCAAGGCCAAGGTCACCGACAAGGCCGTCGCGTTCGACGAGCTGATGCAGCAGGCCTGACCGCCGCGCCGGCCCGCATCGGGTCCGTGAAGCGCCGAAGGGCGTCGTCTCCTTTGCGGGGGCGACGCCTTCGTCGTTTCAGGGGCCTTCTTGTGACCGTATGATCCGGCCGCATCTACCCAAGCATCCAACCACGGGACGAGCTTCCATGAGCGCGCTTGAAACGCAGAACCTGGGCATGGTGCCCATCGTCATCGAACAATCGGGCCGCGGCGAGCGCGCCTACGACATCTATTCGCGCCTGCTGCGCGAACGCGTGATCTTCCTGGTGGGGCCGGTCAACGACCAGACCGCCAACCTGGTCGTCGCGCAGTTGCTGTTCCTCGAGAGCGAGAACCCCGACAAGGACATCTCGCTGTACATCAACTCGCCGGGCGGCAGCGTCAGCGCCGGCATGGCGATCTACGACACGATGCAGTTCATCAAGCCGTCGGTCTCGACCCTGTGCATGGGCATCGCGGCCAGCATGGGCGCCTTCCTGCTGGCGGCCGGCGAGAAGGGCAAGCGCTTCGCGCTGCCGAACTCCAAGATCATGATCCACCAGCCGCTGGGCGGCGCCCAGGGCCAGGCGACCGACATCGAGATCCATGCCCGCGAGATTCTCAAGACGCGCGAGCAACTCAACAAGATCCTGGCCGAGCGCACCGGCCAGAGTCTCGAAAAGATTCAGGCCGATACCGAGCGTGATTACTTCATGGACGCGAGCGAGTCGCGCAACTACGGTCTGGTCGACGAAGTGATCGCCAAGCGGGGCTGACGCCCGTCGCAGCGCCTCAACAGCGTTGGCAACGGGGCCTTTTTCCCCATGAAGGCCCCGTTTTCTTTTGCACTATCATCCCCTCGAACTCAGTCCCCAAGCACCCCACGCCATGCCCGAGAAAAAAGGCTCCTCCAGCGAGAAGGTGCTGTACTGCTCGTTTTGCGGCAAGAGCCAGCACGAGGTCAAGAAGCTCATCGCAGGACCGTCGGTCTTCATCTGCGACGAGTGCATCGAGCTGTGCAACGACATCATTCGCGACGAGGTTCCGGCCGAGTCGCCTGATGCCAAGGGCGGCAAGAGCGACCTGCCCGTGCCCGGCGAGATCAAGAGCATCCTCGATCAGTACGTGATCGGCCAGGACACGGCCAAGCGCACGCTTGCCGTCGCGGTCTACAACCACTACAAGCGGCTCAAGCATGTGGGCGAGGCCGGCGGCAAGAAGAAGGACGAGGTCGAACTCGCCAAGAGCAACATCCTGCTGATCGGGCCCACCGGCTCGGGCAAGACCCTGCTCGCGCAGACGCTCGCGCGCATGCTCAACGTGCCCTTCGTGATCGCCGACGCGACCACGCTCACCGAGGCCGGCTACGTCGGCGAGGACGTCGAGAACATCATCCAGAAGCTGCTGCAGAACTGCAATTACGACGTCGAGCGCGCGCAGCGCGGCATCGTCTACATCGACGAGATCGACAAGATCTCGCGCAAGGCCGACAACCCGAGCATCACGCGCGACGTGTCGGGCGAGGGCGTGCAGCAAGCGTTGTTGAAGCTGGTCGAAGGCACGATGGCCAGCGTGCCGCCGCAGGGTGGCCGCAAGCATCCGAACCAGGATTTCCTTCAGATCGACACGACCAACATCCTGTTCATCTGCGGTGGGGCCTTCGATGGTCTCGAGAAGGTGATCCAGAACCGCTCGGAGAAGTCGGGTATCGGCTTCGGGGCGGCGGTGCGCAGCAAGACCGAGCGCAAGGTCAGCGAAGTGTTCCGTGAAGTGGAACCCGAGGATCTGATCAAGTTCGGCCTGATCCCGGAACTGGTCGGCCGCCTGCCGGTGGTCGCCACGCTCGGCGAGCTGACCGAAGACGCGCTGGTGCAGATCCTCACCGAGCCCAAGAACGCGCTGCTCAAGCAGTACCAGGCGCTCTTCTCGATGGACGGCGTCGACCTTGAGGTGCGCACCTCGGCGCTGCTGGCCATCGCCAAGAAGGCGCTGGCCCGCAAGACCGGCGCGCGCGGCCTGCGCTCGATCATGGAGCAGGCCTTGCTCGACACGATGTTCGACCTGCCCACGCTGGATGGCGTCGCCAAGGTGGTGGTCGACGAGCACACGATCGACGAGGGCACGAAGCCCTTGCTGGTCTATCGCGAACAGGCGAAGGCCAGCGCCTGAACGCCCGCCGTATCGCCGCGATGACCGCCCCGATTGCCGCCTTGCACCGTGCGGCGTTTCGGGCATCGCACTTGCATTTCCTGACTGGGGCCGCAACTGGGCGCCAGAACGCACGCGCGGCCCGGCGCGTTGCCTGAGAAAGAGAGAAAACCATGTCCGGACACCCGATCCTGCCCGCAGAGCCGATCACGCTGCCGCTGCTGCCGTTGCGCGATGTGGTGGTCTTCCCCCACATGGTGATTCCGCTGTTCGTCGGGCGTCCCAAGTCCATCAAGGCGCTGGAAGCCGCGATGGAAGCGGGTCGCCAGATCATGCTGGTTGCCCAGAAGGCCGCCGGCAAGGACGAGCCCAAGGCCGACGACATGTTCGAAGTCGGCTGCGTCTCGAGCATCCTGCAGATGCTCAAGTTGCCCGACGGCACCGTGAAGGTCCTGGTCGAGGGCATGCAGCGCGCCACGACCACCTCGATCGAGGATAACGGCGAGCATTTCATCGCCGAGATCGTGCCGGTCGCGCCCGAGCAGACGGTGTCGCCCGAGGTCGAGGCGCTGCGCCGCGCGGTGACGCAGCAGTTCGACCAGTACGTCAAGCTGAACAAGAAGATCCCGCCCGAGATCCTGACCTCGATCGCCGGCATCGACGATGCCGGTCGCCTGGCCGACACGATCGCCGCCCACCTGCCGCTCAAGCTCGAGAACAAGCAGGCCGTGCTCGATCTGATCTCGGTGTCGACGCGTCTGGAGAAACTGCTCGAGCAACTCGAGCACGAGGTCGACATCCTCCAGGTCGAGAAGCGCATCCGCGGCCGCGTGAAGCGCCAGATGGAAAAGAGCCAGCGCGAGTACTACCTCAACGAGCAGGTCAAGGCCATCCAGAAGGAGCTCGGCGAGGGCGAGGAAGGCGCCGATCTCGAAGAACTCGAGAAGAAGATCACCGCCGCGCGCATGCCCAAGGAAGCGCGCAAGAAGGCGGAGACCGAGCTCAAGAAGCTCAAGCTGATGTCGCCCATGTCGGCCGAAGCCACGGTGGTGCGCAACTACATCGATACGCTGGTCAACCTGCCCTGGAGCAAGAAGACCAAGATCAAGCACGACCTCGCGCACGCGGAAGAAGTGCTCAACGAGGACCATTACGGCCTCGAGCGAGTCAAGGACCGCATCCTCGAGTACCTCGCGGTGCAGCAGCGCGTCGAGAAGGTCAAGGCGCCGATCCTGTGCCTGGTCGGGCCTCCGGGCGTCGGCAAGACTTCGCTCGGCCAGAGCGTGGCGCGCGCGACCGGCCGCAAGTTCGTTCGCATGGCGCTGGGCGGCGTGCGCGATGAGGCGGAGATCCGCGGTCACCGCCGCACCTACATCGGCTCGATGCCTGGCAAGGTGCTGCAGAACCTGACCAAGGTCGGCACGCGCAATCCGCTGTTCCTGCTCGACGAGATCGACAAGCTCGGCATGGACTTCCGCGGCGATCCGTCGTCGGCGCTGCTCGAGGTGCTCGACCCCGAGCAGAACCACACCTTCGGCGATCACTACATCGAGGTCGACTTCGACCTGTCGGATGTGATGTTCGTCGCGACCTCGAACTCGATGAACATCCCGCCGGCGCTGCTGGACCGGATGGAAGTGATCCGCCTGTCGGGCTACACCGAGGACGAGAAGGTCAACATCGCGCAGAAGTACCTGCTGCCCAAGCAGCGCAAGAACAATGGCGTGAAGGACGAGGAGCTCGACGTCACCGAAGGCGCGATCCGCGGAATCATTCGCTACTACACGCGCGAGGCCGGCGTGCGCTCGCTCGAGCGCGAGATCAGCAAGATCTGCCGCAAGGTGGTCAAGGGCCTGTCGCTGAAGAAGTACGAGGGCCAGGTCGTCGTCGGCGAGGAGAACCTCAACGAGTTCCTGAGCGTTCGCAAGTACGACTTCGGTCGCGCCGAGAAGCAGAACCAGGTGGGCCAGGTCGTTGGCCTGGCATGGACCGAAGTCGGCGGTGACCTGCTGACGATCGAGTCCGCCATCATGCCCGGCAAGGGCAACATCATTCGCACGGGCTCGCTGGGCGACGTGATGAAGGAGTCGGTCGAAGCGGCGCGCTCGGTCGTGCGTTCACGCGCTGCGCGCCTGGGCATCAAGGACGAGCTGTTCGAGAAGCGCGACATCCACATCCACGTGCCCGACGGCGCGACGCCCAAGGACGGTCCGAGCGCGGGTATCGCGATGACGACGGCCTTCGTTTCAGCGCTGACCGGCATCCCGGTCAAGGCCGATGTGGCGATGACCGGCGAGATCACGCTGCGCGGCGAAGTCACCGCGATCGGCGGCCTGAAGGAGAAGCTGCTCGCGGCCCACCGCGGCGGCATCAAGACGGTGCTGATCCCGGAAGAAAACGTCAAGGATCTGCAGGAGATCCCCGAGAACGTGAAGAACCATCTCGAGATCGTTCCGGTGAAGTGGATCGATCGCGTGCTGGAGCTCGCTCTTGAGCAAGAGCCGCAGCCGCTCGTCGACGAAGAGGTCAAGACCGACGGCGCCGCGGCCAAGCCCGAAGCGGCTGCCGGCACGCCGGCACCGGAGGCGGTGAAACATTAATTGCGAAGGGGCTTGCAATACCAATGCAACGCCCCCTATAATGCGAGGCTCACGACAGCACTGAAGCACAGACCACAAGTCGGCGACAGGGCGGTTGCGAGAAATGCGGGAGTAGCTCAGTTGGTAGAGCGTAACCTTGCCAAGGTTAAGGTCGCGAGTTCGAGACTCGTCTCCCGCTCCAAATCCGAAAGGGAAGCCCAGGCTTCCCTTTTTTGTCCCTTTCTTGAACTTTTCCTGACCGGATCTAAAACCTCGATCACGGTCGGTTAAAGTGCAGCGCGCCCGCGAGGGCGCACCGCTGGCGCGGTAGCAAAGCGGTTATGCAGCGGATTGCAAATCCGTTTAGGTCGGTTCGACTCCGGCCCGCGCCTCCAGAGCAAATATGCAAAAGGCCCCTCTCGAGGGGCCTTTTGCTTTTCTGCATTCGCGTCCGCTCAGAAGGCGATCTCGAAGCGCTGATCGCGCCAGCGCAGCACCGCCGCCTTCAGCTTGATCTGCTCGACGACCAAGTCGGGCGCGATGCGATCCTGCTCGCGGTAGATCAGGCCATTGAGGATCACGAAGCGCGCCGACGGCGTGTCCGAATAGACCGCGCCGCCGAAAGCCAGGCCCGGGATTTCGCGGCGCACGCTGTCGGGCAGTTCGGAGAGCTTGGGTACGCGTTCAGCCGGCGCCGTCGGTGTGGCTGCCGCCGATGCCGGCACAGCCTTTGGCGAAGCGGTCGGTGCCGGCGTCGCGCGAGCGATTGGCAGTTCCGGTGCTCGCGCTTGCGGCGTTTGAACGGCAGGCGGCGGTGGCATCTGCGGCTTGGGCAATGCGGGCGGCGGCGATGCCGCGATCTCGCGCTGCGGCACAGGCGTCGGCTTCGGTGCCGCCTCCATCGTGCGCGGCACGGGTGGCGGTGCTGCGGGCAGCGGCTCGGTCGCGACCACACCACGGTCGCTCGACGCGGCAGGCACAACGGGCGAGGGCCTTTGCGGGCTCTGCACTCCGAACCAGACCGCCGGTACCGCGACGCCCAGCGCAACGCCGCCGACGATCAACGCCCAGCTGGGCAATCCGCGCGACATCGGCTCGGCGGTGCGCAACGCCGCGCCGACGGGCTGCTGCGCGAACAGGCCGGGAACCTGCGTCTGATCGCGTTCACGTTCGGCGTCCGAGCGGCGCAACGCATCGAGGATGTAGGACATTGCGTCAGCCTCCGCGCGCCTGCAGGCGGGGCTCGTCGATACCCGTCGCGCGATTGAGTTGCATCAGGGTGGCCGGGCCGGCCAGGCCGTCCGGACGCAGCCCCTGGGCGACCTGGAAGGACTGGACCTGGCCGCGCAACTCCGCGCCGAGCACCTGCGGCGCGGTCGGCGGCGTGCGGCCTTGTGCGTTCGCAAGCCGTGTCGCGAGCCAGTCGATCGTCGGGCCGCTGCTGCCTTCGGCGAGCGTGCCGCCGCGATATCCCGGGGGCGCACGCCAGAAGGTGCTGAACTCGCCTCGCCACGATTCGGCAAGCTGAGCCAGCGGCACGCGGCGCTCGCTCTCGTTGCCGCTGTCGCCGCTCGAGAACACGAGTTCCTTGCCGTCCATGGCGGTCAGCACGGCATAACTGGCCTGTCCAGCGTCGTCGTACAGCGTCAGCACGACAGGCCGATCGAGCCGGCGTATGAGACTGAAGCCCGCACTGATCTTGAAGCAGCGCAAGCCCTGCCGCGCGGCCTGCTGGCAAGGGTCGTCGTCGGTGGAGATCGGCAGGCCCCAGCGCGCTGCGAGCAAGCGCAGGGCCTCGGGCTCGCTGCGCAGCAGATGCGAAGCCGCCGCACTCGCTGCCTCGTCGGGCGCCTTCGCTGTGACCTGTGCCGGGGACGACGCCTGCAGCGCAGCCGGTGCGCTGGCTGCGCGTACCGCCGCGCTCGACGCCGCCGACACGGCCGAGGCCGCGCGCGCCGGGCCGGCGTCGCGCACTGCGATGGCCGAGCGCGTCGGTCCGCCGAGGGCCCAGTAGGCGAAGGCACCGCCCGCCAGCAGCAGCGCCGCAGCTGCTGTGGCAGCAAGCGCGATCGGGCGCCGCCGTGAAGGCGCGGGCGCGCTCATGAAGACTTCCGACGCGGCCTTCTCGACGATCTTGCGGTCGACCTGGTTCTGGCCCTGCGCATAGGCGCCCAGCATCGCGCGATCGCACAGCAGGTTGATGCGCCGCGGCACGCCGCGCGAGAGGCGATGGATGCGATCGAGCGCCGCGCGCTCGAACGGCAGCGCGGTCGTGAGCCCTGCGACGCCGAGGCGATGGCGCACGTAGTGCGCGGTCTCGCGCTCCGACAGCGCATCGAGGTGATAGCGCGCAACGACGCGCTGCGCGAGCTGCTCGAGCCGCGGGCTCGCGAGCAAGTCGCGCAGCTCGGGCTGGCCGATCAGCACGATCTGCAGCAGCTTGCGCTCGTTGGTCTCGAGGTTGGTCAAGAGGCGCAACTGCTCGAGCACGTCGGCCGAGAGGTTCTGCGCCTCGTCGACGATCAGGATGTTGTTCTGCCCGACGGCGTGCGTCTTGAGCAGGTACTCGTTGAGCGGATCGACGTAGTCCTTGATCGTCGGAACGCCGTCGCCGAGGTGCTGGTAGGGCACGTGGAACTCGTCGCAGATCGTGCGCAGCAGCTCCTCGACGGTGAGCTTCGGGTTGAAGATGTAGGCGACGTTGCAGCGCTTGGGGATCTGCTCGAGGAAGCAGCGGCACACGGTCGTCTTGCCGGCGCCGATCTCGCCGGTCAGCAGCACGAAGCCGCCGCCGCTGCCCAGGCCGTAGAGCAGATGTGCGAGCGCCTCGCGGTGGCGCTCGCTCATGTAGAGGTAGCGCGGATCCGGAGCGATCGAGAACGGCTCGTGCTTCAGGCCGAAGAAGGACGCGTACATGCGCAAAGGATAGCCGGCGCGGGCCGCTACGATCGCGGCTGGCCCCGATGGCGAAACAGGCAGACGCAGCGGACTTAAAATCCGCGGGACCGAACAAGTCCATCCCGGTTCGAACCCGGGTCGGGGCACCAGCGATGAAGAGCCGCCTCAGGCGGCAATCGGCGAGGGCGGCGCTTCGAACGCGAAGTCCAGCCAGGCATGCGCGATCGCGGCGAGCTGAGCCGGATCGCCGGTCGTCAGCAGCGTGGTGCTGCTCGAGGTCGAGCCTGACGCGGCGAGATTCGCCGCCAGTCGATGCGCTTGCTGTGCGACGGCTTGTGCGGTGTCGAGCAGCGAGATGCCGGGGCCGAGCGCCGCGGCGATCTCAGCCGAAGCAAACGGATAGTGCGTGCAGCCGAGCACGACGATATCGACGCCGGCCTCGCGCAGCGGCGTCGCATAGCGGCGGCTCAGTTCGGCCACCTCGTCGTGGCCTGCCGCGCCGCGCTCGAGCGCGCGGGCGAGGCCGGGGCAGGGCGCGAGCGTCACGGCAACCGACGGATGTTCGCGCGATTGCGCGTCAAGCAGCCGGCGAAAGCGCTCGCTTTGCAACGTCGCGCTGGTGGCCATCACGCCGATGCGCCCGGCGCGCGTTGCCGCCAGCGCCGGCTTGATGCCGGGCTCGACGCCGACGAAGGGCAGGCCCGGCCGTTCGGCTCGCAGCGCATCGATCGCCAGTGCGGTCGCGGTGTTGCAGGCGACGACGATCAACTGCGCGCCGCGCTCGACGAGCGTTCGCGTCAGTGCGCGCGAGCGTTCGGTCACGAAGGCCGCGTCGCGCTCGCCATAAGGCGCATGCGCGGAGTCGGCGAGATAGCTCAGTTGCGCATGGGGCAGCTGGCGACGCAATGCACGCAGCACCGACAGGCCGCCGACGCCAGAGTCGAATACGCCGACATGCAGCGGCTTCGCTTCGATCGGTGTCGTGTGGGCAGCTTCGTTCACGGCGCGCGAGTCTAGCCGTCACGAAGGCGGCAGACAGCCCGTGGCCATCGAGTAGAATCAGAAAAAGAACGATCGTGCTTTTTTGTGGTCGGCCGCGGGTTCTGTCTCCTCGTCGCTCCATAGAATGCCGTCAGGTTTTCACAGACATCCTTCGAGGAGTGCGTTTCATGAAGGTCCTTGTACCGGTCAAGCGCGTGGTCGACTACAACGTCAAGGTGCGCGTCAAGAGCGACGGCAGCGGTGTCGACATCGCCAACGTCAAGATGAGCATGAATCCCTTCGACGAGATCGCCGTCGAAGAGGCCGTGCGGCTCAAGGAGAAGGGCGTCGTCACCGAGATCATCGCGGTCTCGTGCGGCGTGACCCAGTGCCAGGAAACGCTGCGCACCGCGATGGCGATCGGTGCCGATCGCGCCATCCTGGTCGAGACCGACGCCGAGCTGCAGCCGCTGGCCGTGGCCAAGATCCTCAAGGCGCTGGTCGACAAGGAACAGCCGCAGCTGATCATCCTCGGCAAGCAGGCGATCGACGACGACTGCAACCAGACCGGCCAGATGCTGGCCGCGCTGGCCGACCTGCCGCAGGCCACCTTCGCTTCGAAGGTCGAGGTGGTCGACGGCAAGGTCAACGTCACGCGTGAGGTCGACGGCGGCCTCGAGACGATCTCGCTGTCGCTGCCGGCGGTGGTCACCACCGACTTGCGCCTCAACGAGCCGCGCTACGTGACGCTGCCCAACATCATGAAGGCCAAGAAGAAGCCGCTCGAGACGGTCAAGCCGGCCGACCTCGGCGTCGATGTCACGCCGCGCATCAAGACCCTCAAGGTCAGCGAGCCCGCCAAGCGCTCGGCCGGCAAGAAGGTTGCCGACGTCACGGCGCTCGTCGCCGCGCTCAAGAACGAAGCCAAGGTGATCTGATCATGACCGCACTTGTTATCGCCGAACACGACCACGGCGCGCTCAAGGGCGCGACGCTGAACACCATCACCGCGGCCGCTCAGTGCGGCGGCGACGTTCATGTGCTGATCGCCGGCCACAACGCCGCCGGTGCGGCCGACGCCGCCTCGAAGATCGCCGGTGTCGCGAAGGTGCTGCTGGCCGATGCGCCGCAGCTGGGCGAGCAGCTCGCCGAGAACGTCGCGGCGCAGGTCCTGGCCATTGCAGGCAGCTACAGCCACCTGCTGTTCCCGGCCACGGCCCACGGCAAGAACGTCGCGCCGCGCGTCGCGGCCAAGCTCGATGTCGCGCAGATCAGCGACGTCACCAAGGTCGACGCGCCCGACACCTTCGAGCGCCCGATCTACGCCGGCAACGCGATCGCGATCGTGCAGACCAGCGACGCGGTGAAGGTCATCACCGTGCGCACGACCGGCTTCGATGCCGCGGCCCAAGGCGGCAGCGCGGCGGTCGAGTCGATCGCGCCGGTGGCCGACTCCGGCAAGAGCGCCTTCGTCGGCCGCGAGGTCACCAAGAGCGATCGCCCCGAGCTCACCGCCGCGAAGATCATCGTCTCCGGCGGCCGCGCGCTCGGCTCGAGCGACAAGTTCAATGAAGTGCTGACGCCGCTGGCCGACAAGCTCGGCGCCGCGCTGGGCGCGAGCCGCGCCGCGGTCGACGCGGGCTACGCGCCCAACGACTGGCAGGTCGGCCAGACCGGCAAGATCGTCGCGCCGCAGCTCTACATCGCGGCCGGCATCAGCGGCGCGATCCAGCATCTCGCGGGCATGAAGGATTCGAAGGTGATCGTCGCGATCAACAAGGATCCCGAAGCGCCGATCTTCAGCGTGGCCGACTACGGCCTCGAGGCCGATCTGTTCGAAGCCGTGCCCGAGCTGGTCAAGCAGCTCTGAGGCCTGCGCCTCTTCGCTGCGCCAGGCGCCTCGACGTGATCACGTCCGGGCGCCTTTCTTTCGCCGATCCAGGAGACAAGACATGAGTTATCAGGCCCCCGTGAAGGACATGCTGTTCTGCATGAAGGAGCTCGCCGACATCGACGCCGTCGCGCAGCTGCCCGGTTTCGAGGAAGCCGGCTTCGACACCGCGCAGGCCGTGCTCGAGGAGTGCGCCAAGCTCAACGAGGGCGTGATGTCGCCGCTCAACTGGACCGGCGACCAGCAGCCCAGCTTCTGGAAGGACGGCAAGGTCACCACGACGCCGGGCTTCAAGGAAGCGTTCCGCCAGTTCGTCGACGGCGGCTGGCAAGGCCTGCAGCATCCGGTGGACTTCGGCGGCCAGGGCCTGCCCAAGACGATCGGCTCGGCCTGCATCGAGATGGTCAACAGCGCCAACCTCAGCTTCGCGCTGTGCCCGTTGCTGACCGACGGCGCGATCGAGGCGCTGCTGACCGCCGGCACGCCCGAGCAGCAGCAGACCTACATCCCGAAGATGATCACCGGCGAGTGGACCGGCACGATGAACCTGACCGAGCCGCAGGCCGGCAGCGATCTCGCGCTGGTGCGCACGCGCGCCGAGCCGCAGCCCGACGGTTCGTTCAAGCTGTCCGGCACCAAGATCTTCATCACCTACGGCGAGCACGACATGGCGGACAACATCGTCCACCTGGTGCTTGCTCGCGTGACCGGCGCACCCGAGGGCGTGAAGGGCATCTCGCTGTTCATCGTGCCCAAGTTCATGGTCAATGCCGACGGCTCGCTGGGCGCGCGCAACGACGTGCACTGCGTGAGCATCGAGCACAAGCTGGGCATCAAGGCCAGCCCGACCGCGGTGCTGCAATTCGGCGACCACGGCGGCGCGACGGGTTACCTGATCGGCCAGGAAAACCGCGGCCTCGAGTACATGTTCATCATGATGAACGCGGCTCGCTACGCGGTCGGCATGCAGGGCATCGCGGTGGCCGAGCGCGCCTACCAGAAGGCCGTGAGCTACGCGAAGGACCGCGTGCAAAGCCGCCCGGTCGACGGCTCGCTGCCGGGCAGCGGCCCGATCATTCATCACCCCGACGTCAAGCGCATGCTGATGACGATGCGCTCGCAGATCGAAGGCTGCCGCGCGATGGCGATCACCGCCGCGGCCGCCTACGACGCCGCGCATGCACACCCGGATGCCGAGGTCCGCAAGCAGAACCAGGCCTTCTACGAGTTCATGGTGCCGCTGGTGAAGGGCTACAGCACCGAGATGAGTCTCGAGGCCACGTCGCTGGGCGTGCAAGTGCACGGCGGCATGGGCTTCATCGAGGAAACCGGCGCGGCGCAGTACTACCGCGACGCTCGCATCCTGCCGATCTACGAAGGCACGACCGCGATCCAGGCCAACGACCTCGTCGGTCGCAAGACCGCGCGCGACGGCGGTCAGGTCGCCAAGGCGATCGCACGCCAGATCGCCGCGACCGAGGCGCAGCTGTCGGATCGCAAGAGCGATGCGGCCAAGTCGATGCACAAGCGCCTGAAGGCCGGTCGCGAGGCCTTCGAGCAGGTGGTCGACTTCGTCGCGGGCCAGACCAAGGCCAGCCCGAACGCGGTGTTCGCCGGATCGGTGCCCTACCTGATGCTGGCCGCCAACGTGGTCGCCGGCTGGCAGATGGCGCGCGCGCTGATCGCCGCCGAGGACAACGCGGCTGACGACGCGGCCTTCATGGCGGCCAAGGTCGTCACCGCGCGCTTCTATGCCGAGCACATCCTGTCGCGCGTGCCGGCGCTGCGCGATGCCATCGTCGAAGGCGGCGAGAGCGTCAACGCGCTCGCGCTCGAGGCCTTCTGAACCTTCCGCTGCCCGGAGCCCCCATGCCCTTGCCCGCCATCCTCGCGAACCTGCCGCTGCCGATCATCGGCTCGCCGCTGTTCATCATCAGCAATCCCAAGCTCGTGATCGAGCAGTGCAAGGCCGGCATCGTCGGCTCGATGCCGGCGCTCAACGCGCGTCCGGCCTCGCAGCTCGACGAGTGGCTGGCCGAGATCACCGAGACGCTCGCCGCCCACAACCGCGCCAACCCCGACAAGCCGGCCGCGCCGTTCGCGATCAACCAGATCGTGCACAAGAGCAACGACCGGCTCGAGCACGACATGCAGGTGTGCGCGAAGTACAAGGTGCCGATCGTGATCACCTCGCTGGGTGCGCGCACCGATGTCAACGACGCCGTGCACAGCTGGGGCGGCGTGGTGCTGCACGACATCATCAACAACTTCTTCGCGCGCAAGGCGATCGAGAAGGGCGCCGACGGCCTGATCGCGGTGGCGGCGGGCGCCGGCGGCCACGCGGGCGTCAAGAGCCCGTTCGCGCTGGTGCAGGAGATCCGCCAGTGGTTCGACGGCCCGATCGCGCTCAGCGGCGCGATCGCCACCGGCCGCGCGGTGCTGGCCGCGCAGGCGATGGGGGCGGACTTCGCCTACATCGGTTCGGCCTTCATCGCGACCGAAGAGGCGCGCGCGGTCGAGGGCTACAAGCAGATGATCGTCGACAGCAGCTCGGACGACATCGTCTATTCGAGCCTGTTCACGGGCGTGCATGGCAACTACCTGAAGGGCTCGATCCGCAACTCCGGACTCGATCCCGAGAAGCTGCCCGAGGCCGATCCGAGCACGATGAACTTCAGCGGCGGCGAGGGCGCCAAGAAGGCCTGGAAGGACATCTGGGGCTGCGGCCAGGGCATCGGCGTGGTCGATCGCGTCATGCCGGCGCGCGAGCTGGTCGAGCGCCTCGCGCGCGAGTACGCCGAAGCGAGGAAGGCCTTGCTGGCCGCGGCCTGAAGTTCAGCCGATCTCGGCCAGGCTGTCGCAGCCGCTGCCGGCCGAGATCCAGCGTCGCGCAAGCCGCTGGCGCCATCGCGCCAGTGGGCCGCGCGCAGGCTCGCCGAGCGCTCCGCAGCGATAGCGGCGTTCGCTTTCGTGCCAGCGCAGCAGCCGGCATGCGCCCTTGCGGCGGCCGCTGAGCAGCATGCCCAGCGGGCAGGGCTCGGCCAGGCAGCACACGCCGCAGCCGTTGCACGGCGCGGCGTAGGGCGGCTTGGCCGGGGCCTCGCGGCGGATCCACAGCACGGACTGCGACATCCGATCAGTGTGCGCGCCCCGGCCTGATGTCGACGCGCGGATAAGCGCCGCCCGCACGGCCAGTTCGGCGCGGCTCAGATCGGCTCGGTCGGCACCGCCGGTGCGCGTTGGCGATAGGCCTCGACCCACTCCGGCACCGCCGCCGCGGGCATCGGCCCGGCGATGCCGTAGCCCTGTCCGACCACACAGCCCGCAGTGACCAGCGCTCGCGCTTGCGCGGCCGATTCGACGCCCTCGGCGACGACGGTGCAGCCGAAGGTGCGCGACAGCGCGATCACGCCTTCGACGATCGCCAGATCGGCATTGCTGGTCAGCATGCCGTGCACGAAGGAGCGGTCGATCTTCATCGTGTCGACCGGCAGCTCGCGCAGATAGGTCAGCTGCGAATAGCCGGTGCCGAAGTCGTCGAGCGCGAAGCGCACGCCCAGCGTGCGGCAACGATCCATCACCTGCGAGGTGCGGCCCAGATCGGCCAGCGCGGCGGTCTCGAGCACCTCGAGCTCGAGCCGGCGCGCGAGCAGCGGATCGTGCTCCTCGAGCAATTCGCGTAGCCGCTCGGCGAAGTTCGGATGCTGCAGGTGGCGGCCCGAGACATTGACGCTCAGCGAGAAGCGATGGCCTTGCTCGGTCCAGTCGCCGAGCTGGCGCAGCGCTTCGTCGAGCACCCAGTCGCCGAGCTTGACCGCGAGCTCGGCGTTCTCGACCAGCGGCAGGAATTCGGCCGGCGGCAGCAGGCCGTAGTGCGGCCGCTGCCAGCGCAGCAGGGCCTCGAAGCCCAGCACCTCGCGGCGCTGCATGTCGACCTTGGGCTGGTAGTAGAGACAGAACTCGCCGGCGTCGAGCGCATGCTCGATTCGCAGCGCCGCCTCGCGACGCGCGATGGTCTGGCGATCGAGCTCGGGATCGAAGAACTGGACCTGGTTGCGGCCGGCCTGCTTGGCGCCGTACATCGCGTGGTCGGCGTGGCGCAGCAGCGTGTCGGCATCGGCGCGGTCGAGCGGGTAGACCGATACACCGATGCTCGCTGTCACGTGCCAGGCGCGCGGCATGCCGACGGTGTAGGGCTGCGTCACGGTCTGCAGCACGCGCTGCAGCGCCTGGCTGCATTCGGCCAGCGAGGTGGTGCGCATCAGCAGCACGAATTCGTCGCCGCCCAGTCGCGCGACGACGTCGTGGCCGCGCAGCGCGGCCTGCAGTCGTTGCGCCAGCTCGGTCAGCAGGCGATCGCCGGCATCGTGGCCGAACTGGTCGTTGAGCGGCTTGAAGTGATCGAGATCGAGATAGGCGACGGCGAGCCAGTGGCCGTCGCGATCGGCGGCTGCGATGGCCTCGCGCAGCAGCGTGGCCAGGCGCACGCGATTGGGCAGCTGGGTCAGCGTGTCGTAGTGGGCCAGGCGCTCGAGCTGCTCGCGATGCTGGCGCGCGGTCGTGATGTCGGAGACGGCCATCACGTGGTGTTCGATCTCGCCCATCGTGCCGCGCACGACCGAGACCGTGGTCTGTTGCGTGTAGCGCTCACCGCTGCGCCGCGTCGCGACCAGTTCGCCGCGCCACACGCCACCCGTCGCGAGCGCTGCGCCGACTTCGCCGCGCAGCGCATCGAGTTCGTCCGGATGCCTGGGATCGACCGCAGCCAGCAGTGCCGGCACGCTGCCGATCAGCTCGTCGCGCGCGACGCCCGTGAGCCGCGTGTAGGCCGGATTGACATGCAGGATGCGGTGCTGCGCGTCGGTGATGACCAAGCCTTCGTGGAGATGCTGCACCAAGTGGGCCGACAGGCGCTGGCGATCCTCGGCGAGGCGACGCTCGGTGATGTCGGTGGCGGCAGCGATCAGCCGCAGCGGCTCGCCGCGTGGACCGCGCTCGACCACGCGCGCATGCAGCTCGAACCACTTCCAGCGTCCGTCGCGGCACTGCAGTCGATGCTCGATGCGCAGCTCGCTGCTGCGATGGGCGAGCAGTTCGTCGATCGCCATGCGCAACCGCGCGTCGTCTTCGGGATGCACGCGCGAGCGCCACTCGTCGAGGCCGTCGCCGATCTCGTGATCGCGAAATCCGAGCATCGCTTTCCAGCGGCGCGAGTAGAAGATGCGCCCGCGCCGCAGGTCCCAGTCGCCGACGCCGGTGGCCGTGCCTTCGAGTGCCAGTTGCCAGCGCTCCTCGCTGCGCAGGCGCTCGCCGATCAGCACCGAGATCGTCAGCGGCACGATGGCCAGCGTCGCGACATAGCCCCACAGCAGGGCCAGGCCGGTGTGCACGTCGCCACTGAAGAAGGGGCCGAGACCGCGCGCCGTACCCCATGCGGCCACGGCGGCGAGCGTCAATGCAGTGAGGGCGGCGCGGTGCAATCCGGTGCGCAGCACGAGCCAGCAAAGCAGCACATGCGGCACGAAGACCAGCGGCGAGAGGCCCGACTCGGCGGGACGCGAGAACGTGAAGGCGCTGCACAGCACCGTGAACGCTGCGAGCGCGAGCGTTCCGATCGCATGCGGTGCGCCGGCGCGCCGGCGCCGCGGCGTGCCCTCTGCAGGCCACGTCAGCAGTGGCACGCCGACCAGCAGGGCGCCGACCGCGTCGCCGAGCCACCATGCGAACCATGCCGCTGCTGCCCGCGGCGCGGGCAGCAGGCCGGCGAAGTGAAGCGACAGCGCGCCGTTGAGCGCGGTGATCGCCATGCCCGCACCCATGCCGAGCGCAACGTAGGCAAGCACGTCGCGGCGACGGTCGAAGCCCGGACGAAAGCCGGCACGTTCCAGCCATTGCGCACCCAGCGCGGGACCGAGCGTGTTGCCGATCGCCAGCGCGAGCGACAGCGGCAGCGAAGAACCGACGGCCATTGCCACCGTGAAACCGCCGATGGCGACCGCGGGAATCATCGAGGGCCCCCAGCGCAGCAGCGCCGCGATCGCAATGCCCGAAGGCGCCCAGATCAGCGCGATGTGTTCGCCCTGATAAGGCAGCAGCAGCCCGAGGCGGCCGGTGAAGTAATAGGCGAGCGCGACGACGATCGAACGCCAGAGCCAGCGCGCGGCCGCGTCGAGGCGCCGCGTGGCGATGGGGACAGTGCTTGCGTCTTGCGTGGCGCTCATGCGGTCTGGGTCCAGGGGCGGATCCACCGATGGTCTGCCGCTCGAGGGCCGACTTTAGCAACGGCCATTGCACGACCAATGGGCAGGATCCCGCCGACGGCATGTCGGCCACGCGAATGCGCAGTCGCCTATTGCGCACAGCGCAAAAAGTGATGTATCATCTCTGCTTCACCGAAATGCAGTGAATGCACTTGGTGAACCGACGCGGAGTGGTAGTTCAGTCGGTTAGAATACCGGCCTGTCACGCCGGGGGTCGCGGGTTCGAGTCCCGTCCACTCCGCCAAAGGATTGAAAGCGAAAAGGGTCGGCAGATGAATCTGCTGACCCTTTTTCTTTGGGCGTCGTCGTGTGGGCCAGTTAGTCGGTCGAGCGCGCGCACTCGCGTAATTGCTCGACCGTCAGACCTTCTTGCAGCAGCGCTCGCCTGAGCCAATCGGGTTGTTCGCCAATGCCGTCCCAAGTGTCACCGCTGTCGGGATGACGGTACTTTGGGGGTAGCACCTGCACAGGCGGCGGCGCCAATGCAACTGGGGCATCAATATCCGACTCGAGTTCGTCGGAGGTGATGCCCCAGAAATCCATCAGGAAACGGATGCGCCGAAGCGCGACCTCGCGCTCGACCGTGGATTCGGCGTCGGGATCGTGATCGAAGATCGTGCTCATCGCGTGCGGCGCAACGGCACGAGGCGGGCGAATCAGCCCGCCCTCCGGGCGCTCAGCCGGTCTGACCGCAGGCCGGGTCGCAGACGACCTGCGACTTGCCCAGAATGCGCTGCGTCTTCAACTGCGCGCGAGGACGATGCTTGCCGCACTTGAAGCACGACATCGTCGCCGCTGAGAAGACACCGCCGGTGCCGAAGGGGGAGCCCGAGGCCTTGGAGCGATAACGCAGCCCGTCAGCCGTCACTTTGGTTTGAACGTCGTCTTTCGCCATCGCCGTATTGTCGCATTTCACAGCACCAATTGCGTGTCGCTTCCACGAAACCTTGTACCTCTTGGTAGCTTCTCGTTTTCCCTCAACGAGCCGCATCGGTCGCTGTCTTGCGCGATGCCGGTGACCAGAAGCCGGTCGCGAGGCTTGTGCCCAGCAGGATCACCATGCAGCCCGCGAGCATCACGCCGCTCACTTCCTCGTGCAGGAAGACACCGCCCCACAGCACCGCGAACACGGGGATCAGGAAGGTGACGGCGACCGCATTGGCCGGCCCGATATGTGCGATCAGCCGGAAATACAGCAGATAGGCCAGTGCCGTGCTCAGCAACGCCAGCAGCACCGCGGCGGTCCAGGCCGTGGCCGAAACCGGTTGCGCCGGCCAGGCGAAGCAGGCAAGAGGCAGCAACACGATCGCCGCGGCGCACTGGCTGCCGGTCGCGACCGCCATCGGCGGCACGCCGGTCAGCCTGCGCTTCGTGAAGCTGGCCGACCAGCCGTAGAGCAGCGTCGCGCCGAGGCAGGCCAACACGGCCCAACCGGTCTGATCGGCGCCGGGCTTGAACGAGGCCTTGTCCCAGGCCAGCCAGAGCACGCCGGCGAAGCCGATCACGAGGCCGACCACGCGCCACGTCGTGAGCCGGTCGCGCAGCCACAGCCAGGCGATCAGCGCGCCCCACAGCGGCGTCGTCGCGTTGAACACCGATGCCAGGCCGGCCGTGATCGACAGCGCTGCGAAGCTGTAGGCCAGAAAGGGCAGGGCCGAGTTGCTGATGCCGACGATCGCGATGTCACGCCAGTGGTGACGCAGCGCGACGCCGTTGCCCGAGGCCAGCGCGAGCGGCAGCAGCACCAGGCTCGCGAGCCCGACGCGCACCGATGCGAGCGCCACTGGGCCGAACTCGCCTGCGCCGAGCCGCATGAACAGGAACGACGCACCCCATAGCGCCGCGAGCAGCAGCAGTTCCGCGAGATCGCGAGGTCTCATGCGAACAGCTCCATCTCCCGATGACCGGCCATGCGTGCGCCCTCGAGCCGCAGCAGCGCGGCCTTGCGCTCGAGTCCGCCGGCATAGCCGGTCAGCGTGCCGTCCTGGCCGACGATGCGATGACATGGCACGACGATCGAGACCGGATTGCGCCCGACCGCCGCAGCGACCGCGCGCACCGCGTCGCCGCGCTCGATAGCGCGCGCGAGCGCACCGTAGGTCGGTGTCTGGCCGGCCGGCACGGCGACCAAGGCGCGCCACACGCTGCGCTGGAAGTCGCTGCCGGCCAGATCGAGCGGCGTCGCGAAGCGCGTCGTCGCGTTGGTGAAGTAGGCTGCGAGTTCGTCGCGCAGCTGCGCGATCCAGCGCTGGCGCGCGTCGATCGGCGCATCGATCGCACCCGGATGATGGCGTTGGCCATCGAACCACAGGCCGGCGATGCCGCGCTCGGTCGCGGTGGCAAGCATGCGCCCGAGCGGCGTGTCCAGCGTTGCCTGCGCGACGAGCGCGCGGCGGTCGATCGTGTTCATGTTCCGGTCTCCAGGTGGTGCCACAGGCGCATCACGGCGTAGGAACGCCAGGGCCGCAGCGGATCGGCGAGCGTATCGAGCGCGCGCTTGTCGCGCGTGCCCAGGGCATTCATCAGCCCGATGTCGGTCGAGGGCCAGGCATCGGGCCACGACAGCGCGCGCATCGCGATGACTTGCGCGGTCCATTCGCCGACGCCGGGTAGCGCGCGCAATGCATCGAGCGTGGCCTCGAGCGGTGCAGCGCGATGCAGCGCGAGCGAGCCATCGGCGACCGCGGCGGCGATCGCCTGCAGCGCGCGCACGCGCTGGCGCACGATGCCCAGCGTGCCGATCGCGGCCGGATCGGCTTCGGCGATCGAGCGCGCGCTCGGGAACAGGTGCGTGATGTCGGGCCAGGGCGTCGAGATCGGCGTGCCGAAGCGTTCGACCAGGCGCTGCGCCAGCGTGCGCGCGGCCGCGACCGTGACCTGCTGGCCGAGCACGACGCGCACCGCGGTCTCGAAGCCGTCGAGCGATCCGGGCAGCCGCAGGCCGGGCCGCGCTGCCATCGGCAGGCCGGCCAGTGCGGCGTCGATCGACGAGGGCTCGAGGTCCAGATCGAAGGCCTGACGCAGCCGCGCGCTGATCAGCCCGAGGGCCGGCGCCAGCGACGGCGCGAGCGTCGCGTGCAGCTCGTTGCGATCGAGGTCGATGCGCGCCTGCAGCCAGCCCTCGAGTTCGTGCCCGGCATGGATCACGCGCAGGCTGCGCCGATAGCCCCGTTCGTCGACCGCCTCGATGCCGCGCATCGCGCGCCGTGCGATGAAGCCGAGCAGCGCATCGCTGTCATACGGCGGTCGCAGGCCGAGACGGATGCGCAGCGCCGCGGCCGCCGGCGCGGGCTCATCGCCGCGCTCCTTGCGCAGGCGTGTCGGGCTCAGCCGATAGCGCTCCGAGAACGCCGCATTGAAGCGACGCAGGCTCGCGAAGCCGCTGGCCAGCGCGATCTGCGTGATCGGCTGTTCGGTATCGCTCAGCAGCTGCTTGGCCAGCAGCAGCCGGCGCGTCGTCAGGTAGTCGACCGGGCTCACGCCATGCTCGATCTGGAAGATGCGGCGCAGATGGCGATCGGTCACGCCCAGTCGCTCGGCGATCAGCGGCAGCGCGACCGCTTCGCCTGCATAGATCGCTTCATCGAGCATCGTCGCAGCGGCGCGCGCGAGGCTGGTCGACGAATCGATCAGCGACAGCCCCGGCGCCATCTCCGGACGGCAGCGCAGGCAGGGGCGAAAGCCGGCGACCTCGGCTCGCGCGGCGCTGTCGAAGAAGCGGCAGTTCGTGCGCCGCGGCAGTTTCACGCGGCACACCGGCCGGCAGTAGATGCCGGTCGATGTGACACCGACGAACAGCCGCCCGTCGAAGCGCGCATCGCGCGCGAGCCAGACGCGCCAGGCGGCATCGGCATCGATCGCGTCGGGCAGTGCGACAGTCGTGGTTTGAAGCTCGGCCATGAAGCGATGGTAGGTCGGCGGTCGAGTATGACTCGCCGTTTTCGGACCTGTGCCTGAAGGGGTCCGGCTGCCACCGTCGCTCCCTACAATCCGCCGTCCCATCCACCCCAGCGGCGCGCGCTGTCGCGTTTGTCCATGCAAGTCGATCCCAGCATCTTCAAGGCCTATGACATCCGCGGCATCGTCGGTCGCTCGCTCGACGAGCGCGTTGCCGAGCATCTCGGTCGCGCCTTCGGCACCGAGGCGCTGCGCCTGGGCGAGAAGGCCGTCGCGCTGGGACGCGATGGCCGCCTGTCCGGGCCTTCGCTGGTCGCGGCGCTCGCGCGTGGTCTGCAGTCGACCGGCATCGATGTCGTCGACATCGGCGCGGTGACGACGCCGATGCTCTATTACGTGGCCGCGACGCGCGGCGCACATGGCTGCAACTCGGGCATCCAGGTCACCGGCAGCCACAACCCGAAGGACTACAACGGCTTCAAGATGGTGCTCGCCGGCCGCGCGATCTATGGCGAGGAGATCCAAGGGCTGCGCCGCCGCATCGAGGCCGAGGACTATGCGCGTGGGCGCGGCCGCCTGGGTCGCATGGACATCCTGGCCGAGTACCGCCATCGCATCGTGACTGATGCCAAGCTGGCGCGGCCGATGAAGATCGTCGTCGATTCGGGCAACGGCATTCCGGGCGCATCGGCGCCGGGCATCCTGCGCGCGCTCGGCTGCGAGGTGATCGAGCTGTATTCGGAGGTCGATGGCGACTTCCCCAACCACCATCCCGATCCGTCCAAGCCGGAGAACCTAGTCGATCTGATCCGCACCGTGCGCGAGACCGGCGCCGAACTCGGCCTCGCGTTCGATGGCGATGGCGATCGGCTCGGTGTCGTGACGCGCGATGGCCAGAACATCTTTCCCGATCGCCAGCTGATGCTGTTCGCTCGCGATGTGCTGTCGCGCGTGAAGGGCGGCACCGTGATCTTCGATGTCAAGTGCACGCAGCGCCTCGCGCCCGCGATTCGCGAGGCCGGCGGCCAGCCGCTGATGTGGAAGACCGGCCATTCGCTGATCAAGGCCAAGCTCAAGGAAACCGGCGCGCCGATCGCCGGCGAGATGAGCGGCCACATCTTCTTCGCCGAGCGCTGGTACGGCTTCGACGATGCGACCTACACCGCGGCGCGCCTGCTCGAGATCGTGTCGCGCGAGCGTGATCCGAGCGCGCTGCTCAATGCGCTGCCGGCCAACACCAGCACGCCCGAACTGAATGTTCCCTGCGCCGAAGGCGAGCACCATGCGGTGGTCGCCAAGCTGCGCGAGACCGCCAAGTTCCCCGGCGCGCGCGAGGTGATCACGATCGACGGCCTGCGCGCCGAATACGAAGACGGCTTCGGCCTGGTGCGCGCGTCGAACACGACGCCGGTGCTGGTGCTGCGCTTCGAGGGCAAGTCGCAAGCGGCACTCGAGCGCATCGAGGCGCAGTTCCTCGCGGCGATCCGCGCGGTCAAGCCGGACGCCAAGATCGCGGCCGCGGCGCACTGATCCGCGATGCAACTGGCGCGAGCGCTCTACAGCACGCTGCTGACGGTTCTCGCGCCGGCCTATCGGCTGCGCCTGGCGTGGCGCGGCCGCAAGGAGCCGGGCTACAACGAAGCGGTCGGCGAGCGCTTCGGTCGCTATGACGAAGCGCCGCCGCTCGCCGGCGCGGTGTGGATCCACGCGGTCTCGCTCGGCGAGACGCGCGCGGCCGGCGCGCTCGTCGATGCCTTGCGCGCGCAGCGCCCGGACGTTCGGCTGCTGCTGACCCATGGCACGGCCACTGGCCGCGAGGCCGGCCGCGCGCTGCTGCGCGATGGCGATCGCCAGGCATGGCTGCCCTACGACACGCCCGGCGCGGTGCGGCGCTTCCTGGCCCACCATCGTCCGGCGCTCGGCGCGCTGATGGAGACCGAGGTCTGGCCCAACCTGATCGCGATCGCCAACGAGATGTCGGTGCCGATGCTGCAGGTCAATGCGCGGCTGAGCGAGCGCAGCCTGCGGCGCGGCGAGCGCTTCGCGGCCTTGCTGCGCCCGGCCGTGGCCGGGCTCGCGCAGGTGCTGGCGCAAACCGAGGCCGATGCCCAACGGCTGCGCCGCGCCGGCGCGCCCGATGTTTCGGTGGCCGGCAACCTGAAGTTCGACATGACGCCGTCGCCCGCGCTGCTCGCACGCGGCTTGGCCTGGCGCGCGGCCGCCGATCGACCGCTGGTGCTCGCCGCCAGCACGCGCGAAGGCGAGGAGGTGCCGTTGCTGGCCGCCTGGCGTGCCGCAGCGCCCGCGGCGCGCCTGCTGCTCGTGCCGCGTCATCCGCAGCGCTTCGATGCCGTCGCGCAACTGGTGCGCGATGCCGGCCTCGGCCTGTCGCGCCGCAGCGGCTGGACGGGCGATGCGCCCGACGATCTGCAGGCCGATGTCTGGCTCGGCGATTCGCTCGGCGAGATGCCGGCCTACTACGCGGCCGCACGCCTGGCCCTGCTGGGCGGCAGCTTCGAACCCTTGGGCGGGCAGAACCTGATCGAGGCAGCGGCCTGCGGCTGTCCGATGTTGATGGGCCCGTCGACCTTCAATTTCGAGCAGGCGGCCGAGTTGTCGCTCGAGGCCGGCGCGAGCGAGCGCGTGGCGAACATCGAAGCCGCGGTCGCACGTGCCGTCGAGTTGCTGGCCGCGCCCGAGGCGCTCGATGCGATGAGCCGCCAGGCGCTGGCCTTCACCGCCACGCACCGCGGTGCGGCCGCGCGCATGGCGGCCGCGATCATGGCGCGCTTGCCGTCGACCGATTGAGGCGTCAGCCGCGCAGCGCGCGCGCCGCTTCGCCGACCAGCGCCGAGCCGCGATAGATCAGCCCGGTGTAGATCTGCACCAGGTCGGCCCCGGCATCGCGCTTGGCGCGCGCATCGGCGCCCGACAGCACGCCGCCGACGCCGATGATCGGATAGCTCGCACCCAGCGCGAGACGCAGCTGGCGGATCACGCGGTTGCTCGCCTCGAGCACCGGCCGCCCCGACAAGCCGCCGGCTTCCGCGGCATGCGGCAGGCCTTGCACGGCCTCGCGCGAGATCGTCGTGTTGGTTGCGATCACGCCGTCGATCGCGTTCTTCTTCAGCGTTGCGGCGATCACCGCGACTTGCTGCTCGTCGAGATCGGGGGCGATCTTGACGAACATCGGCACCGTGCGCCGATGCGTCGCGATCAGTTGCTGCCGGCGCTCCTGCAGCGTGCCGAGCAGGCGGTCAAGCGCCTCGTCGCTTTGCAGGCTGCGCAGGTTCTGCGTGTTCGGGCTGGAGATGTTGACCGTCACGTAGTCGGCATGCGCATAGACGCCGGCCAGGCCGATCAGGTAGTCGTCGACCGCGTTCTCGATCGGCGTCGCGGCGTTCTTGCCGATGTTGAGGCCGAGCAAGCCGCCGCCATCGCGATAGCGCGCGCGCTGCACGTTGGCGATGAAGGCATCGAGCCCGTCGTTGTTGAAGCCCAGGCGATTGATCAGCGCCTCGGCGTCGGGCAGGCGGAACATGCGCGGCTTGGGATTGCCCGGCTGCGCCTTGGGCGTGACGGTGCCGACCTCGATGAAGCCGAAGCCCATCGCGCCGAGGCCGTCGATGCAGCGGCCGTTCTTGTCGAGGCCGGCGGCCAGTCCGATGCGGTTCGGGAACGGCAGCCCGGCCACATGCACCGGATCGTCGACGCGCGACTCGCGCCACAGGCACGACAGCGGCGTGTGCTGGAAGCGCGCGAGCGCGTCGAGCGTGATTTCGTGGGCCTGTTCCGGATCCATGCCGAACAGGAAGGGGCGGGTGAGGGAGTAGGGGACGAAGGCCATGATCGGCGCGGATTGTCTCCGAGCCCGGCGCGTCCGCCCGGCGGGCGCGTCCTCGATAATCCGTGCCGTCTTTCCGCAGCAGTGAACCCGCGATGAACCAGGACGAACTCAAGGCCCTCGTCGGCCGCGCCGCCATCGACTACGTGCCCGAGGGCGCCATCGTCGGCGTCGGCACCGGCTCCACCGTCAACTGCTTCATCGACGCACTGGCCGAGGTGAAGCACCGCATCCGCGGCGCGGTCTCGAGCTCGCTGGCGAGCACCGAGCGGCTGCGTCGCCACGGCATCGCGGTGATGGATGCCGCCGAGGTGGTCGCGCTCGGCGCGCGGCTGCCGGTCTACATCGACGGCGCCGACGAGATCGACGGTACCGGCTGCATGATCAAGGGCGGCGGCGCCGCGCTGACGCGCGAGAAGATCGTCGCCGACCTGGCCGATCGCTTCGTGTGCATCGCCGACGCGTCCAAGCGCGTCGAGGTACTGGGGCGCTTTCCGCTGCCGGTCGAGGTGATCCCGATGGCCGCGGCGCAGCTCACCAAGCGCTTCGAGGCCATCGGCGGCCAGGCCAGCCTGCGCGTCGGCGTGGTCACCGACAACGGCAATGCCATCCTCGACGTGCGCGGCCTCGCGATCGCCGATCCGCTGGCGATGGAGACCGAGATCAATCAGTGGCCTGGCGTCGTGACGGTCGGCATCTTCGCGCGCCACCGCGCCAGCGTGTGCCTGCTCGGTACACCGCAAGGCGTCCTCACACTGTCATACGCGTAACGTTCTAGTGGTCTGACGGCCACGTCAAACAAGCGCTGAGTCGGATCTAGGCAAAAGAGAATCTCGGGTGCCGGAATAACTTCGTTGGCAAGAAGTCAACGAAGTGGTGGTGCCGCGGGATGGGCGATGCAACAACCGGGGCTGCGGGTCCGCGCAGCAGAAGTTGGTTGGCCGGCGTGCTGGCCGCATGCATGGTCGCGGCTTGCGGCGGAGGCGGTGCCGACGGCACGCCGCAATCGCCCTCGGCGCAACCCGATCCGCCGGATCCGCCATCGCAGCCCGGCCCAGTGCGTCCCGGCCCGATCGACGAGGTCGCGACGCCGCGCTGCGGCGACGCCGATCTCGCCGCGCTCACGCAGCGCATCTACGTCGCACCCGATGGGCTGACGACCTCCGGCTGCGGCGCCTCGGCCGACACCGCCTGCGCCACGATCGAGCTCGGCATCGAATCCTGCGCCGCCAAGGGTGCCGGCTGCGGCGTGCTGGTCCAGTGGGGTCGCTACGAGCTGCAAAAGCCGCTCGCGCTGCAAGACGGCATTTCGGTGCTGGGCAGCTGCCGGCTCAAGGGCGAAGCGAACGCGCAGTACCGCAGCGTCATCGTCGGTGCCGTCGATCAGCCGGCGGTCGTCGCCGCCGACATCGTCTCGCCGACGCGGCTGGAGGGCTTCGTGGTCCTCGGCGGCGCGGCGACGGTGGCAGGCAACGCCGGCATCGCGGCCATCGTGACGCGATCGACGGCGCTGACGATGCGCCGCATGCAGATCGTCGCCGGTCCCGGCGCCGATGGCTCCGGCGGTTCCGATGCGGCACGCGCAGGCGATGGCGGCGCCGGCGGCATCGGCAGCACGCGCTCCGGCGGCCAGGCCTGCGGGCTGGGCAGCGGCGGCAGCGGCGGCGGCAATGTGGCGAACGGTTCACCCTGCTCGTACTGGTCGAGCACCGGCGGCTGGGGGAGCGGCGGCACGGCAGGCGGCGATCCTGGCGCGGCGGGCGGCAACGGCTTCGCCTGCGACGGCCGGCCCGACGATGCGGCCGGCGACGGCGGCGCCGGGCGAACCGGCATGCCCGGACTGTGCGGCGTGGCAGCGCAGGCATCGCCGAACGCGATCGGCTCGATCTCCTCGGCCGGCGTCTGGAGCGGCACGCGCAGCGGCTCCGGCTCGGGCGGCACGAACGGAGGCGGCGGCGGCGGCGGCGGGCGTGGTGGCGGCTGCAGCGACGGCATCACCGACGTCTGGCCCGGCGAGGGCGGCGGCGGCGGCGGCGGTGCCTGCGGCGGCAATGCCGGGCAGGGCGGTGCGCAAGGCGGCGCTTCGATCCCACTGATGCTGATCGGCTCGAGCCTCGCGACCCAGCTCACCAGCGTCATCCCGAGCGTGGGCGGACGTGGCGGCGCGGGCGGCGGCGGCTCCGATGGCGGCGAAGGCGGGGTCGGCGGCAGCGGCGAGTCGATCGACAGGCGCTCCTTCTGGACCCACTCCTGCCCCGGCAGTGGCGCGACGGGCGGCCAGGGCGGCAACGGCGGCGGCGGCAGCGGCGGGGCGGGCGGCAACGGCGGCCCGGCGATCGCCGTGGCACTGCTCGGACAGTCCACGCCACCGACCGGGCTCGCGGCCACCTACCTCGGCCGCCCCGGCGCGGCCGGTACCGGCGGGCGCACGGGTGCGGCAGGTGCATGGACCTCGTTGACTTCGGAAGGCGGCTCGGCGATTCCGTGGCGGCCCGGCTGGGTCCGCTTCGGCGCGAACGGGCAGTGGCTCTATCGCTGGGTCGACAGCTCGATCGCCTGCACCGTCGCGGCGTTCGGCGGCGACCCCGCGTTCGGCATCGTCAAGCAATGCCAGGCGCCGGGGCTGTGGCAGCTGGTGGCCGGTGAAGGCCAGAGCTTCGAGCTGTCGGGCCCATCGTTGATCCGCTACGGGCAAGGCACGACCGACGACATCCAGATGTCCGCGCAAGGCACGGCCAGCTGCACGGTCGCCTACTTCGGACGCGATCCGGCGGTCGGCATCCTCAAGCGATGCTGGGTGCAGACCTGCCAGGGCGGCGCGCCTGGCGCGGCATCGCCCGGCGCCCTTGCGCGCGTGGTCGATTTCGACCGGCCGGTGGCCAGCATGCTGTTCGCCGGCCAGATCCTGGGCGTCAACGAGGCGCTGTGGTCGCCGAGCCGGACCTATCGGCTGCTGATGCAAAGCGACAGCAACGTCGCGCTCTACACCGCGTCCGGCGGCTATCGCTGGGACGGCGGCACGAACGGTTCGGGCGCGCAGCAGCTGGTCAGCCGCCTGAGCTGGGGCCGCTTCAACAACCCGCTCGATTCGCTGGCCGTGTTGCCCTCGGGTTATGTGGTCGGCGTGAATCGGCAATCGCACAAGATGGAAGTGCTGCTGCTCGGGTCGGCGCCGGTCGATCAAGACCAGCCCGGCGAGTCGACGGCAGTGCCCTTCGCGACGCAGAAAAGCGGCCGCGGCACGCGGCCCGGCCTGCTCGACACGCCGGTCGCGGTGGCCGCCGCGTTCGGCGGCGCGGTGGTGGTGCTGGAGCAGGGCAACTTGCGCGTGCAGGCACTCGATGCGCATGCCAATCCGGTCAATGTGTTCGAGGGTGGCGTGAATCACTTCCACCTGCCTCCCGAGCCGGACGTGACCTACCTCGACCTGGCCGTCGAAGGGCAGGGCTACATGTACGTGTTGTCCTACGAGGGCAACGGCACGCAAGCCGCGCAGTACCGCCTGGACCTGTACACACCGGGGGGCCGGTTCCTCACCCGCACCTTCGGCGTGGCCGCGGCGCGCCTGGCGGTGGACCTGTTTCGCAACGTCTACACGCTGAACTACGAGACCTTGTCGGGCGCGCCGTCGCCGGAGCCTTCGTTGTCGCAGTGGCTACCGGTGACGCCAGGGGCTTGTCCGGCGCCGGCGCCGGCATCGGGCGCGGGCGCTGGCGATGCGTCGCGTGCCTGCGCTGCAAGGGCCTCGGCGATCTGAGGCTGCGGCGATGATTCCGCGTCGCGACTTCCTCAAGCGCGTGGCCGCGCTCGGAGCCAGCGCTGCCGTGCCGGGCGCGATGCTCGGTGCTTGCGGCGGAGACGACGACGGCTCGCGCGCAGGCACGCGCGAGAGCCGTCGCATGCACTTCGATCTGTCGGCCGCGCCGATCGAAGCGCCGCGGCTTTTCGCGGCGCTCAGCGCCAACCACCGCCAGTTGCTGGTGGCCCACGACAGCGCATCGCGCGCGCGCCATCGTGCGCTCGATCCGGCGCTCGAGGCCGTGCCCGACGCACAGCTCACCCACTATCTCGAGCATGTCGATCTGCCCGCGGCCGCGCTGCAAGGCCTGCAGGTCACGGGGCGTCATCCGCAGGACGGCCGGCCGCTGCTGGCCGCGGCCGTCGTCCACGTGCCGCGCTCGGCGCGGCACGTGCAGCGAGCGGATGTCGCACGCACCGCGACACCCGCGGCCGACGGCCTGAGCGACTACGCGACGCCTTGGGACACCGCGGTCTACCTGGTGTTTCATCACCCCGAGGTGATGAATCTCAACCCCGCGCTCGGGGCCGAGATCCTGGAGCGCAGCGGCATGGCCGGCTACGGCTTTCGGGCGAAATCAACTGCCCTGTGCGATGGCAGCGGCGCCACCAGCAGCAGCTACACCGCGCGCAACCTGTTCCTGGGCCAGAACCCGGACAGCGCGGCCAAATCGCTGAGCTGCGCCTACGCGCAGCCGGTCGGAGTGCTCTACGACCCGGTCGGTCCGGCCACGGGCGGTCGGCACTTCTATGTCGAGCCGACGCCCAGCGGCTTTCACCTGCGCTCGGTGGTACTGGACTCGAGCACCGCCTGGAGCAGCGGCAGCAAGCTGAGCTGGGGCGCATTCACGAGCGCGCTCGACTCGCTGGCCGTGCTGCCGTCGGGCTATGTGATCGGCGTGAACCGGCAGACGCACAAGATGGAGTCGCTGCTGCTGACCGAGACGCCGGTCGACCAGGACGATGAATCGCAGGCGGTGTCCTTTGCCACGCAGCAGTGCGGGCTGGGCACGCGAGCCGGGCTGCTGAATACGCCGGTGGCGGTCGCTTCCTGCGGTGGCGCGGTGCTGGTGCTGGAGCAGGGCAATGCGCGCGTGCAGGCGCTCGATGCGCATGCCAACCCGGTCCTGCTGTTCGCGCAGGGCACGAGCAACGTGATGGCGCTGCAGGCCGAAAGCGACAAGGTCAGCTACCTCGACCTCGCGGTCGAAGGGCAGGGCTACATCTACGTGCTGTCCTACCTCGGCGAAGGGACGTCGGCGTCGCAGTACCGGCTCGACCTGTACACGCCCGAGGGCGTGTTCCTGTGCCGCACCGTGGGCGTCGCGGCGGCTCGCCTGGCGGTAGACCTGTTTCGCAACGTCTACACGCTGAACTACGAGACGCTGGCCGACGCGCCGCTGCCGGAGCCTTCCTTGTCGCAGTGGCTGCCGGTGACGTCAGGCGCTTGTCCGGCCCCGCCGCCGGCGTCAGCCGCGCACGCTCAGAACTTGAAGCCCGGCGGCGTGGTGGTCGACGGGTCTTCCGGCCGACGTTGCGGAGCGTCGGATTGAGGCGTGCTCGGCACGGTCGGCGCGCGCGCGCCGTCGCCGGCGCGCGGCGCGAGCGGCGCCGCGCCGGGCTGCTTGTAGCCGGGCGGCAGCGCCGACGACTTGGGATAGCCGGCGGCGTCGATGTAGCTGGCCCAGGTGGCTTCCTGGAAGCCCTCGACCTTCTGGGCGCCGATCGTCAGCGTCGGCACGGTGATGCTGCTGGTGCTGAAGCGCGAGTTGAACAGCGCGCGGTCTTCGGGCGAAGTGATCGTGTTTTCCGTATACGGCACGCCGCGGCGGCTCAGGTAGCGGCGCGCGCTTTCGCAGACCTCGCACTCGGGAGCGGTGTAGAGCGCGACCGGATAGCGCGTCGTCGCTTCGCGCAGCACCGGCGGCAGGTTGTTCGACGGAATCGGCGTCGCCTGCGGGCTGAGCTGCTGCACGCGCGAGCCGGCATCGGCCGGCGGGCGATCGGAATAGGTCACCTGGCCGTTGGGCCCGACCACCTTGAACACGGCCCAGGCGGGCGTGCCGAGGCCGGCGAGAGTCAGCAAGACGGCGAGAGAGATCGAAGCAGGGCGTGTGCGCATGGTCGGCAACCTCCGCGAAAGCGGTTGTGGGCCATGCTAGCAGCGCATGGCTGGCGCGACCGTGCGCATGTCGCGCTGCGTTCTCAGGCCATGCCCTGGTGTCGCAGCAGCGCGTCGATGCTGGGCTCGCGGCCGCGGAAGGCCTTGAAGCTCTCGATCGCCGGGCGGCTGCCGCCGGCCTCCAGGATGGCCTCGCGATAGCGTCGGCCGGTCTCGGCATCGAGCACGCCGGCTTCCTCGAAGGCGCTGTAGGCGTCGGCCGACAGCACCTCGGCCCACTTGTAGCTGTAGTAGCCGGCCGCGTAGCCGCCGCCGAAGATGTGCGAGAAGCTGTGCGCGAAGCGGTTGAACGCCGGCGGCACCAGCACCGCGACTTCGGCACGCACCTCGTCGAGCAGGGCCAGCAGGCGCTCTTGCTGGCCGGGCTCGGCATGCAGGCGCATGTCGAACAGCGCGAACTCGACCTGGCGCAGCGTCGCCAGGCCGCTCTGGAAGTTCTTGGCCGCGAGCATCTTGTCGTAGAGCGCGCGCGGCAGCGCGGCGCCGGTCTCGACATGCGCCGTCATGCGCTGCAGCACCTCCCACTCCCAGCAGAAGTTCTCCATGAACTGGCTGGGCAGCTCGACCGCGTCCCACTCGACGCCCGAGATGCCGGCGACGCCGCGCTCGCTGACCTGGGTCAGCAGATGGTGCAGGCCGTGCCCGGCTTCGTGGAACAGCGTCGTGACGTCGTCGTGCGTCAGCAGCGCCGGCTGGTCGCCGACCGGCGAGGCGAAATTGCAGATCAGGTGGGCGACCGGCGTCTGCAGCGCCGCAGCGCCGCTCGCGTCGGGGCGCTGCCAGCGGCCGCACACGTCGTCCATCCACGCGCCGGGCTGCTTGCCGTTGCGCGCATAAGCGTCGAGGTAGAACTGGCCCACCAGTTGCGGCGCGCCGTCACCGGTGCCTCGGCGCTCGATGCGGAAGAAGCGCACGTCGGGATGCCAGGCCTCGGCCTGGTCGGGGCGGATCGACACGTCGAACAGCGTCTCGACGATGCGGAACAAGCCCTCGAGCACCTTGGGCTCGGTGAAGTACTGCTTCACCTCGGTCTCGCTGAAGGCATAGCGCGCCTGCTTGAGCCGCTCGGAGGCATAGGCGGTGTCCCAGGCGTTCAGCGTCGCGAGGCCGAGCTCCTTGGCGGCGAACTCGCGCAGCTCGGCGAGATCGCGTTCGGCATGCGGGCGCGCGCGTGCGGCGAGGTCGCGCAGGAAGCCCAGCACCTCGTCGGGCGAGTGCGCCATCTTGGGCACCAGCGAGACCTCGGCATAGGTCTTGTAGCCCAGCAGCGCGGCTTCCTCCTGGCGCAGCGCGACGATCTCGCGCATCACCGGCGTGTTGTCGAGCGCGGCGGGGCCGTGCTCGGAGGCGCGCGTGACATAGGCGCGGTAGACGCGCTCGCGCAGCGCGCGGTCGTGCGCGTACTGCATCACCGGCAGGTAGCTCGGCATGTGCAGCGTGATCTTGTGGCCGCTCTTGCCTTCGGCCTCGGCGGCCGCGCGCATCGCCGCGACTGCATCGGCCGGCACGCCCGCGAGCTCGTCGGCGCTGGCGTAGCAGGCGAAGGCATCGGTGGCGTCGAGCACGTGCTCCGAGAAGGCCTGCGACAGCGCCGCGAGGCGATCCTGGATCTCGGCGAAGCGCGTCTTGGCCCCGCCCTGCAGCTCGGCGCCCGACAGCACGAAGTCGCGCAGCGCGTTGTCGAGCGCGCGCTTGCGTGCCGGCGCCAGCGACGCGGCGGCGGGCGATGCGGCGATGGCCTTGTACTTGGCATACAGGCGCTCGTCGGCGCCGAGCTTGGTATAGAACGCGGTGACCTTGGGCAGCGCGTCGTTGTAGGCCGCGCGCAGCGCCGGCGTGTCGGCCACCGCATTGAGATGGCCGACCACGCCCCATGCGCGGCCCAGCCGCTCGGTCGCGACATCGAGCACCGCGGACAGCGCGTCGTACTCGGCCGGCACTTCGGGGCCGGTAGCGCGCTCGAGCGCGGTCTCGCACTCGGCGATCAGCGCGTCGACCGCAGGGCCGACGTGTTCAGCCGCGATCTCGGCAAAGCGCGGCAGGCCGCGGGTATCGAGCAAGGGGTTCTGGGTCTGCGTCATGGTTCAACCTCGTGGGCTGGTCCGATCTTGCCTCGTCATCAGCTGGAGGCGCGTTCCGCTGCTTCAATGGTATTGACCAGCAGCATCGTGATCGTCATCGGACCGACGCCGCCCGGCACCGGCGTGATCCAGCCTGCCACCTGCGAGACGCCGGTGAAATCGACATCGCCGCACAGCTTGCCGGCCTCGTCGCGGTTCATGCCGACGTCGATGACCACGGCGCCGGGCTTGACCATCTCGGCGGTGAGCACATTGCGCTTGCCGACCGCGGCGACCACGATGTCGGCCTGACGCGTGAACGCGGCCAGGTCGGGCGTCGCGCTGTGGCACACGGTCACGGTGGCGCTGGCGGCCAGCAGCATCAGCGCCATCGGCTTGCCGACGATGTTGCTGCGCCCGATCACCACCGCATGCTTGCCGCGCGGATCGCAGCCGATCGCTTCGAGCATCTTCATGCAGCCATAGGGCGTGCAGGCCTTGAAGCCGGGCTGGCCGACGACCAGCGCGCCGGCCGAGGCGACGTGAAAGCCGTCCACATCCTTCAGCGGCGAGATCGTCTCGATCACCTTGTGCGAGTCGATGTGCGCCGGCAGCGGCAGCTGCACCAGGATGCCATGGATCGATGCATCGGCATTGAGCGCCTCGACGCGTGCCAGCAGCTCGGCCTCGCTCATCGACGCCGGGTATTGCTCCAGCACCGAGCGCAGGCCGGCGTCGTGGCAGGCCTTGACCTTGTTGCGCACGTAGACCTGGCTGGCCGGGTTGTCGCCGACCAGGATCACCGCCAGGCCGGGCGTGGTGCCGCGCGCGCGCAGCGCTGCAGCGCGCGTCGCCACCTCGCCGCGCAGTTGCTTGGAGAGCGCGTTGCCGTCGATGAGTTGGGCCGTCATGTCGCGAAATCCTAGGTCTTGAAGCGCGAAGGCCGCTCGTGCGAGCGGCCTTCGTTGGGTGTTGCGGATCAGGCCTTGGCCTGGGCGCCCAGCGCGATCTTGAGCAGATCGGCCACCGTGTTGGCGTTGAGCTTTTCCATGATGTTGGCGCGGTGCGCCTCCACCGTCTTGATGCTGATGCCCAGGTCGTCGGCGATCTGCTTGTTCAGGCGGCCGGCGACGATGCGCTCGAGCACCTGGCTCTCGCGCGTGGTCAGGCGCGACAGCAGCGCCTCGCGGCTGGCCTGCTCCTGGTGCTGGCTGAAGGCGGTGCGCGCCTGGTCGAGCATGCGCTCCACCAGGCCGAGCAGCTCTTCTTCCTTGAAGGGCTTCTCGATGAAGTCCATCGCGCCCTTCTTCATGGTCGTGACGGCCATCGGGACATCACCGTGGCCGGTGATGAAGACCACCGGCAGCGGGCTGCGACGCTCGAGCAGGCGATCCTGCAGCTCGAGGCCGCTCATGCCGTCCATGCGGATATCGGCGATGAGGCAGGCCACTTCGCGGGGGTCGAAGCGCGAGAGGAAGGATTCGGCCGAGTCGAAGCACTTGACCCGGTAATCCTTGCCCTCGAGCAGCCACTGGAGCGAGTCGCGCACCGCTTCGTCGTCGTCGACGACGTAGACGGTGCCTTTCTTGGGGATCAGGCTCATGCGTTCGGTGTGAGTGACGGTGAGGGCGGGGGAGCGGAAAGCGCGTCGGAACTGCTGCGTTCGTGGCTCGCGGATCCGGCTTCGACCGGCAACGTGAACGAAAAACGGCATCCGATCACGGCAGGGCCATTGTAGAGGTTCTCCGCGCGGATCCGGCCGCGGTGCGACTCCACGATCGAGCGGCACAGCGACAGCCCGATGCCCAATCCGTCACTCTTGGTCGAGAAGAATGCTTCGTACAGCCGCGCGATCACTTCCTCGGGCAGGCCGGGGCCGGCGTCGGTGACGCTGAACTCGATCACGCCGCCTTCGTCGGGCGTGTGGCGCGGGATCACGCGCAGCTCGATGTGGCGGCGCGCGCTCGGCAGCCGCGCGTTGTCGATCGCCTCGGCGGCGTTCTTCAGCAGGTTCAAGAGCACCTGCTCGATCAGGATCGGGTCGACCATGATCACCGGCAGGCGCTGCGCGACATAGCTGTGGATCTCGACATTGCGCCGGCGCAGCTCGATGCCGGCGAGCTCCACCGCGTCCTCGACGATCTCGCGCGCCTGCGCCGGCTGGCGCTGAGGCTCGCTTCGCTTCACGAAGGCGCGGATGCGATGAATGATCTGCCCGGCGCGCTGTGCCTGCTTGCTGGTCTTCTCGAGCGCGGCGATCAGGTCCGGCTCGCCGATCGAGCCCGCCTTCACGCGCGAGACCATGCCGTTGCAGTAGTTGACGATCGCGGTCAGCGGCTGATTGAGCTCGTGCGCGACCGAGCTCGCCATTTCGCCCATCGTGATCAGGCGGCTGGTCTCCTGCGCCTTCTCGGCCTGGTGCTGGGCCTGCTCCTCGGCGCGGCGGCGCCCGGTGATATCGGTCGCGATGATCATCTGCGCGAGCCGGCCGTCGGTCCATTGCAGGTAGCGCGCGCGCACGTCGAACCACTTCTGCTGCGGCGCGACGAAGACCTCGCGCGCATCCGACTTGGCTTCGGTGAGCTCCTGCGTCGGCAGGCCGCCGAGGCCGTCGACCTCGTCGTCGTGGTCGGCCGGCAGCGGCGTGGGCATGGTGCCGCCGGCCAGCAGCGCGTGGCCTTGCGCATCGGCGCCGAACCACAGGCGATACGAGCGGTTGGCGAACAGCAGCTCGCCTTCCTGCACCGACAGCACCGAGACCGCGGCCTCCAGGCCTTCGAGCACGGTGGTGAAGCGCTCGTGCGAGGCAGAGAGCTGGTCGCGGATGCGCTTGGCCTCGGTGATGTTGGTCATCGAGGTCATCCAGCCGGTCTGCTGGCCGCGCGCGTCGATCAGCGGCGAGACGTACATGCGCGCGTCGAAGATGCTGCCGTCCTTGCGCAGCACCTTGACCTCGATGCCGCCGGCCGGGCTCTTGCCCTGCAGCTCCTGCTGGAACAGCCGCATGCTTTCCTCGATGCGATCGGGCGGCCAGTGCGGAAACGGCGGCAGCCGCCCGATCAGCTCGTGCTCGGCGAAGCCGGTCATCGCGCAGAAGGCCGGGTTCACGTAGGTGATGCGGCCTTCGAGATCCATCGCGCGCATGCCGGTCAGCATGGAGTTCTCCATCGCGCGACGGAAGTTGGTCTCGGCGATCAGTGCGGATTGCATCTGCCCGCGCCGGCGCATGTGGCGCCAGGTGCCGCCGAGCATCCAGACCGTCAGCGCCGACAGCGCGACCACCATCCAGAACAGCGTGTTGCCGATCAGGCCGATCGAGGTGCGCCAGCCCTGGCCGCGCAGCGTGAGGCCGTTGCCGACCGGCGAGACGACCACGTCCTCGACGAAGGCCGGCCTGCGGCTGCTGTCGGCCAGCTCGCGCGAGACGGTGCTGGCGAGCACGCGCCGTTCGGCGTCGAGCAGCGAGATCGCATGGCGGCGCGTCACTTCGCCGGGCACGAAATGGCGCAGCAGCGACTCGAGCGAGTACTCGGCGATCAGCACGCCGGAGAAGGCGCTGCGATCGATCAGCGGCACATGGACCTGGAATACCGGCTGGCCGCCGGCCCCCTGGAATGGGCGCGAGTAAACCGGCTGGCGCAGGTCGCGCGCAGCGCCGAAGGCCCAGTCGGGCTCGGCGCCGAGGCTCGCGGGCGGCGCGGGCGTGGCCGGGGGCGCGGCGGGCGTCGTTGCGCGCTGACGCGGCGCGAGCAGCGCGCTGGCCGCCGGCGACGACGGATAGGGCGCGCGACGCTCGATCGCGCGCGCCGCGTCCATCGGATGGTTGGGCGAAAAGTGCTGCGTGCGGATGGCGTGGTCGGCGCCGACCCAGGTCAGGCTCACGACCTCGGGCCGCTCGCGCACGAAGCTGACCGACTGGCCGATCAGCTCGTCCTGGTCGATCGCCTTGGTCGCCAGCTCGCGCGCCATGCGCACCAGCTGCTCCTGGTTCTCGATCAGTCGCAGGCGAATCTGCTGCTGGGCGATCTCTGTGTCGCGCTTGACGGACTCCTGCTCGCGCTCGAACTCCTCGTTGCGCAGGTACCAGAAGGCCGCAATGATCGCCGCGAGGAACAGCAGAACGGAAAGCACCGGCGCGAGGGTCGCGAAACGGTCCTGGCGCGCCGGCGACTGGCGCTTCCACCAGCTGCCGAACAGGCGGCGGCGTCGATCGGATCGGGGATAGAACGAAGAATCGCTCGGCAACGTCGAAGGCATCGCGCGATTATCGAAGAGGGCGGCAAGCCGTCTGCCGGGATGCGCCCGGAGGTCGCCCTGATTGGTCTTGATGATTTCGCATTAAGAAACAGCCTCGCATGATTTGGAAGTTTGCGGGAGCTATGCCACACTAGAGCGGCCCCCCTAAGACCGCAGGCGAGCTCTCGCGCTGCACCTGGAGACAAGCAATGTCCGCACTGCCCGACAACCTGCCGGCCACCGGCGCTGCCAACGATGCCGATGCCGGCGAAACGCGCGAATGGCTGGACGCCTTGTCCGCCGTGATCGGCAGCGAAGGCTCCGATCGCGCGCATTTCCTGCTCGAACAGCTGATCGATCACGCCCGCCAGGCCGGCATCGACGTGCCGTTCTCGGCCACCACGGCCTACGTCAACACCATCCCCACCGAGCAGGAAGAGCGCTGCCCCGGCAACCTCGAGATCGAGGAACGCCTGCGCGCCTACATGCGCTGGAACGCGATGGCGATGGTCGTCAAGGCCAACCGGCTCAACCCGGCCGACGGCGGCGATCTCGGTGGCCACATCTCGAGCTTCGCGTCGGTGGCGACGATGTTCGGCGCCGGCTTCAACCACTTCTGGCATGGCGACACGCCCGAGCACGGCGGCGACCTGCTCTACATCCAGGGCCATTCGGCGCCCGGCATCTATGCGCGCGCCTTCCTGGAGGGCCGCATCAGCGAGGAGCAGCTGCTCAACTTCCGCCAGGAGGTCGACGGCAAGGGCATCTCCAGCTATCCGCATCCGAAGCTGATGCCCGAGTTCTGGCAGTTCCCGACCGTCTCGATGGGCCTGGGCCCGCTGATGGCGATCTACCAGGCGCGCTTCCTGAAGTACCTGCATGCGCGCGGCTTCGCCGACACCTCCAAGCGCAAGGTCTGGGTGTTCTGCGGCGACGGCGAGATGGACGAGCCCGAGTCGCTCGGCGCGATCGGCCTGGCCGCGCGCGAGAAGCTCGACAACCTGATCTTCATCGTCAACTGCAACCTGCAGCGCCTCGACGGCCCGGTGCGCGGCAACGGCAAGATCATCCAGGAGCTCGAGGGCGAGTTCCGCGGCTCGGGCTGGAACGTCATCAAGCTGCTGTGGGGCGGCTACTGGGATCCGCTGCTGCTGCGCGACAAGGACGGCGAGCTGCGCAAGATCATGATGGACACCGTCGACGGTGACTACCAGGCCTTCCGCGCCAACGACGGCGCCTTCGTGCGCAAGCACTTCTTCGGCCGCCATCCCAAGACGCTGGAGATGGTTGCCAAGATGAGCGACGACGACATCTGGCGCCTGCAGCGCGGCGGCCACGATCCGCAGAAGGTCTATGCGGCCTATCACCGCGCGGTCAACCACAAGGGCCAGCCGACGGTGATGCTGATCAAGACCGTCAAGGGCTTCGGCATGGGCAAGGCCGGCGAGGGCAAGAACATCGCCCACCAGGCCAAGAAGCTGACCGACGAAGACATCAAGACCTTCCGCGACCGCTTCAACATTCCCGTCACCGACGAGCAGCTCGCCAACGGCGACGTGCCGTTCTACAAGCCGGCCGAGAACACGCCGGAGATGAAGTACCTGCACGAGCGCCGCGAAGCGCTCGGCGGCTACCTGCCCAAGCGCCGCACCAAGGCCGAGGAGCAGTTGCCGGTGCCGCCGCTGGAGACCTTCAAGGCCGTGCTCGAGCCCACCGCCGAAGGCCGCGAGATCAGCACCACGCAGGCCTACGTGCGCTTCATCACGCAGCTGCTGCGCGACCAGACGCTGGGCCCGCGCGTCGTGCCCATCCTCGTCGACGAGGCGCGCACCTTCGGCATGGAGGGCCTGTTCCGCCAGATCGGCATCTACTCGCCCGAAGGCCAGAAGTACACGCCGCAGGACCGCGATCAGGTCTCGTACTACCGCGAGGACAAGTCGGGCCAGATCCTGCAGGAAGGCATCAACGAGGCGGGCGGCATGGCCAGCTGGATCGCCGCGGCGACGTCGTACTCGACGAACAACCGCGTGATGATCCCGTTCTACATCTACTACTCGATGTTCGGCTTCCAGCGCATCGGCGACCTCGCCTGGGCGGCCGGCGACATGCAGGCACGCGGCTTCCTGCTCGGCGGCACCTCGGGGCGCACCACGCTGAACGGCGAAGGCCTGCAGCACGAAGACGGCCACAGCCACATCCTGGCCGGCACGATCCCCAACTGCGTGAGCTACGACCCGACCTTCGCGCACGAGGTCGCGGTGATCATGCACGAGGGTCTCAAGCGCATGGTCGAGCGCCAGGAGAACGTCTTCTACTACCTGACCCTGCTCAACGAGAACTACCCGCACCCCGGCCTCAAGCCCGGCACCGAAGAGCAGATCCTCAAGGGCATGTACCTGCTCGAAGAGGGCGCGAAGAAGACGCCGCGCGTCAACCTGCTGGGCAGCGGCACGATCCTGCGCGAGAGCCAGGCCGCCAAGCAGCTGCTCGAAGCCGAATGGGGCGTGGCCGCCAACGTCTGGAGCTGCCCGAGCTTCAACGAGCTGGCGCGCGACGGCCAGGCCTGCGAGCGCTGGAACCTGCTGCATCCGACCGATGCGCCGCGCCTGCCGTTCGTCACGCAGCAGCTGTCGGCGCACAACGGCCCGGTGATCGCGTCGACCGACTACATGAAGAACTACGCCGATCAGATCCGCGCCTTCATCCCGAAGGGCCGCGCGTTCAAGGTGCTGGGCACCGACGGCTTCGGCCGCAGCGACTTCCGTTCGCGGCTGCGCGAGCACTTCGAGGTCAACCGCCACTACATCGTGGTCGCGGCGCTGAAGGCACTGGCCGAAGAAGGCTCGGTGCCGGCGGCCAAGGTCGCCGAGGCGATCAAGAAGTACGGCATCGATGTCGAGAAGATCAACCCGCTCTACGCCTGAGCGGCACAACGAGACGCACGGAGACAACGCATGGCGCTCATCGAAGTGAAGGTGCCGGACATCGGCGACTTCAAGGACGTCGAAATCATCGAGGTGCTCGTCAAGCCGGGTGATGCGGTCAAGGTCGAGCAAAGCCTCGTCACCGTCGAAAGCGACAAGGCCTCGATGGAGATCCCGTCGAGCCACGCCGGCACGGTGAAGGAACTCAAGGTCAAGCTCGGCGACAAGATCAACGAAGGCACGGTGGTGGTGGTGATCGATGCGGCCGAAGGCGCCGCGTCGGCACCCGCACCCGCGGCCGCACCCGCACCCGCACCCGCACCCGCACCCGCACCCGCACCGGCTGCGCCCGCGCCTGCCCCCGCGGCGGCTGCGCCTGCGCCCGCTGCTGACGGCGGCCCGATCACCGTCGTCGTGCCCGACATCGGCGACTTCGACGAAGTCGCCGTGATCGAGCTGCTGGTCAAGCCGGGCGACGTGGTCAAGGCCGAGCAGAGCCTGATCACGGTCGAGAGCGACAAGGCTTCGATGGAGATTCCGTCGTCGGCTGCCGGCACCGTCGAGGCGCTGCTGGTGAAGATCGGCGACAAGGTCGCCAAGGGCACGGCGATCGTCAAGCTCAAGGGTGCCGCCGGTGCGCCGGCCGCAGCGCCTGCGCCTACGCCTGCGCCGACATCCAGTGCGCCCGCTGCGAGCGCCCCGGCAGTGAGCGCGCCGCCCGCGCGCACGTCGCCGACCGCGGCCTTGCCGCCGCACGAGCCCAGCACGCCGACCGGCTCGCTGCCGCACGCTTCGCCGACCATCCGCAAGCTCGCGCGCGAACTCGGCGTGCCGCTGGCCGAGGTGAAGGGCAGTGGTCCCAAGGGCCGCATCACGCAGGCCGACCTGCAGGGCTTCGTCAAGGGCGTGATGTCCGGCGATGTGCGCACGCAGGCACAAGCCGCCAAGGCACCGGCCGCCTCGTCGGGCGGCGGCGCGGGCCTGGACCTGCTGCCCTGGCCCAAGGTCGACTTCGCGAAGTTCGGCCCCGTCGAGCGCAAGGACCTGTCGCGCATCAAGAAGATCAGCGGCGCGAACCTGCATCGCAACTGGGTGATGATTCCGCACGTCACCAACAACGACGAAGCGGACATCACCGAACTGGAAGCGCTGCGCGTGCAGCTCAACAAAGAGAACGAGAAGTCCGGCATCAAGGTCACGATGCTCGCCTTCGTGATCAAGGCGGTCGTCTCGGCGCTGAAGAAGTTCCCCGAGTTCAACGCCAGCCTCGATGGCGACGCGCTGGTCTACAAGCAGTACTTCCACATCGGCTTCGCGGCCGACACGCCCAACGGCCTGGTCGTTCCGGTGCTGCGCGATGCCGACAAGAAGGGCATCTTGCAGATCAGCTCCGAGATGAGCGAACTCGCCAAGAAGGCGCGCGACGGCAAGCTGGGCCCGGCCGACATGACCGGCGGCTGCTTCTCGATCAGCTCGCTGGGCGGCATCGGCGGCACGCACTTCACGCCCATCATCAACGCGCCCGAGGTCGCGATCCTGGGCCTGAGCAAGGGCTTCCAGAAGCCGGTCTGGGACGGCAAGCAGTTCGTGCCGCGCCTGACGCTGCCGCTGTCGCTGTCCTACGACCATCGCGTGATCGACGGCGCCTCCGCGGCGCGCTTCAACGCCTATCTCGCGGGCCTGCTGGCGGACTTCCGCCGCGCCTTGCTGTGATCGCAAGGAGCTGAACATGGCCCTCATCGACATCAAGGTTCCCGACATCGGCGACTTCGAATCCGTTGCCGTCATCGAGTTGCTGGTCAAGCCCGGCGACACGGTCAAGCCCGAGCAAAGCCTCATCACCGTCGAGAGCGACAAGGCCTCGATGGAGATCCCGTCGTCGCACGGCGGCGTGGTCAAGGAGATCTTGGTCAAGATCGGCGACAAGGTCAGCGAAGGCACGGTGATCGTCGTGGTCGAGGGCGAGGCCGCTGCCGCTGCCGCTGCGTCCGCGCCGGCTGCTACGGCACCAGCGCCCGCGGCGGCACCGGTCGCAGCGCCCGTGGCCGCGCCGGTCGCGGCCGCCACCTACGCCGGCGGCGTCGACCTCGAAGTCGATGTCGTCGTGCTCGGCGGTGGCCCCGGCGGTTACTCGGCGGCGTTCCGCGCCGCCGACCTCGGCCTCAAGGTCGCGCTGGTCGAGCGCTATGCGACGCTCGGCGGCGTGTGCCTGAACGTTGGCTGCATTCCGAGCAAGGCACTGCTGCACGTCGCCGCGGTGATGGACGAGGTCAAGCACTTCGCCGACGTCGGGGTCTCGTTCGGCGATGCGACGGTCGATCTCGACAAGCTGCGCTCGCACAAGCAGAAGGTGATCAACAAGTTCACCGGCGGCCTGGGCAGCATGGCGAAGATGCGCAAGGTCACGGTGGTGCGCGGCGTCGGTGCCTTCCTCGATGCGCAGCACTTGAAGATCGACGAGACCAGCGGCACGGGGCAGGAGAAGACCGGCAAGTCGCAGACCCTGCGCTTCAAGCGCGCGATCGTCGCGGCCGGCTCGCAGGCGGTGCGACTGCCTTTCCTGCCCAACGATGCGCGCATCGTCGACTCCACCGGCGCGCTCGAACTGCCGCCCAAGGTGCAGAAGATGCTGGTCGTCGGCGGCGGCATCATCGGCCTCGAAATGGGCACGGTGTTCTCGTCGCTCGGCGCGCGGCTCGATGTGGTCGAGATGCTCGACGGCCTGATGCAAGGCGCCGACCGCGATCTCGTGAAGGTCTGGCAGAAGATGAACGCACCGCGCTTCGACCGCGTGATGCTCAAGACCAAGACGGTGGGCGCCGAGGCCAAGCCCGACGGCATCTGGGTCAGGTTCGAAGGCGAGGGCGCACCGGCCGAGCCGCAGCGCTACGACCTCGTGCTGCAGGCCGTCGGCCGCAGCCCCAACGGCAAGAAGATCGGCGCCGAGAACGCCGGGGTCGCGGTGAGCGATCGCGGCTTCATCCCGGTCGATGTGCAGATGCGCACCAACGTGCCGAGCATCTTCGCGATCGGCGACATCGTCGGCCAGCCGATGCTGGCGCACAAGGCGGTGCACGAGGGCCATGTCGCGGCCGAAGTCATCGCCGGCGAACTGCAAGGCGATGCCGCGCTGGCGAAGAGCGCGTTCGACGCGCGCGTGATCCCGAGCGTGGCCTACACCGACCCCGAAGTCGCCTGGGTGGGCCTGACCGAGGACGAAGCCAAGGCCAAAGGCATCGCGATCAAGAAGGGTCTGTTCCCGTGGTCGGCCTCCGCGCGCGCGCTGGCCAACGGCCGCGACGAAGGCCACACCAAGCTGCTGTTCGACGCGGCCACGCACCGCATCCTCGGCGGCGGCATCGTCGGCACGCATGCCGGCGACATGATCGGCGAGATCGCGCTGGCCATCGAGATGGGTGCCGACGAGGTCGACATCGGCAAGACCATCCATCCGCATCCGACGCTGGGCGAGACCATCGGCCTGGCGGCCGAGGCGGCGCACGGCAGCTGCACCGACTTGCCGCCGCCGCGGCGCTGATCAGCAGCGGGCGGCGCCGTGCGCGCCGCCCGGCCGCAGCCGCCGGCTGATGCCCCACGCGGCGATCAGTGGCACGCTCAGCTCGAGCAACTCTTCCATCGCCCCGATCAGCACGTGCGGCGCCGCGGGCACCACGATCCCCAGCATCGGCGCATAGCCGTAGACCACGCGGTCGAGCAGCTTGGCCAGCACGATCGCCGCCACGAAGGTCGCGACCGTCACGCTCCAGGCTGTGCGCTGGCGCAGCTCGCGCCACATCGGCGGCACGAAACGCCGCAGCAGCAGCGTCAGCGCCGCGACCACGGTGCCGACGACGATCAGGCCCACGAGTTTCTGGCCCCACGGTGCCGCGCCCAGGTAGAAGCGCGTCTTGAGGATGCTGGCGTCGGTGAAGGCCTTGTGCCAGTCGAGTTCGCGCGCGCCGAAGGCGCCGAGCATCAGGCTGGTGGCGCCGAGGCTGGCGCGGCGGTCGTCGGGCAGGCGCTGCCACCAGACGGCGAACGCGACGACGAACCACAGCACCGCGCATGGCCACTCGATCGGGCCGCCTTCTGCGCTCAGCGCAACGAGCGCGTCGAGCGGCAGCACCAGCCACAGGCCGAGCGCGCCGGCGAGAGCCGCCAGGGGAATGCAAGTGACTGCCCATACGGACACCGCATCGGCGAAAGGGCGGCGCGCTGTTTCGCGTGCCGCGCGCTGCTCGACCACACGCCCAGGACAACCACGTACGGACATGAAGCCGCTGCGGCAACGCGCGTTCCCGCGCGTGCCCGGCACATCGGCGTGAAATCCGTCCCGCACGCAGGGCCGGGCTCAAGCGCGGCGCTCGCCCGGCCGAATACCATCCGGCCTCCAGCCTTGCGCCGTGTCCGGCGTTGCAGTCGACCGGGTCTTCGCGCCGCCATGCCGGTACTTCTTCCGATCGCTTTCCTCGCCATCCAGGCGGCGATCCTCCTCTTCGTTCCGTCGATCTCCACGGTCACGTCCTATCTCGCGATGGTCGTGGGGCCGCTGCTGGCCGCCGTCGCGCTCGTCTGGCGTTCGCGACGCGAGAGCGGCGCCGAGCGCCGCGGCTGGTGGGTCATCGCGCTGTCGATGATCGTCTGGTCGTTCGGCGCCTTCGGCAACTTCTGGTACGAGGTCATCGAGCAGCGCCAAAACGAGATGTATCGCGACGCGATGCTCGCGTTCAACCTCGCCGCCGTGCCGATCGCCTTCCTGCTGGCCGCCGACTGGCGGCCTAGCGGCCATCCGCTGGTGCGCGTGATCGATGCGGTGCTGGCGCTGGTGCTGGGCCATGCCTTCTTCCAGGCCACCTGGACGCTGGTGACCGCCGGCGGCGGCATGCCCGACGACGCCGGCGTGATGGCGATGGTGTGGATGTTCGACGCGCAAAACCTGTTCCTCGCGCTCGGCGCGCTGGTGCGCTGGCGCGCGGCCGAGGATGCGTCGGAGCGCAGCCTGTTCGGCGCGCTGTCGTCCTACCTGGCGATCTACCTCGGCATCGTCTATGTCAACAACCACTGGCTGGCCGGGAACCCCGACATCTCGCCGAACCTGAGTTCCGTCGTGACAGTGGCCTTCGCGGTGCTCGCCTGGCTGGCGCTGCGCGGCTCGTCGCACTCGCACGCACTGCGCCAGCCTCCGGCCGGCCTGGTGCGCGCGGTGCGCAGCGCGCGCCCGATCCTGCTGGCCGGCGTGCTGCTGATCGTCTCGCTGGTGCTGATCCGGGTCGACTACACATACGGCGCGGCCGGCGTGCTGATCGCGGTGATCGGCTACAGCCTTCGCAACACGCTGGCCGAGGTGCGCTACATCGAGCACGGCGAGATCCTGCAGCGTGAGCAGTCGGAGCTGCGCTCGATCGCCTGGACCGATGCATTGACCGGCGTCGCCAATCGCCGCGCGCTCGAGCACGCGCTCGGCGCGGCCGCGCGCCACGAGCAGCAGGGACAGCATCCGGTGGCGGTGCTGATGGTCGACATCGATCACTTCAAGCTGCTCAACGATCGCTACGGCCACATCGCCGGCGACGCCTGCCTGCGCGCCGTGGCCGAGGCGATGCGCCAGGCGCTGGCGCGCCCCGGCGACGTGCTGGCGCGCTATGGCGGCGAGGAGTTCATCGCCTTGCTGCACGAGGCCGACGCGGCCGGCGCGCGCGTCGTCGGCGAACGGCTGCGCGCGGCGGTCGAGGCGCTGGCGATCGAGCATGCGGACAGCCCGTTCGGCGTCGTGACGGTCAGCGTCGGCGTCGCCGGTGCGGTGCTGCACGACGCCGCGTCGGCCGATGCGCTGGTGCACGCGGCCGATCGCGCGCTCTACGAGGCCAAGTGCGACGGCCGCAATCGCGTCGCGATGGCGCGCGAGGCCGAGGCGCGCCAGGCCAGGAGCAGCGCGCCGTGAGGCGTCGCGGGCCGCTCGGCTTCACGCTGATCGAGGTGCTGGTCGCGATCGCGGTGGTCGCGATCCTGGCCGTGATCGCGCTGCCGAGCATCCAGCAGCCGATCGTGCGCGAGCAAGTCGTGCAGGCGGCGCGCTGGTCCGAGTTCGCGAAGGCGCGCGTCGCGGGCGTCTGGCTCGCCACCGCCAAGATGCCGCCCGACAACGCCGCGGCCAGCCTGCCGGCGCCCGATCGCATCGTCTCGACGCTGGTGAGCTCGGTCACGATCGAAGCCGGCGCGCTTCAGATCGTGTTCGGCAACTCGGCCAACGGCGCGCTCAAGGGCAAGACGCTGACGCTGCGCCCGGCCGTCGTCACCGACGCGCCGATGGTGCCGGTCTCGTGGATTTGCGCTCGTGCGCCCGTGCCGCCCAACATGACGGCACAGGGCACTGACCGCACCGACATCCCGGTGCAGTACCTGCCGCTCAATTGCCGCTGAAGCCGCTGAACTGCGGCCGCTAGGTGCTCAGCTGCTCGCGGATCGGCAGGTTGCGGATGCGCTTGCCGGTGGCCGCGAAGATCGCGTTGCACAGCGCCGGCGCGACCGGCGGCACGCCCGGCTCGCCCACGCCGCCCAGCGGCGCGTCGTAGTCGCCCGGGATCAGGTGCACGAAGATGCGCTTGGGCGCCGCGTTCATGCGCAGCACTTCGAACTGGTGGAAGTTGTCCTGCTCGACGCGCCCGTTCTTGAATGTGATCTCGCCGGACAGCGCGTTGCCGATGCCCATCATCACCGCGCCTTCCATCTGCGAGCGGATGCGCTCCGGGTTGACGATCGCGCCGCAGTCGACCGCGATGTCGACGCGCGGCACCGTCAGCTCGCCCTTGGGCCCGACCGCGACCTCGACCACCGTCGCGACATAGGTCGTGAAGCTGTAGTGCGCCGCGATGCCGCGCCCGCGGCCCTTGGGCAGCTTGCGATCCCACTCGGCCGCCTTCGCGGCCATGGTCGTCACGCGGCGCAGGCGGCCGATGTCGATCGGATACGCGGTCGGATCCTCGCCGTGGTTCCAGGTGTCGTTGACGCTGCGCGGATCGATCTTGCGCGCCGGCCCGAGCAGCTCGAGCAGGAAGTCCTTCGGGTCGCGTCCGGCCGCATGCGCCATCTCGCAGACGAACGACTGGATCGCGAAGGCATGCGGGATGTTCGACACCGAGCGGTACCAGCCGATGCGCGTGTGCGCCGCGGCCTCGGGGTTCTCGATGCGCATGTTGGGCAGCGTGAACGGCACGTTGGCCAGTCCCATGCCGAGCTCGATCGGCGACTCCAGCTTGGGGTCGGGCATGAACAGCGCCAGCAGCGTCGGGCCGACGCTGCGATGCAGCCACGCCGTCGGCTTGCCCCGGGCATCGAGCCCGGCCTCGAGGTGCTCGACCGAGACCGTGTGGTAGTACGAGTGGTGCAGGTCGTCCTCGCGCGTCCACACCACCTTGACCGGCTTGCCCTCGGTCTCGCGCGCGAGCAGCGCGGCCTCGGTCGCGAAGTCGCCCTTGCTCTTGCGACCGAAGCCGCCGCCCAGCAGCGTGACGTTGACCGTGACCTTGTCGATCGGCAGCTCGAGGCGCTTGGAGATGTCGGTGCGCACCGCCTGCGGGCTCTGGAACGGGCCCCAGACCTCGCAGCGGCCGTCCTTGATCTGCGCGGTCGCGGCCGGCGGCTCCATCGGCGCTTGCGTGATGTGCGGGATGTAGTACTGCGCCTTGACGGTCTTGGCGGCCGACTTCATCGCGGCGTCGACATCGCCGGCGGTGCGGATCACCGCGCCCGGCTGCGAGGCCGATTTCTCCATCGACGCGCGATACGGCCCCGAGTCGTAAGTCGCGTTCGGCCCCGCATCCCAGTCGAGCTTGAGCGCCTTGCGGCCCTGCATCGCCGCCCAGGTGCTGGTGGCGATCACCGCGACGCCCGACAGTGGCTGGAAGGCGCTGGGAATCGGCGAGCCCTTGATCTCGACGATCTTGACGACGCCTTTCACCTTGCTCGCTTCGGCGGCATCGAAGCCGCGCAGCGTGCCGCCGTAGACCGGCGTGCGCGCGATCACCGCGAACAGCATGTCGGGGCGTACGACGTCCTGGCCGTAGACCGCGCGGCCGGTCGTGATGTCGAAGCCGTCGACGATCGGAATCTTGCCCTTGCCGATGTAGCGGAACTCGGCCGGCTTCTTGAGCCGCAGGTCGGCGGTGGCCGGCACCGGCAGCGCGGCGGCATCCTTCGCGACCTCGCCGTAGCCGAGCGTGCGGCCAGTCTTGGTGTGCACGAGCTGGTGGTTGCGCGCCTTCACCTCGCTGGCCGGCACCTTCCAGCGCGCGGCCGCGGCGGCCTCGAGCATCTGACGCGCGGCGGCGCCGCAGCGGCGCATCGGCATGAAGAAGTGGCGCGTCGTGCGCGAGCCGTCGGTGTCCTGGTTGCCGTAGCGCGGCTCGTCGCCGGGCGCTTGCGCGATGCGCACCTTGGACCAGTCGGCCTCGAGCTCGTCGGCCAGGATCATCGGCACGCCGGTGCGCACGCCCTGGCCCATCTCGGCGCGATGGCAGGTGATGGTGACGATGCCGTCCGGCGCGATCGCGACGAACACCAGCGGGTTCTCGACCACGCCGTTGGGCATGCCGTAGGCGCCGTACTTGGGCGCTTCCTCGGCGACCACCTCGCCCGAGGCGCCGAGCGCGAGCACGAGGCCCGATGCGGCCGAGGCCGACAGGAACTCGCGGCGCGTGGTTTGAAGCGGCATGTCCATCTCATGCTCCCTTCTGGGTCGACTGACCCGAGGCCTGCTTGATCGCCGCCTTGATGCGCGTGTAGGTGCCGCAGCGACAGATGTTGCCGGACATCGCCGCCTCGATGTCGGCGTCGCTCGGCTTGGCATTGGTCTTCAGCAGCGCCGCGGCCTGCATGATCTGGCCCGACTGGCAGTAGCCGCACTGCGGCACGCCGTGCTCGCGCCACGCGACCTGCAGCGGGTGCTGGCCCTTGGGGTCCAGGCCCTCGATCGTCGTGATGCTCTTGCCGGTGACCGCGCTCATCGGCGTCTGGCAGGAGCGGATCGCGGTGCCGTCCATGTGCACCGTGCAGGCGCCGCACAGCGCGAGGCCGCAACCGAACTTGGTGCCGGTCATGCGCAAGTCGTCGCGCAGGTACCAGAGCAGGGGCATCTCGGGGTCGCCGTCGAAATTGCGCGGCGCGCCGTTCACCGTCAACGAAGCCATGATCCGGACCTCCTTCGTGGGGTGGGCGCAATCTATGCCTGCGCAGAAACCCATGCAAGCGCTCGGACTTGCCGCAAAGAAAAAGGGCAGCGAGATCGCTGCCCTTGGTTTGCGGTGGAGAAGCGAACGCTACTCGAGCCGCACTTCCACGCGGCGCGCTTCGGATGCGGCGCCGGCATCGAGCTGCTCGGGCTTCTTCAGGTCGATCTTGTCTTCGGCCACGCCCGCGGTCTTGAGCGCGTCGCGCACGGCGAGGGCGCGCTGCTTGGCGAGCTCGGCGTTCTTCTGCGCGTCGCCGGTGGAGTCGTGAAAGCCGCTGACCACGGCCTTCTTGCCGGCCGCGACGCCCTTGGCCACATCGGCCAGGGCTTCGGCCGCGCCGGGGGCGACAGCCGTCGAGGCGCTGGCGAAGTAGAACTTCACGACGCCGTTGTCGACCTTGATCGAAGCCACATCGCCGGCGGTGGCCGCCGCGGGCGCCACCACTGCCGGCGCGGCAGTTGCGGGCGCAGCGGCATGCGAGGTGCTCGCGCTGCCGCCGGCACCCGGCAGCAGCGGCACGATCAGCAGCGCGACGATGTTGATGATCTTGATCAGCGGGTTCACGGCCGGGCCGGCGGTGTCCTTGTACGGATCGCCGACCGTGTCGCCGGTCACCGCGGCCTTGTGCGCCTCGCTGCCCTTGCCGCCGTGGTGGCCTTCCTCGATGTACTTCTTCGCGTTGTCCCAGGCACCGCCGCCGGTGCACATCGAGATCGCGACGAACAGGCCCGTGACGATGGTGCCCATCAGCAGGCCGCCGAGCGCCGCGGGGCCGAGCAGCAGGCCGACGACGATCGGCACGATCACCGGCAGCAGGCTCGGAATGATCATTTCCTTGATCGCGGCCGAGGTCAGCATGTCGACGGCTTTGCCGTACTCGGGCTTGCCGGTGCCTTCCATGATGCCGGGGATGTCGCGGAACTGGCGGCGCACTTCCTCGACCACGGCGCCGGCGGCGCGGCCCACGGCCTCCATCGCCATCGCGCCGAAGAGATAGGGAATCAGGCCGCCGATGAACAGGCCCACGATCACCATGTGGTTGCTGAGATCGAAGCTCACCGACTTGCCGGCCGCGTCGAGCGCGTGCGTGTAGTCGGCGAACAGCACCAGCGCGGCGAGGCCGGCCGAGCCGATCGCGTAGCCCTTGGTGACGGCCTTGGTGGTGTTGCCCACCGCGTCGAGCGGGTCGGTGATGTCGCGCACCGAGTCCGGCATCTCGGCCATCTCGGCGATGCCGCCCGCGTTGTCGGTGATCGGGCCGTAGGCGTCGAGCGCGACGACGATGCCGGCCAGGCTCAGCATCGAGGTCGCCGCGATCGCGATGCCGTACAGGCCCGCGAGCCAGAAGGCGCTGATGATCGCCAGGCACACGAAGATCACCGGCCAGGCGGTCGACTTCATGCTCACGCCCAGGCCCGCGATGATGTTGGTGCCGTGGCCGGTGGTCGAGGCCTTGGCCACGTGCTTGACCGGCGCGTAGTCGGTGCCGGTGTAGTACTCGGTGATCCACACCAGCAGCGCGGTCAGCACCAGGCCCACGACCGCGGCGCCGAACAGGCGCAATTGCGTGCCGTCGGCATAGATCGCGTTGTCGGGCATCACCCACTTGGTGATGAAGTAGAAGCCGATCAGCGAGATCACGCCGGCGACGATCAGGCCCTTGTAGAGCGCGGGCATCACGTTCTTCATGCCCGGCGTGGCCTTGACCGCGCCGCAGCCGATGATCGACGCGATGATCGAGAAGCCGCCCAGCGCGAGCGGGTAGAGCACCGCCTCCATCGCGAATGCGCTGACCATCAGCGCACCGAGCACCATGGTCGCGATCAGCGTGACGGCGTAGGTCTCGAACAGGTCGGCGGCCATGCCGGCGCAGTCGCCGACGTTGTCGCCCACGTTGTCGGCGATCACCGCCGGGTTGCGCGGATCGTCTTCCGGAATGCCGGCCTCGACCTTGCCCACCAGGTCGGCGCCGACGTCGGCGCCCTTGGTGAAGATGCCGCCGCCCAGTCGCGCGAAGATCGAGATCAGGCTGGCGCCGAAGGCAAAGCCCATCAGCGGCTTGAGCGCGTTCGACAGCGGCGCGGTCGGCGTGACCTGGCCGTTGGCGGTGAGGAACCAGAACAGCCCGCCGACGCCCAGCAGGCCCAGGCCGACCACCAGCATGCCGGTGATCGCGCCGCCCTTGAAGGCGACGTCGAGCGCGGGCGCCATGCCCTTGGTCGCGGCCTGCGCGGTGCGCACGTTGGCGCGCACCGAGACGTTCATGCCGATGAAGCCGCAGGCGCCCGAGAGCACCGCGCCGATCACGAAGGCCACTGCGGTCTGCAGTCCGATGAACAGGCCGATCAGCACCGCCAGCACGACGCCGACGATCGCGATCGTGCGGTACTGCCGTGCGAGGTAGGCCGCGGCGCCTTGCTGCACCGCCAGCGCGATCTCCTGCATGCGGGCATTGCCCGCCTCCTGCTTCAGGATCCAGCTGCGCTGGATGAAGCCGTACGCCACCGCGGCAAGGCCGCACACCAGCGCGAAAACGAGCGCCCAGGAACTCGACATGAAGAAGATCTCCTTGTCCTCTGGTTGAGGATTCCTCGATTGATTGATGCGCTGCCGCTTCTTGATCGGATCGCGGGTGGACCCTGGCGGAGTCGCCGCGGCATGCTAGGGGAGGCAGGCAGGCGTGGCAACGCGTTCGCCCTGGGTGTTTTCCTGCGGTGAACAACGTCGCCTCGGCGTCGCGGGTGTCAGGCCACGACAAGCTCGGCCCGTAGAATCCGGGTTTCCCCGCAGTCTTTCCCGCAGTTCACAAGCATCGAGACAACCATGAGCCTGCACAGCGTGACGCCCGGCGCGAAGGCGCCTGACCAGTTCAACGTGATCATCGAGATTCCGATGAACGCCGACCCGATCAAGTACGAGGTCGACAAGGAGACGGGCGCGCTGTTCGTCGATCGCTTCATGAGCACGGCGATGCACTACCCGTGCAACTACGGCTACATCCCGCAGACGCTGTCGGACGACGGCGATCCGGTCGACGTGCTGGTGATCACGCCGTTCCCGCTGGTGCCGGGCGTGGTGGTGACCTGCCGCCCGATCGGCATCCTGAAGATGGAAGACGAGGCCGGCGGCGACGCCAAGCTGCTCGCGGTGCCGATCGACAAGATCCTGCCGATCTACACCCACTGGCAAAAGCCCGAAGACATGAACCCGCTGCGCCTGAAGCAGATCCAGCACTTCTTCGAGCACTACAAGGACCTCGAGCCGGGCAAGTGGGTCAAGGTGATCGGCTGGGACGGCCCGGAGGCCGCGAAGGACGAGATCCGCAGCGGCATCGCCGCCTACGGCAAGAAGGCTGACTGACAGGCTGACTGACACGCCAGCCACGCGGCGCGGCGCACGCCGCGGGCCTCGCTACACTGCCGGTCACTGTCTCAGATGATCGGCCCACGAGGCCCGAAAGTGTGTCCATGACTGCTGTGAAGCTTTCAACTCCCTTCGGCCGCCTTCGCGCGGCCGTTGTCGTTTCTGGGCTCGCGCTCGCCGCGACGCTTTCTCTCGCGGCCACCCCGGCCAAGCTGCCCGCGGGCATGCAGGCGGTGACCGAGGTCGAGGGCATCCAGGAGATCCGCTTGGCCAACGGCTTGCAGCTGCTGCTCGCGCCCGACGACTCCAAGCCCACGACGACGGTCAACCTGACCTACCACGTCGGCTCGCGCCACGAGAACTACGGCGAGACCGGCATGGCGCACCTGCTGGAGCACCTGATCTTCAAGGGCTCGCCCAAGCATCCGATGGTGTGGGGCGAGTTCAGCAAGCGCGGCCTCAAGGCCAATGGCAGCACCTGGTTCGACCGCACGAACTACTTCGCGAGCTTCGCGGCCAACGACGACAACCTGCGCTGGTATGTCGGCTGGCTGGCCGACTCGATGGTCAACAGCTACATCGCGCGCAAGGACCTCGATTCCGAAATGACGGTGGTGCGCAACGAGATGGAGATGGGGGAGAACGATCCCCAGCGCATCCTCTACCAGCGCCTGCTGTCGGCGATGTTCGACTGGCACAACTACGCCAAGGACACGATCGGCGCGCGCGCCGACGTCGAGAACGTCGACATCGGCCGGCTGCAGGCCTTCTATCGCCTCTACTACCAGCCCGACAACGCGACGCTGATCGTCTCGGGCAAGTTCGACCAGGCCAAGGTGCTGGCGTGGGTGCAGCAGACCTTCGGTGCGATCCCGAAGCCGAAGCGCGTGCTGCCCAAGCTCTACACGCTCGATCCGTCGCAAGACGGCGAGCGCGTGATCCACGTGCGCCGCGTCGGCGGCACGCCGCTGCTGTATGCCGGCTATCACACGCCGGCCGGCGGCCATGCCGACACGGCGGCGCTCGACATGCTCGAGCTGATCTTCGGCGACGCGCCGGCCGGGCGGCTGCACAAGCGACTCGTCGAGACGCGTCTCGCGTCCAGCGTCGGTGCCGAGAACTTCAGCTTCCACGATCCGAGCGCGGCGCTGTTCGTCGCGGTGCTCGGCCCTGAGCATGACGTCGACAAGGCGCGAGACGCGATGCTCGGCGCGCTGGAGTCGGTCGCGCGCGAGCCGATCACGGCCGAGGAACTCGAGCGCGCGCGCACCAAGTGGCTCAAGGGCTGGGAGCAGCAGTTCTCCAATCCGGAAGAGGTGGGCGTGAGCCTGTCGGAGGCGATCGCGCTGGGCGACTGGCGCTTCTTCTTCCTGCAGCGCGACCGCGTCGCCAAGGTCACGCTGGCCGAGGTGCAGCGCGTCGCCGAGCAGGTGCTGCTGCCGTCGAACCGTACGCTGGCGCGCTACGAGCCGACGGCCGAACCGAAGCGTGCGCCGGCGCCGGCGACGATCGACATCGCCGCGCAGTTCAAGGACTGGAAGCCGGCCGCCGCGGCCACCGCGGTCGCGGCCTTCGATGCCTCGCCGGCCAACATCGACGCGAAGACGCAGAAGGCCCAGCTCGCCAGCGGCCTGAAGCTCGCGCTGCTGCCCAAGCCGACGCGCGGCAATGCGGTGCGCGCGACGCTGGTGCTGCGCTTCGGCGACGAGAAGAGCCTGGCCAACCAGGGCGACGTGCCCGAGATGGTTGCGGCGATGCTCGACAAGGGCACGCCCAAGCTGAGCCGCCAGCAGATCCAGGACAAGCTCGACGCGCTCAAGACCGAGCTGAAGATCACGCCCTCGATCGGCGCGGTGACGCTGAGCTTCGCGTCGCGTCGCGACACGATCGTGCCGGCGATCGCGCTGGCCGGCGAGCTGCTGCGCGAGTCGAACTTTCCGCCGGCGGTGCTCGAGGAGCTGCGCGGCCAGGGCCTGACCGCGATCGAACAGCAACGTCACGAGCCTGAAGCGGTGACCGAGAACGCGATGGCACGCCACGGCGATCCGTATCCGCGCAGCGACGTGCGCCATGCACGCACGTTCGACGAGCAGGTTGCCGACCTGAAGGCGGTGACGCCCGAGCAGCTCAGTGCCTTCCATCAGCGCTTCTACGGCGCGTCGAACGGCGAGTTCGCGGCCGCGGGTGATTTCGATGCGGCGGCGGTGCGCCAGGCGCTCGAATCGGCGTTCGGCAACTGGCGCAGCTCGCAGGCGTATGCGCGCGTCACCGATCCGGCGCATGCGATCCCGCCGACGCTGATGAAGCTGCCGACGCCCGACAAGCAGAACGCGCTGATGCTGGTCAAGCAGGCCGGCGTGCCGCTGACCGACCTCGATGCCGACTATCCGGCGCTGACGACGGCCAACTATCTGCTCGGCGGCAGCGGCAGTTCGCGCCTGTGGACGCGCATCCGCGAAAAGGAAGGCCTGTCTTACGGCGCCGGCAGCTTCATGAAGTGGGGCCAGTTCGAGCCGAACACCAGCTGGGGTGCCTATGCGATCTTCGCGCCGCAGAACCGGCCCAAGGTCGAGAAGGCGTTCCGCGAGGAAGTGGCGCGTGCATTGAAAGACGGCTTCACCGCGGCTGAACTTGCCGAGGCCAAGCGCGGCCTGATCAGCAAGCGCCGCCTCGCGCGCGCCCAGGACGATGCGCTTGCGGCGGGCCTGGCCGGCAACCTCTACCTCGGTCGGGATTTCGCGGTGTCGCAGAAGGTCGACGACGCGATCGCCGCGCTGACGCTGGAGCAGGTGAACGCGGCGCTGCGCAAGTACGTGAAGCCCGACAACTTCGTGCTCGCGTTCGGCGGCGACTTCAAGGAGTGAGTCGCTTGAACGGCGAGCGCTGTTCGAGCTCGTCGACATAGGCCTCGACGCCGGCGCCCTCGCGCTCCAGGAAGCGCGCGACGGCGTCGGCGAAGGCTGGATGCGCGAGCCAGTGCGACGAATACGTGCGCACCGGCTCGAGCCCGCGGGCCATCTTGTGCTCGCCTTGCGCGCCGCCTTCGAAGCGCGCGTAGCCGTTCGCGATGCACCAGTCGATCGGTGCGTAGTAGCAGGCCTCGAAGTGCAGGCAGCGCACCTGCTCGAGCGCGCCCCAGTAGCGGCCATAGGCAACGTGCTGCTGCGGATCGAGCGCGAGCAGCGAGCAGCCGATGCGCTCGTCGCCGTGTCGTGCGATGAACAGCAGCCAGTGCTCGGGCATCTCGCGCGCCATCTGCTCGAAGAACTCGCGCGTCAGATAGGGCGTCGAGCGGTGCTCGCGATAGGTACGCACGTAGCAGCGGTAGAAGAAGTCCCAGTCCTCGTCGGTGATCCGATCGCCCGGCAAGGTCTGCAGCGTGACGCCGGCTTCGCGCACGTAGCGGCGCTCCTGGGCGATCTTGCGGCGCTTGTCGCGCGTGAGGCTGGCGAGGAAATCGTCGAAGTCGCGATAGGGCTGTGATGTCCGGTTGCGCCAGTGGAACTGGACGGTGCTGCGTTCGAGCCAGCCTTGCTCGTTGGTGGCGCGCTGGTCGGCCTCGTCCAGGAACAGCAGATGGACGGACGACAACTGCTGCGCCCGCGCGAACTGCTCGATGCCATCGACCAGCGCGGCACGCGCCGCGTCGTCGATCGCCAGCAGCCGGCTGCCCGGCACCGGCGTGAACGGCACCGCGCCGAGCAGCTTGGGGTAGTAGGGCTGGCCGGCGCGCTCCCACGCGTCGGCCCAGGCCCAGTCGAACACGTATTCGCCGTAGCTGTGCGTCTTCAGGTACAGCGCCGCGGCGGCGACCAGCGCGCCGTCGTGCTCCAGCGTCGCGAAGCAAGGTGTCCATCCGGTGTCGGGCACGGCGCTGGCCGAGTCGTGCAGCGCGCACAGGAAGGCATGGCGCAGGAAGGGCGTCGGCGACGGGCTCGCGGCGAGCAGCGCGTCCCATGCGACGGCCTCGATCTCGTGCGGGTCGGCCGCGATGCGCATCACGAGCGCGTCGGGGCGGGCGCTACCATCGGCGTGAGCATTTCGCGTTTCGTGATCCTTCATGGCCTCGTCGTCTTCCACGCTTCCTGTCGCGCTCCTGCAGTTCAACGCCACCGTAGGCGATCTCGAAGGCAATGCGCGCCGCATCGCCACGATGGCACGCGAGGCCTACGAGGCCGGCGCACGGCTCGTCGTGACACCGGAACTCGCGCTGACCGGCTATCCGCCCGAAGACCTGCTGCTGCGTCCGGCCTTCATGCAGGCTTGCGACGCGGCGCTGATGCAGCTGGCGGCATCGCTGGCTGACCTGCCCGGGTTGCATCTCGTCGTCGGCCATCCCAAGACGCTCGGCGACGATGTTCGCACGCGCTCCATGGCCGTGCTGCGACGGGTGAATGCGGCCTCGGTGCTGCGTGCCGGCCAGGTGGTCGGCGAGTACGCCAAGCGCGAGCTGCCCAACTACCAGGTGTTCGACGAGCGCCGCTATTTCGCGACCGGCCGTGAACTCGGGCTCGGGCCGCTGGTCGTCGATGTCGAGGGCTTCAAGGTCGGCGTGCTGATCTGCGAGGACGCCTGGTTCGACGAACCCGGCGCCGCCGCCAAGCTCGCCGGCGCGCAGGCGCTGGTCGTGCTCAATGCGTCGCCGTTCCACCTCGGCAAGGCGGCCGAGCGCGAGGCACGCATGGCCGAACGCGCGCGGGCGCTCGGCTTGCCGCTGGCGTATGCGCATCTCACCGGTGGCCAAGACGAGATCGTGTTCGACGGCGCCTCGTTCGCGGTCGATGCGAGTGGCGCGGTGCGCGCGCGGGCGAGCAGCTTCGAGGAGCAGGTGCTGCATCTGCGATTCGCGGCCGACGGCAATGCGAGCGGCGAGGTTGCTGCCTTGCCGGGCGAGGAGGCCCAGGCCTGGGGCGCGTTGGTCACCGGCGTGCGCGACTACCTCGGCAAGAACGGCTTTCCGGGCGCGATCATCGGCTTGTCGGGCGGCATCGATTCGGCGCTGGTGCTCGCGATCGCGGTCGACGCGCTCGGCGCTGACAAGGTGCGCGCGGTGATGATGCCTTCGCCCTATACGGCCGACATCTCCTGGATCGACGCGCGCGAGATGGCCAAGCGCCTGGGCGTGCGCTACGACGAGATCGCGATCGCGCCGATGTTCGACGCCTTTCGCCAAAGTCTCGCGGCCGAGTTCGCCGGCCTGCCCGAGGACGCGACTGAAGAGAACATCCAGGCGCGCGTGCGCGGCACGTTGCTGATGGCCTTGTCGAACAAGAGCGGCCGCATCGTGCTGACCACCGGCAACAAGAGCGAGATGGCGACCGGCTACTGCACGCTCTATGGCGACATGGCCGGCGGCTTCGCGGTGATCAAGGACGTCGCCAAGACGCTGGTCTACCGGCTCGCGAACTGGCGCAATGCCCAAGCGGTGTCTCGAGGCGAGGAGCCACCGATCCCCGAGCGCATCATCACGCGCCCGCCTTCGGCCGAGTTGCGTCCGGACCAGGTCGACCAGGACAGCCTGCCGCCCTACGACGTGCTCGATGCGATCCTCGCGCTCTACATGGAAGAAGATCGTTCGGTCGACGAGATCGTCGCGAAGGGCTTCGAGCGCACCACGGTGGAGCGGGTCACGCGGCTCATCAAGGTCAACGAGTACAAGCGGCGCCAGGCGCCGGTCGGCATTCGCATCACGCACCGCTCGTTCGGCAAGGACTGGCGCTATCCGATCACGTCCAAGTTCCGCGCCTGACGTGCTTAAATCGGCTTGAATCAACCTTCGCGTTCCGGAGCCCGCCATGAAGCAGATCACCGCCGTCATCAAGCCGTTCAAGCTCGAGGAGGTGCGCGAGTCGCTCGCCGATGTCGGCGTGTCCGGCCTGACCGTCACCGAGGTCAAGGGGTTCGGTCGCCAGAAGGGCCACACCGAGCTCTATCGCGGCGCCGAGTACGTGGTCGACTTCCTGCCCAAGGTGAAGGTCGAGGTGGTCGTCAAGGACAGCGATGTCGAACGCTGCATCGAAGCCATCGTCAAGGCCGCCAAGACCGGCAAGATCGGCGACGGCAAGATCTTCGTGACGCCGGTCGAGCAGGTGGTGCGCATCCGCACCGGCGAGACGGACGAGTCGGCGGTCTGAGCGCTCAGTTGCGCATTCAGATGCGCGTGTAGTCGTCGGCCGCTCGCGCACTCGGGACGAGTTGCGCGAGCCGGTTGACCAAGCGCTCGGGATCGTCGTCCGCCACCAGCAGCGCGCGCACGTTCTCGCCGAGGAAGCCCTCGGTCACCGAGCGATCCAGGAAGGCCAGCAGGCCGTCGTAGTAGCCCTCGATGTTGAGCAGGCCGATCGGCTGGTCGTGGTAGCCGAGCTGGCGCCAGGTCCAGACCTCGAACAACTCCTCGAATGTGCCGATGCCGCCCGGCAGCGCGATGAAGGCATCGGCGCGCGCGGCCATCATCTGCTTGCGCTGGTGCATCGTCTCGACGACATGCAGCTCGCTCAAGGCGCGGTGTCCGACCTCGCGCTCCATCAGCGAGCGCGGGATCACGCCGCAGACGAAGGCGCCGGCGTCAAGGGCCGCATCCGCGACGATGCCCATCAGGCCGACATTGCCGCCGCCGTAGACGAGCCGGTCGCCGCGCGCGGCGATCGCGGTACCGGTGCGGCGCGCCGACTCGGCATAGGCCGGGCGGTGACCCGGGCGCGAACCGCAGTAGACGCAGAAGGACAGCGAGGCGGAAGCGTTCATCGTCAGCGCAGGAAGTTGTGCCACAGCGCGGCAACCCAGATGCCGCCGCACAGCATCAGCGACAGAAGCACCGCCGCACTGGCGATGTCCTTGGCGCGCTTGGAAAGGTCGTGCAGCTCGTAGCTGACGCGATCGATCGCCGCCTCGACGCTCGAATTGAGCAGCTCGACGATCATCACCAGCAGCACCGAGCCGACCAGCAGTGCGACCTCGACCCAGCCGCGGCCGACCCAGAACGCGGCGGGCATCAGCACCACGGCCAGCCAGACTTCCTGGCGGAAGGCGCTTTCGCCCTGGTAGGCGGAGCGCAGTCCGGCGATCGAATAGCCGAGGGCGCGCCAGATGCGGTCGAGGCCGGTGCGGCCTTTGTAGGGGTTGCCATTCATCGGGAGGGATCCTATCGGGCGCAGATCACCGCTTCGCGACAACCGGCCGCCAGGTGATCAGTCGCGTGCCGCACAGCGCGTCGTGCGGGAACTGGCGCGTCGGATGCAGCTTCGTCAGCAGCGCGTAGCCGGCGATCCAGCCGAGCACGATCGCGGCAGCCGTGCCGCCACCGACGTTGATGAGACCCTTGGCGCCGACATAGGCCAGCGGCGGCAGCAGCCAGATCCAGCTGGCCAGATAGCGCGCGAGTGCGCGTGGCTGCGAGACCGGCTTCCCCTCGGCAGTGACCAGGCGCACATGCCAGGTCTTCATCGCCAGCGTCTGGCCGCCATGCGACCAGAACCAGGCGAAGTAGATGCCCAGCACGACGAACAGGAAGGCCATGCTGGCCTCGCGCAGGTAGAGCGCGTGGCGCTGCTGGGTCAGCGTGGAGAACAGGTACTCGGCCATCATCACGACGCCGAACAGCAGCACGCCTTCGTAGAAGAAGGCGGCCATGCGGCGGCGCAGGCTGGGCGTCTGCAAGGAATCGTCGGACATGAGGCGGGCAAAGCGTCGCGGCCCGAGGTGCCGGGCCGCAAAGTCCGCGAGCCTATCAGGACGGGCCGTCACCGGCCGATTGGCGGGCTGTCAGCGCTGCTGCGTCGCCGGTTCGGCGGCTGCGGCCTGCGGGCCGCGCTGCGGCAGCAAGGTGTTGCTGTCGACGAAGCCGGGCGTCGCCGCGATCTTGGGCATGCCTGGCTGCTGGTGCAGCGGTGGCGTGGCCGGCTGCGAGATCGGGCGCGTGGTCGCACCTGGCTTGGCCTGCACGGTCGACGGCGCGACCGGGCGGGGCCGGGCGGTGTCGAGCGGGCTGGGAACGGTGTTGACCTTGGGCTGCGGGCCGGTCGCGGTCGTCTGCGCCTTGGCGGCCTTGGTCGCCGCGGCCGACTTGGGCGCGGCATTGGCCTTTCGCGCATCGTTGCGCGCAGTGGCGGCGAGCTGCTTGCGCTGGTCCTCGGGCAGTTCCTGATAGGCCTGCCAGCGGGCTTGACGCTCCTCGGTCGGCAATTGCTTGGCGCCCTGGTAGTTCAGGCGCGCCTGGCCACGCTGCTGCGGGCTGAGCTTGGCCCAGTCGGCCATGCGTTCCTGGACGCGGGCCCGTTCCTCGGGCGACATCTTGTCGAAGCGCGACGTGACCTCGATCCACTTCTGCTTGCGCGGACCATCCATGCCGCTCCATTCGCGCTCGAGCGGCTTGAGGGCATTGCGCTGCGCGGGGCTCAGCTGGGACCAGTTCGGCCCGGCGGCGTCGGGCGCGGCGATGGCGGCTCCGGCGAGCAGAGCCGCGGTGACAAGGGCGAGCAGGCGACGCGTGGTCATCGGGTCGGAAACTCAGTCGGCCGGCTGGCGCAAGAACTCGGCAAAGCCCGGATCGGCATAGGCCGCCGGCGGAAGATCGTCCGACAGCAGCGCCGCGTCGATCTCGGCGGCATCGGCCGCTTGTTCGTCATCGCTCTGGATCTGCACCGTGACCATGCCGACGACCAGCGCGACGACCGGAAGCAGGGCGGCCAGGCGCCACCAGCCTGGCGAATCGCCACCGCCCAGTGCCAGCGTCTTGCGACCGGCACCGACAACCGCCGGCGCGGTGCTCGGTGCCACTGCACGCGTCTTGGCCCGTGCGCGCTCCAGCGCCTGCTGGCGGGCAACACGCAGACGTTCATTGATGTCGTGCGGGAGGTCGGCGCTGCGTTCGGTCAGGCGTGCGGCCACGCGCAGGGCGAAGCGGGCCTCGCGGGCCTCGTGCTCGAGCGGAGAGATGACGGCGGTCGATCGGTTCATGGTGCAACACCCTTCGCCCTGAGGGCCTTGGCCAAGGCATGTACTGCGCGTGAGCAGTGCGTCTTGACGCTGCCTTCGGAACAACCCATGGCAGCTGCCGTCTCGGCGACGTCGAGTTCTTCCCAGTAACGCAAGAGGAAAGCCTCGCGTTGACGCGCCGGCAGGCGGCCGACCTCTTCGTCGATGGTTAGCAGGAACTGCGCCCGCTGCACGGCATCGGCGGCGCTTTCGACGCCTTCGCCGGTGCCGAGCGCCAGAGTTTCCAGCAGGTCGAAATCGCCGTCGCCGCCCTCGGGCTCGAAATCCGAGAACGATTGCATGATCGCGCCGCGCACCTTCTGACGACGGAAGTGATCCATCGTCGCGTTCGAAAGGATGCGCTGGAACAGCAGCGGCAACTCGGCGGCCGGCCGGTCGGCGTACTTCTCGGCCAGCCGGATCATCGAGTCCTGCACGATGTCGAGCGCGGCGTCGTCATCGCGAACGGCGTAAACGGCGCGCTTGAAGGCCCGTTTCTCGACGCTCTTGAGGAAATCGCTGAGTTCGTTGTCGGAGGCCAAGGGGGCGGGCTGTCGCTCGGGCGAAATCGCGGCGGATTATGTCATCGGGCCATGCACCGCCATGGCGCGGTCCTAGCGCAGTGCATAATGCTGCTTCGCACAACGCATTTTGGGTCTTCATTGGCCGCCTGACCCGGGCGTCCGATCAGTTGACCGCGCAGGTTCCACACCCGCCTCACAAGGGCGCGGAGAGGAGCACCGAAGGTTCTTCGTTAGAGAACAACCAAGAGGTTCGAAATGGACATGTCTGCCGCGGAAGTCAAGCGTGCCGCTACGGCACAACCGCACCCCCCCTCCAAGGAGCTGAACGGCTCCGACATCCTCGTCCGCTGCCTGCAGGCAGAAGGTGTGAAGCACCTCTGGGGCTACCCCGGTGGCGCCGTGCTCTACATCTACGACGCGCTCTACAAGCAAGACACCATCGAGCACGTGCTCGTCAGGCACGAGCAGGCCGCGATCCATGCCGCCGACGGCTATGCGCGCGCGACCGGCGAGGTCGGCGTCGCACTGGTGACTTCGGGGCCGGGCGTCACGAATGCCATCACCGGCATCGCGACCGCCTACATGGACTCGATCCCGATGGTGATCATCACCGGCCAGGTCCCGACACCGGCCATCGGCCTCGACGCCTTCCAGGAATGCGACACCGTGGGGATCACGCGCCCCATCGTGAAGCACAACTTCCTGGTCAAGGACGTGCGCGACCTGGCCCTCACGATCAAGAAGGCCTTCCACATCGCCCGCACCGGCCGTCCCGGCCCGGTCGTGGTCGACATCCCGAAGGACGTCTCGCTCAAGGCCACCGCGTTCCACTACCCCGAGCGCGTCGAGATGCGCTCGTACAACCCGGTGCGCAAGGGCCATAGCGGCCAGATCCGCAAGGCGGTGTCGCTGTTGCTGGCGGCCAAGCGGCCCTACATCTACACCGGCGGCGGCGTGATTCTGGGCAATGCCAGCGCCGAGCTGCGCGAGCTGGTCAACCTGCTGGGCTACCCCTGCACCAACACGCTGATGGGCCTGGGCGCCTTCCCGGCGACCGATCCGCGCTTCCTCGGCATGCTGGGCATGCACGGCACCTACGAAGCGAACATGACGATGCAGAACTGCGACGTCCTGCTCGCCGTCGGCGCCCGCTTCGACGACCGCGTGATCGGCAATCCCAAGCACTTCGCCTCGGTCGAACGCAAGATCGTCCACATCGACATCGATCCGTCGTCGATCTCCAAGCGCGTCAAGGTCGACATTCCCATCGTCGGCGACGTCAAGGACGTGCTGCAGGAGCTGATCGCGCAGATCAAGGAAGCGCAGGCCCGGCCCGACGCGGCATCGATCAACGCCTGGTGGAGCCAGATCAACGACTGGCGCAAGAAGGACTGCCTGTCGTTCAAGCGCAGCAACGAGGTGATCAAGCCGCAGGCCGTGGTCGAGAAGCTCTGGGAGCTCACGCGCAACACCGACTGCTACATCACCTCCGACGTCGGCCAGCACCAGATGTGGGCCGCGCAGTTCTATCGCTTCGACGAGCCGCGTCGCTGGATCAATTCCGGCGGCCTGGGCACGATGGGGGTGGGCCTGCCGTACGCCATGGGCATCAAGCTCGCCAAGCCGGACTCCGATGTCTTCTGCATCACCGGCGAGGGCTCGATCCAGATGTGCATCCAGGAGCTTTCGACCTGCCAGCAGTACAAGACGCCGGTCAAGATCATCAGCCTGAACAACCGCTACCTCGGCATGGTGCGGCAGTGGCAGGAACTCGATTACGGCGGTCGCTACTCGCACAGCTACATGGACGCGCTGCCCGACTTCGTCAAGCTCGCCGAGGCCTACGGGCACGTCGGCCTGCTGGTCGAGAAGCCTTCGGACATCGAGCCCGCGCTGCGCGAGGCGATTCGCCTGAAGGACCGTACCGTCTTCCTCGACGTGCGCACCGACCCGACCGAGAACGTCTGGCCGATGGTGCAGGCCGGGAAGGGCATCTCCGAGATGCTGCTGGGCTCCGAGGACCTCTAAGGCCGCAACGCCGGGCGTTGCAAGGGCGCGGGGCTTTCCGGCACCGCGCCAGGCGCAGCGCAAGGCGAAGCAGCCGGTCCGACGAGCGAATTCGTCCAATCATCAACGGCGTGGCCAAGGGCCGGCGGTTACCGCCGACGGCTTGAAGAGCGCGTCCCACGATCGTGAAACACATCATTGCCCTCTTGCTGGAGAACGAGCCCGGAGCCCTCTCCCGCGTGGTCGCGCTGTTTTCAGCGCGCGGCTACAACATTGAAAGCCTCACCGTCGCGACCACCGAGGATCCCTCGATGTCGCGCATGACCATCGTCACCACCGGCAGCGACGAGGTGATCGAGCAGATCACCAAGCACCTGAACCGGCTGATCGACGTGGTCAAGGTCGTCGACCTGACCGAAGGCGCCTACCTCGAACGCGAGCTCATGCTCATCAAGGTGCGTGCGGTCGGCAAGGAGCGCGAGGAGATGAAGCGCATGGCCGACATCTTCCGCGGGCGCATCATCGACGTCACCGAGAAGACCTACACGATCGAGCTGACCGGCGATACCTCCAAGCTCGACGCATTCATCGAGGCGGTGGATCGCACCGCCATTCTGGAAACCGTGCGCACCGGCACCAGCGGGATCGGTCGCGGCGAGCGCATCCTGCGCGTCTGATTGAACGAACCCCGCAGTATTTCGATTGGAGAAGCGAACATGAAGGTCTATTACGACAAGGACACCGATCTCTCCCTCATCAAGGGCAAGAAGGTCACGATCGTCGGCTACGGCTCGCAGGGCCACGCGCACGCGCAGAACCTCAACGACAGCGGCGTCAAAGTGACGGTCGGCCTGCGCAAGGGCGGTGCCTCGTGGCACAAGGTCGAAAAGGCCGGCCTCCAGGTCGCCGAAGTGGCCGAGGCAGTGAAGGGCGCCGACGTCGTGATGATCCTGCTGCCCGACGAGCAGATCGCCACCGTCTACAAGAACGACATCGAGCCGCACATCCGCGAAGGCGCGTCGCTCGCTTTCGCGCACGGCTTCAACGTGCACTACGGCCAGGTCATTCCACGTGCCGACCTCGACGTCTGGATGGTCGCGCCCAAGGCCCCGGGCCACACGGTGCGCAACACCTACGTTCACGGCGGCGGCGTGCCGCACCTGGTGGCCGTGCATGCCGACAAGTCGGGCAAGGCGCGTGATCTCGCGCTGAGCTACGCGGCGGCCAACGGCGGCGGCAAGGCCGGCATCATCGAGACCAACTTCCGCGAAGAGACCGAGACCGATCTGTTCGGCGAGCAGGCCGTGCTGTGCGGCGGCACCGTCGAGCTGATCAAGGCCGGCTTCGAGACCCTGGTCGAGGCCGGCTACGCGCCCGAGATGGCCTATTTCGAGTGCCTGCACGAGCTCAAGCTGATCGTCGATCTGATCTACGAAGGCGGCATCGCGAACATGAACTACTCGATCTCGAACAACGCCGAGTACGGCGAGTACGTGACCGGGCCGAAGGTCGTGACCGAGGCGACCAAGGACGCGATGCGCCAGTGCCTGAAGGACATCCAGACCGGCGAATACGCCAAGAGCTTCATCCTCGAGAACCGCGCCGGCGCGCCGACGCTGTTGTCGCGCCGTCGCCTGACGGCCGAGCACGACATCGAGGTCGTCGGTGCCAAGCTGCGCGCGATGATGCCCTGGATCGCGAAGAACAAGCTGGTCGACCAGTCGAAGAACTGATCCGAGCCGTCGGCAGCAAGGCCGCGCAGCCGCAAGGCGCGCGGCCTTTTTCAATGGGGCGCTGCGTTATCCTTTCGCTCCATGCAATCCAACTCTCCCGACGAGGGCGAAATTCCAATGCACGATGGCACGCTGCCTGACGACGCGTCCGACGACGAGGTCGAGGAGCCCGCGCGCCGTCCGCGCCGCAAGGGCATCTACATCCTGCCCAATCTGTTCACGCTGGCGGCGCTGTTCGGCGGCTTCTACGCCATCGTGATGGCGATGAACCAGCGCTTCGAGCAGGCTGCCATCGGGATCTTCTGCGCGATGGTGCTCGACAGCCTCGATGGCCGCGTCGCGCGCATGACCAATACGCAAAGCGCCTTCGGCGAGCAGATGGACAGCTTGTCGGACATGGTGTCGTTCGGTGCCGCGCCGGCGCTGATCGTCTACGAATGGGCGCTCAAGGGCATGGGCAAGCTGGGCTGGATCGCGGCCTTCGTCTACTGTGCGGCGGCGGCGCTGCGACTCGCGCGCTTCAACGTGAATACCGGCGTGGTCGACAAGCGCTTCTTCCAGGGGTTGCCGAGCCCGGCCGCGGCGGCGCTCGTGATCGGCTTCATCTGGTTGATGGACGACAGCGGCTACAAGGGCTTTCGCGAGGGGCCATGGCTCGGCTGGGTCGCGTTCGGCTTCACGCTGTTCGCCGGGCTCACGATGGTCACGAATGTGCCGTTCTACAGCTTCAAGGACGTGAGCTTCAAGCGCTCGGTGCCGTTCATCGTGATCGTCGCGATCGCGCTGGCCTTCGCCTTGATCGCCTACCACCCGCCGACGGTGCTGTTCGGGCTGTTCGTGATCTACGGACTCTCCGGTTATGCGGTCTACGTCTGGAAGCGCATGAAGGGCAAGCCGGTCAGCGTGATCGCGACGTCCAAGGACGAACCCGACGAGCGCGGGCTTCACGGCTGATAGAGTAAATCCGAGCCGTCGCTGCAAAGTCGCGTGCTATATTGGCCTTCATGACGTTTCGCCGCATTTCGCTGCTACTTCTTCTAGGAGTGCCTCGCGCGCGCTGATCGTCTTCGCCCACCCGAATTCCGTATCACGGCCCGCGCGCATACCAGCGTCGCGGGCCGTTTTCATTTCCCCTCGAGCGACGCTGGCCACGGAGAGACCCATGTCCGACAAGCTGATCATCTTCGACACCACCTTGCGTGACGGCGAGCAATCGCCAGGCGCCTCGATGACCCGCGAGGAGAAGCTGCGCATCGCCCGCCAACTCGAGCGACTGCGCGTCGACGTGATCGAGGCCGGCTTCGCGGCATCGAGCAACGGCGATTTCGAGGCGGTGAAGTCGATCGCCGATGCGATCAAGGAATCCACCGTCTGCTCGCTGGCGCGCGCCAACGACCGCGACATCTCCCGCGCCGCCGAGGCGCTCAAGAGCGCAGCACGCTCGCGCATCCACACCTTCATCGCGACCAGCGAACTCCACATGGAGAAGAAGCTGCGCATGACGCGCGAACAGGTGCTCGAGCAGGCCAAGCTGTCGGTGCGTTTCGCGCGCAACCTGTGCGGCGACGTCGAGTTCTCGCCGGAGGACGGCTACCGCTCCGATCCGGACTTCCTGTGCCGCGTGCTCGAAGGCGTCATCGCCGAAGGTGCCACGACGATCAACGTGCCCGACACCGTCGGCTACGGCATCCCGGAGCTCTACGGCGAGTTCATCCGCATGCTGCGCGAGCGCGTGCCGAATTCCGACAAGGCCGTCTGGTCGGTGCATTGCCACAACGACCTCGGCATGGCGGTGGCCAATTCGCTGGCCGGCGTGAAGATCGGCGGCGCGCGCCAGATCGAATGCACGATCAATGGCCTCGGCGAGCGCGCCGGCAATTGCTCGCTGGAAGAAGTGGTGATGGCGGTCAAGACGCGTCGCGACTACTTCGGCCTCGATGTCGGCATCGACACCTCGCAGATCGTGCCCGCCTCGCGCATGGTCTCGCAGACCACCGGCTTCGTCGTGCAGCCGAACAAGGCGGTGGTCGGTGCCAATGCCTTCGCGCATGCCTCGGGCATCCATCAAGATGGCGTGCTCAAGGCGCGCGACACCTACGAGATCATGCGCGCCGAAGACGTGGGCTGGAGCGCCAACAAGATCGTGCTCGGCAAGCTGAGCGGGCGCAACGCGTTCAAGCAGCGCCTGCAGGAACTGGGCATCGAGCTCGAGTCCGAGGCCGACATCAATGCCGCCTTCGCGCGCTTCAAGGATCTGGCCGATCGCAAGAGCGAGATCTTCGACGAGGACATCATTGCCCTGGTCGGCGACGAGAGCGTCACGCACGAGCAGGAGACGTATCGCCTGCTGTCGCTCGAGCAGCACTCGGGCACCGGGGAGCGGCCGCATGCGCGCGTGGCCTTCGCGGTCGGCGAGACCGAGCACCATGCCGAAAGCGACGGCAACGGCCCGGTCGACGCCAGCCTCAGGGCGATCGAGTCCAAGGTCGAAAGCGGCGCGGAAATGCTGCTCTATTCGGTGAATGCCATCACCTCGGGCAGCACAGAATCGCAAGGCGAGGTCACGGTTCGGCTCCAACATGCGGGTCGGGTCGTCAACGGGGTCGGAGCGGACCCGGACATCGTCGTCGCGTCGGCAAAGGCCTATCTGGCAGCGTTGAACAAGCTCCACAGCAAGCAGGAGCGCGTGGCTGCCCAGGGTTGAAACCTCGGGTAAACCTCGAAGGTTTCGAGGAAAGGTGCGCAAGTTCTTGATCTTGCGCACCTTTTTTGTTTGGCCTAGACTCTGCCCACGTTCTGGGGATATGACTGTGTCGATTCGTTCCTACCGCTTGCTGATGCAGTCCCTGTGGGTCCTGGGTTTGGCCGCCTTCATGGTCCTGTCGCTGCCGCAGGCAGCCCACGCCCAGGCGCAGAAAACCCGTACCGTCAGCGACAAGGCCGTCAAGAAGACCTCGGTCAAGGCGACCAAGCGCCGCGCCAGCGCCAAGGTGGTGGCCGAGCGGCCGTCCGCCGGTCAACTGGCCGGGCTGCGCGGCACCGACGATCCGCTCGACCTGAAGTCCAGCGCCGCTTTCGTGATCGACCAGGACACGCACGAAGTGCTGGTCAACAAGAACGCCCAGGCCGTGCTGCCGATCGCCTCGCTGACCAAGCTGATGACCTCGGTCGTCGTGCTCGATGCCGGCCTGTCGATGGACGAGCAGCTGACCATCACCTCCGAAGACATCGACACCGAAAAGGGCAGTGGCTCGCGCCTGCGCCCCGGCACCACGCTGACGCGCGGCGAGATGCTGCATCTGGCGCTGATGTCGTCCGAGAACCGCGCCGCGCATGCGCTGGGCCGCGCCTATCCCGGCGGCCTCGATGCCTTCGTCGCGGCGATGAACGCCAAGGCCCAGCTGCTGGGCATGCATGACACGCGCTACGTCGAGCCGACCGGCCTGTCGAGCCGCAACCAGTCGAGCGCCAAGGATCTGGCGATGCTGGTCGGCGCGGCCTCGCAGTACCCGCTGATCCGCGAACTGTCGACCTCGCCCGAATATGCCGTCGCGGTCGGTCGCCGCACGCTGCAGTACCGCACGACCAACCGGCTGGTGCTCAATCCCGAGTGGGAAATCGATCTGCAGAAGACCGGCTACATCTCCGAGGCCGGTCGCTGCCTGGTGATGCAGGCACGCCTGGCGGGCCGCAAGCTGGTGATGGTCTTCCTCGATTCGACCGGGAAGTACACCCGCCTGGGCGACGCCGAGCGCGTGCGCCACTGGGTCGAAGCCAACATGCCGGGCAGCTCGGCCGATCCGGTCACCGCCGTCACGGCGGTGCGCGCCGGTTCCTGATCAGGACAACGCTTTTCGCATCCGACGTCGTTGGGAAGGTTTGGGATGCACCACGGCCTGGGCCTTGCCCGGGCCGTTTTCTTTTGGGGCGACGCTCAGGCGCCGCGGTGTCCGAGCTTGGCCGAGATCTGCGAGGCGGTGGACTTCAGCCGGTCCATCCAGCCTTCCTCGAGCCGATCGGCCGGCGCGCTGATCGACAGGCCCGCGATCAGTTTGCCCTGGTCGTCGAAGATGCCGGCAGCCATGCAACGCACGCCCAGCTCGAGCTCCTCGTTGTCGCGCGCGGTGCCGTACTGCGAGACCTTCGCGAGCTCGCGCTCGAGCGTCGGCAGGTCGGTGATGCTGTTGCGCGTATGGCCTGACAAGCCGGTGCGTGTGGCATAGGCGCGCACGCGCTGCGGATCGTCGTGGGCGAGGAACAGCTTGCCCACCGAGGTGAGATGCAGCGGTGCGCGACCGCCTACCGCGCGCACGACCTGCATGCCCGAGCGTTCGCTGTAGGTTCGCTCGATGTAGACGATCTCGTCGCCCTGGCGCACCGAGAGATTGACCGGCTGGTGCGTCAGCTTGTGAAGTTCGCGCATCGGTGCCAGCGCCGCATCGCGCACGTCGAGCCGCGCCTTGACGAGGTTGCCGAGCTCCAGCAATCGCATGCCGAGCCGGTAGCTGCCGGCCTCCGGACGATCGACGAAGCGGCCGATCGTCAGGTCGTTGAGGATGCGATGCGCGGTCGAGGGGTGAAGCCCCGTCTGTTCGCTCAGCTCCTTCAGCGACACCGGGTCGGGGTGGGCCGCCAGGACGTCGAGCAGCGAAAACATGCGCTCGATGACCTGGATCGTCGGGTGCTGGGCCTCGCTGCGTTTCATCGGGAGATTGTCGCTCAGGTGAGGGCTCGTTTTGTATCGCGAAAACAAACGAGGGGCGCCTCGCGGCCGATTTGCGCTAGCCGCGCACCGCGGCGAACAGCGCCTGCCAGTCGGCATTCCACGGCGCGTCGGTGGGCGAGGCGACGCGCAGCGTGCCGCCGTCGGGGTGGGGCAGTGCCAGTTCGCGCGCATGCAGCCACAGCCGTGTGATGCCCAGGTGCTGCGCCCACCAGCGGTTGTGCGGGCCCTTGCCGTGCGTCGCGTCGCCGATGATCGGATGCGACAGATGCTTCAGGTGGCGGCGGATCTGGTGGCGTCGGCCGGTCAGCGGACGCGCCTCGACCAGCGCATAGCGCGAGCGCGGATAGCGGTCGATGCCGTTGGCGATCTCCATGCATTCGCCGCGCTCGAACGCCGTCACGGCTTCCTGCGCCGGCGCATCCGGCGGGGCATCGTCGGGACGCAGCGCGTGGTCGACCACGGCCGACGGCGCCGGCCAGCCGCGCACGAAGGCGAGGTAGCGCTTGTCGGTCTCGCGCGCCATGAAGGACGCGCCGAGCAGTGAAGCCGCGCGCGCGTCGCGCGCCAGCAGCATCACGCCGGAGGTGCCCTTGTCGAGTCGATGCACCGCGTGCAGCGGGCCGTCGAAGCGGCGACGCAGCAGTTCCATCAGCGTGCGCGTGTCGTGCGCGTCGAGAGCGGTGCGGTGCACCAGCAGGCCGGCCGGCTTGTGCACGGCGAGCACGACACCGTCGTCGTGCAGCACCGCGAGCGTGTCGTCGTTCATGCCGGATCGCGCGGATCGATACCGTCGATGTAGAACCAGCGGCCGTCCTCGCGCACGAAGCGGCTGCGCTCGTGCAAGCGCGTCGCTCGCCCGCCCTCCTTGAAGCGCGCGACGAACTCGACCGTCGCGTGGTCCTCGTCCTGCCGCTCGTGGCGGCGTACCTCGAGGCCGAGCCAGCGCATCCCCGGCGCGTCGGCCTCGATCGACGCCGGCCGTGTCGACGCATGCCAGCTCGCGAGCAGGTACTCGTGCAGGCTGAGCGCGAAGGCGCTGTAGCGCGCCCTCATCAGCGCTTCGGCATCGGGCGCCGGCTCGCCGGCATGCAAGCGGCCGCAGCAGTCGGCATAGGTCGCGGTGCGACCGCAAGGGCAGGGGGAACTCGGTGCGGCGGACATCGACCGAGCATGCCACGGCCCCGCGGGCTGGTAGCCTTGCGCCCCCGATCCGCCTTGCCACCATGCTGTTCCTGCTGTCGCCCGCCAAGTCGCTCGACTACGAGACCCCGACGCCCGACGAACTCAAGCCGAGCTCGCCGCTGTTCGCCGACCAGGCGGCCGAGCTGATCGACATCCTGCGCGAGAAGTCGCCGGCCCAGATCTCGCGGCTGATGGACCTGAGCGACGCGCTGTCCGATCTCAACGTCGGCCGCTACGCCGCCTGGAACCGTCGCCACACCGCTCGCAACAGCAAGCCTGCGGTGCTCGCCTTCGACGGCGATGTCTACGGCGGCCTGCAGGCTGCGACGCTCGATGCCGACGACCTGGCCTGGGCGCAGCGCCACGTGGCGATCCTGTCGGGGCTGTATGGCGTGTTGCGTCCGCTCGACCGGCTGCAGCCCTACCGCCTCGAGATGGGGACCGCGCTGGCCAATCCGCGCGGCAAGGACCTCTATGCCTGGTGGGGCACGACGATCGCCGAGCACCTGGACGCGCGGCTGCGCGGCGATCGATCGCCGACGATCGTCAACCTCGCATCGCAGGAGTACTTCCGCGCGGTCGACCGCAAGGCCCTGAAGGCACGCGTCGTCGACTGCGTGTTCGAGGACTGGAAGAACGGCACCTGGAAGATCATCAGCTTCCACGCCAAGCGCGCCCGCGGCCTGATGGCTCGCCACGCCATTCGTTCGCGGGCCCGCTCGGTCGCGGCGCTGGAGCGGTTTACCGAGGAGGGCTATGCTTTCGACGCGGCCGCCAGCGAGCCGCACCGCCTCGTGTTCCGACGCCGTACTTCGCCATGAGCCAGCCCCAAGCCATCACCGCCGAACTGCGCCAGTGGATCGTCGACCAGGCCCGCGCCGGGCATCGGCCCGAGGCCGTGCTCGAGGCGATGAAGTCCAGCGGCTGGAATGAAGACGTCGCGCTCGAGGCGATGGAATCGGTGCTGCAGAAGGCGCTGGCCGAGCAGCGCGAGCAACTGGAGGCCAACGGTGTCGTCGTCGCCGAGCCCTCGGGCCCGCTGCCCGGTCCGGACCTGCGCGGCTCGCCGCCGACCGTCTGGGCCCACGACCGCGAGGTGCGCGTCGTGATCGCGATGGACTCGCCCAAGGTCGTGGTGTTCGCCGAGCTGCTGTCCGATGCCGAATGCGACGAGGTGATCGCGCATGCGCGCGCGCGTCTCGAACGCTCGCACACGGTCGACATGAACACCGGCGACAGCGAGATCAATGCCGCGCGCACCAGCGAGGGCATGTTCTTCGCACGCGGCGAGCATCCGATCTGCGCCACGATCGAGGCGCGGCTCGCGGCGCTGCTGCACTGGCCGATCGAGAACGGCGAGGGCCTGCAGGTGCTGCGCTATCGCCCGGGCGCCGAGTACAAGCCGCACTACGACTATTTCGATCCCGCGCAGCCGGGCACGCCCACCATCCTCAAGCGCGGCGGCCAGCGCGTCGGCACGGTCGTGATGTACCTCAACACGCCGGCCAAGGGCGGCGGCACGACCTTTCCGGACGTCAAGCTCGAGGTCGCGCCGCAGCGCGGCTCGGCGGTGTTCTTCGCCTACGACCGCCCGCATCCTTCGACCCGCACGCTGCATGGCGGCGCGCCGGTGCTCGAGGGCGAGAAGTGGGTCGCGACCAAATGGCTGCGCCAAGGGCGATTCGACTGAGGCACTGACGCCGCGCTGTCGGGCGGACTGTCGGTGCGCTGACGCGGGCGCGAACGGGTCAACAGCGCGCACTGCGCTTCGTTGGATCTGCGAGCACATCGCTCGCATTCACGAAGGAGAGAACTCCATGCGCAAGCTGATCCCCGTCCTGGTTGCCTCGCTGATGAGCGTCGGCGCCTATGCGCAGACCGCGGCGCCCGCGGCCAAGCCCGAGGCTCCCAAGCACGCCCAGAAGTCGACGACCGCCAAGAAGACGAGCAACACTGCTCACAAGTCGGCCGCCAAGAAGGGCGCGAAGAAGACCACGACGGAGAAGCCCGCCGCCTGACATCTTCGAAATCGCTTCGGCAGAAGGAACATCGGCCCGGTCAATCCGGGCCGTTTTTCTTTCAGCGCAAGGACGCGGCGCCGCCGCCGTGCGAGGTCGACGACGATGCGGATGCGAACGGCCGGCCGCGCTCGATGCGCTGCCAGCGCCGCTGGTCCCAGCTCTGCGGGCCTTGCACCGTCCAGCGCTCCATCCACGGCGACAGCTCGGCGCGCGTGAGCCGCGCGAAGCGCACGCGCCGCTGCAGCCAGCCGAAGCCGCCGCGTGCGAGGCAGGAGTTGGGCAGTGCGGCGCTGCGCAGGTCGGCCCAGTAGACGCATGCACGCGCGTCCCAGAAGGCCTGGCGCTCGAAATGCACGCGACCGGCGAAGCCGGTCTCGGCCGGCAGCACGATCGCCTCCTCGGCCAGTTCGACCACCGCGAACGGCAGCTCGCCGACCGATTGCGGCAAGCCGTCGTGCACGAAGATCACGCGCTCGATGCGATCGGCCGCGAAGCGGTCGACTTCCTCGTCGTCGCGCAGGACGACGATGTCACCGCCTTGCCAGGCGGTGTGCCATGTCGAATGCCAGCTGTGGTGCGCGCTCATGGGCCTTGTGACTCCTGTGTGAAAAGTCACTTTAGGCGCCCCGCGCCGGTCACACTGTGACGAGGCGCGACGATTTGTGAGCGCGGCTTCCCGCGAGGGATCAGCGTGCGCGCGGAGGGCGGCCGTTGCCTTGGCCGCCACGGCTGCTGCCGCCGCCATTGCCACCGCCATTGCCGCTACGCGCGGCCGGGCGCGACTGGCCCTGGCCTTGACCTTGGCCCTGGCGGGGCGCATGCGGGCCGCGCGCATCGCGCTGGCCGCCGCCGTGTCCGCCATGATTGCCGCGCGGTGCATGGTTGCCGCCAGCGCCGCCGCGCGGGCCGCCTTGCGCGCCGCGTCCGCCGCCACCGCCGATCGTGCGGCGGCCGATCTGGATCGGCTGTGCACGCTCGCCCGGATCGGGCTGGAAGCCTTGCACCGTCTCGCGCGGGATGCGCAGCTTGATCAGCTTCTCGATGTCGGCCAGGAAGCTGTCTTCATCGACGCACACGAGCGAGACCGCCTCGCCCTCGGCGCCGGCGCGGCCGGTGCGGCCGATGCGGTGCACGTAGTCCTCGGGCACGTTGGGCAGCTCGTAGTTGACGACGTGCGGCAGCTGGTCGATGTCGATGCCGCGCGCGGCGATATCGGTCGCCACGAGCACGCACAGCTCGCCGCTCTTGAACTCGGCCAGCGCCTTGGTGCGTGCACCCTGGCTCTTGTTGCCGTGGATCGCCATCGCGCTGATGCCTTCCTTGTTCAGGAATTCGGTCAGGCGGTTCGCGCCGTGCTTCATGCGCGTGAAGACCAGCACCTGGTGCCAGTCGTTCTGCTTGATCAGGTGCGCGAGAAGCTCCTTCTTGCGCTCGCGGCCGACCGGAATCACCTTCTGCGCGATCGTCTCGGCGGTGGTGTTGCGGCGCGCGACCTCGATCACCTGGGGCTTGTTCAGCAGGCGCTCGGCCAGGGCCTTGATGTCGTCGCTGAAGGTGGCCGAGAACAGCAGGCTCTGCTTGGCGCGCGGCAGGATCGCCAGCACCTTCTTGATGTCGTGGATGAAGCCCATGTCGAGCATGCGGTCGGCTTCGTCGAGCACGAACACTTCGACGTGCGACAGGTCCAGCGTGCCTTGCTGGTGGTGGTCGAGCAGGCGGCCGGGCGTCGCGACGAGGATGTCGACGCCGCGCTTGAGGCGATCGATCTGCGGCTGCATGCCGACGCCGCCGAACATCACCATCGAGCTGAGCTTGAGGTACTTGCCGTAGGTGCGAACGCTTTCCTCGACCTGCGCGGCGAGTTCACGCGTGGGCGTCAGCACGAGGGCGCGAATCGCCCAGCGGCCCTTGCTGTCCTTGCGCGGGTGGCCGGAAGCGAGGCGGTGCAGCAGCGGCAGCGTGAAGCCGGCGGTCTTGCCGGTGCCGGTCTGGGCGCCTGCGAGCAGGTCGCCGCCGGCGAGCACGGCGGGGATCGCCTGGCGCTGGATGGGAGTGGGGGTGTCGTAGCCGGCGTCGTGGACGGCTTTCAGCAGGGGCTCGGCGAGTCCCAGGTCCTTGAATGACATTGAGTGGCGCCCGATGGGGGCGTCAAGATCGGCCTGCCGCGCACGGTGAACGTGGCGCCAGTCGTCAGGCAGAGGGGGGAGGAAAGAGGTCGGAATCGACTGCGATGCATCCGACTGGAGTGCGCACCGCGAACGCGATTGTAGCGGCCTGCTCCGGCGGGCCCGCCGGTTGCAGCGACAATAGCGCTCATTGCGGACCGTCGCCCCTTTGCGACACGCCCTGCCGGGCCCGTCCGCCCCCATTCGAAGAACACAACAGGTAGCCCCGATGGCCCAGTACGTATTCACGATGAACCGCGTCGGCAAGATCGTTCCGCCGAAGCGCCAGATCCTCAAGGACATCTCGCTGTCGTTCTTCCCCGGCGCCAAGATCGGCGTGCTCGGCCTCAACGGCTCGGGCAAGTCGACGCTGCTGAAGATCATGGCCGGCATCGACAAGGACATCGAAGGCGAAGCCACGCCGATGCCCGACCTGCGCATCGGCTACCTGCCGCAGGAACCCGAGCTGAACCCCGAGCACACGGTCCGCCAGGCAGTGGAAGAGGGCATCGGCGGCGTGCTGAAGGCCAAGGCCCGCCTCGAGCAGGTCTATGCGGAATACGCCGAGCCCGATGCCGACTTCGACAAGCTCGCCGCCGAGCAGGCCGAGCTCGAGGCCATCATCGCGGCGGCCGGCAGCGAGAACCTCGACCTGCAGCTCGAGATCGCGGCCGACGCGCTGCGGCTGTCGCCGTGGGACGCGGTGATCGGACAGCTGTCGGGCGGCGAGAAGCGCCGCGTCGCGCTGTGCCGCCTGCTGCTGAGCCAGCCCGACATGCTGCTGCTCGACGAACCGACCAACCACCTGGATGCCGAGTCGGTCGAGTGGCTGGAGATCTTCCTCAAGCGCTTCCCGGGCACCGTGGTCGCGATCACCCACGATCGCTACTTCCTCGACAACGCCGCCGAGTGGATCCTCGAACTCGACCGCGGCCGCGGCATCCCCTACCAGGGCAACTACAGCACCTGGCTGGACCAGAAGGAACAGCGCCTCGAGCTGGAACAGCGCACCGAAGACGCGCGCACCAAGGCGATGAAGCGCGAGCTCGAGTGGGTGCGCAAGAACCCCAAGGGTCGCCAGGCCAAGAGCAAGGCGCGCCTGGCGCGCTTCGAGGAACTGAGCGACGTCGATTACCAGAAGCGCAACGAGACCAACGAGATCTTCATTCCGGTCGCCGATCGGCTGGGCAACGAGGTCTTCGAGTTCGAGAACGTCACCAAGAGCTTCGGCGATCGCGTGCTGATCGACGACCTCAGCTTCAAGGTGCCGGCGGGTGCCATCGTGGGCATCATCGGCCCCAACGGCGCCGGCAAGTCGACCTTGTTCCGCATGCTCTCGGGCAAGGAACAGCCCGACAGCGGCACCGTGAAGGTCGGCCCGACGGTCAAGATGGCCTTCGTCGACCAGAGCCGCGAATCGCTCGAGGGCGAGAAGACGGTGTGGGAAGACGTCTCGGGCGGCCTGGACAACATCGTCGTGGGCAAGTTCGTGATGCCCTCGCGCGCCTACATCGGCCGCTTCAACTTCAAGGGCAACGACCAGCAAAAGCTCGTCAAGAACCTCTCGGGCGGCGAGCGCGGCCGGCTGCACCTGGCCAAGACCCTGGCCCAAGGTGGCAATGCCTTGCTGCTCGATGAACCGTCGAACGACCTCGACGTGGAAACGCTGCGCGCGCTCGAAGACGCGCTGCTCGAGTTCGCCGGCTCGGTGATGGTGATCAGCCACGATCGCTGGTTCCTCGACCGCATCGCGACGCACATCCTGGCCTGCGAAGGCGACTCCAAGTGGTTCTTCTATCACGGCAACTACCAGGAGTACGAAGAGGACAAGAAGCGTCGCCTGGGCGAAGAAGGCGCCAAGCCGCATCGCCTGCGCTTCAAGGCCCTGACCAAGTAAGTCCCGATGGCGCGTCGGCTGCGGTCGGCGCACCATCGCGATCGGCTGCCTATCCGGCGGCCGCGCAGTCTCCGGCCTGCCGATCGGTAGGCCGGTCTCGTTTTCGACTCCCGACGCCTGATCCGTCCGATGAAGAAGCTGCTTCGCGTGTCGCCGGCCGCTGCCGCCGCGGCCCTGTTCCTTGCCGGTTGCGCGACGACCTCGCCGACCGCCACCGCCCCGGTTGAATCCGCCACGGCGTCGGCCCCCGCCGCATCCGCCGCAGCGCCGGGCAGCGCTGGCTCCGCACCCAAGCCCGCCGCCAGCGGCGCTCCCGCGGCAGGTGCACCGCAGCCGTTCGCCACCGTCATCAAGGACGCCAAGCTCAGCGATGGCTTGATCCCGGTCTGGCGCAAGGACGAGAAGGTCTGGCTCGAGCTCACGCCCGAGGCCTTCAAGCGCACCTACTACCTGAGCCCCAAGCTGGCCACCGGCATCGGCGAGGCGGGCATCTTCGGCGGCCTGATGGCCAGCAAGTGGACCAGCTTCGGCCGTGCGCAGGCAGTGCAGCTGCGCCGCGTGGGCAACCAGATCCAGCTGATCGCGCTGAACAATGCCTACGCGGCCAAGGACGGCTCGCCGTCGGCCGCCGCGGTGAAGAGTTCGTTCTCGCCCAGCCTGGTGGCGAGCGCGGCGGTCGCGAGTGCCGCGCATCCGGACAAGCAGTCGGTGCTGGTCGATGCCAGCGCGCTGTTCGTCACCGACATCCCCGGCTGGGGCATCAGCCTGCAGCGCGCCTACCGCCAGAACTACGGCATGGACCGCGCCAATTCGGCCATCACCAACGTGCGCAACGCGCCCGACCTGCTGGTGATCGAGACGCTGAACCACTACCAGACCTCGGGCATCGCGATCCCGCAGCCCAACACGCCGCCCGGCACGCCGGTGCCGACGACGCCCGACACGCTGCCCGACGTGCGCAGCCTGTTCCTGACGATGCACTACTCGCTGATCGCCTTGCCCGACGCGCCGATGGCCGCGCGCAAGGCCGATCAACGCGTCGGCTACTTCGAGTCGCAGGTCTCCGATTTCACCGACGACCTCGCCCGCACGCCCAAGCAGCGCTACGTCAACCGCTGGCGCCTCGAGAAGAAGGATCCCGCGGCGGCGCTGTCCGAGCCGGTCAAGCCCATCACCTTCTGGCTCGACAAGAACATCCCCGAGAAGTACCGCGCTTCGCTCGCCGCCGGCGTGCTCGAGTGGAACAAGGCCTTCGAGAAGATCGGCTTCAAGAACGCACTGGTCGTGCAGCAGCAGGCGGCGGACGCCGAGTTCGACACGCTCGATGCCAATCGCGCGTCGATCCGCTGGATGACCAACGCCAAGCCCTCGTTCGGCGCGATCGGGCCGAGCCATGTCGATCCGCGCACCGGCGAGATCCTCGATGCCGACATCGGATTCGAGAGCCTGTCGTCGCGCAACCGCCGCGCCGAGCGCTCGCAGATCCTGGTGGCGGGCCATTCGGCGCGCGACCACGTCGACACCGCCTTCGATCCGCTGCGCTGCGACCACGCCGACTTCGCGGCCGAGCAGCTCGGCTACGCGCTCGACGTGCTCGAGGCGCGCGGCGACCTCGACCCCGACAGCCCCGAGGCCGAGGCCTGGGTCCAGGCGTACCTCAAGGACGTGTCGATGCACGAGGTCGGCCACACGCTGGGCCTGCGGCACAACTTCCGAGCCTCGCGCGTCTATGGCGAGGCGCAGCTGTCGGATCCGGCCTTCACCGCCGCGAACGGCAACACCGGCTCGGTGATGGAGTACGCCCCGGCCAACCTGTCGGCGCCGGGCAAGCCGCCGGTGGCCCCGTTCGAGAGTTCGCTCGGCCCCTACGACTACTGGGCGATCGAATACGGCTACAAGCCGCTGCCCGCCGAGACCGAGGCCGCCGAGCTGCAGAAGATCGCCGCGCGCAGCGCCGAGCCGCAGCTGGCCTATGGCACCGACGAGGACAACTACCTCGGCATCGATCCCGACTCGATTCACTTCGACCTCGGCAACGATCCGGTCGCGTTTGCGCGCAAGCGCTTCGACATTGCGCGCGATCTCGTGGCGCGGCAGGAGACGCGCACGCTCAAGCCCGAGCAGGAGTACCCGCTGCTGCGCCGCTCGGTGAACTACGCGCTGCGCGACGCCACGCGCGCGGCCGGCATCCTGGCACGCCAGATCGGCGGCCTGCGCACGCTGCGCGACCACCCAGGCAGCGGCCGCGATCCGCTGCAGCCGGTGCCGGCGCAAACGCAGCGCGAGGCACTCGACCTGCTGTCCACGCGCCTGCTCGCGGCCGACGCGTTCCGGCTGTCGCCGCAACTGCTGCGCCGCATGGCGCCCAACTTCGAGGAGCGCCTCGACGCGCTCAGCGAAGGCGACGGCCCGGTCGCGACCGACTTCTCGCTGACGCAAACGCTGCTCGACGGCCAGCGCGGCGTGCTGGCGCAGCTGATGAGCGACGGCGTCGCCGCGCGCATCCTCGACAGCGCGCCCAAGGCCGACAAGCCCGCCGAGGCCTTCCGCCTGAGCGAGCTCTACGGCCGGCTGAGCAAGGTGGTGTGGAGCGAGCTCGCGAGCGGTGCCGAGATCCCGGCGCAGCGCCGCGAACTGCAGCGCGAGTACGTCAATCGCCTGTCGGGCCTGCTGCTGCGTCCCTCGGCCCTGAGCCGTGCAGACGCGCGCAGCCTGCTGCGCGCCGAGGCCCGCACGCTGCGCTCGCAGCTGCTGGCGGCCGAGAAGCGCGGCGGCCTGAGCGCCGAGACGCGTGCCCACCTGCTCGACGCGGCCGACACGCTCGGCCTGGCGCTCGACGCCAAGCTGCAGCGCGCCGGCGCCTGAGCCCCGAGCCGGATCCGCCGCGCCCTGGCGCCGCGGATCCGCGCTTCGTCGCACCACCGGGCCGCGCGGCTTGGCGGGGCAAGCGGCGAGGGCTATCGTCTTCGGCCATGCACTCCTCTGCGGACACCGCTCCCGCGCCGCGCGGCTGGCGCGACTGGCTGGCCGGCTTCGGCTGGCGCCGCGTCCTGGTCGTCTCGGTCATCGCGACCCTGGTCGCGGTGATCATCAACCCGATCTTCATCACGCCCTTCCACCAGCTGTGGATCCGCGCCGTGGTGATCGCGCTGGTGCTCGCGCTGGCCTACACGCTGGCCGGCAACTGGCCGCAGACGCGCCTGCCGGCCTGGCTGGTCCAGGTGCTGGTGGTCGTGCTGCTGGCGCCGGTGTGCGCGACGATCGAGTCGCTGCAGGACGTCGGCTGGGATGTCGACGCGGTGCTCGACAACCGCCACCGCGTGATGGGCTTCGTCTGGGTCGCGGGGCTGGCGCTGATCGTCGGCTTGATCGCCTCGCTGATCGCACTGGTGCGCGAGCGCGACGAACGCGCCAACGCACAAGCGCTGCGCTTCGCGCTCGAGCGCGAGACGCTCGAACGCCAGGCGCTCGACGCGCGGCTGCGCCTGATGCATGCGCAGATCGAGCCGCACTTCCTGTTCAACACGCTGGCCAACGTGCAGGCCCTGGTCGAGGCCGGCTCGCCGCGCGCGTCCAGCGTGCTCAAGAGCCTGATCGCCTACCTGCGCGCCGCGGTGCCGCGGCTGCGCGCGGCCGACGAGACGCTGGGCAACGAGCTGACGCTCGCGCGCGCCTACCTCGAGGTGATGGTCTCGCGCATGCCGGACCGGCTGTCGTTCGGGCTCGACGTGCCGAGCGCGCTGCATGGCCTGCGCTTCCCGTCGATGGCGCTGCTGACCCTGGTCGAGAACGCGGTGCGCCATGGCATCGATCCGTCGGAGTCGGGTGGCCGCATCGAGATCGGCGCCCAGCAGGAGGGCGCCCTGGTGCGCGTGTGGGTGCAGGATTCCGGCGCCGGCCTCGACGAGACTGCGCAACCGGGCTTCGGCCTGTCGCAGCTGCGCGAGCGGCTGGTGGCCTACTTCGGTGCAGCCGCGCGGCTGGATCTGGCGATGCCCGCCTCGGGGCGCGGGCTGCGCGCCGAGATCGTCTTCGAACCCCCGACCGCATCATGAGCAGCCGTCCCACCGCCATCGTTGCCGACGACGAACCGCTGCTGCGCGAGCGCCTGGTGCGCCTGCTCGGCGAGCTGTGGCCCGAGCTCGAGGTGTTGGGCGAGGCGCGCAATGGCCGCGAGGCGGTCGAGCTGGCCACGCAGCAATCACCGGCGGTGGTGTTTCTCGACATCCGCATGCCCGGCCTCAACGGCGTCGACGCGGCGCGAGCGATCGGGCGCAAGGCGCTGATCGTCTTCGTGACCGCCTACGACGAATACGCGGTGCAGGCCTTCGAACAGGGCGCGATCGACTACCTGGTCAAGCCCTACGAGGCGCAGCGCCTGGCCGACACGGTCGCGCGCCTGAAGGAACGCCTGGCCAGCGCGCCGGGCGAGGGCATCGACGAAGACCAGCTCGACGCCGTGCTGCGCCGCCTGGCCGCGCGCATCGACGGCGGCACGCGGCCCAGTGCCTGGCTGCAGTGGATCCGCGCCTCGGTCGGGCCGGCGGTCAAGCTGATCCCGGTCGAGCAGGTCGCCTACCTGCGCTCGGACGAGAAGTACACGCTGGTGGTCTGGGAGGGCGGCGAGGCGCTGATCCGCAAGTCGATCCGCGAGCTGGTCGACGAGCTGGACCCGGAGCGCTTCGTGCAGATCCATCGTTCGGTGATCGTCAACCTGCATCGCGTGGCGCAGGTGCTGCGCGGCGCCAACGACACCGCCGAGCTGCAGCTCAAGGGCCGCAGCGAAACCCTGCCCGTCAGTCGCAGCTACCTCCATCGCTTCCGCCAGATGTGAGCCCACCAGTCGGGATGGGGTGCCCCGGTACACTCGCGGATTGCGTTTGCGGGGTGCGAGTTGAAGCGTTCGATGATGGGTCCGCGCGGCCAGGCGGCTAGGGCGCGGCAAGCGATGAGCCGGCGTTCGGCCGTGAAGCTGATGGCGGCGGCGCTGGGCGCCGCGGCGAGCGCCGGCCTGCAGGCGCAGCCCGGCCAGTCCGCCAGCGCGGCGAGCGGGCCGGTCGCGATCGCGAGCGGGCGCGCACCGGTGTTCGTGCTGAACTCGCTCGACGCGACGATCAGCGTGATCGACCCCGTGAGCTGGACCGAAGTCCGGCGCCTGCCCACCGGCAAGGAGCCGCACCACCTCTACCTGACGCCCGACGAGCGCTCGCTGCTGGTCGCCAACGCGATGAGCGACTCGATCACCGTGGTCGATCCGCGCGCCGGCACCGTGCTGCGCACCGTGGCCGACATCGGCGACCCCTACCACCTGCGTTTTTCGCCCGACATGAAGTGGCTGGTGACGGCCGCCAACCGGCTCGACCACCTGGCCATCTACCGCTGGCAGTCGCAAGGCCCGCAGGCGGGCGGCACGTTCGAGCTGGTCAAGAAGGTGCCGGCCGGCCGCACGCCCAGCCATCTCGCGATCGACAGCAAGAGCAGCGTCGTCTATGCCTCCCTGCAAGACAGCGACGAGCTGATCGCGGTCGACCTCGCGACGCAGGCGCCGCGCTGGACGGTCGCGGTCGGCAAGATGCCGGCCGATGTCTACCTCACGCCCGACGACAAGACCTTGCTGGTCGGCATGACCGGCGACGAGGTCGTCGAGGCCTGGGACGTCACGCAGAACCCGCCGGTGCTCGTCAAGCGCATCAAGACCGGCGCCGGCGCGCACGCCTTTCGCGCCTGGGGCGACGGCCAGCATGTGCTGGTCAGCAACCGCGTCGCCAACTCGATCAGCCGCATCGACCTGCGCACGCTGTCGGTGGTCGAGTCCTATGCGGCGCCGGGCGGGCCGGACTGCATCGACGTGCTGGTCGATCCCGGCACCAAGGCCAAGCTGATCCTGGTGACCTCGCGCTGGTCGCGCCGGCTGACGGTGATCGATCCGGCGACGCGCCAGATCGTGCGCCAGGTGCCGGTCGGCCGCTCGCCGCACGGCGTGTGGACGCTGGAGCATGCGTCGCGTCGCTGAGCTCGCGCTGGCCTTCGCACTGGCCTTCGCAACGGCGGGCGCGTGGGCCGCGCCGGCCTGCGACAAGCCCGTCTACCTGAGCTTCGACACCGGCCACATGGGCGTGGCGGACCTGATCGCCGATGTGCTGAAGCGCCACGAGGTCAAGGTCACCTTCTTCCTCGCCAACGAGAAGACGCAAGACGGCGGCACATCGCTCGACGCGCACTGGGCGGCATGGTGGAAGGCGCGTGCCGCCGAAGGCCATGCCTTCGGCACCCACACCTGGGACCACATGGTCTGGCAGGCCGACGTGCCAGGCGGCCTGAAGCTGCGCCCGACCGCCGGCGAGCAGGCCGGACGCACGCAGACGCTCGACGCCGCGGCCTATTGCGAGCAGCTGCGCAAGCCGGCGCGCTGGTTCGAAGAGGCCACCGGCCAGCCCATGCTGCCGCTGTTTCGCGCGCCCGCGGGCCGCACCTCGGCCAAGCTGCTCGAGGCGGCGCGGCAATGCGGCTTTCGCCATGTCGGTTGGGCGCCGGCGGGCTTTCTCGGCGACGAGCTGCCGAGCGAGCAGTACCCGAACCGCAAGCTGCTCGACAACGCGCTGCGCGAGATCCGCCCGGGCGACATCCTGGTCGCGCACCTGGGCATCTGGTCGCGCAAGGATGCGTGGGCGCCGGCCGTGCTCGAACCGCTGGTCGAGGGTCTGCAGCAGCGCGGCTTTTGCTTTCGCACGCTGGCCGAGCATCCGATGTATCGCGACTGGATCGCGTCGCATCCGCTGAAGTTTCGAATGACGCCCTGACGAGATGGACTGGCTGCTCGACCTCTTCGCCCGCGCTCAGCAATGGCTGTTCGAAGGCCTCGTGCAGCCGCTGCTGTTCGCCGCCGGCCAGGGCAACCTGCTCGAAGACGCGTTCGACGCGACCGGCTGGCTGCTCGTCGGCCTGCTGCAGATCGCGGTGATCGTGGTCGTGATCGTGCCGCTGCAGCGCTGGCGGCCGGTCGAGCCGCTGCGCGATCGCCACGCGGTGCGCATCGACGTGATCTACACGCTGATCCATCGGCTCGGGCTGTTTCGCGTCGGCGCCTTCTTCGCGGTCGAGCCGCTGATGGCGGGGCTGTTCGGCCATGCCGCGGTCTACGGCTACTCGGGCTTCCAGCTCGACGCGCTGGTCGCGCCCTGGTGGCCGGGCATCACCGACAGCGCCTGGTTCGCGTTCGCGCTGTACCTGCTGGTGTTCGACTTCGTCGACTACTGGATCCATCGCGGCCAGCACGGCCTCGGCGCGTGGTGGCAGCTGCATGCGCTGCATCACAGCCAGCGCCAGATGACGGCCTGGTCCGACAACCGCAACCACCTGCTCGACGACCTGCTGCGCGACGTGATCATCGCGCTCGTCGCGCGCGGCATCGGCGTCGCGCCGGGGCAGTTCGTCGCGGTGGTCGCGGTCACGCAGCTGATCGAGAGCTTCCAGCACGCCAACCTGCGCTTGTCGTTCGGGCGCATCGGCGAGCGGCTGCTGGTCAGCCCGCGTTTCCATCGGCTGCATCACAGCATCGGCGTCGGCCACGAGTCGCAAGGCGCCGGCACGCTGGGCGGCCACAACTTCGCGGTGCTGTTCCCGCTGTGGGACCTGCTGTTTCGCACCGCCAACTTCGAGCTTGATCGCTACGACGCGACCGGCATCCGCGACCAGCTGCCGCCGCCGCAAGGCCAGGCGCGCGACTACGGCCGCGGCTTCTGGGCCCAGCAGTGGCGCGGCTTCGCGCGGCTGGTCGGGCGCGGCTGAACCTCGCTACGCATGAACCTGTTCATCGACTCCTTCTGGCGCGCCGTCGCCTACTGCCTGCTGCCGCGCGTGATCCTGTGGTCGCTGCTGCCGCTGGCGCTGACCGCGCTGGCCGCGTGGGCGCTCGGCGTGTTGTTCTGGGAGCCCGCGATCGACGGTGTCACGGCCTGGATCGCCGACTGGTCGCTCGGCGCCAGCCTCAACACTTGGCTCGAAGGCATCGGTGCCAGCGGGCTGCGCATGACGATCGCGCCCTTGCTGATCGTCGTGATCGCGGCGCCGCTGTTCGTGATCGGCTCGCTGCTGGCGGTGGCCGTCGCGATGAGCCCGGCGATGGTCCGGCTCGTCGCGCAGCGGCGCTTTCCCGTGCTCGAGCGGCGCCAGGGCGAGCCGTTCTGGCGTTCGGTGCTGTGGTCCACGAGCTCGACCGTCGCGGCGCTCGGCCTGCTGGTCGCCAGCGTTCCGCTGTGGCTGATCCCGCCGCTGGTGCTGGTGCTGCCGCCGCTGATCTGGGGCTGGCTGAGCTATCGCGTGATGAGCTTCGACGCACTGGCCGAGCACGCCTCGCGCGACGAGCGGCGCGCGCTGATGCGCGAGCACCGCTGGCCGCTGCTGGCAATCGGCATCGTCACCGGCTACCTCGGCATTGCGCCGTCGCTGATCTGGGCCCTCGGCATGTGGGCGCTGATGTTCGCGCCGTTCATGATCATCGCGTCGATGTGGCTCTACACGCTGGTGTTCGCGTTCTCGTGCCTGTGGTTCACGCATTACGCGCTGGCCGCGCTCGATGCGCGCCGGCGTGCCGAGAATCCCGCGCCGCCGGCACCCGACCTGCGCCAGATCGGCGCGCTGCAGGAGCATTGAGCCATGGCCTTCGGCCTCATCATCGTCGGCGACGAGATCCTCTCGGGCAAGCGCGAGGACAAGCACCTCGCCAAGGTCATCGCGCTGCTCGGCGAACGCGGCCTCGCGCTGTCGTGGGCGCGCTATGTCGGCGACGAGCCCGAGCGCATCACCGCGACGCTGCGCGAAGCCTTCGCGAGCGGCGACGCGGTGTTCAGCTGCGGCGGCATCGGCGCGACGCCCGACGACCACACGCGCCAGTGCGCCGCGGCCGCGCTCGGCGTCGAGCTCGAGCTGCATCCGCAGGCGAAGGAGCTGATCCTCGAGCGCATGCGCGATGTCGCGAAGGAGCAGGGCCTGCCTTACGAGCCCGAGCGCGCCGACAACGCGCATCGGCTCAACATGGGCGTGTTCCCCAAGGGCGCGTCGATCATCGCCAATCCGTACAACAAGATCCCGGGCTTCACTTGCGAAAGTGAAGGCGAGGGCGGCGGCGCGGTGCACTTCGTGCCCGGATTTCCGGTGATGGCCTGGCCGATGATCGCCTCGGTGCTCGACGATCGTTATCGCGCGCTGCACGGCAGCGCCCGCATCGAGGAGCGCTCGGTGATCGTCTACGGCGCGATGGAAGCGACGCTGACGCCGCTGATGAACGAGGTCGAGGCCGCGCATCCGGGCGTGAAGGTGTTCAGCCTGCCGAGCGTCGACCATCCGGTCCATGGCCGCCATATCGAACTGGGCGTCAAGGGTCCACCGGGGGCGACCACCGTCGCCGCCTACGCCTTGCTGCGCGCCGGACTCGACCAGCACGGCGTGCGGCTCGGCCCCGAAGCGGTGCGCTGAGCCCGCACGCCGAGCACCACGATCGTGCGCGTTGCGCACCGCACTGGCGCGCGCCATGCGGGTGCATCGCAGGAACCAGCCGAAACGGCCATTCCTCTCTCGGTCGCGGCCTCGCCCAGCCCCGAATCTGGGCATGGATTCTGCTAAATTGCCGCGTCCCTTTTTGGGCTCGCTCACGGGGGTCGAAGGCCGAGACATGCCATCGCCTCCCCGCCAAACCAATTCCACGACCAGCGCCCCTCGCAGGAGAACCTGAATGTCCAAGACCGTCGCCGACGTGATGAACCTGGTGAAGGACAACGAAGTCAAGTTCGTCGACTTCCGCTTCACCGACACCCGCGGCAAGGAACAGCACGTGACCGTGCCCGTTTCCGCCTTCGATGAAGACAAGTTCCAGTCGGGCCATGCCTTCGACGGTTCCTCGATCGCCGGCTGGAAGGGCATCGAAGCCTCGGACATGCTGCTGATGCCGGACCCGAACACGGCCAACATCGACCCGTTCTTCGAAGAGCCGACGCTGATCCTGACCTGCGACGTGCTCGAGCCGGGCGACGGCAAGCCCTACGAGCGCGATCCGCGCTCGCTGGCCAAGCGCGCCGAGGCCTACATGAAGTCGTCGGGTCTGGGCGACGCCGCCTACTTCGGCCCCGAGCCCGAGTTCTTCGTGTTCGACAGCGTGCGCTGGAACGTCGACATGTCGGGCTCGTTCTCGAAGATCGACTCCGAAGAAGCGGCCTGGAACACCGGCAAGGAATACGAGCACGGCAACCACGGCTATCGCCCCACCGTGAAGGGCGGCTACTTCCCGACCCCGCCGGTCGACAGCATGCAGGACATGCGCTCGGAGATGTGCCTGATCCTCGAGTCGATGGGCATCCCGGTCGAAGTGCATCACCATGAAGTGGCCAACGCCGGCCAGATGGAGATCGGCACCAAGTTCAGCACGCTCGTCGAGCGCGCCGACTGGCTGCAGCTGCAGAAGTACATCATCCAGAACGTCGCTCACGCCTACGGCAAGACCGCGACCTTCATGCCCAAGCCCATCGTCGGCGACAACGGCTCGGGCATGCACGTGCACCAGTCGGTCTGGAAGGACGGCAAGAACCTGTTCGCCGGCGACGGCTATGCCGGCCTGAGCGATTTCGCGCTGTACTACATCGGCGGCATCATCAAGCACGCCCGCGCGCTCAACGCCATCACCAACCCGGGCACCAACAGCTACAAGCGCCTGGTGCCGGGCTTCGAGGCGCCGGTCAAGCTGGCCTACTCGTCGCGCAACCGCTCGGCGTCGATCCGCATTCCGTACGTTGCCAACCCGAAGGGCCGCCGCATCGAGGCGCGTTTCCCGGATCCCCAGGCCAACCCGTACTTCGCGTTCGCCGCGCTGCTGATGGCCGGCCTCGACGGCGTCGAGAACAAGATCCATCCGGGCGAAGCCGCCACGAAGGACCTGTACCACCTGCCGCCGGAAGAAGACGCGAAGATCCCGACCGTCTGCCACAGCCTGGACCAGGCGCTCGACTACCTCGACAAGGACCGCGCCTTCCTGACCAAGGGCGGCGTGTTCACCGACGGCCTGATCGACGCCTACATCGAGCTCAAGATGCAGGAGGTCACGCGTTTCCGCATGACCACGCATCCGGTCGAGTTCGACATGTACTACAGCCTGTGATCGCGGCACGGCCGGCACGGCCGTGTGCATCACGACACGAGGGACGGCCATGGGCCGTCCCTTTTTTTGTGCCGGCGGTATTCGCCCGCCGTGTTGATTGCGTTGGGACGGTATCCTCCGCCGATCAAGCCAACGACATGGAGAAAGCGATGCGTACGCCCCAACGATCTGGCGCCGCGAGGCGGGGTGCGCCGGGGCTCGTCGTCGCCGTGCTCGCAGCCTGGCTGGCCTCGCCGGTCATGGCGCAGGACAAGACGGTCTATCGCTGCCCGAACAACGTCTACACCGACGGCCTGACCGTCAAGGAAGCGGCGGCCAAGGGCTGCAAGACGCTCGAGGGCGCGCCGGTCACGGTGATCCAGTCGAACACGCCGCGCAAGCCCGAGGGATCCAGCGCCCAGCGTTCGGGCAGCGAGGGCCAGCGCGTCGATCCCTCCGATCAGCGCGCGCGCGACGCCGACAAGCGCCGCATCCTCGAAGACGAGCTGCGCCGCGAGAAGGACCGCCTCGCCGGCCTGCAAAAGGAATACAACAACGGCGAGCCCGAGCGCCGCGGCGACGAGCGCAACTACCAGAAGTACCTCGATCGCGTGGCCGACCTCAAGGCCAGCATCGATCGCTCGCAGGCCGACATCGCCGCGCTCGAGCGCGAGATCGGCAAGCTCTCCGGTGGCGGCTGACAGCAGCGCCCCGGACCTGGCCGAAGGGGTCGTCCCCGGCGCCGAAGGCTTCGACCTGCTCGCGACCATGGTCGCGATCGTGCGGCCCGATGGCCGCTGCCTGTTCGCCAACACCGCCTTCGAGAACGTGCTCGGCCAGTCGAGGCGCAGCGTGTCGCGCCGCTCGTGGCTCGATTGGTTCGTCGAGGTCGAGCTGCTGCAAGACACCGTGGCCGCGGTCGCGCGCAACGAGTTCTCGACCAGCCGCCTCGATGCCTTGCTGCGCCGCCCGGCCACTGCGGCCGAGCCGCTGCGCGTGCACGTGATCGTCAACCAGATCGAGCCGCCCAACGGCCAGCAGGAAGCCGCGGTGCTGATCGAGCTGATCGAGATCGAGCAGCAGACCCGGCAAGACCGCGAGGAGCGCGCGGCCGACCAGGTGCAGGCCAACAAGGAGCTGATCCGCAACCTCGCGCACGAGATCAAGAACCCGCTGGGCGGCATCCGCGGCGCGGCGCAGCTGCTGCAGATGGAGATCGAATCCAAGCGCGAGCTGACCGAGTACACCCAGGTCATCATCCACGAGGCCGATCGCCTGCAGGCTCTGGTCGATCGCCTGCTCGCGCCGCATCGCCGCCCGCACGTGGTGGCCGACATGAACATCCACGAGGTCTGCGAACGCGTGCGTGCGGTCGTTCTGGCCGAGTACCCGCGCGGCCTGCGCATCGAGCGCGACTACGACATCTCGATTCCCGACTTCCGCGGCGACCGCGAGCAGCTGATCCAGGCGGTGCTCAACATCACGCAGAACGCCGCTCAGGCGCTGGCCGAACACATCGCCGCGGGCGACGCCTGCATCTGGATGCGCACGCGCGTCTCGCGCCAGGTCACGATCGGCAAGCACCGCTATCGTTTGGCACTGGAATTGCATATCGAGGACAACGGACCGGGCGTGCCGGCCGAGATCCGCGACCGCATCTTCTATCCGCTGGTGTCGGGGCGCGAGGGTGGTTCGGGCCTGGGTCTCACGCTCGCGCAGACCTTCGTTTCCCAGCACCAGGGAACGGTGGATTGCGAGAGCGAACCGGGCCGCACGCTGTTTCGCATCACGATTCCGCTGCCCTGATCGGGCAGCGCCGTCGCCCCTCACCGTCAGAACGAGAAAAGCACGCGCGCATGAAGCCCATCTGGATCGTCGATGACGATCAATCCATCCGATTCGTTCTCGAGAAGGCACTGACGCGCGAGGAGCTGCCGGTTCGCAGCTTCGCGAATCCGCGCGACGTGCTCGCCGCACTCGACGAAGACGATGCGCCTCAAGTGCTGGTGAGCGACATCCGCATGCCCGGCGGCTCGGGCATCGATCTGCTGGGCAAGGTCAAGGAGCGGCTGCCGGGGCTGCCGGTCATCATCATGACCGCCTACTCCGACCTCGACAGCGCCGTCTCGGCCTTCCAGGGCGGCGCGTTCGAGTACCTGCCCAAGCCCTTCGACGTGCCCAAGGCGGTCGAGCTGATCCGTCGCGCGGTCGATGAAAGCCTGCGCGAGGACGTGTCGGACGAGCGACTCGCGCAGATGCCCGAGATGCTCGGCCAGGCGCCGGCGATGCAGGACGTGTTCCGTGCGATCGGGCGGCTGAGCCAGAGCAATGTCACGGTGCTGATCACCGGCGAATCGGGCTCGGGCAAGGAGCTGGTCGCGCGCGCGCTGCACAAGCACAGCCCGCGCGGCAGCGGCCCCTTCGTCGCGATCAACACCGCGGCGATTCCGAAGGACCTGCTCGAAAGCGAGCTGTTCGGCCACGAGCGCGGCGCCTTCACCGGCGCGCAGACCACGCGGCGCGGGCGCTTCGAGCAGGCCGACGGCGGCACGCTGTTCCTGGATGAAATCGGCGACATGCCGTTCGACCTGCAGACGCGCTTGCTGCGCGTGCTGAGCGACGGCCAGTTCTATCGCGTCGGCGGCCACAACCCGATGCGCGCCAACGTGCGCGTGATCGCGGCGACGCACCAGAACCTCGAGCAACGCGTCAAGGACGGCGCGTTCCGCGAAGACCTGTTCCATCGCCTCAACGTGATTCGCCTGCGCCTGCCGCCGCTGCGCGAGCGGCGCGAAGACATCCCCACGCTGGCGCGCTACTTCCTGCAGCGCAGCGCCAAGGAGCTGGGCGTCGAGGCCAAGCGCATCTCCGAAGCCGCGCTGGCGCGCCTGACCGGCTTCGATTTCCCCGGCAACGTGCGCCAGCTCGAGAACATCTGCCACTGGCTGACCGTGATGGCGCCGGCGCAGCTGATCGATGCCAAGGACCTGCCGCCCGAGCTGCTGGCCACGGTGCCGAGCGCCGATGCGCCGCCGGCCATGCCGGTCGCAGCGGTTGCGCCGGTTCAGGTCGAGGCGCTCGCGGCGGCGCAGCCCGGCGCGGTCGCGCCGTCGCCGGCGAGTGCCGCGGCCGGCTGGCTGGCCGACCTCGATCGCGAGGCGCGTGCGCTGCTCGAAGCGGGCGTGCCCGACGTGTGGGATTCGCTGACGCGCAAGTTCGAAGCCCAGCTGATCCACGCCGCGCTCGACATCACGCGCGGTCGCCGCATCGAGGCCGCGCACAAGCTCGGCATCGGCCGCAACACCATCACGCGCAAGATCCAGGAACTGGGTCTCGACGACTGATGCGTCGTCGAGATCGAGGCGGCCTTCTCAGGCCACCTCGATCTCGACCACCACCGGCGCGTGGTCGCTCGGCCGCTCGTTCTTGCGCGGCAGCTTGTCGATGCTGCAGGTCTTCACGCGCGCCTTCAGCGCCTCGCTGACGAGGATGTGGTCGATGCGCAGGCCCTGGTTCCTGCGGAACGCCAGGTTGCGGTAGTCCCACCAGCTCCAGCTCTTGGGCGGCTGCTCGAAGAGCCGGAACGCGTCGTGCATTCCCAGCCCGACGAGGCCCTGGAAGTGCGCGCGCTCCTCGGGCGTGCAATGGATCTGCCCGGCCCACAGCACCGGATCGAAGACGTCGCGATCCTCGGGCGCGATGTTGTAGTCGCCCATCAGCACCAGATGCGGATGGCGCGCGAGCTCGGCCTCGACCCAGTCGCGCAGCGCTTGCAGCCACCGCATCTTGTATTCGAACTTGTCGGTGCCCGGTGCCTGGCCGTTGGGGAAGTAGGCGCCGATCACGCGCAGCTCGCCGATGCTGGCCGCGATCACGCGCGCCTGCTCGTCGGCGAAGCCGGGAATGTTGCGCTGGATGTCGCTCGCCTCGGCGCGACTGAGCAGGGCCACGCCGTTGTAGGTGCGCTGGCCGTGCCATTGCGCGCGATAGCCCGCGGCCTCGATCTCGGCGATCGGGAACTTGTCGTCGGTGAGCTTGGTTTCCTGGAGGACGATGACATCAGGCGAATGCTGAGACAGCCAGTCCAGCAGCTGAGGCAATCGCACGGCCAGCGAGTTCACGTTCCAGGTGGCGAGCTTCAAGGCGCTGTCCCTCAGGTCATTGGCGCGGCAGTCTAGCGCGTCGCGAATTGATCAACGATCCGTCATGAGGTGCGAGCACCCGCGACGACACACTGATCCGCACTCCGACCTCCGCCGTAGACCACCGTGACTGCCGCGCTGCTCGCTCCTCTCGATACCGCGGTCGCGGTACGCAGTCGCGAGGTCCTCGCCTGCGCCGCCAGCGTCGCACAGGATCTGCGCCATGCGTGAGGGCCGCGATGCCGACGCGGCCTGGCTGCGCGCGCTCCAGCGCGACGCCGCGGGCTGGACCGCCCTGCTCGAGCAGGGCCGCCCGCTCACGAGCCGGCGCGTGTGCCTGCGGCTGGACCGCTTCACCCGTGCCAGCGCGCTGCTGACGCGCCTGGCCGCGCGCACCCCGTCGACGCGCGCCTGCTGCGAGGCGATCGACGACTGGCTGTTCGGCAGCCTGCTGCCGTACTGCGTCTCGCATTTCGAGGCGATCGACGACGGTGAATTCGACCTGCCGCGCCACTTCGCGGGCGCGACAGCGGTGCTGTGCGATTCGGGCTATGCGCCGTCGGGCACGGCGCCGTTGCGGCGTGCGTTCGCGTGCCTCATCAAGGCTTGCCTGCGCGGCGCACCGGTCTCGCCGCGCGCGGCCCAGGCGATGCACGAGGCGCTGCGTGTCGGGCTGGCGCGCCGGTCCATCGGCGCGTCGACGCCGGGTCTGGCCGAGGCCTGGGAGCGGCTGGCCCAGGATGCCTGCCCACCGAGTTCCTCGCGGAGCGACTAGACCATGCCAACCTACATTCCCTACGAGCATTCGTCCCTGTCGCTCGGCAGCGTCGTCGACGAGGACGTCCTCAAGCTGATCGTCGCGATCGGCAAGCTCGAGAAGGACAGCGATGCGGCCTTCGATCACATGAACTCGCTGATGGGGATGCAACGCAGCCTGAAGATGACGCTCGACGAGCTGGTGGGGCTGGAGATCAAGGCGCCGGAGATGGGCGGGCGCCTCAGTGAACTCCAGACCGCCATCCAGGCCGCGGCGCAGAACTACATCACCAAGCGCCTGGCCAACGACAAGCAGATCCAGACCCTGCGCGAGAACCTGGCGGCCACCGAGGCCGACGACACGCTGGACTCGCCGGTCAACTTCGAGACCTGCAACGTCGTCAGGAAGCAGGTCGGGTTCGATTCGATGCGGCTGGACATGCAGTACTTCAGCTATGGCGAGAGCGACGAGGAAAACCAGAACACCGTGATCCAGATCGCCAACGCGATCCGCACGATGACGGCCGAACTCAATCAGCAGACCTCGAGCGAGATGGCGCGCACCGCGAGCCAGCAGGTCTCGCAGCAGTTGAAGACCCACGACCTGAACGGCACGCTGGTCATCACCGCCACCTGCACGCACAAGGACGCCTCGATGCTGGTGCCGCTCGATCTCGATGCCGATCGCATGCTCGAGATCTGGAACCACCTGCACGGCGACACGGACGAGATCGACCCGAGCGACCTGACCGCGATGAGGAAGCTCGCTCATTCGGTGAGCGGCAGCAAGGATGGGCTCGCGGGCTCGATCCCTCTGCTGGTCGGCTTCAATCTCGGCTCGGCCTTCGTCGGCATGGTGCACACCGTCAACCACGACGAGTTCGAATCCAATCGAACCGCCGAGGACGTCGTCGGCATGGAAGACAAGGTGCGGCTGGCCAACTGGCTGAGCGCGATGGAGGGCAAGCTGGGCATGGACCGGGACGTCGGCGAGGAGATCCGCGACATCCTCGGCAAGCGCAAGATCTACGCGCACGTCAACATGATCACCGCAGGGGCCGTTCCGACCTTCTCGTCCAATCTGCAGGGCGACGCGATGAAGGACGCGCTGAAGGGCCAGGTGGGGCGCGCCCAGGAGATCGCCAAGAGAGCCACGCCCGCCGCCGGGCAGAGCAAGGTGGAAACCGAGCAGACGGCCTCGGACGCCACGCGCAGGGCGACGCTGATGGCCAACATGGACAGCAACATGACCAAGGAGTTGCTGTCCAGCCTGGACGACCGATCGAAAGACCCGCGCCTGGACGTCACCTCGATGATCACCGCGTTCAACAACTACGTGGCCGCGATCACCAGCGCCGACCCGAACAAGCCGATCGGTGGCGTGCCGATCGGCTACCACGTGCGTCGCATCGGCGCGGACCTGGTCGCGCGCTTGTGGCTCGAGAAGTACTTCCCCGAGTTCTCGGCCAAGACCGCGAAGCCCGCGGCCGCGGCGAGTGGCCAGGCGGCGAAGCCGGTGGGGCGGAAGTAGCGAGGGTCAGCGCTGCGCCGCCGCGCGACGCCGGTACGTGACCCAGGCCAGCGGCCAGCGCGGGTCGTCGGTGTTGGCCTCGCGCGCGACCTCGTCGAAGGCGGCGCGATCCCAGCGCGGGAAATGCGTGTCGGCATCGGGCACGCTCGCGTCGATCTCGGTCAGTTCGAGCGTGTGCGCGAGCGGCAGCGCCTGCACGTAGAGCTCGCCGCCACCGATCACGAACACCTTGGGGGCGTCTTTCAGCAGCGCGAACGCGGCCTCGAGCGAGGGTGCGGCTTCGGCGCCGTCAGCGGCCCACTGCGCATTGCGCGTGACGACGATATTGCGCCGCCCCGGCAGCGGCCGAAAGCGCGCCGGCAGCGACTCCCAGGTCTTGCGGCCCATCACGACCGGGTGGCCTTGCGTCACTGCACGAAAGTGCTTCAGGTCGGCCGGCAGGTGCCAGGGCATGTCGCCGTTGCGGCCGATGGCGCCGTCTCGTGCGACCGCGGCGATGATGACCCGTTCCATCAATCGCCGCCGAGCCGCCTCAAGGCGATTGACGCCCCCTCGGGGGGCAGCGAGCGAAGCAAGCGTGGGGGCACCATCACACGGCCACCGGCGCCTTGATGGCGGCGTGATGCTGGTACTCGAGCACCTCGAAGTCTTCGTACTCGTAGTCGAAGATCGACGCCGGCTTGCGCTTGATGTTCAGCAGCGGATAGGGGTGCGGCTCGCGCGACAGCTGCAGGTCGACCTGCTCGCGGTGGTTGCTGTAGATGTGGCAGTCGCCACCGGTCCAGATGAAGTCGCCGACCTCGAGATCGCATTGCTGCGCCAGCATGTGGGTCAGCAGCGCATAACTGGCGATGTTGAAGGGCACGCCGAGAAAGATGTCGGCGCTGCGCTGGTAGAGCTGGCAGCTGAGCTTTCCGTTCGCGACGTAGAACTGGAAGAAGGCATGGCAGGGCATCAGCGCCATCTTCGACAGCTCGGCCACGTTCCAGGCGCTGACGATGATGCGGCGTGAATCGGGGTTGGTCTTGAGCTGCTTGACGACCTCGGCGATCTGGTCGATGTGCCCGCCGTCGGGCGTCGGCCAGCTGCGCCATTGCACGCCGTAGACCGGGCCGAGGTCGCCATCCTCGCGCGCCCATTCGTTCCAGATCGTCACGCCGCGCTCCTGCAGCCAGCGCGCGTTCGAGTCGCCGCGCAGGAACCACAGCAGCTCGAGGATGATGGATTTCAGGTGCACCTTCTTGGTCGTCACGAGGGGAAAGCCCTCGGCGAGGTCGAAGCGCATCTGGTGGCCGAACACGCTGGTGGTGCCGGTGCCGGTGCGGTCGGTCTTGGGCGTGCCGTGGTCCCGCACGTGGCGCATGAAGTCTTCGTACTGCGAGCGGACGGGGCGGGCGGGGGAGGTCATCGGGCGATTGTATTTAGGCCATGAGAAAGGCCGCCCGTGGGCGGCCTTTCGAGGATGTGATGCGCGGATCAACCCTGCTTTTGCTCCGGCTCGCGCAGGAAGATCTCCACGCGGCGGTTCTTCGCGCGGCCTTCGGTCGTCTCGTTGCTCGCGACTGGCTCGCGCGAACCGCGGCCCGACGTCTCGATGCGGGCGCCGGGCACGCCGCGGTCGACGATGTAGTTGCGCACCGAGTCGGCGCGGCGTTGCGACAGCGGGTTGTTGACCGCGTCGCTGCCGGTCGAGTCGGTGTGGCCGATCACGCGAACGATGGTGGTGTGGTCGTTCGCCAGGCCGTTGGCGAAGGCATCGAGCACCGAGCGCAGCTCGGGGCGGATGTCGGCGCGGCCGGTGTCGAAGGAGATGTCGCTCGGCACGTTGACCTTGAGCTGGTTGTCCTGCGTGCGCGTGACCTCGACGCCGGTGCCCGCGGTGGACTGCTCCATCGCGCGCTTCTTCTCTTCCATCTTCTTCGACCAGATGTTGCCGCCGATCGCGCCGGCGACCGCGCCGACGCCGGCACCGATCGCGGCCGACTTGCTGCTGTCGCCGATGATCGCGCCGAGCGCCGCGCCGGCCAGGGCGCCGGCGCCCGCGCCGGTGGCGGTGTGCTTCTGTTCGTCGGTCATGTTGGCGCAGCCGGCCAGCGCCAGCGAGGCGGCCACCACGGCGGCGATGGAACGGGGAGCGAATTCGATCTTCATTGGATGTTCTCCTCAGTCGTTGACTGCCTAGGATGCCCGAGACGCGGCAGGCGCTGTATCGAACTGTGCCGCGGCCAGTCGCTGGTAGAGCCCGCAGCGCTCGAGCAGTTCCGCATGGCGGCCCTGGTCGACGATGCGGCCCTGGTCCATCACCAGGATGCGGTCGGCATGCACCACGGTCGCGAGCCGGTGCGCGATCACCAGCGTCGTGCGCCCGCGCATCGCGGCATCGAGCGCGGCCTGCACCGCGCGCTCGCTTTCGCTGTCGAGCGCGCTGGTGGCCTCGTCGAGCAGCAGCAGCGGTGCGTTCTTCAGGATCGCGCGCGCGATCGCCAGGCGCTGGCGCTGGCCGCCCGACAGCCGCACGCCGCGCTCGCCCAGAAAGCTCGCATAGCCCTCGGGCAGCGCGCGGATGAAGCCGTCGGCATGCGCGGCGCGCGCCGCGGCCTCGACCTCGGCATCGCTCGCCTCGGGGCGTCCGTAGCGGATGTTGTCGGCCGCGCTGGCCGAGAAGATCACGCTGTCTTGCGGCACCAGGCCGATGCGCTCGCGCAGCGACTGCAGCGTGAGCCGCTCGACCGGCTGGCCGTCGAGCCTGACCTCGCCGCCTTGGGCGTCATAGAAGCGCAGCAGCAACTGGAACACCGTGCTCTTGCCGGCGCCGCTTGGGCCCACCAGCGCGACCGTCTCGCCGGCGCGCACCTCGAAGCTCACGTCGTCGAGCGCCGCCGTCTGCGGCCGCGACGGATAGTGGAAGCGCACGCGGTCGAACACGACCACGGCCTCGGCGCGCGAAGCCGCCGGCAGCAACGGTTGCGCCGGCTCCTGCACCGGCGAGCGCGCATCGAGCAGTTCCATCAGCCGCTCGGTCGCGCCGGCCGCGCGCAGCAGATCGCCCCACACCTCGGCCAGCACCGCGACCGAGCTGACCAGCAGCAGCACATAGACCACCGTCTGCCCCAGATGACCAGCCGTGATCTCGCCGCGCAGCACCGACTGCGTGCCCTGGTACAGGCCCCACAGCAGCGCGCCGAAGGTCGCGGTGATCAGGAAGGCCACCAGCCCCGAGCGCAGCCGCGTGCGGCCCAGTGCGGTGGCGAAGGCGCGCTCGCTGGCGGCGGTGAAGCGCTGCGATTCGCGCGCCTCGGCGGTGTGGCTTTGCACCACCGGCATCGCGGCCAGCACCTCGGCGGCGATCGCGCTGGTGTCGGCGACGCGGTCCTGGCTGGCGCGCGACAACTTGCGCACGCGCCGGCCCGCCGCGACCGCCGGCAGCACGACCAGCACCAGGATGCCCAGCACCTGCGCCATCACGTAGGGGTTGGTCACGACCAGCATCGCCAGCGCGCCCAGGCCCATCACGCCATTGCGCAGGCCCATCGAGAAGCTCGATCCGATGACGGTCTGCACCAGCGTCGTGTCGGTCGTCAGGCGCGACAGGACCTCGCCCGTGCGCGTGGTCTCGAAGAACTCCGGGCTTTGCCGCAGCACGTGGGCATAGACCGCGCTGCGCAGGTCGGCGGTGATGCGCTCGCCCAGCCAGGTCACGCAATAGAAGCGCGCGGCCGAGAACAGGCCCAGCGCCGCACCGACCGCGAACAGCGCGCCGAAGTGGCCGCGCAGCGCCATCGCGCGTTCGCCGGGCGAGGCGGCCAGCAAGCCCTGGTCGATCAGCGATCGCAGCGCCAGCGGCACCGCGAGCGTGGCCAGCGCGGCCAGCAGCAGGAACAGCAGCGCCAGCGCGATGCGGCCGCGATAGGGCGCGAGAAAGGGCAGCAGCGCGCGCAGCGGGCGCACCGTTCGTGGCGCCGGGGCGCCGCTCGGGGAGGGTTGGTCGCTCATCGGGCGGCCAGTGTAGGCAGGCCGCGTTGCCAACTTGTTGACGTTGGGTGCTTTGACAAAGATTGCATAGGCAAGTAATATTCGCCCCATGCCCCGTCAGCCCGCCAGCTTCTACAACGCCGCCGACTATCGCCCGGAAGAGAGCGTCGGCTACCTGATGCGCCGCGTGATGACGATGGTCGCGCAAGAGGCCGATCGCCGTCTCGGCGAGCACGAGCTCACCAATGCCCAGTGGCAGCCGCTGTACAAGCTGCGCATCGGCTCGGTCGACACGGTCGCCGAGCTGGCGCGCGAGCTGCAGGTCGACACCGGCGCGATGACGCGCATGCTCGATCGCCTCGAAGCCAAGGGCCTGTGCAAGCGCGTGCGCTCCACCGTCGATCGCCGCGTCGTGCATCTGGAACTCACGCCCGCCGGCCGCCGCGTCGCCGACAAGGTGCCCGCCGTGCTGGCCGATGTGCTCAACGAATGCCTGGCCGGCTTCAGCAAGGCCGAGTGGACGACGATGAAGGAACAGCTGCGCCGCATGCTGGCCAATGCCGAAGCGATCCGCCAGGAAGCGTCCGACGAAGGCTGACTCTCCGGCCCCAAGACCATCGCCCTGACAGGGCGTTTTCTTCGCCTAGATACTTGCCTAAGCAAATGAAGCCCGATCAAACTCTGAATAGTCAGGTAAGCGAAATGTCAGCCCGGGGACTGGTCGCCGTGCCGTTCGCGCTGTCGATCGCCGCCGCGGTGATCCTGATGCTGTCGGGCTGCGCGACGCCCGGCGAATCGACCTCGCGCTCGACGCCGCTCGAGGCCACGACGCTCAAGCTCGACGCCACGCAAAGCCCCGCGCCCGCCGCCGACTGGTGGAAGGCCTGGCACGATCCGCAGCTCGATGCGCTGGTCGAGCGCGCGCTGGCCGACAGCCCCTCGCTCAAGCTCGCGCAAGCCCGCCTGGCGCGCGCCGCGGCCTCGCGCGAGGGCGTGGACGCGCAAGGCGGCCCGCAGGCCGGCCTCGAACTCGACGTCACGCGCCAGCGCTACACCGAGAACGGCCTGATCCCGCCGCCGCTGGCCGGCTCGATGGCCACCAGCGGCACGCTGCAGGCCAGCGGCCATTGGGAGCTCGACTTCTTCGGCCGCCATCGCGCGGCGCTCGATGCGGCGCTGGGCAGCGAGCGCGCCGCCGCGGCCGATGCGCAGGCCGCGCGCGTGCTGCTGGCCACCAACGTCGTGCGCAGCTATGTGCAGCTCGCGCGCCTGGTCGAGCAGCGCGAGATCGCGCAGCGCACGCTGGCGCAGCGCGAAGAGACCTTGCAGCTGGTGGCCGCGCGCGTCGCCGGCGGCCTGGATACCAAGGTCGAGCTGCGCCAGTCCGAAGGCTCGGTGCCCGACGCGCGCCAGCAGATCGCCGCGCTCGACGAGCAGCTCGCGCTGTCGCGCCATGCGCTCGCGACGCTCACCGCGCAGCGCCCCGACGCGCTCGACGCCTTGACGCCGCGCCTGGGCACGCTGCCACCGCTGGCCGCGCTGCCTTCGCAGCTGCCGGCCGATCTGCTCGGCCATCGCGCCGACATCGAGGCCGCGCGGCTGCGCGTGCAGGCGGCGCGTTCGAGCGTCGCCGAATCGCGCGCGGCCTTCTATCCGAACGTCGACCTGATCGCCTTCGCCGGCTTCAGCACGCTGGGCCTCGACCGCCTGGTCAACGCCGGCAGCCGCCAGTACGGCATCGGCCCCGCGATCTCGCTGCCGATCTTCGATGGCGGCGCGCTGCGCGCCAACTACCGCGGCCGCAATGCCGATCTCGACGGCGCGATCGAGAGCTACAACCAGGCGCTTCTGGGCGCGCTGCGCGAAGTCGCAGACAACGTCTCGAGCACGCGCTCGATCGCGACGCAGCAGACCGAGCAGGGCAACGCGCAAGCCGCGGCCGAGAGCGCCTACGACCTCGCGCTGCAGCGCTACCGCGCTGGCCTGGGCACCTATCTCACGGTGCTGAGCGCCGAGACCACGGTCTTGCAGCAGCGCCGCCTCGGCGCCGACCTGCGCGCCCGTGCGCTCGACACGCAGGCCCTGCTGGCGCAGGCGCTGGGTGGTGGCTACGCCGCCGCGAACTGAACGACATCGATCACCGACATCCTCGAAGGCGCCCCATGAACGCTCCCGTCGACAACCAAGCCGCCGTCGCTGCCGCGACCAACCCCACCCGCCGCAAGGCGATGATCTCGATCGCCGTCGCGGTGCTGCTCGGCGGCGGTGCCTACACCGCCTGGCAGGTGCTCGCGGCCTCGCGCGTCGAGACCACCGACAACGCCTACGTGCAGGGCAACGTGGTGCAGATCACGCCGCAGGTCGGCGGCACGGTGCTGTCGATCAATGCCGACGACACCGATCGCGTCAAGGCCGGCCAGGTGCTGGTCAAGCTCGATGCCGCCGATGCGCGCGTCGCGCTCGAGCAGGCCGAAGCCCAGCTCGCGCAGACGGTGCGCGAGGTCCGCACGCTCTACGCCAACAACGCCACGCTGGCGGCCCAGGTCGCGCTGCGCGATGCCGACATCGCCAAGGTCCAGGCCGATCTCGCCAAGGCCGCCGACGACGTCGCGCGCCGCGAGCCGCTGCTGGCCACCGGCGCAGTCGGCAAGGAAGAGTTCCAGCACGCCAGCGCGCAGCTGGCCGCGAGCAAGAGCGCGCTGGCCGCGGCGCAGTCGGCCGCAGTCGCGGCGCGCGAGCAGCTCGGCGCCAACCAGGCGCTGACCGACGGCACCACGGTCGAGCAGCATCCCAACGTGATGCGCGCCGCGGCGCGCGTGCGTGAAGCGTGGCTGGCGGTCGCGCGGGTCGATCTGCCGGCGCCGGTCGACGGCATCGTCGCCAAGCGCAGCGTGCAGGTCGGCCAGCGCGTGGCGGCCGGCGCGCCGCTGATGTCGGTGGTGCCGCTCGATTCGCTGTGGGTCGATGCGAACTTCAAGGAAGGCCAGCTGCGCAAGCTGCGCGTCGGCCAGCCGGTCACGCTCGAGGCCGATCTCTATGGCCGCAAGGTCGAGTACCACGGCAAGGTCGCAGGCCTGGGCGCCGGCACCGGCAGCGCGTTCTCGCTGCTGCCGGCGCAAAACGCCACCGGCAACTGGATCAAGATCGTGCAGCGCGTGCCGGTGCGCATCGCGCTCGATCCGAAGGAGCTCGCCGAGCATCCGCTGCGCGTGGGCTTGTCGATGGACGTCGCGGTCGACGTGCGCAACACCGACGGCCCGCTGCTGGCCGAGGGCCGCGCCGGCCAGCCGGTCGCGAGCACCCAGGTCTACGACACGATCTCGGCGCAGGCCGATGCCGATGTCGATCGCATCGTCGCGGCCAACCTCGGCCGTGCGCCGCGCGTGATGGCCAAGGCGGGCGCTGCGAGCGCGAACCAGCACTGATCGCCTTCCAGGCTTCTTTTCGGCTTCGTTCAGGCTTCGCATGTCCACGCCTTCTGCCCCGCCCGTCGAGCATCCGCCGCTGACCGGCACGACGCTGCTGCTCGGCACGGTCGCGCTCTCGCTCGCGACCTTCATGAACGTGCTCGATTCGTCGATCGCGAACGTCTCGCTGCCGGCGATCGCGGGCGACCTCGGCGTGAGCCCCAACCAGGGCACCTGGGTCATCACCAGCTTCGGCGTCGCCAACGCGATCTCGGTGCCGCTGACCGGCTGGCTCACGCAACGCTTCGGCGCCGCGCGCCTGTTCGTCACCAGCGTGCTGCTGTTCGTGCTGGCCTCGTGGCTGTGCGGCTTCGCGCATTCGCTCGAGGCGCTGATCGGCTATCGCGTGCTGCAAGGCCTGGTGGCCGGGCCGATGATTCCGCTGTCGCAGACGCTGCTGCTGTCGAGCTACCCCAAGGCCAAGGCCGGCACCGCGATGGCGATGTGGGCGATGACCACGCTGGTCGCGCCGGTGATGGGACCGCTGCTCGGCGGCTGGATCACCGACAACATGTCGTGGCCGTGGATCTTCTACATCAACGTGCCGGTCGGCCTGGCCGCGGCGGGCATCGCGTGGTCGATCTACCAGCACCGCGAGACGCCGCGCAAGAAGCTGCCGATCGACACGGTGGGCCTGGCCTTGCTGGTGCTGTGGGTCGGCGCGCTGCAGATCATGTTCGACAAGGGCAAGGAGCTCGACTGGTTCCACTCCGGCCAGATCGTCGCGCTCGGCGCGGTGGCCTTGGTGAGCTTCGCGTTCTTCATCGCGTGGGAGCTGACCGAGAAGCATCCTGTGGTCGACCTGCGCCTGTTCAAGCGCCGCAACTTCGCGCTCGGCTCGCTGACGCTGGCGGTGGCCTACGGCCTGTTCTTCGGCAACGTCGTGCTGCTGCCGCTGTGGCTGCAGCAGTACATGGGCTACACCGCCACCGCGGCCGGCATGGCGCTCGCGCCGGTGGGGCTGCTGGCGATCGTGCTGTCGCCGCTGGTCGGCAAGAACGTCGCGCGGCTCGATGCGCGCATGCTCGCGAGCGTGGCCTTCATCGGCTTCGGTGGCGTGCTGTGGATGCGCTCGAACTTCACGCCGCAAAGCGACCTCGAGACCATCCTGATCCCGACGCTGCTGCAAGGCGCGGCGATGGCCTTCTTCTTCATCCCGCTGAACTCGATCATCTTGTCGGGCCTCACGCCCGATCGATTGCCGGCCGCCTCGGGCCTGAGCAACTTCGCGCGCATCACGGCGGGTGCTTTCGGCACCTCGATCTCGACCACGCTGTGGGACGACCGCGCGACGCTGCATCATGCGCATCTCGTCGAGCGCCTGGCCAGCGGCGACCCCGCATTCACCGATGCGATGGGCAAGCTCGCGGCCGCGGGCCTGAGCCCCGAGCAGGCGGCCGCGCAGATCAACCGGCTGGTCGACCAGCAGGCCTTCACGCGCGCGGCCGACGACATCTTCCTGGGCTCGGCCATCCTGTTCGTGACGCTGATCGCGATGGTGTGGCTCACGCGACGTTCGCGCGGTGGCGCGGCACCGGCGGACGCGGGCGGCGCGCACTAGAACCAAAGACCTGACCCGCCTCATCGCGGCCGGCTTGCCCCACGGGGCAGCCGGCCGCGCTGCCATCGGCCCCAGGTATTCGGCCATCCGCGCGACGGGCGCCGGCCGATGGGCGCGGCCCCTGCCGATTCCTAAAGTCCGCGGGCCTGCTTTCCGATTCGCCGCGCCGATCTGCTGTCCGGTGCACCTCCATCGTCGTCCCACGATGTCTCCACCGTACCGACAGCCATGCACATCGCACCGCATCGAGAACCACGAACAAGCGAGTCGCGCTCGCGCGAGCAAGGGAGCGCGTCATGGAAGTAGGCGCATCCCAGGTCAAGAAGCTGCTCACGCAACTGGCCGGCGGCGACGGGCCGACGCGGGCAGCGGAGGTGCTTGCAACGCTGATCTCGCTGCATCGCCCGGGCGACGAACAGCATCTCGACGCACTGCGCGCCGACTGGTGCGCCGTGATCGACGCGATGGAGGCGAGGGCGCGTCGCAAGGCGCTGCAAGCGCTGATGCAGGCGGTGCTGGCCGCGCATCCGGCCGAGACCAACGAGGCCTATCACGAGTTCTGGCGGACGTTCCTGTCGATCAAGCTGAGCAAGGCCTCGCTCAAGCGCTCATTCCTGGTCTGCGTGAAGGCGTGCTGCGAAGCGACCGACGCCGTGGGCCAGCCGGCGCCGAGACTGGCGCCGTTGCTGCCGCTGGAGCTGCTGCGGTCGGTGGCGGTCCATCTCGTCGAACTGGTCCACAGACTGTGGCCCTTCGAGCGCCTGGTCGGATTGCTCAACGCGGTCGGGACGCTGACGCCGATCCAGCGGCAGGACTCGGCCTGGCGTTGCATTGCCGACATGCCCTCGGAATTTCGGGCCGGCGCCTGGGCCCGATGGCTGGACATGCCTGAGGGCGACGCTCGGCTGTCCGAGGTTCGCCTCGCGCTGTCCGGCTTCAGATCGGAGTTCTGGCAGTTCGGCCTGGACCCGACGCCGTTGATGGCCTTCCTCGACTCGCCGCTCGAAGGCCCCGGGGTCGTCAATCAACTGATGCGGCTGCTGAAAGGCCCGCTTGCGCGCGACGTCGTCTGGCGGCTGCTGCACGCCCAGCAGTCGCTGGCGTCGATTCGGGTCGTCATCGAGACGCCCGGCGCGGTCTTCCTCATCGTGTCGGCATGCCGGGGTTCCGAGAAGCGCCTTTGCATCGAACGCGTGATCGCATGCATCCGCAAGCTGGCCGTGATGAGGCGCGTCACGACCAAGAGGGGGTCGATGTTCGGAGGCAATAGCGTCCCCTTCAAGCGCCGCGTGTACATCCTGACCGAGATGGCTCGGGCGCTGGCGGACCCGTGGGATCCCTTCGTGGATCGCGTCGTGTGGCAAATGGTGATCGATGCGATGCAGGCCGGCTGGGCGATCCCCGGCCTGACGGACGCACTCCAGGCGCCGCTGTGCACGCTCGCGACGATCTGCGCCGGCAGCAGCGCGCTCGCCAAGGAAGTGCTGCCGCTGTGGCGCAACTCGATGCAATTGAAGATCGGCCCCGAGCTCCAGAAGGCGATCGCCGATATCGAGCTCGCGACGGATCCGAGTCGTGCCGACGGCGGCCTGCCGGCAGGCCTGTGGCAGCGATTCATGAGCCCAGGACTGGTTTCCCCCGCCGACGTCAAGCTGCTGGCCGATGCGCTGTTCGTGAACGAGGGCGGATCGACAGCGTCGAGCCAGCGCGTCGCGACCCTGTTCGACGTCGTGCTCAAGATCGCCGACAACCGCCACGATCCGCGCAGGGCCTTGCTGGAGTGCGCGCGCGACAAGCTCAAGCGATTGAACGAGGCGCAGCAGCCGGCTCGCCTGAACCCGGCGATCTGGACCCTCGCGATGGCCCAGCCGGCGGTGTTCGATCTGCTGTGGGGGCAGCCGCAGCTGCTGTACGCGGCCGCGCTGCAGGCCTATCTCGCCGATCCGCGGACCCTGCTGCCGCACGGCGCGTCGCTGATGACGCTGGATTGGACGGCCGTGCGGGCCTCGATCGCCGTGATCAAGGGGCTGCGCAGTCTGAGTGGGCAGCAGCGGATCACGCACGCGGAGCCACTGCGCCATCACCCGTCGGCGCTGTGCCAGATCGCGCTGATCGACGTGGCGGGCGGTGTGCTGCTGCCGCGCGGCTGCGACGAGGTGGCCACGCGGCCTTGGGCGCGTCGTCGCTTGCGCCGCTGCATCGAGCTGGCGGTCGAGCGCGATTCACCGTACGTGCAGTGCTTTGCCGAGCTGCTCGACATGCTGTGCGCGCAAGCCGCTATCGCGAACGAGCCCAAGCTCTTGGCGCTGCGCGAAGGCGCGCGCAAGCGCGGCAAGGGGCTGCACTGGCGCGATGCCGACGAGCCGCCACAGGACAAGATCGGATGCCGGCTGGATTGCCATGTCGTGCAGCTCGAAACGCCCGTGAGCGCCTGGGTTCACGTTCTGCGGGACGTGCTGGTGGAACTGGCGGATCGCGTCGCCAAGAAGCAGCCGTTGGAAGCGATCTCGGAAGGGATCGAATGGCAGGGCAGCCTGTGCGCGCTGCTTGTCGCGTTCGGCACCTGTTCGGCCCCGCGCGTGCCGTCGAGGCGAGCACCTTGAGCCTGCAGCCGCACGCCAAGTCGATCGTGCAAACCTGGTACGCGGCCTGGCGCGATCTGCTCGTTGCGTTGGCGCCGCTGCTGAAGGCGCCGTCTGCAAGCAAGAAGGAGCCGGTGGCCGATCCGCGCGTGGTGTTCAAGGCGGTGATCGAGACGCTGTGCGGCACCAGCCCCGCGTTGGAGGCGATCGATCCGCATGCGCCCGATGCCATGTCGCATCTGTTGGCCGCCGCGTTCGGCAGCGACGGGCATGCACCGCTGCACCCCGATGCCGACCTGCTGCGCCGCTGCATGCGGCCCGCGCCCGGCGGCTGGGGCTTTTCGTCCGGGCTGGCCTGGTGCGCCGACATCCTGCTCGGCCTGGCGAGCGGCCAGGCCAAGGGGCCGCTGCGGCCGCTGGTCGAGGCGCTCGACCGGGCCCAGCAGGCCTTGGCCGACGCCGCGATCGAGCCCGGCTTCAGCGACGCGGTGGTCGATGGCCTCGGCGATCTGCGGCTGCAGTCGCTCGATCGGCGCGAGCTCGCCGCCTGGCTGCCCTGGTCGCACGGCTGCGATCTGCAGACCTTGTTCGAGCGACTGACCGGCCCTTCGGTCGCGGTCGAGGCGCGCAACGACGCGGGCGATGTCGAGGCACGCGCCTGGGCTGTCGTCTGCCCCGAGGGCCTGTTCGTCGATGCGGTCGAGGTTGCGCCGCGCTGGGTCCGCGTGGTGAATGACGGGCATGGCGGCGTCGCCTTGTCGCCGGGCTGCGTGGGCCTGGTCGAAGGCTTGCTCGCGGCACTGGCGCAACGTGCCGTGCAACTCGGCTGCGCAGCCTTGTACCTGGGTCATCGGGCCTGCGTCGACGTGCCGCGCTTCAAGCCTGCGGCCGCCACCGCAGAGCCTGCCCAGCACGGTTTGCAGCCGGTGCTGGCCGCACCCGGGGCGCTCGCGGGGCTGCGGCATTTCGACGGCAAGGATCCGGTGACGTGCTGGCAAATACCGCTGCCGCAGCCGCAGCTGCTACCCGCCAAGGCCTAGATCGACAACGGCCCCGCGTAGCCCGTCATCTCGAGATAGCCGTGGCCCAGCGTCGCGCCGTCGTCGGCGCGGCGCAGGCTGCTCAAGCCTTCCCAGTAGACCGCGCCGCTCGAGCGGCGCGCGTCGAGTTCCTGCGCGCCGAAGCGCGCGTGCAGCTCGTGCGTACCGAGCGGCGACTCGATGCGCCATGCGACCGGATAACGCCCGCCGGTCGCGGCGCTGGTCCAGAACGCGAGCGGCGTGAAGCGCAGCTCGCCGGGCGCGAACACGCGCGTCGCGCCCTTCGCCGGGCGATGGCTGCCGCCGGCCCACAGCGCAGAGCCATCGGCGCGGCGCAGGCGAAATGCGGTGAAGGCGCCGCCGTCGTCGAGGTTGATGCCGCACCAGTCCCAGCCGACCGCGTCGGCGGGCAGCAGCGCGTCGCTCCATTCGTGGTCGAGCCAGGCGCGGCCATGTACCGCGAGGCGCTTGCCGTCGAGCACGAGGTGGCCACGTGTCTCGAGCTGCGGTTCGCTGAGATAGCCGCTCGCGTCCTGCTCGCGCGGGCCTTTGCGCGACCAGCCGTTCTCGCCTTGCAGCAGCACCGGCTGCGTCGAGGCGAGCTGCAGCTCGAGGCCGATCTGCGCGCTCGCGAGCCGGGCGAGGTAGCGATGGCCGGCGGGCGTCGGCTCGCGCAGCAGCGACCAGTCGTGCAGCTTCACGTCGGTGTCGGCCAGCGCCGCGCTGGCGATGCCGAAGCCCTCGCGCGCGACGCGCTCGGCATGGCGCAATCGCTGCGCACGCACCTCGCTGATCGCGAGATGGCCGACGATCAGCTGGCGCGCCGCGAAGCGGCTCGGATGATCGGGCGCCGCCGGGCCGCGGCTGCGAAAGAAGGTCAGCTGGAAGCCGTATTCGGCGCTCGCGTCTTGCTCGTCCGAAGCCGCGACGAGCCGGCCGGTGATGTACCACCACTCGATGCGCTGCTCGGGGTGCGCGCCGAAATCGCGCGGCAGCGCGATCGTCATGCCGCGATGCGGCGCCTGCGCATGTGCGTGTTGGTGCGCGATGCCCGGCAGCGCCAGCAACGCGAGCACAGGTCGGCGCCCGAGCATCACCAGTCCTCCTTGACCGCCCGCACCGCATCGTGCGCCGCGGCGCGCCGCGCTGCCAGCCACGCGGTCACGGTGCCCGCGGCCAGCACCGCCGCGACCAGCACGCCCAGCCGTTCGAGCGGAATGCGCAGCTCCATCGTCCAGTGAAAGCTCTGCGGGTTGACGACGTACACGAGCACCACCGCGACCGCGAGCCCGAGCAGCACGCCGACCAGCGCGCCGGCGCCCGTCCACAGCGCTGCCTCGCCCGCGACGATGGCCAGCACCTGCCTGCGCGTGCAGCCCAGGTGCGCGAGCAGGCCGAACTCGCGTCGGCGCGCCAGCACTTGCGCCGAGGTGCTGGCCGCCAGCCCGACCAGGCCGATGCCGATCGCGACCGCCTGAAGCCACACCGTGACCGCGAAGCTGCGATCGAAGATGCGCAGCGAGGTCGCGCGCAACTCGTCGGCGCGCGCGAACTCGAGCAGCGAGGCGTCGCCGCCGGCCAGCGCGACCAGGCGCTCGCGCAGCGCGGCGGCATCGGCCCCGCGCGAGAAGGTGAGCGCGAGATCGTTGACGCGCTCGTCGCCGGTCAGCGCGATGTAGTCGGCGCGCGCGATCGCGATCGCGCCGTTCTGCCGTGCGTAGTCGCGCCAGACGCCGCGCACGAAGAAGCGCACGTCGCGCGTGCGGCCGTCGGGCGTGGCCAGCGGCAGCGCGATCTCGCGGCCCGGGGCGGCGTCGTAGAGCGCCGCGAAGGTTTCGCTGGCATAGGCGCTCGTCACGCCGGCGCGCGGCGGCAGCAGCTCGCCGACGAAGGGCAGGGCCTGGGCGGCATCGCTGCCGAGCTCGCGCGCCAGCAGCGCCGGCGGCGGGAGATCGGCGCGCAGCGCCAGCGGCAGGACGCGTTGCGCGCGCGCCTGCGCGACGCCAGGCAGCGCGGCGGCCGCGGCCACGAAGTCCGGCGGCAGCCAGACCGCCTGCTGCGAGCCCGGCGCGGTGCGCAGGTAGAGATCGGCCGGCAGCACCACATCGAGCCAGCGCGAGACCGCGTCGCGAAAGCTCGCGACCATCACGGTGATGGCGACCGACAGCGCCAGGCTCGCGACCACGCCGGCCACCGCGACCGTCGCGCTCGCGCGCTGGTGCCGCGCGCGCTCGATCGCGAGCAGCCGCAGCGCATTCGTGCCGGGCCGCACGCGCGCCAGCAGCGCGCCGACCATCGCCGGCACCGCGGCAATGCCGCCCAGCAGCAGCAAGGCGACCGAGGCATAGGCGGCCAGCGGCAGGCCGAACAGCGGCGGCATCAGCGCGAGCAGCACGCCGGCGGCCATCGCGGCGATCGCGAGGCGCGGATGCGATGGCGCGCCGTCTTGCGTGCCCAGGCCCTTGAGCGCCTGCGCCGCCGGCAGCCGCTCGGCCGTGCGCGCCGGTGCCCAGCCGCCGACCATCGCCGCCGCGATGCCGAGCACGCCGTAGCCCAGCGCCGCGAGCGGCGAAGCACGCAGCGCCGGTGCGAGCTCGGAGAAATAGCCGCCGCCGAGATCGCCGCCGAGCCAGCGCAGCGCGGCCAGCGCGAGCGCGCTGCCGAGCACCAGCCCGATCGCGCTGCCGAGCACGCCGACGATCGCCGCCTCGGCCAGCACCAGCCGTCGCCGCTCGCGCGCCGCGAGCCCGAGCACGCCCAGCAGCGCGAACTGCGGCTGGCGCTGTGCGACCGCGAGCGACAGCACCGAGTAGACGAGGAACGCACCGGTGAACAGCGCCACCAGCGCCAGCACCGTGAGATTCACGCGATAGGCGCGCGAGACGTTCGACAGCCGCTGTTGCGAAGCCCCCGGCTCGACCAGGCGCCGATCGCCGTCGAGCAGGCCGGCGCGCTGCGCGGCCGCGCGCAAGGCCTCGCGGTCCACGCCTTGCGCGAGCCGCAGGTCGATGCGCGTGATGCGCCCCGGCGACCCCAGGTGAGCCTGCGCGCCGGCGATGTCCATCACCACCAGCGGCGCGCCGGCGGCTGCGACGCTGCCCGCCACGCGCAGCGGCACGCGCGCGAGGCCGCGCTGCAGCACCAGCGTCGTCATGTCGTTCAGGTGCGCGCGCGCTGCGGGGTTCAGGAACACGGCATCGGGATCGAGCGCGACGCGGCCCGGCTCGGCCTGGCCGGGCGTGGGGCGCGGCAGCAGGTCGGGCGCGAGCGCCGGGGCGATCAGCGCATCGAGGCCGAGCACGCGCAGCGCGAAGCGCTCGCCGTCGGCCGCCTCGGCCTGGGTCTCGATCTCGATCACCGGCGAGGCGATCGCGACCTCGGGAAGTGCGGCGATGCGCGCGTAGTCGGTCTCGTCGAGGCTGCCGCTGGCTGATGCGAGGCTCGCGTCGGGTTCGCCGTTGACGCTGCGCACCGCGGCGCCGAACTCGGCCAGCGCAGAGGCGTTGATCAGGTGCACCGACCAGGCCAGCGCGACGCCGAGCGCGACCGCGAGCAGCGCGGTCGCATGGCGCGCGGCATGGCGGCGCGCCTCGGGCCAGGACAGCGCGCGCAGCAGCGCGGCCAGCGGCACGTTCGGGACAGGCGATGAGGCAGCCACCGGGCGATTGTGGCGAGCGGGCTCAGGCGGTCGAGGCCTCGATGCCTTGCGGCGTCAGCCGCAGCACCCGCGTCGCGCGCGCCGCGGCGGCCTGCGAATGCGTCACCAGCAGGCAGGCGGCGCCTTCGCTGGCCAGCTCGTCGACCAGCACGTCGAGCACGCGCGCGGCGGTGGTGGGATCGAGGTTGCCGGTCGGCTCGTCGGCCAGCACCAGGCGCGGGCGGTGCACCAGCGCGCGCGCGATCGCGACGCGCTGCAGCTGGCCGCCCGAGAGCTGCTGCGGCAGCCGCGCACCGAGCTCGCCGAGCCCGACCGCATCGAGCATGCGCTGCACGCGCGGCGCATCGGGCCGGTTCAGCAGCAGCAAGGGCAGCGCGACGTTGTCGAACACCGTCAGGTGCGGCAGCACGTGGAAGGCCTGGAACACGAAGCCCAGGGCGCTGCGGCGCAGCCGCGCCTGCTCGTCATCGTCGAGGGATTGCAGTTCGCGGCCGTCCAGCCGCACGCTGCCGGCATCGACGCGCTCCAGCCCCGCGATCGCATTGAGCAGGGTCGATTTGCCGACGCCCGACTCGCCGACCAGCGCGACGAACTCGCCCGGCGCGATGCGCAGGTCCACGTGCTCGAACACCGGCGTCTCGCCGAAGCGCTTGGCGAGGCCCTGGACCTCGAGGACGACGTCGTTGTTCATCGCGCGCAAAGTTGCCTGGCGAGCGCGACGACGCGCTCGCTCGCATCGGGCGCATCGCAGGCCAAGACATGGCGCCACGGCATCGAGCGCAGCCACGTCAGCTGGCGCTTGGCGAGCTGGCGCGTCGCGGCGATGCCGCGCTCGCGCAGCAAGGCGAGATCCTCGCCGGCATCGAGCAGCTCCCAGGCCTGGCGGTAGCCGACGCAGCGCATCGAGGGCAGCGCGGCATCGAGGTCGCCGCGCGCGCGCAGGCGCTTCACTTCGTCGACGAAGCCGGCCGCGAGCATCGCGTCGAAGCGCTGCGCGATGCGCGCGTGCAGCCAGGCGCGATCGTTCGGCTCGAGCGAGATCAGTGCGGTGTCCTGCGGCGCGGCGGCATCGCCTTCGAAGCGACCGCTGTGAAAGCTCGACAGCGCCCGGCCGCTGGACTGCCAGACCTCGAGCGCGCGCGAGATGCGCTGCGCATCGTTGGGCGACAGCCGCGCGGCGGTGATCGCATCGACGCGCGCCAGCTCTTCGTGCAGCGCCGGCCAGCCGAGCTCGGCGGCGCGCGCGTCGATCGCCGCGCGAATCGAGGCATCGACCGGCGGCAGCTCGTCGAGCCCATCGAACAGCGCCTTGAAGTACAGCATCGTGCCGCCGACCAGCAGCGGCAGCGCGCCGCGCGCGCGGATCTGCGCGATGCAGCGCTTCGCATCGGCGACGAAGGCCGCGGCCGAGTAGCTTTGCGTCGGCTCGATCAGGTCGAGCAGGTGGTGCGGCGCGGCAGCGCGCTCGGCGGCATCGGGCTTGGCGGTGCCGATGTCCATGCCGCGATAGACCAGGGCCGAGTCGACGCTGACGATCTCGACCGCACGGCCCTCGCGCGCGAACGCGGCCGCGATCGCCAGCGCGGCGGCGGTCTTGCCCGAGGCGGTGGGCCCGGCGAGGCAGAGGTAGTCGATCGCCATCGTGCGCGTGTCGTCAAGCCTTGGCCGGATCGCCGTGGCGCTGCACCGCGATCCAGGCGAACAGCGCCGTCAGCACCGACCAGAACGCGATCGTCAGCACCACCGGCCGCGCGCTGCCGTCCATCGCGACGCCCAGCCAGGCGCCGACCGCGAAGGCACCTGCGGCCAGCAGGAAGCCGGCCAGCGCCGAGGCCGCGCCGGCCTGGCGCGGGAAGGGCCCGACCGCACCGGCCTGCCCGCAGGGCTGGTGGATGCCGTGGCCGAAGGCATAGAACCACTGCGGCACCAGGATGCTCCAGGCGCTGGGCTCGAAGGCGAGGTTCCACACCGCCATGCCGAGCCCGCCGATCAGCGTGCACCAGCCGGCGCGCCGCACCGCGACGCGCACGCCGTGGCTCGCGAGCCAGCGCCGGCAGGCGAAGGTGCCGGCGAGGTAGGCCACCGAGCTGGTCGCGACGCAAAAGCCGTAGGTCGTACGCGACAGGCCGAGCGCCTCGATGAAGACGAAGGACGAGCCGGCGAGAAAGGTGTAGAGCCCGGCGTAGGTCGCGAAGGTCAGGCCGGCATAGGCGCGAAAGGTCGGGTTCGCGGCGATCTCGCGCCAGGCGCGCAGCAGCGGGCCCAGGCGCGTGGCCTGCGGATTGCGCTGCGTGATCGTCTCGGGCAGGCGCCACAGCACGAAGGCCAGCGTCGCGGCGCCGAAGATCGCCAGCACCGCGAGCGCCGCGCGCCAGCCCAGCCAGGCCGCGACCAGGCCGCCGACGGCCGGGCTCGACAGCGCGATCACGCCCAGCCCCGACATGCCGCGCGACATCACGCGCATGCCTTCGTGCGGCGGGAACAGGTCGCGCACCATCGCGCGCGCGCAGACCACCGCGGCGGCCATGCCGGCGCCTTGCAGCGCGCGCCAGGCGATGACGGCGTCGATGGTCTCGGCGAGGCTCGCGCCGACCGCGGCGACCGTGTAGGCCGACAGGCCGGCCAGCAGCACCGGCTTGCGCCCGGTGCGATCGGCCAGCGGGCCGAAGGCGAGCTGGCCGAAGCCGAAGGCGAGGATCAGGGCCGACAGCGTCAGCTGCGCCGCGCCCATCGGCGCGCCCAGCTCGGACTTCATGCCGGGCAGGGCGGGGAGGTAGAGATCGGTGGTCAGCGGCTGGATGCCCAGCAGCAGGGTCAGCGCCCAGACCACCAGCACCGGGTCCAGCACGCGACGCGGCACGCCCGCGGGCGCGCCGCCGAGGGCGGATTGGGACATACACCGAGGGTAACAAAGCAAGGCGAAATGCAAGCCCGGCGGCGGTTACGATTTCGGTCTGCGACGGCTTTCGGGCCGTCGCATCGCATTCATTCAATAGTCGATCGTGGAGAGAGAACGAACATGACCCGCAAGAACCGCGTGATCGCGATGCTCGTCGCCGCCAGCCTGAGCTACGGCGGCATGCTGCAAAGCGCCCAGGCCACGCTGATCGGCACCGAGCAAGTAGCGGCCGCGCAAGGCGTGGTGTCGGCCGACGCGCAAGCTGCCGCGCAGCGCGCCCACGTGCTGTCCTTCCTGGACCGTGCCGATGTGGCCCAAGGCCTGAGCGACCGCGGCGTCAGCGTCGATGCGGCGCGCGCGCGCGTCAACGCGCTCAGCGATGCCGAAGTCGCCCAGCTGGCCCACACGATCGACACCGCGCCGGCCGGTGCCGACAGCATCCTCGGCGTGCTGGTCTTCATCTTCGTGCTGCTGCTGGTGACCGACATCCTCGGCCTGACCAAGGTGTTCCCGTTCACGCGCTCGATGCGCTGAAGACGCCTCGATGAGCTTTCGGCTCACGGCGACCCTGGCGGTCGCCGTTTTCTTTTTCGGCGGCTGTGCGTCGCTGGACGCGCCGCAGTCCGCCGCGCTGCGCGAGGCGCCGCCCGCGACGCTGCCGGCCAAGATCGAACTCGCATCGACGCCGTTCTTCGCGCAGGAGATCCAGCAATGCGGCCCGGCCGCGCTGGCGACCGTGCTGGTGGCCGGCGGCGTCTCGGGCGTGAGCCCCGAGTCGCTCGGCGACGAGGTGTTCGTGCCAGCGCGCGGCGGCAGCCTGCAAGTCGAGATGCTCGGCGCGGCGCGGCGCCATGGCCGCTTCGCGGTGCGGCTGCCGGCGCGGCTCGATGCGCTGCTGGGCGAGGTCGCGGCCGGCCGGCCGGTGGTGATCCTGCAGAACCTGAGCCTGCCGATCGCGCCGAGATGGCACTACGCGGTCGTGATCGGCTACGACCTTGCGCGAGCCGAGCTGCTGCTGCGCTCCGGCACGACCGAGCGGCAGGTGATGAGCATGGCGGTGTTCGAGCGCACCTGGGCGCGCAGCGAGCGCTGGGCCTTCGTCGCGCTGGCGCCGGGCGAGCTGCCGAAGGCTTTCGATGCGACCGAGCTGTCGGCCGCGGCGGTGGCGTTCGAGCGCGTCGCGAAGCCGGCGGACGCGGCGCGCAGCTACGAGGCCGTCGTGCGCGCGCTGCCTGACGACCTGACCGCCGCGATCGGCCTGGGCAATGCACGCTACGCGGCCGGCGACGTGCTCGCCGCGACCTCCGCCTTCGAAGCCGCGACGCGCCGCTTCGACAGCGCGCCCGCGTGGATCAACCTCGCGCAAACGCGCCTCGAACTCGGCGAGCGCGACGGCGCGCGCGACGCGGCACGCCGCGCGGTCGAACGCGCCGAGCGCGCCGAGCCGCAATGGCTCGACGCGGCCCGGCAGGCCGAGCGCGCCGCGCGCTGAACCGCCTCGCGCTTCAACGCGAGAACGGATCGAGCCCGAGGAAGGTCTTCAACGGCGTTCGCGAGCCGCTCGCGCCGACGGCCGGCAGGCACATCAACTCGTCGATCGCCTGTCCCGTGGAGTCCACCACCAGGCCCCCGCGGCGGCTCGCCTGGTGGCCGTGCGGCACGCAGATCGACGGATGGTCGAACGGTGCGCGCTGGTACCTCACTCGCTCGTCGCTCAGCGCGAGCAGGAAGGCCACCAGGTCTTCCTTCTGCGACTGCGTGAGCCCGAGCGGGCGCACGGTGGGGTCGGTGATCGGCTTGTTGGCCGCGCCGAAATCGCCGCCGCGGTTGTAGAAGTCCACCACCTGCATCAGCGTCGACTTGCCGCCGTTGTGGAAGTAGGGCCCGGTGAACTCGACGTTGCGAAGGCCCGGCGTCTTGAATGCGCCGTCGATCGCGAGCGGCGCGTCGCGGCCGACCGGCACCTCGTTGGCGATGTCGAAGTCGTTGCCCAGCATGGCGTACATGCGGTCTTGCGCCATGCGCGTTTCCGACAGCGGGTAGTTGAACGGATCGAGCCCGCCGACGCCGATGTCTTCCGCGGTCGGCCGCACGCCGGTGTTGAAGAAGCCGTTGTCGTAGCGGAACACGACGTTGTTGTCGCCCAGGCGCTGGTCCAGCCGTCCTTCCTCCTTGAGGTTGGCGAACGAGGCCGAGGTGAATTCGGCGCCGTTGTGGCAGTGGATGCACTGCGCGTTGTCGCTTCGGAAGATCGCCATGCCGCGCTGCTGCTGAGCGCTCAGCGCGCGCTTGTTGCCTTCGGCGAAGCGATCGAAGGGCGTGTCGTCGGACACCAGCGTGGCCTGGTAGAGCTGGACCGCGAGGCCGAAGAAGAGCGCGAAGTTGGCCTCCATCTGGCTCACGCGATCGCGCGTCCTGTGGCGATCGGTTCGATCGCTGTTGCGGCTGCGCTCGAGGTCCATGACGCGTCCGCGCTTCATCTCGGCATCGGCCAGGTCGAGGATGGTCGGCGACTGCCAGTACTCGCGCTTGAAGGCCTGCTGCACCATCGCGGCGTAGGTCGGACGCGCGTCGGCGATCGGGCCGAGCACGCCGTCGTTGCGCGCGATGGTCTGGTCGGCCAGCGCGGTCGTGCCGAGCAGCTTTCTCGCGACCTTGGCGAAGGTGCGGTTCTTGCACGCCATCTCGTTTTCGCTCAGCGGCGGGCCGGAGCCGAGCGAGGCGAGCGACGACGAGGGCATGTGCAGCCGGATCTGGCGCAGCTGCCCCTGCTCGAGCCGCCACACCTTCACGTTGGCATTGCGCAGACCGAACGGGTCGGTGCCGTTGGCCATGTTGTTGGCCCGCCCATCCCAGAAGTTGCGGAAGTTGAAGACCGTGTTGAACACCGTGGGCGCATTGCGCGGCTCGACGCGGCGCGTGTTGACGCCGTTGAGGTTGAAGCCCGAGCCGCCGTGGCGCACGGCATCCGACAGCGTCTCGCACTGGTCCGGATCGCCGTTGCCGGAGGCGTTGACGAAGGTCGCCGTGAACACGCCTTGCGAGGACATCACGTCGTTGTGGTCCGAGGTGCGCGAGGCGACGTCGTCGATGTTGGCAAAGCGCGTGAATGGGAAGTCCGAAGCCTTGACCGCGTAGTTCGGCCCGCCGAGCTGGAAGCTCTTGTCGTTGGCCAGCAGGCCGGGGTTGATCTGGTTGCGCGTGCGCGAGTCGGCACCGGCATGGAAGTGGCACGACGCGCAGGCGGTCTTGTTGTCGCTGCCGACGCGCGTGTCCCAGAACAAGGCCTTGCCCAGGCGAATGGCGGCGGCCTTGTCCTGCACGTATTGCGCGAGCTCGCTCGCGCTCGGGCCGGGGATCGGCACCGTCTTCAGCGAGGCGGGCGGGGGCGGGGGTTCTTCGGCGTCCTGTGCGGTGATGGGGACCATCGTCGCGGCCGCCAGCGTGGCGGCCAGGGGCAGTGCGACGGCCGTGCGCACCACGCGCCGTCGGCTGCCACGGATGTGCGGAGCATTCGAGTCCATGAACGTGTCCTGTCGAGCGGCTTGGGGCAATGCAGCGGCGCTGCTGCCCGAAACCGCGCGACAGCAGACCGGAACGCACGCACGTCTCGCGGCATCGGCGAGGGCGTCGTTCAGACGGCTCGGGTCAGGAAGACGGATCGGGCTGTGGATGCCCGGCAGTGGGGTCGCGCACGCCGTCCCGAAACGGTCGAGGCGATGGCTACGGTCGCCGTGGCAGCGTGGCGCGAGGCGGTGCGGGGCGTCGGGCGCTGCCGGCCGTGTGCGCGATGGGCTCGCGGTGGCGACGGCCGCATTCGCGCAGCGCGGGCGACGACTGCTCCCTCCGATGGCGCCCCGATCGCGAACTGTGGCTGCGCACTATCTGCCTCTTGGCGGGGCAATGGCGCGCCTGGACTCGGCCGTTTCGTAAGTTTTGGTTACGGGGCAGCTCGCATGCCCGGGGATGGTCGCGACTAGAACGATTCCCAGGGCGCGAGATAGCGCCATTGGCCCAGCGGCAAGCGCCCCAGCGCGATGCGCCCGATGCGCACGCGCTTGAGGCCGATCACCTTGAGCCCGACCAGCTCGCACATGCGCCGGATCTGGCGCTTGCGGCCCTCGCGCAGCACGAAGCGCAGCTGCTGCTCGTTCTGCCACGAGACCTGGGCGCGCTGCAGCTGGCGACCGTCGAGCTCGAGGCCGTGGCGCAGCCGCTCGAGCTGCTCGGGCGGGAACGCGGCCATCAGGTCGACCACGTCCGGCTGTGCCGGCCAGGTGACGCGCACCAGGTATTCCTTTTCGGTCGTGCTGTCGGCGCCGATCAGCTGCTTGGCGATGCGGCCGTCCTGCGTCATCACGAGCAGGCCGGTCGAGTCGATGTCGAGCCGGCCGGCCGGTGCGAGATGCGGCAGCGGCGTGCGCGGCGGGCGGATGCCGCTGCCGTCGCCGGACCAGTGGTTCTCGGCGCGGATCAGCACCGCGGCGCTCTCGTGGCCGTCTTCGGGCTGGCCGCTGACATAGCCGATCGGCTTGTTCAGCAGCACCGTCGCGCGCTGCGCCTGCTGCTCGCGGGCGCGCGGATCGATCTCGATCTTCTGCTCCAGCCCGACGCGCGTGCCCAGCTCGCTGACGACGACGCCATCGACCATCACGAGGCCGGCGGCAATCCACTCGTCGGCCTCGCGGCGCGAGGCGAGGCCGAGTTCGCTCAGGCGCTTGGACAGGCGCGGGTGGAGTGCGTCGCTCGCGGTTGCGGGTTGTGCGGGCGGCTCGGGCCGCGGCCGTGGTGCGGCGGGCTTCGCAGGCGGGGGCTTGGGTGCGTTGCGTTGCGGCGGCCGGGCCGCATCGCGTTGGCGGGGTGGGCCCGCATCGCGCGGGCTGGGCGGTCGGTCGTCGCGTCGTTGCTGCGGGCGCGGCTCGCGCTGCTCGCGGGCCTCGCGCGGCGGCTCGTAGGGTTCGCGCTGCGTGCGCTGTTCCGCCCGTTCGGCGCGTTCGGCCTGGGCCTGCGCCAGCGTCGGCCGCGTGCGGCGCGCATTGCTGCCGCGCACCGGCGCGCGGTACGGGTCGGCAGGGGTGCTGCCCTTGGGCTTGTTGAGTTTCAGCGTGGCCATCGTTGCTGCCGATTGGACCACGCTGCCGTTCAGACCGGCAGCCCGAACAGATCGCGCAGCGCCTCGCGCAGCTGCGCCTGGCCGAGCATCGAGGCGTTGTGGTGCGTGCCGCCCTCGACGATCACCAGCCGCTTGGGCGCGTTGGCGCGCTCGTACAGCGCACGGCCCAGCGCCGGGCTGATGGTCGCGTCGTCGCTGCCGTGCAGCACCAGCACCGGCGCCTTGACCTGGGCGATGCGCTCGGCCGCGTCGAAGCGCTGCGTGATGAGCGGCGTCAGCGGCAGCCAGCCGAAGCGCAGCGTCGAATAGACGTCGGGGATCGACGTGAACGCGGCCTCGACCACCAGGCCGGCCTCGTCGCCGACCTCGCTGGCCAGGCGCACGGCGATCGCGCCGCCGAGCGAATGGCCGTAGACGTAGCGCGGCACCGAGGGCGCGTGCTTCGCGAGCCAGTCCCAGCCGGCGCGCGCGTCCTCGGCGGCGCTGTCTTCCGAGGGCAGCGCATCGCTGCTGCGGCCGAAGCCGCGGTAGTCGATCGCCAGCACCGAGAAGCCCAGGTCGTGCAGGCGCTGCATGCGACGTGCGCTGCTCGCGACGTCCCAGCGCGCGCCGTGGAGATAGAGCACGGCCGGCGCGTCGGCGCGTGCCTGCGGATGCCACAGCGCGTGAAGGCGAGGGGGCTCGCCCGCGTCGGCCGCGGCGCCGAGGTCGATCCACACCGACTGCATCTGCTCGGCCGCCGAGGCCGCGCCCGACCAGGTGTTCTTGCTGGGCTGGAAGATCCAGCGGCGCTGCTGCTCGTCGAGCGAGCTGCAGCCGACCAGCGTCGCGCCGGCGAGGAGGGCGACCGCGAGGCCGCCGAGGAGTGAGCGGAGTTTCTTCATCGCGCTGACGGAGTCTCGCGCGATGAAAGAAGTTCAACGACCCCGCAAGAACAGGGTATCGAGCTCCTTGAGCGTGACCTGGCGCCAGGTCGGGCGGCCGTGGTTGCACTGGTCGGCGCGCTCGGTCGCCTCCATGTCGCGCAGCAGCGCATTCATCTCGGTGAGCGTCAGCTGGCGGTTGGCGCGCACCGCGCCGTGGCAGGCCATGGTGGCGAGGATCTCGTGCTGCGCGCGCTCGATCGCGCCGCTGGCGTCGTAGCGGCCCAGCTCGGCCAGCACCGAGCGCGCCAGCTCGACCACGTCACCCGCCGCCAGTGCCGCCGGGCGCGCGCGGATCGCCAGCACGCCGGGCGACAGCGCGGCGATGTCCAGGCCGAGGCGCGCGAGCGCGTCGGCCTGCGCCTCGGCGGTCGCGATCTCGGTCGGCGTGGCCGCGAAGGTGGCCGGGATCAAGAGCGGTTGCGACTCGATGCGCGCCGCGCCGAGGCTGGCCTTGAGCCGCTCGTAGACGATGCGCTCGTGCGCCGCATGCATGTCGACGATCACCAGCCCGTGGCGGTTCTCGGCCAGCACGTAGGCCCCACCGAGCTGGGCGAGCGCGCGGCCGAGCGGCCATTCGTCGTCGGCATCGATCGGCGCGGGCGCGGCGGCTTCGAGGCCCGGCGCGGGCGTTTCGAGCGCCCCGGCGAAGCGCCACGGACCCGGCGGCTCGTTCAGGTCGAAGCGCTGCGGCTCGGCGCGCGGCGCGAGGCCCAGCGGCGCCTGCTGGCCCCAATTGGGCGCCACGTAAGGGCTCGGCGCGAACGACGGCGCGGCCTGCGCACCGGCCGGCGCCACATCGCCGCCATGCCTGGGCAGCGCCAGCGCCGCCTCGACCGCGCGCCGCACCGCCTGGTGCACCTCGCGGCCATCGCGGAAACGCACCTCGATCTTGGTCGGGTGCACGTTGACGTCGACGCGCTCCGGCGCGATCTCCACATGCAGCAGGTAGACCGGCTGGCGCCCGCCGTGCAGCACGTCTTCATAGGCGCTGCGCACGCCGTGCGCGATCAGCTTGTCGCGCACGAAGCGGCCGTTGACGTAGACGTACTGCGTGTCGGCGCGCGAGCGCGCGGCATCGGGCAGCCCGGCGCGCCCGCGAATGCGCAGCGGCCCGATCGCCAGCTCGACCGCGCGGCTCGCGGCGACGAAGTCCTCGCCGAGCACGGCCTTGGCGCGCGCCGCGAACGCGGCTTCGTCGTCGAGCGCGCCGGCGATGCGCCACTGCTCGACCAGCTTGCCCTCGTGCCAGACCGCGAAGCCGACGTCGGGGCGCGCCAGCGCATGGCGGCGCACCGCCTCGACGCCATGCGCGAGCTCGGTCGCATCGGTCTTGAGGAACTTGCGGCGTGCCGGCGTCGCGAAGAACAGCTCGCGCACCTCGATGCTGGTGCCGACGGCGCGCGCCGCCGGGGCCAGCTCGCCGCTGCGCGCGTCGATGCGCATCGCATGCGCGGCATCGGCCGTGCGGCTGGCGATGCTCACCTCGGCGACCGACGAGATCGCCGCCAGCGCCTCGCCGCGAAAGCCCATCGTCGCGACCTGCTCCAGCTCCGAGAGGCTGGCGATCTTGCTGGTGGCGTGGCGCTTGAGCGCCAGCGGCAGTTCGTCGGGCGCGATGCCGATGCCGTCGTCCTCGACGACGATGCGGCGCACGCCGCCGGCCTCGAGCTTCACGGTGATCTGGGTCGCGCCCGCATCGAGCGCGTTGTCGACCAGCTCGCGCACCACGGAGGCGGGGCGCTCGACCACTTCGCCGGCCGCGATCTGGCTGACCAGCTCGTCGGGCAGCTCGCGGATCGGCCGGCGCGCCCGGGCGGGATTCAGCACATCGTTCATCCGGCGGATTTTAGGAGCGGCCCCCGCAGGACGGTCGTGATCTGCTGGTATGGTCCATGCACCCCCGCAAGCGGCCGACTTGGCCGATCCATCCCAGCCTCCACGCTCACGCGCGCGCTGATGCACAACCTCGACATCATCATCACCCTGGCCGGCGGTCTCGCGGCGGCGCTCGTGCTCGGCTGGATCACCCAGCGCCTGGGCTTGTCGACCCTGGTCGGCTACATGGCCGCCGGCATCATCGTCGGGCCCAACACGCCGGGCTTCGTGGCCGACCAGCCGCTGGCCTCGCAGCTGGCCGAGATCGGCGTGATCCTGCTGATGTTCGGTGTCGGCCAGCATTTCCATCCGCAGGAGCTGCTGCGCGTGTGGCGCCTCGCGGTGCCGGGCGCGATCGCGCAAAGCGCGGTCGCCGCGGTGGCCGGCTGGGCGCTCGCGCGCGCCTTCGGCTGGAGCAGCACCGCCGGCATCATCTTCGGCATGGCGCTGGCCGTTGCCAGCACCGTGGTGCTGATGCGCATGCTGGTCGAGCGCCAGCGGCTGAGCTCGCGCGACGGCCATGTCGCGGTCGGCTGGCTGATCGTCGAGGACTTGTTCACCGTGGCCGCGCTGGTGGTGCTGCCGGTCATCGCCACCGCCGGCGGGGCCGACGCATTGGCCACCGGCGAGGCGCTGTTGTTCGCGCTCGGCAAGGTGGCGGCGTTCGGCGCGGTCGTGATGCTGGTCGGCTCGCGCGTCGCGCACCGGGTGCTCGAGCGCGCTGCCAGTGCGCAGTCGAGCGAGCTGTTCACGCTGACGGTGTTCGTGCTGGCGCTGGGCATCGCGGTGGTCGCGGCCGAGGTGTTCCATGTCTCGGTCGCGCTGGGCGCGTTCTTCGGCGGCCTGGTGGTCGGGCAGTCGCGCTTCGGGCCGCAGGCCGCGGCCGACATGGCGCCTTTTCGCGACGTGTTCTCGGCGCTGTTCTTCGTCTCGGTCGGCATGCTGTTCAACCCGGCCTTCGTCGCCGAGCAGCCGCTGATGGTGCTGGCGGTGCTGGGCGTGGTGCTGCTGCTCAAGCCGCTGATCGCGGTCGGCATCGTCTTGCTGGTTCGCGACACGCCGCGCACCGCGGCGACGGTCGGCGTCGGCCTGGCCCAGATCGGCGAGTTCTCGTTCATCCTCGCCAGCCTCGGCCTGAGCCTGGGCGTGCTGCCGCGCGAGGCGCTCGATGCGCTGGTGGTCGCGGCGATCGTCTCGATCGCATTGAACCCGCTGCTGTTTCGCTTTGTGGAGCGCTTGGTGCCGCCCGAACGGCCGAGCACCGCCGGCCTCGCCGAGGAGCCGCTCGCGCCGGTCTCCGACCTGGTGCTCGAGCGCGCGGTCGCCGACAACACGCCGCCGGTGCTGGTGGCCGGTGGCGGCTCGCTCGGCGGGCGCGTGCTGCAGCGCCTCGGCCAGGCCGGCGTGCCGATGACCTTGCTGCAACCCGAATCGGCCGGCGCGCTCGACGGCCTGCCCGACAACGTCAGCCAGCTGGTCGGCGACATCGCCAGCCCCGGCCTGCTCGAAGCCGCCGGCGCACAGCGCGCGCGCCTGCTGGTGCTGACCGACCTGCCACTGCTCGAGAAAATGCGGCTGTGCCGCGCGGTGCGTGCGGCGAACCCGCGCATCGCGATCATCGGCGCGGCCGCCAACGATGCCGAGGGCGCCTGGCTGCGCGACTTCGGCGCCGCCTTCGTCTGCGACGCGCTCGACGAGCAGGCGCAGCAGATCGCGCGCGCGGTGCGCGTGCGTCTTTGAACCCTTTCTTCGCGCCATGGAATTCTTCGCCTTTGTGATCGACTTCGTCCTGCACGTCGACCAGCACCTGGCTGCCTTCGTCGCCCAGCACGGCACCTGGGTCTATGCGCTGCTGTTCGCGATCGTGTTCGTCGAGACCGGCGTGGTCGTGATGCCCTTCCTGCCGGGCGACTCGCTGCTGTTCGTGGTCGGCGCGCTGGCCGGCGCCGGCTTGCTGAACCTGCCGCTGGCGATGGCGCTGCTGCTGGCCGCGGCCATCCTCGGCGACCAGTGCAACTACTCGATCGGTCGCTGGTTCGGGCCCAAGGTGTTTCGCTGGGAGCAGTCGCGCTGGTTCAACAAGCGCGCCTTCGACCAGGCCCATGCCTTCTACGAGCGCTACGGCGGCATCACGATCGTGATCGCGCGCTTCATGCCCTTCATCCGCACCTTCGCGCCCTTCGTGGCCGGCGTGGCCGAGATGAGCCGCGCCAAGTTCACTGCCTACAACGTCGGCGGCGCGGTGCTGTGGGTCGGCGGGCTGACGCTGGCCGGCTACCTGTTCGGCAACCTGCCCTTCGTGCAGGAGCATCTGGAGAAGATCATCTGGGCCATGATCCTGGTGCCGGGCCTGATCGCGATCGGCGGCGCCTGGCGCGCGCGTCGTGCCGCTGCCGACACGCACTGAATGGCGCGGCGTGTCGCGCGCCCCTCAAGTCCGCCGCCAGATTGTCGATAGAGCGGGCAGATGCGTGTTCCCTTGCTTTCTCCATCGCCCCTGCCGAGCTTTCGCACCCGGGTGGCGCTCGGCTTCGGCCTGCTCGCGGCCGCGATGACCGCGGCACTGGCGCTGATTGCCGGCACGATCATCGCCAGCCGCCTCGAGCAGGAGCAGGGCGAGAACCTGCGCATGTCGGCGATCGGCGTCGCGGCGCTGCTGGCCGACGGCATGGCCGAGCGGCTGCACGACATCGAGCTCCTGGCCGCCGCGCCCGAGGCCGCCGGCCGCGGGCTCGACACGCAGCGCTGGAACGAGGTGCTGCGCCTGTTGCATCGCCAGAACCCGAGCTACGCCTGGATCGGCGTGACCGGGATCGACGGGCGCGTGCGCGCGGCCACCGGCGGCCTGCTGGTCGGTGCCGACGTCAGTGCGCGCGACTGGTTCCAGCGCGGCCGCGAAGCGCCGTTCACCGGCGACGTGCATCCGGCCAAGCTGCTGGCCACGCTGTTGCCGGCCGCGCGCAATGGCGAGCCGCTGCGTTTCGTCGACTTCGCCGCGCCGCTGCGCGACGGCTCGGGCCGCGTGGTCGGCGTGCTGGCGGCCCATGGCCACTGGTCGTGGGCGCGCGGCGTGATCGAGCATGTGCAGCGCGACAGCGGCGCGCGCGGCGTGCGCGTGTTCGTGCTCGACCGAAAGGGCAACGTGATCCTGCATCCGGATGGCGACAGCGCCGCCGCGCAGGGTCTGCAGCCGCCCCGCACGCTGTCCGATCGCCCGGGCTTCACGACCTGGAGCGACGGCGAGCGCTATCTGACGGTCAAGGCGCACACGATCGCCGCGCATCCGGCCGCCGACCTCGGCTGGATCGTCGTCGTGCAGCAAAGCGCCGACGCGGCGCTGGCCGGCGCCGTCGACGCGCGCCGCGCGCTGATGTATGCCGGCGCGCTGATCGCGCTCGTCGCCGCGGCGCTGGGGTGGTGGAGCGCGGGGCGCTTCGCGCGTCCGCTCGAGCAGATGGCGCAGGCGGCGCAGCGCATCGAGCGCGGCGACCTGCAGGCCGAGATTCCCCCCGGCGGCCATGCGCGCGAACTCGAGCAGCTGTCGCGATCGCTCGACGGCATGACGCGCCGGCTGATCGCGCGCGAACGCGCGCTCGAGGTGGCCAACCGCACGCTCGAGTCGCGCGTCGAGGAGCGCACGGCCGAGCTGGCGCGCGCCAACGAGGAGCTCGACCGCCTCGCGCGGCGCGACGCGCTGACCGGCCTGCACAACCGCCGCGGCGCCGACGAGCGCCTGCTCGACGAAGTGGCGCGCGTGCGCCGCCATGGCCGGCCGTTGTCGGCGCTGGTGATCGACATCGACCATTTCAAGCGCATCAACGACACGCACGGCCACGAGGTCGGCGACGTGGTGCTGCGCCAGGTCGCGCAGCGACTGCCGCGCGCGCTGCGTGCGACCGACTTCGTCGCGCGCCAGGGCGGCGAGGAGTTCCTGGTGCTGCTGCCGGACACCGGCGCGCAGCAGGCGCAAGGCGTGGCCGAGAAGATGCGGCGTGCGCTCGCGCTCGAGCCGGTGGAGCCGGTCGGCACGGTGACGGCCAGCATCGGCGTCGCGACGCTGACGCCGGAAATCGAGATCGCCGGCGACCCGGTCGCGCTGCTGCGCCGCGCCGACGACGCGCTGTATGCGGCCAAGCGGGCCGGGCGCAATCGGGTGGCGGTGGCCTAGCTCAGCGCACTCCAGTCGCTCTCGCGCCCGAACGCGGCGAGCAGCGCGCTCGGCCGCTGTCCGAAGCTGATCGACAGCTTCTTGCGCGCACGCGATGCGGCGACGTAGAAGAGGTTGCGCTCCTCCTGCTTCACGGCGTCGAAGCGCCCGGCCTCGACGTCGGGCAGCACGACGTGATCGAACTCCAGGCCCTTGGCGGCCGCGATCGAATACAGCCGCAGCACCTGCGCGCCGCGCGCCTTGCCGCGCGAGGCATCGGCGTCGCGCGCGGCCATCTGCTCCAGCCAGGCGTCGAGGCGGTCGAACTCGGCGGCCGAGCGCGCGAAGTCGCGCATCGAGGCGATCGCGTCGTCGACCTGCTCGTCGAACACGAAGGCGCGACGCGCGAGGCCAGCCACGCCGCTGTCGTGCAGCAGGCGCTCGAGTTCGCGCGGCGCGATGCCCGCACGCACACCCTCGACGAAGCGGCGCAACGCGGCCATCGCGGCGCCGTCGGCGAAGTTGATGATCGCCGAGCGATCGCGTTCGCTGCCGCGCGCGGGGAACTGCTTCACGTCGCCGAGCACGTGCTCGCGCAGCGCGCCCAGGTTGTCGAAGCGCGCGGAACCCGGCCCGCTGCGGCGCAGCCGATCCTTGACCTGCGGATCGCTCATGCAGCCGCTGAACTCGGACAGCGCCTGCACCACCTGCGCGAGCGGCGCATTGGCGAGGCTGTCCAGGCGATCGGTCGCCCATGCGACGAGGCTTCGCAGGAACAGGATCTCGGCGCGCCGCGCGAACGGCTCGAAGCCGTAGGTCTCGGTCGAATAGCCCCTGAGCGCCAGCGCGTTCTCCAGCTGCACCGCCGCGCCCGGATGGCGCAGCAGCACCGCCAGGCTGGGCGCCTTGCCACTCGCTGCGGCGCGCCGGAACGCGCCATCGATCAGGCCGGCCAGCGCCTTGGGGTTCGCGACCTTCAGGATCTCGATGTCGGTGTGCTTGTCCGGCGCGACCGCATACGGCTTGGCGGCATGGCGGCCGAGCGCGTCGGCCAGCGCGGCGCCGAAGCGATGGCCGGTGTCCAGGCGCAGCGTGCGCGCGGGGCCGATGCCGCGCGTGAACTCGTCGCCCATGAAGCCGGCGTCGGCGCCGCTGTCGGAGTGCACGACCTGGTCGACATCGCCGACGACGTAGAGCTGGCGCAGCGGATTGCGCAGGGCGAGGGCCTGCAGCACCGTGAACATCGCGCGGTTGAGGTCATGGCCTTCATCGACCAGCAGCAGCTCGATGCCCAGCTGCAGCGGATGCGACTCGGCGTCGTAGATCGGATCGTCGGCCGTCAGCACGCAGGCCATGTCGAAGCAGGCGTCGTCGGCCAGCCGAAAGCGCGGCGCGAGGCTGTCGCGCCAGACCTGGCGATCGCCGTGGCCGTCGTCGGCGATGTCGGCGCTGTCGCCGTTGCGCAGGCGTTCATAGGCTTGCAGCACCGCGAGCGAGGTGTAGTCGGCGCCGGCATCGGCGGCCGAGGCCGGTGTCAGCACGAACTCGTTGCCCATCTGCGCCAGCGCCAGCGTGCCCTTGAGGCGCGCGAACAGGTGCAGCAGCACCGGTACCAGCAGGCCGCCTTCACCGGCGATGGCGAAGGCGTCGAGATGGCCGCGCTGTTCGGCGCGCAGGCGCGCGTTGCCGATCGCCTGCATCACGGTGTCGTGGACTTCGCGGTTGGCGTGCGCTAGCCGGTGGGTCGGACCTTCGAGCGCCGTCAACTGCTGCTGGCACAGCTCGTCGAAGGTCTGGATGCGCAGCCGGCGGATCGCCTCGGCCGGCATGCGCAGCCAGGCCAGGCGCTGTCGCAGCGCGGCCACCGCGGCCTCGCTGTAGGTCAGCGCCAGGATCGCCTCGGGCCGCTGGCCTTGGGCGAGCGCATCGATGACCTTCAGCGCCAGCGTCGTCGACTTGGCCGAGCCCGCATTGCCGTGAACCAGGTTGAAGCGCTCGCGGCTGGACAAGACCGCCTCTTGCTGGGCGTTGGGCGTGATCGGCAGGTTCATGGCGGGCTCTGTGTTCGGCCGGCGATGTTAGGGCTGTCGGGTTGACGCGGCCGCGCCGCTGGCCGACCCTTGGGGCCGATGAGCGCGCGCAACCCGTCTTCTTCCTCGCCCACCGGCCGCTGGCAGTTCTGGATCGACCGCGGCGGCACCTTCACCGACATCGTCGGCCGCGCGCCCGATGGCCGGCTGCAAACGCTCAAGCTGCTGAGCGAATCGCCCGGCCAGTACCGCGACGCGGCGGTCGAAGGCATGCGCCGGCTGCTCGGCCTCGCGCCCGGCGAGCCGGTGACGCCCGATCGCGTCGAGTGCGTGAAGATGGGCACGACGGTCGCGACCAATGCGCTGCTCGAGCGCCGCGGCGAACGCGTGCTGCTGGTCACCACGCGCGGCTTTCGCGATGCGCTGCGCATCGGCCACCAGGCGAGGCCGCGGCTGTTCGATCGCCACATCGTGCTGCCGCAGCAGCTCTACGAACAGGTCGTCGAGGCCGACGAGCGCGTCGACGCGCAAGGCCGGGTGCTGCGCGAGCTCGATGAAGCGGCGCTGCGCAGCGAGCTGCAGCGCGCGCTCGATGCCGGCATTCGCGCCTGCGCGATCGTGTTCCTGCACGGCTGGCGCTTCGCGGCGCACGAGCTGCGCGCTGCACAGATCGCGCGCGAGCTCGGCTTCACCCAGGTCTCGACCTCGCACGAGACCAGCCCGCTGATGAAGCTGGTGCCGCGCGGCGACACGACGGTGGTCGACGCCTATCTGTCGCCAATCCTCGCGCGCTACGTGGGCCAGGTCGCGGCCGAGATGCCGGGCGTGCGGCTCTTGTTCATGCAGTCGTCCGGCGGGCTCGCACAGGCCGAGCGCTTTCGCGGCAAGGACGCGATCCTGTCGGGCCCGGCCGGCGGCATCGTCGGCATGGTGCGTACCGCGCTCGCAGCGAGCCACGACAAGCTGATCGGCTTCGACATGGGGGGCACCTCGACCGATGTGTCGCACTACGCCGGCGAGTTCGAGCGCGCCTTCGAGACCCAGGTCGCCGGCGTGCGCATGCGCGCGCCGATGATGAGCATCCACACGGTGGCGGCCGGCGGCGGATCGATCGTGCGTTTCGATGGCGCGCGGCTGCGCGTCGGGCCCGAGTCGGCCGGTGCGAACCCGGGGCCGGCGAGCTATCGGCGCGGCGGGCCGCTGACGACGACCGATGCCAACGTGATGCTCGGCAAGCTCCAGCCGGCCTGGTTCCCGAAGGTGTTCGGCGAGAACGCCGACCAGGCGCTCGATCGCGCGGTGGTGGTGGAGCGCTTCACGGCGCTGGCCGACGAGATGTCTCGAGCGAGCGGGCAGGTCGTGCGGCCCGAGGACGCGGCCGCCGGCGCGCTGCGCATCGCGGTGCAGAACATGGCCAATGCGATCAAGCGCATCTCGGTCGCGCGCGGCTACGACGTCGGCGGCTACACGCTGCAGTGCTTCGGCGGCGCCGGCGGCCAGCACGCCTGCCTGGTGGCCGATGCGCTGGGCATGACGCGCATCTACTTGCATCCGCTGGCCGGCGTGCTGTCGGCCTATGGCATGGGCCTGGCCGAGCAGGTCGCGATGCGCGAAGCCTCGATCGAGTTGCCGCTCGACGACGCGGGCCTGCGTGCCGCGTCGGCGCGGCGCGACGAGCTGGCCGCCGCCGCGATCGACGAGCTGGCCGAGCAAGGCCTCGTGCGCGAGGCGCTGGGCACGCGCGCGAGACTGTTGCTGCGCTACCAGGGCACCGATACCGCGCTGGCCGTGCGGTGGCCGGACGAGGGCGACGCGATCGCCACCGCGCGGCGCGGCTTCGAGGCCGCGTACCGCCAGCGCTTCGCCTTCCTGATGCCCGACAAGCCGCTGGTGATCGAGGCGGTGTCGGTCGAGGCGGTCGGGGCGGGCGAGGGGGCGGTGGAAGTTTCGGGGCGTGGCGTGAAGCCGAGCGAGCATCGACCCGAGCCGGCGGCGATCGTCGTGATGGGTTGCGACGATGCCGATGGCGTGGCCTGGCGAGATGCGCAACTGCATGTCGGCGAGTCGCTGGCGGCCGGCGCATTGATCGACGGCCCGGCCATCATCGCCGCGCGCAACGCGACCACGGTGGTCGAGCCCGGCTGGCAGGCGCGGCTCGATGCGCAGGGCGCGATCGAGATGCGGCGCATCGCCGCGCGCGCCACGCGCCATGCGATCGGCACGCGTGCCGATCCGGTGATGCTCGAGGTGTTCAACAACCTGTTCATGAACATCGCCGAGCAGATGGGGCTGCGGCTTCAGAACACCGCGCACTCGGTCAACATCAAGGAGCGGCTGGACTTCAGCTGCGCGCTGTTCGATGCGGGCGGCTCGCTGATCGCCAACGCGCCGCACATCCCCGTGCATCTGGGCTCGATGAGCGACTCGATCCGCAGCGTGATCGAGCGCAACCCGGACATGCGCAGCGGCGACGTGTTCATGCTCAACGATCCCTATCACGGCGGCACGCACCTGCCCGACGTGAGCGTCGTGACGCCGGTGTTCCTGGGCGAGGGCGACGAGCGGCCGTCGTTCTTCGTCGCCTCGCGCGGTCACCATGCCGATGTCGGCGGCATCACGCCGGGCTCGATGCCGCCGTTCTCACGCACGATCGCCGACGAGGGCGTGCGCATCGACAACTTCCTGCTCGTCTCGCAAGGCGAGTTGCGCGAACGCGAGCTGCTCGAGCTGCTGGGCCAGGGGCCGCATCCGGCACGCAATCCGCAGCAGAACCTGGCCGACCTGCGCGCGCAGATCGCGGCCAACGAGAAGGGCGTGCAGGAGTTGCGCGCGATGGTCGCGCAGTTCGGCCGCGAGACGGTGGCGGCCTACATGGGCCATGTGCAGGACAACGCCGAAGAATCGGTGCGGCGCGTGATCACCGCGCTGAAGGACGGCCGCTTCACGCTGCCGCTGGACAACGGCGCGCGCATCGAAGTCGCGGTGCGTGTCGATGCGGCCAAGCGCGCGGCGACGATCGACTTCACGGGCACCAGCGCGCAGCTCGACAACAACTTCAACGCGCCGCGCTCGATCACGACCGCGGCGGTGCTCTATGTGTTTCGCACCCTGGTCGACGACGAAATACCGCTCAATGCGGGCTGCCTGAAGCCGCTGGAGCTGGTCGTGCCCGAGGGCTGCATGCTCAATCCGCGCGCGCCTGCGGCGGTGGTGGCGGGCAACGTGGAGACCTCGAGCTGTGTGACCAATGCGCTGTACGGCGCGCTGGGCGCGATGGCGGCGAGCCAGTGCACGATGAACAACTTCACCTTCGGCAACGAGCGGCACCAGTACTACGAGACCATCGCCGGCGGCTCCGGCGCGGGGCCGGGCTTCGACGGCACGAGCGTCGTGCAGACCCACATGACCAATTCGCGCCTGACCGATCCCGAGGTGCTGGAGGCGCGGTTTCCGGTGCGGCTGGAGGGCTACGAGATCCGTGCGGGTTCGGGTGGAGCGGGGCGCTGGAAGGGCGGCGATGGCGGCGTGAGGCGGGTGAGGTTCCTCGAGCCGATGACGGCATCGATCCTCAGCAATGGGCGTGTGGTGCCGGCGTTCGGGCTGGCGGGTGGCGAGGCGGGTGCCTTGGGGGTCAATCGCGTCGAGCGTGCCGATGGCAGCGTCGAGACGTTGGGCCACATCGGGTCGGTGCAGATGGCGCCCGGCGATGCCTTCGTGATCGAGACGCCGGGCGGCGGGGGCTTCGGCGAGCCCTAGCGCTGCAGCGCATCCACGGTGCGCGTCAGCCTCACCGTCCGCTGCGCCATCAGCCGCAGCAGCAAGGTATCCAGAAACCTCGCCAGCGCCGGCTCCTCGTCGACCATGCGCCGCCAGCTCGCGCGGTCGAGCACGCGCACGACGCTGTCGCGATCGGCCGCGACGCTCGCGCTGCGCGGCGCGCTCAGCACGAAGCCGATCTCGCCGATGAGCGCGCCGGCGTGCATCGTTTCCAGCCGCACCGGCGAGATCGTTCCGTCGTGCGCCAATTGCGCCGTGAACTGGCCCGCCTCGACGATGAAGATCGCATCCGGCGCATCGCCCTCGCGGATGATGGCTTCGCCCGCGGCCACCTCGCGGCGCGACATGCGCGCGAGCAGCGCATCGACCTGCTGCGGCTCGTGCACCAGCGCCAGCAGCTGCTCGCGCAGCGGCGGCTCGTCGTTCGTGCCGCCGAGGCCGGCGTCGTCGAGCAGCCTTTGCTCGCACCACTCGATGCCGTGATCCAGATCGGCGAAGCCGCGCGGCAGCGCCGTCGAGCCGGCCCGCCAGCCGCGCTCCACCGCCGGGCGCAGCGCGCACACCAGCAGCTCGATGCCGCGGCTCTCGGCATGCTGGCGCAGCTTGTCGAAGCTCAGCAGCGCGGTCGAGTCGATGCCGGCCACGTGCTCGAAGTCGAGCAGCACGAAACGCACCTCGGGACCGAGCCGCGCGCGCAAGCGCTCGACCAGCTTGTTCGCGCTGCCGAAGAACACGAAGCCCTGCAGCTTGAAGATCTGCAGCCGATCGCCGTGTTCGTGCAGCCAGTCGCGCTGGCGCGCGCCGCGCTGCACGCGGCTTTGCGCATGGTCGCCGCCGAGCTCGAAGCGCACCACCTCGACGCGGCTGTAGTTCACGACGAACAGCACCGTCGCCGCGAGCAGGCCCACCACCACGCCCCACAGGAAATCGCTCGCCGCGATCACCAGGAAGATCACGACCACCACCGCGTAGTCGCCGCGCGCCATCGCGCGGCGCGCACGAATCAGCCACTCGCCGAGCAGCTCGAAGCCGATGTAGATCAGCAGCCCGCCCATCACCAGGCGCGGCGTCGCGGCCACGATCGCGGTGCCCAGCAGGGCCGTCGCGAGCAGCATCACGGCGACCAGCAGGCCGGGCAGTCGGCGACCGCCCGCCATCGCGTGGTTCAGGCTGCTCATGCTGATGGCCGTGTAGCCGATGAGGCCGCCGGCCACCGCGCTGGCGACGTTGGCCGTGCCGTGCACCCACAGCTCGCGGTCCAGCGGCAGGTCGCGCTTGATCACCAGCTCGAGCGCGCCGGTGTTGAGCAGCAGCGCGAGCGCGCCGATCAGCAGCGCCGGCGCGCACACCGGCAGCGCATGGGCGAGCGCGCGCCAGTCGACCGCGCCCAGCGTCGCCGCATCGAGCGGCGATTGCCACGACAGCCCGGCCGGAAACGGCCCCAGCAGCCAGCCGTCGGCCGCGATCGCGGCGCTGTCGCGGCCGAGCGCGAACATCACGCCGTAGAAGACCAGCGCCGCGGCGGCGCAGGCGCCCGCCAGCGCGGCCGGGCTGCTCCAGCGCCGCGCGATCGTGAACATCAGCGCGCCGAAGGCCAGTGCCGGAAGCCAGCGCGCGAGCGTGCCGGAACCCAACATCGCCGATCCGATCGGCGCATTCATCGCGACGCCGATGCCGCCGGCCACCAGCAGCCAGCCGGTGCCGGCGAGAAAGCCGCCCATCACCGGCAGCGGCAGGTAGCGCGCCAAGCCTCCGAGGCGAAACAACGCGAGCAGCAGGTAGACCAGGCCCATCGCCAGCGTGACGACGAACAGCAGCACGGTCGCGGTCGCGGCCTGGACCTGCGGCGCGGCCTGCGGCAATGCGGCGACCGCGGCGGCCGCGCCGAACGCGAGGATCACGCCCGAGGCATCCTGCGTCGTCGCGGTCGCCGCGCCGCAGGCGCCCAGCGCAGCGATCACGCCGACCAGCAGCGCCACGCCGACCAGCATGCCCGGCAGCGCATGCGGCAGCTGCGCGGCGAGCGGGCCGGCATAGACCAGGGCCGCGATCGACAGCGTCGTGATCGCGACCAGCAGGTAGAGGATCAGCGCCGCGCTGAAAGCGGCGAACACGCGTTGCGACGAGAACTCGCCGCGCAGCGCGGCACCCGGTTGCGTGGCGCTCATGCGCACGGATCGATGCAGACCATCGCAGCGGCTCCTTGCCAGTAGAGGCATGTCCCCAAGGGGCGGCCGAGAATAGCAGCGCGATCGTGATGGTCGACACGATCTTGCCTCGCGCGGCCTGGGAAAATCTCGGTCTTTGGAACGTGCAGTGGCGGAGAGCCGATCGTGGTCGGGGCGGGCAATTTTCATTTCCTCATGCGCGATCTCGCGCATGAAGTCGATGCGGGGCGCATCACGGGCATCGAGGCCGCCGGTCGCGTGGGCGAGTACATCCACAACGAGCTGCAATGCCGGCACGTGACCTTCTGGAGCGTGTCGGGCGCGCTCGGCCAGCGCACGATGCGCAGCGTCGCGGCCTACGACGCGACGCGCAAGATGGCCATCGCCGGCAAGGCGGCCTTTCCCGAATCCGGCGGCGGCTTCTTCGGCGCGCTGGTCAATTCGGGCTGCTATGTCTGCGCGGACACCTTCGCCGACCCGGCGCTCGCAGGGGTGAAGCAGACGATGCTGGAGCCCTACAACATCCGCGCGCTGCTGGCGGCCTCCTACGGTGCCGACGGCGAGGTGTGGGGCATCATCACCTGCACCAACGACGTGGTGCGCAAGTGGACGCCGAAAGAGGTGACCGCGCTGCGCAAGTGCGCGGCCGAGATCTCGATGCTGCGCGCGCGTCGTCGCCTGCTCGGCAATTCGCTGACGACGAGCGACTTCCTCGAGTAACTACAGCGCGCGCTGGCGCGCCATCGGCGGGTTCTTCGCGAAGTAGCGCTCGATGCCGGTCATCAGCGCCGCCACCAGCTTGGCCTGGTAGTCGGCGTCGCGCAGCTTGGCTTCTTCTTGCGGGTTGGAGATGAAGGCCGTCTCGACCAGGATCGACGGGATGTCGGGCGCCTTCAGCACCGCGAAGCCGGCCTGCTCGACGCGCGGCTTGTGCAGCGCGCCGACCTGGCCGATGCGCCCCAGCACCTCGCTGCCGAGCTTCAGGCTGTCGCGGATCTGCGCCGAGGTGCTCATGTCGAGCAGAGCCCGCGTGACCGCGGCGTCCTTGGTCTTGATGTTGACGCCGCCGACCAGGTCGGCCGAGTTTTCCTTCTGCGCCATCCAGCGCGCCTCGACGCTGCTCGCGCCCGATTCGCTCAGCGCGAACACCGAGGCGCCGCGCGCATGCGGCTTGATGAAGGCGTCGGCGTGGATGGAGATGAACAGGTCGGCCTGCACGCGCCGCGCCTTGCGCACGCGGTCTTGCAGCGGCACGAAGAAATCGGCGTCGCGCGTCATGAAGGCGCGCATGCCGGGCTGCGCATTGATGCGCTCGCGCAGCGCGAGTGCGACCTGCAGCACGACATCCTTCTCGCGCAGGCCGCTCGGGCCGATCGCGCCCGGGTCCTCGCCGCCATGGCCGGGATCGAGCGCGACGATCACCAGCCGCTCGGTGCCGCGCGGGCGCGAGGGCGCGTCGTCGGGCGGCTTGGCCGCCGGCGGCAGCGGCGTCGTGCGCGGCGGGTTCATCTTGCCGATGAACTCGCCCAGCGCGTCGCCGACCTCGGAGGCCGCGCGCTCGCTCGGCGTCGCCATGCCGGGCGGCGTGGACTTCTCGGCGATGCGCTCGGCGATCAGCGCCAGCAGCGGATCGCGCTCGACGGTGGGATAGAGATCGAACACCAGCCGGTGCCCGTAAGCCGCCACCGGCTCGAGCGAGAACACCTGCGGCGCGCTGGCCTGCTTGAGATCGATCACCAGGCGCACGACGCGCGGCTGGTTCTGGCCGATGCGCACGCCGGCGATGAAGGGGTCGTCGGAGGCGACCTTGCCGACCAGCTCGCGCAGTTGCGGGCTGAGCTCGAGGCCGTCGATGTCGATCACGACGCGCTCGGGGCCGTGGGCGGTGAAGTGGCGCGCGGTGAGCCTGGTGTCGGATTCGAGCGTGACGCGCGTGTAGTCGTCGGCCGGCCAGACGCGCACCGCGAGCAGGGTCGCGCCGTGCGCGAGCTGCAGCGGGCCGAGCGAGAGCGCGAGCAGGCCGCCTTGCGAGAGGCGGGTGAGAGCGGTGCGGCGGTCCATCGTGGCGCGCCTCACAGCTTGAGCGGCGAGCAGCCGCGTTCGAGCAGCGCGCGCCCGAGCTCGGTGTGGGCCGTGTGGACGATGCGGCGGCCCGATTCGTGCGCGCTGTCGGTCTCGATCGAGATCACGAGATCGGGTTGCGGGCGCGCGTCGCCGGCGTTCTCGGCCCATTCGACGAGCTTGAGCCCCGGCCCCGCGAAGACCTCGCGAAAACCGGCGTCTTCCCACTCGCGCGGGTCGCCGAAGCGATAGAAATCGAAGTGGAAGGCCTGGCGCGGCGTGCCGTCGGCGCCGGTCCACTCATGCGGCTCGACGACCGCGTAGCTCGGGCTCTTGATGCGCCCGGCCACGCCCAGCGCGCGCAGCAGGTGCCGAGTGAAGGTGGTCTTTCCGGCGCCCAGCGGGCCGGCGAGCTCGATGCAGGCGTTGCGCAGCGAGGGAGCCTTGTCCAGCGCGTGGGCCAGCGCATGGGCGCGGGCGGCGCAATCGGTCTCGTCGGACCAGTGTTCGTGTCGCGTTCCTAGAATCTGGGGATGCATCCCGATGCGCTGCGCACTTCCATCGCCGAGCTGGACACCCATGTCCTGCTCGATGACTTGCGCGCCTGGGCCAAGACGCTGGGATTCTCCCAGATCGGCGTGGCCGACGTGGATCTTCACGCGGCCGAGCCGGGGCTTTCGGCCTGGCTCGAGGCGGGCTTTCACGGCTCGATGGACTACATGGCCGCGCATGGCCTCAAGCGCGCGCGCCCGGCCGAGCTGGTGCCGGGCACGCTGCGCGTGATCACCGCGCGCATGGACTACCTGCCGCAGGCGGTGCCCGAGGGCTGGCAGGCGATCGAGTTCGACCGGCTCGCGCGGCCCGACGCGGCCGCGGTCTCTGTCTATGCGCGAGGGCGCGACTATCACAAGGTCTTGCGCCAGCGGCTGCAAAAGCTCGCCGATCGCCTGCAGCAGCGCATCGGGCCGATCGGCCATCGCGTCTTCACCGATTCGGCGCCGGTGCTCGAGGTCGAGCTCGCGCAGCGCAGCGGCATCGGCTGGCGCGGGCAGCACACGCTGGTGCTGTCGCGCGAGGCGGGATCGACCTTCTTTCTCGGCGAGATCTATGTCGACATCGCGCTGCCGGTGACCGAGCCGGTGGCCGCGCACTGCGGCAGCTGCCGCGCCTGCATCGACGTGTGCCCGACGCAGGCGATCGTCGCGCCGCAGCGCCTCGATGCGCGGCGCTGCATCTCGTATCTCACGATCGAGCACAACGGCGCGATCCCCGAGCCGCTGCGCGCGCCGATCGGCAACCGCATCTACGGCTGCGACGACTGCCAGCTCGCCTGCCCCTGGAACAAGTTCGCGCAGCGCGCCGTGGTGCCCGACTTCGATGTGCGCGACGACCTCGCCGACCCGACGCTGATCGAGCTGTGGCAATGGAGCGAGGCCGAGTTCCTGCGCCGCACCGAGGGCAGCGCGATCCGGCGCATCGGCCATGAGCGCTGGCAGCGCAACATCGCGGTGGCGCTCGGCAACGCCTGGCGCGCGAGCGGCGACGAGGCCTTCGCGCGGGCCCTCGCGGCGGGCCGCGATACCGCGACGCCGCTGGTGCGCGAGCACATCGACTGGGCGCTCGCGCAGCGCTAGCCGAGCGAGTGGCGCAGCGCCAGCCAGGCCGGCACGGTGAGCATGCCCAGCAGGGTCGACATCGTCACCAGCCCGGCGGTGAAAGGCCCGTGGCCGCCCATGCGGATCGCGAGCACATAGGCGCTCGAGGCGGTCGGCATCGCGGCGAACGCGAGCAGCACCGTGCGCTGGCCGGCCGGCAGTGCGAGCGCGACGCCCAGCAGCAATCCGACGACCGGCAGCACGGCATGACGGATCGCGAGGAAGCCCGCCGCCAGCCATGGCCCGGCGGCCAGCCCGCCGAGCTGCAGCCCGGCGCCGACGGCCATCAGGCCCAGCGGCAGCGCGGCATTGCCGATGCGCTGCATGACCACGCCGACCGGCTCCGGCAAGGTGAGCCCGGCGAGGTTGGCGACCAGGCCCGCGAGCGTGCTGACGATCAGCGGATTGCGCACCAGCTCGCGGCCATAGTGCTGGCCGCCGTGCCGCGCCAACGGATAGACCGCCGCGATGTTGCACACCGGCACCGCGACCGCGACCAGCAGCGCCATCCACGCCACGCCGGCCGGCCCGAGCAGCCGCTCCGAAAGCGCCAGCGCGACATAGGAGTTGAAGCGAAACGCCGTCTGCGCGCCCGAGGCATGCAGCTTGGGATCGACGCCCGGCCAGCGCTTGAGCGCATAGGCCAGCACGATGCCCAGCCCCACGGTCGCGAGGCCGCCCGCCGCGAGCGCCGCGGTCTCGCCGGGGCGCAGCGGGCTGCGCACGATCGAGGTGAACAGCAGCACCGGGAACAGCAGGTAGTAGACGAGCTTCTCGGCCGACTCCCAGACCGGGCGGTTCAGCGGCGTGTAGCGGCAGACGACGAAGCCGCAGACGATCAGCAGGAAGTCGGGCAGCAAGAGAAGCAGGTCATGCATGGGTCGAGGTTAACTGCCGTGAACGAGGGTGCTTGGGACTTACCATGATCGCGGGCACTTCACGCGACGGGCAGAGTCCATCGCGTCGAGCGGGCGACCGCTGCCATCCATTCAACAAGGAGTCTTCATGAGCTTCGTCTCTCGTCGAACCGTTCTGGCCCTGGCCGCGATCTCGCTGGGCGCGGTGTCCGCGGCCCATGCGCAGAGCTATCCGACCAAGCCGGTTCGGCTCGTCGTTCCGTTCGCGCCGGGCGGCACGACCGACATCGTCGCGCGCGTCATCGCCGAGAAGATCAACGGCCCGCTGGGCCAGACCATGGTGGTCGACAACAAGGCCGGCGGCGGCGGCATCGTCGGCGCGGCCGAGATCGCGAAGTCCGCGCCCGACGGCTACACGGTCGGCATGGCGACCGTGTCGACCACGGCTTCGAACCCGGCCGTGAACCCGAAGACACCGTACAACCCGCTGACCGACTTCACCTCGATCATCAACATCGCGGCGACGCCCAACGTGATCGCGGTGCATCCGAGCTTCCCGGCCAAGGACTACAAGACCTTCCTCGAGGTCTTGAAGAAGAACCCCGGCAAGTACAGCTTCGCGAGCTCGGGCACCGGCGGCATCGGTCATCTGCAGATGGAGCTCTACAAGAGCCTGGCCGGGGTGTTCGTCACGCACATCCCGTACCGCGGCGCCGGCCCGGCGCTCAACGACACGGTGGCCGGCCAGGTGCCGATGATCTTCGACAACCTGCCCTCGGCGCTGCCCTTCATCAAGGACGGTCGGCTGGTGCCGATCGTCGTCGCGGCGCCCGAGCGGCTCGCGGTGCTGCCCAACGTGCCGACCTTCAAGGAGGTGGGGCTGGAGCCGGTGAACCGCATGGCCTATTACGGCGTCCACGGTCCCAAGGGCTTGCCGAAGGAAGTGGTCGACAAGCTCAACGGCGCGGTCAGGAAGACGCTGGAAGATCCGGCGGTGCGCAAGCGCATCGAGGACACCGGTTCGCTGATCGTCGCCAACACGCCGGAGCAGTTCGCCGCGCAGACCAAGGCCGAGTTCGAGGTCTACAAGAAGGTCGTCGAGCAGCAAAAGCTCAAGCTGGATTGACGCCGTTCGAGTGAGCAGCGAGCCGCTTCGATCCGACAGCGCCACCGCGATCGATGCCTTCATCGACGCGCTGTGGATCGAGGAGGGCTTGTCGGCCAACACACTGGCGGCCTATCGGCGCGACCTGACGCTGCTGGCGCGCTGGCTGGCCGGGCACGCCGGCAAGTCGCTCGATGAGACCAGCGAGACCGACTTGCGCGGCTATGCGCTGGCGCGGCACGAGGGTTCCAAGGCCTCGAGCGCGAACCGCCGGCTGACGGTCTTCAAGCGCTACTTCCGCTGGGCGCTGCGCGAGCATCGGCTCACCGCCGATCCGACGCTGCGCTTCACGCCGGCCAAGCAGGCGTTGCGCGTGCCCAAGACGCTGACCGAGGCGCACGTCGAGGCGCTGCTGGACGCGCCCGATGTCGAGACGCCGCTGGGCTTGCGCGACCGCGCGATGCTGGAGCTGATGTACGCGAGCGGCTTGCGCGTGAGCGAGCTGGTCACGCTCAAGAGCGTGCACGTGGGCTTCAACGAAGCGGCGCTGCGCGTCACCGGCAAGGGCGACAAGGAGCGGCTGGTGCCCTTCGGCGAGGAGGCGCATGCCTGGCTGATGCGCTATCTGGCCGAGGCGAGGGCGGCGATCCTCGACGGCCAGCAGTCGGATGCGCTGTTCGTCACCGCGCGCGGTGGGGCGATGACGCGCCAGGCGTTCTGGCTCCTGATCAAGAAGCACGCGCGCACGGCCGGCATCGCGGTGCCGCTGTCGCCGCACACGCTGCGTCATGCCTTCGCGACGCATCTGCTGAACCACGGCGCCGATCTGCGCGCGGTGCAGATGCTGCTGGGCCATGCCGACATCTCGACGACGACGATCTACACCCACGTGGCGCGCGAGCGACTGAAGTCGCTGCATGCGCAGCATCATCCGCGGGGCTGAGCACGCAGGCGGCGACAATCGCGCCCCATGGACCACAGCTTCGTCTCCGCCCTCGTTCTCCTGCTCCTGGTCCTCGACCCTTTCGGCAGCCTGCCGATCTTCATCTCGGTGCTCGGCAAGGTGCCGCGCTCGCGGCGCCCGCGCGTCGCGATCCGCGAGGTGCTGATCGCCTTCGGCGTGCTGGTCGGCTTCATGTTCGGCGGCCAGGCCTTCCTGTCGCTGATGCACCTGTCCGAGCGCTCGCTCGAGGTGGCCGGCGGCGTCATCCTCCTGATCATCGCGATCCGCATGATCTTCAGCCACGGCGAGATCTACGCTTCAGAGGGCGGCGCGAAGGAGCCCTTCATCTTTCCGCTCGCGGTGCCGCTCCTGGCCGGCCCGTCGGCGATGGCGACCGTGCTGCTGCTGGCTTCGCGCCAGCCCGACAAGACCTGGCAATGGATCGGCGCGCTGACGGTCGCGATGCTGATCAGCGGCACCGTGCTGCTGGCGGCCGACCGCATCCGCCGCTGGCTCGGCTCGTCGATGGTCTCGGCGATCGAGAAGCTGATGGGGCTGGTGCTCACCGCGATCGCGGTCGAGATGATCCTCGCCGGGCTGAAGCGCTACTTCGTCGGCGGGCTGTAGCCCAGGTCCTGGCGCAGCCAGGCCAGCTCGTCCTCGCCGAAACCCGCCGCTTCGCGCGCCTCCAGATTGAACGGCGGCCTCGGCCGCGGCGCCTCGTAGCGCCGGGCGAGCTCGGGATAGATCGCCACCGCATCCAGACCTTCGCGCTCGCACAGCCAGCGATACCAGCGGTTGCCGATCGCGACATGGCCGATCTCGTCGCGCAAGATCACCTCGAGGATCTCGACCGAACGCGTATCGCCCGCCTGCGCGAACTTCTTCTGCAGCGGCGGCGTCGCGTCCAGCCCGCGCGCTTCGAGCGTGCGCGGCACCAGGGCCATGCGCGCGAGCACGTCGTGCGCGGTCTTGGCGGTCATGCTCCACAGGCCATCGTGGGCCGGGAAGTCGCCGTAGTCGTGGCCGTGCGCGAGCAGGTGCTCGCGCAGCAGCGTGAAGTGCAGGGCCTCCTCGCCGGCGACCTGGATCCAGTCGCGATAGAAGGCCGCCGGCATGCCGGCAAAGCGCCAGACCGCGTCGAGCGCGAGGTTGATCGCGTTGAACTCGATGTGCGCGATCGCATGCAGCAGCGCCGCGCGGCCCTCGCGCGTGGCCGGCGAGCGCGTCGGCACATGCTTGGGCTCGACCAGCGCGGGCCTGTCGGGCCGACCGGGCAGGGCGGCCTGCGGTCGAAGCTGTGCCTCGGTGTCCAGCGGCCATGCATCGCGCCCGGCCAGCAGTTCGCGCGCGGCCGCGGCTTTTGCCACCGGATCGCGCAGCTCCAGCAGCTGCAGTGCGCGCTGCCGCAGCTCGGGCGTCCTTGCGGGTTCGTGGGAGATCTCGGCCATCCTTAAAATTATCCCTTTGCCGGAGTTCCGCATGGCCCTGTTCCAGCTCGACGACCGCGTGCCGCAGGTGCACGCCACGGCCTATGTGGCCGAGAGTGCCGAGCTCATCGGCTCGGTCGTGATCGGCGAGGGCGCCAGCGTGTGGTCCAACGTCTCGATGCGCGGCGACAACGAGCCCATCGTGCTCGGCAAGAACTCCAACGTGCAGGAATCGAGCGTGCTGCACACCGACCCGGGCCATCCGCTGGTGATCGGCGAAGGCGCCACGGTCGGCCACATGGCCATGCTGCACGGCTGCCGCATCGGCGACGGCGCGCTGATCGGCATCCAGGCGGTGGTGCTCAATGGCGCCGTGATCGGCCGCAACTGCCTGGTCGGCGCCGGCGCGCTGGTCACCGAAGGCAAGGTATTCGAAGACGGGCAGCTGATCATCGGCACCCCGGCCAAGGCAGTGCGCGCGCTGAGCGCGGACGAGATCGCCAACATGCAGCGCGCGGCGAAGGGCTACGTCGAGCGCACGACGCGCTACAAGACCTCGCTCAAGCGCATCGGCTGAAGCTTCGGAAACGACATGAGCGAACTCCACAAGTTCATCTTCGAAGGCCTGCCGGTGCGCGGCATGCTGGTGCGCCTCACCGATGCCTGGGTCGAGCTGCTCAAGCGCCGCGAGGCGGCCGGCGGCTACCCCGCGCCGGTGCGCGCGCTGCTCGGCGAGATGGCCGCGGCCGGCGTGCTGATGCAAAGCAACATCAAGTTCGACGGTGCCCTGGTGCTGCAGATCCAGGGCGACGGGCCGGTCAAGCTGGCGGTCGCCGAGGTCAAGTCCGATCTCTCGCTGCGCGCCACCGCGACCCTGGTCGGCGAGGTCGCCGAAGACGCCCGCCTCGAATCCCTGGTCAACCAGCACGGCAAGGGCCGCTGCGCGATCACGCTCGATCCCAAGGGCCGGCTGCCCGGCGTGCAGCCCTACCAGGGCATCGTGCCGCTGCACGGCGACCACCGCGAGCCGCTGCAGGAAATCGCCCAGGTGCTGGAGCACTACATGCTGCAGTCCGAGCAGCTCGACACGCGCCTGGTGCTGGCTGCCAACGACCAGGTCGCCGCCGGCCTCCTGATCCAGCGCCTGCCGATCGAAGGCGAGGGCAACCTCGAGCGCACTGCCCGCGAGGACGAGATCGGCCTGTCCGAGGGCTTCAACCGCATTGCCCACCTCAGCGCGACGCTGACGCGCGAAGAGCTGCTGACGCTGGACGCGAACACCATCCTGCGCCGCCTGTTCTGGGAGGAGAAGCTGCAGCGCTTCGAGCCGCAGACCGGCGCGAACGGCCCGCGCTTCGCCTGCAGCTGCTCGCGCGACAAGGTTTCCGCGATGCTGCGCGGCCTGGGTCGCGAGGAGATCGACTCGCTGATCGACGAGCGCGGCAGCGCCGAGGTGGCCTGCGAGTTCTGCGGTGCGCAGTACCGCTTCGATGCGGTCGATGCCGCAGACCTGTTCACGCCGGGCCTCCACCAACCGCCCGGGTCTTCGACCCTTCATTGATCTGCGTCAGGCGTGCAGTGCTACAGTCACGCCCGACTCCATCGGTCCTTCCCGTCCCCTTCCTGGTCATTCGACAGCAAGGCGGGTCGCAATCCGCCAACCGGTCAAGCCGTGTCGCGGAAGGTTCAACAACCAGCCATGAGCTCCGCATACCGGAGCGAAAGGTGAGCGAGAAATGATGCAACAGTACCGGGCGAACTCGTACCTGTTCGGCGGCAACGCGCCCTATGTCGAGGAGCTCTACGAGGCTTACCTCGACAACCCAGGATCCGTCCCGGACAACTGGCGTTCCTACTTCGACGCGCTGCAGAACGTGCCGGCGGTCGACGGTTCCGAGAACCGCGACGTCGCCCATGCGCCCGTCGTCGAATCCTTCGCACAGCGCGCCAAGGCCAATGCCTTCGCGGTCAAGGCCAGCGCCACCGAGCTGGCCGTCGCGCGCAAGCAGGTCCATGTCCAGTCGCTGATCGCCGCGTACCGTTCGCTGGGCGCGCGCTGGGCCGACCTCGACCCGCTCAAGCGCCAGGAGCGCCCCAAGATTCCCGAGCTGGAGCCGGCGTTCTACGACCTGAGCGAGTCCGACATGGACATCACGTTCAGCGCCACGAACACCTACTTCACGACCGCCGAGCAGCAGACGCTGCGCGAGATCGTGCAGGCGCTGCGTGAAACCTATTGCGGCACCATCGGCGCCGAGTTCATGCACATCACCGATCCGACCGAGAAGCGCTGGTGGCAGGAACGGCTCGAGTCGATCCGCAGCAAGCCGAATTTCTCGCCGGACAAGAAGCGCCACATCCTCGATCGCCTGACGGCCTCCGAAGGGCTCGAGCGCTACCTGCACACCAAGTACGTCGGCCAGAAGCGCTTCTCGCTCGAAGGCGGCGAGAGCTTCATCGCCTCGATGGATGAACTGATCCAGCGCGGCGGCGAGAAGGGCGTGCAGGAATTCGTGATCGGCATGGCCCACCGCGGCCGCCTGAACGTGCTGGTCAACACCCTGGGCAAGATGCCCAAGGACCTCTTCGCCGAGTTCGACCACACGGCGAAGGAAGAGCTGCCGGCCGGCGACGTGAAGTACCACCAGGGCTTCTCGAGCGACGTCACCACCCCGGGCGGCCCGGTCCACCTGAGCCTGGCGTTCAATCCCTCGCACCTGGAGATCGTCAACCCGGTCGTCGAAGGCTCGGTCAAGGCCCGCCTCGATCGCCGCGGCGACAAGGACGGCGTCTCCGTGCTGCCGGTGCTGGTGCACGGCGACGCGGCCTTCGCGGGTCAAGGCGTCGTGATGGAAACGCTGGCGCTGGCGCAAACGCGCGGCTACTACACCGGCGGCACGGTCCACCTGGTGATCAACAACCAGATCGGCTTCACGACCAGCGACCCGCGTGACACGCGCTCGACGCTCTACTGCTCGGACGTCGTCAAGATGATCGAGGCGCCGGTGCTGCACGTGAACGGCGACGACCCGGAAGCGGTCGTGCTGTGCACGCAGCTCGCGCTCGACTACCGCCAGCAGTTCAACAAGGACGTGGTGGTCGACATCGTCTGCTTCCGCAAGCTGGGCCACAACGAGCAGGACACGCCGAGCCTGACCCAGCCGCTGATGTACAAGAAGATCGGCCAGCACCCCGGCACCCGCAAGCTCTACGGCGACAAGCTGGTCGCGCAGGGCGTGCTCGGCGCCGACGGTCCGGACAGCATGGTCAAGGCCTTCCGCGCCGCGATGGATGCCGGCAAGCACACGGTCGATCCGGTGCTGACCAACTACAAGAGCAAGTACGCGGTCGACTGGAGCCCCTTCCTCGGCAAGAAGTGGACCGATGCGGCCGACACCGCGATTCCGGTCGCCGAGTTCAAGCGCCTGGCCGAGCGCATTACCACGGTGCCGGCCAACTTCAAGGTCCATCCCCTGGTCGAGAAGGTCCTCGCCGACCGCGCCGCGATGGGCCGCGGCGAGATCAACGTCGACTGGGGCATGGGCGAGCACATGGCCTTCGCCTCGCTGGTGGCCAGCGGCTACCCGGTGCGCCTGTCGGGCGAAGACTGCGGCCGCGGCACCTTCACGCACCGCCACGCGGTGCTGCACGACCAGAACCGCGACAAGTTCGACGAAGGCATCTTCATTCCGCTGCAGCACGTGGCCGAAGGCCAGGCGCCGTTCGTCGTGATCGACTCGATCCTGTCGGAAGAAGCGGTGCTCGGCTTCGAGTACGGCTATGCCAGCGCCGATCCGAACACGCTGACGATCTGGGAAGCCCAGTTCGGCGACTTCGTCAACGGCGCGCAGGTCGTGATCGACCAGTTCATCGCCTCGGGCGAGGTCAAGTGGGGCCGTGCCAACGGCCTGGCGATGATGCTGCCGCACGGCTACGAAGGCCAGGGCCCCGAGCACAGCTCGGCGCGCCTCGAGCGCTTCATGCAGCTGGCCGCGGACAACAACATGCAGGTCGTGCAGCCCACCACGGCGAGCCAGATCTTCCACGTGCTGCGTCGCCAGCAGGTGCGCATGTTCCGCAAGCCGCTGGTCATCATGACCCCGAAGTCGCTGCTGCGGAACAAGGACGCGACCTCGCCGCTGGCCGAGTTCACCAAGGGCGAGTTCCGCACCGTCATCGGCGAGCTCAATGCCGAGATCGACGCCGCCAAGGTCAAGCGCGTGATCGCCTGCTCGGGCAAGGTCTATTACGACCTGGTCAAGAAGCGCGAGGAGAAGAAGTCGGGCGACGTCGCGATCATCCGCGTCGAGCAGCTCTATCCCTTCCCGCACAAGGCCTTCGCCGCCGAGCTCAAGAAGTACCCCGCCGCGACCGAGATCGTGTGGTGCCAGGACGAGCCGCAGAACCAGGGCGCCTGGTTCTTCGTGCAGCACTACATCCACGAGAACATGGTCGACGGGCAAAAGCTCGGCTACGCCGGCCGTGCCGCGTCGGCCTCGCCGGCGGTCGGTTATGCGCACCTCCACCAGGAGCAGCAAAAGGCGCTGCTCGACCAGGCCTTCGGCAAGCTCAAGGGCTTCGTGCTGACCAAGTGACCTGACCCACCGAACAAATCGCGAAGAACATCATGGCAATCATTGACGTCAAGGTTCCCCAGCTGAGCGAGTCCGTGGCCGAGGCCACCCTGCTGCAGTGGAAGAAGAAGCCCGGCGAGGCGGTCGCGGCCGACGAGATCCTGATCGAGATCGAGACCGACAAGGTCGTGCTGGAAGTGCCGGCGCCCTCGGCCGGCGTGCTGGCGCAGATCGTCAAGAACGACGGCGAGACCTGCGTGAGCGACGAGGTCATCGCCAAGATCGACACCGAGGGCAAGGCCTCGGCCGGCGCGGCGCCTGCCGCTGCCGCCCCGGCGCCCGCCGCGGCTGCCGCCGCTCCCGTGGCCGCTGCGACCTCCGCCGCCAAGAGCGATGTCGCGATGCCCGCAGCCGCCAAGCTGCTGGCCGACAACAACCTGTCGGTCGGCCAGGTCACCGGTACCGGCAAGGACGGCCGCGTGACCAAGGGCGACGTGCTCGGCGCGATCCAAGGCGGCGCCAAGGTCGCGGCACCCGTCGCCGCGCCGGCAGCGGCCGCGGTTGCCAAGCCGCTGCCCGCGGTCTCGGCGCCGGTCGCGCAGAACCTGGGCGATCGCCCCGAGCAGCGCGTGCCGATGTCGCGCCTGCGCGCTCGCGTGGCCGAGCGCCTGCTGCAGTCGCAGGCCACCAACGCCATCCTGACCACGTTCAACGAGGTCAACATGGCGCCGGTGATGGAGATGCGCAAGCGCTTCCAGGAGAAGTTCGAGAAGGAGCACGGCGTCAAGATCGGCTTCATGAGCTTCTTCGTGAAGGCCGCGGTCGCCGCGCTCAAGAAGTACCCGGTGCTCAATGCCTCGGTCGACGGCAACGACATCGTCTACCACGGCTTCTTCGACATCGGCATCGCGGTCGGCTCGCCGCGCGGCCTGGTGGTGCCCATCCTGCGCAATGCAGACCAGATGAGCTTCGCCGACATCGAGAAGAAGATCGCCGAGTTCGGCCAGAAGGCCAAGGACGGCAAGCTCTCGCTCGACGAGCTGTCGGGCGGCACGTTCTCCATCTCGAACGGCGGCGTGTTCGGCTCGATGCTGTCGACCCCGATCATCAACCCGCCGCAGTCGGCCATCCTGGGCGTTCACGCGACCAAGGACCGCGCGGTGGTCGAGAACGGCCAGATCGTGGTGCGTCCGATGAACTACCTGGCGATGTCCTACGACCACCGCATCATCGACGGCCGCGAAGCCGTGCTGGGCCTGGTGGCGATGAAGGAAGCGCTGGAAGATCCGGCGCGCCTGCTGTTCGACATCTAAGGTCTTCATGGCCTGGATCTACCTGCTGCTGGCCGGTGTCTGCGAGATCGGCTGGCCGGTGGGCTTCAAGCTGTCGCAGCAGCCCGAGTACAAGACCTGGGGCATCGTCTTCGCGCTGGTGTCGATGGGCTTGTCGGGCTGGCTGCTGTGGCTCGCGCAGCGCGAGATCCCGATCGGCACCGCGTATGCGGTGTGGACGGGCATCGGCGGCGCGGGCACCTTCCTGATCGGCGTGATGTTCTTCGGCGACGCGCTGACGATGGCGCGCTCTCTTGGCGTGCTGCTGATCGTCGGCGGCGTGGTGACGCTGAAGCTGGCGCACTAGACGCCGCACTGAACGGAGTTATCTGATGAGCAAGCAATTCGATGTCGTCGTGATCGGCGGCGGCCCTGGCGGCTACATCGCGGCGATCCGTGCCGCGCAGCTCGGGTTCAACGTCGCGTGCATCGACGAGTGGAAGAACGAGAAGGGCGGCCCCGCGCCGGGCGGCACCTGCACCAACGTCGGCTGCATTCCGTCGAAGGCGCTGCTGCAGTCGAGCGAGCACTTCGAGCACGCCGGCCATCACTTCGCCGACCACGGCATCGGCCTGAAGGACCTCAGCATCGACGTCGCGAAGATGCTCGGCCGCAAGGACGCGGTCGTGAAGCAGAACAACGACGGCATCCTGTACCTCTTCAAGAAGAACAAGATCGCCTTCTTCCACGGCCGCGGCTCCTTCGTCGCTGCGAAGGAAGGCGCCTACGAGATCAAGGTCACGGGCGCGAGCGAGGAGACGCTGGTCGCCAAGCAGGTCGTCGTGGCCACCGGCTCGAGCCCGCGCGCGCTGCCCGGTGCGGCCTTCGACGAGGTCAACATCCTCAGCAACGACGGTGCGCTGCGCATCCCGTCGGTGCCCAAGACGCTGGGCGTGATCGGCTCGGGCGTGATCGGCCTGGAGATGGGCTCGGTGTGGCGCCGCCTCGGTGCCGACGTGACCGTGCTCGAGGCGCTGCCGACCTTCCTCGGCGCAGTCGACGAGCAGATTGCCAAGGAAGCGCACAAGGCCTTCACGAAGCAGAAGCTCAAGATCGAGCTGGGCGTGAAGATCACCGAGGTGAAGTCCGCCAAGGCTGGCGTGACGATCACCTATGCCGATGCCAAGGGCGAAGCCAAGACGCTGTCGGTCGACAAGCTGATCGTCTCGATCGGCCGTGTCGCCAACACCACCGGCCTGAACCCCGAGGCGGTGGGCCTGAAGCTCGACGAGCGCGGCGCGATCGTCGTCGACGACGACTGCAAGACCAACCTGCCGGGCGTGTGGGCGATCGGCGACGTGGTGCGCGGCCCGATGCTGGCGCACAAGGCCGAGGAAGAGGGCGTCGCGGTGGCAGAGCGCATCGCGGGCCAGCACGGCCACGTCAACTTCAACACCATTCCCTGGGTGATCTACACCTCGCCCGAGATCGCCTGGGTCGGCCAGACCGAGCAGCAGCTCAAGGCCGCCGGCCGCGCCTACAAGGCCGGCACCTTCCCGTTCCTGGCCAACGGCCGTGCGCGCGCGCTCGGCGACACGACCGGCATGGTCAAGTTCCTGGCCGACGCCAAGACCGACGAGATCCTCGGTGTGCACATCGTCGGCCCGTTCGCCAGCGAGCTGATCTCGGAAGCCGTGGTCGCGATGGAGTTCAAGGCCAGCGCCGAGGACATCGCGCGCATCTGCCATGCGCACCCGTCGCTCAGCGAGGCGACCAAGGAGGCCGCACTGGCGGTCGACAAGCGCACGCTGAACTTCTGAGTCGTCTTCGATCGTGGCAGTCCGCGCGCTCTACGAGCAAGCCCTCGCCGAGCGCGGCTACCGCAGCGACGCGGCCCAGCTCGCGGCCGTCGACGCGCTCGAGCGCTGCGAGAACGAGTGGATCGACTACAAGGCGCGGCGCAGCAACGCGGTGACGCGGCTGCTGCGCCATCCGCCGCTGCCGCGTGGCGTCTACATGTGGGGCGGCGTCGGGCGCGGCAAGAGCTTCCTGATGGAATGCTTCTTCGAGTCGGTGCCGCTGCTGCGCAAGACGCGGCTGCACTTCCACGAGTTCATGCGCGAGGTGCACCGCGAGCTGCAGGACTTGAAGGGCACGGTCAACCCGCTCGAAGAACTGGCGCGGCGCATCTCGCGCCGGCACCGGCTGATCTGCTTCGACGAGTTCCACGTCGCCGACGTCACCGACGCGATGATCCTGCATCGCCTGCTCGACGCGCTGTTCGCGAACCGCGTGAGCATCGTGACGACGTCGAACTTCCATCCCGACGGGCTGTATCCGAACGGCCTGCATCGCGATCGCATCCTGCCGGCGATCGAGCTGCTCAAGGAGAAGCTCGAGATCGTCAACGTCGATGCCGGCACCGACTACCGGCGCCGCACGCTCGAGCAGGTGAGGCTCTATCACACGCCGCTCGGCCCGCAGGCCGATGCCGAGCTCGAGGCCACCTTCGAGCAGCTCGCCGAGGCGCGCGACGCCGATCCGATGCTGCACATCGAACAGCGCGTGATCCGCGCGCGCCGGCGTGCCGGCGGCGTGGTCTGGTTCGATTTCAAGGAGATCTGCGGCGGTCCGCGCTCGCAGAACGACTACCTCGAGATCGCGAGCCAGTTCCACACGGTGATCGTCTCGAACGTGCCGGAGATGTCGCCCCGGCTCGCCTCGGAGGCGCGCCGCTTCACCTGGCTGGTCGACGTGCTCTACGACCGGCGCGTGAAGCTGGTGCTGTCGGCCGCGGTCGCTCCCGAGCAGCTCTACACCGAAGGGCCGCTTGCGCACGAGTTCCCGCGCACCGTGTCGCGGCTGGTCGAGATGCAGTCGTCGGAGTTCTTGTCGCTGGCGCACCGCGAAGTCGATACTTCACTCACATGAACCACCCCCGAAGCGCCTTCGGCGCTTCCCCCTCGAGGGGGCGCCGCCAGCGGGCCGGCAAAGCCGGATCCGCGGCGTGCGCTGGTTTCGTTTTCGCTGTCCTCGCAGCGATGGCCGTCTGTCCCGCGCTCGCGACCGACCCCGAAGCGGCCGAGCGCGCCGCGCTGGCCAAGCAGCACTCGGCAGTCCAGGCGAAGTTCGCCGCCGAGGAGCGTGCCTGCTCGGCGCGCTTCTCGGTCAATGCCTGCGTCGCCGACGTTCGCACGCGCCGTCGCGAAGCGCTCGCGCCGATCGACGCGCGCGACGCCGAGCTCGATGCCGCGCAGCGCCAGCGCCGTGCCGAGGAGCGGCGCGCCGCCATCGCCACCAAAGAGGCCGAGCGCGCCAAGCGCGATGCGCAGGCCGCGAGCGGTGCCGTGGCTTCGCAGCCGCTCGACGCGCTGCGGGCACCGTCGCATCCCAAGGCCGCACCGCTGCCGCACCCGGCCGCGTCGCATGCGGCACCCAGCGTGCCGACGCCGGCCGAGCGAGCCGCCCGCGAGCAGGCCGCGCGCGAGCGCTACGAACTCAAGCAGCGCGAGGCCGATGCGCATCGCGCCGAGGTCGAGCGTCGCAACGCTGGCGAGAAGAAGCCGCTCGCGCCCGCCTTGCCGCCGATCGCGCCGGCCTCCGGCGCTCAGCAGAAATAAAAAAAGGCGCTCAAAGCGCCTCGATGCGGACCAGGGCCAGCGACAGGTTGTCGCCGCCCCCGCGCGCTCGGTGGCGCGCCTTGCCGATCAGCATTTCACTGGCCTCGCGCGGCGGCAGCGTGTGCACGATCGCGCCGAGTTCGCGCGGCGTGAAGTAGTGCCACAGGCCATCGGAGCAGGCCAGCAGCGAATCGCCGATCTCGAGCCGGCCGACGTGATGCAGCGTGATCGGCGGATCCTGTTGCGTGCCCAGGCAGCCGGTCAGCAGGTTGGCCTGCGGATGGGTGTTCGCTTCGTCCTCGCTGATCTGGCCTTCGTCGACCAGGCGCTGCACGAAGGAGTGGTCGCTGGTGCGACTGACCATCTCGGGGCCGCGGAAGTGATAGATGCGCGAATCGCCGGCATGCACGATGTGGCAGTCGCGCGAGGGATCGATCAGGATCGCGGCGACCGTGCTGTGCGGTTCTTCCTCGGCGGTGATCGCGGTGAGCTTGATCATCAGGTGCGACTCGAGCACCAGCTGCTTGAGCGCCTCGGCCGGGTCGTCGCGCATCGGCGTGTAGCGCTCGAACAGCTGCTTGGCGGTCAGCAGGACCTGGTCGGCGGCCTTGCGTCCGCCGCTCTTGCCGCCCATGCCGTCGGCGATCAGGGCGAGCAGGCAGCCGGGTACCCGCTGGTGCGGCAGGATCTCGACTTGATCCTGCTGGTACATCCGGTCGCCGCGATGAAGGCCCGTCGCTGCTGCGAGGCGGTGGCCGGAGGTGGGCTGCGTCATGGGCGGAAACTATAATCGCTCGCCTGAGAAACGGCCGCGCGGTCTCCTTCGTGAGGCCATCAGTGTGGCGTCCGTTGCACGTCGATGGACGAGAACCTGCACTCCCCACAGCGCCGATTGATCGAACTGCGGATCGAACATGCCGACCTCGACGGCCTGATCGACCGCGCCGCGCTGCAATCCCCGAACGACGATCTGATGTTGCGTCGACTGAAGAAGCGACGCCTTGCGCTGCGCGACCTGATCGCCCAGCTCGAGGCTCGGCTCGATCCGCCCGAGCCCGCATGATCCAACACGACGCCGAACACGAGACCGAACCCGGCGCGCTCGTCGCCGCTGTCGCGCGTGCCTTCGCGAGCGACGGCGCGCTGGCGCAAGTCGATGCCGGCTACCTGCCGCGCGAGGCGCAGCAGCGCATGGCCCAGGCGGTGGCCGAGGCGATCGAGGGCAACCAGGTGCTGGTCGCCGAGGCCGGCACCGGCGTCGGCAAGACCTTCGCGTATCTGGTTCCGGCGCTGCTGTCGGGCCGCCGCGCGATGGTCAGCACCGCGACCAAGAGCCTGCAGGACCAGCTCTACCTTCGCGATCTGCCGCGCCTGGCCGCCGCGCTCAAGGTGCCGGTGACGATCGCACTGCTCAAGGGCCGCGCGAGCTACCTGTGCACGCAGCGCATGCAGCAAGCGCGCGAGGATGCGCAAGCGCCCGATCGGATGTCGCTGCGCACGCTGGCCAAGATCGAGGCCTGGGCGCAGACCACGCGCACCGGCGACCTGGCCGAGCTCGACGGCCTCGACGAGCGCTCGCCCGCAATCCCGCTCGTCACCTCGACGCGCGAGAACTGCCTGGGCAGCGACTGCCCGCAGTACCGCGGCTGCCACGTGATGAAGGCGCGTCGCGACGCGATGGCCGCCGACGTGGTGGTCGTCAACCACCACCTGTTCTTCGCCGACCTCGCGCTGCGCGACACCGGGCTGGCCGAGCTGCTGCCCTCGGTCGAGGTGGCGGTGTTCGACGAGGCGCACCAGCTGCCCGAGGCAGGCGTCGCCTTCCTGGGCAACGTGCTCGCCAGCTCGCAGGCGATCGACCTGGCGCGCGACATGCTCGCGGTCGGCCTGTCGCAGGCGCGCGGGCTGCAGGCCTGGCAAGAGCTCGCCGCGCGCATCGACCGTGCCGCGCGCGATCTGCGCATCGTGAGCGTCGGCCACACGCGCGAGGTGCGCGTGGCGGCCAAGATGCGCTGGGAAGATCGCGCCGGGCAGCCGGACTTCGAGGCGACCTTGGCGGCGCTCGGCGCCGCGGCGCGCGATGCCGCGCTGGCGCTCGACGCGATGGCCGAAGTCGGGCCCGATTTCGTGCGCCTGGCCGAGCGCGCGCGCCTGCTGTCTCAGCGCGCCGCGAGCTTCGCGCTCGACACCGCGCCGGGGCGCGTGCGCTGGATCGACCTCGGCATGCAGTCGGTGCGCCTGGTCGAATCGCCGCTCGACGTGCGCGAAGCGATGCGCGCTCAGATCGACGCCGCGTCGCGCGCCTGGATCTTCACCTCGGCGACGCTGGGCGCCGAGCCGACGCTGGCCTGGTTCACCGCGCAGGCCGGGCTGGAAGACGCGCGCACGCTGCGCGTCGACAGCCCGTTCGACTATCCCAATCACGCGCGCCTGTACGTGCCGCCGCGCTTCGCGCGGCCCAACGAGCCCGGCCATCCCATCGCGGTGGCGCGCCTGGGCGCGGCCTGCGCGCGCGCGGCGGGCGGGCGCACCTTCGTGCTGACGACGACGCTGCGCTCGCTGGCGCACGTGGCCGAGGTGATCCACGAGGAGTTCGCCCAGCACGGCGACGGCATCGAGGTGCTGGTGCAGGGCAGCGCGCCCAAGCGCCAGCTGCTGCAGCGTTTCGTGTCCGCGTCGCGCGCGGTGCTGGTCGGCTCGCAGAGCTTCTGGGAAGGCATCGACGTGCCCGGCGAGGCGCTGCAGTGCGTCGTGATCGACAAGCTGCCGTTCCCGCCGCCCAACGATCCGCTGGTCGAGGCGCGCGTCAAGCGCATCGAGGCCGAGGGCCGCAGTGCCTTCGGCGAGTACTTCATCGCCGAGGCCGCGATTTCGCTGAAGCAGGGCGCCGGCCGCCTGATCCGCAGCGAGACCGATCGCGGCCTGCTGGTGATCTGCGATCCGCGCCTGGCGCTCAGCAGCTACGGCCGCCAGCTCATCGCGGCGCTGCCGCCGATGACGCGCGTCACGAGCGATGCCGAGGCGCTCGACTGGCTGGCCGAGATCGCCGCCGCGCCGGTCTGAAACGAACAAGGGGCCCGCAGGCCCCTTGTCTTCATTCGCCGAAGCTGCCGGTCACCAGACCTGCCACCACGACTTGGCCGGCGCGACGATGCCGTCCTTGATGAACTTGCTTTCCGGGAAGCTCTGCGCCAGCACGCGTTGCGCGTCGTCGCGCAGCTGCGGCAAGCCGAGCTGGTCGTAGCTCATCGCCATGATGTAGAGCGCCTCTTCGACGGCCGGCGAGCGCTGGAACTCCTGCACCGCCTTCTGCGCGCGGTTGGCCGCGGCGATGTAGGCGCGGCGCTTGTAGTAGTAGCGCGCGACGTGGACCTCGTACTGGGCCAGCGTGTTGACGATGTAGTTCATGCGCAGCGCCGCATCGGGCGCATAGCGCGACTGCGGGAACTGCGTGACGAGCTGGCGGAACGACTGGTAGGCGTCCTTGGCGGCCTGCTGGTCGCGTTCGGAGAGGTCCTGGCCGGCCAGGCTGCCGAGCAGGCCGAGGTTCTCGTTGAAGTTGATCAGACCTTGCAGGTAGTAGGCGTAGTCGATCGCCGGGCTCGAAGGGTTGAGCTTGATGAAGCGATCGATCGTGGCCTGCGCCTGGGCCTTCTCGGCGCCCTTGTAGTAGGCGTAGGCGAGGTTGAGCGTGGCCTGTTGCGCCAGCGGCGTGCCGGCGGCGCGCGCCTCGAGACGCTCGTAGAGCTTGGCGGCGCGGTCCCAGTTGCCGGTGGCCGCGTCGTCCTTGGCCTCTTCGTACAATTTGTCGGTGGACATGCCGGCGGTCTCGTCCTTGCCCAACGAGCTGCAAGCCGCCAACACGACGGCCATCGCCGTGAGCGCCACCGCGCGAATGAAACCGCGGGCACCGCGCTCCAACAGATCCTGCTTCCCAGTCATCGCCACACCGTGCGGCTGTGCCGCATCGAAGAAAGCGCAAAGTATATGAGCCGAGCCATGCCCGACCTGACGCCCGCAGCGGGCGACGAGGATGCGGGTGCGCCCGAAGACGACGCGGTCGAGTTGCGCGAGGGCCGATTCGACGGTCCGGCCAGCGGCGAGCGGCTCGATCGCTGGCTGGTTTCGCTGGCGCCGGAGTTCTCGCGCAGCTACCTGCAGCAATTGATCGAGGCCGGCGAAGTGACGGTTGATGCGGCCGTGCAGCGCACGCCGGCCAAGCGCCTCGGGCCTGGCCAGCGCATCGCGGTGCGCCTGGTGCCGACGCCGCAAAGCCGTGCCTTCAAGCCCGAGGCGATGGCGCTTTCGATCGTGCACGAGGACGAGCACCTGATCGTCATCGACAAGCCCGCCGGCCTGGTCGTGCATCCGGCCGCGGGCCATTGGTCGGGAACGCTGCTCAACGGCGTGCTGGCCCACCACCCGGCAGCGGCCGGTCTGCCGCGCGCGGGCATCGTGCACCGGCTCGACAAGGACACCAGCGGCCTGATGGTGGTCGGCAAGACGCTGCCCGCGGTGACCGGCCTGGTGCGCGCGATTGCCGCGCGCGAGGTGCATCGCGAGTACCTCGCGATCGCGCACGGCGTGCCGCGCGAGGCGAGCTTCGCGATCGACGCGCCGATCGGCCGCGATCCGCAGTCGCGCGTGCGCATGGCGGTGATCGGCTCGGGCAAGCCCTCGCGCACCGACATCGAATGCCTGGCCTCGGGCGATCTCGAGCAGGGCCGCGCCAGCGTGCTGCGCTGCACGCTGCACACCGGGCGCACGCACCAGATCCGCGTGCACCTCGCGTCGCGCGGCCATCCGCTGGTGAGCGACGCGGTCTACGGCGGGGCAACGGCACTGGGTCTCGAGCGCCAGGCCCTGCATGCGCGCCGGCTCGCGTTCGCCCATCCGATCGATTCGAGCGAGCTGGAATTCGAGGCCGAGCTACCCACGGACATGCGGGCCGCATGCGACACCCTCGCTCCAATGCTCGACGCCTGAGCGCGCTTCGCTACAATGGCGACTCGCCGGGCCGCATGTCCTGCTCCACGATGAGCGGGCCCCACGTCCGGCACGAGCCGACGCAGGCGTTCCAGAAAAAGAGCAACAAACTGCCGCGTAGGCATCGCGGACACCGCGGCGCCATGCATGTCGGCCCCGGTCGGTGATTCCGACCCCAACGGTTGCGCTCCTGCCCGAGCCGGGCACCGGATGCCCGAGGCTGTAACGGACTCCATGAATACACAGGATGCAAAGCGCGTCCTCGAGACCGCGCTCATCTGCGCTGCGCAGCCGCTGCCGCTGCGGGAAATGCGCCTGCTGTTCGACGAGCAGCTCGCGCCCGACACGATCCGCTCGCTGCTGGACGAGCTCACGCGCGACTGGGAAGACCGTGGCGTCGAGCTGGTCGCGCTGGCCACCGGCTGGCGCTTCCAGAGCCGCCCCGAGCTGCGCGAGTACCTCGACCGGCTGAACCCCGAGAAGCCGCCGAAGTACAGCCGTGCGACGCTCGAGACGCTGGCGATCATTGCCTACCGGCAGCCGGTGACGCGCGGCGACATCGAAGACATCCGCGGCGTCACGGTCAGCAGCCAGATCATCAAGCAGCTCGAGGACCGCGGCTGGGTCGAGGCCATCGGGCACCGCGAGGCGCCGGGCCGCCCGTCGCTGTTCGCGACGACGCGCCAGTTCCTCGACGACCTCGGCCTGGCTTCGCTCGAGCAGCTCCCGGCGCTCGAAGGCTCGGCGCAGGCGATCGCCGCGCTGGCCGAGGCGCTGCCTGGCGAGGAGCAGGCATCCCTGCTCGACGGCCTGGCGGACCGGCCGGCCGATGACGCGAGCGAACCAGGGAATTCCGCCGACGACGTCGACGCCGACCAAGCCGTTGTGGCCGACAGCGAGCCGCAGTTCGAACACGCCGCTGCCGCAGCTCCCGCAGACAACACCCCGGCGGACGAACCGCCGGCTGACGAGCCCAATTCAGAGGCCCCCGCGCAAGCATGAATCCGATGAACGACCAGCCCGTGGACGACGACCGTCCGGCGTCTTCTCCCGAAGCCGAGGCCGCGCCGGCGCCGGCGCGCAAGCGCACCCGCAAGGCGGCTGCCGCCAGCGCCGAAACGGCGGCACCGGCTGCCGAGGGCGCCGTGCCCGCCGCCGCCGACGAGGCCCCGGCCAAGCCCGCGCGCAAACGCCGCACGACCAAGTCCGCGGCCGAGGCGGCCCCCGACGCGGCGGCTGTCGAGGCCGCGCCGGTCGAAGCGCCGCGCGCCGAGCCGGCGCCCGCCGTCGAGGCGCAGCAGCCCTTCGAACGGGCCGCTGCCGGCGAAGGCGGCGATGCTGACGGTGGGTCGGAAGGTGGATCGGAAGGCGAGGCCGGTGCCGACGGAGAGCGCCGCGGCCGACGCGGCCGCAATCGCCGTCGCGGTCGCGGCGGCGAAGGTGGCCAGGCGGGCGGCGAAGGCCAGCAGGCCGCGCCGACCGCGGCCGTCGCGGCCGAAGCCGCGAACGAGCGCTTCGCCGACGTGCTGTCCGACAACTGGGACACCGAGACCGCCGCCGAAGAGGCGCCGGTCGCCGCGGCCGAAGGCGCGCAGGAAGCCGAGCTCGGCAAGCGCGTGCTGCGCCCCGAGCCCGAGGCGCCCAAGCTGCACAAGGTGCTGGCGCAATCGGGCATCGGCTCGCGCCGCGACATGGAGCAGCTGATCGCCGACGGCCACGTGACCGTCAACGACGAGGTCGCGCACCTGGGCATGCGCATCACCTTCGGCGACCAGATCAAGGTCAACGGCAAGCCGGTCAAGGTGCGCATCGCGCCGCCGCCGGCGCGCGTGCTGGCCTATCACAAGCCGGTCGGCGAGGTCGTGACCTTCAACGATCCGGAAGGCCGCCCGACGGTGTTCCGCAGCCTGCCGCGCCTGGTCAGTGGCAAGTGGCAATCGGTCGGTCGCCTCGACATCAACACCGAGGGCCTGCTGCTGTTCACCACCTCGGGCGAGCTGGCCAACCAGCTGATGCACCCGCGCTTCGGCGTCGAGCGCGAGTACGCGGTGCGCGTGCTCGGCACGCTCGAGTCGTCGCAGCGCGCACAGCTGCTCGAGGGCGTCGAGATCGACGGCCAGAGCGCCGCGTTCAAGTCGATCGAGGACGGCGGCGGCGAAGGCGTCAACCGCTGGTACCGCGTCGTCATCACCGAAGGCCGCAACCGCGAGGTGCGCAAGCTGTTCGACAAGGTCGGCCTGGGCGTGAGCCGGCTGATCCGCATCCGCTACGGCACCGTGGTGCTGCCGCGCGGCCTCAAGCGCGGCGTGTGGGTCGAGCTCGACGACAACGACGTGCGCTCGATCCGTCGCCTGGCCCATCCGGGCGGCGGCCAGCCGCAGCAGTCCCAGCAGCCGCAACAGCAGCGCCAGCAGCAAGGCGCCGGCAAGGGGCAGCAGCAGCGCGGCAAGGGCCGGAACGATCGCAACGGCGACCGCAACAGCGATCGTGGTGGTGACCGCAACAGCGACCGCAACAACGACCGCAACGACCGCGGCCCGCGCGGCAACCGCAAAGGCGGCCAAGGCGGCCAGGGCGAGGGTCGTCGCGACGAGCCGCCGCGCGTCGTCGGCGAGGACGGCGGCTTCGAGGAGGATTTCGGCCGCATTCCGAACCCGCTCGAGCAGACCTTCGACCGCCGCTTCGCCAAGGGCGGCCGGCGCGGCCCGGCGCAGGGCTTCGGCCATGCGGCCGCGCAGCGCGACGACGACGTCTTCGCGCCGCCGGGAACCATCCCCAATCCGCTGGAACAGACCTTCGACCGTCGCTTCGCGAAGGGCTCCAAGCGCATCACCGCCGGCTTCGGCCGCCCCGACACGAATGCACCGCAGGGCGACCAGCAGCAGGGTCGTCGAGGCGGTGGCGGCGGTGGTGGCCCGAAGCAGCCCGATCCGATGAAGACCTCGGTGGGCTACATCGGCGCCGACGCCTACTTCAACAAGGCGGGCGGCAAGGGTGGTGGGGGTCGCCGCGGCGGTGGTGGTGGCGGCGGTGGTGGTGGCAATCGCGGCGGCCGCGGCCGCTGACGCACCGAACAGGCGCCGAAAGGCCGCGATAGCCACCGTTCGGACATGGTGGCCCAATGCTCGGGCGCTACAATCGCAAGCTTTGCTAAATCCTTGATTCCTGGAGAAAAAGATGGCCGTTGAACGCACCCTGTCGATCATCAAGCCGGATGCGGTCGCGAAGAACGTGATCGGTCAGATCTACGCCCGCTTCGAAGGCGCCGGCCTGAAGGTCGTTGCCGCGAAGATGGTTCACCTGTCGCAAGGCGAGGCCGAGCAGTTCTACGCCGTGCACAAGGCGCGTCCGTTCTTCGGCGACCTGGTCAAGTTCATGATCTCGGGCCCGGTGATGATCCAGGCGCTCGAAGGTGAGAACGCGATCGCCAAGAACCGCGAACTGATGGGCGCCACCGACCCGAAGAAGGCCGACAAGGGCACGATCCGCGCCGACTTCGCCGACAGCATCGACGCCAACGCGGTGCACGGCTCCGATGCCCCGGAGACCGCCGCCAACGAAGTGGCGTTCTTCTTCCCGGGCATGAACGTCTACAGCCGCTAAGCCAGACCCGCAGGGCGCCTCGCGCGCCCCGCGAACACCTCATGACCGCGGTCAACCTGCTCGACTTCGACCTCGACGCACTGGCCGCGTATTGCGAGCAGCTGGGCGAGAAGCGCTTTCGCGCCACCCAGCTGTTTCGCTGGATCCACCAGAAGGGCGCGCGCGATTTCGCGCAGATGTCCGACCTGGCCAAATCCCTTCGCGACAAGCTCGCCAGCCGCGCCGAGATCCGGCCGCTGACGGTCATCTCCGAGCACGTCTCGTCGGACGGCACGATCAAGTGGCTGTTCGACGTCGGCGCCGGCAATGCCGTCGAGAGCGTCTTCATCCCCGAGGACGACCGCGGCACGCTGTGCGTGTCGTCGCAGGCCGGCTGCGCCGTCGGCTGCCGCTTCTGCTCCACCGGCCACCAGGGCTTCTCGCGCAACCTGAGCACCGGCGAGATCATCGCCCAGCTGTGGTTCGCCGAGCATTCACTGCGCGAGCGCTTCAAGACCTCCGAGCGCGTCATCAGCAACGTCGTGATGATGGGCATGGGCGAGCCGCTGCAGAACTACGCGGCGCTGGTGCCGGCGCTGCGCATGATGCTCGACGACCATGGCTACGGCCTGTCGCGCCGTCGCGTGACGGTCAGCACGTCGGGCGTCGTGCCGATGATCGACCGCCTGCGCGAGGACTGCCCGGTCGCGCTCGCGGTCTCGCTGCATGCGCCGACCGATCCGCTGCGCGACGAGCTGGTGCCGATCAACCGCAAGTACCCGATCAAGGAGCTGCTCGAGTCCTGCCAGCGCTACCTCGAGGCGGCGCCGCGCGACTTCATCACCTTCGAGTACTGCATGCTCGACGGCGTGAACGACAGCGACGCGCAGGCGCGCGAGCTGCTGGCGCTGGTCGGCGACCGCGGCCCCGCGGGCCGCGTGCCGTGCAAGTTCAACCTGATCCCGTTCAACCCGTTCCCCGCCTCGGGCCTGAAGCGCTCGAACGCGGCGCGGGTGCAGGCCTTCGCCCAGGTGCTGATCGAGGGCGGCCTGGTCACGACGGTGCGCAAGACCCGCGGCGACGACATCGACGCCGCCTGCGGACAGCTCGCCGGCGAGGTGCAGGACCGCACCAATGCCGCGACGCGCATGGCCGATGCACGCCAGCGCGCGAAGATGGTGCCCATCGCCGTGCAGGCGCCGGGCCGCAGCGATATCCACGACGAAGGGACGACTCGATGATCAGCCTGTTGGGGGCGAAGGGCATGGGCACGACGGCGAAATGGCTGGCGGCCCTGGCGCTGTTGGGTGCGATCGGCGCGGCGCTGCCGCCGCCGGTGCATGCGCAGCAAGGCGGCAGTTCCGAAGAATCCGAGCCGCAAAAGCGCGCGCGCATCCGCATGCAGCTCGCCTCGAGCTATTACGCCGACGGCCAGCTCTCGAACGCGCTCGACCAGGTCAAGCTCGCGTTGCAGGCGGTGCCCGACCTGGCCGAAGCCTTCACCCTGCGCGGCCTGATCCTCGCTGCGCAAGGCGACGATGCGCCCGCGGCCGAGTCGTTCCGCCGAGCGCTGGAACTGCGCCCGCAAGACGGCGACACGCTGCACAACTACGGCTTCTTCCTGTGCCAGCGCGGCCGCTATGCCGAGGCGGACGAGCAGTTCAACCGCGCGTTCAATGCACCGCAATACCGCAACGGCGCGCGCACGCTGCTCGTGCAGGGCGTGTGCCAGTCGCGCAGCGGCGATCTGGCGCGCGCCGAGGCCACGCTGACGCGTGCCTACGAAATCGATGCCGGCAATCCCGCCACCGCGGTGAACCTGGCCGACGTGCTCTATCGCCGCGGCGAGTTCGAGCGTGCGCGCTTCTACGTTCGCCGCGTCAACGGCAGCGCTGAGCTGCAGAACGCCGAGTCGCTGTGGCTGGCCGCGCGCATCGAGCGCAAGCTCGGCAACGATTCCGGTGCGCGCGACTACGGCACGCAGCTGCGCGACCGCTATCCGCAGTCGCGCGAAGCGGCGGCCTTCGGGCGGGGAAGCTTCGATGAATGACGGCGGTGCGACCCGGCCCGACGCAGACGGCGGCATCGCCAGCGCGGGCCAGCTGCTGCGCGCCGCGCGCGAGCGCCAGGGCATGCACATCGCGGCGCTGGCCGCGGCGCTGAAGGTCGCGCCGCGCAAGCTCGAGCTGATCGAGACCGACCGCTACGACGAGCTGCACGACGCGACCTTCGTGCGCGCGCTGGCGCTGAGCATGTGCCGCGCGCTGCGCATCGATGCGCAGCCGGTGCTGGCCAAGCTGCCGCAGACGGCGAGCCATCGGCTCGACGAGGTCAATCGCGGCCTGAACCAGCCGTTTCGCGATCGCGCGGCGCCGGTCGATTCGTTCGAATGGCAGCGTTACCTCAGCGCACCGGTGATCGGCGCGCTGCTGCTGGTGATCGCGGCGATCGCGTTGTACGTGCTGCCCGGCCGCGGCTGGTGGCCGGCGCGCGGCGAGGCCGCGTCGGCGCCGGTCGTGAGCGAGACGCCCGTCTCGGCGCCGTCGGGCGGCGCGAGTGAAGCGTCGGTGCTCGCCGGCTTGGCCGCGTCGGCGGTCGAGGCAGCGACCTCGGTGATGACGCCGCAGGCATCGGCACCGGGCGAGAAGGTGGCGCCCGCACCGGCGGTGACTGGGCCGGCCTCGGCACCTGCCCAGGCACCAGCCCCGGTGGCCGCGACGCCGGCACCCGTCCCCGCCGTTCAGCCCGCGGCACCGCCTCCGGCGCAAGCAGCGAGTGCCGCGGCCGCCGCACCCGCCGCGATCACCGGCGTGCTGAAGATGCATGCCCAGGCCGAGTCCTGGGTCGAGGTGCGCGATCGCGACGGCCGCGTGCTGGTCCAACGCACGCTGGCGGCCGGCGAGAGCGTCGGCGCCGACGGCGTGCTGCCGCTGCGCGTGACGGTCGGCAATGCCTCCGGCACGCAAGTCGAGTTCCGCGGCCAGCCGGTGGTGCTGCTGCCGCTTGCGCGCGACAACGTCGCGCGCCTGGAGTTGAAGTGATGTCCGTGACGAGCGAAGCGCTCAACCAGCCCGACGAGGCCATCGACGCGGCGCGCCCCGCCGCACGCCGCAGCCGCCAGGCACGCGTGGTGTGGGGCAGCAATGTCGTCACGATCGGCGGCGACGCGCCGGTGCGCGTGCAGTCGATGACCAACACCGACACGGTCGACATCATCGAGACCGCGATCCAGTGCAAGGAGCTGGCGCAGGCCGGCTCGGAGCTGGTGCGCATCACGGTCAACACGCCCGAGGCTGCGGCCGCGGTGCCGGCGATCCGCGAGCAGCTCGACCGCATGGGCATCGCGGTGCCGCTGGTGGGCGATTTCCACTACAACGGCCATCGGCTGCTCAGCGAGTTCCCCGACTGCGCCGCCGCGCTGTCGAAGTACCGCATCAACCCCGGCAACGTCGGCAAGGGCGACAAGCGCGACCGCCAGTTCGCGATGATGATCGAGGCCGCGCTCAAGCACGACAAGCCGGTGCGCATCGGCGTCAACTGGGGCAGCCTCGACCAGGAGCTGCTGGCCTCGCTGATGGACGAGAACGGCCGTCGCGTCCAGCCCTGGGATGCGCAGCAGGTGATGTACCAGGCGCTGATTCAATCCGCGCTCGACTCGGCCTCGTATGCGGTCGAGCTCGGCATGGACCCGGGCCAGGTGATCCTGTCGTGCAAGGTCAGCGGCGTGCAGGACCTCGTGAGCGTCTATCGCGCGCTCGCCAGGCGCTGCGACCATCCGCTGCACCTGGGTCTCACCGAAGCGGGCATGGCCACCAAGGGCACGGTCGCTTCCGCCGCGGCGCTGTCGCTGCTGCTGCAAGAAGGCATCGGCGACACGATCCGCGTGAGCCTCACGCCGCAGCCGGGCGAGGCGCGCACGCAGGAAGTGGTGGTCGCAACGGAGATCCTGCAGGCGCTGGGCCTGCGCGCCTTCAATCCGAGCGTGACGGCCTGCCCCGGCTGCGGTCGCACGACCAGCACCACCTTCCAGGAACTCGCCAAGCAGATCGACGACTTCCTGCGCGCGCAGATGCCGGTGTGGAAGGCGCGCTATCCGGGCGTCGAGAACCTGCGCGTCGCGGTGATGGGCTGCATCGTCAACGGCCCCGGCGAGAGCAAGCATGCCGACATCGGCATCAGCCTGCCGGGTACCGGCGAGGCGCCGGCCGCGCCGGTCTTCATCGACGGCGAGAAGGCCCTGACGCTGCGCGGCGAAGGCATCGCGCAGGAATTCCATCGCATCGTCGAGCAGTACATCGAGCGTCGCTTCGGCTGACGCACCGGCCCGGCGGGCCGCCTTCGCGTTTTTCATCGAGACATGGCTGACAAGATCCAGGCCGTCAAAGGCATGAACGACCTGCTGCCGCCCGAGTCGGCGGCGTGGGAGTGGTTCGACGAGAAGGTGCGCGGCGTGATGCGCTCGCACGGCTACCAGTTCATCCGCACGCCGATCGTCGAGCCGACCGCGCTGTTCGTGCGCGGCCTCGGCGAGGTGACCGACATCGTCGAGAAGGAGATGTACTCCTTCGAAGACAGCATGAACGGCGACAAGCTCACGCTGCGCCCCGAGGGCACGGCCGGCGTGGTGCGCGCGATCAACGAGCACAACTTCCTCTACGAAGGCGGCAAGCGGCTCTGGTACGCAGGCCCGATGTTTCGCCACGAGCGTCCGCAAAAGGGCCGTTATCGCCAGTTCCACCAGGTCGGCGTCGAAGTGCTGGGCTTTCCGGGGCCGGATGTCGATGTCGAGGTGATCCTGCTGCTGCGTTCGCTGTGGCGTGCGCTCGGTCTATCGGTCGGCGAGGGCGCCGATGTGCGCCTCGAGATCAACAGCCTGGGCGAGCCGGCCGAGCGCCAGGCGCATCGCGCGGCGCTGATCGCGCACTTCGAGCAGCATGCCGCGCTGCTCGACGAGGACGCCAAGCGCCGCCTGCACAGCAATCCGCTGCGCATCCTCGACACCAAGAATCCGGCGATGCAGCCGGTTGTCGAAGCGGCGCCCAAGCTGATCGACTTCCTCGGCGAGGCCTCGCTCGCGCACTTCGCGCAGCTCAAGGCCTCGCTCGATGCGGCCGGCCTGCCGTACCGCGTGAACCCGCGCCTGGTGCGCGGCATGGACTACTACAACCTGACCGTGTTCGAGTGGGTCACCGAGCGGCTCGGCGCGCAGGGTACGGTCTGCGGCGGCGGTCGCTACGACGGCCTGATCGAGCAACTCGGCGGCAAGCCGGCACCGGGCGTGGGCTTCGGCATCGGCGTCGAGCGCGTGATGCTGCTGCTGGCCGAGGCCGGCGTGCTGCCCACCGCGCCGACGCCCGATGCCTATGCGATCGTGCCGGATGCCACCGCGCTGCCGCGCGTGCTCGCGACGCTCGATGCGCTGCGCGCCGAGGGCGTCTCGGTGCTGCTGCATCCGCTCGGTAAGGACGGCGCTTCGAGCATGAAGTCGCAGTTCAAGAAAGCCGATGCGAGTGGCGCACGCTTCGCGCTGATCTTCGGCACCGACGAACTCGCGCGCGGCGAGGTCGGCATCAAGCCGCTGCGCGCCGGCGAGGGCGCGAGCCAGTCGGCGCAGCCGCTGGATGCCATCGCCGCGTTGGCTGGCGTGCTGCGCGGCGCTCCATAATCCGGGGCTTTTCCAAGCACCGCCTTTCCCATTTCGGCCGCCCGCGGCCGGCTTCCAAAGCAACAAGCATGGCGACCAATCTCAACCTCCAGGACCAGGAACAGCTCGAAGAGCTGAAGCACTTCTGGAACCAGTACGGCAACCTCATCACCTGGGTGCTGATCCTGGCGCTGGGCGGCTTCGCCGCATGGAACGGCTGGAACTGGTACCAGCGCGACCGCGCCGTGAAGGCCAGCGTGATGTACGACGAGCTCGACGCCGCCGCGCAGGCCGGCGATGCCGACAAGGCCGCGCGCGTCTTCGCCGACATGAAGGAGCGCTACGCCTCCACCGCTTTCGCCGAACAGGCCGGCCTGCTCAACGCCAAGGTGCAGGCCGACAAGGGCCAGGCCGATGCCGCCAAGGCCAGCCTCGAATGGGTCGCCGCGAACGCGGTCGAAGCCGAGTACAAGGTCATCGCCCAGTTGCGCCTGGCCGGCCTGCTGCTCGACCAGAAGAAGCAAGACGAGGCGCTCAAGGCGCTGCCGACCGATGCGCCGAAGGAGTTCGCCGCGCTGGTGGCCGATCGCCGCGGCGACATCCTCGCTTCGCAAGGCAAGTCCGACGAAGCCAAGGCGGCCTACCGCCAGGCATGGGATGCGATGCCGGCCGAGGTCGACTATCGCCGTCTGATCGAGGCCAAGCTGGCCGCGCTCGGCGCCGCGCCGGAGAGCGCCAAGTGATGCGCATGGCCCCGAGCCGCCGCGCCTTCGTGGCCGCGGCCGCCGTCGTCGCGGCCCTCGTTTCGGCCTGCTCGAGCAGCCCGCGGCCCGATCCCACGCCGCTGGAGGCGCTCAAGCCGCAGATCGCCGGCAAGGAAGTCTGGCGCCAGTCGTTCTCGAGCGTGAGCTTTCCGCTGCGCGTGACGACCGCCGGCGATCGCTTCACGCTGGCCGACAGCAACGGCACCGTGCTCGCACTCGCGGCCGACACCGGCCGCGAGCTGTGGCGCGGCGATGCCGGCGCCAAGCTCAGCGCCGGCGTCGGCAGCGACGGCCGCTATGCGGCGGTCGTGACGGTCGACAACGAGCTGGTCGTGCTCGATGCCGGCAAGCCGCTGTGGCGCTCGCGCCTGGCAGCGCGCGTCGTGACGCCGCCGCTGGTGGCCGGCGAGCGCGTGTTCGTGCAGGGCATCGACCGCGCCGTGACCGCCTTCGACGTGCTCGACGGGCGCAAGCTGTGGGCGCTCGCGCGTCCGGGCGGCGATCCGCTCACGCTGTCGCAGCCCGGCGTGCTGATGCCGTGGAAGGACACGCTGGTGGCCGGGCAGGGCCCGCGCCTGGTCGGCGTCGACCCGCTCAAGGGCACGATCCGCTGGGAGACCGCCGTGGCCTCGCCGCGCGGCACCAACGAGGTCGAGCGACTGGCCGACCTGGTGGGCCCTGCCGCGCGCGTCGGCGACATGGTCTGCGCGCGTTCGTTCCAGGCTGCGGTGGGCTGCGTCTCGGCCGAGCGCGGCGTGCTGCAGTGGACCAAGCCGATCGGCGGCAACGAAGGCGTCGCGGCCGACGAGGACTATGTCTTCGGCGCCGACGCCACCGACCGCATCACCGCGTGGAAGCGCACCAGCGGCGAGACCGCGTGGACCTCGGAGCGCTTCCTCTATCGCGGCCTGTCGAGCCCCGCGATCGTCGGCCGCACGCTGGTGTTCGGCGATTCGGAAGGCTGGCTGCACTTCATCGACCGGGCCGATGGCCAGCCGCTGCTGCGCCTGTCGACCGGCAGCAAGCCGGTGGTCGGCGCGCCGGTGCGCGTGGGCAATACGCTGCTGGTGGTCACGGCCAACGGCAACGCCGTCGCGTTCCGTCCCGAGTAAGGCGCAAAGGCAGTTCGCATGAAACCCGTCATCGCGCTCGTCGGGCGCCCGAACGTCGGCAAGTCGACGCTGTTCAACCGGCTCACCAGGAGCCGGGACGCGATCGTGGCCGACTTCGCGGGCCTTACGCGCGATCGCCACTACGGCGACGGCAAGATGGGCTCGCACGAGTTCATCGTGATCGACACCGGCGGCTTCGAGCCGACCGCCGAGACCGGCATCATCAAGGAGATGGCCAAGCAGACGCGCCAGGCCGTGGCCGAGGCGGATGCGGTGATCTTCGTGGTCGATGTGCGCAACGGCATGTCGGCGCAGGACCATGACATCGCGAACTACCTGCGCACGGCGGGCAAGCGCGTGCTGCTCGCAGCCAACAAGGCCGAGGGCATGCAGGACTCGCCCTTGCTCGGCGAGTTCTATGAACTCGGCCTGGGCGAGCCGCTCGCGGTCTCGTCGGCGCACGGGCAGGGCATTCGCAGCCTGATCGAGGCCGCGCTCGAGGGCCTGGTGCCCGAAGAGGAGCCCGAGGAAGAAGAACTCGCCGACGGCAGCGAAGCGCGCCCGATCCGCCTTGCGGTCGCGGGCCGTCCCAACGTCGGCAAGAGCACACTGATCAACACCTGGCTCGGCGAAGAGCGCCTGGTCGCGTTCGACATGCCCGGCACGACGCGCGACGCGATCTCGGTGCCGTTCGAGCGCAACGGCCAGCGCTTCCAGCTGATCGACACGGCGGGCCTGCGTCGCAAGGGCCGCGTGTTCGAGGCGATCGAGAAGTTCTCGGTCGTGAAGACGCTGCAGGCGATCGCCGATGCCAACGTCGTCGTGCTGCTGATCGATGCGAAGGAAGGCGTGTCCGACCAGGACGCGCACATCGCCGGCTACATCCTCGACTCGGGCCGCGCGGTCGTGATCGCGATCAACAAGTGGGATGCGATCGACAGCTACCAGCGCGAGATGCTCGAGCGCTCGATCGAGTCGCGCCTCGCGTTCCTGAAGTTCGCGCCGATCCTGCACATCTCGGCGCTCAAGCGCCAGGGGCTCGGCCCGCTGTGGCAGGCGATCGCCGAGGCATGGAATTCGGCGATCAAGAAGATGAGCACGCCGGTGCTCACGCGCTTGCTGCACGAGGCGGTGGAGTTCCAGGCGCCCAAGCGCGCCGGTGCGTTCCGCCCCAAGCTGCGCTATGCGCACCAGGGTGGTCAGAACCCGCCGATCGTGGTGATCCACGGCACCAGCACCGAGCACATCACCGATGCCTACAAGCGCTATCTCGAAGGGCGCTTTCGCGCGCACTTCAAGCTCAGCGGCACGCCACTTCGCATCGAGTTGCGCGGCGGGCGGAACCCCTTCGCAGAGAAGGACTCGTAATGCGTCGGCGGGACCCTTGCGGGCCTGTGTTACCTTCCGATCGTCGAATCCATCACGGAGCATATCGTGAGCAACAAAGGGCAACTCCTACAAGACCCGTTCCTGAACCTCCTGCGCAAGGAACACGTTCCGGTCTCGATCTACCTCGTCAACGGCATCAAGCTCCAAGGCCAGATCGAATCCTTCGATCAATACGTCGTCCTGTTGCGCAACACCGTGACCCAGATGGTCTACAAGCACGCGATCTCCACCGTCGTGCCGGGCCGCGCGGTCAACTTCCACGCCAACGAGCCGGCGGACGGCGGCGGCAACTGATGTTCGATGCCGGCGGCTCGATGCCGCTGGCGTTGCGCCGCACGCGATCTTGAGCGCCACCACTGCCTCCCCCGAGGCCCGAACCATCCTCGTCGGCGTGGATCTCGGGCCCGGAAGCCCGTTCGATCCGACGCTGGATGAACTCGCGCTGCTGGCCGAGTCCGCCGGCGATACGCCGGTCGCGCGCCTCACCGCGCGCCGCAAGGCACCCGATGCCGCGCTGTTCGTCGGCGAGGGCAAGGCCGACGAGATCAAGGCGCTGGTCGAAGGCCATCAGGCGCAAGCCGTGATCTTCGACCAGGCGCTGTCGCCGGCGCAGCAGCGCAATCTCGAGCGCCATCTCGGCGTCGAGGTGCTCGATCGCGTCGGCCTGATCCTCGAGATCTTCGGTGCGCGCGCGCAAAGCCACGAAGGCAAGCTGCAAGTTGAGCTGGCTCGGCTGCAGTACCTCAGCACGCGCCTCGTGCGCCGCTGGAGCCACCTGGAGCGCCAGCGCGGCGGCGTCGGCCACCGCGGTGGCCCGGGCGAGCGCCAGATCGAACTCGATCGCCGCATGATCGGCGAGCGCATCAAGCAGCTCAAGGCGCGTCTCGACAAGGTCAAGCGCCAGCGCGGCACGCAGCGCAAGGGGCGCGAACGACAGGGCACGTTCCGCATCTCGCTGGTCGGCTACACCAATGCCGGCAAGTCGACGCTGTTCAATGCCTTGGTCAAGGCGCGCACCTATGCGGCCGACCAGCTGTTCGCGACGCTCGACACCACCACGCGCCAGCTCTACCTCGCGGACGCGCAGCGCTCGGTGAGCCTGTCGGACACGGTGGGTTTCATCCGCGATCTGCCGCACACCCTGGTCGAGGCCTTCGAGGCCACGCTGCAGGAGGCGGCCGATGCCGATCTGCTGCTGCACGTGGTCGACGCATCGAGCCCGGTGTTCGACGAGCAGATGGCCGAGGTCGAGCGCGTGCTGGCCGAGATCGGCGCGGACCACATCCCGCAGATCCTCGTGTACAACAAGTCCGACCTGCTCGAGCCCAGCCAGCTGCCGCGCCAGCGCGTCGACGAGATCGAGGGTGCGCAGGGCGTGCGCACGCCGCGCGTGTTCGTCAGCGCACTGACCGGCGAAGGCCTGCCGCAATTGCGCGGCTTGCTGGCCCAGTCCGTGCTGAATCCCTCGAACGATGGCGAAGCGGTGATCGATCCTCGCTTCGCCATTGAAGACAATCCCGCCGAACCCCAGATCACCGTGTCGCCGCGCACCGGTACCGACGACTCCCAAAGATGAGCATGGCCTTCGACGCGACCTCCCCCTATGACCGCCCCGTCGGCTCGCGCCTCGCGGCCGTCGCCACGGCCGCGCGCGCGCTGCTGTCGGGCGCGGCCCGGCGCTTCGTGCCCGGCATGGCGATGAGCAACGGCCGCAACGACGGCCCGCCCGACCTCGACGAGCTCTGGCGTGACTTCAACCGCAAGCTCGGCGGCCTGTTCGGCGGCAAGGGCGGCGGCAGCCAGCGCCCCGAGGGCGGACCGCCCCTGCCTCCCGACATGAAGGGCGCGGGCATCGGCATCGGCCTGATCGCCGGCGTGGTCGTGCTGATCTGGCTGGGCAGCGGCTTCTTCATCGTGCAGGAAGGCCAGCAGGGCATCGTGATGTCCTTCGGCCGCTACAGCAAGACGGTCGAGGCCGGCTTCCAGTGGCGCTTGCCGTATCCGATCCAGACCTACGAGGTGGTCAACGTCACGCAGTTGCGTTCGGTCGAGATCGGCCGCGGCGCGACGGTGCAGTCCACCGGGCTGCGCGACTCGTCGATGCTCACGCAAGACGAGAACATCGTCGACATCCGATTCACGGTGCAATACCGCCTGAAGGACTCCAAGGACTACCTGTTCGAGAACCGCAATGCCGACGAGGCCGTCGTGCTCGCGGCCGAGAGCGCGGTGCGCGAGATCGTCGGCAAGAGCAACATGGACTCGGTGCTCTACGAGCAGCGCGACGCGATCGCAACCAGCCTGGTGCAGTCGATTCAGGCGCAGCTCGACCGGCTCAAGGCCGGCATCCTGATCTCCAACGTCAACGTGCAGAACGTGCAGCCGCCCGAGCAGGTGCAGGCCGCGTTCGACGATGCGGTGAAGGCCGGCGCCGATCGCGAGCGCTTCAAGAACGAAGGCCAGGCCTACGCCAACGACGTGATCCCCAAGGCGCAGGGCACGGCCTCGCGCCTGCGCGCCGAGGCCGAGGGCTACCGCCAGCGCGTCGTCTCGCAGGCCGAGGGTGATGCCTCGCGCTTCCGCCAGGTCTATGCCGAGTATCAGAAGGCGCCGCAGGTCACGCGCGACCGCCTCTACACCGACACCATGCGCGAGGTCTACAGCAACGTCAGCAAGGTGATGGTCGACGTGCACGGCAACTCGAACCTGCTGTACCTGCCGCTCGACAAGCTGATGCAGGCCGCCGGCGCCCCCGCCGCGGCCGCGCCGTCCGCACCGGCCGCCGCGCCGCAGGACAGCAGCACCATGCCGAACGACGTGCGCTCGCGCGACAACGCGCGCAGCCGCGAGCGCGAGTCGCGCTGATCGCCGAGGAGTACAAGAACCATGAATCGAATCGGCTTGTTCGTTGCGGGCGCCCTGATCGCCCTGATGGTGGCCTCGTCGACGCTGTTCGTCGTCGACCAGCGCCAGTTCGCCGTGCTCTATGCGCTCGGCGAGATCAAGGAAGTCATCGCCCAGCCCGGCCTGAAGTTCAAGCTGCCGCCGCCGTTCCAGAACGTCGTGTTCCTGGACCGTCGCGTGCAAAGCCTCGACAGCCCCGAGACGCGGCCCATCTTCACCGCGGAGAAGAAGAGCCTGGTGATCGACTGGCTGGTGAAGTGGCGCGTGACCGACCCGCGCCAGTTCATCCGCAACAACGGCACTGACGTGCGCAACGCCGAGGCGCGCCTGTCGCCGATCGTGCAGGCCGCGCTCAACGAAGAGGTCACCAAGCGCGACGTGCGTGCGGTGCTTTCGTCCGAGCGCGACAAGGTCATGCAAGGCGTGATCGCGCGCATGAAGGACGACGCCAAGTCGTTCGGCATCGAGATCGTCGACGTGCGCATCAAGCGCGTCGACTTCGCCTCCAACATCACCGAGGCGGTCTACCGCCGCATGGAGTCGGAGCGCAAGCGCGTGGCCAACGAGCTGCGCTCGACCGGCCAGGCGGAGGGCGAGAAGATCCGCGCCGATGCCGACAAGCAGCGCGAGGTGATCGTCGCCGAAGCCTATCGCGACGCGCAGAAGCTCAAGGGCGAGGGCGATGCCAAGGCCAGCGCGCTGTATGCCGATGCCTTCGGCCGCGATCCGTCGTTCGCGCAGTTCTATCGCAGCCTCGAGGCTTATCGCTCCAGCTTCCGCAGCAAGAGCGACGTGCTGGTGGTGGAACCCAACAGCGAGTTCTTCCGCGCGATGCAGGGTTCGGGCTCCGGCACGAGCGGCAGTCGCAAGTGATGCGAGCCAGTGAGTCCGCGCCGCGGTCCCGCGGCGCGGCGGCGTGACGACCATGTGGGAACTGCTGCTGTCGGCCTTCGCGCTGATGCTGGTGTTCGAGGGCTTGATGCCCTTCGTGAGCCCGCGACGCTGGCGCTCGTTGTTCGAGCAGGTGATGCGCCTGACCGACGGCCAGCTGCGTTTCATCGGCCTGTCGAGCATCTTGGTCGGCGTGCTGCTGCTGGTGCTGTTCGGCAGCTGAGCAAGCCCGGTCGACGCGTGGGCCGGCGCATGAGCGCCGGTACAATGCGCTTTTAACTCCGGGTCGTTGCATGACGTCTGCCTGGCTGCTGCCCGAGCACATCGCCGATGTGCTGCCTTCGCAGGCACGCCGCATCGAGGAGCTGCGCCGTGCGGTGCTGGACACCGCGCGCACCCATGGCTACGAGCTGGTGATGCCGCCGCTCGTCGAGCACGTCGAGTCGCTGCTGTCGGGCACCGATCCCGCGCGCGATCTGCGCACCTTCAAGCTCGTCGACCAGCTCAGCGGCCGCATGCTCGGCCTGCGCGCCGACACGACGCCGCAGGTCGCGCGCATCGACGCCCACCTGCTCAACCGCGAAGGCCTGACGCGCCTGGCCTATTGCGGCCCGGTGCTGCACGCGCGGCCCGCCGCGCCGCATGCGACGCGCGAGCCGCTGCAGTTCGGTGCCGAGATCTACGGTCACGCCGGCCTCGAGGCAGACCTGGAAGCGCAGGATCTCGCGCTCGAATGCGTCGCGGCTGCCGGAGTCGGTGGCCTGGTGCTCGACCTGGCCGACGCGCGCATCGTGCGTGGGCTGCTGGCCGGCGTCGCGCTCGACGCATCGCGGCTCGAGGCGATCTACGCCGCGCTGGCCGCGAAAGACAGCGCCGAGCTGCGCGGCCTGACCGACGGCCTGGCTGGTGACGCACGTGACGGCCTGCGCGCGCTGGCCTCGCTGTACGGGCCGGATGAGGTGATCGACGCCGCGCGTCGCGCCTTGCCTGCACGTCCGCTGATCACTGCCGCGCTCGACGATCTGGTGCGCCTTGCGCGCCATGCCCGCCTGGCGCATCCGTCGGTCGAGGTCGGCTTCGACCTGGCCGATCTCGGTGGCTATGGCTACTACACCGGCGCGCGATTCGCGGTCTACGCCCGCGGCACCAGCGACTCGCTGCTGCGCGGCGGCCGCTACGACGAAGTCGGCGCCGCATTCGGCCGCAACCGGCCGGCCGCGGGCTTCAGCATGGACTTGAAGCGCCTGGCCGAGCTGGCCGGCGTCGATGGCCGGCGCACCGCGATCCGTGCGCCCTGGGGCGGCGACGACGCCGAGCTGCGCGCGCTGCTGCGCCGCCTGCGCCAGCAGGGCGAGACCGTGGTCTGCGTGCTGCCGGGCCACGAGCACGAGGTGCAGGAATTCGATTGCGACCGCGAGATCGTGGCGGTCGATGGCCTTTGGGCGGTACGCGCGCTGTGAGCGCGCTGCCGTCGTGATCTTCAGGACCTGAGCAGATGGAAACCAGCAAGTCAGGAGCCACCGCGCGTGGCCACAACGTCGTCGTCGTCGGCACCCAGTGGGGCGACGAGGGCAAAGGCAAGGTGGTCGACTGGCTGACCGATCACGCCGCCGGCGTGGTGCGCTTCCAGGGCGGCCACAACGCCGGCCATACGCTCGTGATCAACGGCAAGAAGACCGCGCTGCAGCTCATTCCCTCGGGCGTGATGCGCCCCGGCGTGGCGTGCTACATCGGCAACGGCGTGGTCGTCGATCCGACCCACCTGCTGTCCGAGATCGAGCGGCTCGAGGCCAACGGCGTCGAGGTGCGCTCGCGCCTGTTCATCAGCGAGTCGTGCCCGCTGATCCTGCCGTTCCACGTCGAGGTCGACAAGGCGCGCGAAGCGCTGCGCGAGAGCTCGGGTGTCGGCAAGATCGGCACCACCGGCAAGGGCATCGGTCCGGCCTATGAAGACAAGGTCGCGCGCCGCGCGCTGCGCGTGCAGGACCTGAAGCATCCCGATCGCTTCGCGAAGAAGCTGCACGAACTCCTCGAGCTGCACAACTTCGTGCTGCAGGGCTTCCTGGGCGCGCAGCCGCTCGAGTTCCAGCCGATCTTCGACCACGCGATGAAGGTCGCCGAGCAGCTGCGCCCGATGATGGCCGACGTCGGCGTGCGCATCGACCTGACCAATCGCGAAGGCGGCAACGTGCTGTTCGAAGGCGCGCAGGGCACGCTGCTGGACATCGACCACGGCACCTATCCGTACGTCACGTCGAGCAACTGCGTGGCCGGCAACGCCGCAGCGGGCTCGGGTGTCGGGCCGGACAAGCTGCACTACATCCTCGGCATCACCAAGGCCTACACGACGCGCGTGGGCTCTGGCCCGTTCCCGACCGAGCTGCCGATCGACCAGCCCGGCACGGTGGGCCATCACCTGTCGACCGTCGGCCAGGAGCGCGGCACCGTGACCGGCCGCGCGCGCCGCTGCGGCTGGCTCGATGCCGGCGCGCTCAAGCGCTCGATCCTGATCAACGGCATCTCGGGCCTTTGCATCACCAAGCTCGACGTGCTCGACGGCCTCGCCGAGATCAAGATGGGCGTGGGCTACGAGCTCGATGGCGAACGCATCGACATCCTGCCGCTCGACGCCGACGAGATCGTGCGCTGCAAGCCGATCTACGAAAGCTTCCCCGGCTGGACCGAAAGCACCGCCGGCATCACGAAGTGGGATGCGCTGCCGCTCAATGCGCGCCGCTATCTCGAGCGCGTGCAGGCCTTCATCGGCGCGCCGATCGACATGGTGTCGACCGGCCCGGACCGCGACCATACGATCCTGCTGCGCCATCCCTACCAGGGCTGACGCGCCGCGAAACGACAGCATCAGGAGTTCCACCGCCATGCTCACCGACGACGGCAAGCACCTCTACGTTTCCTGGGACGAGTACCACCTGCTGACCGAGCGCCTGGCGCTCAAGGTGCACAACTCGGGCTGGGAGTTCGACCAGATCCTGTGCCTCGCGCGCGGCGGCATGCGACCGGGCGACGTGCTGTCGCGCGTGTTCGACAAGCCGCTGGCCATCATGTCGACCAGCTCCTATCGCGCCGAAGCCGGCACGATCCAGGGCCGACTCGACATGGCGAAGTACATCACGATGCCCAAGGGCGATCTCGCCGGCCGCGTGCTGCTGGTCGACGATCTGTCCGACTCGGGCGTCACGCTCAAGGCAGTGGTCGAACGGCTGCGCGGCATGCCGCAGATCGACGAGCTGCGCTCGGCGGTGATCTGGGTCAAGGGCGTGTCGACCTACACGCCCGACTACTTCGTCGAGATGCTGCCCACGAGCCCGTGGATCCATCAGCCGTTCGAGGAGTACGACTCGCTGCGGCCTGAAGGTCTCGCGAGGAAGCTGTCCGTTTGACGCGCAGTCCTGCTTCTCGGCGCGCCTTTTCCGAGATGGGCCTTGTCGGCATCGAGATGCCGCAGGGCCTTTTTCATTTCTTCTTCGCGCGTTCGAAAGCGTGTTCGCATTCGATTCGCGAAGGCAAAGAAAAAGGCCAGCACTTTCGTGCTGGCCTTCTATCATTTGGTGCCCAGGAGAGGACTCGAACCTCCACGCCGTTAAGCGCTAGTACCTGAAACTAGTGCGTCTACCAATTCCGCCACCTGGGCAGGTACCGAAGACGGAGATCATAGCATTAAAAACGATAAAGACACAAGTGCCACCGCATCGATCGGCACGGCACTGATGAGTGAAGTCGATGGCACGGTGCAAGGCCACCGCGACGGGCACGGCTTCGTGCAGCGCGACGACGGCGATGCCGACATCTATATCTCGCCGCAGGAAATGCGCGCGGTGCTGCATCGCGACCGCGTTCGCGTGCGCATCATTCGATATGACCGCAAGGGCCGCCCCGAAGGGCGCGTGCTCGAGATCATCGAGCGCCGCAAGGCGCCGATCATCGGCCGGCTGCTGTTCGAAGGCGGCGTGTGGCTGGTCGCGCCCGAGGACAAGCGCTATGGGCAGGACATCCTCGTGCCCAAGAACGCCACCGCGAAGGCGCAGCCCGGTCAGGTGGTTGCGATCGAGCTGACCGAGCCACCGTCGCTTTACTCGCAGCCGGTGGGCCGCGTGACCGAGGTGCTCGGCGAGATCGACGATGCCGGCATGGAAATCGAGATCGCGGTGCGCAAGTACGAGGTGCCGCACCGCTTCTCGCCCGAGACGATGGCGCAGGCCGCCAAGCTGCCCGAGAAGCTGCGCCCGATCGACAAGAAGAACCGCATCGATCTCACCGATGTCGCGCTCGTCACGATCGACGGCGAGGACGCGCGCGACTTCGACGACGCGGTCTACTGCGAGCCCGTCTCGATCGGCCGCGTGAAGAAGCCCAATGCCTGGCGCCTGGTCGTTGCGATCGCCGACGTGAGCCACTACGTGAAGCCTGGCGAGGCGCTCGACGACGACGCCTACGAGCGCGCCACCAGCGTCTACTTCCCGCGCCGCGTGATCCCGATGCTGCCGGAGAAGCTCTCCAATGGCCTGTGCTCGCTGAACCCGCTCGAGGAGCGGCTCGCGATGGTGTGCGACATGGTGATCAACGCCAGCGGCGAGATCCATGCCTACCAGTTCTTCCCGGCGGTGATCCTGTCGCACGCACGCTTCACCTACACCGAGGTCGCAGCCATCCTCGCCAACACGCGCGGTCCCGAAGCGCAGCGACGCAAGGAGCTGGTGCCGCACCTGCTGCATCTGCACGAGGTCTATCGCGCGCTGCTGAAGGCGCGCAACGCGCGCGGCGCGATCGATTTCGAGACCACCGAGACGCAGATCGTCTGCGACGACAACGGTCGCATCGAGAAGATCGTGCCGCGCACCCGCAACGACGCGCACAAGCTGATCGAGGAAGCCATGCTGGCGGCCAACGTCTGCTCGGCCGACTTCATCGAAGGCGCCAAGCATCCTTCGCTGTACCGCGTGCATGAAGGGCCCACGCCCGAGAAGCGCGCGACGCTTCAGTCCTACCTTCGCGCGTTGGGCCTGGGCTTGGGCATCAGCGACGACCCCAAGCCCGGCGAGTTCCAGGCGCTGGCCGAGGCCACCAAGGACCGCCCCGACGCGCAGCAGATCCACAGCATGCTGCTTCGCTCGATGCAGCAAGCGATCTACACGCCGGTCAACAGCGGCCACTTCGGCCTCGCCTACGGCGCCTACACGCACTTCACGAGCCCGATCCGGCGCTATCCCGATCTGCTCGTGCATCGCGTGATCAAGGCGCTGCTCGGCGCACGCCGCTACCACTTGCATGCGCCCGAGCTCGCGAGCTCGGCGGTGCACACGCGCCCGGCACGCCGCGGCAGCGCGCGCGGCGGCGGCGACCCCAGCCACAAGCACGATCTCAAGCCTGGCAGCCCCGAGCTGCAGATGTGGGAAAGCGCGGGAGCGCACTGCAGCGCCAACGAGCGTCGCGCCGACGAGGCCTCGCGCGACGTCGAGGCCTGGCTCAAGTGCAAGTTCATGCGCGAGCATCTCGGCGAGGAGTACTCGGGTGCGGTCACCGCGGCGACGAGCTTCGGCCTCTTCGTCACGCTCGACGAGCTCTATGTCGAAGGCCTGGTGCACATCACCGAGCTCGGCGGCGAGTACTTCCGTTTCGACGAGGTGCGCCAGGAACTGCGCGGCGAACGCACCGGCGTGCGCTACGCGGTCGGCAGCCGCGTGCGCGTGCAGGTCAGCCGCGTCGATCTCGACGGCCGCAAGATCGATTTCCGCCTCGTGCGCGACGGCCTTGCTCCGGTCGTCGGCAAGCCGCCGGCGCGCGAGCGCCCGCACGGCAGCGCCAGTGAGGCGCTCGATGCGGTGAAGGTCGCCGACCGCGCCCAGAAACGCGCGGCGAAGCAGGCCGCGGCCAAGTCCGGCAAGCCCCGTTCGAGCGCAGGCAAGGGCGCTTCGGCCAAGGGCGTCGACAAAGGCTCGGCAGGCAAGCCCAAGCGCTCGCGTCGCTGACGCGGGCTCAGTCGCTGTTGGCCGCAAGCGAGCGCAGCTGCTCGCTGGCGACCATCGGCCCGCGGTGGCGCGCGACCCAGGCATCGGCCAGCGCGCCGTGGCGCGCGACCATCGCGCGTGCCGACTCCAGCGCCTGCGCGATGGCTGATTCGCCGCTGTCGCCTGACTGGCCCGCCGCCGCCCAATGGCCGCCGATCATGCCGGCCAGCACGTCACCGCTGCCCGCGGTGGCCAGCGCCGCATTGCCGCTGGCGTTGATCGACGGGGTCGACCAAGGGGCGGCGACAACGGTGCCGGAGCCCTTGAGCACGACCACCGCGCGCGTGCGATCGGCGAGCTGACGCGCGGCCGCGAGCCGATCACGCTGCACCGACTCGGTGTCGACGGCGAGCAGACGGGCGGCCTCGAGCGGATGCGGCGTCAGCACGGTCGCGCGACCGGCCGCCGCGCGCGCGACCATCTGGGCGGCGAGCATCGGATCGGACGCGACGGCGTTGAGCGCGTCGGCATCGAGCACCAGCCGCGGCGCGCGCGCCAGCACGCCCGGGAGTGCCGCACGCACCGCGCTGCCGCCGCCGCAACCGCACACCACGGTCGCGCGATCGACCGGCGCGTCGGACCAATGGCGCGTCATCAGCTCGGGCGCGGCGGGATCGAAGTCCAGTGCGCCTTCGAGCGGCGAGAGGAACACGCGACCGGCTCCGGTCAGTGACGCGGCGCGCCCGGCCAGTCGCACCGCGCCGCCCATCGTCGCCGCGCCGCCGATGATCACGGCGTCGCCGAAGGCGCCTTTGTGGCTCGCATGCGGCCGCGCATTCGACGGCGGCGCCCCGGTGATCAGCCACGCGTCGACACGATGCCCATGGTCGACGCCGAGGTTGTCGAACCAGACGTTGCCGGCGCAGTCGCGGCCATGGGCGGTGAACAGTCCCGGCTTGAGCGTCAGCAATGAAAGCGTGTGGGTGGCGCGCACGCACGCGGGCGAGTCGACCCGTCCCGTATCCGCATCGAGACCCGAAGGCAGGTCGATCGACAGCACCGCGCAGGGAAGGGCGTTGAGCACGCTGACCGCATCGACCATCGGCGCCTGGTTCAAGGGCCGGCTGCCGAGGCCGAGCAGGGCGTCGATCGCGAGATCCTGCGCGCCGAGCACCGGCCGCTCGACGTCCTGCGAGATTGTCACGCCGGCCGCGTGGACGCGTTCGAACGCGATCGCGGCATCGGCCGGCATGCTCTTGTTCTGGTTGGCCAGCAGGCTCACGTGCACGGACAGGCCGCCGCGCGCCAGCAGCGCGGCGCATTCGAGGCCGTCGCCGCCGTTGTTGCCCGGACCGGCCGCGATCCAGACCCGGCGGGCATGCGGCGCGATCGCGCGCACCATCCGCTCGGTGGCCGCGCCCGCGCGCTCCATCAGCGTGTGAAGCGGCACGGTGGCCTGGGCGGCTGCCTCGATCGTCCGCGACGAGCCGACCATGTGCAGCGGCCAGCGACCATGGCAAGGCGATCCCTGCGGGCCGACGATAAAGCGAGGTGCGGCGAGCGGCGATAACGGCATGCAGCGAGCTTAGCGCCGCGCCGGCTCAGGTCGGCGTGGCCAGCGGCACGAAGGCGGCGGTTGCGCTTTCGCCGCCGAGCTGGCGTGCCAGCTGCAGCGCGCTGCCGCACGCGAGGCTCCAGCCGTGGTCGCCATGGCCCAGGTTCAGCCAGATGCCCTGCAGTCCCGGTGCCGCGCCGATGCGCGGCAGGCCGTCGGCCATGCTCGGCCGCGCACCGCTCCATAGCTGCGGGCGCGCGAGGTGCGCGGCACCCGGAAACCAGTCGTCGAGCACGCGGTACAGCAGCTCGACAGTGCGCCGTCGCGGCTGCGACGACTCGCTGCCCAGCTCATGGCCGCCGCTGACGCGCACGCGAGCGCCCAGCCGGGTGAGCGTGACGCCACGCTCGGCATCGACGACCGCGCTGCGCGGGCCGCGCTCGGGGCTGCGCAGCGGCACGGTCAGCGCGCTGCCGTGCACCGCCTGGAGCGCCAGTGAGAGTCCGAGCGGCTGCAGCAGCCTGCGCGAATCGACGCCAGCGCAGACGACGACTGCGTCGAAACTCTCCTCGGCGACCGGATCGAGATAGCGCGCGGCCGCGTGGGCGCGCTGCAGCATCATGCGTCGCGCCTGCGTCGCGCCTTGCGATGAGGCGAGGCGGCTGATCGCGAAGCCGGTCGTCAGCGCGAGCTGCTCGGAGCGCAGGCTGGGCCGCGCGCCGGGCGTGATCGAATGGACCGTGGTCCCGAAGCGGAAGTCGACGCCGAGCTGCTCGGCGGCGTCGCGCAGCAGGTGTGCGACCTGGCGGCAGTTGCCGACCTCGTCGCTGGCGACGTGCAGGCCGCCGGCGGGCTCTCGCTGGCCGTTCAGGCCGGGCTCGACGCCCAGGCACTGGCCCGGCTCGAGCCGGCGCGCGACGATGCCCAGACGTGCCCAGGCCTCGGCGCGTGCCTCGAGTGCGCGCTCGTCGGAAAACAGATGCAGGACGCCGCTGCTGCGCTCGTAGTCGAGCTGCAGTTCCTGTCGCAACGCGGCCAGACGCGACTGGCTCGAGCGCGCCAGCGCGAGCAGCGATTCGAGCGCGGCGTCGGCCTGGTGCAGGCTGCGCCGGCGCGCCCACAACCAGCGCGCGCTGTCGGGGCCGAACGTCCAGCGCGGCGACTCGCGCTGCTCGATTCCGGCGACTGCGACCAGCCCGCCGGTGCCGAAGCTCGCGTCCGCGGCCACGCCGCTGCGCCGCTCGTAGACCGTGACGTCGTGGCGTGCGCGCGCGAGCTCGTAGGCGGTGGTGACGCCGACGATGCCGGCGCCGATGACAGCGACCTTCATGCCTGGGCCGCTCGAGCGAGCGCTGCCTCGACGGCCAGCGCGGTGTCGAGCAAGGCGTCGTCGGCCTCGTTGCGCGACCAGAGCATCAGGCCCACCGGTGCCGTTCCCGGCTCGTGGCAGGGCAGCGAGATCGCGCAGCCGTCGAGCAGGTTGACCACGGACGGATTGCGCAGCATCAGGCCGTTGGCGGCGAAGAAGGCTTCGTTGCTGGCTTCGAGTTCGGCGATGGGTGAGGGCATCAGGGCTACGGTGGGGCTGAGCAGGGCATCGAAGCCCCGCATGGCGTGGTGCATGCGCAAGATCCAATCGGCGCGGGCGCGCTGCAAGTCGAGGTAATCGGCGGCCGACATCGCCGCGCCGCGCCGGATGCGCAGCGCGACGCGCGGGTCGTAGCGAGATTCGTGCTCGGCCAGCAGCGCGCGGTGCCAGCGCCAGGCCTCGGGCGCCGAGAAGCCACCGCCGGCATTGATCTGCGCGACCTCGTCGAGCTCGGGCAGAGCCGTCTCGACGATGTGCGCGCCGGCGCGGCTGAGCGTCGCCAGGGCCGCGTCGAAGGCACGCGCGACGGCGGGGTCGAGCTGGTCGAGCATCAGCGTCGTCGGCACCGCCAGTCGCGTGGCCACCAGCGGGCGGCCCGGCAGCGTGACCGGGCGTGCGGCCAGCACCTCGTGAAGCTGCACGGCATCGCGCACCGAGCGCGTGATCGCGCAGGCGGTGTCGAGCGTCGTCGACAGCGGCACGGCGCCGTCGGTCGGCACGCGCGCCGCGGTCGACTTGAAGCCCACCAGACCCTGCAACGCGGCCGGAATGCGGATCGAGCCGCCGGTGTCGGATCCGAGCGCAGCCCATGCGGCGCCTGCCGCCACCGAGACTGCCGCGCCGGAGCTCGAGCCGCCGGGAATGCGCGGCTGCGCATCGAGCGCGCGCCAAGGCACGTTGGCCGGCGTCTCGTGGTGGGGATTCAGGCCGATCCCGGAGAACGCGAACTCGGTCATGTGGGTGCGCCCGATCAGCGCCGCGCCGGCCGCGCGCAGCCGCGCCACCGCCGGGGCATCGGCGCTGGCCGGTGCGCGATCGGCCAGCACGGTCGAGCCGGCCGTGGTGACCTGGCCTGCGATGTCGAACAAGTCCTTGACGCTGACGGCCAGGCCCGCCAGCACGGGCAGCGCGCCACCGAGGCGGTGCTGCGCGTCGACGGCGGCAGCAGCGGCCTGCGCGGCGGCGCCGTCGAGCCGCAGGAAAGCGCCCGCGGCCGGCTGCGCGGCGGCCGCATGCAGGCATCGATCGAGTTCGGCGGCGGCACTGCTGCGGCCTTCCAGAATGCGCACGCGGGTGGCGATCAGGTCGTCATCCATCGTGCTCTTCATCTGCAGTGCTATACTCTTTGGGTTTACCCGAGAGCTGGCAGGCGATCCAACAGGAACGCAGGCACGAAATCGGGAGAACTCGGTGACGTGAACGAGAAGGTCAGCCTGGTTAGCCTGGCAAAAGCGCTCGATTCCGGCATCGGAAATTCGCGAGTTCGGCCGCCCAAGGTGTTGCGCGTGAATTGCATTCGAGATGAATCGGATGCAACCGCATGCAATCAGCGCCGGATTCTAGACCCAACCTTTTAGGAGTTTTCATGTCCTACAGCATGCGTGAAATGCTGGAAGCCGGTGTGCATTTCGGCCACCAAACGCGCTTCTGGAACCCGAAGATGGCCCCCTTCATCTTCGGTCACCGCAACAAGATCCACATCATCAACCTCGAAAAGACGCTGCCGCTTTTCGAGAACGCGATGAAGTTCGTGCGCCAGGTCGCCAGCAAGCGCGGCACGATCCTGTTGGTCGGCACCAAGCGCCAGGCGCGCGAGGTCATCGCCCAGGAAGCCCTGCGCGCCGGCATGCCCTACGTCGACCAGCGCTGGCTCGGCGGCATGCTGACCAACTTCAAGACCGTCAAGGGTTCGCTGAAGAAGCTCAAGGACATGCAGGCCCAGGTCGAGGCCGGCACCCAGCCCGCGATCAAGAAGGAAGCGCTGATGTTCCAGCGCGAGATCGCCAAGCTGGAAAAGGACATCGGCGGCATCCAGAACATGAATGCGCTGCCGGACGCGATCTTCGTGATCGACGTCGGCTTCCACAAGATCGCGATCGCCGAAGCCAAGAAGCTGGGCATCCCGGTCATCGGCGTGGTCGATACGAACCACTCGCCGGAAGGCATCGACTACGTGATCCCGGGCAACGATGACTCGGCCAAGGCCGTCGTGCTGTACGCGCGCGCCGTCGCCGACGCCGTCGTCGAAGGCAAGGCCAACGCCGTCAACGACGTGGTCGCCGCTGCCCAGGGCAGCGACGAGTTCGTCGAAGTCAGCGACGCCGCCTGAAGTGCCGGTCCTTGCGCGGCGCCCCGCCGCGCGACGACCGGGCAGTGACGCAAGGGGCTGAGCGATCAGCCCCTTCGTCCATCCGGACACCGTTCATTCCGAATTCCTAGGAGTCAAGCAATGCCCGCAATCACCGCCAGCATGGTGGCCGAACTTCGCGCCAAGACCGATGCGCCGATGATGGAGTGCAAGAAGGCCCTGACCGAGGCCGATGGCGACCTCAACAAGGCCGAAGAGATCCTGCGCGTCAAGCTCGGCAACAAGGCCAGCAAGGCCGCCTCGCGCGTGACCGCCGAAGGCATCGTCGCCACCTACATCGACGGCACGACCGGCGCCCTGGTCGAGATCAACTGCGAGACCGACTTCGTCTCGAAGAACGACGACTTCCTCGCCTTCGGCAAGAAGATCGCCGAACTCGTCGCGACCAAGAACCCGGCCGACGTCGCCGCGCTGTCGGAGCTCGAGATCGACGGCGCCACCGTCGAGAAGACGCGCTCGGCCCTGATCGGCAAGATCGGCGAGAACATGTCGATCCGCCGCTTCAAGCGCTTCTCGGGCGACGCCAAGCTGGCCAGCTACCTGCACGGCACGCGCATCGGCGTGGTGGTCGAGTTCAATGGCGACGACGTGGCGGCCAAGGACGTCGCGATGCACGTCGCGGCGATGAAGCCGGTTGCGCTGTCGTCGGCCGACGTGCCGGCCGAGCTGATCGACAAGGAGCGCAGCGTCGCGACCGCCAAGGCCGCCGAGTCGGGCAAGCCGGCCGACATCGCCGCCAAGATGGTCGAAGGCTCGGTGCAGAAGTACCTCAAGGAGGTCTCGCTGTTCAACCAGGCCTTCGTCAAAAACGACAAGCAGACCGTCGAGCAGATGCTCAAGGCCGCCAACACCACGGTGAAGGGCTTCACCCTGTTCGTGGTGGGCGAGGGCATCGAGAAGAAGGTCGACGACTTCGCCGCCGAAGTCGCGGCCCAGGTCGCTGCCGCCAAGGGCCAGTAACGCCCTCCCAGGACGGCGCGCCGAGGCGGGTGGAACCCCGTCCGGCGCGCCGTGTCGCATCTTCTACACTCTGCCCCCACCGATCGGCCCGCGCGCCGTGTTTCGGAGTAATGCATGCCCGCGTACCAGCGCATCCTGCTCAAGCTGTCCGGTGAGGCCCTGATGGGCGACGATGCCTACGGCATCAACCGAGCCACCATCGTTCGCATGGTGCGCGAGGTCCAGGAGGTCACGCAGCTGGGCTGCGAGGTCGCGGTCGTGATCGGCGGCGGCAACATCTTCCGCGGCGTGGCCGGCGGCTCCGTGGGCATGGACCGTGCCACGGCCGACTACATGGGCATGCTCGCCACGGTGATGAACTCGCTGGCGCTGGCCGACACGATGCGCCAGGAAGGCATGACCGCTCGCGTCATGAGCGCGATCAGCATCGAGCAGGTCGTCGAGCCCTACGTGCGGCCCAAGGCGCTGCAGTACCTCGAGGAAGGCAAGGTCGTCATCTTCGCGGCCGGCACCGGCAACCCGTTCTTCACCACCGACACGGCCGCCGCGCTGCGCGGCGCCGAGATCGGCGCGCAGATCGTGCTCAAGGCCACCAAGGTCGATGGCGTCTACAGCGCCGATCCGAACAAGGTGCCCGACGCGACGCGCTACGCCAACATCAGCTTCGACGAGGCGATCAGCAAGAACCTCGCGGTGATGGACGCGACCGCGTTCGCGCTGTGCCGCGACCAGAAGCTGCCGATCAAGGTGTTCTCGATCTTCAAGCCGGGCGCGCTCAAGCGCGTCGTGATGGGCGAGGACGAGGGCACGCTGGTCCACGTCTGAGCACCCGAGAACACGAGAGCACGAACATGAGCACCGCCGACATCCGCAAGACCTTCGAGCAAAAGACCGCCAAGTCGATCGAAGCCTTCAAGCACGAGCTGACCAAGATCCGCACCGGCCGCGCCCACACCGGCCTGCTCGACCAGGTTCATGTCGAGTACTACGGCTCGATGGTGCCGCTCAGCCAGGTCGCCAACGTGACCTTGCTCGACTCGCGCACGATCAGCGTCCAGCCCTGGGAAAAGGGCATGGGCCAAAAGATCGAGAAGGCCATCCGCGAGAGCGACCTGGGCCTCAACCCGGCCTCGCAGGGCGACCTGATCCGCGTGCCGATGCCGCCGCTGACCGAGGAGCGCCGCAAGGAGCTGACCAAGGTCGTGCGCCATGCCGGCGAGGACTCCAAGGTCGCTGTGCGCAACCTGCGCCGCGACGCCAACGAGCACGCCAAGAAGCTCGCCAAGGACAAGCAGATCACCGAGGACGACGAGCGCCGCTCGGCCGACGAGATCCAGAAGCTCACCGACAAGACCATCGCCGAGATCGACAGGCTCGTTCAAGGCAAGGAAGCCGAGATCCTGGCGGTCTGAGCGAAATCCCACGTGGCCCTTTTCAGCAAGTCCCGCCCGAGCGCCGCGCCTGCGGTCCCGCGCCATGTCGCCATCGTGATGGATGGCAATGGCCGCTGGGCCAATCGCCGCCTGATGCCGCGCTTTTTCGGGCACAAGAACGGCGTCGATGCGGTGCTGCGCACCATCCAGGCCTGCGCCGATCGCGGCGTCGAGTACCTCACCGTGTTCGCGTTCTCGAGCGAGAACTGGAAGCGCCCCGAGGAAGAAGTCTCGGGCCTGATGAATCTGGTGCTGGTCTCGGTCACCAACTACCTGCGCAAGATGGTCGACGAAGGCGTGCGCATCCGCATCGTCGGCGACCGCAGCAAGGTCTCCGAAAAGGTCCGTGCCGCCTGGGACGAAGCCGAGGCCATGACGCGCCACAACACGCGCCTCACGCTGTCGGTGGCGTTCAACTACGGCGGGCGCTGGGACATCGTGCAGGCCTGCCGCCGCGCGATCGAGGCCGGCGTCGCGCACGACGAGCTCACCGAGGAGCGCCTGGGCGAGTTCATGTCGATGGCCTACGCGCCCGATCCGGACCTCTTCATCCGCACCGGCGGCGAGGTCCGCATCTCGAACTTCCTGCTGTGGCAGACGGCCTATGCCGAGCTGTTCTTCAGCGACTGCCTGTGGCCCGACTTCGACGAAGCCGAACTCGATCGCGCCATCGCCGCCTACACGAAGCGCGATCGGCGCTTCGGCGGCGTCAAGACCGACGTGCCTGCCGCAGCGTCGGTCGGCCAAGCCTGACCCCATGCTGCTGCAGCGCATCCTGACGGCGGTGGTACTGCTCGCGCTGCTGCTGCCGGCCTTGTTCGCGTCGAGTCCGCAGCCGTTCGCAGCGCTGGCGCTGATCGCGATCGGCGCAGCCGGCTGGGAGTGGGCGCGGCTCAACGGCTGGCCCGGCGCGCGCGCGCTGCTGCTGGGTGCGATCGTCGCGATCGGCGGCGCGGCGCTGTGGTGGGCCGGCGGTGGATCGAGCGCGCAGCTCGGCTGGCTGTGGTGGCTCGCGCTGCTGTGGTGGGTGGCCGGCGGCTCGCTGGTGCTGGCGCGCGGCGTGTCGCGCTGGCCCGAATGGCCCGCGGCGCTGCGTTGCCTGCTCGGCGTGCTGCTGCTGTGGGCGGCCGGCCTGGCGCTCGCGGCGGCGCGGGCGCGCGGCATCAACTTCATCTTCTCGGTCTTCGCGCTCGTGTGGGTCGCCGACGTCGCGGCCTACTTCGGCGGCCGCGCGTTCGGACGTCGCAAGCTCGCGCCGGCGATCAGCCCCGGCAAGAGCTGGGAGGGCGTGTGGAGCGGCATGGCGGCCGTGGTCGCGCTCGCGTTCGGCTGGCTCGCGTTCGAGCGCGCCTACGCCCACGCGATCGACGGCGCCAGCCTGTTCGGCACGCTGGCCTCGCGCGGCGGGCCGGTGCTGCTGCTGGTCGCGGTGGTGTTCCTCGCGTCGCTGAGCGTGGTCGGCGACTTGTTCGAGTCGCTCGTCAAGCGCAGCGCCGGCGCCAAGGACAGCAGCGGCCTTTTGCCCGGCCACGGCGGCGTGCTCGACCGCGTCGACGCGCTCCTGCCGGTTTTCCCGGTCGCGCTGGCGCTGGTTTCGATCTAGGTTCACTGCATGACTTCATCTCGCCAGCGCATCTGCGTGCTCGGCGCCACCGGCTCGATCGGCGCCAACACGCTCGACGTGATCGCGCGCCATCCGGACCGCTACGAGGCCTACGCGCTGACCGCGGCCAGCCGCGTCGACGAACTCGCCGAGCTGTGCCGACGCTTCAAGCCGCGCTATGCCGCGATGCCGGGCCAAGCCGAGGCGCGCGCGCTGCGCGCCGCGCTGGTCGGCACGGGCACCGAGGTGCTGGACGGCGCGCAGGCGCTGGTCGAGCTGGCCGAGCATCCGATGGTCGACGCCGTGATGGCCGCGATCGTCGGCGCCGCCGGTCTCGCGCCTTGCCTGGCCGCCGCGCGTGCCGGCAAGCGGCTGCTGCTGGCCAACAAGGAAGCGCTGGTCGTCGGCGGCGAGCTCTTCATGCGCGCGGTCGAAGAGGGCGGGGCGACGCTGCTGCCGATCGACAGCGAGCATTCGGCGATCTTCCAGTGCCTGCCGGAGGACCGGTCGACCTGGGACGCGCGCATCGACCACATCGTGCTCACCGCCTCGGGCGGACCGTTCCGTACCCGCGATCCGCGCACGCTCGGCGACGTGACGCCCGAGCAGGCCTGCGCGCATCCGAACTGGGTCATGGGCCGCAAGATCTCGGTCGACTCGGCGACGATGATGAACAAGGCACTCGAGGTGATCGAGGCGCGCTGGCTGTTCGGCCTGGAGCCGCAGCGCGTGCGCGTCGTGATCCATCCGCAAAGCATCATCCACTCGATGGTGGTATGCCGCGACCACTCGGTACTGGCCCAGCTCGGCACGCCCGACATGCGCGTGCCGATCGCCTACGGCCTGGCCTGGCCCGAGCGCATCGAAAGCGGCGCCGCCGCGCTCGACTTCACTTCGTTGCGCGACCTGAGTTTCGAGACCGCCGACGCCGAGCGCTTTCCCGGCCTGCAGCTCGCCTGGCAGGCGCTCGCCGCGACGCCGGGCAGCACCGCGGTGCTCAATGCCGCCAACGAGGTCGCGGTCGCGGCCTTCCTCGAGCGGCGCATCCGCTTCGACCAGATCCATGCCGTCAACGCCGGCACGCTCTCGGCGCTGGCGATCGAGCCCGGCGCGACCGCGTCGCTCGAGTCGCTGCTCGTGCTCGATGCGCGCAGCCGCGCCGCGGCCGAGCGCCAGGTCGATGCACTGAGGAGGGCTGCCTGATGACCACGGTGATCGCCTTCATCGTCACGCTCGCGATCCTGATCGTCGTGCACGAGTGGGGCCACTATCGCGTCGCGGTCGCCTGCGGCGTCAAGGTGCTGCGCTTCTCGATCGGCTTCGGCCGGCCGCTGTGGCGCAGGCAGCGCGGCGAGACCGAGTTCGTCGTCTCGATGCTGCCGCTGGGCGGCTACGTCAAGATGCTCGACGAGCGCGAGGACGAGGTCGATGCGTCCGAATCGCATCGCGCCTTCAACCGCCAGCCGCTGCACAAGCGCGCGGCGATCGTGATCGCCGGCCCGCTGGCCAATCTGCTGCTGGCGGTCGCGCTGTATGCGGCGGCCGGCTGGCTCGGCACCGAGGAGCCGCGCGCGCTGCTGTCGGCGCCGTCGAACGGCAGCCTGGCTGCCGATGCCGGCCTGCACTCGGGCGACTGGGTGCGCGCAGCCAGCGACGGCGATGCCGATCGCGATGGCCGCTGGGACGAGGTCGATTCCTTCACCGAGCTGCGCTGGCGCGTCACCGAGTCGACGCTGTCCGGCCGGGACCTGTGGCTGCGCGTGACCGACGCGCAAGGCCACCACGAGCGCGACGTGCGTCTCGCGCTGTCGACGCTCGGCGCGCGCGAAGTCGATGCGGCGCTGCTCAAGCGCATCGGCATCGGCGCGCCGTTCGGCGAGCCGGTGCTCGGCAAGGTCGTGGTCGACGGCCCGGCCGACCGCGCGGGCCTGCGCAGCGGCGACCGCGTGCTGTCGATCGACGGCGAGGCCATGCCCGATGCGGCGCGGGTTCGCGAACGCATCCGCGCCGCGGTGCGCGAAGGCAAGCCGGTGCCGATGACCTGGGCCGTGCAGCGCCGCGGCGGCGATGGCAGCGAAACGCTGGAACTCGAGGTCGAGCCGCAGATGCAAGGCGAGGGCGAGCAGCGCGTCGCGCGCATCGAGGCCTTCATCGGCGCGCCGCCGGAGATGGTGCTGGTGCGCCAGGGCCCGATCGAGGGCATCGCCTATGGCTTCAAGCGCATGGTCGACGTCTCGAGCCTGAGCCTGCGCATGCTGGGCAAGATGCTGATCGGCGAAGCCTCGCTGCGCAACCTGAGCGGGCCGCTGACGATCGCCGACTACGCGGGGCAGTCCGCCGAACTCGGCCTGGCCTACTACCTGGGCTTCCTCGCGCTGGTCAGTGTCAGCTTGGGCGTGCTCAATCTGCTGCCTCTGCCGATGCTCGATGGTGGGCACCTCATGTATTATCTTTTTGAAGGAGTGACAGGACGGCCGGTCTCCGAGGTGTGGCTCGATCGGCTGCAGCGAGGTGGCCTCGCGATCATGGTCCTCATGATGTCACTCGCCCTCTATAACGATCTGGCCCGCTTGCTGGGCCTGCATTGATTCCTCGCATGTCGCTCTCGACCGTGGGCCCGGCCCCGTCTCGCCGCCGGCCCTCGCGCCGCACCGACGCACGCCAAGACGTGCGCTCCAGCGGCCGCCACACTGGCCTTTCGGCCCTTCGTCCCACCGTCGTCGCTGTAGCGCTGCTTGCCGGCCTTTCGCTGCCGGCCTGGGCCGTCGATCCATTCACGCTCAAGGACATCCGCGTCGAGGGCCTGCAGCGCAGCGACGCCGGCACGGTGTTCGGCGCGCTGCCCTTTCGCATCGGCGACACCTACACCGACGAGAAGGGCGCGGCCGCGCTGCGCGCGCTGTTCGCCACCGGCCTGTTCAAGGACGTGCGCATCGAGATCCTCGACGACATCGCCGTCGTGATCGTCGAAGAGCGCCCGATCATCGCCAGCGTCGAGTTCGTCGGCCTCAAGGAGTTCGACAAGGACGCGCTGGCCAAGTCGCTCAAGGACGTCGGCATCGGCGAAGGCCAGCCCTTCGACCGTGCGCTTGCCGATCGCGCCGAGCAGGAGCTCAAGCGCCAGTACCTGACCAAGAGCCTGTACGGCGCCGAGGTCGTCACGACGATCACGCCGATCGAGCGCAACCGCGTCAACGTGTCGTTCAACGTCGTCGAGGGCGAGGTCGCCAAGATCAGCGAGATCCGCATCGTCGGCTCCAAGGCCTTCTCGGAAGGCACGCTGCTGGGCCAGCTCGAGAGCACCACCGGCGGCTGGCTGACCTGGTACACCAAGACCGACCGCTACTCGCGCACCAAGCTCAACGCCGACCTCGAGACCCTGCGCTCCTACTACCTGGACCGCGGCTACCTCGAGTTCCGTGTCGACTCCACCCAGGTCGCGATCTCGCCCGACAAGCAGAACATCGCGATCACGATCAACGTCACCGAGGGCCAGCCCTACACGGTGACCGAGGTGCGCCTCGAGGGCGACTACCTCGGCAAGGACGACGACTTCAAGAGCGTGATCTCGGTCAAGCCCGGCGAGGCCTATCGTGCCGCCGACATCGCCGAGACCACGCGCCGCTTCACCGAGCTCTACGGCCTGTTCGGCTACGCCTTCGCGCGCGTCGAGACACGCCCCGAGATCGACCGCGCGACCGGCCGCGTCGCGGTGGTGCTGGTCGGCGAACCGGCGCGGCGCGTCTACGTGCGCAACGTCAACGTCTCGGGCAACGCGCGCACGCGCGACGAGATCGTGCGCCGCGAGTTCCGCCAGTTCGAATCGTCGTGGTACGACGGCCGCAAGATCAAGCTCTCGCGCGACCGCATCGACCGCCTGGGCTACTTCAGCGAGGTCAGCGTCGACACCGCCGAGGTGCCCGGCTCGCCGGACCAGGTCGACCTCACGGCCAACGTGAAGGAAAAGCCGACCGGCAACATCCAGCTCGGCGCGGGCTTCTCGAGCGCGGAAAAGCTCTCGCTGAACTTCGGCATCAAGCAGGACAACATCTTCGGCACCGGCAACTACCTGGGCCTGGAGTTCAACACCAGCCGCTACAACCGCACCTTCGTGCTGAGCACGGTCGACCCGTACTTCACGATCGACGGCGTCTCGCGCGGCGTGGACTTCTACTACCGGACCCAGAAGCCGATCAACAGCCAGGGCGAGGAATACAGCATCGTCAGCCAGGGCGCGGCGATCCGCTTCGGCATCCCGTTCACCGAGTTCGACACGGTGTTCCTGGGCGTCGGCCTCGAGCGCACCGAGATCAAGGCCGGCGCATCGATCCCGAACAGCTACTTCCTCTATCGCGAAGCCTTCGGCGACACCAGCACCAGCTTGCCGATCACGCTGGGCTGGCAGCGCGACAACCGCGACTCCGCGCTCGTGCCGACCGCCGGGCGCTACCAGCGCCTGAACGGCGAATGGGGCGCCGCCTTCGACACCCGCTACCTGCGCGTGAACTACCAGATCCAGCAGTGGATCCCGCTGAGCAAGAAGTTCACCCTCGGCCTGAACGCTGAAGGCGGCTGGGGCGAGGGCCTGGGCGACCGGCCGTTCCCCATCTTCAAGAACTTCTACGGTGGCGGCCTCGGCTCGGTGCGCGGCTTCGACCAGGGCTCGCTGGGCCCGGTCGACGTGACCGGCGCCTACATCGGCGGCAACCGCAAGCTCAACCTCAATGCCGAGTTCTACGTGCCGGTGCCCGGCTCGGGCAACGACCGCACGCTGCGCCTGTTCGCCTGGGCCGACGCCGGCAACGTCTGGGGCGAGAACGACAAGGACGCCTCGCTCGACGACCTGCGCGCCTCGGCGGGCATCGGCCTGAGCTGGGTGTCGCCGGTCGGCCCGCTGAAACTCAGCTATGGCACGCCCTTGCGCAAGTTCCCGCAAGATAGAATCCAGAAGTTCCAATTCCAGATCGGGACCGCGTTCTGATGAAGACCATTTCCATGAACTCGATGCTGGCCGCTGTTGTGCTGGCTTTGGGTTGTACCGTTTCGCTGGCCCAGGATCTGAAGATCGGCTACGTCAACAGCGAACGCGTTCTGCGCGAATCGGCAGCCGCCAAGGCGGCGCAGAGCAAGCTCGAAGTCGAGTTCGGCAAGCGCGAAAAGGAACTCGCCGAGACGGCGAAGAACCTCAAGGCCAATTCCGACAAGCTCGAGAAGGACGCCCCGACGCTGCCCGAGAGCGAGCGCAGCCGCCGCCAGCGCGAGCTGGTCGAACAGGATCGCGACTTCCAGCGCCGCCGCCGCGAATTCCAGGAAGACCTCAACCAGCGCAAGAACGAAGAGCTCAGCGCCGTGGTCGAGCGTGCGAACAAGGTCATCCGCTCGATCTTCGAGACCGAGAAGTACGACCTGATCGTCCAGGAAGCGGTGTTCGCCGGCCCCAAGGTCGACATCACCGACAAGGTGATCAAGCAGCTCAACAGCGCGCCCGCTGCCAAGTGATGTCGGCGCCGCGAGGCGGCGCCCGCGGGCCGAGCCGGTGAATCGCATGACGACCACTCTCGGCGACATCATCCAGGCCCTCGGCGGCGAGCTCGCCGGCGACGCGGGCCTTCCGATCGAACGCATCGCGCCTCTGGACGAGGCCGATGCCCGCTCGATCGCCTTCCTTGCCAATCCGCGCTATCGCGCCCAGCTCGAGACCACCGCGGCCGCCGCGGTGATCGTCGCGCCGGCAATGAAAGACGCGGCCAGCGCACGCGGTGCCGCGATCGTCACCGCCGATCCCTATCTCTATTTCGCGCGCCTCACCCAGTGGTGGGCGCAGCGTGTGCGCCCGCGCCCGCAGCCGGGCGTGCATCCGAGCGCGGTGGTCGATGAAAGCGCGCAGATCGGCGAAGGCGCGCATGTCGGCGCGCTGGCCGTCATCGAGGCCGGCGCGCGCATCGGCGCCGGCGCGGTGATCGGACCGCAATGCCATGTCGGCCGCAACGCGCGCATCGGCGAGGGCACGCGGCTGGCCGCGCAGGTCACCGTCGGCTTCGACTGCAGCATCGGCGCGCGCGGCATCGTGCACAGCGGCGTCGTGATCGGCGCTGACGGCTTCGGCTTCGCGCCGACGCGCGAGGGCTACGTCAAGATCGAGCAGCTCGGCGCGGTGCGCATCGGCGACGACGTCGAGATCGGCGCCAACACCTGTCTCGACCGCGGGGCCCTGGGCGACACCGTGCTCGAAGACGGCGTCAAGCTCGACAACCTGATCCAGATCGCCCACAACGTCCATGTCGGCACGCGCACCGCGATGGCCGGCTGCTCGGCCGTGGCGGGCTCCACGCGCATCGGCGCGCGCTGCACTGTCGGCGGCGGCGCCGGCATCCTCGGCCACCTGGTGATCGCCGACGACGTGCACATCTCCGCGCAGAGCACGGTGAGCCGCTCGATTCATCAGCCGGGCGTCTATACCGGCTTCTTTCCGCTCGACGACAATCGCGCCTGGGAGAAGAACGCGGTCACGCTGCGCCACCTCCACCAGCTGCGCGAGCGCGTGCGCGAACTCGAGAAGCGCCTGGCCGCCGGAGAAGAACAGGAACAAGCACCATGATGGACATTCACACCATCCTCAAGAAGATCCCGCACCGATACCCGATCCTGCTCGTCGATCGGGTGCTCGAGGTCGAGGCCGGCAAGCGCATCAAGGCGCTGAAGAACGTTTCGATCAACGAGCCGGTCTTCCTCGGCCATTTCCCGCATCGCCCGGTGATGCCGGGCGTGCTGATCCTCGAGGCGCTGGCGCAGGCCGCCGCGCTGCTGAGCTTCTCGGGCGAAGGCGAGGGCAGCGGTGCCGACTCGGTGATCTATTTCGCCGGCATCGACGGCGCGCGCTTCAAGCGTCCGGTCGAGCCGGGTGACCAACTGATCCTCGAGGTCGAGGTCGATCGTGTCCGCGCCGGCGTCCACAAGTTCAATGCGCGCGCCACCGTGGGCGGCGAGCTGGCGGCCGAAGCGCAGCTGATGTGCACGATGCGCAAGATCGCGCCCTGCTGATTCCGGGCAGTTCAAAGATGTCCACGCAGGTTCACCAGACCGCGATCGTCGATCCCAAGGCCGAGCTCGGCGAAGGCGTCGTCGTCGGCCCCTATGCCGTGATCGGCGCTGGCGTTCGCATCGGCGCGCGCACGCGCATCGGCGCGCATTGCGTGATCGACGGCGTCACGACGATCGGCACCGACAACGTCTTCCATCCGCACAGCAGCATCGGCGGTGCGCCGCAGGACAAGAAATACGCCGGCGAGCCGACGCGCCTGGAGATCGGCGACCGCAACACGGTGCGCGAGTTCTGCACCTTCAATACCGGCACCGTGCAGGACGGCGGTGTCACGCGCATCGGCTCGGACAACTGGGTCATGGCCTACGTGCATGTCGCTCACGACGTGGCGATCGGCAACCAGTGCATCCTGGCCAACAACGCCACGCTGGCCGGCCATGTGCTGATCGGCGACTGGGTCATCGTCGGCGGCCTGACCGGCGTGCACCAGTTCTGCAAGGTCGGGGCGCATGCGATGGTCGGCTTCTCCAGCGCGATCTCGCAGGACGTGCCGCCCTTCATGATGGTCGACGGCAACCCGGCCCACGTGCACGGCTTCAACGTCGAAGGCCTGCGCCGGCGCGGCTTCTCGGCCGAGCGCATCGCGCAGGTCAAGCAGATGCACAGGCTGCTGTATCGCAAGGGCCTGACCTTCGACGAATCCAAGACCGAGATCGCCGCGCTCAAGTCAGCCGGCGTCGAGGGCGCCGAGGCCGACATCGACCTGATGCTCGGTTTCCTCGCCGCCGCCAAGCGCGGCATCGTTCGCTGACCGGTCCGTGAAGCTCGGACTGGTCGCCGGCGAAGCTTCTGGCGACCTGCTCGCCGGGCTGTTGCTGCAGGGCGTGAAGGCGCGCTGGCCGCAGGTGCAGACCTTCGGCATCGGCGGGCCGCGCATGGTCGAGCAGGGGCTCGATTCGTGGTGGCCTAGCGATCGCCTCGCGGTGCACGGTTACGCCGAGGCGCTCAAGGTCTACTTGCCGCTGGTGCGGCTGCGCCGCGAGCTCGGCGATCGGCTGCTGGCCGAGAAGCCGGCGGCCTTCATCGGCGTCGACGCACCCGACTTCAACCTCGGCCTCGAGGCGCGGCTCAAGGCGGCCGGCACGAAGACCGTGCACTTCGTCTGCCCGTCGATCTGGGCCTGGCGCGGTGGGCGCGTGCACAAGCTCGCGGCCTCGGCCGACCACGTGCTGTGCCTGTTCCCGTTCGAGCCGGCGCTGCTGGCCAAGGCTGGCGTGCGCGCGAGCTTCGTCGGCCATCCGCTGGCCGATGCGATCCCGCTCGAGGTGCCGCGCGCCGCGGCGCGTGCGGCGCTCGGTATCGGTGCGAACGAGCTCGTGCTCGGCGTGCTGCCGGGCAGCCGGCGCGGCGAGATCCGCCACATCGCGGCCGATTTCATGCGTGCCGCGGCATTGCTCAAGCGCGAGCGACCGGGCCTGCGCTGCCTGCTGCCCATCGCGCCCGGCGTGCGCCCGCTGGTCGAGGCTGCGCTGGCCGAGGCCGGGGCGCAAGAGGCGATCGAGTTGCTCGACGGCCGCTCGCACGAAGTGCAGGCCGCCTGCGACGTCGCCCTGGTCGCCAGCGGCACCGCGACGCTCGAGACCGCGCTGTTCAAGCGGCCGATGGTGATCGGCTACCGCATCGCGCCCTTGAGCTGGCAGATCATGCGCCACATGCGCTACCAGGCCTGGATCGGCCTGCCCAATGTGCTGGCCGGCGAGTTCGTCGTGCCCGAGCTGTTGCAGCACGAGATGACGCCCGAGGCGCTGGCGCGCGAGGCGCGCCGCTGGCTCGACGATCCCAAGGCCTGCGAGCAGGTCGCGCAGCGCTTCGCCGAGATGCACCTGAGCCTGCGCCGCAACACGGCCCAGGCCGCGGGCGACGCGATCGCGGAGGTGGTCGGTGGCTGAACGCATGCGCAAATCGCGAGCGGTCGAGCAGCTCGGCCTGATGTGGGACGTGCCGGGCCTGGTGGCCGGCGTCGACGAGGCCGGCCGCGGGCCGCTCGCCGGCCCGGTGGTCGCCGCGGCGGTGATCCTCGACGAGCTCCAGCCGATCCGCGGCCTGGCCGATTCCAAGGTGCTGACCGCGCGCCGCCGCGAGACGCTGTTCGACGAGATCCGCGCCAAGGCGCTGTGCTGCTCGATCGCCGAAGCCAGCGTCGACGAGATCGACAAGCTCAACATCCTGCAAGCCACCTTGCTGGCGATGCGCCGCGCGGTCGAGGGCCTGCGCCTGAAGCCGATCAAGGTGCTGGTCGACGGCAACCGTCTGCCGGTGCTGGGCGTGACGGCCGAGGCGATCGTGAAGGGCGATGCGACCGTCGCGTCGATCTCGGCCGCGTCGATCCTCGCCAAGGTGCATCGCGATCGCCTGTGCGAGACGCTGCACGCCGCGCATCCGCAGTACGGCTTCGGCGAACACAAGGGCTACGGCACCGCGGCGCATCTCGAGGCGCTGCGCGAACACGGGCCATGCGTGGCGCATCGCCGCAGCTTCGCGCCGGTGCGCGAGGCCGCGATGGTGAAGGAATGAGCATGCGCGAGCCGGTTCGCATCACCTCGCGCGACAACGCGCTGCTGCTGTCGCTGCGCAAGCTCGCGCAAGACCCGACCGGCTACCGCAAGGCCGGCCAGGTCTGGCTCGAAGGCGACCATCTGCTGCGCGCGGCGCTGGCGCGCGGGCGTGCGCTGTCGCAGGTGGTGCTGACCGAGGCGGCCTGGCAGCAGCCGGCGCTGCGCGAGATCGCGCAGCGTGCGGCGCGCATCGCGATCGTCGATGCCGCGCTGATGAAGAACGTGACCACGCTCGAGTCGCCGGCGCCGATCGGTGCCTTGCTGGCCGTGCCTGTCGAGCCGCCGGCGCTGCTGGCCGGCGTGCCCAGCGTCGTGCTCGATCGGCTGCAGGACGCCGGCAATGTCGGCAGCGTGCTGCGCAGCGCGGCGGCGATGGGCATCGCGCAGGTGGTCGCGCTGGCGGGCACCGCGGCGCTGTGGTCGCCCAAGGTCGTGCGCGCCGGCATGGGCGCGCACTTCGCGCTGCACCTGGTCGAGCAGCAGCACGAAGACGCGCTCGATGCGCTGGCCGTGCCGCTGGTGGCGACCAGCTCGCATGCGAAGAACACGCTGTCCGATGCGGCGCTGCCGTATCCCTGCGCCTTCGTGTTCGGCCACGAAGGCCGCGGCGTATCGGACGCGCTGCTCGCGCGCTGCGACGACACGCGCCGCATTCCGCAGCCGGGCGGCGAGGAGTCGCTCAACGTGGCCGCGGCCGCGGCGATCTGCCTGTACGAAGCGGCGCGTCAGCGCGGCTGACGCATCGAACGCAAGGCGAAGCGCGCCGGATCGACGGCGTCGCGCAAGTCGGCCTCGACCGGACACGGCACGCCGGCGATCCACGAGGCCAGCAGCTCGGCGCCCAGCGCGGCCCAGCTCAGTCCGCGCGAGCCGAGCGCGGTGAAGACGTAGAGGCCGCCTTGCGCATCGCGCAGTCGCGGCACGAGGCGTGGCGCATCGGCGCGCGTGGCATTCGCGAGCGCATCGAGGTCTGGCAGCGCGCCGATGATCGGCAGGCGATCGGGCGCGACGGCGCGCCAACCGACGCGGCCTTGCGCTTCGCTCAGCGAACCGATCGCCTCGGGTTCCACGCCGAGCAAGGTCGCGAGGCGCGCGCGGTTGTGTTCGTGATCGGCGAGCCGGGGCGCGGGCTCGGCATCGTCGTGCTGCGTGGTCGCACCGGTCCACAGCAGGCCGTCCTGCGGCGGTGCCGCGTAGCCGGCGCCCGAGACCGCGCAGCGCGGCGAGGGCAGCTCGGCGCGCGCGGGCCAGGCGCTGATCTGGCCGCGCACCGCGGACATCGGCCCGATCGCCGTGCCGGCGAGCCGCTGCGCATCGAGCGCATTGGCGAGCACGAGGACGGGTGCGTCGGCGATCGCTCGGCCTTGCGTGTCGAGCACGGTCCAGCGGCCGTCGCGGCGCTCGATCGCCGCGGCTTGTGTTCGCGGCACGAAGCGCGCACCGCTGTCGGCCAGCCAGGTGCGCACGACGTCACCGGGCGCCAGCCAGCCGCCATCGCGGTACCACCAGCCGCCGCTGGGCAGGGCGATGCCCACGCGCTCGCGCGCGGCATCGCGATCGATCCAGTCGACGAAGTCGCGCGGCAGCCCGCAGCGCGCCAGCAGCTCGTGCGCCGCTGCGTGGTCGAGCCGCGGTTCGAGCCGAAGAAAGCCGTCGAGCGCGCCGCGTATGCGGCCAGCGGCGACGGCCTGCGAGATCGCGCGCGCCATGTGCAGCGCACCGGCGCGCAGCCAGCGTGCGTGCGGCCCGTCGTCGGCATGCAGCGTCGCATGCATCAGCCCGACCGCGTTGCCCGAGGTGGCCGCGGCCGGCACGTCGAGCGCATCGAGCACGGTGCAGCGCCAGCCCAGTCGTGCGAGTGCCGAGGCGCTCGCGCAGCCGGCCAGTCCGGCGCCGACGATCAGCACCTCGCGCTCGCGCTCGTGAACATGCAGGCCGCCGGCCGGCGCGGGCGGCACGAAGCGCGGTGCGAATCGCGCGACCGTCATGTCGCGCTTGCCGGCGAAACCGGCGGCCTGTTCGACCGCGAAGCCGGCGGATGCCAGGCCGTCGCGCACCACGCGAGCCGCGCTCCAGGTCGCGGCCGTCGCGCCAGGCGCGGCGAGCCGGCCCAGGCGCTCGAACATGCGCGGCTGCCACATCTGCGGATTCCTGGCCGGCGCGAAGCCGTCGAGGAAAAAAGCGTCGACGCGCGCCAGCAGCTGCGGCAGCAGGGCTTCGACGTCGCCGAAGGCGAGCAGCAGCCGCACGCGGCCGCCGTCGAAATCGAGCACGTGCAGGTTCGGCGTCGCGACGGGCCAGGCATCGACGAGCTCGCGCGCCTGCCCCGAGCCACCGGCATGCACGCGCGCGAGATCCTCGCGCGTGGGCGGGTGCTTCTCGATCGAGACGAAGTCCAGCCGCGTGCTGCGCCGCGGATCGTCGCGCCACGCGCTCCACGCGGCGAGGAAGTTGTTGCCCAGCCCGAAGCCGGTCTCGAGGATGGTGAAGCTCTCGCGACCCGCCCAGCGCGGCGCGTCGCCGAGAAGGCCGTTGCCCGCGAGGAAGACATGGCGCGCCTGCTCGATCGCGCCGGCCGCCGCGTGATAGACGTCGCCGAACTCGGGCGCGCGCGGCACGCCGTCGTCGCCGAAGGCGAGCGTGGCGGCGACGATGGGCGCGGTCTTCATGCGTCGGCGCGGCGCGCCAGCCAGGCGAGCAGCGGTGCGCGCACCTCGGCGAGATGGCGATAGGCGAGCACGGCCTCGCTCATCGACGCGATCGCATCGTGCAGCGCCCGCGCGCGCGATGCCGAGTCGAGCGTCCGCGGCAAGGGCTGCATGTCGACATGAATCGCGAACAGCGCCTGCGCGCGACCCGTGATCGGGATGAAGCTCTGCCGCTCGGTGCGAAACCACAGCGCGGCGGCCCAGGCGTCGAGATCGTCGGCGTCGGGCCATGGCGTGCGGTCGCGTTGCGGATGGTGGTCGTGACCCGCTTGCGGCGTCACGGTCCAGACGAAGCGCTCCCAGCGCGGTTCGCGGCACACCAGTGCACACAGCTGGCGCGCGGCGTTGACGACGAGCGCGTTGTCGGCGACCGGCGCGTGGGCCTCGGCGAAGGAACGGCCGATCTTGTCGGCCGGTCGCCAATGCGAGGGCAGGCAGACCGCGAGCCAGGGCAGCGAGGCTTGCTCGCCATCGACGACGGCGAAGTCCTCGTGCAGCGCAAGGCTGGCCAGCGCCGCGAGGCGCATCTCGCGGGGCAAGGCTTCGAGCACGGCGAACGCGGCATCGTGCGGCGCGGACAGCCGCGACAGCGCGCCGTCCCAGGCCAGCGAACAGCCCAGCGCCGAGGCCACGAGTCCGCGCGTACCGTCCAGGCGAAGCGCACGCGGCGCATCGCGCCCGGCTTGTTCTGCCAGCACTTCGAGCGCGGGCCGCGCGTCGAAGCCGGGCGCCGCGAGCAGTGCGGTGTCGGGCCGCGTGCGCAGCACGTTCAGCTTCTCGTCGAACACCGAAGTCGCCGGATCGAGCGCACTCAGCTGCGCCGCGCCATCGCGCAGGCGGCGCAGACCAGGCTGCATGCGAAAGGGCGCGGTGACGGCGGCGTCGAAGTCGAACATGGCGCCAAGAGCGTAGCTGCAAAAACAAAGGGCACCCGAAGGTGCCCTGAGTTCGCGAAAGCCGCGGCGCGTCAGACGCGCTTGCGGTACTCGTGCGTGCGAGTGTCGATTTCGATCTTGTCGCCGTTCTCGACGAACAGCGGCACCGAGATCTCGAAACCGGTGGCGAGCTTGGCGGGCTTCATGACCTTGCCCGAGGTGTCGCCCTTGACGGCCGGCTCGGTGGAGACTTCGCGCACCAGCGAGGTCGGCAGTTCGACCGAGATCGCCTTGCCGTCGTAGAACACCACTTCGACCGGCATGCCGTCTTCGAGGTAGCTGATGGCGTCGCCCATGTTCTCGGCCTCGACCTCGAACTGGTTGTACTCGGTGTCCATGAAGACGTACATCGGATCGGCGAAGTACGTGTAGGTGCACTCCTTCTTGTCCAGCACGATCTGGTCCATCTTGTCGTCGGCCTTGAAGACGACTTCGGTGCCCGAGCTGTTGAGCAGGTTCTTCAGCTTCATGCGCACGGTGGCGGCATTGCGGCCACCGCGGCTGTATTCGGTCTTGAGCACGACCATCGGGTCCTTGCCCTGCATGATCACGTTGCCGGCGCGGATTTCCTGGGCGATCTTCATCGTGGAGCTCTCTGGATTGGCTGGCCGACGATTGACGGTATTGCGGTGTCGCCAGCAGGGCGCGCGTAAAGGCCGAATGCCCCATCGCGCAAAGCCCGCTATTGTATCTATTCCGAGCGGCCCCAGGGGTTTCTAGCCAGCATTCGGGCGCTTGGCGCTCGCGAAGGCGAGCAGCCGTTGACCCAGATCACCCTGGCGGCGCTGTTCCTCGGCGAATCGGGCCGCGGGCTGCGCCGCGAGATCGGCCCAGGCGGTGTCGGGAAGCAGGGGTTCGGGCCGCGCGGCGTCGAGGCCGTTCCAGGCCGCGAAGCGTTGGCGGATCGTCGCCGCGAGCGCGATCTCAACGCCTGCCAGGTAGCGATCGAGAAAGGCCTCGAGCTTGGCCGCATGGACACCATCGTCTTGCGGATAGATCTGCCACAGGAAGGGCCGCGCGGCCCACAGCGCACGCACGAAGGAATCCTCGCCGCGCACGAAGTTGAGATCGCAGGCCGCAAGCAGGCGGTCGTAGTCGGGCTGGTCGAGCCAGGGCAGGGCCACCAGGCGCAGCGGGCCGATGCGCTCCTCGGCCTCGATCGGGCGGCCGAGCCAGCGCGCGGCCTGCCCCAGGGCATGGCCCGGCGTCAGGTAGAGATCGAGCGGCTGCTCGGCATCGCGCCAGGCATCGAGTGCCTCGTGCAGCGCCGCGTTCTCGTAGCAGAACAGGCTCGCGCGTCGCGCCTCGGGCCGCAGGCCGGGGTCGAGCCGAGCCAGCCATTGCGCATCGAGCGGCTCGTCGAGCGCGGGCTCGCGCAGCAGCCCGCCGGTGGCCTCGCTGAAGCCGGGATAGAAGAACCACTTGACCAGCCCGCGCGCCGGGCCGGCCTGCTGCGGCGAGGCCAGGCCGTGGCTGCGCTCGACATAGGACTCGGCGCTCAGGTATTCGAGATTGATCCACACAGGCGCCAGCGCGGCGCTCGCGGACTGCGCCATGCGCGCCAGAAAGCCGGCCGGCGGATCGCAGCCAAAGGCCTCGACGACCACCTCGCCTGGCAGCTCGTGCGCCTCGGGCTCGCGCCACGGCAGCACACTCACGCCCTCGGCACCTTGGGGCGCCATCCAGGCGAGCGCGCTCGCATCGTCGATCCACAGTCGCACGCGCTGGTCCAGCGCGACCAGGCGGCGCGCGAGGCGCCAGCACACGCCGAGGTCGCCGTGGTTGTCGATCACGCGGCAGAAGATGTCCCAGAGCATCGCGCCATTATCGAAGCCGCCACAATGGCGCATGACCACGCCCCGCCCACTCGACCCCGGCGCGATCGCCAACGCGATCGAGGCCTGGGGGCCGGCCGCGTGGCTGCGCGAGTCGCTGTGGGGCTACCCGATCGTCAATGCGATGCACATCGTCGGCATCGCGATGCTGCTGGGCGGCATCGCGGTGCTCGATCTGCATCTGCTGCGAGCGCGCGATCCGGTCGCGCCGGTCGCGCGAGCGGCGTGGCCGGTCGCGGTGGCCGGACTCGCGATCGCGCTCGCGACCGGGCCGCTGCTGTTTTCGGTCAAGGCGACCGAGTACGTCGCCAATCCGGCCTTCGTCTGGAAGTTCGTGCTGCTGACACTGGCGCTGTGCAACATCGCGGCCTTTCATCTGGGTTTTCACGGCGTGCTGGCCGGCACGCGGCCGGTGAGCGGCGGCGTGCGCGTGATCGCGGCGCTGTCGCTCGTGCTGTGGCTGTGCACCTTGTTCGCCGGCCGCGCGATCGCCTTTCTTTGATGCTGCATCGATGAGTTCCATGCCCGCCGAACCCGGCGACACCCCTCCCGAAGCCGAAGACGACGCCACCTGGCAGCGTCTGCTCGGCGAAGTCGCCGCGCTGCCCGGCCTGCCAGGCGTCTATCGCTACTTCGATGCGCAAGGCGGCGTGCTCTACGTCGGCAAGGCGCGCGACCTGAAAAGGCGCGTCTCGAGCTACTTCCACAAGAACCATGGCGGCACGCGCATCGGCTACATGGTCGGCAAGATCGCGCGCATCGAGACGACGGTGGTTCGCAGCGAGGCCGAGGCGCTGCTGCTCGAGAACAACCTGATCAAGACGCTGAACCCCAAGTTCAACATCCTGTTTCGGGACGACAAGAGCTACCCGTACCTCAAGTTCGCGTCGCACGAGTACCCGCGCATGGCGTACTACCGCGGCTCGGTCGACAAGCGGCATCGCTACTTCGGGCCGTATCCGAGCGCCTGGGCGGTGAAGGAATCGATCCAGCTGCTGCAGAAGGTGTTTCGCCTGCGCACCTGCGAGGACACCGTCTTCAACCACCGCACGCGACCCTGCCTGCTCTATCAGATCAAGCGCTGCTCGGGCCCTTGCGTGAAGGCGCCGGAGAGCCTGGGCTATGCCGAGGACGTCGCCAACGCCGAGCGCTTCCTGCTCGGCGAGACCGACGAGGTCATGGCCCAGCTGCAGCAGCGCATGATGGATTACGCCCACAAGCTGCAGTACGAGCAGGCCGCCGAGATCCGCAACCAGATCGGCGCGCTGTCGCGCGTGCTGCACCAGCAGACGATGGAAAGCGACGCTTCGAGCGCCTTCGACAAGGACGCCGACATCCTCGCTGTCGTGGTGCAGGGCGGCCGTGCCTGCGTGAACCTCGCGATGGTGCGCGGCGGGCGGCACCTCGGCGACAGGCCGTATTTCCCGGCCCATGTCGACGACGCGGCCGCGCTCAACGCCGCCGAGGACGAGGCCTTCAGCGAGGCCTTGTCGGCCGAGGAGGCGCAGGCGCGCAGCAGCGCGCAGCCGATCGAGCTGCAGGTGCTCGAAGCCTTCATCGCGCAGCACTATCTCGATGCCGCGGTGCCGCCGCTGCTGATCGCCAGCCATCCGATCGATCGCGCGCTGCTCGAGGCCTTGAGCGACCAGGCCGGCTACAAGGTCGGTGCGGTGTTCCAGCCGCGCGAACAGCGCCGCCAGTGGCTCGAGATGGCCGAGCGCAATGCGAAGCTCAAGCTCGCGCAGTTGCTGGCCGAGGAAGGTTCGCAGCAGGCGCGCACGCGCGCGCTGGTCGACGCACTCGACCTGCCGATCGAGAACCTCGAGACCTTTCGCATCGAATGTTTCGACATCAGCCACACGGCCGGCGAAGCGACGCAGGCATCGTGCGTGGTGTTCGAACAGCACAAGATGCAGTCGTCTCAATACCGCCGCTACAACATCGATGGCATCACGCCGGGCGATGACTACGCCGCGATGCGCCAGGTGCTGTCGCGCCGCTATGCGCGCCTGGCCGAGGCCGCGCCGGGCGGACGCGAGCGGCTGCCCGACCTGGTGCTGGTGGACGGCGGACGCGGCCAGGTCAGCATGGCGCGAGAGGTGTTCGAGGAACTGGGCATCGATCTGTCGCTGATCGTCGGCGTCGAGAAGGGCGAGGGCCGCAAGGTCGGCCTCGAGGAACTGGTGTTCGCCGACGGCCGCGAGAAGGTCTACCTCGGCCACGACTCGGCCGCGCTGATGCTGGTGGCGCAGATCCGCGACGAGGCGCACCGCTTCGCGATCACCGGCATGCGCGCCAAGCGTGCCAGTGTGCGCACCGGCGCCAGCAAGCTCGAGGACATCCCCGGTGTCGGGCCCAAGAAGCGCGCGAAACTGCTGCAGCGCTTCGGCGGCGTGCGCGGCGTGGCGGGTGCGAGCATCGACGAGCTCGCTGGCGTCGAAGGCATATCGGATCAGTTGGCGGAGGAGATTTACCGTGCCTTGCATTGAAGTACCCGCGCGGCACAGCGCGAGATGGCGCGCGCTGGCGGTCGTCGCGGCGCTGTTGGCTGCGTCTTGCGCCGAGCCGCCGCCGGCTCCCGTTGCGGCACCGTCGCCGGGGCGCCCGGCACCAGCACCCGGCCCGGCACCGGCGCCCGCGGCCGGCGGACAGCTGCCGGCTCCGAAGACGCCTCGCTCGATGCAGGAGCTGCGCGCCCAAGCCGCGCTTCGCCTCGTCGCCGCGAACCCGGGCATGACCTACGACGGCAAGGTGCCCGACATCCTGCTCGCGATCCCCGTGCTCGAAGTCGAGCTCAATGCCGACGGCAGCATCCGTCGCATCGACGTGATGCGCGAGCCGCGTCAGGCCAAGGACACGATCAAGCTCGCGGTCGACGCGGTCAAGCGCGCCGCGCCGTTCGGCAACGTGTCGCACCTGCCCAAGCCCTGGAAGTTCCAGGAGACCTTCCTGTTCAACGACGATCGCAAGTTCAAGCCGCGCACGCTCGACAACTGAAACCCGACCCGCACGGCCAAGTCAGCGCCGGCGGGCACAATGGGCTGATGTTCCTGACCCTGCCCACCTTGCTGACCTGGGCGCGCATCGTCGCGATCCCGCTCATCGTCGGCGTGTTCTACCTGCCGATCGACGTGCCGACGCAGAACCTCGTCGCGACGGCGCTGTTCATCGTCGTGGCGCTGACCGACTGGGCCGACGGCTGGCTCGCGCGCAAGCTCAACCAGACCTCGTCGTTCGGCGCCTTCCTCGATCCGGTGGCCGACAAGTTCCTGGTCTGCGCGGCGCTGCTGGTGCTGGTGCACCTGGGCCGGCTGCATGCGCTGATCGCGCTGGTGATCATCGGCCGCGAGATCGCGATCTCGGCGCTGCGCGAATGGATGGCGCAGATCGGCGCGTCGTCCAGCGTCGCGGTGCACATGGTGGGCAAGCTCAAGACCACCGCGCAGCTGGTGGCGATTCCCTTCCTGCTCTACGACCGGCCGCTGTTCGACATCATCGACACCCATGCCTGGGGCACGGTGTTGATCGTGATCGCCGCGACGCTGACGATCTGGTCGATGGTCTATTACCTGCAGAAGGCCTTGCCCGAAATTCGCGCCAAGGTCCGCTGAAGCGGTTTTCCCGATGTCTGTAGTCGACACGACGCGCCCCGGCGCGCCCGCGCTGCGCGCGATGCCATGGGTCTTCGTCCTGATCTGGAGCACCGGCTTCGTCGTCGCGCGCTATGCGATGCCGCATTCGCCGCCGCTCAAGTTCCTGGCGCTGCGCTATGCGCTGTCGATCGCGTGCTTCGGCCTGTGGGTCGCCGCCTCGCGCATCGAGCTGCCGCGCAATCCCAAGCAATGGGGGCATCTCGCGGTCACCGGCGTTCTGATGCATGCCGGCTACCTCGGCGGCGTGTGGACGGCGGTCAAGGCCGGCATGGGCGCCGGCACGGTCGCGCTGATCGTCGGGCTGCAGCCGGTGCTGACCGCGCTGTGGCTGAGTTCGCGCAGCGGCGGCGATCGCGTCGCCGGGCGCCAGTGGCTCGGCCTGCTGCTGGGCTTTGCCGGTCTCGTGCTGGTGGTCGAGCACAAGCTCGGTGCGGGCGAGGTGCATGCCTTCAACCTGGGCAGCGCGGTGTTCGCGCTGCTGTGCATCACGGCCGGCACGCTCTACCAGAAGCAATTCGTTGCACCTTGCGATGTGCGCAGCGCCAGCCTGGTGCAGCTGCTGGCCGCGCTGGCCGCGACCTTGCCGCTGGCGATGCTCGAGACGGCGCCGATGGACTGGCATCCCGAGCTGATCGGCGCGCTGGTCTGGTCTGTCCTGGTGCTGACACTGGGCGGCAGCTCCTTGCTCTACATGCTGATCCAGCGCGGTGCAGCAACGGCGGTGACGAGCCTGCTCTATCTGGTGCCGCCGTGCACCGCGCTGATGGCTGCGCTGCTGTTCGACGAGACCCTGACGGCCAGCGTCTATGCCGGCCTCGCGATCACCGCGGCCGGCGTCGCGCTGGTGGTGCGCGGGGCGCGTTGACGAATTGGTGCACGCATGACGTTGTGGACTCGCGCGCGTGTCCCGGCGCGTGTTCTGGTTCACGCATGCACGTTGCCGAAACCCGCGCCAGGCCTTGTCAAGCGTGGATTCCACGCGAATGGCCATGCCTTTTCGCGAGTTGATTGAGCATAGAATCGCGCTCCGTTTTGATGTCCGGCCGCGGCTCGCCCACGCTTTCGCAAATGAGTTGCCGACCGGCTCCACGCGAACCAGTTCTGCCGGTTCGCTCAACGCCTGACACCTGAAGCTGTTCCATCCTTAGAGGGGGTACCTACGTGAACAAGACCGAGTTGATCGATCACATCGCCAAGCAAGCCGACATCTCCAAGGCTGCAGCCGGCCGCGCGCTCGAGGCGCTGATCGGTGGCGTGACCAAGTCGCTGAAGAAGGGCGACAGCGTTTCGCTGGTCGGCTTCGGCACCTTCGCGGTGACCAAGCGCGCTGCCCGCAGCGGCCGCAACCCGCGCACCGGCGCCACGATCAAGATCAAGGCGGCCAAGGTGCCCAAGTTCCGTCCGGGCAAGGCGCTCAAGGACGCGCTGAACTGATCAATCGATCGAGCGGTTTCCAAGCGAACCGGGTGCTTAGCTCAGTTGGTAGAGCGGCGCCCTTACAAGGCGTAGGTCGGGGGTTCGAGCCCCTCAGCACCCACCAAGCCGGCCCGGCGGCCGGCAGCCAGTCGGTTAGCTAGAATCCGCGCGGTTTGCGAAGCAGCGTTCTTTCGCAATCACGCAAGACCAAAGGCGAACCTCGGTTCGCCTTTGGCGCTTTCTGGGGTGTCGCGCCAGACCCCCGTCTTCGAGGCTTTCGATGTTCGATTTCGTCCGCAAGCACACCCGCCTGATGCAGTTCGTGCTGGTGCTGCTGATCTTCCCGTCGTTCGTGTTCTTCGGCATCCAGGGCTACCAGGGCTTCAACGAGGGCCGCAAAGAGGTCGCCAAGGTCGCCGGCCAATCGATCACGCAGGCCGAATGGGACGAAGCCCATCGCCGGCAGGTCGAGCGCCTGCGCGGCCAGGCACCGGGTGTCGACCTGAAGCTGTTCGACACGCCCGAGATGAAGAAGCGCACGCTCGACGAGCTGGTGCGCGAGCGCGTGATGTTCGCCGCCGCCGACAAGCTGCGCCTGACCACCGGCGACGCGCGCCTCACGCGCATGTTCCAGACCGATCCGCAGTTCGCGATGCTGCGCAACCCCGACGGCTCGCTCAACAAGACGCTGATCGAGGCGCAGGGCATGAGCGTCGCGCAGTTCGAGCAGACGCTGCGCCGCGATCTCGCGACGCGCCAGGTCGTGCTCGGCGTGATGGGTAGCGCGACGCCCTCGGTCGCCGCCACCGATCTCGCCACCGACGCGCTGTTCCAGCGCCGCGAGGTGCGCATCGCGCACGTCGACCCCAAGGCCTTCGAGGCCCAGGTCAAGCCGACCGATGCCGAGCTGCAGGCCTACTACGACGATGCGGCCAATGCCGCCTCGTTCGAGTCGCCCGAGCAGGCCAGCGTCGAGTACCTCGTGCTCGACATCGATGCGGTCAAGAAGGGCATCACGCTGTCCGAGACCGAGCTCAAGGACTACTACAAGCAAAACGCCGCGCGCTACACCGCGCCCGACGAGCGCCGCGCGAGCCACATCCTCGTGAAGGCCGACAAGGCCGCGCCGGCTGCCGAGCGCGAGAAGGCCAAGGCCAAGGCCGAGGGCCTGCTCGCCGATCTCAAGCGCGACCCGAAGCAGTTCCCCGACCTGGCCAAGAAGAACTCCGACGACCCCGGCTCCGCGGCGCGCGGCGGCGACCTCGAATGGTTCGGCCGCGGCGCGATGGTCAAGCCCTTCGAGGACGCGGCCTTCGCGCTCAAGAAGGGCGAGCTGAGCGGCGTGGTCGAAAGCGACTTCGGCTACCACGTGATCCTGGTCACCGACACGCGCGGCGGCGAAGCCCGTCCGTTCGAGCAGGTGCAAGACGAGGTGCGCAACGAGGTGCTGACGCAAGCCGCGCAGCGCCGCTTCGCGGAAGCCGCCGAGAGCTTCTCGAACCTGGTCTACGAACAGTCCGACAGCCTCAAGCCGGCCGCCGACAAGCTGCAGCTCACGGTGCAGACGGCCAACGGCGTGAGCCGCACCCCGCGCCCCGGCCAGACCGGCGCGCTGGCCAATGCCAAGCTGCTCGAGACGCTGTTCTCGCCCGATGCGCTGCGCGACAAGCGCAACACCGAGGCGGTCGAGGTCGGCCCGAGCCAGCTCGCGTCGGCGCGCATCGTGAGCTACCAGCCCAAGCGCAAGCTTCCGCTCGACGAGGTCAAGGACCGCGTGCGCGCGGCCGTGGCGGCGCAGCAGGCGGCCGCGCTGGCGCGCAAGGACGGCGAGGCCAAGCTCGCGGCCTGGAAGCAAGGCGGCGACGCGGCGCTGGATCCGATGGTCGTGGTGTCGCGCATGCAGACCCAGGGCCTGCCGCGCGAAGCGATCGACGCGCTGATGAAGGCACCCGCGACGACGCTGCCGGCCTGGACCGGCATCGACCTGAAGGAGCGCGGCTACCTGGTCGCGCGCATCGACAAGGTGCTGCCGCGCGATCCGGCCGGCGGCGACCCGAAGCAGCTGCAAGCGCAGTTCGCGCAGGCCTGGGCGCAGGCGGAGACGCTGGCCTACTACGAGGCGCTCAAGCAGCGCCTGCGCGTGAAGATCGAAGCCGCGGCGACGCCGGCTTCGGCCGCGTCTGCGGCTCAGTGAGCGACCGATGAATCGCGAGTCGCTGCGCCAGCGGCGACTCGGCTATAATCTCGCCCTTCGACGGTGGCTGTAGCTCAGTTGGTAGAGTCCCAGATTGTGATTCTGGTCGTCGTGGGTTCGAGTCCCATCAGCCACCCCAAGAATTGCCAGACGTGACGCGCACTCGGGTGCGCGATTGCTTCAAACAACGCGCACGCAAGTGCGCGTTGTCGTTTGTGGCTTCGATTCAGATGCATCGCCCGATCAAGCAATTGCTTGCCAAAAGCAAGTAGTTGCCGGACCATCGGCCGATGGACAACCTCGATCGCATCGAAGCCGTTCGCCGTTTCAACCGCTTCTACACGCGCCGCCTCGGCGTGCTCAACGAAGGCCTGCTGGACTCGGAGTTCACGCTGACCGAGTGCCGCGTGCTGTGGGAGCTGGCCCACCTCGAAGGCGCTGGCGGCATCACCGCGACCGAGCTCGGCAGCCTGCTCGATCTCGATGCCGGCTACCTCAGCCGCCTGTTGCGCGGGCTCAAGGATCGCAAGCTAATCCAGGCCACGCGCAGCGAATTCGATGCGCGGCAATCGCTGCTGCAGCTCACGGCCGCCGGCCGCCGAGCGATCAAGCCGCTGGAGCGTCGATCGCAGCAGCAAGTCGCGGGGCTGCTCGATGCGCTCGGCGATTCGCAGCAAGTCGAGCTGCTGCAGTCGCTCGGGCGGGTGCAGGGCCTGCTCGACACCTCGGCCAACAAGCCGGCGCACGGCAGCCTCGTGCTGCGTCCGCACCGCCCCGGCGACATGGGCTGGATCGTGTCTCGCCACGGCGCGCTCTATGCCCGCGAGTACCAGTTCGACATGCGCTTCGAGGCCCTGGTCGCACGCATCGCGGCCGACTTCATCGAGCACTTCGATCCCCGCAAGGAAGCCTGCTGGATCGCCGAGCGCGACGGCGCCAACCTCGGCTGCGTGTGCCTCGTGCAGGCGCGTGACGACACGAGCAACGAGCCGATCGAAGCCTGCGCCCAGCTGCGCCTGCTGCTGGTCGATCCGTCGGCGCGCGGGCTGGGCCTGGGCGAGCGCCTGGTCGCCGAGTGCCATCGCTTCGCGCGCGAGGCCGGCTATCGCCGCGTGCGGCTGTGGACCAACGGCCAGCTCGACGCCGCCAAGCACATCTACGCCAAGGCCGGCTACAAGCTCGTCGCCAGCGAACCGTTTCACGGTTTCGGCCAGAACCTGGTGGGAGAGACGTGGGAGCTGGATCTCTCCGGGCGTGCGTGAACGCTATCCTGCGCTTCCCAAGTCGTACAGCAGTCGTTCCATGAGCATTGATCTTTCGAACCGCGTCGCCATCGTCACCGGAGCTGGCGCGGGACTCGGCCGCGAGCACGCGCTGCTGCTCGCGCGGCTCGGCGCCAAGGTGGTCGTCAACGATCTCGGCAGCGATGTCTCGGGCCGTGGCGGCAGCTCCGCCGCCGCGCAGCAGGTCGTCGACGAGATCCGCACGCTCGGCGGCGAGGCGGTCGCCAACGGCGCCTCGGTGACCGACTTTGCGCAAGTGCGCAAGATGGTCGCCGAGACCGTCGAGCGCTGGGGGCGCGTGGACATCCTGGTCAACAACGCCGGCATCCTGCGCGACAAGAGCTTCGCGAAGATGGAGCTCGACGACTTCCGTGCCGTGATCGAGGTTCACCTGATGGGCGCCGTGCATTGCACCAAGGCGGTCTGGGACACGATGCGCGCGCAGAACTACGGCCGCATCGTGATGACGACCTCGTCGTCGGGGCTGTACGGCAACTTCGGCCAGGCCAACTACGGCGCGGCCAAGATGGCGCTGGTCGGCCTGATGCAGACGCTGTCGCTCGAAGGCGAGAAGAACGACATCCGCGTCAACTGCCTCGCACCGACCGCGGCCACGCGCATGACCGACGGCATCATGCCGCCCGAAGTGCTGGCCGCGCTGTCGCCGGCGGCCGTGAGCCCGGCAATCGGTGTGCTGGTGTCGGAGAACGCGCCGACGCGCATGGTGTTGTGTGCGGGTGCCGGCAGCTTCGAGGCGGCGCACATCACGTTGACGAAGGGCATCCATGTCGGGCTCGGCGCTGACGCGGTGCACGAGCTGGCGGATCGCCTGAACGAGGTCAGCGATCGACGCGACGAAGTGGTGCCGCGCAGCGGCTCGGCGCAAGGCGCGCTGGAAGTCGCCAAGGCCGGCCTCGCCACCGAGACTCAGTAATCCTGTTCGGCGATCGTGCGGGCCACGGTCCGCAGCGATCGCTCCAGCGTCTCGATATCGACCGACCCCAGCGCCAGCCGCAGTGCATGCGGCACCGGCGTCGACACCGCGAACGGCAGCGCGGTCGATACCGAGATGCCTTCGCGCATCAGCGCCATCGCGATCGCGTCGGCGCGCAGCTCGCGTTCCAGCGCGATCCAGCTGAAGTAGCTCGTCGGGTGACCGACGAGCTTCAGGCCGCCGAGGATTCGCGTGACCAGGCGCTGGCGCTTCGCCGCATCGTGGCGCTTGGCCTTCTCGAGCCGCGCGACCGTGCCGTCTTCGATCCAGCCGCAGGCGATCGCGGTCATCGCGGCCGGCGTGTTCCAGGTCGTCGCGCGGATCGTGCGCTCGAGCTTCCCGATCCATTCGCGCGGCGCGCACACGAATCCCACGCGCAGCCCCGTCGAGACGCTCTTCGACAAGCCCGAGACATGCACCGTGGCCTCCGGGGCAAGTGCCGCCAGCGGCGGCGGCGCGCCGTCGACGAGGAAGGCATAGGCCGCGTCTTCGATCAGCATCAGCCCATGCTTGCGCGCCAGCGCCACCAGCTCGCGGCGCCGCGTCGCGCTCATGACCCAGCCGAGCGGGTTGTGCATCGTCGGCATCGCATAGACGGCGCGCAGCTTGCGGCGCTTGCACAGCGCGGCCAGTGCGTCGAGGTCGGGGCCCTGGCCCGCGGCCGGCACAGGCACGAGTTCCAGGCGGTTCATCTCGGCCGCGAGCTTGAAGCCGGGGTAGGTGAGGGAATCGACCGCGACCACATCGCCCGGCTGCAGCAGCGCCAGCGTGCTCGCGGTCAGGCCGTGCTGCGCGCCGCTGACGATCGCCGTCGTCTCGACCGATGCCGGCAGCCCGTGGCGCTGCAGATGCCGCGCGGCGATCGCGCGCTCGTGTTCGCGCCCGGCATGCGGCTGGTAGCGCAGCAGCGCGTCCAGATCGCCGGCCGACGCGAGCTGGCGCAGCGCCGTGCGCAGCAGCTCCGCTTGCCCCGGCGTCGAAGGATTGTTCGAGCTGAGGTCCACCCGATCGGCCGACCAGTCGTGAAGATCGATCGCCTGGCTGCGCGGCAGCGGCTCCTTGACGAAGCTGCCGCGCCCGGTCTCGCCGCTCACCAGGCCCATCGCCTGCAACTCGGCGTAGACGCGCGTCGCGGTCACCAGCGCGAAGCCCTCGCGCGCGGCCAGCTCGCGATGCGTCGGCAGCCGCGTGCCGGGGCGCAGCCGGCCCGAGCGAATCTCGTGCGCGAATCGATCGACCAGCGGCTTGTATCGAGCTTCAGGCATGGCGCAATGTATCCATGACAATGATTTGATTGTATTGGCGCGGCCTCCTACGATGCCCGTCATGCACCTCGCCATCCTCACCTTCGACGGCTTCAACGAACTCGATTCGCTGATCGCGCTCGGCATCCTCAACCGGGTGAAGAAGCCCGGCTGGCGCGTCTCGATCGCGAGCCCGATGCCGAAGCCGCGTTCGATGAACGGCCTCGTGGTCGAAGCGACCTCGACGCTGGCCGACGCCTGCGACGCCGACGCGGTGCTGGTCGGCAGCGGCATCAAGACGCGCGACGTGGTGGCCGATGCCGCGCTGATGTCGCAACTGAAGCTCGATGCGAACCGCCAGCTGCTCGGTGCGCAATGCTCGGGCACGCTGATCCTCGCCAAGCTGGGCCTGCTGAATCGAGTGCCCGCCTGCACCGACCTGACCACCAAGCCCTGGGTCCAGGAGGCCGGCATCGAGGTGATCGACCGGCCGATCACGGCCCGGGGCAATGTCGCGACGGCCGGCGGCTGCCTGGCCTCGAGCTATCTGGCCGCCTGGTTCATCGCGCGGCTCGAAGGCGTGGACGCGGCGCGCGACGCGATCCACTACGTCGCGCCGGTCGGGGAGAAGGAGATCTACGTCGAGCGCACGATGGCCAACATCGCGCCGCTGCTGTCACGCTGAGCCGAGCGCCAAGGCGCGGGCCGAGAACGCCGATGTCGAGGAGTTCTCCCTCGGGCTGTCGACCAAGGGAAGCGCTGGCTCCGAGCGGCCGAATTCGCTACCGTCGGGCCCATCGCAGTCCGGGGGGTTCGAATGGTTATCGACTCGTTGCGGCGATGGGCGGCGGTGGCGGCTGCCTGCGCAGGCGTCCTCTCGGCACCGGCACGGGCCAACCTGCTGCCCGACAACTTCTACGACCCGGCCGACGGCCAGCTCGATCTGTCGCACTGGCTGCTGCAGCAAAAGGGCTTTCTGCCGGTGCCGATCCTGATCACCGAGCCGGCGGTGGGCTATGGCGGCGGGTTGGGTGCGCTGTTCTTTCGCGAGTCGATCGGCGAAGCGGCCGCGCGCGCCAAGGAGACAGGCCGCCTCGCGCCGCCCGACATCTACGGCCTGGGTGCCGTCGGCACCGACAACGGCAGCAAGGGCGCCGCGGCCGGCGGCATGGTCAGCTTCGACAACGACCACTACCGCTGGCGCGGCGGCATCGCGCGCCCGAGCATCAATCTCGATTTCTACGGCCGCGGCGGCGACCTCGGGCCGGTGGGCTACAACCTCGACGGCTGGGCCTCGGTGCAGCACGGCATGATGCGGCTCGGCGAAAGCGACACTTGGCTGGTCGCGCGCTGGAACTGGCTCGACTTCGACAGCAAGTTCGACGCCGGCACCGACCTCGGGCCGCTCGGCCCGCTCGAGCTCAAGAGCAAGGCTTCGGGCCTGGGCCTCTCGCTCGAGTACGACTCGCGCGACAACATCTTCACGCCCAACCGCGGCTGGACCGGCTCGCTCGATCTCACCTGGTACGACCCCGACTGGGGCAGCGACACGCGCTTCCAGACCTATCGCGGCAAGGTGTTCGCGTACTGGCCGGCCACGAAGGACGTGATCGTCGCCGGTCGCGTCGACTATCGCAGTGCGAACGGCCAGGTGCCGTTCTTCATGCTGCCCTACGTCGACTTGCGCGGCGTGCCCGCGATGCGGCTGCAGGACACGCGCACCGGCGTGCTCGAAACCGAAGTGCGCTGGAACGTGACGCCGCGCTGGGGGCTGATCGGCTTCATCGGCGGCGGGCGTGCCTGGGGCCAGGCGCACGACTTCGAAGACGGCACCGACACCTTCGCCAAGGGCGTGGGCTTTCGCTATGCGATCGCCAAGGCCCTGGGGCTGTGGGTCGGCATCGACTGGGCCTGGAGCACGCAGGACAAGGCCTTCTACATCCAGGTCGGCAACGGCTGGCGTTGACGACCTGGCGTTCTCGCCTTACTTCGCCGCTGGCGCCGGACGCACGTTGACCGCGACCGACTCGGTCACGACCGCGACCACCTGGTCGCCGGCCTTGATCTCCTTGAGCACCGCCGGATCCTCGATCGCGACATCGACCACGCGGCCTTCGGGGCCCTTGAGCGTCGCGTATTTCTTCTTCTTGTTCACGCTGACGACGTTGGCGACCAGGGTCGTGGTGCGCGCCGCGGCGACGCCGGGCTTGGCACCCTTCTGGGCGACCGCGGCCGAGTCGGCCTCGACCTTCTCGCGGATGCCGTCGCCGCCCTTGCGCAGCGCGAGCGCGACACCGACCGTGTAGTCGAGCCGGATGCGATCGCCGACCTTGACCTGGTCGAGGTTCTTGACCGCCGGGTCGACCGAGAACACGCCGACGCGGCCCTTGGGGCCCTTGATCGTCACGAGGCGCTGCGCGACATCGAGCGCCGTGATCTCGCCGTAGGTGGTGAGGCTCACGACGCCGGCCTTGACGGCCTCGACCGCGGGCTGCGAGGCCGCGGGCGTGGCAGGTGCCGTGGCGGTCTGCGCCTGGACCGCGACGCTCGACAGGGCGGCCGCAAGAACGATGGCCAGCGGCCGGATGAACGATTGGCTCATGACTTTCCTTCTTCTGACGTGGTGTGAACTTCGAAGATCAGCGACGCCTTCCGCCGCCGCCTCGGAAACCGCCCATGCGGGCGCCGCCGAACTGGTGCTGCATTCCCTGCGAGGAACGCTCGAACTGATGGGTGCGCTGCGCGCCGGCCTCGCGCGCCTGGCGGTCGCGATCGAGTTGCTGCTGCAGCTGCGGATTGCGCTCGCCCGCGCCGCCTTCGCCGGGGCGCTGCTGCGGCCGCTCGCCGCTGCCGCCGCCGGGCGGCGTGACCGGCTGCCAGCCGTCGGGCCCGTGCTTTTGCCAGCCGTCGCCGGTGTTGCGATAGACGTTGCCGTCGTGGCCCGCGTAGACGTCGTCGCCGATGTGGCCGATCGTGCCGCGGTCGCCGGAGATGTGGCCGGTCTTGGTGACGTCGCCGGTCGCGGGGTTGTAGACGAAGCCCTTGCCGGCATTGATCGAATCGCCGCTGTAGATGTTGCCCGCGGTGCCGCCCGCGTGGCCGACGACGGCGCCGCCCGGCCCGGTCGCGATGCCGCGCCCGCCCGCCGCGTAGTTGCCGGTGTAGACGTTGCTCACCACGCCGCGCTGGCCCGCCGCGACCACGCCGGTGCGCGAGTTGTAGGCGATGCCCGAGTGCGTGGCCCAGCCGTTGCCCGTCCAGGCGTTGTAGCCGCCGGTGTAGCGCGACACGCTCGCGGTGTTGCCCCATCGCTGGTAGATCGGCCCGGTGTAGCCGGCCCAGCCGCCCGGTCCCCACGCGATCGCGCCGCCGGCCGGGCCGTAGGCCACGCCGCCCCACCAGTAGCCCCAGCCGTAGTACCACGGGCCCCAGTAGGGATAGCCGCCCCAGCACCAGCCCCAGGCCGAGGTCGCGTAGCCCCAGTAGGAGCCGAAGCAGTAGCCATAGGCCCAGCCGGTCCAGGGCGTGTAGGTCACCGAGGTCGCGTAGCCGTAGGTTGGCGGCGCGCCGACCCAGATGGTCTCGACCCAGGGTTCGTAGACATAGCCGGTGCCGTAGACCACCACGCCGGTCGCCGGGTCGATGTAGCTGCCCTGGTAGCCGGCGGTATAGCCCTCGTAGACGGTGTCGCCCGAGACGCCGTAGATGCGCACGTAGCTCACGTAGTGCAGCGGCGAGCTCGGCGGGATCGCGTAGATGGCCGCCGGCACGCTGGTCGCGACGCGCCACGGCCCGCTGGCCGACGCGCCGACGAACCACACCGCGTTGTCGAGCGCGTAGTAGGTCTTGTCGTCGACGCGGATCAGCGGCGTCTGCGTGTTGGCCGCGTAAGAGAGCTGCGTGCCGACGATCTGCATCCAGCGCGGATCGCCGTCGAAACGGATCTCGGCAAGCTTGGTCTTGGACAGGCTCACCGCGGCCGTCTGCGCCACGGTGGCCGAGATCGCCGCCTCGCGCGCCTGCGGCGTGCCGGCCACCGAGGCGAGCACGTTCTCCTTCAGGCTGTCTTCGGGGATCTTCGCGAAGTCGGCCGGCAGTGCGTTGGCGGCGACGAAGCTCCACGGGCCTTTCTCGCCGGTGGCGCGGAACCACCGGCCCGAGACCAGCAGGTACAGGCGCTGATCGGCGTTGTCGCGAAAGATGTTGCCGGTGGTGTTGCCCACGTAGCTCAGCTGCGTGCCGGCGATCGGTGTCCACGACCATGCGCCGTCGCTGACCACCAGCTCGGTCGGCGAGGTCGCGATCACGATGCGCGGCAGCGTGCCGCTCTTCAGCGTGGGCGGCTTCTCCTTCGCGTCGGCCTGGCCGTTGGCGGCGTTGTTGACGCCGCTCAGCAGATCGGCCGCGTGGGTCTTCTCGGCTTGCTGGCGCACCTTGGCGAGCTCGGCGCTTTCGCTCGGCAGCACGGTCCATTCGCCGTTGAGCATGTTCGCGGTGAGCCAGCCGTCGAACACGTGCAGGTAGTGGCGCCCGGTGGAATCGCTCAGCAGCAGCACGCGGGTGTTGATCACGCGCTGCAGCGCGCTGCCGTTGATCGCGCCGTAGCGCGGCGCGCCGTCGATGTTGACCAGGATCGCCGGCACGCTGGAGAAGACGATGGTCGGCGGGTCGTTCTTCAGCGGCAGCTTGTCGGCCGCGCGGTCGGCTTCCTCGGTGCGCAGCGCGGCCTCGAGGCGATCGAGCGCGATCACGCGGTGCTTGCTCGCGGCGTCTTTCACCAGCGCGTCGATCCAGGCCTTGGCGGCATTGCCGGCGGTCGGGAACTCGGCGCGCGTGACGCGCACCTGATCGAGCGTCACCATGCGCGTGCCCTTGTCGACCAGGGTGCGCGCCTCGAGGTTCGCGGTGCCGTAGGTCTGGCGCATCTTCTCGCCCGTGCCTTCGCGCGCGACCACCGCGGCCAGCGCCTTGAGCGTGCCCCCGTCCCAGCTTTGCAGCTGCGGCGGATAGACCAGCACGCTGGTCTGCGCGTCGACCTTGACGGCATAGGGCCACGGTGTTTCGCCGCTCGCCTGCGCCGAGGCCACACCGCAGGCGAGCACGAGGCCGGCCGCCAAAGCCAGGCGTCGTGCGATGCGTTGCAGGGTGCCCATCGTCGAGGTCCTCATCGCCATGCGTAGCCCACGCCAATGCCCACGGTCCACTGATTGCGATCACCCCGCTCGCGCACGAGCGGGCTGTCGGCCGCATCGCCGGTGATGCGCTGGTAGAACGCGCCGGTGCCGACGAACCACTGCGGCGCGACGCGCCACACCACGGCTGGCCAGGCATACCACTGGCGCACGCCGCTGCCGGGCGAATAGACCGCCAGGCCGCTCGCGGCGGAGCCCTCGGGCGTGACGCCGAAGAAGGCCTGGTTGAAGCTCGCGCTGGCCCAGGTGAAGCCGCCGCCCAGGCCGACGAAGACGCTCGGCGACAGCGGCACCCACAGGCTCGCGAAGCCGATGTTCTCCATGCCCTTGAAGGTGTCGCCCAGGTCGATCAGCGAGACCGCGCCCACACGCAACCGATACGGGATGCCGCTGGCATTGGTGTAGGTGTACGAGAGCATCACGCCGCCCTCGAGCGTGGTGTCGACCTCGGGCAGCTGCGAGACCACCGGGTCGTCGACATCGCTGCGGCCCAGCCGGATGTTCAGCGCCGGGCCGAACTGCCACTGGCGCGACTCGACGAGGTTCACGTCGGCCAGCGTGCCGTACCACTCGAAGAACTTCTCGCTGCCCTGGAACTGGTATCGCACGCCGGGCGCAACGCCGGCGACGCGGTCCTTGCCGCCGGCGAACTGCGGCGTCGAGCCGACACCCAGGCCCACCAGGTTGGGGATGAGGTCGGAGGCCATGCCGGGTGCGGCGATGGCCGTCGAGGCGGCGGCATACGAAAGAGCGATCAGCGCAACGCACACCGTGGCACGGCAGTCGAAGTGTCTGTCAGGCACGAGCCGCTGCATTCGTAACCCCCCCCGATGGCTGTCGCATGCGCCACGGCGCCTGCGACACAGCAGGGTAGCGGTGCGCGCGCGGCCCCGCAACCGCTGCGCTTGCGTGCGACGCGGTCATTGAGGGAGCTGCTTCTGGTCTTCGTCGATGCTGTAGCGCAGCGTCGACGTACTGAAACACGAGATCTTCCCGGAGGCGATCGGACAACCATTCGATCGAACTCGATCAACCCTCGATGGCGAGGTGCCCCACATGATCCGGCCCTCGTCACGTGGGAGCCCGTCATGGAAGGCCATTTCTCGACTGCATCGGTTCTTGCAATCTCACTGTCCGCTCTCTTGGGCAGCAACTGCGCGAACGCAAGGAACACCAATGGCGCTGCCCTCGAAGATGCGGTGATGGCCGGCAAGGACATCCGTGTCGTGCTCGACCTCGCCCGCTGCACCGAGCGCGAAACGCGCGCTCGTGGCCCGGCCGTTCGCGGCGTCGTGCGTCCCGACGCGTTCATGATCACCAGCGACCACACTGTCGCCTTCTCGAACGCTCACTTCACGGTGCGTGCGGACAACCGGGCCGTGCAGGAGTTCAACCGGTTTCGCGTGCATCGCGACGGCAGAGTCGAGTTCCACGCCATCGCTCTCGATCCGGCCAGCTTCTCCGTTCTCCAGAACAGGCAGTACGACTGCGCCATCGCAAGCGGCGTGGAGTTCGCGTGGTGAGATGAACTCGAGATGAACGCTGGGCGAGGAAGCATCTGCCGCTTTCGTCGCTGCGCCGCGGCGCACCAGCTCGACCAGCAGGTCCTGCGCGCACGCCGGTCGACCGCCTCGCGGTGCGCGTGGTGACCGACTCGGCGCATCACGCCTTCGAGCCCTCGCGCACGATCGGCGACCTGCGCGTGCAGCGCGTGGGCACCACGCTCAGCAAGACCGGCGATCCGCGCACGCTGCAAAACGAATGGGGTTTGTCGCTGCATGTGGAGTCGGCGCGCGGCGCGCAGAAGCGCCAGGCCTTGATCGACTTCGGCTTCACCAGCGCGACGCTCAACGGCAACCTCGCGCTGCTGGGCATCGACGCATCGCAGCTCGACGCGCTGGTGCTGTCGCACGGCCACTTCGATCACTACGGCGGGCTGGTCGGCTTCCTGCAGGCGCAGCGCGGCAAGCTCAAGCCGGGCCTGCCTTTCGTGCTGGGCGGCGAGGAGTGCTTCTGCACGCGCGAAGGCGGCATCGGCGAGAACATCGGCAGCTTCGGTTCGCTCGATCGGCAGGCGATCGCCGACGCGCGGCTGGGGCTGCAGTTCGCCGAGCGGCCCAGCCTGGTGGCGGGCCATGGCTTCACGACCGGGCGCATTCCGGCCGAGAGCTTCGAGCGCGTGCTGTCGCCCACGCGCATGACGGTGGGCATCAAGGACGGCGTGGGTTGCGATCCGGCCGGCCTGCCCGAAGCCAAGCGCGCGATCACCACCTTGGTGCCTGACGACTTCCAGCACGAGCAGGCGACGGCCTACGTGGTGCGGGACAAGGGCCTGGTGGTGCTGACCTCGTGCGGGCATCGCGGCGTGGTCAACTCGGTTCGTACGGCACAAAAGGTCTCCGGCGTGCAAAAGGTACACGCCATCTTGGGCGGCTTTCACCTGGCGCCGCATGCGCCGGACTACCTGCGCCAGACGGCCGAGGCGATCAAGCAGATCGATCCCGACTGGCTGGTGCCGATGCACTGCAGCGGCGAGCCCTTTCTGGCGGTCGCTCAGCAGGTGCTGGGGGACAAGGTCGTGCGCTCTTCGACCGGCACGCGCTATCACTTCGGCGCGACAAGCGCCTGAAGCGATGCGCTCTCAGTGCGGCGCGCCGGGCGGGCCGTAGGGCAGGTTCGAGCCGTCGCGGCGCGGCTGCTGCTTGGCGTTGCGCGCCTCGTCGTCATCGACCTGGCGTATCAGTGCCAGCCCGACGGTCAGTGCCGAGCCGGCCAGGGCGCCGAGCAGCGCACCGGTCAGGCCACCGCTTGGTTCCATCATCCCGATCAGCAGGCCCAGCACGGCGCCGGCGATCGCCGCTGCCAGTGCATGCGCCGCGACCCGCTTGGCTGCGGGTCGTCGCCGGTGCGTGGTGAATTGAAACTTGCCGTGAGATTCCATCGGGTTCTCCTTGCGCTGAGGCAGTCAGCAGCAATTGGCGTGCGCAGTGCAGCATTCGAAGATTGGGATTGCCAATGGCACTGAAGCGGGGCGACCGGTGCTCCGGCGTGCCGACCTGCTCGGCCATGGTGCTCGCGACTTGGCCGAGCTCGTCTGACGCGGTCAACACCCCCGGGCCCACCCGCCCCCCTGCCGAGAGGGGGCGATAGCGACCCCCCGGCTTTCAGACTTTCTCCGCAGCCCGAATTGCGTCGGGCCCAAGAACCCACGACAAGCGGAGACAACGTTGAGCCGACTTTCCTCCCAGCAGCGCACCCAGGCGCGCCGCGCCCACTCCCTCGCACCGATCGCGGCCGCATCGCTGCTCGCCCTCGCGGCCGGCGCCGCGCAGGCCTTCGAGATCGATACCGGCAACAGCGACCTCTCGGTGCGCTGGGACAACACGATTCGCGGCAACCTCGCGACGCGTATCGAATCGCGTGACTCCAAGATCGGCAACTCGGCGGTCGCCGACGAAGGCACCTACAGCTTCGACAAGGGCGACATGGTCGCCAAGCGCGCCGACCTGCTGTCCGAGATCGACGTGATCTGGCAAAAGCGCTTCGGCGCGCGCGTCAGCGGCACGGCCTGGTACGACGGCGCCTACGGCAACACCAGCCGCAGCAACCCGAACGCGCCGCTGGTCAACATCCCCAGCTACGCCAACCACGAGTACAGCGACTACACCAAGCGCCTGTACCGCGGCGGCTCGGGCGAGTTCCTCGATGCCTTCGTGTTCGGCAGCTTCGACGCCGGCGACGTGCCCATCAAGGCCAAGCTCGGCCGCCACACCGTCTACTGGGGCGAGTCGCTGCTGCTCGGCGGCAACATGCACAGCGTCGCCTATGCGCAGAACCCGCTCGATCTGCAAAAGGGCTTCGCGACGCCCGGCACCGAGGCCAAGGAGCTGTTCCGACCGCTGAACCAGCTGTCGATGCAGGCGCAGGTCAGCGACACGCTGTCGATCGCCGCGCAATACATGTTCGAGTGGGAGTCGTTCCGCTACCCGGAAGGCGGCACCTACCTCGGCCCGGTCGACTTCGCGTTCCGCGGCCCCGATCGCCAGTTCCTCCCGGGCGGCCTCGGCTTCGCCAGCAACGGCGGCGAGGTCGAGCCCAAGCAGCATGGCGACTGGGGCCTGTCGGCACGCTGGAGCCCCGCGTGGCTCGACGGCACCTTCGGCGCCTACTACCGCAACTACACCGACAAGCTGCCGCAGGTGCTGCTCACGCGAGTCGGCGCGGGCACCAGCCGCTACAACCTGATCTACGCCGGCGACGTCGATCTCTACGGCTTCAGCCTCGGCAAGAACGTCGGCGGCGTGAGCATCGGCTCGGAGATCTCGTACCGCAAGAACACGCCGCTCAACGCCCAGGTGCTCGGCGTCGCGCCGGGCCTGCCGGGCGAGGGCGAGACCAAGGGCCCGCGCGGCGACACCTGGCACGGCCTGGTCAACGCGCTCGGCGTGATCCCGCAGACCGCGCTGTTCGATGCCGCGTCGTGGATGGCCGAGCTGACCTACTCGCGCCTGGTCACCGTGCGCAGCGGCGCCAACCTGTTCAACGCCGTCGGCTACGCGCCTTGCCTGGCCAACGGCACCTCGCGCCTGCGCAACTGGGACAAGGGCGACGGCTGCGCGACCAAGGACTTCCTCGGCGTCGCCGTCGGCTTCACGCCGACCTGGTACCAGGTGTTCCCGGGCGTCGACCTGCAGATGCCGCTCACCTACTCGACCGGCTGGAACGGCAATGCCGCCACCGTGTTCGGCGGCAACGAAAGCATGGGCAACTACAGCATCGGCCTGGGCGCCGACGTGCAGCAGAAGTACCGCTTCGACCTGAAGTACATCGACTTCACCGGCAACTACCGCGACAACGGCACCGCCGTGACCAGCCAGAACGGCTTCACCACGCTCCTGAAGGATCGCGGCTTCCTGAGCCTGACCTTCAAGACCACTTTCTGATCACGAGGAGACATCGATGATCAAGCTCCATCCCGTGATGCTGGCCGCGCTCGCCGCGACCACCTTCACCGCCGCGCACGCCGCGATCACGCAAGAAGAAGCCAAGGCCCTGGGCAGCACGCTCACCGCCGTCGGCGCCGAGAAAGCCGCCAACAAGGACGGCACGATCCCTGCCTACACCGGCGGCCAGACTACCGCCCCGGCCGGCTACAAGGCCGGCGACGGCATCCGCCCGAACCCGTTTGCCGGCGAGAAGCCGCGCCTGGTCATCGATGCCAAGAACATGGCGGCCAACGCCGACAAGCTCACCGAAGGCACCAAGGCGCTGCTGCAGAAGTACCCGAGCTTTCGCGTCGACGTGTACCCGACGCATCGCAGCGTCGCGTTCCCGAAGTACGTGCAGGACAACACCGCCAAGATCGCGCTGAAGGCCAAGACCACCAACGACGGCCGCTCGATCGAAGGCGCGCACGCCGGCTTCCCGTTCCCGATTCCCAAGGACGGCTACGAGGCGATGTGGAACCACCTGGTGCGCTTCAACGGCCAGGCCTACGAGTCCAAGTACCGCAACCTGAGCGTCGATGCGAGCGGCCGTGCCGCGCTGTCGACCGAGGGCGTGAGCGTGCAGGAGTACCCGTTCTGGGATCCGTCGAAGACCTCGGCCGACACCTACTGGAAGATCAAGCTCAGCTACACCGGCCCGGCGCGCCGCGCCGGCGAGGCGCTGATGCTGGTCGACCCGCTGGACATCGGCACGAAGGAGCGCCGCGCCTGGACCTATCTGCCCGGCCAGCGCCGCGTGAAGGTCGCGCCGGACCTCGCCTACGACACGCCCAACCCGGGCACCGGCGGCGGCACCACGTTCGACGACACCTTCATCTTCAACGGCTCGATGGACCGCTTCGATTTCAAGCTGGTCGGCAAGAAGGAGATGCTGGTGCCGTACAACGCCTACGCGGCGGTGTATGAGGCCAAGCAGGACGAGCTGCTCAAGCCCAACCACCTGAACCCGGACCTGGTGCGCTGGGAGCTGCATCGCGTGTGGGTCGTCGAGGCGACGCTGCGCGAAGGCAAGCGCCACGTCTACAGCAAGCGCACGTTCTACCTCGACGAGGACTCGTGGGCGGCGCTGGCCAGCGACAGCTACGACGCGCGCGGCCAGCTCTACCGCGCCGGCTTCGCCTACATGGCGCCGAGCTACGACCTGCCCGCGCCGTACACCGACATGTTCGGCTTCTACGACCTGGTCTCGCGCCAGTATTCGCTGACCGGCTTCATCGCCGAGACCGGCGGCATGAAGCAGACCAAGCCGCAGGCCGAGCGCGAGTGGACGGCCGACTCGCTGGCCGGCGCCGGCGTGCGCTGAGCCGATCGGGCGGGACCGCGCGATGAAGCGTCGCACGCTGCTGGCCGCGCTGGCGGCCCATGGGGTCGCCGCGCACGCGGCCGCATTCAAGGACGTGCTCGACACGCCGGCGGCGACGAGCCCGCTGGCCGAGCGCGGCCTGGTCGTCGGCCTCGCGAAGGCCGGCGAACGCCTGGTCGCGCTGGGGCAGCGCGGCCATGTGCTGACCAGCGACGACGCCGGCAAGTCCTGGCGCCAGTCGCAGGTGCCGGTGTCCAGCGATCTTGTCGCGGCGCATTTCGCGACGCCCGAGCTCGGCTGGGCGGTCGGCCACGACGGCGTGATCCTGCACAGCCGCGATGGCGGTCTCTCCTGGTCGCGCCAGTTCGACGGCCGCCAGCTCGGGCCGCAGGGCGCCGAGACGCCGCTGCTCGACGTGCATTTCGACGACGCGCAGCACGGCCTCGCGGTCGGCGCCTTCGGCACGGTGCTTCGCACCGACGACGGCGGTGCGCGATGGCAGGCTGTGCCCAGCCTGATCGACAACCCGCAGGGTCTGCATCTGTATGCGCTGCGACGCATCGGCGCGGAGCTGTTCGTCGCGGGCGAGCAGGGCCTTTTGTTCAAGCGCGAGGCTGATCGCTTCACGCAGCTGAAGACGCCATACGCCGGCACGCTGTTCGGCGTGGTCGGCAACGAGCGCGCGCTGGTCGCGCACGGGCTGCGCGGCAATCTCGTGCGCAGCACCGACGGCGGGCGCAGCTGGGCCGCGGTGCAAAGCGGCGTGGCGGTCGGCCTGCCGGCAGCGACGCTCGATGCGCGCGGTCGCTTCGTGATCGTGAGCCAGGCCGGCCATGTGCTGCTGAGCCATGACGACGGCGCGAGCTTCGCGCCGCAGAAGATCGAACGGCCGCTGCCGGTGGCCGCGGTCGCGGCGGCGGGTGCCACGCTGGTGCTGGGCGGGCCGCGCGGCCTGCGCAGCATTGCGCTGGCTTGAAGAGAACAAGAGGGGACCTGCGATGCATGCAGTGACCACGAACGATCTGCCGCCGGCGGATGCCGAGCTGCCTACGGCAGACGCGGAATTCGACCGCACGAGCGGCTCGCTGCTCGAGCGCGCCGTGTTCAACCATCGCGCGCTGGTGATGATCGCCTGCGCGCTCGCGACGGTGCTGCTGGGCTGGCTCGCAGCGACGCGCCTCACGCTGGGCGCGGGCTTCGACAAGATGATCCCGCGCAGCCATCCGTTCATCCAGAACTACCTCGAGCAGCGCGCCGAGCTGCGCGGGCTGGGCGACACGCTGCGCATCGCCGTCGAGAACGTCGACGGCGACATCTACGACCCGGCCTACCAGGCGGCGCTGCGTCGCGTGCACGACGAGATCTTCCTGACGCCCGGCGTCGATCGCGCCTGGGTCAAGTCGCTGTGGGCGCCGGGCGTGCGCTGGACCGAGATCACCGAGGAGGGCTTTCGCGGCGGACCGGTGATGCCGGAGAGCTTCGACGGCTCCGCCCAGTCCCGCGAGCAGCTGCGCGCCAACATCGCGCGCGCGGGGCTCGCCGGCAGCCTGGTCGGCATCGACGAGCGCTCGTCGATGATCGTCGTGCCGCTGCTGCAGGTCGACGACAACGGCCAGCGCATCGATTACCGCTTGCTCTCGCAGTCGATCGAGCAGATCCGCGAGCGCGCCGAGGCCGGCGGCAAGCTGAAGCTGCACACGATCGGCTTCGCAAAACTGGTCGGCGACCTGATCGACGGGCTGCGCCAGGTGGCGCTGTACTTCGGCCTCGCGGCGGCGATCGCGGCCGCGATCATCTGGCTCTACACGCGCTGCCTGCGCTCGACCACGCTGGTCGTGGCCTGCTCGCTGGTCGCGGTGGTGTGGCAGCTGGGCCTTGTCGCGGCGCTGGGCTTCGAGATCGACCCGTATTCGATCCTGGTGCCCTTCCTCGTCTTCGCGATCGGCGTGAGCCATGGCGCGCAGAAGATGAACGGCATCATGCAGGACATCGCGCGCGGCTTCGACAAGCTGGTCGCCGCGCGCTTCACGTTCCGCCGCCTGTTCCTCGCCGGCCTGACCGCGCTGCTCGCCGACGTGGTGGGCTTCGCGGTGCTGATGCTGATCGACATCGCGGTGATCCGCGATCTCGCGCTGACCGCGAGCCTGGGCGTCGCGGTGCTGATCTTCACCAACCTGATCCTGCTGCCGGTGCTGCTGAGCTATGTGGGCGTGGGCAAGGCCGCGGCCGCACGCGCCTTGAAGGCCGAGAGCCAAGAGCAGGGCAAGACCTTCACCGGCAAGCTGTTCGCGCAGCTCGAGCGCTTCGTCGAACGCAAGCGCGCGATCGCCGGCATCGCCGTCTGCGCCGTGCTGCTGGCCGCGGGCTATGCGGTCAGCACGAAGCTCGCGATCGGCGACCTCGATCCCGGCGCGCCCGAGCTGCGTGCCGACAGCCGCTACAACCTCGACAACGCCTTCATCACGCGCCACTACACGCTCTCCAGCGATGCCTTCGCGGTGATGGTCAAGACCGGCAAGGAAGGCTGCCTGCGCTACGAGACGCTGGTCGAGGCCGATCGCCTCGCGTGGACGCTCGCGCAGCAGCCCGGCGTGCAGACGACCGCGAGCCTCGCCAACGCGGTGCGCCAGATCACCGCCGGCAGCAACGAGGGCTCGCCCAAGTGGCTCACGATCGCGCGCAACCAGGACGTGCTGAACTACGGCGCGCAGCAGGCCAGCGTCAACAACCCCGAACTCTTCAATGCCGACTGCTCGCTGATGCCGGTGGTGGCCTATCTCTCCGACCATCGCGCCGAAACGCTCGACGGCGTGGTGCGCGCCGCGCAGGCCTTCGCCGACGAGCACTCGAATGACGAGCGGCGCTTCCTGCTCGCCGCCGGCAGTGCCGGCATCGAGGCCGCGACCAACATCGTCGTGCGCGAGGCCTGGGTGCGCATGCTGCTGCTGGTCTACGCGGCGGTGGTGCTGCTGGCCTTCGTGACCTTTCGCAGCTGGCGCGCGGTGGTGGTGGCGATCGTGCCGCTGCTGCTGACCTCGGTGCTGTGCGAGGCGCTGATGGTGGCTTTGGGCATCGGCGTGAAGGTCGCGACGCTGCCGGTGGTGGCGCTCGGTGTGGGCATCGGCGTCGATTACGCGCTGTACCTGTTGTCTGTACAACTCACCGAGCAGCGCCAGGGCGTGCCGCTGGCCGAGGCCTATCGGCGCGCGCTGCGCTTCACCGGCAAGGTGGTGATCCTGGTCGGCGTGACGCTGTCGGCCGCGGTCGCGACCTGGGTCCTGTCGCCAATCAAGTTCCAGGCCGACATGGGCTTGCTGCTGGCGTTCATGTTCTTGCTGAACATGGTGGGCGCGGTGGTGCTGATTCCGGCCTTGTCGCGCTTCCTGTTGCCGACCAGGACACCCGCAAAGACCGCGTAGCCCGGTATTCGAACGATTGCCCTCACCCCGCAGACGGTGCTAGAAGCGCGCTTGTCGTCACTGCGGGGGGATGTATGGCTCGAAGCAGCGATCTGGCGCATGGGCGTTTGCTCCAGCTGCCGGACGTCTTCAGCGTCGCGGACATGGCCCGGTTGCTGGACATGGAGCGATTCGACGCGACGCGCTACCTGCGCGCCTGGCGCCTGCGCGGCCTGGTCGTTCCGCTCGGCGGGCGATCCGCGGTCTACATGAACCGCGTGCGCGTCGCCGATCCCGTCGACTACGCGGCCCAGTGGGAGCGGGCGCTGCTCAAGGCCATGCCTTCGGCGCTGGTCAGCTGCGTCGAGCTGGCGGCCGGTCATGCGCGCGAAGCGCGCGCGATGCTGCGTCGGCTGGTGCTGGTGTCGGATGCGCACGAGTACTTCGAGATCGACGACGCGGTCGTGCTGAAGCGGCCTGCCGCGTGGATCGACCGGCTGCGCCGCTCGGGGCTCGCGTGCGTCGACCGCAGCGGCCTGCCGCGTCTGCGCCCCGGCGCGGCGCTGGCCGATCTGTCTTTGCATGACGGCGACGCGATCGCGGCGGAAGACGCCGATCGGCGCCTGCAGAACGCCGACGAGCTGCAGCTGTTCCTGCAGCTGATCTCGGCGGAAGCTACTCGGGCTTGAAGCCGATGGCCTTGAGCACGGCGCCGACGCGCTCGTAGTCGGCCTGCAGGCCGGCGGCCATCGCGTCGACGCTGCGCGGCTGGCCGACATCGAAGCCCAGCTCCAGCAGCCGCTCGCGCAGCGCGGGCTGGGCCAGCACGGCCAGCGTCTCGTCGCGCACGCGCTGCTGCACGGCGGCAGGCACATCGGGCGGGCACCACAGGCCCATCCACGCGAGTGCCTCGAGCTGCGCATAGCCCAGCTCGGTGAAAGTGGGCACCTCGGGCAGCACCAGCGAGCGCTTGGGCGTGCTGACCGCGAGAGCCTTCAAGCGGCCCGCGCGGATCAGCGGCAGCGAGGTCGCGATGCCGTCGAACATCAGCGGCACATGGCCGCCCATCACATCGGTCAACGCGGGCGTCGAGCCCTTGTAGCCGACGTGTCGCAAGTCGATGCCCGCCGCGCGGTTGAGCAGCAGGCCGAGCACATGGCTGAGCGTGCCGGCGCTGTACGACGCGACATCGAGCTTGCCGGGATTCGCCTTCGCGTAGGCGATCAGCTCGGCGAGGTTGTTGGCCGGGAACGCGGGGTTCGCGACCAGCACCAGGCCGCCGCGCGCCAGCTCGGCGAGCGGGCGGATCTCGCGCGACATGTCGACGCGCAGCTTGAGCACATGCGGGATCTCGCTGACCAGCGAGTTGACGGCGACCAGCAGCGTGTGGCCGTCGTGCGGCGCCTGTGTCAGTTCGGTGACCGCGAGCGCGCCGCCGGCGCCGGGCCGGGGCTCGATGACCGAGGGCTGGCCGAGGCGCTTGGCGAGCGGCTCGCCGACCAGGCGCGCGATCAGGTCGGCCGACGCGCCGGCCGGACCGGCGGCGATGAAGCGCATCGGCCTGGTCGGGAACTTGTCCTGAGCGCGTGCCGGGATGGCGGCACAAAGCGCGGCCGCCGCGATGACGCGGCGGCGTGAAGGGCCTTGCATTCGATGCTCCGTCAAGCCAGCCAGCGCATCAGCACGAGCGCCAACCCGGCGAGGAACACAGTCTCGCCGATCATCAGCGCGATCGGCTTGATGCCCACGGTGGCGAGTTCGCGCAGCTGCGTCTTCATGCCGATCGCCGCCATCGCGGCGATCAGGAACCAGCGCGAGGCCTCGGTGCCGGCACCTTGCACGAGATGCGGCACCCAGCCGCTGCTGTTGACCAGCACCAGCAGCGCGAAGCCGATCGCGAAGCCCGGCAGCAGCGGTGGCTTCGCACCCGCGATCGCTTCGCCCGCACTGCGCCGACGCGTGATCCACGCCGCCAGCAGGATCACCGGCAGCAGCATCGACACGCGCAGCAGCTTCACCAGCGTCGCCACATCGCCGGTCTCGTTCGACAGGCTGTAGCCCGCGCCGACCACCTGCGCCACATCGTGGATCGTCGCGCCGAGGAAGATGCCGGCCAGCCGCGCATCGAGGCCCAGCGCCTTGGCGATCATCGGGTAGGCCACCATCGCGAAGGTCGACAGCGCCGACACGCCGATCACGGTGAACAGCGTCGCGCGTTCCTTCTGCGGATGCGCGGGCAGCGCGGCGGCCAGCGCCAGCGCGGCGGAGGCGCCGCAGATCGCGGTCGCGCCGCCGGTCAACAGGCCGAACAGGCTCTGGAAGCCGAGCCGCTTGGCCACGATCATCGACAGCCCGATCGTGATCGCCACGCTCGCCACCACCAGCAGCACCGGGCCGAGGCCCAGCGAGGCCACCTGCGCCAGCGTGATGCGCAAGCCCAGCAGCGCGACCCCGGTGCGCAGCACCTGGCGCGCGCAGAAGTCGATGCCGGGGCGGCATGGGCCTTCGCCATCGGCGAGGAAGTTCATCGCCATGCCGAGCAGCAAGGCGAACAGCAGCACCGGCGCGCCGTAGTGCTCGCCGAGAAAGCCCGCGGCCGCGGCGACCACGGCGCAGGCCATCGCGCCGGGGAACAGGGCTTGTGCGCGATCCGCGAGCGGGCCGCGGGCCAGTGTGGCGAACATCAGGCCGTCGGCAGTCGATGGTCGCGGAACTGCTCGCGCAGCTTGTTCTTCTGCACCTTGCCGGTGGCACCCAGCGGGATCGCGTCGACGAAGACCACGTCGTCGGGCGTCCACCACTTGGCGATCTTGCCGTCGTAGAACTTCAGCAGCTCGTCGCGCGTGAGTTCCGCGCCGGGGCGCTTGACCACCACCAGCAGCGGGCGCTCGTCCCACTTGGGATGGCGCGCCGCGATGCAGGCCGCGGAGGCGACCGCCGGATGGCCCATCGCGATGTTCTCGAGATCGATCGAGCCGATCCACTCGCCGCCGGACTTGATGACGTCCTTGCTGCGATCGGCGATCTGCATGAAGCCGTCGGCGTCGATCGTGCTCACGTCGCCGGTCGGGAACCAGCCGTCGACCAGCGGCGACGCCCCCTCGCTCGCGAAGTAGTCCTCCACGATCCAAGGCCCGCGCACCATCAGCTCGCCCGAGGCCTTGCCGTCCCAGGGGAGTTCGCGGCCCTCGTCGTCGACGATCTTCATGTCGACGCCGAACACCGCGCGGCCTTGCTTGGATTGCAGCGCGGCGCGCTGCTGCGCATCGAGCTCGCCGTGCTTGGCCTTGAGCGTGCAGACGGTGCCGACCGGGCTGATCTCGGTCATGCCCCAGGCGTGCAGCACGTCGACGCCGTAGCGCTGCTGGAACGCGGCCATCATCGCCGGCGGGCAGGCCGAGCCGCCGATGATGGTGCGGCGCATGGTCGAGAACTTCAGGTTGTGCGCCTCGACATGCGTGAGCAGCCCTTGCCACACCGTCGGCACGCCGGCCGACAGCGTCACGCCCTCGGCCTCGAACAGCTCGTGCAGGCTCTTGCCGTCAAGGAAGGGGCCGGGGAACACCAGCTTGGCGCCGACCATGCACGCGACATACGGCAGACCCCAGGCATTGACGTGGAACATCGGCACCACCGGCAGCACGGTGTCGCGCGCCGAGCAGTTCAGCGAGTCGGGCAGGGCGGCGGCGTAGCAGTGCAGCACCGTCGAGCGATGGCTGTAGAGCACGCCCTTGGGGTTGCCGGTCGTGCCCGAGGTGTAGCAAAGCGAGGAGGCGGCGTTCTCGTCGAAGCTCGGCCAGGTGAACTCGGGCGAGGCGGCTTCGAGCAGGTCTTCGTAGCACAGCAGGTCGGGCAGCGCACTGGACACCGGCATCTGCGCGCGGCTCGTCATCGCGACGAAGGCGCGGATGGTCTTCACGCGCGGCGCGATCGCCTCGATCAGCGGCAGGAAGCTGAGATCGAAGAACAGCACCTGGTCTTGCGCATGGTCGGCGATCCACACCACCTGGTCGGGATGCAGGCGCGGGTTGAGCGTGTGCAGCACCGCACCCGATCCGCTCACCGCGTAGTACAGCTCCATGTGGCGATGGCCGTTCCAGGCCAGCGTCGCGACGCGGTCGCCGAAGCCCACGCCCAAAGCGGCGATCGCGTTGGCCATGCGGCGCGAGCGATCGGCGAGGTCGCGAAAGCTCATGCGATGGAGATCGCCTTCGACGCGCCGCGAGACGATCTGCTGCTCGCCGTGATGGCGCTCGGCATGGGTCAGCAGCGAGGAGATCAGCAGCGGCTGCTGCATCATCAAACCGTTCATGGCGTTCTCTCGGGAAAAGGCTTCTTCAGGCCGCGGCCTCGACGGGCGCGGCGGTGTGGGAGGGCTGCGGCAGCACGGCCGCCTGGGCGCGGTCGTGCTCGTAGCTGCGCGCGGCCTTCATGAAGGCGAACGCGGCCAGCAGCGCGAACAGCGGCGTGATCGACAGCGCCGGCACCAGGCCGAACGCATCGGACAGCACGCCCGCGATGAACGGGCCCGCAGCCAGGCCGAACAGGTTCTGGAACAGCGCCAGCACCGAGGAGCCGGTGGCGCGCATGCCGGGATGGACCACGTCGATCACGATCGCCGAGACCGGGCCGACGGTGCAGGTCGCGAGCAGGCCGCCGAGCACGATGCAGGCGAACTGGACCTCGCGCGGCGCCAGAGTGAACGCGCCGATCAGCACCAGCATCGAGGCGATGCACAGCACCGACAGCGCGACCAGCTTGCCGCGCGGCTGCGGCGCTCCGGCACGGTCGACCGCCGCGCCCCACAGCACCGAGCCGGCGGCACCGGCCAGCACGACGATGGCCGCCTGCATGCCGGCCTGCGCCGGCGCGAGGCCGTGCACGCGGTTCAGGAAGCTCGGCAGCCACGACCACAGCGCCGAGACCACCACCAGCTGCGCCGCGCCGCCGATGCAGACCCACAGCATCGTGCGGGTGTGCGTCAGCACGCGCGCGACGTGGCGCACGGTCTCGCCGAGCGAGGCGCGCGTGGCGTCCATCTGCGGGCTCATCTCGACGGTGCGGTAGTCGCGCACCTTGAGGTACAGCAGCGCCAGCACCAGGCCCGGCACGCCGACCACGCCGAACGCGGCCTGCCAGCCGAAGCGCTCGGCGATCACGCCGCCCAGCAGCACGCCCAGCACCGAGCCGATCGACGCTGCCGCGAAGAAGCACGCCAGCAGCGCGCCGCGCATGCGGCTGGGGAAGTGGCTCGCGATCAGCGCGGCGCCGACCGAGCCGTAGCCCGCTTCGCCCAGGCCCACCGCGGCGCGCGCGGCGAGCAGCGCGCCGTAGCTGCGCGCGCCCATGCAGGCGATGGTCGCGAGGCTCCAGACCGAGGCCATCACGACGATGCTGCCGACGCGGCTCACGCGATCGGCGAACAGCGCGACCGGCAGCGCGCCGAGCGCGACGGTGACCGAGACCACCGAGACCAGCGCGCCGAGCTGCGAGTCCGACAAGCCCCAGGCCGCCTTCAGGTGCGGGAACAGCGAGACGATGATCTGCCGGTCGACGTAGTCGAAGATCATCAGCGCGATCGTCATCGCGAAGGCGAACCAGGCCGGGCCGCGGCCGAACAGATAGCCGTCGCGCGGTGCGGCGCGTTCGAGTGCCTGGATGTCCATCGCGTGTCGCCTCGCGCAATCAGAGGGTCAGGACCGTCGCGCCGACGGTGCGGCGCGACTCGAGCGCGCGATGCGCCTCGGCCGCGTCTTCCAGCGCGAACTCCTGCTGCGGCTCGCCGGTGATGCGACCGGCCAGCACGTGGGCGAACAGCTCGTCGGCCATCGCCAGCATCTGCGAGCGCGGCGCGGCGTAATGGATCATGGCCGGGCGCGTGACCCAGATCGAACCCTTGACCGCGAGCAGCGTGGTGTCGATCTGCACCGGACCCGAGGTCGTGCCGTTGCTGACCAGCGAGCCGCGCGGGCGCAGGCTGTCGAGCGAGGCCATCAGGGTGTCTTTGCCGACCGAGTCGTAGACGACCGGAACGCCCTTGCCGTCGGTGATCTCCTTGACGCGGCGCGGGATCTCGCGCGCCATGTCTTCGGCCGTCATGCCGCCGGTGACGATCACGTGCGCGCAGCCGTTCGCCTTCGCGACCTCGGCCTTGGCCTCGGTGCTGACGGTGCCGATCATCGTGACGCCGATCGCGCGCGCCCATTGGCAGGCCACCAGGCCCACGCCGCCGGCGGCCGCGTGATAGAGGATGGTCTCGCCGCCTTCGAGCGGATAGACCTGGCGAAACAGGTACTGCGCGGTCAGGCCCTTCATCATCAGCGTCGCGGCCGATCGATCGGAGATGCCTTCGGGCAGCGGGATCAGCACCTCGGCCGGCATCACGCGCACGTCGCTGTAGGCGCCTTGGGGCCCCAGCAGATAGCCGACGCGATCGCCCGGCTTGACGAAGTCGACGCCGGGCCCGACCGCTTCGACGACGCCCACCGCATCCGAGCCCAGTCCGTTGGGCAGTGCCAGCGGATAGCGACCGGTGCGGAAATAGACGTCGATGAAGTTGACGGCCACGTAGCTGTGACGCACACGCGCCTGGCCGGGGCCGGGTTCGCCGACGTCGACTTGCTCGAGCTGCAGCACCTCGGGTCCACCGGTGCGGTGGAAGCGGATCGCCTTTGCCATGTCTGTTCTCCTCGCTTTGTCGGACTCAGCGGGTGACCGTGAGCCACGAAATCCATTCGTCTGCCGCCGGCCACTCGCCATAGCCGGAAGCAGGATTCAGGTGCCCGACCTCGCCGAGGTCGAACAGCGCCGCGCCCCAGTGGCGCGCCAGCTCGGCCACGCGCTCGGGCTGGCCGAGCGGGTCGTTGCGGCTGGCGAGCACGAGGCTGCGAAACGGCAACTTGCCGCGCGGCACCGGGAACCAGCCGGCCTGCCGCAGCGCTTCCATGCGGGGGTAGCCCTCGGGCATCGGCCGCTCGAAATCCGGCGGCGTCGCGAGCAGGGCGCCTTGCACCTCGCGCGTCGTGCGGCGCGACCAGTGCGCGACCGTGAGGCAGCCGCCGCTGTGCGCCACCAGCACGATCGGGCCTTCGATCGCCTGCACGATGCGCTCGAGCTGCTCGACGCGTTTGCCGCAGTCGAGGTCTTCACGGCCCATCGGCGGCACGCTGACCGCATTGGGCAGGCGTCTCGCGAGCAAGGTCTGCCAGTGCTGCTCGACGTGGTCGCGCAGCCCCGGAACGATCACCACCGTCGTCATCGATCGATCCGTCTTCAGGCGTGCTGCAGGAAACCGCGCTGGCCGTGGCGGCGGTTCGGCGCGAAGCCGTTCTTCGCCAGCGTCTCGTCGGCGCTCGAATAGAACTCGCCCAGGCGGTAGATGCGGCGCGCCTCGTCGGCGCTCGCGATCTCGCGGCCGAACTCGCGCGAGATGCGCACCAGCTGCTCGACTTGCTTGACCGAGGTGATCTTGCTCTTGCGGTCCTGTGCCCAGAGGTTGTCCTCGTTGCCGCAGCGCACGTGCAGGCCCATCGCGATCGCCATCATGTTGATGGGCAGCACGTTGAGCATCGAGGTCTCGAGCGTGAGCACCGCGCCATCGGGCACCGCGCGCACGAAGTTCGCGAGGTTGTAGAGGTTGGGCGCGTCGAAGCCGCCGCCGATCGCGACCCAGGTGAGGATCAGCGGCACGTTACAGGTGCCGCGGCGCATCATCCGCTCGACCGTCTCGAGCTGCGTGATGTTGGCGAGCTGGAAGTGCGTCTGGATGCCGGCGCCCGAGAGGCGGCGGATGTGCTCCTCGACCCACTCCGGGCCGGCGGGAATCGTCATCTCGCGGTAGGCGCGGTACATCGCCGGCTCGGCGATCGAGGTGCCGGCGAGGTCGGCCTCGCACATCTGCTCGACCACGTTCATCTGGTTGCTGTTGATCGCGATCGTCACCTGGTCGGGGCGCGGCGTCAGCTCGGCCAGCATGTGGCGCGTGTCGTCGCTCAGCCACTTGGCGGCTTCGCCTTCGCCTTCGGGCGCGAAGCTGATCGAGCCGCCGACCTGGATGATCAGTTCCGGCGCACGAGCGCGGATGCCGGCGATCAGCTCGTTGAACATCGACAGGCGCTTGCTGCCCTTGCCGTCGAGCTCGCGCACATGCAGGTGCAAGACGGTGGCGCCGGCGTGGTAGCAGTCGACCGCCTGCTGGATGTGCTGCTCCATCGTGACCGGGATGTCCTCGGGGAAGTCTGAGGGCATCCATTCGGGCCCGTAGGGCGCGACGGTGATGACGAGCTTTTCCTGGTTCTCGGGATGCAGCGATCCGTCGGTGAAGTTCATGGCGTGCGTCTCTCGATGTCAGAAGGGGCGGTCGCCGACGATGCCGGCGCGTTCCATCTTTCGATGGCAGGGCGGGTAGTCCATCACCGCGTAGTGCTGGGTCGAACGGTTGTCCCACATGGCCACGTCGTGGGCCTTCCAGCGCCAGCGCACCTGGTACTCGGGGATCTGGGCCTGGTTGATCAGGTACTGCAGCAGCGCGGGCGCGCCGTGCGTGTAGTCCTGGCCGACGCGCACGTTGGCGGGGGTGTGGAAATTGGTGAAGTGGGTCGCGAAGGCGTTGACGAACAAGACCTTCTCGCCGGTCTCGGGGTGCGTGCGCACGACCGGGTGCTCGGCATCGGGGAACTGGGCCTTGAGCGCGAGGCGCTTTTCGATCGGCATCGCGGCGCCGAAGCTGGCCTCGATGCTGTGGCGTGCGCGCAGGCCCTCGATCTGCTGCTTGACGGTCTCGGGCAGGCGCTCGTAGGCCAGGGCCATGTTGGCCCACATCGTGTCGCCGCCGACCGGCGGGCACTCGACGCAATGCAGCACGCAGCCGAACGGCGGCGCTTCGCGCCAGGTGGCATCGGTGTGCCAGGCGTTCTCGTAGCGGTCGTTGGGCGTCTCGGGGTTCTTGTAGATGCGCACCAGGCCCGGATGCTCCGGGTCGCTGCCGGCCACCGGGTGGTCTTCCAGCTCGCCGAAGTGGCGCGCGAAGGCCACGTGCTCGGCGCGCGAGAAGCCCTGGTCGCGAAAGAACAGCACCTTGTGGCGCAACAGCAGGGCGCGGATCTCGGCCACCAGGCCGGCATCGCGCGAGGCAAGGCCCAGATCGACGCCTTGCACCTCGGCGCCGATCGCGCAGGTCAGCGGCTCGACGCGCAGGCTATGGGTTCCACCGGCCATGTTGCTTGTCTCCTTGTTCCTTATGGGGAGCAAGGTTAGGAAGCGAGGGCGGTGGGAGCCCCCCCGGCGGGGAGGGGGGTGGGGTGGTCGCGCGGGCCGCTGAGGCCGCTGGATGGCGGGCTCGGCCTTTTGTTCCGATCGCAAGGGAGCGGGCAGGCCGGCGTTGTCGCTCAAATGAGGCGGTCGGCGCTGCGCGCCGACTCCCCTGCGGTGCTCGTGCCGGGGGCGCGCCGCCGAACTCGCTTCGTTCGCTGCGCTCTCTTCGCTCAAACACCTGCGGCGAGCTAGTTTGCCGAAGCGCGCTGCGCGCGCCGCCCCCGCCACTGCGCTCCTCGGCGCCTCACATTCGCGCCACCACCGGCCTGCCCACTCCCTTGCTCAGGCACCGCTGTTTTTCTTCGTAGAGAAACCACGGTGACCAGGACAGGCTGCGCGCGGCGGGTCGGCGGGGGCGCAGCGCAGGGCAGTCGGCGCAGCCGACCGCCTACGTTAAGCCCACGACGGCCCGCCGCGCGCAGCCTGGCCACAGCGCCAGCCCGCGAAGAGTGACCCCGCCCTTAGCGCCCCTGGCGCCAGGCCAGCGCGGCCAGAATCAGCAGCGGCAGCGCCAGTCCCCAGAAGTGGACGAAGTGATACGCCCAGGCGCCGGCCATCGCGCCGGCCGCGAAGGCCGCGACTGGCCAGGCCAGCTGGGCCAGACGGCCTGGCACCTCGGGAGTGCTGCCGCGAATGACGTCCACCAGGTCGAGCACCGCCTGCGTGACGTTGCCGGTCATCACCGTGGTCGGCGCGAGCGAGCCCCAGACGAGCCGGCCCGCGGCGTTCTGAACGCCCATCGCCGCGGCCACGAGCGCGGCCGCCGCAGCGTGCCAGCTGCCGCGCTGCGCCACCGAGAGATCGGACATCACGCCGCTGGTCAGGCCCAGCAACAGCAGCAGCGCCTGCAGCGTGATCAGCCGGCGGCTCGTCGCGCCGCCGCCGAACGAGACCCTGGCGGCCACCACCCCCGCCACGAAGGCCGGAAACGCCAGCCACTTGAGCAGCATGCCCTGCGAGGGATTCACCATCTCGCTGCCGATCAGCACGAAGTTGCCCGTCACGTGGGCCGTGAACAGCCCGAACAGCGCGACGAAGCACAAGGTGTCGACATAGCCGGCAACGAAGGCCAGGCTGGCGGCATCGACGTGGTCGCGCGTGGTCGCCATGGGCAGATCAGAACGCGCAGGCGCAGCCCAGGGCGCCCCAGAACGTGCCTCGATCGGCCGCGGGCGGCTGCGCCAGCGCCGCGAACAGGTGCCGATGGCCGTGCACCCCGCAGGCCTGCGCGCAGCAACCATCGGACACGCCCGCCGACTTGCGCAGCACCGCGTAGCGCCCGACCGGCGACCAATCCGGGCTGGCCTTCGGCAAGGGCGGCGCGAGCTCGCGGAACGGCCCCTCGCCATGGACCACCCTGCCGCCCACCACCGTCAGCAGCGACACGAGTTCCTTGATGCGCGACTCGGGGATGGCGAAGTAGTCCTCGCTCAAGGCCGTGAAGTCGGCGAACTGGCCGGGCTTCAACGCACCCTTGCGGCCGTTCTCGCTGGAGAACCAGGCGCTGCCCTCGGTGTACAGGCGCAAGGCCGTGTGGCGGTCGATCAGCTGGCGCTGCGGATACAGCCGCGTGCCGCCCACCGTCTCGCCGCTCACCAGCCAGTGCAGGCCGACCCAGGGGTTGTAGCTGGCCACGCGCGTCGCGTCGGTGCCCATGCCCAGCGGCACGCCGGCCTCGAGGATGGTCTTGACCGGCGGCGTCCGCTGCGCGGCGCGTTCGCCGTAGCGCTCGATGAAGGCCTCGCCCTGGTAGGCCATGCGGTGCTGCACCGCGATGCCGCCGCCCAGCGCCTTCACGCGCTCGATGTTGCGCTCGCAGATCGTCTCGGCGTGGTCGATGATCCAGTGCAGGCCGGTCAGCGGCACCTCGGCATGCACGCGCTCGAAGACATCGAGCACGCGCGTGATCGACTCGTCGTAGGTCGCGTGGATGCGAAACGGCCAGCGCTTGGACGCGAGCGTGCGCGCCACCTCGAACAGCTCCTGCTCCATCGTGGCCGGCAGCTCGGGCCGCGGCTCGCGGAAGTCCTCGAAGTCCGCGGCCGAGAACACCAGCATCTCGCCCGCGCCGTTGTGGCGCAGGAAGTCGTCGCCGTCGCCCGGCTTCACCAGCTCGGCCCAGCGCAGGAAATCTTCCTTCTCCGCCTTGGGCCGCTGCGTGAAGAGGTTGTAGGCGATGCGAACGGTGAGTTCGCCGGCATCCGCGAGGCGCTGGATGATCCGGTAATCGTCGGGGTAGTTCTGGAAGCCGCCGCCGGCGTCGATCACCGAGGTGATGCCCAGGCGGTTGAGCTCGCGCATGTACAGCCGCGTCGAGTTGACCTGGTCCTCGGGCGCAAGCCGCGGGCCCTTGGCGAGCGTGGCGTACAGCAGCAGCGCGTTGGGCCGCGCGATCAAGAGGCCGGTCGGGTTGCCCTTGGCATCGCGCTGGATCTCGCCGCCCGGCGGATCGGGCGTGTCGCGGTCGTAGCCGACGGCGCGCAGCGCGGCCGCGTTCAGCAAGGCCCGGTCGTAGAGGTGCAGGATGAAGACCGGCGTCTCGGGCGCGGCCTCGTTGATCTCAGCCAGCGTCGGCAGCCGCTTCTCGGCGAACTGGTACTCGCTGAAGCCGCCGACCACGCGCACCCATTGCGGTGCCGGCGTGCGACGCGCCTGCTCGCGCAGCAGGGCCATCGCGTCGGACAGCGTCGGCACGCCGTCCCAGCGCAGCTCCATGTTGTAGTTCAGGCCGGCGCGGATCAGGTGCGTGTGGCTGTCGTTGAGGCCCGGCACGACGCGGCGGCCCTGCAGGTCGACGCGCTGCGTGCGCGGCCCGCAGTGGCGCAGCACCTCGGCATCGGTGCCCACGGCGATCAGCACGCCGTCCTTGACCGCGAGCGCCTGGGCCTCGGGGTTCGCCGGGTCCAGCGTCGTGATGCGGCCCTGCAGGAAGACGGCGTCGGCGATCGGAGTCATGACCCTCGATTGTGTCGGCACGACGGCGCGTCGTGAACGGGCCGAAAGGCCGGTGGGCTCGGCGTCCCAGGACGGTGGCGCGCGCGGCCGCGGATGCCGAGACTGCGTCGCCAACCCACTCGAAAGGACTGCCCATGACCACGCTTGCAAGGCCGGCTGCGGCCACTCGTCTGCTCGACCCGAGCAACCACGCGCTGGTGCTGATCGACTTCCAGTCGCAGATGGCCTTTGCCACGCACTCGATCGACGGCGTGAACCTGCGCAACAACGCGGCCATCGCGGCGCGCGCGGCGGCGGGTTTCAAGGTGCCGACGATCCTCACCACGGTGGCCGAGAAGAGCTTCTCGGGCCCGATGTTCGACGAGGTCACCGAGGCCTTTCCCGGCCAGGAAATGATCGATCGCACCACGATGAACTGCTGGGAAGACGCGAACGTGATCAACGTGGTCAACGCGATCGGTCGCAAGCGCATCGTGCTGGCGGGGCTGTGGACCTCGGTGTGCATCGTCGGGCCGGCGCTGTCGGCCATCGAGCAGGGCTTCGAGGTCTGCGTGGTCACCGATGCCTGCGGCGATGTCTCCGCCGAGGCGCACGAGCGCGCGGTGGCGCGCATGGTGCAAGCCGGCGTGCAGCCGATGACCTCGCTGCAATACCTGCTCGAGCTGCAGCGCGACTGGGGCCGCGGCGAAACCTACGGCCTCACCACCGGCATCGCCAAGCAATGGGCCGGCGCCTACGGCCTGGGGATCATCTACGCCAAGACGATGTTCGAGGCGCAGGAGGGCTGATGAAAACCTACCTCGTCAGCGCCGCGCTCGGCCTGCTGGTGGGCGTGATCTACGGCCTGTTCAACGTGCGTTCGCCGGCCCCACCGGTGATCGCGCTGGTGGGCCTGCTCGGCATCCTGGTCGGCGAGCAGGTGCCGGCGCTGGTGAGGCAGGCGCTGCAGCGCGAGGTCGCGGGCACGCATTGGCTTCGCGAGCAGGTGAAGCCGCATGTGTTCGGGCAGATGCCGGGTTGCGGCAGGGTGCTGGTCGCTTCGGAGAAACAGGATCCCTGACAGCGATTTACCGCGACGGCGGCGCTTGGTACAACTCGCCGCGTCGCGCGCCGAGGTCTCGGTGGACGGGTTGCTCGACGTCCAAGCGAGGTGGGCCTCATGTTGCCGAGCCGGTTTTACGCCGCTGCACTGCTGCTGTTCCTGATCGGCTCGCCGGCGACCGGCCACGCCGTTCCCGCGAACATCCGCCTCGAGCAGCTGCACCACACCGCCTGGACCGCCAAGGACGGCGCGCCGCCCTACACGCGCGAGTTCGCGCAGACGAGCGACGGTGCCTTGTGGCTGGGCTCTGACGCGGGGCTGTTCCGCTTCGACGGCTTCCGGTTCGAGCGATTCAATCCGGCCGGCACCGAGAACAAGCCGCTGCGCGCGGTCTCGGCCCTGCTGGCGACCGACGACGGCGGTCTGTGGATCGGCATGCGGCTGGGCGGCATCTATCGCCTCGAGGCGGATGGACGTCTGAGCTTCCACGGCGATCACGTCGGGCTGCCCGCCGAGCGCACGGTGGAGTCGATCGCGCAGGGCCCGGACGGCACCGTCTACGCCGGCACCTCGCAGGGCCTGTACCGCCTGATGGCCGGCCGCTGGCAGCGCGTCGAGCAAGGAGCGCTGGGCCGCAGCTTCATCTACAGCCTGCTGTTCGATCGCTCCGGCGGCCTGTGGATCAGCGGCCTCGACGGCCATTTCATGCTGGAGAAGAACGCGCGCGAGCCGGTGCGGCTGATGCTGCCGGCCGGCAGGTCCTATCTGGCCGAAGACACCGGCGGCGCCGTCTGGGTCGCGGTTTCTGCCGACGACCGGAGCTTTCCGCCCGGCATGGTGCGCGCGTCGCGCGCCACCGCGCCGCCGCAGCCCGAGCTGCGCCAGGGCCTGCGTCTGGAGGCCTACGGTGGCGCGGTCATCGGCGACCGCGACGGCGGGCTCTGGCTCGCACGCGATACGGGCATCGTGCGGATCGCGGATCCGTCGAAGATCGGCCGCTACGTCGAGCACGCGCAGCTGCCCTCGTATGCGGAAGCCTCCGAGAAATCCCTGCGCCTGACGGACAACGCTCCGATCGCGCTGTTCGAGGATCGGGACGGCAACATCTGGGTCGGCACGAGCGCGGGCATCGACCGCTTGCGCATCCCCCAGCTGCGCAAGCTGCCGGCGAGCCAGTTGCCCGATGTCATGGGCGAGAAGTCGCTGCGCCGATTCGCCGGCGGCGAACTCTTCGTCTGCGATTCGGCCGGCGGCCTGTTTCGTATCGGCGCGGCCGACCCGATCGCGCTGCCGGGACAGGACTGCCAGGCCGCGACGGCCGGCCCCGACGGATCGCCCTGGGTGGCGATCGCCGGGAGGATCCTGCGCCGCGAGGGCAACGCCTATGTCGCGGTGCCGACGCCGCCGGAGATGGACCCGGTCAGGTTCATGGCCGCCCTGCGTTTCGACGGCAGCCAGCGCCTGTGGGTCAGCAGCGTGCGTGCCGGCGTCTTCAGCTACCTCGATGGCCGCTGGACCCGGCATGCGGGCGTCGGCGCCATGCCCTCGGCGCCGGCCCTGGTGATCGGCGTGGATGCGCGGGGGCGCGCCTGGTTCGGCTATCCCGGCAGCCGGGCGGTGATGTGGGACGGCTCGCGCGCGCAGATGATCGATTCGAGCCTGGGCCTGCGCACCGGCGACATCCAGACCATCGAGCCCTATGGCGACGGCGTCGTGGTCGGCGGCAGCGAAGGCATGGCCATCGTGACCGGCCAGCGCATCGACGTGCTGACCGGAGAAGGCGGCGAGCGCTTCCAGGGCGTCACGGCGTTCTTCGCCGGCGAGCGCAACGACTGGTGGATCCACGGCCGCGACGGCGTCTACCGGATCGCGGACGAGGAGATCCGCGCCGCATTGAAGGACCCGGCGCACCTGCTGCGCTTCGAGCGCTTCGATCACGGCGACGGGCTGGTCGGCAATCCGCCGATGATGTATGCCGTGCCCTCTGGCTTGCGGGCCGCGGACGGCCGCGTGTGGTTCGCGACGACGGCGGGCATCTTCTCGATGAACCCGCCGGATGCGGGTCAGGCCGCGGCGGCCGCGCCGAAGGTGGAACTGCGCAGCCTGACCGTCGAGGGCCGGGCGCAGCCGGTTCGTGCCGGGCAAAGCGTGATGTTGAACTCGGGCACGAGGCGCCTGCAGATCGACTACGCCGCGATCAGCATCACGATGCCCGAGCGCGTGCGATTCCGCTACCGGATGGCCGACACCGGCGAGAACTGGCAGGTCACGACGACACCCAGCGCGACCTACACCAACCTCGAGCCCGGCCGCCATCGCTTCGAGATCGGCGCGGCCAACGGCAACGGCGCGTGGAGCGCGCAGCCGGCGGTGCTGGACATCGAGATCCCTCATCCGTTCTACCGCCAGACCTGGTTCTACCTGGCCTGCGCCGTGTTGGCCGTCGTCGCGGCGGTGCTCCTGCATCGGCTTCGCCTGAACCAGGTGGCGGCCAAGCTGCGGCTGCAGATCGAAGCGCGCTCCAAGGAGCGCGAGCGCATTGCCCGCGATCTGCACGACACGCTGCTGCAGAGCACGCAGGGCCTGATCCTGGGCATGCAGGCGATGGCCAACGCGACGCCGGCGGACGCGCCCGTGCGCCGCCAGCTCGATCACCTGCTGATGCGCGCCGACGCCGCGGTGAGCGAGGGTCGCGACAAGGTCCTGGCCTTGCGATCGGGCCCGGAACGCGAGGCGCTGGCGGACGCGCTTCGCGCGATGGCCGAGGAGTTGTCGACACCCGGTTTGCCGATCTCGTTTCATTGCAGCGGCGTCGCGCGGGCGCTGCCGGCGCACGTCACCGAAGAGATCTTCCAGATCGGCCGCGAAGCCATGCGCAATGCCATGGCGCATGCCGAGGCGAACAGCATCGAGGTCTCGCTGTCCTACGAGCCCGACCGGTTGCGCCTGCGCGTCGTCGACGACGGCCGCGGCATGGCCGAGGTGCTCGAGCGCGGCGCTCGCCCAGGGCGATGGGGCCTCAAGGGCATGCGCGAACGCGCCGAAGGCATCGGCGGCGCGCTGCGCATCGAATCGCCGCCCGGCGCGGGAACGCAGGTCGAATTGCTGCTGTCGGCGCGCTAGGCATCCAGGGCGCGAAGGCCGACGCCGATCTGCAGGGCAAGTTCGACTTCGCCTTGCAGTCCGCGCTGTGCGAGCCGAGGCTCGAACCATCCGCCCGGTCTGCCGGTGGGAGCCGCGGGCGAGCTGGCGGCGATGGACCGCGAGCACTGGTTCGACACCCTCGTTCCTTGCAGCGTGCTGCATGTGCCGCTGGCCGCGCCGAAGGTCGTCCCTCAAGGCAAGAAGCCGCCACCCAAGAAGTAGCCCGGCCTCAGTCCTCGGCGTCGAGCAGCCCGAGCATGCGCGCGCGCTGCACCACCTGCTTGCGCGTGCCGGCATCGAGCTTCGCGAACAGGTTCTTCATGTGCCACTTGATGGTCTCTTCGCCCACCTGCATCGCCAGGCCGATCTCCTTGTTGGAGAGATTGCGTGCGGCCAGTTCGAGCACTTCTCGTTCCTTGGGCGTCAGCGCGAGGCTGGGCGTGGAGCGCAGCTTGGACGACGCGGCGGGAAGCGCGGCGGCGGCGGGCGCGGCCGGTGTGGCTGCTGGCCCGGTTGCCGGATTCACGAGCGCCTCGCGCGCCCAGGCACCAAGGTCGGGATGAGCGTCGTCGAACACGCGCAACAGCCCGAGCGCCGCGGCCAGGTCGGCCGCCTCGCGCAGCAGCGGCAGCGACTTCTCGCCGCAGCGATCGAGCGACCACGCGCGTGCGGCCAGCAGCTCGATGTGCAGCCGGCCCATGTGCAGTTCCTGCGCCAGCGCATCGGCGCGCGCGAAGGCCTCGGCCGCCTGCCGCCACGACTGCGCCGCGACCGCGGCATAGGCCTGCGCGATGCCCGCGAGCATCGCCGCGCCGCGCCGCCACAGCCGCCCGGTCGGCATCTCGGGCGCGGCCAGCAGCGCGTCGATCTGCGCGCACAAGCCCTCGCAGCTTTGCGCGCGATAGCGGCGCGCATGCAGCCGCACCTGATCGGAAAGGCTCGCGATGCGCAGGCGCGGCAGGCGCCGCGCGACGCCGACCGCGTCCATCGCGGCCAGCAGCTCCAGCGCGCGGTGCTCGTGGCCTTCGGACGCCGCGATGCGCCCCAGCGTGCGAAACGCCAGCAGCACCGACTCCGGCAGCGCGGCACGCTCGAGCACGTCGAGCCGGTTGGCCAGCACCGCGGCGGCCTCGCCGGCCTCGTTGCGCTCCCACAGTGCCGCGGCCAGCAGCGCCGCGAGCATGCAGGTGAAGGGGCTGCGACGGCCGAGGTCGACCTCGGCGCGCGCCAGCGTCGGGCGCAGCAGCTGCTCGGCCAGGCGCACCTGGCCTTCCCACAGATAGGCCAGGCCGACGATGAAGTCGCCCCAGCGGCCCAGGTAGCCCTGCGCCATGCCGTGCTCGCTGCGCGGCGCCTGCTGCTGGCGCAGCCGCGCCAGCGCCGGCTCGCCCTCGATCAGCGTGCGAAACGCCGAGCGGTTGGCATGCACCTGCAGCAGCATCGGATCCTTCAGCGGCGGATCCTGGCCCCACGGGTCGTGCAGCGCGGCGAAACGGTCGGGATCGTCGGCCCAGACCGCGGCGCCGGAGAGGATCAGCGCGCATTCGCATTGCAGCGCGGCATCGCCCTTGGCATGCGCGAGGATGCGTTCGATGTAGCGGCCAGCCTCGTCGTGGCGCTCGCTGATCGCCAGCGACCACGCGGCCGCGAGCAGCAGGCGAGGGCGGCGATCGAGTTCCTCGGCGGGCATGCGCGCCAGCCATTCGAGCACCGCGCCCTGGCGCCCGCGCGCCATCAGCGAGTGATAGAGGCTGCGCTCGGCGAGGTCGTAGGCGAGCTCGTGGCGCTGCGCTTCGAGGGCGTGGCGCGCAGCGGCGTCGAGCATGCCGCGCGCTTCGAGCGCCCGTGCGGCACGCGCGTGCACGGCCAGGCGCTCGTCGGCCGGCAGTTGCGCGAAGCGGCGGCGCAGCTCGTCGCGCGCCAGCGCATGCAGGCGCAGCCAGTCGCTGGCCTCGGCGGCGGCGAACAGCGGCGTGTCACGTGCCAGGCGCGCGAGCCGCTCGGGCGCGTCTTCGGACTCGACCAGCTCGCGGCACAGCTCGGGATGCAGCAGGTCCAGCACCGCGATGCGGACCAGGAAGTCGGTGTCGTGCGGATCGAGGTTGGCCAGCAGCAGCTCGACGAAGCGTTCGTGCAGCGCGCCGCCTTGCGCCGAGATCGCGTCGAGCTCGGCCTGCGGATCGGCGCCGGCGGCCATCACCGTCAGCGCGAGCTGCAGGCCCAGCGGCCAGCCTTCGGTCAGCTCGTGCAGCCGCGCGGCATGGTCGCGGTCGACGCGCGTCGCGAAGCGCGCCTGCACCAGCTCGAGCGTCTCCTCGAGCCGAAAGGCCAGCGCCGCGGGGCCGAGCATCAACGCATCGCCATAGGCCAGCAGGTCGTCGATCTCGAGCTGGCTGTCGGCGCGGGTGGCGAAGGCCACGCGCAGGTTGGCGGGCGCATTGCGCAGCAGATAGGCGAAGGCTTCGCGCGAGGCGGTGGGCAGGCGATCGACCTCGTCGACGATCAGCACGATGTCCAGCGCGGTCTGCGCGATCTCGGCCAGCCAGGCGGTCACGCCTTCGAGGCCGGCCGCGCCGCTGCCTTCAATGAGCGTATGGCCGAAGGTGGGCCGCCCGGCGCCCAGGCGCACCGCGAGCGCGAGGCCTTGCACCAGGCGCGCGACGTCGTCGTGCGACTGCGTGGTCAGCCAGGCGACGATGCGGCCTTGCGCGAGATGCTCGCGCCGCCACTGCGCCAGCAGCGCGGTCTTGCCGAAGCCGGCCGGTGCCTGCACCTGCAAGATGGGGTGGTCGCGCAGCGAGGCGTGGTCGGCCTGCAGCCGTGCGCGTGCGAGCTGATGGCGCGGCACGCGCGGCGGCGTGACCTTGAGCAGGAGATCGTCAGGCGCGCCGTTGCCGGAGCGTGGGGAAATGGATGTGGCCACGAACCATGGTAGCCCTCGCGCGCGAGCGCGAAATCCGGGCGAACTCGGCAGGGCGCGTCGCGTCAGCCCTGTCGCAGGCTCGGCAGCAGCCGTTCGGAGGCCGGCATCTGCGTGTCGCCGTCGATCTCGGTCGCGATCTGGGTGCAGACCGCGCGGCACAGCGTCGCGGCGCGCTCGCTTTGCAGGCGATAGAAGATCTGCGTGCCGTCGCGGCGCTTGCCGAGGATGCCGGCGCGATAGAGCGTGGCCAGGTGCTGCGACATGTTGGGCTGCGAGGCGTCGATCTCGGCCAGCAACTGCGAGACGTTCTTCTCCTCGCGGCACAGCGCACTGATCAGCTTGAGCCGGATCGGCGTCGACAGGATCGCGAACAGCTCGGCGGCGCTTTCGAAGACGCGGTCGGATTCGTCGCTTTCGCTCACGGTCGGGCTCCTGGAGTGGCTACTTCTTGAAGTGGTAGTGGTCGCGATTCAGCGCCGCCGCGATCGCGGTCACTTCCTCGGGGAACAGCGTCAGCTTGAGCTCGCCGGCGCAGAACTCGACCATGCTGCGCAGCTTGGCCGGCGTGTCGATGCGACCGGTCGAGCCGTAGATCTTCGAGCCGTCGCCGCCGACGCGGCGCGCGTGGCATTCGGCGCAGCGGCTCTCTTCGATCAGCTTGGCACCGAGCGCGACATCGGCGCCGCGAAAGATCTCGGGCCCGGCGTTCTGCGCCGCGGCCGTGCCCGCCAGTGCGGCCATCGCGGCCAGCGCTGCAGAAGCACGGAGGTATCGAATCGCGGTCTTCATCACATGCCTCCGATGACTCTCGCTCAGGCCAGCGGCTTCTCGGCCAGCTGGGCCAGTTCCATCACGTCTTCCTCGAACATCTCGCCGGCCAGCACCTGCAGCAATCGGGATGCGCGGTCGATCACGCAGGTGACCGGAATCACCTCGCGGTTCGTGAACAGCGGCCGCAGGCGGCCGCGGTCCATCGCGACCGGGAAGCGGTAGTCGTTGGCGGCCATGTAGCGGCGCACCGACTCGGGTTCGCGATCGATCGCGATGCCCAGCACGCGCAGGCGCCGCCCGGCGCTGGCGCGCGCGAGCTTGTCGACATGCACGTTGTGGCGCTTGCAGTAAGGGCAGGTGGTCGAGAAGAAGACGACGATCGCGCCGGTGTCGGCCCAGTCGGCGGGGGCGAGCGTGCTGCCGTCGAGCAGCTCGATCGACGGCCAGCGGATCGTGGCCTGCGGCGTGGGCGCGGCCAGTGCCGGCAGCATGGCCGTGGCGCCGAGCGCGAGGAGCAGCGTGCGGCGATCAGTCACGCTCCTGCTCCATCAGCAGATAGGTGTTGTAGGCGTTCATGCGGTTGGCCGCGGCGAACAGCGGCAGCTTGTCGAAGCGCGACCAGTCGGTGCGGGCATAGGCCTCGTCGAAGGGTTCGAGGTCGCGCGCGGCGCGGCCCATCGTACTGCGCAGGTAGGCGAGGTAGTCGCGCGTGAGGCGAATGTCTTCGCCCGGCTGCTCGGAGGCGGGGCCGTGGCCGGGCACCATCACGCGCGCATCGAAGCCCAGCAGCTGCTCGAGCGTCGCGATCCAGCGCCGGCTGTCGGCCTGGCCGACGAAGGGCACGCGGCCGCGAAACACCAGGTCGCCGGCGAACAGCACGCGCTCGGCGGGCAGGTGGATCACCATGTCCTCGGGCGTGTGGGCCGGGCCGACCGCGCGCAGGCGGAACTCGACGCCGCCGATGCGCAGGTCGGTGTCGCCATCGAGCCAGCGATCGGCCGGCACCAGGCGCGTCTTTTCGTCGATGAAGGGAAACAGGTCGACGCGGCTCGCCTCGAGCCGGCGCTGTGCGGTCTCGGAGGCGAGGTAGTCCTGGCCGAGGCGCTGCGCGAGGATCTGCGCGCCGCGCGCCTTGAAGACCTGCAGGCCGTAGATGTGGTCGGCGTGGTAGTGCGTCACCAGCACGTGGCCGACCGGCTTGTTCGTGATGCGCGCGATCTCGCCGAGCAGCCGCTCGGCCAGCGCGGGCGAGCCGAGCGCGTCGATCACGACCACCGACGCGTCGGTGACGACGAAGCCGGCGTTGGAGATGAAGTTCTGGTTGTCGGCCGAGGCTTGCGCGCTCTGGCCTTGCACGAACCACGTGCGCGGGCCGATCTGCTGGGGCCGCATCTCGACTTGCGGCTGCGCGAAGACCGTGGCGCACGACAGCCCGCACCACAGCCCGGCCAGCCGGATGCCGAGCTCGCGACGGCGCACGCTAGAACTCCAGCGAATCGGCGATCGCCTTGATGCCGGCGGCCGCACAGGCTTCGTCGGCCTCGCCGCCCGGTGCGCCGGAGACGCCGATCGCGCCGAGCGTCGAGCCCGCCGCCTCGATCGGCAGGCCGCCGCCGGCCGCGAGCACTTGCGGCAGCTCGCGCAGGCCGCTCATCTCCTTGCCGGCCTGCGTTTCGCGCGCGAGCGTGGCCGTCGGGATGCGAAAGCTCGCGGCCGTCCAGGCCTTGCGCGTCGCGGCCTCGACCGTGTGGGCGCCGGCGAAGCGGTCGCGCAGCAGCACCTGGGTGATGCCGGCGCGATCGCCGACCGCCACCGCGACCTGGAAGCCGGCCTTGCGGCAATGCTCGAGCGCAGCGCGTGCCGCGACCAGCGCGGTCTCCGGCGTCAGCGAGCGGGTCGCGAAGCTCGCATCGGCCGCGTGGGCACTGCCCGCGAACGCCAGCGTGAGTGCGAGACCGAGTGCGGTGACGCGCAGCGGCTTCATGGCTTGATGTAGGCCCAGCCCGCGATCTGCAGCTTGGTCAGCCGCACCACGCCCGAGGGCGTGAACTCGGCTTCCTGGATGAACTGCTCGCGCTTGAGGCTGCGGTTCTTCAACGTGATCTCGCAGACCTCGAACTTGACGCCGCGCGCCACCAGGGCCGAGACGGTGGCTGCGTAGTCGCCGCCGTTCGGATCCTTCGCGCCTTCCATCAGGAAGTCGACGCCGTTGGCATGCGTGACGACGAGGATCTGCGCGGTCGGGTCGGTGTCGAGGTGGTTGCGGATGTTGCGCAGCGTGGCCAGTGCCTGGCTCTTGGCGTCGTTGACGTGGTAGGCCACCTTGTCCTGCGCCCACGCGCCGACGGCGCAGAGGCTGAGCAGGGCGGCAACGAAACTGCGGCGCAACAAGGTCATGTGGACTCCTGGGATGGGTGGGGGTTCAGGCCAGCCCGGCATTGCCGGACATGCCGATCAGCCGCGGCGCATTGAGCTTGCGCGCAGTGATGCGGCCCTTGGCCTTGAGCCACGATTCGACCACGTCCCAGACCATCTTGTTGCCGGCGCTCCTGGCTTCCTCGGCCACCGGCGCCCAGCCCGCGACCTTGTAGCGCTTGTCGGCCTCGATCGGCACGCCGGCCAGCCGCATGTCGGTGATGCGACGGCCCATGCCTTCGTTCGGCGCGATCGCATAGCTCAGCCCGCCGACGCGAACCATGTCGCCGCCTTGCTGGTAGTACGGATCGGGGTTGAAGAGGTTGTCGGCCACATCCTCGAGCACGGTCTTGATCGTCTCGCCCGTCATCTCGGTGACGGTGGCGTAGGAGTAGGTGGTCGCGAGCTGGTCCATCATCAGCTCGCGCGTGATGGCTTCGCCCGGCAGCAGGCTGGTGCCCCAGCGAAAGCCCGGCGAGAACGCGATCTGCGCGCCTTGCGCTTCGATCAGCGCATCGCACAGCAGCTGGTCCCAGCTGCCGTTGAAGTTGCCGCGGCGATAGAGCAGGCCGTCGGTCACGGCGAGCTTCTCGGCCAGCTTGTCCTTGTAGGGCGCGCGGATGCGGTCGATCAGCGCCTGCATCGCGGGATCGGCCGGCAGCTGGTTGGCGAACACCGGCAGCAGCTTGTAGCGGTAATCGACGAGCTTGCCGTTCTTCACCTCGAGATCGAGAACGCCGACGAACTTGGTGTTCGAGCCGGCATTGGTGACCAGCGTCTGGCCACCGGCGTTCTTGACGATCACCGGCTGCGGCATGCCGTCGTGCGTGTGGCCGCCGAGGATGGCGTCGATGCCGCGCACGCGGCTGGCCATCTTGAGATCGACGTCCATGCCGTTGTGCGACAGCACGACGACGACCTGCGCGCCCTTGCCGCGCGCCTCGTCGACCATCTCCTGCATGCGGTCGTCCTGGATGCCGAAGCTCCAGTCGGCCACCATGTAGCGCGGGTTGGCGATCGGCGTGTACGGAAAGGCCTGGCCGACGATGGCCACCGGCACGCCGTTGATCTCGCGGATCACGTAGGGCTTGAAGACGGGATCGCCGAAGTCGGCGGTCTTGACGTTCTGCGCGACGAAGTCGATGCGGCCCTTGAAGTCGTTGTCGATCACCTGCTGCACGCGCTCTTGCCCGTAGGTGAACTCCCAGTGGCCGGTCATCACGTCGACGCCGAGCAGCTTGCAGGCATCGACCATGTCCTGGCCTTGCGTCCACAGCGAGGTGGCCGAGCCTTGCCAGGTGTCGCCGCCGTCGAGCAGCAGCGCGCCGGGGCGCGAGGCCTTCAGGCGCTTGACCAGCGTGGCCAGATGCGCGAAGCCGCCGACCTTGCCGTAGCGCTTGGATGCGGCCTCGAAGTCGAGGAAGGTGTAGGCATGCGCGAGCGGCGTGCCGGGGCGCAGCCCCGCCTGCTTGAGCAGCGCCTCGCCGACGAGATGCGGCGGCTGCCCGCTCATCGCGCCGACGCCCAGGTTCACGCTCGGCTCGCGAAAGCGCAGCGGCAGCAACTGCGCATGGCAGTCGGTCATGTGCAACAGCGAGACGTTGCCGAAGCGCGGCAGGTCGTAGAGGCCCTGCGCCGCGGTCGCGGCATCGGCCTCGGCGTGGCGCCCGAGGGCCATGCCGGCGGCCGAGGCGGCGCCGAGCAGCTGCAGGAATTCGCGCTTGCTGACTTGGCTCATGCGATCGACGCCGTCACTGGTTGACCGGCGAGGCCGGGTCGAGCAGCAGCGCCATCACGTCGCGGATCTGGTTCTCGGTGAGCAGGCCCGCATGGCCGAAGCGCGGCATGTTCGAGCAGGCCGAGTACGCCTTGCTGTTCCACAGCTTGGCCCAGGTGTACTTCACCATCGCTTCGCTCGCCGGGCTGGCCGGATCGGCGACGCCGCGCAGCTTGCCGTATTGATACAGGCTCGGGCCGATGGTGCCGAACGACAGCTCGGCCTTGCCGATCTGGTGGCAGTTGTAGCAACTGCCGCCGTTGGCGCTGCCGGCGGCATCGGTCCAGGTCATGCCGCGGCCGTTTTGCGCGAGCTTCTCGCCTTCTTTCCAGTCGCCGAGATAGCGGCCGTTGCTCGGCCACTTGACGGCCGCGAGCGCGGCTTCCTCGATCTGCTTTGTCACGGCAGGCGAGGGCGGCGTCGGCGACGAGCAGGCCTTCTGGCCGAGGTCTTGCTCGATGCGATCGAGCTTGGCGATGCCCTGCTCGCGAAACGAGGCTTTCATCATCGCCTGCGCTTGCGCGTCGAGTTCCTGAGACGAGGGCAGCGGCGACAGCGCGGCGCAGCCGGCGAGCACCGCGAGCGCGGCGAGAGACAAGGTGGACTTCTTCATCGTGGCTCCCTGCTCAACGCTTGATCGACGGCGCGATCGATTCCGCGCCCTGGGCATTGACGCCCATGAAGACGCCCAGTGCGGTCGTCACGTCGGAGCCGAAGCCCGGATACGGAAAGCGCTGCTGGCGGAAGCAGTCGTTGAGGCGGCGCTGCATGGTCCACAGCTCGCCGCTGGAGACGCGATAAGCCGGCCAGGCGGCGAAGCCGACGCCGTTGCCGGGGTTGCGCGTGAGGTCGGGCAGGTCTTGCAGGCGCACGCGCTTGCCGGCCTCGCCGTGGCAGGTGGCGCAGGAGAAATCCATCGGCCCGCCGCGGAAGTAGAAGGCGCGCTTGCCGAGCTCGTACATCACCTTCTCTTCGCGATGCGCTTGCGGCAGGTTCATCTTCATGCCGCGCGACTCGGCCGAGATGTAGGCGGCCAGCGCCTCCATGTTGGCCTGCTCGCCGCGGCCGAACGGCGTCTTGGCGATCTCGGCGGTGTTCAGGCCCTGCAGCGTTTCCATGCAGGTGAGCAGGCGCGACTCCATGTCCTGCACGCGTTTCGTGTCCGCGAAATAGCGCGGCAGCTCGACGAAGGCGCCCTTGACGACGCCAGCGCCCTTGCCGAGATCGCATTGCTCGAGCGAGGCGTTCTTCGGGCCGCGCTTCTGTTTCCACAGCGCCTCGCCCTTGGCTTCGAACAGGTCGGCGGGGTTGCCGTCCTCGAGCATCTTGCGGTACTCGGCGATGCCGTCGGCTGTTGATTTGCCGTTGGATTGCGCCAGCGCGAGGCCGACGCCACCCAATGCAAGGGCGGCCAAGGCCGCGCCTGCGATCGAAGCTTTCATGCGTTGTCTCCTGGGTCGTTCTTGTCTTGCACTGCCTGGGGACGCGCGATCAGGACACGGTCGCTTCGTCGGTGCGCGTATCGCCGCGGTTGTCGACCCAGGCGATGGCGATCTTGTCGCCGGCCTTCGCGCCCTTCACGGTGAACTGCAGGAAGGGGTTCTTCGCGACCGCCGGACCCCATTGCGCGGTCATCACGGTCTTGTCGTTGTGCTTGGCCGTGACCTGCTGGATGAACCAGGCGGGAATGGTCTTGCCGGCGGAATCCTTGCGCTGGCCGGTTTCCATCTCGTGGGCCATCAGGACGCGGACGACGGCGTTGCCGCCGGAGGCTTGGGCGCGAATGCGCATCGGGTCTGCCATGGGGTGCTCCAATCAAATCTTGTTAGGCGGGACGAGGCCAGCGCCGGGCCGCTCCCAAGCGGCCGAGGGCCCCCTCGGGGGGCAGCGAACGAAGTGAGCGTGGGGGCGCACGTTCAGCCGCCGCAGCCGCCGAGTGTGACCTTGACTTCTTTTTGCGCGAACAGCACGCGGCCATCGCCCATCATCGCGACGGCGTAGACGTTCGACGACTGGCCCATCTTCACGCGCGTGGAGATGGTCGGCTCGACCGCATCGGTCAGCTCGAACATCGAGGTCATGATCGCGGGGTTCTTCTCGACCAGGATCAGCAGGCGCTTGGCGCCGGCGGCGGTGGTCGCGGCGCCCAGCGGCACGACGGCGCCGTTCTCGGCGATGTCGGGGCCGGTGATCGTGACGTCCTTGCTTTCGGTCGGGGCCGAGGCGCCGAGCGCCTTCATCAGATCGGCCAGCGACTTGGTCTCGAAGGCCGCGGCATTCCAGTTCGCGGCCTGGGCGCGCGCCAGCGTGGGCAGCACGCCGGCGCCAGCCAGCAGGCCGGCGACGGCGGCACTGCGCTTGAGCGCTTCACGACGGGTGTTCATCTCGATCGTTCTCCTTGGTTCAGTCGATGCTAATGCGTCGATATCGAGCGGTTCTTCGGGGCCATCCCTAGCGGGCTGCTGCGTCGGCGAGCCAGCGCGCGATCGCACGGGCATCGGCTTCGGGCAGGTCTTGCGGCGGCATCGGGATCGCGCCCCATGTGCCGCTGCCGCCCGCGCGGATCTTGCCGACGAGGTAGTCGACGGCATCGGCGCGACCCGCGTGCTTCTTCGCGACTTCGCGAAAGCCCGGGCCGACCAGCTTGCCGTCGATGGCGTGGCAGGCCATGCAATTGTGCTTGTTCAGCAGCGCGCTCGGCGCGGCGGCTGGCGTGGCCGTTTCCTTGGGCGTGCTGGCCTCGCCGGCACGACGCGTGTCGGCGCCGCGCTGCGCACCGACCGCGCGGTTCTGCTCGGCGAGGTTGCCGTGCGCATCGCGCGCGAAGTCGGGCAGGAAGGACGCGAGCGCCGGCTCGGCGGTGCAGTTCTTCATGCACGACGAGCCTTGCACGTCGGGCTTGCCGGTGCCGCCGAGTTCCTTGCCGGGCCACAGGCCGTGCTTCGTCGTCATGCCGTCGCGATTGGGCAGGCGCCTTTGCACCTCGGCGATGTTGGTATCGCTGAGCACGAAGTCGGCCGGCAGCACGTCGCCCAGATGCAGCAGGTAGGCGGTGGTGGCGTAGACCTCGTCGGGCGTGAGCGACTTCGGCTGGTTCCACGGCATCGCGCGGTGGATGTAGTCCCACAGCGACGAGACCTGCGACATCTTCATCAGCGAGGTGCGGCCGGGGTAGCCGCTGTCGGTCAGGCGCGCGACGCGGCCGCGTTCGATGTCGGCCTTCGTGGTGCCGCCCACGAGCGGGTTGAAGACCTCGCCCGATTCGCCGAACACGCCGTGGCACGAAGCGCACTTGGCTTCCCACACGTCTTGCCCTTGCGCGACCGAGCCGGAGCCTTTGGGCAGGCCCTTGAAGTCGGGCCGCACGTCGATGTCCCAGGCCGCGATTTCTTTCGGCGTCGCGCCACGACCGATGCCGGGGAAGCTGCCCGATTGCGCCACGGCCCACGCGCAAGCCAGCGCGGCCGCCGACGCGACGAGCGCCTTAGGCCAGCTGGACATTCTTCACCTCGCCGCCTTCTTGCACGAGCCAGGTCTGGATCGCGTTGTTGTGATAGATCGAACGCGAGCCGCGCACCGCGCGCAGCTGCGCATAGGTGGGCTGGACATGGCCGGTCTCGTCGGTCGCGCGGCTTTGCACCAGCGCGGGCTTGCCGTTCCAGACCCAGTCGAGGTTGAAGCGTGTCAGGCACTTCGACATCACCGGCGACTCGAGCCGCGCAGCTCTCCAGTTGCGCCCGCCATCGACCGAGACGTCGACCTTCTTGATGCGCCCGCGGCCCGACCACGCGAGCCCGGAGATGTTGTAGAAGCCCTGGTCGAGCAGCACCTGGCCGCCCGAGGGCGTGGTGACCACGCTTTTGACTTCCTGGATCGAGGTGTACTGGCGATGCAGGCCGCCGGGCATCAGGTCGACGTAGTGCAGCGTCTCGTCCTTGGTGGCGTAGGGCTTGTCGCCGAGTTCGATGCGGCGCAGGTACTTGACCCAGCTCACGCCTTGCACGCCCGGCACCACCAGCCGCAGCGGATAGCCTTGCTCGGGCCGCAGCATCTCGCCGTTCTGGCCGTAGGCGACGAGCACCTCGCCGCTGTCGATCAGCGAGCGCGGGATGGTGCGCGTCATCGAGGAGCCGTCGGCGCCTTCGGCGAGGATGAACTGGCCACGCTTCCAGTCGGCGCCGCACAGGTCGAGCAAGGTCTTCAGCGGCACGCCGGTGAACTCGCTGCAAGACAGCATGCCGTGGCTGTACTGGCAGGTCGGCACCGCGACGTTGCCCCATTCCATGCCGGTGTTGGCGCCGCACTCGATGAAGTGGAAGCGCGAGACCGAGGGCAGGCGCATCAGCTCGTCGAGCGTGAAGACCATGGGCCGCGCGAGCATCTTCTCGTCGCTGCCGTTGACCATCAGGCGGTGCTTGGACGGATCGATGTCCCACCAGCCCTGGTGATGGCGCTCGAAGTGCAGGCCGCTGGGCGTGACGATGCCGAACAGCGACTGCAGCGGCGCGAACGACACCGAGGCCTGCGTGGTCTGCGTGAGGCCGGGGCTGTTGCGGCGCTGGACGTTGGCTTCGTACTTCGAGGGCTTGCCGTAGCCGTCGCTCACGACCGGGCGGCCGAGCCCTCGGCTGTGCTCGGGCAGCTCGAGGATGTTGGGATCACCGTCGCCGGAGTCTGGGTTGGAGGTCGCGGCGGCTTGGGTCGCGACGGCGCCAGCGGCGGCGGCCGCGAAGGCATTGCGGATGAAATCGCGCCGGCCTTGCTTGCCTTCTCGGAAGACGGTGCGAACGCCGTCGGCGTCGATGAAATTCTCGGGCGCCTTGATCAGGCGGCCCGATGGAGGCTGGTCGCGGTGCATGGGCACTGAATATAAGTAATGCCGAATAAAGAGATATTCGGGGTTTGCCCGGGCGCGACGAAGGCAAAATGCCCGGCTCGATCGACCCCATCGCCTGCACCATGAACCTTCCTCTGAGCCCCGAGTCCGCGACGCAAGCGGTGGTGTGGGGCGGCCTCGCGATCGGCCTGGCCTTCGGCGCCGCCGGCCAGGCCTCGCGTTTTTGCATCCGCGGCGCGATCGCCGATTGGTACTTGTTCGGCAGCAAGGGCCGCATGCTGTCTTGGGTGCTGGCGCTGGTGGTCGCGCTGGTCGGCACGCAGGCGCTGCTGGCGGGGCAGGTGTTCGAAGGCGAGCGCACGGTGATGTGGTCGTCGACGCTGCGCTGGGTGTCGAGCCTGGTCGGCGGGCTGGTGTTCGGCTACGGCATGGTGCTGGCGGCGGGTTGTCCGCATCGCAGCCTGGTGAAGGCGGGCACGGGCAATCTGCGCGCGATCGTGACCTTGCTGGTGGCGGCGCTGGGGGCACAGATGACGCTGCGCGGGCTGTTCGCCGAGGCGCGCTCGAAGACGGTCGACACCGTGAACGTGCAGCTGGCCGGGCCGCAGGATCTGGGCAGCGTGCTGGCGGGCTGGACGGGCTTGGGCGTCGGCGCGCTGCGCTGGGTGCTGGTGCTGGCGATCGTGGTTGCGGCGGTCGCGTGGCTGTGGCGCCAGCGTTCGCAGCTGACGACGGCGCAATGGATCGGCAGCGCGGCGATCGGCCTGCTGGTGCCGATCGCGTGGTGGCTGACCGGCCACGTGGGCTATCAGCCCGAGCATCCCGAGACGCTCGAAGCCGCGTGGATGGGCACGGCGGCGCGCCGCCCCGAAGCGCTGAGCTTCACCGCACCGCTCGCGAACGCGGCCGATCTGCTGACTTACTGGACCGACAAGAACACCGTGGTCACCTTCGGCGTGACGATGGCGCTGGGCGTGCTGATCGGCAGCTTCGTTTCCGCGTGGCTGCGAGGCGAGGCGAAGCTGGAGTCGTTCGCCAACGCGGCCGAGCTGCGCGACCACCTGATCGGTGGCCTGCTGATGGGCTTTGGCGGCGTCACGGCGCTGGGTTGCTCGGTGGGCAACGGCGTGACGGGGCTGGCGATGCTGTCGATCGGTGCCGCGCTGGCGGTGGCGGGGATCGTCGGCGGGGCGTTGCTGGCGTTGCGATCGCAGGCGCGGCGCGCCGGTCGCGCCGCGCCCGAACTGGCCGCCGTCTAGCTCTTCGCTTCCCAGCTGCCGCCCAAGGCTCGCACGAGCCCCACGGTGGCCTGGTATTGCGCAGCCCTGACCTGCAGCGCCTGCCGACGATTCGCCAGCTCGCTGCGCTGCGCATCGAGCAGATCGAGCTGGCTCACCAGCCCATTGCGATAGCGCGAGGTCGACAGCGTCGTCGCGCGCGTCGCAGAAGCGACCGCGCGCGATTGGGCCTCCGATTGCTCGGCCAGCAGGCGCAGCGCCGAGAGCTGGTCCTCGACATCGCGGAACGCCACCAGCACCTGCTCGCGATAGCTCGCCACGGCCACGTCGAGCTCGGCCGTCGCGCGCTGCACGCCGGCTTCGTTGCGGCCGCCGTCGAACAGCGGCATCGACAGCAGCGCGCCCACGCCCCACACGCGCGACGACCAGTTGAACAAGTCGCCGAGTTCGGCCGAGGCGTTCCCGCCCGATGCAGTCAGCGACAGATTCGGCAACCACGCGACACGCGCAACGCCCACGCGCGCCTGCGCCGCCTGCATGCTGCGCTGCGCCGCGGAGATGTCCGGCCGCCGCGCCAGCACCGTGCTCGGCACGCCGGCCGGCACGATCGGCAGCGCGGTCGTCCAGTCGCCGGCACCGAGGCCGAAGTTCGACGCCGGCTCGCCGACCAGTACCGCGAGCGCGTGCTCGAGTTCGGCACGGCGGCGGTCCAGTGCGATCGCTTCCGATTCGGTCGACGCGACCTGCGTTCGCACGCGCGCCACGTCGAGCTCGGCCACGTCGCCGGCTTCATGCCGCCGCTCGGTGAGCCGCAGCGTGTCGCGATAGGCGACCACGGTGTCGCGCACCAGGGTGCGCTCCTCGTCGATCGCACGCAACGCCAGGTAGGTCTGCGCCACATCGGCTTGCACGAGCAGTCGCGTGCTCTGCAGCAGCGCCTCGCGTGACTGCGCATCGAGCGTCGCGGCATCGCTGGCCGCGCGCAGCCGGCCGAACAGGTCGACCTCGTAGCTCAGGCTCGCGCCGACGGTGCCCAGCGTCGCCGCGCGGCCATTGCTGCCGGCCTCCGCGCCGCGCACCGCGCCCGCGTTGAGGCCGAGTTGCGGCAGGCGATCCGCATCGGTCGCGCGCAGCACTGCACGCGACTGTGCAAGTCGCGCCGCGGCGATCGCGATGCTGTTGTTGCTGACCGCGGCGCGCTCGACCAGCGCATCGAGCGTCGGATCGCCGAAGGCCTTCCACCACTCGCCGCGCGGCTGCGCTTCGGCCGGTGCGCTGACGGTCCAGCGACCGTCGCCTTCCTTGAAAGCCGCCGGCGTCGTCGGCAGCGATGCGGGATCGACCGCCGCCGGCGTCGCGCAACCGGCGATCAGCAGCGCGGCGAGCAAGGGTACGAGCGTGAACTTCATCGTCGTGTTCATGTTGTTGTCCTCGTCGAGATCAGTCGTGCAGCGAGCGCGGCGCCGCCGGGTGCGGCAAGGCCGTGGCGCCGCTGCCCGCAAACGCTTCGTGATGCGGCACCTCGCCGTGCAGCTTCAGCGGCCGGTTGCCGGTGAGCCTGCGCAGCAGCACGTAGAACACCGGCGTGAGGAACAGCCCGAAAGCCGTCACGCCGATCATCCCGGCGAACACCGCGACGCCCATCGCCTGGCGCATCTCGGCGCCGGCACCGCTGCTGAGCACCAGCGGCAGCACACCCATCACGAAGGCCATCGAAGTCATCAGGATCGGGCGCAGCCGCAGGCGGCTCGCCTCGATCGCGGCCTGCACCGGGCTTCGGCCCGCGAACTCCAGCTCACGCGCGAACTCGACGATCAGGATCGCGTTCTTCGCACTCAAACCCACGAGCACGATCAATCCGATCTGCGTGAAGATGTTGTTGTCGCCGCCGTCGAGCCACACGCCGGTCATCGCGGCGAGCAGGCCCATCGGCACGATCATGATGATCGACAGCGGCAGCGTCAGGCTCTCGTACTGCGCCGCGAGCACCAGGAACACCAGCAGGATCGCGAGCGGGAACACCCACACCGCGGAGTTGCCGGCCAGGATCTCCTGGTACGTCAGCTCGGTCCACTCGTAACCCACGCCCGGCGGCAGCGTCTCGGCGGCGATGCGCTCGATCGCGGCCTGGGCCTGACCCGAGCTGAAGCCCGGGGCCGGGCCGCCGTTGATGTCGGCCGACAGGAAGCCGTTGTAGCGTGCCGCGCGGTCGGGGCCGGCCGTGTGCTCGATCTTCATCAGCGCCGCCAGCGGCACCATCTCGCCCGAGGCCGAGCGCACCTTCAGCTGGCCGATGTCTTCGGCGCGCGCGCGGAAGGGCGCATCGGCCTGCACGCGCACGGTGTAGGTGCGGCCGAACTTGTTGAAGTCGTTCACGTACAGCGAGCCGAGGTAGATCTGCAGCGTGTCGAACACGTCGGTCACCGCGACGCCCAACTGGCGCGCCTTGGTGCGGTCGATGTCGGCATACAGCTGCGGCACGTTGACCTGCCAGCTCGAGAACATGCCGGCCAGCTCGGGCGTCTGGTAGGCCTTGGCCATGAAGGCCTTGACCGCCTGGTCCATGCCTTCGTAGCCGACCGAGCCGCGGTCCTCGAGCTGCAGCTTGAAGCCGCCGGTCGTGCCCAGGCCCTGCACCGGCGGGGGCGGGAACATCACGATGAAGGCGTCCTCGATCGCCGCGTACTTCTGGTTGAGCTGCTGCGCGATCGCGGCGCCCGAGAGGCTCGGGTCCTTGCGCTGGTCGAACGGCGCCAGCGTCGCGAACACGATGCCGGAGTTCGGGCTGTTGGTGAAGCCGTTGATCGACAGGCCCGGGAACGACACCGCATGCTCCACGCCCGGCTGCTTGAGCGTGATGTCGCCCATGCGGCGGATGACGTCTTCGGTGCGGTCGAGCGTGGCGCCGTCGGGCAGCTGCGCGAAGCCGATCAGGTACTGCTTGTCCTGCGCGGGCACGAAGCCGCTGGGCACCGCCTTGAACAGGCCGCCGGTCACTGCGAGCAGCACCAGGTACAGGCCGATCATCACGGTCTTGCGCGAGATGGCGCGCGTCACGCCGCCGCTGTAGCCCTCGGCGCCGCGCTTGAAGACGCGGTTGAAGCCCGAGAAGAAGCGGCCGAGCACGCGGTCCATGCCGCGCGTGAGCCAGTCTTTCGGCGCGTCGTGGCTCTTGAGCAGCAGCGAGGCGAGCGCGGGCGACAGCGTCAGCGAGTTGATCGCCGAGATCACCGTCGAAATCGCGATCGTCAACGCGAACTGGCGATAGAACTGGCCCGTCAGGCCGCTGATGAAGGCCAGCGGCACGAACACCGCCACCAGCACCAGCGCGATCGCGATGATCGGCCCCGAGACCTCGCGCATCGCGCGGTAGGTCGCCTCGCGCGGGCTCAAGCCCGCCTCGATGTTGCGCTCGACGTTCTCCACCACGACGATCGCGTCGTCGACCACGATGCCGATCGCGAGCACCAGGCCGAACAGGCTCAGCGCATTGATCGAGAAGCCGAACAGGTGCATCACCGCGAAGGTGCCGATCACCGAGACCGGCACCGCCAGCAGCGGGATGATCGACGCGCGCCAGGTCTGCAGGAACAGGATCACCACCAGCACCACCAGCGCCACGGCTTCGAGCAGCGTGTGGATCACCGACTCGATCGAGGCCCGCACGAACTGCGTCGGGTCATAGACGATCTCGTAGTCCACGCCCTCGGGCATGTTCTTCTTCAGCTCGGCCATCGTCTTGCGAACGTTGTCCGAGATCTGGATCGCGTTGGAGCCGGGCGCCTGGAACACCGGCACCGCGACCGCCTGCTTGTTGTCGAGCAGCGAGCGCAGCGCGTACTCCGACGCACCGAGTTCGATGCGGCCCAGGTCGCGCAGCCGCGTGACCTCGCCGTTGGCGCCGGTCTTGACGATGATCTCGCCGAACTCTTCCTCGTTCTTCAGGCGGCCTTGCGCATTGACCGACAGCTGCAGGTCGATGCCCGCCAGGCCCGGCGACGCGCCGACCACGCCGGCGGCGGCCTGGATGTTCTGCTCGCGAATCGCGCGCACCACGTCGCTGGCCGAGAGGCCGCGCTCGGCCACCTTCTGCGGGTCGAGCCAGACGCGCATCGAGTAGTCGCCCGAGCCGAACAGCTGCACCTGGCCGACGCCTTCGATGCGCGCCAGCCGGTCCTTGACATTGAGCACCGCGTAGTTGCGCAGGTAGGTCATGTCGTAGCGGTCGTTGGGCGACAGCAGGTGCACGACCATCGTCAGATCAGGAGAGCTCTTGACGGTGGTGATGCCGAGGCGGCGCACTTCTTCCGGCAAGCGCGGCTCGGCCTGCGAGACGCGGTTTTGCACCAGCTGCTGGGCCTTGTCCGGGTCGGTGCCGAGCTTGAAGGTGACGGTCAGCGTCATCAGGCCGTCGGTCGTCGCCTGGCTGCCCATGTAGAGCATGCCTTCGACACCGTTGATGCTTTCCTCGAGCGGCGTCGCGACCGTCTCGGCGATCACCTTGGGGTTCGCGCCGGGGTATTGCGCGCGCACCACCACCGAAGGCGGCACGACTTCCGGGTACTCGGAGATCGGCAGGAATCGCAGCGCGATCAGGCCGGCCAGGAACATCAGGAGCGACAGCACGCCCGCGAAGATCGGCCGGTCGATGAAGAACTTCGACAGGTTCATGGATGGTTCCTCCCTCGTCGGGGATTCGGATCAGGAGTTCGAGCCGGCCTTGGCCTGCGCTTGCACTTCGGGCTTCGCGTCCATCGCGACCGGCTTCGGCTCGACCAGCGAGCCCGGGCGCACGCGCTGCAGGCCGTTGACGACGATGCGCTCGTTGGCCTTCAAGCCGGTGTTGACGATGCGCAGGCCGTTGACCGACGCGCCCAGCGTGACCTCGCGGTAGGCGGCCTTGTTGTCTTCGCCGACGACGAGCACGAACTTCTTGTTCTGGTCGGTGCCGACCGCGCGCTCGTTGACCAGCAGGGCCTGGCCGTTGCGCGCCTGGCCCATGCGCAGCCGCGCGAACTGGCCGGGGATCAGCGTGCCGTCGGCGTTGTCGAACACCGCGCGCACGCGGATCGTGCCGCTCTTGGCGTCGACCTGGTTGTCGACCAGCTGCAGCTTGCCGACCAGGGGCGCGTCGCTCATCGCGGCCGTGCCCATGCGCACCGGAATGCGCTCGAGTTGCGCGCGGGTGCTGGCGCCGCCCTTGTCGAGCGACTTGAGCTCGGCGAGCGCGCGCGAGACGACCTGCTCGTCGGCGTCGAAGCTGGCGTAGATCGGGTTGACCGAAACCAGCGTCGTCAGCACCGGCGCTCCGGGGCCGGCCGCGACCAGGTTGCCGACCGTGACCTCGAGCTTGCCGACGCGGCCCGACACCGGCGCACGCACCTGCGTGTAGCCGAGACTGAGCTTGGCCGTCTGCAGCGCGGCCTGCGCGGCGCGCAGGTTGGCTTCGGCTTCGCGCGCGGCGTTCAGGCGCTCGTCGAGCTCGCGCTGCGCGATCGCGCGTTCGTCCCACAGGCGCTGCGAGCGGGCGCGTTCGCTGGCGGTGTAGGCGACGCGGGCCTGCGCGGCGACGACTTGCGCTTCGGCGCGGTCGACCTCGGCGGCGAACGGCGCCGGGTCGATCGTGATCAGCAGATCGCCCGACTTGACCAGGGCACCTTCACGAAAGTGCACCGACTGCACAGCGCCCGCGACGCGCGAACGCACATCGACGCGCTCGACGGCTTCGAGCCGCCCCGAGAACTCGTCCCAGGCCGCGACCTCGGCCGATTGCACGACCGCCACCGACACCGGCGTGGCCGGCGGTTGCGCGGGCGCGGGGTTGGCCTCGGCATCGCCGCCGTGCAGGCCGAAGGCGGCCGCGAGGACCGCGACCATCGCGGTCAGGGCCGAGCCGGCGGCCCACAGGCGTCGGCGGGCACGAAGCGGAAGAGGGTGGTTGGTTTCGTTCATGGCTCAGGCTTTCTGGTTCTCGATCGACATGGGTTGGCTTTGGGCGAGCAGCAGCGCACGCAGCGGCTCGTGAAGCTCGGCGGTCCATGCGGCATCGCCGCAGGCGGGATTCATGAAGGAGCAGGGCCAGCCGGTCGGGCCGCCGAGCACGGCTTCCTCGACCTGCACGCCGGCGGCGCGCAGGCGCTTGGCGTAGTCGCGCGTCTCGTCGCGCAGCGGGTCGTCGAGCGCGGTGACGAGCAGGGTGCGCGGCAGGTCGGCCAAGCGCGAGGCGCGCGCGGGCGCGGCATAGGGGTGCTCGCCGTCGAGCGCGCGGCCGAGGTAGCGATGCCAGCCGTCGGCCCAGCGGCAACCCACCGGGCCGGCCTCGGCCTTGCGCAGCGACGCGGTCGCGAGGCAGGGGTCGAGCATCGGCGACAGCAGGATCTGGCCGGCGAGCGCGGGCTCCTGGCGATCGCGCGCCATCATCGCGACGGCCGCGGCGAGGTTGCCACCGGCCTCCTCGCCGGCGACCCACAGCGCGGCGTTCGGGCCGGCCAGGCGAGCGCGTTGGCGATGCAGCCAGGCCAGGGCCTCGTAGCCGGCCTCGGCCGCGGCCGGGAAGGGGTGTTCAGGCGCGAGCGGATAGTCGATCGAGGCGACGACCGCGCCGGCATCGGCCAGCATCTGGGCGACCACGCGGCCGCTGTCGAGGTCACCGGCGTCGAAGTGGCCGCCGTGGAAGTGCAGCACCAGCGGCGCGGACGCGCCACGCGCCTTCTGGCCATAGAGGCGCAGGGGCTTCGGGCTGTCGGAAACGTCGATGGTGCGCGGGTTCATGGCTGCCTCGTCCGCAAAGGCGGTGCTTCGAGGGAGCGAACAATAGGGATCGCGAGCCGATCAATAAATAGCCCTGCTGCTCATGCTTTGTTTCGCCATCGCAATAATCCGCCCGCTGTTCCGGGAGAGAGGTCGATGGACAAGTTCACCGCGATGCAGGCCTTCGTTCGCGTCGTCGAGGCCGGCAACTTCACCAAGGCGGCCGATTCGCTGGCGCTGCCCAAGCCGACGGTCACGCGCCTGATCCAGACGCTGGAAACGCATCTGCAGACCAAGCTGCTCAACCGCACGACGCGGCGTGTGACCGTGACCTCCGACGGCGCGGCCTACTACGAGCGCGCGCTGCGCGTGCTGACCGACATCGACGAGCTGGAAGCCGGCATGTCGCAGGCCAAGGCCAATCCGCGCGGGCGGCTGCGCATCGACGTGCCGGCGTCGGTGGCGCGGCTGGTGCTGGTGCCGGCGCTGCCGGACTTCCATGCGCGCTACCCGGACATCCAGATCGACCTGGGCGTCGGTGATCGGCCGGTCGACCTGATCTCGGAGAACGTCGACTGCGTGATCCGCGGCGGCGTGCTGACGGACCAGTCGCTGGTCGCGCGCCGCATCGCCGAGTTCCACATGATCGCGGCGGCCAGCCCGGCCTATCTCAAGCGCTTCGGCACGCCGCAGCATCCGAACGAACTCGAAGAGCGCCACATGATCGTCGGCTACTTCTCGGCGCGCACCGGACGGCCGATCCCGATGGACTTCAACAAGGACGGCGAGCGCATCGAGATCGACGGCCCCTACAACCTCGCGGTCAACGACTCGAACGCCTACACCGCGGCCGGCCTCGCGGGACTGGGCATCGTGCAGACGCCGACCTTCCTGATCCAGCAGCACATCGCGCGCGGCGAGCTGGTGCCGGTGCTGGCCGACTGGACCTCGGACCCGATCCCGATCCACGTGGTCTATCCGCCCAATCGCCACCTGAGCTCGAAGCTGCGCGTGTTCGTCGACTGGGTCGCCGAGCTGTTCTCGCGCGATGACTTGATGTGCTGCAAGAGCAGCCTGCCGAGGCCGCAGCCGGTGGCGCTGAACCAGGTGGCGGTGGCTGCATGACGCGCGAGGGCTGGTCGGTGCGCGTGGACGCAGGCGATGTGGCCGTGCTCGACATCCCCGCCGATCTCAAGCGCGAACGGCGCTTCGAGATCGATTGCCGCTTCATCGTGAGGTCGCGCGAGGATGCGACAGGTGCCTGGCATGCGATGCGCGTCTCGGTCGACGGCGCACAGGAATGGTCGCGTCGCATCGATACCGCGAACCCCGGCGCGAGCGACTCGCTCGACGTGCATTTCCGTCGCGATGTGCCGGCCGGCAAGCCGCTGCGCATCGTCGCGACGACCGAAGTCGGCCTGGGTGCAGCGCGCGTCGCGCTGGTGATCGAAGCCGAAGAGGGCGGCTGAGCGCCCTGCGCGGGTTCAGGCGATCTCGAGCTCGCCGCCCAGCGCCTCGACCAGCTCCGGAATCAGCCGCTGCAGCTCGCCGGTGCCGATCGCGGCATCGGCGTCGAAGGCTTCGTCCTGATGCTCGGCGCGCGCCATGTCGACCACGCCTTCGAGGAAGTCGAGCTTCTTGATCTGCAGCGCGTCGGTCAGCACGAAGGACACGCGGCCCTGCCAGGTCAGCGCCAGGCGCGTGGGCTGCTTGCCGGCCACCAGGTGGCGGCGCACCTCGTCGGGGTCGAGCGGATGGCGCGCGTAGCGCACGACGGCCTTCGATTCGTCGCTGGCCTTGAGCTCGCAGTCACGGTCGACCGAGAAGGCCGCCGGCGGATCGCCGCTGGCCAACCAGTCGGACATCACCGCCGCCGGCGACTGCGCGGTCTGCAGCGGCGCGACCGAGAAGTCGGCGAGTGCCTTGACGAGCTGCGTGATGACCTGGCCGGCACGCGTGGGGCTGCCGGCGTCGATCATCAGCAGGCGCTGCTTCGGGTCGATCCAGACGTTGACCGTGGCCTGCTTGGTGAAGGCCAGCGGCAGCAGCTCGAGCACCACCTGCTCCTTGATCTCCTTGGTCTGCTTGCGCCCCGGCTTGCGGCCGGTCTCCTGCTCGATCGCCTGGGCACGCTCGGCGGTGCGGCGCTTGACGACCGCGCCGGGCAGCACGCGCTGCTCGATCATCAGCCGCAGCAGCCACTGGCCGCCAACGTTCTCGGCGAGCGCCAGATGGCCGTCGCCGCGCGGCGCGACCCAGCCGGCGGACATCGGCTCGGTCAGTCCAGGGGGAACGAATCGCGCGCCTTCGAGGCTGGCGGCCACTTGATCGAGGGAGGCCGACCAGGTCGGCCCGATGCGATAGACGGTCAGGTTCTTGAACAAGGCACTCTCGGCAACAGGGGATGTGGCTGTCGGGCATCAGGCCGACGCGCGTGAAGAGGCGTGATTGTCTACTGATGGCATGCGGTCCCCGCAGAGCGCGCCAATCGAGCAACGCCTGCGCGTTCGCATCACTGCCAAGTCGGGTATGCGCGTTTGGTCCGTTTGCAGCGTGACTTGGCAGGCGTATAACGAAGCCGTCATCCACTCCAGGGTCACTACCGTGATGAAGGAGGAAACAAATGCGAAGACGCATTTATTGGCTGCTGCCCGACCTGGCGAGTGCCAGGCGGACGATGAGTGATCTGCTGCTCGCGCGCATCGCCGAACAGCACATCCACTTCGTGACGCCCGAGGGCAGCGATAACGCCGGGCTGCATCCAGCCAACGTGCTGCAGACCTCCGACGTGCTGCGCGCAGCGCAGGCCGGTCTCGTGATCGGTGGGGTCGCCGGCGGCGTCGTCGGCACCGCGGTCGCGGTCTTCTTCCCGTTGTTCGGCGATGCGACCAGCGCGGTGGACGCCAGGCAGTGGGGCATCGCCGCGGTGCTGTCCGTGCTGGGCGGCGCGATCGGTGCCTGGGCCTCCAGCATGATCGGCATTTCCACGCCCAGCCACCGGCTGCGGCGCTTCCACGGTGCACTCGAACAGGGCCAGATCCTGCTGATGGTCGACGTGCCGCGCTCGCGCGTGGCCGAGATCGAGGCGATGCTCGCGTCGTCTCATCCTGAAGCGCGCTTCGAGGGAGAGGAGCCGAACATCCCCGCCTTTCCCTGACGGAACCCGCGACGCGGCGGCCCTGGCCGCCGCGTTCGTTTAGGGTCGATGAGTCTGAGGAGACAACCATGGACATGCACTTGCGAATGCAGTCCCATCAGTGGGTGCGTCGCGACCCGGACTGGGTGGCCGCGGCGGTCGCCGGTCTCGCGGCCGGCGCGGTGCTGATGGTGATCGAGCTGCTGTGGCCGGCAATGGTCGGCGGCAGCGACACCTGGCATGCCTCGCGCATGATCGCGGCGATCGTGATGGGCCCCGGCCCGCTGCAATCGGGCGGCTTCGACGTCAGTGTGGTGCTGGTCGCGCTGCTCACGCACTACGTGCTCGGCGCGTTGTTCGGCCTGGCACTGGGGTTCGTCATCGCGGGCTTTGGGCTCGACTCGAGCGCCGGCGTCGCGTTGCTGACCGGCGCACTGTTCGGGCTGGTGCTGTACCTGATCAACTTCTACGGCATGACCCAGGTCTTCACCTGGTTCGCCGAGACGCGCAGCTGGCCGATGGCCGTCAACCATGTGATGTTCGGCATGGTCGCGGCATGGCTCTATCGCTTCCTCGAGCGGCGAGGCGGTTCCTAGAGGTCGGGCAACACCGGGCTCGCGCCGCGGGCCCGCTTCGGTGGGCGCGCCCCAGCGCGGCGCGCGATGGAGGTGAGACATGGTCATGGCCATCGCCCTGATCGTGATCGTCATCGCCTCGGTGGTGTTCCATTTCGTGAGCCCATGGTGGGCGCCCAAGCTGGCGTCCAACTGGTCCCAGATGGACCACACCCTGACGATCACGCTCGTGATCACGGGCCTGTTCTTCGTCGTGCTGAACCTGGTCCTCGTGCTGGCGCTGGTGCGCTATCGCCACCGCGGGGATGGGCGACGCGCCGCCTACGAGCCCGAGAACCCGCGCCTCGAGCGCAGGCTCACGGTGTGGACGTCGGTGGGCATCGCCGCGCTGCTGGCGCCGGGGCTGTATGTCTATGCCGACTACGTCAAGCCGCCGAGCGACGCGTCAGTGGTGGAAATCCTCGGCCAGCAATGGCAATGGCGCTACAGGCTCCCCGGCCCCGACGGCCAGCTCGGCGGCACCGATCCTCGCTTCGTGGCGGCGGCCAATCCCTTCGGCATCGATCCGGCCGACGTCAAGGGCAGCGACGACGTGCTGGTGATGGGCAACGAGCTGCACTTGCCGATCGACAAGCCGGTGCGCGTGCTGCTGCGCGCGCACGACGTGCTGCACGACTACTACGTGCCGCCGTTTCGAGCCCGCATGAACATCGTGCCGGGCATGGTGACGAGCTTCTGGTTCACGCCGACGACGGCAGGGCGCTTCGAGTCGATGTGCGCGCAGCTGTGCGGCGTCGGCCATGCGGCGATGCGCGGCTACGTGGTGGTCGAGGACGAGGCGGCGTATCGCGCCTGGTATGCCGCGCTGCCGACGTTCGGCGCGACGCAGACGGCCGCGAAGGGCGGCGAGGCGGCACCCGCCGGCGCGCAGGCATCGCTCGCCGATCGTGGCCGCGCGATCGCGCAGGCCAAGGGCTGCACCGCCTGCCACAGCGTCGATGGCAGCGCCGGCGTCGGCCCGACCTGGAAGGGCTTGTACGGCAAGACCGAGACGCTGGCCGATGGCAGCCAGGTGAAGGTCGACGACGAGTACCTGAAGAGTTCGGTGCGCACGCCCGCCGCGCAGGTCGTCAAGGGCTTCGCGCCGGTGATGCCGCCCAGCGAACTGAGCGATGACGAAATGGCCGCGCTGGTCGGCTACATGAAAGCGCATTGAGCGCGAAGGGAGACAGGCCGCCATGAGCTACGGTCATCACGACGACCACGGGCCGCAGAGCTTCTGGACCAAGTACGTCTGGAGCCAGGACCACAAGGTGATCGCGCTGCAGTACGGCGGCGTGGCGATCGCGGTCGGCCTGGTGGGCTTGCTGCTGTCGAACCTGATGCGATTGCAGATCGGCTTTCCGGGGCGCTTCGAGTTCATCGACCCGCAGCACTACTACCAGTTCGTCACGATGCACGGGATGATCATGGTGGTCTACCTGCTGACCGCGCTGTTCCTCGGCGGCTTCGGCAATTACCTGATTCCGTTGATGGTCGGGGCACGCGACATGGTGTTTCCCTTCCTCAACATGCTGAGCTTCTGGGTCTACCTGCTGTCGGTGATCGTGCTGATGGCAAGCTTCTTCGTGCCGGGCGGGCCGACCGGCGCGGGCTGGACGCTCTATCCGCCGCAGGCCGTGCTGCCCGGAACGCCGGGGCACGAGTGGGGCATCATCCTGATGCTCGTCTCGCTGGTGATCTTCATCGTCGCGGCGACGATGGGCGGCCTCAACTACGTCACCACCGTGCTGCAGGCGCGCTGCGAAGGCATGACGCTGCTGCGCATGCCGCTGTCGGTGTGGGGCATCTTCGTGGCGACCATCCTGGCGCTGCTCGCGTTCCCGGCGCTGTTCGTCAGCGGCGTGATGATGCTGCTCGACAAGACGATGGGCACCAGCTTCTTCATGCCGGCGCTGGTCTCGATGGGACAGGTCAGCGACTACCGAGGCGGCAGCCCGCTGCTGTTCCAGCACCTGTTCTGGTTCTTCGGCCACCCCGAGGTCTACATCGTCGCGCTGCCGGCCTTCGGCATCGTCTCGGACCTGATCAGCGTGCACGCGCGCAAGTGCATCTTCGGCTACCGGCAGATGGTGTGGGCCATCGTCGCGATCGGCGGCCTGAGCTTCGTGGTCTGGGCGCACCACATGTTCGTCAGCGGCATGAACCCGTACTTCGGCTTCTTCTTCGCGACCAGCACGCTGATCATCGCGGTGCCCACCGCCATCAAGGTCTACAACTGGCTGTTGACGCTGTGGAAGGGCGACATCCACCTGACGGTGCCGATGCTGTTCGCGCTGGCCTTCGTGTCGACCTTCATCATCGGCGGCTTGACCGGGCTGTTCCTCGGCAACGTCAGCGTCGACATTCCGCTTTCGGGCACCTACTTCGTCGTCGCCCACTTCCACATGGTCATGGGCGTGGCGCCGCTGCTGGTGGTGTTCGGCGCGATCTACCACTGGTACCCCAAGATCAGCGGCCGCATGCTCGACGACCGGCTCGGCAAGCTGCACTTCTGGGTCACCTTCCTGGGCACCTACGCGATCTATTTCCCGATGCACTACCTCGGCGTGCTCGGCATGCCCAGGCGCTACTACAACTACGACGGCTACCAATCGTTCCCGCCGTCGGCGCAACTGCTCAACGAGTTCATCACGATCGTCGCGCTGGTCGTCGGCGTGACGCAGCTGGTGTTCGTGTTCAACCTGCTGTGGAGCGCAGTGCGCGGTCGCAAGGCCGATTCCAATCCGTGGCGCGCGGCCTCGCTCGAATGGTTCACGCCGCAGACGCCCCCGACGCACGGCAACTGGGGGCCGGCACTGCCGGTCGTGCATCGCTGGGCCTACGCCTATGGCGTGCCGGGTGCTCGCGAGGACTTCATCGCGCAGAACGCGCCGGCCGAGGCGGGCGGCAGCGAACACCACCTCGGGCATCCGCAGGGAGCGCCGGCATGAGCGCGGTCACGACGCTCGGCGACCCGGCCGGGCCGCGCGGCGAGGCCTCGCCCGCCGGTATCGGACTGTGGGTCTTCATCGGCGTCGCGACCTCGCTGTTCTCGCTGTTCGCCGCGGCCTACGTCATGCGAGCCGCGTCCAACGACTGGGTGCCGGTCGTGTTGCCCTGGCAGATTTGGCTGAGCAGTGCGCTGTTGCTGACGGCGAGTGCGGCGCTGGCGCGTGCTTCGTCGTTCGCCCGGCGTGGCGACGCCGGCCCGGCGCGAACCGCGGTGCAGCTCGGCGGGGCGCTGGCGCTGGGCTTCCTTGTGATGCAGGGGTGGGCCTGGAGCGCGCTCGGCGAGCGGCTCGTGATGCCGCGCGGGCAGGTCGCCGCGAGCTTCTTCTTTCTGCTCACCGCGATGCACGGCCTGCACGTCGCAGGTGGCCTGGTCGCTTGGCTGCGCGTGCTGCGCGCCTGGGATCCACCGCACAGCACCACGCCGACACTGCTGCTGGCGCGCTACTGGCACTTCCTGCTGATCGTCTGGCTGGCGCTGCTGGCATTGATCGGCGCCATGACGCCCGAACTCGCGCGCGCGATCTGCGGCGTGGGTTGATCGAACGCAAGCTGAAAGGAACCGTCCATGAGCAGCGTCCCGATGTCCCGCACGGAGCACGCCGCCGCCGAGGCGCAACCGGCGCGCGGGGGCCTGCGCGGCCTCGTCGCCGACTGGTCGGGTGACCGCGCGGCCTTCGCGGTGCCCTGGGGCAAGGCGATGATGTGGATCTTCCTGCTGAGCGACACCTTCGTGTTCGGCAGCTTCCTGACCGGCTACATGACGGTGCGCACCTCGACGACCGTGCCGTGGCCCAACCCCAGCGAAGTGTTCGCACTGCACATCGGTGGCTCCAACGTGCCGCTGCTGCTGATCGCGATCATGACCTTCGTGCTGATCACCAGCAGCGGCACGATGGCGATGGCGGTCAACTTCGCCTATCGGCGTGACCGTGGCCGCTGCGCGGCGCTGATGCTCGCGACGGCGGTGCTCGGCGCGGCCTTCGTCGGCATGCAGGCCTTCGAATGGAGCAAGCTCATCGCCGAGGGCGTTCGCCCCTGGAGCAATCCGATGGGCGCGGCGCAGTTCGGTTCGAGCTTCTTCATGATCACCGGCTTCCACGGCCTGCACGTGTCGGCCGGCGTGGTCTACCTGCTGATCGTCGCGCAGCGTGTCAGGGCGGGGCGCTACGAACGCAGCGGCAATTACCAGATCGTCGAGATCGCGGGCCTGTACTGGCACTTCGTCGACCTCGTGTGGGTGTTCATCTTCGCGTTTTTCTACCTGTGGTGAGGTGAACCATGTCTGACACCGGGCAACAACATCCGATCGGGCTGTACCTCAAGGTCTGGGTGCTGCTCTTCGTGCTCAGCGCGATGTCCTATGCGGTGGACTACTTCCATCTTCAGGGCATGCTGCGCTGGACCTTGATCCTTGTCTTCATGACGCTGAAGGCGGGCTTGATCGTCGCCGTGTTCATGCACATGGCCTGGGAGCGCCTCGCGTTGATCTACGCGATCCTGCTGCCGCCGTTGGCGCTGCTGGTGCTGGTCGGCCTGATGTGGGCCGAGGCCGATCACACCTTCCTGACGCGGTTGGCGTTCTTCCGCTGAGGGCGAGAACGATGGCGCGCGCTGTCGAGACTTCGCTGCCGCTCGCTCCTGCGCGCGCCGCCTGGCGCGAATATGTCGTGCTGGCCAAGCCGCGCGTCGTCGCGCTGATGCTGGTCACCGTGCTCGTGGGCATGCTGCTGTCGCGTCGCGGACCGGTGCCGTGGCAGGTGCTGCTGTTCGCACCGTTGGGCATCGCCTTGGTCGCGGGCAGCGCTGCCGCGGTGAATCATCTGGTCGACCGGCGCATCGATGCGCAGATGGCTCGCACGCGCGCGCGTCCGCTGCCGCGCGGCGCGCTGTCGCCTGCGCAGGTGGCCGCGTTTGCGCTCGTGCTCGGCGTTGCAGGCCTGGCACTGATCGTCGGTGTCGCCAACTGGCTGTGCGCGGTGCTGACGCTGGCCTCGCTGCTCGGCTACGCGGTCGTCTACAGCTTGTTCCTGAAGCATGCGACGCCGCAGAACATCGTCATCGGCGGTGCCGCGGGAGCGGCTCCGCCGCTGCTGGGCTGGGTCGCGGTGACCGGGCAGGTCGATCCGCAAGCGCTGTTGCTGTTCCTGATCGTCTTCGTCTGGACGCCGCCGCACTTCTGGGCGCTGGCCATCCACCGTCGCGAGGACTACGCGCGCGTCGGTGTGCCGATGCTGCCGGTGACCCACGGCGTTCGCTTCACGGCGCGCTGTGTGCTGCTCTACACGTGGCTGCTGGTTGGCGTGACGCTGCTGCCCGTGGCCATCGGCATGAGCGGCTGGCTCTATCTGGTGGCCGCGCTCGCCCTCGGCGCGCGCTTTCTGGTGCTGGCCTGGATGCTGCAGCGCGACGAGCGCCACGCGATGCCGACCTTTCGCTTCTCGATCGCCTACCTGTCGCTGCTGTTCGCGGCGCTTCTGCTCGACCACTACCTGATCTGAGAGATATCAACAGCGCCTGTGGGCAAACCTGTGCACGGGCCGTGGACGGGCGTGTCCGGGCCGCGCCATTGCTGGCTCGGGCTTGGATTGCCCGCAGATGAGGCAGTGCGTCAGCCGGCGCGGGCGGGCAGGCGGCGGCGAAGCGACTCGAACAGCAACTCGGACTGCAGGCGCTCGCCGTTGGTCTGCTCGGCCACGCGGGATGCCAGTGCCTCAGCGACCGGAACCAGCGGGCGCCCGGTCGATTGGGCCAATACCTGCACCATGCACGCGCGCTCGAGGTAGTAGAGATCGTCGAAAGCATGGTCGATGCGTGCGCCGCAGACCACCACTCCGTGGTTGCCGAGGAAGACGACATCGGCGCCTTGCATCGCGCGTGCGATGCGTTCGCCTTCGCCGACGTCGAGCGCAAGGCCGTTGTAGTGGGCATCGCTCGCGATGCGGCCATGAAAGCGCATCGCGTTCTGCGACAGGCAGGGGTCGAGCGCGCGGTCGACCGTCAACGTCAGTGCGGTCGCGTACGGCATGTGCGTGTGCAGCACGCAAGCCTTGCCTGCAAGGCGATGGATCGCGGCGTGGATGAACATCGCTGTCGGCTCGACTTCGCGATCGCCGGCCAGTCGCTGGCCTTGCGCGTCGACCATGACGATGTCGTCGGCGTCGATCTCGCTCCAATGCAGGCCGCGAGGGTTGATCAGGAAGCGCTCGGAGTCATCGCCCAGCGCAACACTGAAGTGGTTGCAGACGCCTTCGCCAAGGCTCAGGTGATCCGCGGCGCGCAAGGCCAACGCGAGGTCGGTGCGCAGCTGCCGAACGTCGGCGTGCAGGTAGTCAGCCTGATGCTGGCTGGAAACAGGGGGAGGGGAGGTAGAGGCGGCGGGCGTCGTCATGCGGCGATTGTCGTTCGCCACGGGCACGCGCTGCGGCCGCCTCAGCTGTCTTGAACGTCGTGAAGCGTGCGCCACTTTCGTGGCGACAGGCCGTGCCGCTCTTTGAACGCGCGACTGAAGTGCGCAGCGTCATTGAAGCCCCACGCAAACGCGATCTCGCTGATCGTTCGGTGACGCAGCCGCGAATCGCGCAGGTCATTCGTGCAGGCCGTCAACCTCGACTGCCAGATCAACCTCGACAGGGGCATCGGCTCCTGCTTGAAGATCCTAGACAAATGATCGGCCGACATGTCCATTGCACGCGCGATGGCACCGACGGACAGATCAGGGTCGCGCAGATGGGCATTCACGTAGGCATGGACCCGCCCGACGTGATAAGCCTGCAGGCTGCTCGGGCGCTTGAGATTGGCTGTCGGCAGGCTGCGCAGGCCGGCTGCGATCAGGCTGACGATGGCTTCCGACAAGCTCAGTGCGGCCGACGTCGGCATGCGCGAGAAGTCGCGCGACAGCATCGAGATCATCGAGCCGAGCAGCTTTCCGGCCGATGACGAAGCGCTGATCGTCGTGGCCGTCAGTTCCTGGACATTGGATACGTGAATGTCCAGCGCCGAGCAGGGCAGGCGCAAGGTCGTGACGTCGTGGCTCTCATCTTCGAAAAGCAACTCGAACGGACGAGTGCTGTCGTGCAGCGCAAAGTCCCCTGGTTCAAGTACGGCGGTTCGATCGTCCTGGCAGACTGTGCTGCTGCCTTGCCGCTGGATCTGGATCAGGTAGTAACCATCTGCCTCACGGTGGGCGCGTTCTGCCGTGCGCTCCACACGCACCGCGTTCGAGCGGATGTTGCCGACCGTCAAGCAGCCAAGCCGCAGCGAAGTCAATTCGCCATGGAACTCGCAGCCGGGCTTCGCTTGGTGATCAACCGCGACGAGCGTGCTGCACATCAGGTCGAGCCAGTAGACGCCACGCTGATGCGGTGGCACCTGATGGGTGTGTGCCTGATGGCGTGATGCCGCGAGGCCGCTGCTCTCCAGGACGGACCCTGAGCGACCGCCGGATTCCGACGCCCCGTCAATTTCCATCGCGCTACGTACGGGTGCAGAAGTGATCGGCAGGATCACGTCCGACGGGCGCGGTCTTGCGACCGAAACTGAAGCGGGTGCCGGTGCGCGCATCACCGATGCCATCACGAGGGCAGCATCATCGCGGACCAAGGAACCGGCTGAGAAGCGACTGCTCATCTGGCGATTACTCCACGTCAGGCTCAGTGGGCAACCGGGTGAGACCGTTCACCGTGGGAGATGTCACTGAGACTGGTCAGCAGTCTGGCTTCGTTGCAGCTTGATGAATGTCAAGCGACAAACATTCGATCTGCCGGAGCGCTGGAAGTAATGCTCAAACCCGGCGCACTTTGCGCTTGCAGATATCAAGCTGCCGTGGCGGCGGGGCAAATCAGCGAACTCGTCAGCTTGATGTAAATCTCATGGACGGGGTCGCAAAAGTGCGCCGCCCGGGGATTAGTCGCTGCCGTAAGTGCCGCGCCAGTCCCGCGGCGATACGCCAAACCGCTCCTTGAAGGAGCGGCTGAAGTGGGCGGCGTCCTTGAATCCGCGCCGATAGGCGATTTCGCCGATCGAGCGCGACGCCAGCCGGGGGTCGAGCAGGTCGCGACTGCAGGCCTCGAGGCGTCGCAGCCAGATGTAGTGCGCAAGGGGTACGGCTTCGGACTTGAACACCCGATGCAGGTGACCGGTCGACAGGTTCAACTGCCGAGCTATGGACGTGACGCTCAGGTCCGGATCGCTCAGCTGCGAGTCGACCAGTCGCTTGATGCGCTCGAGGTGGATGAACGACGAATCGGACGCGGCGCTCGTTTCGGGCGGCACGAGGGTATGCAGACCTGCGACCAACAAGTTCGCAACGCCGTTGGCAACCGCCAGTCGCGCCGCAGGTTCGAGCGCGTCGTAGTCGCGCCAGAGCGTGCGGACCATCTCGACCAGCAGCTGTCCTTCGATATGGTCGCTCGTGACGGACGAGGCGGTCAGCCGGTCGAGATCGCGCACCGAACTGCGCAGCGCACTGGCCGGCAGCTTGAAGACGATCTGCTCGAACGGTGCCTCGAGGTCGAGTTCATAGGCGCGGTTGCTGTCGCAAAGCGCGAAGTCGCCCGGCCCGAGCGCGGCCCGGCGCGCGTCCTGCCGCAGCTGCGCGGTTCCTTCGACCTGCAGACAGACCAGGTACGAGGGGGTGCCCGGTCTGCCGGACGCCGGCCCGCCGGCGCGCGCGATCAAGGTCGTGTCCGAGCGAATGATGAAGACATCGAGCCCGGGCAGGGCCCGATGCTCGGACTCCGCTCCCGAGGCAGCCGGCCCCTCGAAGTGCGGGGGGCGCACGCTGGGGCGGGCATCGCGGGGGGATGCTGGTTGCTTATTGGTGTGGGGGCTCTTTGTACCGCTCATGATGTTCATGATTGATGACGTTCGAGCGTGACGGCCCATACACCAACCGTACGCGAACAAGACTGCCCGAAGATCCGAGCAAGGCCTTGGCTGACCGCTGAATGTAATCTGACCACGGCCATGACGCCAATCGGACGGGCCCGGCGAGCCGCCCGACGTTCAATGCCGGCCTAACTCGCTGTCAATGCTTGCGGTACTGCTCCGCGCCGAACAGCACTTCCCGGGCGCGATCGTCGACCAGCGGCTTGCGGCGATCGGCGAGCACAGACACGCCCTTTATCACGGCCGGCCGATGTGCAAGCTCATCGAACCAGCCCTTCAGGTGCGGAAACTCGGCCCAATCGATGCCCTGGTTCTTCCAGGAGCGCAGCCACGGAAAGATCGCGATGTCGGCGATGCTGTACTCGCTGCCGGCGATGTACTTGTGCTTGGCGAGCTGCTTGTTCATCACGCCGTAGAGGCGTTTGGCCTCGTTGGTGTAGCGCTCGACGGCGTACGGCAGCTTCTCGGGCGCGTAGATGCGGAAGTGGTGGGTCTGTCCCAGCATCGGGCCGACGCCGCCCATCTGGAACATCAGCCACTGCAGCACTTCGTACTTGCCGCGCACGTCTGCCGGCAAGAGCTTGCCGGTCTTGCCGGCGAGGTAGAGCAGGATCGCGCCCGACTCGAACAGCGACATCGGTCGCCCATCGGGGCCTTGCGGATCGACGATGGCAGGGATCTTGTTGTTGGGGCTGATCGCGAGGAAGTCGTGGCTGAACTGGTCGCCGGCGCCGATGTCGATCGGGATCACCCGATACGGCAGGCCGCACTCCTCCAACATGATGTGGACCTTGTGGCCGTTGGGCGTGGCCCAGGAATACACTTCGATCATCGTTGCCACCTCTGCATCGCGCGGGGGACGTGCCGGCTGCGGCCGGATTGGCGTTGCGCACGACTCTAGTCGATCTCCATCGCACATGCTCGAATCGTTCAAGCGTTGGTTTGCACGCGAGCCCGGAGGCCCGGACGGCCGCGGTCTCGTTCAATGGGCGCGCCAGCACGACTACGAAGTCAAGCGCGTTCGCGAAGGCGAAGGCCTCGTGATCGAGGGCAACCTGCATCGCCATCCGTGGCGGCTCGAGTGGGGCGCGCCGCAGCGCAGCTACATCCTCGATCGTGAGCTGCGCCTGCGCATGGAGCTCGCGCTGCCGCAAGGTTTGCAGATGCTCGTGATCTCGCGCGGCCTTGCCGAAGAACTCGAGCAGGCCGCCTACGCGATGTTCACCGAAGGCATGCAGACGCGGCTCGATTCGGGCATGCCCGAAGAGATGCGCTGGCTCGCGATGTTCGAGAAAACCCAGGTACCCGCGATCAAGCCGCTGCGCCACCGCTTCAGTGCCGTCGGCTCGGCAGCGGCGCCGGTCAACGGCTGGATCGAAGGCGAGCTCTGCGCGCGGCTCGGCGAGGCCGCGCGTTCGTGGCTGCAGCCCGATGACCCCTTCGTGCTGATGACGCTGCGCGGGCGCCTGTACCTGCGCGTCGAGTCGCTGCAGCCCAGCCCCGAGCAGATGGACGAGCTGCTGAAGCTGTACGAAACGGCCGCCGAGCGTGCGCTGGCCGTGGCTGCCGAGGTCAATGCGCAGCAGCAGGGCTGGTCGACCACGATGTCGACTGCCTGGCAGACCGCCTACGAAGACCTGCCCGACGATCTCGACGACCGCCGCTGAGGGCGGCCGTCGAGGCGGGTATCAGCCGGGCATTAGGCGTACTTGCCGAGTTCCATCTTCGCGATCGCGTTGCGATGGACCTCGTCGGGGCCGTCGGCGTAGCGCAGCGTGCGTGCCATCGCGTACGAGTAGGCGAGCGGGAAGTCCTCGCACATGCCGCCGCCGCCGTGGACCTGCATCGCCCAGTCGATCACCTGGCAGGCCATGCTGGGCGCGACGACCTTGATCATCGCGATCTCGGCCTTGGCGGTCTTGTTGCCGGCGACGTCCATCATCCATGCGGCCTTGAGCGTCAGCAGGCGCGCCATGTCGATCTTGCAGCGCGCCTCGGCGATGCGCTCTCGCGTGACGCCTTGCTCGGCGACGGTGCGGCCGAAGGCCTTGCGCGAGGAGGCGCGCCTGCACATGAGCTCGAGTGCGCGCTCGGCCAGGCCGATCAGTCGCATGCAGTGGTGGATGCGGCCCGGGCCGAGGCGGCCTTGCGCGATCTCGAAGCCGCGGCCTTCGCCGAGCAGGATGTCGCTGGCCGGCACACGCACGTTCTCGAACGAGATCTCGCAATGGCCGTGCGGCGCGTCGTCGTAGCCGAACACCTGCAGCGGGCGCAGCACCTTGATTCCCGGCGCGTCGGCCGGCACGAGGATCATCGACTGCTGCGAATGCCGCGGCGCGTCCGGATCGGTCTTGCCCATGAAGATGTAGACCGCGCAGCGCGGATCGCCGGCACCCGAGATCCACCACTTGCGCCCGTTGATCACGTAGTCGTCGCCGTCGCGGCGGATGCTCGATTCGATGTTGGTCGCGTCCGACGACGCCACGGCCGGCTCCGTCATCGCGAACGCGCTTCGGATCTCGCCGCGCAGCAGCGGCTCGAGCCAGCGCTTCTTGTGCTCGGCCGTGCCGTAGCGAACGATGGTCTCCATGTTGCCCGTGTCCGGCGCCGAGCAATTGAAGACCTCGCTGGACCACAGCACGCGGCCCATGATCTCGGCCAGCGGTGCGTACTCGAGGTTGGACAGGCCCGCGCCGTAGTCCCCCGACGTGTTGTGCACGCCGTCGGCACTGGCCGGCAGGAACAGATTCCATAGGCCTTCAGCGCGCGCCTTGGGCTTGAGTTCCTCGATCGTCTTCAGCGGTGTCCAGCGCTTGCCTGCCTCGGTATTGGCCTGGAGCTCGGCGGCGTAGCGCGCCTCCGCCGGATAGATGTGGCGTTCCATGAAGGACAGCAGTCGTGACTGCAGTTCCTTGGTTCGCGGCGAGTAGTCGAAATCCATCATGCGTCTCCTCGTTCAGCGCGCGCGTTGCGCGAAGCCCCAACCCAGTTCGGCCAGTGGCCGGGCGCCGGCGGCGGCCTGCTTGGCTTGCGCGCTCGACGCGGTGCCGTCGACCACTCGTTTCGCGATGCCTTGCAAGATGCCGGCGATACGGAACAGGTTGTAGGCCATGTAGAAGTTCCAGTCCGTCACCAAGGCGTCAACGCTGGCCGAATCGCGGCCGGTGCGCGCGCAATAGCGGCGGATGTAATCGGGCTCGCTCGGGATGCCGAGTGCCTCGACATCGAGTCCGCCGATGCCGCGAAACGCGCCCGGCGGGATGTGCCAGCTCATGCAGTGGTAGCTGAAGTCGGCCAACGGATGGCCCAGCGTCGAGAGTTCCCAGTCGAGCACCGCGAGCACGCGCGGCTCGGTGGGATGGAAGATCAGGTTGTCGAGGCGGTAGTCGCCATGGACGATCGATACCTGCGACTCGTCGCGCGCGCCGGCCGGGATGTGCGCCGGCAGCCACTCGATCAGCCGCTCCATCGCCTCGATCGGCGGCGGCTGCGCGCCCGGCACGCTCGAGGCCTGGTACTGCTTGGTCCAGCGGCCGATCTGGCGCTCGAAGTAATTGCCGGGCTTGCCGTAGTCGCTCAAGCCGCGTGCGGCGAAGTCGACCTGGTGCAGCGCCGCGATCACGCGGTTCATCTCGTCGTAGATCTCGGCGCGCTGCGCGTTCGTGGAGTCGGGCAGGGCCTGGTTCCACAGCACGCGGCCGTCGACGAAGTCCATCACGTAGAACGCTCGGCCGATCACCGACTCGTCTTCGCACAGCACATGCATCTTCGCGACCGGCACGTCGCTGCCCGCGAGCGCGTCCATCACGCGGTACTCGCGATCGATCGCATGCGCGCTTTGCAGCAGCTTGGCCGCCGGCCCGGGCTTGGCGCGCATCACGTAGGCGCGCGACGGCGAGACGAGCTTGTAGGTCGGGTTCGACTGCCCGCCCTTGAACTGCTCGACGGTCAGCGGTCCTTTGAATCCGTCGAGCCGGTCACGCAGAAAGGCTTCGAGCGCGCCGATGTCGAAGGCATGCGAATCGGCGACGGGGCGGGTTCCGGTATAGGCGTCCATGAGGTCTTCTCGTCTCCTCGCGACCACCACCAGCGGCAGCCGCGTCCTACTTTTCAGCGATCGCGAGCAGCTTCTCGCGCGACAGCACGACGAGGCGCGTCGGCTCGACGCGTACCGCGCCTTCGCGCTCGAAGCCCTTGAGCTCCTGGTTCACGCGCTGGCGCGAGGCGCCCAGCATCTGCGCGAGGTCTTCTTGCGCCAGCGCAAGGCCGATGCGAATTTCTTCGCCCTGCGCGACACCGTAGCTGCGCGCGAGCAGCAGCAGCTGCTTGGCCAGGCGCGCCGACAGCGGCTTGGTGTTGAGGTCCTCGACCATGTCGAACATCAGTCGCAGGCGCCGGCAGTTCAAGCGCAGCAGTGCTTCGTAGAGCTCGACGTGCTGCGACAGCAGTTCCTTGAAGTCGGGTTTGCGCACGACCAGCAGGGTCGTGTCGCCATGCGCGTCGGCATCGTGGGTGTGCGGCAGGCCGTCGAACAGCGAGATGTCGCCGAACCAGGTGCCGGGCTCGACGTAGGTCAGCGTGATCTGCTTGCCCGACAGCGACACCGAACTCACGCGCACGGCGCCCTTGGCGACGCCGCACCACTCCATTGGCGTCGAGCCGCGCGATGCGAGCGGCGTGCCGTCGGCGAGTCTGCGAACCACCGAGCGGGCCAGGATGGCGCTTCGAAGCGCCGGCGAGAGCTTGCTGAACCAAGGGCCCGATTCGATGTTTTGCTGCTCTTCGATGGTAAGCACGGGGCTGTTCATGGCTTGTCCCTGACGCGACATCCGCAGACGCTTTCGATCTGCGTGCGATCCCTATTGTCCACGCGCGATGCGCATGGTCTGCTGCGAGTCTTCCCCCGAAATGGAGAACCGAGATGAACGCCCCCGAGCTGCACATTCCCTCGCGCCGCGCCGAGGTCAGCGCCGAGGAATGGCGCGTGCGCGTCGACCTGGCCGCGGCCTACCGGCTGGTCGCGCTGTTCAAGTGGGACGACCTCGTCTTCACCCACATCACCGCGCGCGTGCCGGGCACCGAGGACCAGTTCCTGATCAATCCGTACGGGCTCATGTTCGAGGAGATCAGCGCTTCGTCGCTGGTGAAGATCGACCTCGCCGGCAACAAGCTCGACGACTCGCCGTTCCCGGTCAACCCGGCCGGCTTCACGATTCACAGCGCCGTGCATTCGGCGCGTCATGACGCGGCGTGCGTGATGCACACGCACACGCTCAACGGCGTCGCGGTGTCGGCGCAAAGGGGCGGTCTGCTGCCGATCTCGCAGCAGTCGATCTTCGTGCTGTCGAGCCTCGCGTATCACGACTACGAAGGCGTCGCGCTGAACGATGAAGAGAAGCCGCGCCTGATCGCCGACTTCGGCGACAAGACCTGGCTGATGCTGCGCAACCATGGCCTGTTGACCGTCGGGCCGACGGTGGCCGACGCCTTCTTGTCGATGTACCTGTTCGAAGCCTGCTGCACGATCCAGGTCCGTGCGCAAAGCGGCGGCGGCGAATTGATCCCGGTCGATCCGCGCATCATCGCGGGCGCTCAGCAGCAGGCCAAGACGGTCACGCGAGGCGTCGGCGCCGGCGCGCTGACATGGCCCGGCCTGCTGCGCCGGCTCGATCGCGTCGACCCGAGCTACAAGGAGTAGCCGCGGCTGCTCAGGCCTGCATCCGGCGGTACTGGCCGAACAGCTTTTCCATCGTCGTGTAGCGCTCGCGCTCGTGCAGCCACTGCGTCGGTGCGAGGTTGACGGCGCGGATCACCGCGTGGCCGTCGTCGCCGAGGTCGATCACGTTGATGCATGCCGGCTGCTGCTCGATCGCGCCGAAGAACGCGCGCCGGCCCGCCATCAGCGTGGACAGCAGCGCGCGGTTCACGCCGCCGTGCAGCACCAGCAGCAGGCATTGCCAGTCGGCATCGGCACGCAGTCGATCGAAGGCGGGCAGGGCGCGATCGAGCAGCTCGCCGATCGACTCGCCGTTGAGGAAGCGCTGCGCCTCGATGTCGTCGCCGCCGCGAAACGCGCCGACGAAGGCCTGCTCGAGCTGCTCGGCCGGGATGTCGGCAAGGCGGCCGCCGCGGATCTCCTGCAGCGCCTCGTCATGCGCCAGTGACTGCGGTTGCGATGACGCCGCGAGCACGCGCTCGGCCGTCTGAACCGTGCGCGGCAAGCCGCTGACCACCACGCGATCGAAGCGCACGCTGGCCTGCGCGAACAGCGCGCCGGCCGCATCGGCCTGGCGTTCGCCATCGACATTGAGCGGCACGGTCTCGGGCAGCACCGGCGTGCCGTCGGCACGGAAGTAATCGACCGATCCGTGGCGCATCAGGTAGAGCCGGCGGCGGCGAGGAGACTGCATGTTCGGCGGCCGGTTGCGGATTCGCAGGTTTATCTAAAGCGCGCTTCGCGCTTTTCGAAGAAGGCCTGCAAACCCTCGCCGGCATTGGCGTGGAAGAGGTTGGCGACGAAGTGGCTGCGCTCGGCCGCCAGATGAGTGCCGAGCGCATGGCCGCGCGCCTGGTTGACCAGCTCCTTGGCGCTGGCGACCGCATTCGGTGCGCAGCGCGCCAAGCGTTCGGCGAGGACCAGAGCTTGCGGCAGTGCGCGGCCGGCGTCTGTCACGTCATTGACAAGACCATGCGCCTGCAACTCGCGCGCGGTCAGCGGATCGCCGAGCCACAGGCAGCGCAGCGCGAGCGGGCGCGGCAATGCCTGCGCGAGATGCCAGCTGCCGCCGCCGTCGGGCGACAGGCCGACGCGGCCGTAGGCCATCGAGAAGCGCGCGTCCTCGGCCGCGACCACGAGGTCGCAGGCCAGCGCGATCGAGAACCCCGCGCCGGCCGCGGCACCCTCGACCGCGGCGATGACCGGCTTCGGGAACGCGCGCAGCGCCTCGATGAACTGGTGCAAGGCATCGATGCTCGCGGCTTGCACCTCGCGCTCGAGCTCGCGATTGCGCGCGAGCCGGTTCAAGTTGCCGCCGGCACTGAAGTGCGCGCCGTCGCCGGTGATGATCACCGCGCGGACCTCGTCGTCGGTCTCGGCCACGTTCAAGGCCTCGACGGCCGCGACCGAGATCTGCGGCGACAGCGCATTGCGAGCCGACGGATCGCTCAAGGTCAGTACCAGCGTGTGGTCGTGGCGCTCGGCGCGCAATTCGGCGGTCATGGCAAGAGGCCTCGTGGAAAGCGACGAAAGATTGTGCCTTCAGCACAACAATGCACGCGGATCGCCGCGGGCCGACCAATACAGCCCCTTGCTCGGGCGATTTGTGTCGACATGCTTCATGGTAGATTCCCCCGCAGCCTAGAGAGACTGGCAACAAACAACGACGCATGAACCGTTCGACCGGCAAGCGCAAGGCGGCAAAGAGCAAGGCAGTCTCGCTGGCAATCGGCGCGACGCTTCTTGCCGGCACCAGCGGCGCCAATGCCCTCGGCTTCGGCCGCCTGCCCACCACCGCGACTCTCGGCCATCCGCTCGACATCGCGATCCCGATTCGTCTCGACGCGAACGAGGATCTCTCGAGCGAGTGCATCAAGGCGGACGTCCATTTCGGCGACAACCGGCAGCAAAACGGCGTCGTCAATCTGCGGCTCGATCAGGCGCTGCCGGGGGCTTCGGATCGCGTCCTTCGCATCACGACCAACACGCGCGTCGACGAACCCTTCGTCAGCGTCGACGTGACGGCCGGCTGCATCGGCAAGGTCTCGCGCAACTTCACGCTGCTGGCCGATCCGCCGCTGCTGGTCGCCGAGGCGCCGGTGGCCGTCGAGCCGCCGCCCGTGGCAGCGGCTCCCGCGCCGGTCCGCGCTGCAGCGCCGGCGCCGCAGCGGGCACCTGCCGCAGCGACCTCGGCAGCCCAAGTTGCTGAAGGAACGCCGGCCCCGCGCCGCAGCCCGAAGACGCCGCGCAAGGCAGCGCCCGTGGCCAGCGTCGGCGCCGCACCGGCGCCGCGCGCCACGCCGGCGCCCAAGCCGTCGGCAACCAATCAACAAGTCGCTGCAGCCAATCCGGAACGACTGAGCCTCACGCCGCTCGAGCAAGGCGCACGTGTCGACGCACCGGCTGCCGCAGCCAGTGCTGCCGAAGCCGCGAGCGCCGCCAGCGCGGTCGTCGAAGCCGCGAGCGCCGTGGAGGCTGCGGCCAGCGCGCGCGAACGGGTCGAGCAACTCGAAGCGGCGCTCGCCAAGTTGCGCAGCGAAACCACCCAGGCGCAGCAGAACGTTCAAGGCATGCAGGCGCGGCTGCAAAGCGCCGAGCAATCGCGCTACTCCAATCCGCTGGTCTATGCCCTCGGTGCCGCGGGCCTGTTGCTGGCCGGCGCGCTGTTCTGGCTGTGGCGCCAGCGCGAGGCCGAGCGTCAGCAGCATGCCTGGCTTGTGTCCTCGCATGCGCGCGACAGCGGTTCCGGCGCCGACGTCGATACCGAGGAAGCGATCGCCTTCGCGCCGCACGACCGCCCGACCACGCAGGCCGGTGCCTTCATCAGCGCACCGACGCCGTTGTCCCCGCCGTCCACCGGCCCGGGCAGCTTCGATCCACTGTCCACCGTCGTGTTGCGCGGGCCTTCCGCGGGCTTGCAGGCGCAGCCCGCCAAGCGCGAAGTCTCGGCCGAGGAACTGATCGACCTGGAGCAGCAAGCAGAGTTCTTCATGGTGCTAGGCCAGGAGGAAGCGGCGATCGACCTGCTGATGGGTCATCTGCGCAGCACGGCCGGCACCAGCCCGCTGCCGTATCTCAAGCTGCTCGAGATCTACAAGAAGCGCGGCGAACGCAAGGAATACGAGCGCACGCGCGAGCGCTTCAACAGCCGCTTCAACGCCTATGCGCCCTCATGGGAGACCGATCTCCTCGAAGGCCGCTCGCTCGAGGACTATCCGTCCGTGCTCGAGCAGATCACCGAGCTGTGGCCCCGGCCCGAGCGCGTGCTCGACACGCTGCAGGCGACGCTGGTGCGCCCCGATGGCGAGAGCGACGCCGGCGGCGACAGCTTCGATCTGCCCGCCTACCGCGAGCTGATGCTGCTGTACGCCGTGGCCCGTGATCACACCGAGAACCCGGTCGCCGACGAGCCCAGGGACGAAGCGGTCGACCTGCTGCTGCCGCTGGACGACATGCCGGTGCTCGAGCGCCTGATGTCGACCACGCCGGTGACCGCCCAGCCGGCCGCTCGCCAGCCGCTGCACATCGACGTGCCGCTCGAACTCGATGCGCCGGCCAGCGATTTCGGCAAGCTCACGCTCGAGTTCCCGCCGACGCAGGTCGAGGACGATCCTCCGAAGTCGAGCTGAGCGCTCGGGCCTTCAGGCCGTGCGCTCGCTCAGCCTGGCCAGGCGCTGCAGCGCGAGGTCGAGCGTTTCCTCGCGCTTGGCGTAGCAAAAGCGCACGACGCGCTGCTCGGTGCCGTCGGCATAGAAGGCCGACAGCGGAATCGCCGCGACGCCCAGCTCGCTGATGAGCCAGCGACAGAACGCCTCTTCCGGCATCGCTGCGAGTTCGGGCGCGAGGCGGTCATAGCGCACGCACTGGAAGTAGCTGCCTTCGCTGGGCAAGAGCTCGAACGGCGTGGCCGCCAGGCCGGCGCGAAAGCGATCGCGCTTGGCCGCGTAGAACGCCGCCAGGTCCAGGTAGGCGCGCGGATCCGCCAGATAGGCCGCGAGCCCGTGCTGCACCGGCGTGTTGACGGTGAAGACGTTGAACTGGTGGACCTTGCGGAACTCGGCCGTCAGCGCCGCGGGCGCGGCGACGGTGCCGACCTTCCAGCCCGTCACGTGGAAGGTCTTGCCGAAGCTCGAGATCACGACGCTGCGCGCGGCCAGGCCGGGCAAGCGCGAGGCGCTCTGGTGCGCGGCGCCGTCGAACACCATGTGCTCGTAGACCTCGTCGGCGATCACGATCACGTCGGTCGGATCGAGCAGGGCCTCGAGGCGGCGCATCTCGTCGGCGCTCCAGACCGCGCCGCTCGGGTTGTGCGGCGTGTTGACGAGGATCGCGCGCGTGCGCGGCGACAGTGCCGCGCCGATCGCCGCGAAGTCGGGCCGGAAGGTCCCCGGTGTCAGCGCGACGCGCACGACGCGCCCGCCGGCCAGCTCGATGCTGGGCGCATAGCTGTCGTAGCAGGGCTCGAGCACGATGACCTCGTCGCCCGGATGCACCAGCGCGAGGATCGCGGTGATGATGGCCTGGGTCGCGCCGGCGGTGATCGTGATCTCGCTGGCCGCGTCGTAGCGGTGGCCGTACAAGGCCTCGATCTTGGCCGCCACCGCCTCGCGCAGCGCCGGCACGCCGGTCATCGGCGGGTACTGGTTGTGGCCGGCGCGCATGGCCTGCGTCACCGCGTCGATCAGGCGCGGATCGCAGTCGAAGTCGGGGAAGCCTTGGCCGAGGTTGACGGCGCCGTGCTGCTGCGCCAGCGCGCTCATGACGGTGAAGATGGTCGTGCCGACTTGCGGCAGGCGGCTTTGGATGGCGGGCGTGCGAGGCGTGGCGCTCATGTTCAGAGTTCGTAGTTCTCGGCGTCGCCGGACATCACGCGCTCGAGCAGCGCGCGGCTCAGACGGTCCGAGATCAGTTCGGCGAAGGTGTAGACGAAGGATCGCAGGTAGGCGCCGCGCTTGAACGCAAGCCGCGCGACGTTGTGGCCGAACAGCTGCGCGGCCGGCCGCGCGACCAGCTCGCCGCCGGGTGCGAAGGCCGGGTCGTCGCGCACGGCCATCTCGGCGACGATGCCCACGCCCATGCCGAGCTTGACGTAGGTCTTGATGACGTCGGAGTCGATCGCCTCGAGCACGACGTTGGGCTTCAGGCCCTTGGCCTCGAAGGCCTGGTCGATGCGCTTGCGGCCGGTGAACGACGGGTGGTAGCTGATCAGCGGCTCGCGCGCGAGCGACTCCAGCGCGAGCCGCTCCGCGCTGGCCAGCGGATGCTCGGCCGGCAGCACGACGACGTGCTGCCATTCGTAGCAAGGCAGCGTGACCAGGCCGTCGAAGGCGGCCAGCGACTCGGTCGCGAGGCCGACGTCGGCGGTCTCGTCGAGCACCATCTGCGCCACTTGCTCCGGCGTGCCCTGGTGCAGGCTCACGGCTACCTTGGGGAAGCTCTTGCGCAGCGCGACCACCGGCTGCGGCAGCACGTAGCGCGCCTGCGTGTGCGTGGTCGCGATCGACAGCGTGCCGGCGTCCTGCTTGCTGAATTCTTCGCCGATGCGCTTGAGGTTGCCGACCTCGCGCATGATCACCTCGATCGCCTGCAGCACCTGCTGGCCGGGCTCGGTGATGCGCTTCAAGCGCTTGCCGTGGCGCACGAAGATGTCGACGCCGAGCTCCTCCTCGAGCTCGAGGATGGCCTTGCTGACGCCGGGTTGCGAGGTGAAGAGCGCCTTGGCCGTCTCGGTGAGATTGAGATTGCGGCGGGCGGCTTCCTGGACGAAGCGGAACTGGTGAAGGTTCATGGTCCGGGCGTGGGTTTCAAAGCGCCGCGCGCACCGCGGCGGCCATCGCGTCGATCACGAGCGCATGCTCGCCGATCGCGCCGGCCAGCCGCCAGCGCACCTGCGGATGGGCCTGCGCGAGCGCGTCGATCAGCACCGGCAGATCCTTGCGCACATGGCCGCCGACGCCGAGGAACAGCGGCACGACGACGACTTCTTCGCAGCCTTGCGCCGCGAGTGCCGCGCCGGCGTCGGCAATCGTGGGCGACATGAACTCGAGGTAGGCGAGGGCGACGTGCTCACGGTCAGCGCGCAGCTTCGCCGCGACCGCCTCGAACGGCGCGGCCCAGGCCGGATCGCGCGAGCCGTGGCCGAACAGCAGGATGCCGGGCGCGGCCATCAGCGATACCTCACGAGCCAGCTGAACGCGCCCAGCGACAGCAGCAGGTAAAGCACGCTCGGCGCGGACGCGGCGATCCACGGCGTCCAGTCGCGCAGCAGGCCGAGGTGGGTCGCGACGTTGTTCAACAGCACGAAGCTGATGCCCAGCAGGATGCCGCCGAAGACCTTCAGGCTCACGCCGCCGGCGCGCGCATGCAGGTAGGCGAAGGGCAGCGCGAGCGCGACCATCACCAGGCAGGCGAGCGGGTAGAGCGCCTTCTTCCACAGCTGGATCTGGTAGCGCTGCGCGGCCTGCTCGTTCTCGGCCAGGTGGCTGGAATAGCGCCACAGCGCGGCGATCGACATGCTCTTGACCGGCGAGACCGCGGCGGCGACGACCGCGGTCGACAGCGTGCTCGGCCAGGTGGTGCTCTCGAGCTTCTCGACTGCCGGCAGCGAGCCGTCGGCACCCAGGCGCCAGCGGCTGATCTCCACGTCCTCGAAGCGCCAATGGCCTTCGCCGACATGCGCTCGCTTGGCCGCCAGGCGCGCCAGCAATTGCCCGTCGGCATCGAACTCGTAGAGCCGTACGTCCTCGAGCGTGCCGTCGTGCAGCACGCGGCCGACGCGGATCGAGTCGAGCCGGTCGCCCGGCGGCATCTCGCCGGGCTCGGCACTGCGGCGGTCCTTGAGCCAGGCACCCGAGGCGTTTTGCATCGCCGCTCCGCGGCGCAGCGTGTTCTTGAGCGTCTCGGCCTGGCGGTCGGTGAAGGGGCCGACGTAGTCGCCGATCACGAAGCTCACGACGCTGAAGCCCAGGCCCAGCGTGGCCAGCAGCGTCAGCGCGCGCTGGGGCCCGAGGCCGCCGGTGCGCAGGATCGTGTACTCGGACGATTGCGCCAGCCGCGCCATCGCGTAGATCGTGCCGATCAGCACCGCGATCGGGAACAGCTCGTAGAGGTGGCCCGGCAGCAGCATCAGGCAATAGAGCGCGGCGTGCTGGATGCGATAGGCGCCCTTGCCGACGTCTTCGAGCTCGTCGACGAAGTCGATGAAGTAGAAGAGGGCGAGGAAGGCCACCGTCACGAAGGCGACGGCGCCCAGCACCTCGGAATACAGCAGACGGCGGACGGTGCGCATCGGGTTCGGTCGCTCAGGCGCGGCGCAGCGCGACCGAGCCGCGGTCGCGCCACCACAGGAGCAGCAGCGCGGCGACGAAGGCGCCGCCGTGCACGAGGGCCAGCGTCGCCGCGGCGCTCAGGCGCCCGCTCGCGACCCAGGCCTGCGTGAGGTTCAGCAGGTTGTAGTAGACGACGAAGGCCAGCAGCGCGAACAGCAGGTTCCAGCTGCTCGCGCGGCGCGGATTGCCGGCCGCCAGGCCCAGGCCCAGCAGCACCAGGTTGAGCGCGCCGAGCGCGAGCCCGGTGCGCCACACCAGCTCGGCCTGGTAGCGCGGCGTGGCTTCGAACAGCAGCTCGATGGTGCTGCGCGCCTTGGGCGGCAGGTTGGCGCTGGAATCGATGATGCGTTCGCCGACCGTGGCGCGATAGGTGTCGAAGCGCGCGACGCGGCGCTCGCCGGTCGCGAGGTCGAGGTCGCTGCGCTGGCCTCGCTCGAGCACCACCGCGCGCTGATCGCCCTCGACCACCAGGCGGCCGCTGCGCGCCGAGGTGACCGACTCGACCTTGCCGTCGTTCTCGAGCACGAAGACGTTGCTCGCGGTGCTGCCGCCGGCGGTGTCCTTGTCGACGAAGAACACGCGCTTGCCGTCCGACGAGCTCTGGAACTGGCCCGGCGCGATGCGCGCGACATCGGAGCGGCGCTGGTAGCGGTCTTTCAGTTCGGCGACCTGGCGATTGCCCCAGGGCCAGACCACGAAGGCCAGCAGCGTCACCACCGCCAGCACCGGCATCGAGACGCGCAGCACCGGCTTGACGAAGCGCATCAGCCCGACGCCGCTGGCGAACCAGATCACCATCTCGCTGTCGCGGTACATGCGCGTGAGCGTGGTCACCACCGCGATGAACAGCGACAGACTGAGCATCGTCGGCAGGTTCTGCAGCGTCACGTAGCCCAGCAGCAGGGCCACGTCTTGAGGCGACACCGAGCCGCCGGCAGCCTGGCCGAGCGTGCGGATCAGGAACATCGTGATGACGATGGTCAGGATCACGACCAGGGTCGCGCCGAAGCTGCGCGTGAGGTCTCGGCGCAAAGTGGAATCGAATAACATCGCGCGCTCATTCTAAGGACCGGACCATGGAATTTCGCGCGCAGGCCGCGGGGTCACAAGCCCTGACGGCGATCGCTACTGATGCTTTGATCGTGGTGCTCTCGGCAGGTGATGCCAAGGCCCAGCAACTCGCCCCGGCACTCGCCTCGTTGTTGAACGACGCGCTGAAGTCCGGCGACCTCGCGCTCAAGACCGGGCGCGCGCTCTATATCCATCGTCCCGCCGGCCTGAAGGCGCAGCGACTCGTGTTCGCGGTCGCGGCCAACGGCTCGGCCAAGGCCTTCAAGGCCGCCGTCGCCGCCGGCTATGCCGCGATCAAGCAAGGCGGCGCGAAGCACATCGTCGTCGCCGCGGCGACCGAGGCCTCGCCTGGTGCCGCGCAAGCGCAGGCGCTGGTCGCCGCGCTGACCGACGCGACCTACATCTATCGCCACACCAAGCCGAGCGCGCCCGCCGCGCCGGGCCTGGCCAAGGTCACGCTCGCGGTGGCCGATGCCAAGGCGGTCAAGGCAGCCGGCCTCGGCCTGGCGCAGGGCCAGGCGATCGCTGCAGGTGTCGAGCTGGCGCGCGAATGCGCCAACCGCCCGGCCAACTACGCGACGCCCAGCTATCTCGCCGCCGAAGCGAAAAAGCTCGCCAAGCAGCACGGCTTCAAGGTCGAGGTGCTCGAGCGCAAGGACTGCGAGAAGCTCGGCATGGGCTCCTTCCTCGCGGTCGCGCAAGGCTCTGAAGAGGCGCCCAAGTTCATCGTGCTGCGCTACGAGGGCGGTGCCAAGACGGCGGCGCCGCTGGTGCTGGTCGGCAAGGGCATCACCTTCGATACCGGCGGCATCTCGATCAAGCCCTCGGCCGACATGGACGAGATGAAGTTCGACATGGGCGGCGCAGCCAGCGTGCTGGGCACCTTCCGCGCGCTCGGCGAGTTGAAGCCCAAGGTCAACGTCGTCGGCCTGATCCCGTCGTGCGAGAACATGCCCGACGGCCGCGCGGTCAAGCCGGGCGACGTGGTCACCTCGATGTCGGGCCAGACGATCGAGATCCTCAACACCGATGCCGAGGGTCGCCTGATCCTGTGCGACGCGCTGACCTACGCCGAGCGCTTCAAGCCGGCCGCGGTGGTCGACATCGCGACGCTGACCGGCGCCTGCGTGATCGCGCTGGGCCATCACCGCTCTGGTCTGTTCAGCGCCGACGACGCGCTGGCCGCCAGCCTGATGGCGGCAGGCGAAGAGTCGCTCGACCTCGCCTGGCGCATGCCGCTCGACGACGAGTACGAAGACGCGCTCAAGAGCAACTTCGCCGACATGGGCAACGTCGGCGGTCGTGCCGGCGGCGCGATCACCGCGGCGATGTTCCTCAAGAAGTTCACCGCCAAGTACCCCTGGGCGCACCTGGACATCGCCGGCACCGGCTGGAAGTCGGGCGCGGCCAAGGGCTCGACCGGACGTCCGGTGCCGCTGCTGACGCACTTCGTGCTGTCGAAGGCGCGCTGAGGCGCGGGAGCTGCGCCGATGACCGAGGTGGCCTTCCACTTCAACGTCGGCGAGCCGCTGGGCTACGCCTGCCGGCTGCTGCGCAAGGCGCTGCGCGCCGGCGCGCAGCTGGCGGTCGTCGCGCCGCCCGAGCGCTTGCGCGAACTCGACCTCGCGCTGTGGAACTTCGACGCGCTCGAGTTCCTGCCCCATGTCCGGCTCGCCGCCGGCGCCAAGCCGACGCCGCGCCAGGCCGGCACGCCGCTGTGGCTGGTCGAGCACGCGAGCGATGCGCCGCCGGTGCCGGTGCTGGTGAATCTCGGCGACGAGATCGCGCCGGGCTTCGAGAGCTTCGAGCGGCTGATCGAGATCGTCGGCGACAGCGACGCCGATCGACAGGCCGGACGCCGTCGCTGGAAGCACTACACCGATCGCGGCTACTCGATCGAGCGCCACGAGGTCGGCGCGCGATGAGCAAGCCGCCACCGCGCGTCGTGCCGACGCTCACGGAAGTGGTCGACCGTGGCCGCTCGGGCGCACCGGCGCGTGCGCCCGCGAATGCACCCGCGAATGCACCGACCGCGCCCGCGCGCACTGCCGCGGTGCCCGCGGCCGATGCCAAGCTTGCCGACGACGAACAAGCGCTCGTGCAGCGCGTGCTCGCCGAGGCGATGCGCCAGGCCGGCCCGATCGTCGAGCGGCGCCTGCGGGTCGCGCTCGCACAGTCGCTCACGAAGCTGGCCGACTCTTTCGTGCAGAACGCGCGCGACGAGATCGCACGCAGCGTTCACGAGGCCTTGGCCAAGGCGCTCGAGCAGGAATTGACGCGCCGCAAGCAGCGCTGAGCAGGGCGCATCGCCGGGCTGCGATCGTGGCCTGGGGCTTGCTAACCCATTCGCTCGTGGATGCGCGTCAGAGCCGCTTCAATGCGGATCGCCGACGGTGTTTTCCCCAGGCGAATGCATGGGTTCAACGCGCGAATTCGGTTAATACTTCGCGCCGTTGAGAAACACAGCATCCTCTCAACCTATAGCCAACTTTGGAGGTACTCCATGCAACGCAAACTGAACGCTCTCGCGGTTGCCGTCGGCCTGTTGGCCGCGGCCGCGTCGGTGTCGGCTCAAGAGGTCGTGAAGATCGGTCACGTGGGTCCTGTCTCGGGTCCGCAAGCCCACTACGGCAAGGACAATGAAAACGGCGCGCGCATGGCGGTCGAGGATCTCAACGCCAAGGGCGTGACGATCGGCGGCAAGAAGGTCAAGCTCGAACTGGTCGCCGAAGACGACGCGGCCGATCCGAAGCAAGGCACGGCGGCTGCTCAGAAGCTGTGCGACGCCAAGGTCAACGGCGTGGTCGGCCACCTGAACTCGGGCACCACGATCCCGGCCTCGAAGATCTACAACGACTGCGGCATCCCGCAAGTCACGCCTTCGGCCACCAACCCGAAGTACTCGCAGCAAGGCTTCAAGACGGCCTTCCGCATCCTGGCCAACGACAACGCCCTGGGCGCCGGTCTGGCCCTGCATGCCGCCAACAACCTGAAGCTGAAGAAGATCGCGATCATCGATGACCGCACCGCCTACGGCCAAGGCGTTGCCGAAGTCTTCAAGAAGACGGCGCTGCAGCGTGGCATCGAGATCGTGGACGAGCAGTACACGACCGACAAGGCGACCGACTTCATGGCGATCCTGACCGCCATCAAGTCGAAGAACCCGGACGGCATCTTCTACGGCGGCATGGATCCCCAAGCCGGCCCGATGCTGCGCCAGATGGACCAGCTCGGCCTGTCGAACGTCAAGTTCTTCGGCGGCGACGGCATCTGCACGGCCAAGCTGTCCGATCTGTCGGCCGGCGCCAAGTCGCTGGGTGGCGTGATCTGCGCCGAAGGCGGTTCGTCGCTCGAGAAGATGCCTGGCGGCAAGGCCTGGAAGGCCCGTTACGACGCCAAGTACCCGGGCCAGTTCCAGGTCTACTCACCGTACACCTATGACGGCGTGCACGTCCTGGTGCAAGCGATGATCGACGCCGGCTCGGCCGACCCGAAGGTCTACCTGCCCAAGCTGGCTGCGCTGAACTACACCGGCGTGACCGCCAAGGTGCAGTTCGAAGCCGACGGCGAGCTGAAGAACCCGGCCATGACGCTGTACGTCTACAAGGACGGCAAGAAGGTCCCGCTGAACTGATCGATCGGTTCTTCGGACTCTCTCGAAAGGGGCGCTTCGGCGCCCCTTTTTTCATGGGCTGTCGGGCCTCCCGCATCTGGGGGCCGGCGGGGCCGGGTGGTCCGCGATCCGTGAACTATTGCCAGGCGGCCCGAGAGGGCGGACAGAAAATGCGGCCATGCCCCAAGACAGTAGTCATGAGTCGTGGTCGGAGTCCCGACTGGATCGCCAGAGTCGCCATTCCGAAGGCTGGTCGACCCTGACCGGCGGCGAAGAGTCGCTGCAGCCCAAGCGCCGCAGCCCGCGCCGGCGCGGCCGCGGCGCGTTCGGCCTGTGGATCGCGGTGGGGCTCGCACTCGCCGCCGGCGCGGCGCTGTTGATGCTGGTGCGCCACCTGCGCTGAGCGTTTCAGAACGCTTAAGGTTTCTCCAAAGACCTGTTGCCCGCGTGCGGCGACAGTGGCATCGACCGGGTGGGGGCCCGGTGTCGTTGGAGAACAGCATGGACCTGCAAGCTCTTGGCCGTGACGGCCTGCCGAACCTGATCGATGTCAGCGAGCTCGCCACCGAGCGCTCAGCGCCCGGTCTCGGCGAGATGTTGCTCACCCGTGTGCTCGACGAGATCGGCTACGGAATCATGCTGGCCACGGCCAGCGGCGAACTGCGTTTCGCTAACCACACGGCGCTCACCGAGTGCGCCGCGACGCACACGATCCGCCTGCACGACGGCCACCTGCAAGCGCGCCTGCCGCGCGACCAGGACAGCTTCGCCAAGGCGCTGGCCAATGCCTGCGCCGGCCAGCGCTCGGTGCTGCGGCTGTCGTCGGAGCAGGCGCCGATGTCGGTCGCGGTGGTGCCTTTGGGCAGCGCCGTCGAATCGGCCGGCCGCGAGCCGCTGGCGCTGCTGCTGTTCGGCAAGCGCCTGTCGTGCGAGCCGCTGAGCGTCGAGTTCTACGCCCAGGTGCATCGCCTGACGCTGACCGAGACCACGGTGCTCAAGGGCCTGTGCGGCGGCCTGCGTCCGGCGGCGGTGTCCAAGGAACTGGGCATCGCGGTCTCCACCGTGCGCAGCCATATCGGCAGCATGCGGCTGAAGACCGGCGCGTCGAGCATCGGCCAGCTCGTGCGCATGGTCAGCGCGCTGCCGCCGATCGTGCCGACGCTCAATCGCCTGAGCTGGGGCGCTGCGAGCGAAGAGCACGCAGCCAAGGCCTGACGGGCGCGAGCTAGATCAGCTCGCCCTGCGCGTCGCCGCCGTCGTCACGACGCGGCGGTCGCGTCGAGCGAACGCTGCCCGCGCTCGGTGCGCGCACCAGCGGTGCCGCGAAGGCCTCCAGCGGGCCGGGCCAGGGCTTGAGGAACTGCATCGCCTCGGCGAGCGGGCACGACAGCCAGCGGCCGTAGTCCTCCTCGGCCAGCATCGCGACCATGCGCTTTTCTTCCCCCGGGCGGTGCATGCGCTTGAAGATCGGATGCTCGTCGGCATTGACGGTCAGCATCGCGAAGGTGAAGGCGTCGCGGCCATCGGGCGCACGCCATTTCGAGTAGATGCCGGCGATGCCCATCGGCACGCGCCCCGGCCGCTCGATCGCCCAGCGCACCGCGCTGCCGGTTTCCCAGCAAGGTTCGTAGATGCGCTCGGCCGGCACGATGCAGCGCCGCCCGGCCTTCCAGCTGGCCTTGAAGCTGGGCTTCTCGGCGACCGTCTCGCTGCGCGCGTTGTACGTGCGCCGGCCATACGCCAGCTCGACCGCGAAATGCGGCAGCAGGCCGAAGAAGCCGTCGTCGCAGATGCGGTTGCCGCTGCCGTCCTCGGCCAGCCGGATGAAGGGCGCGAGCCCGAGCGGGAACACCTCGGCCGGCGTCTCGCGCGGCGCATGGCGCTGCGCGCCGAAGAACTGCAGCAGCCGATCGGCCTGGCTGACCGGCATGTAGTTGGAGCACATCGTGCGATCCTATGCGGTGGCTGCCACGCGCCGGCGCGCGGCGCTCGCCTTGCGCTCGCGCACCTGCAGCAGCTCGATCAGCCGCTCCAGCGCCGGCGACGCGGCGCCGTTCCAGATCAGGTGAGTGCGGTTGTCGCGCACGCGCGCCGGCAGGTCATGGATCGCGACGTCGCCCGCGGCGCGCAGCGAATCGAGCACCGAGCGCGGCGCTATCGCGCAGCCGGTGCCGGCGGCGACGCAGGCGATGATGGCCGGATAGCTGGCGAACTCCAGCACGCGCTCGGGCAGCACGTTGGCGGCGCCGAACCAGTCTTCGAGCCGCTTGCGGTACGAGCAGCCTTGCGCGAAGGCGAGCAGGGTGCTGCGGCCCAGGTCGGCCGCGCGCGTGACCGGGGCATGGCCGCGCGCGGTGATCAGCACCAGCTCCTCCTCGAACACCGGCAGCGCGTTGAGCTGCGGCGCGGTGAAGGGCTCGCTGACGAAGGCGGCCTCGATGCGGTAGTCGAGCACGCGCTGGACCAGCGCGCCGGTGGTGCCGGTCGACAGCTCGATCACGACGCCCGGATGCAGCGCGTGATAGCGCGACAGGATGGCCGGCATGCGGCTGCCCGCGGTGCTCTCGAGCGAGCCGAGCCGAAACGGCCCGCGCGCCGGCCCGGCCTTGATCTCGCTCTCGGCCTCGTCGGCCAGGCGCAGCAGGCGCTCGGCATGGACCAGCAGGCTGTGGCCCTCGGCCGTCAGCACCAGCGAGCGGCCCTGGCGTCGAAACAGCGCGACGCCCAGGCGCTCCTCGAGCTGCTTGATGCGCGTCGTGACGTTGCTCTGCACGCGGTTGAGGTGCGCGGCCGCCCGCACCACGCCGCCTTCGCGCGCGACGGCGCGAAAGATCTCCAGCGAATCGAGGTCGATGTTTCTCATCTAGAGAATCCTAGTTCAGGATTATTCATTTGTGGAGAAGAGGATTTCCGCCTCCAATGAGGTCATGGACAACAGGTCTTCCTCGGCATGGGCCATCGGCCTGGCCGGTGCTCTGGCGCTGGCCGTCGCGATGGGTGTCGGCCGCTTCGCCTTCACGCCGCTGCTGCCGCTGATGCAGCGCGAGCAGCTGGTCGGCGATTCGCAGGGCGCGATGCTGGCGGCGATCAACTACGCCGGCTACCTGATCGGCGCGCTGACCGCGGCGCGGCTCGCCGCGCATCCGCGCCGTCTGGTGCTCGCCAGCCTGATCGCGACCGCGCTGGTGACGGCGGCGGCCGGCTGGGTCCACCACATCGCCGCGTGGTTGCTGCTGCGCGGCGCGGCCGGCGTGCTGAGCGCCTGGGTGATGGTGGGCGTCAGCGCCTGGGCGATCGGCGAGCTGGCGCGGCGCGGACGGCCCGAGATGGGCGGCGTGGTCTATGCGGGCGTGGGCCTGGGCATCGTCGTCGCCGGTGGATGGGCCTGGTGGCGTGCCGATGCCGGCGCGGCCGTGCTGTGGGTGCATCTGGGCCTGCTCGCCGTGCCGGCGATCGCGGCGATCGCATGGGCCTGGCGCGAGGAGGCGCCGCGTGCGGCCACAGCGACGCAGCGCCACGGCAGCGCTGCCGGCGAATGGGGCCTGGTGATCGCCTACGGCATCTTCGGCTTCGGCTACATCCTGCCGGCCACCTACCTGCCGGCGATGGCGCGCGCGCTGGTCGACGACCCGCGGCTGTTCGGCCTCGCCTGGCCCGTGTTCGGCGCGGCGGCGGCGGTCTCGACGCTGCTGGCCGGCCGCGCGATCCGGCGCTGGCGGCTGCAGGACATCTGGGCCGTGTGCCACGCGATGATGGCTGCCGGTGCCTTGCTGCCGATCGCGAGCCGGTCGCCGGCGGCGATCGGCGCGGCCGCGCTCGCGGTGGGCGGCAGCTTCATGGTCGCCACGATGGCCGGCCTGCAACTCGCCCGCGCTCGCGCCGCATCCAACCCCGCGCCGCTGCTGGCTCGCATGGTCGCGGCCTTCGCCACCGGGCAGATCCTCGGGCCGCTGGTCACGCTGGCGATCGCGCGCGCCGGTGGCGGCAGCGGCATCGAGCCGACGCTGGCGATCGCCGCGCTGCTGCTCGCGGCCAGCGGCTGGTGGCTGTACCGACAATCGTCTTCCCCATCCGACCGACCCGGAGTCCAAGCTCATGCAAGCCCGTCCGCAGCCCGCTAGTGAACCTGTTGGTCAAGGGCAGGGGCCCGAGCGCCTGCCGCTGCCGCCGATGGCCGCGCTCGACGAGGCCCAGCGCGCCGCTGCGCAAGCCTTGATCGACGGGCCGCGCAAGGCGGTCTACGGCCCGTTCGTGCCGCTGCTGCGCACGCCGGCATTGCTGGAGCGCGTGGCGCAACTCGGCGAGACGCTGCGCTTCAACGGCACGCTCGATGCGCGCATTCGCGAGCTCGTGATCAGCGCCACGGCAGCGGCGGTCGGCAACCAATTCGAGTGGGTGATGCACCAGCCGCTGGCGCAAGCCGCGGGCGTGAGCGGCGACGCGCTCGAAGCGCTGCGCATCGGCGCGCGACCGCAGGGCCTGGCCGACGACGAGCAGGCCGCGCTCGACTTCGCACAGCAGCTGCTGCGCGAGCACGGCGTCGCCGACATCACCTACGAGCGCGCGCTCGGTGTCTTCGGCGAAGCCGGCGTGGTCGAGCTCGCGACGCTGGTCGGCTACTTCGCGATGGTCTCGTGGGTGATGAACGTCGCGCGCACGCCGTCGCTTGCGAACGCGAAGGCGCAGCCGCTGCCCGGGCGGCCGGCCTGATGGCTCGCGTCAGCGCAGCTTGATCGACAGCCCGGTGTCGAAGCGGAAGTTCGCCGCGTCCCAGCCTTGATTGGCGCTGTCGGCGTTGGCCGGGCGGATCGCGAAGGCCGCCTTGTCGGCCAGCGCGGGCCAGGTGTCGGGCATGCGCAGCTTGACGCTCCAGTTGCCGGGGGCGGCCGAGGCCGGGATCGCGCAGGGAATCTGGATGGCCGTGTCGGACTGCGCCTGCGAGGGCAGGCTCTGCAGCGACACGCGCGATTCGCAGACGATCGACTCGGCGCCGTTGGTCAGCACCATCTGCAGCTTGCGCGCGAAGAACAGGCGCGACCAGCCGACATTGCGCATCTGCACCGTCGCGGTCACCGAGTCGCCGCGCGCGGCCGCGCCGGGCAGCGTGAGGCTGGAGAACTGGAAGCGGTAGCCGATCCGGTTGGCGATCTCGGTGAGGCAGCCGCCCGACTCCCAGCTCTGTCGCCAGTTCAGCTTCGGGCCCGGAAACTTGAGCACCGCGAGATGCCAGCGCGCGAAGTCCTCGCGTGCCTCGGAGCAGCTGGTGCGATGCGGCACGGCGCAGTTGTTCGCCAGCTCGCCGCCGTAGCTGATGTGCTCGGTGGCCGCTTCCATGTAGGTCTTCAGCGCGTCGTTCGACATGCCGCTCGAGCGCCCGACCCAGGTGCCGGTGTCTTCGGTACCCGGGCCCGACAGCGGGCAGTCGTTGTGGAACCCCGCGCGGGCGCGCTCGCCGCCGGCGGCGACATCGGCCATGGTGGCGGCCTTGGGATGCCACTTCGCGATGTCGTCCGGGTAGCGGAACTGCACCTGCGTGGTCGGGTGGTAGGCCGCGAGGATCGCGTCGCGCAGCTGCCGGCGCAGCGGAATGGCGGTCTCGCACTTGGTCTCGCCGGAATCGAAACCGCAGCTGTTGCCGTTGCGGCTGCCCCACCACTCGCCGTACTGACCCACGAAGCCGGCCTTCGCGAACGGGATCACGTCGGCGTTGTCCCACAGCGGCTTGCCCGCTGCGCCGCCGAGCTGCGACAGATGCGTGCGGATCCACGACGCTTCGGTGTCCTGCCCGCCATGCACCGGCCCGTAGGCGATGACCATGTAGCACTTCATGCCGGCGGCGCGGATCGTCTCGAGCCGTGCGTTCAGCGCCTCCAGAAACGAGGCCGGCAGGTTCGAGGTGCGATAGGGCGTGAGGTCGACCGGGCAGTAGGCCAGGCGCAGGCCCGACGAGTACAGGTTGTTGAAGCTGCCCGCGTCGAACTTGTTGACGATGTCGCTGCCCGCGTAGCCGGCGCCACCGCGGTCGGGATTGGGCAGCAGGCGGTCGTGGAACGACAGCGGTGCGAAGCTGGCCGAGACGGGCGCGGCATTGGACTGCGCCTGTGCCATGAGCGGCCAGGCCAGCGCCATGGCGATGGCGACGATGTCGATACTGCGCATCGGCTTCACGGAGCGATGGTCACGGCTTGCCGACCGGCGGCGTGAAGGGTCTGCAACTGCACCGCCAGGGCATTGCCCGACTTTCGAGCCAGCCGCCAGAACCGACCGATCCAGCCGGCGGCACTCAAGGTGCCGGCGCCGACCAACCCCGTGGGCACGACCAGTGTCGACAGTTCACGGCGAGCCAGCCACAGCTCGTTGATGAACGAATCCTCGCTGGCGCCGCTGTCGAAATAGTCGATATCCGCGAAGTGCGATCCTGCGTTGCGGATGAATTCGAGCTCGTTGATCAGCGCCGGTGACGTGGAGCGGAACTCCGGGTTCCAGCCGATCTTGAAGCAAAAGCCGGTCTTGCCGGACACCAGGTTGCAGATCGAAGCGATGGGCACGCCATCGAGGACCAGCTCGGCGAAGATGACGCGCCGCCGGGCAGCGAACGCGGTCACCATCTCGCGGAAGAAGGCTTCGTCTTGCGGGCGTGATCGCAGCGACGACCCTTGCTCGCCTTTCCAGCCCATGTGCTCCAGCGACAGGAAGGCCTCGATCGAGCGGGCAGGCAGGTTGTCGTTTCGATCGCAACGCCATTCGAGTTCGCCGAGCTGGCGCAGACGGCGCGCCCGTCGGTCCAGATCGCGGATGCGGCGCCCGAGCGTCCTGTCGCGAAGCTGCGCCTCGCAATCCGCCGGACGCAGGATCGCTCTCCAGGTCGTTTCGATGAGCCGCGGCGTGAAGCTGCAGATCCTGCTCGCGATGCCGCCCGGCTCGGCCAGGGGACCGTCGCTCCACACCTGCGGAATGCCGAGCGCCTTGCAGTGCGCAAACGCACGCGAGACGAACCTCAGCATCGCCTCGAGGGCCTGATCCGGGCAGTCGCGATCGAGCAGCAGGCCCGAGAGAAACGAGTGGCGCGAGCGATACCCGACGAGGCTGCGAAAGGGCATCTCCCGGGTGGCCTCCTTCTCGGTGAACACGCCGACACCCACCACCTGGCGGACGGCACCCACTTGCCGCTCGACGATCAGGACGTGCGGCACCTCATCGGGCGTGAGGTGACGGGCCGAGGGAATGACGAAGTACGGAGAGAGGAACGCATTGGGCTCGATCGCACGCGACTCCAGCGCGGCCCAAGCGTCGACGTCGCCGGCGCCGACGCGGTCGGCTGCAACCATCCGCGTCGAGAAATGTTCAGGTTTCTGCATGTCTCACGAACACGCGAAGAGCGTGATCTCGGCGCGACCTTACTACTGTGGACAAGGCTCAGGAACGCGCCCCCTCTGAACAAAGGGGGCGGTGGTGGGCATATGTCGCGATCTAATCTCCGCGGGGCCACGTCGGGCTCGCGCTCATTGGGTGCGCGACATAATCCTATCCGGCACCGTGGATACGAAGTACACGATGAATCCCCTGCCGAAGAAGCTCTTGCACGGAATGCTCGGATCCAAGCGGCTCAACAAGCTGGCGGTCCGGCTTTACTCGCATGTTCGTCCGCCACCGTACCGGCGCGCGAACATGGAGTTCGACTTCGATGTCTGGAACGGCATCTCCACGTTGCTGTCCGTGGACGGGCGCCCGATCGGCGAGAACAACGCCAATCCCGTGGTTTACAAGGAGCTGGTCGAAACCGAGCACAAGGTGTGCGCGTTCGCCGGCTCGCGCCACGGCCTGCCGATCAACGTGACGGCGCTGCGCCACGTGATGTCCGTATGGGACGACACGCTGCAGTTGTTGACCCTGCTGCGCAACGACTTCCTGCGCCGCCGCGGCATCGACGGGCCGCGTCTGAACTTGCGACAGGGCTATGTGTTTTCCAAGCTCGCGGCGGCATTCCCGGCCTATCAGGCGCGCCGGCGGCAGGATCCGATCGATGCACTTGCGTCGCTCGAGAATGCCTACTTCACGGTCGGCGTCGGGCCGTTCATGGTGGTGCGCTCGCTGATGGAGCGCGGCGATCCGATGGGGCTGCACGATGCGCCGTTGAGCGGTGCCGAGATCTATCAGATCGCCGACGACGCGGGCACGCTGATCTCTGGCCGTGGCTACGCGTGTGCCGGCAGCAAGAAGCTCATCATCGACCTTCTCGACGTGGCGATGAACGGCAGCTACCAGAAGCCGCTCGATTCGGCGAGCGCGCGCAAGGCGATCGACCGCATCGGCGACTGGGACAGGTTCTATGCCTATGTCATTGCATCGTCGCGCCTGGAGCTTCTCATCAAGTCGGCGGAGTATCTGTGCGCGCAGCAGCTCTGGGCGCTGCGCTCGGATCTGAGCGAGTCCGAGCGGGCGCTGGCGAACAAGTGCCTGTCGCACGCGGACCAGCTGCCTGCGGGAGAGGATGACGACCGCCTGGTCACCGGCCATTTCATCGCCATCGCCCTGGCCTTGCTCGACGAGCTCGGCGCGAGCGAGGTGAGGGCGGCATTGACGCAGGCCGGCCTGCTGCAGCCACCGCGTGAGCGTCATCGGCCCGATGCGAGGGCGTGGGCCGCGCATCAGGTTCGACTGATCATGGAGATCCTGTACCCGTTCTGCCGACAGGAGCTCGAACGGACGCACGGCGCCTTGCAGCGTTTCGAATCGACGTCGATCACGCTCGACGATCTGTACAGCCGATGCTGCGGGCCGGATGTCGTCGCGCTGTTGAGCTCCCTTGAAGCCTCGTCCGCAAGGCAACGCGCCGCAGCGGAAATCCCGGCGTGACCGCGCCGACCGACACGCTGCAGGTTCCGTTCGGGCGCATCGGGCCGGTGCTGATCCGGCCGATGGTGCTCGACGAAGACATCGCCGTGCTGCATGACTGGTTCAACCGCGACCATGCCTACTTCTGGGGGCTGCAGGGGCAATCGCTGGCGCAGGTCCGCGAGAACTACTCGGCCATCCTTGCCCAGCGTGGCTGCGAAGTGCTGATCGGCGCGCTCGCTGCGACCGGCGAGGCGAAGTTCATGTTCGAGTCGTACGACATGCGCCTCGATCGAATGAATCGCTACCTGGACGCTCGCCCCGGGGACCGTGGCTTTCACGTGTTTCTCGGTCCGCCCGAGCCGCCACTGCCGGGCGCGGCGTACTACGCGTTGCAGGGCCTGGCCACGTGGATGTTCCGCGATCGCGAAGTGCAGCGCGTGGTGTGCGAACCCGATGTGCGCAACCGCAAGATGCTGGTGCGGCTGGCGCAGGCGGGATTCAGTTTCGGTCGCGTGATCCACATGCCGCACAGGACAGCGGTGCTTTGCTACCTGGATCGTGCCGGCTTCGAGCGCACGCGCGGTGCGTCGCCACCAGTGGCGCCAGCCGAGCCGCCGTTGCACGGGCTACGGCTGAGATATCACCTCGGGGTCAGGCGCGTCGGCCTGAGGCTGGGGTTGATCGCGCGCGACTGGTAGGCAGTCGCTGGCGGGGGAGCGTTCGCTCAGTGCCTAGGAAACATGAGGGGTGCAGGGCATCTTGTTGATGCAACCCCACAAACACCTTCCAAACGGTCGCTAGATGGTCAAGCGCTAAGGCAGTGGCACGGCCGAGGCCCAGATCGCCTCATAGGCGGTCACCTTCAAGCCCGCGAGATCATCGTCGGCGCGCAGTATCGAGGTGTGAGACCGCTGCGCCATTCCGTTGAACGATTGGCCTGCTACCCACGCCTCGCGGCGGTCGATCATGATGAGCCGATCGTGTAGCGAAGCGCCCTGAGTTAGTCGAACCTCAATCGGCCGAATGCCAGCGTACTGCTGTCGCCAGCGTTCAACTACAGGCGTCAACTCGGCCTTGCGCGCCTCACGATCCACTGAGAGCACGCGAACTAAGACACCAGCGGGGGCAGTGACAGCGAAGTCGGTAAACAGCGTGGAATCGGCGTATGCGTCCACGATGAGCAGTTCGCGCGTGGATCGCGCAAGAACCTTTGCAACGGCCGCAAGTGCGCTGAGGGACTCGCCGGCGGCGATGAACTGGCCTTGTAGGCCAGCAGGCGCGGCGAGTTCGGCACGGGCCAGCGCTCGATGCACTATTGCGATGATCTGAGTCAGGTTGCCCTGGTGCAGAGTACTGCCGAGGCTATTTGTCGCCGTGGTTAGGAAGAGGATGTCAGCTCGGTTTCCCTGGGCCTCGACAAGCGCCGCGGCGCGCCCGAGCCATTTCTGGCCCTCGGGTTTAGCCCAATCCCTAGCAAGATCAGGCATCGTGGCAACCAGATCGCGCAGTTGTACATACAAGGCGTCGGCTTCTAGCTTCATTGCCGCAGGATACGGTACGCCTGCGAAGTCAAAGCGCGCGTGATGTCCTCCCGAGGAGGGAGCGGTCAACGTCGCAAATGGCGCGACACTTGGAATGCATCCTTGGCGGACCTCATCGGAGCGTCATGACAGCGCAATCGCCGATTCACGATCTCGATCGCTTCTGGGGCCAAACCAAAGTGCCGGTAGTGTTTCAGCGGCAGCGTCCTGCGCCGCTTCTTGTCCGGCTGCCCTATGCGGCTGACAACAAGGTCTGGTTGCGGGACGGCCAACGAAACAAGCCGGCCTGGGATAGGGAGCACGGCGCCTGGGACGTGCCGCAGGCTTGGTTTGAGCGAACCATTCGGTTGGCATTCAGCCGCTACGGGGCCTGCTATGTCATCCAGCTCTATCGTGAGAAAGAGGTTTGCGCTGCAGCTTGCTGGAATGCCTTGGGCGCAGATTGCGAGTGCTCTTGCATGGGCGCCAATCATGGGTCGGGGGAACCTGCTGGACGCTGGTACGAGGTCAGCGATACCTATGCAGTTATGTGGGGCGTGCAGCGCTACTCAGTTCGCCTCCTCAAGCCCGTCTAGCCCTTTGGCTATCCGCGCAAATCCCTCACCTCGGCTGCGCAGGCTGGTGCTGGTGTCGCGCTGAGCGCAAGCAGTGGCGACGGTCAACCCAGCCTTCCAGCGGACCGCTTTTGGCTGCTGCTGAACTCAAATGTAGGCCTCGCCACATGACGATGCACGCGCAGCGGTTTGGTGTCCGCAATGACGTTGGAGCACGCTCGTCGGAATGGGTCGTCATGTGGAAACCGAATACCAGTGACGTCTACCTCGCGACCCGCACGCTTGGCGGTTCAATAAAGGTCAGCCTTCACGCAACTGGTCGCTGCCACATTCGAGCGCCCGATCCAAAGTTCTGGCGAGGCGCAGGCGCGCCGCCGCGCTTCTTGGACGAGTGGCAGATCGATGTCTCTTCACCGTATGTGTTTACGTTCTCGGTCGTAATCCCAGAGCAGGAGCTTCGCGTCGGCAACTGGGCGGTACATCGCGACAAGGGCACCATCTGGGTCGTCGCAGAGCCTGGAAGGGCTGTCGAGATCGCCATCTTCCTAGTGCGCGTTACCGGCGATATGTCTCAAAACCTCAGTGCAGCCGGTTGGTTCTCCACAATTGTTGACGCGTCGCTTCCAGATGGAAGGCGGTTGTTAGTCGTCGCGGGCGAAGCCACTGTCTCCGACGAGAAGCAGGCTGAACTCGAAGCCGCCAAAGTAACTGCACGGGCTGTCATGGCGCGCAGTGGACGAACTCTTGAGAATCCCCGAATGATGTTGGTTGCCGGCCCGAATGAATTCGGCGTTCGCAAGTTTGTTGAAGCGGCCGTGCATCGTGATGCCTAACCTGTCGCCTCACCCGTGTTCAGAGGCCGGCATTGCCAGCCTCTGACCACGGGTGAACTCCAACGTTAGAACTCAGAATCCCAAGCCTTCGGAGGGGAAACCAGATGGGCGATATCGCGCTTCACATAGTCATTGCAGTCTTGGCGGCGGTCGGCGCGACATTGGTCGAACGCTATCGCGCAACGATATTTAGCCGGCTGCTCTTCTGGCAATGGCGAAAGGACCTCATGGGCACCTATACAACCGTTTGGCACATAGAGCCCGCTCAGGGAGACAGCCAAGCTGCGGCTCAAATAGAGCGCCCAGTAGAAGATTTGGCTCGCGTTGAGTGGGCGACAGAACACTATGTCAGTGGAACAGCAACGAATAGTCGTTACGGTGACTACAAGTTCTCTGGAACGATGCACGGGTCAGCGATCACGCTGACCTACAGCGCAAAGGACGAATCACTTCAAGAGCATCTTGGAGTGGTCATGCTGCGAGCCGATGGCACCGATGGCTTCAAGGGATTCTGGTCTCAGAATCGACCGGACCGTGCAGGTGTGCAGCGAGGCGCAACGGAGTGGGTCAAGCGCAAACATGCATAGAACTCAAACGCCGCCAGTTTGCCTGTCCATCGAGCGGACAACCAACGACCGGCTTCGCAGTCTGTCGCCTGCCGTTCATGTCAAATGTTGGACCGCTTCACACATTCAGGAGGCGTCTTGTGAGCGGTAGCTGGCTCGCGGTTGCGTTGGCCGCTGCGACAGTCGCTTTCGCTTCGGAGGACGTTCCCGTTCCATCGAGCGGATGTCTTCGGGCCGGCTTCGCCGTCGCGAAGCCGCCGCTCATGTCAAACGTAGAGTGAGCCGAACATGACCGCCGCGGCACGCGAAGCACTTGAAGATTGTCGAGGGGCCGTCGCTGAACTTGTAGATGGAGTCAGCGGAAGAGAATGGCGAAGGAAATGGGTGCTTTCGGTAGTTCTTCTTCGCGTCATTGGCCATGTCTTAGACAAGGTGGACGGAGGAAAATCGACCGCATATCGATCAGCCATCGATAGTTGGTGGGGAAGGCTGAAGTCCACGAGGCCGCTCCCCGCAATTTTCTGGTCACTGATCGATGAAGAACGAAATTCGATCCTCAAGGAATACCAGACCACCGCGGGCCAAGGCGTTACGGTGCCGGGTGCTGTGATAGAGATCAATGTCAGAACCGGTGAGCAGAGGGCAGATCCGCCTGGCCCACCGACCTACCACTACACATTCAACGCAGGCCACTACGTTGGGCAAGATCAGCGCGAAGTACTGCTTGAGGCGATCGCTTGGTGGGAACAACAACTCGCCTCGATCGATGAAGCCGCAAATTCGCTCTGAACCGTTCATTGAGGGCACGGTGTAAAGCGAAATGGCCGGGGCCTCTCACATCAAGAGTTAGATCGCGCCTCAAATTCGACGCAACCTCCATGAGCGCCGACAGCCCTGTCCCGCTGATGTGGTGAATCGCAGATACGACTAAGCGAAGAGCGGCGATCTTGTGGCTGTTGAAAGTCTGATTCGCAGGCGCGATCCGGGCAACCGCGAGGCGCCGAGATGCCGAACCCAAGCGCCGCGCAACGTTCGCATCGAGCGCCTTATCGAGTGCCCCTTTGGCCAGTCGAGCGGGTGATGCTCGCGGCGGCGGCGATCGACGGGCAGCTCTGCGGGGACGAGGGCGGTCTGCACAACGGAATCCGGCAATTCGGCCGGGTTGGGAGCGTGCGTGGGGGAGGGACCACCATTTCACACTGGGCCCCGTCTGCCGAGGGCCTTGAAAGCAATGGCCCTGCAAGCGGCGCCGCTGCTAGCCTTCTGGCGGAGGGAGCGGGATTCGAACCCGCGGTGGGCTGTTAACCCACACACGCTTTCCAGGCGTGCGACTTAAACCACTCATCCATCCCTCCGTGTCCTTTGCATCGGACGCGGACCGGAGCACCTCGGTTTCCCAACCAGGGCACCCCGTCGCAGGGCGCGGATTCTAGCCCACGCTTTTCGTGCGATCAGCGCGGCGCGGCGCGGTCCTTCATCAGCGTCATCGCGGTGCCGATCAGCGCCGACACCTCGCTCATGTTGCCCGGCACGATCATCGTGTTGTTCTTCTGCGCGAGCTGCGAGTAGGCGTCGACCGCGCGCTCGGCCACCTTCAGCTGCACCGCCTGCTCGCCGCCCGGCTCGCGGATCGCCTCGGCGATCTTTCGGATCGCGCCGGCCGTCGCGTCGGCCACCGCGGTGATCGCCGCGGCCTCACCCTGGGCCTTGTTGATCTCGGCCTGCTTCTCGCCCTCGGAGCGCGCGATATAGGCCTCGCGCTCGCCGGTCGCGATGTTGATCTGCTCCTGGCGACGCCCCTCGGACGCCGCGATCAGCGCGCGCTTCTCGCGCTCGGCGGTGATCTGCGCCTGCATCGAATGCAGGATCGCCGCCGGCGGCGTCAGGTCCTTGATCTCGTAGCGCAGCACCTTCACGCCCCAGTTGAGCGCGGCCTCGTCGAGCGCGCTGACCACCGCCTGGTTGATCACCGCGCGCTCCTCGAAGGTCTTGTCGAGCTCCATCTTGCCGATCACCGAGCGCAGCGTGGTCTGTGCCAGCTGCGTGATCGCGATGATGTAGTTCGACGAGCCGTAGCTCGCGCGCATCGGGTCGGTGACCTGGAAGTAAAGGATGCCGTCGACCGTGAGCTGGGTGTTGTCGCGCGTGATGCAGACCTGGCTCGGCACGTCGAGCGGAATCTCCTTGAGCGAATGCTTGTAGGCCAGCCGGTCGACGAAGGGCACCAGGAAGTTCAGGCCCGGCGTCAGCGTCGCGTGATAGCGGCCCAGGCGCTCGACCACCCAGGCATGCTGCTGCGGCACGACCTTGACCGCGCGGCTGATGAAGATGATGGCGACGATGACGATGACGATCGCGATTTCAAAGCCCATGCTCTTCTTTCAGGGTTCAGGTGAATTCGAATGACGCGCCGCTTCAGCGGCGCAGCAGCAACTGGGTGCCCTCGATCGCGGCGATCACGTGCTCGCCCGGCGCGGGCGCTCCGGAGCCGGCCCAGCGCGCGCGCCATGCGGCGCCGCGGTAGCTGACCTCGGCCGTGCCTTCGGGGGTCCAGCCCGGCACCTGCACGCGCTCGCCGATGTCGAGGTTGAGATCGCGGTTGGCCTGTGGCGGCGCCAGCGGGCGGCGCTGGCGCTTGAGATGCCAGAAGGTCACCGCGCCGATCGCGACGACCGCGCCGAGGATCATCTGCGCGTTCAGCCCGAGCCCGGCATGCGCCGCCAACGCGGCGACGACGACGCCCAGCGCGAGCATCAGCAGATAGAAGGTGCCGGTGGCGAGCTCGGCGGCGATCAGCACGCCGGCAGCGACCCACCACAGCGTTGCAGGGCTCCAGTCCATCACTTGCCGTTCCTTCGGTGACCGAGTGCGAGCCAGTTTACGCGGCAGGTCAACGCAGCGTCACCGGGCGGTGCGACGATCGTCCTACACTTGCGGCCCTTTTGGCTTTCGCCCCGCCGCGCCCCGGAGGCTGCCCATGCTGCGTTTTCGCTTCCCGATCGTCATCATCGACGAGGACTTCCGCTCCGAGAACACCTCGGGCCTGGGCATCCGTGCGCTCGCGCAGGCCATCGAGAAAGAGGGCTTCGAGATCCTGGGTGTCACCAGCTACGGCGACCTGAGCCAGTTCGCGCAGCAGCAAAGCCGCGCCAGCGCCTTCATCCTGTCGATCGACGACGAGGAGTTCAGCGCCGGGCCCGAGGAAGTGACCGCGGTCGTCAACCTGCGCAAGTTCATCGCCGAAATCCGCCTGCGCAACCCGGACATCCCGATCTACCTCTACGGCGAAACGCGCACCTCGCAACACATCCCGAACGACATCCTGCGCGAGCTGCACGGCTTCATCCACATGTTCGAGGACACGCCGGAGTTCGTGGCGCGCCACATCATCCGCGAGGCCAAGAGCTATCTCGATTCCGTGGCGCCGCCGTTCTTCCGCGCGCTGATGGATTACGCGCAAGACGGCTCGTACTCGTGGCACTGCCCGGGCCACTCCGGCGGCGTGGCCTTCCTGAAGAGCCCGGTCGGCCAGATGTTCCACCAGTTCTTCGGCGAGAACATGCTGCGCGCCGACGTGTGCAACGCGGTCGAAGAACTCGGCCAGCTGCTCGACCACACCGGCCCGGTGGCCGAGAGCGAGCGCAATGCCGCGCGCATCTTCAATGCCGACCACTGCTTCTTCGTCACCAACGGCACCAGCACCAGCAACAAGATGGTCTGGCACCACACGGTGGCGCCGGGCGACGTGGTGGTGGTGGACCGCAACTGCCACAAGTCGATCCTGCACTCGATCATCATGACGGGGGCGGTGCCGGTGTTCCTCACGCCCACGCGCAATCACTACGGCATCATCGGCCCGATCCCGCAAAGCGAGTTCACGCGCGAGACCATCGAGCGCAAGATCGCCGCGAACCCGCTGCTCGCGGGCATCGATCCCAAGAAGGTCAAGCCGCGCATCCTGACGCTCACGCAGAGCACCTACGACGGCGTGCTCTACAACACCGAGACGATCAAGGGCATGCTCGACGGCTGGATCGACACGCTGCACTTCGACGAAGCCTGGCTGCCGCACGCCGCGTTCCACAAGTTCTACGCGAGCTACCACGCGATGGGCAAGTACAGCGCGCGGCCCAAGGAGGCGATGGTCTACGCGACGCAGAGCACCCACAAGCTGCTGGCCGGCATCAGCCAGGCCTCGCAGGTGCTCGTGCAGGACTCGCAGGGCCGCAAGCTCGACAGGCACCTCTTCAACGAGGCCTACCTGATGCACACGTCGACCTCGCCGCAGTACGCGATCATCGCCAGCTGCGACGTCGCCGCCGCGATGATGGAGCCGCCCGGCGGCACCGCGCTGGTCGAAGAGAGCATCAAGGAAGCGCTCGATTTCCGCCGCGCGATGCGCAAGGTCGACAAGGAGTTCGGCAAGGACTGGTGGTTCAAGGTCTGGGGCCCGGACAAGCTGGTCGGCGACGGCGTCGGCGACCAGGCCGACTGGCAGCTCAAGGCCAACGAGAAGTGGCACGGCTTCGGCGATCTCGCGTCGGGCTTCAACGTGCTCGACCCGATCAAGAGCACCATCATCACGCCGGGGCTCGATGTTTCGGGCAAGTTCGCCAAGAGCGGCATCCCGGCGTCGATCGTCACCAAGTACCTCGCCGAGCACGGCGTCGTGGTCGAGAAGACGGGTCTCTACTCGTTCTTCATCATGTTCACCATCGGCATCACCAAGGGCCGCTGGAACACGCTGGTGACCGCGCTGCAGCAGTTCAAGGACGACTATGACCGCAACCAGCCGCTGTGGCGCATCCTTCCGGAGTTCGTCGCCAGCCATCCGAAGTACGAGCGCATGGGCCTGCGCGATCTCTCGCAGGCGATCCACGAGGCCTATGCGCAAGGCGACATCGCGCGCCTGACGACCGAGATGTACCTGTCCGACCTGCATCCCGCGATGAAGCCCAGCGATGCCTACGCGCGCATCGCCCACCGCGAGACCGAGCGGGTCGACATCGACGAGCTCGAGGGCCGCATCACCACCTCGCTGCTGACGCCTTATCCGCCGGGCATTCCGCTCCTGATTCCCGGCGAGCGCTTCAACCGCAAGATCGTCGACTACCTGCGCTTCACGCGCAGCTTCAACGAGCGCTTCCCGGGCTTCGACACCGATGTCCACGGCCTGGTGGCCGAGGAGGGCGCCGACGGCAAGCCGCGCTACTACGTCGATTGCGTGAAGGCATGAAAAAAGGCGCCCCGCGGGGCGCCTTGTTCATGGGGCAGGGGCCGATCAGCCCTCGGCCGGAATCTCCACGCCGCTCATCACCTGGCTGAAGCCGGCGTCGACGTAGGTGATCTCCGAGGTCACGCCCGCGGCCAGGTCCGACAGCAGGAAGGCCGCGACGTTGCCGACTTCGTCGATCGTCACGTTGCGGCGCAGCGGCGCGTTGCGCTCGACCACGTCGAGCATCTTCGAGAAGCCCTTGATGCCCGAGGCGGCCAGCGTCTTGATCGGGCCGGCCGAGATGCCGTTGACGCGGATGCCCTTGGGGCCGAGGTTCTCGGCCAGGTAGCGCACGCTGGCCTCGAGCGCGGCCTTGGCCATGCCCATGGTGTTGTAGTGCGGCACGGCGCGCACGGCGCCCAGGTAGGTCAGCGTCAGCAGCGCGGCGTTGGGCGTCAGGCGCGGCAGCGCGGCTTTGGCCATCGCCGGAAAGCTGTAGGCCGAGATGTCGTGCGCGATGCGAAACGCCTCGCGCGACAGGCCATCGAGGAATTCACCGGCGATCGCCTCGCGCGGCGCGAAGCCGATCGAGTGCACGAAGCCGTCGAACTGCGGCCAGGCCTGGCCGAGGTCGGCGAACAGCTTTTCAATCTGGGCGTCGTCGCCGACATCGCAGTCGAAGATCAGCTTCGAATCGAACTCGGCCGCGAATTCGGTGATGCGGTCCTTGAAGCGCTCGCCGACATAGCTGAAGGCCAGTTCGGCGCCTTCGCGGTGGCAGGCCTTGGCGATGCCGTAGGCGATCGAGCGGTTGGACAACAGCCCGGTGATCAGAAGGCGCTTGCCGGCGAGGAATCCCATATCCGTCTCCCAAATCCTGTCTCTGTCGCGGGCCCGGGGCCTGCGGGGGCGCAGATTCTGGCACGCAGGGGCAAACGAGGCCCTCGCCCAAGGCTCTTGACACCCCCCTGGCTTGCCGTTAAGGGCGTCACACAGTACAATCCGCGCTTCGCTAGACCATGAAATGGGCCGGGGATTCCAGCCCATTTTTTTTGGTCGAGCGATTTTCAAAAGCGTTTTGAACCTGATCGAACCCGCAAACCCCCACCCTGGATGAATTGGCAAGCTGCCATCGAAAAGACCGTCACCGGCCTCGGCTACGAGCTGGTGGACTGCGAGCGTGCGCCCGCGGGGCTTTTGCGCGTCTATATCGATCGGTTGCCGGGCCAGGCCTATGCCACGGGTGAGGGCGAGTCGATCACGGTCGATGACTGCGAGGTCGTCACCCGCCAGCTGCAGTATGTGCTGGAGGTCGAGGGTGCCGATTACGCCCGGCTCGAGGTGTCCTCGCCGGGGCTCGATCGTCCGCTCAAGGCGCCGGCGCATTTCGAGCGCTTCGTCGGCGAGGCGGTCACGATCACGCTGAAGCTGCCCTTCCAGGGCCGCAAGAACTACCAAGGCACGCTGCGCGCCGTCGAAGGCGCCGACAGCGGGTCCACGGCCTGGGAGCTGGTGTTTCGCGACGAGCGCGGCACCGACCAGGTGCTGGCTTTCACGCTCGACGAAGTCCGCGAGGCCCGGCTGGTGCCGGTCGTCGATTTCAAGGGCAGCAAGGCGCGCGGGAAAAAGGCCGCGCCGGCCGAGCGAGTGCAGGATTCCGGAGGTCTACAAGAATGAACCGCGAACTGTTGATGCTGGTGGATGCGATCTCGCGCGAGAAGAGCGTGGATCGTGAAGTCGTGTTCGGCGCCGTCGAGCAGGCCCTGGCCTCCGCGACCAAGAAGCTGCACGGCGGCGAAGTCGACATCCGCGTCGCCATCGACCGCGAGACCGGCGATTACGAGACCTTCCGCCGCTGGCACGTGGTGCCCAACGAGGCCGGCCTGCAGCTGCCCGACAGCGAGATCCTGCTGTTCGAAGCCGAAGAGCAGATCGCCGACATCGAGGTCGACGACTACATCGAAGAGACCGTCGAGTCGGTGCCGATCGGGCGCATCGGCGCGCAGGCCGCCAAGCAGGTCATCCTGCAGAAGATCCGCGACGCCGAGCGCGAGCAGCTGCTCTCCGATTTCCTGTCGCGCGGCGACAAGATCTTCGTGGGCACCGTCAAGCGCCTCGACAAGGGCGACCTGGTGGTCGAGAGCGGCCGCGTCGAAGGCCGCTTGAAGCGCAGCGAGATGATCCCCAAGGAGAACCTGCGCACCGGCGACCGCGTTCGCGCCTACATCGCCGAGGTGGATCCCACCCTGCGCGGCCCGCAGATCATCCTGTCGCGCAGCGCGCCGTCGTTCATGATCGAGCTGTTCCGCCAGGAAGTGCCCGAGATCGAGCAAGGCCTGCTGGAGATCAAGAGCTGCGCCCGCGATCCGGGTTCGCGCGCCAAGATCGCCGTGGTCTCGCATGACAAGCGGGTCGATCCGATCGGCACCTGCGTCGGCGTGCGCGGTTCGCGCGTCAACGCGGTCACCAACGAGCTGGCCGGCGAGCGCGTGGACATCGTGCTGTGGTCCGAAGATCCGGCGCAGTTCGTGATCGGCGCGCTGGCGCCGGCCAACGTCAGCTCGATCGTCGTCGACGAAGAAAAGCACGCGATGGACGTGGTGGTCGACGAGGAGAACCTCGCCATCGCCATCGGCCGCGGCGGCCAGAACGTTCGCCTGGCCTCGGAGCTGACCGGCTGGCGCATCAACATCATGACCGCCGAGGAATCCCAGGCCAAGCAGGCCGAGGAGTCCGACTCGATCCGCGCGGTGTTCGTCGACAAGCTCGACGTCGACGAGGAAGTCGCCGACATCCTGATCGCCGAGGGCTTCACGAGCCTCGAGGAAGTGGCCTACGTGCCGCTGTCCGAGATGCTGGAGATCGAGTCCTTCGACGAAGACACGGTCAACGAGCTGCGCACGCGCGCCAAGGATGCGCTGCTGACGATGGAAATCGCCCGCGAAGAAAGCGTCGAGGAGGTCTCGCAGGACCTGCGCGACGTCGAAGGCCTGAGCCCGGATCTGATCCCCAAGCTCGCCGATGCCGGCATCCATACCCGCGACGACCTGGCCGACCTGGCCGTCGACGAGCTGACCGAGATCACCGGTATCGAGGACGGCGCCGCCAAGGCCCTGATCATGAAGGCGCGCGAGCACTGGTTCACCGCCTGAGCTGCCTGAAAAGACACGCCGCCTTCACGATCCGCACGCTAGACAGAACACACCAGGACCACACCACATGGCAGTGACCACCGTCGCTCAGTTCGCCGCCGAGCTGAACCGCCCGGCGTCGACCCTGCTCGAGCAGCTCCAGTCCGCAGGCGTCACCAAGGCGTCGAGCGACGACGCGCTGACCGAAGCCGACAAGGAACGCCTGCTCGACTACCTGCGCACCGCGCACGGTACGGGCGGCGAGCGCAAGAAGATCACGCTGACCAAGAAGTCGACCTCCGAGATCAAGCAGGCCGATGCCTCGGGCAAGGCGCGCACGATCCAGGTCGAGGTGCGCAAGAAGCGCGTCTTCGTCAAGCGCGACGACGCCGCCGACGAGGCGCCCAAGGCGCCGGCGATCGACGAAGCCGAACTCGCGCGCCGCGAGGAAGAAGCCAACCGCCAGGCCGAGCTGCTGCGCCAGCAGGAAGAAGAGCTGGCCGCCAAGCAGCGCGAGCGCGAGCGTGAAGCCGCCGAACGTGCCGAGCGCGAGGCTGCAGAGGCCGCCGCGCGCGAGCGCGCCGCCGCCGAAGCCGCTGCCGCCAAGGCCGCCGCCGAAGCCGCCGCGAAGGCGCAGGCTGCTGAAGTGGCCGAGCCCGCGACGGCGACGGCTGCTGCCGCGCCGGCGCCGGTCGCCGAACCTGCTCCCGCCCCGGTGCCCGCACCGGCGCCGAAGCCGGCCGTGCGCGTCGTCAAGGCTGCCGATGTCGCCGCCGAAGAGGCGCAGCGCATGGCCGAGCTCGAGAAGCGCCGCAAGGCCGCCGAGGCCGAGGCCGCCGCGATCCGCGCGATGATGTCAGCGCCCAAGAAGGGCGTGCAGATCGCCAAGAAGCCCGAGGAGCCGCCCAAGCCGGTCGGCGAGGGCATCAAGGGCACGATCCACAAGCCCAAGGCCGCGCCGGGCGCTGCCACGGCGTCGCCTGCCGGTGCCAAGCCGGGCGACAAGAAGGCCGTCAAGTCCGAGAAGCTCTCGTCGAGCTGGGCCGACGACGCCGCCAAGAAGCGCGCCGCGGCTGGTGCCAACAAGGGTGGCGGCCGTACCGACACGCGTGGCGGCTGGAAGGCCCCGCGCGGCGGTTCGCGTCGCGGCGGTCGTGACAGCGGCGGCGAGTCGAACTTCGTCGCGCCGACCGAAGCGCAGATCTACGAGGTCCATGTGCCCGAGACCATCTCGGTCGCCGACCTGGCGCACAAGATGTCGGTCAAGGCCAGCGAGGTGATCAAGCAGCTGATGAAGCTGGGCCAGATGGTCACGATCAACCAGCAGCTCGACCAAGAGACGGCCATGATCCTCGTCGAGGAAATGGGCCACAAGGCGTTCGCCGCCAAGCTGGACGATCCGGAAGCCTTCCTCGCCGAGGAAGTGTCCGAGGCCACGTCGGCCGCCGAAGTGCTGCCGCGCCCGCCGGTGGTCACCGTCATGGGCCACGTCGACCACGGCAAGACCTCGCTGCTGGACTACATCCGCACCTCGCGCGTCGCCGCGGGCGAAGCGGGCGGCATCACGCAGCACATCGGCGCGTACCACGTCGAGACGCCACGTGGCGTCATCACCTTCCTCGACACCCCGGGCCACGAGGCGTTCACCGCCATGCGCGCTCGCGGCGCGAAGGCGACCGACATCGTGATCCTGGTCGTGGCCGCCGACGACGGCGTCATGCCGCAGACCAAGGAAGCCATCCACCACGCCAAGGCGGCGGGGGTGCCGATCGTGGTCGCGATCAACAAGATCGACAAGCCCGACGCCAACCTCGAGCGCGTGAAGAGCGAGCTGGTGGCCGAGGAGGTCGTGCCCGAAGAGTTCGGCGGCGATTCGCCGTTCGTGCCGGTGTCGGCCAAGACCGGCCAGGGCATCGACGACCTGCTCGAGCAGCTGCTGCTGCAGGCCGAAGTGCTGGAGCTGTCGGCGCAGAAGGATGCGATGGCCAAGGGCCTCGTCATCGAAGCCAGCCTCGACAAGGGCCGCGGCCCGGTCGCGACGGTGCTGGTGCAGTCGGGCACGCTCAAGCGCGGCGACATCGTGCTGGCGGGTTCGACCTACGGCCGCGTGCGCGCCATGCTCGATGAAGACGGCAAGCCCGCCACCGAGGCCGGCCCGTCGATTCCGGTCGAGATCCAGGGCCTGACCGAAGTGCCGGCCGCCGGCGACGAGTTCATGGTGCTGGGCGACGAGCGTCGTGCGCGCGAAATCGCCACCTTCCGCTCGGGCAAGTACCGCGACGTGAAGCTGGCCAGGCAGCAGGCCGCCAAGCTCGAGAACATGTTCGAGAACATGGGCGCGGGCGCGGCGCAGATGCTGCCGCTGATCATCAAGGCCGACGTGCAGGGTTCGCAGGAGGCGCTGGCCGCTTCGCTGCTCAAGCTCTCGACGGCCGAGGTCAAGGTGCAGATCGTGCACGCGGCGGTGGGCGGCATCAGCGAGAGCGACGTCAACCTCGCGATCGCGTCGAAGGCCGTCATCATCGGCTTCAACACGCGTGCCGATGCCGGCGCGCGCAAGCTGGCCGAAGGCAACGGCGTCGACATCCGCTACTACAACATCATCTACGACGCGGTCGACGAGATCCGCTCGGCGATGGGCGGCATGCTGGCTCCGGAGCAGAAGGAAGAAGTCATCGGCACCGCGGAAATCCGCCAGGTGTTCACGGCTTCGAAGATCGGCTCGATCGCGGGTTGCATGGTCACCTCGGGCATCGTTCGCCGCGGCGCGCGCCTGCGCCTGCTGCGCGAGAACGTGGTGATCTACACCGGCGAGCTCGACAGCCTGCGCCGCATGAAGGACGACGTGCGCGAGGTTCGCGAGAACTTCGAGTGCGGCCTGACCATCAAGAACTACAACGCGATCCAGGAAGGCGACGTGCTGGAGTTCTTCGAGATCAAGGAAGTGGCCCGCACGCTGTAAGTACGGCGGCGTCGCTCCGGCAGCGAACCCCGCCGATCGAAAGACGGCGGGGTTTGTTTTTGGAGTCGCGGAAAGGACAAGACCATGCGACACAAGCGAAGCATCCCGAACCGAGGCCTGCGCATCGCCGACCAGATCCAGCGCGATCTGGCCGAGCTGATCCGCGAGCTCAAGGACCCGCGCGTCGGCATGGTCACGATCAGCGCCGTCGAGGTGACGGTCGACTATGCGCACGCCAAGGTGTTCTTCTCGCTGCTGATCGGCGATCCGCAGGAAAGCGAGATCGCGCTCAACGAGGCCGCCGGCTACCTGCGCAACGGCCTGTTCAAGCGCCTGCAGATCCACACCGTGCCGACGCTGCATTTCCAGTTCGACCGCACCACCGAGCGCGCGGCCGATATGAACTCGTTGATTGCCCGCGCTAACGCGACGCGCGCGCTCGACAGCGACGTCGAAGACGGCAACGACTGAGATCCATGAACGCCCCGCGCCCGCAACGCCAGCCCCGCCGTGCCCTGCACGGCGTGCTGCTGCTCGACAAGCCGCTGGGCTGGTCGAGCAACGACGCGCTGCAAAAGGCCAAGGGCATCTTCCGCGCCGAGAAAGCCGGCCACACCGGCACGCTCGATCCGCTGGCGACCGGCCTGTTGCCGATCTGCTTCGGCGCGGCGACCAAGTTCTCGCAGGTCAGCCTGGACGCCGACAAGGCCTACCGCGCGACGCTGCGCCTGGGCCAGACGCGCGCCGGCGGCGACCTCGAAGGCGAGGTGCTGGTCGAGCGCTCGGCCGAGGGTGTGACTCGCGAGGCGATCGACGCCGCCTGCGCCGCCTTCACCGGCCCGATCGAGCAGCTGCCGCCGATGCACAGCGCGCTCAAGAAAGACGGCAAGGCGCTGTACGAATACGCCCGCGCCGGCATCGAGGTCGAGCGCACGCCGCGCGCGGTGACGATTCATTCGATCGACATCGCCGCGTGGGATGCTGCCGCGCTCGAACTGGTGATCGACGTGCGCTGCAGCAAGGGAACCTACATCCGAACGCTGGCCGAGGACATCGGCGAGCGGCTGGGCTGCGGCGCGCACCTCGCGGCGCTGCGCCGCACCGCCAGCGGCGCGCTGAACGTCGACGACGCCGTCACTCTCGATGCGTTGCAGGCGATGGAAGCCCAACAACGCGACGCGCTGCTGCGCTCGCCCGACGCGCTGCTGGCCGACTGGCCCGCGGTGCGGCTCGACGAATCCGAGGCCGGCCGCTTCCTGAGCGGCCTGCGCCGGCGGCTGCCGAGCGAACCCGACCGCGCGCAGGTGCGCGTCTACGGCCCGCAGCCCAAGGCGCTGCTCGGTGCCGCCCACATCAAGGCAGGCGAACTGATCCCCGACCGCCTTTTGAGTCCGATCGAAGTCCAGGCCTTGGTGGCTTGAGAGAGAGCATCTATGAGCACCCCGATTCGCAACGTCGCCATCATCGCCCACGTCGACCACGGCAAGACCACCCTGGTCGACCAGCTGCTGCGCCAAAGCGGCACCTTCCGTAGCAACGAGAAGGTCGCCGAGCGCATCATGGACAGCAACGACCTCGAAAAAGAGCGCGGCATCACCATCCTGGCCAAGAACTGCGCGGTCAGCTGGCAGGGCACGCACATCAACATCGTCGACACCCCGGGGCACGCCGACTTCGGCGGCGAGGTCGAGCGCGTGCTGTCGATGGTCGACTCGGTGCTGCTGCTGGTCGATGCCGTCGAAGGCCCGATGCCGCAGACGCGCTTCGTGACCAAGAAGGCGCTGGCGCTGGGCCTGAAGCCCATCGTCGTGATCAACAAGGTCGACCGCCCCGGCGCGCGCCCCGACTACGTGATCAACGCTACCTTCGACCTGTTCGACAAGCTCGGCGCCACCGAAGAGCAGCTCGACTTCCCGATCGTCTACGCCTCGGGCCTGAACGGCTGGGCGACGCTGGAGCAGGGCAAGGTCGGCACCGACCTCGCGCCGCTGTTCGACGCCATCTTGAAGCACGTGCCGCCGCACAAGGGCAATGCCGACGGCCCGCTGCAGCTGCAGATCTGCTCGCTGGACTACTCCACGTTCGTCGGCCGCATCGGCATCGGCCGCATCAACCAGGGCACCTTGAAGCCGATGCAGGACGTCGCGGTCTTCGCCGGTGAAGACAGCACGCCGTTCAAGGCGCGCGTCAACCAGGTGCTCAAGTTCGAAGGCCTCGAGCGCCAGCAGGCCACCGAAGCCGGCCCGGGCGACATCGTGCTGATCAACGGCATCGAGGACATCGGCATCGGCGTGACGCTGACCGACATCGACGATCCGGCGCCGATGCCGATGCTCGAGGTCGACGAGCCGACGCTGACGATGAACTTCTGCGTCAACACCTCGCCGCTGGCGGGCCGTGAAGGCAAGTTCGTCACCAGCCGCCAGATCCGCGATCGCCTCGACCGCGAACTGCAGAGCAACGTCGCGCTGCGCGTCAAGGACACCGACGAAGACGGCATCTTCGAGGTTTCCGGCCGCGGCGAACTGCACCTGACCATCCTGCTGGAGAACATGCGCCGCGAAGGCTACGAGCTGGCCGTCTCCAAGCCGCGCGTGGTGTTCCACGAGGTCAACGGCGAGAAGCACGAGCCGATCGAGCTGGTCACCGCCGACGTCGAAGAGCAGCACCAAGGCGGCGTGATGCAGGCGCTGGGCCTGCGCAAGGCCGAGCTGGTCAACATGGAGCCGGACGGCATGGGCCGCGTGCGCCTCGAGTACCGCATTCCGGCGCGCGGCCTGATCGGCTTCCAGAACGAGTTCCTGAACCTCACGCGCGGCACGGGCCTGATCAGCAACATCTTCGACGGCTACGAAGCCTTCCGCGGCGACATCGACGGCCGCAAGAACGGCGTGCTGATCAGCCAGGATGACGGCGAGATCGTGACCTACGCGCTCGGCAAGCTCGACGACCGCGGCCGCATGTTCGTGAAGGCGGGTGATCCGGTCTACGAAGGCATGATCGTGGGCATCCATTCGCGCGAGAACGACCTGGTCGTCAACGCGGTGCGCCAGAAGCAGCTGACCAACTTCCGCGTCAGCGGCAAGGAAGACGCGATCAAGATCACGCCGCCGATCGAGCTGTCGCTCGAGTACGCGGTCGAGTTCATCGAGGACGACGAGCTGGTCGAGATCACGCCCAAGTCGATCCGTCTGCGCAAGCGCTTCCTGAAGGAACACGACCGCAAGCGGGCCTCGCGCGAAGCGGCATGACGCATCGGCGCGCTGTCGCGCTGATGCTGCTGGTGACGCTGCTGTGGAGCATCGCCGGCGTCGTGACGCGGCACCTCGAGGCGGCACGCAGCTTCGAGGTCACCTTCTGGCGCAGCGCGTTCAACGCGATCGCGCTGGCGGTCGCGCTGAGCGCGATGCGCGGCGCCGGCCTGTGGCGCCAGATCGCCAACGGCTCCAAGGCGCTGTGGCTCTCCGGCCTGTGCTGGGGCGCGATGTACACCGCCTTCATGGTCGCGATCACGCTGACCTCGGTCGCCAACGTGCTGATCACGATGGCGATCGGCCCGCTGGTGACCGCGCTGTTCGCGCGCATCTTCCTGCACCACCATCTGCCGACGCGCACCTGGATCGCGATCGCGGTCGGCGGCCTCGGCATCGCGTGGATGTTCGCTGGGGATGCCGCGGGGCAGGGCGCTTCGCTCGGCGGCACGCTGGTTTCGCTCGCAGTGCCCTTGGCCGCGGCGATCAACTGGACCTTGCTGCAGCACATCTCGCACGGCCCCGGCGATCCGGACGACGACGCGCCGCAGGAAGACATGCTGCCCGCGGTGCTGATCGGCGCGGTGCTGTCGGCCGCGGTCTCGCTGCCGCTCGCCTGGCCGCTGCAGGCCAGCGGGCATGATCTCGGGCTTTTGGGCCTGCTGGGCGTCGTGCAGCTCGCGATTCCCTGCCTGCTCGTCGTGCGCCTGGCGCGCGAACTGCCCGGACCGGAGATCGCGCTGCTGGGCCTGCTCGAAGTGGTGTTCGGCACGCTGTGGGCCTGGATCGGCGCCGGCGAGCGGCCGGCCGATACCGCGCTGACCGGCGGCGCGCTGGTGCTGGGTGCGCTGGTTGCCAACGAGGTGCTGGCGCTGCGGCAGCGGCGCTGAACGAAGAATGCAGGAGACCTAGAGCCATGATTCCCCAGCTCGTCAGCGAAGGCCAGGTGCAAGGCGTTGTCCGCGGTTCGCTCGGCATCCTCACGCTCAATCGCGCGACCGCGCTCAACGCGCTGTCGCTCGCGATGATCCGCGACCTCACCACGCTGCTGCTGCACTGGCAGGACGACGACGCGGTCAAGGCTGTGCTGGTGCGCGGTGCCGGCCGCGAAGGCAAGGCACCGGCCTTTTGCGCCGGCGGCGACATCCGCTTCTTCCACCAGGCCGCGCTCGCGCAGGGCGGCGATGCGCGGCTCGAGGACTTCTTCACCGAGGAATACGCGCTCAACCACCTGATCCACGGCTATGCCAAGCCCTACATCGCGCTGATGGACGGCATCTGCATGGGCGGCGGCATGGGCATCAGCCAGGGCGCGGCCTTGCGCGTGGTCACCGAGCACAGCAAGCTCGCGATGCCCGAGACCCACATCGGCCTGTTCCCCGATGTCGGCGGCGGCTGGTTCCTGGCGCGCTGCCCCGGTGCCACCGGCGAATACCTCGCGCTGACCGGCCAGGGGCTGGGCGCGGCCGACGCGATCGCGCTCGACTTGGCCGATGTCACGGTGCCCTCGGCCGAGCTGCCGGCGATCGTCGAGGCGCTGGCCGACCAGCCGATCGAATCGGCCGAGCAGGCGCTGGCGGTCGTGCGTGCGCGCTCGGTGGAGCCGCAGGCGGTCAAGCTCGACAGCACGGTGCGCGCGGCGATCGACCGGCATTTCGGGCAGACGTCGATGCAGGCCATCGTCGATTCGCTCGCAGCGGACGGCAGCGACTGGGCCCGCGCCACGCTCGAGACGCTGCGCCACCAATCGCCGCTGATGTCGGCCGTCACGCTCGAGCTGGTGCGTCGCGCGCGCACGATGACGCTGGCCGACGACCTTCGCCTCGAGCGCGACCTGGTGCGCCACTGCTTCCAGCTGCGCCCCGGCGCGGCCAGCGAGACGGTCGAGGGCATCCGCGCACTGGCGATCGACAAGGACCACCAGCCGCGCTGGAACCCGGCGCGCATCGAGGACGTGACGCCCGAGATGGTCGCGCCGTTCTTCGTCAGCCCGTGGCCGGCCCACGCGCATCCGCTGCGCGGGCTCGTCTGACGCCGGCCAGCGTGCTACGCTGCCTGCGACCTTCGACAAGGGGCTCGGCATGCACCGCAAACCCGCGAGGTACCTGATCCTGATCGACTCCGGCGGCGAGATGCTGGCGCGGCTGTTCGACGCCGAGCGCACGCAGGTGGCCGACATCGATGCCTCGTCGGAGGAGGTCGCGGTGATGATCGCCGGGCTGACGCCCATCCAAGGCGCCGCCGAGCCCGAGTGGGACCGCCCGCTCGCAGGCCACAGCTTCTCCGAGCGCGAGCTCGCTCAGGTGTTCGAGCTCGACGTCTGAGCTACTTCAGCAAGGGCTGCAACTGCGGCCACACGTTGGCCAGCATCGTCGGGTGCGCCTTCTCGTTCGGATGGATGCGGTCGGCCTGGAACAGTGCGGCCGCGTTCGGCGCATCGCCGACATCCTTGAGGAAGAAGGGCACCAGCGCCGCGCCTTCGTCCTTGGCGACCTTGGCATACAGGCCGGCGAACTCCTCGCCGTACTTCTTGCCGTAGTTGGGCGGCAACTGCATGCCCAGCAGCAGCACCTTGGCGCCGGCCGCCTTGGCGGCGCGCGTCATCGCGCGCAGGTTGTCCTCTGTCATCGACAGCGGCAGGCCGCGCAGCGCGTCGTTGCCGCCGAGCTCGATCACCACCACCGCCGGCTTGTGCTGCGACAGCACGCCCGCGAGCCGCGAGCGGCCGCCCGAGGTCGTGTCGCCGCTGATGCTCGCGTTGACCACGTTGGCGGCGATCTTCTGCTGCGCGAGCCGCTGCGTCAGCAGCGCGACCCAGCCGCTGCCGCGCGCGAGGCCGTATTCGGCCGAGAGGCTGTCGCCGACGACGACCACCGTCTTCGGCTCGGCGGCGGCACCATGACCTGCGGCGGCCAGGGTCGCGAGTGCCGCGATAAAGTCGCGCCGGCGCCATCCGGCGCGGCTTGGGCTGGGCATGTCGTCATCCATCACTGAACCCATCATCGCGGTCGAGCACGTCACCAAGCAGGTGCAGGACTCGACCGGCAGCTTGACCATCCTCGACGATATCGACTTCGCGCTCGAGCCGCAGGAGTCGGCCGCGATCGTCGGGGCTTCGGGCTCGGGCAAGAGCACCTTGCTGTCGATCATCGCCGGGCTCGATGTTCCCACGCGCGGCACGGTGCGCATCGCCGGCACCGACCTGTTCGCGATCGACGAGGACGCGCGCGCCGCGGTGCGTGCGAGTCGCGTCGGCTTCGTGTTCCAGAGCTTCCAGCTGCTGCCCAACCTGACCGCGCTGGAGAACGTGATGCTGCCGCTGGAGCTGCGCGGCGCGAACGATGCCCGCGTCAAGGCGACGGCGATGCTCGAGCGCGTGGGCCTGGGCGCGCGGCTGGGGCACTACCCCAAGCTGCTGTCGGGCGGGGAGCAGCAGCGCGTCGCGCTGGCGCGTGCCTTCGTGGTGGAGCCGGCACTGCTGCTGGCCGACGAGCCGACCGGCAGCCTCGATTTCGCGACCGGCGAGAAGGTGATGGAGCTGATGTTCGAGCTCAACCGCGAACGCGGCACGACCTTGGTGCTGGTGACGCACGACCGCGGCATCGCGGCGCGGTGTGATCGGCAGATCAGAATCGAGGCGGGGCGGGTGGCGCTGGAGCACACGCTGCTTTGAGGCGCCGTTCGAGCGGCGTCAGGACTCGTCGTTCAAGTCCAGGCGCTGCTCGACGCGCTCGATGCGCTTGATCATGCGGTCGTAGCGCAGGTGCTGGGCGGCGTCTTCGGCCACCATGTGCGTGGCGTCGAGTCGCAGGGCAGAGAGGTTGTGCTCGACGAAGCTGACCCGCGACTTGATCTCGCGAACATCTTCCTTGATCCCCGCGAGGTCGGTGCGCATGCCGCGCAGGTGATCCAGGATCAGGTGTTCGAAGTTGTCGGTCATCGCGGCCTCCGGGGCGCATCTTGGTCCGGGCAGCGTAGTCCTCGGTTGCGGACCGCGGCTTGAACCGATGCGCCGCCGATAATGCCGGCCTATGCCGTCCAATCCCTCCCAAGCCCGCCTGCTCTACGGCTTCCACGCCGTCACCGTGCGGCTCAAGACCTCGCCGCAATCGATCGACGAGCTGATGGTCGACGGCAGCCGCCGCGACGCGCGCATGCGCCAGCTGCTCGCGCGGGCCGACGAAGCCGGCGTGCGCGTGATCGAGCTCGACGACGCGCGGCTCAATGCGCTGGTCGGCACGCATCGCCACCAGGGCGTGATCGCCAAGGTGCAGCCCGTCGCGCAGCCCAAGTCGCTCGACGACCTGCTCGACGCCGTCGAGGGCCCGCCGCTGCTGCTGGTGCTCGACGGCGTGACCGACCCGCACAACCTCGGCGCCTGCCTGCGCGTGGCCGACGGTGCCGGCGCGCACGCCGTGATCGCGCCCAAGGACCATGCGGTCGGCGTCAACGCGACGGTCGCCAAGGTCGCCAGCGGCGCGGCCGAGACGGTGCCGTACTTCATGGTCACCAACCTCGCGCGCACGCTCAACGAGCTGAAGGAGCGCAACATCTGGATCGTCGGCACCTCGGACGACGCGCCGCGCACGCTCTACGAAGCCGATCTCGCGCAGCCGGCCGCGCTGGTGCTCGGCGCCGAAGGCCCCGGCATGCGACAGCTCACGCGCAAGACCTGCGACGAGCTGGTGTCGATTCCGATGAGCGGCGCGGTCGAGAGCCTCAACGTCTCGGTGGCCAGCGGCGTGTGCCTTTACGAGGCGCTGCGCCAGCGACGCGGCTGATCGCAATGAAGGCCGCGCTCGACACCGCGCGAGCCTGGCTCGCCGAGGCCGATTCGATCGCGGTGCTGACCGGCGCCGGCATGTCCGCCGAGAGCGGCATCGCGACCTTTCGCGATGCGCTGACCGGCCTGTGGTCGCGCTTCGATCCGGCCCAGCTCGCCAGCGAAGAGGGCTTTCGCGCCGATCCGGCGCTCGTGTGGAACTGGTACGCCGAACGGCGCGAAGGCGTGCGCGCGGCGCAGCCCAATGCCGGGCATCTAGCGCTGGCGCAATTCGAGGCGAGCCATCCGGGCCGCGTTACGCTCGTCACGCAGAACGTCGACGACTTGCACCAGCGCGCCGGCAGCCAGGGCGTGATCCGCCTGCACGGCGACATCCTCGAAGACCGCTGGCTCGAACGCCACAACTACCGCCGCGCCCACGCTTGCGATCTCGCGCAGGCCACGCCCGGCACGCCGCCGAGCTGCCCGGCGTGCGGCAACCTGGTGCGACCCGGCGTGGTCTGGTTCGGCGAGGCGCTGCCCGAACAAGGCCTCGCGGCCGCCGAGCGTGCCGCGCGCGAATGCGCCGCGATGCTGGTGATCGGCACGTCGGGCGCGGTCTGGCCCGCGGCCGGGCTGGCGCACACGGCGCGGCGCGCCGGCGCGCGCGTGATCGTCGTCAATCCGCACGAAAGCGAGCTCGACGCGGTGGCGCACCTGCGCATCGCCGGCACTGCCGCAAGCACGCTGCCGGCGCTGCTCGATGCGCTCTAATCGCGCCATCGCAGTCAGCACACCGAGGCCCGAGCCATGGCCGTCATCGAAGTCCAGCATCCCCTCGTCAAGCACAAGCTCGGCCTCATGCGCGAGGCCGACATCTCGACCAAGAAATTCCGCGAGCTGACCGCCGAGGTCGCGCGATTGCTGGCCTACGAGGCCACCGCCGATTTCCCGCTCGAGAAGACCGAGATCGAATGCTGGAGCGGCCCGACGCTGGTCGACCAGATCAAGGGCCGCAAGGTCACCGTGGTGCCGATCCTGCGCGCCGGCCTGGGCATGCTGCCCGGCGTGCTCGACATGGTGCCCAACGCCAAGGTCAGCGTCGTCGGCATGGCGCGCAACCACGACACGCTGCAGCCCGAGAGCTATTTCGAGAACTTCGTCGGCCAGCTCGACGAGCGCACCGCGCTGATCATCGACCCGATGCTCGCGACCGCCGGCTCGATGATCGCCGCGGTCGATCTGCTCAAACGCAAGGGCTGCAAGGACATCCGCGCGCTGGTGCTGGTGGCCGCGCCCGAAGGCTGCAAGGCGCTCGCGGCGGCGCATCCCGACGTGCGCTGCTGGACGGCGGGCGTCGACAGCCACCTCAACGAGCAGGGCTACATCATCCCGGGCCTGGGCGACGCGGGCGACAAGATCTTCGGCACGAAATAGCGGCCCCCACGCTTGCGGCTTCGCCGCGGCGCTGCCCCCCGAGGGGGCTGGCCGGCCTTGGGGCGGCCCGGCGGCCGGCCGTCAGGTGGGGCCGGCGCGCATGCGCCGATCGGCCCACACGCTCAGCAGCAGGGCCACGACGACCCAGGCCAGCCCGACCCAGTGGATCGAGCCGAACACGGCACGGCCCGTTTCGCCCGCGGCGACATGGGCCGCGACCATCGCGCCGCCGCCGGCCGCGCCGATCGCCTGGCCGAGGTAGATCGCCGAGGTGTTGAGCGCCATCAGCGCCGGCGCCAGCGCGGGCGCGGCCTCGCCCAGTCGCGCCTGCTGCGCCGAGTTGGAGGCGAACAGCGCCAGCGCCCAGGGCACGAGGATGGCCGCGGTCGACGCGAAGCCGCGGCCCAGCGGCCACAGCATCAGCGACAGCGCGATCATCCCCAGCAGCACGGCGACCACGCGCGACGCGCCGACGCGATCGATGTTGCGGCTCAAGAGCACGTTGCCGATCACGCCGAAAGCGCCGAACCAGGCGAACAACAGGCTGATCTGCGTCGCGCCGGCCTCCAGCGTGCTGCGGTAGTAGGGCGCGAAATAGGTGAAGACGGTGAACTGCCCGGCGCCCGACAGCGCCGTCACCGCGACGATTGCCATCAGCACCGGATGCGTGAACACCTCGCGCCACGCCGACAGGCTCATCGCGGGCGGCCGCACGCCGTCGGGCACGACGCGCCAGACCCAGGCCGCGCCGACCAGCCCCAGCACGCCCACCAGCCCGAACGCATAGCGCCAGCCCAGGCTCTCGCCGATGTAGCTGTGCAGCGGCATGCCGAACACCGAGGCGACCGACCAGCCCAGGAAGATGAAGGTGATCGCGCGGCCGCGCTGCTCGGGCGGCGCCAGCGAGCCGACCGCGGCCGCCGCCTGCGGGGTGAACACGGCCGCGGCCAGCATCGTCAGCGCGCGCAGCGGCGTCAGCACCGCATAGCTCGGCGCCAGCGCGCAGATCGCGTGACCGATGCCGTACCAGACCAATGACCAGGCCAGCAGCCGGCGCCGGTCGATGCCACCGACCGCTGCGGCGAGCAGCGGCGCGCCCAGGCACATCACGACCGCCGCGACCGTGATCAGCTGGCCGCCGACCGCGACGCTCACGTCGAGCGAGCGCGTCAGGTCGTTGAGCGAGCCGGCCACGACCATCACGCCGCAGCCGATCACGAAATTGCCGAACAGCAGCGACCAGCGCAGCGCCGCGAGCTTCTCCCCGGCGCTGATGGTCGCGGTGCTCACCCTCTGAGGACCTTCAGCGATTCAGGGTTGACGACGTTCCTCGGCTGCCCCTTCATGAACGCCAGCACGTTGTCGAACGCGGCGCTGAAGTAGGTCTCGTAGCTGTCTTGCTCGACATAGCCGATGTGCGGCGTGCACACCGCGTTCTCCAGCCGCAGCAGCGGATGGCCCTGCAGGATCGGCTCGCTCTCGAACACGTCGACCGCGGCCATGCCGGGGTGGCCCTTGTTGAGCGCCGAGACCAGCGCGCCTTCTTCGAGCAGCTCGGCGCGCGAGGTGTTCACGAACAGCGACGAGGGCTTCATGTGCAGCAGGTCCTCGAGCTTGACGATGCCGCGCGTCGCGTCGTCGAGCCGCAAATGCAGGCTCAGCACGTCGCTCTCGGCGAAGAAGGCTTCGCGCGAGGCGGCGGCTTCGTGGCCGTCGGTGCGCGCCTTGTCGCGCGAGGCTTCGCTGCCCCAGACCTGCACCTTCATGCCGAAGGCGCTTCCGTAGCCCGCCACCAGCTGGCCGATGCGCCCGTAGCCCCACAGGCCCAGCGTGCGCCCGCGCAGGACGCTGCCGAGCGCGAAGTTCGGCGGCATCGAGGCCGACTTCAGGCCCGACTGCTGCCAGGCACCATGTTTGAGATTGCCGATGTACTGCGGCAGGCGGCGCGTCGCCGCCATGATCAATGCCCAGGTCAGCTCGGCCGGCGCGACCGGCGAGCCCACGCCCTCGGCCACCGCGATGCCCAGCCGCGTGCAGGCCTCGACATCGACATGCGAGCCCACGCGCCCGGTCTGCGCGATCAGCTTGAGCCGGGGCAGCTTCTCGAGCAGCTGCTTCGGGAACGCGGTGCGCTCGCGGATCAGCACCAGGATGTCGGCGTCGCGCAGTCGCACCGACAGCTGGCCGATGCCCTTGACGGTGTTGGTGAAGACCTTGGCGTTGCAGCCGTCGAGCTTGGACGCGCACTTGAGCTTGCGTACGGCGTCCTGGTAGTCGTCGAGGATGATGATGTTCATGGGCTCTCGGCGTGTGCACGGATTGTGCCTGCCACGTCGTCAGCATGCTTCGTGGGGCTTCGATAGGATCGCGGCCTTTCCGCACACTTCGACACCGGTGACGCCATGACGATCTCCATGCACTCGGCCAGCGTGCCCATCTTCGTTCGCATGCTCGGCAATCTCTCGAGCTGGCTCGACAAGGCCGAGGCCCACGCCCAGGCCAAGCGCTTCGACACCGCCGTCTACCTGCAGGCCCGTCTCGCGCCCGACATGCTGCCCTTCGTCAAGCAGATCCAGATCGCCTGCGACGCGGCCAAGTTCGGCGTGTCGCGCATCACCGGCGTCGAGGCGCCCAAGTTCGAGGACAACGAGGCCAGCTTCGACGAGCTGCGCCAGCGCATCGCCGGCACGGTGGCGTTCCTGAAGTCGGTGCCCGCCGAGCGCTTCGTGGGGGCCGAGTCGGCCCAGATCAGCGTGCCGCGCCGCACCGGCGAGCCGCTGCAGTTCGACGGCGAGAGCTACCTGAAGCACTTCGCGCTGCCGAACTTCTTCTTCCATTGCACGACGGCATACGGCTTGCTGCGCCACAACGGCGTCGAGCTCGGCAAGTCCGATTTCCTCGGCGGCCGCTGAACCACAAAGAGCCGCACCCGGGACAACCCCCGTCTCGTAAGCCCCGATTCCGCGTTGGGTCGCGGCGGCAAAACTCGTCCCCGATGAAGTGGTTTCTGCGCCTCGGCGCGCTCTTGCTGCTGCTGGCCGGCCTCGCGGCCGCGGCGGTCGCGGTCTATGTGATCCGTGCGCGGCCCGTGGTCGAGGGCGAGCTGCCGGTGCGCGGCCCGATCGCCGACCTGGTGATCGAACGCGACGCGAACGGCATCCCGACCATCCGCGCCGCCTCGCCCGAGGACGCCTGGTTCGGCCTGGGCTTCGCGCATGCGCAAGACCGGCTGTGGCAGCTCGAGACGCACAAGCGCATCGCCTCCGGCCGCCTGGCCGAGGCCTTCGGTGCGCCCGCGCTCGAGACCGATCGCTTCCTGCGCGCCCTGGGCGTGCGCCGCGCCGCCGAGGAGCAATGGGCCAAGGCCGATGCCGGCACGCGCCGCGCGCTCGAGGCGTACTCGGCCGGCATCAACGCCTGGCGCCGCCAGCATCTGCGTGCGCGGCCGCCCGAGTTCGTGATCCTGCGCATCGAGCCCGAGGACTGGACGCCGGTCGACAGCCTGGCCTGGTCGATCATGATGGCCTGGGACCTGGGCGCGAACTGGGGCAGCGAGCTGCTGCGGCTGCGCCTGGCGCTGTCGATGCCGGTCGAGCGCATCGTGCAGCTGCTGCCGCCGCCGGGCGGCGAGCCGGCGCCGGCGGTGCGCGACTACGCCTCGCTCTATCGGCGGCTCGGGCTGGCGGAGAACGGCCCGCGCAACGCGGCGAAGGCACCCGACGCGCTGTTCGCGCAAGTCATCGGCGAGGGCAGCGTCGAAGGTGCCGGCTCGAACAACTGGGTCGTTGCCGCCAGCCGCAGCGCGACCGGCGCGCCGCTGCTCGCCAACGATCCGCACCTGAAGCTCAGCGCACCGGCGCTGTGGTACTTCGCGCGGCTGAAGGCGCCCGGTCTCGAGGTCGCCGGCGCGACGATGCCGGGCCTGCCGGCCGTGGTGCTGGGCCAGAACCGCCACATCGCCTGGGGCTTCACCAACACCAATCCGGACGTCCAGGATCTCTATCTCGAACGCCTCGATCCGCGCGATCCGCGCCGCTACCAGGCACCCGAGACGGCGCAAGGCGGCGGCGAGCGCTGGGTGCGCTTCGAGACCTTCGACGAGGTGATCAAGGTCAAGGGCGCGCCCGACGTGCGCTTCACCGCGCGCCGTAGCCGCCACGGCCCGGTGATCTCGGATGCCAACACGCCGGCCACCGCCGGCCTGCTCGGCGAGGACGAGCAAGGCCAGCCGCGCTTCGCGATCGCGCTGCGCTGGACCGCGCTCGATCCCGATCCGGGCGCGCTCTCGGCCGGTCTCGCGTTCAACCGTGCCGGCTCGGTCGACGAGTTCATCGCCGCATCGGCGCGCTACACCGCGCCGATGCAGAGCATGGTGGTGGCCGATCGCGAACGCATCGCCTTCGTCGCGGCCGGCCGCGTGCCGCTTCGCAAGGCCGAGAACGACTTGCGCGGCCAGGCGCCGGCGCCCGGCTGGGACGCGCGCTACGACTGGGACGGCTTCATCGACGCCGATCACACGCCGCGCGAGATCGACCCGGCGCGCGGCTGGATCGCGACCGCGAACCAGCGCATCCACGGCCCGCTGTACCCGTACTACCTGACCAGCGAATGGGCCGCGCCGTACCGCCACCAGCGCATCGACGCGCTGCTGGCCGCGACGCCGCGCCACACGCTGGACACGCTGGCCGCGATCCAGCGCGACGAGGTCTCGCTGGCGACGCGGCGCCTGCTGCCGCAGCTGCGGCGCGCGCAGTCGAGCCATCCGCTCGCCGCCGGGGCGCTCGCGCGCCTGCGGTCCTTCGACGGCACGATGGCCGCCGATCGCCCCGAGCCGCTGATCGTCTGGGCCTGGGTGCGCCAGCTGACGCGCGCGCTGTTCGCCGACGACATCGGCGCCGAGCTCTACGAGCGCCAGCTCGGCAGCCGCAGCTTTCGCGAGGCGCTGGAGAACGTGCTCGAGCGCGACGACACCAGCTGGTGCGACGACCGCTCCACACCCGCCGTCGAGACCTGCGCGCAGCAGCGCGACGCGGCGCTCACGCGCGCGCTCGAGGAGCTGTCGGCCACCCATGGCAGCGATCTGGCGTCGTGGCGCTGGGGCGATGCGCACCAGGCGCGCGCCGAGCACCGACCGTTCAGCAAGGTGTCCGCGCTGGCGCGCTGGTTCGAGCTGCGCGCGCCAGTCGGCGGCGACACGTTCACGGTCAATGTGTCGCGCGTGAGCCTGCGCCCCGATGGCAGCACCGGCGAGCTCTACCTCGACGAGCACGGCCCCAGCCTGCGGGCGCTGTACGACCTGGCCGATCCGGGCCGCTCACGCGTGATGCATTCCAGCGGCCAGAGCGGCCTGCCGTTCGAGCCGGGCTACCGCAGTTTCCTCGCGCCCTGGCAACGCGGCGAGTACGTCGCGCTGTGGGGCGATGCCGCGCAGCCGGTGCAGCGCCTGACGCTGCAGTCGCGCTGAATCGGTCGCCTTGGGTCAGTCGAGCCGCACGTCGACCGTGTGCGCGAGCTCGACCGCGAGCCGCGCCGGGCGATCGCGGCGGGCCTGCGCGAGCGCTTCGCGCGCACGCTGGACCTGCGAGCCGACATCGCTGCGCTGCAGCTCGGCGGCATCGACGTCCTGCACCGGTGCGCAGACGAAGCCCGAGTCGCTCCACCACACGTAGACCGAGCGGCCGACCACCAGCGCCTCGGTGTCGGGCGCGGCGGGGAAGGCGATCACGCCGGTGGGCAGCTTCATGCGCACTTCCGACTCGCTGGTGCAGCGCCCATGGCTGCGGCGCGACTTGAGCTTGGCGATCAGCGCCGGCGTGACGGCACCGGTCGGCATGCAAAGTAGGTGCTGGTCGTTCATGGACTGCGAGCTTCGGGTGTGATCTTCGTAGTCACTATCGGCCGTTTCGGGCCGGACTGCAGCGCTCTTACATCGCGATACCGCGGCGTTACCAGCGCGCCTGTCGCGACACCGATTGACACAGCGCAAGCCTGCCGTTTGCGGCCTGTCTAAGCTCGATCCACGCTCATCCCGCGGGAGGTTCGCGATGTCATCTCTTCGTTCCGTTCTCGTCCATGTCGATGCCAGCGGGCGCTGCCCGGCGCGCCTGGCCTTCGCGCGCGCGCTGGCCGCGCGCCACGAAGCCGAGGTCGCCGGCTTGCTGGCGGTCGCGCCGGCCTTCGCCGATTTGCCGTTCGCCTATGCGGCCGGCGGCGAGGCCGCCGCCGCGATGCAGCAGATCGATGCCGATCGCCGCCAGCACGCGCGCGCCGCCTTCGACGACGCCAACCGCGGCGCCGGTGCGGCGATGCAGTGGCTCGCGCCCGGCACGTCCGCGCCGATCGCGGCCTTCGTCGAGGCCGGCTTCAGCCACGACCTGCTGCTGCTCGGCCAGCGCGATGCCAACGACGCGACGAACGTCGGCGTGCCGCCCGATTTCGTCGAGGCGGTCGTGATGGGCAGTGGCAAGCCGGTGCTGGTGCTGCCGTATGTGGGCGAATACAAGGCACACGCGGACGTGGTGTTGATCGCCTGGAAGCCCGGTCGCGAGGCGGCGCGTGCGGTCGACGGCACGCTGCCGCTGCTGCGCGGCGCGCGCCAGATCCATGTGCTGCGCGCGGTCGAGGGCGAGGAATCGCCGACGCGCGATGTCGGGGCACTCGAAGCCCATCTGGCGCGCCACGGCATCGGCGCGCCGGTGGTCCAGCATGGCCGCAGTGGCGCGCTCACCGGCGAAGCCTTGCTGTCGCTGGCGGCCGATGTCGGCGCCGGGCTGCTGGTGATGGGCTGCTACGGCCACTCGCGCGCGGCCGAGTGGATGCTCGGCGGCGTGACGCGCACGGTGCTGAAGTCGATGACGTTGCCGACGCTGCTGGCTCACTGAGCCGAGGCACCGAGCGGCGCGCGGCGCCTCAACCGAGCGCCGCGACGAGCAGCGCCTGCAGCGCCAGGCGCTCGTACGAGCGGGCCATCTGCGCGAGCGCCGACGGCACCGGCTCGCCGTGCGGCAGCAGCACGCGCTCGGCCGCGTTGCGGCCGGCTCGCCAGACGAAGTCGCAGCTCGGCGCCTCGCCCGTCGCGGCATCACCGGCGGCGACCGTGGCCGGCTCCTGCAGCGACAGCGAAGCCAACGCGGCCAGCGCGCGCGCCTGCGGCATCGCCGGCTCGGCCAGCTCGACGCGCAAGGCGGGCAATGCACGGCCGCTCCAGGCTTGCATCGTCAGCAGGTCGCCGAGCAGGCGCAGCGGATGCTGCGCGTCGGCCAGGCCGTTGCTGACCGGCACGCCGGCCAGGGCCTCGAGCTGGTCGATGCGCGCGATCGCGAGTCCGCAGGCGTCGACGCTGTCGTACAGGCGCCCCAGCAGCCGCTGCTCGCTGGCGCTGCCGAGCGCTTCGGCGTCGATGTGGGCGACTTGCGCACCCAGGCCCGCGGCGGCCTCGACGAAGGCCTGCGCATCGGCACGCTCCAGCGTGCCGAGCAGGGCCAGATGGCGCCCGGCCAGCGCGCTGGCGGCGCGGCCCTCGGCCGCATCGCGCTGCAAGCGCGCGGCGATCTCGAACAGGCGCGCAAGATCGCGCGCCGACAGGGTTTGCGCACTGCGCAGGCAACGATGGGAGAGGCTGGAAGACATGCCCTTGCGAGCCTACGCAAGCCGCTCTCGAGGCGGCTTGATGGTCGTCAAGCGCGCCGCAGGACCCGCGTGATCGCCTGCGCCAGATCGTCACGCCGAAACGGCTTGCGCAGCAGTTCCAGCCCCGCCGGCAGCTCGGGCAGGTCGTCGGCGAAGCCCGACATCAGCAGCACCGCGAGGCCGGGCCGCAGCGCCAGCGCGCGCTGCGCGACCTCGTGCCCGCGCAGGCCGGTGCCGAGCGCGACATCGGTCAGCAGCAGGTCGCACGGGCGGCCTTCGGCCAGCTCGCGCAGCGCCTCCTCGCCGCTGGCGTGGGCCGTGACCTCGCAGCCCAGCACCTGCAGATGGCGCGCGACGACGCGGCGCACCTCGGCGTCGTCCTCGGCCATCACGACGCGCAGGCCGCTCGGCAAGGCCGCGGCGGCGGCGGTGTGGCTGCCGGCGGTGGCCTGCTCGTCGGCCAGCGGCAGGTACAGCGTCACCGTGGTGCCGGCGCCGGGCGCGCTTGCCAGCGTGACGGTGCCGTGCGACTGGCGCGCGAAGCCGTAGACCGTGCTCAGGCCCAGGCCGGTGCCCGAGCCGCTGGCCTTGGTGGTGAAGAAGGGCTCGAAGGCGCGTTCGCGCACCTCGTCGCTCATGCCGCTGCCGCTGTCGGCGACCGACAGCGCGAGGTAGGGCCGCCCGGGCGCGAGCCCGTCGCGCGCCGCGACCGCCGCCGCCGGCGCGGCCTGCGCGAGCGCGAACGACAGCCGCCCGCCGCCGGGCATCGCGTCGCGCGCATTGATCGCGACGTTGAGCAGCGCCGATTCGAGCTGGCCGGGGTCGACCCAGCAATCGGGGCAGTGCTCGTGGACATCGAGCTCGATCTCGATGCGCTGGTCGAGCGTGCGCCGCAGCATGTCGGCCAGCGAGCGCAGCAGCGCGCCGGCGTCGACGCGTGCCGGCTGCAGCACCTGGCGGCGCGAGAACGCCAGCAGCTGGCGCGTCAGCTCGGCGGCGCGGCGCGTCGCGCGCGAGGCAGCGTCGACCATCTCGGTGGCCGCCTCGTCGCCGTCGATCGCGGGCAGCTCCTCGAGCACCTGCAGGTTGCCGGCGATCACCGTCAGCAGGTTGTTGAAATCGTGCGCGATGCCGCCGGTCAGCTGACCGACGCTTTCGAGCCGCTGCGCATGCGCGAGCTGCTCCTCGGTCTCGGCGCGCTTGAGCGTGGTGGCCAGCAGGCTGGCGAGCGATTCGAGGAAGCGCTGCTCGTCGGCGCCGAAGCGCTGCGGCTGCGACGACGCGACCGCGATCGCGCCGACCGTGCGGCCGCGGTCCGACAGTGGCAGCGCCAGCGCGCTCGACAGCCCGCCCGCGGCCGGCGCGAAGGCCAGCGCGACACCGCCTTGCACGACGCGGCCGAGCTCCGACTCGCGCCAGCCGTCGACCTCGCTGCCGCGCCGGGTCGCGCCGCTGCCGGCTTCGCTGGCGACACGCAGCACGCGGCCTTCGCGTTCGAGCAGATAGACGGTGCAGCGCTCGATCTGCAGCGCCTCGATCACCGCCTGCGCGGCCTGGTCGAGCAGGGCAGCGGGATCGGCGGCGGCCACCGCGTCGCGGCCGAACTGCGCCAGCTGTTCGGCATAGCGCGCGCGCTGCAGCGCCTGGCGCACGCGCGGATAGGCACCGATGTCGCGGATCGCCGCCACCACGTAGGGCAGGCCGTGCTGCTGCAGCGGGCTCAGCGCGATCTCGACCATCACCTGCGAGCCGTCGCGGCGGCGCGCGACCAGGTCCATCTGCGTGCCCATCGGGCGCGGACGCGGCGCGCGGCCATAGGCCTCGCGATAGGCGGCGTGGTGGCCGCGGATGCTGTCGGGCACCAGCTCGTCGACCGGCAGGCCGACCAGCTCCTCGAGCGGGTAGCCGAGCAGCGCGGCGGCCATCGGGTTGGCCTGCACGATGAGCCCGCCGCCGTCGACCACCAGCATCGCGTCGGGATAGGCCGCGAACAGCGAGCGAAACAGGCCGTCTTCGGGGGTCGGTTGCGACACGGCGCTCATCAGTCGACGCTCGGCACGAACAGGTAGCCCGCGCCGCGCACCGACTTGATGATCTGCGGTGTCTCCGGATCGGCCTCGATCTTGCGGCGCAGCCGCGCGACCTGCACGTCGATCGTGCGATCGAACGGCCCGGCCTCGCGGCCGCGCGTGATCTCGAGCAGCGCGTCGCGCGACAGCACGCGGCCCGGTTGGGCGACGAAGGCCGCCAGCAGCTCGTACTCGCCGGTGGTCAGCACGACCTCGCGGCCGTCGGCGTCGACCAGGCGGCGCGCCAGCGTGTCGAGCGACCAGCCGGCGAAGCGGCGCACGGTGGTCAGCGTCGCGGGTGCCGGCGCCGTTGCTTCGTGCGGCTCGATGCGCCGCAGCACCGCCTTGACGCGCGCGACCAGCTCGCGAAGATCGAAGGGCTTGGTGACGTAGTCGTCGGCGCCGAGCTCGAGGCCGACGACGCGGTCGACCGCATCGCCGCGGCCGGTGACGATCACCAGGCCGCAGCGCCACTGCTCGCGCAGGCGTCGCGCGACCGAAAGGCCGTCGTCGCCGGGCAGGCCGAGGTCGAGCAGCACCAGCGCAGGCGGATCGGCCGCCATCAGCGACATCAGCGCCGCCGACTCGTGCAGCTCGCTGACTCGAAAGCCATGGCCCTGGAAATAGCGCGCGACCAGGCCCGTGATGTCGGGCTCGTCGTCGAGGATCGCGAGGTGGGTGACTGCGGACACGGCGGTACGTCGGGCTTGAGGCGTATGCCCCAATGCTACGACCGCCGCCGGCGTGTCGACCGCGGGCCTTACTGCAGCGTGGCGCGTGCCGGCGCGACGCAGCGCTCGACGAAGCGCTCGAGCGCGCCGACGTCGGGAATCTGCACCTCGCGGCGGCCGCGCTCGGCGAAGCGGATCACTTCCTCGCGCGCCAGGCGCGACAGCGCGCGGCTCACGCTCTCGAGCGTCATGCCCAGGTAGTTGCCGATTTCGGCGCGCGTCATGCGCAGCGTGATCTGGTCGGTGCGCAGGCCGCGGCTGGCCAAGGATTCGGCCCAGTCGCGCAGGAACTCGGCGACGCGCGCATCCGAGGGCAGGGTGCACAGCGACATCAGGCTGCTGCGGTCGCGCGCCAGCTCGCGGCCCAGCGCGGCGTGGAAGGCCAGCATCAGCGCCGGCTCCCGCGAACCGGCGGCGAGCAGCTCGTCGTAGCGGATCGACAACACGGCGCCGGTGTCCATCGCGATCGCATCGCAGTCGTGGCGGCCGTCGGCCAGGCCGTCGAAGCCCAGCCAATCGCCCTTGAAGCGCACCGCGACGACCTTCTCGCGGCCGTCGGCCGACATGCTGACGACCTTGAAGCAGCCCGAATGCACCACATGCAGGTGCGTGAAGCGCTCGCCGGCGCGGTAGACCGATTCGCCCGCATGCAGCATGCGCGGCTGCGGCTGCAGATGGCCCTGCAGCAGCGCCAGCACGGCCGATGACGGCGCGGCGCGCGGCGCCTCGGTGGCCGGGCGGGGCAAGGCGGTGCGCTCTACGGTGGCGGCTTGCGGCGTCATGGTGCTTCCTTCGTGGTGCGTCTTTGCGTTGTCGCCACGTTATCGATGCGGCGTTTGCGGCATATCAATGCATGGCGGCGCTGGGTAACGCTGCGTCAACGCTGTGTGACACGGCCGTTACACAGCGCGGTCGTGGCGTTGCGCGAACACGCTAGGCTTGCCGCCGATGCGACGACTACTCTTCCTCGCGATCGCGCTGTCGATCGCTACCGCCTGCGGTGCCGCGCCCCATGCGCCCGCCGCGCTGCCCGGCTTCTCCGCGGCGCTCGCGCGCAGCCTGCCGGCCACCGTGGGCATTTATGCGCAGGAGGTCGGCGACGAGGCGCCGCTCGCGCAGGTGGCCGGCCAGACCGACGCGCCGCGCATCGGCGCCGGCTTCGTGATCGACCGCCAGGGCCATGTCGTGACGGCCTCGCACGTGGTCGCGCGCGCGTCGCGCGTCGTCGTTCGCCTGGACGACCGCCGCGTGCTGCCGGCGCGCGTGGTCGGCATCGACGAGGACGCCGACATCGCGCTGCTGGCGCTGCCGATCGAGTGGCCGCAGGCGCCGCCGCTCGGCCGCTCGACCACGCTGCGCCCCGGCGACTGGGTGCTCGCGGTCGGCGAGCCCTATGGCTTGCGCTCGTCGGTGTCGGCCGGCATCGTCGGCGGCACCGGGCGGCATTTCGTCGAGGACCGCGAGGTGCTGTTCATCCAGTCCGACATCGCGATGAACCCCGGCAACTCCGGCGGCCCGCTGATCACGCAGGCCGGCGAGATCGTCGGCATGAACACGCGCACCGTCGCCAGCCCCTACGGCAGCGGCGGCCTGAGCCTGTCGATGCCGATCGAGCTGGTGCTGTTGGTGGCCGACGAACTGCGCCGCCCCGAGGCGCGCCGCGAGCGCCCGCGCCTGGGCGCGTTCTTCGAGGACGTGTCGCCGCTGCTGGTGGCGGCCTGGGCCGGCGTGATCGACGGCGGCGCGATCGTGACGTCGGTGCTGCCCGAAAGCCTGGCCGAGCGCGCCGACCTGCGCGTGGGCGACGTGATCGTGGCGATGAACGGCCAGTCGGTCGAAGACGGCGGCGTGCTCGCTCAGCGCCTGCTGCTGTGGCGCCAGGCGAGCGGCACGAGCTTTTCGATCGTGCGCGGGGGCCAGCGCATGACGCTCAGCTTGCGGTGACGCTGCCGTGACGCACGGCGCCGCGCCGGCTCACACGTAGCAGCTGCAGCCCAGGGCGCCCCAGAAAGCGTGCGCGTTGGCCGCGGGCACCGGCGTCGCGGCCGCGCGCGCATGCGCATGGCCGTGGAGGCCACAGCCGGCGCGGCAGTCGCACATCGCGGCGTACTGGTAGCGGCGGTCGGACTCGCCGAGTGCCAGCTTGCGGGCCTGGTAGCCGCCGAACTTGCGCACCGGCGACCAGCTCGGCGAGGCCGGCGGCAGCGGCGGTGCCAGCTCGGCGAAGCGCTGCGCGCCGTAGACCACCTTGCCGGCCACGACGGTCAGCACCGAGACGATGTCCTGGATCTGCTCCTCGGGCACCGAGAAGAAGTCGCGGTCGAGCACCGCGACATCGCCGAACGCGCCCGGCTTGAGCACGCCTTTTCGGCCGCTGTCGCGCGAGAACCAGGCGCCGTCGGCGGTCATCAGGCCCAGCGCGGTGCGGCGATCGAGCCGGCGTTCCTCGGGGTAGAGCACGGTGCCGCCGATCGTGCGCCCCGAGACCAGCCAGTACAGCGCCTGCCAGGGGTTGTAGCTGTTGACGCGCGTCGCGTCGGTGCCCAGCGTGACCGGCAGCCCCATCTCGAGCATGCGCTTGACCGGCGGCGTCTCGGCGGTCGCGGCCAGGCCGTAGCGGCGGATGAAGTACTCGCCCTGCATCGACATGCGGTTCTGCACCGCGATGCCGCCGCCGAGCTTCTTGATGCGCTCCAGGTTGGCCGGCGTGACGGTTTCGCAGTGGTCGAAGAACCAGCCGAGCTTGTCGATCGGGATCTCGCGATGCACCCGCTCGAACACGTCGAGCGCGCGCGAGACGGTCTGGTCGTAGGTCGCGTGCATGCGCCAGGGCCAGCCGTTGCCGGCCAGGAAGCGCACCACGGCCTCGAGATCGGGCTCCATCGCGCCCGGCATCTCGGGACGCGGCACGAGGAAGTCCTCGAAGTCGGCGGCCGAGAAGGCGAGCATCTCGCCGGCGCCGTTGAGCTTGTACATGTCGCTGCCGTCGCCGGGCTTGCCCATCGCGATCCAGCGGCGGAAATCGTCGAGCTCGGCCTTGGCCTTCTGCGGGAACAGGTTGTAGGCGATGCGCAGCGTCAGCAGGCCGTCCTTGGCCAGCTTGTCGATGATCTGGTAGTCCTCGGGATAGTTCTGGAAACCGCCGCCGGCATCGCCGACCGAGGTGACGCCCAGGCGGTTCTCCTCGCGCATGAAGTGCAGCGTCGAGTTGACCTGGTCCTCGGGACTGAGCTTGGGGCCCTTGGCCAGCGTGTTGTAGAGCACGAAGGCATTGGGCTCGGCCAACAGCAGGCCGGTCGGCTCGCCGCGCGCGTCGCGCTCGATGATCGCGCCCGGCGGCTGCGGCGTGTCTTTCGTGTAGCCCACGGCGCGCAGCGCGGCGCGGTTCAGGAAGGCCTGGTTGTAGAGGTTGAGCACGAACACCGGCGTCTCGGGCGCGGCGGCGTTGATCTCCTTGAGCGTGGGCAGGCGCTTCTCGGCAAACTGGTTTTCGTTCCAGCCGCCGACCACGCGCACCCACTGCGGCGGCGGCGTCACCTTGGCCTGGGCCTTGAGCATCTCGAGCGCCGCATGCAGGCTGCGCACGCCGTCCCAGCGCAGCTCCATGTTGTAGTTCAGGCCGCCGCGGATCACGTGCATGTGCGAGTCGGTCAGGCCCGGGATCACGCGCCGGCGCTCGAGGTCGACGACGCGCGTGCGCGCATCGGCGAGCGCGGCGATCTCGGCGTCGCTGCCGACGGCGAGCACGAGGCCGTTCTTGAAGGCGATCGCGCTCGCGTCGGGGCGGGCGGGATCCATCGTGCTCACGCGGGCGTTCTTCAGCACCAGGTCGGGCGCGCTGCGCGTGTCCGCGCCCTGCGCGGCGAGCGGGCCGGCCAGCACGCCCAGGCCGAGCGAGGAGGCGGCTTGGAGGAAGTCGCGGCGATCGGTGTGTTGCATGTCGATGCTCCTGTGAGACGGTGCGTGCGTTCGCGCGATGTTGCGTCAATTCGGCCGGGCGGTCTTGCGTCCTTGGTCTGCGTGCGCACCCGGCCGAAAGACGGGGAGCTCAGGCCGCTGCCGGCGCGGGCTCGGGAAAGGCCAGGGCCTCGACGGCCGCGTCGCCGAGCAGCGCGCCTTCGGCGTGCAGGCGATCGAACTCGGCGTCGCCGAGCGCCTCGCGCGCGAGTCGCGAGGCGCGCTCCACCGCGGCCGCCTCGTTGGGTTCGCGCTCGCCGAGGCGCGTGTTGGTCGCGTCGCCGTAGCCGGCCAGGCGGGCCGCGTCGTGCGCCCGGCCTTGGAGTGCGGCCAGCAACGTGAGGTAGTCGGCGACATAGGCCCGGGCCGCGAACAGCGGTGCCTTGTTCCAGGCGGCCCGCAGCAGCGCGGGAACGTGTTCCGGCTGGTCGAGCGCCAGCAGCGCGGCAGACAGGTTGAGTCGCACGAACACCAGCGTCTGTTCGTCGCGGCTGCTCTCGAGGGCCTTGAGCATCTCCCATCCCATCGAGGCGGCCTTGGCCGCGTTGCCGACCGCCAGCTCGGTATCGATGAGATTGGAATTGAGCCTCGTGCTGCCGAAGGCCTTCGTGTTCTCGATCTCCGTGCGAGTCCAACGCTGCAGGGCATCCCAATCGTGCGAGGTGGTCGCAACGAACAACTCGGCCTGGATCCAGTCGAACCGCTTGACGGGTGGCCAGGCCGCATCGACCAGCTCGCGCGCCTCGGCAAGGGCGGACTGCGCGGCTTCGAGGTTGCCGGCGCGACATTCCGCCACCACCAGGAGGGCGTGCGCGCGATGGCGCAGCCAGCGATGCTCGGCGGACGGCGTCTGCACCATCGCAAGCGCGCGCGAGCACAACTCGCGCGTGAGGACTGCGGCGCGCGTGCGCTGGGTGTCGGCCAGTGTGCGAATCACCAACGCGCTGAGATGGACCAGCGACCTCGCGTCGTCGATTTGCGCGAAAAGGGGCTCCATCAGATCGGTCAGGGCGATTCGCTCGCCAACGGATTCGGGAGGAATGGCGCGGCTCTGGGTGCTCGCGATCCGCGCCGCGCGGTGGGCGTCGCCGGCGTCCAGCGTCCAGGCCAGCGCCTCGCGCCCGTTCTCGACGTCGGCCGATATCGCCTGACGCCACGTCTCGACACCCACGCTGCCGGACTCGAGCTCGTCGTGCGCGGCTTCGAAACGTGCGGCGATCGCATGCGCGTGCCGGCGTCGCAACGCAACTTCCTCGCCGGCTTGCTGCAGCCTTTCATGGGCGAACAAGCGCGGCGTCTCGAGCAAGCGATAGCGCGGCGGCGCGTCGTCGTCGGTCGTCATCGCGATCACCAGCGAGCGGTCGACCAGCAGGGCCAGCGAATCGAGCACGGCCCATTCGTCGAGCTCGCCTTCGCCCGGGGGATCGGCCACCACCTGCTGGATCATCTCCAGCGAGCCGCTGCCGGCGAACACCGAGAGGCGGCGAAACACCGCCTGCTCGGGCGGTTCGAGGAAGCCATGGCTCCATTCGAGCGCCGCCCGCAAGGTCTGCTGGCGCGCCGGCGCGACGCGGTTGCGGCTGCTGGTCAGCACCTTGAGCCGATCGCCCATCGAGGTCGCCAGGCGCGCAACGCCCAGCATCGGCGCGCGCGCGGCGGCCAGCTCGATCGCCAGCGCCACGCCGTCGAGCTGGCGGCACAGCTCGATCACGGCCGGCGCGTTGGCATCGGTCAGCGCGAAGCGCGCATCCGCCGCCTGCGCGCGCTCGACGAACAGCGCGATCGCGCCGAACTCGAGCGCCTGCGCCGGCGGCAGCGCGCCCTGCGGTACCGCGAGCGTGCCGATGCGGTAGGCCCGCTCGGCCGGCAGCTTCAGCGGCACCTGGGTGGTCACGACGAAGCGCAGCTCGGGCGCCTTGTCGAGCACTGCCTGCACGACGCGCGCGACGCCGTCGACGACCTGCTCGGCGTTGTCGAGCACGACCAGCATCGACAGCGGCATCAGAGCGGTGCACAGGCCGGCGATCGGATCGCCGTTGCCGATGCGTACGCCGATCGCCGCGGCGATCGCCGCGGCCAGCGCCTCGGGATCGGCGAGCGCGGCCAGTTCGACCCAGCAGACACCGTGTCGATAGGCCGCCTGGCGCTGCGCGGTCAGGTGCAGCGCGACGGTGGTCTTGCCCATGCCGCCGGCGCCGATGATGCTGACCAGCCGGTGCTGCGCGACCAGCTCGTTGAGCGCGGCGAGGTCTTCGCTGCGGCCGACCAGCGGCGGCAGCGTGGCCGGCAGGTTGGTCTGCAGCTTGGCGGCCTCGGGCGGCGCGGCGGCAGGCGTGGGCGCGGCGGCGCCCGACTCGATGCCCGCCATGAAGCGGTAGCCGCGCCCCGGGATGGTCGCGATCACGTCGCCGCCGAGCAGCTTGCGCAGGCTGTTGATCTGCGTCGCGAGGTTGTGCTCCTCGACCACCAGGCCGGGCCAGGCGCGCTCGATCAGCTGGTTCTTCGTGACCAGGGCACCGGGTTGCTCGACCAGCGCGAGCAGCAGGTCGAAGGCGCGCGCGCCGAGGGCGGCCGGTACGCCATCGACCAGCAGGCGGCGCTCTGTGGGTTGCAGCTCGAAGTGGTCGAAGCGCAGGCTGTCGCGGTAGCGCGCGGGCGCGGCTTCGGCGGCCCCGGCGGCATCACCCGGCGGCAGCGCGCGCCAGGCCCGCACCGGCTCGGCGACGTTCTTCAGCTGGTGCTCGCCGGCATCCTCGAAGCGCGCCAGCGAGCGCGTGGCCAGCAGGTCGCGGATCGGCTGCGAGACCATCACCTCGTCGGGCTCGGCCAGCGTCTGCAGCCGCGCGGCGAGGTTCACGCCTTCGCCGTAGACGCTGCCGTCGCTCTTCTCGATCACGTCGCCCAGGTGCAGGCCGATGCGAAAGGGCAGGCGCAGCGTGCCGGTCTGCGGATGGGATTGCGCCGCCAATTGCTGCTGCACCGACATCGCGCAGCGCAATGCCGAGCTGGCGCTGTCGAAGGCGAGCAGCACGGAGTCGCCGGCCATGTCGACCACGCGGCCCTGATGCTCGGCGCAGTGGTGGCGGAAAACGGTGCGCGCGGAGTCCAGCAGTTCGACCGTGAGCCGGTCATCGATCGACATCAGTCGCGTGTAGCCCGCCGCATCGGCGGCGAGGATCGCGATCAGGCGGGGAGCGGGGAGCGCTGAGTTCGGCTGGCTCATCGGCACCTCGGGTACGGCGAGTGCCGGCGAGCGTAGCAGCCGCATCCGGTTGGTCCATAGAGCTTTCTGCTGACGATTCAACCGAGCGTCGGATGCGGCAGCGCCTCCACCGGCAGCCGCGCCTGCGCGGCTTCGGCCGACTCGAACGCGCGCAGCATCGCCGGCACCGTCGCGGCCGGCATGTCGCCGAGCATGCGCACCACGCACACGCCGGCCGCACCGGCACGCGCCGCGTCGGCGATCTGCGTGGTCTCGAGCACGCCGCCGACCGCGACCACCGGCGCGCCGGCCATCGCGCACCACCAGCGCAGGTTGTGCAGGCCCTGCGGATGCCAGGACATCAGCTTGGTCAGCGTCGGCCACACCGGGCCGCAGGCGATGTAGTCCGGCGCCAGGCTGCGCGCGCGCGCCAGCTCCCACAGGCTGTGGGTGCTGATGCCCAGCGCTAGGCCGCTGGCGCGCAGCTCGGCGCGCTCGGCGTCGTCGAGCGCGAGCAGGTCTTCCTGGCCGAGGTGCACGCCGGCCGCGCCGCATTCGAGCGCCAGGCGCCAGTGGTCGTTGATGTAGAGCGTGGCGCCGGCGCGGCGCGCCTCGCACACGCTGGCGCGCACCGCGTCGCGCAGCGCGCGCTGCCAGGCCCGGTCGGGCGAGGCCGGCGACTTGATGCGCAGCTGCACCGTGCGCACCCCGGTGCGCAGCACCGCGCGCACGCGCTCGGCGCTGTCGACGATCGCATAAAGCCCCGGCTGCGCGGCGCGCGCCGCGGCCGGCGGCTCGAAGTGCGCCGCCTCGCCCCACGACAGCCGCGGCAGCCGCGCCGGCTCGGCCGCGAAGCCCAGCGCCGGCCCGACCTGGCCGGCGCCGTGCCCGGCCGCATGGCCGCGCCACAGCGCCTGCGCGGTCGCCATCTTCGCCAGCACCAGCGCGTCGGCCGCAACGAAGCCCAGCGCGAGCGCGGCCGCGGCGCTGGCGGCGAAGCTGCAGCCGGTGCCGTGGTCGTTGCGCGTCGCGATGCGCTCGAGCGCCAGCCAGCCGCGGGCCTGCTCGCTGTCGAGCCAGTCGAGCGCGAGGCCGGCATCGTCGCGCGCGTCGCCGCCGGTGATGCACAGCGCCTGCGCACTGTGCGAGCGCAGGCGGCGCGCCAGCGCGGGCAGGCCATGCGCGCGCTCGTCGTGCTCGCCCAGCAGCGCGCAGGCCTCGGCGCGATTGGGCGTGATCAGCGTCGCGCGCGGCAGCAGCGCGTCTCGGTAGGCCTGCAGCGCGGGCTCGTCGACGAAGCTCGCGCCGCTGCTGGCGCCCAGCACCGGATCGACCACCAGCGCCAGCGCGGGCCAACGCTCGCGCAGCCGGTCGACCCAGCGCGCGACGCAATGCACCTGGGCCGCACCGGCCAGCAGGCCGGTCTTCAACACGGTGGGCGGCATGTCGGCTTCGAGCGCCTCGAACTGCGCGTCGATCGCCTCGACCGACAGCGCCTCGATGCGCGTGACCGCACGCGAGTTCTGCGCCGTCACGGCAGTGACGACGGTGCACAGATGCACGCCCGCAAAGGCCTCGACCGCGCGCTGGTCGGCCGCGAGGCCGGCGCCGCCGCTGCTGTCGGTGCCGGCGATGCTCCAGACGACGGGCGCGCTCATGACGCTGGCCTCGGTTCCAGCAGCAAGGGCGCGCCGCCGACCGGCGTGCTCGGCACCGCGAAGTCCTGGCACGCCATCACGCCGGCGCGCCAGCCGCCGCGGCCGGCCTCGACCGCCTGGCGGAACGCGCGCGCCATCGCGACCGGATCGCGCGCCTGCGCGACGGCGGAATTGAGCAGCACCGCGTCGAAGCCCATCTCCAGCGCCTGCGCGGCATGCGAGGGCGCGCCGAGCCCGGCGTCGACGATCAGCGTCGCGTCGGGCAGGCGCTCGCGCAGCGTGCGCAGCGCGAAAGGGTCGAGCAGGCCCTGGCCGGAGCCGATCGGGGCGCCCCAGGGCATCAACACGGCGCAGCCGGCGTCGAGCAGGCGGCGCGCGAGCACCAGGTCGTCGGTGCAATAAGGCCAGACGACGAAGCCTTCGCGCACCAGCTGCATCGCGGCATCGAGCAGCTCGAAGGGATCGGGCTGCAGCGTGTGCTCGTCGCCGACGACCTCCAGCTTCACCCAGTTCGTGCCGTAGAGCTCGCGCGCCATCAGCGCGAGTTGCACCGCCTCGCGCGCGCTGCGACAGCCGGCGGTGTTGGGCAGCAGACGCGCGCCGCGGCGCTGCACGGCCTGGCGAACGATCTCGACGAAGCCGTTGTCGCCGGCGCCCGCGAGGCTGCGCCGCAGGCCGACGGTGACGATCTCGCTGCCGCTGGCCTCGATCGCGCCGGCCAGCACCTGCGGCGACGGATAGCCGGCGCTGCCGAGCAGCAATCGGGAAGACAGGCTGGTGTCGTCGACGCACCAGCGATCATCTGGGGTGGGATGGGCGTGCATGAAGCGGTCGGCTCAGCCGCCGACGATGGGTTGGAAGAGCAGCACCACGTCGCCATCGCACAGCTGCAGCGCGCCGCGCTCGTTGCGCGGCACGAAGCGGCCGTTGACGGCGGTCGCGACCGACGCCGGCGCGCAGCCCAGGGACTCGAGCAGCGCCTCCAGCGTGCTGCCGCGGGGCAATGGCCGTTCCTGCTGGCCGAGCTTGATCCTGATGTTTTCACGCATTGCGGGGCGCCTCGATCGCGCGCAGCGCGTCGTCGACCAGCGCGGGCGCGAGCAGCCAGCCGTGCCGATACAGGCCGTTGATGCGCACGCGGCCGGGCTCGACCTCGATGCGCGGCAGGTGGTCGGGCAGGGCCGGTCGAAGGTGTCGATCGAGCCTCAGGATGCGCGCCTCGGCCAGCGCCGGCAGCACGCTGTGCGCGGCGCTCATCAGCTCGAGCGCGCTGCGCAGCGAGACCGGCGAGCGGTCCTCGCTTTCGATCTCGGTCGCGCCGACGAAGACGATGTCGCCGGCGCGCGGCACCAGGTAGACGCGGTGGCGCGGATGCAAGAGCCGCAGCGGCCGCGTGAGCCCATGCCCGGGCGCGTGCAGCCAGACCGTCTCGCCGCGCACGCCGCGCAGCTGGTCGGTGAAGTCCCGTGCCGATGAGGGCGCGGCCGTGCTGCGGCTGCCGAGGCCGCGCAGGTCGAACACGGTGTCGAAGCGGCGCGCGCTGCCGTCGGCCAGCTGCAGCCGGTGCGGCTCGACCGATGCGACCGCGCTGCCCCAATGCCATTGCACGCCGGGCGCGCCGCGTTGCAGCGCGGCCAGCGTTGCCAGCGGATCGATCTGCGCCTCGTCGGGCAGCAGCCAGGCATGCGGCAGCGCGATCAGCGCCGGCTCGAGCCCGCGCAGCGCGGCGGTATCGAGCGGGATGGCCGAGGGCGTACCCGCCGCGGCGATGCGATCGAGCACGCGCCGCGCCGCGCCGAGATCGCCGCGATGCGCCAGCAGCAGGCTGCCGCGCTGCGCGAAGCAGGGCGCCGGCAGCTCGAGCTCGGCGGCGATCTCGCGCCAGCGCGCGATCGAGCGCCAGCCGAGTTCGGCGAGCGAGGCATCGGCATGGTCGAGTTCGGCCAGCGGGCTCAGCATGCCGGCCGACGAGAACGCGGCCGAGCCCTGCGCATCGAAGCTCGGTTCGGGGCCGGTGGCCGCATCGAACACCGAGACGCGATGGCCGTCGCGCGCGAGCCGCCAGGCCATCAGCCGCCCGAGCAGGCCGGCGCCGGCGATCGCGATCGTCGAGGACGACATCGCCGCTCAGCCTTGGCGGATCGGGATGTGCAGCTCGGCGCCGGCCTGCCTGAACTGCGCCGACTTCTCGGCCATGCCGCTGTGCAGCGCCTCGCTTTCGGCCAGGCCGTGCGCGGCGGCGTAGTCGCGCACCTCCTGCGTGATCTTCATCGAGCAGAACTTCGGCCCGCACATCGAGCAGAAGTGGGCCAGCTTGCCGGCGTCCTTGGGCAGGGTCTCGTCGTGGAAATCTCGTGCCGTATCGGGATCGAGCGAGAGGTTGAACTGGTCGCTCCAGCGGAACTCGAATCGCGCCTTCGACAGCGCGTCGTCGCGCGCGCGGGCGCCCGGGTGGCCCTTGGCGACATCGGCCGCGTGCGCGGCGATCTTGTAGGCCAGGATGCCTTGCTTGACGTCGTCGCGGTCGGGCAGGCCGAGGTGCTCCTTGGGCGTCACGTAGCACAGCATCGCGGTGCCCATCCAGCCGATCATCGCGGCGCCGATGGCGCTGGCGATGTGGTCGTAGCCGGGCGCGATGTCGATCGTCAGCGGCCCCAGCGTGTAGAACGGCGCCTCGCCGCAGTGGCGCAGCTGCTCGTCCATGTTGGCCTGGATCAGGTGCATCGGCACATGGCCCGGGCCTTCGATCATGGTCTGCACGTCGTGCTTCCACGCGGTGCGCGTGAGTTCGCCGAGCGTGCGCAGCTCGGCGAACTGGGCCTCGTCGTTGGCGTCGGCAAGACAGCCGGGGCGAAGGCCGTCGCCGAGCGAGAAGCTCACGTCGTAGGCCTTCATGATGTCGCAGATCTCGTCGAAGTGCGTGTACAGGAAGCTCTCGCGGTGATGCGCGATGCACCACTTGGCCATGATCGAGCCGCCGCGCGAGACGATGCCGGTCAGGCGTTTCGCCGTGAGATGCACGAAGGGCAGGCGCAGGCCGGCGTGGATGGTGAAGTAGTCGACGCCTTGCTCGGCCTGCTCGATCAGCGTGTCGCGATAGATCGGCCAGCTGAGTTCCTCGGCCACGCCGCCCACCTTCTCGAGCGCCTGGTAGATCGGCACGGTGCCGATCGGCACCGGCGAGTTGCGCACGATCCAGTCGCGCGTGGTGTGGATGTGGCGACCGGTGCTGAGGTCCATCACGTTGTCGGCGCCCCAGCGGATCGCCCAGACCAGCTTCTCGACTTCTTCCTCGATGCTCGAGGTCACGGCCGAGTTGCCGATGTTGGCGTTGATCTTGACCAGGAAGTTGCGGCCGATCGCCATCGGCTCGAGTTCCGGGTGGTTGATGTTGGCCGGGATGATGGCCCGCCCGCGCGCCACCTCGTCGCGCACGAACTCGGGCGTGATCGGGCCGCTCGGAAGCGCCGCGCCCAGCGGGTTGCCGCGCAGGCGCTGCTCGCGCTGCGCATCGCCCTGATGCGCGGCCAGCCAGTCGCGCCGCCCGTTCTCGCGCAGCGCGACGTACTCCATCTCCGGCGTCACGATGCCGCGGCGCGCGTAGTGCAGCTGCGTGACGTTGGCGCCCGGCTTCGCGCGGCGCGGGCGGCGCTGCAGCGCGGCGGCGTCGGCGCGCAACTGCTCGATGCGCGCGATGCGATCGCTGTCGTCGCTGCGCAGGCCGTCGTCGATCGCATGGCGCGCGCGGCCTTCGTAGCGCTCGGTGTCGCCGCGCGCGTCGAGCCAGGCGGCGCGCGACTCGGGCAGGCCGCGGCGCACGTCGATCGCGGCGTCGGGGTCGGTGTAGGGGCCGCTGGTGTCGTAGAGCGAGACCGTCTCGCCGTTGCTCAGCGCGACCTCGCGCACGGGCACTCGCAGGTCGGCGCGCGAGCCTTGCAAGAAGCTCTTGCGCGAGGCGGGGAAGGGCGCGCGCGTCAGCGCGAGCAGTTCGTCGAGCTTGTGGTCGAGCTTGTCGTCTGGGGCGTTCATCGGAGCTCCTGTCGTCGTGGATAGACCGGTGCTCCGTGCGCCACGCACGCCAGGCGCCATGGGCGCGCGACGACGATGTGGTGCAGCTCTTCTTCCGCCGGTATTAGCCGGATCAAGTTCGCGGGTTCGGCCTTGGCCGTCTCAGCATCGGCGATCTGTCGATCGCGTCTGCACCCCGGAGCGGGGACGATTGTGGGGGCGGGCGGGCGAAGGCGTCAACGGTCGCTAGCATGCGCACTCGCAGATCTGACGAGGACGACGAGTCATGCCGATCAGCTGGATCACGGTGCTCCAGAGCGTTCCCTGGTCCGAGGTGATCAGCAACGCGCCGCGCGTGGCCGAGGGCGCACGCAAGCTCTGGGGCATGGTCACGCGGCGCGAGGGCCAAGACGATGGCGTCGATGCGTCGACGCCGCCCGTCGCCGGCGAGCCGCCTGCGACGCCGCAGCAACTGCAGGCGCGCATCGTCTCGCTCGAGGAGGCGGTGTCGCGGCTCGACGAGCAAATGCTGGCCTCGTCGGAGCTGATCAAGGCGCTGGCCGAGCAGAACGCGCAGCTGATCCGCCGGCTGGAGGTTCATCGCGTGCGCAGCGCCTGGCTGGCCGCGGGCGTCGTGCTGTCGCTGGCGCTGTCGATCGGCGTGGTCGTGCGGCTCGTCATGGCTTGAACCGCGCGGCCATTGTTCGGTGCGGCCGAAGGCCAGGTTCGCCTTCGGCCGTCTAGTGCGAACGAGGCCGGGCCACCAAACTGGATTCATCGTCATCGATCCAGTCTGGAAGCCACATGAAACGCCTCACCGACAAAGTTGCCCTCATCACCGGCGCCAGCGCCGGCATCGGCCGCGCGACGGCCTTGTTGTTCGCCGCCGAAGGCGCGCGCCTGGTCGTCGGCGCGCGTCGCCAGCACGAACTCGACTCGCTGGTCGCCGAGATCCGCGAACGCGGCGGCCAGGCCGTCGCCCTCGCCGGCGACGTGCGCTCCGAGGCTTATGCGCGCGACCTGGTCGCGCTGGCGGTCAAGACCTTCGGCCGGCTCGACATCGCGTTCAACAATGCCGGCGTGCTGGGCGAAGGCGGCGACAGCACCCGCGTCTCCGAAGCCGGCTGGAACGACACGCTGGCGATCAACCTGACCGGCGCCTTCCTCGGCGCCAAGCACCAGATCGCGCAACTGGTCGCGCAGCGCAGCGGCGGCTCGGTGATCTTCACGTCCACCTTCGTCGGCTACACCGTCGCGTTCCCCGGCACCGCGGCCTATGCGGCGAGCAAGTCGGGCCTGATCGGGCTCACGCAGGCGCTGGCCGCCGAGTACGGCCCGCAAGGCGTGCGCGTCAACGCGGTGCTGCCGGGCGCGGTCGATACCGACATGTACCAGGCCGCCAACGACAGCGAGCAGAAGCAGGCCTTCGTGACCGGCCTGCATGCGCTCAAGCGCATCGCCCAGCCCGAGGAGGTGGCGCGCTCGGTGCTCTACCTCGCGTCCGACGACGCGGCCTTCGTGACCGGCACCGCGGCGCTGGTCGACGGCGGGCTGTCGATCACGCGCACCTGATTCCGCAAGCCATGACTTAGAGTGCAGCCCGCGTCGTCACATCGCGGGCTGTTCGAATGGTGAAGCTGGACGGGATCGCCACCTTCGTGGCCGTGGCCGAATCGGGCTCGATCAGCGAGGCCGCGCGGCGCCTGCATCTGTCGAAGTCGGTCGTCAGCGAACGGCTGGCCGATCTGGAGCAGGAGCTCGGTGCGCAGCTCTTGCATCGCACGACGCGCAAGCTCAGCCTCACCGAGGACGGCGCGGCCTTTCTCGACAAGGCCGCGCGCATCCTGCGCGAGGTGCAGGAGGCGACGGCCGAGATGGCGCAGCGGCGCGGCAGCCTGGTCGGGCCGCTGCGGATCTCGGCGCCGGTGACCTTCGGGCGCATGCACCTGGGGCCGGCGCTGTTCCCGTTTCTGGCCCGCCATCCGGGCATCGAGCTGACGCTGGAACTCGACGATCGACGCGTCGATGCGGCCTCGGAGGGCTACGACGGCATCGTGCGCCACGGGCCGCTGGTCGATTCGCGCCTAGTGGCCTGGACGCTGGCGCCGAGCCGGCGGCGGCTGGTCGCGTCGCCGGCCTATCTGGAGCGCCACGGGCGGCCTTGCGATGTCGACGAGCTGGCGCGCCATCGCGGCATCTTCTATACGAACCGCGGTGTCGCCGACTGGCAGTTCGAGCGCGACGGCGAGCGGCTCTCGGTGCGCGCCGCGCATGCGCTGCGCGTCAACAACGGCGACCTGATGCGCGATGCCGCCGAGGCGGGCCTGGGCATCGCGCTGTTGCCCACCTTCATCGTCGGCGCGGCGCTGCGTTCGGGCGCGCTGGTCGCGATCGACATCGGCATGCCGGCGGCGCAGGAGTTCATCTACGTCGCGCACCCCGAAGGGCGCCGGCCCTCGGCCAAGCTGCGTGCGATGGCCGATGCGCTGAAGCAGGCCTTCGGCGACCCGCCGTACTGGGATCAGGAGCCGTAGCCGGCCGGTTGGTCCTGGCGCGACTGGCGTGCCGCGCAGTCGGGATCGCCGGCGAACTCGGGCTTGCGGCACTGCTTGAAGACGCAGATCTCCTTGGCCACCAGGTTGCGGCCGCCGCAGGCGGCGGCCACGGTGGCGGCGGCGCGCGCCGGCGTCGAGCGCGGCGGCGGCGCGGTGTTCGCGGCGGTCTTCTGCGGCGCGGGTGCCGTGTTGGCGACAGACTTCTGAGGTGCAGGTGCAGGTGCAGGTGCAGGTGCAGGTGCAGGCTTCGCCGCGGCCGGAGCCGGTGTCTCGATCGCGACGGCCTGCGGCTTGTGAGGCCGTAGCGCCTGCCATCCGACGAACGCGGCGACCATGGCAACCACGACCGCGGCGGCCATCGCCGGCGTGCGGCGCGGCTTCGACGCGGGTTCGGCCATCGACTCGATCGGCGCGCCCGAAGGCGCAGGCGCAGCCGCCTCCTGCTCGACGCTGCGCGCCATCGCGGTCGTGCGGGCGTAGGTGATAGGGCGCTGCGGTGCGTCGACTGGCGGCGTCGCGACGGCAGCGACGGCGCCGGCGACCGGCGCCAGCTCGCCATGCAGTCGCGCACGGAACTGCGCGGCGCTTTGCGGACGGCCCTCGGGCAGCACCGACAGCGCGGCGTCGATCGCGGCGAGGAAATCGGCGCTGTAGCGCGAGCCGTCGCGAGCGACCAGTTCGTCGCACAGGTCGAGCAGGCGCGGCAGTTCGTCGTGCAGCACGCGCGCGGTGGCCGGCACCGGCGCGCGGCCGATCAGGCAGAAGTGCAGCACCGCGCCGAGGCTGTAGACATCGCTCCACGGGCCCTGGCTCACCGCGCCGGCGTCGCCGTACTGCTCGATCGGCGCGAAGTTGGGCTTGAGGATCGCGGTCGGCGTGGACGTGCGGCGCTCGATGATCTCGCGCGCCGCGCCGAAGTCGAGCAGCACCGGCCGATCGTCCGGCTGGACCATGATGTTGTCCGGCGCGACGTCGCGGTGATAGACATGCTCTCGGTGCAGGCACTCGAGCGCGCCGAGCAGGGCATCGGCTTGCGCGAGCAACCAGGCTTGCGTCGGCGGCGAGCCCATCGAGCTGCGCAGGTTGCCGAGCGTGCGGCCTTCGTAGTACGGCATCGCCATGTAGGCGGTGCCGTTGTCTTCCCAGAAGCGGTAGACCTTGAGCAGGGCAGGATGATCGAAGCGCGCCAGCAGCTTGGCCTCGCCGACGAAGGAGCGCATGCCCACGCCGAAGGTCTGCGCATGCGACTGCGAGCGCACCGCGACGCGCTGGCCGCTGCGCCGCGCCGCCAGCGACGAAGGCATGTACTCCTTCAGCGCGACGAGGCGCTCGAGCGCATGGTCGAAGGCCAGGTAGACGATGCCGAAGCCGCCGATGCCCAGCACGCGCTGGATCTCGAACTCGGCCACGCGCACGCCGGGCTCCAGCGCGTCGGGATCGATGTCGATGTGCAGGTCGGTCATGGTTCGGCGTGCGCGAAAGGCGCACGAGCCGCGATTGGACCGGCATTGCGCTCGATTGCCACGCATCGAGCCTGTCGCCCGGTGAGCGCACGTGTGAAAGATCACGGGTGCGCTGTCACCAGCGGATCATCGGCAAGGGATTCGAAGGCTTGCGGGTGAACTCGCGCAGCGTCAGCTGCAGCAGGCGCAGGTGGAAGCCGCGATCGGGAAAGCGGCGCTGGACCTGCCGGATGCGCGAGCGCGGCAGGCCGAAGGCCAGCACGCCCAGCGAGACATCGATGTGGTCGGCGCGTCGCCACTGTTCGACCAACGCCGAGCCGCGATACGGGCGCAGCTTGTGGTGCTGCACGACGAGCTCGTGCACGAGCTGCGTGTCGATGTCGTGCAGGCCTTCGGTCTCGATGAACTGCTGCGCGAGACGAGCAGAAGGCTCGAGGTAGTCGAAGGTGTTGTCGACCCAGATGCCCAGGTCGTGGAAGGCGGCGGCGATCGCCAGCGCCGGGTTCGCGTCGAAGCGGCCGGGCCCGAGCGCGTCGAAGAAGTTCGCGACGCGATAGACGTGGTGGCGGTAGCCGTCGAAGTCGGTGCCGAGCACGCCGCGATGCGCGTCGAGCACGCGCTCGACGATCGGGTCGTGCTCGATCAGGCGCATCGCCTCAGGCCAGCGAGCGCCGCAGCGGCGCGGGCGTCTTCCAGATGCGCCGCACCTGCAGCGCGATCACCACCAGGAAGGCCAGCAGGAACAGGCCGATCACCTTCTGCAGCGCCGGATCCTCGGGGCCCGCGAACAGCGGCGCGCCGATCGGAAAGCGCGTGAAGGTCTCGGTGGTGCCGGGAATCATGTGGAAGAACAGCGTGAGCGTGAGGCCGACCGTCTCGACATAGGGTGCCACGCGAACGGTGTCGCGCGCGCGTCCGGCCACGACGGCGGCGGCCAGCACCACCAGCGTCACGATGCCCAGCGCATGCGCGATGTTGAAGCCGCCGTGCATGAAGATGCCGAAGCCGGTGAGGCAGGTGATCGCCGTGGTGGCGATGTAGGTCTTGCCGAACTGCAGATCGGCGCCGAGGCGCCCGAAGCGCAGCAGCATCGTGTAGCCGCACACCACCGCGACGAGGCCGAAGGCGGTGTGCACCAGGCCGAGGGAGGAGAGTCCGAACATGATGGGTCTTCCTTTACCGTTCGAGTGGATGCTGCCGTGCGTTTCACGGCAGCTTGAAGCGAACCAGGTTCCAGCGCGTGACGCGCTCTTCCCATTCGTCGCCGACGGCCGGCGTCAAGGGCAGCGAAAGGTTGGTGACGACCATGTGGCGGCCCGACACGGCCGTCGATGCGGGGAACAACAGGCCCTTGGGCGTGCCGTCGGGCGCGATGCCTTCGAAGCCGCCGGCGCGCACGCGCACCAGCCCTTGCTCGTCGATGCCGAGCACCACGTCGGCCTGGTTCGCCACGACCCACAGCAGGCCGCCATGGAACATCAGGCCGTCGGCACCGGGCAGGCTTTCGGACAGCACCGAGACCTTGCCGCTCGCCAGGTCGAGCTTGAGCAGGCGGTTGTCGCCGGCGTTGTTGACGTACAGCATGCCCGGCGTCTTGCCGAAGGCCAGGCCATTGGCGCCGAAGGGCAGGGCACCGGCGGTGGCGAGCAGCGGGTCGCGCGAGATCGTCGTGACGGTGCAGGGGCTGCAGCTCGTGGCGCGCTCGATCTTGTAGATCGCGCCCTGGAAGCTGTCCGACACGTAGAGGTTCATCTGCGCGTCGAACGTCATGCCGTTGATCGCGGCGAAGCCGCTCGATCCGAAGGCGATGCGGTCGCTGCTGCCGTCGGGGTTGGCGATGTCGCGCGGCTCGACTGCCGGCGGCATCAGCGCGCCGAACGAAGCCACGTCCTCGAGCCGGCTGTTCTCGGTGAAATCGGCATCGAGGCGCTGCAGCTTCGAGGCGCCGAAGTTGAGGATGTAGAGCTTGCCTTGCGCGAACTCGATGCCGGTCAGCGGCGTGGGCCCGAAGCGATAGCGCGCCAGCAGCTTGCCGCCGGCCGAATAGCGCAGCACCTGGTTGTTGCGCTCGGCAGCCGGCTCGCGCGCGTCGAAGGTGCCGACGTAGAGATCGCCGTTGGCCGGGTTCGACGCCAGGCCTTCGGGATGACGAATATCGGCCGGCAGCGTGACGAAGGGCTGCACGGCCACGAGCCTGGGCCCGGCCGCGACGGCGGTGCCGGCCCAGGCCAGCACGGCCGCGATGAAGAGCTGTCGCATGGAGTTCTCCCGCGGCCGTGGGTCGACTCAGGACTTCGCGAACGCGAGCAGGTCGGCGTTGAGCTGGTCCTTGGCGGTGTCGCCCAGGCTGTGGCTTCCGCCCTTGTAGATCTTCAGCTCCGCGCCCTTGACGAGCTTGGCCGACAGCAGCGCCGAGCCCTGGATCGGCACGATCTGGTCGTCGTCGCCGTGGATGATCAGCGTCTTCACGTCGAACTTCTTCAAGTCCTCGGTGAAGTCGGTCTCGCTGAAGGCCTTGATGCAGTCGTAGGCGTTCTTGTGGCCCGACTGCATGCCCTGCAGGTACCAGGACTGGATCAGTCCCTGCGAGACCTTGGCGCCGGGGCGATTGAAGTTGAAGAAGGGGCCGCCCGCCACATCGAGGAAGAACTGCGCGCGGTCGGCGAGGTAGGCCTTGCGAAAGCCGTCGAAGACTTCCATCGGCAGGCCGACCGGGTTGTTGGCCGACTTCACCATGATCGGCGGCACCGCGCCCATCAGCACCGCCTTGGAGACGCGCTTGCTGCCGTGGCGGCCGATGTAGCGCGCAACTTCGCCGCCGCCGGTGGAGTGGCCGACCATCATCGCGTCCTTGATCTCGAGCTTGGTGAACAGCTCGTTCAGGTCGTCGGCATAGGTGTCCATCTCGTTGCCGTTCCACGGCTGGCTCGAGCGGCCGTGGCCGCGGCGATCGTGCGCGATGCAGCGAAAGCCGTTCGAGGCGAGATGGAACATCTGCGCTTCCCACGCGTCGGCGCTCAGCGGCCAGCCGTGGCTGAACGTGACGACCTTGCCGTCCTTGGGGCCCCAGTCCTTGTAGTAGATCTGGGTCCCGTCCTTGGTGGTGATGTACATGGCGGTCTTCCTTTCGACGTTGGATGCGGCGGCGGGCGCCGCGAGGGAGGTGGCGGGGCCGAGCGTGGCCAGGAGCGGCAGCGACGCGGCCGCCGCCAGCAGCTCGCGCCGCGTCTGGTCGACTGGCTGGCTCTCACGAGTCATGGGGTTCTCCTTGCGCTGCACGAGGTCGTATCGTCGATTCGCGACGCAGCGCGAGCGCCTGCCGGGAGATGGGCCGCGGGGCGTCCGAAAGGAAGGCGCGCTGCGCGCTCGACCTGGGCATCGTCGGCGGGGTCTTCACCTCCACCGAAAGCCCTGCGATGAATCACCGCATCCATCACGCGAACGGCGCGCCCGTGGTCGACAACCTCAACATCGAGACGGCCGGCCCGCGCGGCCCGGCGCTGCTGCAAGACATCTGGCTGCTCGAAAAGCTCGCGCATTTCGATCGCGAAGTGATTCCGGAGCGCCGCATGCATGCCAAGGGCTCGGGCGCCTACGGCACGTTCACGGTGACCAACGACATCACGCGCTACAGCCGCGCCTCGGTCTTCAGCCAGGCCGGCAAGAAGACGCCGGTCTTCGTGCGCTTCTCGACGGTGGCCGGCGAACGCGGCGCGGCCGATGCCGAGCGCGACATCCGCGGCTTCGCGGTCAAGTTCTATACCGACGAAGGCAACTGGGACCTCGTGGGCAACAACACGCCGGTGTTCTTCCTGCGCGATCCGCTGCGCTTCTCGGACCTGAACCACGCGGTCAAGCGCGACCCGCGCAGCAACCTGCGTTCGGCCCAGAACAACTGGGACTTCTGGACCCTGATGCCCGAGGCGTTGCACCAGGTCACGATCGTGATGAGCGATCGCGGCCTGCCCGACGGCTACCGCCACATGCACGGCTTCGGCAGCCACACCTTCAGCTTCGTCAATGCCGCCAACGAGCGCCACTGGGTCAAGTTCACGCTCAAGAGCGCGCAGGGCATCCGCAACCTGAGCGACGCGCAGGCCGCGCAGCTCGTGGCCGGCGACCGCGAGAGCGCGCAGCGCGATCTCTTCGAGGCGATCGAGCGCCGCGACTTCCCGAAGTGGACGCTCTACGTGCAGGTGCTGAGCGAAGCCGCCGCGAAGGCCTTGCCCTACAACCCCTTCGACCTCACCAAGGTCTGGCTGCACCGCGATGCGCCGCTGATCGAGGTGGGCGTGCTCGAGCTCGATCGCAACCCGGACAACTACTTCGCCGAGGTCGAGCAGGCCGCGTTCTCGCCGGCCAACGTGGTGCCGGGCATCGGCTTCTCGCCCGACAAGATGCTGCAGGCGCGGCTGTTCTCCTACGGCGACGCGCAGCGCTACCGGCTGGGCGTGAACCACCACTCGATCCCGGTCAACGCGCCGCGCTGCCCCTTCCACAGCCACCACCGCGACGGCGCGATGCGCGTCGACGGCAATGCCGGCGCGCTGCCGGCCATCGTGCCCAACAGCAGCGGCCATTGGGCCGACCATCCCGAGCTGCGGCCGCCGGCGCTGGCGATCGAGGGCGCGGCCGACCACTGGAACCACGCGCTCGACGACGACTACTTCACCCAGCCCGGCCTGCTGTTCCGGGCGATGGACGCGCAGCAGCGCCAGGCCCTGTTCGACAACACCGCGCGCGCGATCCAGGGTGCGAGCCAGGCGGTCAAGCAGCGCCACATCGCGCTGTGCACCGCTGCCGATGCGGCCTACGGCTGCGGCGTCGCCGAGGCGATCGAGCGCCTGGACGGGCAGCGCCCGCCGACCCAGCCTACCTAGATCGAGTGAGGCCGCGCTACCTGCATTTCAGGTCGCGGCGCGCGCAGGCGTTGCCTAGCATGGTGTCATCCGCAACGGGGGTGACACGATGGACGGAGCGACACGCATCAAGCTGGCAATCGATCACGGCCTACCCCTGGTGCGCGCCGGCCTGGCCGCGATGCTGGGCCAGCAGGACGACGTGGCGCTGGTCGAAGGCTGGCGGCCCGACGACGGCGTGCATGCCCTCGACGCCGACACACAGGTCCTGGTGCTGGATGCCGGCGCCGGCCTGCGCCTGGCCGAGGAACTGCGCCGCGGCGCCGGTCCGCAGGGCTGCCGCGTGATGATCGTGACCGGGCAGGCCGGCGAGTGGGACATCCGCCAGGCCGTCGCGCGCGGCGTGCTGGGTTTCTACCTGCTCGACTCGCCGCTGGATCGCATCGTCAGCGGCGTGCGCCTGCTGGCGCGCGGCAGCCGCAGCTTCGACGACGCCGTGGCGGCGCGCATGGCCGACTGCCTCGCGCAGCCGCTTTTGACCGAGCGCGAGCACGAGGTCATGACGCTGATCGCCGACGGCCTTTGCAACAAGGAAGTCGCGCGCCGGCTAGGCATCGCGCTGGGCACCGTCAAGGGCCATGTGCGCGTGCTGCTCGACAAGCTCGGCGTCGCGACGCGCGTGCAGGCGGTCATCGTGGCGCGTCAGCGCGGCCTGGTGGGGCGGGCGACGCTGCAATAGGACGCCGCTGCAATAGTGCGTGCGGGATCAGTGCGGGCTGCACTAGCATCGGCGCCGCATGCCAAACACCATCCGCATCCTTGCCGTCGACGACCACCCGCTCTTGCGTGAGGGGGTCGCGGCCGTCATCGACAGCCAGCCCGACATGGCCCTGGTGGCGCAGGCCTCCAGCGGTCTCGAAGCCATCGAGCGCTTTCGCGAGCACCGCCCCGACGTCGTGCTGATGGACGTGCGCATGCCCGACATGGACGGCATCGCCGCGATGACCCGCATCCGCGCCGAGTTCCCCGACGCGCGCGTGATCGTGCTGACCACCTACCCGGGCGACGTGCAGGCCGTGCGCGCCATCAAGGCCGGCGCGATGGGCTACCTGCTCAAGGGCATGCTGCGGCTCGAGCTGGTCGAGGCGATCCGCACCGTGGCCGCGGGCGGGCGCAGGATTCCCGGCGAAGTGGCCGCGGCGCTGGCCGAGCACGTCGGCGGCGAGACGCTGACGCCGCGCGAGGTCGAGGTGCTGCGCCTGGTCGCCACCGGCAGCTCGAACAAGCGCGTGAGCGTGCAGCTCGATCTCAGCGAAGAGACCGTCAAGGCGCACATGCGCAGCATCCTCGCCAAGCTTTCGGCCAACGACCGCACGCACGCGGTCACGATCGCGATCAAGCGCGGCTTCATCGAGCTCTGACCCTCCCAAAGGAGGGGGCGCAGCCCCGTCCGCAGCGAGTTCGCCGGCGTCCGCGCGCGCCGCACAGTGGTGCGACCCACCACGAATGCGAAAGCCGCGCATGCCCACCAACGCATCGCATCGCCCCACGAGGGCGGCCCGATCATGAAGGCGCTCATCGGCGCCTACGCGCGCTCGCCGTTCCACTTCGCGAAGAAGGGCCGCCTCGCCGGCGTGCGGCCCGACGAGCTGGCCGCGCAGGTCGTCAAGGGCCTGCTGCAGCGCTGTTGCGTCGACCCGGAACTGCTCGACGACCTGATGCTCGGCTGCGCCTATCCCGAAGCCGCGCAGGGCAACAACCTCGGGCGCATCGTCGGCCTGCTGGCCGGCCTGCCGGTCGAGGTGGCGGGCATGACGGTGAACCGGCTGTGCGGCTCGTCGATGCAGGCGGTGCACATCGCCGCGGCGCAGATCGAGGCCGGCATGGCGGATGCGGTGCTGTGCGTCGGCGTCGAGTCGATGAGCATGGTGCCGCAGGGCGGCTTCAACTTCTCGCCCCATCCCGGCCTGCGCGCGACGAGCGATGCCTACATCTCGATGGGCGAGACTGCCGAGAACGTCGCCGCGCGCTGGAAGGTCAGCCGCGCCGACCAGGAGGCGCTGGCGCTCGACTCGCACCGCAAGGCTGCTCAGGCGCGTGCCCAGGGCCGCTTCGTGCAGGAGATCGTGCCGATCGCGCTCGACGACGGCACGCTGCTCGACACCGACGGCTGCATCCGCCCCGACACCTCGGCGCAGGCGCTCGCGGCGCTGAAGCCGGCCTTCCGGCCCGATGGCGTCGTGACGGCCGGCACCGCGTCGCCGCTGACCGACGGCGCCGCGGCGCTGCTGGTGTGCAGCGACGTGTTCGCGAGCCGCCACGGCATCGCGCCGCTGGCGCGCATCCGCGCCTTCGCGGTGGCTGGCGTCGATCCGGCCGTGATGGGCATCGGGCCGGTGCCGGCGACGCACAAGGCGCTGGCGCGCGCCGGCCTGATGGTCGGCGACCTCGACGTGGTCGAGCTCCACGAAGCCTTCGCCTCGCAGGCCCTGGCCTGCGCGCGCGACCTGCACCTGGACCCGGCCACCATCAACCTCGACGGCGGCGGCCTGGCCGTCGGCCATCCGCTGGGCGCCACCGGCGCGCGCATCGTCGGCAAGGCGGCCGGCCTGCTGGCGCGCCAGGACGGCCGCTTCGCGCTGGCGACGCAATGCATCGGCGGCGGGCAGGGCATCGCCACCGTCATCGAACGACTCTAGACAAGGAGACCCGACATGTCCGAATCATTCGTCTCGGTACCCACTCGCACGCTCGACATCGCCGGCAACACCATCGCCTACCGCGACCTCGGGCCGCGCGAAGGCACGCCGCTGCTGCTGGTGAACCGCTTTCGCGGCACGATGGACCACTGGGATCCGCGCCTGATCGACAGGCTCGCGAGCGAGCGCCGCGTGGTGATGTTCGACCAGGCCGGCTTCGCGCGCTCGAGCGGCACACCGCCCGATTCGCAGCAGGGCTTTGCGGCCGGCGTCGCCGCGCTGGCCTCCAAGCTCGACATCGAAACCTTCGACGTGCTGGGCTTTTCGATGGGCGGCACGGTGGCGCTGCAGCTCGCGCTCGACCAGCCGCAGCGGGTGCGCCGCGCCGTGATCGCCGGCTCGGCGCCGGGCCATGTGCCGGGCGACGTGGCGGCCAACCAGCCGGCCGGCGCCGAGGTCTGGCAGGTCGCGACCAAGCCGGTGAATGTCGACGAGGACTTCCTGTTCCTGTTCTTCGAGCCGAGCGAAAGCAGCCAGCAGGCGGGCCGCGAGTACCTGGCGCGGCTGCGGCAGCGCGAGGACGCGTTCGCCAAGCAGGTCGACGCCAACGCCTGGCAGGCGCAGCTCAAGGCCGCGATGGGCGTGCGCGATGCGCAGACCTCGCTGCTGCCGCGCTTGAAGGAGATCCGCCAGCCGGTGCTGGTGGCCAACGGCCGCCACGACATCATGGCGCCGACCTATGCGTCGTTCGCGATGGCGCAGGAACTGCCGAACGGCTGGCTCAAGATCTACCCGGACTCCGGGCACGGCTTCCTGTTCCAGTACCCCGACGAGTTCGGCGACGACGTGCTGCGCTTTCTTCGTTGAGCCTTGATTGTTCGCCTGCGCCGAACGGCAGCTTCGTGCTCTGCCGTCTTATCGGATCGAGTCGCGCCGACCAAACTGAACCCACTCAGCCCAACCCCGAAGGAAACCAGCATGATCTCGAGCACGACCCGACGCGGCTTTGCCGCCAAGATCCTCGCGGCACTCGCCGCCGTCAGCGCTCTCGGCGCGGCCGTCGCGGCAACGCCGGCGACAAGCGCACCGATCGCGATCGCCGAACGCAACGCCACGGTCAACGGCGTGAAGCTGCACTACCTGGCGGCCGGCTCCGGCGATGCCACGCCGATCGTTCTGCTGCACGGCTACGCGCAGACCAGCCGCATGTGGCGCCCGCTGATGCCGCGCCTGGCCACCACCGGCCCGGTGATCGCGGTCGACCTGCGCGGTGCCGGCGGCTCCGCCAAGCCCGACGTCTCGTACGACAAGAAGTCGCTGGCGCAAGACATCCATGCGCTGACGCAATCGCTCGGCTACAAGAAGGTGAGGATCGTCGGCCACGACATCGGCCTGATGGTCGCGTATGCCTACGCCGCGCAGTACCCGGACGAGGTCGAGAAGATCGCGCTGATGGATGCCTTCCTGCCAGGCGTCGGCGACTGGACCCACGTCTGGCTGCTGCGCGACCTGTGGCACTTCCACTTCTACGGCGAGGTGCCGGAGAAGCTGGTGGCGGGGCGCGAGCGCATCTACTTCGAGCACTTCTGGAACGACTTCGCGGCCGACCGCACGAAGTCCATCCCCGAAGCCGACCGCCGCTTCTACGCGGCCTCGTATGCGCAGCCGGGCGGCATGCACGCCGGCTTCGGCTACTTCAAGGCCTTCGAGCAGGACGCGAAGGACTTCGAGGCGCTGTCCAAGACCAAGCTGACGATGCCGATGCTGGTGCTGACCGGCGAGAAGGCCTCGGGCGAATTCCTGATCGCGCAGGCGCGCATGGTCGCCACGTCGGTCGACGGGCGCATCGTCAAGGGCGCGGGGCACTGGATCATGGAAGAGTCGCCCGAAGTCACGATGGGCGCGCTGGTCGAGTTCCTTCGCTGAGCGGCGACAGTCGCAACACGATGCGCAGCGCCTCGGCATCCGAGCCGTCGTCGTCGAGCTCGAAGCCGAGCGACTGCGCCAGCGCGAGCATCGCGCGGTTCTCGCGAAGCACCCAGCCGATCAGGCGCGCGGTGCCGTGCTCGCGGCTGTAGCGCAGCAGCTTGTCGAGCAGCAGGCGGCCGAGGCCCAGGCCCTGCAGGTCGGAGCGAACGACGATCGCGAACTCGGCTTCCTCGTTGTCGGGATCGGCGACCGCGCGCGCGACGCCCAGCGTCTCGGACTCGTCGGCGCGCACCGCGACGAAGGCCATCTCGCGTGAATAGTCGATCTGCGTGAAGCGCGCGATCTCCCCCTCGCTGACCTGGCGGCGCGACTGGAAGAAGCGCAGCCGAAGGTCCTGCGGCGTCAGCCGGGCGAGGAAGTCGGCATGGCGGTGCGCGTCGTCGGGGCGGATCGGGCGCAGCAGCACGTCGACATCGCGCCAGGCGAGGCGCTCTTCGAGCTGGTCGGGATAGGGCTGGATCGCAAAGCGCGCGGCGCCGCCCGGCGCGGCGGCATCGACGCGCAGCCGTGCATCCAGCGCCAGCACGCCGGCATCGTCGGCCAGCAGCGGATTGATGTCGAGCTCGGCCAGCTCGGGCAGGTCGGCCATCAGCTGCGACACGGCAACCAGCACCATGCAGATCGCTTCCAGGTCGGCGCCCGGTTGGTCGCGATAGCCGGCCAGACGCCGCGCGATGCGCGTGCGCCCGATCAGCTCGCGCGCCAGCGGCGCGTTCAGCGGCGGCAACGCGATCGCGCGGTCGGCCACCACCTCGACCGCGGTGCCGCCGGCGCCGAACAGCAGCACCGGGCCGAACACCGCGTCGACGCTTGCGCCGACGATCAACTCCTGCGCGTGCGCACGCCGCGCCATCGACTGCAGCGTGAAGCCCTCGACGCGCGCCTGCGGCCGCGCCGTGCGAACGCGCGCCAGCATCGCGAGCGCGGCCGCGCGCAGCAGCGCGGCATCGCCGATATCGAGCACCACGCCGCCGACGTCCGACTTGTGCGTGATGTCCGGCGAGCGAATCTTCAGCGCCACCGGCCAGCCCAGTGCCTCGGCCTCGCGCGCCAGCGCCTCCACATCGCTGCCGACGGCGCGCGTCTCGACCACCGGGATGCCGTAGGCCTGCAGCACGGCGCGCGAGGCATCGCTGTCGAGCCAGCCGCCACCTTGGGCGAGCGCACGATCGACCAGCGCGCGCGCGACCGTGCGCTCGGGCGCGCGGCCGTGCGAGGCCGCGGGCGCTTCCATCAGCATGCGCTGGTGGCGCCGGTAGGCCAGCAGCATCGCGAAGGCGTGCACCGCTTCCTCGGGCGTCGCGTAGTCGGCGATGCCGGCGCGCTCGAAGCGCCCACGCGCCTGCGCGACCGCCTGCTCGCCGAGCCAGCAGGCCATCACGCGATCGGCATGTCGCGAGACGAGCGGCAGCAGCGCCTGCGCGATGTCGTCGCTGGCGACGATCGCGGTCGGCGCGTGCGCGAACAGGATCGCGCTGTCGGGCGCCAGCTCGAGCAGGGCCGCGATCGCGGCGACGTAGCGCGCGGTCGGCGCGTCGCCGATGATGTCCACCGGGTTGCCGTGCGACCAGTGGGGCGGCAGCACGCGGTCGAGTTCGGCGAGCAGCGCGGGCGAGGGCGCGGCGAGCGGCACGTCCTCGCGCGCGGCCGCGTCGGCGGCCAGCACGCCGGCGCCGCCGCCGTTGGTCACCACGATCATGGACTCGCTGCGGTTGGCACGAAAGCGCGCCAGCGTCTGCGCGGCGGTGAACAGCTCGCCTAGCGTGTCGACGCGCAGCATGCCGGCGCGGCGGATCGCGGCGTCGAAGACGATGTCGGAGCCGGCCATCGCGCCGGTGTGCGAGGCCGCGGCCTGCACGCCGTTGCCGGCGCGCCCGGCCTTCACCACGATCACCGGCTTGTGGCGTGCCGCGGCGCGCGCGGCCGACATGAACTTGCGCGCCTCGTCGATCGACTCGATGTAGAGCAGGATCGAGCGCGTGTGCGGGTCGCTGCCCAGCCAGTCGAGCAGGTCGCCGAAGTCGACGTCGGCATGCTCGCCGAGCGAGACCAGGCGCGAGAAGCCGATGCCGCGCGCGTTGGCCCAGTCGAGCATCGCGGTGACCAGCGCGCCCGATTGCGACACCAGCGCCAGCTCGCCGGGCAGCGCGTCGGCATGCGCGAAGCTGGCGTTCAGGCCCAGGTGCGGCGTGATCAGCCCGAGGCAGTTGGGCCCGAGCACGCGCAGCAGCGCGGGCCGCGCGGCATCGAGCATGGCCTGCTTGTGCGCCGCATCGAGCCCGGCGGTCATCACGACGGCGGCGCGCGTGCCGCGCTCGGCGAGCTCGGCGATCAGGCCGGGCACGCCGGGTGCCGGGGTGCAGATCACCGCCAGGTCGGGTGCCTGGGGCAAGGCGGCGACGCTGGCGTACACCGGCACGTCGCCGAGCTGCTCGCGGTGCGGATTGACCGCCCACACCGGGCCCTTGAAGCGCCCGGCGCTCAGGTGGCGCCAGACGGTGGCGCCGACACTGGCGGCGCGGTCGCTGGCGCCGATCACCGCGACCGAGCGCGGGTCGAGCAGGCGGTCGAGATGTCGGATGCTCATGCGTCGGGCAGTCTAGGCACCCGCGCGGGCCGCCCGGTTGCGCGCGATCAAGCGGGGGGCGCCGTGCGCGGCGATGATGCGTCGATGATCGATGGGCCTTCGTTCTCGTTCTGGCAGGCCGGCATGCTGTCGTGGGACGTCGCGCTCGCCGCCCGGGCGCCGCGTGCCGCGCTGGCCGCGCGGCGCACGCAACGCCTGGCGGCGCTGATGAGCGCGGCCCGCGGCAGCGCGTTCTATCGCGAGCGCTTCGCGCGCCACGGGCAGGCCTTCGACGCGCAGCCGCCGGTGACCAAGGCCGAGCTGATGGAGCGCTTCGACGACTGGGCCTGCGACCGGCGCATCACGCGCGCCGCGGTCGAGGACTTCATGAGCGATCCGGCGCGCATCGGCCTGCCGTTCGCCGAGCGCTACACGGTCTGGCAGAGCTCCGGCAGCAGCGGCATCGGCGGCGTGTTCGTGCAGGACGAGGCCGCGATGCGCGTCTACGACGTGCTGGAGGCGCTGCGCCGGCCGGTCGCACCGCAGCGCTGGCTCGATCCGGCCATGCTCGGCGAGCGCATCGCCTTCGTCGGCGCGACCGGCGGGCATTTCGCGAGCATCGTCTCGATCGAGCGGCTGCGCCGCGGGCAGCCGGGCATGGCGCAGCGGCTGCGCGCGTTCTCCTTCCTCGATCCGATGCCGCGCCTGCTGGCCGCGCTGCAGGCCTGGCGGCCGACCATCCTCGCGACCTATCCGAGCGCGGCGGTGATGCTGGCCGACGAGGCCGCGCAAGGCCGGCTCGCGCTGCCGCTGCGCGAAGTCTGGACCGGCGGCGAGGCGCTCGGCGAGAACCTGCGCGGGCTGGTCGCGCAAGGCTTCGGCTGCCCGGTGCTGGCCAGCTACGGCGCCTCGGAGTTCATGGCGCTGGCGTCCGAGTGCCCTCATCGGCGCCTTCATCTCAACAGCGACTGGGTGATCCTCGAGCCGGTCGACGAGCGCGGGCGCGCGTTGCCGCCCGGCCGCAGCGGCCACACGACGCTGCTGACCAACCTGGCCAACCACGTGCAGCCGCTGATCCGCTACGACCTGGGCGATCGCGTGCGCCTGTTCGACGAGCCCTGCGCCTGCGGCAGCGCGTTGCCGGTCGTCGAGGTCGAGGGCCGTGTGGACGACGCGCTGCGCGTGCGCGGCGACGGCGGCGACGACCTGAGCCTGCCGCCGCTGGCGCTGACGACGGTGATCGAGGACGAGGCCGGCTGCTTCGACTTCCAGCTGGTGCAGCGCGGACCGCGGTCGCTGCGGCTCACGCTGGCCGGCGCGGTGGACGACGCGGCCCTGGTGCGCGCGCGCGAGGCGCTGCGCGGCTACCTGCGCGGGCGCGGGGCCGACGCGGTGCGGCTGGAGGTGCGCCGGGGCGCGGCGCAGGTGCGCGGGCGCAGCGGCAAGCAGCCGCGCGTCGTCGCGCTCGCGCCCGGGCGAGGCCGGGGCTCCTGACCGTGCGCCGCTAGCAGCGCAGCACCGCCGCGCCTGCCACCGCGCCGCGGCGCAGGTCGTCGAGGGCGCGGTTGGCCTGCGCCAGTGGATAGCTCGTCGTCGCGAGGGTGAGGCGGTGGCGCGCGGCCAGCGCGAGGAAGTCGATCGCATCCTGGCGCGTCAGGTTGGCGACCGAGCGCAGGCTGCGTTCCTGCCACAGCTGGCGGTAGGCCATCGCCGGGATCTCGCTCATGTGGATGCCGGCGCAGACCACGCCGCCGGCCGGCGCGAGCTGGTCCAGCGCCTGTGGAACCAGGCGGCCGTCCGGCGCGAAGAGCAGCGCGCCGTCCAGCGGCTGCGGCGCGGCCTGCGTGCTGGCGCCGGCCCAGTGCACGCCCAGGCGCAGCGCCAGCGTCTGGGCCGCCGTGTCGCCGGGGCGCGTGAAGGCGAAGACGCGCTGGCCCTGGGCCAGCGCGACCTGCGCGATCAGGTGCGCGGCCGCGCCGAAACCGTACAGGCCGATGGTGCGCGCGTGGGACGGCAGCATGCGCCAGGCGCGATAGCCGATCAGGCCGGCGCACAGCAGCGGCGCGGCCTCCTCGTCGCCATAGGCGTCGGGTAGCGCAAAGGCGTAGTCCTCGTGCGCGACCGCGTATTCGGCATAGCCGCCGTCGATCGACCAGCCGGTGAAGTCGGCGCTCTCGCACAGGTTCTCGCGCAGCGCCGCGCATTGCGCGCAGCGCCCGCAGGTGCCGCCCAGCCACGGCACGCCGACGCGCGCGCCGATCGCATGGCGGATCGCGCCGGGCGCGCGCTCGACGACGCGAGCGACGATCTCGTGGCCCGGCACGCGCGGCAGCCCGCGCGGTGGCAGGTCGCCGTCGAGCAGGTGCAAGTCGGTGCGGCACACGCCGCAGGCGAGCACGCGCAGGCGCACCTGGCCGGCCCGAAGCGGCGCCATCGGCAGGCGCAACGGCGCCAGCCGCGCGCTGCCCTGGACGCGCGCCCAGGCCGCGTAGTCCATCGGTCGCCCGCTCAGCCGGCGATGCGCAGATCGTTCACCACCGCGCGCACGCCGGCGGCCGAGAAGGCCGCGCCGACCGCCGCCTTGCGCTCGGCCAGCGAGTGCACCGTGCCGTGCAGCGTGACGGTGCCGTCGGTGATGTCGACCTCGACGCGCCCGGCCTCGCGCTCGGCCTGGCGCGCGAGCGCATCGTGGATGCGCTTGGCGACGTCGGCCTGCATGCGGCCGGGCTTGATCAGGATGTCGTTGCGCACGCCGGTCGCGCCGACCAGGTAGCGCACCGCCTTGAAGGCGGCCTGGCGCTGGTAGTCCCAGTCGACTTCGCCCGACAGCGCGAGCACGCCGTGCTCGACGCTCACGCGCACGCGCTCGGCGGGCACCATGCTGTTCCAGCGCAGCGCCTGTTCGGCGGCCGCGGCGATCTCGGCGTCGCCGCGACGGTGGTGCGGTTCGAGCTTGACCTCGAGCTCGACCGCCAGCGCCTTGACGCCGGCGACGCGGTGCACGGCACGCTCGACCGCGAACTTCTCGGCCAGCGTGTTGAGCAGCCCGGACAGCGTCACGACGCCTTCCTTGACGGCGACGCCGACCGCGGTCGCGTTGACGGCGGGGTCCCAGGCCAGTTCTTCGACGATTTCGCGCTTGAGATCGGCATCGGATTTCATCTTCAGGCTCCTTCGGCCGTGGCCGCGTTTCCTGCCAATCTAGGCCGATCTCGAACGCCTGCCTTGCGCTGGATCACGAAGGCGGCTGCCAGCGGCTATTGCAGCGCCGTGCGGGCCGCGGCGCCGGCCGACTCGACGAAGCGCTCGAGCGCCTCGAGCTGCGGGATCACCACTTCGCGCCGCGCCTTGCCGGCGAAGCGGATCACCTGCTCGCGCGCGAGCCGCGAGAGGGCGCGGCTGACGCTTTCGAGCGTCATGCCCAGGTAGTTGCCGATCTCGGCGCGGGTCATGCGCAGCGTGATCTGGTCGGTACGCAGGCCGCGACAGGCGAGCGAGGTCGCCCAGTCGCGCAGGAACTCGGCGACGCGCGCATCCGAGGGCAGGGTGCACAGCGAGATCATGCTGCTGCGGTCGCGCGCCAGCTCGCGGCTCAGCGCGGCGTGGAAGGCGACCATCAGCGCCGGTTCGTGGCTGCATGCCGACAGCAGCGCGTCGTAGCGCAGCGAGAGCACGGCCCCGGTGTCCATCGCGATCGCATCGCAGTCGTGGCGGCCGTCGGCCAGGCCGTCGAAGCCCAGCCAGTCGCCCTTGAAGCGCACCGCCACGACCTTTTCGCGGCCGTCGGGGGCGACGTTGACGATCTTGAAGCAGCCCGAATGCACGATATGCAGGTGCGTGAAGCGCTCGCCGGCGTGGTAGACGGCATCGCCGGCGCGCACCATGCGCCGCTGCAGCTCGACATGGCGCTCGACCAGCGCGACGCCGTCGGGCCGGAAGGCCAGGTGCGCGCGCACGGGCGGCATCGCATCGCTGCGGGCGTCCCGGTCGGACAGGTGATGGACGAGGACGGCGGGGGCGGCGACGGCCGCGGCGGCTTGGAGCGACATCGTGATCTCCCGTGAGAAGGCATCGACGGGATCAGGTTAGTCGCGACGCGCCCGGACGTTGTCAACGCAAGGAAGCGGTGCGTAACGCTGCGTCAACGCCACGTGACGGCGCTGTTGCACGCGCGGGCGCGGCAAGACGGGATGCCGCTTGACGGCCATCAAGCGGCGCGCGCTGCCCTCCGGGCAGCATGCGCGGGTGCGACATGAGCCCGATGAGCGGACCACGAGGCCGAACCGGTGGCGATGGACCCTGGGCCTCGGTCTGGCGGCGTCGATCGCAGCCGGCGGCTGTTCCGCGCTGCTGCCGCACGGCAGCAGCGTCGACGTGTCGCGGTTCGAGAGCTTCGAGGCGGCGCGCCAGGCCTTCGAGCAGGTCACGCCCTACCGCTCGACGCTCGACGACCTGCAGCGCCTGGGCTTCGACCCGGGATCCAGCGCCAACGTCGAGCAGGTGCCGTATCCGCAATGGGTCGCGATGCTGGTGCACCCGAACGTCTCGCCGGACCAGACCGACGCGGGCATCCGCGACTGCTTCCTGGCCGAGATGTCGTGCCGCGCCTACGTGTTTCGCTTCTCGCGCACCGATCGCGCGCGCAGCGGCGGCTTCCTGGCCGACCTGTTCAATTTCCACCGCGTCACGCACACGCAGGGCTGGCGTTTCGAGGGCGTGGCCCTGGTGCGCGACGGCCTGGTCCTGTTTCGCAACGTCGGCGGACAGCCGCGGCTCGAGTCGGTCGATGACCGCTCGAACCCGCTCGGGCCTTTCCAGACGATCGGCGAAACGGTGCCCGCGAGCCTGAAGCCCTGAGGCGTCAGGTATCGCGCACGCAAGGCCTTCGCGCGCGCCGGTGCGGTCTCGCGGCGGCGGTCCGTCCGAAGCGTTGACTTGAGATCGCGCAAGGGCGCCGCGGCGGTGCGCCTCTAGAGTCGGGCGCGCCATGCCCGACGCCGCGCCCCCCGCCGACACCGTCATCCGCGCGCGCGGATTGAGCAAGCTCTACCGCAGCGGCGAGGCCGAGGTCTGGGCGCTGCGCGAGGTGGACCTCGACGTCGCGCGCGGCGAGTTCGTCGTGCTGCTGGGCCCCTCGGGCAGCGGCAAGTCGACCCTGCTCAACATCCTGGGCGGGCTGGACGTGCCCAGCAGCGGCGAGCTTTCGTTCGGCGCCGAGCGCCTGAGCGGCGCCGACGAGGCGGCGCTCACGCGCTTTCGGCGCGAGCACGTCGGCTTCGTGTTCCAGTTCTACAACCTGATTCCCAGCCTGACCGCGCGCGAAAACGTCGCGCTGGTGACCGACATCGCGCGCGCGCCGATGCCGGCCGACGAGGCGCTCGACCTGGTCGGCCTGGCGCCGCGGCGCGAGCACTTCCCGGCCCAGCTCTCGGGCGGCGAGCAGCAGCGCGTGGCGATCGCGCGCGCCATCGCCAAGCGCCCCGACATCCTGCTGTGCGACGAGCCGACCGGCGCGCTCGATTACCAGACCGGCAAGCTGGTGCTCGAGGTCATCGAGCGCATCCACCGCGAGATCGGCACCACGGTCATCGTGATCACGCACAACGCCGCGATCGCCGGCATGGCCGATCGCGTGATCCACCTCGGCGACGGCCGCATCCAGCGCATCGAGCGCAACGAGCACAAGCTCGCGCCCGAGCAGCTGAGCTGGTGAAGCGATGAAGGCGCTCGACCGCAAGCTGCTGCGCGACCTGCGCTCGCTGTGGGCGCAGGCGCTGACGATCGCGATGGTGGTGGCCTGCGGCATCGGCGGCTTCATCACCAGCCTGTCGGCAGTCGACTCGCTGGCGCTGGCGCGCGAGCGCTTCTATGCCGATGCGCGCTTCGCCGACGTGTTCGCCACGCTCAAGCGCGCGCCCGAGGGCCTGCTGCCCGAGCTGCGCGCGTTGCCCGGCGTCGCCGACCTGCAGGCCACGGTCGAGGCGATGGTGCGCGTCGAGGTGCCGGGCTCGCCGGATCCGGTCATCGGCCAGCTGGTCGGTCTCGACCGGCGCGAGCCGCGCCGCATGAACCTGGTGACCGTGAGCGCCGGCCGCGCGCTCGACGCCTCGGCCGCGCCGCACGGCGACGGGCCGATCGAGGCGCTGGCCAGCGAGGGCTTCGCGCAGGCGCGCGGCCTGCGCCCCGGCGACACGCTGGGCGTGCTGGTCAACGGCCGGCACCGGCAGCTGCGCATCGTCGGCACCGCGCTGTCGCCGGAGTTCATCTTCGCGGGCCTGTGGGGCATGCCCGACCAGCGCGGCTACGGCGTCTTCTGGGTCGACCGCGAGGCGCTCGCCGCCGCCTACGACATGCAAGGCGCCTTCAACCGCGTGTGCGCCAAGCTGGCGCCCGGTGCCGCCGAGCGCGCGGTGGCCGAGGCGCTCGGTGCGCGCCTGGCGTCCTACGGCGGCAGCGACGCGCACGGCCGCGCCGACCAGTCCTCGCACCAGATGCTCGACAACGAGATCAAGGAGCAGCGCGCGATCGGCACCGTGCTGCCGGCGATCTTCCTCGGCGTCGCGGCCTTCCTGCTCAACGTCGTGGTCTCGCGCCTGGTCAACACGCAGCGCGAGCAGATCGCCGCGCTCAAGGCGCTGGGCTACGGCCACGCGGCCATCGCCGCGCACTACCTCAAGCTGGTGATGCTCATCGTCGCGCTCGGGCTGGTGCTGGGCGTGCTGCTGGGCGACTGGCTGGGCGCGCTGCTGACCGGCCTGTATGCCGAGCTGTTCCACTTTCCGAAGCTCGAGCACCGCATCGCGCCGGGGCTGCTGGTCGCGTGCATCGCGGTGACGGTGGTCACCGCCGCGCTGGGCACGCTCAACGCCATCCTGGCCACCGTGCGGCTGGCGCCGGCCGAGGCGATGCGCCCGCCGGCGCCGGGGCGCTACCGGCGCACGCTGCTCGAGCGCCTGGGCATCCGGGGCATGAGCCCGTCGCTGCGCATGATCGTGCGTTCGATGGAGCGCCGGCCGCTGCGCAGCGCGCTGGCGATCGGTGGCATCGCCTGTGCGGTCGCGATCACGGTGATGGGCAACTTCTTTCGCGATGCGATCGACGTGATCGTCGACACCCAGTTCACGCTGTCGCTGCGCGGCGACGTGACGCTGTGGACCTACGAGGCGGTCGGCGATGTCGCGCGCCACGAGCTCGCGCGGCTGCCCGGCGTCACACAGGTGGAGGCGGTGCGCTTCGTGCCGGTGACGCTGATCCACGGCCATCGGCGCGAGCGCAGCCTGATTCGCGGCTACGCGGCGCGCCCCGAGCTCTACCGCGTGATCGACGTCGATCGCCGCGAGACCCTGCTCGAAGGCGGCCAGCTGGTGCTGACCGATCGCCTGGCCGACAAGCTCGGCCTGCGCGCGGGCGACCGGGTGCGCGCGCAGGTGCTGGTCGGCCGTCCGCGCGAGATCGAGCTCACGGTGGGCGCGACGGTGCGCGACATGATGGGCCTGAACGCCTACATGGACCGCGCCGCGCTCAACCGCGCGCTCGGCGACGGCGACGTCAGCACCGGCTACGTGCTGTCGGTCGAGCGCGGCCGCGAGAGCGAGCTGCTGCAGGCCAGCAAGCTGCTGCCGCAGGCGGCGGGCGCCTTCAGCAAGGCCACGATGCTGCGCAACATGCAGGAGATCAGCGCGCGCAACGTGCGCATCATGAGCACGGTGCTGACCGCGTTCGCGGCGGTGATCTCGATCGGCGTGGTCTACAACAACGCGCGCATCGCGCTGGCCGAGCGCGGCTGGGAGCTGGCCAGCCTGCGCGTGCTGGGTTTCACCCGCGCCGAGGTCTCGGCGCTGCTGCTCGGCGAGCTGGCGATCTCGATCGCGCTGGCGCTGCCGCTGGGCATGGCGATGGGCTGGGGCCTGGTGCGCCTGGTCAATGCGCTGCTGCGCTCGGACCAGTTCCTGTTCCCGATGGCGATCAGCCCCGCCACCTATGCCTGGGCCGGGCTGTGCGTCGTCGCTGCCGGCATCGCCAGTGCGCTGGTCGTGCGCCGGCGCGTCGACCGCCTCGACCTGGTGGCAGTGCTGAAGACGCGCGATTGAGACGAGAGGACCGATGAAGAAAAGCACCTGGATCGCCTCCACCGCCGCCGTCGCGGTGCTGGCCGGCCTGCTGGCCTGGGCCTTCGCGCCGCGACCGATCGAGGTCGAAGGCGCGAGCGCGACGCGCGGGCACTTCGAGTCGACGATCGACGAGGACGCCAAGACGCGGCTGCGCGATCGCTACGTGGTCTCCGCGCCGCTGGCCGGTCGGCTCGACCGCGTCGCGCTGCGCGAGGGCGACGCGGTCGAGGCCGGCGCGGTCGTCGCCACGCTCGCGGCCAGCCTGCCGCCGCTGATCGACGAGCGCACGCGCCGCGAGCTGGAGCTGCAGGTCGCGGCCGCGTCGGCCAACGTCCAGCGCACCGACGCGCGCGTCGGCCGCGCCCGGGTGGGGCTGGAGCAGGCGCGACACGACCTCGTGCGCAGCGAAGAGCTGGCCAGCAGCGGCTTCATCTCGCGCACCAAGCTCGACAGCGATCGCCTCTCGGTGCAGGCGGCGCGCCAGGAGCTGGACGCCGCGGTCGAGGAGCGCCATGTCGCGGGCCACGAGGCCGAGCAGGCGCGCGCCGCGCTGCTGGTCGTGACCCAGCCGGGCGCCTCGGCGCGGCGGCGCTTCGAGGTGCGCTCGCCGATCGCCGGGCGCGTCGTGCGCATCGTGCAGGCCAGCGAGACCAGCGTCGCGCTGGGGGCGGCCCTGGTCGAGCTCGGCGACATGGGGCGCCTCGAGGTGGTGGCCGAGCTGCTGACCTCGGACGCGGTGCAGGCGCGCCCCGGCGCGCGCGTGCGCATCCACGGCTGGGGCGGCGAGGGCGAGCTCGAAGGCGTGGTGCGGCGCGTCGAGCCGGGCGGCTTCACCAAGGTGTCGGCGCTGGGCGTCGAGGAGCAGCGCGTGCGCGTGCTGATCGACATCGTCTCGCCGCCGCAGCGCTGGCAGGAGCTCGGCGACGGCTTTCGCGTCGCGGTGCGCATCGTCTCGCGCGCCGCGGACGACGTGGTCAAGCTGCCGGTCAGCGCCGTGTTCCCGTTGCCGCAAGGCGGCATGGCGGTGTTCGCGATCGAGGGCGGGCGCGCGCGGCAGGTGCCGGTCGAGCTCGAGGCGCGCAACGGCAGCGAGGCCTGGGTGCGCCGCGGCATCGAGCCGGGCACGCCGGTGATCGTCTATCCGGGCGCGTCGGTGGCCGAGGGGGCGCGCGTCAAGCTCAGGCGGGTCGATGCCGCCGGGCGCTCGGCATGACGGCCGCGCGCGATGGCTTCGCGCTGCCGCGCGCGCGCCGGCTGGTCGAAATGCTCGGGCGCCGGCTCGAGGCCGAGTGCGTCGAGACCCATGTCTCCTGGGTGCTGCTGACGGCCGACGCGGCCTACAAGATCAAGAAGCCGCTGACGCTGCCCTTTCTCGACTACGGCACGCCGCAGCTGCGGCGCGAGGCCTGCGAGGCGGAGCTGCGGCTGAGCCGGCGCTATGCGCCGTCGCTCTATCGCGAGGTGCTGCCGATCGGCGGCAGCGAGGACGAGCCGTGTCTTGGCGGCACGCCACCGATCGAGTACGCGCTGGTGATGCGCCGCTTTGCGCAGGACGCGCTGCTCTCGCGCCGGGTCTTGCTGGGGGCGCTCGACGAAGACGTGATCGACCGGCTCGCGGCCTGGCTCGCCGAGCGCCATGCGCAGGCGCCGCCGGCACCCGCCGAGGCACCGGCGGTGCCGGCGGCGCAGCGGGTCGACGCGATGCTGGGCCTGCTGGACGCCGCACGCGCGGCCTTCGGCGCGCACGACGCGGCCGAGCTCGCGCGCTGGCTGCGGCGCGAGGCCGCGCTGCTGGGCCGCACCTGGCAGCGCCGCCGAGAGGCCGGGCGTGTGCGCGACTGCCACGGCGACCTGCATCTGGACAACCTGCTGTGGCTCGAGGGCTCGATCGCCGCGTTCGACGCGATCGAGTTCGATCCGGCTCTGCGCTGGATCGACGTGATCGACGATGCCGCCTTCGTCGTGATGGACCTCGCCGCTGCCGGGCGACGCGACCTGGCAATGCGGTTCCTGTGCGGCTGGCTGGACGCCGGCGGCGATCACGACGCGCTGCCCGCGCTGCGGCTGGCCTGCGTCTACCGCGCGCTGGTGCGCGCGATGGTCGCGATCCAGCGTGACCAGCCGATGGCGGCGCGCCGCTATGCCGCACAGGCGCTGCAGTGGATGCGCCCCGGCGAACCGCGCCTGGTGATCACGTTCGGGCTGCCGGGCAGCGGCAAGAGCTGGGTCTCGCAGCAGCTGCTGCAGCGCCTGGGTGCGATCCGGCTGCGTGCCGACGTCGAGCGCAAGCGCCTGTTCGGCCTGCCGATGCTGGCCGACTCGCACCGCGCCGGCCTGGACATCTACGGCGCCGACGCGACCGCGCGAACCTACTCGCTGCTGCTGACCAGGGCGCGCAGCGCGCTCGAGGCCGGCTGGCCGGTGGTGCTCGACGCGGCCTTCCTGCTGCGCCACGAGCGGGCGAAGGCGCGCAACCTGGCGCGCGAGCTGGGCGTGCCGTTCGAGATCGTCGAGTGCACGGCCGAGCGCGAGGTGTTGCTGCAGCGCCTGGCGCAGCGCCAGGGCGACGCGTCCGAGGCGGATGCCGCGGTGCTCGAGCGGCTGAGCTCGATCGTCGAGCCGCTCGACGACGACGAGCGCCGCCTCGCGAGGACGCCGGCCCAGGTGCTGGCCGAGCCGTGGTCGGCCGCGCGGTGACGGGCTGATCTTCGTCAAGGGCCGCTGCGCGGCGCCCCGATAGTCTGACGGGGTGTCGCGCAGTGCGCGGCGAGGAGCCGCTCGTGTTCATGAACATCTTCGTCGCGCTCGACGGGTCGCCCCCGGCGGTGCACTGAGGCGGGCGCGATGGCCGCACTGTTCGGCATGGACGCCTACGCGCCGCGCGAGATCGCGGCGCGGGTGGTCGAGGTGGGCGTCGGCAAGGCCCGCCTGTCGACGCCGACGCTGCTGCTGCTGGGCATGCTGGCGGGCGCCTTCATCGGCCTGGGCGCGATGATGTCCACGCTGGTGGCGAGCGACGCGAGCCTGGGCTTCGCCGCCTCGCGCCTGCTCGCCGGCGTGGTGTTCTCGCTCGGCCTGGTGCTGGTGATCGTGGCCGGTGCCGAGCTCTTCACCGGCAACAACCTGATCGCGATGGCCTGGGCCGCGGGGCGCGTCACCAGCGGCCAGCTTCTGCGCCAGTGGTGCCTCGCGTGCGTGGGCAACTTCGTCGGCGCGCTCGGCCTGGCCGGGCTCGTGTGGCTGTCGGGCCAGTGGGCGTTCAACGGCGGCGCGGTGGGACGCACGGCGGTCTCGATCGCACTCGCGAGGACGGCGCTGCCGTGGCACGAAGCCTTCGTGCGCGGCCTGCTGTGCAACGTGCTGGTGTGCATGGCGGTGTGGATGGCGTTCGCCGGGCGCAGCGTGGTCGACAAGGTGGTCGCGGTGGTGTTCCCGGTCACCGCCTTCGTCGCGGCCGGCTTCGAGCACTCGATCGCCAACATGTATTTGCTGCCGCTGGCGATGCTGCTCGGTGCACCGATTGCCGCGCAGCAGGTCGCCGCCAACCTCGCCGTGGTGATCGCCGGCAACCTGGTGGGCGGCAGCGTGCTGGTGGCGGGGGTGTATTGGGTCGTGTACCTGCGTGGCGCGGCCGAACCGAAGGAGTCTCGATGCTGAACCGATCCGATCTGTGCGTCCTGGTCCTCGGTCTCCTGCTTTCGGGCACAAGCCCGGGCGCGGAGATCTGCAAATGGATCGACCGCGACGGTCGCGTCCACTACTCCGACGTGCCGCTGGCCGACCGGCCCTGCGTCGAGCGCATCGTGATCCAGCATGCCGATCCGCTCGAGCAGGCGCGCGCCGAAGAGCGCCGCGAGGCACTGCTGCGCCGGCAGCAGGAGTCGACGCAGAAGGCGCCGAAGGCGGACGAGCGCGAGGCGCGCGCGGCCAGTGCCGCGCAGCGCGCGGAGCGCTGCGCATCTGCGCGCGACGAGCTGCGCTTCCTCACCGAGGCCGATGGCCTGCGGCTGTTGCGCGCGGGCCGCTCGGGCGAGGAGCCGATGGTCTGGCTCGACGACCGGCAGCGCAGCGAATTGATCGACGCCTGGCGCCGCCAGGTGCAGGGCTGGTGCGAGACCGATACGCAGGAGCCCGCGGCACCGCCGCGCGCGGTCGCCGTGCCGCCGCCGCCGCAGCGCTAGCGGGACGGTCTCAGGCCGCGACGCGCACGGCGCGCGCGTGCTCCAGCGTCGACTGGCAGGCCGCGCAGCGCAACGCCGCGGGCTGCACCATCAGCCGCTGCAGCGGGATCGGCTCGCCGCATTGCAGGCAGTCGCCGTAGGTGCCGTGGTCCAGGCGGTGCAAGGCGGCCTCGATGCAGACCAGCTCGTCGATGTCGCGCCTCTCCTCGGCGTCGCGGATCTCCGCGAACTGCCGGTGCATCGCGCTGTCCTTGCTGTCGCTGACCTCGGCAGCCTCGGGCCCTTGCTGCAGCACGCTGGCGGCCCCTTCGGACTGCAGGTCGGCACGCAGGTCGTTCAGGCGAAACAAGAGCAACTGGCGCAGCGTGGTCAGGTGGGACTGGGTCGTGATGTCCATGGCGAAGCCTCCTTGCGCCACGGTAGTGCCGCCACGGGCCGGGTGGCTTGACGCAACGCAAGCTGCTTCGCGTTGGCTGCGCCTAAGCTGGTTCGCGTCCCGCCATGGGACGACGCACAGGAGCCTGCAGATGAGCAAGAACGTCGGAACCATCGATCGTGTGCTGCGCGTGGCCGTGGGCCTGCTGCTGATCGCTCTGGCGGCGCTGGGCACGATCGGCGCTTGGGGCTACCTGGGCATCGTGCCGCTGCTGACCGGTGCCTTCAGCTATTGCCCGGCCTACAGCCTGCTGGGCGTGCGGACCTGCCCGAGCGCGCCCGACGCCAAGGGCTGACGAGCGATGCAGCTGCGCTTCCTCGGCGCGACCGGCACCGTCACCGGCTCGCGCTACCTGGTCGAGCACCGCGGGCGCCGGCTGCTGGTCGACTGCGGGCTGTTCCAGGGCCTCAAGCAACTGCGCCTGCGCAACTGGGACGCCTTGCCGCTGCCGGCCTCGCGCATCGACGCGGTGGTGCTCACGCATGCGCACATCGACCACAGCGGCTTCCTGCCGCGCCTGATCCGGCTGGGCTTTCGCGGCCGGGTGCACTGCACGCGCGGCACGCAGGAACTGTGTGCGCTGCTGCTGCCCGACAGCGGCCACCTGCAGGAAGAAGAGGCCGAGTACCTGAACCGGCACGGGCGCAGCAAGCACCATCCGGCGTTGCCGCTCTACACGCAGGAGGAGGGCCGCGCGGCGCTCGAGCGGCTGTCGCCGCACGAATTCGGCCAGGGCTTCGAGCCGCTGCCGGGGCTGCGCGCGACATTTCGGCCGGCCGGGCACATCCTCGGCGCGGCCAGCGTGCTGCTCGAGTCGAGCGACGAATCCGGTGAACCCGGCACGCGCGTGCTCTTCTCCGGCGACCTCGGCCGCGACGACGATCTGTTGATGAAGCCGCCCGCCGCGCCGCCTGCATGCGACACGCTGGTCGTCGAGTCGACCTACGGCGACCGGCTGCATCCGCGCGAGGATGTGCTCGACGCGCTGGCCGCCGTGATCGCGCGCACCGCGGCGCGCGGCGGCACGGTGGTGGTGCCGGCCTTCGCGGTCGGGCGCGCGCAGGCACTGCTGCATTGCATCGGCGAGCTCAAGGCGGCCGGGCGCATCCCCGACATGCCGGTGTATCTCAACAGCCCGATGGCCGCGGACGTTACCGGCCTGTATCGCCGCCACATCGGCGAGCACCGGCTCGACGCGGCGCAGTGCGCGCGGCTCGGCGCGGTGGCGCGCATCGTCGCGACGGTGGAGGAATCACGCCGCCTCAACGAGCTGAAGTACCCGTCGATCATCGTCTCGGCCAGCGGCATGGCCAGCGGCGGACGCGTGCTCCACCATCTGAAGGCCTACGCGCCGCGTGCGCGCAACACGGTGCTGCTCAGCGGCTTCCAGGCCATGGGCACGCGCGGCGCGGCGCTGCAGGCCGGCGCGACGGATCTGCGCATCCATGGCGAGACCGTGCCGGTGCGCGCCGAGGTCGCGCGCATCGACGGGCTCTCGGCCCACGCCGATCGCGACGGCCTGCTGGCCTGGATCGGCGCGCTGCCGACGGCGCCGAGGCAGGTGTTCGTCACGCACGGCGAGCCGGCCGCCGCCGACGCGCTGCGCCAGGCCGTGCAGGCACGCCATGGCTGGCCGTGCAGCGTGCCCGAGTACCTGGAGGACGTCGTCCTCGACTGAGCCGTCCTCAGGCGACGACGAGCGCCAGCATGCCCATCGCGAGCACGCTGGCGGCGGCCACGGCGATCTGGCGCCGCAGTGCGCCACGCCCGAGCACCAGCACCAGCATGCACTTGGCCGCGGTGTTGGCCATCATCGCGACGACCAGGCCGCCGGCCGCGACCGTGCGCGCCTCGGGCGTCCTGGCGCCAGCCGCGAGCGACAGCGAGATCGCATCCGTATCGACCAGGCCGGCGAGCGCGGCGACCACGTACGTGCCCGCGCCCGGCCAGCGCGCTTGCGCCACATGCACCACCAGCAGCACGACGGCGAACAGCGCCGCGAAGCGCACCGCCGAGCCGAGGCTGAAGGGGTTGGACACGGCCACCTGCGCCGGCGGCGGCTTGTGCCGCAGGCCGCTGCGAAAGTGCCAGGCCGCGAACACCGCGGTGGCCGCGCCCATCAGTGCAAGCGCTGTCCAGGCATGGGCCAGCAGCGAGCGGTTGAGCGCGCCGACCACCAGCGTGATGCGCAGGAACATGACCAGCCAGGCGAGCAGGATGCCGGCGGCGAGCGCGCCGTCGTCGGCCGAGGCGGCGTCGTCGCGGCTGGCGCGCGCGAAACTGAGCGTCGCGGCGGTCGAGGAGACCAGGCCGCCGCTGATGCCGCCCAGTGCCGCGCCGCGCACCGGCCCGAGCCAGCGCATCGCGACATAGCCGATCAGCGACAGCGCGCAGATCAGCACCACCAGCAGCCACAGCTCGTAGGGGTTGAGGGCGCCCCAGGGATCGATGGGCCGATCGGGCAGCAGCGGCAGCACGATGAAGCTGGCCGCCAGCAGCTTGATGCCGGCGAACATGTCTTCCTTGTCGATGCGCCCGATCAGCCCGTGCAGCGGCTCCTTGAAGGCCAGCACTGCGGTCGCGGCGATCGCCAACGCGACGGCCATCTCGGTGTCGCCGATCGCGGCCAGCCCGCCGAGCAGGCACACGGCGAGGGCCGCGATCTCGCTGGTGATGCCGGCCCGAGCCTCGCGCATCGAGACGCGCCGCAGCGCCATCACGAGGCCGACGGCTCCCAGCGCGACCGCGAATGCCCAGGGCAGGGCGCGCGCGTGCGAGATCCAGGCCGATGCCGCGCCGACCAGCGCGGCCAGCGTGAAGGTGCGGATGCCGCCCAGCGATCCCTGCGACGCGGCGCCGTCGTCGCCCTTGGTCATCTCGCGCTGCGCGCCGACCAGGGCGCCGATCAGCAGCGCGATGAGGAAATCGCGCGCGACGACGAGATCCATCGATCAGGGGCGCGGCGACGCCGGCGGCATGTCGCGGTCCATCATCATCTTCATCGTCATGTCGCGCATCTCGCCGCAGCGCCGGCTCGCGTCGGGCGCGGCGCCCATCTCGCACATCATGCGCATGCCGCCTTGCATGGCCTTCATGTGCTCGTCCATCAGGGCACGGCGCTCTTCGGGCGTCTTGGCCGCGGCCATCTTGCGGTGCATGTCCTGCATCGACTGCATCTGCTGGTCGTAGCGCTGCGCGTCGGGCGCGCCGCCGTGGTGGCCGTGGCGATGGTCGGTGCCGGCGCAGCCGGCGAGCAGGAGGGCGGTGGCCGCGCCCAGCGCGGCGATAGAGGTGCGCAGCATGGCAGATCTCCTTCGGGGGTCAGGTGGACGCGCGCACCAGCAGCACGGCTGCCGGTGCGACGCGCGCGATCTGCTCGGCATCGCTGCCGAGCAGCCAGCGGCTCGGGCCGCGGCGTCCGTGGGTGCCGAGCACGATGAGGTCGGCGTGCCAGGTCTTGGCCTGCTCGGCGACGAAATCGCTGACGCGCTGGCCGAGGCCGTCGAGCAGGACCGTGTCGGCCGCGATGCCGGCGTCGAGCGCGCGGGTTCGCGCGGTCCGCAGGATCTCTTCGCCGGTCGTGCGCATCAGCGTCAGCACGTCGGCCGAGATGGCGCCGAAGCCCTCGGCGCTCATGACGAAGGGCAGATCGTCGATCACATGCAGCAGGCGCAGCTGCGCGCCGGTGAGTTTGGCGAGCTTGATCGCCTCGGCGAGGCCGGCGTTGGAGGTCGCACTACCGTCGACGGGAACCAGGATGCGTTCGTACATGGCAAGCCCTCCTTTCGGGCGCTGTGTCGAACAGATCCTAGGAGCCCGCGCCCGCCTAGGGTTTGCGATCGCGCAAGGGCGGCGCAGCGCGGCGAAAGCCGAGGTCGACGCTCGCGCGCCCGAGGCCCGCAGTGGGCGGCGTCGCGGCCGCATGGGGCGCACGCGAGCCCGCGACGCGCTCGAACGCGCCGGCGATCGATTCGGGAATGAAGCGCGTGAGCGAGCCGTAGACATGGCGGTCGCCGCCCTGGCCTTGCTGCGTGACGTAGAAGCGCTGGGGTACCAGCAGCTGCAGGTGCTGCTTGGCGCGCGTCATCGCGACATAGAGCAGGCGGCGCTCTTCGGCCAGTTGCGCGGCGGTGCCGGCGCTGAGGTCGGCCGGCAGGCAGCCGTCGACGACGTTGAGCACGTGCACCGACTGCCACTCCTGGCCCTTGGCCGAATGGATGGTCGACAGGATCAGGTAGTCCTCGTCGATCAGCGGCGGGCCGGCGTCGTCGCTGGTGGCTTGCGGCGGATCGAGCGTCAGCTCGGTGAGGAAGCGTTCGCGGTTCAGGTAGCCGGCTGCCAGTTGCGCGAGCTGGTTCAGATCGGCCAGGCGGGCGCGCGGTTCGTCGTGCAGGCGCTCGAGATGCGGCTGGTACCACTGCTGGACGATCTGCAGCTCGGCGGGCCAGCCGTCTTGCCGCTCGCGCACGCGCAGGAACAGATCGCGCAGCGCGGCCCACTCCTGCTCGGCCGCCGCGGGCGGCTCGAAGTTGCGCAGGGCTTCGACGGGATCGGCGCTCGAATGCATGGCATCGAGCAGCCGCCGCGCGGTGGCCGGGCCGATCCCCGGCACCAGCTGCGCGACGCGAAAGCCCGCGAGCTGATGGCGCGGGTTCTCGATCCAGCGCAGCACCGAGAGCATGTCCTTGATGTGCGCCGCTTCCAGGAACTTGAGGCCGCCGAACTTCACGAACGGGATGTCGCGCCGCGCGAGTTCCAGCTCCAGCGCGGCGCTGTGGTGCGAGCTGCGAAACAGCACCGCCTGCGACTTGAGTCGAATGCCCGTCTCGCGGTGCGCGAGCACCTGGTCGGCGACCCAGCGCGCCTGCGCGGCCTCGTCTTCCACCGCGACGATGCGCGGCTTCTCCGACGACGCGCGATCGCTCCACAGCTGCTTGCTGAAGCGCTCCTCGGCCAGCGCGATGACGGCATTGGAGGCGGCGAGGATGGGCTGCGTGGAGCGGTAATTGCGTTCGAGCGTGACGATGCGCGCGGGTGTCTCGAACGACTGCGGAAAGTCGAGGATGTTGCGCACCTCGGCGGCGCGAAACGAATAGATCGACTGCGCGTCGTCGCCGACCACGCACACGCCGCGACCGCTGGGCTTGAGCGCACGCAGGATCGCAGCCTGCAGGCGATTGGTGTCCTGGAATTCATCGACCAGCACGTGATCGAAACGCGCGGCGATGTGCCCGGCCAGTTCGGGCGCTTCCATCACGCGCGACCAGTAGAGCAGCAGGTCGTCGTAATCGAGCACCTGCTCGTTGCGCTTGCGCTCGACATAGGCCTCGAAGAGTTGCTCGAGCTCGTCGGTCCAGTTGCAGCACCAGGGAAAGTGCTCGAGCAGCAGCGGGTGCAGTGCGCATTGGCTGTTGATCAGGCGCGAATAGATCGACAGGCAGGTGCTCTTGAGCGGAAAGCGGCGGCGCGTGGTGGCGAAGCCGAGTTCTTCTCGCACCAGGCCGATCAGGTCTTCGGCATCGCCGCGATCGAGGATGGTGAACTGCTCGGACAGGCCGATGTGCGAGGCGTAGTCGCGCAAGAGGCGCGCACCGATGGCGTGGAAGGTGCCGGCCCAGGGCAGCACCGGTGGCTTGCTGCCCGGCGCGAGGCCCAGGGCCAGTTGAAGTTGCCCGCCCACGCGATGCGTCATCTCGACGGCGGCGCGGCGCGAGAAGGTCAGCAGCAAAAGCCGTTGCGGATCGGCGCCGGCCAGGACGAGGCGCGCGACGCGTGCGGCCAGCGTCTTGGTCTTGCCGGAGCCGGCGCCGGCGATGACCAGCAAGGGTGGTGCGAGCTTGGGATCGCCTTTGGGGTCGTCGGCCAGGCCGTGCTCGACGGCGCAGCGTTGCGCTTCATTGAGCGACTCGAAGGGATCGACGCGGGCGACGGCATGCATGGGAAACGACGGCGTCCGCCCGCGGCGATCGCGGGCACTTCGTGGACTGGAGATTCATACAGTATCGCCTGACGAGGTGGCGTCCTTTCAGGCGCTGACCCACCGCTTGGCCATTTCGGTGCAAGCGACGTACGCGACGATCAACGCCAGCAAGGACGCGAGGACCTGCGGCTGCAATGGCGTGAAGCCCAGGGCGGGAGCCAATGGCGGCACGAAGGGCAGCGCCAGCGCGCACGACGCGGTGGCCGCACTCAGTCCCACCAGCCACGGGGCCGCGCGGCTGCGCCAGAGCGGGCCGCGGGTGCGCAACGTCATCAGCACGGCCACCTCGCTGAGCAGCGAGACGGTGAACCAGCCGGTCTGGAACGCGGATTCGCTGGCGTGGAACACGCGCAGCAGCAGTGCGAACGCCATCAGGTCGAACACGCTGCTCAACAGTCCGAACACGATCATGAACCGGTGCAGCTCGGCCAGATCCCAGCGTGACGGCGCAGAGATCTCGGCGTCATCGACGCGGTCTGCGCCGATGACGATGGACGGCAGGTCCGACAACAGGTTGTTGAGCAGGATCTGTTTGGCCACCATCGGCAGGAACGGCAGCAGCAGCGTGCCGGCGGCCATGCTGATCATGTTGCCGAAGTTCGCGCTGGTGGTGATGCGGATGTACTTCAGCGTATTGGCGAACGAGCGCCGACCGTCCGCGACGCCGCGCACGACGACCCCGAGATCGGGGCGCAGCAGCACGACATCGGCGCACTCGCGCGCCACGTCGACGGCCCCTTCGACCGAGATGCCGACGTCGGCGGCGTGCAGTGCCGGCGCATCGTTGATGCCGTCCCCGAGATAGCCGACGGCGTGTCCGCTGCGCTGCAGTGCGCGCACGATGCGCTCCTTTTGCTGCGGGTCGATCTCGGCGAACACCGAGGTCGCGCGCGCGCGATTGGACAGGGCCTCATCGGTCATTCCTGCCAGGTCGGCGCCGGTGAGGGCGCCGCGCGAGTCGAGCCCCACGGCGCGGGCGAGGTGGGCCGCGACGTGCCGGTTGTCTCCGGTGATCAGCTTGACCTCGATGCCCAGGCGCGCAAGCGCTGCCAGGGTTCGGCCCGCGTCGGCGCGGGGCGGGTCGGAGAAGAACAACAGGCCCTCGAACCGCAGGTCTCGCTCATCTTGGGCATCGAAGGCGGCGCGTGCGTCGACCTCGCGCGAAGCGACCGCCAGGACCCGCAAGCCGGATTCGGCTGCCGCACGCATGCGCTGCGCCAGGGCCGCGCGCCGATGCGCATCGAGCGCAAGATCGTCGGCATCGCGCTCGCAGATGGCCAGCACCTGGTCGAACGCTCCCTTGGTCACCATCACCCGGCGATCGGCGGTTTCGGCCACGATCGTCAGCCGGCGACGCTGGAAGTCGTACGGGATCTCGTCGACCTTGCGCCACGGCGCCAGCGACAGTCGCGCGGCGCGGCCGGCGGCGATGATGGCCGCGTCCAGCGGGTTGGCGATGCCGGTTTCGAACGCGGCATTCAGGTAGGCGAGCTCGCGCACGCGGTCGCAATCGCGGCCGTTGCCGTCCACGGACCCGGTCAGCGTCATCTCGCCTTGCGTCAGCGTGCCGGTCTTGTCGGTGCACAGCACATCGATGCTGCCCAGGTTCTCGATGGCCTCCAGCCGTCGCACCAGCACGCCCTGGCCGGCCATATCGCGCGCGCCCCGGGCCAGCGTTACCGTGACGATCGCCGGCAGCAGCTCCGGCGAAAGGCCGACAGCGAGTGCCACCGCGAACAGCAACGATTCGACCATCGGTCTGCCGAGCCACTGGTTGACGACCCGGACGAACACCACCATCGACAGCATCGCGCGCAGCAGCAGCATGCCGAAGTCGCGCACGCCGTGCTCGAACCCGCCGGCATCGCGCGGCGCGATCAGGCGCGCCGCGATGGCGCTGAGGGCCGTGTCCGCGCCGGTGGCGGTGACCAGCGCCGTCGCCGTGCCGCTGCGCACCGAGGTGCCCAGGTGCACGGCGTTGTCGCGCGCCGTCAGGGGCGCGTCGGCCGGGCAGGCTCCGGGTCGCTTCTCGACGGGGAGCGACTCGCCGGTCAGGCTGGCCTGCACGACCAGGAAGTCGCGCGCCTGCACCACCACCGCGTCGGCCGGCACCAGGTTGCCCGCCGACAGCAGCAACAGGTCGCCCGGCACCAGCTGCGATGCGGGAATGCTCAGCTCGCTGGCGCCGCGTCGAACGCGCGCCTTCAATGCGAGCCGGCCACGCAGCCGGCCCATCGCGGTCGAGGCACGGGCCTCCTGCCAGAAGCCCAGGCCGGCGCTGCTGGCGATGATGCTTGTGATGATCGCCGCTTCCGTCCATTCGCCCAGCATGGCGGAGACGGCCGCGCCGAACAGCAGGATCAGCACCAGCGGACTGGCGAACTGGCGCATGAGCAGTCGCCAGCGCGAAGGATCGGCGACCTCGCGCAGCGAGTTGGGCCCGATCGCTTGCAGGCGACGCTGGGCTTCCTCGGGCGCCAGGCCGCTCGACAACGAACTCGACAACGATCGCGCCAGCGCGTCGGCGTCAAGGCTCCACGGCGCCGGCCGGTCCGCCTTCGGCGCAGCGCTGCGATCCATGCCCGAGCCGGTCGCCGCGACCGAGCGCGGATCGAGCAGGCGGTCGAGGTGTCGGATGCCCATGGCGCAGGCAGTCTAGGCAGCGCCCCATCGGCGCGCTTGCGCACGATCAACCCGCAGGCACGCACGCGAGCGATCGTGTGCCCATGCTTGACCGGTTGCGGCGGCGGCAGGCCGGCGCTGCTGCAGCCCGCCGCCTGATCTTCGTCAAAGGTCGTGGCGGCGCGATCGGTAGGCTGACGAGTGCCATCCGATCGATGCCAGGAGCCCACGCCATGTTCAGCAACATCCTCGTCGCGCTCGACGATTCGCCGCAGGCACAGCGCGCGCTCGACACGGCCCTGCGACTGCTCGCCGAAGCCGGCCCGCAGGCGCGACTGACCGCCTTGATGGTCGTGCCCGACTACCACTTTCGCGAGTACGCCGAGGCCTTCATCGGCGGTGCCGATGCGCTGGAGTCGCTGCGACGCGACCTGCTCGACGCCGGTGAGCGGCGCCTCGCCTCGCTGCTGCGGCGTCGCGACGCGCCAGCTTCGGTGCAGCCGCTGCTGCGCCTGGGCGAATCGGCCCACACCGAGATCGTCGCGCAAGCGCAGCGGGCGGGTTGCGACCTGATCGTCATGGGCAGCCGGGGCCACGGCTCGGCGGCCGGCGCGCTGCTGGGCAGCCAGACGCACCGCGTGCTCGCCAATGCCCACCAGCCGGTGCTCGTGGTTCATTGAACCGTGAGGGCGCCGGTGCCACGTCCCTCGGGCGTCGAGCCCGCGCCGCCGTGGCATGCCTGGACGCCCGAGGCCGTCGTGCGCAGCCTGGCGGTCGATCCGGCATGCGGGCTCACGATGCAGCGCGTCGAGGCGCTGCGCCGCGCGCACGGCGCCAACGTGCTGGCCGAGCCGCCGCCGAGCCCGCCGTGGCGCGTGTTCGTGCGCCAGTTCCTGAGCCCGTTGATCTACCTGCTGCTGCTGGCCGCCATCCTGGCGCTCGCACTGGGGCACCACGGCGATGCGGCGGTCATCGTCGCGGTGGTGCTGCTCAACGCGGTGGTCGGCGGCATCCAGGAGGGGCGGGCGCAGCGGTCGATGGCGGCCCTGCGCCGCCTCGCGCAGCTTCAGGCTCGGGTGCTGCGCGACGGCAGCGAACGGCAGCTCGCGGCGAGCGAGCTGGTGCCCGGCGACATCGTCTTGCTGGCCGGCGGCGACGCGGTCGCCGCCGATGCGCGACTGCTCGAAGCCGCGCAGCTGCAGGTGGCCGAAGCCGCGCTCACGGGCGAGTCGGTGCCGGTGACCAAGTCGCCGGCGGCCCTGGCGCAAGACACGGTGCTGGCCGATCGCCGCAGCATGGTCTATGCCGGAACGCACGTGACCGCCGGTCGGGCCAGCGCGATCGTGGTGGCCATCGGCCAGGCAACCGAGGTCGGGCGCATCGCGACGCTCGCGGAGTCGGACGTCGAGCCGCGCACGCCGCTCGAGCGTCGGCTCGAGCGCTTCGGCCGCCAGCTGGTGGTTGCCGCGCTGGGGCTGTTCGCGCTGGTGATGGGGCTGGGCCTGTGGCGCGGCCTGCCGCTGGCCGACCTTGCCATGGTCGCGATCAGCCAGATGGTCTCGATGGTGCCCGAAGGCCTGCCCGTGGCGATGACGGTCGCGCTCGCGGTGGGCATGCAGCGCATGGCCGCGCGCGGGGCCATCGTGCGGCGGCTGTCGGCCGTGGAGACGCTGGGCTCGACCACCGTGATCTGCAGCGACAAGACCGGCACGCTCACGCGCAACGAGATGACGGCGGTCGCGGCATGGCTGCCGAGTGGCCGCGAGTTGTCGGCCAGCGGACTGGGCTACTCGCCCGAGGGCGGCCTGATCGAAGACGGCCGGCACGCCGACCCCGCCCACCCCGAACTGCAGGCCTTGCTGCAGGCCGCGGCACTGTGCAACGACGCGCAGCTGCTGGAGCCTGCTCCCGGCCGGGTTGCGTGGAGCATGCTGGGCGATCCGACGGAGGCGGCGTTGCTCGTGCTGGCGCGCAAGGGCGGCATCGATCTGGAGGTCCTGCGACAGGCGGCGCCGCGCGAGGCCGAATGGCCGTTCGATGCGCAGGCGCAGCTCATGGCGACGCGCCATCGCTGCGTCGACGCGCCGCGCCGCGTGCTGGTCAAGGGCTCGCCCGAAGCCGTGCTCGCGCTGTGCGCCGACGCGCACGTGCGCACGCGCCAGCTGGCGCAGGTGGCGGCGGAAGCGATGGCTTCTCGGGCCCTGCGCGTGCTCGCGTTCGCGCAGGTGGACGACGACGCGCTCGACTCCTCGCGCGGCTTCGAGGCCCTGGCCGGACGCGCGCGGCTGCTGGGCCTGGTCGGCCAGATCGATCCGCCGCGCGAGGCGGCGCGCGCGGCCGTGGCGGCGTGCCGGGTGGCCGGCATTCGCCCGGTGATGGTCACCGGCGACCATCGGCTGACGGGCCTGGCCATCGCGCGCGAGCTGGGCATCGCGCGCACGGGCGATCGCGTCGTCGACGGCCGCGAGCTCGAGCGCATGGGCGAGGCCGAACTGCACGAGCTGCTGCCTCGCGTGGCGGTGTTCGCGCGCGTCCAGCCGGCGCAGAAGCTGCGCATCGTGCAGGCACTGCAGGCGCAAGGCGAGGTGGTCGCGATGACCGGCGACGGCGTCAACGACGCGCCCGCGCTGGCGCGCGCCGATGTCGGCGTCGCCATGGGACTCGGCGGCACCGAGGTCGCCAAGAGCGCGTCCAAGGTCGTGGTCACCGACGACGACTTCGCCACCATCGTGGCCGCGGTGGAGCAGGGCAGGGTCGTCTACGGCAACTTGAAGAAGGTGATCCTGTACCTGTTCGCCACCTCGATCGACGAGGTGGCGGTGCTGCTGCTGGCGCTGTTCGCGGGCTTGCCGCTGCCGCTGGCGGCGGTGCAGATCCTGTGGATCAACCTGGTCACCGAAGCCACGCTCACGCTCAATCTGGTGATGGAGCCGCCCAGCGGCGACGAGATGACGCGCGCGCCGCATCCGCGCGACGCACGGCTGCTCGACGCGCCGATGCTGGCGCGCGCCGCGCTGATGGCCCTCTCGACCGTGGCCGCCGTGTTCGGCTGGTTCACCTGGCGCCTGTCGCAAGGGATCGATCCGGCGCTGGTGCGCTGCGAGACGTTCACGCTGCTGGCGATGTGCCAGTGGTTCAACGTGCTGAACTGCCGCTCGCAACGGCGATCGGCGCTGGGTGGGCGGCTGTGGCGCAATCCGTGGCTGCTGGGCGGTCTCGCGGCCTCGGTCGTGCTGCAGGCCGCGGTGCTCTACGTGCCGGCGCTGAACGCGCTCATGCACACCCAAGCCTTGCCGGCGGCGACCCTGGGGCTGCTGCTCGGGCTGGCCAGCGTCGTGCTGTGGGTGGAGGAGGCGCGCAAGGCATGGCAGCGCTCAGCGCACAGCGGCAAAGGCTGAACCGCTCGCCATGGCATCGGGGCGCGAGAACCGGGGCCGTTTGCGCTGGCGCAAGGCCGTCGTGGTTTCGGGCGACTACCTTCGTCGTATGCGGGCCGCGAAAGGTCCTCGAGGAGGCAAGGCATGAGCGTCACGAATCAGCCCTGGTCCACATCCGCCGGCGCCAAGCGCGCGGCCCCGGCGAGCCCGGCCGCGTCGCACGCGTCGCAACAGCGGCCCTTGCGACTGGGGGCGCTGGCGGCGCTGGTCGTCGGTTCGATGATCGGCAGCGGCATCTTCAGCCTGCCGCAGAACATGGCGTCGGCGGCCGGCGCAGGCGCCATCGTCATCGGCTGGTTCGTCACCGGAGCGGGCATGCTGGCGCTGGCGTTCGTCTACCAGTCGCTCGCCACGCGCCAGCCCGCGCTGGACAACGGCGTCTACGCCTACGCGCGCGCCAGCGGCGGCGACCTCGTGGGCTTCAGCTCGGCCTGGGGCTACTGGATGAGCGCCTGGATCGGCAACGCCAGCTACCTGGTGATCTTCTTCGCAGCGCTGGCCACCTTCTTTCCGCAGTTCGGCGAGGGCAACAACGCCGCCGCCATCGTCGGGGCATCCGCGCTGCTGTGGATCCTGCACGGCCTGACGCTGGCCGGCGTGCGCAGTGCGACCTTCGCCAATGCCTTGACGACCGGCGCCAAGCTGGTCCCGCTGCTGCTGTTCGTGGCCTTCGTGGCGGCGGCCTTCCGTGCGCCGGCGTTCGGCACGAACTTCTGGGGCACGTCCGGCGTCGGCAGCGTGTTCGAGCAGGTCAAGGGCACGATGCTGATCACCGTCTGGGTGTTCATCGGCATCGAAGGGGCGAGCGTCTATTCCGGGCGCGCCGCGCGCAGGAGCGATGTCGGGCGTGCGACGCTGCTGGGCTTCGCGATCGTGCTGGCGCTGCTGATGGCCGTGTCGCTGCTGTCGCTGGGCGTCATGGCGCAAGCCGACCTGGCGGCCCTGAAGAACCCGTCGATGGCCGGCGTGCTCGAGAAGGTGGTCGGGCCATGGGGCGCCAAGCTGATCAGCATCGGCTTGCTCGTCTCGGTGGGCGGCGCCTTGCTCGCGTGGATCCTGCTGGCCGCCGAAACGCTGTTCACGCCGGCGCGCGACCAACTGATGCCGCGCATGCTGGCCGCGGAGAACGCCAACGGCTCGCCGTCGGCCGCGCTGTGGGTGACCAATGGCCTGACCCAGCTGTTCCTGCTCGTGACGCTGTGGTCGAACGCGACCTACCTGGCACTCATCATGCTGGCCACGTCGATGATCCTCGTGCCGTATCTGCTCACCGGCGTGCATGCGCTGCGCTCGGTGTGGAAGGGCATCGGCTATGAGGGTGCCGAGCGCGCACGCATGCGCGACCTCGTCATCGCCGCCTTCGCGAGCCTGTATTGCACGTGGTTGCTCTACGCGGCGGGACCGAAGTACCTGTTGCTCAGTGCCTTGCTGTATGCCCCGGGCCTGGTGGTATTCGCGTGGGCACGGCGCGAGCGCGGGCTGAAGATCCTGGCCGGGGCCGAGGTGATCGTCGCGGCGCTGCTGCTCGCGGCTGCCGCTGCCGCCGCCTTCATGCTCTGGACGGGAGCACTCGCGCTGTGAGGCCGCTGCCCGCGGCGGCGAGCTACAAGCCGCTGCTGCTCGTCGCACTGGGCGGCAATGCGCTGTTGCGACGCGGCGAGCCGCTGGAGGCCGCCGCGCAGCTGCGCAACATCCGCCATGCGGCCAGGCAGATCGCCAGCCTGGCCGAGGATCATCGCCTCGTCGTCGCGCACGGCAACGGGCCCCAGGTAGGCCTGCTGGCCCTGCAGAACGAGGCCTATGACGAAGTGCATCCCTATCCGCTCGACGTGCTCGGCGCACAGACCGAGGGGATGATCGGCTACCTGCTCGAGCAGGAGATCGCCAACTGCCTGCCGGCGGCACGCAACGTGGCGACGCTGCTCACGCGCGTCGAGGTCGATCGCGCGGATCCCGCCTTCGCGACGCCTTCCAAGCCCATCGGCCCGCTCTACGACACGCAGCGCGGCACCGCCCTGGCGAGCGAGCGCGGCTGGACGATGGTCGCCGACGGCGCAGGTCTGCGACGCGCGGTACCGTCGCCCGCGCCGGGCCACATCATGGAGCTGCCCTCGGTGCGCGCGCTGCTCGAGCGCGACACGGTCGTGGTGTGCGCCGGAGGCGGAGGCATTCCGGTCGTCGCCACGGGGCGTGGCGACGAGAAGGAGGGCATCGAGGCGGTGATCGACAAGGATCTCGCCGCCGGCTTGCTGGCGCGGCAGCTGAACGCCGACCTGCTGCTCATCGCGACAGACGTGCCGGGCGTCTATCTCGACTGGGGCACGCCGGCGCAGCGCAGGCTGCGCCGCGCTTCGCCCGATGCGCTGCGCTCGATCCCTTTCGCTGCCGGGTCGATCGGTCCCAAGGTCCAGGCCGCCTGCGCGTTTGCCACGGCAACGCGCCGGCCGGCGGTGATCGGCTCGCTCGACGATATCGATCGGCTGATGTCCGCGCGCGCCGGCACATGGATCGCCACCGACATCGAGCAGCTGGCATTCGAAGACGAACCTGAGCGCGCCGGCGCATGAGCGCTCGGTCGGGGGCGCGCCGCGCGGTGCGCCTCAGGCGGGATCGCGCTCGATCGGGCACGACATGCAGTGCCCGCCGCCGCGACCGCGGCCGAGTTCGGCGCTCGGGATCGTGATGACCTCGACCCCGGCCTTGCGCAGCCGCGTGTTGGTGTGGGTGTTGCGGTCGTAGGCGACGACCACGCCCGGCGCGAGCGCCAGCACGTTGTTGCCGTCGTCCCATTGCTCGCGTTCGACCTCGTAGGCATCGCCGCCGGTGGGCACGGTGCGCAGCGTCTTCAGGCCCAGGGCCTGTGCCACGAGCCGCACGAGCGGCTCGCGTTCGGCGGTGAACGTGAGGCCGCCCTCGTCGTCGGCCGGGCGGATGCTGGTGCAGCGGATGCCGTCCACGATCTCGGGAAACACCGTGACCAGGTCACGGTCGCAAAACGTCATCACCGTGTCCAGGTGCATGGCACCGCGCGTGCGCGGCAGCTTGGCCGCGATGACGCGTTGTGCCGCCCGCTCGCGAAACAGGCCCTGCGCGAGCAGCGCGACGGCCTGGGGCGTGGTGCGCTCGCCCATGCCCACGAGCACCACGCCGTTGCCGATCGGCATCACGTCGCCGCCTTCGAGCGTGGCCGCGCCGTGGTCGTGCTCCGGGTCGCCCCACCAGATGCGGGCGTCGGCGCCGAAGCTCGGGTGGAAGTGGTAGACCGCCTTCATCAACAAGGTTTCGGCACGCCGCGCCGGCCAGTGCATCGGATTGAGCGTGAGCCCGCCGTAGATCCAGCAGCTCGTGTCGCGCGTGAACATGGCATTGGGCAGCGGCGGCACGATGAAGTCGGCCGCATCCAGGCAGTTCGCCAGGCCGTCGGCCAGCGCGAAGGGCAGCTCGGCACGCACGACGCCGCCGATCATGCGTTCGGCGAGTTCGCGCGCAGGCATGTCGTCGAGCCAGCCGCGAAGCTCGTGCGCCAGGCCGATGCCGACCTGCTGCGCGGTGATCGTTCGCGCGAGCAGCCAGGCCCGGCCGGCGGGCATCGCCAGCACGTCGGCCAGCAGCTCGTGCAGCTCGAGCACCTCGACGCCGCGGTCTTGCATCAGGCTGGTGAAGGCGTAGTGGTCCGTCCTGGCCCGGGCCACCCACATCACGTCGTCGAACAACAGATCGGCGCAGTTGGCCGGCGTGAGGCGCTGGTGCGCGAGGCCCGGGCGGCACACCAGCACCTTGCGCAGTCGACCCGATTCCGAATGGACACCGTGACTCATGGCCGCCTCACGCGAGCGTGGCCACGAGCAAGGCCTTGATCGTGTGCAAACGGTTCTCGGCCTGGTCCCACACGATCGAGGCCGGCGACTCGAACACCGATTCGGTCACCTCGACGCCATCGAGCCCGAACTCGCGATACAGCCGCTCGCCCAGGGCCGTGTCGCGGTTGTGCAGTGCCGGCAGGCAGTGCATGAACTTCACGTCGCGATTGCCGCTCGAGCGCATCAGCACGTCGTCGACCCGAAAGGCGAGCAGCTGCGGGATGCGCGCGGCCCAGGCTTCCTGCGGCTCGCCCATGGACACCCAGACGTCGGTGTAGACGAAGTCGGCGTCCTCGACGGCCTCCTGCGCGGAGTCGACCAGGCGCAAGCGCGCGCCGCTTCGATCGGCCAGCGCGCCCACGCGGTCGCGCAGCGCCTGGTCCGGCCACAAGGCGCGCGGCGCGCCGATGCGAAAGTCCAGGCCCATCATTGCCGCGCCTTCGAGCAGCGAGTCGGCAGTGTTGAAGCGGGCGTCGCCCACGTAGGCCAGCTTCATCTCGCGCAGCGGCTTGCGGCAGTGCTCCTGCATGGTCATGAAGTCGGCCAGCACCTGCGTCGGGTGGTGCTGGTTGGTCAGTCCGTTGTAGACCGGAACGCCGCTGTAGGCGGCCAGCTCGTCGACCACGCGCTGCTCGAAGCCGCGGTATTCGATGGCGTCGTACAGCCGACCCAGCACGCGCGCGGTGTCCTTGACGCTTTCCTTCTCGCCGAGCTGGGAATCCTGCGGTCCGATGAAGGACACGTGGGCACCTTGGTCGAAGGCGGCCACCTCGAAGGCGCAACGCGTGCGCGTGGAGGTCTTGGCGAACAGCAGCGCGATCTCCTTGCCGCGCAGCCGCGGCTGCTCGGTGCCCGCCGCCTTGGCGCGCTTGAGCTCGTGCGCCATCTCGAGCAGGAGTTCGACGCCGGCCGGGCCGATCTCGGCCAGGGTCAGCAGGCTGCGGTTGCGCAGGTTGAAGCTCATGACGGCGGCCTCGACTGGGTAATCGTTGCGGCCACCCGCACCGGGGAGCCGATGAGTCACATGCTAGGCAGCCTGCGCGGCGAGCCTTTGACGTGACGCAATCGAGATGGCTCGGGCCGCTGCGAACTCGCGACGCATCGGCCCGTCGAAGGCTCACTGAACCGGCAGCAGCTTGGAGCCCGTGCCCTCGCGCTTGGGCAGCGTCAGCTTGAGAACGCCGTCCTCGAGCTTCGCGACGGCGGTGGCCTTGTCGATCTCGTGGGCGAGCGTGAAGCTGCGCGAGGCGCTGCCGCGATAGGTTTCGCGCACCAGCACGCGGTTCTTGTCGGACTTGTCGGTCTTCTCGTAGTCCTTGCGCACTTCGGCGGCGATGGCCACGCGGTTGCCGTCGATCTCGACGCGGATGTCGTCCTTCTTGGCGCCGGGGATCTCTGCGCGCACGACGTAGTCCTTGTCGTTTTCCTCGACGTCGACGCGGATCTCGCCCATCGGCTCGATGTGCGCGCCCGCGGGCTGCATCGCGCGGCGCCACAGGGTCGGGAACAGGTCGTCGAATCGTTCGAACGGGGTGAGTGCGGTCATGAGGGTCTCCTTGGGATCGGTTGCGTGCGCCATCGGTCGGCGCACGCGAACAATCTAGGCAGCCGCACCGCCGCACGCCTTGCGCTGAATCAGGAACGGCCACGGATGTGCCGGCGACCGCCGCAGCGATGCGAGTTGATCCGGATCAACGAGGCCGCCATGCGGTGATCGCAGCATGACGGTCATCCGAGGCGCCGGAGATCGACATGAAGGTACTCATCGCCATCGAGGGCAGCCGAAGGCTGGCAGCCATGAAACACAGCGTGTTCGCCTGGGTCGTGCTCGTGCTCGCTGCAAGCGCCGGACCGGCTTGTGCCCAGTCACGCGGCGAGTTGCTCTACACGACGCACTGCATCGCCTGCCACACGACGCAGGTCCACTGGCGCGACCAGCGCCGGGCGACCGATCGCGACAGCCTGCGCGAGCAGGTGCGCCTTTGGCAGAAACGCAGCTCGCAGTCGTGGAGCGAGGAAGACATCGACGAGGTGACGCGCTACCTCGACGAGAGCATCTACCGGTTCGGCCAGGCAGCAGGGCGCGCCGCGCTCGATGCCGGGAAGATCGCCCAGGACGCCGGTCGCGCCCGCTGATGCGGGCTTCAGCGCGGCGCGCCGACGCCGCTCGACGACAAGGCGGCGACCTGTGCGCGCAGGCGGTCGATCTCGTCGAGCAGATCCATCGCCAGCGCGAGGCCCGGGCCGTCGAGATCGAGCGCCGCCCTCAGCCGCAGCGCTCGACGGGCGCGTGCAAGCGACGAGCCCGCGAATCGCCAGGCGTCGGGCGACCCGCCCTGCGGGCTCAGCACGTCGTGCTCGACCAGGCGCTCGATGACGCGGACGTCGCACTCGCACGCGAGGCCCAGCTGTTCGAGCGTGAACGACAGCTGCTCTTCGACGACGACGACGTGCGCGCCGGCGACCTGATGCTCGGGGGGGCGGTTCTCGTTCACGTCGAAGACTCCATCGAGGCACGTGGGTCGAAGGCGCTCGCGCGGGCCAGATCGCGCCAGGCCTGCTCGGCCTGCGCGGAAGCGGCGGGAGGCATCGCGACCGCCAGCGTGATGTAGAGATCGCCGGGCGCCGCGCCGGGCGTGGCCGCTGGCAGGCCCTTGCCTGCCAGCCGCAGCTTGCGCCCGCCGGCGCTGGCGCGTGGCAGCGTGAGTTCGACACGACCGCCCGGCGTGGGAACCCGAAGGGTCGCGCCCAGGGCGGCCTCCCACGGCGCGACGGGCAACTCGTAATGCACGTCGCGACCCTGCACGCGGTACAGCGGGTGCGGCTCGAGCTCGATCTCAAGGTACAAATCGCCCGCCGCGGCGCCGCCGCTGCCGGGCCCGCCCTGGCCGGCCAGCCGCAGGTGCTGGCCCGGCAATGCCCCCTTGGGAATGCGCACCTCGAGCCGGCGCTCGACCATCTTCACGCGCCCGTCGTCGCCGAGCTGCGGCGCATGCAGCGCCAGCGTGCGCAGCGCGCCTTCGTAGAGGTCGCGCAGCGGCACGGTGATGCGCGCGTGGCGATCCTCGCCGCGCCGTTGGCCGGTGCGCGCGCCGCCGCGCGCCGCTGCGCCGAACAGCGCGTCGAAGAACTCGCTGTGCTCGCCGAAGCCGGCGCCGTGGAACTCGAAGCCTTCCTCCCAGCCGGGCCGCGGCTCGGTGCCCCCATCGCGCTGGCGCACCCACTCCTGGCCCACCGCGTCATAGGCCGCGCGTTTGTCCGCGTCCTTCAGGACTTCGTAGGCCTCGGCCACCTGCTTGAAGCGCACCTCTGCATCCGGCTCGGCGCTCACGTCGGGGTGGTACTTGCGGGCGAGCTTGCGGTACGCGCGCTTGACCTCGTCGGCCGAGGCCGTGCGCTCGATGCCGAGCGTCGCGTAGTAGTCCTGGTAGTCCATGCGCGGATGTGCGGGTCTGAGCATGTCAAGGTAGCGGCGCGGCGCGTGCGCCACCTTGCGCGGGCGCAATGCGCGAGCACGACGCGCGGCCTGTCGTCGGTGTGAACCTGGGCGGCGCCGGCGACGGCGAGTGCGCGCCTTGACGCACGTCAAGGCCGAAGGCCGCACACCGCTCCTGCAGCATCGCGACTGCGCCTATCGTGCACTCGTGCGCGGTCGGCGGTCGATCCGTCGCGAAGCGCCGCCGCATCGACGCGACATCCATGAAGCAAGACGACCCCCTCGCGCGTGCCCGGTGGCTGCTCGAACGCAGCGGCGATGCGGCGCTCGTTACCGACGCGACCGGCCACATCGAGTACGTGAACCCCGCCTTCGAGGCGATGACGGGCTACGGGCGCGACGAGGCCATCGGGCGTACGCCGGCGATCGTCAAGTCCGGCCACCAGTCGCCCGAGTTCTACCAGCGTCTGTGGAGCCTGCTGCGCGAGGGCCGCGAGTTCCACGGCGTGCTCGTCAACCGCCGCCGCGACGGCGCGCTGTTCCACGAGGAGAAGTCGATCCGACCGCTGTTCGACGAGCACGGCGCGATCAGCCACTTCCTGTCGTCCGGCCGAGACGTGAGCGAGCGCATCGCAGCCCTCGACCGGCTGCACCACGAAGCCACGCACGATGCTCTGACCGGCCTGCCGAACCGTGCGCTGTTCCTCGATCGCCTGCGCCAGGCGCTGGCGCAGGCGCGCCGCAGCGCGGAGGCCATCGCGGTCCTCGTGATCGACCTCGACGGATTCAAGGCGATCAACGACCGCCACGGCCACGCGGCCGGCGACACGGTCTTGCGCGAGGCCGCGCGGCGGCTGAGCGCCTGCATCCGCGAGGCGGACACCGCGGCGCGATTCGGTGGCGACGAGTTCGTCCTGATGCTGCGCGATGCCGGCGATGCGGGGCGCGTGGGCAGCGCCGTGATTCGGTCATGCGCCGAGCCGGTCACGCTCGACGACGGCGCCACGTTGTCCTATTCCGTCAGCGTGGGCCTGTGCATCTCCTCGCCGCTGGTGCATGACGCCCAGGCGCTGATCGACCAGGCCGACCGGGCCATGTACCGGGCCAAGCGCGAAGGAGGAGGGCGCACGTGCAGCGCGCAGCCGTCGTCGCACGCGGCGCTGCCCGCGGCGCCCGGTGGCGCGAACGCGCTCGACGCGCTGCTGGCCGTGCTCGGGCGCGAGGCGCCGGTGCTGCGCCGCAGCTTGCACCCCAAGGATGTCATCTACCGCATGGGCGATCGCTTCCGTGGACTGCACATCCTGCGCACCGGCCTGTGCAAGGTGTTCGGCCTGGGGCCCGGCGGGCGCGAGGAGCTCACGACGCTGCTATTCAAGGGCGACTGGCTGGGCTTCGACGGGTTGGCCGACGGGCGCCAGACCTGCACGGCAGTCGCCGCCGACGTCGGCGAGTTGTGGACCATCCCCTACGACGCGATCCTGCGCGTCGGGGCGCGTCACCCCGAGGTCATGACGCAGATGCACGCGGCGCTGGCGCGGCAAGGCGCGCGCGAGCGCGACGCCATGTTGACGATGTACGGCCTGCCCGTCGACGCGCGGGTGGCCGCCTTCCTGTGCCGATGGGCCGACGAGCTCCAGCATTGCGGCTTGCGCACCGACCGCATCGCGCTGGCCGTCACGCGCGCGGAGATCGGCGGCCACCTGGGCATGCGGCTGGAGACGGTGAGCCGCGCGATGTCGCAGCTGGATCGAATGGGGCTCATCCGCTTCTCGGCGCACGGGCGTCGCGACATCGAGATCCCCGACATGGCGGCGTTGCGCGATTTCGTGCGCCACGCCTCGGAAGCCGCATGCTGATCGCCCGCGCGGGCGCGGCCGGCGTCCGATCTCGGCCTCCACGCCCTTGAGCAGCACGATGCCTTCGAACTGCTCGTTGAGCTCGTCGATGAGTGACCGGTCAGCGGCGACGCAAGGCCAGCAGGCTGCCCAGCAGCAGGCCGGCCGCGGCGGCGATGCCCATCGCCGCATAGGGATGCTGGTGCGCCGTCAGGTCGGCCCGGCGTGCCACGTGACGCGCGCGGATGAGCGCGCCGCCTTCCAGGTCGTCGATCTGTGCGCGCATCTGGCGCACCTGCGCGGCGAACTTCGCGCGGGCCTCGTCGAGCCGCACGTCGCCGCTGTCGACCGCGTTGCCGAGCATGCGCTCGGCCTCGTCGACGATGTGATGCAAGCCATGTGCGAGGCGTTCGCCGCCGTTCATGCCGGCCTTATGGATCAGGAGTGCCATGACAGTGTCCTTTCGATGGGGGAGGGGTGATCAGCCGATGCTCGTGTTGACGACCGAGGTCACGCTGTGCGCGGCGCCGCGTTCGCGCCGGGAGTTGACCTCCCCCCTGCGCGTCCAGTTTCAGATCCGCGTCCGCCTTCAACTGCATCGCACCTTCGCTTGACCGAGTGCCGATCGGCGACCCGTGAAGGAAATCTAGGTGGCGGTCGCAACCGTGCCTTGCGCTGGATCAGCCCGGCTGCAGGCGTCGCCGGCGCGATCTCCCACGGGCAGCGGCGGCCCGCGGCATCGGCGATGATGGGTTCTTCGCCCCGAACCGCTACAGGAGGCCCGTTTTGACTAGCCTGCTACCACGGCTGCGAGGCCTGGCGAGCCTGGACCTCAAGGGCATCCGGCGCGGCATCGAGAAGGAGGGCCTGCGCGCGCACCCGGGCGGCAGCCTCGCGCTGACCCCGCACCCGGCGGCGCTCGGCTCCGCGCTCGCCCACCCGAACATCACGACCGACTTCAGCGAATCGCAGCTCGAACTCATCACGGGGGTGCACGCCGGCGTGGGTTCTTGCCTCGAGGAGCTGACGCAGATCCACCAGTTCGTCTACCGGTCCATCGGTGACGAACTCCTGTGGGTGAGCAGCATGCCCTGCAGCCTGCCGGCCGACGAAACGATCCCCTTGGGCCGCTACGGGTCGTCGAACGTGGGTCGAGCCAAGAGCGTCTACCGCATGGGCCTGGGCCACCGCTACGGGCGGCGCATGCAGACGATCTCGGGCATCCACTACAACTGGTCGATGCCGGGCGTCTCGAGCGACGAGTACTTCGCACTGATCCGCAACTTCCGCCGGCATTCGTTCCTGCTGCTGTACCTGTTCGGAGCTTCGCCGGCCGTGTGCTCGAGCTTCGTTGCAGGACATGAGCACACGCTGCAGCCGCTGGGCAGCAACACGCTGCACATGCCTTCGGCCACGTCGCTGCGCATGGGGCGCCTGGGCTACCAGAGCGACGCGCAAGCCAGCCTGTCGGTGAGCTACAACGGCCTCGACGGCTACGGCGCATCGCTGCACGACGCGCTCATGCGGCCGTATGCGCCGTATGAGGCCCTCGGCATCTTCAATCCGGGCGGCGAGTACAACCAGCTCGCCACCAGCTTGCTGCAGATCGAGAACGAGTTCTACGGCACGATCCGACCCAAGCGCGTGATCCGGCCCGGCGAGCGCCCATTGCACGCGCTGCGCGAGCGCGGCGTGGAGTACGTCGAGGTGCGGTGCATGGATCTCGATCCTTTCGAGCCCGTGGGCATCGGCGCCGGCACCATCGCGTTCCTCGACGTCTTCCTGCTGCACTGCCTGCTTGCCGACAGCCCGCCCGACACGCCCGACGAGATCGCGGCACTCGCTCGCAACCAGCACCGCACGGCCGAGCGCGGCCGCGAGCCGGACCTGCGCCTCGAGCGAGGCCGCGGCGAAGTGCCCCTCGCCGAATGGGGCGCGCAATTGCTCGAAGAGTGTGAGCCCATCGCGGCGGTGCTGGACGCCGTCCAGGTCGGCCACGCTCACGGCGACGCGCTCGCGGCTGCAGCCGGTGCGCTGCGCGACCCCGAGTCCCTGCCGTCGGCCAGGGTGCTCGCTGCCATGCGCGGCGAGCACGCGGGCAGCCACATCGCGTTCGTCGATGCGTGCTCCCAGCACACCAGGCGGGTCCTGATGCAGCGCCCGTTGCCCGACGATGTCCACGAGAACCTGAGCCGCCTAGCCAGGGAGTCGATGCAAGAGCAGCAGCGCATCGAAGCCGCGGACACGGTGCCTTTCGAAGTATTCCGCCAGCAATACCTTTCGCCACGGGGCCTGGTGATCTGAACACGCCGCAGGCGATGCCCGCGACGCGTGCCCCCGCCCATGGGCAAGTGCGTGCGCGAGCCCGAGAGGGGCCGCATCAGGCCAACCAACGGCGTATCTGCGCATACACGTGCGCATCGCTGAGCAGATCCAGGTGGTTGATGCCATATCCCACCCACACCCGCTCCTGCGCGAAGGCCAGCGACCGTGCAGGGTCGGGGTGGCGACCGAGTGCGCTGTCCAGCGGCACGAGGCCGTCGCCCAGCAGGCGATCCTTGAGGTCGCGGCTGCGCCGACCCAGGGTCGCGGCCGCCGCGTAGCAGCGCACCGCGCGCGGCAAGGGCACGTGATGCAGCGAGTCGGCCGCGTGCGCGTGTCGGTCGCGCCCGGTCCAATCCTCGTCGACGAGGCTGCCATGTCGCAGGTCGGTGATGCCGGCGCTGCGCACCTTGCCCAGGCGGGCGAATGGCGCGGTGTACGGGGTCGCGCCGAGGACGACGTCGATCCAGTGACCGGCCCGTTCCAGCGGTGCGCCGTGGTGGGGCGTGCCCAGGAACACCAGATCGCTCAGCAGCCCCGGCCAGCGATGGCCGGCTTGCTGCGCGTAGTACAGCGCGCTGCGCGCGAGCAGGCCGCCCATGCTGTGCCCCAGCAGCGCCAGCCGTTCCACGCGATGCGGCCACTGCTCGAGCAGGTGCTCGAGCTGCAGCGCCAGGGCGCGGCCGTTGAGCGAGATGTGCAGGCCGCTGTTGTAGTGCAGGTAGAGCGGCGTGAATCCGAGGTCGCGCGCGAGCGCTGCACCGTGGTCGTGGCCCGAGCGCCGCCACTGCAGGTCACTCATGCACAGCCCATGCAGCAGCACCAGCAGCCGTCCCCCTGCGCCCGGAAGATCACCGCCCAGCGCCGACGCCTGCAGCGTCAGGCGCCGTCCCGCGCTGCGAAACGCCATGGCCGTGGCCAGAGGATTGGCTGTGGCGGCAAGGTGGTCGCCCAGCACGCCATTGAGGGCGGCGACGATGGCCGCGCGCTCGACGTCGGAGTCGTCTGCGCTCAGGGGCGGGGTCAGCAGGCCGAGCAGGGTATCGATGCTGCCGCCCACCAGGCGCGTGGTTCCCCGGATCGATTTGTAGACGAGGCCGCTGAGGCCGCCGGTGCGACCATCCAGCGGCGGCGCGCCGGGTCCCCCGACCCGCGCGATGCGCTCGTGCATCGCCTCGACGAGGTCGGCCAGTCCGGCGGCGGCGTGCGCGGTCAGGCGCGCCGCACCGCGGAGGTCGGAGGTTCGAAGCGGGATACGGCGCATCTGGGTGATGGCAACTTGGCGGATGCCTTGGAGAGTAGGGGCGGAGCGAGCGGGGAGGGCGATGGGCGGTTACCCGGCGTTTACCGAGCGTTCACCAGCCGTTGCCCAACGTCTTTGCCGTGCGGCCGACGCGTTTCATCGGGCGCCTATCTTGAGGTGAGCCGTTGTCGCTGCATTGACCCGCCGTGGCATCGCATGCGGGACCCAGGCAGCCATGGAACCTCGGAGGCGCCGTGAAGATCCTTCTCGCCGTGGACGGCAGCGAGTACACCCGGCGCATGCTGGACTACCTGGCGGCCCACAAGGAACTCTTCGAGCGCCGGGCGGGGTACGTCGCGATCAACGTCGCGGCTGACCTGCCGGGCTTCGTGGCACGCTACTTCTCGAAGGCCGACCTGTGCGCGTACTACCAGTCCGAGGCCGAGCTGGTGATCGCACCCGTGCGCGAGCTTGCGGCGCAACAGGGCTGGGACATCGACTGCATCCATGCCTGTGGGCACGCGGGCGACGTGATTGCCCGGACAGCCGCGCAGGGCGACTACGACCTGCTGATGATGGGCTCGCACGGTCACTCGGCGATTGCCGGCCTCGCCCTCGGGTCCGTCACCGCGCGAGTGCTCGCGCAGTGCAAGACGCCGATGCTCATCGTTCGCTGAGGTCAGGGCGACGCGCACTTCGGGGCGAACTCGCCGTGCGAGTCCGCCCGTGCTCAACCGTGGCATCGGGGCCGCGGCACCGGATCGACGTCCGTCAACGCATCGGCGCGGCTTGCCATCCGCGGCAGCGTGACGACGAAGCGACTGCCCTGCCCAGGCCCGGCACTTTGCGCCTGGACCGAACCACCGTGCGCATGCACGAGCTCGCGTACGACGAAAAGTCCGATGCCCAGCCCCGCGCCATCGTGATCCACCGCGTGCGCATCCTGGACGAAGCGGTCGAACACGTGTGGCAATGCCTGCGCCGAGATGCCGATGCCGTTGTCGGAGACCGTCAAGCGCAGTTCGCCGCCTGCGCCATCGAGGCTGACCCGAACGGTGCCGCCGAACGGCGTGTACTTGGATGCGTTGTCGAGCAGGTTGGACACGACCTGGTCGAGCCTCGCGGCATCGCCCCGCACCGCGAGTCCCTCGGCGGGCAGTTCGAGCACGAGGCGCTGCGAGCGCGCACGCAGCGAGGGCGCGCCGTTGTCGACGGCCTCCGCCACGACGGTGCGCATGTCGACGATGCATCGATCCAGCCTGAGCTTGCCTTCGTCGGTGCGCGCCACTTCCAGCAGGTCGGCGATGAGGCTGGCCATGCGGGCGACCTGCCGCTCGATGGTCGCCTGCAGCCTGGGAAGCTCCTCGGGCGGCACGCGCGTGAGCAGGGCGGCGACCGTGCGGATCGGCACCAGGGGGTTGCGCAGCTCGTGGGCCACGACCGCGAGGGCTTCGGCCATGTGCGCCAGCTGCTGCGCGGCGTCCGCTCGATGGCTGAAGGACTGAAGAGAAGACGCGCCGGCCAAGTCCTCGACCTCGAGGTTGCGGCCGGCGAGGAGGGCGGTTGCAGCCCGCCCGTGGCTGCGGTCCTCTATAGCCAGTGTGGTGCATGTCATGTGATGGTCCCCCGCCGGTTCGGCTCCACGACCGCGCGGGCCACCGGCCTGTGTGCGACATGGAGCACGCCCAGCATGACGCCTAGCCACCGGGGCTTCTGTTCGCTAGAGCACGAACGGGGCGGCCACGCATCGCTGATTGATCTGCATCAACGGGCGGGCGCATGCATGCTGCGCTGCAGGTGCGGCGATCGCGCCGCTGCCCCGTTGACGGTGGTCAAGGGCCCACGCGTCATCGACGCGGCAGCATCGCGCTCCGTGAAACGCCAGTGCGGCGGCGTTCTCTCAGTCCAGCAGCCCTTGCGGACCGTCGAGGCGGACAAGCGCGGTCGCGAGCTTGACGTCGATCAACAGTGCGCCGAGTTCGCGGTGGATGATGTCGTATCGACGAGGGAGGTGGCGTGACTGCCCGTTCGCCTGACCTAACGCACGAGCAGTACCGGGGTGCCGGCGAGTGCGACGACCTTGGTGGCCACCGAACCCATGACCAGTGCGGCCGTGGCGCCGTGGCCATGCGTCCCCAGAATGATCAGGTCCATCCGGTCCCGTTCGGCCGTCTTCGCGATGTTCTGCGCGGCCGGGCCGATGCGCGACACGAAGGTGGCATCGAGGTGATGCATCTTGAAGAAGGCCCTGAGGGGCTTGAACACGGCTTCGGCGTCGGCCCTGTAGAGCGCACGCACCTGCTCCTTGCTGGCAAATGCCGCGGCGCGGTGAGGGATGGCCGCGACGCAGTGCAGCACGGTGTAGTCGTGCCCGGGCCCGAACCAGGTCTCGTGCGCGGCAATGAAGGCCAGCATGCGCTTCGTGAACTTGCTGCCGTCGGCGGCAATCAGGATCTTCATCACCACGTCTCCGTCTCGACATCGTTGGGCATCTCGTGAGGATCGAGCGCGCACTGCCCGATGATCCGCCGCTGCCTGGCGCCGATGCACAGGGCCTCGATTCGGCGGCGGTTGCAGCGGCTCGTCAAGTGCACGGCTTCAACGACATCGTCGCCGAGCAGTCGCGCGGTTGGGTGGCCGTCGCATCCGACACGGCGCGCGACCCGATGCTGTGGTTCCTGCTGGTCAGCGCCGCGCTGTTTGCGCTGCTCGGCCAGTCCGGCGAATCCTGGACTCTGCTGCTCGCGCTGCTGCCTTTGCTGGGCATGGATGCCTACCTGCACCATCGCACGGCGGTGTCGGCTGCCGGCCTGGCCAGCCGCCTGGCCGCAACGTCTCGGGTGCTGCGCGATGGCCGATGGGGCGATGTCGCGTCGCGCGAGCTTGTGCCGGGGGACCTGGTCGAGGTCGCGCCGGGCACCTACTTCCCGGCCGATGGCGTGTTCGTCGGCGGCGCTGAGCTGCAGTCGGACGAGTCCACGCTCACCGGCGAATCGCTGCCCGTGCACAAGAAGGCCATTGCAGGCGCGCCGTGGCGGCCGAGTCAGCGCATCGACGAGACCCACTGGGGCAGCGCAGGGACGCGGTTGCTGACCGGCACGGCTCGCTTGCGCGTCGTCTACACCGGCGCTCGTACGCGCTACGGCGAGATCGCGCGGGCGGCCAGCGACGGCCGCCGGGCGAACACGCCGCTGCAGCGCGCGATCGCCCGCCTGGTCGCCACGCTGCTGGTCGTCGCCTTGGGCCTGTGCCTCGTGCTGGCCGGCGCGCGAGTGCTGCAAGGACACGGCTGGATCGACGCGGCGCTGAGCGCTGTGACCTTGGCCGTGGCGGCGATACCCGAGGAGTTTCCCGTCGTCTACACGTTCTTTCTCGGTGCGGGCGTGTTTCGGCTCGCGCGCAGGAAGGCCCTCGTGCGCCACGCCGTGGCCGTCGAGAACATCGGCCGCGTGAGCTGCATCGTTTCCGACAAGACCGGCACCATCACCGCCGGCACGCTCGTGCTCGCCCACTGCCTGCCCGCACCGGGCCATGACGAAGCGTCGCTGCGCCGCATCGCGCGTCTGGCGGCCCGTGCCGACAGCGGCGACCCGCTGGACGAGGCGCTGGGTGCGTCCGGCGCCCAGGATGGCGAGTGGCTGCGCAAGGCCGACTTCCCCTTCACCGAGGCGAGACGCCACGAGACGGTGTTGTGGGGCACGCCGCACCGGCGCGTGGTCGCGTGCACCAAGGGCGCTCCCGAGACCGTGCTGGGCCTGTGTCGGCTGGGCGATGACGAGACCGCGCATTGGCTGCGCCGGGTCGATGCGCTGGCCGCAGCGGGTCACAAGGTCATCGCCTGCGCGCACCTGGAGCTACCGGAGGAGGGGCCGATGGAAGAGCCCCGCGGCGGATTCGCTCTCGCCGGACTGCTGGCATTCGAGGATCCGGTAAGGCCTGGCGCCGAGCAGGCCATGGCCGCCTGCATGAGCTCCGGCATACGCGTGGTGATGGTCACGGGCGACCACCCGGCCACGGCGGCGGCGATCGCCCGCGAGGTGGGACTGGGCGGCGAAGCGCCGCGGGTGGTGGTGCTCGGTGCTGATGCTTCGGTCGCCGGCGCCCTGTCGGCCGACGTCGTTGCCAGGGCCACCCCCGCGCAAAAGCTCGCGCTGGTGCGTGCGTTGCAGGCGCAGGGGGAACTGGTGGCGGTGACCGGGGACGGCGTGAACGACGTGCCGGCGTTGCGCCAGGCCGATATCGGCGTGGCCATGGGTGAGCGGGGCACACGCTCGGCACGCGAGGCGGCCGCCATCGTCTTGCTCGATGACAACTTGCGCACTCTCGTCGATGCCGTGGCCGAAGGGCGGCAGCTGTTCGTCAATCTGCGCCTGGCCTTTGCCTATCTGCTGCTGGTGCATCTGCCGCTGGTGGTGGGGGCGGCGGTGATTCCGCTGCTGGACTTGCCCTTGCTCTACCTGCCGGTCCACATCGTGTGGCTGGAACTGGTGATCCATCCGACGGCGATGCTGGCGTTCCAGGACCTGCCGTCACGCGGCCCGCTCGGTCGCGCCGACCGGCACCGCCGTGCGCGCTTCTTCTCGGGTCGTGCCTGGCTGCACATCGTCGGAATAGGGGGCTTCGCCTGCCTTGCCGTGATGGGCGGATACCTGCAGGCGCTGGGCGCGGAGCACGACGTGGCCCACGGACGAAGCATGGCGATGGTCACGCTGCTGCTGTGCGCGACGGCGTTCGCCGCGGTGCTCAGCGGACTGCGCAATCCTGCGGCGCGGTGGATGGCGCTGGGCACGAGCGTCTCGCTGGTGCTGCTGGTCCAGGTGCCCTCGCTGAGCAACTGGCTGCACCTGCGCCCGCTGCACCTTGCGGACTGGGGGCTCGCCATCGCGAGCGCAGGGCTCGCGGGCCTGGGCACTCGCTACCTCCTCGCGCGCTCGATCGAGGCCGACGATAGCCGGCCATGGCGGACACCCGGTACCTCCTGATCACCGCTGCGGGGACGGCCTTTGCGATAGGTCAATACGGGCGCCTGCAGGCTGCCTGCACAGCTGGCTGTCGGTGGTAGAGATGATCCGCCACCGTCGTCGTCAAGTTATTGATTCTTCGACATCCGCGACCGTTTCGGACATCGAAGCTCCCCAGGTGCTTCGTGGTAGAGGTGTACCAACCACAGCCAACCGCGGTAGAGCGGTACCAACGACAGCCACCCCGTGGGAGAGTTGTACCAATTACCGCCAGGCCGTGGGAGCGATGTACCAACAACAGCCAGACCAGTTTGGACCTTGAACAGGCCTTTGCTCCCCGATCTTCTCACTGTAGGCAGTCATCACGTGAATGGCTCAGCGCCGGCTAGCATTGACGCCAGTGCGCGTTGATGTGAGAGCCACGCGATGGAGTACTTCATGCTGCAGTTGATCGGAGGTAAGGCGCCCGATCACATGGCGTACCAAGTTGAAAGGCACGCCGTCTTCCTGTCCGCAAACGTCAAGACGGCAGATATCTCGAAGGCTGCACTTTTGGCGACCAGGGCGGAAGCGGATGCTGCGGTCGCCGCCCTGACACCTACTGTGCAACGGCGCTATGGCGAAGGGACATCGATCGAGGTCGTCGCTGGCTGGTCAAACTCAATGACGGCGCACGCAGTGGTGGCTCTCAAGAGTCGCATCGACGCCGACTCGTCGCTCATGGCGGCGCGTATCGCTCAAAGGATCTTTGCCCCCAACAAACGACCGGCGGGGATCTAGCAACTCCGACCGTGGTGACGCCACTACCGCGCGGCAATCTCAACAAACTTCCGCGTGCCCAGCTCGTTGGGGCCAGCGACCAGCAGTAAGCGTGGATTGCCAGGCGGGCTCTTCAGCTCTTGTAGGAGCGTCGCCGCGCGTGCCTTGAAGCCTGGAAGTTCGGCCAAGTTCGCTTGAGGTGGGGCGACTTTGGCGACTGCGACAACGAGGCGACGAGAGTCCGGCAACCGCTGATCGACGATGGTGCCGGTCCAGCCGGCTCGCAGTAGATCTGACGACATGTCGCCATCCGCCCGAACGAGAAAGGTCGCCACCTCGACACCCTTTCCTGGCTCCGCTTCGAGCCAGACGGTTCCCTTGTCCTTGTGCGCACGCCAAGGTCCCGGGCGAAGCTCCTGCTCAGGAAACACCAACGCGAACGGAAACTCGTAGGTCGACGCGGGATCGATGTGCCAAGCCTGTAGGAAGGCGGGCGGCGGACCTGCTCCGCGCCACGCATCCGATCCGGGGGCACGAACGTGGCAGCGTCCGGACTCGTGCAAGCTCACCTTCATGACGCCGTCAAAACCTCTCGTTGCGATGTAGACGTCACTCGTGTTGGTCTTCCATGCAACGAACCACTCAGAAGACCGAGCGCCGGCAGCGTTCCTCACGCCGAATCGTTGGGTTCGCAGTGCCATGGTCAATCATCCCGTCCGTGCAGATCGCCTCGGGCAGTTGACTACTCGCTTGCACGAGCGAGTGGCATCAGGAACCTCGGGCGGCCCTTAGGAGCGGCTGGCGTTCCAACTTGTGGCCCGTGGCGCCGAGATTGCCGGCCTGCATTGGTTGAATTCGGGTGCCTGAATGCTTATCGGATACTCGATAAACATATACCGACCAGGAATTAAGAGCCCCTCGCTCTCAATTGTAGGCTGAAACGGGAATCGGGGTTATCGAAGTGCCTGATCGAACAAAACTCCACGAAACTGCCAGATTCGCCTGAGGCGTCGGCGTCATCGGGTTTTTCTTAAGCGAGTGGGGTATGGGCGCACCTTTATCTGGGCGCGACGCCATCAAGCAGTGGTTCGATCTGCACGGGGTGTCGATTTCCGACTGGGCCAAAGCCAACGGCTTCAAACGAGACCAGGTGTATGCCGTCCTTAACGGCCACACCGCAGGGCGCCGCGGCACCGCGCATCAGATCGCTGTGAAGCTCGGCTTGAAGGACCCCGGCGCGGCGCCAAAGCTTCCCGCACTCGGCGTGCGCCCTGCACAAGGCGAGCAGAAGGCGCTTGATGCGGCACCAACTTCTGAGGATCCGCCGCCGAGCCCCCCTGAAGACTAGGACGCGCGGATCCGCGTTCAAGCCGCCATCGTGATCGCAGGTCGAACCTCAAAGGGGACGGCCGCTCGCGCTCACGACCACTTCAACCGCGCCGCGAACGCGCAGAAAGGCTGAATTCACCACAGTATCGCAAAGCACGACACCGCACAGTTTGCGGCCCAGAACGACAAAAGCCCGTGCTGCAACACGGGCCCTCGTCTGACACATAACGCGTCCTATCAACAGACGCCGCAAGTGTCGCCTTCAGTAATTTGCTTGTCAAGCAAATCGCTGCGGGTAGGGCCGCGCCCAAACAACGAGCCTGAATTCCAGGCTCGACTGGCACTTGAGGTTCACATGGAACACAAAGTTTCCGGCTTGCTATTGCAGCCGGCAGGTATGCGCTGCGCGCATTGGGCAGGGTTACCTGCGTCAGTGGAGGCGGCATGTCTCTACTGAATCCCGGCAGCTACGGTGGCCGTCATCACCGCTACAAGCAACACCCCGGGCGGCTGCTCGAGGTGTTCGATCCGTGGGAAGCGCGCACGGCAAAGTTCGGCAGTCTGTGGGTCCACGACCTGTGGCTCTACCTTCGCGCCGACGCTGGCGTGAGAGGAATCGACCTGCACCCGGCGCCGCTGGAGTTCGTGCAGCGCGGGGTCTCCCGAAGCGGCCGCGCGGACTTGGTCACGCGCGGTGCTAACGGCACCGTCCATCACGCGCTCATCTGGGGCGAGGACGCCAAGTCCAAGGGGCGTGCGCGTGACTTGCGTTGCGCGGCACAGGCCCATCGCCTGGACTGGCAGACGACGGCCGTTCGTGACCTTCAACAGCACGGCGAGCTCATTCGCAACATGGGGCGCGTCCGACAAGCCCTTGTGCTGTGGTTCGATCATCCGCTCGAGGCCACGCGCTCCTGCGTGCTGGGCGCACTCGTCGAGCGCGAGATGAGCCGGCGTGCACTGCACGACCACGTCAAAGCCGAACTCGGCAACGCCGCCACGCGTGCGCAAGTCGATGTCGTGATCTTTCGGCTGTATTTCGAGCGCGAGCTCGTCTTGGATTTGACGAGGGGGTATGACGATGACTGCGTCGTTGCAAAGCTCTAGGAACGGCAAGCGCTCGTCGCCGCAGGATGTGGACCTGGCCTCGTGGGCTACGGTGCTCGAGTCGGAGATTCCCGATTCGGGCGACCGCGAGCAGTTCAAACGGCGCAGCCTGGCGGTGTGGCTCTTTCACCAGGGGCAGGGTGCCAAGGCCGCTGCCGAAGCGGCCAAGACAAGCGAGCGCCACTTCCGTCGCATGTGGGCACGCTGCCTCCTGATCGCGCCTGACGGGCGACCTTGGGGCTATCGCGCATTGTTGAAGGGCATCCGCGTCGCCAAGCCGGTCCGTGTCAAGCCCTACACCCCCGCCAAAAAGTCGATCGCCGGCTTCAGTGGGTTGATGAGCATGACCATCGAGCTGCATCCGACGGTTCGAAACGGACTGATCAACGCCCTGGGACGCCTCGGTCCTGATGCCTACCAACCGGTGTCGATGAAGGGTCGGCAGCTTCACTTGAAGTTCCTCGAGTTGTGCCGCGAAGCCGGCATCAGCGAAGACGAGTACCCCTTCAACACGATTGAGAAGGGTCGCCGGGCCCTCGCGGAGTGGGTCCGGCGCGTGTACCTGCCGATGCATGTCCGCTCCTTCGTCAAGGGCGAGCATGGAAAAAGTGCCGCCACGGTGTTCGACTTCCAGAAAGATGGCGATCAGCAGCGCGCGGCGGCGAAGCCCTGGGACGAATGGCAGATCGACGAGGTCAAGGTCGACGTGCGCGCTCGGTACGAGTTGCTGAGTGCAGACTTCATTCCGGTCCATCTCGAGCTGCCTCGAATCGTTGCCATTGTTTGCAAGGACACGGGTAGCGGCGCGATTCCGGCCTGGAAGCTGGTCATTGCCCGCGAGGTCAATGTCGGCGACGTGCTCGAAGTGCTCTGGATGGCGGTGTCGGGTCCGCCCAAGGTCATCAGCAGCGTGCCCGATACCGACTACCGGAAGGACGGGGGCTTTCCGGCTACTGTCGTGCCGCAGCTTCGCTTCACTGTGCCTAGGCGCTTGTCGCTGGACAACGCCCTGGCCCACCTGGCAAACGCGGTGCGTGATGCAGTGGAAAAGGCTTGTGGGTGCGAGGTGCATCTGGGCCCGCCGAAGTCGCCGAAGGAGCGGGCCAACATCGAGGCGGAGTTCAGCGCCCTGGCTCGCAAGGTTATGCACCAGCTGCCGGGCACGACGGGAACGGGACCAACTGATCCGAAGCGCAAGAAGGATGACCTTCCGGTCGAAGGGCTCATCCGTGTGGAAGACCTGGAACACACGGTCGACACCTACTTCGCGAACCGCAATGGCTTGCCGCATCCAGCCTCTGGCCACACTGCACCGCTGAGGCGTCTGAGGTACATGCTTTCAAGGAAGCTGTTCGAGCCGCAAGTGCTGCCGCCTGACAAGCGGCATGCCCACGTGTTTGGACCGCGTTCGTTGGCCGTCGTGCACTCTGACCTGTCGAAGTCGCGCCAGCCCTATGTTTGGTTCATCGGCAAGCGCTACCGCGGCCAGGCCATCATGGGCTTCGCCGGCTACAAGGACAAGAAGGTCGTCATCCGGGCCAATCCGGCGGACCTGCGCACCGTCGTCGCTTACGACGAGCAGGGCGTCGAACTCGGCGTATTGCGTGCGGAAGGGAAGTGGGGCGTGGTGCCTCATGACCTGCGCATGCGCCGTCTTTTCGAGCGTCTGCGTCGCGCCAATGTGCTTGGCGTGCAGGCCGAAGACGACCCGATGCGCGCGCTGTTCGCCCATCTCAACAAGGGGGCGCAGCGCGATGCAACGCAGGCCGCGCAGCTGGCTTACCTGATTGGCTACCTCCGTGGCCACCTGGTCGAGCTGGATGAAGGTCTTGTGACCGACATGCGAGAGCACCTGCGCGTGCAGCCCGCGGCCAATGACGTGCCCGTGCCGCCGGTCGACACGGTCGAGCCGCCCGTTGAGTCGTCCGTTGAGCCGTCGAGCATCGCCGCGCCGATTGACTCGGCCATCGCGCCGCCGGCTGAGGTCGCCCCTAAACCGACCGTTCCAGCGCGTGTGGCCGCCCCGCCGGTGGTTGTGCACCTTCCGCCGCCTCGCGCCTCCACGCCTCGTCCCGCTTACATCCTGCCGCAACGCACTGTGCGGCGCTGACCCCATTTGGAGCATTCAACATGGATCAATTCACTCCGACCACCGCCCCCGACACCGCCCTGGACACTGCCCCCGACGGCGCGTTCGACGACACCCTCGACACCAGCCTTTTCCCCACGGTCGACCAGCACGGCACGGCTCCCGCCACCGTCGAGGCTGCACCCTTCCTAATCGATCCGTCGCTCGACGCAGACTTGCTGGGCGATGTCGACGTCTGGACGCCAGAGATCGACCGGCTCGTCGCCAATGTCTCGAAGTGGGTTCGGATGGACAGCCCCGGCGCGGCCGTCTACGGCCCGCAGCGCGTGGGCAAGACTCACGCGTGCCAGTTCCTCTTTCGGGCGTTGCCGGCGCTGTTCGGCGGCACGCTGCGCTGCATCCACCTGACGGTCGGGGACCCGCCCGCCAAGTCCGAGCACGCCTTCTTGCAGCGCTTGATGGCGCAGTCGGGTTGTCGCGCCTACATGCACCGTGATACGGAGGTACTGCGGGGGAGGCTGGTGGAGCACTTCATGGAGCTGGCCGTGGAAGCCGGCTCGAAGCGGCTCGTCATCATCTGGGACGAGGCGCAAAACCTCCAACGCTCGCACTACGGTTGGCTCATCTCGATGTTCAACGAACTCGAGCACCGACGCATCCGCCCGTTCTTCCTGCTGGTCGGGCAACCGGAGCTGCGCGATATCACGAAGAGCTTTCGGGCTGCCGGTGCCCAACAGGTCATCGGCCGCTTCTTTAGCCACGGGCACGAGTTCCTGGGCGTCGCTGACGATGAACTCAAAGTCGTCTTGCGAGCCTTGGAGTCGGACGAAGACGACGTCGCGAGCGGCCCGCGTCGCTTCCTGGCAAAGCAGTACGCGCAGGGCTTTAGCCTCGAGCGTCTGGCCGAGCCGCTGATTCAGGTCATGGAGATGCTTCGCAAGAAGCACACGCTCGCGCATGGCGTGCGCCTGCCCATGCAGTACCTGCGCTCTGCGGTCATCCATGTGCTGATGCAGATCATGCGCGGCGCGATTGATCACCGTTGCGTGAGCGCTGACGCGATGCTCGTGTGCCTGGAGGAGGCCGGCTTCACCACTGACATTGTGCTGGTGTACGCCGAGCTGCTGTCCAACCGCTGATGAACGCCGCAGCACTGCCTGCGATGTCCGCCACGCCGCTCGCGCGGCAGTGGCGGGTGTCGGACTGGCCCAACGCCTCGCTCTACTGCCTGATAGGTCGTGCCTGTCACCTGGACCCGTCGATGGCAGCGGGGCTGAAAGCGAACGTACCGCCGTCGATGCGCAATCGCATGGTCTTCGCGCCGTTCTACTTCGACGATGGGCGGTTCGCGTCTGGCATCGCCGCGTGGCTCGGTGACATCGGGAACGTGCGCGCTCGGATTGCTCATGGCTTTCCACCAAAGCGGCAGAGTGCCCATGAGTACGACCCCATGATTTGCCGGGAGCTTCGGTACTGCGTGCAGTGCGCGAAGCTCGGATATCACTCCGCACTCTTTCAGCACTTTGGCTTGGCCCACTGCCCCAAGCACAACTGCGCGCTCGTGGTAGGTTGCCCGAAGTGCTTGCAGCCGATGCAGCCCTCGTTGTCGATGGTCGCCCGCGATCCTTTCGGGTGCCCAAAGTGTGGACATCTGCTGATCAGCTCACTGGCGGCACAGGCCCATGGTGGGTCGCTCAAGGCCCTGGACGAGCGGATAGGCGAGCTGCTGACGTGGTTGGATCCCGAGCAAGCGCGAGAGCAGCTGACTCGCGTGCCGGGCAATGACCTGCCACCCGGGACAGAAGGCAGCAAGGTGGCCCGACGCTTTGCGGCGTGGTCGGGGGCCCATCTGTGGGGTTCGTTCCCAGAAGAGGTGATCGAAGGCGGCAGCGATCCGGACGGTGTTCCCGCGGATCTCTTGCGTGAGTCGGATGCTGGCCCATCGCGCGCTCTACTGCACATCTACGGGCAAACTGCTGATCAGGGATCAGGCGTTCACGAGTTGGCGCGTCGACTCGCCGATTCGGGGGGCGGGGTGCGACTGACCGGGGAGGCTTCCGCAGCGGCGGTTGCCCTGTGCAAGACAGCGTTCATCCTGCGGCTCGACAACTCGCTCCTGCGCGATTTGCGCTCGATCAACCCCAGGGGCTTCAAGACCAAGCTGGCAACCTTCTGCCAAGTCGCTGTGGAGCGCGTCACGCCTCGAGCGCTGGATCGGCTGCGCGAGCTCGAGGTCTACGGACTCTTTGCGCTGTGTCTATTGGAAGCTCGTCAAGCCAGACGGCTTGATGACATTTGCTTTACATCGCATCCTCTGCCATCGCGGTTCGTGCCGGCGGCTTGCCTGCAGGATGCCGACGATGGATCGATCGAGCTGAGGATTCGCCCTCGACTCGATCGACGGGCCGTGGGCCATCTGATCGAGCGGTTCGGTGCTCACCAGCTCGTCGCGGGTTGAGCGAGCCTCCCCGAGGCCGGGTCAGCAGTTGCTCATCCGGGAGGCGCGCTCAAGCGCTCTGAACTGCAGCGTCGCCAGGCCTCTCGCAGTGCGAGCGCGTCGGCCAGCGCGTGATGACGGTAAAGCGGCGGACGGCGTGCGCGCAGCATCTGAAAGCAGCGCTCACGGGTCATCTGGCCGACCGTGTCGCCCGTCGTGCTGGCCACGTTGCGACCCGCCGTGAGTGGGCGAAGCTGGGGCCATAAGCCGCACGCCTCAAGCGCGCCTACCAGCAACTCGAAATCGGTGCTGTAGTCATAAAGCAGCTCGAGACGCTGACGACCGGAGACCGTAAGCTGCTGCAACCAGATACCAACCCGGCGACCCATGCTGGTCTCGCCGTCGCAGCAAGCCTCAGGGAAGAGTCCAAACTGGCCGATGACGCCTTCGCGAACGTCCCATGGTGTCACGTCGAGCCGCTGACGCCCCTGGTCGCTGCGGAGATCAAGCTCCGCGTAGCACTCGACGCCGGTTTCGATCACGACCAAGCCGATAGACAAGAGCTGCGGATCGAGCAACGAAGTGAACTCGGTGTCCAAGGCGACCGACACGCATGCCGCCCCTGACTGCTTCGCCTGCGCTCGTGGCAAGGTAGGGGAGGTCATCTCAAGACTACGTTCTTGGTGGTTGCGAACCGACCGCATGGGCTGCCTCTAGGGCATCCGCCACACCGCAACACGACGACACCGGTGTCGGCGACGGCGGTCAGTCCCGTAGCCTACCGGCCCGGAGAGCGCACGGCGCGCGGTCTTGCTCGATAGCTGCCATTGGCCGACGGTTGACCAGGGGTTGTTCGGGTCTCAGGCTGTGGCGCACCTCGCATGAAGTTGCAGCGCAAGCTCATGCAATAGCGCAAGACGGTCAGCCGCGGCACATCAGCGCTGGCCAGTCGCAGTCCCTCTGTGATCTCGCCACAGACGATCAGCCCCCGAACTTTTCGGTGCCTTGGGCACAAGTTGAGCTTGACCCAGGTCATGTACTTGAGGATCTGGCCGACGGCCTCGGCTTGACCTTCGCCCGCCTTGAGCTCGCAGACGACGAGGTTGTTCGACATGTCGAGGGCCAGGATGTCGATGCGCAGACCCGCTCCGGCGGGGAACTCGACGCCGCTCATTCCGTTCGCCTCGTACAGCCGCAGCCCCGGCTCGAGCAATTGGGGATTCAGCGCCACTTGGTCGCGCAGTTCCCGCTCGCTGCGAAACGACAGTTCATCCACCTCGCGGAACAGGTTCACGGGAACGCCTCCACGATGCAACTACGCACGCAACACTGCGGCTGTCCGGACAAGCCTCTCTCGAAGCCAGCCCGGCACGCGTTCGATCCCTGAGGATAGTCTAGTTTGGACTATTCCTATGAGGACTTCATGGTCTCGCCCTCTTTCAGGGCGAGACCATGGCAAAGTCGATTTATTCCAGGCAGCAAGGCGTACTTCTCAAGCTCTTGCACGACGCAAGAGTGCAGGCAGACGTTACCCAGGAGGAGTTGGCTGTCCGCCTGGGAATCACTCAAAGTGAGGTGAGCAAGTTCGAGCGCGGTCAACGGAGCATGGACATGCTGCAACTGCGCGCTTGGTTGAGCGCGTTGGGAGTGCCCCTGGATGCGTTTGCCGAGTTGCTCGATTCGGAGCTGGAAGCGCTGGCGCCCCTTCAGTCGTTCAATCGTCAACTGGAAGCTCGGCGCAGGTAGGTACGCCAGGAGGCAATCCAAGCGCAGAAGAGGCCACTGTCGAAGTGCTGTACCTCGACTTCGACGGCGTATTGCATCCCGAGGACGTGAGGGTCAGTCGCCGAAGCGGCCCCTACGTACACAGTCCGTCAGGCCGCGAACTCTTTGAGCATGCGGATCTTCTCGTCGCCATGCTCGAGCCTTATCCGAGGCTGAAGGTCGTTCTCTCGACGAGCTGGGCCCAGCACTACGGCGTCCGCCGAGCCGCAGCGCGGTTGCCTGAGGCGCTACGCGAGCGATGCATTGGGGGTACCGTCCACAGCTCGGTGCGTCGTGGACGGTACGCTGAGATCCCGCGCGGGCGACAGGTACTGAATGATGTGGCTCGCCGCAAGCCGAGCCAATGGTTGGCCATCGATGACACCGATGAGGGCTGGTCGCCCGAATCCCGCGCGAACCTGGTCCTTAGTGATCCGATCGACGGCATTGGCCATCCGCGGGTTCGCGACGACCTGTCATGCAAGCTTCGACGCTTTGCTGGACGAGAAGGTCCCGTCATGCCAAGTCAGCCGAGCGACGACCGTCATCAAGAAGGCGCGAGCGACAGGGACGTCGCACGGCGAAACCTGTTGGTGATTGAATGCGAAAGCCAGATCACGGAGGTTGTCGCAACCGTCGTCGCGGTCGTGCCCGAACTCGCCTGCGCAGACTTGGACAGCGGCGGCTGGTTCATGTCGATCGACGACGAAACCACGGGCATCGACTGGCGCAGTTTGGCTGTTGGTGACCGGGTACGCTGCGTGGTCCAAGGTCGATCGACGACCAAGGTCTTGGCGGCGTACCGCCTGGAACCTAGTGCCTGAGCTCTGGACGGAACCGCGTCCGCGCCAGATCGCTGACCAGGCGATGCACCACTCGCTTGACTTCGCGCGCATTGCGCGGTCGGGCGCCCGCCGACCGAAGATCGACAACGGGCAGTGTGCCGGCGGGCAGTCCCCAGTCTCGGGCGAGGTCTTGCAGCGAGGCATGGGCGATGGCATCCATGTGCTCTGCTGACGGCTCAGGCACGTAGATCACCCTCAGGCGCGACAGCAATGGCTTCGGGATTGATCCAAGCTGGTTGGCCGTCGCGCAGAACATGAGGCGAGACAGATCGCAGGCAGTCTGCAGATAACTGTCGTACCAGCCGCGGGCGCTGTCGGGCTCCAGCAGATTGAGCAGCGCCATCGTGGGTGAGGTCGACCGCGACGACGAGCCACCCGCTTTGTCGATCTCGTCGAGTGAGATCAGCGCGCTGGCACTGCGGTGGCGCTCGATCAGTGCGATCAGTGGCGATGGTTGTCCCGTCGCCCATCCTCTTGCAGTGCCAAGCAGCGGCATCGCATCGCTCATGCCGGCGATCGACAAAGGCAGGAATGGGACTCCTAACGATTCTGCGAGGCGCCGAACGAGCCGAGTCTTTCCACAGCCTGGCAGTCCGACCAACAGGGTGGGTTGAAGGCCCATCTCGATGGCACCGAAGGCGCGGCGCGAGATGAGGTCATCGCCGATGGCATCGATTGCCTCGCCGGCCCATGGAAACTCGGCATGCAAGGCGGCCACAAGGGCCTCGAGTTCGTCGATGGACGGCAGGGCCGCGACCGGCAGCGGCTCGCGCAGCACCTCGAAGCGCTTGAGCGTGTCGCGGTCGTCGCCGCTGCCAGGCGGAATTTCGCCGCGGATGACCGTCAGTCGCAAGTGACCGCCGGTCAACTGCGGCTCGGGCTCTTCGTTGGGTTGCCGGCGCGCAGCTTGCTCCTCGATGGCCTCGGCATGCGCCTCGCTTTCCAAGCGTCGCAAGGTTGCGCTAAGCGCTCGATGGCCGAAGACCGCATCAAACACCTTCTGAGAGCCTTCGGCGACGTCGTGTAACCGGATCAGAGCCTCCCACAAGCCGCAGTGAACGCTCTTGAACGCGGCCAGACGGGCGCGCGCCAAACCTTGCGAGCGCGGTGCAAAGGTCGCATAGAGGCTGTGCAGTTGCACGCAACTGATGGCGGACCGAAGCTCTTCAGCGGCCAGTGCACGAAGCGCTGCGTCGCTCATGGCGCGCAGTTGGCGCACGGCCTGGGCCCAAGCTTCTAGCGCTGGGGCGGAGGGCGCGAGCGGCAGCGGGGTCGCCTGCCAAGCCGCATGGCGTCCGATGACGACCCAGGGAACGCCAGTGATGCCGAACAGCGTGCAGGTGGGCTCCAGCAATGTCAGTCCGGCATCGGCCAAGTGCTCGAGCGCGACTTGCTCATGCAAGCACGGGCTTTCAAGAGCGTTGGAGAGGGCGTCCAGATACTCCCTCAGCAGCTTGGATGCGCCGGGCAAGATGCAAGCTGGCTCTCGCAGCAGGTCGACGACGGTGCAGCTCGACTCGATGCGCTCTGCGCGTGTCCGCTGCTCGTCAAAGGATGCCAGGATGGCACTTTGCAGTTCCAAGAACGGTGCGGGCGCATGAGCCGGGTAGGGCATCAAGCGCACCAGCGGATGCGAAAAGGTCTCGAAAATCGACGACGCTGACGTCGGCTGTTGAACCGTGTCCATGTGCACCTCCAGTTGGTGCAGCGGTTGCGGTTCAAGCGAGCACCGTGCGGTGCGACAGCCGTCGGAGAGCAACCTCCGCGAAGTGGTCGCCGCTAGCCATCTTGGCGAGCCTGGAGCGACCTCAGCAGTTCGACCATAGGTCGAATCGTCGAGGGATTCAACGGCCAAATGCGCTGCCTAGGGTCGCCCCCAGGAAAAAAGTCTACGTTCCTAGACGAATTCAGCGGCGACATTCGCTGGCGCCGCACGACGCCGGAGACCCTAGGCCGCCTTCAGTCGATCCGAGATCTTGAGCTGACGGAACTGCTCGACGATGTGTTCGATGAACGCGCGCGTCTTGAGAGGCTGAAGCCGCTGGCCCGCGTAGTACAGCGAGATGGGGCCATCGTCCCAATGCCATTGAGGCAACAGCCGTTTGAGTCGCCCCGTCTCCAGAAAGGGCAGCGCATGCGGCATGGCGAGCAGCGCGACGCCCATGCCCAGCAACGCCGCATTGGTCATGCCTTGTGGATCGGTGCACACGAGCCGCGCCGGGAAGTCGAGTGCCACCTCACGGCCGGATCGATGGCGCAGCATGCGACTTCTCAGGCGGCCATGCTGTACCGAACGCATCGCAATCCAGTCCCAATCCGCAAGGTCCAACGGATCCTTGGGCTCCTTCCGGTCGCCTAGGTACTGCGGCGCAGCGACAACGACCATGTGCACACGGGCGAGCTCGCGACCGACCACGCCCGGCGTGAGTTCGAAGCCGCCCGCGATGGCCGCATCAAAGCCCTCGGAGATCAGATCGACTCGCCGATTGTCGAGGTGCAGATCGGCTTGGACGGCTGGGTACTTGGCAAAGAAGCTTGGCAGGAGCGGCAGCACGTAATCGGCGCCGAAGCCTGGCGCCATGCTCACCTTCACGGTGCCGGCAGGCTGTCCAGATTTCATCGAGACGGATGCAATCGCGCCCTGAATGCGCTCGAGCCCGCCCGCGACCGAACGGTGGAACCGTTCGCCTTCCTCCGTCAGCGTGAGTTGCCTGGTGCTGCGCTGAAAGAGCCGAACGCCGAGGTTGCTTTCCAGGCGAGCCACGTTGCGACTCACCGCCGCGGGCGTGAGTGCTAGGCGGCGCGCCGCCGCGGAGAAGCTGCCGAGCTCGGCGCTACGGACAAACGACTCCAAGTTGGCAAGTGTCTCCATGGTCATGCTGATCCTCGGATGGCGGCAGCCTCAAGGGCAGGCGCGAATCGTGAGCGGTGCAAGAGCACTTTGCGTTGCGTGCCGAGCGATGATTCTCGGGCACCAGTAGGCCTCTGCCAGACGGGGTAGTGCGCGGTACATCGACGTTGGCAGTTGGCCTTCCATCGAGATTGGCGCGCGGCCCGACCCCGGTCCGGCCAGAGTCGCGGCATGGACATCCACTCTGCAATCCCTGCCAGCAAGAGCTTCCTGGGCGCCTTCAACGCCAGCGACACGGCTGGTCGTCGCGTACGGAACCATGCCGACTGCGACTCGTCGCTCGATGCCTTGCATGCAAGTCTTCGCAGCACCGGAGGCGTGCTTTCGACAGACCACGTCCTCGAACTGCTCAGACGAGACTGCCATCAACCCATCTCCCAGCTGGCTCGATGGATCGTCCTCCGGCAGGTGGTGCATGTCACGGCCAAGTCGTACATGTGGTTCCCTGCCTTCCAGTTCAGACTCGGCGTGGCGTGCCTGAAGCCGGGTCTCTCGCGAGTGCTCGAGGAACTCTCACCCGTCCTTGACGATTGGGAGGTCGCCACGTGGTTCTCGCTGCCGAATGCCAGCCTCGACGGTGCGGCACCCTCGGAAGTGCTGGAAACCCGACCGTTCGAAACGTGGCAGGCAACCAGGCTGGATCGATTCGTGGGCAGTTGACGGCGTTGCTCACAGGTCGCGGCGAATCGACAATGTCACCACGCGCGGCGCGTTCCAGTACACGGAGTCCACGCCCAGGGGTGGGATGCGCGTGCGCAGCAGCGGCAAGTCCTTGCCGAACAAGTTCTGCACCGTCAGCGTGGCCGTCCACTGCCGAGATGCATCGCGCAGCGCGACGCCGGCATCGACAAGCGTTTGCTTGGGCGTCGCGAGGGCGGGCGTGTTGGCCAAGTCGGTGAAGTAGGGCCGTATGTGACGGACGGTCGCGGACCATTCGTAGATGGCGTCGCCGATGAACGGGCGCTCCTGGCGAAGCGTCAGACCAGCACTGGCTGTCGGTGCATTGGGCAACTCATTGCCGGCGACGACCTGGCTGGTCCCTGTTGCGGTGAACTCGTCCACCTTGGACCGCAGCACTTCGACGCTGAGCTCGAGCTGGGTGCTGCGTCCAAGCTGCGCTGCCAGCTCGACATCGAGTCCCCAGGTGTGCGCCCGCCCGGCGTTCATGAGCACCGGCTCGGGCACCAGCACACCATCAATGACGGCATTGCTCACGGAGGCGAGCAGATCACGGTAGCGGTTGTAGAACAAGGCGGCGTTGATGCCCACGGATCCCGATGCGTGCCGGCTCTTGCTGCCGAGCTCAAGCGTTGTGACGCGCTCAGGCTGCGTCGGAAAAGTCGCCGACCGTTCGGACTCCGCCGCGCGATTGAAGCCGCCAAACTTGGCACCCTGCGCCAAGCTGGCGTAGGTCAACCAGTCGGGCTGCGGCTGCGCCTCGATCACGACGCGCGGCACGAGCCCGTCATCGCTGGTATCGAGGTCAGGGGCTTCGTAGACGTTGGCCAGCCGGTTGCCGCTGGCATCGGTGCGCCAGAACTCGTTGGAGCCGTCTTGCGACGTGCGCCAGGCGCGCAACCCGGCCGTCAGGGCGCTGCGCTCGCCCAGCGGTACGCGCAACTGTCCATACGCGCCAAGGTCGGTCGTCTTGAGCTTGGACCAGGCTTCCGTATAGGAAGGCGCAGGGGCGGCCAACGGGAAGAGCACCGTGTATCGGCGAAAGTCGAACTCGTCTTGTTGCGCAATGGCGCCCAACGTCCACGTCCCGATCCCGGCGTGCCCACGCAGTTGGAACTCCTGGGACCAGGCGCGTTGGGTGACGCGCTGGCGAAGGCCGAAGCGCTGCGTTTCCAGGCCGCCGATGTCAACTACCACGGGATCATCCACAAAGCCGCGCCAGGCGGTGATCGAGCGCAGCGTCATGCCTTGGCCGACCTGCCAATTCCCAGTGAGCGAGACCCCGCCAGCGTCGCGCTCGAAGTCGCCGTTCGGCACCGTGGTGAAGCTGTGACGCGGTGTGGTCGAGGGATGGTTGAGCGGGTAGTTCTGCGTGTTGGTGTCTGAGCGATCCCGCAGTCCATCAATGGCCAAGACGACGCTCGACCCAGAGGCATCCTTCCAGGCCAGTTTGGCGCGCGCTTGAAGCGTGTCGAGCTGGTTGATCCGTTCGTCTTTCGGGACGTTGTAGCCGTAGCCGCCGTTGTGGCGTCGCGAGAAGGCAATGCTGCCGGCAAGCGGGCCGTCTCCGAGCTGGCCGGTGGCGTAGCCGCGAAGAGCGACGGATTCACGGTTACCGACCAAGATGGAACCCCATGCCTGGGACTCCATGGAAGGGTCCAGCGAGATCAGTTTGACGGCGCCCGCCGTACTGTTTTGCCCATGCAAGGTGCCCTGAGGGCCGCGCAAGACTTCGATCCGAGCGAGGTCCGGCAGATCCCACAGCGCTGTTCCATAGCCGCGCACCAGCGGCACGTCATCCAAGTAGATGCCCACCGCTTGCGACATGGCGGGCTGGGATGCGCCGACACCTCGGATGGCCACAGCTTGCGGCTGGTTGCTGAACCCGTTGGGCACCACCACGCCCGCGACACGTCCCGTCAAATCGCTCAACTGGGTCAAGCCCTGCAGCTGGATATCGTCCTCTCCGACGACGACCGCTGACGTGGACGTCTTTCTGAGCGTTGTCTCGACGCGCTCGGCGGTCACAACAACGTCTGGCAGTTTTGTCTGCGCCGAGCCGGCCGACGAAGCGACCATGAGGCCGGCAACGATGAAGCCGCGTGAAGGTGGCGCGCCGATCCGATCACTTGATGCAGGTGAAGTCACGGCGGAATGATTCCTGGCGCTGCCGACGCTGACGAGTTAAGTCGCGTTAAATCTCGTCGTGGGCTATGGCGGGGGCAGCCCCAAGAGTGCGCGAGCATCCATGGCGTCCCGGGCGTTGGCGCCTTGAGGAATGCGCCCGAGTACGTCGGCGAGCAAAGCCATTGCGTCCCGGCGCCGATCATCGCGTGCAAACCGAACCAGGCTGGATGCGCAGCGCAGTTCCCAGGCCACCGCCCCTTGTTTGCGCGCGAGTGCCAGAGCTTCTCGGAGCAAGCGTTCGGCAGCTGGAGCGTCTGCTTTGCCAAGCTTCAATGCTTGCGCGCGCATGATCTCCGCAGCGCACCAGCCGGTTTCGCCGGCAACAGCTCGATCAAAGCTTCGCTGATCAATCAGGCCCGGCATGAACGTGATGAAGCTGTCATACCTCGCGGCCTCGTAAGGTGGCGGTACGTCGCCTTGAGTCCCCAGTGCGAACGCGAAGCCATCAGCCCAGGCATGCCAGTAGGGCGAGGGATACCTTTGAGTGAGCTGCACCAACCGCGCGGTGAACGCCCGCGCTCGATCGAGATCGCCACACCAAAGCGATATGGGGCAGGCAGCGATGGCCAGGACCAGGCACTCGCCAAAGACATGCTCGTCGCGGGCGATGGCGATGGCCTCATCAACTCGCCGCACGGCATCGTCGGCGCGACCCTCTAGCCAGTCCGTGCGCGCCAAGACAATGCGCATCGTGACCTGCACGCTCGTTTGCGAAGGCCCATACGCGAGGGGGAAGCGACCACCTGGGTAGGCCAGCACATGCTCGGCGAGCGAGCGGGCCAACGCATGGTTGCCCAGCATGTGATTCGCTTGCGACAGCATGCGCTGCGCGATCAGCAGCGCCACGTCATCTTGTGTCTGACGTGCAAGTGCCTCGAGCTGATTGGCACCTTCCAGTGCCTTGAGATACTGGCCCGAGGCATAGGCTTGTGCCCACAGCCCCACGATGGGCGGCGTCATTGCCTTGGCATCACGACGGTGCGAGGCCAGTTCGTAGGCGCGCTTGTAGGCCGACGACATCTCGGCGCTCGGGCCGAGCACGTGGTTGTAGAGACTTCCAAGCGCCGTGTACAAGCGCGACGCGTCGGCCGGATGTTCGCCGGGCAAGCTGGCGAGGGCGTTGATAGCGCGCTCGAGGCGATGTCTGAAGTCGTGCAGTACGGCGAGCTCGAACGCCAACGGAGCAACTGCGACAGTCAGCTGAACGCCGAGCTCGACGTTGCCGGTGGCGCTGAACGCCCAGTCCAACGCACCGCGCAGATCGTCGGTGCGGCGGGCATTCTGAGCAAGCCAGACGACCCTGGGAAGGTTGACCCAGTCGATCTCACTGCGTTCGTAGTGCTGGAGCAGTTGCAGCGCGTGCCGTTCGGCCAGCCGATCCGCCTCACCACGCGCTGCGAGATGCTCTAGTGCATAGACGCGAGTGACTTCGAGGAGGCGGTAGTAGATGACGTCCGCCCCGGCGTCGACCGAGACAAGTGATCGATCAGCCAGAGACACGATGCTGTCCATGACCTGAGCGGCGGCGACGTCTTCACCGGCCGAGACTTCAATGGCCTCATCAAAGTTGAATGCGCCGCGGAAGATGGCCAGACGCCTGAGGACCACCTGCTCCGTCGATGACAACTGGTCGTGGCTCCAGTCCAGCAAGGCTCGCAGGGTTCTTTGGCGCGGCTGCACGGTCCTCAGGCCGCTGGTCAGAAGATGAAGCCTTGCCTCAAGGTGGTCTGAGAGCCCTTGTACGCCCAGTGTGTCGACTCGGGCCGCCGCGAGCTCGATCGCCAGAGGCAGACCGTCCAAGCGGCGGCACATCGACACGACCGTTGCGGCGTCGTGGTTCGACAGCACAAACGAGTCGAGGTTCGCCGTGGCCCGTTCGACGAACAACTGGACTGCCGGCCAAGTCAGCGCCTGATCGGCATGCGTGATCAGATGGTCATCTTCATCGGCGGGCAGACCGAGCGGATGAAGTCGATAGATCGACTCACCCTCCGCCCGAAGTGGCTCGCGGCTCGTCGCCAGGATGCTTACCCGAGCGGCTGATCGGACAACGTGCTCGGCGGCGAGCGCTGCTGCCTCCACGAGGTGCTCGCAGTTGTCCAGAACGATCAACACCTCACGGTCGGTCAGTGTCTCGGCCAGTCGCTCAAGCGTTCGTGCCTCGCCAATGGAAAGACGCAGCGCGGCGGCAATGGCTCCGGGAACGCCGGCCGGGTCACTGAGTGGCGCCAGGTCAACAAAGAACACGCCGTCGCGCTGTTGCTTCAGCATTCGCTCACCGACGGCGACCGCCAGCGTGGTCTTGCCCATACCGCCCGGCCCGACGACCGTGATGAAGCGGCGCTGCGGAAGCCGTGCCACAAGGTTGGCCACATCGTGGTCTCGGCCAAGGACCATGGCCGTGCGCCGCGGGAGATTGTTTGGCGGGAGGTCCGCAACCGGGATGCCCGTCGCCCGTGCGCGCTTCACTGGCGCCACAAAGGAGTAGCCGCGCCCGGAGGTTGTGGCGATGAATCGCGCGCCTGCTTCGCCAGCTCCAAGCGCTTTTCGCAGCGCAGTGACTTGGACCCTGAGGTTGATTTCCTCCACCACGGTCTCGGGCCAGACACGCTGCATCAGCGTTGCCTTGTCGACCATACTGCCCGCGCGTTCGACGAGAGCTGTGAGCAACTCAAGCGCGCGACTGCCGAGCCTGACCTGCTCGGCCCCGTCCAGCAACTGCTGTCGGGATGGCGTGAGGCGGAAGCGTCCGAACTCGTACACGACGTCCTCGCCCACTGTGTGCGACGAACGGATCGGACCACCGGATTGCTCGAGTTCGACGTAATGCATGGTTCGACGAGCGGGGCTCAACCCAATTTCGCATCGACCGGATGCCTGCTGATGACATTCGGTGGGCGCTTTGTGTCATTCGTCGTGAAAGTGCTGCTAGGCTGGACGCGTGCGGCATCAACGGCGGTGCGAGGATTGTGTACCGTCACCGACGACTGGGCCCGCTGCGGTACCCACTGAGGCGCCTTGGGGTGGATCAACAGCAGGGCAGGGAGGCCGCATGACGACGCTTCACGAACTCGATCACGCGTTGACGCAGATCTTCGAGAACTTCAAGGTCATGGCGCACGCGTTGTCGTTTCAAGCGATCTGCGAGCTCAGTGACGAGACAACGGTAAACCTCCAGCGGTATCCCGGTCTCTACAAGATCGACATCCGAAACTCGGGCGAGCATCAATCGTTCAAGGAGTGGTACGCGTGGTTCAGGTCGGAATGGGTGCAAGACGCCTATGAGCGCAAGTTCACGCCGAACCCGAAGAAGAAGCGCGTGGCTGCGCACACGCAGCTCGTGGAGTGGATTCCGCTTTACATCGGAAAGTCTCGCTACATCTCGGGTCGAGTGTGGGAGCACATCAACTTGAAGCTGGAACGACCGACGACGGCCATGAAGCTCAAGGAGCGCACGAACCTTACCGGCCAACGCTTCCGCCTGAGCACGATTCGAGTGGACGTCAGCAACTACGACCTCATCGTGCCGAAGCTGGAGTCCGCTCTGCGCGACTTGCACAACCCGCTGCTGGGAAGGCAGTGACGCTTCTAGAGCGGGGTGGCAAGAGTGGAAGGCCCTGGCGAGCGAAACAGATCCTTTCCTTGACGAACGTCAGGACCTGTCATTCCCAGGTGATGACACTTGTCGAGCAAGCGCCCTAGCTGCGAACGAGCATCTGGCGCGCCAAGTTGGCATGCTGTGACCGATGCTCTGAGCTCCCAGGCCAACTCGCCTTGCCGGCGTGCGCGCTCAAGGGCCAAGCGAACGGCCTCCAGCGCACCGGGTAGGTCGCGGCGCTGCGCCCGTCGAATGGCGTCCACTCGCAGGACCTCGGCTGCATTCCAACCAACGAGGCCCGCCTGAACCCGCGCGACCAGCGCATCGTCGACCGATGCCGGATCCAGCGTGGCGAGCAGGTCTCGCTGCTTCAATGTGGCGGGCTGGACGGGCGAAGCCTGGGGGGATGCGACGGTGGTACCGAGGTGATGGGCGAAGTGCGCTGCCCAGTGTGTCCAGTGCATCGAGGCGTAGCGCGTCGCCTGTTCATTCAACTCGACGATACCGAACTCAGCGCGCGCAAAGTCCCCCATCCACCAGGCAAGCGGAATCGCCGCCAGCGCCAATGCTTGGCACAAGGCAAACGGCGAGTCCGACCTGGCGAGCGCGAGGCACGTTTCGACGCGATGCGTGGCGTCGACCGTTCGACCTTGCAGCCAATCGATCCGTGCCAGGACGATCAGCATCGACACGCGACGGTCAATCTGCAGGGGACTGTTGCTCGCCATTGCCAGTCCGGGCATGGGGAGATCGAGCAGCGACTCGGCATGAGCACGAGCCGCTTCATGACCACCCAGATAGTGAGCGGCTTGGGCTTGCATCCTTCGAGCGTGCAACTCGATGTGCCCATCGTGAGCGGCCTGGGCGTACTCCGCAAGGGAGTCGGCGCGTTGAGCGGCGGCCGGATAGTCGGCCGCCCCGAAGGAGGCAACAAAGAGGCCGGCCAGTCCGTCACCTCGCAGCTCAGGACTCTGGGAAGCGAGCGCGTTGGCTCGTTCGAACCACGCGAGAACCGGCTTGGCGTGGATGCCGGTTTGGACCTCAAGATGGCCGAGCGCCACGAGCAGTCGCATCGCAGCCACTGTGTCGCTTGCCGCGCCCCCCATCGCCAAGGCTTGCTCGGCCCAACTTCGGCACTCACCGAGCAAGCCAAGCTGGAATGCCAGCGGTGCGGCGCCTGCGGCTATGCGCGCCGCCAAGACGTCGTCTCGGCTCGCCAGCGCCCAGCGCCATGCGCCCCGAAGATCGTCGATAGCGTCCGCGTAGCTGGCCAACCACCGCTCGCGCCCAAACGCCGCCCAATGGCCATCCGCTTGAGTCATCCGGGCGACGAGATGCTCGGCATGCCGGCGGTGCCAATGATCCGCATCGCTGAGCAGTGCAAGGCGTTCGGCTGCGTACGCTCGCGTCACGTCCAGCATGCGGTAGCGAACCTGTTCACCGTGCCGCTCCATGGACAGCAGGGACTTCTCGGCCAAGGCAACCAGTGCAGCAGCTGCTTCGCTCGTCTCGAGCTGGCTCTGGGCGACCACCGAGAGCGCGTCAGCCAGGGTGAAGGATCCGCGGAACACCGACAGACGGTACAACACGGCGCGCTGCGTCGGTTCGAGCAGATCGTGACTCCAGTCGAGCATGCCGCGCAACGTCCGGTGGCGAGGAAGCGCCGTCCGTCGGCCAGGCGCTTGCAGCAGCAGGCGGTCATCGAGCCGATCAAGCAGACCTTGGACGCCGAACTGATCGATGCGCGCCGCGGCGAGCTCGATGGCGAGCGGGATTCCGCCCAAGCGGTGGCAGAGCCTCGCAACAGCAACCGCGTCGGCATCGACGAGCGTGAACTCACCCAGGCTCGCCGCTGCGCGATCAACGAACAGCTGAGCGGCGGCGAACCGCATGACTTCGTCAGCAGTGAGCGAGGTCCCCAGCGGAGGGGCCGTCAGCGAACCCAGGTGGTACCGCTGCTCACCTTCGGCTCTGATGGCCTCGCGGCTGGTAGCGAGGATGCGCAGTGACGGACACTGCGCCAGAAGCCCTTCGACCAAGGCAGCCACGGCGTCCACGACGTGCTCGCAGTTGTCCAGGCATAGCAGCAACTCTCTCGATTTCGCGAAGCCGGCGAGGCCGGCGACCGGATCGGTCCTGGAAATCGTGACGCCGAACGCCGTCGCTATGGCCGACGCCACCTCGGCAGGATCCCTTGAAGAGGCCAGGTCGACGAAGAACGCTCCATCGGTGTGTTCTGCTTCAAGCGCTTGCGTAACCCGCGCTGCCAGCGTCGTCTTGCCGATACCGCCCGGGCCGACGATGGTGACGAGCTGTCGCTGGTCCAACAGGCGCTTGAGCGCCTCCATCTCGGTTTGGCGACCGATCATCGGCCAGATCGCTCGTCCGACCGTGCCGGGTCTCGACATCGGCGCTGCCGCCACGTGCAGCTTCGCCGTGCTGCGCACGACCGGTGCGACGAAGCAATAGCCGCGGCCAGAGACGTTCGTGATGTAGCGCGTCCCACCTTGAGCATCACCCAAGAGCTTGCGCAGCGCCGCAATGTGGACCCTCAGGTTGATCTCCTCAACCACGGTCCCGGGCCATGCGCGCGCGATGAGCGTGTCCTTCGAAACGACGACACCTGGGCGCTCGACAAGTGCCGACAGGATCTCGAACGCTCGACTGCTTAGGCGAAGCGGTCGATCTCCTTCCAGCAGCAGCTTCCTCGCTCGATGCAGCGCGAACGGCCCGAAGCACAGCGCCGGGGCATCGAAATCGACATTGACGGCCGCAGGCGCCGCAGAGCTGTCAACAAGATGCAGGCGCGACGCCATCACTCAGCCCGCGCACGCGATGCCGACCGCCGCCAGCAGCTCTGATTGGTTGAAGGGAGTGGGCAGCACCGCCTGCACGCCAAAGCGCCTTGCAGCATCGCGCGACGCCGTCAACCCTCGACGAAAGTGGCCCGAGATGAGAAGAAGAGGGGCTCGATGTGCCTCGCGCAATGCTTCGACTTGTGGTTCGGGGTTGCGCGTGGCTGTGCCTATGTCTGCGATGACCAGGTCTGGCTGCTGCGTAGGCGGACCGTCACCTGGTTCATGCAGGACCAGATGACCCGCCTCGGCCAGCCATAGCTCAAGAAGCCGGCGGATTTGCGGATCGGGCTCGACGATGAGAATGTTCCGCATGGGGCGACGGTCGGCACAGGTGCAAGTTGCACGCCGATTCGAGCCCAAGACGTGCGCAGTTCGATGACGCGCATTGCGCCCTGCGTGTCAATTGACGCAGTTCGCGGCTATTGCCTGAGTCGTTGTGCCGCCGTACGCAGCGCCGTGTAGTCGGCGCTGAGTGCGGAATCCGCACGCAGCATGGGGTCCAGCACCGAGCGGATGACCGACAGGTAGCGGTCCGCCTCTGTGGCCGGCAAGTGCTTGATTTGTCCGCCGTGCTCCCGCCATTCGTCCTCGAGCCGCCGGATGTCATCGGCGCCCAAACGATGCAGCGATTCCTCGGCGCGCCGTGACTCCTCGCGCAACGTGCGTTCCAGGTCCGCACCGAGGGAAGTCATAAAGCGCCGGCTGACCAGTCCGACCACGACCAGCACAGAACCAGGCAACACGGTCAGGTAGCGAGCAACGTCGTAGTACTTGAACCCGGTGAAGACAGCGATGCCCGAGACCATCCCGTCCAGGGCCTTGTTCTGAATGGCTGCCATGGTCTCACCGAGCGTCATCGACACCGGTGTGGCGCCAAGGCGGCGGAGCGGCTCGACTTGAAGCGCCGGGCCGCCTGCCGCACGAATCTTCAATCCGCGCAGGTCATCGAGGGATGCGACGGGCTTGCGCGTCAACAGGAGCAAAGGGCTCGCTGCATAGACGAAAAGAGGCTCGATGCCCTTCGTGCGACCAAAGTCCGCCAGTAACCGCCGAACCGACGAATCCGCGAAGACGCGTTGGGCGTGTTCAACGTCATCGAACAGCCCAGGAACGTCAAGAACGTTGAAGCGAGGCTCGATACCTGTCAGGAAACCGGCGGCCGGGATGGTCATCTCGATAGTGCCGAGGGCCACGCCTTCGACGGTTGCCGGGATAGAACCAAGCTGGTTGGACGGGTACAGCTCAACGCGGATCTGACCAGGGCTGCGCTTCTCCATGGCGAGCTTGAACTGACGCATCCATTCGTTCGATGCATCACCCATGACGGGGCTCGCCACCTTCATCACGCGAGCCTCAGGGGCCGCCATGGAGGGCAGTGATGACATGGCAGCAAGCCAGACGGCCAGGCGGCGACGAAGAATGTCCATGCGACTAGTTGGGAGCGGCGAGCAGGAGCTTGGGCCCGATGAGCGATAGCTCAGGGACGTACGTCACGATGGCCAGGCCCGCGAGATAGACGAACAGGAAGGGAACGATGCCGCGATACAGCAGCGGCAGTCGCAGTCCGAGGACGGACTGGGCGACAAAGAGATTGATCCCGAACGGCGGCGTGAACAGGCCGATGGCAAGGTTCACGGTCATGACGATGCCAAAGTGGACGACATCGATGCCCGCAGCCTGAACGACGGGAACAAGCAAGGGCGTCAGCATGAGGATCGCCGAAATGGGATCGATCAGACACCCGACGATGAGCAAGAGCGCATTGATGCCTGCCAGCAATGCCCACGGCGGTAGTTCCCATGCACCCACCCATTGCACGACAGCGGCCGGCACCTGCTGAACGGTCAGAAGCCACCCGAACACGTTGGCACAGGCCACGATGATGAGGACCTGGCCGCAAAACCGAACCGTCGAGATGGCCGCCTCTAGCACCGAGCGCAGCGGAATCTCGCGATACACAACTCGCGTCACGATGAACGCGTACGCGCAGGCAAGTGCGGCCGCCTCGGTGGGAGAAACCAACCCTCCGTAGATGCCACCCAGCACCACGAACGGTGCGCCCAGTGCCCATGCCGCACGCCGCAAGGAGCGGCCAAGGTGCAGCCAATCAAAGCGGCGGCTCGGATCGGATCTCGTACGCCGTGCAACGACCACGACGTACACCGCGATCAGGAGGGCTAGTAGCAGGCCAGGAAGCACTCCGGCTGCGTACAGGCGCGGCACCGATTCGTTGGCGGCGATCCCATAGACGATCATCGGAATGCTCGGTGGGATCACGATGTCGATGGCGCCTACCGTGGTGACGAGCCCGGCTGCAAAGACCGGCGGATAGCCCGCACGCAGCAAGTTCGGGTGCATGGCGCGCCCGATGGTTGCCACGGTGGCGGCACTGGCACCCGAAATTGCTCCGAACAAGGTCGCGCTTCCGACCGTCGTGAGCGCCAGGCTCCCGGGCAGTGGTCGGACAGCGGCGTCAACTGCGTCGATCAGGCGGGTTGTCAAAGAGCCGCGGCTCATCAGCTCGCCCGCGTAGATAAAGAACGGTATCGCGAGCAAGGCCGCCGAGTTGACGGCCGCAAAGAGGTTCTGGTGCAGGGCAAGCAGCGAGATCCCCGGGGCGATGGACAGGGCGACGCAACTCGTGGCCAGCAAGACGACGAAGATTGGAAAGCCGAGCAGCAACAAGGCCACGGGCAAGAGCGTGAGCGCTGCGTTCATGATGAACGTCTTGTCATGACCCGGAACAGTCGGCAGCCCTCCAAGGCCGCCATCAGCGCAAAGCCCAAGGTCACCGCGGCGTGCGGTAGCCACATCGGGACACCGCCGAGATCGCTTCGCGCTCCCAGTTGAGCGATCTGGCGCAGGTATGACGCGGAGTGCCACAAGGCAAATCCGCAGACCACGGGAACGACGCCCGCTTCCGCGATTTCGATGGCTCGCTGAAGCGGGGCAGGCAACTGTGCTCGCAGCAGATCCATGCGAATGTGCGCACGCTCCACCGTCGCCAACGCGGCGCCAAGGAATGCCAGCCAGACCAGCGCGAACTGCTGGGCCTCATCGGCCCATATGAGGCTCACGTTGAAAAGGGCCCGAGCGGCAGCGTTGCCCAGATTCAAGAGCAACGCGAGGATGAAGATTGCGCACAGTACTCGCTCAAGCAGCAGCTCGAGCCAGCTCGCCCGAACCGCAACGGTCAACGCACGGCCTCCACAGGCACCGTGAAGATGTACCCAGCCCCGCGCTCAGTGCGAATGAGCTCAACGCCACCGTGGGCGGCAAGCTTTCGTCGAAGGCGTCCGACTTGCACGTCAATCGTGCGGTCGTAGACCTCGTCGTTGTGCAGCCGCGATAGGTCGATCAGGCGCTCTCGAGGTAGTACCCGTTGAGGAGCGGCCAAGAAGGCGACCAGCAGGTTGAAGTCATTGTTCGTCAATGCAACCGCTGTGCCGTCGCCGGTGCGCAGGGTGCGCAGTCGGACGTTGAGCTCCCAGCCTGCGAATCGGTAACCCCTGACCCGAGCCAGCACGTCCGGCACAGTTTCGCGAGACCGCGCGCGTCGGAGCAGCGCCCGCATGCGAGCAAGCAGCTCTCGCGGTGAGAAGGGCTTGGTCAAATAGTCGTCGGCACCCAGTTCGAGGGCCATGACGCGGTCCGCCTCGTCCTTGCGTCCCGTGAGTACGATGATAGGCAGTTCGGACTGCTCACGAAGGCGACGGGCGATCTGAAGCCCATCCTCTCCTGGGAGGCGCAGATCCAACACGAGCAAATCGATGCTCTCGCGTGCCAGGATCGAGTCCAGCTCGCGACCACCGGCGACTGCGGTGACCTTCACGTCGTGATCGCCCAGGTAGTCGGCAACCATCTGACGAATCTGAAAGTCGTCATCGATCACCAGCACATGGCGCGGCGTCGGGGCCGTGCCAAGCTGTCCGGCAGAAGGCGTGGGCACTGGTATCACCCAGTAAGCATGGCATGGAACCGTTGGACTGTCGTGGCGTTTGTGTCAGTTGTCATGCGACGCGGCGCGCGCATCACAATGGAGCACGCTGGGCCGCGTGAAATCCATGCAACTGAGGACGGTGATGGGCTCCTTCGACGATCCGGAATCTGCGAGACGGCTGTCGCTGGCGCTCCACGCCGGTGGGGTGGGCGCCTGGGAATGGGATGTCGCCGAAAGGCAGGTCCAACTCTCGGAGCTCGCTTGCGCCTTGCTGGGGATATCGACGGTGCACAAACCGCTCCCCGCAGACGATTGGCTATCTGATGCTGGCGTCCACCCGGACGATTGCGCAACTCGTCGCAAGGCCTTCAGTGAAGTGCTCGAAGGTCGGTCGGCCTCCCTGCGCTGCGACTGGCGGGTTCGCCGCGACGACGAGGGATGGCATTGGGTTCGCTGTCATGCGGTAGTCGAGCGAACGGTTGACGGCGTGGTGACCCACCTGACCGGGACCTTGACGGACGTCGACGTCGAGCGGCGCTTGGAGGTCGATCTGCGTCGTATGAAGGAGCGGTACGCCGTTGCTGATGCAGCCGGTGATGGCCACACCGACTGGATCGTCGCCGACGACGAGTTCTATGGATCGCCACGTTTTCTTGAGGTGTGTGGCCTCCCTCCAGACACCGTGTTCGGCAACCGGGCCGGATTCATTCGCCACTTCCCGTACCACCCCGACGAGCGCGAATCTGTGGTTCGCACCATGTCTGCGTTCTATGCCAGCCGCTTGCCGCGCCTGGAGACGGAGATGCGGATCCTGGTTCGAGGTGAGGAGCGCTGGATTCATTTGACGGGCATCGCCACTCGGGACGAAGAAGGAAAGATTCAGCGCTGGGCTGGATCGATGACGGATGTGACCGAGCGCAAGCGCGCCGAGCAGGCGCTGCGACAGTCCGAGGAGAGATTCCAACTGGCCGCCGCCGCTTCGACTGACGGCATTTGGGATTGGGACGTGCCCGCGGATGCCATGTTCATGTCCGAGCGTGCTCAACGCATCCTGGGACTCTCGCCCGGTCAGCCGGTGAGGAAGCGCTCGACCTGGCGTGAGATGCTGAACATTCACCCTGACGATGTTCGTCCGCTGCAAACCAACGCGGATGAGTACCTCGAGGGCCGAACCCCGACCTTCGACCGGGAGTTCCGAGTGGCGGGCCTTGACGGTTGGCGTTGGGTTCGAATCCGCGGTCTCTGCCTGCGCGATGCGGCGGGTCGCGCCACGCGCTTCGCGGGTTCCGTGAGCGATGTGGATGCACAAAAGCGGATGGACGCGGCACGACGCCAGTCCCAGCGACTTGAGGCGATGGGGACGATGGCAGGCGGCATTGCTCACGACTTCAACAACATCCTCGGCGTGATCCTTGGCTACGGCGAGATGGCGATGCGCGAAGCCGTCGAGGGCGGTCGTCAGCAGCGAGATCTTCAACAGATCATGATTGCCGGCGAGCGCGGCCGCGCCCTCGTGGACAGGGTGCTCGCCTTCAGTCGCAACGCCATCGGCGAACGTGTTCCGGTGCACTTGGACGCAGTGGTGCGGGAGGCGGCTGAGCTGCTGGAAGCCGGTCTGCCCGCAGGCGTATCCATGCGAGTGAAGCTAGAGGGCGGGCGAGGGGCGGTGCTCGGGGATGCCACCCAGGTCCACCAAGTAGTGATGAACCTGGCCACCAACGCACTTCAAGCCATGCCTGACGGCGGTGAGCTTGTCATCTCCGTGGAAGCGGTTGCGCGCGCTCAGCACTTTGCGGTCACGACCGGCTCCTTGCCTGCTGCGAAGTACCTGGTCCTGCGAGTCAGCGATACAGGGCACGGTATCGCTGCCGATGTGTTCGAGAAGATCTTCGACCCGTTCTTCACTACCAAGGACGCAGCCGTGGGCAACGGGCTGGGACTCTCGCTCGTTCACGGCATCGTCGGCGAGTTGGGCGGCGCGGTCGATGTGTTCACGGAACCCAATCGCGGAAGCGCATTCAGTGTGTGGCTGCCTTTCGGCGGAGAGGTCGATGTGGTGACCAAAAGAGCCGTTCCATTGCTGCCGCGAGGAAACGGCGAGGCGGTCATGGTGGTGGACGACGAGGTCGCGCTGATGGAACTCGTGCTGCGCATGCTGACCGACCTTGGCTATGACGCGCAGGGATATGGCTCAAGTCGGGCCGCGCTGGAGGCCTTTCGGCAGTCACCTCGCGCATTTGATGTCGTGATCACGGATGAACGGATGCCAGGTTTGAGCGGGACGGAACTGATTCGCGAGATTCGCTCCATGCGACCGGCTATGCCGATCCTGCTTGTGAGTGGATTCCCAGCAACTGTAGAGGCGGAAGAGGCAGCGCCTGATGCGGTTCTTCGCAAGCCCATCTCGGCGCGGGCCTTGGCTGAAGGGCTGCGAAGCCTGATGACCTCATCACTGCCGGCCGCTTAAGGCTTGCTTCGATTCATTCGAGCCGCCGCCTGCCGACGAAGGACTCCCTCAAGATTGCCAAACTGATTACTATCACAGGCAGGGGGTGATCAGCCATGGCAACTGCAAAGAAGGCAGCCGCGAAGAAGGCGTCTGCCAAGAAGGCAGCCGCGAAGAAGGCGCCTGCCAAGAAGGCAGCCGCGAAGAAGGCACCTGCCAAGAAGGCAGTCGCGAAGAAGGCACCTGCCAAGAAGGCAGTCGCGAAGAAGGCACCTGCCAAGAAGGCAGCCGCGAAGAAGGCACCTGCCAAGAAGGCAGTCGCGAAGAAGGCACCTGCCAAGAAGGTTGCAGCCAAGAAGGCTGTACCGGCAGGCAAGCACAGCCTGAAGAAGGCAGCTCCCGATGGCACGGGCGGAGGCAAGCCACCGGTTTGATCCATGTCGAGCGTGCCCACCGCTTCTGGCGCTGAAGCGCCCCTGCCAGCGGCACCAGCAGCCGCGTCACCTGCGCCCGCTGTAGCGCGCCGGATCGCATCGGCACCGGCCGCGGCGCTGGAGCTTCACCAGCTGTGTGGCGATTGGTCGGCTGGACTCGGCAAGTTCGCGCTGCAGGTAGCGTTCGCGCTCATGGCCGCGAACTGGGCCATCCATGACAGCAAACACACGGGCATTCTTGCCAACGCCTGGGCTAAGTGGTCAATGACCATTGGGTTCCTGTACCTGACGATCCTGCTCGTCTTGATCGGTCTGCATGTGCTCCTCTTGCGCCGGCGACATGCATATGCGGACTCGGATCGAGCTCGGTGGCAGCGAGAGTTCGATGCGGAATCGTCCAACGTTGGAACGGCGTGGCCTTACACCGATGGCATTGAGCGCAACGGCACGTTGATGTTCTGGCTTCACCTTCTGGCTCCGCTCGCGATGGGATGCTTGCTTGTTGTCAGCGTTTTTGCTGGCACGCCACGCCAGACCAAGGTCGATGTCGCGACGCCCGTCGCGGCCGCCACGGCGAGTTCGTCAGCGGCGCCTTCTTCGGGCGCGCAGCCAAAGCCCTAGTCGGCGGCGGCCGCTTCACGATAGACCGTGTCGACGAATCCGGATAGGCAATTGCTTCGCTCGAGCGCATGGACAGCAGCCAGATTCGGTTCCTTGAGAGCGCAGAGAACATCAAGTCGCTGGTGCGTCATCGCACTGGCCGTGCGTTGGGCACCGGACGAGCGCGTGAGATTGCAGCGTGCCTCCAGCAGGGGCGCCAGTTCTTTGAAGCTTCAGCCGACGCGCCATTGGAGATCAAGCCACTGGTCGAGTTCTATGGCCTGGTGGGCTTCGCTAAGGCGTTGATTCTCGGGACGCGCCTGACGGCGCTCTCAACGCTCGCAGGCAGTCATGGTCTGCGCGATGTTTCGCCAGCGGACGCCAGCCTGACCACACTGAGCGCCACGGTGGAAGCGCGAGGCACCTTTGTCGAGTTCAATGACGCCGTCGCGTCGCTCAATCGATTGACTCACCTGGATGAACACACGCATCCCGTCCACACCCCGATGCCTACGGCAGCGTCGGCGCAAATCGTAGGACTGCAGGTCAGCCTCAAGGACGTCCTCGCTCGGCTCGCTCAACATGCAAAGCTCTACCGGTACACCTTCGCAGAGCACCCCAGTGCAGAGCCTCTTGACCACCTCTATGCGGACTCAAGAAACCGATACCTATCAACTCGCATTGTCGACTCGCAAGTTCTGAATTCCAGAGACTCTCTCAGAGTAATCGTTGATCGGTGGCGGGCTCGCTTTCCTTACCTCAACCGTTGGGTGGTGGTGGAAGCAGCGCCTGCGTGGGGTGCTTCCTACGTGACCCTGGCCAACCTGGAGCGCGGCACCCTCGACGATCTCTCCGCGGAGGCTCTGCCCGAGGTCGAGCCGACCCGTTTCGCTTCCGCCCTTCGCGACGCTCCTGACGATACGCATCAAAGAATCCCGCTGGCGGAGATCTATTCAGGCGTTGGGGGCGGGTACGCCAGCCAGACCCACGCCATCTCTCCTCTCCACGGACACTATCTGTCGGAGTACTCCCTCATCTACATCGGCCTGTTCCTGCTGAGTTCCTTGGTCCGCTACCGCCCGGACGCATGGGCTCATGCGGTGTCGCGCTCGTCTCTTCAGGATCGGCCGGCCGATGATCAGGCTCTGGCTTTGATCCAAGCGTTCCTCGACTCTGCTCAAACGCTCATCCCATCGCTGATTGTCAAAGTCCTGAATCCTCATGAGGACGCGACGATCTAGTTGTCAGTCGCGTCGCTTCAAGGAGAGCAGCGCCGGCTAGAAGTGGAACGCGTACCGTAGCTGCAGGAAGTTCTCGCCCGGGTTGGGGTGCTTGATCCCCGCATTCGAGAAGTGCTGAATCCGAAGCGCCAGCTCATGGCGGTCGTACTCACCGAAGCGCGCACCGACGGCAATGTGGTCGCCGAAGTTGAAGCTTGTGCTGAAGCGCTTGTCGCTGCTGCGGTAGATCGGCAGCAGGAAGTTTGCCCCGATGCCACCTTCGACGAACCAATGCACGGAAGCGCGAGATGTCCAACGCAGGACAGGTGTCGCACCGATCTGCGTGACCCACGCGGAGTCCGAGCCCGAGCCGTCCGCCTGGTCCGCAAACCATCGGCCCAGTGAAACCTCCCAGTACACACTCAGGTCGCCGCCGCCGAACGGCTCTGCCCACTCGGTTTTCCAGATGGCGCCGACCACCAGTGCTTGCGCGTCTTCGGCGACGCCGGCTTGCACGAATGCTTGATCGGGCTTCCATGACCACGAGTCCGGCGTCGTCGAGTTCGCACGAAGTGGCATGCTGGCGGCCAAGAGCCCGGCGCACAGGGCGAGGGGAAGGTTGATGCCGGGGGTACGGGTAGGTGAAGTCACGGACGTTCCCTTGTGAGATCTGAGTGACCTCAAGGGTGGCCATCGACACACTTTTCAGGATCGCCACGGCGATGTGGATCGACACACCCACCGTGGTGGGCCACGACGTGTCCCTTTGGGTGGAGTGCCCGCTCGGGTCGCGCGAAAGCCGCGCTAGCGGGGCCGCGCGCAGATCCCGTTGCGCGACCGACGAATCGGGCCGGCGACCATCGAGCGAGTGCGCCAGGTACGGCAGCGCAGCAACAGAGCGGGGCCCCAAACAAAACGCCGCAACCTGAGATCAGGCTGCGGCGTCGCACGAGGTACGAGGTTCTGTTAGGACTCTAGGCGGGGCTGTGGGTGAAGAGCGCTCGCCTGCGCAGTTGCACCAACTGCACCACCACGCCGACGATGTAGACAACGGCCATCGCACCGATCACGTGCTGAAGCGCCGGATCGTCCGGGCTGGCGAACAACGGCGCATCCGTGGGAAGCCGCGTGAAGGTTTCGGTGACGCCCGGGATCATGTGCAGGAACAAGGTTGTCGAGTACGCGATGGTTGCGCCATAGAGTGCAGCACGGCTGTTGCGTGACCTCGCGTCCAGTACGAGGCCGACGGCCAGTACGACGAGCGTGACGACGGCCAGCGCATGGGGCTTGCCGAACCCGCCGTGCTGGAAGATTCCGAAGGCAGTAAGGCAGGTCAGGAGCGTTGCGATGATGTAGTTTCGACCAGCTCGCTTCTTCCAACCAATGCCGCCCTCAATGAGCACGGCGACGAAGCCGGCGATGACGGCCGCGAGGCTGATCGCAGTGTGGATGGTCCCGAGCATGGAAAGTGACGTCATGGCAGTCTCCGTACGAAGTGGTCTGGACGGTGAGCCCATTCTTTGGGGGCACTTCGCTGCGCGGATGCCCATGTCGAGTCAGCTTTGCCTCTACCAGTGTGGGTAGCGGCGCGCCGCACGGGCGCGTGTCGCTAAGCCAGGCTCATGGACTGCATGTCGCGATTCAGGCGCTGCAGCTCCGCTCTCATGCGCGGATCCATGGAGTCAGGCGCTGTGTCGACGATGCCGCGCTCGAGCTGCGCATAGGCCTCGGCCCATCGCCCGTAGTAGGCAAGCCCATGACGCTCAGCCGCAGCGGCCATCGACTCGCGCAAGCTGCGGGCGCGATCTGCGTCGCCGCTGTCGAAAGCGATGGGGTAGGCCGCGAACGCTGTGGCGTAGCACATGGCAATGGCATGGTCGAGGTCGCGGGCCACCTGCACGGACTCCTCCGCCCACCGAACGGCGTCGTTGCGTTGACCCACCAGCCAAGCTGCACGCGCCAGGACGATTCGCATCGATACGCGCACGTCAACGTGCACAGCGCCGGGCTCTTCGGTCGAAGTGCTTGCGCCTTTGAGCAGATCGAGCGCCATCGCGGTGGCTCCGTTGGCGTCGCCCAGGAAGCACGCGGTCTGGGCACGCATTCTTGGCAGCCGTTGTTGAACTTCTTCCGGCGGCAGCAGATGAGCCAGCTTGTCGCAGTGCTGGCTCGCCGCGGAGTAGTCCCCGAGAGCCATCGCGGCGACCCAGAGTCCACCCGTCGACATGGCAACGAGATCTGGGTTGCCGTTCTCGGTCGCGATGGTGTGACAGCGACGGAACGCCGCGAGCATCGCCGGACCTGGCCCCTCGGTGTGGAGCAGGAGGTCTCCCAGCGCGCGCTGCAGCAGCAGTTCTTCCATGCTGCCGACCAATCCTGCCGCGTCCAAGCGGGAGATTGCCGCTTCCACGCGCCGCCTGAACTCGGTCATCTGGCACAGGCCAATGGCCAATGGCGAGGCTGCTGCGGTGATGGCGATCCCGAGGGCCGCGTCTGGGTCCGACCCGCTTGCCCAGTCGAGCGCGGCGCGGATCTCCTCGAGTGCATGAAGGCGTGCCTCGATTGACCGCGGGGTGTCGTCCCGCAGCAAACGGAGGCAGTTCTGGGCATGACGCCTGCGGACGTCGACAAGCTCTCCGCTGTCGGCCAGCTTGTCGAGCGCATACGCCCGGGTGCTTTCCAGCAGCCGGTAGTAGTGGTCGTCAACCGTGACGACCAAGCACTTGTCGACGAGCTGCGTCAGCGGGTCGATGACGTCTTGGGAGGCGACAACGGCCGCCGCTTCTAGGGTGAAGGCGCTCTTGAACACCGCGAGACGCCGCAAGAGCAACTGCTCAGGCGCAGCGAGGCAATCGTGGCTCCAGTCGAGCGTTGCTCGCAGCGTCTGCTGGCGGGGCATGGCGGTGCGCGGCCCGCGGGTCAGCAGCGCGAAGCGGTCGTTGAGTCGTGCGGCGACCCCCTGGACGCCGAACATGCCAACGCGCGCAGCCGCCAGCTCGATCGCCAGTGGAATGCCATCAAGACGACGGCAGATCTCGCCAGCACTCGCCGCGTCAATGTCAGCCAGTTCGAAGCTGTCGGACGAAGCCGAGGCGCGCTCGACGAACAGCTGAACAGAGGTGTAGAGAAGCGCCGATTGGGCGCTGAGCTCCATGGACGGGGGCGGCAGCGCCAGTGGCGCCAAGCGCTGAACCCACTCGCCGGGCACTCGCAGCGGCTCCCTGCTGGTCGCGAGGATGTGAACGTTGGGCGCCTGGCGGTGGAGGACTGCGGCGAGCGTGGCGACTTCGCAGATCAGGTGTTCGCAGTTGTCGAGCACCAGCAAGAGTCTGCGATCCCTCAGCGCTCCGACCAGCGCCGGCATCGGCTGCTCCGCTGGCAACGACAGCCCCAATGCAGCGGCAACGGCGGCGGGAACCAGCTTGCTATCGGACAGCGGTGCGAGCTCCACCAGCACCGCCGGTTCCGAGTACTGTCCGGCCGTCGCGTCTGCCACCGCGAGCGCCACCGTTGTCTTGCCCATGCCGCCTGGTCCGACCAGCGTGACAAATCGGCGCTCCGGCAGCCGGGCGACGAGCGCCTCGATGATGGCCTCGCGTCCGATGATCCGTGAAGTCGTGGCCAGTGGCGACGTGCCTGCACGTGCGGTTTCGAGCGGCTCTGGCTCAGCGGCGATGGGTGCGACGGGCGCCACAAAGCAGTAGCCTCGCAGCGGGACGTTGCCAATGAATTGCACCTTCCCGCGGCCTTCAGCCAGGCGCTTGCGAAGCGCCGCAACCTGCACGCGCAGGTTGTCATCACCGACCACCGTTCGAGGCCACACACGCTCCACCAGTGCGGCCGTTGGCACCACATCGCCTGCTCGCTCGACAAGCGCAATCAACAAGTCCAGGGCGCGACTGCCCAGGCGAACAGGTTGCTCGCCATCGAGGAGCAGGCGCTGGCTGGGCAGCAGCCGGTAGCCAGCGAAAGCAAAGCCGTCGGACATGCGGGGCGCGTCTTCGTCGTGTTGGCGGTGCTCATGTTCGCAATCGACGAGCGATGCAGCGAGTTAAATCGCGTTAATACTCGCCCCGGCGCGCTGGTGCCGAGCGGGGGACAGACGGAATCTCATCGGATTAACCTGGCAGCCTTGCGAGGATCGCAATGAACCCCATTGGCGTCGCCGTTGGAACTCTAGGGGAGTCGACCACCTTCTCACTCCGAGACGGAAAGCAGGTGACCATCCGCCCCATCCGGAGCTCCGACTTGGAGTTGGAGCGCGCCTTCGTGGCCGGCCTCTCGGCGACAACCGGGTATCAGCGCCTCTTCTCCGGGCGCACACCCACACCGGCGGAACTGCAGCGCTGGGTTGACGTTGACCAGGTTCGAGAAGTCGCCCTGATCGCACTTGTGAAGGAGAGTGCCGATTGGCGACAAGTTGGCGTGGCCCGCTACGTGATCACCGACACGCCCAACACTGCCGAGTTCGCCATCGTGCTGAGCGACGGCTGGCATGGGGAGGGGCTCGGCCGAGCTTTGCTAACGCGACTGATTGCCGTGGCGCGCAGCCGGCAGCTTGAGGCGCTGTTTGGCAGCACGCTGGCCGACAACCAGTCAATGATCAAGCTGGCGGTCAGTCTCGGGTTCAAGACGCGCCGTGCGGCCGGTGCCGCGAGTGTCACAGACCTGCACTTGGAGCTGCCACGCCCCGGGCAGGGCACCGTTGGGTGAGGTTCTGCTCGACTGGGAGCGTCAGGCAACTACATGCGGCGCCGGCGCATCGACCAAACCGCGCCGAGCGGCAACGTCAGCGGCCTGGGTGCGACTGCATGCGTCCAGCTTGTCGAGAATGGCCTTGACGTGGGTCTTGACCGTTCCGACGGCAATCGACAGTTCCCGGGCAATGGCCTTGTTGCCCAGGCCGCGTGTCACCAGCCGAAGCACTTCGGTCTCACGAACGGTCAGCGATTCATGGCCAACGCTCTCGGCCAGGCGCTTCGCCGCAGCACGGCAGACATAGCGCGAGTGCAGGCGCACAGCTTCGACGGCTTCGGCGAGCTCATCGAGCTTGCATCCGGCCAGCAGCACCGCTGAAACACCGGCTTCGAGCGCAACGCGAATGTCGCGTTCGCGGTCGAGGGTTCCGACGGCGATGAGCGAAGGGCGCGCCCGCGTGTTCGGCGCGCTCGATGCAAGCTGCAGCGCTGTCTGGTGGTCCGCCACGATGATCTGCGGCGGGTCTTCGGGTGTCGGATCGATGCCAGCGATGTTGACATCGCGACCCACGCCGAGTTTGAGCGCGGCGGCCAAACCCATCGCCAAGACTGGATCTTCGTGCTTGATCTCGATGCGCGTCGGTGCGGTCACGTTCATGGCGTTCTCCTGTTCAAGCTGTGACACCGCTTGTTGCGGCGTTGCATGAATGTTCGACTTGTCGCCCAGGAGCAGCCAGTGAAGGTCCGTGAATCGTTGTGTTGCCGGCCCACCCGTGTGTAACGCCAAAGGCTCCGATGAATTAACACTGACGCTTTCGAGCCCAACGACCACCGCAGTTTTCACAACGATTCATTCGCCGGCTCGGTGCTCCAGCACGAACATCCGACACGAGCCGCATCGCGGCGAAGCGAGGTCGGAGGATGCCGTCTCCTCACGTGTTCAGCGAGTCAGCCGCCGTAGCGCCAGGCGGCGGAAGGGACGCGCCTGGACTCTATGACGCGGAGCAGGTCAACCAGTGGCGCTCGGCCGTCGACGCGGTGCATGCACGGGGCGACAAGATCATTGCCAGGCTCTGGCATCCGGCTGCCGACGGCGCGTTGGATGCCGATGCCATGGAGGCCGTGGTCGACGCCTTTCGTGTCGCAGCCGAAGGCGCCAGCGACGCCGGCTTCGACGGCGTCGAACTGGCTGGTACGCCACCCTTGAGTGGCGACTGCCGCCACCAGGTCCTCGCAGCGCTCGCGTCGGTGTGGGGGCCGTCGCGCGTCGTGGTTCGTTAAGCAGTGTGAAAGCTTGTTGGCGACCACCTGGTTGCCGATGGCGGGGAGCTAGCCTCCCGTCGTGACTACGACCACCCACCTGTTCGACGTTTCAAGACGGCTGGACCACGGCCCCGTGGGGCCTGTACACGTCCTGGCGCTGGGACTGTGCGCGGCTGGCTTCGCCTTTGACTTGCTGGAAATGGCACTGGGCAGTGCGCTCTCGGCGGTGTTCTCGTCGGGGGCCGCGGCGCTTGCGCCTGCAGCGCTCTCGTGGCTTCTCGCCTCAGTCTACGTCGGCGCGATTGCGGGCGCCCCATTGTTCGGCTGGATGGGCGACCGCTTTGGTCGCCGCCAGGTCATGGTTTGGTTGCTGTGGCTGCTCGCGCTCAGCTCGCTCCTGGCCGCTGCGAGCCGTTCAACGCAGGAGCTGACGGTCTGGCGAGGCGTCTCAGGCCTGGCGCTGGGCGCTTTCCCCGCCCTGATGATTTCCTACCTCACCGATCTGCTGCCTGCGAAGCGGCGTGGGCCGCTGATCTTTCTCGTGGTCGGACTGGCGTCGCTCGGTGCGCCTGCGGGTATCTTCTTGGTCCGTGGTCTCACGCCGATTGCCCCACTGGGCATCGAGGCGTGGCGGTGGGGCTTCATCGTCGGTGCGGCTGGAGCGCTCGCCGTTGCACTCCTGATGCTGTTGATCCCGGAGTCCCCGCGCTGGCTGATGGCTCGTGGTCGCGACGAGGAAGCAAGACAGGCTGCGCTCAGGTTTGTGCCTGCGCTGGTCGAGGTGCCGGAGGAGCCAGGCACGGCCATGCCACTGCCGCTCGAGCCCAGGCGTCGGACGTGGCCTCTGGTGGCGGCGCTCTTCTTCGCCAGCCCGTGGTCCACCGTGGCCTTTCCGCTGCTCGCGGGAGCGTTGCTGATGGGCCGTGGGTTCAAGCTGCAAGACGCGCTGCTGTATGTCGCGGTCTCCAACTTCGGCCCGGTGATCGGTGTTCTTCTGGCCGCCCTCGGGGTAGATCGGATCGAACGGCGAATCACGCTCGCCTTGTGCGCCATCGCCATGTTGGCTGCCGGTGCCGGTTTCGTGTTGGCAAACGACCCGTTGATCCTCACCGCATGTGCCACGGGGTTCATGCTGGCTGCGGCGCTCTATGTCCCGAGCCTGAGCGTCTACGGCGCTGAGCTGTTTCCCACGCGGTCGCGCGCGGCGGCATTCGGTGGGGCTTGGACCTTCAACCGCATTGGCGCCGCGGCAGCGCCACTGTTGCTCGTCCCGCTGATGAGCAAGCAAGGCTCGGATCCACTGATGCTGGTGATCGCAGCCTCTTTGATGGGCAGCCTCGCGCTCATCGCCGTGGCCCCTGCTGGCCGAGCGCGTCGCACGGTTCACTGAGCTGACCCCGCTCAGTCGCTGTGATGCCGTGGCCGGGTGACGGACCACGGGGGCAGCCCCGTCTCTCCCTCAATGGTCAGGACTCAAGTCGAGTCGGCTCCTATCGTGCCTCCATCATCTCTTCGCATGGAGTGCACATGTCCACCGAGACCGAGTCCCTGGAAGTCAGTCGACGCGCCATCGTCGCCGCCCTGATCGGCGGCGCCATCACTTCGCACGGCTCGCTGAGCTTCGCGGCCACACCATCGGCAAGCGAGGACGCCATCCGCCCGTTCCGCATCGCAGTGCCGCAGACGGCGCTGGACGACTTGCGTCGGCGCCTGGCAGCCACTCGATGGCCGGACCCGGAGATCGTCTCGGACACGACACAAGGCGTCCAGGAGAAACGCCTTCGGGCACTGGTCGACTACTGGCGCAGCAAATACGACTGGCGCAAGGTCGAGGCTCAGCTCAACGCCTTGCCCCAGTACATCACCAAGATCGATGGCGTCGACATCCACTTCCTGCACATCCGCTCCAAGCATCCCAATGCGCTTCCGCTGCTGATGACCCACGGCTGGCCAGGCTCGGTGGTGGAACTCCTCAAGGTGGTCGGACCGCTGACGGACCCGACCGCGCACGGCGGCCGGGCTGAAGATGCCTTCCACTTGGTCCTGCCGTCGTTGCCGGGCTATGGCTTCTCCGGGCGCCCGCAGACCACGGGATGGGGGCGGCATCGCGTCGCCGAGGTCTGGCACAAGCTGATGCAACGCGTGGGCTACACGCAGTACGTGGCGCAGGGCGGCGATTGGGGTGCCGTCGTCACGCAAGCCATGGGTCACCAGGCCCCCAAGGGTCTGATGGGCATCCACATCAACATGCCCGCCGTGGTGCCGAAGACGCTGCCGGACAAGCTCACGGAGCGAGAACAGGCGGCCATGGACGCGCTCAACAAGTTCTTCTCGAATGGCGCTGGCTATGCGCAGATCCAGGCCACGCGACCCCAGACGATTGGCTATGCCCTCGCGGACTCGCCGGTCGGGCAAGCGGCGTGGATCTACGAGAAGCTCGCCGCGTGGACCGACAGCGGCGGCAATCCCGAGACCGTCCTCACGCGCGACGAGATGCTCGACGACATCACGCTGTACTGGCTCACCAACACGGCGACGTCGTCCGCGCGCTTCTACTGGGAGAACTCCGATCTCGCCTTCTTCGCGGTGGAGATCGACATCCCTGTCGGAGTGACGGTGTTCCCCGGCGAGATCTACCGGGCGCCCAAGTCGTGGGCCCAGCTTTGCTACCACAAGCTCATCTACTGGAACGAAGTCGACAAAGGCGGTCACTTCGCCGCCTTCGAGCAACCTGCGCTGTTCGCACGTGAACTGCGCGCCGCCTTTGCGCCCTTGCGGGCGTAACCCATTCATTGCGAGGCGCCAGCCCCTTGGCTGCTCGTCGCATCAACGCTGAAGGAGCGCGACATGCTGATCTATCTGCGTACGCTGACCCTCGCACTGCTGTGCGGCGTGGCGCTGCTGTTCACGGGCCAGGCGGCTCGAGCTGCGGACGCCGCTGTCAAGCCGACGGTCATCTTCGTTCATGGCGCCTGGGCCGACGGATCGGGATGGGAGCCCGTGGCACGCGAAGTGGCGGGCAAGGGCTACCGCGTGGTGGTCGTGCAGAACCCGCTGAGCTCACTGGCCGCTGACGTCGAGGCGACGCGTCGCGCCATCGCCAATCACCCCGGACCCGTCGTTTTGGTCGGTCACTCCTGGGGCGGGGTCGTCATCACCGAAGCTGGCGTGCATGAACAGGTCGTCGGCTTGGTCTATGTGGCGGCCTTCGGCCCAGAGGCGGGCGAATCGGTTTCGTCGCTGCTCGCGAGCAAAGGGGCTCCCAAGCCCCCTGGGCTGGCGAGCATCCGCCCGGATCCGACCGGTCATCTTTGGCTGACGATGGAAGGCGTGGCGCAGGACTTCGCCCAGGACCTTCCGGCCACGAAGACATGGTTCATGGCCGTCTCTCAGGTACCGATCTTCGCCAAGTCGTTTGACGAGAAGGTCGCGAATGTCGCGTGGAAAAACAAGCCCAGCTGGTACGTCGTTGCAACCGCAGACCGGATGATTCCGCCCGAAGCGCAAGAGCTCTTCGCCAAGCGCATGGGAGCGACCACCACGCGCATTGCCGCCAGCCACGTGCCGATGATCTCGAAGCCTGGCGAAGTCGCCGCGGTCGTGCTGGCCGCGGCAGAGAAGGCGGGGACCCGGTAAGACCGCCCGCCGCCGCGGCGCCGGAGAGGAGGGAGGCTCGCACGTCGCGGCCGTGCCATCCCCGCGCGGCCGCGCGCGTTCACGGCTACCGGTGATGATCGTAGTTGGGCAGGTTCTTGCGGAAGTTGTGAACGAGCTCGGTCGCTCGTTGGATCGCCAGCAAAAGATCCTGCGCCGCGGAAGGTGATGGCGACGCCTCGCCGTGGCGAACCTGGTTGTAGAGCGTGCGCAGCGTCACCAGCAGCGAGGTCGTCCCTGCGGGAAGCAAGCTGGAATCGACGACTTCCTGGAAGACCCTGGTTCGCTTCTCGACGGGCGAGAAGGCCATGCCCATCTGCTGTCCGAACCGGAACAACTCGCCGTCGAGCGAGGACCACGCATCAAGAATGGCGGCCGCGGGATCCGCGTCGTCTCGCTCGAGCTTGTTGAGCGCCGTCAGGATGCCTTGCTCGCTGCGCTCGCTCGCGGCAGGGGGCTCGTCGGGCGCATGTGCGTCGGGTCGCTGACCGTCCGAGGGCGTGCCTGCAGCCTCCCTGGCCGCGGCCAGGGCCACTTGCTTCGCGGCAGAGTCGAACACCGCTTCGACAGGCCCTGCTTTCAGCGTCCTCAGCATCAAGATCAGGTCGGAGATCTTGTCTCTGAACGACAGCCCGAGGATGACCACCACCAGTGGCCACGCGAGAGCCTTTGCGATCTCGGAGATGAAGGTGAGCCAGTCCATGGCAATGCGTGCTCGCGTCGTTCGCGGAAGGTGAAACGGGCAGAGGAGGGAAGACAACCCGGCTCGGCGAGTTTCCTCGGGACACGCGACATCTGTCCTCCTCTCGATTGCTCAGACGCCAAGCACACCGTACTCGCGAAGTACCAGGCGGCGCCTACGCGCCAGGACGCGACCACGGGTCGCGCAGCCGTCTCTCAACTGGTGCGCCACCAGATCGCCCAATGGGGGCAGGCGCCAACGCCTTGCAGCTCCGATGCTCATGGTCAGCCGCCGGAGAGCCCCGTCGGTGGCATTTCTCCTCTGGCCTGCGCTGGTGTGACGGAAGTCGACAAGGTACGACCGACCTTCAAGCATCACTTGAAGAAGTTATCCAACTTTGACCCCTACCGAAGACGCAGTCTGGCGACCAAAGTATCGGTACACAAGCCCAACCTCTTCTTCTCCCGAAAGGAATCGCAATGAGCACTGCTACCACCCACAAGCCCCTGGCCGGCAAGGTCGCCCTCGTGACCGGCGGTTCGCGCAGCATCGGCGCCGCCGTCGTGCGTCGCCTGGCTGCCGACGGCGCCGCTGTGGCCTTCACCTACGTCGCCTCCGCGGAGCCGGCGACCGCGCTGGTCAAGGAGATCGAAGCCGCGGGCGGCACGGCGCTGGCCGTCTACGCTGACGCTGGCGACGCGGCAGCCGTGAAGTCGGCCGTCGAGAAGACCGCCGCCACCTTCGGCGGCAAGGTCGACATCCTGGTCAACAACGCCGGCATCGCCATCGTCAAGCCCGCTGGCGAGTTCACCCTCGAGGACTTCGACCGCATCGTCGACGTGAACGTCAAGGGCGTCGTCGTGGCGACGCAAGAAGTGCTGAAGTACATGGGCCAAGGCGGTCGCATCGTCAACATCGGCAGCATCAACAGCGAGTACGTGCCCTACGGTGGTGGTGGCCTGTACGTGCTGACGAAGGCTGCGGTGGCCGGCTGGACGCAAGCCGTGGCGCGTGACCTCGGCCCGCGCGGCATCACGATCAACAACGTGATGCCCGGCCCGACCAACACGGACATGAACCCGGAGACGAGCGACTTCGCGGCCCAGGCCAAGACCTACATCGCGCTGCAGCGCTATGCGCAGCCGAACGAGATCGCCGATGCGGTGGCGTTCCTGGCCAGCCCGGGCGCGAGCTTCATCACCGGCACGAACGTGCCGGTGGACGGCGGCTACGCGGCCTAAGACGTCGCCAATCGCAAGGAGCACATCATGAGCATCGGCATCATCGGCACGGGCAACATCGGCAGTGCCATTGCCCGCGCATTGGTTCGCATCGGTCTGGATGTGATCCTTGCGAACCGGCGGGGCCCCGAGTCGCTGCAAGCGCTCGTGGCCGAGCTGGGACCGAAGGCCCAGGCGGGGACCGTTCAGACGGCGGCCAAGGCGGACATCGTGATCGTCGCGGTCAACTGGTCGAAGATTCCGGCCGCGTTGGCCGGGGTCGGCGACTGGCGAGGTCGCATCGTCATCGATGCGAACAATCCCATCGAAGGGCCGCCGTTTCGCACATTCGACACCAACGGTCGCGCGTCCTCCGAGATCTTCGCGGAGTTCGTGCCCGGCGCGCGCGTAGTGAAGGCCTTCAACCATCTGCAGCCGCACCTGCTGTCGGGTGATCCGCGCGCCGAAGGTGGCCGCCGCGTGTTGTTCCTGGCCGGCGACGACGCCAGCTCCAAGGGCGCGGTGAGCGAGTTGATCGCTCGGCTGGGCTTTCAGCCCATCGACCTGGGCGACTTGGCGACCGGCGGTCAGCTGACGCAGTTCCCCGGCGGGCCTTTGCCGGCGATGAACCTCGTCAAGTTCGGCTGACGCCGCTGCACAGGGCCCCATCCGGGGCCCTTCTTGATTCCCCTGAGAGAACTCAAATGAGCATGTCATCGCACGGCGCAACGAGCGCCGCACTCGATGGTCCGAAGGAGAGCTCCTGGACCGCCGTCGCCGCCCTGGGCATCGCCGCGTTCGCGCTGGTCAGCACCGAGTTTTTGCCGGTCGGGCTTCTGCCGCAGATCGCCAGGGAACTCGGCTTGACCGAGGGCCAGGCCGGCTTGATGGTGACCCTTCCCGGACTGATTGCGGCGATCGCCGCACCACTGACCATCGCGTTTGCCGGCAAGCTGGATCGACGCTGGCTGCTCGGCGGGCTGATCGGCCTGCTGGCGGTGTCCAACCTGATCGTCGCACTCTCGCCGAGCTTTGGCCCGATCTTGTTCGGTCGCGTGCTCTTGGGAGCAGCCGTGGGCGGCTTCTGGACCATTGGCGGCTCGTTGGGGCCTCGCCTGAAGCCGGGCGCGAACTCGGCCAGGGCCAGCGCCCTGATCCTCTCAGGGGTCTCCATCGGCACGGTGGCGGGCGTTCCTGCGGGCGCCTTGCTTGGTGAGCTGATGGGCTGGCGCTGGGCCTTTGGCGCTGCGAGTGTGATCTCCGTGGCGGTGCTCGGCTTGTTGCTGGCGCTGCTGCCGTCGCTGCCTGCGTCGGAGTCCAGTAAAGGCCTGCGCGACATCCCCGCGCTGTTGCGTGAGCCCAAGATCCGGCTGGGACTGGCGGCCATCATCCTGGTGTTCGTCGGTCAGTTCGCCGCCTACACCTACATCAGCCCGTTCTTGCTGCAGGTGACAGGCATTGCGCCGGTCGCGCTGGGTGGCGTTCTCTTGGGCTACGGCATCGCGGGGTTCATCGGCAACATCGTGGGCGGCTGGGCCTCGAGCCGAAGCCTGCGAGGTGGCTTGATCGCCACCGGGCTCGTCCTGGGTGTGTCGGTGCTGCTGCTGGTCTTGATGGGACACAGTGCCTGGTGGGCCGTGCCGCTGACAGTGATCTGGGGCTTGGGCTTTGGCATGTTGCCCATTGCAATGCAAAGCTGGATGTTTGGCGCTGCCCCGAAGAAGCTCGAGGCCGTTCAAGCGGTCTTCGTCTCGGTCGCGCAGGCCGCCATCGGCAGTGGTGCGCTGCTGGGCGGTCAGGTGGTGGACAACCTGGGGATCTCCGGTGCGCTCTGGCTGGGCGCCATCGCGTCGCTCGCAACGGTCGCGGTCATGGCGTTGGGCGCTCGCGAGCGCCTGAGTGGCGCAACGGGCACCATGGCTCAGACCTCTTGAGGAGGCCGGACCCGCCGGCGTGATTAGTTCGCGCCGGCGGGCTTGTTGGCCGTGAACATATAGCGGTGGATCTTCCAAGCACCGCCCTCACGAGCGAACAGGAAGAACTCGTTGTTGCCGACGTCCGCCTCGACTGCGGTCGCCAGCACGGTGAAGCGCCCCGTCGAGCTGGTGCGCGCCCAAGCCTGGCCGCCCTCGACGTCGACCTCGTGGATGTGGAAGGTGCCGTTGAGCCGCAACGTTTTGAAGACCCAGACATAGGACTGGCGCACCGATTCCCGACCGATGGCCGCAGGAGCGTACTGCGGCATGAACACGGGAGCGGAGCTGTACAGGCCAAGGATCGCCTCGACATCTCCGCGGGTGAGGGCGCCTTCGTAGGTCCGAATGAGCGCTTCGATCTCCTGACGGTCTTTTGGGCCAGCAGGTGCGGACTGGGCCTCCGGCGCGGCCATCAACCACATCGCGGCAGCGACGATGGCGTAGGTCTGAAAGCGCGCCCAGGGACTCACGTGAAGTTTCCGTGCTTCACGAGAACACCCAATTCCGCGCGGGCCTACGAGCGAGGCGTCGCCCCGCTCAGAGACGCACGACACGGGCACCAGGTTCGCCGCACTCATGATTGGGCCTCTTCTCCGACGTCCGCGTCGCGCTCCAGTGGATGAACCCAGATGTGGTCCGGGTAGTGGATGTCGGTCGTCAGCCGGTCCTTGTTCCAGATGTCAGCGAACCGCCCCTTGAAGCCGAGGACGAGGTCCTTGGCGTACTCGCCCGTCAGTTGGCAGGCCAAGCCATCGCGGGCAGCATCGTCGAGCGCCACGGACGAGACCCAAAGGTAGAGTGAGCGTCCGTCGGCGCACTTCGCCGCGAGCTCGACCAATCGGTGTTGGCCGCATCGCGACACACCGGCCACCGTCCCGACGTAGCTGCGCACGCGACACAGCTCGATGACGGGCAACGAGGCGGCCAGGTCAACGAACTTCCCCGAGCGAGGCGAAGCCTTCTGCAAAGCCATGGCGCGCTCCTTTGACGGTGTGGTGCCTGGGCGAACGTCACACGAGTTGGCGCGCGTCAACGCTTGCGCGACCCGCGCCGACTGCGCCCACAAAGAACAGGCCACCCGCAACCGACACGTTCTTCATGAACATCAGCTGCTGCATCAGTTGCTGGTCGGCAGGCAGCTTCCAGTAGGCGTGAAAAATCACGCTGGCCAGCAAGGTGAACAGGCCGAGCGCGATGGCCGCGAGACGTGCGTGCCAGCCGACGGCGAGGGCGATCCCGGCGGCCAACTCGAAGACACCGGTCGCCGCCGCAATGAAGGTGGCCAGCGGGAGTCCGGTGGAGGCGATGAAGCTCGCGGTTGCTTGAAGGCTGGTCAACTTGCTGAAGCCCGACAGAACGAACATCAGGGCCAAGAGCACGCGGCCGATGAGGGTCAGTGGTGCCTCAAAGCCCGCGGCAGCGGGGGTGCCGGGGAGGGCGGTGGCGGCGACGTAGGTTCGAGACATGACGTGGAGCTCCTTCGTGAGGCGACGGGGCATTGCCACACCAGTGGGTGACCGGGTGGTTGGTGCGTCTCAGTGTCAGAGCCGCCCGCAATGGGCGCGTCTCTCCGTCTTCGCATCCGCAGGTCTCTCCAAGGGGGCAGCTGCGCCTCACCCCCGCGCACCACTGCCCCACTGCGCTCTACGCCAGCAGGTCGATCTCCCACCCCTTGGCGAGGAGTGCCGCCCGACACTCTTGAGACACGCGCTCGGCGTTCGCGGCGACACACAGAAGGCTTGTCGGGCGCGACATCCCGACATACAGATTGCGGAACTGCCACTGCAGGAGCTTCCTCGACTTGGGCGGCAGTTTGGCGTGGCCCGAGAGGACGAGCAGCGCTTCTTTCAGATCGAAGCGCCTGCTCTGTCCGCCATAGGACTCCATCACCAGTGTTGCCAGATGGGTCTCGCCCTTTCTTGAGAAGACAGTGCCGATATCGATGTCGACCGCTCGGCCCTCGTGCTCGACCACGCAACAGCTGTGCTTTCGGTCCTGGGCGGGCACCTCTTCAGGTTCTTCAAAGGCGGACAGTCCGGCGAAGGCCTCCAGCGTCATGCCCGGCGGCAAGAGCGGCAGTAGCGCCGGATAGATCAGGCTGGGCAAGGCCAGACGGCGCTCCCTGCTGGAGGCGTGGCCATCGCTCAGCACCAAGTCGCGCAACAGTCGGCGCACAGCCGTCGTGTCGGTGCCCGCGGCCTGCAGCTTGCGCAGGAGCTGCTGGCCGTCGCGAACGCCAGCGACGAACGGCGAGTCCGCTGAGCGAAGCAGCAAGAGAATCGCGCGGCGCACGTCGCCAGATCGATCCAAGAGCGTCGCTTTGCCGCGGTGCGCCGTGGGGGCGTCCGCCAAGAGGGCCCAAAACCGCTCACTTCGGCTTCCTGCACTACCGGGATCTGCCGCGTAGGGCGGCCAGTAGTCGAGCAGGCTACGTCCAGGGCTTTCTGCGGCATCGCCATCCCGGCGCGTGGACAGCGCAGTGACCTTCTGCCCTCTCAACTCAAGCTCCGTGAAGCGTTTGATGACGGCCCGACCGAACGCGCTGATCACGTCGGTGACCTGCTCCGTGGAGTAGAGGAGCAACAGCGGAGGGTGCTTGTCCTCGCGCACGCCCTGGACCGCCTTTCCTTCGAGCTGAACGCCGGCGACGGCTCGCGCGATTGCGGGACCAAATCGCACACTGGTACTGATGGGCAGGCTCGGCTCGAGGGGAAAGGTCAGCTTCTCGGCACCTTCGCTGTCCACGACGATGCGTTGATTGATGTCGCCGAAGCGTTGAAAGACGACTCGCTGTTCATCGAAGAGGCGTTGCAACAGCACCTCCTGAGCCCAGGACGTGTCTTGCATCTCATCGACGAACACGAGGGGAAAACGACGCGAAAGGCGATCTTTCAGCTGCGGGTGAAGCTGCAGCACCTTCTCAGCGAAGGCGAACATGTCCGCGAATCGAAACACGCCTTGCGCGGTCAGTTCCCGCTTGATACCGAGCAGGACTGCGTGCGTTGGGGCATCGGGGCCGGGCAACTCGCCACCTTCGCTCGCCACGTGCAACTTGGGACCGGTGTAGACCAAGCCTTCGACCATCGGTCGCACGCGGCCGTTCATCTCCATCCAGACGCGCAGCTTGCCGTTGCGCAATGCCATGGAGTAGGCGCGGCGAGCGAACACGTCGTTGTCGATGACGTCGACTGCCAACCCCGTGCTGCGCATGTAGGGCAACGCCAGGAACTGGTTCACGAAGGCATGAATCGTCCCGATGAAGTGCGGATAGCCCAGCAACCTCGAGCCGTCGACACTCGAGCCAAGGCGACGTTGAACTTCTTCGCGTGCCACATTGGTGTGACTGAGCACGCAGATGCCACGCCGCACGTGGGGCCACCGGCGCACCATCAGGAGCAGCTTGGACGTCAGCAATGTCGTCTTGCCACTGCCCGGGGCCGCGTTCACATCGCGTGTTCGGTTCTCCAACAGGACGGCTTGGCGCTCGACATCGTCGAAGCGCAGATCTGGCGCCAGATGCGCAAGCTCTGCAATGTCAGCGGCGGTGATGATGGGCAGCGTCATGCGACGACCACCTTCGTCGTGACGTGCTTGAGCGCAGCCTGAATGTATGGCGGCAGCTTTTCGAGCAGTGCTGCGCCTGTTTCGAAGTCGCCGGTCGCCACCAGGTGGGCGGCATACTGCGCCGTCACGGCCTTGGAGGCCTGTCCCTTGGCCAAGGGACGGTAGATGACGGATGCGAGCTTCGCCGGCGCGAGGTTCTCGGCCTCCAGAGCCTGCCACTGGGCATGGGCTTCCTCGAGCGCCAGCGCCTCGTCCGCGACTTCAAGGGCCTCGCCCTTCTGCTCGGCCCGCTTGGCCAGCTCGATGGCCTTGTACATGAGCTCGGCACAGCCGAAGCGCGCCAGGTCGTACTCGAACGTCCATTGGTCCGACACGAACACGCGGGTGCTGCCACCTTGGGCTCGGTCTTGCTTCTTTGTGACCAAAGCTTCCAGCTCCTCCGGCTGGTAGTCGGAGACGAATTTCTTTTTGTCCGTCTTCTCGATGTAGTCGTTGGCCTCGTCGGGCACAACATCCCTGTCCGTGATGCATGCCACCGGGACAGGCACCAGTTCGTCTTCCTTTGCGCGCTGAAGGATGCGCGCATAGTGATAGAGACCGAGGCCGCCCACGTTGACGACCGACACACCGTGCTCTGAAAGCGACCATCCGCACGCCTGGGAGAGTGCGGGCAACAGCAGCGCCTCGGCGGGCCCTTCTACGATCAGCAGGCCGCGAGCAAAGAACAGGTTCGCCTTGGTCGCATCAATGAACCGGCGCAGGAACTCATAGTCGTTCATCTTCAGCTTGGTCTTGCCGTGGCCAAGACTGAAGAGCTTTGCGCGGTGAACCAGCGTCATCGAGGCAATGTCGGCGCTGGATGCCAGCGACGGGCTGTGCGTCGTCATGACGACTTGCACCGGACGCTTGCCGGGGAGTGCCTGCGTGGCACCTTGTTCCAGCAAGCGCTGGACACGGTCCTGCAATTGCGGGTGCAGGTGGGCCTCCGGCTCCTCAATGAGTAGCAGCGCGAGTTCCTCGCCTTCGCGCAACAGCACGAGCTCCGTGGCCATGAACAAGGCGTTGTTGTAGCCCAGGCCCCGCGCGCAGCGCTCGTCGGGGTGGATGCCGGCCGATGGCAGCAGTCTCAGCTCGAACTTCTCAAGGATCGGTTGAAGCGCCAGGTCCGGCGCGATTCGAATCTTCGAAGACAGCTCGTCGCCCGCAAACGCGAACTGCTTGAGGTACTGCGTGTTGATATCGTCTTCGACCTCCTTGATCACGGCATGCTTGCCCAGATGGTGCTGGGCGAACGCCATCAGGCCGACCAGGTGGGAGGGGATGACTGGCGGTTCGACGTCGACGAAGTCGTTCTTCTCTTGCCCGTCGATCTTCTTGTGCGCCCCCAGGATCTGGGACAGGCGCGACTGTCGGCCTGGCCGCAACTCGGCCTCGGCATCGCGCAGCGGGCGCAGGTAGGTCGCCCGGACGAGGTCGCGTACGGCCACACCGATCTCAGGTCCGACGCCATCGCGGCCCGACCGCGTGATCGCGTCGATGCGACCTCGGCGGTTGCCTTGCGCAGGGATGAGCCGAGCCTGCACATGCAGGATGAGACTGCGGCTTCCATCCACCTCGTAGGTCATCCACTCCAACACGGCAGCCTCCTGATCCGGATCGAGATCCGTGAGGGTTGCCTCGATGAACAGCGAGTCGGCGCGGCGATCCCCGACGACGTGGAAGTCAGTGTCGAACAGGCGGATGTACTCATAGCTCGTGGTCCACAAGGCGTGGCGAATCGCATCGACCACCCCCGTCTTGCCCGCGTCGTTCTCGCCAACCAGGATGTTCATCCCGGGGTTGAGCTCCCAGTCGAGCTCAGGAGCGTCGACGCCGTCGCCGAAGACGCGAAAGTTCTGCGCGCGAATGCGCTTGAGGTACATGAGATAACCCCTCTGCTACTTTTGATGGTTCTGCAAGACGGGACGACCAACACGCTTCCCGCCCGGATGGCTTGGGAGTATGCGAGGGCTTGATGGTTGAATTGACCGCCGATGCGACGACTCTCCACACATTGGTGGAGGCGACGACATCGTCTGGCCCAGAGCCTGAACGTCAGGGCTGCGAGCCAAAGAGCTCAACTTCCGCCCAGCGCACTTCAGGCAGTAGCAAGACATGCGTCGAAACGCGGTTCCAGACACCGGAACTGTTGGAGCCCGTTGAGGAGTACTGCCAGCCGGTCGGCACGCTGGCCATGAGTTCGAGAAGCGGGCGCTCTGTGGCCGGATGCAGCTCAAACGTGATGACGTAGACGCGTGCATCCCGCCAGTACAGCTTGGGCGGCTCCCGCAGACTCGGCGCATAGACGGCCAAGGCCGTGTTCAAGCGTTGGGCCAGGTCCATGGCGCGACTGGCACTGGGGCAGTCAATGAACAGTCGCACGACGAGCTTCACGGCACATCCCCACGTATGTCGAGATCGCCTGGCAGCGTGCCTTGTTGCGCCAAGCGCCCAGCCGTTCGGCTACCCGCCAAGCGCTGCGTAGACGGCGATGAAGGAGGTTGCGGCCTCTTGCCGCGCGATGGCCAGCCGGTCTTGCGCCTCCAGACGCGACCGCTCCGCGTCAAGCACGTCCAAGAAGCTCGCCGCGCCGTCCCGGTACCGCTGGCCCGCGAGGCTCGAGGCGTTCTCGGTGTGTCGCACGAGTTGCGTGAGTTGAGTGATCCGCTCTCGCTGCTGACCGTAGCCCGCCAACGCCCTGTCGGTTTCCTCCAGAGCCAGCAGTACCTGCTGCTTGAACAGCGCCGATGCTTCCTCAGCGCGAGCGCCCGCCGCCCGAATGCGCGATTGGACGCGCGGAATGTCGAGGAAGGCCCAGGAGATGCGGGGCAGCAGCGAGTAGAAGCCGTAGGGCCCATCCCCGAGGCCCGAACCGGTGGGCGCCGCCCATCCGGCTGCGGCATCCAGGGTCACCCGTGGGTACAGGTCAGCCGTCACGATGCCAATGCGGGCCGTGGCGGCGGCCAGGCGGCGTTCGGCTGCCCGCAAGTCAGGGCGGCGCATGAGCAGTTGCACAGGATCTCCGACGGCGCCGATCTCTGGCGTCGTTTGATCTTGCGTTGCGCTCAATAGCTGGCCGAACGTTCCCGGCGGTCGACCGCAGAGTGCGGCGATCCTGAACAGCTGTGCTTGCACCTCCGCCCGCAGCACTGGTACGTGAGCCGACGTGCTTGAGACCTGGGCGGCAGCGCGAGCCACATCGAAGCCGTTGCCGCGGCCAATCTCGAGCTTCGACTGCACGATGCTCAGCGTGCGTTGCTGGGACACGACCGAAGCCTCCGCGATCTGCAGGCGCACTTGGTAGGCGCGAAACAAGACGTAGGACCTGGTGAGATCGGCGACGAGCACGCGTCGGGCATCCTCCAGCAGCGCTTCTTCTGCCTGCTGTTCGGCTGTGGCTGCCTCGACACTGCGGCCGACCCTGCCGACAACGTCGGCCTCCCACGCAGCGGCCAGTCCCGCGGTCACGCTTCTCGTGTCACGGTCCCCAGTGGGCCGTGCGTCCAGACTGCTGAGTCGACCCCGCTCTGCCTGGAGCAGCGCGCCCCCGGAGGGCAGGTACTCCCGCTGAGCAGCAGTCGTTACGGCCTGCGCGGCCGCAAAGCGCTGCTTCGCTGCTTCCAAAGTGAGGGAGTTGCGAAGCGCGTCGGCGATCAGATCATCAAGCACGACATCGTCGAAGCGACGCCACCAAGTGGTGTCCACGGTGCCCTGGTCAGAGGGCTGCGCGACGAACGAGTTGGGCAGCGACACCGCGGGTGGCACGTAGTCCGGTCCCACGGCACAAGCCGACACCAGCAGCGCGGCGCCGAAGATCGAGAGGCGGGCTTTCATCACGTCAGACTCCTTGCATCGGGGCCGCGTTGGCCGCCGGCGCTCGGCGCACGAAGCGAGCGGCCAGGCCACGCACCGCGATGTAGGCCGCGGGCGTGATCAGAAGGCTCACGACCGTCACCCCGATCATTCCGCCGAACACGCCCAGGCCGAGCGAGCGACGCATCTCGGCGCCTGCTCCGCTCGAGTAGACCAAGGGCAGCACGCCGAAGATGAAGGCCAGCGAGGTCATCAGGATCGGACGCAAGCGGATGCGAGCAGCGGCCGTCACGGCTGCCATCGAGGTCATGCCCGCGTCCTCCTGCTGCTTGGCGAACTCGACGATGAGGATGGCGTTCTTGGCCCCGAGCGCGAGCAGCACCAAGAAGCCGATCTGCGTGAAGATGTTGTTGTCCGCACCGGCCAGCCAGACGGCGCCGATCGAGCACAGCAGGCTGAGCGGCGCGACCACGATGATGGACAGCGGCAGGGTCCAACTCTCGTAGAGCGCCGCGAGCGCCAGATAGACCAGCAGCACGCTCAACGGAAAGACCAGCATGGCGCTGTTGCCGGCAAGCTTCTCCTGCAGCGACAGTTCGGTCCACTCGAAGCCTGCGCCAGGGGGGAGTGCCTTCGCTGCGGCGTCTTCGATGGCCTTCATCGCTGGGCCGGTCGACATCCCCGGCGCCAAGCCGATGTTGATGTCGGCCGCGGTGTACATGTTGTACCGGTTCACCACCTCGGGGCCGCTGGACTCGCGCACATCGAGCACCGAAGCGATGGGGAACAGCCTTCCGTCGACCGCGCGCGTCTGAAGATGCCCGATCTGCTCGGGCTCCATGCGATACGCGGCGTCGGCCTGGATGTAGACGCGGAAGTTGCGGCCGAAGCGGGTGAAGTCGTTGACGTACAAGGAGCCGAGGTAGGCCTGCAGCGTGTCGTACACATTGCTCAAGGGAACGGCTTGCGTCTTGGCCTTGTCGCGGTCGACATCGACCTTGAGCATCGGGACGTTGTTGCGAAACGTCGTGAATGCGCTACCGATGCCCGGAGTCGCCGACGACGCTTCGATAAGCTTCTGGGTCGACTGCTCAAGGGCCGCCAACCCGGCCGATGAGCGGTCCTGCACCTGCAGCTTGAGGCCTCCGACGTTGCCGATGCCGTTGACCGGCGGCGGAGGGAATGCGGCGATGAAGGCGCCTTGGATTGGAGCGAGCCGGCGTTCGATATCCGCGCGGATGGCGTCTGCGGTGAGGGCAGGGTCCTTGCGCTGATCGAAGTCCTCGAGGATCGGGAACACAGCTCCCGCGCTGCTGGACTCGGCGAAGCCGTTGAACACGTCGATGCCTGCAAACATGGGGAAGTCGCGCACGCCTTTGGTGTCGCGCACGACATCGCCAACGGCCTTGATGACCGCCGAGGTGCGTTCGAGCGAGGCGCCGTCCGGCAACTTCACGGCGATGACGAAGTAGCCCTTGTCCTGGACCGGCACGAACCCGGTCGGCACGGCGCGAAAGCCCAGCCAGGTCAAGCCGACGAGCGCGAGGTACACGACGGCGACCACGCCACGCCGGCCGGCGATCCGGGCCGCGAGGCCCGCATACGCGCCACCGGAGCGGTCGAAGACGCGGTTGAAGCGTCCGAAGAACCACCCGAAGCACCAGTCGATGAAGCGCTGAACGCCGTCCTTTGGCGTGTCGTGGCCGCGCAGCAGGATGGCGCCGAGCGCGGGTGCCATCGTCAAGGAGTTGAAGGTGGAGATCAGGGCTGCCGTCGCGATGGTGACGGCGAACTGCCGATAGAACTCGCCGCTGATGCCGGTGATGAACGCGGCGGGAATGAAGACCGCGGTGAGAACGGCCCCGATGCCCACCACGGCCGCACCGACTTCATCGACGGTCTTCTTGGCGGCCTCCAGCGGAGACATGCCGTCATGGATGTGGCGTTCCATGTTCTCCACCACCACGATGGAGTCGTCGACCACGATGCCGATGGCCAGAACCAGGCCGAAAAGCGTCAGGCTGTTGATGCCGAACCCCAGGCCCTGCAAGACCGCAAAGGTTCCGATCAACGAGACGGGAACTGCCAGCAACGGAATGATCGATGCCCGCCACGTTTGCAGGAACACCACGACGACCAGCACCACGAGGAAGACCGCCTCGATCAGCGTCTTCTTCACGGCATCGATCGACTCGCCGATGAACGGGATGGTGTCGTAGATGCCGTAGGTCATGTCCTCGGGAAACGAGGCCGAGATCTCCTTCATCTTGGCCAGCATCTGCCGGTGGGTCTCGAGCGCGTTCGCACCCGGGGTCAGGTAGGTCGGCACCGCGACGGATGCTTTCCCAGAGAACTCGGAGAACCTGCCGTAGTCGCGCGCACCAAGCTCGACGCGCGCGACATCACGCAGGCGCACGGGCTGGCCGTCGGCCCCGGTCTTCAAGACGATGGAGGCGAAGTCTTCGGCCTCGTTGAGTCGGCCTTGCGCGACCAGCGTCAGCTCGAAGGCACCGCCGCTTCCATCCGACGGGGCCTGCCCGAGCTTGCCCGCGGCGACCTGGACGTTCTGCTCACGAATTGCTTCGGCGACATCCGTGGCGGTCAAACCTCGCGATGAGACCAGGGCCGGGTCCAGCCAGACGCGAATCGAGTACTCCCGAGCGCCGAAGAGCTGAACGTCGCCCACACCGTCGATGCGTGCCAGCTCATCGCGCACGTGCGAGAGCGCATAGTTGCTCAGGTACGCGACGTCGTACGTGCCTTTGGGCGAGTAGAGAAAGAAGACCGTCGCCAGGTCGGGCGACCGCTTGCGCACATCCAGGCCTTGGCGGATCACCTCGGCAGGCAGTTTGGGCTGCGCCAAGGCCACGCGGTTCTGCACCAGCACCTGCGCACGGTCGACGTCGGTACCGGTCCTGAAGACGACGTTGATCGCCAAGGTGCCGTTATTGGTCGCCGTGGACTGCATGTACAGCATGTCCTGCACGCCGTTGACCTGCTCCTCGATCGGCTGCGCAACGGTGCTCGAGATGACCTCGGCGCTGGCGCCGGGATACACGGCGCTGATGGTGATGGTCGGTGGGGCGATGTCCGGGTACTGCGTGACCGGCAGGCGCAGCATCGACACCAGCCCGATCAGCACCGTGAGCGTCGCCAGAACGCAGGAGAAGACCGGGCGAACCACAAAGAAGTGACGAGCACTCATGGCGGGCTCCTGGTTCAACGCGCCGCCACCGGGCCGTCTTGCGGTTCCATCGGAACCTTCTGAGCGTTGACCTTGGCGTTCGGCTGCGCGCGCTGCAAACCATCGACGATCACCTTGTCGCTCGGGCTCAGGCCGGTGCGCACGACCCTGAGGCCGCCGACCAGGGGCCCGACCTCGACCGTCTTGGCCCGAACGGTGCCGCCCTCATCGACGGTCATCACCACCCGTCGCCCGAGGTCGGTGGCAATCGCGCGGTCCTGCACCAGGATGGCGGGGTAAGTGGCATCGCGCTGCACCCGCACGCGAGCGAACATGCCCGGCGTGAGCTCTCGCCCCGTCTTGTTCGGAAACACCGCTCGAACGCGGATGGTTCCGGTGGTCGGGTCAATGCGGTTGTCGACGAAGTCCATCGTGCCGGCCCGCGTGAACGTCTTTTCGTCGGCCAGGGCGAGCTGAACGGGCTTCGATGCGTAGCGTGCACCGCCGTTGACTCGCGATTCCTGCGGCTGCTGGTACCTCAGGTATGCCCGCTCATCCGCATCGAACAGGACATGGATCGGATCTTGGGAGACGACGGTTGTCAGCAGCGTCGCGCTCTCGCCGGCGCCAGTGACCAGGTTCCCCGCCGTGATCAGGGCCCGGCCCGTGCGACCGGCAATGGGCGCACGCACCGTCGTGTAGCCCAGGTCAAGTTGCGCCGCGGCCAGTGCCGCGCGGGCCGAGGCGACAGTCGCGTCTGCCTCGTCACGCGTCTTGACCAGGGTCTCGTATTCCTCGCGGGAGATCGCATCGGTACGCACCAAGCGCTCGCCACGCGCTTGATTGCCCGTGGACAGGGCAAGGGCGGTCTCGCTCTTGCGCAGCTCGGCCGCACGACGTGCCACCTCGATGCTGTACGGGTCGGGGTCAATCGTGAAGAGAACGTCGCCGGGTCGAACGAGCTGTCCTTCCTTGAAGTGAACCTTCTTGATGTAGCCGGACACGCGCGGCTTGATGTCCACGGCCTCGACTGCGAAGACGCGGCCCGTGAACTCATCGAAGTCGGCGATGGTTCTTTCGATCGGTTGTGCCACGGAGACCGTGGGCGGAGCCGGGGCAGGCGCGGTCGCCTGTGACGGGCCACACCCTGTCAGTGTCAGAAGGGTTGGCGCAGCAAGGGCGAGGAGGAGAAGGCGTTGAGCCGTCGCGCGGGAAGATTTCATGGCGTCACTCGCAGAAGGCGTTCCTGAGGTCGGACCGTCGTGCCGTGGGCGACAACGATGGGTCAATGCTGTCCGTCGCACGATGGCTTCGCGCCCATCAGCTGGGTCGCCGAGGCCTATCCCCTCTGGGAGAGCGAGCTGCTGATGACCGACCAGCCGCGCGCGTCATCCGAGCTGCGGGGGCTCGACGCTCATTGGTGCCGTGCACTGCGAGCTGTCCCTATCGAGAGAGCGTGCGGTCTCGCCGCTTGTAGGCAATCCTCTGCGGCCTCTGGCCCTGCACGGCCGTACCGGACTCGCCGAAGCTGAAGTACCCGGCTACGACTGGAGCGACGCATGGACTCAGGAATCCCCTTGGAAGGCAGCTGCTTCGAGTTGCGCTTCGAACCGATGCGCGCATACGGCCCGCGGCTAGCGTTCCCTTGCGATCAGGGTGGCCGCGTGAACCTGGATCAATTGAAGGAACGCGCCAGGCATAACTACCTCTTCGCCCGAGCGGTGATCGGGCGCGACTACTACTTTCCGGTCGTCTCCAAGGTGGACCGCGAGCGCGTGAGCCGCTGAGAGCTCACAGCGCGCTTGCCCTGGTTTCAGTGGCACGTGGGAGCGCCGCCTGAGAGGGGACTCTCGAAAGGAGCTACCTTGAGGAAGCTCGACAGGGCGCGCACGTCCTCGTGCTCACCCAATCCCGCGTCTTGGTCCAATGCGCGCAGGACCGCGCGCTGCGCGCGAACACGCAGCCCTTGAAACCGGATGCCGTATCGAGCCAGGCAGTGCGCCTGAATCAGGGCGACGGCGAAGCGAAAGGTCGGCAGCAGCTCACTGGCGCCCGGCTTGGCGAGAAGCGCCGCCTCCCACAGCTGCCAGTCCAGCCAACATGCGGCGCCGGCGGCCGCGGGCGCACTGTCTCTGTAGATTGCCGTGGCGGCATCGATGAACTCTGCCTCATCTCGGTGCAGCATCAGCAAGGCTTGCTGACCAGAACGAGCGCTGACGCACGTGTAGGTCTCCAGCTCTTGGGTCTCGAAGAGGCCGTGCGGGCTCGACACCTTCATGATGCCCACCGCTAGCGACCGAAACCGAAGATCCAGGCGAGCTTGCGCAGCGGGCCGGCGCCCACACGTATGACGGAAGGCTGCCGCCACGTGGTCTGCTCGCGGCGGTGCTGCGTGCGCTTGACGCGAGCGACGGGCGAGGGGTTCGGTGCTGCTCGGTTCATCTTGGCGCTCCTCGATCTGGAGGCTCAAGCGTGATGGGAGAGTTGTCGCGGCGCACCCCTACGTGCGTAGGTGTTGATCTCTCTCCACTGGTAGAGGCGCTGGCGCGCCAACATGGCGCGATTTCGGCAGTGACACCCGTGAACAGCGATGCCTGAAGGCGGCGGTGAGCATGACTTCCTTGCCGGTCGCGCGCAGGGCACGAACCGCCCACATCAGGTCATGCCTAAGTCGGATGGCCCTGGCCCTGGAGTTTGGCGACCCCGCAAGCATCTGATGCTGGACCGTGGGGGGTGCATTCCCCCGCATGACCAAGGAACGTCCATGAATGCCGTACTCAATGTCCTTACCGCAGCACACGATGTCGCAGTCGGTGCGTTTGCCCGATCCGGCCCGCAGGCCGACGCTCAGAGTTATCTCGCGCAAGCGCAAGACCTCGGCGACCTGGAGCGTCGCCTGCAGCAGTTGGAGGACTCTGGGCCTCGCACCGCGCTCACGCGGCTCGAGTTCCTCGCCTATGCCCGTCACTGAAAGCAGTGCATCGGCGACCGATTGATTGAGCACGGTGAAGCGGCGCCCCTGGTTGGGCCCTCGGTTGGCCGGCGCCGTCACCCCCTCAAGATTGACTAGGCCGAATGACGGTGTCGAGCCTTGCGAGGGCTTCATTCGACGCCGAAGAGGTCGATACAGGGGGCTCTTCAACTCGCAGGGCGGTGTGGCGCGTGCGCGCTTCATTGCCGCACAACGAATCGATGTTCTCGCTCTCTGAACTTCCCCTGTTCGCATCCGACACGCTCGGTGAAGCGTGGGCTTGGGTGTGGCCCGTTGCGGTGGCCGTGGCGGTGGCCGCAGCCAGCTGGCGCATGCGCTCGACGCACTTCTTCTTGTTGCGCACCTGGCGCATGATGTTTGGACAGCGATTCGGCGCGGATCGCGAAGTCGACGAGTTGCTGCAGGCACGCGAAGGTCTGATCAAGTTCCGCTTCTTCTTTGGTCTGCCGGTGCGCACGCTCGACCAGGCGAAACAGGTGGGCGCTTGGGCCAAGGCGAACGGCGAGGAGCTGGGGGACGTCCGCGCGTGCGGCAATCTCTTTGATCTCGAAACCTGCGACCTCAAGCGTGATGCGATTCCGAGCATGGGCATGCAGGTGCTCAAGCTGGTGTCGATGTGCCTGCTCGTCGCCATCATGGCTTCGACCGCATTGATGGCGGTGCGCAGCGCCGCGCTCTTGCAGTTCAAGGCCTCCGGCACCTGGTTCTGGCTCGATGGCTCGTCGGCGCAAACGGTGGCGCCCTGGCGATCCGGGCGCATCGATCGCCAAGCGTGCAGTGCCACTGCCGCCTTGGCGTCCAGTCAAGACGGCTTCAGCGACAGCGAGCGCACGTCGTTGTGCGGTTTCTTTGCCGACCCGGAGCTCGACGCCTTCGTCCAGGCGACGGTCAAGAGGCAGCGCGCCATGCTTGCCTTCATCCTCGCGTACCTGATGTGGCCTGCCGTGTACTTGTGGAACAGCGTGCGTCGCGGAGCGGCTGCGCGGCGCATGCAGCAGCGCTTGTTGGATCGAGCTGGCAGAACGGCGGCTCAGTGCGGTGCAACCACGGCCGCTCAACCACCGCGCGCACATGGGACCAGCGCCTTGGATTCCGCGGATGCGCGTCGGTAGACCGACGCAGTGCCTGAGGCAGAACTCCTGGATTGACTCCGACCCTCAGGCGGCGGTGCGACCTGTGGTGCGCGCGTAAAGCTCACCGCAGGGCGCAGCCGCGGCAATGCCGCTGCCCGGCTCCCGAGCTGGGTGCGGCAGCGGGAAGAGATGCCGCACATCTTTCGTTTTTTGCGTTTCTCGCGGGAACGTGCTAGGCTGTGTCTATGAGCACCGCCAAGCCGACCGCCGCCAAGTCGTCGTCCGCCACACAAGCCGGGCCATCGAGGCAGGCGGGGGGCGCCGGTGCGACGCTCGGCTTCCACACGGGCTTGTACGTCGGCGGCGAACGGGCACAGGCCGATCGAACGACCTCGACCCGCGCGCAACCTGTCCGAGTCCAGATGGAGTCGGGAGAAGACGTTGTCGTGATGGCTTGGACGGTGTGCAAAGACACCGGCAAGGAGCGGGTCGAGTCTGTGACGGACGTCATGCGCCGCGCCATGGTGCTCGCCCACCAGCAAGAAGCCGTCGAAGCCATTGCGAGGCAGTCCTCGGCCAACGTGCTCGTCTACGCATTGGCAGACGCGCGCGACAGGCGCGCGCACGGTCCGTTGCAGTTGAAGGTGCTCGGTGGCGGCGTGGGTCCGGTGTTGGGGGCCGGGCACAACCGGTCGCTCGGTATCGGGGTGGCTGCCTTTCCAAGCAAGATCGACGCCCTGAGCACGGCCATCCAGTGCACGACGCAGCGGCGCTACCCGGGTCATCTGAACAGCCTGTTCCTCGGCAACGAAACCGATGATTGGCTGGGCTTTTGCTCGGCTTCCCCGTTGTCGAGGTCGATTTTGTCCGGCCTCGATCAGCACAGGGCGGATGTCCAAGCATTGAGCGCCCATGGCGCGTCCGCCGCCAAGAACGAAGGATCCCGCGAGCCCATGAGCGGCGCGGCCGAGACCACCGGACAGGGACTACTCGATGAGCTCGGACGACTGTTCGTGACGAGCTTCAAAGCGCCCCCGCATCTGGCAGACAAGGCGCGTGCGCTGCGTGAAGAGCTCGAGCAGCTTGGGCTGGTGCAAACCACGACGCTGCGCCTGCGTGACCCCGAGCTCGGGGATCGCCGCGTGCATGTGGAGTTCTACCCGGACCTCGAACGGGAGGGCTCGGTGCTGCTGCGGCTGACGCCCGCCTCGAGCACGGCGCCAGGGACCTCTTCGGCGAGGGCGGAGGACGAGACGGTCGTCGGTGCCGAACTGCTCAGCACGACCGAGGCGGCGAAGTTGCTCAAGGTCAGCCGCCCCTATGTCGTCAAGCTCGTCGACCAGGGCGCCTTCGCGGGCGTCCAGACCACGGCTGGCGGCCACCGGCGCATCCCGTTGGCTGCGGTGACCGCGGTCCTCGACAAGATGCGCAAGACGCGCAAGCGCGCGGTCGACAAAGTCAACGAACTGGCCGCACCCCTGATGCAGCGAGAACTCGATGAAGTCAAGGAGGAGGCGCGGCAGACCGGCAGGGTCTTCGTCAAGCGCCGAACCTCATGACGCTCGATGAGCTCGTCGCGCAGCCAGGCCCCGTTCGGGTCTACCTCGACGCGAACGTGCTCATTCCGAATTACCTGCGCATGGCCGTGCTCGAGCTGGCCGAAGCTGAGGAGCTGTCGGTGCACTGGAGCACTGAGGTCCTGCGCGAGGTGCGTCGCAATCTCGTGCGCCCAGAGGGCTACGCGCTCGAGCCGGCCAAGGTCGATCGGATGCTGCGCCAGCTTGCGGCAGGCTTCCCCGATGCAAAGGTGGCCGTCCGCAAGCGGGACGCAGCCCAGTTCAAAGGCAAAACCGACCCCAAGGATGAACATGTCGCGGCCGGTGCGTTGAACCTGAGCCGCGACATGTTCGAAGGTGCCCCGGTCGTGCTCATCACGTTCAATACGCGCGACTTGCCCCAAGCGGCCTTCGAGGCCACGCCGGTGCTGGTCGCGAACCCGGACAAGTTCCTCAGCGCGCTGCTGCGGGCACGTCCGTGCGTGGCCGACCGGCTGCTTGCTCTGTGCCAAAGCTGGACGATTCGCCAGATGACCCCGGAGGACCTGCTGGCGCTGCTTGACCGGGCAGGTTGCTCCGAGTTCACCGACACGTTGGCGCACGCATGGGGCTTCGACGTTGTTGAGGCCGCCGATCAGGCTCTGCCATGGCAGCCGAAGGGGGCGACGACGTCTCAGGACTCCCTGCCGGAACCGGCGGTCCCCCTGGGGATGGCGGCGCCGGCGGCGACGCCCCCTACGAAGGGCGCTTCGGCCGCTTGACTCCTTCTGAGATCGCCGATGCAACCGTTGCACCCCGGTCTGTTCGAGATCTACGCGCTGTCCCTGCCGCGAGGCCTCGGATTCGGACGTCGGCCCCCCGTCAGCTTCTGGGCCAGCGACGGTGGCCTGGCTTGTGGCTGTGTCCGTCGCGATGAAGACCAGGCGAGCTTCGGCGTACTGATCATGCGGCGTCGAATCGACGATGTTTGGACAGTGACGTCCGACGAGCATGGTTTTGAGAGCGCGACGGCCGCTGAGGCCGCGCTGCGACTCCGAATGCGCGAAGGCGATCCCCGAGAACCAGTTCCATCCGGCGTGCGCGCGCATGAGGCACTGCACGACACGACCGGTCGAGCGCCGAGTGAGATCTTCAAGTTCCTGGCGCGGCCGACGCACCACGCTGCGGCTTGGGTGCTGAACCAGACCTATTTGGCACTGCCGCGCCCGGACCGCAACTGGGTCGGCGACTGTCAGACCGGCAACTTTCACACGCGCTTATGGGAGGCCATGCTGGTGGCGGCGCTGCGTGAACAGGGCGTTTTGGTGACGCAACCTTACGAATCCCCCGACTTCCGAATTGAGACCCGTCGAGGTGGGGTAACGTGGATCGAGGCCGTCACCGCCAACCCGACCATCGCCTATGACCACGTGAACGCGCCGATCTCAGACGCGCCAAGCAGTCCTGAGGAGATCTACTTCGGTGAGGCGGCCGTGCGCTTCGCTAAGACCATTGGCAACAAACTGGACCGCCGGTACGACCAACTCTCCCACGTGACGGGTCAACCCTTTGCCTTGGCGTTGGCCGACTTCCAGGCGGGCGGTTCGATGGTCTGGAGTCGTCAGGCGCTCGTCGGCTATCTGTACGGAATGGGCGCTCGCGAAGTGCTGGTCGACGGCTCTCGCGCGGCGGAGCCCATTCACGCGTCGCAGTTGCATGGCGCGTCCAAGTTTCCGGCGGGACTCTTCACGGACGACCGACACGCAGAGCTCTCGGGCATCGTTTTCAGCAACGCCTGCACGCTCAGCAAGCTCAATCGGATAGCCATGAGCCGAGGCGCTTACCCTGGCCGCTATCGCTACACGCGCGTCGGCGAGTTCTTTGACCGCACGCCTGGAGCGACCCGCGGCATCCCGTTCTGCCTTGACGTGACGAGCGAGGAGTACAAGCGACTGTGGGTGTATGGGCACGAACCCTGGGCGGCGGAGCTGGAGGTATTCCACAACCCGTTTGCGCGTCAGCCGATGGCGCACGAGCTCCTGCCAGAAGCAACGCACTGGTTCCTCCGGGAAGGCGAGTACGTCTGCGAAGCCTTTCATGAGACGTCGATCCTTCGGTCCAGGACCCTTGTTCGCTCGATTGACGATCCACCGCTGACGCTCGACGAGCTGATGTCAAAAGGGAGCGGCGCCGATTCCGAGGACGCCCCCGATGCGCCATGAGCCCTTCGTGTCTCGACGAGGTCGTTGTGGTTTGACCGGGATCAAGGTCCGAGGTCAGCCGTTCGCGTTCGAGCCCGTGCGTTCGGGACCGACCACCATACGGGCGAAGTGACGCCATTCAACCGTGACTAGCGGCGTTCGACGGAGCGGCCAGGCGAGGAAGCGATGAACGAACTCTTTGACCGAGCGCACGGTGAGCATCAGGCCTTTCTCGGTGAACTGGGTGAACTCACCCTGGCCTGGGCCGACGTTGAAGCCGTCTTGTTCAAGCTGCTCAAGCACTATTCGCAGGTATCGTGGCCGGTCGCCAAGGCCATTTTTTCGGGGACTCGAGCGCGGGCCGCCATGGCCTTCATTCGCGCTATCGCTGAGAACACGGACTTGGACGTCGCGCGTCGCCAGGATCTCGAGGAGGTCTTTGCCCAGATCCAAGCGATCAACACGCTGCGCGATTTCGTGGTGCACAACGTCGACGGATCGGAGCAGTCGTTTGAGGATGCTGACCCAACGACGAGGTACATCAGTGATGCCCTGCGATCAAGTCGGTCGTCGAAGACAAGAACCTACTTGCTAGGGTCCGAGACGCTCGCCGCGATGCGGCACGACTGCATCGAGTGCTGCTGGAGGCTTCATCTGCACTGGGACGCGCAGAACCAACCGTTTCGGCCCGGCTCCGGGCGCGGTGAGCGGCAAGCATGGCGATTCAAACCGCCAGACCTGGTGGCGCGTCAAACCCGCGCAGGCCAAGTTCGATGAATCGACTCTCGGTCTACGCCGACGTCTCGGGCCGCGTGACGCGGTCCACGCTCGATGGCGCACTGTCGTTTGCTGGCGCCGTCGCACTGGAAAGCCTGGCTGCGGACTCGATTGCCCAGGAAATGCACGGTCTGCCGAAGTGGGGGAGGTGCAGCTACGAGCACGCCGAGCATGTGGTCGACGTGCTGGCCTCGCAGGCGCTGAGCGCCGCCATCGTTCGCGTCAACCGCGACACGGATCACTGGCGGCTGTTCGTGGAGGAAGCCCAACTGCTCGGGCGAGCGATCGAGCGTCAATCGCGAGCTGTGGCAAGTTGGGCCAAACCCACCAACCTACTCAAGTTCATCCTCTTAGGCTCTGGCTGTGCCGTAGCGACAGGTCACGCGCTGTTTGCCGACAAGCGACCGCGGATCCTCAACGCGCGTGGCCATCAGATGATCGAGTGCTCCAACGTCTGTGATTCCGATATCCAAGGAAGCGACAGCCTGGAAGTCTTCAAGGCGTGTTGGAGCGAACAGCGGTTGCCGAGGTCGCGTCTGGCGGCGAAGGGCATCGACATGATCGCGCGGGACATCGCGGTCCGGTCTGAGCAGGAGGAGCCCAACTTGCTCCTGGCCGACTACCTGGCGGGTCTGGGGCGCGCGGCATTGCCGACGGAACGCGGCAGATCGCCGCTCGCGCCCGACAAGGCCCGCCGGCTACTGGGCATCTTGCGCCAGAGGGGAAAGCTAGTGACGGTGGAAGAGGACTTCTCGAGAACCCATCAAGAGATTTACGGCGAACTGATGGACAGGGCGCGGGAGTTCGCGGACAAGTAGCGCGTTGCCCGTCTGCGACCTCACCACGACAAACCCAAAGGGGGCTTCATGGGAAGTTATGCAATCAACGAGACCGCCGAGTTTGCTGGCGAGTGGCGCCAAGCCGGAGCTGGCGAGGGCGCGACCCAAATTGCCGGCGAGCTGGTATGGAGTGGGCGCGCCACGCTGGAGCTTCATAGTGCCTTCACCAAGCTGCGCGGAGTGATCTTCGGCACGGAGGACCATGACTACCCAGCGGTTCACGGCACCACGACGCGCAGCGAACTGGTGACGCTGCTGCATGGCCATGGATCGGGTGCTCGATTCAGCATTGGCGCCGCGGGACTGCGCGAGCCGGAGCGAATCACGGCCAGCTGGGTCGTCGTGGGAGCACACGTTCTGCCCGACACCAAGTACACCGAACTGCGGGCACGGATCCCGGGCCTGCAGTTTTGGATCAGCCGCAGCGGCGTGATGCAAACCATCGCGGAGAAGTCGGACAGTCGGCCCTTCTCGATCTCGTACACCATTCCAGCGATGCCCGAGGAGTTCACGGCGGTGCCGCAGAGCTGCCTCTCGCTCGGCTGGGGGATCGATCGACTCTTCTCCGGCGACCTGGTCTCGCAGATCAAGGTCGACACCTCGGCGTGCTTGCGCATCAAGGCTGACGAACCGCAACCCCTCGAGTGGTTTGTGCGCGAGCTGGGCAAAGTGACCACGCTCCTGGCGCTCCTGGCGGGTTCACCCATGTCACCTGATCGAATTGGCGCCAAGGTCGCCGACGGTGGACTCGACGTCGATGTTCTCGTGGCGCTGAGGGAGTCTCAGTACTGTTCGCACAAGAAGGTGGCCGACTTCTTCCTGCTGCGCGATGGCATGGACGTCGAGTTGGGCGACGTGTTCGTGAGATGGTTCGGCATCTATGACACCGTGGCCATGCCCAGCCAACTCGCACTGAGCGTCTTGTCCTCAAAGGATCTGTGGCCTCACGTCGAGTTCCTGTCACTGATGCAAGCCCTCGAGGGCTTCCATCGCGCGGTCATGCCAGGGTCGTATGTCAGCAAGGAGGCGTATCAACCCATTGCCTCCGCGCTTGCCAAAGCGATTCCAATCACGACGCAGCCGGCGCACAAGGATGCGCTCAAGTCGCGCATTCGGTACGGCTACCAATACTCGCTTCGCAAGCGACTGGACGAGTTGGCCAGCCGCCTTGTCGAACCGATGCGCATCGCCATCCTCGGTGGCGACGGCACTGTGCCCAGCAGTTGGGTGGACACCCGGAACTACTACACGCATTGGGACGAAGCGCTGCAAGCTTCGACGCTCGACGGCCTTGCGATGCATCGCGCCTGCGTTCGCCTCAAGGTTTGGCTGCGCGTGCTTTACCTTCAGCTCGTCGGCGTGCCTGATGCGGCCATCATGAAGGCGCTGAACAGCACCTGCAATGAAAGTCAGTATCTTCTGCAACTCAACGCGGCCGAGCACCGCGAGAGGCACCCAGGATCCACCGCTGGCGCCTTGATGCACCTCAACGTTCAGGATGCCCAGAGTCCAAGCGCAGCCTCAGCTTAGTCACGCCGATCTCGCCGCAGCAACGGCGGGCGATCGGCAGAACTCGAACGCACCGCTGCAAGGCGGTGCCTTTGGCACTGGTACAGATGGTCAAGTTCCTCTACCCGCGCGGTATCGTGTACGTCTTTGAGAACCCGACGGTGGGCCGCGTGAAAGTCGGGATGACCGGCATCGGCGTCAACAGCGTGGTCGATCGGCTCAAGGACGTGAATGACATGTGGCTGGAGCGAAAGGTCACCTGCCAGATCTGCGGCGGCCGGTTAGTCAACGTGGGCGGGGTGGTGCCGGATCACGTTGCAGTTGGCAAGAGGTGCGCGGGAGGATCAGCGCTTCCTCTCGAGCGAGCCGTAGATTTGGCAGAGTTTCACCTGGAGCGCATGAAGGGTCGCTTCCCCGCAGTCGCCGGAACCGAGAAGGGATCGCTCGCTCGGCGGATCAGAACACTGGAAGCTCGCATCGCGCGATATCGGCACTACACGCGACCTGGCGGCGAGTGGCAGTTCCGGGCCGCCTTTCATACGGAAGGCGTTGCGGAGATTGAATCGCTCGCCCACAAGCTGCTCGATGGGCGCCGCGACAAGCAAGCGCCCTTTGGAGAAGTTTTTGACTGCTCTGTATCAGAGGCCATGGCCGCTGTCGAAACAGCGCTCAGTCAGCTGGGAGTGACCGAGTCAGCCCGACGCGAGACGGCACTTTCGGTGCTCGGAACCGTACCGTCCGAATTGAGCGGTGGATCAATCGCTTTGGGGCCGCCTAGAGGCCGAGTCTGAAAGACCGCCTATCGCGACTTTCGCTCGAGGCAAGAGCGTCCTCACGCTCTGCGGCGGCGCGGTGTCGCTCTTTACACTGCGCTCGACAGACCATGGCTACTGGTAAGCGTGCTCGAAGCTCGCGACGAAGAGGTGGCCGGTGCTGGCCGCCTGATCAGAGCATGAGGAGGTCAATGTCTCCTCAATAGTGATGAGGACCTGTAAGACTTGACAGGTTGTGGGGCGAGACATGCATGCAAGACTTTTTTGCCATTTCGCAATTCCGCGTCAATGGCAATTCAATGGTCTCAGACACAAGGAGCTGATATGCAGATCGTGAACAAGATGGCCCAGAAGGGCATCCATGTCTCCAGCACCGAAGTGATGACGGTCGATTCGTCGGGAACGCCGCTGAAGCAAGACAAGCCCACCCAGTCTTGACACTGAGCTAGTAGGTGTCGGCGAACGCTTGTTCGCCGACACTTTTTGAGGAGAGCGATCTTGAATCCCCTCGAGCTCAACTTGGATCTTCTGAGGCAGTTCGATCCAGACACGACTCCAGCCAAGAGGGAGTCGTTCCGGTCCATCTTCCCCGACCTGTCAGACAAGCTGATCAGTGACATCTACGGCTTCGCCTACAGACGCGGAGAGATCACGCTCGAGACGCGTCACTTGATCAGCATTGGTGTTCTCTGCGCTCTTGGCGGCTGCGAGAATCAGTTGCAGTTTCAGCTCAAGGCGGCCTTGAACCTCGGCATTCCGATCGAACAGATTCGCGAAGTTTTCATTCAAGTGTCGGTGTTCGCTGGCAATGCACGCGCCATCAACGCCGCATGCGTGCTTCAGTCGTTAGGTGACGGATCAGTCACATGACCCAGCGACTTACCCCGTGGCAGTTGATTCTGGTCTACTTCGCCAGCGACGCGTGTATCAACGTCGCTGCGCGGTCGTTTCAGATCTACTGCACCTGGTACCTCGTCTCTGTCATGTCCCGAGAGGATCAACTCTCGACGGTCATGATCTTGGTCTGGACCACGAGCACGGTGTTCCTGCCATTTGCTGGGGTGCTTGCGGAGGCGTATCGAAAGTCCCGCCTCCTCATGATTGGGGCCTCAGCGGCACTCGCCTCGTCTTTGGGCCTGTGGCTCGTGGTGTCAGTCGCCGACCACGAAGCGTGGCCGTTCGCCGGCGTGCTCTTGCTTGCCGTCGTTGCGAGCGTCTCAACCGCGCTGACCGCCCCGCTGAACGCTCCACTTGTGCCAATGATTGTGAAGGAGGAGGCCGGCATCCACAGAGCGATGAGTGTTCGCTCATCCATGTTCGTCATCAATCTGATCCTAGGGCCCACCCTGGCAGGATTCCTGATCGGAGTCTTCGGCGGGACGGCTGCGATCTGGTTGGGATCCGTGGCCGGCCTTCTGGGGCTTGGGCTCTCGATCTTCTTCGCTTCGAAGCTTGGCGAGCCTCGGAACGCGCACCAGCGGCGAATCGGCCTGCACTACATCACGCGAGAACTCTCCTTGGGCATCATGCGTGTCGCCTCGATTCCAGCCGAGCGCGCAATCGGCTTCGCCTCGCTGCTGGCGAACCTCATCCTTGTGCCGCTGCTCTTCTTGCTCCTGCCGGCCAAGATGTTGGGCATTGGCATGACGATGCTGGAGCTTGCCTTTGCGGAGCTTTCGTTCGGCGTCGGGATTCTGTTCGCATCAGCCATCCTCATCGCAAGACTTCGCAGGCGATTGAGCGAACACAGCACAGCCTCTCTAGGGGTGGCATCCATGGGCCTCGCGATGGTGCTGCTGGGCTGCTTCGATCACGTGCTTGTGCTGTGCTTTAGCGCCTTCATGCTCGGCTGCGCGCTCACCGCATTCAATGTCACCGTGAATGCCAAGCGTGCCGTTGCCATACCCGATGGATTCAGGGCCACCATGGAGGCCACCCTGCGGTTCTTCTGCGTCTTGGCCGTCCCGCTGGGATTCTGGCTCTCGAGCCAAGCCATTGCGGTGATGGGGCCGAGCCGCGCGCTGGTGTATTCCTCGACGCTGCTGTTCATCGCGGCGCTCTGTGTGTGTTTCTCCGGTGCGCTGAAGGCTATGCTGAACAGCCCAAAAGGAGATGTTCCGTTCTACATCCGCCAGCACGCCAACTTGTTCAAGGAGGTCGGTCAATGAACTGCGAGTTTCTTCCGGACCCTGAGCGTGCTCGAGTTTTGCGACATCTCTTCAAGGAGCAGCTCAAGGAGAGCTACCTGGACATGATGAAAGCGGTCCACGTGGCCAAGCCGGAGCTGTTCACACAAGCCCTTGTAGAGAGGTTTGACGCTTTGGCCGTGGACCAGTTGAACGGATTTCACAGTCTTGTGTACCACTACAGCATTGAGGCCTTGGGGAACAGTCAGTTCGACGAAGTCAAGCGCGTTCTCGAAACGATGATCGACGATGACTATGCGGGTCTGATTGGCTACGTGCCGGCCGCAAGAGTCGACCGCGCGCTGAAGTTAGACATCTTCAAAAAGGCGGTGGCAGGCACGTCGTACACCCAAATGGAGCTTGACGACACGTCACCGGCGGTCGAGCGTACGGCTGGCCAGGTCCTTGACGATGGCGCCTCTCGGCTGGAGGCCGTTTACCCGGAGTTGATCAACGAGGTGCGGACCCTCGTCGAGTCAGTGATGTTCTTTGAGTCAGCGGGCGCGACGGCTGAGCGCGCGCTCTCGTTCACCTCGAACCGAAAGCAATCACTGATCCTGCTCAATGGATCCTACGATCAACGTTGGATCTTCTTGCTCGACAAGTATGTGCACGAGGCGGCGCATACCTATCTCTTTTCCATCAACCTCCAAGAGGAGTTGGTTTCCAACTCCGGCGAGGCCGTCTTTTCATCCCCCTTGCGGCACGACAAGCGCTCGTTGATCGCCATCTACCACGCGACGTTCGTCATCGAGCGACTGATCCTGTGTTTTTCGAGGATGCTGGCATTGAGCGCGCTGAGCGACGACGACCGCGAGCAGATTCAAACGCTGGTGACGTTCTATCAGTCGCGCATCGATAACGGCTACAGCGTTTTGATGGAGCACGCGAAGATGACCCCACTGGGCCTTCGTCTCATCCAAGATGGCCGAGACTACGCGCGCTCGGTCGAGTGTGACGCCGACTAGCCGGCGACGTCGCCACACCTCGGCTACGGCCTGACGCAAAGGCGTTGACGGACTGCCGGCCAGCGCAGCGGCGCGGCCGGTGTCCGCTTGGCTCCATCACCCGGACGCTACTCCAGCAGCGACACGCCGAGCCGCGCGCTCTGTCGGAAGTACCCCAGCAGCGACGCCGTCGAACGATGCCCCGTCATCGCCATCGTCTCACCGAGCGGCACGCCCTGGCGGCCGGCCTCGGTCACGAAGCCCGAGCGCAGCGAGTGGGCTGAGAACTCGCCCTCAAGCCCCGCGAGCACGCAGCGCTTCTTGACGATGTCGCGCACGGCGCCCGGCGACAGCGGCTCGCCGATGGCGCCGCCGCGGCGCACGCGCCTAAAGATCGGCCCCGACTTGATCTTCGAGGCCGCCAACCAAGCGGCCAGCGCCTGCGCCGCGCGCCCGGCGATCGGCTTGTCGTTCTCCGCGCGCTCGATGCCCGCCTGGTTGGTTTTGGACGTCGCCAGCGTGAAGACGTAGCCGTCACTGTCGCGGCGCGTGTTCTCCATCGTCGCGGCCGTCACCTCGGAGCGCCGGCGTCCGCCGCTCGAGAACGCGAAGAGGAGGAGGGCGCGGTCGCGTAGGCCCGCCAGCGAGCTGTCGCAGGTCTCGAGCAGCGCTTCGAGGGGCCCTCGGGTCAATGCCGGCTTCTTGATTGGCAGCGCGCCGCGCTTGGCGTAGCCGCGCCGCGTCTTGGCCAGCAACTCGCGCACGCGCGCGCCGGCGCAGGGGTTCTCGACGCCTTGGAGCTGGTGGGCTTTGGACAGCACGCTCACGCGGTGCATCAGCGTGGCGAGGCTGGGTGCGCCGCGCTGGGCCTTGTAGCCGTGGTCCACGAGCGCCTGGTCGAGCGCGGCCGGCAACTCGCTGATGAGTTGGCCGTCGGCGTCACGACGCTGCGCGTGGTCGACGATGAACTGCACGACGACCGCATCCGGCACGGGCAGGGCGAGCGGTCGGCGGTAGCGCAGCGCAAACCACGCGGCCCAGTAGCGCAGCGCCGTGCGGTAGCTGCGCAGCGTGTTCTCGGACTCGCCTTGGCGCAGCAGCGCCTGTTCGGCCTCGGCGGCCATCGAGCCCAGCGCGTGCGGATCGAGCGCGGGCAGGGCACCCAGGGCGTCTTCGAGCGCCGCCGGCAGCGCGACGTCGAGCGGGACCAGTTCAGTTCTTTTTGTCATACATGGCACGTATGATGTCTAACGCTTAGTGTAGATAGGTCACGATAACTATCTCTTATCGTGACTAATATAGGGCCGAAGCAGGGCGCCGATCAAGGAGAGCTGAGATGCCACGCGGAATCACCCAAGACGAGGTCTGGAAGGCCTGCGACGCGTTGCTGCTCGAGGGCGCGCGCCCGACGATCGAGCGCGTGCGCCAAAAGCTCGGCCGCGGCTCGCCGAACACCGTCAGCCCGATGCTCGAGACCTGGTTCAAGCACCTCGGCGGGCGCATCGCTGATCCGGGCGCGTTCGCGGCCCCGGCGGACATCCCGGATCCGGTCCTGCAAGCCGCCAAGCACTTCTGGGAAGCAGCGCTCGCTCAGACCCGCGCCGACTTCGATGCACGCTTGGCCGAGGGCATGGCGGGGGCCGTGGCCAACGTCGAAGCCGAGAAGGCCCGCGCGGCGCTCGCCGAAGCGGCCGCCTTCGACGCCGTCAACGAGGCCAGTCACCTGCAGGTGCAGCTCGACGACGTCGCCGAGGCGCTCGCCACCGAGCGGCTCAAGCTCGCGGCGACCGATGCGCGCGCGACGCTCGCGGAGCAGCGCCTGGTTGAACTACAAGCCGAGGTCGCCGCTGCGCGAGAGGCTGCCAGTGCCGAACGGGTGCGCGCCGACCAGGCAACGGCCGTTGCGCACGAACGCGCCGCAGGAGCCGAGCGGCGCGCTGCACTGGCGATCGACGCCGAGCGCACCGCCCGCGCGAAGGCGGACAAGCGGGTCGAGTCGCTCGAGCGCAAGTTGACCGAAGAAGCAGACCGCGCTCAGTCGCTGCAGGCACAGCACGCCGAGCAACTCGGCGAGTGGCGCTCGCTGGAGAAGCACTTCAACGCTACGGTGAGCCGCACGCAGGGCGAGCTGGTCCAGGCGCAGCTGGCGCTGGACGACCTCCAGCGCCAGCTCGTCGAAGCCAAGCGCGACGCCCATGCGGCGCGCCGCCAAGTCGAGCTGGCCGAACGCGTGATCGCCTCGTTGACTCCGCGTGCCTTGCGCTCGGCCAAGCCCGCGGGCGCGGCACCGCGCGGCAGCAGCACCTGAGCCCGATCACTGAAGTCCCTGCCATGCCTTTGAACTGGATCTGATCGATACCGAGGTTCTGCGCTCGCTCGACGTGGACCAGCTGGTCGCGCCGGTCGCCGCCAAGGAGTGCTACGCCTACGCGACTGAGCTCACACCTCAGCTCAACGACACCGAGCGCTGGAGTGAGGCTCAGCGCGAGGCGCTGCACTTCGTTCAAGCCGTGCTGATGATGGGGCTGCGCCCCGACGAAACCGCCGAGCCCTACCACTCGATGTGGCAGATCGACGCCTCGCGCAGCGCGCTGCCGGTGGACTTCCCGCGCGAGTGGCTGACTCCGCTGCTGCCTTGGGCCACCGCGTTGCGCGACGCGGAGCTGCGCGCTCCGTTTCTCGATCTGTTGTGGGTCCAGGCGCGCGCGTATCCGGCGGCGCGAGATGCCGTGCCTGTCATGACAGCAGCAGGATCTGGTTGCGACGTGCGCGCGCCTTGCGCATGAAGGCGTCGGGATCTGCCCCCTTGAGCACTCGACCATCGCGCACGACATCGCTCCACCACGGATCGGTGTCGTCCAGTTTCGCAAGTTCATCTTGCGTCAGCGCAGTGAGCGAGATGGCGATGTGCTGGCGCTCCTCGAGTGGAATCAGCAGATCACGAAGCTTGTCGGCCTCAATCTGAGAGCTCACCACCACAGCGACATCTACGTCGCTGAAAGCCGTGTCCTCGCCGCGAGCGACACTGCCGTAGAGCCAGGCGGCACGGACGTCGTCGCCGGCGTTGCTGAGGATGACCTGGATATCCTCAAGCAAGCGCTCCCAGCGTGTGCGCTCCTGCTCGAAGAGCTGAATGAGGGTCGCGACCATGGGGTGCGACTTGTTGAGATCGAACAGAGCCGAACGAACGGTCCCGTACTGGCTGACGACCTGGTGGTCGACCAGGGTGTCCAACACCTGCTTGACTGCCTGCCGGGTCAGCCCTGTGACGTTTGCCAGCTGAACTGTTGACTGCGGCATTCGGTTGGCCACGAGGGCGCGCAGCACACGCACGTTGCCGACGCTGCCGAGAATTGCGTTCAGAGGAGCGCGGACGTAGCTTTGCCGCTTCTTGGGAAGCACCATGGTTGCATGGTATCTCTTGCTCTACGGTAAGTCACCTTACCAAGCGGTGCGTGTTATTGACGGAAGGTTTGCCCGTCACGGCCGCGAGGTTGAGGCGTTTGGCGCGGCTACCAGAGGGAGAAGACCGGCGGCAGCTCTCGGTGCCGAGCGTTCGACAGGGCAACTGCTGTCCAGGCCGTCGAGACCGCCTTGGTCGCCGAGTAGCCGTAGCGCGGCACCGCGCTGCCGTCGAAGGTGAGCGGCGCGCCGGCATTGATGTAGGCCATGCTCAGGCCGCTCAGGCTCTTGCAGGACTTCGCCTGGTCGTAGGCCATGTTGTTGTCGCGCACGTCGAGCAAGCAGCGATCCGCCTGGGCGCTGAAGTTCTCGGCCAGGCGCTCAAGCTCGGCGTCTCGCCGGGAGATGTCCAGGCAGCCGGCCAGCAGGAAGGTCAGCGAGATTGCCGTGGCGAAGGCCGCGCGCCGGACGTCCAACGAGTGCGTCATGATCGGGATCCTCATGGAGATGAGCGCAGCGGACTGCGAATGCATGGGAACCTACATTGTCGAGAGCTACGACGCCAACGATGATCCGGACGAACGCGTCCAAATTCGAGAGGGCGAGTTCCCGACGTCTGCCGAAGCACATGCGCGCGCGTGCATCGTCGTCGAGGCGTCGCTGCGAGAGCTGGCCGCCGGCGCCAGCTCAGCGGCCGAGCTCAAGTCGCTGTACGACAGCTACGGGGCCATTCCGATGATCTTCAGGGAGCCCGACGTCGTGTTCGATCCGTACGCGTACGCCGAGCACGTGGCGCAGCAGGTCTGGGATGAGGTTAGGAGGCGCTGATGAACTGCGGAGAGCTCATGCATGTCACCTCAGCCCATCTATCGGGGTTCGTCTGCAGGCTGCCAATGCCGGCTTAACTCGTTGAACTCGTCGTCGCCGTCCCATCAACCGTTCCCGCTTAGATCGACCTCCCGATCGAATGCTGCGCATACGGCGAGGGTGACCGCCTTCGCATCCCCGGGGCTGGCCTTCATTGCTGCTGGCGACCGCTGAACTTTTCAAGTAATCGTGGCGGCCCGTCGTCGGCACCGCCCAAGTTGTAATGATCCGCCCAGACGTCGTTGAAGGCGCGAAGACCGCGCCATGGTTGCCGACAAGCGGAGGTGACCCGCCGACGGTCTGGCGTCCACAACGCAACGGGGGGGCAGCGCGACTTTGCAGTTTCGGGCTAGCGTGACTCTCCGCAGCCACGACGCCCACGCGGCGCATCGGCAAGTCGAGCTGGCCGAGCGGCTCATCGCCTCGGTGCAGCCGTTTGCGGCGCCCGCCAAGGCGCCCGTGACGGCGCGCGGGAAGGTGACGCCCGCGCGATAGCGCTGACAGCCGGCGGCGCCCGCGCCCCTCCGCGGGCGCACCGTTTGCCTAAGCCCTCTTGACCGGAATCTTAACGTTTGAGTTAAGATCTCGACCCGTGCCGTTCTTGAAGCTGATCACCGTCGAGCATGTCATGGCCCACGCAGGCATCGATCTCTGCCAGGCCCTGGGCCATCGCCCGGTGGTGGCTCGTCCGCACTGGCGCTTGGCGACGCCCATCGCAAGCGTTGACGACGCCGTCACGTCGACACGCTTCTACGGCTCGATCGCCCAGTACGTCGATGACGACGACAAGCGCGCCAGCTTCGCGGTGATGATGAACGGCTTGGGTCACGCCGCGCACCAGCAGGACTACCAAGCGGTGCTCAAAGGCAGCAACGTCGCGGTGAAGATGGCGCACCAGTTCGAGTTCGAGAACTCGAAGCACAAGGTCTGGGAGTTGAAGCAGAACAAGAAGGATCGCCTGTACTTCTGCGCGATCACGCTCAAGTCGGGGTCCTCGACGGACCCGTTCCTCGTGCCGCTCTTGGCACATCACAAGAAGGATCAAACCACCCCTCGTGAAGTGTCGAACTACTGCGAGCGAACGATGAAGTCGTACCTTGATCGAAAGGCGAATGTCCGTCTATGCAAGGAGTGACTATGCAAAAGCACAACGAGTCGGTCCGCAAGGCCGTCGAAAAGAGCAAGAAGCTCTATACCGCCGTCCGTCGCTCTGACGTGGTGATCCAGGTTCGCCAGTGCATGGTTGCGAAGGGCATCAAGAGTGTGGATCTGGCACAGCGCATCGGCGTTTCGGAGGCCAATATCTCGCGCTGGCTCAAGGGCAACCAGAACCTTGGACTCGACACCCTGTACCTGCTGGCCGATGCGGTGGAAGAGCCGCTGACCATCACCATCGGCCCTACCAAAGCAGCCAGCGCCCATAGCGTGGACGATGCATGCTCGGGCTCGAAGGCCTGGTCGGCTTTCGAGCCCGAGCGCCACGCCGACATCGTGTCGCTGCAGGGCTATCGCGACAGGATTCAATTGAAGGAGCCCGGCAGGTTCAAACCTGCCGCGAGCCCCCTTATCGGAGAGAAAGATGGGGGGCGCGCGTGCAAGCTGGGATGAACGCGCAGCAACTGCTGCTTCTTGACCGCGTTGAGTTCTCGACCATCAAGGTTGAGGCTCATGTGGGACCCGAGTTTGAGTTCGACACCACTTTCCACCAGCTCGACTTTGACTTCAGCAAGGTGAGCTTTCTGACTCGCTCGGAGCTGGCCTATCCACCCGAAGAGGCGGCCGATCCGCGTCATTTCGCGCTCACCTACGCGGTCAAGGTTGATGCTAAGGATCACCCCGACGACACGATCCCGTACTCACTGGAAGTCGAGGCGGTCGCATTTTTTCGCTACGTGGGCACCGACGAGCAGCACGAAGGCGCTGAGCGGTTCCGCGCGGTTCGCTTCAGCGGCTACCAGATTCTTCACGGCGCTATCCGGGAGATGGTTTGCAACCTCACGGCTCGCGCGCGACACGGCATCTTGCAACTGCCAGCGCGCAACTTCAACGGCGTGGCCAAGCTGCGCGCGGATGAAGACGAGCAGGAGCGCCAGGCGGCCCTTGCCAAGGCACAACAGACCAAGGCCAAGTTGCCGCGGCGCAAGCGCCCTGCGGCGTCCGAAGCCAAGCTGATCAAGTAAGAGGAAGACTCCAAGTGATAGCGACACCGTAGAACTTTCCAGATGCCGGCCCACGCGGACGGCAACGACACTGAAAAGCTACGTTCGCGCTTATTGCTATAGGAGCGCCGACATGGCCGGACTGACGTACCCCTGTTACCACATGAAGAAGGACTCGCGCGGAGAGTGGCGCTGGACCTACATCGCGCGCAACGGCGAGCCCATCGCGGTCAGCAGCGAGGGCTACAAGAGCCGAGGCGACTGTTCGCACTCGATCAGCCTGCTCAAGGGCTCGAGCGCCGACGCGGTGTACTACACCGAGTGATGGCCTGACGCGCCAAGCGTCGCTTGAAGCAGGTCGCGGATCGACGTGCCTGCAGATAAGCCGCGTTTGGCGTGCGGGCGACGTTGCTGATTCAGAAACGCGAGAGCAATCACTGAAGCGAGCCGCGCGCCGCGCAGTCAGCCACTGGCTGCCACGGCACGCCATTTCCACGGCATCAGATTTCCTGAGTAAGCCCGCAATAGCTGCATACAAGGAGCACGACCGTGCCGCAGAACCCGAACGACAACCCGCACAAGCCGCCCCATCCGGCCCACCCGCCTCACCCGGATGTCCCGCCGGGCCCGCCGACGAATCATCCGAACCCCGGCCACACCCCGCCGAAGCCGCCGGGCCACCGTCCGGTGGGCTGAGCAATGAGGTGGCGCCAGGAGTACCCGCAGCAGTGGGCGCGCGAACGCGAAGCGCTGGACGCGGCGGGCTGGGCTTGGCGCGAAGTCGAAGCGCCGCTGCCTGACGGCAGCCGGCGCACCTTCGTCGATATCTCCTTGCCCATGGGCGGGGGCATCCTCGAGGTGCGCTGCGACTATCCGGATAGCTACCCGTACTTCGCGCCCCATGTGTACGCGCCGTTGGGCACGTTCGCGCGACACCAGAACCCGCTGCAAGGCACGTTGTGTTTGCTCGCGCGCGAAGGCGAGGACTGGGAGCCCGCGTCGGATACCCTGGCCGGTTTGCTGCAGCGACAGTTCGTCCAAGTGCAAGCGGCGAACCAGCCGCAAGCGCAGCCTGATGAGGTTGCCGCCATCGAAGACCATGCGGCCGAGCCGCTGAGCATGTTCTTGCCGACCGTGCGCGAAAGCGTGGTCCTGGTGCCGGACCAGACGCCACCCACCCAGGTGAGTGCGGGCCGCCTGGACCTCGAGCTCTTGCCGAAGCACGAGGTGGTCGTCGAGCCGCCGTCGCTGCGCGTGCTCGTTCGCCGCGTGTGCGATGCCAACGGTGCGCCCTTGGTCGAGCAGCCCTTGTCGGTGGTCACCCGCGCGAGCGAGATCCGCGGGTTCTGGGCCCGATTGGCCGAGCGCCCATCGGTGGACGACCGCAGCGCGCCCCTGCGCAACCAGTTCGTGGATCAGGCGAGGGCTGCGAACCGGGAGTTTGCGGACATGTTTCGCACAGCCAGGGACGGGCAACTGGTCCTGTTCGGTTTCGTCTACACAGACGAAACGTCCTGGCGCGAGCACCACGACGACTGGACTTTCCTGGTACTGAAGTTCTCGGTGCAAAAGCGCCCCACGCGCAAGGTTGGCTACACGACCTGGTTCGTGCGCACCGACTGGGTCGACACGAACGCCACCACCCAACGAGCGCCGTTCTTGGCGCCGCTGGCGGGCCAGCGCGCCTTGATCGTCGGTTTGGGCAGCCTCGGCTCTCCGGTGTGTGTCCAGCTCGCGCGCGCCGGCGTGGGGACCCTGCAGCTGCTCGACTCGGATGTTTTGCAAGCAGGCAACAGCGTGCGCTGGGCATATGGCTTGGAGCACGTCGGCTACGACAAGGCCACGGCCTTGGCCCTGCGACTGGCACAGGACTACCCGCGCACCAAGGTCTTGCCTGAACGCTTGCGCATCGGCGTCGACAGCGGGGACTACGACCGACTGCAGGCCATGGTTCGAGCGGCCGACATCGTGGTCGACGCGTCCGCCAGCCATCGCGTCAGTGCCTTCTTGTCCACGCTGTGCTGGGAGCGGGGCCGCCCGTACGTGTGGCTGACCACGACGCCGGGCGCACGCCACGGTGCAGTCGGCCGCGCACACCGTGGCACCTACAGCTGCTGGCGCTGCTACCTGCGCGCGATGACCGCCGGTGAGGTGCGCACCCCACCCGTGGCCGACGAGCGCGAGGTGCAGCCGGGCGGCTGCTCGCAGCCCACCTTCATCGGTGCCGCGCTCGACAGCGACGAGATCGCCTTGCTGGCCAGCCGGCTCACCGTGGCCACCTTGTCGCGCGGACAGCCGCACGGGTATCCCGATTTCGACTGGAACGTGGCGATCGGAGACATGGCTGACGGTGCGCGCTCGATCGCTGCGCAGTGGACGACCTACCAAGTCGCACGCCGTCCCGACTGCGAGCTGTGCGCGACATCGTGACCAAGGTGTGGGTTGCGGAGACCGCGCTCGAGCGCATGACCGCGGATGCGCAAGAGCACTTTCCGTTGGAAACCGGCGGCGTGCTGGTTGGCTACTTTGCCGACAACGGCGATGCGGTCATCCGGACCGTCATTGGCGCGGGGCCCGGTGCTCGCCATCAACGCCTGCGATTCGAGCCCGATCATGGCTGGCAGTGCCACCGGCTCGACGAGCTTTACGCCGGCAGCAAGGGTTTGATGGTCTACCTCGGCGATTGGCACACGCACCCGCGCGGTTCCCCGTCGATGAGCTGGCTGGACCGGCGCACGCTGCTCAAGATTGCCCAGCACCCGGAAGCACGTTGTGCTTCACCGCTGATGGTCATCGGCGCCGGCGGCGCCTCGCAATGGGAGTGGGTAGCCCACCGGTACTGCGGGACCACCGGCATGGGGCTGTTCGCGCAAGCGAGCCGAGCGCCTCTGCAGCCGTTCAAGGTCTAGCGGTGCCATGCCGAAGTAGTCGGCGAGCGGTTGAACTCGATAACCTACAAGAACAGCCAAGAACGCCGCATCTGATGGCCAAGATGATCCCCTCGCAGGCCCCGCAGGAAACGAGCAGTCCCGCGGAGCCGCATATCTACGAACTGCTGCGCGACGGGCTGTCGAGCGACTACACGGTCATCCACAGCCTGCCCTGGCTGTGCGCGGCCGTACACGAGGTCTGCGGCTGGCGCCCTCCCACCGGCGAGATCGACTTTCTGGTGATCCACGAAGAGCTGGGCGTGCTCGCGCTCGAGGTCAAGGGCGGGCGCTACCGCATCGAAGGCGTCGCGTTTGTTCGCCAGGACGGACGCGCCTCGACGAACCCGGTCACGCAAACCCGAGACAACGTCCACGGGTTCGCGCGATGGCTGCGCAATCGCCACCCACGACTGAGCATCCTGCCGGGCTATGGCTTCGTGTTTCCCGACAGCGAGTTCGGCGACAAGCTTGTCAGCGCCGCGCTGGTCGACGTCAGTATCGATCCGCCCGCGCGCATCGTGGTCGACAAGCCGCAGCTCAAGGACATTGCCCGTCGCGTCGTTGAGATGATGAAGTACTGGCACGGCGCGCTGGATGGCCCGAAGTTCGGTGCCAGCAAAGCCCGGCAGCTCATCAAGACGCTGTGCCCGGATTTCGACGGCGAGCCGAGTTGGGCGACGCGCGTGGCGTTCGACAGCCATTTCTGGCTGCGCTTGACGAGCGAGCAGGCTGCTGTGGTTGAGCGGGTGCTGCAGCGCCAGGCCACCGTCGTCACCGGCTGGCCCGGCACGGGCAAGACGCTGATTGGCATCGAAGTGGCGCGTCGTTTGGCGAGCACGGGCCAGCGCGTGCTGTTCCTGACCTACAACAGCTTGCTGAGCCAGTACCTCGAGAGCCAGCTCCGAAGCGTGGCGAGCAGGTGCCGGGTCTCGACATGGCACAGCTTGTGCGCCACGGCCCGTGGCGACCTCGGCAAGCCCGACGAGAACGACTCGAAGGAGTGGTACGTCACCGAGTGCTTCGAAGACCTCAAGGCGGCCAATCTGCTGGGCGACTATGACGCGCTGATCCTCGACGAGGCGCAGGCCCTTCAGCCCAGTTGGTGCGACTGGTTGGGCGCGCAGTTCGAGGGCAAGTTCGCTCTGGCCTGCTGCGACGAGACCCAGGTGTTCGCTTTCGAGAAGACCACCACGTCGCTTGCCAGGCTGCGCCAAAGCTTTGGCGTCGAGCGCGAGTTCGAGTTGAGCGTGGTGCTTCGCATGCCTCGCACGGTGTTGGACCGATTGCTCAGCGTCAAAGAGTCGTTCATCCAGCTCACGTCACCGCGCAAAGCCGAGGCCAACACGTTGGTGGAGTACCTCGTGCTCGATTGGACCGATGCCTTGAAGAAGCTCTTGCGCAAGTTCGAGCAGAAGGGGGTGGACCCCAGTGAGGTCGTTTTCCTCAGCCGGTTGGAGGATGTGGGGACTGTGGATCTTTTGCGCCTGGCCGGGGCAGGCCGGTTTCGGCATCGGTCGGTGTCGCGCTTTCGCGGCCTCGAAGCGCCCATCGTCGTGGCCTTGCACGCCGAGTCCATGACAGAAGTCGAACTGTTCAGCGCCTACTCGCGCGCGACGAGCGCGTTCTATGCACTCTTCGATGCGAATGAGCTGGGCAAGAAGGTGGAGGGGCGTTTCCAAACCACGCTGATGCTCGATGAGGGGCATCAACTGCGGGCGCAAGCGGGATTGCGCCGCCAGCTGACCAGCACCGCGCTGTCAGCGCATGTGGCCGAGTGCGGCCGTGTGGGTACTCAGACGGTCAAACTCGCGTGGTCGGCCCGCTGGAGCGCTTGGCTCGTCGAACTCGATCATGAGCATGATCCGGCGCTGGGATGGATCGACCACCTCGTGTCCAGCCACCCCTGGCCGGTCTACCACTGGCATGGCCGCGACGAGCGGGTCATCCGACGTTGCGACCCGCTCGCTGACGCTAAGAGCGATATCAATTCGCGCTACTGCCGCCTGCGGCACTGCGAGCCGTGTGCCGAGCTGACGCCACACTCATTGGACGCGTCAGGCCGAGACACGTGCGACATCTGCGACCGGGCCGCCTCAAGGCGGTCAATGTCGCAACACGATCCCGCGGAAGCGATCAGGTCGTTGATGGCTTGGGACGAGGTCATGTGCCGCAGCCCACAGACACCAACTGCCGGCCTCAAGCGTCACCTGGTCGAGGCCGATCTGCCCCTGGCACTGGCCGCCGCGGCGAAGTTGCGTCAAGCCTGGGCCGGACCCGCAGGGGCGCACCTGGTCGAGCAAGAACGGCCCGAGGGCAAAAGCGTCATGAACCGCGCGGCATTGGCATTTGTGCTGGCCCACATCGCCGAGCTCAAGCCCCACGAGCGCCTGGTGCGTCGGCAGATCACGGCGGCGCTGGTCGAGCAATACCGCTGCCTGCAGGGCGATTCACCGGAGACGTGGGCGCGGGCGGTCAGCTTCGCCATCAATCGGTTCTTCAACGCCCGAGGGCTCCTCACGAAGGTGTCCGACGGGGTCTACATCTCGGCCATCGTGCCCAGCGAAGACCGTTCAGAGAGCCAGCCGCGGTAGAGGTGTTCCAACGACAGCCAATCGGCGGTGGACCTGTTCCAACCGCCGCCAGCGCTACAGACCGCGAGGGTCGCCGCAAGCCCGCAGTAGAGATGATCCAAAGACCCCCAATCGGAGGCACAGCCGATCCGACCACAGCCAGTCGGAGGGAGAGCTGTTCCAACGACCGCCAATCGGAGGAAGAGATGGTCCAACGACCGCCAAACCGTGGCTGACATGCTCTAGTGAGTGTCGCGGCCCAAACCTCGTGGTAGAGCGCTTCCAACAACCGCCAGACTGCGGTAGAGCACGACCAAACACCGCCAATGTGAACTGCTAGAGCCGCCGCGCGGATCAGTTTTCCTCCTAAGACGGACGTCCTCTACCTACGACAGCCAACAGCCGCAGCCGACCGTGTCCGGTTCGAGGGGGTTTGGACGGTTCACACCTGCGGCAGCCATCAGCTTCGAGTGAGCAAATGGCTGCGCATTGGTTAGTTGACATAACACACATTAGAGCCATTATCGATGTGCCCAGACCGCCGCCTAAACCGACTCGACCGTCTCCGCAATCAGCCCCCTGGCCAGCGCCACGCTGATCGCCTGAGTCCGGTTGCACGCCCCGAGCTTGCCGAGGATCGTGCGCACATGGCTTTTCACGGTTTCCAGGCAGATTCCCAACTGCGTCGCGATCGACTTGTTGCCGAGTCCTTGCCACATGCACTGCAGCACCGTGAGCTCCCGGTGCGTCAAGGCTTCGTGAGACAGGCTCGCCGCCAGGCACCTCAGCGCAGCGTCGCCGAAATACCGCTCGCCCGCCGCCACGCTTCGAACGCATGCGACCAGTTCGGCGACGCTGCAGCTCGCGTCCACGTAGCCGTCGATGCCGGCTTGCAGCGCGTCACGCAACTCGGCTTCTCGAACACTGGATCCGAACACCGCCAGCTTGCTGCCGCGACGATCGCCCGCGATGCGCAGTGCCGTCCTGTGATCGGCCAGGATCAGGCCGGCCGGCCCCCAAGGTTCTTGTGCAACCCGAGCCTCGATGTCCCTCTCCATCGACAGCGCGTAGACCGCGCCGCAGGCGACCAGCGGTGATCGATGCATCACCGCGACGGTGATCCGGCCTGCCGTCCTCAACTGCATCTGGCGTGCTCCGATAAGCCCGCCCGCGGCCTGCCCAGGCGCGCGGCGCTTACCCGCATCGTGGCCGGTGCGGTGCAGGTAGTCTTATCCCGGCTTGCCGATGTTTGATCCGGGATTGCGGTCCCGCGCCGGGCGGCCTAGCCGCCGCGCAGCAGCACGCGGTACTCGCCGGGCGTCACCCCGACCGCCCGCCTGAACGCACGCGTGAAGTTCGCCTGGGTCGAGAAGCGGCATGCCGCCGAGATCTGGGCCAGCGGCAGTTCGTTCGATGCCAGCATCCGCTTGGCGGCATCGATCCGCAATTGCCCGAGATAACGATGCGGCGGCATGCCCATCGTGTTCTTGAACATCCGTGCGAAGTGGTACGGGCTGAGGTGGGCCGCCGCGGCGATGTCGCCCAGGCCGATGTCGTCCTCGAGGTGTTCCGCCATGAACTCGACCGCCCGGCGCACCCGCGCATCGTCGAGCCGCCAACGTGCCAGCGACGGCTCGAGCGGCGTGGCCGCGGCACCCGTGGCCCCCGAGGCATAAGCCTGCAACAGGCGCACCGTCAAGGCGCTGGCCAAGGACTCCACCAGCAGCTTGCCGCCGGCGGTTTCGTCGATCAGTTCATCGACCAGGCTTGTGCCGATCTGGCGGATCAGCCGGTCGTCGATGCCGGCGAGGTAGCGCAACGAGTCGGCCCGAAACGACCGCCCGCCGAAGGCGCTCGACAGCTCCTCGCTAGGCTCGGTCGGCAGGTAGATGTGAAGAATGCGCTCGAGCGGCTGCGTGATGCGGATGTCGTCTTCGACGAGCCCGACCGGCGAGATCCAGATCTGGCCCGCCAGCACCGGCGTGTCCTGACGCAGGCCGGCAGCCTTGCGGCTGACGATCGCGCCGCGCTGCGCGGCCATCGCGATCGTGACCTCGACCTGATCCGGCTGGATCGCCGCAATGTCACCCGCGGGATGCGACCGCAACTCGGCCGCCACGCCCTGCCAGCCGAGCTCGCGCGACGAGGCGATCAGCCGGGCTTTCGGAAACTTGTGGATGCCGTGATGCAGCAGGTCCATGCATCGATTATTGCCTCAGGGCCCTGCCCTGAGCGCACCTGCAAAGGCGCGAACTCAGGCGAACGAGTCCTCGTCGTCCGGCTGCGAATCGACCAGCGCGTCGAAGTCCTCCGCGGCGGTGTGCGCTGCGGCGTTGCGCCGGGCCAGCGCCACGTCGAGCGGTCGGCACACGCGGCTGTGCAGCCGCTTGAGGCGATCCGAGCATTCGATCGCGTGAAGCACGCGCTCGGGGTTCATCAACAAGGCAAAGGGATCGGTGACGGCGGAGTCGCTGAAGGCGGAATCGATCATGACGGCTGCCCTTGTGCGGCCTCTGTTCGCCCGGCGGGCAGATCCATGACCGTGGCTTGACTGTAGAGAGCCACCCCCAGGCTCGACAGTCGGCGCCTCGCCACTTACCGGCTCGGAAAATGCCCTACATCGGCGTCGGTCGCTTCCCCGACGCCCGTCACTTCAGCGCGGCGTGAGCCGCCTGGCCAGCCACTCGCGACCCGACAGCTGAGCGGCATCCGCGGCCGTGCTGCCGTCGCGGTCGGTGGCGCGCAGATCGGCGCCGCTGCGCAGCAGCATCTCGACCAGGTCCTCGCTGCCGTAGCGCGCCGCCTGCATCAGCGGCGTGCGCCCGGTCGGCGAGCGCGCATCGACGATCGCATCGTGCGACAGCAGCAGGCGCATCGTGGCGAGCTGGTTGCCCGAGGCGGCGTAGTGCAGCGGCGTCCAGCCGGGTCTGTTGACCGCGGCACCCCGCGCGATCAGCGCCTCGCAGGCTTCGACGTGGCCACGCATCGCAGCCCACATCAGCGCGGTTTCGTTGGCGCCATTGCGCACTTCGGGGTCGAGCCGTGGATCTTTTGCGAGCGCCAGTGCAACGTCGTCAGACTCGGCCCGCAGCGCCCGGATGATGGCCGGCTGGCCGTTCTCGTCGCGGGCATTGGCGTCGAATCCGCGATCGATCAGCGCGACGACGGCCTTGGGATCGTTGCGCACCACAGCCTGGAAGAACTGCTCGTACGACCCCGCCCACGAATTGGAAATAAATCCAATCGCCACAACGAGATAAACGACATATCTCATGTTTTGATTGATGTTATTTTGCCAACGCTGGAACGGCAAAGAGCCGCTCGAAGTTGGCGCTGGTGCAAGCCGCGATCGTCTCGACCGGCACGCCCTTCAACTCGGCAATCTGGGCTGCAACGTGCGGCACGTAGGCCGGCTGGTTGGTCTTGCCTCGATACGGCACCGGCGCCAGGTAGGGGCTGTCGGTCTCGATCAGGCAGCGATCCAGCGGCACCTCGCGAGCGACCTCGCGCAAGTCGGCGGCGTTCTTGAAGGTCAGGATGCCGGAGAACGAGATCATGAAACCCAGCTCGAGCGCGGCTTGCGCGACCTCGCGCGTCTCGGTGAAGCAATGGAACACACCGCGCACCTGGCCGGCGCCCTCCTCGCGCAGGATCGCGAGCGTGTCGTCGGAGGCGCTGCGCGTGTGGATGATCAGCGGCAGGCCGGTCTCGCGTGCGGCGCGGATGTGCACGCGAAAGCGCTCGCGCTGCCACTCCATGTCGGCGACGCTGCGCTCGCCCAGGCGGTAGTAGTCGAGGCCGGTCTCGCCGAGCGCGACGACCTTGGGCCGGCGCGACAGCGCCACCAGCTCTTCGACCGAGGGCTCACGAACGCCCTCGTTGTCCGGATGCACGCCGACGCTGGCCCACAGGTTCGCATGCGAGGCGGCCAGCGACTGCACCTGATCGGCCTCCTCGAGCGTGGTGCAGATCGAGAGCGCCCGATCGACGCCGGCCGCGGCCATGGCCTCGAGCAAGCGCGGCAGGTCTTGGGCCAGCTCGGGAAAGGTCAGGTGGCAGTGGGAATCGACGTACATCGCGCGGGCGTCGAGGCGCGCGGCGCGCCGCGGCCCGTGGGATTCAGATGGTCTGGGTCGGCTTGCTCGACGAGATCGTCGTGCCCAGGATCTCTTCGATCTTGAGCTTGAGCACGCGGGTCTTGTCGTCGGTCGGGAAACGCACGCCGACGCCCTGGGTGCGGCCGCCGGACGCATTGGCCGGCGTGATCCAGCCGACCTTGCCGGCGACCGGATAGCGCTGCGGATCGTCGGGCAGCGACAGCAGCAGGTAGATGTCGTCGCCGAGCTTGTATTCGCGCGTGGTCGGCACGAACAGGCCGCCTTCGCTGAACAGCGAGATGTAGGCGGCGTACAGCGCGCCTTTTTCGCGGAACACGAGCTGGATCACGCTCGGCCGCGCCGCGCCAGCGGCTGCTGCGGCGGGTGCTGCTGCCGCGGTCGGTGTGCCGCGCGTCGTCGTATCGCTCATGGGCGCAGTGTAGCCAAGTGCCTTGTGCCGGCGGCCTGCGCACGGCCTTCATTGCGGCCGAACAACGCCCGTCGGGCCTGTCCGACAAGCGCCTCGGCGGCCAGGTCGGCTTTCCAGGGATGCTCGGCATGCCGCGCGGCCAGGCGCAGGCGCTGGCCCCAGGCCGTCAGGCGCAGCAGTTCGCCGTCGGCCGGCACCGCATCGGCCGGGAAGAAGCGCGGCTCGGCGCCGCTGGCGCGCCGCAGCGCGTCTTCGCAGAGCTTGCCGAGCGACTCGACCAGCAGCGGCAGCGGCCACGCGGCGGCAAAGCCCCAGCGCCCGGCGCGCACCTCGCCCGGCAGGGCGCGCCACGATTGCGGCGTGACGCCCAGCTCGTGCAGCTCGAGCGCGGCCTGCGGGCGTCCGCCCGCGGCAGCCAGCATCACTTCGGGCTGCTCGACGCCCTGCTTCGACAGCCAGTCGATCGCGGCGGCCGCGGGCGGCAGCACGAGCGCCAGGCCCTGGCAGCGGCTGCGCACGGTCGGCAAGAGGCGCGCCGGCGCCGCGCTCGACAGCACGAAGCGCACACGCCCCGGCGGCTCCTCGAGCGTCTTGAGCAGCGTGTTGGCCGTGACGTGGTTCATCCGTTCGGCCGGATGGATCACCAGCAGCTTCTGGCCGCCGCGCGCCGCGGTCTGCTGCGTGAAGGCGATCGCCGCGCGCATCGCGTCGATGCGGATCTCCTTGCTCGGCTTGGCGCCCTTGCCGCCCTCGCCCGCCTCGGACTCGTCGCCCAGGCGCCAGCCCAGCGGCTCCTGCAGCGCCTCGGGCAGCAGTACGCACAGGTCAGGATGGGTGCGCGCGGCGATCAAGCGGCAGCTCGCGCATTCACCGCAGGCCGGCGCGTCGGCGGCGCGCGTGGTCGACTCGCACAGCCAGGCCGAGGCCAGCGCGATCGCCATCTCGAACTGGCCGACGCCGGCCGGTCCGTGCAGCAGCACCGCATGGCCGCGCACCTTCGCCAGCGCCTGCGCGAGCGGCGCGGCGAGCCAGGGAGGGGTTTCGATCGCCATGGATGCCTACCAGCCGCGTGCGGTCAGCACATCGTCGATCTGCTGCGCCACCGCCTCGCGCGCGGCGTCCGCATCGATGCGCGCGAAGCGCTGCGCCGCGGCCGCGGCGCGCTGCGCATAGCCCGAGCGCACGCGCGTGAAGAAGGCGGCGTCGAGTCGCTCGAAGCGATCAGGCTCGCGCGCGGCGGCCAGGCGCTGCGCGGCCACCTCGGGCGCGAGGTCGAACCACAGCGTCAGGTCGGGCTGGCGCAGCGCGCTGCCCTGGCGCTGCACCCATTGCTCGAGCGTCGACAGGACGTCGAGGTCGAAGCCGCGGCCGGCGCCCTGGTAGGCGAAGGTCGCGTCGGTGAAGCGATCGCACAGCACGATCGCGCCACGCGCCAGCGCCGGCTCGATGACCTGCTGGAGATGGTCGCGGCGTGCCGCGAAGATCAGCAGCGCTTCGGTCAGCGCGTCCATCGGCTGGTGCAGCACCATCTCGCGCAGCGACTCGGCCAGCGGCGTGCCGCCCGGCTCGCGGGTGCGCACGACCTCGTGGCCTTGCGCGCGCCAGCGCTCGGCGACGGCGTCGATGTGGCTCGACTTGCCGGCGCCGTCGATGCCTTCGAAGGTGACGAATCGCTCGCTGCTCATGGCTTGGCGGCACCCTGGCCGCGCTGGTAACGGTTCACCGCGCGATTGTGCTGGTCCAGCGTCTCGCTGAACTCGCTGCTGCCGTCGCCGCGCGAGACGAAATACAGCGCCTTGCTCGGCTCGGGCTTCAGCACCGCGATCAGCGAGGCCTTGCCCGGCATCGAGATCGGCGTGGGCGGCAGGCCGGCGCGGGTGTAGGTGTTGTAGGGGCCGTCGGCCAGCAGGTCGCGCTTGCGCAGGTTGCCGTCGAAGCGCTCGCCCAGGCCGTAGATCACGGTCGGGTCGGTCTGCAGCGGCATGCCGATGCGCAGCCGGTTGAGGAACACCGCGGCGACCTTGCCGCGGTCGGCCTCGCGGCCGGTTTCCTTCTCGACGATCGAGGCGAGGATCAGGTAGTCGTCGACGCTCTTGAGCGGCGAGTCGCTCGCGCGCTGCGGCCACAGCTCGTCGACGCGATGCTGCATCGCGCGCAGCGCGCGGCGCAGCACGGCGATGTCGTTCGAGCCCTTGCTGTAGGCATAGGTGTCGGGGAAGAAGCGGCCCTCGGGCGCGACGCCCGGCAGGCCCAGCGCGGCCATCAGCTCGGCATCGCTCATCGCGGCGGTGGTCGGCGACAGGGCCTCGGCCTTGGCGAGTTCGGCGCGGAACTGGCGAAAGGTCCAGCCTTCGATCAGCTTCACGGTGGCCAGCGTCTCGTCGCCGCGCACCATCTTGCGCAGCAGGTCGATGGGCGTCGTGCCGGCGCCGATCTCGTAGCTGCCGGCGCGGATCAGGCGCGCCTGGCCGGACCAGCGGAACAACTCGTACAGCAGCCACGGCGAGGTCTTCACGCCGCCCGCGACCCAGGCCTGCGCGACGCCGCGCGGCGAGGTGCCGGTTTCGATCGAGACCTCGACGGTCTCGCTGGCCAGCGGCAGCGGCTCGTGGGTCCACCACCACGCGGCCGCGGCGATCGCCGCGGCACACAGCAGGAGCAGGACCAGGGCGCGTGTGAACCAGCGCCTCATCGAACGCGCGTCGCCGGGGTGCATGCCCCGGCCGGGAGTGGTGACGACATCGGCTGATGATAATCAGCGCATGACCTCGCCCTCTCCTGCCCTCGACGGCATTGCCCGTCTTTCGCATACCGGCGTGATCGCCGTCATCGGCGCCGACGGCCCCAGCTTCCTGCACGGCCAACTCAGCAACGACTTCGATCGCATCGATGCCTCGCGTGCCCGCCTGGCCGCCTACTGCTCGCCCAAGGGCCGCATGCTCGCCAGCCTGGTCGGGCTGCGCCGCGATGCCGAGACGCTGTGGCTCACGCTGCGCGCCGACGTGCTGGCGCCGACGCTCAAGCGGCTGTCGATGTTCGTGCTGCGCGCCAAGGCCAAGCTGTCCGATGCCAGCGCAAGCCTCGCGGTGCTGGGCCTCGCCGGCGCGACCGCGCGCGCCGTGCTCGGCGATGCGGCGGCGTCGCTGCCGGTGTGGGGCGTGCTCGATCTCGGCGACGCCCGCGCAGTACGCCTGCCCGATGGCGGCGGCCAGGCGCGCTTCCAGTGGGTCGGGCCGAACACCGAGGCCGATGCGCTCGTCGCGGCCCATCCCGCGTTGCCGCTCGCGGCCTGGGACTGGCTCGAGGTCGCCAGCGGCGTCGCGCCGGTCGTCGCCGCCACGACCGAGCAGTTCGTGCCGCAGATGCTGAACTACGAGCTGGTCGGCGGCGTGAACTTCCAGAAGGGCTGCTATCCGGGCCAGGAGATCGTCGCGCGCAGCCAGTACCGCGGCACGCTGAAGCGGCGCGCGCAGCGCGTCGATGCGGCGGTCGAACTCGCGCCCGGCCAGGAGGTGTTCTGGTCCGGCGATCCGGGCCAGCCCAGCGGCCTGATCGCCGCGGCCGCACCGCGGCCCGACGGCGCCGGCTACAGCGCGCTGGTCGAGCTCAAGCTCGCCGCGCTGGCGGGCGGATCGCTCCATCTGGGCGCGGCCGACGGCCCCGCCCTCGTGCTCGGCGAGCTGCCCTATTCGCTGCCGGCCATCGACGCCGCCGCGTGAGACGCGCGGCCGTGGAGCTCTACGTCTACTACCGCGCGCCGGTGTCGGCCTACGACGCGCTGGTCGGCGCCGTGAGCGACGCGCAACGCGGGCTCGAAGCGCGTCATCCGGGCCTGCAGGCGCGCTTGCTGCGGCGTCCCGATGTGCAGGAGGGCCAAGCCACCTGGATGGAGATCTACCGCCATCCGCAAGGCGTCGACGCCGCGCTCGAGGCGCAGATCGACGCGGCCCTGCGTCCGGCCCTGCAAGACCTCGGCGCCGGGGAACGCCACGTCGAACGTTTCATGCCATGTGCCTCGTAGCCCTGGCGGTCGGCGCGAGCGAGCGCTTTCCGTTCGTTCTGGCGTCGAACCGCGACGAGTTCTACGCCCGCGAGGCCGCGCCGCTGGCGTGGTGGACGCCCGAGGGCGGCGCAGTCGAGCTGCTCGGTGGGCGCGACCTGCGCGCCGGAGGCACCTGGCTCGCGCTGTCGCGCGCCGGCCGTCTGGCCTTCGTGACCAATGTTCGCGACCCGTCGAGCATCGATCCACAGGCGCGCTCGCGCGGCGAGCTGGTGACGCGCTGGATCGAGTCCGCGCCGGCTGCCGATGCCAAGCGCTGGTGGGCCGGCATCGAGCCCGAGCGCTACAACGGCTTCAACCTGATCGCCCTCGATGCCGCACGCGGCGAGCTGTTCTGGGCTGGCCGCGGTCGCAGCGGCATCCACGCACCCGAGCCGCTGCCACGCGGTGTGCACGGCATCTCGAATGCCGCGCTCGACACGCCCTGGCCCAAGGTGCGGCGACTGAAATCGCGCATGGCCGATGCGGTGCAGGCGGCCGATTCGCTCGACCTGCTCGCCGGTTCGCTGTTCACCGCGCTGGCCGATGTCAGCCTGGCTCCCGATGCCGAGTTGCCCGACACCGGTGTGCCGCTCGACGTCGAACGCTGGCTGTCGGCCGCCTTCATCCGCTCGCCCGATGGCCGCTACGGCACGCGCTGCTCGACGCTGGTGGTCACCGAGCGTCGAGGCGACGGCCTGGTCACGCACGTGATCGAGCGCAGCCACGCGCCCGGCACGCCGGCCGAGCGTCGCGAGGCGATCGCGAACTGGCCCGAGCCTCAGGCCGGCGACGAGCGCAGGCCGTAGGCCTTGCCGTCGAGGAACAGGAACTCGACGCGCATCACCGGCTTGCCCTCCTCGTTGGGGCCGGCATAGCCGACCAGCGAGATCGAATCGCCCACCTTGGGCGTGGGCACCTTCCAGGCCTCCATGCGAAAGAGCGGCGCGAGCTCGATGACCCATCGCGGCACGCTGCGCTTGGGCGCCTCGGCCTTCGCGAGGATCGCGGCGGCATCGACGCTGGCGCTTTGGGGCGGGATCGCGCGCTTGGCAAGGTCGCCCGGCACCGCGAGCCCGGCCTTGGGCTCGACCTCGAGCTCCGCGTGCGGATTGCTCCAGCTCACGGTCGCGACCTTGCCCTCCAGGTACAGCGGGCGCGACGTGTCGAAGCTGCTCCAGCCGTGATGGGCCAGCGCGTGACGAATGCCGAGCCCCGGCACCGCCAGGCCGGCGACGAGTCGAATGGCGGCGCGACGCTTGAGTTGCAGCATGGGCAGACACCTCCGCGGCCGGCACGGCCGCCAAGCCGCAACCGTAGCGCAGCGAGCGCGAGCCGTCAGCCGTTTTCGCCCAGCAACCCCAACAGCATCTCGACGCGCGCCTGCCACGGCGTCATCGAGACGGCGCGGATGCGGCCGTGGCCGCCGGCCGCGATCACCGGGCCTTCGGCGACACGGCTGCAGCGCCAGACCTCGACGCCGCGCGTCAAGGCATGCTCCAGCGAGGCCGCGAGCGCCGTGTGCAGCGTCGCATTGCCGGTGCCGGCGACGACGAGGCCGCGCAGCGGCGGGCCGTCGCGATGGGCCAGCAAGGCATCGACGATCGCGCCGTCGGCGCCGGCATGGCTCACGACGATCTCGACGCGCGGCCAGCGCGTCGCATCGGGCGCGATGCGCGCGAGGCCCAGCGGCTTCTCGCCGCCCGGCCACGCGCTCAGCTGCTGAACGCCGCCCGAGGTGACCAGCGCCACCGGCCCCGCATGGACGGCGCTGAAGGCATCGAGGTCATAGGTGTGGATCTTGCGCAGCCCCGCCGCGCCCCAGACCTTGCCGGCCAGCACCGCCATCACGCCGTGCGCGCCGGGCTGCGAGGCCACCGTCACGGCATCCAGCAGGTTCTGCGGGCCGTCGGCCTGCAGCGAGGTGGCCGGGCGCATCGCCGCGGTGAAGACGACCGGCTTGGCGGACGGCGCGATCACGCGTGCGATCAGCCAGGCGGTTTCCTCCAGCGTGTCGGTGCCATGGGTGACGACGATGCCCTGCACCTCGTCACGCCGCAGGTGATGGTCGATGCGCGCCGCGAGCTGCTGCCAGGCCGCGAAGTCCATGTCCTTGCTGTCGAGCTGGGCCACCTGCTCCCAGTCGAGCGCGTGCCGGGCCAGCGCCGGCACGGCCGCGATCAGCACGTCGACACCCCGCTGCGCGGCGGTGTAGCCGACGGCATCGGTGGCGCTCGCGGCGGTGCCGGCGATCGTGCCGCCGGTGCCCAGCACGACGACACGTTTCGCGTTGCCGGCAACGAAAGGGGTTGGCAGGTTCATCAAAGCTGGATAAAAATACAGATACTGGATAAATCGCCAGCCGCCACCCGGCCGGCACCAAGCACCATGGACGACGCGCCCAAGCTCACTGCCCGCCAGCAGCAGATCCTCGAGTTGATCGAGAGCACGATCGAGCGCTCTGGCGCACCGCCGACGCGCGCCGAGATCGCTGCCGAACTCGGTTTTCGCTCGCCCAACGCGGCCGAGGAGCATCTCCAGGCGCTGGCCCGCAAGGGCGTGATCGAGCTGGTCGGCGGCACCTCGCGCGGCATCCGTCTGCAGTCTGACACATTGCGTTCGCTGCACGCCTCGCGGCTCTCGGGCCTGGGCCGGCAGTTCACGCTGCCGCTGCCTTCGCTGGCGCAGCTGGCGCTGCCGCTGGTCGGCCGCGTCGCGGCGGGCCACCCGATCCTGGCGCAGGAACACATCGACCAGACCTACAACGTCGAGGCCAGCCTGTTCCAGCGCAAGCCCGACTTCCTGCTCAAGGTGCGCGGCATGAGCATGCGCGACGCCGGCATCCTCGACGGCGACCTGCTCGCGGTGCAAAGCGCGCGCGAGGCCAAGAATGGCCAGATCGTCGTCGCGCGCCTCGGCGACGAGGTCACGGTCAAGCGATTCCGCCGCACCAAGGCCGGCATCGAGCTGATCCCCGAGAACCCCGATTTCGAGGTGATCCATGTCACCGAGGACAGCGGGCCGTTCGAGCTCGAGGGCCTGGCCGTCGGCCTGATCCGCAACACCATGCTGATGTGAGCCGCCGATGAAAGCCGCCACCGCGCAAGACTGCCGGCGCCTCGAGCAGATTCCGAACATCGGCCGTTCGCTGGCCGCGGATCTGCGCCTGATCGGCATCGAGTCGCCTTCGGACCTGCGCGGCCGAGACGGCTTCGCGCTCTACCAGGCCTTGTGCAGCGTGACCGGCCAGCGCCACGACCCTTGCGTGCTCGACACCTTTCTCGCCGCCACCGACTTCATGGCCGGTGCGCCGGCCAGGCCCTGGTGGGCCTACACCGCGGCGCGCAAGGCGCGCTGGGGCCAGGTCAACACCGGCTGAACCAGACACAGCGGCCGCCTGCGGGTGGCGGGCATGGACGCATGAGCGTCCTTCCCGCGGTGCGGCCTTCGCAATCAATCCTGCCGAGCCTCGATCAGGAGATTCGGACATGATGACCACGACCCTCGGCGACTCGATCGCGATGCACCAACACCGCGCCTGGTGGCAGCCGGTGCGGCAATGGCTTCACAACGCGCTGCATGGCGCGCAAGCGGTGCCGTCGGAAGAGATCGCCGCGCCGGCCTGCATCCGCGTGCGCCATCGCGCCGCGTTCGCGGGCCGCGCGCCCACCGCCGTGCGCCCGGCAGCGCTGACGCCCTTCGTCGTGGGCAGCCAGCCGATCGAAGTGCCGCGTCGTCGCGCCTTCGTTCATTGCGATCCCAGCGACCATCGCCGCGCCGTGATCGGCGGCTCGTTCGCCGAGGTCTGCGCCGCACTCGAGCGATTGGAGGCCCAAAGCCATTGAGCCTTCTTTTGCGAGACAGCCATCAATTGCAAGGGGCGCCATCGGCGCCCCTTTTTTTCGCCCTGAACGACCGGCCTCAACCCATGTGCAGGCCGCCGTTGCACGAGAAGTCGGCACCGGTCGTGAAGCCGGAATCCTCGCTGGCCAGCCAGGCGACGATCGAGGCGATCTCCTCCGGCGTGCCCAGGCGCTTGACCGGAATCGTCGCGACGATCTTGTCGAGCACGTCCTGTCGGATCGCCTTGACCATGTCGGTCGCGATGTAGCCGGGGCTGATGGTGTTGACCGTCACGCCCTTGGCGGCCACTTCCTGCGCCAGCGCCATCGTGAAGCCGTGCATGCCGGCCTTGGCGGCGGAGTAGTTGGTCTGGCCGAACTGGCCCTTCTCGCCGTTGACCGAACTGATGTTGATGACGCGGCCCCAGCCCTTGTCGAGCATGCCGTCGATCACCTGCTTGGTGACGTTGAACATGCTGTCGAGGTTGGTCGACATGACCGCCTGCCAGTCGGTCTTGCTCATCTTGCGGAACTGGCCGTCGCGCGTGATGCCGGCGTTGTTGACCAGCACGTCGACCGTGCCGTGCTCGGCCTTGACCTTCTCGAAGGCCTCGACCGTCGAATCCCAGTCGGCGACGTTGCCGACCGAGGCGTAGAAGTGATAGCCGAGCTCCTTCTGCTCGTCGAGCCACTTCTTGAAGTCACGGCTCGGGCCGCAGCCCGCGATGACCTTGAAGCCTTCCTTGTGAAGGCGCTGGCACATCGAGGTGCCGATGCCGCCCATGCCGCCCGTCACGTAGGCCAGCTTGCCTTTTCCTGCGCTCATGTCTCGTCTCCCGTTTGGGTGTGTGCGGCCGTGTGATGTATGACTGCGTTGCTAGGCTGACCGTCCCCAGCCGGGCGGTCAACCGGGTTGGCACGTAGTTCAGCGTTCGACCGTGAGCGCGACGCCCATGCCGCCGCCGATGCACAGCGAGGCGATGCCCTTCTTCGCATCGCGCTTTTGCATCTCGTGCAGCAGGGTCACGAGGATGCGAGCGCCCGACGCGCCGATCGGATGGCCGATCGCGATCGCGCCGCCGTTGACGTTGACCTTGCTGGTGTCCCAGCCCATCTCGTTGTTGACCGCGCAGGCCTGGGCCGCGAAGGCCTCGTTGATCTCGAGCAGGTCGAGATCGGAGGCCTTCCAGCCGGCGCGCTTGAGCGCCATCGTCGAGGCCTGCACCGGGCCCATGCCCATGAAGGCCGGATCGAGACCGGCACTCGCATACGAGGCGATGCGCGCCAGCGGCTTCAGGCCCAGCTTGTCGGCCGTCGCCGCGCTCATCACGACCACGCCGGCCGCGCCATCGTTGAGGCCCGAGGCGTTGCCGGCCGTCACGCCGCCGGTCTTGTCGAAGGCCGGGCGCAGGCCCGCCAGCGCGTCGGCGTTGGTCTTGCGGTTGATGAACTCGTCGGCCGCGAAGACCAGCGGATCGCCCTTCTTCTGCGCGATCGAGAACGGCACGATCTCGTCGGCGAAGCGCCCGGCGTCCTGCGCCGCGGCGGCCTTCTGCTGCGAGGCCAGCGCCAGCGCATCTTGCTGCTCGCGCGTGATGCCGTACTTCTTGGCCACGTTCTCGGCCGTGATGCCCATGTGGTACTGGTTGTAGACGTCCCACAGGCCGTCGGTGATCATCGTGTCGACCAGCTTCCAGTCGCCCATGCGCTGGCCTTCGCGCGAGCCGGGCAGTGCGTGCGGCGCCAAGCTCATGCTCTCCTGGCCGCCGGCGATCACGATCTCGGCATCGCCGTCGCGCACCGCCTGCGCGGCCAGCATCACCGCCTTCAGGCCCGAGCCGCAGACGACGTTGATCGTCATCGCCGGCACCGCGTGCGGCAGGCCGCCCTTGAGCGTCGCCTGGCGCGCCGGGTTCTGGCCGCTGGCGGCGGTGAGCACCTGGCCGAGGATCACCTGGCTCACCTGATCGGGCGATAGCTTGGCGCGCTTGAGCAGCTCCTGGATGACGGCCGCGCCCAGCTCCGGGGCCGGGGTCTTGGCCAGCGTGCCGCCGAATTTGCCGACGGCGGTGCGGGTGGCGGCGACGATGACGATCTCGGTGCTCATGACGGACTCTCCTTGCGATGACGGCGAAGCTGCGTGCGTTCTACCGGGGTGATCTGACGCGACGATTTCAGGCGCGTTGCTTGACGTAGCGGCCGGGCGCCGGCTCGCTCGCCTTGTGGCTGCGATCGCCGTAGGCCTTTGGCGCGGCAATCTTCTTGCCCGACAGGGCGCCAAGCCAGCCGTACCAGGCCGGCCACCAGCTGCCGGGATGCTCGGTGGCTTTGGCGAACCAGTCGTCGGCCGTGGCGGGCAAGGTCTTGCCGATCCAGTGGCTGCGCTTGCCCGACTTGGTGGGATTGATCACGCCGGCGATATGACCCGACGCGCCGAGCACGAACTGCAGCTTGCCCTTGAGCACGCGCGTGTTCGCATAGGCGCTCTTCCACGGCACGATGTGGTCCTCGCGCGAGGCGTAGATGAAGGTCGGCACGTCGATCTTGCGCAGGTCGACCGCCTCGCCGCAGACCGTGAGCTTGCCTGGCACGACGAGGTTGTTCTCGAGGTAGGTATTGCGCAGGTACCAGCAGTACATCGGCCCCGGCAGGTTGGTCGAGTCGGAGTTCCAGTACAGCAGGTCGAACGGCGGCGGCGTCTCGCCCTTGAGGTAGTTGCCGACGACGTAGTTCCAGACCAGGTCGTTCGGGCGCAGGAAGCTGAAGGTGGTGGCGAGTTCACCACCCTTGAGCAGGCCGCCCTGGCCGATCGCGTTCTCGCGCATGCTGACCATGGCCTCGTCGACGAAGAGGTCGAGCACGCCGGTGTCGCTGAAGTCGAGGAACGAGGTCAGCAGCGTCATGCTCGCGGCCGGCTTCTCGCCGCGCGCGGCCAGCACGGCCAGCGCGGTCGCGAGGATGGTGCCGCCGATGCAAAAGCCCAGCGTGTTGATCTGCTGCTGCTTCGTGATCGCGCGCACTTCGTCGATCGCGCGGATCGCGGCGTGCTCGATGTAGTCGTCCCAGGTGCGATCGCCGAGCGAATCGTCGGCATTGACCCAGCTGAGCATGAAGACGCGATGCCCCTGCTCGACCGCGTGCCGCACGAAGCTGTTTTGCGGCTGCAGGTCGAGGATGTAGAACTTGTTGATGCAAGGCGGCACGATCAACAGCGGCCGCTCGTGCACCTGCGTGGTCAGCGGCTTGTACTCGACCAGCTGGAACAGCTCGTTCTCGAACACCACCGCGCCTTCGGTCGTCGCGACGTTGCGGCCGACCTCGAACAGGCTCTCGTCGGTCTGCGACATGTGGCCCTGGCGGATGTCGTGCCACAGGTGCTGCAGGCCTTGGGCGATGCTCTCGCCGTGCGTCTCGATCGCCTTGCGCTGCGCCTCGGGATTGAGCGCGAGGTAGTTCGACGGCGAGGCCGCGTCGATCCACTGCTGCACCGCGAAGCGGATGCGCGCACGCGTCTTCTCGTCGGCCTGCACCGCATCGGCCATCTGCAGCAGCGTGCGGGCGTTGAGCAGGTACATGCCGGCCATGTAGGCGGCGCCGGGGTTGCTCGACCAGTCGTCGGCGGCGAAGCGGCGGTCGGCAGGCTTGGCGGGAGACACGCCTGCGGACTGGTTCCACAGCGCCGCGGCATCGCGCAGGTACTGCTGCTGAAGTGCCGGCAGCAGCTCGGGCGACAGCGTCAGGCCCGACATCGAGCCGAGCATCTTGGCCCAGCCTTCGCCGAGCGCGTTCATCGGATTGAGAGCGTCGTCCGCCATGGTCTCCTCGCACATCGGGAGTCCACCAGCAACGACCGTGCCGCCGGCAGCTCACGTCTTGTTCTGATGCATTATGGGCGCCCGATGCGACGCTCTCTTGTCGTCGCTCAATCCCACTCAATCTCCCTCGAGCCGGCTTTCACGCCGTTGCAACGACGATGTTCCTGATACTGGTGGCGATCGGTTGGCTCTACGTCGCCTTGATGATGGCGGTGGCCGAGGCGACCAGCCCGATCGGCAGCGTGCTCGGCGCGCTGTTCACGTTTGTGCTCTATGGCGTCGGGCCGGTGGCGCTGGTGATGTACCTTTTGGGCACACCGATGCGCCGCAGGAAACAGCGCGAAGCGGAGGCGGCGGCCGCAGCGGCGACTTCAGCCGCCGCGGCGCCAGATCGCGGCGGCGAGCCGCCCGCTGTTGCCGAACAGCGGCCGGTCGCGCCGGAACGAGAAGAAGCGTGATGGATCGCTGACGGTGCACCACGCACCGCCATGGATGCGCACCAGGCCCATCGCCGCCAGGCGATCCTCCGCCAGGCCCGGCAGATCGGCCAGCCACTTGCCGGATTGATCGAGCCGTTCGACGAAGCGCGGATCGCGCGCCGACGCCTCGACACCGAAGCCGGCCAGCACGTCTTCGCCGACCTCGAACGCGTTCGCACCGATGCACGGGCCCAGCCAGGCTTCGATCTCGCGCGGCTCGCAGGCAGCGCGATCGCACAGCGCGGTGACCGTCGCTTCGAGCACGCCGCCGGCCAGGCCGCGCCAGCCGGCATGGGCCGCAGCGACCGCGCGGCCTTCGGGGGCCGCGAACAGCACCGGCAGGCAGTCGGCGACCTGGATCACGCAGGCGATGCCGGGCTGGTCGGTCACGCAGGCATCGGCTTCGAGCGTCGGCGCGTCGGGTTCCGCTTCGGCCGCGCCGAGCGTGACGACGCGCGTGCCGTGCACCTGCTTGAGCCACACCGGCGTCGCGCCGATCTCGGCGGCGAAGCGGCGCCGGTTCTCGGCCACGGCCTGCGGATCGTCACCGACCGCCGTGCCCAGGTTGAGGCTTTCGAACGGCCCGACACTGACGCCACCGGCACGCGTGCTCATCAGCGCGCCGACACCGGTGGTGGCGAAGGCCGGGCGGATCCAGGCGTCGCTCACGTGCTCAGGCCTCGGCGTCCGGGCAGGCCGATGGCTGGGCCTGCTGGAACGCGGGCAGTGCCATGCAGGCCTCGAACACGCGCATCACGGTCGGCACGTGGTCGAGCCGGCATGCGAAGCGCTGCGCATTGAAGATCTGCGGCACGAGCACGCAGTCGGCCATCGTCGGCGTGTCGCCGTGGCAAAAGCGCCCGGTCGCCGGCTCGCCGGCCAGTCGACGCTCCACCGCCGCCAGACCCTGCTCGACCCAATGGCGATACCAGCCGTTCTTCGCGTCCTCGCTGACGCCCAGCTCGCGCACCAGGTAGCGCAGCACGCGCAGGTTGTTGAGCGGATGGATCTCGCAGGCGATGTCGAGCGACAGCGAGCGCACCCGCGCGCGGCCGATCGCATCGGTGGGCAGCAGCGCCGGCTCGGGATGGGTCTCGTCGAGGTACTCGATGATCGCCAGCGACTGGCCGATCAGCGCGTCGCCGTCGCGCAGCGCCGGCACCAGCTGCGTCGCCGAGACCTGGGCGAAGGCTTCGCCGAACTGCTCGTTCCTGGCCAGGTGCACCGGCTTGTAGTCGACCGCGAGGCCCTTCAAGGCCAGCGCGATGCGCACGCGAAACGAGGCCGACGAGCGGAAGTAGCTGTAGAGCTCCATCGCTTTCGCCGCCGGTTCAGCCGAGCTTCACCGACAGCGGCGCGAGACCTTCGACGCGCGCTTCGAGCAGATCGCCGCGCACGGTCGCGGCCACGCCTTCGGGCGTGCCGGTGAAGATCAGGTCGCCGGGCGCGAGCGTCCAGGCGGTGGACAGGTGTTCGATGATCTCGGCGATGTTCCAGATCATCTTGCCGATGTGGCTCGACTGGCGCGTCTGGCCATTGACGCGCAGCTCGATCGTGGCCTGCTCGATGCCAGGCACCTGCGCCGCCGGCGTCAGCGCGCCGATCGGCGCCGAGGCGTCGAAGCCCTTGGACACGCTCCACGGCCGCCCGGTCTTCTTGGCCTGCGCCTGCAGGTCGCGGCGCGTCATGTCCAGCCCGACCGCATAGCCCCACACGTGCGAGAGCGCGTCGGCGGCCCTGATATGCGAGCCGCCGCAGCCGATCGCCACGACCAGCTCGACCTCGTGATGCAGGTCGGCGGTCAGCGTCGGGTACGGCATCGCGGCGGTCTGACCCTCGGCTGCGGACAGCACCGCGTCGGCCGGCTTCATGAAGAAGAACGGCGCCTCGCGGCCGTCGCCGCCCATTTCCTTCTGGTGTTCGACGTAGTTGCGTCCGACGCAGTAGATGCGGCGCACCGGAAAGGCATCGGCACTGCCGCGAACGGGAACGGTCGGCGTCGCGGGCGCCGCAATCACGTGGCTCATGGTGGACGGGATCGGATTCGATGGGGGCGACGATGATGCCACCGACCACGCCGCTACACTCGACCGATGCCCTTCGAAGCACGCGCCATCAAGCACTGCCGAGTCTGCGGATCGCCCGCCGATTACCGCGTGCCGGCCGACGACAACCGCGAGCGCGCGACCTGTTCGAACTGCGGCACGATCCACTACGAAAACCCGATCAATGTGGTCGGCACGCTGCCGGTCTGGGGCGATCGGGTGCTGCTGTGCAAGCGCGCGATCGAGCCGCGCTACGGGCTGTGGACCCTGCCCGCCGGCTTTCTGGAACTTGGCGAGACGATCGAGCAAGGCGCCCTGCGCGAGACCGATGAAGAGGCCGGCGCGCGCGTCGAGCTGCTAGGCCTCTACTCGGTGATGAACGTCGTCAAGGTCGGCCAGGTCCACCTGTTCTTTCGCGCCGAGCTGAAGGACACCGACTTCGATCCCGGCCCCGAAAGCCTCGAGGTGCAGTTGTTCACCGAGGACGAGATCCCCTGGGACCAGCTCGCGTTTCGCACCGTGCGCGAGACGCTGCATCGCTTCTTCGAGGACCGCAGGCGCGGTGCCTACGGGCTGCACCTGGGCGATATCAGTTAAGCCTCGGGCGCCAGCATCCTGCGCGGATCGACCCAGCGGTCGAACTCTTCCGCGCTGACCCCACCGACCTCGATCGCCGCATCGCGCAGGCTGCCGCCCGTGCGGTGCGCATGCTTGGCGATGTTGGCGGCGCGGTCGTAGCCGATGTGCGGCGCCAGCGCCGTCACCAGCATCAGCGAGCGGCGCACCAGGTCGTCGACGCGCGGCGCATCGACCTCGATGCCGACCACGCAGTGGCGCGCGAAGCTTTGCATCGCGTCGGACAGCAGGCGCAGGCTGTCGAGCACGTCGTGCGCGATCAGCGGCTTGTAAACATTGAGTTCGAAGTGGCCTTGCGAGGCCGCGAAGCCGATCGCCGCGTCGTGGCCCATCACCTGCGCGCAGACCATCGTCAGCGCCTCGACCTGGGTCGGGTTCACCTTGCCCGGCATGATCGAGCTGCCCGGCTCGTTCTCGGGCAGGCGCAGCTCGCCCAGGCCGGCGCGCGGGCCGCTGCCCATCAGGCGGATGTCGTTGGCGATCTTGGTCAGCGCGACCGCGAGCGACTTGAAGGCGCCGTGCAGCAAGACCAAGGCCTCGTGGCCGGCCATCGCGGCGAACAGGTTGTCGGCCTGGCGAAACGGCACGCCGAGCCGCTCGGCCAGTGCCTTCGCGACGCGCGCGCCGAACTCGGGATGGGTGTTGAGCCCGGTGCCGACCGCGGTGCCGCCGATCGCGAGCTGCTGCACCGCCGGCAGCGCGGCTTCGATCGCTGCTTCGCACAGCGCGAGCTGGGCCGCATAGCCGGAAAACTCCTGACCCAGCGTCACCGGCGTCGCGTCCTGCAAATGGGTGCGGCCGATCTTGACCACGTCGGCGAAGCCGCTGGCCTTGGACTCCAGCGCGGCGCGCAGCTCGCGCAGCGCCGGCAGCAAGCGCTCGGGCAAGGCGCAGGCGACTGCCACGTGCATCGCGGTCGGGAACACGTCGTTCGACGACTGCCCGAGGTTGACGTCGTCGTTCGGATGCACGAGCCGCCCGGCACCGATCGGCCCGCCCATCGATTGCGACGCGAGATTGGCGATCACCTCGTTGGCGTTCATGTTGCTCTGCGTGCCCGAGCCGGTCTGCCAGACCGACAGCGGGAACTCGGCATCGAACTCGCCCTGCGCGACGCGCTCGGCCGCACTCGCGATCGCCTCGCTGCGTTTCGCGTCGATGCGCCCGAGCTGCGCATTGACGCGCGCCGCGGCCCATTTGACCCACGCCAGCGAGCGCACCACCTCGACCGGCATGCGCTGCTCGCCGATCGCGAAGAAGCGCAGGCTGCGCGCAGTCTGCGCGGCCCACAGCGCCTGCGCGGGCACCTCGATCGGTCCGAAGCTGTCGGTCTCGGTGCGGAATGCGGTCATGAGCAGGTCTCGAAGATGAGTTGATGACGAGCGTGCAACCCCCTCATTTCCGGGGGTCGCGTGCCCATGGGCCCACACGGCGGCAACGGGATGTAAGCCATTAACAGATTGCCAACTATTCGGCGCGTTCGGCCTCGCGCGAGCAGGAAGAATGCGGCCACGCTCCTGGCATCGCGACCCTGGATCGTGCCGCAGCCGCGGTGGCCGACATGGCGACGCGGATTGCAAGGCTTCAACACAAAGTGCGCGACACGGGCAGAGGGAGCCCGAGAACACCTGGTCGGCCCACGAGGTCGGGCTTCTAGGCGCCTCGAGGAGGAAGTATGTCGTTTGGCCTGTCAGGAGCGCTACAGCGCGGAACCGGTTTCCTGCGCCGCCTCGGTGGTGCGCACGGAGGCTGGATCGTGCGCGAGGAAGCGATCATGGGCACGGCCATTCGCGTCGAGCTCTGGGCCGACGAGCGCACGCGCGGCGAGGCCGCCGCGCAGGCGGTGATCGACGAGATGCATCGCATCGACCGCTGCTTCAGCCCGCACAAGCCCGATTCCGAACTCTCGATCGTCAATCGCGAGGCCGGCTCGCACGCGGTCGCGCTGAGCACCGAGATGCAGATGCTCGTGGAGCGCGCGATCGGCTTCTCGCAGATCTCCGACGGTGCCTTCGACATCACCTACGCCGGCGTCGGCCAGCTCTACGACTACCGCGCCGGCGTCGCGCCCGACGATGCCGCCCTCGCCCGCGCACGCGACGCGATCGGCTGGCGCCACCTGCAGCTCGATCGCCTGGCCGGCACACTGCGCTTCGCGCGCGCCGACGTGCGCATCGACCTCGGCGGCTTCGCCAAGGGCCATGCGGTCGACAACTCGATCGCGCTGTTGAAGCAGCTCGGCATCCGCCATGCGATGGTCGCCGCCGGCGGCGACAGCCACGTGATGGGCGAGCGCAATGGCCGCCCCTGGACCATCGCGGTGCGCGATCCGCGCCGCGAGAACGAGGTCGTCGCGGTGCTGCCGCTGGAAGACACCTCGATCTCGACTTCGGGCGACTACGAGCGCTTCTTCGAGCGCGACGGCGTGCGCCACCACCACCTGATCGATCCGCGCACCGGCCGCTCGCCGCGCGAAGTGCAAAGCGTGACCATCCTGGCCGCCGACGGCCTGACCAGCGAGGCGCTGTCGAAGTGCGTCTTCGTGATGGGCGTCGAGCGCGGACTCGCGCTGATCGAAACCCTTCCCAACGTCGACGCGATCGTCGTCGACGCACAAGGCCGCCTGCATCGAAGCAGCGGCCTGATCGACGGCCGACAGCCGTCATGAGCTCCGGAAACATGGAGACGAAGATGAAGCGAATCACCTTCCCGACACTGATCGTCATGGCGCTGACCGGCCTCGCCGGTTGCTCCGGCAGCGGCGACAGCGGCTCCGACACCGTCACGGTGGCCGGCGACGTGCCGATCGCCTACGTGAAGCGCTCGACCGATCTGATGATCAACCCGACCAACGGCGCGCCATTCGCCGAAGGCGGCGACCTGTTCATCCGCGAGAAGTCCTCGCCGAGCGCGCCCGAGCACAACATCACCGCCAAGTTCACGATGGGCGTGGGCGATGCCTCGGACCCCGAGGTCTCCTACGACGGCAAGAAGATCGTGTTCTCGATGCGCTGCCCGGTCGCCAACGCGGTGCAGATCGACGGCGCGCCGGCCTGTACCGGCCGCTGGAACATCTGGGAATACGACATGACGACCGGCGGCTACGCCGGCGGCACCTTCAAGCGCCTGACCGCCTCGACCACCGACGACGACGTCGATCCGGCCTACCTGCCGGCCGGCCGCGGCTTCGTGTTCTCGTCGAACCGCCAGACCGCCACGCGCGACAACCAGGCGCTCGGCCAGAGCTACTACGCGCTCGACGAATACGAGCGCGAGCGCGTGCTGAACCTGCACACGATGGCCGCCGACGGCAGCGCGATCACGCAGATCTCGGTCAACCAGAGCCATGACCGCAACCCGACCGTGCGCCCGAACGGCGACATCATGTTCTCGCGCTGGGAGCACGTCGGCCCGCGCAACCGCTTCGCGATCTTTCGCGTCAAGCCCGACGGCACCGACATGTTCGTGCTCTACGGCGCGCACAGCCCGGGCAACAGCTTCCTGCACCCGCGCGACATGGACCCGAAGGGCAAGTACGCGGGCCATGTCTCGTCCGACCTGATGGCGCTGTCGCGCACGCAGGAAGGCGGCTCGCTGATGTTCATCGACGTCGCCAACTACTCCGAGCAGAACACGCCGGCCAACACCTCGGTGCCGGGCGCCGGCGGCCAGAGCGAGATCACCGCGAAGGCGCTGAACCAGAACCGCGGCCTGTCGATGTTCGGCCGCGTCAGCGCGCCCTTCCCGCTGTGGGACGGCAGCGACCGCGTGCTGGTCGCCTACCGGCCCTGCGAGGTCACGCGCGACGGCAAGGTCGTGCCCTGCTCGACGCTCACGCAAGCCGAGATCACGCGCCTGTCGGATGAAGACCGCACCGAGCAGGAGGTCGAGGAAGACTCGGTGCAGGACAACGCACCGGCCGCCTACGGCATCTACATGTTCGATCCGGCCAAGCAGACCTGGCTGATCGTCGCCGCGCCGCCGCCCGGCTTCATGTACACCGACCCGATCGCGCTGCAGGCTCGCCCCGAGCCGAGCACGCCCGACAGCTCGGCGATCGACGCGACCCTTGCCGCTCAAGGCCTGGCGCTGATCGAAGTGCGCAGCGTCTACGACACCGACGGCCTCGAGCGCATGGGCGAAACCGTGCTGGCCGCGGCCGACCTGCCTCCCGGCTGCACCGCAGGCATCGCCAAGACCTCGCCCAGCGATCACCTCGACACGCGCGCCCAGGTCGCCGACCTGCTGCGCATCAAGGACCCGGCCAACGCCGCCTACGGCTGCGCGCCGGCGCGCTTCGTGCGGGCGATCCGCGCGGTCGCGCCGCCGTCGAACGCGATGGGCGTGCGCAGCTCGATCGGCGAGACCGATTTCGAGCAGCAGCAGATCCTCGGCTATGCGCCGGTCGAGCCGGACGGCTCGTTCAAGCTCCATGTGCCGGCCGACGTGCCGCTGGCGCTGACCATCGTCGACGCCAAGGGCCGCGCGCTGCAGACCCACCTGAACTGGATCCAGGTGCGACCGGGCGAACGCCGCACCTGCGACGGCTGCCACAGCCCGCGCCGCGGCGCCGCGCTCAACAGCGGCTCGGTGGTCAACACGATGCCGGCCGCGCTGCGCGCGACGATGTCGAGCCAGCACCAGTCGGGCGAGACCATGGCCAGCCTGCGCACGCGCCTCGATCCGACCGCGCTCAAGCTGATCGCCAACATGGAGTACACCGACGTCTGGGCCGACACCGCCCAGGCCGGCGTCAATGCGCGCTCGGCGATCGCGCTGCGCTACACCGGCAACACCAACCCGGCCGACGACCTGCAGACCGCGGCGCCGGGCGCCGGCATCATCAACTATCCGCAGCACATCCAGCCGATCTGGACGCGTGCGCGCGGCGTCGGCGGCGCACAGGCCTGCGTGGCCTGCCACTCAGACACTGCCAAGCTCGACCTGCGCGCGACCATCAGCGGTACCGGCCGCCTGGTCTCGTACGAAGAGCTGCTGATGGGCGACCCGGTCATCGACCCGGCCACCGGCCAGCCGCAGATCCGCGTGCGCGAAGGCGTGCCCGAGGTCGTGCGCGGCGCGGCCCTGGTCGACACCATGGCCGGCAACGCGCAAGGCATCACGCGCTCCAGCCGTCTCGGCGAGATTCTTTTCGGTGAAACTCTGAAGGCCAGTGCGGATGCCCGCACCGCGCACCCGAACCCGCCGGCCACGGCGCCGGATCACTCGACCCTGCTCAATGCGGCGGAGCGCCGCCTCGTCACCGAATGGATGGATCTCGGCGGCCAGTACTACAACAACCCGTTCGAGGGCGGCGCGCGCAACGTCGTGACCCTGAGCCAGACCACGTTCGAGGCCCAGGTGCTGCCGACGCTGCGCTCGACCTGCGTGAACTGCCACGCCCCGCGCGGCAGCAGCGGCGCGGCCGGCGGCTCGACCTCGTTCGCCAACAACCGGCTCATCCTGACGGGCGACGTCGAGGGCGACTACAACGTGGCGCTGTCGATGATCTCGGACACCTGCAACCCGGGCGCCAACCGCCTGCTGCAGAAGCCGTCGACCATTCCGCACCCTGCTGGCGCGACCGGCCAGACCACGGCCGTGCTGCCGACCACCAGCGCCGGGTACACCGCCATCGCCAACTGGATCCGAACCGGATGTCCCACGCCTTGACGACCCTCGCCGCCCGCCCCCGTTCGGCGCTGGCCGCCTGCTTCGCAGCGGCGGCGCTGGCCGGCTGCGGCGGCGGCTCCAATCCGATCGGCAACCCGCCGACGGTCGAGAACCCGCCGATCGACAGCAACAGCGCCAAGCTGTCGTTCATCTACTTCCAGAAGTGCATCAACCCGATCCTGCTGGCGCAGCTGCCGATCAACATCAACGGCACGACCTCGGTCAACAGCTGCGCGGGCGGCGGCTGCCATAGCAGCAGCACCGGCACCGGTGGCGCGCTGCGCGTCGACCCGGCGGCGACGGCGGTCGACCTCGCCGATCCGGCGAACACGCCTGACGCGGTGCGTCAGTTGGCGATGTACAAGAACTTCTATTCGTCGCAGGGCGTGACGCTTCCGGGCAACCCCGACCACAGTCTCCTGCTGCAAAAGCCCCTGGTCCAAGGCGTGCTTCATGGTGGCGGCCTGATCTTCCCGAACGCCGACGATCCCAACGCCAAGGCCTTCCGCTACTGGATCAACCGCCCGATGCCGCAAGGCCAGGACGAGTTCAGCACGGCCGGCAACAGCATGTTCACGCCGCCGGATCCGGCGACCGGCACCTGCAACATCGAATGAAGCATCCCCTGCTCGCCGCGCTGCTGACCAGCTTCCTCGCCCTCGCGCTGCTCGGCGCCGCGCCCGCGCGCGCGCAGGACAAGCCCGCCGAGGAGCCGCCGATCGCCGAGCGACTGACGGTGGCCGATCCGTATCTCGAGATGCGCACCGGGCCGGGTCGCGGCTACCCGATCCACCACGTCGCGGCGCGCGGCGAGACGATCGATGTTCTGCTGCGCTTCACCGACTGGTTCAAGGTGCGCACCGTCAAGGGCCACGAAGGCTGGGTGCAGCGCCAGCAGCTCGAGACCACGCTCACCGAAGCCGGCGCCGTGAAGGGCTTTCGCGACGTGCTGCTCGACGACTACCTGCATCGCCGCCTCGAGGCCGGCGCCGCCTGGGGCCAGTTCAAGAGCGAGCCGATGCTCAAGATCTTCGCCTCCTACCGGCTGAGCGACACGATCAACGCCGAGGCGACCATCGGCCAGGTCCAGGGCCTGTATTCGGGCACCGACTTCTGGCACGTCAACCTCAACATCGAGCCCTGGTCGGACCAGCGCTGGTCGCCCTACGGCGGCATCGGCTTCGGGCGCATGAAGAACGTGCCCAACCTGAGCCTGGTCGACGCGACGACGACCAACGCCAACACCGCCAACGCGACGCTGGGCCTGCGCTACTACGTCACCGACCGCGTCGTGCTGCGCGTCGACTGGACGCTGTACACGGCCTTCATCGACGACAACCGCTCCTCCGAGTTCCGCGCCTGGACGGCGGGGCTTTCGTTCTTCTTCTGACGACAACAAGCCATGCGTACTGCCCTGCTCTTGACCGCCGCGCTCGCGAGCCTCGCTGCCGCCGCGCCGGCGCTGGCCCAGTCGACGCCGACCTCGCCGACCCCCGCCAACGAGCAGGTCGTCGTGCCCGACGTCGCGCGCCGCGACATCAAGATCCCCAAGTACCCCTCGAAGGACATCGAGGTCTCGGGCTTCATGGGCACCTACGCGACCGAGAACTTCGGCGCCAGCTTCGTCTACGGCATCCGCCTGGGCTATCACATCACCGAAGACTTCTTCGTGCAGGCCGCGTTCGCGCAAACCGAGGTCAGCGACGAGACCTTCCGCCAGATCCTGCCGGGCGGCATCTTCACCGACGACACCGAGAAGCTGAGCTACTACAACATCTCGGTGGGCTACAACATCCTGCCCGGTGAAGTCTTCATCGGCACCAAGCGGGCCCTGCCGATCGCGCTGTACGTGATCGGCGGCGTCGGCAGCACCGACTTCAACGAGCAGACGCGCCAGACCTTCAACCTCGGCTTCGGCGCGCGCGTGTTCGTCAAGGAGAAGTGGTCGGTCAGCGTCGACCTGCGCGACCACATCTTCTCGATCGACCTGCTCGGCAAACGCCAGAGCACCCAGAACCTCGAGCTCACCGCCGGCGTTTCCTATTTCTTCTGAGCCACTTCTGAGCCACTTCTGAGCTGATCATGGCCATTCGACTCCCCTCCTTCACGCGCACGCTGGCGATCGCCTGCATGGCGCTTGCGGCCACGTTCTCGGCCACGCTGGCCGAGGCGACCGTCAAGCCCTCGAGCGCCGCGCCCGACTTCACGCTGCGCTCCTCGGCCGGCGGCAACCTGCGCCTGCAGGAGCAGCGCGGCCAGGTCGTGCTGCTGAACTTCTGGGCCAGCTGGTGCGGACCGTGCCGCCAGGAGATGCCGCACCTGAACCGGCTCAACGAGAAGTACCGCAGCGCCGGCCTGCAGCTGTGGGGCATCAACATCGACGACGACCCGCGCACCGCGATGGCCGCGGCCGACAAGCTCGGCGTCAAGTTCACCGTGCTGCTCGACGCCGCCAAGCAGGTCGTCAAGCTCTACGACCTCGAGGGCATGCCGGCGACCGTGCTGATCGACCGCGACGGCCGCGTGCGCTACGTGCACCGCGGCTACCGCGAGGGCTACGAGCAGTCCTACGAACAGCAGATCCGGGAGCTGCTGAAGGAATGAACGCACAGCGCATCACCCTTGCCGCCGGGCTCGCCGCGGCCTTGCTGGTCACCGGCTGCGCGCCGATCGAGCCCTGGGTCAAGCCCTACGAGCGCGAGCGCCTGGCCGATCCGGTGATGCAGCTGTCGGGCACCGCCTTGGGCGACAAGCACAGCGAGCACGTGCGCAACGTGCGCGAAGGCTCGCGTGGCGCGACCGGCGTGCAGGGAGGCGGCTGTGGCTGCAACTGATCCGCTCAAGCGCATCGGCAGCGGCCTGCTGCACGGCCTGGGCGCGCTGGCCGGCCTGCTGTTCGGCCATCACGCCCGCGCGGTCGACCTGCCGGCCGACCGGGCCGAGGCGCTGCTGCACGTCTACGACGGCGGCGGCGTGCGCGCGGTCGGCCCGGCCTTCCTGGTCCGCAAGAACGTGGCCGACAAGGTCTCGTTCAACGGCACCTACTACGTCGACGCGGTCAGCAATGCCTCGATCGACGTCGTCACGACCGCGAGCCCGTTCAAGGAAACGCGCAACTCGCTCGAGGCCGGCGTCGACTACGCGGTGCGCGACACGCTGATGTCGCTCAAGCTCTCGCGCAGCGACGAGCCCGATTACGTCGCCGACAACCTCTCGGCCGACATCTCGCAAGAGGTGTTCGGCGGCATGACGACCGTGAGCCTGGGCTTCTCGCGCGGCTCGGACGACGTCATGAAGTCCACCGATCCGAGCTTCGAAGATGGCGTCACGCGTTGGCAATACCGCCTGGGCGTCACGCAGATCCTGTCGCCGCGACTGCTCGCCAGCGCGAACTACGAGGCGGTTTCGGAAGACGGCTTCCTGGGCAGCCCGTACCGCGTCGCGCGCGTGTTCGGCGCGGCGGTGCCGGAGCGCAATCCGCGCGCGCGCTCGAGCCGTGCGCTCGAGTTCCGCGCGGTCTACGACATGGGCTCGCGCGATGCGCTGCGCGGCAGCTACCGCTACTTCTGGGACACCTGGGACATCAAGGCCCACACCTTCGAAGTCGGCTACGACCGCCATCTCCAGGAGAAGTGGATCGTCGGCGGCCACCTGCGCTACTACATGCAGGACCAGGCGCTGTTCTACAGCGACAACGCGACCAGCGAGACGCGCTATGTCTCGCGAAATCGCCAGCTCAGCAAGTTCAACGACGTGGCGATCGGCGCCAAGGCGAGCTACACCATCTCCAACGAGCCGGGTCGCTACGAGCTGCAGCTGCACATGAACTACGAGTACATGCGCTTCGACTTCGACAACTTCACCGATCTGCGCACCGGCAAGGCCTACGCCTACAACGCGCACATCTTCCAGTTGCTCCTGACCGCGAACTTCTGACGAAAGACCGGCCCATGATGTTCGACCTTCTGCGTCGCTGCGCCGTCGCCGCCCTGTTCGCCGCCGCGCTGCCGTTCGCGCAAGCCCAGACGGCGGCTCCCGTCGCCCCGGCTGCGCCCGCCTCCGCCCCCGCTGCGCCGGCCGCGCTCGATGCCCGCGTGCAAGACCTCAAGAGCGAGGTGCTGCAGCTCAACCGCGACCTGCTCGTGCTCGAGGAGGAACTGCTGTTCCCGGCCAGCACCCAGGTCGCGCTGTTCGTCTCGATGGACGTCGGCAAGATGTTCCAGCTCGAGTCGGTGCAGATCCGCCTGGACGACAAGATCGTCGCCAACTACCTCTACACGCCGCTCGAGGTGCAGGCCCTGCATCGCGGCGGCGTGCAGCGCATCCACGTCGGCAACCTGAAGACCGGCACGCACGAGATCGTCGCCTACTTCACCGGCCAGGGCCCGCACGAGCGCGACTACAAGCGCGGCGCGACGGTGAAGTTCGACAAGGGCACCGAGCCCAAGTACATCGAGCTGCAGATCAAGGACTCGCAGGCCAAGCTGCAGCCCGAGTTCGACGTGAAGATCTGGCAATAACGGGCCGACCATGCGTTCGAGGCCCTATTCGATGCGCGCCTGCGCCGCGGCCCTGCTCGCGGTCTGCGCGGGTGCGTTCGCCGCGCCGCCGCCGCCCGCCGGCAAGCCGGTGGTCGACCCGCACTACGGCGACGCGCTGTTCTTCTTCTTCCAGGAGCGCTACTTCACCTCGGTGACCAACCTGATGGTGTCGCAGCACTTCCAGCGCATGCCCAGCCATGCCGACGATGCCGAGGTGCTGCGCGGCGGCCTGCTGCTGTCGTATGGCCTGCATCGCGAGGCCGGGCAGATCTTCGAGCGCCTGGCCGAGACGACGACCACGCCCGCGGTGCGCGATCGCGCCTGGTTCTTCCTCGCCAAGATCCGCTACCAGCGCGGCCTGGACAGCGAAGCCAAGGCGGCGCTCGATCGCATCGGCGACGCGCTGCCCAAGAGCCTGGCCGAGGAGCGCGCGCTGCTGCACGCCAACGTGCTGATGGCGCTGGGCGACTATGCCGGCGCCTCCGCCCTGCTCTCGACGCTCAAGCTGCCCGAGGCCAGCCCCTACGTGCGCTTCAACCTCGGCGTGGCCCAGGTGCGCTCGGGCGATGCGGCTTCGGGCTCGAAGCTGCTCGACGAACTCGGCCGCTCGCCCACGCCCGCCGGCGGCAACCCCGACGAGTTCCGCACGCTGCGTGACCGCGCCAACGTCGCGCTCGGCTTCGCCGCGTTGCAGGACGAGCGGCCCGAGGACGCGCGCGTCGCGCTCGAACGCGTGCGCCTCGAAGGCCTGCATTCGAACAAGGCCCTGCTCGGCTTCGGCTGGGCCGCGGCCGCGATGAAGAACCCCAAGCAGGCCTTGGTGCCGTGGATGGAGCTGGCCGGGCGCGACCCGAGCGACGCCGCGGTGCTCGAGGCGCGCATCGCCGTGCCTTACGCGCTGGCCGAGCTGGGCGCCTATGGCCAATCGCTTGCGCGCTACAACGAGGCGCTCGATGCCTTCGCCCAGGAGCGCGTGCGGCTCGACGAATCGATCACGGCGATTCGCGCCGGCAAGCTGCTCGACGGCCTCGCCGAGCGCAATCCGGGCGAGGAGATGGGCTGGTTCTGGACGCTGCGCGAGCTGCCCGAAATGCCGCACGGCTCGCACCTGACCGCGGTGCTCGCGGGCCATGCCTTCCAGGAGGCGTTCAAGAACTACCGCGACCTGCGCTTCCTCGAGAAGAACCTGGCCGACTGGCAGGAACGCCTCGCCAGCTTCGACGACATGCTGAGCGTTCGCCAGCAGGCCTTTGCCGAGAAGCTGCCCAAGGTGCGCGAGCAATCGCGCCAGACGGGCCTGGCCGCGCTGCAGCAGCGTCGCGACGCGCTCGCTGCCGAGCTCGACAAGGCGCTCGAAGCCGGCGACGGCCTGGCCTTCGCGAATGCGCGCGAGCAGGAGCTCGCGGCGCGCATCCAGCGCTCGCGCGAGACGCTGGCGCGCATCGGCGCGGATCCCACCATCGCCGATGCCGCCGAGCGGCTTCGCCGCGTGCAAGGCGCGCTGGCGTGGGAGATCGCGCGCGAAGTCCCGGCGCGCAGCTGGGACGCCAAGAAGGCGCTGCGCGCCACCGATGCGACGCTGGCCGAAGCCCGTGGCCACGAGCAGGCACTGCTCGCGGCCGAGTCCGAAGAGCCGGCCAGGTTCGCGCGCTTCGCCGAGCGCATCAAGGCGCTGCGTGCACGACTGGTGGCGCTGTCGCCGCGCGTGACGCAGCTGGCGACGGAGCAAAAGCGCGTGGCGCAAGAGATCGCGGTGGCCGAACTGTCGGGCCAGAAGGAACGCCTGACCGGCTACGAAACGCAGGCGCGCTTCGCGGTCGCGCAGATCCAGGATCGCGCGCTGCAATCGCGCTCGGCCAACGAGGAGGCGGAACGTGCCAAACGTTAAGCGCCTCAAGCGACTCACCATTGCGCTGGTCGCGGCCGGCCTCGGTGCTTGCTCGAGCAAGCCCGCGGTGCGCAGCGACGAGCCGCCGACGCTCAAGACGCTGGCTTCGCGCAGCGTCGACGTCGGCCCGGACACCGGCGTCAAGGGCGGGCCCGACGAAGCCATCGCCGCCTACAAGAAGTTCCTCGAGGTCTCGCCCAAGGCGCCGCAGCGCGCCGAGGCGCTGCGCCGGCTCGGCGACCTCGAGATGGACAGCGTCGACGAGAAGCAGATCGCCGGCACCGCCAGCGGCACCGCGGCCGACTACAAGGCCGCAGTCGCGCGCTACCAGGACTACCTGCGCCAGTACCCCAACGATCCGGGCAACGACCGCGTGCTCTACCAGCTCTCGCGAGCGCAGGAGCAAGGCGGCGAGCTCGAGGCCGCGCTGAAGACGCTGGACCGGCTGGTCGCTCAATACCCGAAGACGGCCGTCATCGACGAGGCCCAGTTCCGCCGCGGCGAGCTGCTGTTCGCGACGCGCGACTACACGCGCGCCGAGAAGGCCTATGCGACGGTGCTGGCCGGCCAGACCGATCGCTATCGCGACCGCGCGCTCTACATGCAGGGCTGGTCGCAGTTCAAGCAAGGCAAGCTCGAGGAAGGCCTGCAAGCCTTCTTCGGCGTGCTCGATCTCAAGATCGCCAACCGCGAAGGCGAAGGCGGGCTCGAGACGCTCGAAGGCCTGAGCCGCGCCGATCGCGAGCTGGTCGAGGACACCTTCCGCGTCACCAGCCTGAGCCTGGCCAACCTGCAAGGCGCCGCGTCGATCCCGCCCTACATCGACAGCGACGATCGCCGCAGCTACGAGTTCCGCGTCTACGAGCAGCTCGGCGAGCTGTACCTGAAGCAAGAGCGCGTGAAGGACGCGGCCGACACCTTCGGCGCCTTCGCGCGGCTGCGACCGCTGCATGCGCAGGCGCCGCAGCTGCAGGCGCGCGTGATCGAGATCTACCAGCGCAACGGCTTCGCCAACCTCGCGCTCGACGCGAAGAAGGACTACGTCACCCGCTACGGCGTCGACAGCGAGTTCCGCCGCGCCAACGAGGCCGGCTGGGAGAAGGCGCAGCCGCTCGTGAAGACCCACCTGGCCGAGCTGGCGCAGCACTATCACGCGAGCGCGCAGAAGTCGAAGTCCAGTGCCGACTACCAGGAGGCGGTGAAGTGGTACCGCGCCTCGCTGGCCTCGTTCCCCGACGATGCCGACGCGGCCAAGACCAACTTCCTGCTCGCCGAGCTGCTGTTCGAGGACGGCCAGTTCGCCGATGCCGCGAAGGAATACGAGAAGACCGCCTACGGCTATCCGCTCGGCCCGCGCAGCGCCGACGCCGGCTACGCCGCCCTGCTCGCCTACACGAACCAGGAAAAGCGCGCCGATGCCGCGCAGCGTGAAGCGCTGCAGCGCGCCGGCGTCGAGAGCTCGCTGCGTTTCGCCTCGACCTTCCCGGGCGATCCGCGCACCGCGGCCGTGCTGACCAACAGCGCCGAGAAGCTGTTCGCACTGAAGGACGGCGAACGCGCCGCGCAGGTCGCGCAGCAGGTGCTGGCGCTGAACCCGCCGGCCACGGCCGCGCAGCGTCGCGTCGCGTGGACGGTCGTCGCGCACACCGCGTTCGAGCGCAACGATTTCGCCGCGGCCGAGAAGGCCTACGGCGAGGTGCTGGCCCTGGTGCCCGAGAAGGACGCCGCGCGCGGCGAGCTGACCGAGCGCCTCGCGGCCTCGGTCTATCGACAAGGCGAAGCGGCTCGCACGGCGGGCAACTCGCCCGAGGCCGTGAAGCACTTCGAGCGCGTCGCCGCGGTGGCGCCGAACTCGGCCGTGCGCGCGACCGCGCAGTACGACGCCGCGGCCGCGCTGATCGGCTTGAAGGACTGGCCGGCAGCGACCAAGCTGCTGGAAGACTTCCGTACCCGCTTCCCCAAGCATCCGCTCCAGGACGACGTGACCACCAAGCTCGCCGTGGCCTACACCGAGCAGCAGCGCTGGAGCGCCGCGGCCGCGGAGTACGAGCGCATCGCGTCGACCAAGACCGACCCGGCGATCGCCGGCGCCGCGGTGTGGCAATCGGCCGAGCTCTACGAGAAGGCCAATGCCCGCCCGGCCGCCACCAAGGCCTACGAGCGCTACCTGAAGCAGTACGCCAACACGCTCGACACCGGACTCGAAGCACGCCTGCGCCTGGCCAGGCTGGCCAAGGCCGACGGCAACAAGACCCGCGAGCTGGCGCTGATGAAGGAGATCGCCGAGGCCGATCGACGTGCCGGCGCGGCGCGCACCGATCGCAGCCGCTACCTCGGCGCGACCGCGACGCTGGCGCTGGCCGAGCCGACGCTCGAGGCCTATCGCAAGGTCGACCTGGTCGAGCCGCTGGCGCGCCAGTTGAAGCTCAAGAAGTCCAGGATGGAAGACGTGCTGAAGGCCTATGCGGCCGCCGCCGACTACGGCGTCGCCGAGGTCACGACCGCATCGACCTACCAGACGGCGGCGCTGTACCAGGACTTCGGTCGCGCGATGATGAAGTCGGAGCGGCCGAAGAAGCTCTCGAAGATCGAGCTCGAGCAGTACAACGTGCTGCTGGAAGAGCAGGCCTTCCCGTTCGAGGAGAAGGCCACCGAGCTGCACGAAACGAACGCGAAGCGCGCAGCGACCGGTGTCTACGACGAATGGGTGCAAAAGAGCTTCAAGGCCCTGGCCGAACTGCGCCCGGTGCGCTACGGCAAGAACGAGCGCGAAGGAGCGATCGATGCGATCCGCTGAGCTGAGCGCCATCGTCCTGCTCGCGCTGGCAGCCGCGGGCTGCGGCAGCCTGCTGCCGAAGAACGAGGCCGCGCCGGCACCCGAGGCGGCGGCTCCGGCACCCGTCACCGCATCGGCACCGGCTGCCTCGCCGGTGGTGCAAGCGCCTGTTCCTGCCGACGCGCAGCGCGCCTACGACTCGGCGCGCCAGGCGCTGGCCGCCGGCCGCCGCGCCGATGCCGAGCGTGGCTTCGTCGCGCTGACCAAGGCCTATCCGGATCTCGGCGGACCGCATGCCAACCTCGGCGTGATGTATCGCCAGGCCGGCAAGTTGCCCGAAGCGGTGAGCGAGCTCGAGACCGCGTCGCGACTGAACCCGCAGCAGCCGGTGTTCCTCAACCAGCTGGGCATCACCTACCGCCACGCCGGCAAGTTCGAGCAGGCGCGCACGGCCTACGAGCGCGCGCTCGAGCTCGACGCCAACTATGCCGAGGCGATGCTCAACCTCGGCATCCTCGAAGACCTCTACTTCGGCAACGGCGCTCGCGCGCTGTCGCTCTACGAGCGCTACCAGACGCTGCTGCCGGCGCCCGACGCGACCGTCAACAAGTGGGTCGCCGACCTGAAGAACCGCAAGGTCGCCGCCGCGGCGGCCAAGAAGGAGCGCGAATGATGAAGCCGCTTCACATCGCCTGCCTCGCTGCCGCCGTGGCCGCGCCGAACGCTTTCGCGCAGGACCGTGCCGACATCGACCGCACCCAGATCATCGGCAGCCGCGAGCTGCCCAAGGTGCTCTACATCGTGCCGTGGAAGAAGCCGCAGGCCGGCGACCTCGCCGGCAAGCCGATGCAAAGCGTGCTCGACGAGGCGCTCGCGCCGATCGACCGCGACGTCTTCCGACGCCAGCTGAGCTACGAGTCGCAGCTCAACCCCAATGCGACGCCCGCGCCTGCCGCGCCGGCACGCTGAACCGCTCTTTTTTCGTTTCTCTCTTTCAGACCGCCCGCCTTCCGGAGTCACCGCCATGAACGCATTCCAAACAGTCGTCAAGTTCTTCGTCGACTGCGGCCTCTTCATCTATCCCAGCCTGTTGATCATGACGCTCGGCCTCGCGATCGCGATCGAGCGCTTCGTGTTCCTGAACAAGGCGCGCAACCAGAACCGCAAGCTGTGGGAGCAGGTGCAGCCGATGCTGCAAGGCGGCCAGTTCAAGGAGGTCTACGGCGTGACGCAGAAGTCGGATGCGGCGATCGGCAAGATCGTCCATTACGGCCTGCAGCGCATGCAGTCGGCCGGCGGGCGTCGCGAGGACATCGACCACGCGATGGAAGAAGGCATGATGGAAATCGTGCCGCGCCTCGAGAAGCGCACCCACTACATCGCGACCTTCGCCAACGTGATCACCCTGGTGGGCCTGCTGGGCACCATCATCGGCCTGATCAAGGGCTTCACCGCGGTGGCGCAGGTCAACCCGGCCGAGAAGGCCGAGATGCTGTCGGCCTCGATCTCGATCGCGATGAACAACACCGCGTTCGCGCTGATGGTCGCGATCCCCTTCCTGCTGATCCATTCCTTCCTGCAGGCCAAGACCGCCGAGATCGTCGACGGCCTCGAAGCCGCCAAGATCAGCTTCCTGAACCTGGTGCAGCGCATCCAGCAGTCCGGCAGCTCGCGTTGATCCGCGTGCCCTCGCCTTTCGACTCAACGACTGCGGAGCCCTGACATGCGCGTACGACGCTTGCGCAAGGAAGCCGCCCACCTCGAGATCACCGCGTTCATCAACCTGATCGTGGTGCTGGTGCCCTTCCTGCTATCGACCGCGGTGTTCACGCGCCTGGCGGTCATCGATCTCACCTTGCCGGCGCAGAACACCGGCGTCGAACAGCTCAAGGCCGACAAGCTGCAGCTCGAGATCGTGCTGCGCCACGATGCGCTCGAGGTCGGCGACCGCATCGGCGGCCTGATCGAGCGCGTGCCCAACAGCGCGACCGGCTACGACGTGAAGGCGCTGCAGGCCCTGATGCTGCAGCTCAAGCAGCGCTTCCCCGACGAGAAGTCGGCCAGCGTGCTGGCCGCGCCCGACACCTCCTACGACACGCTGGTGCAGGTGATGGACGCGGTGCGCGGCACCTATGCCACCGAAGGCCCGAAGATCATTCGCGCCGAGCTGTTCCCGAACATCTCGATCGGCGATGCGCCGGTCTCGGTGGCACCGAAGGGAGCGGCGAAATGAGCAACCTCACGCCGATCCAGAAGCGCGCGGCTCGCAAGAACCGCAACCAGACGATGGTGGACATGAACCTCGTGTCCCTCATCGACGTGTTCACGATCCTGATCTTCTTCCTGCTGTCGTCGGCCTCGGGCGTCGAGCTGATTTCCAGCCCCAAGGCGGTGGAGCTGCCGATGTCGACCACCGACACCTCGCCCAAGCAGACGGTCGTGGTCACGGTGACCGACGCCGACATCCTGGTCGAAGGCAAGCTGGTCGCCTCGGTGGCGCAGGTGCTCGCGACCGAAGGCGACGTGATCGCACCGCTGAAGGCCGAGCTCGAGGGCATGGCCAAGCGCGAGGCCCTGCTCGAATCGAACAAGGCCACCGCCAAGGCGATGACCATCATGGGCGACAAGGACATCCCCTATCGCCTGATGCGTCGCGTGATGGTGAGCGGGGCGCAGGCGGGCTTCACTGATGTGTCGTTCGCGGTGCGCAGGAAGGACGGCCTATGACCGCGCTCGCCGTTTCATTCCACGAGCGGGTCCTGCCGTGGTCGACGCCGTTCGAGGACGACGCGCGCTTTCGCAAGGTGCTGCGCTGGCTGCTCGCGCTGGTGGCGATCCTGTGCCTGCTGATGCTGTTGATGCCCACGCCCAAGGTCGATCCGACCGAGGCGCCGGTATTGCCGCCGCCGATGGCCAAGCTCTTGATCGAGCAGGCGCCGCCGCCTCCGCCGCCCAAGGTGGAACCAGCCAAGCCGCTCAACGCGGCGCCCGCGCCCGAGACGCCGGCCAAGCCGACCGAGGTCGCGGCCAACAAGCCCGACCCCAAGAAGCCCGAACCGCCCAAGGGCGCGGTCGCGCCCGAGGCGCGCAATCCGCAGCCCAACAAGCCGCCCGGCGAGGTGATGCTCGACAACGCGCGCAAGAAGGCCGCGGGCGTCGGTCTGCTGGCGGCGTCGAACGATCTGGCTGAGCTGCGGGGTGCACCGGTCGCGGTGCAGTTGAAGCAGGACATCAAGCCGGGTCCGGGCGTCGGCACCGGCGTGGGTGTCGGCGTCGGCGCGGGAACCGATCCGGGCACGCCGTCGCGCGCGATGATCACGTCCAACGCGGGCGGCGGCTCGGGCGGCATCAACACCGCCGCCTATAGCCGCAACACCGGCGGCGGCGGCCTCGCGGGCCGCGCGACCACGATGGTCGAAGGCGTGGCCGGCGGCGGCGGTGGCGGGGGCTACGGCGGTGGCGGCGTTCGCGGCGGCACCGGCAAGGGCGACGGCACCGGCGTCGGTGGCGGTGGCGCCGGCGGCTCGCTGACCAAGGGCGGCTCCGGCAAGGCCTCGCGCTCGATCGAGGAGATCAAGCTGGTCTTCGAGCGCAACAAGGGCGCCATCTACGCGATCTACAACCGCGCGCTGCGCGACGATCCGACGCTGCAAGGCAAGGTCGTGCTCGAGCTGAAGATCGCCCCCGGCGGCAACGTGGTCGACTGCCGCGTGCTGTCGAGCGAACTCAAGGCCGGCGAGCTGGAGCAAAAGCTCCTCGCGCGCGTGCGTCAGTTCGACTTCGGCGCCAAGGACGTCGACACCATGGTCGTCAGCTGGCCGGTGGACTTCCTGCCGTCCTGATGCTTCGAGGCGAGCGCGCCGCGGGATGCGGCGCGCCGCCCTCCTCTCGTCCTACATCGCTTCGCGCTCGGCTCCGACCGACGCGAGCCGTGCTCGTGCGTAGGCTTGTCTTCACAGGCAGCGTTCGGTCTGCCGTCGTCGAGGAGAACCTTCATGCTGCACTACGCCGTCGTCTTTTTCGTCATCGCGCTGATCGCCGCTCTGTTCGGCTTCGGCGGTATCGCCGCCGGGGCCGCCGGGATCGCCCAGATCCTGTTCGTGGTGTTCCTGGTGCTGGCCGTGGCGACTTTCATCATCAACGCGTTCAAGGGCCGCTAGGGTCCGGGCCGCCATTCAAGGAGCACACCATGAGAACCCATCTTGCAAGCACCGCCTCCAACGGCATGCTGGGAGCGGTACCTGCTGCTGCCGGCGACTTGATGCACCGCACCGCCGACGCGGTGATGCAGGAGGCCCATGCGCTGAGCGAGCGCACCGGCCGCTATGTGCGTGACGAGCCGGCGAAGTCGATCGCGCTGGCTGCGGCGCTCGGCGCCGTCCTGACCGGTCTGGTTGCCCTGGCGCTGTGGCGCACGAGATGAGATGGATCGAGCCGCCCGGCCCCGCGCGAACGCGGGTGTCGGGCGGCCTTTTCTCGTTGTTCTTGTCGGACGCGTCCTACACGCGGCCGTCGCCGCCGAGCCTAGACTCGCGCGATCAGTTTCGAAGCCCGGCCACGCCGGGCAAGGCCATGCCCGCCCTCCAAGCCTTCCTGGTCGAAGACAACGCCGTGATCCGGGACAACCTCGCGGCGGCGCTGGAGGAGATGGTGCCCTTGACGGTCGTCGGTCAGGCCGAGGACGTGCCCTCGGCACTGCGCTGGTTCGACGACACGGCCAACGTCTGCGACCTCGTGATCATCGACGTCTTCCTGCGTGAAGGCTCGGGCATCGACCTGCTGCGCGCGCTGTCGCAGCGCTCGCATCCGGCCGATCGCGTCGTGCTGACCAACTACGCGACGCCCGACATCCGCCGGCGCTGCCTCGAACTCGGTGCGAGCAAGGTGTTCGACAAGTCCTCGGACATCGACGCCCTGGTCGCCTATTGCGCGCAGCTCGCGCGACCGAACTGAACAACCGCCGTGAGCGGCCAGGCCCTACTGGATCAGCCCGTTCTTGAGGGCGTAGTAGGTCAGGTCGCTGTTGCTCTCGAGCTTGAGCTTCTCGAGCACGCGCGAGCGATAAGTGCTGACGGTCTTGACGCTCAGGCACATGCCATCGGCGATGTGGCCCACCGTGTCGCCCTTGGCCAGGCGCAAAAAGACCTGCAGCTCGCGTTCGCTCAAGGCCTCGTGCGCGGCGCGATCGCCGCCAGCCATGCCGTCGACCAGCAGCTCGGCCACGGCCGCCGTGACGTAGCGACGGCCCAGCGCGACGGTGCGGATCGCGGTCGCGATTTCCTCGGGATCGCATTCCTTGTTGAGATAGCCGCTCGCCCCCTGGCGCAGCAGCGTGACGGCGTAGTGCGCTTCGGGGAAGCCGCTCAGAATGAGCACCGGCAACTCCGGCTTGCGCGCCTTGATGGCCGCCAGCGCGTCGACGCCGCCCTGGTCGGGCATCGACAGATCGAGCAGCAGCACGTCGATCTCGCCCTGGCGCACCAGCTCGAGCGCTTCGCGGCCGTTGGCCGCCTCGCCGGTGACGCGAAAGTCCACCTGATCGGAGAGGAACTGGCGCAGGCCCGCCCTCACGATGGCGTGGTCGTCGACGATGCCGATGCGAATCATGCGAAGCAGTGTAAGACGGGACGCGATGCCTGAGATCACCGATCCGCTTCGGCGGCTGTCACGCAGCCGCCTCGCCGCGCCGATCGCGGTGTCGCTGGCGGTCATCGTCGTGTCGATCAACGAGATCGGCTACGACCGCCAGCGCCAGTCGACCCTGGTGCGCGACGAGGCGCTCGAGGTGCGCGTCGCCGTCGACCGGCTGCGCGTGCTGGTCGCCGATGCCGAGTCGGCGCAGCGCGGCTATCTGCTGACCAATCGCGTGGACTACAAGGAGCCCTACTCGCTCAATCTCGGCGAGCTGCTCGCGGTCATCGACCAGATCAAGGCGATGGCGCCGAGACGTCCTTCGCAACGCGCAGCGCTCGAGGAATTGGCGGCGGCCGCCGAGCGCAAGCTCGGCGAGATGCGCGAGGTGATCCGCCTGGCCGAAGCCGGCCAGCGCGACAACGCCCTGGCCCTGGTGCTGACCGACATCGGCCGCGAGCAGATGGTCGTGATCGATCGCCTGGTGGCGCAGGTCGCGGCGGCAGAGACCGCCGCCTTCATCGAGGCCGGCGAGCAGCGCGACCGCGCGATGCTGTTCGGGCGCATCGGCATCACGGTACTGGTGCTGCTGTGCCTGGCCGCGGTGTTTCGCGCGCTCAAGCTCACGCGCGAGCAGGAGGAGGAACGCACCGAGCGTCAGATCGAGCTGCAGGCGGAGCGCGACAAGCTCGAGCGCGAGGTCGACAGCCGCACGCGCGAGCTGACCGAGCTGGCGAACCACTTGCAGTCGGTGCGCGAGGACGAACGCAGTCACCTCGCGCGCGAGCTGCACGACGAGCTGGGCGGCCTGCTGACGGCCGCCAAGCTCGATGTCGCTCGAGTGCGCAACCGGCTCGGCGGGGCACCGCCCGAAGTCGGCGAGCGCATTGCCCACCTGATCAAGTCGCTCGATGCCGGCATCGCGCTCAAGCGCCGCATCATCGAGGACCTGCGGCCCTCGTCGCTGAGCAACCTCGGCTTGATCCCCGCGCTGCAGATCCTGTGCAACGAGTTCTCGAGCCGCAGCGAGATCGAGGTCGATGCGCAGCTCGACGAGGTTCGGCTGTCGCCCAATCGCGCGCTGTCGGTCTATCGGCTGGTGCAGGAGGCGCTGACCAATGTCGCGAAGTACGCCAAGGCCAGCCGCGTCGAGGTCAGCCTGCAGGCGGTCGACGGCATGGCGGTCGTGCGCGTCGCCGACGACGGCACCGGCTTCGACGCCTCGGGCCTGCCCGCCAGCGGGCACGGCCTGGCCGGCATGCGCTTTCGCATGCGCTCGGCCGGCGGCTCGATGACGCTGCGCTCGAACGCGGGGCAAGGCACCGTGATCGAAGCGACGTTGCCGCTGGCCTGAAGCACTCGTTCGTCCGCTTGTCCTACAGGCTGCGAAGCGCATGGCCGACACGCTGCGCACACGCAGCTGCCTAGAGTGGATCCATGGGCAGCCGACGCGTTTCGGACACCCGGCCGGAGTCATGTGGCTTCGGTGAACACTCTCTTGAAGGAGTTCAGCAATGAACTGGGACCGTATCGAAGGCAACTGGAAGCAGGTCAAGGGCAAGGCCAAGGAGCAATGGGGCAAGCTGACGGACGATGACATCGACGTCATCGCCGGTCGCCGCGACCAGCTCGCCGGAAAGATCCAGGAACGTTATGGCGTCGCCAAGGACGAGGCCGATCGCCAGATCTCCGACTGGGAAGGCAGCGCATCGGACGAGTGGTTCCGCGAGCCGCGCCACTGAGCCCTAGCTTCTTCCCTAACCGGCTGAACGGCCGGCCGCTGCCCGAGGGCGCGGCCGGCCGTTTCGTTTGCAGCGCCGAACAGCGTGTCAGCCGAGTCCGACACGCGGAACCGCCCACGACCGACGCTGGCCGCGACCCGACCCACCTATCGTTTCAACACACGCCGCGCCGCGGCACCGAACTGGAGGTTGATCACATGAACGCACGAAAGACGCCCCGCCCGCTGACAACGGCGACCGCCATCGCGGCGCTTCTCGCCGCCACCACGCTGGCCGCGTGCAACAAGGCCGACGACTCGCGCACCGCGGGTGAACGCATCGACAACGCGACGGCGACCGCCGAACGCAAGATGGACCAGGCGGGCACCGAGCTCAAGCAAGATACCAAGGAGGCTGCCAACGACGTCAAGACCACGGTCAACGACGCGACGATCACCGCCGCCGTGAACGCCAAGCTCGCGGCCGACAAGGAGCTGAGCGCGCTGCGCATCAATGTCGACACGAGCAACGGCCGCGTCGCGCTGCACGGCACCGCGCCCAACACGGCTGCACGCGATCGCGCGACACAGATCGCCTCGGCGGTCGATGGCGTTCGCAGCGTCGACAACCAGCTGCAGGTCCGTGCCAGCTGATCGAGGAGCGCAGATGAACAACGCCCGCTCCGAATCCACGCCGGTGCAGCAGCGCCTGGCACTCGACGAAACCGCCCTCTCGGCGGCTCGCCGGGATCTCGCCGAGGGTGCCGTCACGCCGACCTTCGGGCCCTGGCGCGACGACATCGTCAAGCTGCTCAACGACGCCTTGGCCACGGAGCTGGTGTGCGTCATGCGCTATCGACGCCATCACTTCACGGCCGTCGGGCTCGAGTCTCCGAAGATCGCGGAGGCGTTTCTCGTCCATGCGAACCAGGAGCTCGCGCACGCCGACCGCATCGCGCGACGCATCGTGCAGCTCGGCGGCGAGCCGAACTTCGACCCGACCTCGCTGCTCGAGCGCAGTCATGCCGACTACGACCAGTCGCGCGACCTGAAGTCGATGATCTTGTCCAACCTGGTGGCGGAACGCGTGGCCGTCGAGAGCTATCGCCAGATGACGCAGCTGCTCGCGGAGAAGGACCCCACCACGCGCCGCCTGATCGAAGACGTGCTCGCCGACGAAGAGCAGCACGCCGACGAATTGCGCGACTGGCTCGATCGCTGAGCCCCATTTCACCAAGGAGTAGAGACCATGAAAGTACGCACCATCCTGGCCGCCGCTGTGTCGGCCGCCGCTCTCATTACCGGCGCTGGCTGCGCCGTCGTTCAGGACCAGCAGTCCACCGGTTCCTATGTCGACGACGCGGTGCTGACCTCGCGCGTCAAGGCGAAGTTCGCCGAAGACAAGACGGTGAGCGCCATGGCGATCAGCGTCGAGACGCTCAAGGGCGTGGTCCAGCTGTCGGGCTTCGCCAAGACGAACGAAGAGCGCGCGCAGGCCGAGAAGCTGGCTCGCGCGACCTCGGGCGTGGTCAACGTTCGCAACGACATCATCGTGCGCGCCTGATCGACGCGGCCCGCAAGGCGAACGATCCCCAAGCGACGAAGCCCGGTGTCTTTCGACACCGGGCTTCTTTCGTTCCTGGTCGGGGCGGCGGGTCGATGGATGGGCGTCGCAATCGGGTCTCCGGGCCGCGCGCCGCAGCAAAGGGTTTGTCCGGGGCGGACTAACGCCAAGACTGACAGCATCCGTAAGAAACGTGTAAGTGCCTGGAAAGGAAAGTCACGTCCGCGATGCTGACTTTCCTCAATCTCGTCCAGCTGACGCTGTACATCCCGCTGCTGGCCCTGCTCGGCCAGGGGCTGCTGTACGTACTGGCGGGCTCGCGTCGCCAAACCAATTTCTTCTACCAGCTGCTGCAACTGCTCTCGAAGCCGTTCACGGTGGTCGTGCGCAAGCTCACGCCGGCGCGGGTCGGGGATGCGCAGGTACCGGTGGTCACCTTCTTCCTCGTGCTCATCGCCTACGCGGTCGTGAGCTTCGAGAAGATCAATCACTGCGTGCAGATTGGGGTGCACCTGTGCCAGTAAGCCGCCGCGACCTCCAGGCATGGCCGCTCAAGGCGCGCGCCGTGCTGTGGCTGCTGCTCAATCGCCGACGCGAGGCCGAACACGTCTTCGACGAGATGCTCGCGCGCTGGCCCGGCGACCCCTATGCGCTGGCGAGCCGCTGCCACGTGCGTGCGCAACTCGGCCGCCGCGACGAGGCCATCGCCGATGCGCAAGCGCTGGTCGATGGCCATCCGCGGCGCAGTGCCGCGGACTGGTTCAACCTCGCCTTCCTGCTCGACGAAGGCGATCGCGTCATCGAGGCCGAGGCGGCGTTTCGCCGCGCGGTCGAACTCGACGACAAGCTCGACCGGGCCTGGTACGGCCTGGGGCTGGCGCTCATCCGCCAGCAACGGTTCGACGAAGCGGTGGTCGCGCTCGAGCGCAACACCGAGCTTCAACCCATGAGCCCCTACGGCTGGTACCAACTGGCGCGGGCGCACGTGGACCGCAATGACCCGCAGGAGGCGTGCAAGGTGATACGCCATCTGCAGGGCTTCGAACCCAAGGTCGCGGCTCAACTGCAGCGCGAGACCGGGCTGGCGCCGTAACGGCTGCGCGGGTACGCGCGCAGCGGCGGCTTCTAGGGTGGCGCAAGAGCACCCGGTGTTCACGACGGAGGCAACCACTATGCAGCTTACTGAGCGACACCGACAGTACTGGCAGAAGAACCTCAGGATCACTGCGATCCTGCTGGCCATCTGGTTCGTGGTGACGTTCGTGGTGGCGTACTACGCCCGCGAGCTGAACTTCACCTTCTTCGGCTGGCCCTTCAGCTTCTGGGTCGCGGCCCAGGGCGCGCTGATCGTCTACGTGCTGATCATCTGGTTCTATGCGCGGTACATGAACCGCCTGGACCAGGAGTACGGCGTCCACGAGGAGGAATGACATGGCCGGCATGAGCTTCGAACAAGGCGTCGGCCCTGCCGCCGCCGAGAACCGGGCGTTCAAGAAGCAGCTCAACAAGGTGTACGGCTGGTACACCGGCGGCTTCATCGCCTTCATCGTGGTCCTTGCGGTGCTCGAGCAGATGGGGCTGCCGCGCAACTGGATCGGCTTCATCTTCCTGCTTGCGACCGTGGCGCTGTATGCCGGCATCGGCATCATGAGCCGCACGACGGACGCGGCCGAGTACTACGTCGCCGGCCGCCGCGTGCCCGCCGTCTACAACGGCATGGCCACCGGCGCCGACTGGATGAGCGCGGCCTCCTTCATCGGCATGGCCGGCACCCTCTACCTCACCGGCTACGGCGGCCTGGCCTTCATCATGGGCTGGACCGGCGGCTACTGCCTGGTGGCGCTCTTCCTCGCGCCCTACCTGCGCAAGTTCGGGCAGTTCACGATCCCCGACTTCCTGGGCGCACGCTACGAGGGCAACCTTCCGCGCCTGATCGGCATCCTCGCGGCGATCCTGTGCTCGTTCACCTATGTAGTGGCGCAGATCTACGGCGTGGGCCTGATCACCACGCGTCTGTCCGGGCTGGCCTTCGAGATCGGCATCTTCGTCGGCCTGGGAGGCATCTTGGTGTGCTCGTTCCTCGGCGGCATGCGCGCCGTCACGTGGACCCAGGTGGCGCAGTACATCATCCTGATCATTGCCTACCTGGTCCCGGTGGTCTGGCTGTCGGTCAAGCAGACCAGCATTCCCGTGCCGCAGGCGATCTACGGCATGCAACTGCAAAAGGTCACCGAGGCGGAGAACCGCCTCAAGGCCGACCCGAAGGAGCAGGAGGTCATCGCGATCTTCAAGCAGCGCGCCGACGAGGCCGCCGCCAAGCTCAAGGACGTGCCGGCCGCGATGGCCGCCGACAAGGCCGCTGCCGAGAAGAAGGTCGCCGACCTGAAGGCCTCGAACGCCCCGGTGGCTGACGTGCAGGCCGCCGAGAAGGCATTGGCCGCGCTGCCGCCGGACCTGGCCGGCGCCACCAAGGCCTACACCGCCGCCAAGACGACGAACGAGGCACGCGCCAAGCCGCTTGCGGGCATGCCGCCACATGCGCAGATCTTCGCGGGCGACCCCAACGGCGACGAGAAAGCCAAGAAGACCTACGACGAGTCGCGGCGCAACTTCATGGCGCTGGTGTTCTGCCTGATGGTGGGCACGGCCGCGCTGCCGCACATCCTGATGCGCTACTACACGACGCCCTCGGTGAAGCAAGCGCGAGAGTCGGTGACCTGGTCGCTGTTCTTCATCTTCCTGCTGTACTTCACCGCGCCGGCGCTGGCGGTGCTGGTCAAGTACGAGGTGCTGACGGCCCTGGTGGGAACGCCGTTCGACAAGCTGCCCGAATGGATATCGGCATGGAACCGCGTCGATCCGGCGTTGCTGTCGGTGGCCGACGTCAACAAGGACGGCATCTTCCAGCTCGGCGAGATGCGCATCGGCGGCGACATCATCGTGCTCGCCACGCCCGCGATCGGCGGTCTGCCGTACGTCATCTCGGGCATGGTGGCCGCAGGCGGCCTGGCGGCGGCGCTTTCGACTGCCGACGGCCTTCTGCTGACGATCGCCAACGCGCTGTCGCACGACCTGTACTACAAGATGATCGACCCGAACGCGCCGACCGCTCGCCGCGTGGCCATCTCGAAGGCCTTGCTGCTCGTCGTCGCGCTGCTCGCAGCGCTGGTGGCGTCACAAAAGCCGGCGGACATCCTGTTCCTGGTCTCGGCCGCGTTCTCGTTCGCCGCGGCGGCGTTCTTCCCGGCACTCGTGCTCGGCATCTTCTGGAAACGCGCCAACAAGTGGGGCGCATCGCTGGGCATGCTCGCCGGCCTGGGCATCACCTTCTACTACATGGTGACGACCCAGCCGTGGCTGCGCGGGATCTTCGGCGTGACCAGTCCGATCGAGCTGTGGTGGGGCATCCAGCCGATCTCGGCCGGCCTGTTCGGCGTGCCGGTCGGCTTCGCGGTGATCATCATCGTGAGCCTGCTGACCGGGCAGCCGCGCCAAGACACGCAAGAGCTGGTCGAGCACGTGCGCTATCCGGACCTGAAGCTCGGCAAGGCCTGACGCCGCGCTGAGCCCCAAAACGAAACGGCCCCGCTCGCAAGAGCGGGGCCGTTGTTCGTACAGCGCGGCGGAAAGGCCGGCTCAGCTAAAGCGGTGGCTCGAGCCGGCTCAGGAAACGGTTCGCAAACTGGGCGGCCGGACCGCCGCCGCGAGCGGTACTGATGTAGGTGACCGCGCGTTCGAGAAGGACGCGCAGCTCGCCGACATCGGTGACCTTCTCCAGCTTGATCGCCAAGCCTTCGGCTTGCGGACCGAGCAGATCGTTGAGCGCGCGCACTGCCTCGCGGCGCAGGCTGGGAACGTCGATGTCCAGCCCGGAGGGTGCGGTGGTCAGCGGGATATCCACGGCTGCGGGGCGGACCGGCGCGGCCGCTGGTTTTACGGTGAGCACCTCGATCAGTTGCGCGTCCATCAACTCGCTCAGCGCCCCGTCGGCCTCCGGCATCATGCTGCGCAGTTCATCGTCGCTGCGCTTGCCATCGACCAGGATCAGCGCGGATCGCACTCGCGGCGACAGGCGTCGCGCGCGGGTATCGATCTCGTTCTGTCCCTGCGCGGTCTTGCGGTAGATGGTCGTCATGCGTAGCCAGGCGCCAGTGATGCGCCGAGCATAGCGACGGCACCCATGTTTGCAATAGGCTGACGCCCGACATCACTCGAGTCCTTGAGAGGCGGCACACCTCACGTCGGGCTCACAGCGAGATTTCCCAGCGGTGGCCACACTTGCGGCAACACACGTGGAGTCGGGCACCGTTCTCGCGCTCGTCGAGCAGATCCCATCGCGCATAGGTATCGCAGCCGTGGCACACCGCCTGGTCGGCCACGTACTCGGCATGGTTGAGCAAGTAGAGATAGCGGCGTAGCGCCCACACTCCGATCACCGCGCTGATCGATGCGCACAGCAGCAAGACGAGCTGGTCGGCCAAGGGCACATGCCTGCTGTAGACCTCGGCGCTGGCGAGCAGGCCAAGCGATGCAAGCAGCAGCAGCACGAGGTGGGCATGGCTTTGCAGCAATTCGCGCTCGTACCACTTGAGGAATCCGCGGCGTCGGATCGTCTGGACGGCTGTCATTTCGCCCTGCTGCGTCGAGTGCCGATATTGGCAGACCAGACGGCGCATATGCAAGTGCGCGGGTCACTCATGCCGAAGGCCCTTGAGTTTCGGGCCCTGCGCCAATCTGTCCAAAGGCCAGAAACGAAAAAGCCCGGTGTCTTTCGACACCGGGCTCCTACGTTCTTGGTCGGGACGGCGGGATTCGAACTCGCGACCCCTTGCACCCCATGCAAGTGCGCTACCAGGCTGCGCTACGCCCCGAAGAAGTCGAGCATTATAGCCAGAGGATCGGGGCTCTCTTCAGCGCAGGCGTCAGACGATCAGCAAGCCGCGAATCGAGATCAGCTCGTCGCGGATCGGCGCCCAAGGATCGCCCTCGACGCCGGCCGCCACCGAAGTGCGCGCGGGCGCTGCCGGCGAGTCTTTCTTGAGCAGCGCGACGGCCGCGGTCTCGTCGTCCTCGATCATCGACTCGTCGCCGGCATCGGGCGCAAGCGCCGTGCTCGGCACGCGCATCGGCGATTCGGCCAGGCGGTTGCGAGCACCGCTGATCGTGAAGCCCTGGTCGTACAGCAGCTCGCGAATGCGCCGGATCAGCAGCACCTCGTGATGCTGGTAATAGCGCCGGTTGCCGCGGCGCTTCATCGGCTTGAGCTGGGTGAACTCCTGCTCCCAATAGCGCAGGACGTACGGCTTCACGCCGCACAGCTCGCTGACTTCACCGATCGTGAAATAGCGCTTGGCTGGGATTGGCGGAAGCGCTTTTTCCATTGGAAATCAATGAGGTGTGGCGGCTTTGTTCAGACTTTACTCGAAGTCTTCTGGGTTGGGGATCTCGCCCTGCACCAGGGCCTTCAGCTTGTGGCTGGCATGAAACGTTACAACGTTTCTGGCTTTGATCGGGATCGCCTCGCCGGTGCGCGGGTTGCGCCCGGGCCGCGGCGCCTTGCGGCGGATCTGGAAGTTGCCGAAGCCCGAAAGCTTGGCGTCGTTGCCCGCCACGAGCTGCTCGTGCAGCAGCTCGAAGAAGGCTTCGACCATGTCCTTCGACTCGCGCTTGTTGAGGCCCAGGCGCTCGAACAGCAGCTCGGCCAGCTCGGCCTTGGTGAGCGTCGGCGTCTCGAGCGTCGGAAGGATGACCCGGTCCATGTCTTGGCTCATCGTCGTCCTGGTTGATCTCAGCCGCGCAGGCGCACGCCGAGCGTGCCGCGCAGGTGGTTCACGACGGCCTGAACGGCCGCGTCGATGCGTTCGTCGGTCAGCGTGGCTTCGTCGTCGAGCAGCTCGAGCCGCACCGCGAGGCTGCGTTCGCCTGCGGCGATGTCGGCTGTCGGCGTCTTGGGCCGGTAGACGTCGAACAGTAGCGCGTCGCGCACCAGGCCCTGCGTGGGGGCCCCCATCGCGGCGGCGATCAATGCGTCATGCGTCACGCCCTCGCCGGCAATCAGCGCCAGGTCGCGAGTGACCGGCAGCTGGCGCGCAACGGCGGTGGCTTGCGGCAGACGGCCTTGCATCACGGCCGCGGCATCGAGTTCGAACACGATGGGAGCAGCCGGCAACTCGTAGGCCTGACGCCAGCGAGGATGCAGTTCGCCGACATGGCCGATCACCTGGCCATCGATCTCGATGCGGGCGCTGCGGCCCGGATGCATCGCCGGATGCTCGGCCGCGACGAAGCGCGCGACACGCGGCGCGAGCAGCGCCTCGATGTCGCCCTTGACGTCGTAGAAGTCGACCGTGCGCTCGGCCTCGCCCCATTGAAGCGCGGCGGCGCTGCCCGATGCGAGACCCGCCAGGCGCAGCGGCTGCGCAATGCCGGCGACCGTGGTGTCGCTCTCGACCACCGACGCGTCGCGCAGGAAGACCTTGCCGATCTCGAACACGCGCACGCGCGAGCTCTTGCGCGCGAGGTTGTAGCGCAGCACCTGGATCAGGCTGCCGACGAGGCTGGTGCGCATCACGTCGAGCTGGCTGGCGATCGGGTTCAGCAGCTTGATCGGGTTGTCGCAACCGGCCAGCTCGCGCTCCCAGCGCGCATCGACGAAGCTGTAGTTGAGCGTCTCCTGGTAGCCCAGGCCTGCCAGTGCATGGCGCAGCGCATGCGGCGAGCGGCGCGCCTCGTCGCGCACGCGCGCGGTCACCGGAGCCAGCGGCGCGGTGCCCGGCAGCTTGGGATAGCCCAGCACGCGGATCACTTCCTCGATCAGGTCTTCCTCGATCGCGATGTCGAAGCGCGCGCTCGGCGGCGTGACGGTCAGCGTGCCGTCGCCCTCGGTGAACGCGAGGCCCAGGCGACGGAACACCTCGGCGCACTGTGCCTGCGTGACCGGCATGCCGATCACCTTGGCGGCGCGCGCGACGCGCAGCGTGACCGGCTGCGGCTTGGGCAGGTTGACGACCTGGTCGTCCATCGGGCCGGCCTCGCCGCCGCAGATCTGCTGCACCAGCGCGGTGATGCGCTCGATGTGCTCGACGGTGAGCGCCGGGTCGACGCCGCGCTCGAAGCGGTGGCCGGCGTCGGTCGAGAAGTTGTAGCGGCGCGAGCGACCCATCACCGCCTTGGGCCACCAGAACGCGGCCTCGACGTAGATGTTGCGCGTGTCGTCCGAGACCGCGGTCGACTGGCCGCCCATGATGCCGGCCAGCGACTCGACCTGCCGCTCGTCGGCGATCACGCCGACCTGCTCGTCGACCGTGATCGTGTTGCCGTTGAGCAGCTCGAGCGATTCGCCCGCGCGGCCCCAGCGCACGACCAGGCCGCCGTGGATCTTGTCGAGGTCGAAGATGTGCGAAGGCCGGCCGAACTCGAACATCACGTAGTTCGAAATGTCGACCAGCGGGCTCACCGAGCGCTGGCCACAGCGCGCCAGGCGATCGACCATCCACGCGGGCGTCTGCGCCTTCGGGTTCACGCCGCGCACGACGCGGCCCGAGAAGCGGCCGCACAGGTCGGGCGCCTCGATGCGCACCGAGAGCTTGGCGTCGTGCCTGGGCGCGACCGGCGCGATGGTCGGGGTCATCAGCGGCGAGCCGGTCAGTGCCGAGACCTCGCGCGCGATGCCGTAGACGCTGAGCGCATGCGCCAGGTTGGGCGTGAGCTTGAGCGTGAACAGCGTGTCGTCGAGCGCGAGATGCTCGCGGATGTTGCGGCCGACCGGCGCATCGTCGGCCAGGATCAGCAAGCCGCCGTGGTCCTCGGAGAGCTTGAGCTCGCGCGCCGAGCACAACATGCCTTGGCTCTCGACGCCACGCAGCTTGCCAAGCTTTATGCGAAAGGGCTCGCCACCCTCTTCTGCCGGCGGCAGCTCGGCGCCGACCAGCGCGCACGGCACCTTGATGCCCGCGCGCACGTTGGGCGCGCCGCAAACGATGTTGAGCGTGGTGCCGGTGCCGGCATCGACCTGGCAGACGTTGAGACGATCGGCGCCCGGATGCTTCTCGACCGACAGCACCTTAGCGACGACGACCTGCGAGAACGGCGGCGCGACCGGGCGCAGTTCCTCGACCTCGAGGCCGGACATCGTGAGCAGTTCGGCCAGCTCGGCCGTCGAAATGGGCGGGTTGCAGAACTCGCGCAACCAGGACTCGGGGAATTGCATGGTGCTCTGTTTCGGTATCCGTGTCGGTGATCCGTGGGAGGCGCGCAGCGCGTCAGGCGAACTGGCTCAGGAAGCGCAGGTCGCCGTCGAAGAACAGGCGCAGGTCGTTGACGCCGTAGCGCAGCATCGCGAGCCGGTCGATGCCCGAGCCGAACGCGAAGCCGATGTAGCGCTCGGGATCGAGCCCCATGTTGCGGATCACTTGCGGATGCACCTGGCCGGAGCCGGACACCTCGAGCCAGCGCCCGGCCAGCGGGCCGGTCGCGAACTTCATGTCGATCTCGGCGCTCGGCTCGGTGAACGGGAAGTAGCTCGGACGAAAGCGGATCTCCAGATCCTTGGTCTCGAAGAAGGCCTGGATGAAGTCGACGTAGACCGCCTTCAGGTCCTTGAAGCTGATGTTCTCGCCGACCCACAGGCCTTCGACCTGATGGAACATCGGCGAATGCGTCGCGTCGCTGTCGACGCGGTAGGTGCGCCCCGGCGCGATCACGCGGATCTCGGGCATCGGCAGGCCGGCGTCGAGCAGATGCTTGTGGCGCTTGACGTGCTGGACCGCGTAGCGGATCTGCATCGGGCTGGTGTGGGTGCGCAGCACGTAGCCGCCTTCGACGTAGAAGGTGTCGTGCATCGAGCGGGCCGGGTGATCGGCCGGCGTGTTCAGCGCGGTGAAGTTGAACCAGTCGGCCTCGATCTCGGGGCCGTCGGCGACGTCGAAGCCCATCGAGCCGAAGATCTGCTCGATGCGCTCCATCGCGCGCGTGACCGGATGCAGTCCGCCCTGCCCCGGCGTGCGGCCGGGCAGCGTGACGTCGAGCGCTTCGGCGCGCAGTTGCTGCGCCAGCTCGGCGTCGGCCAGCGCTTGTCGGCGCGCGGTGAGCGCGGCTTCGACTTGCTGCTTGGCCTCGTTGATGCGGGCGCCTTGCGCCTTCTTCTCCTCGGGCGCGAGCGCGGCCAGGCCCTTGAGCAGCTCGGTCAGGCGGCCGCTCTTGCCAAGAAACTTCGCCTTGGCGTTCTCGAGTTCGGCCGGCGTCGGCGCGGCATCGAACGCGGCGGCCGCATCGGCGACCAGCGTGGCGAGCGAGGAGACGGTGTCGTTCATTGAGGAGGAATCAACCGGGGAAACAAAAAAAGGCCTGCACCAGGTGCAGGCCTTCTCGCATGAAGCCGGTGCCGCCGTCGCCGACGGAACCGGGAATCGGGTTCAACCGAAATCAGGCGAGCTGGGCCTTCACCTTGTCGACGATGCTGCTAAACGCAGCGATGTCGTTCACGGCCATGTCGGCGAGGACCTTGCGGTCGATCTCGATCTGGGCCTTCTTCAGGCCGGCCATGAAGCGGCTGTAGGTGACGCCGAAGCTGCGCGACGCGGCGTTGATGCGCGCGATCCACAGACGGCGGAACACGCGCTTCTTGGCACGGCGATCACGGTAGGCATATTGACCCGCCTTCATCACCGCCTGCTTGGCGATGCGATAGACGTTCTTGCGGCGGCCGCGGAAGCCCTTGGCCAGAGCCAGGATCTTCTTGTGGCGGGCGCGGGCGGTTACACCACGTTTGACGCGAGGCATGTCTTGCTCCTTCTACGAATCAGAGGCCGGCGAACGGCAGCATCTGGGCCATGTGGCCCATGTTGGTCTCGTGCACATTGGCCGAGCCACGCAGATGGCGCTTGTTCTTGGTGGTCTTCTTCGTGAGGATGTGGCGCTTGAACGCCTGACCGCGCTTGACGGTGCCACCCGGACGAACGCGGAACCGCTTGGCCGCGCTCTTCTTGGTCTTCATCTTGGGCATGACTGCTCCTTCTTCGTCGTTCCCGCAGGCGCCGCGAACCGTTCGCGGACTTTGGGGCCTGCCGGGCACTGGCTCCGGGCATCGGCGACCAACCGTCGCCCGGGCATCTCGTTCGCCGCCGGCCTTTCGGCCGACGACGCTGAATCACTTCTTCTTCTTCGGGCCGAGCACCATGATCATCTGGCGCCCTTCCAGCTTGGGCATGTTCTCGACGATCGACACATCGGTCAGATCGTCCCGCACACGTTCCAGGAGGCGCATGCCCAGCTCCTGGTGCGTGATCTCGCGGCCGCGGAAGCGCAACGTGACCTTGCCTTTGTCGCCCTCTTCCAGGAAGCGGCGCAGGTTGCGCAGCTTGATCTGGTAGTCACCTTCGTCGGTGCCCGGGCGGAACTTGACTTCCTTGATCTCGATGACGTGCTGCTTGGACTTGGCCTCCGCCGCGCGTTTCTGCTCCTGATACTTGAACTTGCCGTAGTCCATCAGGCGGCAGACCGGCGGATTCGCGGTGGCCGAGATCTCCACGAGATCGACGTCTGCCTCGCCTGCGAGTCGCAGGGCTTCCTGGATCGACACGATGCCAAGAGGCTCGTTGTCCGGCCCGTTGAGGCGTACCTCGGGGGCCATGATCTCGCGGTTCAGCCGGTGCTTGCGCTCGTCATTGCGAATGCGACGTTCAAAGAAGTTAGCGATGGTCAGTTTCCTTCCGAGCCGTGAGGCTCATTGTTCATCTCCACGCGCCTGGAGCGACCAAGGCGCGACGGGGAAAAAGCTCCTCGTCACGCCTTGCTGGCGATGTCACCGGTGATCCTTTGGATGAAGGCTTCCAGGGGCATCGCACCGAGGTCCTGGTTGCCCCGTGCGCGCACCGCAACGGCCCCGGACGCTTTCTCCTTGTCGCCAACGACAAGGAGGTACGGGACCTTTTGCATCGAATGCTCGCGGATTTTATACGTGATTTTCTCGTTCCGCAAATCGACGCTCGCTCTAACTCCTTGTTTTTGAAGAGTTTTCGCGATGTGAGCTGCCGTGTCCGCCTGGGCGTCGGTGATGCTCATGACCACCACCTGGGCCGGCGACAGCCAGACCGGCAAGGCGCCGGCGTGCTGCTCGATCAAGATCCCGATGAAGCGCTCGAGGCTGCCGACGATCGCGCGATGCAGCATCACAGGGCGCTGGCGCGAGCCGTCCTCGGCCACGTATTCGGCGTCCAGGCGCTCGGGCATCGAGAAGTCGACCTGCATCGTGCCGCACTGCCACTGGCGGCCGATCGCGTCTTTCAGCGTGTACTCGATCTTCGGGCCGTAGAAGGCGCCGTCGCCCGGGGCGATCTGGAACTCGCAGCCCGAGCGGCGCAGGCTTTCCATCAGCGCGTGCTCGGCCTTGTCCCAGCTCTCGTCCGAGCCGATGCGAGCCGCCGGGCGCGTCGCGACCTTGTAGATGATGTCGGTGAAGCCGAAGTCCTTGTAGACCTTCTGCAGCAGAGAGGTGTAGGCCACGCACTCGTCGAGGATCATGTCCTCGGTGCAGAAGATGTGGCCGTCGTCCTGCGTGAAGCCGCGCACCCGCATGATGCCGTGCAGGCCGCCGGTGGGCTCGTTGCGATGGCACTGGCCGAACTCGCCGTAGCGCAGCGGCAGGTCGCGGTAGCTCTTGATGCCCTGCTTGTAGATGAGGATGTGGCCGGGGCAGTTCATCGGCTTGAGGGCGAAGTCGCGCTTCTCGCTCTCGGTCGTGAACATGTTCTCGCGGTACTTGTCCCAGTGGCCGGTCTTCTCCCACAGCGACTTGTCCAGGATCTGCGGGCCCTTGACCTCCTGGTAGCCGTTGTCGCGGTAGACCGCGCGCATGTACTGCTCCACCTGCTGCCAGACCGTCCATCCCTTGGGGTGCCAGAACACCAGGCCGGGCGCGTGCTCGTCCATGTGGAAGAGATCGAGCTCGCGGCCGAGCTTGCGGTGGTCGCGCTTCTCGGCCTCTTCGAGGCGATGCAGGTACTGCTGCAGGTCGTCCTTGCTCGCCCAGGCCGTGCCGTAGACGCGCTGGAGCATCTCGTTGCGATGGTCGCCGCGCCAATAGGCGCCGGCCACCTTCATCAGCTTGAAGTGCTTGAGCTTGCCGGTGCTGGGCACGTGCGGGCCGCGGCACAGATCCTCGAAGGCGCCCTCGCGGTACAGCGAGACGTCTTCGTTGGCCGGGATGCTGGCGATGATCTCGGCCTTGTAGTGCTCGCCCAGCCCCTTGAAATAGGCCACCGCCTCGTCGCGCGGCAGCACGCGGCGCTCGACCTTCTCGTCCTTCCTGGCCAGCTCGGTCATCTTGGCCTCGATGGCGGCCAGGTCCTCGGGCGTGAAGGGGCGCTTGTAAGAGAAGTCGTAATAGAAGCCGTCTTCGATGACCGGGCCGATCGTGACCTGGGCTTCGGGGAACAGCTCCTTGACGGCATAGGCCAGCAGGTGGGCCGTCGAGTGGCGGATCATCTCCAGGCCGTCAGCGTCCTTCTCGGTCACGATGGCCAGCGGCGTATCCGCTTCGATGCGATAGCTGGTGTCGACCAGCTTGGCGCCCTCGCCCGCGCCGATGCGGCCACCGAGCGCCGCCTTGGCCAGGCCGGCGCCGATCGACGCGGCGACCTCGGCCACGGTGACCGGGCCGGGGTACTCGCGCCGGGAACCGTCGGGAAGCTGGATCGAAACCATGGAAGACCTCTGCTTGGAAAACAAAAAAGCGCGGGGGTGAGCCGCGCTTTGGGGATCGGGAGCGAACGTCGGGCGTTCGGGCGTGATCAGGCCGCGGGCTGTCGAACCTCAATGAAAGGGGTCGAAGTTCGCGGTGTCATAACCCGTCGTGCCTTTCTCGCTCTTGCTGATCTCGGAAGGTGGAGATGGTACCAGCCGAGATCAGCCGCGAGGATCAGCCGTGCTTGGCGTCGAAGAACTGCTCGTCTTCCGTCGAGCCCTTGAGCGCGGCGGTCGAGGCATCACGTTCGATCGTCGTGGTCACGGCGTCGAAGTAGCCGGTGCCGACCTCGCGCTGGTGCTTCACCGCAGTGAAGCCCTTCTCGGCGGCGGCGAACTCGGCTTCCTGCAGCTCGACGAAGGCGCTCATCTGGTTGCGGGCATAGCCGTGGGCCAGGTTGAACATCGAGTAGTTCAGGCTGTGGAAGCCGGCCAGCGTGATGAACTGGAACTTGTAGCCCATCGCGCCCAGCTCGCGCTGGAACTTGGCGATCGTCGCGTCGTCGAGGTTCTTCTTCCAGTTGAACGACGGCGAGCAGTTGTACGACAGCATCTTGCCCGGGAACTTGGCATGGATGGCATCGGCGAATTGCTTCGCGAAGGCCAGGTCCGGCTTGCCGGTCTCGCACCAGATCATGTCGACGTACGGCGCGTAGGCCAGGCCGCGCGCGACGGCCTGTTCGAGGCCCGGCTTCACGCGGTAGAAGCCTTCGACCGTGCGCTCGCCGGTGCAGAACGGCTTGTCGTTCTCGTCGACGTCGCTGGTCACGAGGTCGGCGGCTTCCGCATCGGTGCGGGCCAGCAGGACCGTCGGGGTGCCCATCACGTCGGCCGCCAGGCGCGCCGCAATCAGCTTGGCGACCGCGTCACGCGTGGGCACCAGCACCTTGCCGCCCATGTGGCCGCACTTCTTCACCGAAGCGAGCTGGTCTTCGAAGTGCACGCCGGCGGCGCCCGCTTCGATCATGGCCTTCATCAGTTCGAAGGCGTTCAGCACGCCGCCGAAGCCGGCTTCCGCGTCGGCCACGATCGGCGCGAAGAAGTCGATGTCGTTCTTGCCTTCCGACCACTGGATCTGGTCGGCGCGCTGGAAGGTCGCGTTGATCTTCTTGACGACCTTGGGCACCGAATCCACCGAGTACAGCGACTGGTCGGGGTACATCTCGCCGTTGCTGTTGGCGTCGCCGGCGACCTGCCAGCCCGACAGGTAGATGGCCTTCAGGCCAGCCTTGACCTGCTGCATCGCCTGGTTGCCGGTCAGCGCGCCGAGCGCATTGACGAAGGGCTCGGTGTTGACCAGGTTCCAGAGCTTCTCGGCGCCGCGCTTGGCCAGCGTGTGCTCGATGTGCAGCGAACCGCGCAGACGCACGACATCGGCGGCGCTGTAGCCGCGCTTGATGCCCTTCCAGCGCGGGTTCTCGGCCCAGTCCTTTTCGAGGGCGGCGATTTGTTGTTCACGGGTCGGGTGGCTCATGGCAGGAACTCCGGTGGTGAGTTGAGACAGGAAAAAACCTGGACTCAAGATTAGCGGCCCGACCCCGACTCGGGAAGACTTATGTCTTATATAAGACTCATGCAGGTTTTTCTATGAATCAACGACTTAGACGCTTCATTTCGCGATTTGAAACGCCATCTTTCGCAATGGGAAAAGTTGACGCGATGCAGCATGCCTCAATTTCACATCGCGGGAAGACTTTGTTGGGTCATGAAATCAAGCCCAGCCAGCGCGCGTAGATCTGCTCGGCCATCGCCTGATGCGCGGCGAGCAAGGGTTCCAGCCCGGCCAGCATGGCCGCACCGGACTGCACCGTCGCGTGCTCGCGCTGCGCCGCCAGAAAGCCGGGATCGCGCGAGGCCGACCAGCGCCGCAGCTTGTCCTCGTCGACCTCGATGTGGAACTGCATCGCCAGGTGGCGGCCGATCGCGAAGGCCTGGTGCGGGCACGCCTCGCTCGACGCCAGCGGCGTGGCGCCTTCGGGCAGCTCGAAGGCTTCGTAGTGCCAATGGAAGACGTGGCGCTGTGCCGGGCCGTTGCCGAACCAGGCGCGCGCCTGTGGCTCGTCGGCCAGCGTCATCGGCTGCCAGCCGATTTCAGGCCGCGGCGACTCGACGACCGCGGCGCCCAGCGCGCGCGCCATCAACTGGCCGCCGAGGCAGTGGCCGATGACCGGTCGATCCTTGGCCATCGCGTCGAGGATCAGCCGCTCGGCGTCGCGCAAGGAGTCGAGCGGGTCGTTCGCGCTCATATCGCCGCCCAGCACCGCGAGCGCGCGGTAGCCGTCGATCGACCGCGGAAAGGCCTCGCCGGCCGCCGAACTGCGCAGCTCGAACGCGATGCCGTGCCGCGCCAGCCACTGCCCGAGGTAGGCCGGCCCATCGCCGAACATGTGCTGCAGCACGAGGACGGGCGCGCTCATCGCCTTCAGCGCCTCTGCGACAACAGCGCCCGCGCCGCCAGCGCGAGCCGCAAGCGCCGCGACGAGGCCGGATGGCTGCGCCATTCCTGCCCGATGCGCTCGATCGCCGTGCGCAGCGGCACGCGCGCATACAGCCCGCACACCAGCAGCAACGCCAGCAGGGCCAGCGGCCCGCGCAGTGCGATGCGCGCCGGCTGCTCGTGCGCGAGCGCCGGATCGACCAGTGCCTGCTGCAGCTGCGCCGCATTGGCGAGCCGCAGGTAGCCGAGCCGGGTCTCGCCGGCCAGCAGCCGCAGATAGCCCTCGCGCAGCGACGACAGCTGCTCGCGCCCCGGCGTCGCGCCCGGCAGCGGCGCGACCGGCGCGGCGCCGGGCTCGTCGACCATCGCTTCACCGGCGACGCTGCCGCCGCGCCCGAGGCTGCGCGGATCGACCTGCATCACGTCCTGCGCGCTCCAGACGCCGACCGCGTGTCCGCTCGGGTCGAGCTTGGGAATCGCCATCGGCACGTCGCCGCCGATGCCCACGATCAGCCCGGCCACCGCGCCGGGCTCGCCACGGAACGTGGGCCGGTAGCGCGGGCTCAGCGGCGGCGCCTCGTGGCCGTCGGTCACGAACACCAGCGAGGGCTTGGAAGGCAGCGCGGCCGCGATCGACAAGCCGCTGTACAGGCCCTTGGCGATCTCGCTGTTGCCGCTCCAGGCCATGCGGTGGTCGACCTGCGCGATCAAGCCCTTGAGCTCGCGGTAGTTGCCGCAGACCTCGACGGGCGCGAGCAGCAGGAAGCTGCGGTACTCGGTGAACACGCCGACGCCCACGCGCGAGCCGCAGGGCAGCTCCGGCAGCGCGGCCAGCAGCAGCTGGCGTGCGCGCAGCAGCCGCGAGACCGCGCGGGGCTCGCCGGTCTCGCCACCGCTCCATTGATCGGGCACCGCCATGCTCTGCGTGATGTCGAACACGACCAGCAATTCGGTCTGGCGCCGATGGCCGGGCACCGACGGGTTCCAGCACGCCAGCGCAACCAGCGCCGCCGCCGCGGCCAGAGCGAGCCGCGATGCGTGGCGTCTGATGTCGACCTTCATGGCAGGCCCGGCGAGACGCCGCGCATCGTCGTCGCGGCGCGCTCGGCGTTCTCGGGCGGCTCGGAGGGCGGCGCGTCGCCGGGCTCGGGATCGGGCTGCAGGCGTTGCGCGCGCTCGAGGTTGTAGCGCGCGTCCCAGTCGCCGGGTCGCTGACGAAGCACGGCGCGATAGCTCTCCTTCGCCAGCTCGATCAGCGGGATCGCCTGGCCGGGCTGGGTCGAGTCGCGCAGCGTCATCGCCTGGCGCATCAGCAGGTTGGCGCTGTTGTAGCGCGCCGATGCGCCCAGGCGCGGGTCGTCGTAGAGGCTGCGCCAGCGCGCCAGCGCGGCTTCGTCGCGGCCGCCCTGCGCCAGCGCGATGCCTTGCGCGAAACGCCATTCGGGCGGGCGGCCGTCGTTCAGCCAGTGCGCACTCGGTGCCGAGGCCTGCGACGCCGGCGAGGCCGGTGACGACGCCGGCAGCGCGACTTCGGCCGCCGACAGCACGCGCCCGGCCGCGATGCCGGCGTTGAGCCTGCGCTTCTCGTCGAAGCGCTGCCAGGCCAGCGCCGCGATCGCCGCGGTCAGCACCAGCAGCGCGACGATCCAGCGCGTGCGCCGCACGAGCAGACTGGCGCGGCGCGGTTGCGAGCGCAGTTGCGAGCGCTGTTGCGAGCGCCGTTGCGAGGTCACCGCCATCTCTCGGCCTCCAGCATCCGCGCCGCGGCGAGCAGCAGCAGCGCGGCCAGCGCGACCGCGAGGCAGGCGCCGTCGAGGTCACGCCGCGGCACGGTGTCGGGATAGGTGATCGGCAGGTTCTCGAGCCGGCCGAGGTCTTCGACCGCACGCTCGAGCGCCTGCGGATTCTCGGCCTCGTAGGCGCGGTACGGCACGCCCAGGCTCTGGAAGTAGCGGTGCAGGAAGTACTCCGGCACCGTGTCGGCCTGGTCCGGCGGCGTGTCGCGGTCGGCGAGCAGGCCGGGGCTGCGCAGCGAGCGGATGTAGATCCAGTACAGCGAGATGCGCAGCTTGCGCATCTGGTGCGCGAGGCGCTCTCGAAGATCCGGATCGAGGTGGTCGCCGCCGTCCGAGACCAGCAGCAGGATGCGCGAGCCGGTGTAGGCACGGTTCTCGAAGAACTGCAGGCCTTCCATCAGCGCGAGCCCGATATCGGTTTCCGACAGCCCGCGGCCCACGTCGCCGGCCGCGATCGCCGCCTGGATGGCCTCGGGCTTCTGCGTGAAGTCGAGCACGCGGATCGGCAGCGTACTGAACACCACCAGGCCGAAGCGGTCCTCGCTGCGCTGCGCGGCGAAGTCGGCCAGCACGCGTCGCGCGGCCTGGCCCTTGGTCTGCCCGTAGCGCTGGCCGTCGCGTCCGGCCAGGAACTCGAGTTCGCTCGAAGGCCGGAAGTGCGGGTGGTAGGTGCCACCCGAGGTGCCGCGCAGGCCGGCGTTGACGAAGGCCTCGTCCATGCTGCGGCTGCGGTCGAGCAGCAGCACCACCTCGGCGCCCTGCCCGTGTCGCTCGACCTCATGCTCGGGCCGATACGGCCCGGCCAGCGCGAGCACCAGCGCCGCGATCGCCGCGACGCCGAGCAGGCGCAGCGCCCATTCGAGCGCGGCCGAGCCCGGATCGTCGGGCCATCCGCGAAGGCTGCCGGCACGCAGCGGCGTCGCCAGTGCCTGCGACAGCGGCAGCAGCGCCAAGGGCAAGGCCAGCAAGGCCAGCGGTTGTTCGAAGGCGAAGCCGACGGCCATCGCGTGTCACCCCTGCGCGCGCACTTCGCGACGCGAGGCACCGCTGCGCTCAGCCTCGCTCAGGCGTGCGGCGAACGCGCGCAGGGTGGACGCGTCGATGCGCGAACGCAGCGCGCCGTCCGGCGCGAAGAACTGCGTGCGCGAGGCGCTGAAGAAGCGCGCGATCTCGTCGGCCAGCGGCGCCATCCAGCGCACGCTGCGTGCATGCGCGGGCGCGTCGGCGGCCATCAGCACGCCGTGCGCCTGTGCGTCGAAGGCAGCGTGCAGCTCGCGACAGGCGGCCTCGATGTGCTCAGGTGAGTCGCCTTCTTGCGCCAGCAGCCGCCGCACGCGCCGTTCGGCGCGCGCGAACGGCCGATGGCGCGACAGCCACCAGGCGCTGCCCAGCGGCCACAGCAACAGCCAGCCGACCAGCACTGCGCCGACGGCCGCGCACAGCGCCAGCGTCACGCGCTCGACGCGCGTGTCGATCTCGGGCGCCGCGTGGTCGGGTCGCAGCAGGCCCAGGCCGGTGCGCGGCGACGGCTCTTCCTGCGTGATCGGCGCGACCAGCAGCGGCCAGGCGTCGACGCGCAGGCTCTGCGGCCGCGGCCCGCCGGTGAAGCGCAGTTCGATCACCGGCAGCTCGATCACGCGCGGCGTGGTGGGCGCCAGGAAGATCTGGTAGCGAAGGCGCAGGCGCTGTTCGCGCGCGCCGGGCTCGCCTTCGCGCTCGATGCGCACCAGTTCGATCTGCCCGCCCGGGCGCCCGGCGATCGGCAGCGAGCTTTCGTCGAGCCGAAGGCCGGGCGGCACCTGCAGCCGCACGACGCGCTCGACGACATCGCCGACGCGCCAGCCGAAGGCGCGCGCGTCCTCGACCTGGTGGTCGAGCTGCAGCGGCTCGGGCTGCGCGAGCGCGTTCGCCGCGAGCAGCACGAACAGGCTTGCGAGCCGCTTCATGACTCAGCCCGAAACGAAATGCGCCGTGACCGCCTCGGCACGGAAGCCGTGCTCGAGGAACAGCGGCCGCAGCCGATGCGCGCGCAGCTGCGCTTGCAGTTGCGCACGCGAACGCGCCTGCAGATCGGCCCAGCGCGCGCGCAGCGCCGGGCGCGACCACAACAGGCGACGCTGGCCCGACTCCGGATCGCGCGCCCAGGCCAGCGCATGGCCGAGCGCGCCGCCGTCGGGCAAGACGTACTCGGCTTCATCGCGGATCACGACCGGCACGACCTCGTGCATCGCCAATGAATCGAGCACGCGCTCGAGCAGTGCCGGGCCGAAATGGAAGTCGGAGGCGAGGAACACCAGCGCCCGCGAGCGGCGCAGATGGCGATGAGCGAGCGCGAGTCCATCGGCGCCGTGGGCGCGCGCGGTGTCGAGGCCGCCGCGATCGGCCAGGCGGCGCAGGCGATCACCGAGGTTCATGCCGGCGCCGCGCGCACGCGTCAGCGGCAGCAGCAGGTCTTCTCGAACGCCGCGATCGCAGCCGACGAAGCCGAAGGCATCGCCATGGCGCGCGGCCGAATACGCCAGCGCGGCGGCGAAGTCGCCCAGCACCTCCAGCTTGCGATGCGCGCCTTCGAAGGCCATCGACGCCGACAGGTCCGCCACCAGATACACCGGCACCGTCATGCGCTGCGCATGCACGCGCACCAGCCATTGCTGCTGCGGATCGCGCAGGCTGGCGCGCAGGTCGATGCGGCGCGCGTCGGGCGCGTCGGCCAGCGGCACATGGCCGCGGAACTCGAAGCCCGACTCGCCGCGCGGGCTGCGGTGCGCGCCGGGGAAATGCCCCGCCGCCGGCCGCAGCGTGCGGTAGTGGAACTCCTGCAGCGTCGAGCTCACGGCGCCGCCACCTTGGCCAGGATGCCGCGCATCAGGGCCGGCGCGAGCTCGTCGCGGCGCAGCTCGTGCACCGGCTGCAGGCACAGCCGATGCGAGATGACCTCCTCGAACACCGATCGCACGTCCTCCGGCACGACATGGTCGCGCCCCGACAGCCACGCCGCGACGCGCGCGGCGCGCAGCAGGTAGCTCATGCCGCGCGGGCTGGCACCGGCGAGGATCAGCGAGGCCGCGTCGACATCGCCCAGGTCGACGCCGAAGTCCTGCGGCGCGGCGGTCGCGCGCCACAGCTTGAGCACGTAGTCCTGCAGCGCTGGCGAGGCTTGCACGCCGGCCTGAATGGCCTCGGCGATGTGGCCCAGTTCATCGACCGGCACCAGCGCCGGCGGCAGCGAGGCGACGAGGCGATCGACATCGTGAAAGCGCGTGTCGAACACCAGCGCGCGGCGCGCCTCGTCGTCGGCCGGGGGATCGATCGCGATCTCCATCATGAAGCGGTCGCGCGCGGCCGAGGCGATCTCGAAGGTCTCCTCGCGCTCGACGCGATTGCGATCGGCGAACACCTGCAGATGCGGAAAGCGCCATTCGCGGTTGAACGCGGTGACGCTCTTCTCGGCCATCACGCGCAGCATCAGCGCATGCACCTGCGGGCGCGCGCGGTTGATCTCGTTGAAGAAGAAGATCGCGAGGTCCTCGCCTTCGCGCGTCAGCGGGCCGGGCTCGACCGCCGGGCGGCCCTCGGCCGTGATGTAGGTGTGATACAGCAGGTCGCCGGGCATCAGGTCGACCGTGCCCTCGATGCGCCCGAAGCGCCCGCCCAGCACCTGCGCGAAGGCGCGCAGCAGCGTGGTCTTGCCGACGCCGACATCGCCTTGCAGCAGCACGTGGCCGCGCGCGAAGGTGGCGATCGTGATCAGGCGTATGGCGCGCGCCTGGCCCACCATCGCGCGGCCGACCGCCTCTTCCAGCGCCAATGCCCTCGGCCGCCAGCTCGACAGCAGCCCGTCGGTTCCTCGGTCCATGCGCGCTCCGATGCCGTGATCGAGGCCAAGGATCGCCGCAAGCCGGGGCTTGGGCAAGCGCGGGGGATTACTGCGTCAGGCGCGACACAGAGCGTCAGACCTCGAGCGCCGTGGTCCGCTTGACGGTGCGCAGCACCAGCATCGAGTTCGATCTCAGCACGCCCGGCAGGCGCATCAGCACGTGCGTGTGGAAGCGCTCCAGGTCTTCGGCATCCCGATACGTGAAGCGGATCAGGTAGTCGTTGGTGCCGGCGACGTAGAAGCAGTCGAGGATGGCCGGCACGTCGAGTACCGCGCGCTCGAAGGCCTCGATCGCCGGCGTCGTCAGTCGCTCCAGATTGACGATGGTGTAGCTGGTGCCCGGCTGGCCGACCGCCTTCTGGCTCACCAGCGCGACATAGCGATCGATGATGCCGTCGTCCTCCAGCGACTTGACGCGCCGAAGGCAGGCCGAAGGCGACAGATGCACCCGCTGCGACAGCTCCAGATTCGACAAGCGCCCGTCGACCTGCAGTTCACGCAATATCGAGCGGTCGATCGCGTCCATCGTGACATCAGATTGCGACCGGATCCTGCTGCTCGGCATTTCATTCGACTCCAACGACAATTCTTCGAACTTTATTCGAAGAACACGGGTCTGCCCCAGGTCATTGCGCAATCACATTGCGCGAGGGCCTGACTAGACTGCCAACAACTGCACGAACCACGGACACGTCTAGGCCATGCGAACCGAGCTCGACGCCTACTGGATGCCCTTCACGGCCAACCGCCAGTTCAAGAAGGCCCCGCGCCTGCTCTCGCGCGCCGAGGGCATGTATTACTGGAGCGAGGACGGTCGCAAGATCCTCGACGGCGTTGCCGGCCTGTGGTGCGTCAACGCCGGCCATGCGAGCCCGAAGATCGTGAAGGCGATCCAGGATCAGGCCGCCGAAATGGACTTCGCGCCGCCGTTCCAGATGGGCCATCCCAAGGCCTTCGAATTGGCCGAGCGCCTGGTCAAGCTCACGCCCAAGGGCATCGACAAGGTCTTCTACACGAACTCGGGTTCGGAGTCGGTCGACACCGCGCTGAAGATCGCGCTGGCTTATCACCGCGTGCGCGGCGAAGGCCATCGCACCCGGCTGATCGGCCGCGAGCGCGGCTATCACGGCGTCAACTTCGGCGGCATCTCGGTCGGCGGCATGGTCGCCAACCGCAAGATGTTCGGCTCGCTGCTGTCCGGCGTCGACCACATCCGCCACACGCACGATCCGGCGCGCAATGCCTTCACGGTCGGCCAGCCGGCGCACGGGGTCGAATTCGCCGACGACCTCGAGCGCCTGTGCGCGCTGCACGATCCGAGCACGATCGCCGCGGTGATCGTCGAGCCGATCGCGGGATCCACCGGCGTGCTGATTCCGCCGCAGGGCTATCTGCAGCGCCTGCGCGAGCTGTGCGACAAGCACGGCATCTTGCTGATCTTCGACGAGGTCATCACCGGTTTCGGGCGCACCGGCGCGCCGTTCGCGGCCGAGCGCTTCGGCGTCACGCCCGACCTGATGACGGTCGCCAAGGGCATCACCAACGGTGCCGTGCCGATGGGCGCGGTGTTCGCGAAGGGCTCGATCTACGACGCCTTCATGAACGGCCCCGAGCACGTGATCGAGTTCTTCCACGGCTACACCTACTCGGCGCACCCGCTCGCCTGCGCGGCCGGCCTCGCGACGCTGGACACCTATGCCGAGCACGGCCTGCTCACGCGCGCCGCCGAGCTCGACGGCTACTTCGCCGAAGCGCTGCATTCGCTCAAGGGCGAGCCCAACGTGATCGATGTGCGCAACTGCGGCCTGGTCGGCGGCATCGAACTCGCGCCGCTGCCCAACGAGCCGGCCAAGCGCGCCTTCAATGTCTTCCTCGACTGCTGGCAGCAAGGCCTGTTGATCCGCACCACCGGCGACACGATCGCGCTGTCGCCGCCGCTGATCATCGAGCGCACGCAGATCGACCAGATCGTCGACACGCTGCGCGCCGCGATCCGTCGCGCGGCCTGATTCCTGCATTGACCACTGCGAACCAACGAGGGAATGCCTAGCGCATAACTTATGAGTCTTCTTCGGGCCGACCAGGAACTGACGCGCCAGTCTTACTACGCCGCCACCGCGCCGCGTGAACAGGACTTTGCGCCGCTGCAAGGTGATGAACGATGCGATGTCGCCATCGTCGGCGGAGGGCTCGCCGGTCTTTCGGCAGCGATCGAGCTGGCCGATCGAGGCTTCTCGGTCACGCTGCTCGAAGCGCGTGAAGTCGGCTGGGGTGCTTCGGGTCGCAACGGCGGCCAGGCGATCCACGGCCTGGCCTGCGACCAGGAGACCATCGAGTCGCAACTCGGGCTCGAAGAAGCCAAGCGCGTGTGGGGGATGTCCATCGAGGCGCTGGACCTGATCCGCGCGCGCATCGAACGCTTCGGCATCGATTGCGATTGGCAAGACGGCTACCTCGGCGTCGCCGTCAACGACAAGAAGGCACGCGAACTGCGCGAATGGCGCGACCGCATCGATTCGGTCTACGGCTATCCGCTCGAATGGTTCGAGGGCGATGACGTCTCGAAGTGGATCGCGAGCCCGCGCTATGCGGCCGGTCTCTACGACAAGCGCTCGGGCCATCTGCATCCGCTGAAGTACAGCCTCGGGCTCGCGCGCGCCGCGGCATCGCTGGGCGTCACGATCCACGAGCATTCGCCGGTGACGGCGCTCGAACGGGGTGCCACTGCATCGGCGCCCTGCACCGTTCGCACCGCACAAGGCAGCGTTACCGCGAATCAAGTGCTGCTCGCCGGCAATGTCTACCTGCCCGAGTTCGGCCCGCAGATCGCCAACGGCCTCGACGCGCGCATCATGCCGGTCGGCACCTACATCGTCTGCTCCGAGCCGCTCGGAGAAGAGCGTTGCCGCGCGCTGATCCCGTCGCGCTCGGCGGTGTGCGACACCAACTTCGTGCTCGACTACTTCCGCCCGACGCGCGATCACCGCCTGCTCTATGGCGGACGCGTCAGCTACTCGACCGTCACGCCGATGCACCTGGCCGACAGCATGCGCAAGCGCATGGTCGCGACCTTCCCGCAACTGGCCGACGCGAAGATCGAGCACGCCTGGGGCGGCTTCGTCGACATCTCGATGAACCGCGCGCCCGATTTCGGGCGCCTGCCCGCACCCGGTGCACGCGAGAGCGGCGCTGGTGCATCGAACGTCTATTACCTTCAGGGCTTCTCGGGCCACGGCCTCGCGTTGACCGGCATGGCCGGGCGCCTGGTCGCCGAAGCGATGGCCGGCGACGCGAGCCGCTTCGACACCTTCGCGCGCATCCGCCATCGTCCGTTCCCCGGTGGCCGTCTGCTGCGCACGCCGGCGCTGGTGCTGGGCATGGCGTACTACCGACTGAGGGACGTGCTGTGACGACCGCGACGCGCCCCGTGGTGCTGGTGCCGGCCTGCAATCGGCAGATCGGCCATCACCCCTTCCACATCGCCGGGCAGAAGTACATCGATGCCGTGCGACTCGCCGGCTGCCTGCCGCTGGTCGTGCCCGCGGCCCAGGCGCACGAGATCGACGAGCTGCTCGACATGGCCGACGGCGTGTTCCTCACCGGCTCGCCGTCCAACGTGCATCCGCGTCACTTCGGCGAGGTGGTCCACAACCCGGCGCTGCCGCTGGACACCCTGCGCGACGACTGGACCCTGCCCCTGATCCCGCGCGCGATCGAGCGCGGCATTCCGCTGTTCGCGATCTGCCGCGGCTTCCAGGAAACCAATGTCGCGCTCGGCGGCGCGCTGCACCAGGCGGTGCAGGAGCAAACGGGCCTGATGGACCATCGCTCCAAGGACGACGCGCCGGTCGACGTGCAGTACGGCTTCGCGCATCCGGTGCATGTCGAGCCCGGCGGCGTGCTCGAGACCCTGGTCGGCCCGGCCGATTTCCAGGTCAACAGCATCCACGGACAAGGCATCAAGCGGCTCGCCGACGGCCTGCGCGTCGAAGCGCGCGCGCCCGACGGCCTGGTCGAAGCCTTCAGCCTTCCCGACGCGCCGGCCTTCAACCTCGCGGTGCAGTGGCACCCCGAATGGCAGGCCAAGTCGAATCCCATCTCGGTCAAGCTGCTGCGTGCCTTCGGCGACGCCTGCCGGACCTTCCGCGAGCGCAACCGTGAGACGGTGCGCGAAAGGCCCCGAGTCCCCTAGGTCGAAAGCCGCCGCGGGCGCATCTCAGGAATGACGATGGGCCCACGACGACAGCGTCGCATGCACGTCGGCCGAGGTGCAGTGACAAGCGCAACCGAACAGGTGACTTATGGTGGTCCGAGACAACTTCACATTCAGCGAACTCGAGCAGTGGCTCAATGAACGACGCGTGACCGAGATCGAGTGCCTCGTGCCCGATCTCACCGGCGTCGCCCGCGGCAAGATCCTGCCGCGCGAGAAATTCACCGAGGACCGCGGCATGCGGCTGCCCGAGGCGGTGGTCGCCATGGGCGTGACGGGCGAGTTCCCCGAGGAGGGGCCGTACTACGACGTCATCAGCCCCAACGACATGGACATGCACCTGCAGCCCGATCCGTCGACGGTGCGCCTGGTGCCCTGGGCGGTCGACCCGACCGCGCAGGTGATCCACGACTGCTACGACCGCGACGGCAAGCTCGTGCCGTATGCGCCGCGCTCGGTGCTGCGCCGCGTGTGCGACCTGTTCGCCGGCAAGGGCTGGGACCCGGTGGTCGCGCCCGAGCTCGAGTTCTATCTGGTCGCTCGCAACACCGACCCCGACATGCCGCTCAAGCCGCCGGTCGGGCGCAGCGGCCGCAGCGAGACCTCGCGCCAGGCCTACTCGATCGACGCGGTCAACGAGTTCGACCCGCTGTTCGAGGACGTCTACGACTACTGCGAAAAGATGGGCCTGAACGTGGACACGCTGATCCACGAGATCGGCGCCGGGCAGATGGAGATCAACTTCTTCCACGCCCATCCGCTGAACCTGGCCGACGAGGTGTTCTTCTTCAAGCGCACGCTGCGCGAGGCGGCGCTGCGCCACGACATGTTCGCGACCTTCATGGCCAAGCCGATCGCCGGCGAGCCCGGAAGCGCGATGCACGTGCACCAGAGCATCGTCAACAAGGCGACCGGCCGCAACCTGTTCTCCAACGAGGACGGCACGCCGAGCAAGGAGTTCTACTGGTACATCGGCGGGCTGCAGAAGCACGTGCCGGCCGCGATGGCGATCTTCGCGCCCTACGTCAACAGCTACCGCCGCCTGGCGCGCAACACCGCCGCGCCGATCAACATCCAGTGGGGCACCGACAACCGCACCGTGGGCCTGCGCTCGCCGGTGGCGGGCCCCGCGGCACGGCGCATCGAGAACCGTGTGATCGGCGCCGACGCCAACCCTTATGTGTCGCTCGCGGCCACGCTGGCCTGCGGCTGGCTCGGCATCCAGAACCAGATCGAGCCGACGCCCGAGTGCAAGGGCGACGCCTATCTCGGCGACTACCAGCTGCCGCGCAGCCTGGGCGAGGCGCTCGACCTGCTGCGCAAGGACCGCGACCTCGCCAGCATCCTCGGCGAGGACTTCGTCACCGTCTACACCGAGGTCAAGGAGACCGAGTACGCGGAGTTCATGAAGGTGATCTCGCCGTGGGAGCGCGAGCACCTGCTGCTCCACGTCTGATCTGCCTGCATCTCAACGCATCGAAAGCACCGACATGAACGCCGTCCTCTCGCCCAAGGCGACCGGCCGCACCACGCAAGAGTGGCAGCAGGCCGACGCGCACCACTTCCTGCACCCCTTCACCGACCACGGCTCGCTGGCCAAGAAGGGCGCGCGCATCATCACGCACGCCGACAACATCTACATCTGGGACAGCGAGGGCCACAAGATCCTCGACGCGATGAGCGGCCTGTGGTGCGTCAACGTCGGCTACGGACAGCAGTCGCTGATCGATGCTGCGACGCGCCAGCTGAAGGAACTGCCCTTCTACAACGCCTTCTTCCAGACCGCGACGCCGCCGGCGATCGAACTGGCCGAGCTGCTGAGCGAGGTGACGCCGCCGCAGTTCAAGCACGTGTTCTTCTCGGGCTCGGGCTCCGAGGGCAACGACACCGTCGTGCGCATGGTCCGCCGCTACTGGGACATCCTCGGCCAGCCCGAGCGCCAGGTGATCATCAGCCGCAAGAACGGCTACCACGGCTCGACGATGGCCGGCGCCTCGCTCGGCGGCATGAGCTACATGCATGCGCAAGGCGGCCTGCCGATTCCGAACATCACGCACATCGAGCAGCCGCACTGGTTCGAAAACGGCCAGGGCATGAGCCGCGCCGAGTTCGGCAAGGTGGCCGCGAGCTGGCTCGAACAGAAGATCCTCGAGGTCGGGCCGGAGAAGGTCGCGGCCTTCATCGGCGAGCCGATCCAGGGCGCCGGCGGCGTGATCGTGCCGCCCGAGACCTACTGGCCCGCGGTCCAGGCGATCTGCGACAAGTACGGCATCCTGCTCGTCTCCGACGAGGTCATCTGCGGGTTCGGCCGCACCGGCAACTGGTTCGGCTGCGAGACCATGGGCTTCAAGCCCGACCTGATGACTTTCGCCAAGGGCGTGACCTCGGGCTATGTGCCGCTGGGCGGCGTGATGGTCGGCGATCGCATCGCGAAGGTGCTGATCGAGCAAGGCGGCGACTTCAATCACGGCTACACCTACTCGGGCCATCCGGTCGCGTGCGCGGTGGCGGTGGCCAACATCAAGCTGATCCGCGAGCTCAAGCTCGTCGAGCATGTGCGTGACGACGTCGGCCCGTATCTTGCTGAACAGTTCAAGACGCTCGAGTCGCATCCGCTGGTCGGCGAAGTGCAGACCGTCGGCCTGATGGGCGCGGTGCAGCTGGTCAAGGACAAGGCCAAGCTCACGCCCTTCGCCGGCGAGCTGGAAGTCGGCATGGTGTGCCGAGGCCACTGCTTCGGGAATGGCCTGATCATGCGCGCCGTCGGCGACCGCATGATCATCGCCCCGCCGCTGGTGATCACTCGTGCGCAGATCGACGAGATGATGGTCCTGGTGCGCCGCGCGCTCGACCTGACGCTTGCCGATGTGAAGTCGCGCGGCTGGCTCTGATCGCCGCAACCGAACAGCTCAAAACATTTACCTGTGTGCCTGTGTTCGAACCCCCCGGAGGATTCACGATGAAGCTCAAGTCGCTGCACCGCACCGTCGGTGTCCTGGCAGCCCTGGCCGCGGTTTGTCTTGGGGCCGCCCCGCCGGCGGTCGCGCAGGAAGAGAAGGTCCTGAATATCTACAACTGGTCGGACTACATCGCTGACGACACGCTCGCGAACTTCGAGAAGGAAACGGGCATCAAGGTCCGTTACGACAACTTCGACAACAACGAGATCGTTCACGCCAAGCTGGTGGCGGGCAAGACCGGCTACGACGTCGTCGTGCCCTCGTCGTACTGGGCCAAGCTGCAGGCCGACGGCGGCCTCTTGATGAAGCTCGACAAGAACCAGCTGCCCAACTGGAAGAACCTCGACCCGGCGCTGCTCGCGCAACTGGGCAAGCTCGATCCGGGCAACCAGTACCAGGTCAACTGGCTGTGGGGCTACACCACGGTGGGCATCAACGTCGACAAGGTCAAGGCCGCGCTCGGCAGCACGCCGATGCCCGACAACGTCTGGGACCTGGTCTTCAAGCCGGAATACATCTCCAAGCTCAAGAGCTGCGGCGTGAGCTTCCTCGACTCGGCCACCGAAGTGGTGCCGGCCGCCCTGCACTACCTCGGCAAGCCCGCGTACTCGCGCAACCAGGCCGACTACGCCGCGGTCGCGCCGCTGCTCAAGAGCATCCGTCCCTACGTGACGCTGTTCAGCTCGTCGGGCTACATCAACGACATGGCCAACGGCTCGATCTGCGTCGCGCTGGGCTGGTCGGGTGACATCAACATCGCGCGCCAGCGCGCGATCGACGGCAAGACCGGCCAGAAGATCGAGGCGCTGATTCCCAAGACCGGCGGCCTGCTGTTCTTCGACGTGATGGTGATCCCTGCCGACGCTCCCCACCCGGAGAACGCGCACAAGTTCATCAACTACATCATGAAGCCCGAGGTCCACGCCAGCCTCACGAACAAGGTGTTCTACGCGAACCCGAACAAGGAATCGCGCAAGTTCATCAAGCCCGAGGTCGCGAGCAACCCGACGGTGTTCCCCAGCGATGCCGACATGGCCAAGATGGCCGCGCCGGATGCGATCAACAACGACCTGCGCCGCACGATGACGCGGCTGTACACCTCGTTCAAGACCGGCCTGTAAGCGCTGCGGGCCCGCGGTCGGGCCCACAGCCTTCGGCATTGCCTTTTCCTCGCAGCGCGCAACGGTGCGCAAGCGCCTGGTTGCGCGCGCCGCGGGGAATATCGGAGAGCTTCGAAGATGAGTTCGAGCAGCGCTTCGGCGTACCTGCAGATCGTGGACGTGGTCAAGGATTTCGGCGGCGGTGCCGTCGCGGTCAACCACGTGAGCATCGACATCGCCAAGGGTGAGATCTTCGCCCTGCTCGGCTCGTCGGGCTGCGGCAAGACGACGCTGCTGCGCATGCTGGCCGGCTTCGAGACGCCGACCTCGGGGCGCATCGTGCTCAACGGCCAGGACCTCGCGGGCCTGCCGCCCTACGAGCGCCCGATCAACATGATGTTCCAGTCCTACGCGCTGTTCCCGCACCTCTCGGTGTGGGACAACATCGCGTTCGGCCTGCGCCGCGACGGCATGGCCAAGGACGCGATCGCAGAGCGCGTGGAGTCGATGCTCAAGCTCGTGCAGCTGGGCAAGTACGCCAAGCGCAAGCCGCACCAGCTCTCGGGCGGCCAGCAGCAGCGCGTCGCGCTCGCGCGCAGCCTCGCCAAGCGCCCCCAGCTGCTGCTGCTCGACGAGCCGCTGGGCGCGCTCGACAAGAAGCTGCGCGAGGAAACCCAGATCGAGCTGGTCAACATCATCGAGGAGGTCGGCGTGACCTGCGTGATGGTGACGCACGACCAGGAAGAAGCCATGACCATGGCCTCGCGCATCGCGGTGATGAGCGAGGGCCACATCCTGCAGATCGGCGCGCCCAGCGATATCTACGAGACGCCGGCGACGCGCTTCGTCGCCGACTTCATCGGCAACGTCAACCTGATGGACGGCACGCTGGCCGAGGACCATGCCGACCACGTCGTGATCCAGTGCGGCGACTGCACGCACTACGTCGGCCACGGCATCACCGGCACCGAAGGCATGCCGGTGTCGGTGGCGGTGCGGCCCGAGAAGATTCGCCTGACGCGCCGCGCACCCGAAGACACGCTCGCGCCGCACAACCGCGTCGAAGGCAAGGTGCGCGACATCGCCTACTTCGGCAGCTTCACGGTCTATCACCTGCAGACCGCCAGCGGTCGCGTGATCAAGATCAGCCAGAGCAACCACGAGCGCCATCCGGAAGACCAGCTGACCTGGGACGACACCGCCTGGGCGAGCTGGGCGCCGAGCTCTCAAGTGGTGCTGACGCAGTGAGGACGCCGCGATGAGCGCCAAGGCCTCCTCTGTTGCTCCCCTGCCCGGCAGCTCGGCCAACGCACTGCGCGCGCCCAAGTGGTGGCGCGGGCGCAGCGCGGTGATCGGCATCCCCTATGTCTGGCTGCTGCTGTTCTTCCTCGCGCCCTTCCTGATCGTCGCGAAGATCTCGATCTCCGAGATGGACATCGTGACGGTCAAGGACCTGGTCTCCATCCAGGACGGCGTCGCGACGCTGACGCTCAAGTTCAGCAACTACATCTTCATCACGCAGGACTCGCTGTACTTCAACGCCTACCTGCGAAGCCTGAAGTACGCGGCGATCACGACCGTGCTGTGTCTCGCGATCGGCTACCCGTTCGCCTACTTCATGGCACGCGCCAAGGCCTCGCTGCAGCCCGCGCTGCTGATGCTGGTGATGCTGCCGTTCTGGACCTCGTTCCTGCTGCGCGTCTATGCCTGGAAGGGCCTGCTCGGCGAGAACGGCTGGATCGCCAACCTGCTCGAGTTCCTGCACATCGACTCGTTGCTGCTCGCCGCGGGGCTGATCCCCGCGATCGGCAAGCTGATGAACACGCCTTTCTCCCTGATCGTGGGCATGGTCTACACCTACCTGCCCTTCATGATCCTGCCGCTGTACGCGACGCTGTCCAAGCTCGACTTGCGCCTGCTCGAGGCGGCGGCCGATCTCGGCGCGACGCCCTGGACGGCGTTCTGGAAGATCACCGTGCCGCTGTCCAAGGCCGGGATCATCGCCGGCTCGATGCTGGTCTTCATTCCCTGCGTCGGCGAGTACGTGATCCCCGAACTGCTGGGCGGTCCGGAGACGCAGATGATCGGCCGCGTGCTGTGGGACGAGTTCTTCAGCAACAACGACTGGCCGATGGCCTCGACCGTCGCGGTCGTGATGATCCTGTTGATCCTGGTGCCGCTGGCGATCTTCAACCGCTACCAGGCCGAGGCACAGGAGGGTCGCAAATGAGCGCCGTCACCTCACGCCGCTCGCGCGCCTGGTTCGACCAGCGCTTCGCCTCGCGCTTCGGCCGCGCCTGGCTGATCGGCGGCTTCGTGTTCCTGTACCTGCCGATCCTGTCGCTGGTCATCTACTCGTTCAACGACTCACCGCTGCCCAGCGTGTGGAGCAGCTTCACGCTGAAGTGGTACGCCCGCCTCGCCAGCGATCACGAGATGCTCGCCGGCCTGTGGCTGAGCCTGAAGATCGCCTTCTTCACGGCCTGCGGCTCGGTCGTCCTCGGCACGCTGGCGGCCTTCGCGCTGGTGAAGTACCGGCGCTTCACGGGCCGCACGGTGTTCTCCGGCATGGTCAATGCGCCGCTGGTGATGCCCGAGGTGATCGTCGGCTTGTCGCTGCTGCTGTTCCTGGTGTCGGTGCAGCGCGTGTTCGGTTTCCCCGAGCGCGGAATGATGACGATCTGGCTCGGCCACCTGCTGCTGGGCATGGCCTACGCCACCGTCGTGATCCAGGCGCGGCTGACCGAGCTGAACCCCTCGCTCGAGGAAGCCGCAATGGACCTCGGCGCGCGCCCTGCGCAGGTCTTCATGCTGGTGACGCTGCCGATGATCGTGCAGTCGCTCGCCTCGGCCTGGCTGCTCACGTTCACGCTGTCGCTCGACGACGTGGTGCTCTCGGCCTTCCTGTCCGGCCCCGGCGCGACCACGATGCCGCTGGTGATCTTCTCGCGTGCGCGCCTGGGCCTGAACCCTTCCGTGAACGCGATGGCGACCGTGATCATCGCCCTGGTCGCGATCGGCACCATCACCGCGAGTTACCTGATCGCCCGCGCCGAGCGCGAACGCCAGCGCGCGATCGCGCAGGCGCAGCGCGGCGGCTGACGAGAACCCTTTTCCTGCTAACCGTTAGACAAAACCCGACCTTCTTCAAGAGGAGCGAAACCGATGAGAACCTGGAAACTCAGCGCCGTCGCGGTAGCGGTCGCTGCCGCCTTCCCCGGCGTGACGCAGGCGCAGTCGACCAACGACGCCGTGCTCAAGGAGCTGCAGGACCTGAAGGCCCGCGTCATGGAGCTCGAGAAGAAGCTCAAGGAAGCCGAGGCCAAGCCCGCCGCACCCGCTGCCGCAGCGGCCGGCGGCGCCGCAGCCGGCGCTGCCGCAGGCGGCTCGGCCCAATGGGGCATGACGCCCGATCAGGTGCAGGAGTTCAACCGCATCGCGGTCAAGACCGAAGCCACCGAAGACAACCTCGAAGCCTGGGGCTTCAAGGGCCTGACGATCTCCGGCTACATCGAGCCGGTCTTCATCTACAACAAGCGCCAGGACCGCGCCGGCTTCCAGTTCCTGAACTCGCAGGCCGACGGCTACTTCTACGACACCTCGTACATGGGTGCCGCGGTGATCGACTTCACCAAGGAGACCGACAGCGGCACGCGCTGGAAGCTCACGCTGTCGCCGCAGCGCGGCGTCGGCGAGCTGATCGGCGCCGGCCCGGTGCAGGAAGCCAGCGTCTCGATCCCGCTGAGTGACCTGCAAACGCGCCTGCTGATCGGCCAGGTGCCCGACTGGTCCGGCTACGAGTACCAGCAGCCGACGCTGAACCCGTTCACCACCCACAACCTGCTGTTCGACCTGACGCTGCCGACCGCCTACACCGGCGCCGGCGTGGACATCATGCGCGGCAAGTGGTGGACGCGCGCGATGATCGCCAACATCAACACGACCGCGCAGGCGCCCGGCGACAAGTCGCCCGCGCTGGCGTATCGCGTCGACTACTCGAAGGGCGAGTTCGACGGCTTCGGCTTCGCCGGCGTGTCGGGCAAGACGCCGAACTACAACACCGGCGGCAACACGACCTCGAACATCTTCGAGTTCGACGCGTACTACATCCGCGGCGACTGGACGCTGCAAGGCCAGGTCGCCTACGGCCAGCAGAAGCAAGGCGCGATCACGCCGGTCGACAACGGCGACGGCACGATCAGCTACCGCGACTCGCGCTGGTACGGCTTCTCCGGCCTGGTGGGCTACAACGCCACGCCGCGCCTGCAGTTGCTCGCGCGCGCCGACTACATCAACAACGAGAAGAACGGCGGCGGCCTGTTCGGCTACAACGGCTACTCGTTCATCGACGAGGAGTCGGGCGCCGTGTCCTACGGCAACGACGGCCGCAACGGCATCGGCCCCAACCTCGACGGCGACCTAAACAAGGGTGCCAACCGCTACGCGCTGACCGTCGGCATGAAGTACGCGTTCAACCAGAACACGACCTTCAAGGCCGAGATGCGCTACGACGGCGCCGACCAGGCGGTGTTCGAAGACATCAAGAACGGCGGCTACAAGAAGAGCAACTACCTGCTCGGCGCCTCCGTCGTCGTGTTCTTCTGATCCTGAGGCGGCGAGGCGGCCACGAACCGCCTCGCCGGTGTTCACATGAGCCTGCGTCCCTTGAACTTCCGCTCGGCGGATACGCCCGTCGAGCCGGGCGCGCCCGATCCGTCGCGCCTCGTCGCCGGCTCGCCGCGCTTCGAGACCCGCAACCACTACACCGATACGACCGGCCAGTTCTTCTCGGGCGAATGGTCGGCCGGCCCCGGCGCCTGGCGCGTCGTCTACGAACAGCACGAAGAAGAGTTCTGCGTGCTGCTCGAAGGCGAGGTCGTGCTCACCGATGCCGAAGGCAGCCAGACCACCCTGCGCGCCGGCGACAGTTTCGTGATCCCTGGCGGCTTCACGGGCATCTGGGAAAACCGCTCGGCGGTTCGTAAACACTACGCGATCATGAGCCTGAAGGAGGCCTCGCGATGACCCAACAGACCACCATCGACTGGCGCGCTCGCGCGCAAGCCGCCCGCTTCGACGGCCGCTCCCTCATCGGCGGCAAGCGCGTCGCGGCGCAGGCCGGCGAAACCTTCGATCGCGTCTCGCCGATCGACGGCCGCGTGTTCGCCCAGGCCGCGCGCGGCCGCGGCGCCGACATCGACGCCGCCGTCGCGAGCGCTCGCGCGGCGTTCGCCGACGGCCGCTGGGCCCGCAAGGCGCCGGCCGCTCGCAAGCGCATCCTGATGAGCTTCTCCGAACTCATCATGGCCCACAAGGAAGAGCTGGCTCTGACCGAGACGCTCGACATGGGCAAGCCGATCCAGTTCTCGCTCTCGGTCGACGTTGGCTCGACCGCGCGCACGATCGCCTGGTATGCCGAGGCGATCGACAAGGTCTACGACGAGATCGCGCCGACCGGCGCCTCGGCGCTGGCGCTGATCACGCGCGAGCCGATGGGCGTGATCGGCTGCATCGTGCCCTGGAACTACCCGATGATCATGGCCGCGTGGAAGCTCGGCCCCGCGCTCGCGACCGGCAACTCGGTGGTGCTCAAGCCCAGCGAGAAGAGCCCGCTGACCGCGCTGCGCCTGGCCGAGCTGGCGCTCGAGGCCGGCATTCCCGAGGGCGTGTTCAACGTCGTGCCGGGCTTCGGCCACGAGGCCGGCGAGGCGCTGGCGCTGCACATGGATGTCGATGCGATCGGCTTCACCGGCTCCACCCGCGTGGGCCGCCGCATGCTCGACTACGCGGGCCGCAGCAACCTCAAGCGCGTCTACAACGAGCTGGGCGGCAAGAGCGCCTTCGTCGTCTTCCCCGACTTCGACGACCTCGACCGCTGCGCGCAAACGCTGGCCGGCTCGATCTTCTTCAACCAGGGCGAGAGCTGCAACGCGCCCTCGCGCCTGTTCGTGCACGAGAGCATCGCCGACGACTTCGCCAAGAAGCTCGCCGCCGAGGCGCCCAAGTACCAGCCGGGCGATCCGCTCGACAGCAAGACCGTGATGGGCGCGCTGGTCGACGACACGCAGCTGAAGACCGTGCTCGGCTACATCGGCGCCGGCCATGAAGAAGGCGCCAAGGCGATCGCCGGTGGCCGCCAGGCGCGCAGCGAGACCGGCGGCTACTACGTCGAACCGACCATCTTCGACGGCGTGCGCAACGACATGAAGATCGCGCGCGAGGAGATCTTCGGCCCGGTGCTGTCGATCATCCGATTCAAGGACGAGGCCGAGGCCATCCGCATGGCCAACGACTCGACCTACGGCCTGCAGGCCAGCGTCTGGTCCAGCCACATCGACCGCGCGCACCGCGTCGCGCGTGCGCTGCAGGCCGGCACCGTGCACGTGAACCAGTACGACGAAGACGACATCACGGTGCCGTTCGGCGGTGTCAAGCAAAGCGGCAACGGCCGCGACAAGTCTTTGCACGCGCTCGAGAAGTACACCGAACTGAAGACCACCTGGATCCGCATCAACAGCTGACGCTGTTGCGGATCACGGGCGGCGCAACGCTGAGGACATCGCCATGAACCATTCGCTCAACGAGCAACTGCAGGCCCGCAAGGCCGCTGCCACGCCGCGCGGCGTCGGCGTGATGGCCGGCTTCTTTGCCGATCGCGCCGAGGGCGCGCTGCTGTGGGACGTCGAGGGCACGCGCTACATCGACTTCGCCGGCGGCATCGCGGTGATGAACGTCGGCCACGGCCATCCCAAGGTCACGGCCGCGATCGAAGCGCAGCTCGAGCGCTTCACCCACACCTGCTACCAGATCGTTCCCTACGAGAGCTACATCGCGCTGGCCGAGAAGCTCAACACGCTGACGCCCGGCACGCACGCGAAGAAGACCGCGTTCTTCTCGACCGGCGCCGAGGCGATCGAGAACGCGGTCAAGATCGCGCGCTCGTTCACCAAGCGCTCGGGCGTGATCGCCTTCGGCGGCGCCTTCCACGGCCGCTCGATGTTCGCCGTCGCGCTGACCGGCAAGGTCGTGCCCTACAAGGTCGGCTTCGGGCCCTTCCCGCCCGAGATCTACCACGCGCCCTTCCCGGCCGAAGGCAGCGATCTCGAAGACCTGAAGAAGGCCGTCTCGCACATCTTCAAGACCGAGATCGAGCCCTCGCGCGTCGCGGCGATCGTGTTCGAGCCGGTGCAAGGCGAAGGCGGCTTCAACGTGATCTCCGCCGAAGCGGTGAAGTGGCTGCGCCAGCTGTGCGACGAGCACGGCATCGTGCTGATCGCCGACGAGGTGCAGACCGGCTTCGGGCGCACCGGCCGCCTGTTCGCGATGGAGCATTTCCTCGAGCGCACCGGCGTCGTGCCCGACCTGATGACGATCGCCAAGTCGCTGGCGGCCGGCGTGCCGCTGTCGGCGGTGACCGGCAAGGCCGAGATCATGGACGCGCCCGCGCCCGGCGGCCTGGGCGGCACCTATGCCGGCAACCCGCTGGCGATCGCGGCCGCGCATGCGGTGATCGACGTGATGAAGGACGAGCAGCTGCCCGCGCGCGGCGCCAAGCTCGGCGAGGCCTTGAAGGCCAAGCTGAACGCGCTGCGCCCCGAAGTGCCGCAGATCGCCGACGTGCGCGGCCTGGGCGCAATGGTCGCGGTCGAGTTCAACACCGCCGACGGCAGCGCGCCCGATGCCGACTTCACCAAGCGCGTGCAGGCCGAGGCGCTCAAGCGCCGGCTGATCCTTCTGACCTGCGGCGTCAATGCCAACGTGGTGCGCTTCCTGTACCCGCTGTCGATCGACCAGGCGCTGTTCGACGAGGCGATGGGCATCCTGGTCGAGTCGGTGCGCGCCGCGAAAGCCGCATGACGCCGCCTCTCGATCCCGGCTACATCGACGCGACGCGCGAGTCGCTGGCCAGCCAGGGCATCCACACGCTGCTGGTGCAGTTCACCGATCTGCACGGCGTCGCCAAAGGCAAGTTCGTGCCGATCGGCCAGCTCGGCACGGTGCTGCGCGAAGGCGCGGGCTTCGCCGGCCCGTCGATCGCCGGCACCGGCCTGGCGCGCACCGGCACGCGCAGCGAGTACTACGCGCGCGGCGATGCGCGCACGCTGCAGCCGCTGCCGTGGATGCCGGGTGTCGCGCGCATCGTCGGCGACGGCTTCGTCGATGGCGAGCCTTTCGAAGGCTGCCCGCGCCAGGTGCTTCGCCGCCAGACCGCGCGGCTCGCGCAGCGCGGCTGGACGCTGGCCACCGGCATCGAGCCCGAGTTCTTTCTGTTGAAGCGCGACGGCACGCGCTTCGTCCCCTTCGACGACACCGACCGCCTCGACAAGCCCAGCTACGACCTGAAGAGCCTGCCGCGCCAGATGGGTTTCCTGCAGGCGCTGCGCGGCGCGCTCGAGGCTTCGGGCCTGACCGTGCTGCAGATCGACCACGAAGACGCGCACGGCCAGTACGAGCTCAACTTCCTGCACGACGAGGCCTTGCGCAGCGCCGATCACCTGATGCTGTTCAAGCTCGCCGCGCATGCGCTGGCCGAGGAGCGCGGCGCGGTGTTCTCGATGATGCCCAAGCCCTTCGCGAACCAGCCGGGCAGCGGGTTGCACTTCCACGTCTCGCTGTGGCACGACGGCCATTCGCTGTTCGAGGGCGCGGGCGGCATGCCGCTGTCGCCGCATGCGCAGCACTTCATCGCGGGCGTGCTGCACCACAGCGCCGCGCTGTGCGCGCTGGCCTCGCCCACGGTCAACAGCTACAAGCGGCTGGTGGTCGGCGAGAGCCTGTCGGGCACGAGCTGGGCGCCGGCCTATGTGGCGCACGGGCCGAACAACCGCACGGCACTCGTGCGCACGTTGGCCGGCCGCTTCGAATGGCGCACGCCGGATGCGGCTGCGAATCCCTATCTCGCGACCGCGGGGCTGATCGCCGCGGGGCTCGACGGCATCGACCGCCGGCTCGAGCTCGATGCGGCGGTCGAGGACGACCTGTTCGTGCAGTCGCCCGCCGAGATCGCGCGCCGCGGCATCGGCCTTCTGCCGCAGTCGCTCGGCGAGGCGGTCGACGCGCTCGAAGCCAGCGAGCTGATGCGCAGCGCGCTCGGCCCGACGCTGCACCGCGAGTTCGTGCGGCTCAAGCGCGCCGAGTGGATCGAGTACGCACGCCACGTCAGCGATTGGGAACACCAGCGCTACGGCGCGATGTTCTGAGCGGCGGATGACGACGCGCCGCGACGTCCTTCGCCGCACGGCCAGCCTGGCCGCGGCCTGCGTTGCGGCACCCGCCTTCGCACAGCAGGCGGTTCGTGGCGAGCCGCTGCGCATCGGCCAGTCGGTGCCGATCAGCGGCGCGGCGCAGATGCTGGGCATCGAGATGCAGCGCGGCTTTGCGCTCGCCGTCGCCGATGCGAACGCGCGCGGCGGCATCGGCGGGCGGCGCGTCGAGCTGGTCAGCTACGACGATGCCTACGAAAGCGCGCAGGCCGTCGCCAACACGCGCGACCTGATCGACAGCGACCGCGTGTTCGCGCTCGCGGGCTATGTCGGCAGCGAACTGGTGTCGCAATGCCTGCCGCATGCGGCGCGTGCCGGCGTGCCGATGGTCGCGCCGCTGGCCGGTGCGGTGAGCCTGCGCGGCGAGTCGGCGCGCGGTCTGTGGCATCTGCGTGCCTCGCATGCGGCCGAGGTCGGCAAGATCGTCGACACGCTGTCGACGATGCAGTTCACGCGCATCGGCGTCGTCACGCAGGCCGATGGCGATGGCCTGTCGTGCCTCGGCGAGCTGGAGCCGGCGCTGAAGGCCGCCGGCCTGAGCATCGCGGCGTCGGCGCGCATCGCGCGCAATGTCGAGGGCAACGAGGCGATCGAGGGCAACGAGCTGTCGCGCGCGCTGGCGCCGTTTCCGGCCGCGAAGCTGCAGGCGGTGGTGCTGCTGTGCGCACACGGCAGCGCCGCGGCCTGCGTGAAGCTCTTGCGCCGCGGCGGCTACAACGGCGGGTTCTTCGCGACCAGCCTCGCGAGCGCCAATGCGCTGGGCCGCGCGCTCGGGCGCAGCGGCGCGGGCTTGTCGATCACGCAGGTCGTGCCCTCGCCGAACGATCGCTCGCGGCCGGCCGTGGCGGCCTATCTGCAGGCGCTGGCCTCGGTGCCCGACGCCAGGCCCGATGCGATCAGCCTCGAAGGCTGGCTGGCCGGCCAGTACCTGTGCGAGGCGCTGCGCCGCTGCGGGCCGCAGCCCACGCGCGAGCGGCTGCAGGCCGTGCTCGATGCGCCCGGACGCTTCGATCCGGGCGGCTTCCCGCTGGCCTTCGGCGACCCGCGCCGACAGGCCTCGAGCTGGCTCGCGATGAGCGTGCTCGACGGCGAGGGCCGCCCGCGCCTGTAGCGCTACGGCGCCGCCTCGTTGAGCCGCGCGGCCACCTCGCGCACGCAGGCAATCGCGCGCAGCGCCATCGGCGACGGCGTGCGCTGGCGCAGCGCGACCACCGCCATCTGCGAATGCACCGGCGGCAGGTCCGTGACCGCCAGCGGCCGCAACCGGCGGGCCTCGATGTCCTCGCGCACCGCATAGACCGAACTCGCGATCACCGTGTCGGTTTCGAGCGCGAGGCCGCGCAGCAGCGACATGTCGTCGCATTCGAAGGCATGCACCGGCAGGCCGCCCTCGGGCAGGCCGATCAGCTTGCCGATCAGCGCCTGCATTGCCGAAGGCAGCCGCACCGTCGCGAAACCATGGCTCCAGGCCTCCGCGAAGCGGCAACTTCGCCCGGCCAGCGGATGGCCGGCGCGCACGAACAGCCCGGCCGGGTGGCGCCCGAGCGGCGTGAACTCGAGCTTGGCGTCGCCCGGGATGTCGCGCGCGTCGGCGACGTAGAACTCGATGTCCTCGGCGACCAGCCGCTCGTGCAGCAACTCCCAGTTGCTGATCTCCAGCCGCACGCCGGCCTCGGGATGCGCGCGCCGCAGCGCCGCGATCACCTCGGGCATCAGCGCGCCGGCCACGAACGGCCCGGCGCCGAAGGCCGTGTCGCCGAGCTGGCCGTCGCGATACAAGGCCGCGTCGCGCTGCAGGTTGCGCGCATCGAACAGCAGCCGGCGCGCGCGCTCCACGAAGAAGGCGGCTGCGGGCGTCGGCTTCACGCCGGCGGCATCGCGGTCGAACAGCTGCAACCCGAGCTCGCGTTCGATCGACTGGATGCTGCGGCTGAAGGCCGGCTGACTCAGGTGCACGCGCTGCGCAGCCCGCGCGAAATGGCACTCCTCGGCCAGTGCTACCAGATGCCCGAGACGCTTCAGGTCGACCATTCGGCAATGCTCCAGGCGCATTGAGACGTTGTCAACATTGCATTGGACGCATCGCCTTGGCGCCACGATAAATGCGCCATGAACCCGCTGCTCCAGAACACCCTGATCGTCTGCCTGATCCTCGGCTTCGCCTGCATGGAGTGGCTGAGCCGGCGCTATCGAGACACCGTGAAAGCGACGGCCAACGACACCTGGCTCGAACTCGGCATGTTCCTCAGCCTGATCGCGGTCTCGCAGCCGCTGGCGCTGCTGGGTTCCGATCGCATCTGCCAGTGGCTGATGCCCGGCCAGCGCGGCGCCTGGGCCGGGCTGCCGTGGTGGGCCATGACGGCGGTACTGCTGGTCGCCGACGACATGACGCAGTACTGGTGGCACCGCGCCTCGCACTCGCCGCTGCTGTGGGCGCTGCACCGCGCGCATCACTCGGCGCGCTACATGAGCATCCGCGTCACCTACCGCAACAACTTCTTCTACTACCTGCTGATGCCGGGCCTGTGGACCTCGGGCGTGCTGATCTTCCTGGGCCTGGGGCCGGTCTACGTGGTCTACATCGTCGTCAAGATCGCGGTGATCCTCGGTGCGCATTGCGCGTGGCGCTGGGACGAGCCGCTGTATCGCGTGAAGGCATTGCGCCCGCTGATGTGGGTGGTCGAGCGCACGATCTCGACGCCCGCCACGCACTGGGCCCATCACGCACTGACCAACCGCGACGGCGTGGGCCACTACAAGGGCAACTTCGGCAACCTGCTGTTCCTGTGGGACGTGCTGTTCGGCACCGCGCACATCACGCGACGCTATCCGGACGCGGTCGGGCTGGTCGACGACCGGCTGTTCGGCGACGAGCACTGGGCCGACCAGATGTTCTATCCGCTGCGGCGCTCCGAGCGCGCGCACAGCGCGCTGCGCCCGGGCGGGCTGCCGTACGACGAGGAGCAGGCCGCCTGATGCCGCGGCGAGCCGCTACGATGCGGCCCGCCCATGCGTCACGTTCCACATCAAGCTCCCCTGCTCGCCTATCTGTGCCTGGCCGCCAGCATGTCGCTGGTCGGCAGCTACGTCGGACTCTCGAAGCTGCTGGTCGCCGTGTTCCCGGTGTTCCTGCTGGCGTGGCTGCGCTTCGGCATCGCGGCGGTGGCGATGGCGCATTGGGTGAAGCGCGCGCCCGACGAGCCGCATCTTTCGCCGCATGACCGCGTGCTGCTGTTCTGGGAGAGCTTTCTCGGCAACTTCCTGTTCTCGATCTGCATGCTGTTCGGCGTCAAGCTGACCTCGGCGCTGGCCGCCGGCGTGACGATGGCGGCGATGCCTGCGGTGGTCGCGCTGCTGTCGCGCATCTTCCTCGGCGAGCGCATCACGCGCCCGCAGATGGCGGGCATCGCGTGCGCCATTGCGGGCATCGCGCTGCTGGCGATCGCGGGCAGCGGCCATCACGAAGGCAGCGCAAGCGGCAACAGCGTGCTCGGCCAGGCGCTGCTGATCGGGGCGGTGATCTGCGAGGCGAGCTATGTCGTGATCGGCAAGCGGCTCGCGGCCAATGTCTCGCCCAAGCGCATCAGCGCGCTGGTCAATCTCTGGGGCCTGGTGCTGGTGACGCCGCTGGGCCTGTGGCAGGCCTGGTCGTTCGACTTCGCGGCCGTGGCCACGCCGACCTGGGGCCTGCTGCTGTTCTATTCGCTCGCGGCCAGCATGGTCACGGTGTGGCTGTGGATGACCGGGCTGCGCCATGTGCCGGCGGCATCGGCCGGCGTGTTCACCGTGATGCTGCCGGTCAGCGCGGCCGCGGTGGGCGTGATCTTCCTGGGCGAGCGCTTCGGCAGCGCCCACGCGATGGCGTTCGCGTTCGCGCTGGCCGGCGTGCTGCTCGCGACGCGGCCAGCGCGATCGGCTTAACGGCGGCGCGACGTCGTCTTCGCCGCCGGCGCCGGGGCGCCGCCCTGCAACCCTTCGGACATGCCGATCAGCACCCCGCTGACCAGCGCCGAGTAGCTCTCCAGCAGCGCCTGCGTCGCCTTCAGGCCGAGCGCGCGGCTCTCGCGCACGGCATCGCGCGCCTGCGCGACCACCTGCACGACGGTCGCGTCGGCCTGGCCGCCGAAGGCCGTGCCCTTGAGCTTCATCGTGTCGAGCACCTGCGTCCACGAAGCCTGCACCGGCGCGCCGGCCGACTCCGCCGCCTTGCCGATGGTGGTGAAGAACACGTCTTCCATCTTCTCGAGATCGGACAGCGCGTTCTTCAGCTGCTTTTCCTGCAGGTCGATGCCGTGGTCGACGAACTGCGCCAGCGCCTTGCGATTGGCCTCGACCGCCTGCAGCAGCGCGCCGTCCATGCCCGCGAAGGCCTTGCCGAGCAGCGCCTCGGCATCGACGGTGGTGTTCTGCGCCGCGCCCGCCGAGGCCGCCTCGGTCACCGTCTTGACGACGCCCTTGATGTTCTTGAGCGTCAGCTCGCGGCCCTGCAGCGCGCGCAGCGTCGCCTCGCCGACCGCCTTGCGCAGCGCCTCGCCCTGGCGCGCCGTCGCCTGCGAGAACATCTGGATCAGGGCTTCCTGGTCGATGCCGGTCTTGCTCATCGGATCTCCTCGATCGGTGCGTGAATGATGGTGGGCCGAGCGGCCAGCTGCGAGGGTACGCCTTCAGCCGGTGGAAGTCTCGGCCAGCACCTGCCGCAGCGCCTCGTCGGCTTGCTGCTGCAGCGCGCGCGGCGAGGCCTCGCGCTGGCGATGGTCGCTCCACAGCTGGCGCCAGCGGCGCGCGCCCGGCACGCCGTTCCACAGGCCCATCGCGTGGCGCATCGCGCTCATCCACGGCAGCTTCGCGTCGTGCAGGCCCTGCAGGTAGCCGATCCAGGCGTCCTCGGCGGCGCTGCGCGAGTCGGCCGTCGACAGCGGCTCCACGCCGAAGAAGCGCCGGTCCCAGCCCGCCATGGCCCACGGCTCGTGATAGGCGTGGCGGCCGATCATCACGCCGTCGACATGGCGCAGCTGTTCGGCGATGGTCTCGTCGTCGGCGATGCCGCCGTTGATCACGATCGTGAAGTCGGGGAAATCGCGCTTGAGGCGATGGACCATCTCGTAGCGCAGCGGCGGGATCTCGCGGTTCTCTTTCGGCGACAGGCCCTTGAGCCAGGCATTGCGCGCATGCACGATGAAGACGCGGCAGCCGCCCTCGGCCACGGTGCCGATGAAGTCGCGCACGAAGTCGTAGCTCTCGTTCTTGTCGATGCCGATGCGGTGCTTCACGGTCACCGGCACGTCGACCGCGTCGACCATGGCCTTCACGCCGTCTCTCACCAGCTCGGGCTCGGCCATCAGGCAGGCACCGAACGCGCCGCGCTGCACCCGCTCGCTGGGGCAGCCGCAATTCAGGTTGATCTCGTCGTAGCCCCAGTCCTGGCCGAGCTTGGCGCAGACCGCCAGGTCGGCCGGCTCGCTGCCGCCGAGCTGCAGCGCGACGGGGTGCTCGATCTCGCCGAAATCCAGGTGGCGCGGCCGATCGCCATGGATCAACGCGCCCGTGGTCACCATCTCGGTGTACAGGCGCGTTTGCCGCGTCAGCAGGCGATGGAAGTGCCGGCAGTGCCGGTCGGTCCAGTCCATCATCGGCGCCACCGAGAGGCGCCAGGGCGATACAGCTTCTTGTAGATCGATGGGGCTATCCACGGTCCCGACAACTCACCAAAATGGCTGCGTGCAAGCAGGCTGCACGAAAAGGGACGCTATTGTCCCCGCGAAGTCGCCTGCCCTTCCGCTCTGAGGAGATCACGATGAAGATCAACGCTCGCAGAATTTTCGAAGGCACCGTGCTCGCCGCGGCGCTCGGTGCCTTGCTGGCACCGGTCGCCGTGACCGCCGGCGACAACTCCACGCCGGCCAAGGCCACCCCGGCGGACCCCGCCAAGGGCCGCGCCGAGCGCCGCAAGATGTGCGACAAGGCGCTGGCCGATCTGCTCAAGGCCAAGCCCGAGCTCAAGGGGCGCATCGCCTCGTCGGCCGGCTACGGCTGCTTCAGCAGCTTCGGCATCTCGTTCTTCCTGGGCGGCGCCGGCGGCGGCGGCCTGGTGCACGACAACGCCACCAAGCGCGACGTCTACATGAACATGGGCCAGGCTTCCGGCGGCCTGGACTTCGGCGTCAAGAAGTACCGCGAGGTGCTGATCTTCAAGGACGCCAAGACCCTCAAGGAGTTCACCGACAAGGGCTGGGAGTTCGGTGGCCAGGCGGGCGCGACGGCGGCAGCCGCGGGCAGCGGTGCCACGGCCGAGAAGAGCGAGGTCGGCACCAGCCCGATCGAGGTCTACCCGATGACGGACACCGGCCTCGCGGTCGGCGTTGCAGCAGCCGGGCGCAAGTACTGGAAGGACAAGGACCTCAACGGCGGTTCCTGATCGCTGCTGACCGGCGCGCGCGACGGCCGTCTCAGTCGTCCGCGCCCGGATCCAGCCCGGGGAACAGCACCTCGGTGAAGCCGAACTTCGTGAAGTCGCGCACCCGCATCGGATAGAGCTTGCCGATCAGGTGATCGCACTCGTGCTGCACGACGCGGGCATGAAAGCCCTCGGCATCGCGGTCGATCGGCTCGCCCAGCGGATCGAAGCCCGTATAGCGGATGCGCGACCAGCGCGGCACGATGCCGCGCAGCCCCGGCACCGACAGACAGCCTTCCCAGCCCTCCTCCTCGTCTTCCGACAAGGGCGTGATGCTCGGGTTGATCAGCACGGTGCGCGGCACCGGCGGTGCATCGGGATAGCGCTCGTTCTTCGTGAAGCCGAAGATCACCACCTGCAGGTCGACACCGATCTGCGGTGCGGCCAGGCCCGCGCCATTGGCGGCTTCCATCGTGTCGAACAGGTCCTGCACCAGCGCGTGCAGCTCGGGCGTGTCGAACGCCGTCACCGGCTGGGCGACGCGTAGCAGGCGCTCGTCGCCCATCTTGAGGATTTGTCGGACTGTCACGTGCGCCCCCTGCGCGCCCCGAGGCGGGCCCGCCAGGAGCGCAGGTTAACCGCAGGGCTGCCGCGGCACATGCAGCAAGCAGCAGGCGACGCGGGTATCGAGCCAATGCGCGTCGTCCATCGGCGCGAACGCTTCGCTGCACGACGCCGCGGCGCTCGGCAGGCCGCCTGCGTCGCCCTCGCGGCGCCACAGGCGAACCGAGATGTCGAAGGCGCAGTCGCGACGGCGGCTGTCGCTCACGCACAGCGCGAAGGCATGGTCGATGTCCAGCCGCGTCGGCGCGCCGTCGTCGACCACCAGGTCCATGCCGGCGCACCAGCGCCGGTGGTAGCGCTCGATCACCCAATCGCGGTCGTCGGGGCTCATCGGACAGTCGAGCAAGATGCCTTGCTGCGGCCCGGGCCGCATCGGCTCGCGCGCGAGCGCGGCGCTCAGCCGTGCCATGAACCTGTTCTGCAGCCCCGGCGTCGCCTTGGGTCCGCGCACGACGGGGCGCACCGGCTCGGGCCGCGCCTCGGTGTCGAGGGCCGTGCCGCAGCAGGCGATGCGCTCGTTCGCCGCCGCGAACTGCGTGCGCCATCGACGCAAGGCATCGAGGCTGATCTCGGTGAGCCTGCCGAGCTTGAGGCCGGCATCGAAGGCCGCGATGGTGTCGCGCATCAGCAGCTCCTCCTCCATGCGCGCATGGACCATGGCCTGCGCGAACACGAAGTCGGCAATCTCGGCATCCGGCTCGCCGGTCAGCGCCGAGGCCAACGCGAAGCCGCGCCGCAGCGCGGCGTGGCGATGCGCGAGCGGCATGCGCATGCCCTCGTCGTGATAGCGCCGAGCCAGCTGCTCGAAGATCCCGAAGCGCCCCGCCTGGCTGGTCTTCAGGATGTTCACCGCGACCTTGTCGGCATCGCATGCCGGCGCGGAGACCAGCGCCTGGTGGGCCATCGAGCAGGCGCCCAGGCGCTGGTCCTCGGGGCAGATCGCCAGCGCGTTCTCGATCTGGCTGGCCGCGCGCCGCAGCGCAGCGAAGCCCCAGGCCGCGTCGTCCAGGAAGATGGCGCTGCGCGCCCGGGTCGCTTCCTTATTGAAGACCAGCGCGCGCGAGTTCTCGGGCAGCAGGAAGGCAACTTCCTTGAGCCGCCGCGACATCGCCACCATCGAGGGCGCCGCGCCCGAGCCGATGGCGCCGAACTCCAGGTCGATGGTCTGCCCGATCGCGCGCCGCACCGCCTCGTGGTCGTCGCGATGGCGCAGGAAGAACGCGATGCCGGCATGGATCGCGTAGTCGACGCAGCCGTCCGTCACGTGCTTGAGCGCGATCTGGATCGGCACATAGGCGGCGCTGCGCAGCGTCGCGTCGTTGACGAACGCGGGCGCCACCAGCTTGGAGACGAGCTGGTTGCGCGTCTGCTGATCGGCCACCGAGATCAGTCGGTGGGTGCCGAGCTCGAGGTCAGGCAAATGCACCTGCAGTCGCAGGCGGTCGTCGAGAGTCAGCCAGCCGTACATGGCGCGGTCCTTTCCGTGGCATTCGATGCGGCCCTGGAACGACCGGGCGAAGCCAGTTTGGACAGGCCGCGCGCATGACGGCGTGACCTTGCGATGAGGAATCAATGACGGCTTCAGGACCTCGTGCCATCTGGCACGCCGCGTCGCTGATCACATGAGCTGAAGCGACGGCTAGTGCATTGCCGCGAGGTGCCGCAGCCCTTGCGTTCAGATGCCAGGCAGGACTTGCGGCGCTCAAGCGCCGTCTCGCCGGGGGGCCGGGGCGCAATGCCTTGCGCGCACATCGGTCCCGGGCTGAGCCGGCAGGCAGGTCGGCTCAGGCGGCGATCAGCCGCGCAGCAAGGCGAGCAGGCCTTCTTCGTCGAGCAACTCGATGCCCAGCTCGCGTGCCTTGTCGAGCTTGCTGCCGGCCTCGGCGCCGGCGACGACCCAGCTCGTCTTCTTCGAAACCGAGCCGGCGACCTTGCCGCCCGCGGCTTCGATCATCTCCTTGGCTTCTTCGCGGCTGAGCGTGGGCAGCGTGCCGGTGAGCACCAGGGTCTTGCCGGCCAGCGGCTTGGGGCTCAGGTCGGCCTCGCCGTCGTGCTCGTCCCAATGAATGCCGACAGCGCGCAGCTGCTCGGCGACCTCGCGGTTGTGCGGCTGGTCGAAGAAGGTGCGAATGCTCTGCGCGACGATCGGCCCGACATCGGGCACCTCGAGCAGCTGCTCGACGCTGGCATCGAGCACGCGATCGAGCTGGCCGAAATGGCGCGCCAGGTCCTTGGCCGTCGCCTCGCCGACATGGCGCACGCCGAGCGAATAGAGAAAGCGCGCCAGCGTGGTCTTCTTGCTCTTCTCGAGCGCGGCAACGAGATTGATCGCGCTCTTCTCGCCCATGCGCTCGAGCTCGACCAGCTTCACGACCCCGAGCTTGTAGAGCTCGGGCAGCGTGCGCACGATGCCGTGGTCGACCAGCTGCTCGACCAGCTTGTCGCCCAGCCCCTCGATGTCCATCGCGCGGCGGCCGGCGAAATGCAGGATCGCCTGCTTGCGCTGCGCGCCGCAGAACAGCCCGCCGGTGCAGCGCCAGTCGGCCTCGCCCTCTTCTCGCACGATGTCGCTGCCGCACACCGGGCACTTGCCGCCGAGGCGCTTGTAGAGATCGAAGGGCTCGCCGACCTCTTGCGGCCTGCGCTCCAGCACGACGCCCACCACTTCCGGAATCACATCGCCAGCACGCCGCACGATCACCGTGTCGCCGATGCGCACATCCTTGCGGCGCGTCTCGTCCTCGTTGTGCAGCGTCGCGTTGCTGACCGTCGTGCCGCCGACGAACACCGGCTCGAGCTTGGCCACCGGCGTGAGCTTGCCGGTGCGACCGACCTGGATGTCGATGTCGCGCACCACCGTCATCTGCTCTTGCGCCGGGTACTTGTGCGCGACCGCCCAGCGCGGCTCGCGCGTGACGAAGCCCAGGCGCTTTTGCGTCGCGAGATCGTCGACCTTGTAGACCACGCCGTCGATGTCGAACGGCAGCGCGTCGCGCTTGGCGCCGATGTCGCGGTGATAGGCCACCAGGCCCTCGGCGCCCTCGACCACGCGGCGCTCGTTGTTGACCGGTAGGCCCATCGCCTCCAGCGCGGTCATCGTCTTCGAATGCGTCTCGGGCTGCAGCCAGCCCTGCACTTCACCGAGGCCGTAGGCGAAGAAGCTCAGCGGCCGCCTGGCCGCGATCGCCGGGTCGAGCTGGCGCACCGCGCCGGCCGCGGCATTGCGCGGGTTGACGAAGGTCTTCTCGTTCTTGTGCCCTTGCGCGATCAGCTCGCGCTGGCGCTCGTTGAGCGCGTCGAACTGGTCGCGGCGCATGTAGACCTCGCCGCGCACCTCGAGCACAGGCGCATCGCAGCCGATGAGGCGCAGCGGGATCTGGTTGATGGTGCGGATGTTCTGCGTGACGTCCTCGCCGATCTCCCCGCTGCCGCGCGTCGCGGCCTGCACCAGCACGCCTTGCTCGTAGCGCAGGTTGATCGCGAGGCCGTCGAACTTGAGCTCGCAGGCGTAGGCGATCGGCGCGGCATCGGCGGGCAGGCCGAGCTCGCGACGAACGCGTGCGTCGAAAGACAGCGCGCCGGTGTCCTCGGTATCGGTCTCGGTGCGGATGCTCAGCATCGGCACGGCGTGCTGCACCGGCGTGAAGCCGTCGAGCACGCGGCCGATCACGCGCTGGGTCGGCGAGTCGGGCGTGCGCAGCTCGGGGTTGGCTTCCTCGATCGCCTGCAGCGCCTGGAACAGGCGGTCGTATTCGGCGTCGGGGATCTCCGGTTCGTCGAGCACGTAGTAGCGGTGGGCGTGGTGGTGCAGCGCGGCGCGCAGCTCGGCGGCGCGCTCGGCGGGGGATGCGACATCTTTTTGCGGCATGGGGCGATTCTCGGTCAGCGCGCGAGGGTCCCGGTGGCGTGGGATAGTCGCCGCCATCAACGGGAGCGCCGCGATGGACGAAGCCGAATTCGATCTGATCACGCTGGGTGCCGGCTCCGGCGGCGTGTCCGCGTCGCGTCGCGCGGCGGCGCTCGGTGCGCGCGTGGCCATCGTCGAGGCCGGGCGCATCGGCGGCACCTGCGTGCTGCGCGGCTGCGTGCCGAAGAAGCTGCTGATGTATGCGGCGCAGTACGGCGATGCGGCGCGCGAGGCGGCCGGTTATGGCTGGGTGGCCGACTCGCCGGCGCGCTTCGAGATGAACCGATGGGCGGCTGCCAAGGCCGCCGAGACGGCGCGGCTGGAGAAGATCTATCGCGACCTGCTGGCGACCAGCGGGGTCACGCTGATCGGAGGCCATGCGCGCATCGTCGCACCGGGCACGGTCGAGGTCGCGGGCCGGCGATTGAAGGCGCGCCATCTGCTGATCGCCACCGGCGGCTCGCCGATCCGCGACAGCATCCCCGGCATCGAGGCCTGCGCGACCTCCGACGAGCTGCTCGACCTGCAGGCCCTGCCCGAGCGAGCCGGCGTGATCGGCGGCGGCTACATCGCGGTCGAGTTCGCGAGCATGCTGGCGCGGCTGGGCGTCGCGGTGAGCCTGTTCTATCGCGACCGCCTGCCGCTGCGCGGCTTCGACGAAGACCTGCGCCAGCGCGCCGCCGCGGCGCTGCAGGCGGCCGGCATCGACCTGCATCCGCGGTGCGCGCCGGTGCGCGTGGCGCGCCACGGCGAGACCTTCGTGCTGGTCGCGCCCGACGAGCGCGTGCGCGAGTTCCCGTGGGTGCTCAATGCGACCGGGCGGCGGCCGAACACGCGCGACCTGGGCCTGGAGACGCTGGGCATCGAGGTCGATGCGTCCGGCGCGGTGCCGGTCGATGCAAGTTCACGCACCCGCTGCGAGAACGTCTACGCGATCGGCGACGTGACGAACCGCCGCAACCTCACGCCGGTGGCGATCGCCGAAGGCCGCGCGCTGGTCGAGAACCTGTTCGGCGGACAGGATCGCGAGGTCGACATCGACCGCGTCGCCAGCGCCGTCTTCATGCTGCCGCCGATCGGCACGATCGGCCCAGGCGAGAACGAACTGATCGCGCAGGGCCGCCGCTTGCGCGTCTTCGAAGCGGATTTCCGCCCGATGCGCCAGACCTTCTTCGGCGGCCAGGAGCGCAGCTACATGAAGCTGCTGGTCGACGCGGCCGACGACCGCGTGCTCGCCGTCCACATGCTCGGCACCGATGCACCCGAGATCGTGCAAAGCCTCGCGGTCGCGCTGACGGCCGGCGCGACCAAGGCGGACTTCGATCGCACGATGGCCGTGCACCCGACCTCGGCGGAGGAGTTCGTGCTGATGCGCGAACCCTCGCGCACCGTGTAGCGGCGATCAGCTGAACAGCCGCCGCGCCCCGGCCGAACCCGCGGGCAGATCGCGCGCCGCCAGCGCCGCATACAGCTGCTCCAGCGCCATGCCCACCGCCGGAAACGCCTGCGGGCTGAACGGCTGGCCCTGGTCGTCGAACAGCGCCGCGTCGAGCGCCAGCCCGAGCGCCTCGCCCGCCGCGCACCACGCGGCGAACGGAGTCTGATCGGCCGGCGTCTGCGGCACGTCGAAGGCCAGGGTCAGCTCGCGCAGCGCGCTGCGGCTCGGATCCTCGGCCAGCGCCGCCTGCGCATCGAACGACAGCGTCAGCACCGGCGGCGCGCCCTCGTCGCTACCCGGCAGCACCAGCCGCCCCGGCAGCGCGCCCGGCACGAAGCCGTGCCGCGCCGCATGCTGCAGCACATAGCCCGGGCTCCACGCCGCACCGCGGCTCACCAGCCGCAGCGCGAGCTGCGCATCGTGCTGGCTCGCGAAGGCATCGAGCTCGCGCGCGCGCGCCACCGCCTGCAGCATGTCCTCGCCCGGCTCGCTGCGCGCCTGAAGACTTTCTGCAAAGGCCTCGACCTTCTGCACGAACTCCGAATACTCGATCTCGTTCATCGCGCCGCCGCGATTGGCCAATTGCAGGCCCGCCTGGAACTCGCGATAGACGGCCCCCGCGCGCGGCGGCTCCCAGTCGCCCGAGGCGCTGTTCAAGCCCTCGATCAACAAAGGCTTGGTGCCCGCACGACGCGAGGCCGGCAGATGCGCCACGGCCTGCTCGCCGCTGCACGGCGTTTCGGGGTGCAGCAGCACGATCGCGTCGATCAGCGGATCCAGCCGCGGCCCCGTGCGCCGCGCCGGCAAGACCGGGCGCGGCAGCGGCGGCTCGTCGCCGAGCGTCATCAGCGCGGCCGGGGCCGTCTCGGCGATCTCGTCGCCGAAGCCGACCACGCCGCCGAACGACGGCTCCTGGCGCTCCGCCGGCTCGGCGCGGGCTTCGGCCACCGGCGGCTGCGGCACTTCTTCATCCGCGCGCTTGACCTCATTGCGCCGCGACTGCCACGCGCCATGCGCGACCACGCCCGCGAGCGTGAGCCCGCCGAGCACCGCGAGCCAGAACTGAAGAGTGCTCATTGGCCGCGGCTCCTGCTGTGCGTCAGGCCGCCTGGGCCATCGAGACGGCCGCGTCCATGTCGACCGCGACGATGCGCGAGACGCCTTGCTCCTGCATCGTCACGCCGATCAGCTGCTTGGCCATCTCCATCGCGATCTTGTTGTGCGAGATGAAGAGGAACTGGGTGCCCTCGCTCATCTTCGTGACCAGGCGCGCATAGCGCTCGGTGTTGGCGTCGTCCAGCGGCGCGTCCACTTCGTCGAGCAGGCAGAACGGCGCCGGGTTGAGCTGGAAGATCGCGAACACCAGCGCGATCGCGGTCAGCGCCTTCTCACCGCCCGACAGCAGGTGAATCGTGCTGTTCTTCTTGCCCGGCGGCTGGGCCATCACCTGCACGCCGGCATCGAGAATCTCGTCGCCGGTCATCACCAGCTTGGCCTGTCCGCCGCCGAACAGGCTGGGGAACATCTGGCCGAAATGCGTGTTGACGGTCTCGAAGGTCGCCTTGAGCAGGTCGCGCGTCTCGAGGTCGATCTTGTGGATCGCGTTCTCGAGCGTCGAGATCGCGTCCTGCAGATCGGCGTTCTGCGCATCGAGGAAGCTCTTGCGATCGCGCGAGGCGGTCAGCTCGTCGAGCGCGGCGAGGTTGACCGCGCCCAGCGCCGCGATGTCGCGGTTGATGCGGTCGATCTCGGTCTGCAGGCCGTAGAGCTTGACGCCGCCTTCCTCGACGCCCTTGGCCAGGGCCTCGAGGTCGACCTCGGCGGCCGTGAGCTGCTCCATGTACTGCGCGCCGCCGAGCGAGGCGGCCTGCTGCTCGAGCTGCAGCTTGGTGATCTGCTCGCGCAGCGGATCGAGGCTGCGCTCGAACGTGAGGCGCTGCTCGTCGGCCGAGCGCAGTTGCGCGGAGAGTTCGTCGTAGCGGCTGCGCTGCGAAGCCAGGAGCTGCTCGCGCTCGAGCTTGAGCGACAGCGCTTCCTGCAGCCCCGCCTGCGCGGCGGCGTCGGTCAGCACGGTGAGCTCTTCGCGCACCTGCGCTTCGCTTTGCGCATTGGCCTGGACCTGCTGCGTCGCGGTCTCGATGCCGCGCTGCAGTTCGCCGCGCCGCGCCGCCAGCGCGCGCGCCTGGAACTGCGCTTCCTGCGCCTGGCGTTCGAGCGAGCGCAGCTGCTCGCGTGCGTCGGCCAGCTTGCGCTCGGCGGCGATCACGCCCTCTTCGAGTTCGGCGTGGCGCTCCTGCTCGTTGGCGAGCTGCATGTCGAGCTCCTCGAAGCGCGCCTCGCCGGTCATGCGGCGTTCCTGCAGGCCTTCGAGCTGGGCGTCGATCTCGCCCAGTTCTTCTTCGATCTGGCCGCGACGCGCGCTCGCCGCCTCGGACAGCTGCGCCAGTCGCATCGTCTCGACTTGCAGCTGGTGCGTGCGCGTCTGGCCTTCGGCGGCCTCGCGGCGCGCGCCGACCAGGCGCTGCGCGGCATCGGTATAGGCCGCTTCGGCGCGCACCAGCGCGCTGCGCGCTTCCTCGACCAGCAGTGCCTGTGCGCGCACCTGCTTCTCGAGGTTCTCGATCTCCTGCGCGCGCGCCAGCATGCCGGCCTGCTCGGAGTCGGGCGCGTAGAACGCGACCGCGAACTGGCTGACCGCGTGGCCGGCCGGCGTCATGATCACTTCGCCGTGCGTGAGCTTGCCGCGCGCGGCCAGGGCTTCGTCGAGCGTGGCCGCGGTGTAGACGCCTTCGAGCCAGTCGTTGAGCAGCGCCTTCAGGCCCGCGTCGTTCAGGCGCAGCAGGTCGGTGAGCCTGGGCAGCGTCGCGTGCGTGTTGGCGATCGCGGCGCTTGGCGCCGAATAGAACGCCAGACGCGCCGGCGGCGGATCGCCCTCGAAGGCGCGAACGATCTCGGTGCGACCGACCTCGAGCGCGCTCATGCGCTCGCGCAGCGCCGCTTCGAGCGCCGGCTCCCAGCCGGCTTCGATGTGCAGCTTGGTCCACAGGCCCGCGAGGCCGTCGAGGCCGTGCTTGGCGAGCCAGGGGCGCAGCTTGCCTTCGGTCTGCACCTTCTCCTGCAGCGCGCGCAATGCGTCCAGGCGCGCGCTCAGGTCGGCTTGCTTGCCCGCCTCGGCATTGGCGCGCTCCTGCGCGACGCGACGCGCGTCGTCGAGCTGCGGCACGCTTTCGGTCAGCTCGTGCAGGCGCTCGTCGGCGATGGCTTGCGCTTCTTCGGCGCCGGCGAGCTGCTCGCGCAGCGACGCGAGGCGCGCCTCGTCGGGCGCGGCCAGGCCCGAGCGTTCGCCGGCCAGTCGCTCGCGGCGCTGGTTCAGCGAGCGGCCTTGCTCGTCGATGTTGCGCGACTCGGCGGCCAGCAGCTGGATCTGCTGCTGCACTTCGCCGGCCTTGCCGCGTTGCTGGTCGGCGCGCGCACGCGCGGCGTTCAACGCCTCTTCGGCATTGGGCAGGTTGGCCGATTGCTCCTCGGCCTGCGCCGCGAGGATCTCCGACTGCTCTTCGGCCCCGGCGATCTGCTCGGCAATGCTCTCCAGCTCGATCTGCGCTTCTTCCTGGCGCGTGCTCCAGCTCGCGTTCTGCGCAGCGAGTTCACCTAGGCGCGCTTCGAGGCGCTGGCGGCCTTCGACCACGTAGCGGATGCGTTCCTCGAGCCGGCTCACCTCGAGCGCGGCCTCGGCCAGCGAGCCCTGCGCGGTGTGCAGCTCGTCGCTGGCGGCGTAGTGCGACTGGCGCACCTCTTCCAGTTGCGCTTCGACGTGGCGCAGTTCGGCGAGGCGCGATTCGAGCGCATTGGTCGCTTCGAGCACGGCCTGCTTGACGCGCGCTTCCTCGGTCGAGGCGTCGCGGTGCTTGAGGAACCACAGCTGGTGCAGCTTGGTCGTGCCGGCTTCCTGCAGGCCGCGGTACTGCGCGGCGACCTCGGCCTGCTTCTCGAGCTTGTCGAGGTTGTTGTTCAGCTCGCGCAGGATGTCTTCGACGCGCGTGAGGTTCTCGCGCGTGTCCTTGAGCCGGTTCTCGGTCTCGCGGCGGCGTTCCTTGTACTTGGAGACGCCCGCGGCCTCTTCGAGGAACAGGCGCAGTTCCTCGGGCTTGGATTCGATGATGCGCGAGATCGTGCCCTGGCCGATGATGGCGTAGGCGCGCGGGCCCAGGCCGGTGCCGAGGAACACGTCCTGCACGTCGCGCCGGCGCACCGGCTGGTTGTTGATGTAGTAGCTGCTGGTGCCGTCGCGCGTCAGCACGCGCTTGACGGCGATCTCGCTGAACTGGTTCCACTGGCCGCCGGCGCGCGCGAGCGTGTTGTCGAACACGAGCTCGACGCTGGCGCGGCTCGCCGGCTTGCGGTTGCCCGAGCCGTTGAAGATCACGTCTTGCATCGACTCGCCGCGCAGCTCGCTGGCCTTGCTCTCGCCGAGCACCCAGCGGCAGGCGTCCATGATGTTGGACTTGCCGCAGCCGTTGGGCCCGACGACGCCGACCAACTGGCCGGGCAACTGGAAGTGCGTGGGTTCGGCGAACGACTTGAAGCCGGACAGCTTGATCGAATTCAGGCGCATTTGCGGGTTCGCCAACGGCCGCCGTGGTGTTTCAACGGGCAACCGCTAAGTCATTGATTTGCTTGGGAAATCCGGCCACCAAAGGGGCGGGAAAGCGGCGCGGATGATAGCATCGGCCCAGCGCTCGAAACCCCCTAGAGCCCCCTGCAACAACGCAACGAAACGTCGGCGCCGAAAGGCGTGGCCGACGCAGCAGTCATGGCCTCCACGAAGTCCTCGAAAGTCAAGCTCCCCGCCGGTGCCAAGCAGCGCGAGATGCCGCCCAACCCGCCGACCGCGCCGAGCAAGGAACTGCACGTGTTCCCGAACCCCTCGCCCGAGCGCGACTACGTGATCCAGTTCCAGATTCCCGAATTCACCTGCCACTGCCCGCTGACCGGCCAGCCCGACTTCGCGCACTTCACGATCGACATGATCGCGGACGAACTCTGCGTCGAGTTGAAGAGCCTGAAGATGTACATGTGGAGCTTTCGCAATGAAGGCGCCTTCCACGAAAAGGTCACCAACGACATCCTGACCAAGATCGTGCAGACCACCAAGCCGCGCTTCGCGCGCATCACGGCCAAGTGGTACGTGCGCGGCGGCATCTACACCAACGTGGTCGCCGAGCACCGCAAGAAGGGCTGGAAGCCCGAGCCGGTGGTGACGCTGCCGGCACATGCCAGCGAGAGCGGGCTGCTGCGTTGAGCCTGGCCCAAAGCGCGGCCGAAGCCTTCCTCGTCGACTTCCATCGCCGTTCGCCGCGCTGCACGCCGCTGGCTTTCGCGGGCCGCGCGGCGATCGGCGACGGCCTCGCATGGCCCTCCTCCTACGACGCACTCGCCGAGCTGGCGCGTCCCGATGACCGCGCCCTGCTCGACCTCGCCTGCGGCGACGGCTTCCTGCTCCAGGCGCTGAGCGAGCGCGCGCCGCAAGCCAGGCTGACCGGCATCGACCTCAGTGACGGCGAACTCGCGGTCGCACGCGAACGGCTCGGCGCCGATGCCGACTTGCGCCTCGAGCGCGCGCAATCGCTGTCGCTGGCCAACGCCTCGATCGACCTCGTGACCTGCCACATGGCGCTGATGCTGATGGATGACGTGCACGCGGTCGCCGCCGAGCTGCGCCGCGTGCTGCGTCCGGGCGGGCGCGTGGGCATCGTGATCGGCCGCGGCATGGCCGACACGCAAGCCGAGGCGATCTACCTGCGCCATCTGCGCGCCGCGCTGCAGGGCCTGCCGCCGCTGCGCCTGGGCGACCCGGCACTGCGGCCCGACGATGGCCTCGTGCAGCTGTTCGCCGACGGCTTTGCCGATCACGCGCAACACGACTTCGAGGTGCGCTTCGAAGGCGACGTCGCCGCGCTGTGGCACGAGATCACGCTGAGCTACGACCTCTGGCGCCTCGACGCGCCCGGCCGCGAGGCCTTGCGTGCGGCCGTCTGCGCCGATTGGGCGGAGCTCGAAGCGCCGCTGTCGATCGGCTGGCGTCTGCGTCGCTTCACCGCGACTCGCGTGGCCTGAGCCCGGATCGCGGCGCCGATAATTCGCCGCATGAATCCCCTGCTCGCGCGCCTGCAGCCCTATCCCTTCGAACGACTGCGCGTCCTCACGCAAGACGTCAAGCCCAATCCGGCCTTCACGCCGATCAGCCTGGGCATCGGCGAGCCCAAGCATGCGACGCCCGAGTTCATCAAGACCACGCTCGCCGCCTCGCTCGACGGCCTCGCGGTCTACCCCGCCACCGCCGGCGAACCCGCGCTGCGCAATGCCTGCGCCGCGTGGATGCAGCGCCGCTACGGCATCGCGCTCGATGCCGCGACGCAGGTGCTGCCGGTCAACGGTTCGCGCGAGGCGCTGTTCGCGCTGGCGCAGACGGTGATCGATTCGTCGAAGCCCGGCGCCACCGTCGTCTGCCCCAATCCCTTCTATCAAATCTACGAAGGCGCGGCCCTGCTGGCCGGCGCCGACGTGGCCTTCGCCAACAGCGACCCCAAGCGCAACTTCGCGATCGACTGGTCGCAGATCGACGAAGCCACCTGGTCTCGCACCCAGCTCGTCTATGTCTGCTCGCCCGGCAACCCGACCGGCGCCGTCATGCCGCTCGACGAATGGGCCCGCCTGTTCGAGCTGAGCGACCGCCACGGCTTCGTGATCGCGAGCGACGAGTGCTACTCCGAGATCTGGTTCGGCGACACGCCACCGCTCGGTGGCCTCGAAGCCGCCGCCAGGCTCGGCCGCGGCGACTTTCGCCGCCTGATCGCGCTGACCAGCCTGTCCAAGCGCAGCAACGTGCCGGGCCTGCGCTCGGGCTTCGTGGCCGGCGACGCGGCCATCCTCAAGCAGTTCCTGCTCTACCGCACCTACCACGGCGGCGCGATGAGCCCCTCGGTGCAACGCGCCAGCGCCGCGGCCTGGGCCGACGAGGCCCATGTCGAGGCCAATCGCGCGCTCTACCGCGAGAAGTTCGCCCGCGTGACGCCCATCCTCGCCAGGCAGCTCGAGGTCGCACTGCCCGACGCAAGTTTTTACCTCTGGGCCGGCGTGCCCGGAAACGACGCCGAGCGCGACCAGCGCTTCGCCCGCGAACTGCTCGCTCAATACAATGTCGCGGTGCTGCCCGGCAGCTTCCTCGCGCGCGCCGCCCACGGCGTCAATCCGGGCGCAGGGCGCATCCGCATGGCGCTGGTGGCCGGCGTCGACGAATGTGTCGAAGCGGCAGAGCGCATCGCACGCTTCGCGAGCGAGTTCTCCTGAATTCCTTTCCTCTTGCAGTGACCCGACCATGAGCCTCCAGCAGACCATCGACCAGGCGTGGGAACAGCGCGCCGAACTGTCTTCCGCCAATGCGCCGGCTGCCGTGCGCGAGGCCGTCGAGACCGTCATCGCCGATCTCAACAAGGGCCGCCTGCGGGTCGCCGAGCGCCAGGGCGTGGGCCAGTGGAACGTGAACCAGTGGGTCAAGAAGGCCGTGCTGCTGAGCTTCCGTCTCAAGGACAACAAGCCGATGCGCGCCGGCGACCTGGGCTTCTTCGACAAGGTCGACACCAAGTTCGCCCACCTCGACGAAGAGACCATGCGCGCCACCGGCGTGCGCGTCGTGCCGCCGGCCGTCGCGCGCCGCGGCAGCTACATCGCCCGCAACGTCGTGCTGATGCCCAGCTACGTGAACATCGGCGCCTACGTCGACGAAGGCACCATGGTCGACACCTGGGCCACCGTGGGTTCGTGCGCGCAGATCGGCAAGAACGTGCACCTGTCGGGCGGCGTCGGCATCGGCGGCGTGCTCGAGCCGCTGCAGGCCAACCCGACCATCATCGAGGACAACTGCTTCATCGGCGCGCGCAGCGAGGTCGTCGAGGGCGTGATCGTCGAGGAGAACTCCGTCATCTCGATGGGCGTGTACATCGGCCAGAGCACCAAGATCTACGACCGCGCCACCGGCGAAGTGATGTATGGCCGCGTTCCCGCGGGTTCGGTCGTCGTTTCCGGTAATTTGCCCAGCGCCGATGGCAAGTACTCGTTGTACTGTGCGGTGATCGTCAAGCGCGTCGATGCCCAGACGCGCGCCAAGACCAGCATCAACGAGCTGCTGCGCGCCTGATCGCGGCGGCGCGGCCCGGGAAATCGACAGACCGAGGAGAGCAAACCGAATGAGCACCGGCAACATGGAACGCGTGCTGCGGCTGATGGCCGACAAGCGCGCCTCGGACGTCTACCTCTCGGCCAACGCGCCGATCCAGATCAAGATCAACGGCCAGCTGCTGCAGCTGTCCGACCAGCCGCTCACACCCGAGCAGCCGCGCCAGCTGCTGGCCGAGCTGCTCGCGCCGGCCCAGCTGGAAGAGCTGGAAGAGCTCGGCGAGCTCAACATGGGCATCGGCATCGCCGGCGTCGGCAGCTTTCGCCTGAGCGCCTTCCGCCAGCGCGGCTCGATCGCGGCGGTGTTTCGCTGCATCCCGGTCGACATCCCCTCGCTCGACTCGCTCAAGCTGCCCGAGATCCTCAACACGCTGATCCTCGAGAAGCGCGGCCTGATCCTGGTGGTCGGCGCCACGGGCACCGGCAAGAGCACCACGCTCGCGTCGATGCTCGAGCACCGCAACAAGAACATGGCGGGCCACATCCTCACGATCGAGGATCCGATCGAGTTCCTGTTCTCCAACAAGCGTTCGATCGTCAACCAGCGCGAGGTCGGCCGCGACACGCAAAGCCTGCAGATCGGCCTGAAGAACGCGCTGCGCCAGGCGCCCGACGCCATCTTCATCGGCGAGATCCGCGACCGCGAGACCATGACCGCGGCGATCTCGTACGCGCTGTCGGGCCACCTGGTGCTGTCGACGCTGCACGCCAACAACTCCTATCACGCGCTGGGCCGCATCCTGTCGTTCTACACGCCGGAAGCCCGCCCCGCCCTGCTCAACGACCTGGGCGCGGCGATGAAGGCCATCGTCTCGCAGCGCCTGGTGCGCTCCACGGCCGGCGGGCGCATCCCGTCGGTCGAGGTGCTGCTCAACACCAAGCTGATCTCGGACCTGGTCTCGCAAGGCGATTTCAGCGGCATCAAGGAGGCGATGGAGCAGTCGCTCGCCGAGGGTTCGCAGACCTTCGAGCAGGACCTCGCGCGCCTGATCACCGACGGCGAGATCACCCGCGACGACGGCCTGGCCTATGCCGACTCGCCGACCAACCTGATGTGGCGCCTGCAGAACGACACCACCGCGCAGTCCAAGCTCACGCCCAAGAAGGAAGAGAAGGACGACGGCCCCTCGTTCACCGAGATCACGCTCGAGGTGCGGCCCGAGGATCGCCGCACCAACTTCGGCGCGCTGGCGTGAACGGCCGTGACGCATCGCCCGAAGCCGCCCTCGCCCATGCCGCGCTGAGGCTGGCCGAGCAGCTGATCGCGCGCCGCTCGGTCACTCCCGACGATGCGGGCTGCCAGGCGCTGATCGCGCAACGCCTCGAAGCGATCGGTTTCGAGTGCCGCACGATCGAAAGCGGCCCGGCCGACTTTCGCGTCACCAACCTGTGGGCCGTGCGACGCGGCAGCGCCGGCGAGGCCGCTCGCCTGCTGGCCTTCGCGGGCCATACCGACGTGGTGCCGACCGGCCCCGTCGAGCGCTGGGCATCCGACCCCTTCGTGCCGACGCATCGCGACGGCCTGCTCTACGGCCGCGGCGCGGCCGACATGAAGACCTCGATCGCTTGCATGGTGGCCGCCGTCGAGGCCTTCGTCGCGGCGCAGCCGGCGCATGCCGGCGCGATCGCCTTCCTGCTGACCAGCGACGAGGAAGGCCCGGCCAACGACGGCACGGTCAAGGTCGTCGATTGGCTGCGCAGCGAAGGCATTCGCCTGGATGCCTGCATCGTCGGCGAACCGACCTCGGTCGAGCGCGTGGGCGACATGGTCAAGCTCGGTCGTCGCGGCTCGTTGACGGGCCGGCTCACCGTGCATGGCGTGCAGGGCCACGTCGCCTATCCGCACCTGGCCGACAACCCGATCCATCGCGTCGCCGCGCCGCTGGCCGAGCTGGCCACGACCGAATGGGATCGCGGCAACGAGCACTTCCCGCCGACCAGCTTCCAGGTCTCGAACATCCATGCCGGCACCGGCGTGGGCAACGTGATTCCGGGTGAAGCCGTGGTCGACTTCAACTTCCGCTTCTCGACCGCGAGCACGGCCGAGGGGCTCAAGTCGCGCGTGAGCGAAGTGCTCGAACGCCACGGCCTCAAGCACACGCTGCAGTGGACGCTCGGCGGCCTGCCCTTCCTCACCCAGCCCGGCGAGCTGACCGACGCGGTGCGCTCGGCGATCACCGAGATCACGGGCCTGCACACCGAGCTGTCGACCACCGGCGGCACCTCCGACGGCCGCTTCATCGCGCAGATCTGCCCGCAGGTGATCGAGCTCGGGCCGGTCAATGCCAGCATCCACAAGGTCGACGAGCATGTCGCGGTGGCCGATATCGCACCGCTGGCGCGCATCTATCTCGGCGTGATGCAAAGGCTGCTCGCGTGACGCTGATCGAGCTGGTCGAAGCCCAGGCCGAGCGCCTGGCGCAAGCGGGCGTCTCGTTCGGCCACGGCACGACCAATGCCTACGACGAGGCCGCGTGGCTGGTGCAGTGGTCGCTGGGCCTGCCGATGGATGCGCTCGACGATCAATCGCAGCGCACCGTCACGCACGACGAACGCCGCCGCGCCGAGGCGCTGATCGGCGAGCGCATCGCGACGCGCAAGCCGGCGGCCTATCTCACGCACGAAGCCTGGCTGCAGGGCATTCCGTTCTATGTCGACGAGCGCGCGATCGTTCCGCGCAGCTTCATCGCCGAGCTGATCGCCGACGGCAGCATCGACCCCTGGCTCAGCGATCGCACCGAGCGCGTGCTCGACCTGTGCAGCGGCAACGGCAGCCTCGCGGTGCTGGCGGCGATGGCCTGGCCCGAGATCCGCGTCGATGCCAGCGATCTCTCGCGCGAGGCGCTGGCGGTCGCGCGCATCAACGTCGATCGCCACGGCCTGGCCGAGCGCATCGCGCTGATCGAAAGCGACGGGCTGGCCGCGACGCCGGGGCCTTACGACCTGATCCTGTGCAACCCGCCCTATGTCAACGCGCAGTCGATGGCGGCGCTGCCGCCCGAGTACCGCGCCGAGCCCGAGATGGCGCTGGGCAGCGGCAGCGACGGCATGGACTTCACGCGCGCCCTGCTGCGCGCGGCGCCCGCGGCGATGACGCCGCAAGCGGTGCTGGTGCTCGAGATCGGCAACGAGCGCGAGCACTTCGAGCGCGCCTTCCCGCGCCTCGAGGCGGTGTGGCTGGACACCAGTGCCGGTGCGGATCAGGTCTTGCTGCTGACGCGCGAAGCGATCGTCGCCGGCGCCTGAGGGGCTGGTTCAGCCGGCGTTGTCCGAGGCCGGCTTGTCTTCGCGCGGCGTCAGCGGCGCGCCGCCCGGCGCGGGCTGCATCCAGGACTGCTGCATCTCCATGAACTGCGAGACGGTCGCGTCCTGAACGCTGATCGCGGTGCCGCCCTTCACGTGGCGCATGTCGTGCACGCTCTCGGCACCCTGCACCTCGCCCTCGCGGTCGCTGATCGCAATCGACAGGCGCGAGCGCAGTTCGGCCAGGCCGATCTGCGACCAGTTGCTGACCAGGAACTCGATCTGGATCAGCGCCTTGCGCATCACGTCGACCGGCACTTCGTCGAAGGCGCGTTCCTCGGACTTGTGCAGCGCGCGCTCGAAGTAGGCCAGATGGCGCGCCAGCGAGCGCGCCTGTTCATGGCGCTTGAGCAGCGCGCGCAGCTCGCGGCGCATCAGCGCCAAGCGCTCGGGCGCGAGGCCCTGGCTGGCGCGCGACTTCGGCTTGGCGGGCTTGGCCTTCGCGTCGGACTTGGCCTTCATGCGGCGCGCCTTTTCGGCGGCGGCCGAGGCCGGATCCATCAGCACCAAGCGAAAGTCCATGCCCTTGCGCACCAGGCGCACGTGCTTGCTGAACAGGTCGCGCCAACTGCGAAGCGGTGCGGGTTCGGTGGACTGGGACCGGCGGGACATGCGAGGCGAGAGCGACAAAACGCGCAGGATGAACGGTCGAGCGCCGAGGATAAGCGGCGGCCGCCACTTCATGGGGAACACCCCGTGCGTCGGACGTGACATCTGCACGATGAACATCGGCTGAAACATGCTGATGCAAGGCGGCGGTCGACACCGTCCGTGCCGGTATGCTTGCGCCCCTTGCCGCGCCGCGTGTCGTGCCGCGCGGCCCCTGCCTTTGCTCCCATGATCCGCCTGCAAGATGTCGTTCTGCGGCGCGGCACCAAGGTCGTTCTCGACCGTGCCAGCGTCACCCTCAATCCCGGCGAGAAGGTCGGCCTGGTCGGCCGCAACGGCGCCGGCAAGTCTTCGCTGTTCGCGCTCTTGACCGGCAAGCTGCACGCCGATGCCGGCGATTTCTCGATGCCGCCGCGCTGGCGCCTGGCCGAGGTGGCGCAGCACATGCCCGAGGTGCCGCAGCCCGCGACCGACTTCGTGCTCGAAGGCGATACGCGGCTGATGGAAGCCCAGGCCGCGCTGGCCGCCGCCGAGGAGGCCGACGACGGCCATGCGATCGGCGAGGCGCATGCGGTGCTGGCCGAGGTCGGCGCCTTCGATGCGCGGCCGCGCGCGCAAGCGCTGATGCTGGGCCTGGGCTTCAAGAGCGGCCAGCTCGATGCGCCGGTCAACAGCTTCTCGGGCGGCTGGCGCATGCGGCTTCAGCTCGCGCGCGCGCTGATGTGCCCGAGCGACCTGCTGCTGCTCGACGAGCCGACCAACCACCTCGACCTCGACGCCCTGGTCTGGCTCGAAGCCTGGCTGCAGCGCTACGACGGCACGATGCTCGTGATCAGCCACGACCGCGAGTTTCTCGACGCGATCACCAAGGTCACGCTGCACCTCGACGAGGCCCAGCTGATGCGCTACGGCGGCAACTACACCGCCTTCGAGTCGATGCGCGCCGAGCGCCTGACGCAGCAGGCCGCGGCCTTCTCTCGCCAGCAGGACAAGGTGGCGCAGCTGCAGCGCTTCATCGACCGCTTCAAGGCCAAGGCCAGCAAGGCCAAGCAGGCGCAAAGCCGCGTGAAGGCGCTCGAGCGCATGGAGAAGCTCGCGCCGGTGCTGACCTCGGCCGATTTCAACTTCGAGTTCCGCGAGCCGCAGAGCCTGCCGAATCCGATGCTGGCGATGCGAGACATGTCTTGCGGCTACCGCGTGGCCGATGACGAAGAGGTCATCATCCTTCGCGGCATCAACAAGTCCGTGATGCCGGGCCAACGCATCGGCATCCTCGGTGCCAACGGCCAGGGCAAGTCGACGCTGGTGAAGACGCTGGCGCGGACGATGCCCGCGCTCGCGGGCGGCGCGACCGAGGGCAAGGGCCTGGCGATCGGCTACTTCGCGCAGCAGGAGATGGATCTGCTCACGCCCGAGAGCGGCCCGATGGAGCACATGGTGCGCCTGGCGCGCCAGGTCTCGCCGCAGGCGCGCGAGCAGGAGCTGCGCAACTTCCTGGGCCAGTTCCGCTTCAGCGGCGACATGGTCCACCAGGCCGTCGGTTCGCTGTCGGGCGGCGAGAAGGCGCGGCTGGTGCTGGCGATGATCGTCTGGCAAAAGCCCAACTTGCTGCTGCTGGACGAGCCGACCAACCACCTCGACCTGACGACGCGCGAGGCGCTGTCGATGGCGCTCAACGAGTTCGAGGGCACGGTGATGCTGGTGAGCCACGACCGCGCGCTGCTGCGCGAGGTCTGCGACGAGTTCTGGCTCGTCACCGCCGGCGGCGTGCGCGACTTCGACGGCGACCTCGACGACTACCAGCGCTGGCTGCTCGACCAGGCCAAGGAACAGGCGCGCGCGTATGCGCAAGCGCAGCGTGGCACGCCGGCACCGGCTCCGGCTCCCGTGCCCGTCGCGGCGCCCTCGCCCGCACCGGCACGCCGCGACGACCGCAAGGCCAGCGCCCAGCAGCGCCAGCAGCTCGCCGCGCAGGCCAAGCCGCTGAAGGCCGAGCTCGCGAAGGTGGAAGCGCGCATCGCCGCGGCGACCGGCGAGCGCGACACGCTGACCGAGAGCCTGGCCGATCCCGGCCTCACGCCCGCGCATCGCGCCGAGCGCGGCAAGCGCATGAAGTCGCTCGACGACGAAATCGCGCAGCTCGAGGCGCGCTGGCTCGAGCTCGGCGAGGCGATCGACGCGATCGGTTAGCGACCGGCCGGGGACTCGGCCATCAGCTGCCCACTGGCCGCCGGCTCGCTGCCGCGCGGCTGCTTGTCGCGCTGGCGCCGCTCGATCTGCTCGGCGTCCATGCTCGCCCGCGCGCAGGCGACACAAGGGCGCGTTGCTGCTCCTGATGCGCGGACCAGCACCGAGTCGCTAGTCCGCCGACACCGCCCCGTCGCGCCTCGGATCGGCCGCGCCGATCCAGCCGCTGCCGCGCGGTGCACGCACCACCGCCTGCACGCCGCTGGTCATCTCGACCTCGGCGACCTCGTGGCCGCGCGCGCGCAGCACCGAGGCCAGCTCGGGCGTGACGCGGCCCTTCTCCAGCTCCGTCGGGCCGTTGCGCGAGCCGAAGTTGGGCAGGTTCACCGCCTCCTGCACATCGAGCTGCCAGTCGAGCACGCCCACCAGCGTCTTGGCGACGTAGCCGATGATCTGCGAGCCGCCCGGTGAACCCAGCGCCGCCACCAGCCGGCCGCTGGCGCGATCGAACACCAGCGTGGGCGCCATCGACGAGCGCGGCCGCTTGCCCGCCTGCACGCGGTTGGCGACCGGGCGCAACGCGCCCTCGGCATCGGGCTCCATCGGCGCGAACGAGAAGTCGGTCAGCTCGTTGTTCAGCAGGAAGCCGCGCACCATCAGGTGCGAGCCGAACTGCGATTCGATCGAGGTCGTCATGCTGATCGCCTGGCCGTTGACGTCGACCGCGACGATCTGCGAAGTCGCGCTGCGCAGCGGCGAGCGATCGGGCGCGAAGGCCACCTTCTGCACGCCCGGCTGGCCCGCGGCGGCCTTGCCCATGCTGCGCTCGCCGATCAGCGCACCGCGCTGGGCAAGGTAGCCGCGGCTGGTCAAGCCAGCGACGTCGACCTGCACGAAATCCGGATCGGCCACATACAGCGCGCGATCGGCAAAGGCCAGCCGCCCCGCCTCGGCCAGCAGGTGCACCGCCTGCGGGCGCGGCTGGCCGGCGTCGGGCGCCTGCGCCGCGAGGTCCTGCGCCTCCAGCATGCCCAGCATCTGCGCCACCGCGATGCCGCCCGACGAGGGCGGCGGCATGCCGCACACGCGCCAGCGGCGGTAGTCGGTGCACAGCGGCTCACGCTCCTTGGCGCGGTAGGTTCGCAGGTCGGCGAGGTCCATGCGCCCGGCATTCGCATGCATGCGGACCTTGACGACGATGTCGTCGGCGATCGGGCCTTCATGCAGCGCGCGCGAGCCTTCGAAGGCCAGCGCGCGCAGCGTGGCCGCATACGCCGGGTTGCGCAGCAGCGTGCCGGGCGGCTTGGCCGCGCCTTCGGGCGTGAGGAAATAGGCCGCCGCATCGCGGTCTTCGGCCAGGCCCTTGGCGGCCGCGGCGATCTGCACGTTGAGCCGCGGCGAGATCTCGAAGCCCTGCTCCGCCACGCGGATCGCCGGCTCGAACAGCTTGGCCCACGGCAGCTTGCCGAAGCGCCGGTGCGCCATCTCGAGCGCGCGCAAAGCGCCCGGCACGCCGACCGAGCGACCGCCGATCTGCGCCGCGCGGAACTGCATCGGCTTGCCCTCGGCATCGAGGAACAGGCGCTCGTCGGCGGCCATCGGCGCGGCCTCGCGGCCATCGATCGCGTGCACGCGCTGGCCGTCCCAGATCATCAGGAAGGCACCGCCGCCGACGCCCGAGGCCTGCGGCTCGACCAGGCCCAGCACCAGCTGCATCGCGACCGCCGCGTCGACCGCGCTGCCGCCGGCACGCAGCATCTCGCGCCCGGCCTCGGCCGCGAGCGGATGCGCGGCGGCCGCCACGTGCTGCTCGGCGCGAACGCTGCGCAGGCCTGCGCGAAAGCCCGAGGCGGCCTCGGGCGCGGCAGGCAATGCGGCCGTCGTCGGTGCGCTGGCGGCGACCGGCCCGGCCCCGGGTGCCGGCGGTGGTGCGGCGCAACTGACGAGAAGCAGCGCCAGCAGCGGCGCGACGATGCCAACCGAGGCTCGCTTCATCGCCGCTCCTTGTTCAGAAGGTGCTGCTCAATGCATCGCGCTCGCCGAGCGCGACCACCATGTCGATCTCGACCGAGGCGTTCTTCGGCAACTGCGCCACACCGACCGAGGTACGCGTGTGGCCGCCGTTGGGCGCCAGCAGCGAATAGAGGATCTCCGAGGCCGCGTCGGCGACCTCGCTTTGCTCGGTGAAGCCCTGCGAGCTGTTGACGTAGACCGTCATGCGCAGCACGCGACGAATGCGGTCGAGCGTGCCGACCGACTGGCGCACGATCGCCAGCGCGCGCACCACGCAGATGCGCGCGGCCCGCTTGGCTTCATCAAGCGAGACGTCGGTACCGACGTGTCCCTGCACCGCGATCATGCCGCCGGCGCGCGGGATGGTGCCGCTGATCCACAGCTTGCCGTCGTCCTCGATCGCGACCTCGTATTTCGGGATCGCGCGGATCTGCTCGGTGAACTCGACGCCCAGCTCGGTCGCCAGCTTCTTGAACACGATGTCTCGGCTCATCGATCTACTCCGGTTGCAAACGGCGCCGACGATGGTGTCACAGCGCCCTGACCATCTCCACATGCGGGATGCCCGCTTCCTCGAACTGCGGCCCGCGCGTCGCGAAACCGGCACGCAGGTAGAAGCCCGCGGCCGAGGTCTGCGCATGCAGCACCGCCTCGCGATCGCCGCGCTCGCGCGCCGCGCGCATCAGCGCATCGAGCACCGCGCGCCCGGCCCGCCCGCCGCGCAGCGGCTGGCGCACCGCCATGCGGCCGATCTTCGCGACGCCCGGCACGTGCTCGAGCAGGCGACCCGTTGCAATCGGCATGCCGATGCGGTTGTAGGCCACCGCGTGAACGCAGCTCTGGTCGGCGCTGTCCCATTCCATCTCGGCCGGGATGCCCTGCTCCTGCACGAACACCTCGGCGCGGATCGCGCCGGCGTCGCGGCCGAGTTCGTCCCAGGAGCCCACGCGCACCTCGACCATGTCCTTGCCCGCTTCGAAGGACTCGAGCACGGCCCGGAACTCCTGCGGAATCGGCTTGCTGGTCTGCGTGGCCGGGTCGGCGAACACGTAGACCAGCTCGCCCGAGACCAGCAGCTCGTCGGCACGATAGGCCGCGGCCGACAGCAGCATCGATGAATTGCCCACGCGCGTGCAGCGCACGCCGACATCGAGCACGTCGTCGTAGCGCGCCGAGGCCTCGTATTCGAGCGTGGCCTTGCGCACGTAGAGGTCACCGCCGAAGTAGTGCATCGAGGCTTCGTAGGGCAGCGCGAGCGCGCGCCAGTAATCGGCCACCGCGGTGTCGAAGTACATCAGGTAGTGGCCGTTGAAGACGATGCGCTGCATGTCCACCTCGGCCCAGCGCACGCGCAGTCGGTGCAGGAAACGGAAATCGCTGCGGGGCATGCTTGCTCTCCTCGTTCGTTCAGAGCCCGAAGGCGGTGCGCAGCGCCTGCGCCGCCGCCGCATGGGCCTCGCCGGCCTCGCGGATCGCGCGGCCGAGCTTGATGAAATCGTGCGTCACGCCGCGCCAGATCTCCAGCTCCACGGCGACGCCGGCGGCACGCAGCTTGTCGCCGTAGGCCAGCGCGTTGTCGACCAGCGGATCGCATTCGGCCAGGCCGATCCAGGCCGGCGCGACGCCCTCGACATCGTCCGCATACAGCGGCGAGAAGCGCCAGTCGCGGTGCTGGTTGCGCGCGATGTATTGCTCGAAGAACCACTCGATGGTCGGCGCATCGAGCAGGAAGCCGTGGCCGTAGAGGCGGTGCGACAGCGTGCCTTCGAGCACGCCGCAGCCGGGATAGAACAGCAGCTGCAGCGTGAAGCGGCGCGCGAAAAAAGCGCCTGCTGAGGTGAGATAAAGCGCGCCTCCATTGGTTGCGCGCAGCGTAACGTAATTGCTCCCGGGCGCCCGCCCGGGGCTCAGCTCAAGGTGCTGCGGCGTAGAGCGCCAGCAACTGTGCATCGGTCACATAGCTGTTGAAGAAGGCCACCCCGTCAGCCTTGCCGCTCATGCTGTTCGTGTTGTTGCTGCCCAGGTTGTAGGACGAGCCGATCACCGCGTTCATGCCGCCGGCCAGCGCGAAAGGGGCGACAGCGCTGGATCCGCTGGCACGCTCCGTGGTGTCAAGCCAGATCGAGTACCGCGGCGTCGCAGGAGACGCGTCTCTGCGAAAGGCCAGCAGGTGCCGGCTGCCGTTGTTGACCGCGGTCGAAGCGACGCTGATGGAGTACGCCACGGCGGCGACATTGGAGGATCGGAGAGCGATGTAGATCGCCCCGCTGGTCTCAATCGTGCATTGGTAGGCAGGGTAGTAGGAGCCTGCCAAGTCGGCACAGAACACGTTCTCATAGCCAGACACCAGCGTCGACGTCACCCAAGAGAGCATCGTCCAGCTGCTGAACGCGTTCAGGTCGCCGACCGAGCTTGGAATCGTGAGCGCGTTGCCGGTGTTCGCGCCGCCCTTGAAGGCGTAGGACTTGCCACTATCAGCCAGCAGCGGCGCCTGGTTGATCTGGCAGCGCGGCCCAATGGTGCCGTGGCGCGCATTGCCCGAAGCGTCGTTCGCGGTCGACCCCGAGGTCTCGTCGAGCTTGTAGTAGGCGCGTGGACCAAGCGCCAGCACCAGCGCGTGATAGTCGACGGCGCCGCCAAAGCGGTAGGGGTTCAGCAGGAAGCCACGCTGGCGGCTGCGCAGCGCGCTGCGAAGGTCGGTGCTGCGGAGGATGCGGCTCATGGTCAGGGCGCCACGACGATGTAGACCTTCAGGCCCTTCGCGCTGCCATTGCCGATCTGGTCAATGTCGATGGTGCCCTTCTGGCCCTTGGTGATCGTCGTGTTCGTGAGCACCCGCGCCGTGGCAGCCGTCAGCGAGGTCTCCTCGGTGTTGTCGATCGTGAGCTTGGTCGACAGCATGGTCGCGCCGTTGTTGTTCACGTCGACCGTGAAGATGCTGCCCGAGGCCTGAGGAGTCGTCAGCGCGCACCAGATGTCGGTCACCGTGCCGCTGAGTGGCCAGTGGAACGTGACCTTGTCGTTGCCGGTTCCCAGCGCGGTCGTCTCGTCGCTGCAGGCGACCGGAATGTGCACGCCGCCGCCGGCGACCAGGCCGGCGATCTCAGACGCGCTCGCCCGGCGCGTCTCCCACTTCGTGATCGTCACTGTCTCACCGGCCGCGTCGTCGACGATGACATTGCCGTCGGCGCCCCCAACGGTCATCTTGCCGGCCGTCAGCACGGTGACCGTGGCGCTGAAGATGTTGTTCGCGGCGTTGCCAGTGAAGCCCTGGACCCGCACCTGGTCGCCAACGGCGAAGCCCGCCGTGAGGAAGCCGTTGGCGCTGTCGTTGAAGCTGTTATCGCTGTTGAGCGCGCTCAGCGTTGTGGCGCTGCGCAGCACCGTGGCGGACAGCGTGGCGATCATGATCTGATCGCTGCCGCTGGGCGCCTTGGCGACCAGTTGCGTGACCTTCTTGTTTGCTGCGGTTGCCATGATCGCCCCTATGCGAAGGTGATGCGGCTGCCATAGGAGGCCCAGGCGCCGATGGTGAATGCGGTGTTGACGGCGACGCGTTCGACCTCGATGAAGCCGGTCGCGGCGTACCAGTTCACAGTGAAGAGGCCGCCGGCCTCGATCAGCGTCTTGAGCGCGGCCGCCACATCGGCGAAGCCCGACTCGGACCCGGTCGCCGTGTAGACGTAGGCCGTGCCGTCGAGCGTGATCTCGAACTTGCCGCCGGCCGGAATGCCTCCGCCGCCGGGGCGGTAGAAGTAGACCGTCGAGAGCTGCTTGGCACCGGCCGGAAGGCTCGGCTGGCCCGCATGCAGGTAGCGATACAGCGGCTTGTAGCCCGACGGGTGGCTGCTCGCCTGGAAGCTGTCACCGGCCTGCACGGCGTCGTAGTCGCCGCCGCCCTGCACGAGGATCGCGTTGCGCGACATGCCGCCCGCCAGCGACAGCGTGCCGCTGATGCCGTAGGCCGACATCGCGCTGTCCCCGCTGATCTCCGCCGCCAGCGGATAGAGCTGCGTCACGCGGCTCGTGGTCGTCGACAGCACCACGTTCCAGTTGATCGTGCGGTAGTCCTGCCCGAAGCCGGCCGAGGTGACCCCGATCGCCTTCTTGGCCGCATAGGTTCGGCCCTTGATCAGGAAGCGGATCGACGCGAGGCCGGTGTTGGCATAGGCCGCGTTCGAGTCCGGCGCCAGCGAGTAGCCCGCACCGACCGCCTGGAACATGTCGACATAGCCCTCCTGCGTCGTCGCGGCGGTGATCGGCATGGGCGGCTGCTGCAGCTCCACCGCGTACTCGGCGACGTTCGTATAGGCCTGGTAGCTCAGGGCCACGTTGGCCTTCACGATCACGCTGTCGCCGGCGACCTCGACACTTCCCAAGCCAGGGCCGCTCGCGAGCAGCTCGGCGGCCAGCGCGGCGGCCATCTGCGCGTGCGTGGTCTTGCCCACCGCGCTAATGACCTTCTGCGTCGCCGAGTAGCCGAATGCGGCGACGGTGACGTAGTAGACGTCCGAGGCGCTGAAGGTGCCGCCGAAGGTCGCGGTGAGCGTGTAGGCGAAGGCCGGCGTCGACGTGGCCGGCTTCTCTTCGATCAGATAGTCGCCTTCCTCGGTGAGGATGAGGTCGCCTTCCTCCATCGCCAGAACACCGTCGATGCTCGAGAAGCGGCGCACCTGGCGCTGCCAGCTTGTGAGGCCGCCGCGATCGCTCTCGAGCTCGAGGCGCAGGTTGCGTGCTCCAGGGACGGCCGGCGACCAGGTCGTGCCGGTGATGCCGGCGAGCGACGTGAGCAATGCGTTCGAGTCGTCGTCGTAGACGAAGGCGTTGACGACGGTGCCGGGCTCGGGCCCGATGTCGCCTTCGTCCTGCTCGATGATGTCAGCGGTCTGCTGCAGCCGATCCCGGTGCGCCCACGCGACCGTGATCGCACCGGCCACCGACGCCGGGTAGGCCATGCCGTTGACCGTCACATTGCCTGGCGGATAGGGCCGCGCCTGGCGCTGCGCGGCAGTCGCGCTGATCGCTGTGGCCAGGGCCTCGTCCAGCACGCCGCCCGTCGCGATCGTCAGCAGCTTGTAGTCGACCTCCTCGCCCGTCGCGCGCTCGACTCGATCGCTCGCGCTGCGCGCATCGTCGAAGAAGATCGGCGCGCCGTCCGCGTGAGCCTGAGGCGTCGTGTCGAGCACGCCGCGCGCGACGGTGATCTCGGCGGCTTCTTCATCGATCTCGAGGACCAATACCCACTCGGCCAGCCGACCAGTGCCGATGATGGCCAAGTCGCCGGGCTCGACCAGGTCGAGGTCCACCCAACCCTCGAGCGCCAGCACCGTCTCGGCCTGGTCGATCGCTGCCCACAGCACGGCGGACGGAGCGAAGTCACCGTCACCCTGCTGCTCGTAGTCCCCAGCGCCGACTCGATTCCAGAGCTGGAACCCCTGCGCGAGGCTCGATGGCCGCCCGGCCACGGCGGCAAAGAATGTCGCGTCGACATCGAGGGCCGACAGCTCGGCGGCCGTCAGCTCATCCACGAGCGAACGGTACGGAATCTCGACGATGTCTTGCTGTGTGATCGGCACCGGCCCGGTCGACGGCTCGACCCAACCCGTGGGCTCCTGCGCCACATACGCGCTGTCGGGCAGGCCGAAGACGTCCTCGACGATCTGGGCCGAGATCCTTCCGTCGGTGAGCTCGCCATAGTCGATCTCGAGCACCCGGAAGATCACCCCGTCCAAGCCGAGCTTCGGCCACTCCAGCTTGAACACCGCGCCCGTACTGAGAGACCAGGCGCTGCGCTTCACCGAGATGCGAGCCTTGGCCAGCGGCGTCGAACCCGCGAGGAGGTCTCGCTGCGCCACGCGGGCGGCCAGCTCGGCGGTGGGGATCCCAGGGTAGGGGCGCGTCTCGGCGACGACGGCACCCTGCGCGTGGATGTTGGCCAGGTTGTGGACCGTGATCGGCGTGTCCTTGTCGGTCAGCCAGTCGTGATAGACGACGGTGATCTGGTTGACCATCTCGCCGTAGCCGGCCCGGTTGAACTCATCGACGGCAATCACGGAGCTCTCGTCGAACACGGGCAAGGTGTCCGGGTCGTAGTCCGCACGCAGCAGCTTGATCTCGAACTTGCTGGTCGCCTGATCGAAGTAGACGAGGCCGCCGCAGTGGTCCATCACGAGCTGAAGGAATTCTTCGATCGACTCTTCCTGCAGCCACTCGATGCAAAGGCCGAAGTCTTCGTCGAACAGCCGATCGGCGGCGGCCTCGAAGCTCGCGCCGAGCAGCGCCCTCGGATAGCCCATGCCCCACCGGCTGTCGGTCATCAGCTGGTAAGCCATGTGCGATGGGTTCATCGCATTGGCAGGGCCGGTGCCGGGCGTCTCGATCGGAGGGAACGACGCCGGCGCCGCGTAGGCGTCGCCGCTGTAGAGCTCGGCGTCGCTGACGCGCGCGCCGAGGTACTGCACGGTCGTGGTGAGGGACGCGTTGCCGCTGCCGCCGAGGATGATGTTGCTGCTTGTCGGGAACGAGGCTCCGGTCGTCTTGTCGGCGGCGATTCGAGTTCCAGCGGACCCGGCCTGGCCAAAGTAGATGTCGACCTTGTTCGTCGCTGCGCGGTAAACGAAGGCGACGTGATAGAGACCGCCTTCAGCAATGGTCGGCGATTCGACGCCGACGAAGCCGCCCGTCGTCTCCGTGAACTGGAGCACCTTGGGGCCGGTGCCGCTGGTCAGGATGATGCGATGTTCATGCGTGCCGCCTGGGCTGGGGCTTTGCCAGATGAAGATCGTCGACGCTCCGTCCGTGTCGGCGTTGACGATCCCAACGATGAACTCGACCGTCTTCGGCTGATCCTGCAAGCGCCGGATCGGCAGACCTGACCAACGCCGACCGACGTTGTCCAGCACGTTGAAAGTGAGCTGGTAGGCGCCATCGAGCAACCCGTCCGTCGTCGTGGCCGGCAAGCGGTCACCGCCGCCGAGATCGCTGGGGCTCTCGTCGTCGGTCGACGCCTCAGGAAACGTCACCTGAAAGACGACGTCGGTCTCGACGACCTCGCCTTCCGTCAGCGGGATCGGCGCCTTGGCCGGGTACCACGGATCGTCACCCTCCCAGCCCTTGAGGATCCGCTCGTACTGGACCTCGCAGGCCTTGACGTACGGGTTGTTGGAGGCGACCAGGCCCTTGAAGATCAACGACAGCACGCCGCGATACGCAGGAGACGGTTGCGGCAGCATCGACAGCGCCAGCGCCGGCAAGGTCTGCGTCGGCTCGCCCATCAGCACGTGCGCGGGACCTTTGACGCCGCCTTCGCGCGAGTCGCCGCCCCAGAGCTTGGGCGCGTCGATCTCGATCGGCCCGCTCGCAGTGACGTTGCCCGACCACGCCTGGCGACCGCCCCAGACGATCTTCCTCAGGCGATCGACCGGCCCCCAGCCCAGGCCCATGTGCAGGCCCATGTAGTAGCGCCAGCCGACCGTCTGCTTCTTGCTGCTGCCGCCCATCAGCGCCCCTCATGCTCGGCGCGGGCGCGCGCGACGGCCTTGAGCGCCATCGCGTCGCCGGTGCGCTCGAGTTGCTCGGCTGGGATGCCTTCGCGAATGAACGCGCGCCAGTCAAGACCGTGCCGCTCGAAGAAGGCGCGCGCACCGGGCACGCAGTACCACAGCTTGCCGCGCTCGCGGATGTGGTGCATGCGCACGATGACGCTCACTTCTTCCCGCCCTTCTTCTTGATCGGCTTGGTCTCGAGGTCGCCGTACCAGACCACGTTCGGGCTCTTGGTGGTGATGGTTCCGAAGGCCACAGGGATGCGACGGTCCTCGCTGGCCGTGGGCACGTTGAAGTCGCCCAGGCTGGCTGCCTTCGGCTGCGGCGGCTTCGGCGCAAGGGCGCGCTGAACAATCGCCGAGATGATGAGGATGGCAATCTGGATCCACATGGCCAGGCGTCAGTAAACGGGGTTGTTCCCGAAGGGGTTCTTGCCCGGCGTGAACGGGAAGCCGCCGTGCGCGTCGAGGTTGTCGTAGGTGTTCGCGCAGGTGCCTCGCGTCTGGTCACAGCCTGGTGATGCGGTCACCGAGGCGCCGATGGCAATGCCCTGAAACGGCCAGGTCAGCGTGAGCTCGAGGCCGCTGGCCGCGACGATGAACCGGCGCTCGAGGTGACCGTCGCCGCTGTCCCATTCGACGAAGCCACCTGGCCAGGGCTTGGCGCCCAAGGCCGCGACGGTGAGCTTCGAACGATCGATGGCGGTGACCGTGGTCACCGTGCTGTGGGCGGCCCGATCGACGCCGCACTGGTTGGTGCCCTGGCTGTAGAGCACGTGCGGGCAATTGCGCTGGTAGCTGCGCGTCAAGCCGTTTCGCTTCAACGAGGTCGACGCGGGCTCAACGTTGAGCTCGGCAGTGGCCGACCCATCACCCCAGAGGCAATTGAGCACACGGCCCACCCAGATTGCCTTCACCTCGGCATCGCCGCGGTGGAAGCGCTTGAGCACGAACGCGATGACCTCGGACGGCGGCGACACGCGGAACAGCTCAGCGATCGGGAAGTCGCGCCTGCAGGTGATCTTCAGCGCACTGCGCGTGCGCTCGCGCGTCGCCTCGATGCGGCTGCGGCGCAGCGGCTCGGCGAGGTAGGTGAGATCGCCGAGGACCACGTCCTTGGCCGCGCTGGTGAAGCGCGAGACCGTCGTGCCGCGCGTGAACTCGTAGAGCTCGACCGGCGCGCCGTCGTGGGTGCTGCTTTCGCGGCTGTCGTAGCTCACAGCACGTCCCTCACGCTGGCCAGGCCCACCGAGCACTCGGCCAGGCGGTCGGTCTGGTAGACGATCTCGACGGAATCGCTGGCCAGGCGCACCAGGCGCATGTAGGAGGCCTGCAGCACCGAGGTCGGCGTGACCGCCACACCCAGCGCGCTGTCGAGCGTCAGCTGCTCGACGTCGGCCGAGATCTGCTCGGCGGCGGTCACGCGGCGATAGAGCACGCTCCCGTCGACCAGCACCACGCGCAGGTCACGCCGGCCGATCGCCGCGGGCGATCCGTCCAGGCGCCAGCGGCCGAGGTTCGCGACCTGCAACGTCGTTGCGCCGCTTGCGGCCGGTGCCACCAGGTGGACGTCGTCTTGAAGGCTGGGCAGCCAGAAAGGCACCAGGCGGCCCGCACGCGCCGCCAGGAAGCTGCGGAACGCGGCGATCTCTTCGCGGCCGCCCAGCAGCCACGAGTGGCCCTTGGCGACGCGCTGGATGCCGGTGAGGTCGCTGACCAGGCGGCGCCCGACGCTACCGTCGAGCTCGGCCAGCGAGCGCGAGTGGTCCGCCTCCGGCTCGTTGGACCAGTTGGTCTGCTGCTCGAGCACGCTGTAGCTGCGATACGTCGCGTCTTCCTCGGCGGCTGGCCAGAGCCATTCGCCATCGAAGTCGAACCGAAGCGTCGAGACTGCGGCGGCGTCGCTTCGGTACCGGACGACGTTCGAGCGGTCCTGCAGGCGCGCGAAGCCGGCGGGCAGCACGCGCGCTCCGGCGGGCCAGCCGGCAGCGAGCGGATCGACCAGCGAAATCTCGCCGGCCTCGGCGTCGACGTCGTCGATCGACAGCATTGCAGCGCGCAGACCATCGACGATCTGCACGTAGCCGCCGGCGACGAAGTTGAAGCCCGAAAGGTCCTCGCCCACGGACAGCACCAAGCCCGCGGCGGCCGCGGCGGTGTCGAGCTGCACGGCATCCGGCCAGAACGGCACCTCGAAGTAGCCGCCGCCGCCCGCGCGCAGCAGGTTCTCGCACAGCACACGCTCGGTATTGCCCAGCAGCGCGAGGGAGTACTCCACGCCGCGGCGTGCGCCTTCGCGCAGGCGCACGCGCTGCTCCGTGTCATTGGCCGACGGCAGCAGGTCGGTCAGCCAATCGAAGCGCTCGACGATCGGCGTCGACCAGTCCGCCGAGAAGGGAAACGGCGTCGCCATCAACCCACCAGCACGTTGCGAACGGAGCCGCTGTTGCGGCCGATGACGTTGACGACCAGGCGCTCGAAGCTGGGCGTCTGGGCCCAGTCGTCGAGTGCGGAGTGGTCCAGGAGGTTGACCAGGCGCAGCGCGCTGATGCCGCCGCGCGCCGAAGGCGTTGCGGGCTCGTAGCCGGTCGGCACGCCGTTCGGCGCCGGCAGCGAGAGCGCCTGGCCGACAAGGCCGCCGTCGGCAAAGCCGCGCCACGCGTCGAGTGCGCGCATGCCCACGCGGTTGAACTCATGCAGGAAGGGCAGCGCGCCAGGCTGGCGGACCACTTCCTGCCGATGCACGAACTCGCCACGGTGGACGGTGCCGGCCGCTTCGAACTTGCCGCCGTCGCCGGTGTAGCCGCCCGACGCGAAGCCGGCCGCGCTCGCCACCGACGTCGCCAGCTGCATGGCCAGCTTCTGCGACGCGAAGCGCGCCATCTCCTGGGCGATGCCGCGCAGCACGCCTTTGACGGCATCCTCGATGCTCGCGGTGCCGGCGGCCAGGTCCTCGAGGGCGGACGCCGCCTGGTTCCCGATCGCGTCCTTGAACGCCTCGCCGACCGGCGATGCCTTGACCTTCAGCTGGTCGACCCTGAGCGCGAGTTCCTCGACGCCGGTGGCGATCGCCGGATCGCCGGTGATGCCGGCGAGCTCGCGCATCTTCGGCAGCAGCGCGTCGATCTCCTTGGCCGTGCGCTGCGCCGCGTCGGCCATGCGCTCCTGGCCTTGGGACGGATCAATCTGGTTGGTCGCCATCTCGATGGCGATGCGGCCCTGCTCGATGCCTTGGCGCGCGAAGATCTCCTGGACCTTCTGCTGCAGCTCGCCGAGCTCGCCCTTGGCCTTCTCGATGTCGACGATGCGATCGAGCTTGACCAGCGAGCCATCCTTGCCGGTCCGCATCAGGTCGCTGCGCAGCTGCGCAAAACGCATCTCGATCTGCTTGGCCGAGGCTTCGGCCGCCTGGCCGGTGGCCTGCAGCCAGGTGATCTCCACCTCCTGGACGCCACGCTCGGCGCGGCCCTGGCGCTCGGTGTCGTCGACCTGGCGCGCCAGATCCCGCAGGCCCTCGACGCGCTCGTCGGTGAGCTTGAGCGCGCGGCGATTGGTCAGCAGCCAGGCCTCGAGACGAACGCCCGCGCGCTCATCGGCGGCAGCCTCGCCGTCGCGCGCGTTGGACAGGCGGTTCTGCGCCTCGGCGAGCTGCGTGACCAGCTGCTGCTGCTGGGCGAGGAAGGCGTTCTCGACCGGGTCCTCTTTCGACCGCGGCGTGCGCTTCTTGTCCTTGTACTTTTCCTGGACGTCGGCGAGGAGCTTGTCGTACTTCGTCTGGTCGATCGCGCCGAGCTCGAGCGCCTTGTCCAGCTTCTTCTTGGCTTCTTCGATCTTCTCGGCGTTGGAGGCCACCGTCTTGGCCATCGCATCGGCCCACTGGCCCAGCTCGATGCGCTGCTGCTCACGCTCGGCTGCGGTGCGGCGATTCGCGGCGCGCACGTCGCGATCGCGCTTCTCGCGCTCGAGCGCGGCCAGGCGCTTCTCGGCGCCGGCCAGGTCGGTGTCGACGGCGCCGCCAAGCGCGAAGCCGGAAACGCCACCGCGTAGCGCCTCCACAGCGGCCTTCGCGTCCTTGATCTGCCGCTCGAGCGTGCCAGGCCGACCGATGTCGAGCATCGCGTCCCAGGCGTTCTTCGCGACGTTGGCGACGGCGCGCCAGGCGCGCTGCAGGCCGCCCAGGCTCTCGTTGGCCAGGCCGTCGATGCGATCCGCCAGGCGCTTGGAAAGCTCGAGCTGCGCGGCCTCGCGCTGGCCTTGATCCTCGAGCTGCGTGATGTAGCGCAGCTGCTCGAGGCTCAGGAAGTGCAGCTGCTCATTGAGCTGCTTCGCACCCTCGCTCGGCTTCTCGAAGAGCTTGGTCAGCTCCTGGCCGGCCTTGTCGGTGGTCTGACCCGTGATCAGCCCGTAGCTCTCGACGCTGCGCGTGAGGTTGCCGATGGTCTCGATGCCCAGCTTGCCGCTTTGCACCATCTGCGTCGCGACATCGCGCGCGGCGCCCTTCGTGATGCCGGACGCGTCGCGCGCAGTTTCGGCAAGCTCCTCGATGCGCCCGCGCGTCGCGCCGGCGAAGTTGCCGGTCGACTGGATGGCCAGGTTGTAGGCCTGATTCTCGCGATCGATCTGCACGAAGGCGGCGCCGAGCACGCCGACGGCGGCCGCCGCGGCGGTGATCGCGATCGTCATCGGCGTGACCAAGCTCGAGATGGCGCGGAACGCGGGGCCGATGCCACCGAACGAATCCTTGATCTGGCCGCCTTGCTGGATGGCGACCATCCAGGCCGGCGAGCCGCTGGCCAGGCTGGTGGCGACGTCGGTGATCTGCGCCGGCAGCTGTCGATAGGCCTGCGCCGTCTGGCCAGCCGAGACCGAGGCGCGCGTGTAGGTCGTCGACGCCTGCTGCATCAGCTTTGTGTGCTGAGCAAGATTGATGCGGCCCGCACCCAGCGCCGTGTTGAGCGTCTTCTGCGCGTCGGCGAGTCGCTGCGCGTCGCCGGCGGCCGGATCCAGGACGGCGATGAGCTTGCGCAGCTCGGCCTCTTCGCGACCGACGCCGTCCGACGTCTTCTTCATCGCGGCCGCGAGTGCGGCCTCGGTGGCAGCGAGCCGCTGATGCATCTCGCCGAGCTGGCGAGAGACGTCGAGCAACTGCTGCTCGGCCGTCGTGGCGGAGCGCGCGGCTTGCTCGACCTTCTCGATGGCCGGCGCCGCGGCGGTGGGCCCGGTCACGCCCTGCAGCTGCTGCAGGTCCTCGCGCAGCGCGCGCACCTGGCGCACTGCATCGGCCATGTCGGCCCGCAGTCGCAGCGCTACGTCGAGATCCCCGCCCTTGACAGCCACCAGGTGCTCCTCAGTTCTTGCGCGCCAGGTCGCTCAAGCGACCCTTGGCAGCCTTGCCGCCGGCGGTGCCGGCGTTCACGTCGGCCAGCCTCATGGCGCTGCGCCGCTTGTCCAGCTCGATCGCCTCGCGGTAGAACAGCGTCAGCTGCCGCTGGGTGCAGGCATCGATCTCGGCGCGCGAGAGATGTCCTACGGCGAGGAGGGTGAAGTAGATTTCTCCGTAGCTTGCGGAGCGCGCGCCGTCTCGTGCAGACCCACCATGATTCGCGTCATGGCGCGCTGGACGAAAAAACGGCCGTTGCATCCCCACCAGGCCATCAGCAGCATCTCGCCCTCATCCGGCGAGAGCACCGCGTCTGGCTCGAGATCGCAAGCCTGGTGCACCAGGGGCATCAGTGCATCGACGTGCTCGGCCATCACCTCGAGCGCATCCTCGTAGCTCGGCGGCTTGCCGGTCTCGAGGCGAGCGGCCGTCTCGAGGCGCGAGGCGATCGAATCGATCAACGGCTTTGCGCGCGGCAGCAGGCGCAACCACTCGATGTGGCCGTACTCGCGCATCGTCACGGCGCGCCCTGCCAGCTGCAGGACGCGCTCCGGGTGGAGCACCTCCGTATCGCTGGGGGTCGCGTTGGCGGCACCAGCCGCGTCGCGCTGCTGCCGCGTCCCGATCTTCTTGGCCATCGTGCCTCCCGATCAGGCGGGCATCGTGATTTCGCGATAGCGACCGAACTGACCGAGGTCGCCGGACGCAGGCTTGCTGCTGTCGAGCAGCACGCCGCACGAGAACGGGAAGCCCGCGACGTCGGTGCCGTCGGTGATCAGCGCCAGCTCCTGCAGCGGCTCGGCCTGCACCTTGTAGAACTCGGCGATCACGGGCGCGCCGCCTTCGGCCAGGTTGATGCCTTCGTAGCGCAGCTCGATCGTCCCCAGCACCTTGCGCAGGAAGCTGACGTACTTTTCGCCTGCGTAGCTGTACGCGGCCTTCAGCGGCATCGTCGGCGCCGGGCTCGACGGCAGCGTCAGGAACTCGAGGTGACCGAAGCGCGGGTCGTGCACGTAGTGGTCATCGTCGATCGTCGCCGGCGAGCCGAGGCTGTCCGTGATGACCAGGCTGGAGACACCGGCGTGCTCGAGCTTGATGATGTCGCCGGCCGCCACAGTGCCCAGCACCTCGCCGGTCTTCGAGCCCGCCGCGACGGTGGTCACGATGCCGCCGAGCATCTCCGCCAGCGAGGCGGTGTCGAGCTGGTGCATGGTGCCGCTCAGGTTCATCACCGTGCTGTTGGGGAAGCTGCGCACCAGGGTCTTGAAGCCGCTGTGGCTTTCCTTGTGCTCGACCTTCTCGATGGAGGCCTGGCCGGACAGCGCCGACACGTCGCCCCACCAGCGCCACTTGGCGCCGACCACACCGATGGGCCGGCTGTAGACCTTGCCTTGGCCGTAGAAGAATTTTTCAAGCATCGCGTGCTCCTGTAGCGAAGAGGGTGTGAGGCGATCAGGCGATCAGCTCGCCGACCTTGTTGTCGACGAGCCACTTCGCGTCGGCTTCGTTCACTTCGAGCTCGGCGCCCGCCTTGAGCGCCTTCTCGTCGGCCGTGTGGTCCTTGAGCAGGCGGACCTTCACGGTCTTCGCGGTCTCGGCCTGGCTGGGGGTCTGGGTCTTGCTCATGAAGTTCTCCTTGGCGCGCATCAGCGCATCAGCACATGGGTGCACTCGTAGGCCTCGACCCACAAGATCGTTGCGTCGTCGTAGTCCATCTGGGCACCGCCTCGCCAGCTGCACGCGGTGGCGCCCGGTGCCGGCGGGGTCCAGCCGATCAAGGCGGCGCGGACCTTGCCGAGCAGCTCGCGCAGCTCGTCCTTGAGCTGGCCGCCGGCGCGATCGCGGAAGTTGCGCACCGCCAGCACCACGCCGAACTCGGCCGACGCCGGTGCCGCCTTCGCGCCGCGCACGCTGCCGCCGCCGCTTTCGTCGGCGAGCAGCACATAGGCGCCCGGCACGATGAAGTCGCGCAGGTTCTTGACCGCCGCGTAGTCCGCAGCGCCGGCGACCTCGCGCAGCTCCGGCACCTCGGCCTTGAGCCTGGCCTCGACCAGGCTGGTGTCGAACGGCTCGAAGTTCTTCACGGCCGCGCCTCAGCGAAAGGCCTTGAGCTGGTCGCGGCCGAAGACGGCCGGATCGCTCTCGAAGCGCACGTCGCTGCCGCCGGTCGATGACACGGTCTCGTCGCCAACGCCCAGCGAGAACTTGCCGTCGGCGGCGAGCTGCAGCAGGCGCACGGCCTCGCGGTAGTCGCGGACGATCGGATCGTCCTTGTCCAGGCTCTTCCGATCCTTGTGCAGCAGGTAGCGCCCGATTGCGCGCGACCAGCCCGTGACGACCGGCGGTACCGGCGACGCGAGCGGCAGCGTGTAGCGCCTGGCCAGGAAGCCGTCGATCACGCCGTCGGCCTCGCGCACGGCATCGTCGATGCGCGTGAGCGCGACGCCGGCGGCCGCTTGCTCTTCCGGCGTCCAGGGGCTGAGATCTTCGCCGCGCAGCGCCGCGTCCATGAGGCCGTAGTCGACGATCGCCTTGTGGTCGGTGCTGGCCACCTGGGCCAGCTCGCGCGCACCAGGTCGCTCGGCGAGTTCAGCGTGGGAGACGTAGGGCATGACGGGCTGCTGCGAAGCGTTGAAGAGGTTGCCCGGGGCTGACCAACACCATCCACCGTTATCCAGCCCCGGGCGCCGAGGTTGGCGGTTTGAGCTCGACTTGGGCTCCCCAGCGACCTCTCGAGCGAAGCCGCGGGATCGTTGCCCCTCGGGGGGTGGGTATCAGGACTGGGGCGTGTCGGTCGCCTCGGGCTCGATCTCGACCTCGTTCACGACGAGCAGCGGCTCGGTCTTCAGGGCTTCGACCTGGTCGTCGGTGAGTTCGTCGAGCGGGAGCGTCTTCGCTTCGCCGGTGAACTCGAAGCCGGCGCGACGGAAGCTGTCGCGGCGCGAGATCACCTTGAGCGCCTTGATGGGCGCGCCGGCGACGCGCTGCGGCGCCGCCTTGTTGGTCGTCGTCTTGGCCATTTGCAAATCTCCTTGTCGTGGCGGTTCGCTCAGGCTCAGACGAGCCAGGGGCAGACCAGCACTTCCGCGCTGTTGCGGTAGACGTTGTCCGCGCCGTTGGCCAGGCGCTCGGCCTGGGTGAGCTCGAGGGCGGCCTTCTCGAGGCTGGGCGGCACGAGGAGCAGCTTCGGCGTGATCGCCAGCGGCTGGCCGGCGTCGCTCTTGAAGCTCATCATGGCCGCGCGCGCCGCGCCGTAGTTCGTCGCGTCCAGCGCCTGCTTGGACATGTACGCGGTCTGCCAGAGACCGAAACCGACGTTCAGTCGCGCGTCGACGCCCCAGACGTATTCCTTGCGATCGAACACGTTGTCGTCTTTGAGGTCGGTCTTCGACGTCAGCTGATAGTCGCGACGCTTCTGCAGGATGATCGGCTTGACCACCTTGCTGGTGTCGAGCAGATACCAGGGCGTGCCCGCGCCGCCACCGTGATTGCTCACGCTGGCCTCGGCGCCTTGCTTGCCCACCGGGTGATCGGTGTCGAAGAAGTACTGGCCGTCGTAGCACAGCGTGCTGTCGCCGGCGACCAGCAGCTGGAAGACCAGCTGGTCGGGGTGCAGCGCGGCGTCCTGGCCCAGCTGCTGGACCAGCGGCGTGTAGACGCCGTACTGATCGTCCTCGATGTCCTCGCGAGGCACGCCGACCGTGTTCTCGAAGGTCTTGTTCTTGATGCTGTAGTCGTGCGCCTTCAGGTTCTGGATCTGGCGATCGCCGATCCATTCGCGAAAGCGCGTGGTCGCGCCGAGCCAGCCGTACTTCTCCTCGCGGGTGCTCGACGGGACGGGCATCGCGATCGCGCCGGACATCGGCTTGACGACCGCGAAGGCGCCCTTGAACGCGGCGTTGAAGGCCTGGTTCAGGATCGCGAGATTGGTGCTGTTGATGATCATGGTGGTTCGCTCCTGGAAGCTGCGGGATCAGCCGATGCGAACCCAGACGCCGTCAGCGTCCACGTCCACGATCTTGCCGGCCACGCTGCGCGTGTTGCTGCCGTTGGTCTTCGCGACCGTCTCGTCGTCGACGACGTAGCAGTCGGCGTTGACGTCGGCGAGCGCGATCAGGTCGCCCGACGCCGAGTTCTTGAAGCGGAACACGCCCTTGCGGTACGTGCCGCTCACCGCGCCCGCGCTGCCACCGCTGTTGTCGGCGCGCGCCTGCGTCACGCCGACGGCCTTGAGCGTGGTCGCGGTCGCGCCGGGCGTGCCGTAGCCCGCCGCGTTGATGCAGAAGATCGAGCCGGCGTGCATGACCGTCGCGGCGGCCAGCGGGGCGGAGAAGTCCACGCCGTCGCGGCGCGGGGTGTCACGGTCTTTGGTGAGGGCCACGTTGCGCTCCTTGAGTGGGGTGGCGGTGGATCAGGCCTGCGCGGTCGCGCCCGCCTTGAATTGCTCGGCGGTCAGGCCCATGTGGCTGCACACGGCCAGCTCGTCGGCGCTGAGCGCGCCATCGCCGCCGCCTTCGGGCTTCTTGCCTTTGGTCTGCGTGCCGCCGAGCGCCGCGATCGGCTTCGCGTTCTTGAGGAACGTCGTCAGCGACGCGATGTCCTTCTTGCCGTGCTCGCGCGCCCAGGCTTCCTGCTCGCCGGGCAGCAAGCGGCCATCGGCCAGCGCGGGCTCGATGAGCTTGTTGACCTCGTCTTCATGCAGGCGCGCGGTCAGCACGGCGACCTGGCCCTGCAGCTGCGAGACGACGCCGATCGGCGCGAACTTGGCCGGATCCACGCTCGCAGCCTTGAGCTGCGTGCAGGCGGCCACCATCGCGGCGCCGTTGGCCTTGTCGTCGACACCGAGTGCCGTGCGAACTTCGCTCAGCGACTGGGTCAAGTCCTTGATCGGGCCGAGCGCCGTCAGTGCAGCGATGGCCTGGTCCTCGGTGGCGGTCTGCTCGAGACCGAAGGCGGTAATCAGCGCCTTGAGCAGCGGATTCATGGAGTGATCCTCCTGGGTGGAAGCGATGCCAAAAGTGGCGGCCGCGCGCAGCGCCAACGGCTCCATGCCGTCGATCGCTGGCGAGTTGGTCAAGGCGCCCATGAGCACCTCGAGAACGGTGCCCGTCTGCTTGTCGAAGGTGAAGACGGGGCTGAAGTAGCGGTATTCCTTGGCGCCGATCAGGTCGCTCGCACGCTGCGTGAGCTCGGCGACCGCGAAGAGGCCGCGCCCTTCGCGCCAGACCAGGTCCTTGATGAAGGCGGCCGCCGGCGCGGGCTGGCCGTTGGCTTCCTTGTTGAGGGTCTGGTGCTCGTAGTCGATGACCGGCGGCGTCTTGCGCTGGCGGAAGCGCTCGATGACACGCGTCGCACTGGCCGCGTCGATGCGCCAGGCGTCGACGGGCATCTCGCGGCCATCGCTGGGGCGGAACGCGCCGGCGGGCACGAACTGGAGCTCGACTACATGGTTGCCTCCCTCGAGCGCGGGCAACTCGAAGGCGCAGGCGGCGAGCGCGAGTCCTACTGCTGCGGTGAGTGCGGTTCGGCGATGCATGGACGCATCGTCGGCGCGCGCGCTCCGCACATCATCGGAACGAGTTCAGATTCTCCGCAGGGGATTCAGCCGAGCAGTTCGCGCAGGAACTGGGCGGTGCGCACGTTGATCTCGGAGCGGTCATCGATCGAGAGGCCAAGGTAAGGCCGCGCCGGCATCGTGATGCGGTAGGCGCCGATCGTCACGCGCTGCGCCACCGAGGTCTTGTTCGACTTCTTCGCGAAGCGCCGACTCAGCTCGCCGGCCTTGTTGGCCCGACGATAAACGCTTTGCGATCGCGCCGCGATCTCGATCTCGCCGCCATGCTGGTGAATGCCGGCATAGGCGAGATTGCTGCCGACGGCGACAGTGTCGCCGCCCTCGAGCTGATACTGGATGCGGCTGCGCAGGTAGCCGCGCAGCGTGAGGATCTTGTCGCGGTTGCGGCGCTTGCGCTTGAGGTAGCGCGGCGACAGCGCTTGCCACAGCACGCCGTCTGGCGACATCTGCGACTTGAAGCGGTCCTGCGTCGATCCGCGAAGGTACTCGCCGAGCTCGGACAGCAGCGGGCCCGGACTTCCGAGCAGTTGGTCGATACGATCGATCTGCTCGGGCGTGCGCTGGAGGTCGACCTCGATGCGAAGAGTGCTGCCAGCCATGCGACCCTCCATCAGCCTTCGTCCATCTCGACGACGCGCGGCACCTCGAGCTCGCCCGTCACCATGAGCGGCCAGCCGAGCTCGAACTCTGGACTGACGAATCGCGTCAGCTCGAAGAGCAGCGCGAAGATCGCCTCGCTCGCCCACATCAGCGGGACGAAGATCCAGTGGCGCTCGAGCAGCAGCGGCGCTTCGCCGTACAGGTCACCGATGTGGACGGGGCACAGACCGAACCAGCCCTTGTGCGTGCAGGAGATCTTCACGAGTCTTCGTCCTCCAGCGATCGCCGATACAGGCGCACCCCCACACGCCAATCGTCGACCGCCGCTGCGCTGGCGGCGTTGGCGCCGGTGAGCCAGCTCCAGCCGTCTTGCCCGAACTCGGCCAGGGCCATCACCGGTCCGACCTGGTCGTCGAGCTGGAACTGCGCCAGGTAGCGGCGACGCACGACCGCCTTGCTGCTCGCGTAATCCCATTCCACGCGCGCCCAGATCTCGTCCGGGTCGAGCACAGCCTGGGCGACCAGCGGCAAGAAGCGCCCGGCGCCGCCGCGGCCGACCTGCAGCTCGCTGGCGGAATCGACGAGCAGCTCGCGGCCGATGACCAGGCGCTCGCCGATCGCGTCGGTGAAGACGCGCGGGCGCTCGAGCGTGGCACCGAATGACTGCAGGAAGTCTCGCGCCTGATCCTGATCGCTCAAGCCGCCTTGCAGCAGCTGCGACGACGGGAACGGCCGAGGCTCGGGCATCGGACCTGGCGCGCGCAGGTTCGGTAGGCCGGGCCCGCCTAGGCGACCAGGCAGCGGTGGCTCTGGGCGTTGCGGTGGAATGCTGCTCTCGAGGCGCGACTGGCCCGGCGTGTACTCGAAGCCAGGGCCGATCCCCACCGGCACACGCACCTTGCGTGGACCGTTCGGGCTTCGCTGGCCGATGGTGCGCTCGACCATCTTGACCTCCGGCGCCTGATCGGGCCCGGACTTGCCCAGGCGCTCGAGATCTCGCAGCGACAGGCCACGCACAGAGCAGCTGCAGCCGAAGTCGTTGGGGGGGAAGTGCTGCTCCCACCAGGGATCCGACGCCTCGAGCACCAAGCCATCCCAGGCCACGTGCTGCGCGCGCGGATGCTCGACCCAGTCCGCATGAACGTACTGCCAGTACGGCGTGCGCGGGCTGTTGCGTAGTTGCTCGTAGCGACCCGCCGCGTAGCTGGTGCTCAGGTTGGTGTCGTAGATCACGCGGCTGCGCCAGTCGCGCCCGCCGTTGTAGTCCCAGCCGTGCGTCGCGACGATGCGATCGAAGTCGCGCCGGAACTCCTCGAGCGTGGTGCCGCCGCTGATCGCGCGCTCGATCGCACCGCGGAAGTCGGCCACGATCGCGTCGCGGTTGGCGCCGGCGACGACGAAGGCCCAGTCGTGCTCCTGCGTGTAGACGTCGGTCCAGGCCGCCGTCGGCAGGTTGAGCTTGCGCCGGAAGAACTCGCTCTGCTCTCGAAAGGGCAGCGAGCCGTAGGCCGCGACCGCGTCAGGCACGACCGGCGCCGCCGGCGGCGGCCTCCTGCAGGATCTCGTAGCGGCCGGCCAGCGCCGCGGCCGCGAGGGCCTGAGCCATCGCGTCGGCGTACTGCTGCAGGCTCATGTCGGGCAGCAGCTGCTCGAGGCCGTCGCGCAGCTCCTGCAGCGAGTTCACGCGCTCGACCAGCGCACGCACCTGGTCGATCCACTGGCCAGTCGCCGGCGCGACGTCGCGCGCCAGCTGCGCGCGCATCAGCTCGATCGGCTGCGCGATCGCGGTCGCCGAGGCGGCCGGCATGCGACCGGTGAGCGCCGCGAACATGGCCGACATGAACGCCGTTGCTGCAGCCACCTCGGGCGGCTGCAGCTGCTGCTGTGCGGGCGGCTGGCCAGGCACCTGTGCCGGCAGTTGGCCAGGCGCTGGCGGCGGCGGCTCGGGCGGCATGCCCAGGACGGCCTCGCCTTCCTCGGCCTGCGGAATGCCGAGCTTCTCGTGGACCCACTGGACGGTCGGCCGCACACCCAGCTTGACCAGGCCGGGCAGCGACTCGGCATAGCTCGCCATGTCCTCGGGCTCCTCGGCATTGAGCCGGAAGCGACCGCAACGAGCGATGCCATCGGGTGCCAAGCCGTTGAGGACGGCGATCGCGTAGACCAGGTCGCGCGAGAGCGTCGAGTTGACCTGGCGCACGTCGGCATCGCGCAGGTCCTTGCGCACCTCGTTGTGGACATTGCCCAGCGCGTTGGTGCTGCTCTTGCCGTCAGCGCCGCTGGTCAGCGTGCCACCCAGGATCACCTTGCTCTCGGTGCGCTCGCAGACGTTGATCATCAGCTCGAAGGAGGCCGGGTCGCCCTCGGCCGCCTTCTGGAACTCGATCAGCATTCCCTCCGGCACGATGCCCGAGGCCTTGTGGCCGATGCCGGCCAATGCGCGCAGCAGCGTCGCCTTGTCGGCCTCGGTCGCGTTGCTCGGGTACTTGCCCAGCCGCACAGGGATGCCGTAGACCTCGAGGAACTCGGCCAGGTCGCCGAGACTGTAGTTCTTGAAGAGGTAGGGCCAGACGAGCTGGCGGAACAGCGCGGTGCGCTCGACGTAGCCGCTCTTGGCCTTGTGCACGTGGGTGATCCAGCCGAACGGTCGCAGCGGCTCCCCCATCACGCCGTCGACGCTCGTATTGCTGCGCAAGCGAATCTCTTGCTGCTGGCCACGGTGCGTCATGAACCAGGTCTGCGGGCGGTGGGTGATCCTGGCCGGCAGCCAGGCGCGCCCCTCGCGACGCCATTCGATCTCCAGGTTCACGAAGCCCTTGCCGATGGAATCGGTCAGATCGAACAGCATGTCCTCGAAGTCCGGGATCTGGCGCACGAGCTCCTCGATCTGCTTCGTGCGCTTCTTCTCCGCGGCGCTGGCATTCACCGGGTCGACCAGGTCCCAGTCCAGCAGCAGCGCTCGCCGACGCTTGCCCATCTCTGCGGCGAGGTGGCCATCCTTCTCTTCCATGTCCTCGAACAGCTCGTACTGGGCGACGATGTCGCCCTGCTCGGCGGTGTCGAGGATGTTGGCGAGGCGACTCGGCGTGAGGCCCCGCGACGGATGCCGGGCGAACTCGCGCTGCAGGTGCGTGAGGCGCGCGGTCTGCGGTTCGGCCAGGTCGCCGAGGGCTGCGCGCTCGATCGGTCGACCGTCCGGCCCGAGGATCTGGGGCGTGCTCATCGTGTGTTCTCCGTTCGGGCAGCTCGGACCTCGATCCGGCCATGCCGCTGCAACCCCGCTGCAACCCCCTGGGGGCCGCGATCGTCGGCAAGACGGGGCGATGTAGCCGCCGAGGCTCGAAAAGCGCTCAGCGGCCCGATTTCGATGCGAGCCGGATTCACCATGCGCCAGGCTCCGGCACCCAGATCAGCGAATCGCCGCGGCGCTCTTCGTCCGAACCGACAGCTTCAGCACCGCGATCGAAGCCGCGCGACGACGACACGCCGGCTTGCCACTCGATCGGCGCCGCCGCGTTCGAGCCGGCATGCAGCGCCAGGCCGAGCGCCCAAAAGCGGTCGGCGTGGCCGTCGGGCGTGCTCTCGGCAACGAAGCGGATGTTCCCGGCTGCGGTCGTGGTCTTCTGCACCTTGCGCAGGTCGGCGCGGATCGTCGCGTCCTCGGGAATGCGCAGCTTTCGGTCCTCGAAGGCGCCGCGAACCGGATAGGCCAGCGCCTCCTTGACCACGTTGGTGAATGTCACGCCCTCGATGCGGCTTTTGCCGAATTTGTCTTGCGCGTCATCGACCCAGCCGATGCCCAAGCCCGTCGCGTCGATGCACACGCGCTGGCACTTCTCGAACCACGGCCAGAGGATCTTTTCCTGCTCGCTCTTGCGCATGCGCTCCATCGGAATCACCTTGCGCGTGTAGAACACGTCGCCCAGCTTCTCGAGGATCCACAGGACCGTCAGATCTTTCTTGCGGCCGATGTCGACGCCGGCGTACAGCGGTCCAAGGAACGGCCCCTCGAGCTCGCGCTCCCAGGCGACGCCGCGGGAGTACTCACACGACGTGAGCAGCAGGTACTCGAGGAACTTGGCATCGTCGTCGGCCGGAATGCACATGTACTCCTGGTCGAAGCTCTCGGCGTCCGCGGCGCCGGCCTTGACCCAGTCGAAGTACTCCGCCTCGGTCATCGCTTGCTGCTCGGCGTCGGCCGGCAACGACTGCTGCAGCTTCCACAGGAAGCCTTGCTCGAGCGCGTCTTGCAGCGTGACGCGGTGATGGCTGATCCGCTTCGGGTTGCCCTTCTCGACGATCTCGCGGATCAGCTGGTTGAAGAAGCTGTGCGAGCCGCGGTGGGTGGAGATGGCCTCCAGCGAGCCGCCCCAGGTGATGCCTGGATAGGCGATCGCCCACATCTTGCGCTGGTCGGCGTGCAGCGCGAACTCATCCAGGATGCGGCTGCCGCGTTTGCCGGCCTGCGCATCGGGGTTCGAGCTCATGCTGTGGATGCGCCGCCCGCTGGCGAACTGCAGCACGTAGGCGGTGACCTTCTTCTCCGCGTCGATCACCAGCTCGCCGAGATCCTTGGCGGCCAAGCTCATGACGCCTGCAAAGAGCTTGCAATCCTCCAGGAACAGCCGAGCCTGGATGTCATCGCGGCTGCTGACCCACGTGTCGTAGCGCGCGCCCTGCGCGGCGGCGCGTTCGTCTGCGGCGTAGGCCGTCGACCAACTGATGCCGACCTGGCGGCTCTTCTCCATGAGCTTGAGGCGCGACTCGTCCTTGATCCACTTCGCCTGGAACGGCAGAAAGATCGCCTGCGTGTCGGCAGGGATGATCTTGGCGCGACCCTTATGCTGGGTCATCAGACGATCCCCAGCGCCTCGCGGATCGCGGCCTTGGTGTCGGCCGTCACGCCGCCCTTGTTCGGCATCGCCTCGAGCTTGGCGCGCTGCTCCTCGAGCAGTTGCTTGCGCGCGCGGTCCTCGACCTCGGACTGGAACTTCTTCAGGTTGACCGAGCTGCGCGACAGCGTCGCGATGTTCTTGGCGGCAGAGCTGAGCATGGCGACACGCTCGCCCGGTTCAAGGTCCGGATCGTCGGCGTCCTGCAGCTGCAGGATGGCCTCGAACAGCTCGGTCTGCACCAGTGCGGTCAGCGCCTCGCTGCGTGCGTCCTTGTCGTCGCCGGCCTGCTCGCGGATCAGCTTGGCGGCCTCGGTGCTGGCGCGGATCGCCGCTAGGCGGCGGTCGAGCTTCTGCCCGTAACGGCCGAGCGCGCTGCGGCTGGGCAAGCTGCCCGCGGTCGACTCGGCGGGGAAGCGCGTCTGCAGGTCGGCGATCAGCTCATCAAGGGTTTGCGCGCCGGTGGCGAGCATCGCCTCGATGTAGCTCTTGATCTCCGGCGGCAGCCGGGTGATGGTGCTCTTGCGCGTCACGACGGTTCACCAGTACTTCGCCGGTCGCGCGATGCCGGGTTCGCAGTCGACCGTGTACTCGGCGACGTCGACACCATCGCGCGTCAGTTCGGCATGCCAGCGGCCGTTCGGCTCCTTCTTCACCTGCACCAGCTCGCGCTCGTCCAGGTAGTCGAGTTCGCGACGAAGCTCGAGCGGCGTGGCGTCCGGATACTCGCTCTGCGCCACGGACAGGATCGGGCCCTCGTACGCGCCCATCGGCCGAGCGTTGTTGAGTGTGAGCAGGATCAGCCAGCGCAATGCTTCGCGGCGGATCCGCGCGGTGTCGACCGGGATGTCGGTTTGTCGCACGTCAGTCTCCCCGAGCTGCGGTGCGCAGCTGCCAGTTCTCGATTCGCACCGCCAGGCCGTCGAGCTTGGCCTCGACGATGCTCTGGCCGCGCACGTAGTCATCGCGCATCACGAAGCGCTGCGGCAAGTCCACCTTGAGTTCCATCAGCTCGCGCTCGACGCGCTGCCATTGCCGGGCCTCTTCGCGGTTCGATTCCTGGATCTCGTCGAGCTGCTCCTGCAACTTGGCGAAGCGTTCGTCGAGGCTGCGCCCCTGCAGGTCGAGCAGCATCTTTCCGGCAGCGGCCACGGCGCCGAAGAACGCCAATAGCAGCGTGATCGCGAGCGTGATCAGCTGCCAAAGCTCGATCTGGATGTTCGTCATTGCGTCTTCCGGCGTTGGTACTCGATCAGGTCGACTAGGCGGCCCGCGCACAGGCCATAGAGGTCGTAGGTGGACTTGAGCGCGACCATGACGTCATCGGCGAGTCGGCTGGCCGGTGCTGGTGGATCCGGGCACTGCACCGCCAACTCCGCTGGCAGCGGCTTCGATAGCTCGGGCACGGGCTTCGGAGAGCTGGCGCATGACGTCAGCACTGAACACGCAATCAGCGCGCAAATCGGCATCGGCAGCGAGCGCACGTTTGAACTCCTCGGTGGACTTCGCGTCGGCCGCGTGGCGGCGCGCGATCGACTGGCGCAGCGCCGTGCTGGCGTCTGCCGCTTCGGTGATCAGCCTGGTGTGCGAATCGATCAGCGCACCCAGGTCGCGCACCTGCTGCTCGGCGACTTCGCCACGCTCGAGCTTCTTGCCCGTCTGTTGGCCAAGCCACTGACCACCGAGCGCGCCGATCGACACGCCCGTGATCAGGGCAAGCGCCAGACGGCCTTGCACCGCGAGACCAGACACGATTTCCTTCACGTGCAGCTCCCGCGGCCCCAGCCTGCCGCGACGTAAACCGACTCGTGCCGCAGCAGGATGCGTCGCGGGTAGTCGCGGTTCTCCTGCCAATGCGCCGCGGCGCGGCCGGCGTTGACGCGCTCGACCGCGCCGAACCAGGCAAGCGGATCGAGGCCTTGCTTCGCGGCCAACGCCTTGTCGCGGTTCACCCAGCCGAGCCCGCCGTTGTACGAGGACAGCACGAACGCCATGCGATCGCAGGCACTGCGGGCCTGCACTCGCTCGTGCAGCCACAGGTCGTAGCTGGCCAGCGCGCGCAGCGACCAGGCCGGATTGAACGGCTCGTTCGCTGCCAGCGCGGGATCGATGCGGGCCATCCAGCTCGAGGTCTGCGGCATGAACTGGGCGAGCCCCGCGGCGCCGACGCGCGATACCGCGCGAGGGTTCCACGCCGATTCTTGGTGCACCTGGGCAGCGAACGTCGCGATCGGCGCATTCAGGCCCCAGACCGCGCGCGCCGAGCGGACCAGGTCCGCGCGATATGGCGCCGCAGCCTGCGGCGGCGCGGCCGCGGCAGCAAACGCGAACGCCTGGGCAAGCGCGCCGAGACAGACTGACGTCCAGCCGACCGCGCGCGCCTTCCAGACGGCGACCGTATTGCCCATCACAGCCCCGTGGCCAGGCCGACGATGACGGCCGCGACGATCACGGCACGTCTCAGCAGCGCAGCGATGAAGACCGGCTGGTATTCCGCGACCACGCGAAAGTCGGCGTCGCCCGTTGGCTCGTCGGTGCCGAGTCGCCAGTCGCGCTCGAGGTAGCCATCGGGCCGCGAGTACGGGAACAGCCCGCGATCGACCCAGTAGCCCAGCACCGCGCCGAGCGCGATCAGCGCGGCCTTGTAGAGGACCACGGGCAACTGCACCAGCGAGACCAGCGCCACGGCCGCCAGCGCGATCGCGGCGATCGCCAGCCACAGCGTGGTGCGCGGCAGCTTCAGCAGCGCAGGGATGTGCTCTCGCACACCGGACAGCAGGAACATGACTCGCCCTCCGCGACAACACGAGGCGGACGCCCCGGGATCAATGGGCGTCAGTCTGGTGTCGCGGTGTCAGCGAGTAATGGGAACCGGTTCAGATTTCCGCAGGGCGCCGGGAAGACAAACGCTTCGCGTGCTCCTGCGAGATCGCTCTCCCGAGCGGTTTGTTATCTCGAGGCCGAGAAGACAAACACCGGCCAGGTCACTGCATCACGCGGCAGTTGCCGAACTCGCAGCGCAGCATCATCACATCGCCGTTGCTGCAGGCGACCGAGTAGGTCTCGAAGCCCGGGCCCTTCGCAATCATGCTCGATCGCGGATCAGAATTGCACTTGCCTTGCCGGGCCATCGTTTCGACCTGGTAGGACCACTGGCCGCGCGCGGCCGGTGCCGACGCGGCTGGCGCCGCGGTTGCGGGCGTCGTCGCAGCTGCCGGCGCGGAGGCCGGCGCAGCTGCTGCCCCCGCGGCCGCGTTCTCCGCCGCCAGCGCCATCGTGGTCGTGCAGCCACGCTGCGTGCGCACCTGCTGCAGCTGCGCTAGGCGCGCATTCGCACTCTCGACCGCGCTGGACTTCTCCATCACGTTGCCAACGCCGAAGTCACCGAGGAAGCTGAGCACCGAGCGCGTGTCGAACTCGCTCTCCTTCTCGACACGTGCCAGGAAGCCATGAACCTTGGCCGTCTCGAGCTCGAGCTCGCGACAGTTCATCGTGTTGCGCTCGACGCCAGTGAGCTCGCCCTGGCGACCGTAGTTCTTGGTCGCGCAACCGGTGGCTGTCAGCACGGCAAGGCCGAGCCAGGCGATAGAGAGGAATCGGTTCATGAAGCTCCCTTTTTTCTGCGACGGACCTACAGTTTTCTGTAGGTCGAAGGTCTCAACTTTCGTTGCGACAGCGCGTGTCGACAACCCCTCTGCGGGGGATGAATCAACGGCGCTCGAACAGTACCTGCTCGATCTCGGACAGGTGCACCTTGTAGCCGCGGATGGCGCGCCCATAGATCCGGCGATCGCGCTCGACGCGATGCATCGGCCAGGCCACGGTGACCGCCTGCAGCAGCATGCCGGCCATCAGGAACTCGCCGCGCACGTTCGGCCGGTGCGCGACCACGATCAGCAGCAGTGCGGCCGCGCCCAAGAGCAGCGCGACCATGAGCAGCAACCACGGCGAGGTCAACATCTCCCAGCGCGCGGTGTTGAGCTTGGCGCGGAAGCGCGCCTCTGCATCGAGCAAGTCTTCGGTCGACCAGTCCCAGTAATCCAGACCGGGTGACGTGATGTTGAAGATGTCCCGGCCAGCGACCTGGCGCACTGGGCCGTGATAGACCTGATTGGTCAACGTTTGCTCCCCTTCCCGCGGCCGTGATTAACGACATCGCGGCCCGCGGCCTGACCGACCGATGCGTGGAAGGTCTGGGTCACCGTGGACTTTCCTGTGACCTTGCCTTCCGTTGGTGCGGCTGCTGTGGGGGACGTCTTCGCCAGCCGCTTGGCCAACGAACTCACCGTTTCTCGGTCGGACTTGCCGCAGTTGCGCCAGTCTTCAAGCAGCTCAGCCTCTTGATCGTCCCTGGGCCCGCGATCGAGCGCTTCGCGGAGTTGGCCCAGCAAATCGGCGCTTTTCGAGAACACCTGACCGGCCTCGCGTTGTATGCGCTGCAGTTGCCCCTCCCCGGTCTGGATGTACCAAAGGTCTATTTCTAGATCCGGCCTGGCCTCGGCGAGCTTCTTGACGGCCTCGAACGGGAACGACGACCGAGCCTTCCTCTTGTTGAAGGCGGCGGCACTCATGCCCAAGAGCGCGGCGACCTCCTGATCGGTCTGCACCTTGAGCGTCTGCTTCAGGCGAAGCAGCGCGTGCTCGTACTCGAAATATTGCAGTTCCAAGAGCAACCCCTTGCGCATGTCCGTTTATGGACATACACTGAGTCCATAAATCGACATTAGCTATCCCAAAAAAGCACTAACTGACTCGAATTGAGAAGGGTACTTCAGATGAGCGTTCGCACTGCGAAGACGATCCGCACACCGGCTCAGGTGCGAGACGAGTTCACTCGCAAGGGTGTCTCGATCAGCAGCTGGGCGGTGGCGCATGGCTTCAGCACTGCGCTGGTGTTCGACCTGCTTGCCGGCCGCAAGAAGGGCCTGCGCGGGGACGCGCATCGCGCGGCCGTCGCGCTCGGCCTCAAGCGCGGCGAGATCGTCACCGACTTGAGCCAAGTGCTCTGAGGTCGCCATGCAGCGATCGCAGCGTCATCTCGACCTGCCGCGCCGCGAGCCCGTGCGCTCGCGCGCCGGCTTCCTGCGCATCGAAGGCGGCTGCGTCGTGACGCCCGCCGGCATCCGCATCGGCTGCGCTCACCTGCAGCGGCCGCCCGCACCCAGCGCTGACGCCGAGGCGATCCAGCGCGCCTTCATCACTCCGCATCAGCGCGCCAACGCGCTGGTGCGTGCGCTCGCGGCCGGCTTGGCCGCCATCACCCGGAGGAATCGCCTATGAACGCCCTTGCAACGTCTCCCCAGAGGGTCAGCGAAGCAGCTGGCGCGCTCGTGCTGATCGAAACGATCGCCCCCGCGCCGTCGCTGTTCGCCACGACGCCGCTGCCCGAAGTCACCGAGCTGCCGGCCGACGCGGGCTGGTCCCAGTGGGACCTCGCCGTGCACATCCAGGACGGACCGACCTGGAGGCTCGCATGACACCGAAGAGCATCGCCACCGTCGCGCTGGCCTTGGCAAACGCCGTCATCTGGCTCTACGTCGCGCACAAGGCGCTGTCGCAATGAGCGCCGCCCGCCAGCAGAGCCTCGTGGTCGGCCAGTACGAAGACCACATCAAGTTCCAGGGCCGCGCGCCGCGAACCCTGGCGGAAAAGGCCATCGCCCGCGCCGAGTACGACTGCAGTCGTCGCATGGCCGAGATCAAGGTGCTCGCGTCCAAGCTGGCGCAGCTCGACCCGCTGTTGCCCGCGCTGGCCGAGCGCGGCATCCGCCTGGCCGACCGCGAGCTCGGCACCTTCGATCACGGCAAGACGCTGCGCATCCAGACGCCGCTCTTCACGCGCAACGACGACAAGCTCCACGCCGTGCTGCTCGAGCTGGGCTTCCGCGAGATCGAGCGCAAGCCCTTCGGCAACGAGTCCGACCAGGTGCTGATGAAGTTCGGCCGCTCGCTCGTCGTGCGCATCGACGTGGCAAAGCTGCCGCAACAGGTCGACCAGGCCGAGGCGGTACCAGCATGAGCGGCGCACCCGAGAGCGGCCCCAACGCGCTGGTCGAGCGCTGCGCGCACGTGCTCGAGATGCTGTGTGGCGCGGTGCCGCACGGCATGAGCAACAAGGCGATCGCCGAAGCCTTGCGCGAGCCGCCGAGCTACGTCACGCGCGCCGCGGCGGAGCTCACCGCGATCGGCTGGGTCGAGAAGCTGCCGAGCGGCAACTTCGGGGTCACGACCCGGTTTTCCCGTCTGTCGTTCAAGGTGATGGCTGCCTTCGAGAAGGAGCAGCAGCGCCTGTCCGACATGCAACGCAACTACACGCTCAACAACTGAGGAGCTTCTCCCGTATGGCCCGCACGCCCAATCCGAAGTCCACGTCACCCGTCGAGGTGGACTTCGACGAGTCCAAGTTCAAGAAGCTCGACTCCGACGTCCGCGCGCTCGTCGCGCTCGACAACCAGGCCGAGGCGCACGTGCGCGCCGTGGCCATCCGCGTGGGCTACCAGCTGCCGGCCGACAGCGTCGACCCCGACCTCATCCAGCGCGACATTGCCGCGAGCATGCGGCGCAGCGTCGAGGCCGTCCTCGAGGTGGGCCGCGGCCTGACCGCGCTGAAGGCCGCCTGCCAGCACGGCCAGTTCCTGGCGCGCCTGGAGCTGCTCAACCTCGAGCCGCGCGTCGCCCAGCGGTTCATGCAGTCGGCGCTCAAGTTCGCAAATGCGTCGACGTCGCCGCTTTTGAAGGCCGCCGGCACCCAGAGCAAGCTGTTCGAGCTGCTGGTGCTGGACGACGAAGAGGTCGAGGAGCTGATGCTGACCGGCCAGACCGGCGAACTCAGCCTGGACGACGTGGCGACTATGTCGGTGAAGGAGCTGCGCGCCGAGCTGCGCCAGACCCGCGCCGATCGCGACTTCGAGGTCGACAAGCGCTCCAAGGCCGAGGCCAAGCGCGACGCCGCCGAGAAGAAGTTGCGCGGCAAGGTGCCCGAGGTGATGCCGCTGGACGAGCGCCTGGCGCCGTTCCAGAAGGACATCACCGAGCGGCACTCGCTCATGGAGAAGTGCGTGATGGCCGACGTCGAGGCCATCAAGGCGCTCGAGACCTGGTGGCTCGAGGATTCGGGCGAAGACGGGCCGATGCCGCCCGCGGTGCTCGCGGTTCTGGTGCACATGGACAACTCGGTCGCGCAGCTCGCCAGCTGGGTCGGGATGCTGCAGCACACGCTCAGCGAGCGCTTCAGCGGCGACCTGCAGGCGGCGCGTCAGTACCTGATGCAGGCACCGCCACCCGATGACGAAGTGGAGGCCGAAGAGGCATCCGCGCCGGCCGCCGGCAAGCGCGGCAAGCGGGGCTGACGTGCTCGACGCCGACATGAGCCTCACACCCGCCATTCGCGAGCACCTCAAGGCCCTCGCGGCGCGGCTCGACGCTGCACCGCGCGGTCAAGCCACCGCACTGGTGCGCGAGGCCGCCGAGTTCCTGGGCTGGTCGCCGCAGACGGTCTACCGTCAGCTGCGCGAGTCGGCCGGCTGGAGTTCGGGTCGGCGCGTGCGCAAGGACAAGGGCAGCACGTCGGTCAACGCCGATGCGCTCGTCTCGCTCGCCGCAGCGCAGCGCGAGAGCGTTCGCGACAACGGCAAGCAGACGCTTTTCACGACCACCGGCCGCGGTGTGTTCGAGGCCAATGGCGTGCGCTTCGGCGTCTCGAACCAACAGCTCAACCGGCTCATGCGCGACCGCAAGCTCGGCGTGGCCGCCCAGCGCAATGCGAACCCGGTGCAGGACTTGCGCGCGCCGCATCCGAACCACACGCACGAGGTCGATCCGTCGCTGTGCCTCGTGTACTACCTGCGCAATCGCCAATACCTGATCCGCGACAGTGAGTTCTACAAGAACAAGCTCGACGCGATCGCGCGGGTCAAGTTCAAGTGCTATCGCTACGTCGGCTATGACCGCGCCAGCGGTGCGCTGGTGCCCTGGTACGTCGAGGCCTCGGGTGAGAGCCAACAAAACCTGTTCGACTTCCTGATGTTCCTGTGGGGCGAGCAGTCTGGCCGTCCGTTCCACGGCGTGCCGAAGAACCTGCTCGTCGACAAGGGCAGCGCGCGCGGCAGCGCGCTCGACAACCTGCTCAAACACCTCGAGGTCAATCCGCTCGACCACGCGCCGGGCAAGCCGCGCGTGAAGGGCGGCGTCGAGGTCGGCAACAACATCGTCGAGACGCAGTTCGAGAGCCGCCTGCGTTTCGAGCCGGTCGACAACGTCGAGCAGCTCAACGCCGCTGCGTTCGCCTGGGCCAATGCCTACAACGCGAACCTGATCCCTGGCCAGGACTCCCGCTTGCGCCGCGAAGGCCTGGCGCAGCCTGTGGCGCGCTACGACCTGTGGCAGCTGATCAATGCCGAGCAGCTGCGTCGCTTGCCGCCGGTCGATGTTTGCCGTGCGCTGATGGCGGCGCGCGAGGAGGAGCGCACCGTGCGCCCGAACCTCACGATCACCTATCGCCACCCGCAAGCGGACGCGTCGGCCACCTACAGCGTGCGCGGCCTGGACGGCGTCAACGTCGGCGACAAGGTGTCCGTGCGCTCGCTGGTCTACGGCGAGTGCGCCATCCAGATCGAGGTCGCTCGCTATGACGGCGAGCCACTGGTCTATCGCGTCGAGCCCGAGACCGGTTTCGATCGCTTCGGTCAGCGCCTGTCCGCCGCCGAGATCGGCAGCGAGTTCAAGGCCATGCCGAAGACCGAGATCGAGCACGCGGCCGATGCGATGGACGACAAGGCGTTTCCCGGCCTCAACGACGACGAGCTCAAGGCCGCGCGCGAACGCAAGGTCACGCCGTTCGGCGGCGAACTCAAGGCGCACAGCTACCTCAAGGACGTGGCGCTGCCGACCTACCTGCCGCGCAGCGGCAGCGAGATCGAGACGCCGGCGCACGCGCGCTTCGAGATGCCGCGCCTGGACGCCACCGCCGCGATGCTGCGCATCGTCGACGCGATCGGCCGCAACCTGAGCAGCGCCGAGCACGCATTCCTGGCCGCCCGCTATGCCGATGGCGTGCCAGAGGACCAGCTCGAAGCGCTGATCGCCCAGTTCAAGGCCGGCCTCGATGCGCCGGTGCCGCAGCAGGCCGTCGGTGGCCTGCGCGCTGTCTAGGAGCGCCCCCGATGGCCCTCAAGCTCAAGCACCTCCTCACTCAGCGCGGCGTCAGCGCCAACGGCCTGGCACGCGCCACCGCCCTGAACAGCGGCTCGATGAGTCGCTTCCTGAACTTCGGCGTCTGGCCCAAGACACCGTCGGAAGGCGAGCTGCGCCTGCGCATCGCCGAGCACCTCGGCATGCCCGCCGAGCAGCTCGCCAGCCACTTCGAACACGACGTCGACCTGCAGCCGCAGGACGGCGACACCCACCCGGCGGCGGATGCCGTCACTCAACCGGAGATCGACCTCATGCTGTTGCGCAAGCAGACCCTGACCCGCGAGGCCCGCCAGCACTTTCGCATCGCCCGCGACCCCTTCGACGAAAGCGCCATCCAGTCCGACGCCGACGTCTTCGTCAACGACGACATCCGCCACGTTCGCGCGGCAATGCGCCAGACGGCACGCCACGGCGGCATGCTCGCCGTCATCAGCGAGAGCGGCGGCGGCAAGAGCACGCTGCGCCACGACCTGGTCGACTGGATCAACTCGAACAACGAGCCGATCACGGTCATCCAGCCCTTCGTGCTGGGCATGGAGGGCAAGGGCGAGCGCGGCAAGACGCTGACCAGCATCGACATCACCGGCGCGGTGATCCGCAAGGTGGCACCTGGCACCACACTGCGCGCCAGCCAGCAGGACCGCTATGACCAGATGCAGGCGGTGCTGAGCGCGAGCGCCCAGGTCGGCCGCAAGCACGTCCTGGTGATCGAAGAGGCCCACGACCTGGCCGTGCCCACGATCAAGCACCTGAAGCGGTTCTACGAGCTGCAGGACGGCTTCCGCCGCCTTATCTCGGTGATCCTGATCGGCCAGACCGAGCTCGAGCGCAAGCTGAGCGAGCAGAACCCCGAGGTTCGCGAGGTCGTGCAGCGCATGGAAGTCGTGACGCTGCCGCCGCTGGACAACCACCTCGAGAACTACCTGCGGCACAAGCTGGCGCGCGCCGAGGTGAACATCGACGCCGTGCTCGACGCGAGCGCCGTCGACGAGATCCGCACGCAGCTGCGCACGACGATCACCGAACGGAGCAGCGCTGGTCAGCGCGCGACGCGCATGGCGTCGCTGTGCTATCCGCTGGCGGTCCACAACCTCCTGACCTCGGCCATGAACGCTGCGGTGCGCATCGGCGCGCCGCGCGTCACGGCCGACCTGGTCGCCGCCGCAGTGAGGGCGTCGTGAGCGCGAACCGCACACCGCCGAGCGTCCTCGTGCGCATTGCCGCGATCGTCGGCGCGATCGCGGCCGCGCTGGCCGGCCTGCTGCTGCCGCCGAACAGCGAGCCGGCCGAGCTGCCGGTGTTCGACACCGGCGAGCAGGCGCTGCGCGAGGAGATGGCCGACCGTGTTGCTGCCGCCTACGTCCAGGGCCGCACCGACGCGTTCAAGAGCTCGATGTGCGGCATCGCGGGAGGTCGGCCATGAGCTACAGCCTCACCGCACTGCTGCTGATCCAACTCGAGAAGGCCGGTATCCCCGGCGCCACCGTCGGCGACCTGGCGCGCGACCTGGCGATGAGCGAACTCGAGGTGCGTGTTCGCCTGGAGGCGCTGGCCGCTGAGCAGCTGGTGCGCATCGCTCGTGATGCCGAGACGCTTGAGATCGTCGCCGCCCAGGCCAATGCCCCGTCCTGGATCGGCGTCGACCTGGCGAAGTCGGGTCCGGACATCACGACGTTCGAGGTTCGCACTCGATGAACGCCAACCAGCTTCTCAACCTCCTCAGCGCGCACCAGGGTCGCGAGAACGGCATCGCCGCGCGCGACCTGGCTGCGAAGTCGGGCCAGTCGCCGCGCGTGCTGCGCAAGCTCATCAGCGCGCTGCGCGAGGAAGGCATTGCCATCTGCGGCAAGCCCGGCACCGGCTACTTCGTGCCGGTCACGCCTGAAGAGTTGGAAGAGAGCTGCGAGTTCCTCGAACACCGCGCGCTGCACAGCCTGCGCCTGCTGTCGCGCATGAAGAAGGTTGCGCTGCCCGAGCTGCTCGGCCAGCTGCGCCTCAACAAGGCCTGAGCCATGTACATGCACCAGCCTGGCCAGCCCACTTCCGATCGCAAGCGACCGATCACGAAGCACCGCTGCGCGGTGTGCGATCGCTGGGTCCCGATTCGCCTGCTGATGTGCGGCGAGCACTGGCGCCTGGTGCCGGCCGACCTGCAGCTCGCGGTCTACCGGACCTGGAACGCGCTGAGCCGCGCGGCGCACCGCATGAGCTATGCGCGCTGCCGCCGCGAGTACGACCAGGCGAGCAACGCGGCGATCTCGTTCGTCGCCAGCCTGATCAAGGGCGAGACGCCCGAACCCGAAACGCCCTTGCCGAAAGGAGATTGACGATGACCGAGCACGACCAGATCGCCGAAGCCACGCGCACGCCGCTCGACGAAATCAGCGACGCGGCGCGCGTTCTCGGCGAGCGACGCGACCACCTGGCCAAGCTGGTGAAAGCGCTGACCACCGGCCTCGAGGCGCTGAAGACCGACAGCTTGCCGGCGATGCGCATTGCAATCGCCGAGGCGAGCACCGCCTGGGAGTCGCTCAAGGCGCTGATCGAAGCCAACCCGAACCTCTTCGTCAAACCGCGCACCGTCGCGCTGCACGGGATCAAGGTCGGTTATGCGAAGGGCAAGGGCGGCCTCGAGATCGAGGACCCGGAGCGCACGGTGAAGCTGATCAAGAAGCACATGCCCGACCAGGCCGACGTGCTGATCGCGACCGAGGAAACGCCGGTCAAGGATGCCTTGGCCCAACTCTCGGCCGAGCAGCTCAAGAAGCTCGGCGTGAACGTGAAGGGCACCGCCGACCAGGTCGTGATCCGACCGGCCGACGGTGAGGTCGACAAGTTGGTCAAGGCCCTCATCAAGGCCGAGACCGAAGAGGAGGCCTGACCCCAAAGAACCCGCGCAGCCGGCCGCGGTGCAAGCGCAAGCCGGTGGGACGTCAGCGGTGAGTGGTCCCGATCAAGCAGCCTCGGTTTCGACCGCAGTTGCCGTCACAAGAAACCTCCGCAGGTGCTGAACGCGCCGTGTAGCGCTGCAGGGCTGCTCCACGGTCTCCACCCTCTCACGAGGGATGCGTGGCGGCACCCGGTTTCCGGTGTCCGAGAACACCGGACCTTTTCAACCCAAGAGCCATTGCGATGACCAAGACCAGGTTGCCATTCGATTGGACGCAGTTCGAGAACGAACTGCTCGATCGAGTCACGGCCGCGGCGGCCTTCACGGCATGGCTGCCGCGCGCGACGCCGCCCTTGGCTGATCGGCCTGGGGTCTACCAGGTCACGAGCCCGAGCGGCATCGCTGGCTGGTCATGGTGGAACGGAAGCCACTTCGGCGGGAGCTATGTCCACATCTCTGGCGCGCTGACGATGCGCGAACACGGGCTGCGGACGAACGACGACGGTGACGCGTCGATCTCTCTGATTCGGTCGTGGCGCGGGTGCTTGGAAGTCATCACCTCCTGACGCGGAGAACGCACCGTGGATAACGACCTCACTCAACGCATCGTCAGCGCATCGTCTGCGCCGCCTGTCGAGACCAATGCGCCCAACAGCGTCTTCGCGTTGGGCGGGGCACCCGGGCTACCGAGCATCACGCTCAAGCCGCGCAGCGACTCGACGTGGCCGCAAGTCCTGCACCTGATCCAGGAGCGCGGGCCCATGTCGGTGGCTCAGATCGCGGTCGCAACCGGGATGACCGAGGAGCGGGTCCACAAGTCGCTGCTGCGGCTGCGGGCTCACAACGCCGTAGGCGTGGCGTCATCGCACAGACCTTGCGCTGGCCACCCGCTGCTCTACGACCTTACCCATCGCTGCCCAGAAGCGCCGAGCGGCTTCAAGACTTGGCTGGCAAAGCGTGGCGATCAGAGCGCCGAAGGTCGAGCGTCTGTGCAGCCCGCACCCGAGCCGGACACATCACCAGAGCCCAGGGTGTTGACCGGTCACGGCCGCGGGCGACGCGCCATCGCCCGCATCGACCCGGTGCCGGGCCCGCAACTGACCTGCGGCCTGCTGAACACGGGCGAACTGCTGATCGAAGAGGGCGAGCAGCACATGAGGCTCAATCGTGGCCAGGCGCAAGCGCTTGTGGCCTACCTCGACCTCGTGGCCGACACGCTGAAAGCCATCTGAACCATGAAGCGAGCCGGCCCTTTCGACCATTTGCTGGGCATGCAGCGTGAGCTGTTGCCGAAAAGCGCTTCCGTGGCCGTTGTCGTCGACGGCAAGCGCATCGACGACGTGAGGCAGATCGACCCTGACGACAGGCGCTCATACGAGCGCCAGGTTCGACGTGCCAAGGACGCAGCGCGCTACCAGCGAGATCGCCAGCAGCCCGAGAAGATGGCCACGCGCCAAGCCTGGCTGGAGCGCAACCGCGAGAAGGTCCGTGAGTGGAAGCGCGTGTACGACCAGCAGAACAAGGTGCGCCAACGCGGCCAGAAGGCCGCCTATCAGCGGCGCAAGTACGCGAGCGACCCGGAGGCATGCCGTGCCGCCACTCGCGCGTACTACGAGCGCCACCGTGAGGAGATCCTGGCCAAGAAGAAGGCTCAACGCGATGCAAAAAAGGCCGCTGCCGCTGCAGGCTCCGCGGACCTGGGAGGCCGCTGATGGCTACGAACTCAGCAGCGACTCGACGCGCGGCGCGCGACGGCAACGGCTATCGCACCGGCATCGCGAAGGTGCCGGGAGCGCGGCGCTGTGACACCTGCAGGCACTGCACGAAGGCCTGCAGCAACTTCGGTGTTTCGAAGTACGACCGGCTCTGCACGCTGTTCGCCGCTGGCGTGAAGACCCACGGCGGCTGCGCCCGCTACGAATCTGAAGGAGCCAAGGATGAGTGATTCCCTTCGCCCGTATCGCGTCGCGGTTCGCGAGGATGGCGAGTTCGTCAACGCCTACTTCGCGAAGGCGGACACGCTCGATGGAGCGTGGCTCGTCGCGAGCATCAGCAAGACCGTGCTCGAGCTTGAGCCGGTGGCCTGGCAGGTCTTCCAGGAGTTCATGAAGTGCGTTGCGTCCACGCTGGTCGAGAAGGCCACAGGCGCTCGCGTGGTCGACGTCATCGTCGGGCCCGGCCCTGCGCACGAGCGATCGGGGAGCGCTTGATGGCCAGCGTCCGCGACATGAAGCGCCAGGGTCTACAGCGCGAGCGAGCAGCCCGACGCGCGACGGGCCTCACACCGAACGATGCACGTGAGGTTGAGCGCTTTCGGTCGTTTCTTGCCGACTCGACCGCGCTGCCGTTGCCCGACCTGGTCGAGAAGCACGGCGCCGACTACCTCGGTCTCACCGACGCAGAGGTCGCGGTGATCAAGAAGAAGGCGAGCACGTGATGCAGAGCTTCGACGTCTTCGTCCAGCGCGCCGGCGACGGCTTCGTCACCAGCGTCTACCAGGGCCACTGCGCCGCGTCGAGTGAGAACGCTCAGGACGCCGCCGAGAAGCTCGGTCTGCAGCTGTTCGGCGAGTCGTTCCTGCGCGCGGAGTCGCTCCCCATCAAGAACCCGGCGCTGCACACCTGGTGGCGCCTCTTTGCTTCCACTGAAGGCTGATGCCCATGCACCAATCCACGACCGACATGCAGCGTATCGCCGCGATCTCGAGCGACGTCGAGGCGCGCGCTGCTCTGCTCACCGCCGCGACGGCGATCGAGCAAAAGGACGCCGCACTGCGCGAGGCCTGCGATCAGCTGGAAGGCTGGATCCGCTGGAAGTGCAGCAAGAAGCACCTGGCCGAGCACCTGACCCACCTCGAGCAGCTGCGCAGCGTCCTCACCGACAAGAGCATCGACGGTCAGGATTGCCCGGTCTGTGACGGCACCGGCGAGATCGCCCAGCTGCTGCCTGGTTCGCGGCACTTCACCGACGTGCAATGCGACGTCTGCAAGGGTGACGGCTGCATCTCCAGCGCGCCCGACTTGGCCGGCGTCGCCGAGCGCGCCGCGGCCGCCGGTAGCGAGTCCGCAGCGCTTGCGCTGCAGTGCTCCGACTTCGCCACCAGTCTGCGCAGCGCCTACACCGTCGCGGCCTTGAAGGGCGAAGCGCCGGCGTCGTTTCGTCGCGCGGCCGAGCTGCTCGAGCGCGCAGCGATCGCGCTCAACACCCAAGCACGCTGAGGCAACGCCATGCTGGTGACCTATCTGCCCTGGCTGATGTCGGCCATCACGATTTGGATGACCCTCCTCGCGGGCAACAACCATCGTCACGCGTGGGCCGTCGGCCTGGTCAACCAGGCGCTCTGGCTCGTCTGGATCGTGGTGAGCGGTGCCTGGGGCTTTCTTCCTCTGAACGCCGCGCTATGGATCGTCTACGCCAGGAACCACTTCAAGTGGGCGGAGACGCGGCGAGGCGTCGAGCAGCAGCTCGCAGAGATGGAAGCGCGCAAGGACGCGGCCTACCTCGAGCGCAATCAGGTTGTCGCGGCACTCGCGAAATGCTTCCCTTCCGGCGTCGCGCGCACCGCGATCGAGGGCTGGTCGCCTGAGTGGCATGGCTGCGTTCTGATCGATCTTCCGACCGGGCAGGCGTCGTGGCATTTCCACGACTCGCAGGCGCACTTGTTCAATGGCCTGCCGGCGTACACCAAGTCCTGGGACGGCCACTCGACCGAAGAGAAATACCGACGACTCGCGGCTCTGTCAGGCGTCTTCAGCTGCGTCATCGTCGGGCGATGGGAGTGACCCAGATGAACCGGACCGAGAAGACTCAGATGGAAAGCCAGCCAGCCATCCTACAGGCGCGCCGTGCAATCGAGCATGCGCTGCGCCGCATTCGTGAGCACGCTGGCATCGGCTACTACATGGGCGAGGCAACGCAGGCGTTCGAACTGCTGACGGAAGCCTACGCCACGATCACCGGTGCAAGGGTTGCCGATGTGCGTCGGGACTATCAACCCACCAGCCCAGCCGACCCCGGCGAAGTTCGCATGCCGCTCGACCCCGTCATGCTCGTGCCCGCGCTCTCTTTCGAGACGCGTCAACGCATCGAGCAGATCGCGGATCGCGGCGACCTGGACATGCGCAGTGCCGATGACCTGGTGTACCTGGTCGAGCACTTGCTCGACCTTGGCCTGCGCGCAAAAGAGGCCGAGCTCGATGACCAGACGGCGGAGCTGTTCTGAATGCAGCTGACCTGCCCTTGCTGTCACGTCCGCTTCCCGCTCGAAGCGGCGCTCCAGGATGAAGCCGGTCGCGAGCTGCTCGCGCTGCTGGCCGGGCTCGACAGCGCAATCGCGCGGCCGCTGGCCAGCTATCTCGGGTTCTTCCGCGCCACGAAGACGCAGCTCGGCTGGGATCGAGCCTTGCGCCTGGCGCGCGAGGTGCTCGAGCTGTCGATCGACCAGCGGCAGCTGCAGGTCGCGCTCGACGAGACGGTCACGGCGATGACCGAGAAACGTGCTCAGGGCGCTTGGAAGCCTCTCGGCGGGCACAACTACCTCCGAAGGGTGCTGGAGAGCACGACGGCCCGTCTGGAGGCCTCGCCGATGGCATCTGCGGAGAACGAACGCAGCACTGCGCGCGCGCCGCGCAGCAAGGCTGGCCAGGCGCTGGTCGCCTTGCAGGGGATGAGACGTGGTTGACGCGCGCCAAGTCGTGCCGGCCTGGTTCAACGACGCGATCGTTGATGGTCTTCAGCGCATGCACGTCCTCGGCTTGGATGGCACGCCATCGGCCGAGACCGTCGTGCTCACCGCCAACGTGTGGATCGAGCTGCTATGGAAGGCCAGGGCCTGGGATGAGGCTTCGACGCCTGCTCGCATCGCCGAAGCGTTCTCGCGTCTGCAGCTCGTGGTCGACCGCTGGCCGTCACCGAGCCGATTGCTGGAGTGCGTGCCCGAGCGACCCGAGCCAAAGCTGCTGTCGCGTGCCTTCACGAAGCCCGAGATCGCCAAGAACGTTGAGTTCATTCGCAAGGAGCGCGAGCGCATGTTCGGCCCGAAGCGCAAGCCATGCGTCGACGTCGACGCAGATGAGGGGCCACAGCCATGAGCAAGAGCGTTGTCGACCAGGAAGGCGGACGTCGCGTCGACCTGGCCAAGATCCATCTCGCCAAGAAGGATCTCGGCTGGGATGACGAGTTCTATCGTTCGATCCTCTGGAGCGTGTGCCGCGTGAAGTCCAGCGCCGACCTGGATTTCACCGGGCGCAAGCGCCTGCTCGAGCACATGCGCCGCTGTGGCTGGCGCGGCCAGCGTGGCGCGCGGCCCCGTGCGGATGACGATCAGTCGAAGATGATCCGCGGGCTCTGGCTCGAACTTCACGAGCTTGAATACGTCACAGATTCAAGCGAGGCGGCGCTGGCCAACTGGATCAAGCGCGAGACGCGTGTCGAGGCCCTTCAGTGGCTCTCGACCGCACAGAAGCGTCAGACGATCGAGAAGCTCAAGCGCTGGCTCGATCGCGACGCCGCGAAGCTACGGCCGCTGGCCAGCAAGGCTTTCGAACTCGGCCTGGTGCCGCTGGCGCAGCTCGATGAGATCTCCAAGGCCTGGTTCGGTTCACCGAAGCTCACCAAGACCGTCGCAGCCCAGATGCTGGCGCGCCTGCAGAGGGAGACCGCCCGTGGCTAACGAGCACACCAGCATGTCCCAGCGGCGCAACGAGTTGCTCACCGACCTGGTCGACATCGCGCGGCGCGTCCTGCGCGACCACGACATCCCGGAAGAGCTGGCGTCAGTCGCCTCCAACGCTGTGGCCGACCGCCTGGCCGATCACTGGGGCGGCCAGAACATCACGTTCCCCAAGGACTACTTCTGGCGACTTGCCAAGGTCGAGCTGTCGATCTACGACGACTGGGCCAAGGGCGCCACGCCGCCCGAGCTGGCCATGAAGTACAGGATGACCGAACGCGGCGTGCGCAAGCTGATCGCCCGCGTTCGTGCCAAGATTGCGGACGCCCGCCAAGCCGGCCTTTTCGAGCCCGCAAAGCCGAGCAGCTGAGCCAGTCGGATCCGCGCAACCTGTTGCTCACAACCGTTTCGCGCCAAGTAACGGAATTGCTCGGGGCCCGTCCCACCCCATCCCTCGTGATCCCGGTATGTCTCGTTTATCGCGCCGGTTCACCTGGTCTTTTCACGTTCCCGGTCAGCAGCGCGAGCTTGGGGCCGCCGCGGCGCGCCGCGTCGATGGCGCACACGGCCGCCAGCGTGCCGCCGGCGCTGTCGCCGCCGATCGCGATGCGCTGCGTGTCCAGCCCGAGCGAAGCGCCCTCGCGCGCCAGCCATTGCAGCGCGTCGATGCAGTCTTCCACCGCGGTCGGGAAGCGGTGCTCGGGCGCGAGCCGGTAGTCCAGCGAGACCACCGCGCAGCCGCTGCGCAACGCGAGCTGGCGGCACAGGCTGTCGTGGGTGTCGAGACCGCCGACCGTGAAGCCGCCGCCGTGCAGGTACAGCAGCACCGGCAGGCCCGCGTCGCGCTTGGGCGCATACAGCCGCGCGCCGAGCGGGCAGCCGTCGCGCGCGGGGATCTGCAGGTTGTCGATGCGCGCCAGCGGCGCGCGCGGCAGGTCGAGGATCTCGGCGCCGGCCAGGTAGGCGGCTCGCGCTTCCTGCGGCGTCTGCGAATAGAACGGCGGGCGCTTGGCGCGATGGATGCGTTCGAGCACGCCGGCCATCTGCGGCGTGAGCGTGGACAGGCGCGTCATGGGGCGGTTCGGGCGGGTGCGGATGGGAAGCGCATCGGGGCGCGAGCATACTGGCTCGCAGTGCAGTTCAACCAAGCCCGGTCATGTCCACCATCCTCTACCTCACGCAGATCCAGTTCGATTTCGGCGCCGTCAAGCTGCTGGCAGGTGAATGCAAGCGCATCGGCATCGCCCGCCCGCTGGTGGTCACCGATGCCGGCGTCAAGGCCGCGGGCGTGCTGCAGCGCGCCCTCGATGCGCTGGCCGACCTGCCGGTCGCCGTGTTCGACGGCACGCCCTCCAACCCCACCGAGGCGGCCGTGCGCGCGGCACGCGAGGTCTTCGACGCCCACAAGGCCGATGGCCTGATCGCCGTGGGCGGCGGCTCCAGCATCGACCTCGCCAAGGGCCTCGCGATCCACGCCACCCACCCCGGCGCGCTGAAGACCTACGCGACCATCGAAGGCGGCTCGCCCAAGATCACCACCGCCGTCGCGCCGATCATCGCGGTGCCCACCACCTCGGGCACCGGCAGCGAGGTCGCGCGCGGCGCGATCGTGATCGTCGACGACGGCCGCAAACTCGGCTTCCACTCCTGGCACCTGATGCCCAAGGCCGCGATCTGCGATCCCGAGCTGACGCTGGGCCTGCCGCCCATGCTGACCGCCGCGACCGGCATGGACGCGATCGCGCATTGCATGGAGACCTTCATGGCGCCGCCCTTCAACCCCCCGGCCGACGGCATCGCGCTCGACGGCCTGGAGCGCGGCTGGGCCCACATCGCCAAGGCCACCACCGACGGCGCCGACCGCGAGGCGCGCAAGCACATGATGGCCGCCTCGATGCAAGGCGCGATGGCGTTCCAGAAGGGCCTGGGCTGCGTGCATTCGCTCAGCCACAGCCTGGGCGGCGTGAACCCCAAGCTGCACCACGGCACGCTCAACGCGATGTTCCTGCCGGCCGTGATCGCGTTCAACGCGCAGGCCGAAAGCGTCAGGTCCGAACGCCGGCTCGAGCGCATGGCGCGCGTGATGGGCTTGTCGAGCGCGAGCGAGCTCGGGCCTGCGATCAAGGAGCTCAACACCCGCCTGGGCCTGCCCTCGGGCCTGAAGGCGATGGGCGTCGAGCGCGAATGGTTCGCCAAGGTCATCGAAGGCGCGCTGGCCGATCACTGCCACAAGACCAACCCGCGCCTGGCCAGCGCCGAGGACTATCGCGAGATGCTCGAGTCCTCGATGTAGCGCGGGTCAATGCGGCGGCTGCGCAGGCTGCAGGTCGATCACCCAGCAGTCGAGCGGCTCGTTGTCCTGGACGCACTGCAGCACGATGTCGCCGTCGAACCAGCACTTGAGCGGTTCCAGCCCTTGGTAGCTGCGGCGCACGATCGCGACGTTGCAGCGGTCCCACAGCTCCACGATGGCGATCGTCAGCTCGGCACGGTGCGGGATCGCGATGGATGCCACGCCGATCGCGCGGGCGAGCTTGAGCAGCGTTCGCAGCTGCGCGGCCAGCGACCGGTTGAGTAGCCCCGTCGCGTTGGCCGCCGTGGCCAGCAGCTGGTTCGACTGATAGAAGCCCTCGCACAGCATGATGACCTGCGGGCCATGATCGTCGTGCGTGACGGTGCACAGCACATAGAAGGCGATCGCTTCGAGAACGCTGCGCTGTCGATTGATGCACACGCCCACCTTGCCCCAGGGCAGCCACAGCCGCTCGAGCAGGAGGGCCCAGCAGTGGTCGCCGCTGAACGGCCCCACCACGCAGTCGCGCAGCCGCAGCAGGTCGACCTGGTTGACATTGACGACATGGCAGTCCAGCTCGCACAGGTCCTTCACCTCGTTGGCCAGATCGCCGCTGTTCACGCGCAGGTTCAAGGCGGTGAAGAACTGGTGCAGGTCGGCCAGCAGGGGCGCGACTTGCTCGTCGCCCAGCTTCAGCGCATGCACGGCATTCACGAGCTGATCGATGGCGTCATCGAACGCCGCGCTCAGGAGGAAATTGACTTTCGCCGCGTCGAGCTGGATCAGCCGCTTGATGCATGACGGGTCGAATTCGCGATCGAGCAGCGAGGCCAGCTCGTTGCCTTGCACCAGCGCCAGCACATCGGCGTCGGCGAGCTTCGCGCGCGCCGGGTCACTGCCGCACAGCAGGTCCACCAGATGGCGCAGCGCGGTCGCGAGCGACTTCGGATCGACCGCCACCGAGGCCCGCACCTTCTCCACGATCTTGCCCAGGCGCGTGGCGAGGTCTTGCATCGCGACGCCCCACAGGTAGGAACTGCACAGCGACTCGCTGAACGGACCGGTGAGATCGTGCCCCTCGGGCGTGCAGCCGACCACGATGTCCAGCTTCAGGCTCTCGTGCTGCGTCTGGAGCGCTTGCCGGTGTGCCCGCAAGATCGCGATCTCGTTCAATCCCAGCGTGCCGCGCGTCAGCGCGTTCATCAACAGCGGCTCGCACACCGCGTCCTGCTTCTTCTGGGCGGCCGCCAGTTCCTCCTTGCTTAGCGGCTTCACGGACCCAGGAATCACGCCCATTTGCCGGCAGCGCCCACGCACCACGTGCTTGTACCCGACAGGCGATCGCGACGCGAGGCGAGATGCTCGGGCAGCGGCTCCAGGCCGGCCAGCACCTCGAGCAGGCGCGCCGTGAACTTGCGCGCCGCGTCGCTGTCTTGCACCGTGCTGTTGGCCTCGAAGGTCTCGGCGAGGATCGCCACGGTGTCCCACTGCTCGATCGGCACGCGCGCGCGCTGGCCCAGCAGCACGGTGACGATTTCGTCCAGCGTCTGCGGCGCCGCACCACCCGCGCCCAGCAGGCGCTCGAGCAGGCCGGGCAGCGCGTCGGGCAGCCTGACGCGCTCGGCGGCCGCGAGCCAGGCGCGCGTCACGCCGCGCGGCGCGAGCGCTTCGCGCAGCGCGTCGTCGTCGAGCGCGGGGCCGATCAGCGCGCGGCAGGCGCCCTCGCCGCTCGGCGAGTCCAGCAGCACCGCCAGGCAGGGCCGAAGCTCGCGATCGGCGACCAGCAGCGCGATCAGCGCGTCGAGCTGCTTCGCGAGCTGTTTCTCGAGCTGTTTCTCGGCCATCACGGCCGCGAGCCGATCGACCACCGCCGCCGCGGCTTGGCCGCCGGGCAGCTGCGCGATCGCGGCGTCGATGTCCGCCGGCGTCGTCAGCTCGGGCGCTTCGCACAGCAGCATCGACAAGGCCAGCGCGCGCCATTCCTCGGGCATGCCGGTCGCGAGCTCGTGCAGCACCTGCGCATGGGCCTCGAGCAGGCCGCATGCGGCGTGGGCGCGCAGCAGGTCGGGCAGCAAGGCGATGCGCTGCGGCGCATCGAGTTCAGCGACGCGGCGGCGCAGGTGCTCGAAGTCGGCCGGCGGCGGCGCGCTCGCATGCTCGGTGATGGCACGCAGCACGTCGTGCAGGTCGATCGCGAGCTGCTCGGCATCGCGATGCCAGCCGCCGCACAGTGCTGGCCACAGCGCGCCGGCCGCTCCCGCCTGCAGCGGCATCAGCCGCACCAGGCCGCTCACCGCGGCGCTCTGGTGCTGCGGGTCGAGCCCGCCCAGGCCGGCGTGAAGCCGCACGACGAACTCGGCCGCGATCGGCGCGCCGCACAGCGACGCGAAGGCCTCGATCGGCCCGACCTCGGCGGCGATGCGGTACAGCAGCGGCGACCAGCCGAGGGCCGTCGCGGCAACGGGGGCGTGCGAAGCGTCCACGGTGCGTGTCCTTTCGAAGAGCTGTCGTTGCTGTCGGCAGGCGGCCGCCGCGGCGCACGGCCGCGACGCCAACAACGACCGCTCACGCGCCGTGTCGACGGGAGTCAATCTAGGCCGGGCGAGGCACTGCGGCCATGGCCGTATGGCCGGCGCGCCGCTGCCGAGATGCCGAGGCGCGCGATGGCGCGCGCGACGGCTAGTGCGGCTCGCGGCCCTCGATCGGCAGCATCTTCAAGCCGGGCACGCGCAGCAGCTCGCCGATAGGCGGGTGCCAGCCGACGTGCCGGCCGTGGCTGCGCTTGCCGATGTACAGCCCCGACACGCCCACGAGCCGGGCCACCTGCGGCAGAAAGCGCGCCAGGCCGTCGAGCACCACCTTGCCTTCGTCGAGCAGCTCGCGCCGGCTGCCGTCCGGCATCGGGCGCGAGTAGTCGGGCATCACACCAGGGGCTCGAAGCGAGCGCGCGTGACGCCGTCGACCACCACCGTCTCGAGGAACATCGCGTACGGCCGCACCCACAGTGCGCCCTCGCCGTACAGCGGCCGGTAGACCACCAGCGGCTCGTGCGTCTCGCTGTGCCGGGCGACGCCGATCACCTCGTACTCGCCGCCCTTGTAGTGGCGCCAGCGGCCGGTCGCGATGGACGGCAGCGGCGCGAGCGGATCACCTGCGGGCATGGTCGAACCTCCTCACAGCGCCTGGACGCGCGACGCGTCCGGGCGCTCCAGCCAGGCCGCGAACTCGTCGGCCAGGCGCTGCGATTCGGCCACCGCGCGGCTCCAGTCGCGCACGCGCGCGGCCAGGTCGGCGCCGTAGAGCTTGAAGTCGCCGCGGTCCGGCAGCTTGCCGTTGGGCAGGCTGCGCACCCATTGCGGGTTGGGCGCCAGCACGACCACGTTGTCGAGCGAAGGCGTGGCGCGATGGCGATGCTTGAGCGCCTTGTCGAGCCAGCCCGGCACGACCGACTTCTGGAAGTGCGGATACAGCACCAGGCCCTCGCCGAGCGAGGGGTAGCGCCAGTGCAGGTGGTAGTCGGTGATGCCGCCGTCCCAGTAGGCGCCGGGCGGCGCGCCGGGGATGTCGTGCACCGCCTTGAGCACGAAGGGAATCGAGCACGAGGCCAGCAGCGCGGCGCCGAAGTTGGCCGCGTCGAGCGCGACGCGGCGATGGCGCAGGTCGGCCAGGTCGACCGGCAGCGCCTCGCCCGGCGCCGAGAACACCACGCGCTCGAGCCAGGCGCCCAGCGACTTGCGGCTGACCGCATTGCTGATCACCGCGCCGAGATAGCCGATCGGCGTGCGCAGGCTGCCTTCGCGGCCCAGCACGTGGCGCCCGCGCGAGGTCACGATGTGCAGCCGATAGCGCGCATGCGAGACGATGCGCTCGACCTGGCCGTCGAAGAAATCGCGCAGCGAGCGCTCGAACTCGCGGCTCACCTGCGCGGCGCTGGGCATCTTGCGGCCCGGCTCGACCTCGTAGGTCTGGCGGATGTAGTCGTGCGCGAGGCGCTCGAAGGCCGGCACCGGCGCGTCCATCGCGCCGGTCGCCATGCGCCAGGCGCCGATCGAGGCGCCGACCAGGTGCACCGGCTGCGTGCCGCGCGCGAGCCAGTCGCCGAACACGAAGCGGTCGATCGGGTTCAGGATCAGGCCCTTGGGGCCGCCGGCCGCGCCGGCCACGACGCGGATGTCGGCCGGGCTCAGCCCGTGGCGTTCGATGTGGCGGCGCGCGGCGGGTCCGGCGTGAATGTGCAAGGCGGTCAAAGCGGGCGGCGAACTCATGGCCGCGATGCTAGCCGCGGCCGGACGCCACTTTAGGGATGCGAAGAACGAGCGCCCAGGTGCACGATGCCGCCCGGCACAGCCGCGGTGCACGGCCGCCGCGGCTTTGCGCGCCCCTGGTGCGCCCGCCCTCGCCACGAGCGGCAACGCTCTGTCACGACTCGGCACGTGTCTTGCCATATCCCAATACCTCGCGCGCGGGGCAGCCCTGGCTGCGTCCCACAATCGACCGAATGATCCTGAACCTCTCCTACACAAGACTCATCGTGCTCGCTCTCATCGGGATCAGTCGCCGCCTGCTGTGGGCCTCAGCCCCCTGTGCGCTGCTGTTGCCGAACGCGTCCGCGCAAGCCCAGGCGGCTTTCGACCTCGAAGCGCTGACCACGCGCGCCCGCACGCTGGCCGAAAGCCCCTGGAACGCGCCCGCGCCGATCGGCTCGCCGCGCGCGCTCAAGCTCAGCTACGACGACTACCGCGACATCCGCTTTCGCCCGGAGGCTTCCTGGTGGCGCGACGCGAACCTGCCGTTCGAGCTGCAGTTCTTCTCGGTCGGGCGCGGTTTCACGCACCCGGTGCGCGTCAGCGAGATCGTCGACGGGCGCGAGACGCCGCTGACCATCCCGCGCGCGGCCTTCAACTACGGCCGCGCCGCGCCGGCCTTCGCGCAGCAGCGCGGCGAGACGGCCGAAGTGGCCGGCTTTCGCGTCCACTACCCGCTCAACAACGCGCAGTACAAGGACGAGGTCGCGGTCTTCCTCGGCGCGAGCTACTTCCGCGCGATCGGCGCCGGCCAGCACTACGGCCTGTCGGCGCGCGGCCTGGCGGTCGATACCGTCGGCGGCGCGGGGCCGGAGGAGTTCCCGTCCTTCACCGCGTTCTGGCTCGAACGCCCGGCCAAGGACGCGAAGACGCTGACGGTGCTCGCGCTGCTGGAAGGCCCGCGCGTGACCGGCGCGTACCGCTTCGTGCTGCGGCCGGGAACCACGACCGAGATCGACGTCGACGCGCGCATCTTCCTGCGCGCGAACGCCCGGCCCACGGTCGCGACGCTAGGCATAGCGCCCCTGACCTCGATGTTCCTCGGCGGCGAGAACCATCCGCACCGCCTCGAGGGCGACCCCGATTTCCGCCCCGAGGTGCACGACTCCGACGGCCTGCAGATCCACAGCGCCGACGGCGAATGGCTGTGGCGCCCGCTGATCAACCCGCGCCACGCCTTCGTCACCAGCTTCTCGATGCCGCGCGGCGTGCGCGGCTTCGGCCTGATGCAGCGCGACCGCCGCTTCGCCAGCTACGAGGACCCGGAAGCGCGCTACGACCAGCGCCCCAGCGTGTGGATCAGCCCGCGCGGCGACTGGGGCGCCGGGCGCGTCGAGCTGCTGCAGTTCGACACGCCCGACGAGACCAACGACAACGTCGCCGCCTACTGGGTGCCGCAGGCGCGCCCGGCCGCCGGCGAGCCGCTGCGCTTCGGCTACACGATGCGCTGGCAGGGCGAGGCGCAGTCGCGCCCACCTGGCGCGTGGGTCGAGCAGTCGCGCATCGGGCGCAGCTACGAGCAGCCGGCGCCCGGCGAGGTGCAGTTCAACATCGACTTCGCCGGCCCGGCGCTGGCGGGCGAGACCCCGCCGGAACCGGTCGTCGACGCCGGCAGCAATGCCCGCGTGCGCATCGCCACCGTGCATGCGCTGCCGGGTGAACCGAAACGCTGGCGCTTGACGTTGAAGGTCCAGCGCCTCGATCCCGCCTTGCCCACCGAACTGCGCGCCTTCCTGCGCCGCGGTTCCGACACTTCGAGCGAAACATGGACGTACGCACTGCCCCCCCGCTGAAGCGCGGCGCGATGACGCCGCGCGCCTGGCACGGCTTCTGGGCCGGCCTGGCGGTCGCGTTGCTCGCACCGCTGCTCGGGCGTCGCAACGCGACCGAGCTCGACGCGCCGTGGCGGCGTGCGGCCTCGCGCCGCCGTGGGCTGCTGCTGGCCCTGGTGGCCGGCAGCGCGGCGCTGGCGACCGCGCTGCTCGCGCCCGAAGACCTGGCGAACGCGACGCCGCAGCAGATCGTGCAGACCGCCCTCTTCTCGCTGCTGTTCGCCTGGATCGCCGCCGGCTGCTTCACCGCGTTGATGGGCTGGCGCAGCCTGATGCGCGGGGACGTGCACTCCCTGAGCGCGCAGGGCCTGGACCGCACGACGCCGCTCGATGCCGGCGCGCGCACCGCGCTGATCATGCCGATCTGCAACGAGGACATCACGACCGTGTTCGCCGGGCTGCGCGCGACCATCGAGTCGCTGCAGTCCACGCCCGATGCGGCGCTGTTCGATGTCTTCATCCTGTCGGACAGCCACCGCCCCGGCCTGGCCGAGGCGGAACTGGCGGCCTGGCGCGACCTGCGCGCCTCGCTGGGCGAGGCCGGCGAGCGCGTGCACTACCGCATCCGCAAGCGCCGCAGCAAGCGCAAGGCCGGCAACGTGATGGACTTCTGCCGCCGCTGGGGCCGCGGCTACCGCTACATGCTGGTGCTCGATGCCGACAGCGTGATGAGCGGCGAGGCGCTGTCGTCGATGCTGCGGCTGATGGAGGCGCATCCGCGCGCCGGCATCGTGCAGACGGCGCCGCGCGCCGGCGGCATCGACACGCTGCATGCGCGCGCGCAGGCCTTCGCCGGCCGCGTGACCGGGCGGCTGTTTTGCGCCGGGCTGGCGCACTGGCAGCTCGGCGAGTCGCACTACTGGGGCCACAACGCGATCCTGCGCGTCGAGCCCTTCATGCGCCATTGCGCGCTCGCGAAGCTGCCGGGGCGCGGCGGGCTGTCGGGCGAGATCCTGTCGCACGATTTCGTCGAGGCCGCGCTGATGCGCCGTGCCGGCTACGAGGTCTGGCTGGTCGGCGACATCGACGGCAGCTACGAGCAGCAGCCGCCGCACCTGGCCGACGAGCTGCAGCGCGACCGCCGCTGGTGCCAGGGCAACCTGCAGAACGCGCGCCTGGTGGCCGAGCCGGGCTTCGCCGGCGTGCACCGCGCGATGTTCGTGACCGGCGCGATGTCGTATGCGGCCTCGCCGCTGTGGCTGTTGTTCGTGCTGCTGGGCGCGCTGCCCTGGCTCGGCGACGGCGCGGCACCGAGCACCGCGGCGCTGTGGCTGTGGGCCGCGACGCTGGCGATGCTGTTCCTGCCGCGCGTGCTGGGCGTGGCGCTGGTGATCGCGCGCGGCGAGCAGCACGGCTTCGGCGGCAGCGCGCGGCTGATCGGCAGCGCGATGCTCGAGGCCTTGTTGTCGGCGCTGCAGGCGCCCGTGCGCATGGTCGCGCACTCGCTGTTCGTGCTGGGTGCGCTCACTGGGCTGAAGCTGCAATGGACCTCGCCGTCGCGCGAGGCGCAGGACATCGGCTGGCGCGAGGCCTGCGCGCGTTTCGGCCTGCCCGGCGCGCTGATGGCCGCGCTGCTGGCCTGGCTGCTGGCCGGACGGCCCAGCGAAGCCTGGCGCATCGCGCCGCTGGCGCTGCCGCTGGTGATGGCGGTACCGCTGGCGGTGGCGACCAGCCGTGCGCGCTTCGGCGCGGCGCTGCGGCGGGGTGGCTGGCTGGTGACGCCGGAAGAATCGCTCAGGCCCGAGGTGCTGAAGGCCGCCTGGGGCGTGCAGGTCGACCAGCCGCTGGCGCTGCCGGCACCCGTGCGCGGTGGCGGCGCGGGCGTGCTGGCCCTGGCGCGTCGCGCGGTGATCGCGACCACGGTCGGTGCGGCCGGCGTCGCCGCGATGGCGCTGCCGAATGCGTTGGCCGATGGCGCGCTGACCGCGACGGATCTCGAGCTGCAGCGCATCGTGATGATGGCTTCGAGCCCGACGGCGATGCCGCGTGTGCTCGGGCCGGCGCGCGCGCCGACCGCGACGATGCGCATGCAGCGCGTGAAGTCGGCGCTTCAGCCGCCGACGCAGCCGGCGACCGAAGCCTCGATCTGATCCCGCTACCGGCGGCCTATCAGCCCTTGACGATCACGCCGCAGGCGATGCGCGCCCCGGCATTGCCGGTCGGCTGCGTCTTGTAGTCGTCCGGCTGGATATGGACGATCACCGCGCGGCCGACCAGGTCGTTCGCGCCTTCGCCGATGCCCACGTCCTTGAGCGTGAAGCGCGCGTCGGCGTTGCCGCTGGCATCGGCCTTCAGCGCCGGCATGTCGCCCGCGTGGTGCGCGGCATCCTGCGGGCCGTGCGGATGGCCGCCCGGATTGAAGTGGCCGCCGGTGCTCATGCCGTCGCCGCTCGAACAGTCGCCCTTCTCGTGCACGTGGAAGCCGTGCTCCTGGTTCGGCTTCAGGCCGCTGACCTTGGCGACCACCGAGACGTTGCCGGCACTGGTCTGCTTGAACTCGACCACGCCGGCCGTCGTATTGCCGGTGGTCGGCTTCAGCTCGGCGCGCGCGCTCGGCGACGACAGCGACACCGAGCCGCAGGCGGCCAGCGCGGCACAGGCCAGCGCGGCCAGAACGATGCGAGGATTCTTCTTCATGATGCGTTGCTCTCCTGGTTGAACCGACGCGCTCGGCACTGCCGGGCGCGTCGGTTGCGAGGCAACGCGTGGGCCGGTCAGCGCTTGTTGGCGCCCTGCAGCTTGGCGAAGGCCGCGGCCATCGCCGACGGCGCAGACTGCTGGGCGCCGCGCGGCGCACTGTAGCGCTCGTTGCGCCCGGCCGGGCGATAAGCGTTGTCGGCACCCCCACCGGCACCCCCACCGCTTCGCGGGGTGGCGTCCAGCTTCATCGTCAGCGAGATGCGCTGGCGCGCCAGGTCGACCTCGAGCACCTTGACCTTGACGATGTCGCCGGTCTTCACCACTTCGCGCGCGTCGTTGACGAACTTGTTCGACAGCTGGCTCACGTGGACCAGGCCGTCCTGGTGCACGCCCAGGTCGACGAAGGCGCCGAACTGCGCGACGTTGCTGACCGTGCCTTCGAGCGTCATGCCCGGCTGCAGGTCCTTGAGGTCCTCGACACCGTCGTTGAAGCGCGCGACCTTGAAGTCGGGGCGCGGATCGCGGCCCGGCTTCTCGAGCTCGGCGAAGATGTCCTTGACGGTGATGGCGCCGAAGCGCTCGTCGGCAAAGGCTTCCGGCTTGAGCTTGCGGATCACGTCGCTGTTGCCGACCAGCTCCTGCACCGGGCGCGCGACGCTGGCGATGATCTTCTCGACCACCGGATAGGTCTCGGGGTGCACGCCCGACACGTCGAGCGGGTTGTCGCCGTCGCGGATGCGCAGGAAGCCCGCGGCCTGCTCGAAGGTCTTGGCGCCCAGGCCCGCGACATCGAGCAGTTGCTGGCGGTTGCGGAACGCGCCGTTGGCGTCGCGCCAGCGCACGATGCTCGCGGCGACCGCGCCCGACAGGCCCGAGACGCGCGACAGCAGCGGTGCCGAAGCGGTGTTCAGATCCACGCCGACCGAGTTCACGCAGTCCTCGACCACCGCATCGAGCGTCTTCGCGAGCTCGCTCTGGTTGACGTCGTGCTGGTACTGGCCGACGCCGATCGACTTGGGATCGATCTTCACCAGCTCGGCCAGCGGATCCTGCAGGCGCCGCGCGATCGAGACCGCGCCGCGCAGGCTCACGTCGAGCTCGGGCAGCTCCTTGCTGGCGAACTCCGAGGCCGAGTAGACCGAGGCGCCGGCCTCGCTGACGACGACCTTCTCGATCTGCGTGCCGGGCGCGAGCTGCTGGATCTTCTTGATCAGGTCGCCGGCGAGCTTGTCGGTCTCGCGGCTGGCGGTGCCGTTGCCGATGGCGATGAGGTTCACGCCATGGGTCGCGCACAGGCGGCCCAGCGTGTGGATCGAGCCTTCCCAGTCGCGCCGCGGCTCGTGCGGGTAGACGGTGCTGGTGTCGAGCACCTTGCCGGTGTCGGACACCACCGCGACCTTCACGCCGGTGCGGATGCCCGGGTCCAGGCCCATCACGACGCGCTTGCCGGCGGGTGCGGCGAGCAGCAGGTCGCGCAGGTTCTCGGCGAAGACCTTGATCGCGACCTTCTCGGCCTCGTCGCGCAGGCGCCCGAAGAGATCACGCTCCAGGCTCAGCGAGAGCTTGACCTTCCAGGTCCAGGCGATGGTCTTGCGGATCAGGTCGTCGCTGGCGCGCTTGGCGTGGCTCCAGCCGAGGTGGCGCGCGATGCGGCCTTCTGCCAGGCCGGGTTTGCCGACTTCGGTTTCCTCGTCGAGCACCAGCTTGGCGTCGAGGATTTCCTGCGTGCGACCGCGAAACACCGCCAGCGCGCGGTGCGAGGGCACGGTGCGGATGGGTTCGTCGTAGTCGAAGTAGTCGCGGAACTTGGCGTGGTCGGGGTGGTTCTCGTCCTTGCCGTCGGCGAGCTTGGAGCGCAGCAGACCTTCGCTCCAGAGCCATTCGCGCAGCAGGCCGACCAGGGCGGCATCTTCGGCCCAGCGTTCGCTGAGCAGGTCGCGCACGCCGTCGAGCACCGCGAAGGCATCGGCGAAGCCGCCTTCGGCGTTGATGAAGGCCGCGGCTTCGGCCTGCGGATCGAGCGACGGGTCGGCGAACAGCTTGTCGGCCAGCGGCTCGAGGCCGGCTTCGCGGGCGATCATGCCCTTGGTGCGGCGGCGCGGCTTGTACGGCAGGTAGAGGTCTTCGAGCTCCTGCTTGGTCGGCGCGGACTCGACGGCGGCGCGCAGCTCGGGCGTGAGCTTGCCTTGCTCGTCGATGCTCTTGATCACCGCGGCGCGGCGCTCCTCGAGCTCGCGCAGGTAGCCCAGGCGGCTTTCGAGATCGCGCAGCTGGGTGTCGTCGAGGCCGTCGGTGGCCTCCTTGCGGTAGCGGGCGATGAAGGGGACCGTGGCCCCGCCGTCCAGCAGCTCGACGGCGGCATTCACTTGAGCCGGCCGAACCTTCAGTTCGGCCGCGATCTGCAGCAGGATCTTTTCCAAGGGAAACAGGGCTGCGACAGCGGCAGCCGGTAAGGCGAAAGGGGCGCAGTTTAGCGAGGCGCAGCGCTTGACTTTGGGCCCGACTCGCGCTCGGAAATCAGCAGCTCGACAACCCCAGCTTCGCGAACAAGGCCTCGTCTCGCTCGACGTCCGGATTGCCCGTCGTCAGCAGCTTGTCGCCGTAGAAGATGGAGTTCGCGCCGGCCAGGAAGCACAGCGCCTGCACCGCCTCGCTCATCTGCTGGCGGCCCGCCGACAGGCGCACATAGGCCTTGGGCATCGTGATGCGCGCGACCGCGATCGTGCGCACGAACTCGAACGGGTCGAGCTTGTCGACATGCGCCAGCGGCGTGCCCTCGACTTGCACCAGCTCGTTGATCGGCACCGACTCCGGATAACCCGGCTCCATGTTGGCCAGCTGAGCCACCAGGCCGGCACGCTCGCGGCGGCTCTCGCCCATGCCGACGATGCCGCCGCAGCACACGCTCATGCCGGCATCGCGCACATGCGAGAGCGTGCGCAGGCGGTCTTCATAGACGCGCGTCGAGATGATGCGGCCATAGGCCTCGGGCGCGGTGTCGAGGTTGTGGTTGTAGTAGTCGAGGCCGGCGTCCTTGAGCGCATGGGCCTGGGTCTCGCTCAGCATGCCCAGCGTGCAGCAGGCCTCCAGGCCGAGCGACTTCACTTCGCGGATCAGCTCGGCGACCTTCTCGATGTCGCGATCCTTGGGCTCGCGCCAGGCCGCGCCCATGCAAAAACGCGTGGCGCCGGCATCGACCGCGGCCTGCGCGGCGGCGCGCACGGCCGAGACCTCCATCAGCTTGTCGGCCTCGACGCCGGTGTCGTAGTGCACCGACTGCGGGCAGTAGGCGCAGTCTTCCGGGCAGCCGCCGGTCTTGATCGACAGCAGCGTCGAGCGCTGCACGGCATTGGGATCGAAGTGTTCGCGATGGACCTGCTGGGCACGGAAGATCAGGTCGTTGAACGGCAGCGAGAACAGCGCCTCGATCGCGTCGACGCTCCAGCGCTCGGCCTTCGCGTTCTGCTTCGTGTTCTGTTCAGCCACGCGCGCCTGCGGGCGCACGATCTCGATGGGATGGGTGGTGGCACTCATGGGCGCATTGTCGCGCGCCCGGCGGCCAGCCAGTTGATCGCACCTGAGCCCGCTGCGCGACCGGTCGCGAAACACGCCGTGAGCAGGTAACCGCCGGTCGGCGCCTCCCAGTCGAGCATCTCGCCGGCGACGAAGACGCCGGGCGATCGCGTGAGCATCATGTGCTCGTCGAGCGCCTCGAAGCGCACGCCGCCGGCGGTGCTGATCGCCTCGTCGATCGGCCGCGCGGCGACCAGCTTCAGCGGCAGCGCCTTCAAGGCCGCGGCGACGCGCGCGGCATCGTGCACGCCGTCGCGCCCCAGCACCTCGACCAGCAGCGCCGACTTGATGCCGTCGATGCCGAGCCGGCTCTTCAGATGCGTCGACATCGAACGGCTGCCGCGCGGACGCGCGACCTCGGCGCGCGCGAACTCGGCGCTGCGATCGGGCAGCAAGTCGAGCTCGATTGTCGCGTCGCCATGCGCCTCGATCTCGTCGCGCAACAAGTTCGAGGCCGCGTAGACGAGGCTGCCTTCGATGCCGCCCTCGGTGACGACGAACTCGCCCTGGCGCGAGAAGCGCGTGCCGTCGCGTGCGGTGAACGACAGCACCACCGGCTTGATCGGCGTGCCCGCGAAGCGCTCGCGCAGATGCGCGCTCCAACCCACATCGAAGCCGCAGTTCGACGGCCGCAGCGCCGCGAGATCGACGCCGCGCTCGGCCAGCCAGGGCCACCATGCGCCGTCGGAGCCGAGCCGCTTCCAGCTCGCACCGCCGAGCGCGAGCACGACCGCATCGGCATCGACGAGGCTCTCGCCTTGCGGCGTCGCGAATCGCAGTGCACGCGAAGGCGCGGCGGCGTCGAAGCCGGTCCAGCGATGCCGCATATGGAACGACACGCCGCGCGAACGCAGCCGCGCGAGCCAGGCGCGCAGCAGCGGCGCGGCCTTCATGTCGCGCGGGAACACGCGCCCCGAGCTGCCGACGAAGGTCTCGATGCCGAGCCCGTGGGCCCACTCGCGCAAGGCCTCGGCGCCGAAGCGCGCGAGCAGCGGCGCCAGCGCGGACTCGCGCGCACCGTAGCGCTGCACGAAGGCATCGAAGGCCTCGCCATGCGTGAGGTTGAGACCGCCCTTGCCTGCCAGCAGGAACTTGCGGCCCACCGAAGGCATCGCATCGAACACATCGACCTGCACGCCGGCCTCGGCGAGAACCTCGGCCGCAGCCAGGCCGGCCGGGCCGGCGCCGATCACGGCCACGCGCGCGGGCGAGACAACATGATCCGATACAGGCGTTACATCACTCATGGGCGCGGCAGTGTGCCACGCTCGCGCGCGCTGTCCCCAATGCGACACGCGGCCATCTCGCGAGCACCGCGCGGGGCCCCGGTGACCGAGTCGTGACGAATCACTGACCGCTGCGCGGCAGTGCTTGCGACCTTCGCATGCGCCGAGCAATGCTTGGCCGCCACGGCACCGGCGAAGCGAACCGGCGCAATCAGGAGCGAGCAGATGACGATCGATCTCCAGCGCGGCCGGCGCGCCCGGCGCGCTCGCCGCATGCGCGGCACCACGACGGGCGCAGCAGGCGATTGCCGAGTGATGTATCGGCCATCGGACCTCAGCGCACCAGCATGGCCGCACGACTCGGGCCAGCATCGCGCCGATGCGCGACGCACGATGCGCTCGCGACGAAAACGTGCGCGCAGCGGCACCCGCAACGGCACCAGCAACGGCACCAGCACGCTCGCCGTGCACCAGGCCGCGGCCGCCCAGGAGCAGCGCCACGCGATCGCCCGCGCGCTGCACGACGACCTCGGCCAGCTGATCGCGCTGGCGCAACTGCGCCTCGGCGAGCTGTCGGTGACACCCATGACAGCGCAGGCGGCTCGGCTGACCGCGCAGCTGAGTTCGCTGATGGCGCAGAGCTCGATCTCGCTGCGCCGCACCTGCTTCACGCTGATGCGTCCCGACGAGAAGGCGCCCGAAGTCGAACCCGACATGGCGACGGCGATCGAGCGCCATTGCCGCGAGCTCGCGCGCAGCTTCGACCAGCACATCGAGTTCCATTGCGAGGGCGAACGCCCCGCGCTGCCGCCGTCGGCCTGCGCCATCGTGCTGCGCGCCGCGCGCGAACTGATCGTCAACGCCTGCAAGCATGCGCATGCGCACCGCATCGACGCGAGCATGCTGTGCAGCGCGCGCGAGCTGCGCCTCGAGATCAGCGACGACGGGCGCGGCATCGCCTCGCAGCCAACGCCACGCGGCGAAGGCTGCGGCTTCGGGCTCGACAGCATCCGACGCCAGCTCGCCGCGCTCGGCGCGCGCCTGAGCATCGCGGCACAACCCGGCGGCGGCACGCTGTGCCGACTCCAACTTCCCCTGCAGTTCCCCTAGACCTGGCACCGAACTGAAAGGACAAGTTGCCATGCCGATCCGTACCCTGCTGGCTGACGATCACCAGCTCTTCCGTCAAGGAATGGCCGAACTGCTGATGCGCGAAGAAGGCGTCGATCTCGTGGGGCAGACCGGCGACGGCCTGGCCTGCGTCGAGATGGCGCGCGAGCTCAGGCCCAATGTCGTGATCACCGACCTGACGATGCCCAGCCTCAACGGCATCGACGTCACGCGCCGCGTGCTGGGCATGCTGCCCGACACCAAGGTGGTGTGCGTCTCGATCCACGACGAGTCGCACATGGTGTGCGCCGCGATCGAGGCCGGCGCCGCCGGCTTCGTGCTCAAGAGCTGCGCTTTCGACGAGCTCGCGCGCTGCGTGCGCGCGGTCGCGACCAACCAGGTCTACCTGTGTCCGGCGATCGCCTCGATCGTCGTCACGCAGTGCCGACAGGGCACGACGCGCGCGACCTCGACGCGCGCGCCGCTCACGCCGCGCGAGCGCGAGATCGCGCAGCTGCTCGCCGAGGGCTACTCGACCAAGCAGATCGCCTACAAGCTCGAGATCAGCGTCAAGACCGTCGGCACCCACCGCGAGCACCTGATGCGCAAGCTGCGCATCAACAGCATCGCGGCCCTGACGCGCTACGCGATGCACGAGGGCCTGGTCTGAACCGGGCCGGACGCAGTCAACAAGCCGTCATCGCACCGGGGCAATCTCGCCGGCTTTAACAATGCCGGAGGGTTGCCCCATGAAAGAACGCCGCACCAATCTGCTCGTGCCCGAGGACCGTGAAGCCGCGAAGCCGTCTCGCCGCGACTTCCTGCGTGATGCCGCGATGGGCGTCGTCGCGCTGGGCACGGTGCACCTGGCCGGCTGCGGCGGCGATGACGACGACGGCCCCAAGGTCGCGTACAGCCATGGCGTGGCGAGCGGCGACCCGCTGTCCGATCGCGTGATCCTGTGGACGCGGCTGAGCACCTCGGCGGCTTCGCTCGACGTGCGCTGGGAGCTGGCGTCCGATGCCGCCTTCGCGAACATCGTCGCCAGCGGCACGAGCACGACCGACGCCGCGCGCGACCACACGGTCAAGGTCGACGCGACCGGCCTCGTCGCGGCGACGCGCTACTGGTATCGCTTCTCGGTCGGCGATCAGCGCTCACCGGTCGGGCGCACCAAGACCTTGCCGACCGGCAACGTCTCGCAGGTGCGGCTCGCGGTGTTCTCGTGCGCGAACTATCCGGCCGGCTACTTCAACGTCTATGCCGAGGCGGCGCGACGTGGCAACTTCGGTGAAGACCTCGACGCGACGGTGCATCTCGGCGACTACCTCTACGAATACGCACGCGGCGACTACGCCAGCGAGAACGCGGCCGCGCTGGGCCGTGAGGTGCAGCCGGCCAACGAGATCGTCACGCTGGCCGACTATCGGCGCCGCCATGCGCAGTACAAGACCGATGTCGATGCCCAGGCCCTGCATGCCGCGGCACCGATGATCGCGGTGTGGGACGACCACGAGGTCGCCAACGACGCCTGGAAGAACGGCGCCGAGAACCACCAGGGCGCGACCGAAGGCGATTACGCCGCACGCCGCGCCGCGGCGCTGCAGGCCTATCACGAGTGGATGCCCACGCGCGTGAGCGGCGACGGCTCGCTGATCTACCGCAGCTTCGACTTCGGCAACCTGCTGTCGCTGCACATGCTCGACACGCGCCTGATCGGCCGCGACCAGCAGCTGAACTACGCCGACTTCTTCACGCCCACGGGCATCGACGCGGCGGCCTTCACGGCGGCGCTGTCCGATCCGCAGCGCCAGCTGCTCGGCACGACGCAGGTCGACTGGCTCACGCAACGCCTCGCGGCATCGAGCGCGACCTGGCAGGTGCTGGGCCAGCAGGTGCTGATGGGCCGCATGAACATTCCGGCGCCGATCCTGATGGAAGCGCTGCAGCCGGGCGCGGGCATCTCGGTGTCGGCCTACGCGGCCATCGTCGCGAAGGCGCAGACGGATCCCGCCTCGCTGACGCCGACCGAGCAAGCCATCCTGGCGCAGCCCAGCATCCCCTACAACCTCGACGCCTGGGACGGCTATGCGGTCGCGCGCGAGACGGTGCTCGGCACGGCGCGCGCGCTCGACAAGAACCTGGTGGTGCTGGCCGGCGACACGCACAACGCCTGGGCGAACGACCTGCTCGATTTCAACGGCAACCAGGTCGGCGTCGAGTTCGCGACCTCGTCGGTCAGCTCGCCGGGTTTCGAGGAATACCTGCCGGGCGAACAGCCGGCCACGCTGGCGGCGGCGCTGACGCAGCTGATCGGGCCGCTGCAGTACTGCGACACCTCGCGGCGCGGCTACATGCTGCTGACGGCGACGGCGGCGGAATGCCGTGCCGACTGGGTGTTCGTCGACACGATCACGAGTCGCAGCTATGTCGCTGACGCGACGGCGGCAATGCGTGTGCTGCCCGGCGCCGGGCAGCGCAAGCTGGTGGCGGTCTGAGGCTCAGGCGGTGTCGCGCAACGCCGCCTTCAAGCGCTCGCCGATCTCCGGCTTCGCATGGAAGGGGTCGGTGGGGTTGCGCCCCAGCATCACGTCTTCCATGCGCGTCTGCACCCCCGCCAGCGCCTGCGGATGGCTGAAGACGTAGAAGCGGTTCTCGCGCAGCGCATCGAACACCTTGTGCGCGACATCGCCGGCCGTGACCTTGCCGCTGGTGACCGCCTTGTCCGACATCGCCTGCGCGACCAGCTGGCTGCGCGTGGGCTGTTGCTTCGCCATGTCGGACGGGCGGTTGCGCTCGCTCTGGTGGATGCCGGTCGGCACGAAGTACGGGCACAGTACCGAGGCGCCGACCTGGTCCGTCACCAGCCGCAAGTCCTGGTACAGCGTCTCGCTGAGCGCGACCACCGCATGCTTGGTCACGTTGTAGACGCCCATGTTGGGCGCGCAGACCATGCCCGCCATCGACGCGGTGTTGACGATGTGGCCGCGGTAGTTCGGGTCGGCCTTCGCGGCCGCCAGCATCATCGGCGTGAACACGCGCACGCCATGGGCCACGCCCCACAGGTTCACGTTGATCACCCACTCCCAGTCCTTCTGGGTGTGCTCCCAGATCAGACCGCCCGCGCCGACGCCGGCGTTGTTGAAGACGAAGTGCGGCGCACCGAAGCGCTCCTGCGTCGCCGCGCCCAACGCCTCCACCTCGGCACCCTTGGAGACGTCGAGCCGAAACGGCAGCACCTTGGCTCCGAGCGCGGCGACATCGGCCGCGGCGCGCTCGAGCGCATCGGCCTGCACGTCCGCCATCACGACGTTCATGCCCTCGCGCGCCGCGATGCGCGAGGCCTCAAGGCCGAAGCCCGAAGCCGCGCCGGTGATGACGGCCGTGCCGCCCTTGAAGGTCTGAATCATTGCGTCGTCTCCTGCTTTCGGATCTGGAAGTTGATGCGCGGGAAATGCACCTGCACCGTGCCGGCGCGCTCGTCGTCGCGCGCGATCGTCACGCGATCACGCGTGAGGCCGACCAGGCGGCCCGGCGAAGGGTCGCAGCCGTAGTCGGTCGGCGTCACGGTGACGAGGTCACCGGGCGCGAAGCCGAGGTCGGGCTCGACCGTCACATCCGCGCGCGGTGTCGAGGTGGCCGCGAGCGCGAGCGCCTCGCCGCTGTCGAGCGGACTCGGATGGCCCTGCCCGAAGCCGCGCACGCGCTGCAGCCAGGCGCTCAGCTTCGGATAGGCATCGAAGATCGTCGTCAGCGCCGGCGCGCGATGCACGAACCACAGGCAGTGCGCGACCGAGAAGTCGGCGATGCTGGGCGTGCCGCGCACGAGGAAGTCGCGGCCCGCCGTGCTCTCGTTCTCGAGATGCGTTTCGAGCCAGCCCAGATAGCTGTGCAGCGCCGCGGTCGCATCGGGCACCGTCTGGCGCTTCAGGGTCGCGGTGAAGCTCGCGCGATCGGCCGCGAAAGCCTTGATCACCTCGGGCGGTTGCCCCGCGAAGACGCCCGCAATGCCCGCCGGCTGCATCGTGTACGCGATGCAGCTCCAGAACAGCGCGCTGTCGGCCCATTGCGCCAGCATCTGCGCGGTGCCGGCGGTCTCGGCGGGATATAGCGCTGGCGTCGGCGCGCGCGCCTCGATCACGCGGCAGATCAGCGGCGTGTCGCAGTAGATGTCGGCGCCGATCTGCAGCACCGGCGTGCGGCGATAGCCGCCGGTCAGCGCCACGACATCGGGCTTGGGCATCACGGCCGGGATGTGCACCGAGCGCCAGGCCAGCTGCTTGAAGCCGAACACCAGCCGCACCTTCTCCGAGAACGGCGATCCCGGGTAGTGGTGGAAGATCAGTTCGTCGTTCATCAGCGGGCCTTTCCCCTTAGCGCGGCATCGCGCGCGCGATGATCGCGTCGACCTCGACGCCGGATGGCAGCAGCCCGAACACCGCGCTGTCGCCGTCCAGGCGCGCGCGGCAGAAGGCATCGAACACGGCATCGGGTGCATGGCGCGCGAGCTGCGCGGCCTGCAGCGCCAGCGCGACGTCGCGCGCGAGCCGGCGTGCATCGCCCTCCTCGCTGGCTTCGTCGATGCGCGCGGGCAGGCTCGCGGCCAGGCGATCGAAGGCCGCGTGCTCGCCGCGCGCCGGCGCGAGCTCGCGCTCCAGTGCCGCGGCCATCGCCTCGCCCTTTCGCAAGGCGCGCAGGAGATCGAGCGCCATGATGTTGCCGGCGCCCTCCCAGATCGAGTTCAGCGGCATCTCGCGGTAGATGCGCGCCATCACGCCCTCGCCGCCTTCTTCGACATAGCCGTTGCCGCCCAGGCACTCCATCGCCTCCTGCGCCAAGGCGCTGCCGCGCTTGCAGATCCAGAACTTGGCGACCGGCGTCAGCAGCCGGCGCATCGCGGCCTCGTGCTCGTCGGCGGGCGATGCGTCGAAGGCGCGCGCCAGGCGCAGCGCCAGCGCGGTCGCGGCCTCGCTTTCGAGCGCGAGGTCGGCCAGCACGTTCTTCATCAGCGGCTGCTCGATCAGATGGCGGCCGAAGGCCTTGCGCTGCACGCAGTGATTCAGCGCCAGCGACAGCGCCTGGCGCATCAGGCCGGCGGTGCCGAGCGCGCAATCGAGCCGCGTCAGCGTGCCCATCTCGAGGATCTGCGGCACGCCGCGGCCCGGCTCGCCGACCAGCCACGCGAACGTGTCCTGGAACTCGACCTCGGAGCTCGCGTTGGCCTTGTTGCCGAGCTTGTCCTTCAGGCGCTGGATGCGCAGCGCGTTGTGCGAGCCGTCGGGCAGCACGCGCGGCAGGAAGAAGCAGCTCAAGCCCGCGTCGGTCTGCGCGAGCACCAGGAAGGCATCGCACATCGGCGCCGAGAAGAACCACTTGTGGCCGACCAGGCGATAGCGCTGGCCCCAGGCGTCGTCGCCGTCCTTGACGGCCTGGGTCGTGTTGGCGCGCACGTCGGAGCCGCCTTGTTTCTCGGTCATGCCCATGCCCATCGTCACGCCGCTCTTTTGCGTGAAGAGCGTGAAGCGCGGGTCGTAGGCGCGGCTCGCCAGCTTGGGGAACCAGTCGGCGAACACGGCCGGGTTGGCGCGCAGCGCCGGCGTGACCGCGTAGGTCATCGAGATCGGGCACAGGATCGACGGCTCGAGCTCGGTGAAGAGCATGAAGCCGGCCGCGCGCTGCAGATGCGCATGCGCGCCGCCGTTCCACGGCGTGCCGTGCAGCCCGGCCTCGCAGGCCGCGGCCATCAGCGCGTGATAGCCCGGATGGAACTCGACCTGGTCGACGCGGCGCCCGAAGCGGTCATGCGTCTTGAGCTGCGGCGTGTGCGTGTTGGCCAGGCGCGCGTGCTGCTGCATCGGCGCGCTGCCGGCCAAGGCGCCCAGGCGCGACAGCGCGGCGGTGTCGAGGCCGGGCGCGTGGTGCGCCAGCGCGTCGCGCATCGCCGCGTTGCCTTCGAACAGATTGCAGTCGACCAGCGGCTGCGGCTGGTTGCTCACCTCGTGCGTGCGCCAGGTTTCCTGGACGGTGGTCATGTCGGGCTCCTCCTGAGCATCTCGATGTGTGGAATACCATCTTCGAGATACTGCTCCCCCACCGGCTCGAAGCCAAGACTGCCGTAGAAGCGCTGCAGGTGGGCCTGGGCGCTGATGCGAATGGATCGACCGGGCCAGGCCCGCTCGCAGCGCGCGACGCCTTCGCGCATGAGTGGCACTCCGCAACCCCTGCCGCGCACTTCAGGTGCGGTGATCACGCGGCCGATCGAGGGCTCGTCGTACTTGAGGCCAGGATCGACCACGCGCAGGTAGGCCACCAGCGCGCCGCTGGCGTCACGCCCGAGCAGGTGCCAAGCATCGCGATCGATGCCGTCGAGGTCGAGGTACGGCCCCTGCTCGAGGATGAAGACGCGACAGCGCAGCGCCAGCGCGTCGTACAACGCGTCGACGCCGAGCGTCTCGAAGCGCGACCAGGTCCAGTGCAGGACCATGGTTGCACTCAGACCAGCTTCACGAGCTGCTTGCCGAAGTTCTTGCCCTTGAGCAGGCCGAGGAAGGCCTCGGGCGCGCTGTGCACGCCTTGCGAGACGGTCTCGCGGAACTTGAGCTTGCCTGTCGCGACCGCGGTGCCCAGCTCCTTGAGCGCCTGCGGCCAGACGTCCATGTGCTCGCTGACGATGAAGCCTTCGACCTTCATGCGGTTCACCAGGATCAGCTGCGGGAACTGCATCGGGATCGGCTGGCCGTTGTAGCCCGAGATCATTCCGCACATCGCGACGCGGCTGAAGGCATTGGCGCGCATCAGCACCGCGTCGAGGATCACGCCGCCGACGTTCTCGAAGTAGCCGTCGATGCCTTGCGGGCAGGCTTCCTTGAGCGCTCCCGACAGCGACTTCAGGTCGGGGTACTGCTTGTAGTCGATGCAGGCGTCGAAGCCGAGCTCGTTGACCACGTAGTCGCACTTCTCCTTGCCGCCGGCCAGGCCGACCGCGCGGCAACCGCGCGCCTTCGCGAGCTGGCCGACCACACCGCCGACCGCGCCGCTGGCGGCGCTCACCACCACCGTCTCGCCGGCCTTGGGCGCGATGATCTGCGTGAGGCCATACCAGCCGGTCACGCCCGGCATGCCGACCGCGCCGAGGTAGGCCGACAGCGGCACGTGCGTCGTGTCGACCTTCTGCAGCACGCCGCGCTGGTTGCCATCGACCAGCTGGTACTCCTGCCAGCCGCCCATGCCGACCACCTTGTCGCCGACCGCGAAATGCGCGTTCTTCGACGCGACCACCTCGCCGACGGTGCCGCCGATCATCACTTCGTTGAGCGGCTGCGGCGCCGAGTAGCTCTTGGCCTCGCTCATGCGCCCGCGCATGTACGGGTCGAGCGAGAGGTAATGGTTGCGCACCAGCACCTGGCCGTCAGCCAGATCGGCCGGCAGCGCGGCCTCGACGAGCTTGAAGTTGTCGACGGTGGGCTCGGCCTGCGGGCGCGAGACGAGGTGGATCTGGCGGTTGATGGTGGCCATCGTTGTCTCCTCTGGGGTCAGTCTGATCCGCGGCCGCCTTCGAACGGGCCGGGCTCTCGCCGCGCGAGCGGCTTGATCTCGCGCGCCGCGGTGGCCACGGCGCGCACGTACTTGAAGGTGCCGGTCGCATGCGCGATGCGCTGGCCTTGCGCGTCGAGGATCTCGCCGTCGCAAAAGGCCATCGTCGCGGTGCGGTGCAGCAGCCGGCCCAGGCAGCGCAGGCGCCCGGTGCCGGGACGCATGAAGCTGGTCTTCATCTCGATCGTCACGACGCCCGGCCCGCTGCCCGGCGGCTCGCCGTTCATGCTGCGCGCGGCATGCGCCATCGCGACATCGAGCAAGGTCATGCTGACGCCGCCGTGCACGACCTTGAACGAGTTCTGGTGGCGCGTCGACGTGTCGAGCACGAGTTCCGACGCGCCGTTCTCGAAGCTCACCAGCTCGAGGCCCAGGTCCTCGACGAAGGGAATCTCGACAGGAAAGTCCACGGCGGCTTATCCGGCGTGGATCGCGGACACGCCGCCGTCGACCGCGAGGACCTGCCCGGTGATGTGCTTGCCGGCGTCGCTGGCGAACAGCAGCGCGGCGCCCTTGAGGTCTTCGTCGTCGCCGATGCGCTGCAGCGGCGCGCCCTTGGCGAGGTTGTCGGCGCCGACCTTGGCCAGCGTGCCTGCGGTCATCTTGCTCGGGAAGAAGCCCGGCGCCAGCGCGTTGACGGTGATGCCGTGCTGGCCCCATTCGCCGGCCAGCACGCGCGTGAAGTTCACGACCGCGCCCTTGCTGGTGTTGTAGGCCACCGTGGTCATGAAGGCCGGGTTGCCGCCCAGGCCCGCGATCGACGCGATGTTGACGATGCGACCGTGCTTGCGCGGGATCATGCAGCGCTTGCCGACCGCCTGGCTGAACAGGAACACGCTGCGCACGTTCAGGTTCATCACCTTGTCCCAGGCCTCGAGCGGATGGTCGGCCGCGGGCGCGCCCCAGGTGGCGCCGGCGTTGTTGACCAGGATGTCGATGTCGCCCACCAGCTCGATCGCCGCGTCGACGACGCGCTGCACCTCGGCGGGCTCGCTGGCGTCGGCTGCGATCCAGTGCGCGTCGATGCCGCGCGCTTTCAGATGCGCGGCGGCTTCCTCGAGATCGCCCGCCTTGCGCGAGGTCAGCACGATCTTCGCGCCGGCCTCGCCGAGCGCCTCGGCGATCTGCAGGCCGAGGCCGCGCGAGCCGCCGGTCACGAGGGCGGCGCGGCCGGTGAGGTCGAACAACTGGCGAACGTTGCGCGTCATGCGGTGGTCTCCGGAACGTTGTAGTCGAGCACGTGACGGTCCAGGCGCAGCGGGCCGAGCTCGGCGCCGACGGCCTTGTGATGCGGATGGTTCTGGTAGGCGTCGAGCGCGGCGGCATCGGCGAAGCGCGAGACCAGCACGACATCGACATTGGCCTCGAGCCCTTCGGCGCGGATGCCGACATCGAAGCGCAGCATGCCGGGCACGAGATCGCGGCAGCCGTCGAGCAGCGCCTTGAAGCGCGGCGCGTCGGCCGCGTTCTTCAAGCGCCACATCACGATGTGCTCGATCACGGCTTGTCCTTCTCCTCGTGCATCCGCGAGCGCACCCAGATGCCGATAGCGCCGATCGCCGCGATCGTCACGCCGCTCCAGATCAGCGCATGGCCCACCACCTCGTCGAACGAGAGCGTGAACGCGCCGACCAGCACGCCGCCCAGGCCGCCGTAGATCAGCACCCAGATCCAGGTTTCGAGTTTCGAGGTGGTCATGTTCATCAGAACGCCGCCGGATCGAGGTCGCGGCAGGTCGCGTCGCGCGAGGACACGACCGACAACCACGCGCCGATCTTCGGCAGCTCGTAATGGAAGAAGAAGCGCATCGCGGCGCGCTTGCCGTCGGCGAAGGCCGCGTCCTGCGAGCCGTCGAGCGCGAGCGCGACATCGAGCCAGATCCACGCCATCACCACATGGCCGAAGGCCTGCAGATACGGCGTCGCGTTCGGCAGCGCGTCCTGCGGATCGCCGGTGGCCCAGGCCGCCTTGGTCGCGGCACCGAGTTGCGCGAGCGACTGCGCCAGCGCGTTGGCATGGCCGGCCAGGCCTTCGACATGCCCTGCCCGCTCGATCGTCGCGTTGATGCGCGAGGCCAGCAGTTTCAGGCCCGCGCCGCCGTCCATCACCACCTTGCGGCCCAGCAGGTCCAGCGCCTGGATGCCGTGCGTGCCCTCGTGGATCATGTTCAGGCGGTTGTCGCGCCAGTACTGCTCGACCGGGAAGTCGCGCGTGTAGCCGTAGCCGCCGTGGACCTGGATCGCGAGGCTGTTGGCCTCCAGGCACCACTCGCTCGGCCAGCTCTTGGTGATCGGCGTGAGCATCTCCAGCAGCAGCGCGGCCTCCTTGGCCTGCGCCTCGTCGCCGGTGTGCAGCTCGTCGACCAGGCGCGCGCAGTACAGCGCCAGCGCGAGGCCGCCTTCGACATAGCTCTTCTGCGCCAGCAGCATGCGCTTGACATCGGCGTGCTCGATGATCGGCACCGGCGGCTTGGAGACATCCTTGCCGGCCGGGCCCATCGGGCGGCCTTGCGCGCGCTGCCTGGCGTATTCGAGGCTGGCCTCGTAGCCGGCATAGCCCAGCATCACCGCGCCCAGGCCGACGGCGATGCGCGCCTCGTTCATCATCGTGAACATGCAGCGCAGGCCTTCGCCGGGCTTGCCGACCAGATAGCCGATCGCGCCCGCCGCGCCGCGCGGCTTGAACTTGCCTTCGCCGAAATTCAGCAAGGTGTTCGGAATGCCGCGGTAGCCGAGCTTGTGGTTCAGGCCCGCGAGCGCGACGTCGTTGCGCTCGCCGGTCAGCTCGCCCTCGGTGTTGACCAGCTTCTTGGGCACGATGAACAGCGAGATGCCCTTGGTGCCGGGGATCAGCTTGCCGTCGGGGCCGGGAATCTTGGCCAGCACCAGGTGGACGATGTTCTCGGTCAGCTCGTGCTCGCCGTTGCTGATCCACATCTTGTTGCCGCGCAGGCGAAAGCGCGCACCGAGCGGATCGGCTTCGAAGTCGTCGCCGTCGGGCACGGCGCGCGTGGCGATATCGGACAAGCCCGAGCCGGCCTGCGGCTCCGACAGGCACATCGTGCCGAACCAGCGCCCGGCGAACTCGTTGCGCGCGAAGACTTCGCGCTGCGTCGGCGTGCCGTGCGCCATCAGCAGATTGGCATTGCCGCTGGTCAGCATGCCGCCGCCGCCCAGGCCGATGCCGGCCTTCGAGAAGAACGAGTGCGCGGCCATCTCGACCGAGCACGGCAGCTGCATGCCGCCCATCTCGTAGTCCTGCGCTGCGGCGAGCATGCCGCTTTCGACATAGGCGCGCGAGGCGTCATGCGAGCACTGCGGCAGCACGACCTTCTCGCCGTCGAAGTGCGGCTCTTGCGTATCGACCAGGCGATTGAAGGGCGCGAATTTCTCGCGCGCGATGCGCTCGCAGGTGTCGAGCACCTGGGCGAAGGTCTCGCGCGAGTGGTCGGCGAAGCGCGGCCGGGCGGTCAGCGATTCGACCTGGAGCCAGTCGTCGAGCAGGAAGTCAATCGTCGGTCTCATGTCTCGGAGGACTCCTTGCACGCCGCCGGCCCGGCCGGCGCGCGGCTTACTGCAGCCGGGCGGGGCCAGCGCCCCGCACCGAGTAGTCGCTGCCCGGCGCAGCGCGCATGTTCAGCTCGCTCTCGTTCGGGCCGAACGACAGGCGCTCGCTGACGCGCGCGGCGGTCAGCTGGGCCGGATCGGGCTTCTTCATGCGCGACAGCGCGGTCGTGCCGGCCAGGGTGAAGGCCTCGGCCATCGATGCGCGCGCCTTGTCGACACGCGTGCCGACCGGCGGCTGGTCGCTGTTGGCCGAGCGGCGGAAGCTGCCGTACTCGAAGTTCGCGCCCTTGGAGTCGAACTTGATCTCGGCGCTGCCGATCACGCGCTGATCGGCCAGCACCTTGGGGTAGAGGAAGTCGTGCTGCATCGTGCGCAGCGCGGTGAAGGCATAGCCCAGCGTGTAGTCGTTGACCTCGCCGTCGACCTTGACCGGCAGCTCGGCGCCGCGCAGCAGCGAGCCGGCCAGCGCGTAGTCCTGCTGGGTGCCCTCGCCCAGGCCGACCTTCACCGCGACGCGCAGGCGCGCGTCGGCATGGCCGGCCTTGGCCGCCTGCAACAGCAGCGTGGCGGCGGTCTCGTTGTCCTGCTTGACGCAGGCGCCTTCGTCGTAGAGGCGCCCGGCGCTGTACAGCGCTTCGGGATCCTTGGCGTCGACGCCGGCTTGCAGGATCTTGACCGACTGCTCGCAGTCGATCTTGGCCAGGGTCTCGAGGCGGTAGTCCGACGACGAGGCCGCGCCGGCCAGCATCGGGGCGAACAGAGCCGCGGCCAGCGCGGCGACTTGAGTGCGGAACTTCAACATGGGTATGAATGCGCCGTATCGGCGCGCAGGTGTCGCTTGATGCCGGGGAGCCTGTAGGTGCCCCGGCGCCGGATCCCGCGGCGGTCAGCCGCGGAAGCCCGGAATTAGAGCACCTCGAACACGCCCGCCGCGCCCATGCCCCCGCCGATGCACATCGTCACGCAGACCTTCTTGGCGCCGCGGCGCTTGCCCTCGATCAGCGCATGGCCGGTCAGGCGCTGGCCGCTCACGCCGTAGGGGTGGCCGATCGCGATCGCGCCGCCGTTGACGTTGAGCCGGTCCATCGGGATGCCCAGCTTGTCGGCGCTGTAGAGCACCTGCACCGCGAAGGCCTCGTTGAGCTCCCACAGGTCGATGTCGTCGACCTTGAGGCCCAGGCGCGCCAGCACCTTGGGCACCGCGAAGACGGGGCCGATGCCCATCTCGTCGGGCTCGCAGCCGGCCACCGCGAAGCCGAGGAAGCGGCCCAGCGGCTTCAGGTTCTTCTGCTGCGCGTACTTGTCGCTGACGATCACGCAGGCACCGGCGCCATCGCTGAACTGGCTGGCATTGCCGGCCGTGACCACGCCGCCGGGCATCGCCGTGCGGATGTCCTTGATGCTCTCGTAGGTGGTGCCGGGGCGCAGGCCTTCGTCGGCCTTGACCGTCACTTCCTTGGTGCGCATGCCCAGCTGCGCGTCGGCGACGCCGGCCATCACGGTGATCGGCGCGATCTCGGCGTCGAACAGGCCCTGCTCCTGCGCGGCGCAGGCCTTTTGCTGGCTGCCGGCGCCGTAGTGGTCCTGGCGGTCCTTGCCGACCTTGTAGCGCTGGGCCACGTTCTCGGCGGTCTGCAGCATCGACCAGTAGATTTCGGGCTTCTTCTTCATCAGCGCCGGGTCGGTCAGCATGTGCTGGTTCATCTCCTGCTGCACGCACGAGATGCTCTCGACGCCGCCGGCGATGTAGACATCGCCCTCGCCCGCGATCACGCGCTGCGAAGCCATCGCGATGGTCTGCAGGCCGCTCGAGCAGAAGCGGTTGATCGTGACGCCGCCGGCCGTGACCGGCAGGCCCGCCGCCAGCGCGATCTGGCGCGCGATGTTCATTCCGGTCGCGCCTTCGGGGTTGGCGCAGCCCATCAGCACGTCTTCGACCGCCGCGCCCTCGACGCCGGCGCGCTCGAGCGCGGCCTTGACGACGTGGCCGCCGAGCGTCGCGCCATGGGTCATGTTGAAGGCGCCCTTCCAGCTCTTGGCGAGCGGGGTGCGGGCGGTCGAGACGATGACGGCGTCGGTCATGTGAGGCTCCTGTTGCCGGGCTTCAGGCCGCGGCCTTGTAGATCGTGTTGCGTGGACGGGCGAGCACGCGCTCGACCATCGGAATGAACTCTTCGATCGGCAGCGTCTCGCCGCGCGGATCGAAGGCGGGGTTGTCGTAGAGCGCGCAGAACTCGGCCGTGCGCTCGTAGTGCGGATGGCCTTTGAACTGCTCGCGCAGGTCGCGGTCCATGCCGAGGTGGTGGAAGAAGTAGTGGCCCTGGAAGATGCCGTGCTGCGCCACCATCCACAGGTTCTCTTCGGCGACGAAGGGCTTCAGGATGGCCGCGGCGATGTCCGGGTGGTTGTAGGCCCCGAGCGTGTCGCCGATGTCGTGCAGCAGCGCGCAGACCACGTACTCCTCGTCGCGGCCGTCTTTCAAGGCGCGCGTCGCGGTCTGCAGGCTGTGCTGGTAGCGGTCGATCGGAAAGCCGCCGCAATCGCCCTTGAGCAGTTCGAGATGCGACAGCACGCGCTTCGATTGCGCGCGCGCGAACGGCACGAACTCGCCGAGGATCAGCTGCCAGTCGGCCTGGCTGCTGTCTTCCATGCGGGTGAAGTTCGCGCGCTGCATCGTGCCGCCCCGATCAGCTGAAGTTCTTGCCTTCGGCCACCAGGCGCGCGAGCAGCGGCGCCGGCTCCCAGAACTTGGCGTCGTCGGCCGGGTTCTTGGCGAAGCGCTTCATCGCCTGCACGACGTTGAAGAGCCCCTGCGTCTCGGCATAGCACATCGGGCCGCCGCGCCACAGCGGGAAGCCGTAGCCGGTGAGGTAGACCATGTCGATGTCGCTGGCCTTGCTGGCGATGCCTTCCTCGAGGATGTGGCAGGCCTCGTTGACGAGCGCGTAGACCAGGCGGTGCACGATCTCCTCGTCGTCGATCTTGCGCGGCGTGATGCCGAGTTCCTTGCGGTGGTCCTCGATCATCTTGACGACCACGTCGCTGGGGATCGCGTCGCGCTTGCCGGCTTGATAGTCGTACCAGCCGGCGCCGGTCTTCTGGCCATAGCGGCCCATCTCGCACAGCAGATCGGCGGTCTTGCTGTAGCGCATGTTGGGCTTTTCTTGATAGCGGCGCTTGCGGATCGCCCAGCCGATGTCGTTGCCGGCGAGGTCGCCCATGCGGAACGGGCCCATCGCGAAGCCGAACTTCTCGACCGCCTTGTCGACTTGAGCGGGCGTCGCGCCCTCCTCGATCAGGAAGCCGGCCTGGCGCGAGTACTGCTCGATCATGCGGTTGCCGATGAAGCCGTCGCACACGCCCGAGACCACCGCGGTCTTCTTGATCTTCTTGGCGATGCCCATCACGGTGGCGAGCACGTCCTTGGCCGTCTTCTCGCCGCGCACCACCTCGAGCAGCTTCATCACGTTGGCCGGGCTGAAGAAGTGCATGCCGACCACGTCCTGCGGACGCTTGGTGAAGCCAGCGATCTTGTTGACGTCCAGCGTCGAGGTGTTGGAGGCCAGGATCGCGCCCGGCTTGGCCACCTCGTCGAGCGCCTTGAAGACCTTCTCCTTGACGCCCAGCTCTTCGAACACCGCTTCGATGATGAGATCGGCGTCCTTGAGATCGGCGTAGTCGAGCGTGGTCGACAACAGGCCGACGCGCTGCTCGTACTTGTCTTGCTTCAGCTTGCCCTTCTTGACCTGGGCTTCGTAGTTCTTCTTGATGACGCCGATGCCGCGGTCCAGCGCGTCCTGCTTCATCTCGAGGATGGTCACCGGGATGCCGGCGTTCAGGAAGTTCATGCTGATGCCGCCGCCCATCGTGCCGGCGCCGATCACCGCGACCTTCTTGATCTCGCGCACCGGCGTGTCTTCGGGCACGTCGGGGATCTTGCTGGCGGCGCGCTCGGCGAAGAAGGCATGGCGCAGTGCCTTGCTCTCCGGCGTGAGCATCAGGGCCATGAAGACCTCGCGCTCGTAGACCATGCCCGCGTCGAACTTGCCCTTGACCGCTTGCTCGACGCAGTCCACGCACTTGGCCGGCGCGGGGAAGTTCTTCGCCATCGCCTTGACGGTATTGCGAGCGAACTGGAAGTAGGCATCCGGGCTCGGATGCTTCGCCTTGGCATCGCGCACGCGCGGCAGCGGGCGCGCAGTGGCGATCTCGTTGGCGAAGGCGATCGCGCCTTGCAGCAGGTCGCCGTCGACGATCTTCTGGAACAGCGTCTGGCCGGGGATCTGCGCCAGCAGCTCGCTCTTGACCGGCTCGCCGCTGACGATCATGTTGAGCGCCGGCTCGACGCCGATCGCGCGCGGCAGGCGCTGCGTGCCGCCGGCACCGGGCACCAGGCCCAGCTTCACTTCCGGCAGCGCGACATTGGTGCCGGGCGCCGCGACGCGGTAATGGCAGCCGAGCGCGAGCTCGAGGCCGCCGCCCATGCACACCGAGTGGATCGCGGCGACGACCGGCTTGCTGCTGGCCTCGACCAGCGCGATCAGGTCGAGCAGGTTGGGCGCGGCGACGGCCTTGGGCGAGCCGAACTCCTTGATGTCGGCGCCGCCCGAGAAGGCCTTGCCGGCACCGGTGATCACGATCGCCTTCACGTTCGCGTCGGCCTGGGCTTGCTCGACGCCGGAAGCGATGCCCTGGCGCGTCGCGAGCCCAAGGCCATTGACCGGCGGGTTGTTCAGGGTGATGACGGCAACGCCGTCGCGCACTTCATAGCTCGCGCTCATGTCGGATCCTCGGCTTCGGGGGCGATGGTTCGTGAAACGAACGATCGTTCGATTCTGTGGCGAAAAAAGGCGGCGCGATGTCTCAGTCGTGACAGGCGCCGCGGCACGTTCGGCAGGGGTGCTTTTTACACCTCCAGCCACTCCTTGCGTATGTAGGCGTTCGAACGCAAGTCGTCGGGAGTGCCTTCGAAAACCACGCGTCCGTGGCCCATCACATAGCAGCGCTCGGAGATCGCCAGCGCGATGGTGAGCTTCTGCTCGACCAGCAGCACCGACAGGCCGCGCCGCTTGAGTTCCTTGAGGTACTCGGCGACCAGTTCGACGATCTTGGGCGCGAGGCCTTCGGTCGGCTCGTCGATCATGATCAGGTCCGGGTCGCCCATCAGCGTGCGGCACAGCGTGAGCATCTGCTGCTCGCCGCCCGACAGCACGCCGGCCTCGGTGTGCTGGCGCTCCTTGAGGCGCGGGAACATCGCGTACATGTCGTCGCAACTCCAGCGCGGATTCTTGTTGCGCCGCTTCTCGCCGAGCAGCAGGTTCTGGTGGACCGTGAGCTTGGGGAAGATGTCGCGGTTCTCGGGCACGTAGCCGATGCCCTCGTGCGCGATCTCGAAGGCCTTCTTGCCCAGCAGCTCGCGATCGTTCCACTTCACCGAACCATGGCCGTCGACCAGGCCCATGATGGCTTTCACGGTGGTCGAGCGGCCCGAGCCGTTGCGGCCCAACAGGCTCACGATCTCGCCCGGCTTGATGTCCATCGACACGCCGTGCAACACATGGCTCTTGCCGTAGAAGGCGTGGAGGTTGTCGAGCTTCAGCATGGGTGTTCTCAGCGATGGGCGTGCGCGCGAAGCAGGGCGGCGGGGTGCCCCATCGCGAAGGTAAAGGAGGAGCCCGCGCAGCGGGCGGGGGACACGAAGCGATGGGGCAGCCCGTCGCCCTGCGCTCCCCGCAAAGGAATCGCCATCAAAGTCAATGCGCCTCCGCCAGCACGGAGCCCAGATAGGCCTCCTGCACCCGCGCATTCGCACGTACCGCCTCCGGCGTATCGAACGCGATCACCTCGCCGTAGACCAGCACCGCGATCTTGTCGGCCAAACCGAACACCACGCCCATGTCGTGCTCGACGGTCAAGAGCGTCTTGCCCTCGGTCACCTCGCGGATCAGCTGGATGAAGCGCTTCGTCTCGCTCTTGCTCATGCCGGCCGTGGGCTCGTCGAGCAACACGACATTGGCGCCGCCGGCGATCGTGATGCCGATCTCGAGCGCGCGCTGCTCGGCGTAGGTGAGGTTCATTGCCAGCGTGTCGCGCTTCTTGTCGAGGCGGATCATCTCCATCACCTTGTCGGCGCGCTCGTTGGCGTCGTCGAGGTCGGCGAGGAATTTCCAGAACGCATAGCGATAGCCCAGCGACCACAGCACCGCGCAACGCAGGTTCTCGAACACCGACAGGCGCTGGAACAGGTTGCTGACCTGGAAGCTGCGCGCCAGGCCCTTGCGGTTGATCTTGAACGGATCGAGCCCGTCGATGCGCTCGCCGTTGAGCGTGATCTCGCCGCTGGTGAGGCCGAAGCGGCCCGACATCAGGTTGAACAGCGTCGACTTGCCGGCGCCGTTGGGCCCGATGATCGCGACGCGCTCGCCGGGGCGCACCGCCATGCTTGCGCCGCGAATGATCTCGGTCTTGCCGAAGCTCTTGCGGACGTCTTTCAGCTCAATGGCGAATTCGCTCACAGCGACTCCCTCCGGCGAATCTCCTGCTCGATCTCTCCTTGCACCTCGCCCCACTCCTTGCTGAACTGCCGGCGCGCGACCTCGAACAGCGCGATGCCGGTCAGCATCACGAACACCGCGCCGAACCAGCTGTCGAGGCCGTGCGCGTCGATCGTCGCGCCCATGAACTGGAGCTTGGTGCCCAAGGCGGTATTGAGCTGCAGGTGGTAGACCATCTCGATCATCGCGGCCGCGCCGACCAGCGCCACCAGCGCGGTGCCGGCCAGCGCGAGATAGCTCGTCCACAGCTTGCGCAGCTTGCCGTAGGCCGCCACGCGCAGGTTCATCATGATCAGGCTGGCCACGCCGCCCGGCGCATACATCACCATAAACAGGAAGATCAGGCCGAGATAAAGCAGCCAGGCCTTGGTGTACTCCGACAGCAGCACCGAGGCCAGCACCATCAGGATGGCGCCGATCACCGGCCCGAAGAAGAAGGTCGCGCCGCCGAGGAAGGTGAACAGCAGGTAGCCGCCCGAGCGCGCCGCGCCCACCACCTCGGCCGTCACGATCTCGAAGTTCAGCGTGTACAGCCCGCCCGCGAGGCCGGCGAAGAAGCCCGAGATGATGAAGGCCAGGTAGCGCACGCGCTGCGTGCTGTAGCCGATGAACTCCACCCGCTCGGGGTTGTCTCGCACCGCATTGAGCATGCGGCCCAGCGGCGTGCGCGTGAACGCGAACATGGCCCCGGTCGCGACGAAGGTGTAGAGCGCGATCAGGTAGTACACCTGGATCTGCGGCCCGAAGCTGATGCCCAGCACCGGCTTGCCGACCACGCGGTTGCCCGCGACACCGGCCTCGCCGCCGAAGAACTCGGGAATCATCAGCGACATCGCGAACACCAGTTCGGCGATGCCCAGCGTGATCATCGCGAACGGCGTGCCGGCCTTCTTGGTCGTCACGAAGCCGAGCACGACCGCGAAGCCCATGCCGGCGATCGCACCCACCAGCGGGATCAGGCTCACCGGCAGTGGAAGCGTTCCGCCCGCCACCCTGTTGAGCGCATGGATCGCGAGGTAGGAGCCCAGGCCGGTGTAGACCGCATGGCCGAAGCTCAGCATGCCGCCCTGCCCCAGCAGCATGTTGTAGGACAGGCAGGCGATGATCGCGATGCCCATCTGCGAGAGCATCGTGACGCCCAGGCCGCTCGAGAAGATCTTCGGCGCGACCAGCAGCACCAGCGCGAACGCGCCCCAGATGATCCAGCGCCCGACGTTGTAGGGCTTGAATTCGAAGTAGTTCGGATTCGTCATGGCTCAGCCCTCGCGCGTGCCGAGCAGGCCCTTGGGCCTGAAGATCAGGATCAGCACGAGGAACAGGTAAGGCAGGATCGGCGCGACCTGCGAGAGCTTCAGGTTCAGCAGCGTGTACAGCGACGAGTCGCTCGCGACCTGCACGCCGATGTGCGCGAGGCCGCCGGCCAGCGAGTTGTCGAGCGCCGTCGCGAAGGTCTGGATCACGCCGATCAGGATCGACGCGAGGAAGGCCCCGGCCAGCGAGCCCATGCCGCCGACCACCACGACCACGAAGATCACCGAGCCCACCGTGGCCGCCATCTGCGGCTCGGTCACGAAGGTGATGCCGCCGACCACGCCGGCCAGGCCCGCGAGCGCCGAGCCGGCGCCGAACACCAGCATGAACACGCGCGGCACGTTGTGGCCGAGCGACTCGACCATCTCCGGATGCGTCAGCGCCGCCTGGATCACCAGGCCGATGCGGGTGCGCGTGAGCAAGAGCCACAGCGCCAGCAGCATCAGCAGCGCGACCAGCATCATGAAGCCGCGCGTGGCCGGGAACGGCGAGCAGATCGTGCCTGCGGCCGCGCACAGTTCGGGCGACGCGGCACCCCACACGAGCCGCAGCGTGTCGGCGGCGTCGTGCACCAGAGTGAAGGCCGGGCCTTGCAGCGCCGCCGGCGGCGGGAACTCGACCGCGGTGCGGCCCCACACCAGCTGCACCAGCTCGAGGATCACGTAGGAGATGCCGAAGGTCACCAGCAGCTCGGGCACGTGGCCGTACTTGTGGACCTTGCGCAAGCTGGTGCGCTCGAACAGCGCGCCGAGCATGCCCACGACGATCGGCGCGATGAACAGGCCGGGCCAGAAGCCGACGATCTTGGAGATCGTGTAGGCCACGTAGGCGCCGATCATGTAGAAGCTCGCGTGCGCGAAATTGAGCACGCCCATCATGCTGAAGATCAGCGTGAGGCCGGAGCTCAACATGAACAGCAAGAGCCCGTAGCTCAGGCCGTTGAGCATCGAGATGGTGAAGAACTCCATCGTCGCGCGATGTCCTCGTCAACGCGCCGCGGGCGCGGCGCACAAAACAAAGGGCCCGATGAGGCGTACCCGATCGGGCCCTTGGCTTACAGCTCAGCGAGAGGCGATTACGGACGCTTCATCTGGCAGCTCGTCGGCGTGCTCGACACATAGGCCGGGTACTCGACCACCGGCGCCAGCGTCATGCCGGTGTTCTCCGGGCTGTACGGGAACTTGCCGTCGGCCTTTTGCCAGACCGTGATGTACAGCGGCTGCTGCAGCTGGTGGTCGGTCTTGCGCATCTCGACTTCGCCGTTCATCTGGCCGTCGAACTTGAGGCCTTCGAGCGCGGCGGCGACCTTGACGGGGTCGGTCGACTTGGCCTTGGCCATCGAGCTGGCCAGCGCCGCGTAGATGCGGATCACCGAGCCGGTGTAGAAGTCGTCGTTGAACTTCTGCTTGAACTCGTTTTGCCACTTCGCCGCCTGGCCCGGCAGGTTGTAGTGGTTGTACGAGGCCTGGAACAGCTTGCCCGCGTAGCTCTGGCCGAGCGCGGTGGGCGTGCCGCTGACGCCGGCGTAGTAGGTGAAGAACTTGCCGTTGTAGCCGCCTTCGTTGGCCGCCTTCACCAGCAGCGCGAGGTCGGAGCCCCAGTTGCCGGTGATGATGGTGTCGGCGCCCGCGGCCTTGATCTTGGCGATGTAGGGCGCGAAGTCACGCACCTGAGCCAGCGGATGGAGATCCTCGCCGACGATCTGCACGTCGGGGCGCTTCTTCGCGAGGTTTTCCTTCGCGTAGCGCGCGACCTGCTGGCCGTGCGAGTAGTTCTGGTTGAGCAGGTAGACCTTCTTGATGTCGGCCTGGTCCTTCATGAAGGTGGTCAGCGCCTCCATCTTCATGGACGTGTCGGCGTCGAAGCGGAAGTGCCAGTAGTTGCACTTGCTGTTCGTGAAGTCGGGATCGACCGCCGAGTGGTTCAGGTAGACGATCTCCTTGCCCGGGTTGCGCTCGTTGTGCTTGGCCACCGCATCGATCAGCGCGCCGGCCACCGAGGAGCCGTTGCCCTGGGTGATGTAGCGCACGCCCTGGTCGATCGCGGCCTTGAGCGCGTTGAGGCTCTCGGTGGGGCTGAGCTTGTTGTCGATCGGGATGATCTCGAACTTCACGCCGGCCGGATTGAGCTTGGGGTCGTTGTTGAACTTCTCGGCGAAGAACTGGAAGCTCTTGACCTGGTTCTGGCCCACCGGCGCCATCAGACCCGACAGCGGGTCGATCCACGCGATCTTGACCGTCTCGCCCTTTTGCGCAAAGGCCATGCCGCTGGCGAGCGCCATCGAGGCGCCGACCGTCAGCCCGAACATCCGCTTGGTGAATCGCATCGCCGTCTCCTTGTGTTTCCGGGTCATCCGGAATCGTTGTGTGCCTGAGCGGGCGCAGGTTAATGCGCCTGCTGCGGTGCGGGATTCAGGGACTTCCCGACGCACTCTGTCACTCACAGGACACCTGATCAGGTGCTCGGCAGCTTGTAGTCCTTGAACTGCTCGCGCAGCTTGAGCTTTTGCATCTTGCCGGTGGCCGTGTGCGGGATCTCGGTGACGAAGGCGACGTCGTCCGGGATCTGCCACTTGGCGATGCGGCCCTCGAAGAACGCGAGCAGCTCCTCGCGCGTGAGCTGCGCCTCGGGCTTCTTGACCACCACCAGCAGCGGGCGCTCGTCCCATTTGGGATGGCGGCAGGCGATCGCGGCGGCCTCGTGCACCGCCGGATGCGCCATCGCGATGTTCTCGAGGTCGATCGAGCTGATCCACTCGCCGCCGGACTTGATGACGTCCTTGCTGCGGTCGGTGATCTGCATGTAGGCGTCGGGGTCGATCGCCGCGACGTCGCCGGTCGGGAACCACTCCTGGCCGCCGACCTCGCGCAGCGGCGAGCCGTCTTGCTTGAAGTACTGGCGGATCACCCAGGGGCCGCGCACCACCAGGTCGCCCGAGGTCTTGCCGTCCCAGGGCAGCGCCTGGCCGTCGTCGCCGACGATGGCCATGTCGATGCCGTAGATCACCTTGCCCTGCTTCTCGAGCAGGCGCTGGCGCTCCTCGCGCGGCAGGCTGTCGTGCTTGGACTTCAGCCGCGCCAGCGTGCCCAGCGGCGACAGCTCGGTCATGCCCCAGGCATGGATCACCTCGACGCCGAAGTCGTCCTCGAGCGTGCGGATCATCGCCGGCGGGCAGGCCGAGCCGCCGATCACGGTGCGCTTGAAGGTCGAGAACTTCAGGTTGTTCTGCTTCACGTAGGTGAGCAGGCCCAGCCACACGGTCGGCACGCCGGCGCTGAAGCTCACGCGCTCGTTCTCGAACAGCTCGTAGAGCGACTTGCCGTCCAGGTGCGGGCCGGGCATCACGAGCCGGCAGCCGGTCATCGCCGCGGCATACGGAATGCCCCAGGCATTGACGTGGAACATCGGCACCACCGGCAGCACCGTATCGCGCGCGGCCAGCGCCATCGCATCGGGCATCGCGGCGGCGTAGGCGTGCAGCACCGACGAGCGATGGCTGTAGACGGCGCCCTTGGGATTGCCGGTCGTGCCCGAGGTGTAGCAGATGCTCGAGGCGGTGTTCTCGTCGAACTGCGGCCAGGCGTATCGGCCGTCCTCGGCCTCGACCAGCTCCTCGTAGCACAGCAGGCCCGCGATCGCGCTTTGCGCCGGCATGTGGGCGCGGTCGGTCATCAGCACGAAGTGGCGCACCGACTTGAGCAACGGCGCGAGCTTCTCGACCAGCGGCAGGAAGTTGAGGTCGAAACAGAGAACCTTGTCTTCGGCGTCGCCGATGATCCAGGCGATCTGCTCGGGGAACAGGCGCGGGTTGACGGTGTGGCACACCAGCTGCGAGCCCGAGCTGGCGTAGTAGATCTCGAGGTGGCGATAGCCGTTCCAGGCCAACGTACCGACGCGCTCGCCGGCCGCAAGACCCAGCCGCGCGAAGGCCTGGGCCAGCTTGCGCGAGCGCAGCTCGGTCTCGGCCCAGGTGGTTCGGTGCAGGTCGCCCTCGACGCGCTTGGACACGATCTCGGTGTCGCCGTGATGGCGGGCCGCGTGCGTGATCAGCGACGAGATCATCAGCGGCATCTGCATCATCTGACCCATCAACTGCGCCATGCTTGTCTCCTTGTGTCTGGCTTCGATGTCGCGCCGCATCATAGGAAAGACGACTGTCGATGGCCTCCACGGGTCAACCCTAGCCGGGCAGCGGGAAGCACGCTGGTCCTAGACTGATGCCATGTCCGTTCTCGTCGACGCTGGTATAGAGGCCCCCGCATTGCGCTGGCCGAACCGCTTCTCCACCCTGGGTCCGCGCTACTTCACCGAGCTCGCGGCCCAAGCCCTTCCCGAACCGCGCTGGATCGCGCGCAGCGACGAGCTCGCCGCCGACCTGGGCTGGCCCGCCGACTGGGCCACGCGGCCCGATTGGCGCGCGCTCGAGGTCTTCAGCGGCGCGGCCACCTGGCCCGGCATGCGCCCGCTCGCCAGCGTCTACAGCGGCCACCAGTTCGGCGTGTGGGCCGGCCAGCTCGGCGACGGCCGCGCGCTGCTGCTGGGCGAGGTCGACGCGCCGATCGGGCCGCAGGAGATCCAGCTCAAGGGCAGCGGACTCACGCCCTACTCGCGCATGGGCGATGGCCGCGCGGTGCTGCGCTCGTCGATCCGCGAGTTCCTGTGCTCGGAGGCGATGCACCATCTCGGGATCCCGACCACGCGCGCGCTGGCGGTGATCGGCTCGCCGCTGGCCGTGCGGCGCGAGAAGGTCGAGACCGGTGCGGTCGTCACGCGGGTCGCGCCGAGCTTCCTGCGCTTCGGGCACTTCGAACATTTCGCGCACACGGCGCAGGACCTCGATGCGCTGCGCGGCCTGGTCGACTTCGCGATCGAGCACCACTTCCCCCAATGCCGCGAGGCCGAATCGCCGGTTGCCGCGCTGCTCAGTGAAGTGGCGCGCCGCACCGCGAAGCTGATCGCCGCCTGGCAGGCCGTGGGCTTTTGCCACGGCGTGATGAACACCGACAACATGAGCCTGCTCGGGCTCACGATCGATTACGGCCCGTTCGGCTTTCTCGACGGCTTCGATCCGCTGCACGTCTGCAACCACTCGGACCACCAGGGCCGCTATGCCTACGGCCGCCAGCCCGGCGTCGCGTGGTGGAACCTGCAGGCGCTGGCGACGGCGATGCTGCCGCTGATGGGCGACGACGCCGAGGCGGCCTCCGATCAGCTGCTCGACGCGATCGATCCCTACCGCGCCGAGCTGCCGGCGGCGATCGAATCGAACCTGCGCGCCAAGCTGGGCCTTTCGAGCGCGCAGGAAGGCGACGCCGCGCTGGCCGACGACCTGCTGCGCCTGGCCACCGCCGAACGCACCGACTACACGATCCTGTGGCGCCGGCTGGCCTCGTTCTCCACCGAGCCGGGCGCCGACAACGCCGTCGTGCGCGATCTCTTCGTCGACCGCGCGGCCTTCGACGCCTGGGCGCAGCGCTATGCGGCGCGGCTGGCCGCGGAATCCAGCCTCGACGCCGAGCGCGCCTTGCGAATGAACGCGGTCAACCCCAAGTTCGTGCTTCGCAACCATCTCTGCGAGTCGGCGATCCGCGCGGCCGATTCGGGAGACCTCTCTGAAATCGAGCGGCTGCTGAAAGTTCTTCGGCGCCCGTTCGACGAACAGGCGTCGGCGCCGCGCGAGTACGCCGACTTCCCGCCCGACTGGGCTCAAGGCATCGAGGTGTCCTGTTCATCATGAGCAAGCAAGACGACTCCACCCCCCGCAAGGTCGAAAAGAGCGACGCCGAATGGCGCGAGCAGCTCGACCGCATGCAATACGAGGTCACGCGGCACGCCGCGACCGAGCGCGCCTTCACCGGCAAGTTCTGGGACCACTGGGAGAACGGCGTCTACAAGTGCGTCGCCTGCGGCGCGCCGCTGTTCGAATCGGCGACCAAGTTCGACGCCGGCTGCGGCTGGCCGAGCTACGACAAGCCGGTGCGCGCCGAGATCATCGAGCGCGTGGTCGACAGCAGCCACGGCATGGTGCGCGTCGAGGTGCGCTGCATGGACTGCGGCTCGCACCTGGGCCACGTCTTCCCCGACGGCCCGACCGACACCGGCGAGCGCTTCTGCATCAACTCGGCGGCCCTAAACTTCGAACCCCGGCCGTGAACCGGCCGCTCGGCGCGGCCCGGCCGTACCGCCTGCCCCGATGAAGCTTCTTTTCGATTTCCTGCCCATCGTCCTGTTCTTCGCGGTCTTCAAGATCGCGGAGAACAACCCGGACGCCGCCGCCGCCTTCGCCACCAGCCATTTCGGCGCCCTGGTCTCGGGCGGCGTCGTCGCGGCCAAGATCGCGCCGGTGCTGCTGGCCACGCTGGTCGTGATCGTCGCGACCTTCGCGCAGATCGCCTGGCTGCTGGCGCGGCGCAAGAAGGTCGACACGATGCTGTGGGTCAGCCTCGGCCTCGTCACCGTGCTCGGCGGCGCGACCGTGTGGTTCCAGAACGAGACCTTCATCAAGTGGAAGCCCAGCGTGCTGTACTGGGCCATGGGCCTGGCCTTCTGGGTCAGCCAGGCGGTGTTCCGCAAGAACTTGCTGCAGGTGCTGATGGGCGAGCAGCTCAAGCTGCCGGCACCGGTGTGGCGCACGCTGACGCTGATGTGGATCGGCTTCTTCGCGCTGATGGGCCTGCTCAACCTGTGGGTCGCCTACAGCTTCTCGACCGATGCCTGGGTCAACTTCAAGCTGTTCGGCGGCATCGGCCTGATGCTGCTGTTCATGCTGGCCCAGGGCTTCTACCTGAGCCGCTTCCTCGCGCCCGACGAAGAGGCCGCGGCCGGCAGCCAGGAGGCGAAGCAGCCGTGAGCGACCCCGTCGTTCCGCTCTCGGAGCGCCCGACGATCGAGCAGATCGAGGCCGCGTTGCGCGCCGCCTTGCCGGTGCTGGTGATCGAGGTTCGCGACGACAGCGCGGCCCATGCCGGCCATGCCGGCGCGCGTGCCGGCGGCCATTACGGCGTGCGCATCGTCAGTCAGCGCTTCGACGGCCTGGCGCGGCTTGCGCGACATCGCCTTGTGTATGATGCCCTCGCCCCGTGGATGCATCGCGGCATCCACGCACTGGCGCTGCAGACGCTGACCCCGGCCGAAGCCGCTGCCTGAGCCGGGCAGGCCCTCGCGGCCGCGCCCTCCCCGCGTTGATTTCTCATCCGACGTTCAACGTCATCCCCCGCATGAATGCTCGTTTCGCTGCCGCTCGGCTGTCGTCGATCGCCCTTGCCGCTGCCCTGCTCGCGCCCGCACTTGCCAGCGCGCAGAACGTCGCCACCGTCAACGGCAAGGCCGTGCCCAAGGCGCGCGTCGAGACACTGATCAACCAGATCACCAAGCAAGGCAACCAGCCTCGCACGCCTGAGCTGGAGCGGCAGGTCAAGGACGAGGTCGTGCTGCGCGAGATCTTCGTGCAGGAAGCCGAGAAGCGCGGCCTCGCCGCCTCGGCCACCTACCGCGAACAGATGGAACTGCTGCGCCAGACCGTGCTGATCCGCGAACTGTTCGCCGACTACGAGAAGAAGAACCCGGTCACCGACGCCGACATCAAGGCCGAGTACGACAAGTTCAAGGCGCAAGCCGGCGACGCGAAGGAATACCACACGCGTCACATCCTGGTCGAGAAGGAAGAAGAGGCCAAGGCGCTGATCGTGCAGATCAAGGGCGGCGGCAGCTTCGAGGAACTCGCCAAGAAGAACAGCAAGGATCCGGGCTCGGCGCCGAACGGCGGCGACCTCGACTGGTCGCCCGCGAACGCCTACGTGCCCGAGTTCTCGCAGGCGATGGCCAAGCTCGGCAAGGGCCAGATGACCGACGAGCCGGTCAAGAGTTCGTTCGGCTGGCACATCATCAAGGTCGAGGACATCCGCGACGTGCAACTGCCCTCGCTCGAGGAAGTGACGCCGCAGATCAAGCAGCGCCTGACGCAGCAAAAGCTCGTGGCCTTCCGCGAAGACCTGCAGAAGAAGGCCAAGACCGACTACAAGTTCGGCGCGAACTGATCGGTTCTCGCTTGTCGCAGCAAGGGCGCCTTCGGGCGCCCTTGTTCATTTGCGCAGCCACATCGCGGCCGTGATCAGGCCGATCAATACCGGCTGGTGCAGCATGTAGAAGCTCAGGCTCCAGCGCCCGAGCAGCGCGAGCGGCCTCGCGGCCGCCATGAGTTGGCCCTGCAACCACGGCGCCCGCGCGCGCATCAGCCACTGGCCCGCGGCCAGGCCCCACCACATCACGCCCAGCCACGGCAGCAGCGGCACGTAGTCCTCGGTGTTCGGCTTGCGCGTCACGAGGCCGGTCCAGTTGAGCCAGGGCGTGTTGAAGGCCTCGATCTGCAGCAGATGCGGCGCCGCGATCGCCACCAGCCCCGCCAGCCACAGCCAACGCCCCCAGCCGCCGGTCAGCCGCGCGACGATCAGCATCACCGCGATGCCGTGCAGCACGCCGAAATAGATGAAGGTCTTCGGGAACATCAGCGCCGAGCCGGCCGTGACCAGCAGCGCACACGCGGCGATCTGCGCCCAGCGCCGCCAGAAGCGCGGCCATTTCAAGCCCTGAGCCTGCGCGACCGCCTGCGACAAGCCGGCGGTGAACAGGAACAGGCTCACGATCATCGTGCGCTGCACGGTCCAGAACGGATCGCTGCGGAAATGCCAGTCGACCAGCCGGAAATGCGCGAGGTCGAAGCAGAAGTGGAAGACCGCCATCCAGACGATGGCGATGCCGCGCAGCGCGTCGAGCCGGTCGAAGCGGCCGCGCGAATCGGAAGACGAGGTCATGGGAACTGGAGTCGCTCGCGCAGGAAATCGAAGAAGACCTTCACGCGGCGCAGGTGCCGCACGTCGGCGTGGGAGAGCATCCACAGCTCGGTGTCGAGCTCGGGCACGCGCCCGCTCAGGTTGACCACGCCGGGCCGGCCCTCGAGCAGGAACAGCGGCGCGACGCCGATGCCCAGCCCGCCTTCGATCGCCTGCGCGACCGACAGGATGCTGTTGCAGCGCACGGCCGGCGCGGCCGACGGGTGCTGCTGGCGGCGCCACTGGATCGACGGATGGCCGGCCAGCGTGTCGTCGGCCTCGGGCGCGATCCATGTGTGCGCGTCGAGATCGCGCACCTGCGGCACCGCGGCCAGGTAGCGCTCACTGGCCCACAGTGCAGAGCGGATCGTGCCCAGCCGCGCGCCGACCAGGTGCTCGGGCGGCTTGCGCGTCGCGCGGATCGCGACGTCGGCCTCGCGACGGCTGAGGCTGGCGATCTGGTTGGTCGTCACGAGCTCGAGCTCGAGCTGAGGCCAGGTGCGGCGGAACTCGGCCAGCGCCGGCAGCAGGAGGCCTTGCAGGAGGGTGTCGGTGGTCGACACGCGCAGCGTGCCGGTCAGCGCGCGATCGCCGCTTTGCAGCAGCTCGCGCGCCTGGTCGAGCTCGCCTTCGATCGCCTCGGCGCGGGCCGCCAGCGCCATCGCCAGGTCGTTGGCCGCCATGCCTTGGCGACCGCGCACGAACAGCGACAGGCCGAGCTGCTTCTCGAGCCGGCCGATCGAGCGAAACACCGTCGAGCTGTCGACGCCGAGCCGTCGCGCCGCCTCGGCCAGCGTGCCGCCGCGCACCAGGGCCAGCACCAGGCCGAGGTCTTGAGACGACAACTCCGCCGCCTTGGCCGAGGCCGGCGCTTGCGTTGCTGCATACGCTGATTTCATCGGCGCCGATTTAACTATGGACAAGTGCCGCCCATTATTGGGCCGTCACCACTCACCGTCCATGGGAGATCCAACGATGCGATCCGATTCACGACTCGACACCGCCCGCCTGCTGCTGCGCACCAGCCTGGCCGCAATGTGGCTCAGCCATGCCTGGCTCAAGTTCGGCGTCTTCACGATGGCCGGCTTTGCCGGCTTCCTCGCGCAGCAAGGGCTGCCGACCGCGCTGGCCTGGCCGATCTTGCTGGCCGAGGTCACGGGCGGCGTGCTGATCCTTGTCGGCTGGCATGGCGCACGCGCGTCGCTGGCGCTGCTGCCGGTCCTGTTCGGTGCCTTCGCGATCCATTGGCCCAATGGCTGGGTCTTCACTGCGCAAGGCGGCGGCTGGGAGTACCCGGTTTTCCTGGCCGCGATGTCAGGCGTTCACGCCCTGCTGGGCGACGGGCGCTTCGCGGTCTCGGCGCGTCCGCTAGCCCGCCTCGCCGACCACGCGAAATTCGCCTGAGTGCTCGGCCAGCCAGCGCTCGGCACGCGTCGCGTCCTGCTGCGACGGGTGGAAGTCGGCGCGACGGTAGGCACGCCAAGGCTGGAAGGTCCGACGCACCAGGCCGTCGCGGCCGAACAGGAAGCGCGCGCCGCTGGACCAGGTCGACCAGCGCCACAGCTGGCCGTCGTGGCGCAGGTTCGAGGCGGTCTGGCGCAGCGCGTCGTAGAGGAAGGTCACCGTGACGACGCGAAACCAGCGCCTGCGCCACAGGTCGTTGCCGCCCATCGCGCGATAGAGATCGAAGGCCACGCTGCGGTGCTCGGACTCCTCGGCCGCATGCCAGAACCACAGCGTCGCCAGGCGCGGCTCGGCGCCGGCCAGCTGCTGCGGATGGGCCAGCAGGTACTCGGCCAGGATCGCGGTGAAGTGCTCCGTCGCGGCGGTGATCGCCACCGCGTGGCGCTTGTCGGTGCCGGCCAGGCGCGGCAGTCGCTCGGCGATGCGGCGCTCCCAGCCGTTGCGATAGCCCTGGTCCGCGAGATGGCCGTTGAACAGCGCGTGGATGCGCCGATGCGTCGCCTCCTGGCCGACGAAGCCACGCACCATCGGCATGAAGCGCTCGCGCTCGGCCTCGGGCAGCGTCGCGACGCCTTCGCGCACCGAGTCGATGAAGAACTGCTCGCCCATCGGGAAGCTCATCGACAGCGCGTCGAGGAAGGCACTGCGAAACGCGTCGCCGCCGCACCAGTGGCGAGCGAACGGCGTTTCCAGGTCGACCAGCAGGCGGCGGACGACGAGATCGGTCATGGCGAATTCCCCCGAGCATTGGTACCGCTCGGTACCAGTTCGGCGAATCGTGGTGACGCAAGTTGGTACTGTCAAGTACCATTTGACGATGCCTGCCGCCATCGACGCCGCCGAACACCGCCGCCGCCTGCTCGACGCGATGGCCACCGCCGCGGCGGCCAAGGGCTACGCCGCCGTCACGATCGCCGACCTGGCGGCCGAGGCGCGCGTCTCGCGGCGCACCTTCTACGAGCACTTCGACGACAAGGCGGCCTGCCTGATCGCGCTCTACGAGGCGGCCAGCGCGCAGTCGCTCGGCGTGCTGCGCGCCGAGGTCGACACCTCGCGTGACTGGCATGCGCAGGTCGAACGCGCACTGCGGGCGTATTTCGAAACGCTGGCCAGCAACCCGCCGCTGCTGCGCACGCTGTTCATCGAGATCCTGGGCCTGGGCGCACCCGGCCTCGCGGCGCGCCGGCGCGCCAACCGCGGGCTGGCCGAGTTCATCGAGCAGGTGCTGCAGGCCCAGTCCGGCCAGCTGGCGCCGCCACTCGCGCTGGGCATCGTCGGGGCGATCAACGAGCTGGTGCTGCAGGCGATCGAGGACGATCGCATCGCCGAGCTGCCGGAGCTGGTCGAGCCGGCCGCTCAACTGGTGCGCACGGTGATCGACGGCAGCCGGCAACCCGGCTAGCCCCGCACAACGCAGGCCTTTGCGGTCGGGGGCAAGATCGACCGATGACCCAGCTGTCCGTTCTCGATCTCTCGCCCATCGTCGAAGGCGGCGACGCCGCCCAGGCGCTCGCCAACACGCTCGACCTCGCCCGCCACGTCGAATCGCTCGGCTACTCGCGCTACTGGCTGGCCGAGCACCACAACATGGACGGCGTCGCCAGCTCGGCGACCGCGGTGCTGATCGGCCATGTGGCCGGCGGCACCTCGCGCATCCGCGTCGGCTCGGCCGGCATCATGCTGCCCAACCATGCGCCGCTGGTGATCGCCGAGCAGTTCGGCACGCTGGCCACGCTCTATCCGGGACGCATCGACCTGGGCCTCGGCCGCGCGCCGGGGACCGACCAGGTGACGATGCGCGCGCTGCGCCGCACCCTGGTGGCCGACGACGATGCCTTCATCGGCGATGTGCAGGAGCTGCGCGGCTACCTCGGCCCGGCGCGGCCCGGCCAGGCGGTGCGCGCGATCCCCGGCATCGGCACCGAGGTGCCGGTGTGGATCCTCGGCTCCAGCCTCTATGGCGCGCAGGTCGCGGCGATGCTCGGGCTGCCGTTCGCGTTCGCCTCGCACTTCGCGCCACAGATGCTGCTGCAGGCGCTGGAGATCTATCGCGAGCGCTTCCGGCCATCGGCCACGCTGTCCGAGCCCTATGCCGCGGTCGGCGTCAATGTGATCGCGGCCGACTCGGACGACGAGGCGGCGCACCTGTTCACCTCGCTGCAGCAGCGCTTCCTGGGCATGCAGCGCGGCCAGCGCGGACCGCTCCCGCGGCCGGTCGAGTCGATGGAGGGGCGCTGGAACGAGTCGGAGCGTCTCAACGTCGAGCGCATGCTGGCGGTCGCGGCGATCGGCTCGCCGGTGACGGTATTGAACCGCCTGCGCGAACTGCTGGAGCTGACGCGTGCCGACGAGCTGATCGTCACCTGCGCCGTCCACGACCACGCGGCGCGCAAACGCTCCTACGCGCTGCTGGCCGAGGCGAAGGCGGCGCTCTAGCGCTTCATTTGGCGCCGTGCGGCGGTGGTTTCGTCGCGCAGGCCGTCGTATCGTCGCGCCACGGCTGACCGGCCGCGGCCCGGCGACGACCATGACGTCACTCTCAACCCATCGAGGTGACCGACATGACCCGCCCCGCCCTCTCCGACCAAGACCTGTACCGCCTGGCCCGACGCCGCGTGAAGATGAAGATCGGCCTGGGCATCCACGCCGCGGCCTATCTGCTGGTGAACTCGCTGCTGTGGATGGTCGACCAGCGCACCGGCGGCATCGGTTGGTCGCATGCGCCGCTGCTGGGCTGGGGCCTGGGCCTCGCGATCCACGCCACGGTCGTGACGCTGTCGCTGGCAGCACATCGCCCCGGCAATGGGCTGATCGAGAAGGAAATGGAGCGGCTGCGCCGCTCCGCGTGAGTTACGCCACCCAAGCTCGTGCGTTGCGGAACATCCGCATCCACGGGCTCAGCTCGCTGCGATCGCCCGAGGTCCAGCTCATCAGCACGTTGCGGAACACGCGCTCCGGGTGCGGCATCAGCGCGGTGAAGCGGCCGTCGGCCGTGGTCACCGCGGTCAGGCCCTCGGGGCTGCCGTTCGGGTTGGCCGGATAACTCTCGGTCGGCGCGCCGTGGCCGTCGACGAAGCGCATCGCGCGCAGCACCTTGGCCGCGTTGCCGCGCTGCGAGAAGTCGGCGAAGCCCTCGCCGTGCGCCACCGCGATCGGCAGGCGCGAACCTTCCATGCCCTTGAAGAAGATCGACGGGCTCTCGAGCACCTCGACCTGCGACAGGCGCGCCTCGAACTGCTCGCTGCGGTTGCGCGTGAACTTGGGCCAATCCTGCGCGCCCGGGATGATGGGGCTCAGCGCCGCCAGCATCTGGCAGCCGTTGCACACGCCCAGCGCGAAGGTGTCCTGGCGCGCGAAGAAGGCCGCAAACTGCTCGGCCAGCACCGGGTTGAACATCACCGAGCGCGCCCAGCCCTCGCCGGCGCCCAGCGTGTCGCCGTAGCTGAAGCCGCCGCAGGCGACGAAGCCCTTGAACTGGTCGAGACGGGCGCGTCCGGTCTGCAGGTCGGTCATGTGCACGTCGAAGGTGTCGAAGCCCGCCTTGGCCATCGCGTAGCTCATCTCGACGTGCGAGTTCACGCCCTGCTCGCGCAGGATCGCGAACTTGGGCCGCGCGCCGGTGGCGATGAAGGGCGCGGCGATGTCTTCGGCGGCGTCGAACGTCAGCAGCACGTGCAGGCCAGGATCGTTCGCGGCGCCCGCCGCGGCGTGCTCGCTGTCGGCGCAGGCCGGGTTGTCGCGCTGCGCGGCGATGCGCCAGCTGACCTCGTCCCAGGCCTTGTGCAACTGCTCGAGCGGCGCGCTGAACTGCGCCTTGGCATCGCGCCAGACCTCGACCACGGCGCGATCGTTGGTCTTGCCGACCACGTGCGTGTGCTTCGACAGGCCCGCCTCGCGCAGCGCCGCGATCACCGCGTCGCGCTCGCTGGTGCGCACCTGGATCACGGCGCCCAGCTCCTCGGCGAACAGTGCCTTGAGCGTCAGCTCGTTGCGGCGCTCGCTGACCTGGCTGGCCCAGTTCTTCGAGTCGCCGTATTCGGCTCGGCTGTCGTTGATGCCATCGCCTTCGGTGACCAACAGGTCGACGTTGAGGCTCACGCCCAGGTGGCCGGCAAAGCCCATCTCGCAGACCGCTGCCCACAGGCCGCCGTCCGAACGATCGTGATAGGCCAGCAGCTTGCCTTCGCCGCGCAGGCGGTTGATCGCGCCGACCAGGGCCTTCAGTTGCGCCGCGTCGTCGAGATCGGGCACTTCGTGGCCGAACTGCTCGAGCGTTTGCGCGAGGATCGAGCCGCCCATGCGGTTGCGGCCGTTGCCGAGGTCGATCAGCAGCAGCGTCGTGTCGCCCGGCTGCAGCTGCGGCGTCAGCGTGCCGCGCACGTCGGACAGGCTCGCGAAGGCCGAGACGATCAGGCTCACCGGCGCCGTCACCTGCTTGGCGGTACCGCCATCGCTCCACCGCGTGCGCATCGACAGGGAATCCTTGCCGACCGGCACGCTGATGCCCAGCGCCGGGCACAGCTCCATGCCGACGGCCTTGACGGTGTCGTACAGCGCCGCGTCCTCGCCGGGTTCGCCGCAGGCGGCCATCCAGTTGCAGCTGAGCTTGACGCGCTCGAGCTCGATCGGCGCGGCCAGCAGGTTGGTGATCGCCTCGGCGACCGCCATGCGGCCCGAGGCCGGCGCGTCGAGCGCGGCCAGCGGCGTGCGCTCGCCCATGCTCATCGCCTCGCCGCGAAAACCCGCGTAGTCCGCCAGCGTGACCGCGCAGTCGGCCACCGGCACCTGCCACGGGCCGACCATCTGGTCGCGATGGTTCATGCCACCGACCGTGCGATCGCCGATCGTCACGAGGAAGCGCTTTGAGGCCACCGTCGGATGGCGCAGCACGTCGAACGCGGCCTGTTCGAGCTTGACGCCGGTGAGGTCGAGCGGCTTCTCGGCGCGCTCGACGCGCGCGACGTCGCGCTGCATCTTGGGCGGCTTGCCGAGCAGCACGTCCATCGGCATGTCGATGACGCGTTCACCGTCGGGGCCGTCTTCGAGGATCAGCTCCTGGTCGTCGGTCGTGGTGCCGACGATCGAGTACGGGCAGCGCTCGCGGCGGCACATCTCGTCGAACAGCGGCAGCGCCTCGGGCGTCACGGCCAGGACGTAGCGCTCCTGGCTTTCGTTGCACCAGATCTCCTTGGGCGCCAGGCCGCTCTCTTCGAGCGGCACCTTGCGCATGTCGAAGCGCGCGCCCTTGCCGGCGCCGTCGACCAGCTCCGGGAAGGCATTGCTGATGCCGCCGGCACCGACGTCGTGGATCGCGACGACGGGGTTGGCTTCGCCGAGCGCCCAGCAATGGTTGATGACCTCCTGCGCGCGGCGCTGGATCTCGGGGTTGCCGCGCTGCACCGAGTCGAAGTCGAGCGCGGCGGTGTTGCTGCCGGCGGCCATCGAGCTCGCCGCGCCGCCGCCCATGCCGATGCGCATGCCGGGACCGCCGAGCTGGATCAAAAGCGTGCCGGCGCCGAACGGCAGCTTGTGAGTCTGGCCGGCGCTGATGGTGCCCAGGCCGCCCGCGATCATGATGGGCTTGTGATAGCCGCGGCGAACGCCGGCCACCGTTTGCTCGAAGACGCGGAAATAGCCGCCCAGGTTGGGCCGGCCGAACTCGTTGTTGAAGGCCGCGCCGCCGAGCGGGCCCTCGGTCATGATGCTCAGCGCGCTGGCGATGTGTTCGGGCTTGCCGTAGGGGTTGCGCTCCCACGGCTCGTTCGTGCCCGGCAGGTTCAGGTTGCTGACCGAAAAGCCCGTGAGGCCCGCCTTGGGCTTGGCGCCTCGGCCGGTCGCGCCCTCGTCGCGGATCTCGCCGCCGGCGCCGGTCGAGGCACCCGGATGCGGCGAGATCGCCGTCGGGTGGTTGTGCGTCTCGACCTTCATCAGCACATGCGCCGTTTCCTGGCGCGCGCCGTACTGCGGCGCATTGGTGTAGCCCTGCGGCAGCCAGCGCTCGACCGGGCCGCCTTCCATCACCGCCGCGTTGTCGTTGTAGGCGACGATGGTGTGCTGCGAGTTCAGCTTCTCGGTGTTGCGGATCATCCCGAACATCGAGAGGTCCTGCGGCTTGCCGTCGATCGTGAACTGCGCGTTGAAGATCTTGTGGCGGCAGTGCTCGCTGTTGGCCTGCGCGAACATCATCAGCTCGACGTCGCTCGGGTTGCGGCCCAGCTTGGTGAAGGCATCGACCAGGTAGTCGATCTCGTCGCCCGACAGCGCGAGGCCGAACTCGGTGTTCGCCGCCTCCAGCGCAGCGCGGCCGCGGCCGATCACGTCGACATGCGCCAGCGGCTCGGCCGGTTGCTCGTCGAACAGATGCCTGCCCGCCTCGCGCTCGAACGAGACGCTCTCGGTCATGCGGTCGTGCAGCAGCGCGGCGCAGGCCGCCAGTTCGTCGGCCGCAAGCGGCTTGGCGCCGCCCAGCAGGCCGGTCTTCAACGACAGGCGGAACTCGGTGACGCGCTCGACGCGATGCACCTGGGCCAGGCCGCAGTTGTGGACGATGTCGGTCGCCTTGCTGGCCCAGGGCGAGACGGTGCCCAGGCGCGGCGCGACGACGACCAGCGCGCCGTCCGATCCACCCGCGTAGGCATCGCCGTAGGTCAGCAGCGCCTGCAGCTTGTCGAGCTCGGCGCCGCCCAGCGGTGCGTCGCTCCAGACCCAATGCACGAAGCGCGCGGCGACACCGGTCACCTTGGGGCACGCGGCCTGCAGCTGCGGCAGCAAGGCCTGCGCACGGAACGCGGACAAGGCGTTGCCGCCCTCGAAGTGGATCAGGTGCTTGGTGGAGGTCATGGAACCCGTCGGGCGGCGAGATCGAACGAGGTGATGCAAGACGGCCGCGCTCCTCGTGGGGGCGAGGCCGTGGAAACCCGCAATTCTAGGTCCCGGTGGGATAATCCCCAGCCATGACGATCCCCATCAAGACCGGCGCCGAGATCGAGGGCATGCGCACCGCGGGCCGCCTCGGCTCCGAAGTGCTGGACATGCTGACGCCGCACATCAAGCCCGGCGTCACGACGCTGGAACTCGATCGCCTCGCGCACGACTACATCGTCAACGTCCAGCAGGCGGTGCCCGCCACGCTGGGCTACCAGCCGCCCGGCTATCCGGCCTACCCGGCCTCGCTGTGCGCCTCGGTGAACGACCAGGTCTGCCACGGCATCCCGAACGAGAAGCCGCTCAAGGACGGCGACATCGTCAACATCGACGTGACCGTCATCAAGGACGGCTGGCACGGCGACAACAGCCGCATGTTCGTGGTCGGCAAGGGCTCGATCGCCGCCACGCGCCTGTGCCAGATCACCTACGACGCCATGTGGAAGGGCATCGTCAAGGTCAAGCCCGGGGCGCGCCTGGGCGACATCGGCCACGCGATCCAGACCTTCGCCGAGAACCAGGGGTTCAGCGTCGTGCGCGAGTTCTGTGGCCACGGCGTGGGCCGGCGCTTCCACGAGGAGCCGCAGGTGCTGCACTACGGCCGCCCCGGCACGCTCGAGACGCTGAAGACCGGCATGATCTTCACGATCGAGCCGATGATCAACGCCGGCCGGCGCGAGATCAAGGAAGACCGCAAGGGCGGCCACTACGACGGCTGGACCATCGTCACCAAGGACCGTTCGCTGTCGGCGCAATGGGAGCACACGGTGCTGGTCACCGAGACCGGCTACGAGGTGCTGACCTTGTCGGCCGGCAGCCCGCCGCCGCCGGCCTTCGTGACCGCGCAAGCCGCGCAGACCGCCTGAGTCCGGCGCACTCATGGCCGCGGTAGTTTCGCCGGCCGATACCGGCCATCCCTCCTCTCCTGCCTCGCTGGCTGCGCTGCGCGCGCGGCTGCGCGACGGCAAGGAAGCCCTGATCCAGCGCTTTCGCGAGGCCCGCCCGACGGCGCCTGCGACCTCGCAACTGCTGCGCGGTCTCGCCCACCACGTCGACCAGATGCTGGCCGAGCTGTGGCAGGCCGCCGGCATGCCGCGCGGCGCGGCGCTGGTCGCGGTCGGCGGCTACGGCCGCGCCGAACTGTTCCCGTATTCCGACGTCGACGTGCTGGTGCTGCTGCCCGACGCCGACAGCGCCACGGCGGCCGAGCAGGAGGCGCAGTCCACCGCGATCAGCGGCTTCATCACCGCCTGCTGGGACATCGGCCTGGAGATCGGTTCGAGCGTTCGCACGCTGACCGAATGCGTCGCCGAGTCGGAGCGCGACGTCACGGTGCAGACCTCGATGCTGGAGTCGCGCTTCCTGTGCGGCAGCCGGCGGTTGTTCGACCAGTTCCGCCGCGCGCATGCGCAGGCGCTCGACCCTTCCGCGTTCTTTCGCGCCAAGCTGCTCGAGATGCGGCAGCGCCACGTAAAGTACGAGGACACGCCCTACTCGCTCGAGCCCAACTGCAAGGAAAGCCCCGGCGGCCTGCGCGACCTGCAAGTGCTGATCTGGGTTTCGCGCGCCGCGGGCCTGGGAAAGAACTGGCATGCGATGGCCGCCAACGGCCTGGTCACGCCGTTCGAGGTCAAGCAGCTGCAGCGCAACGAGGGCTTGCTGAAGCTCATTCGCGCGCGTCTGCACGTGGTGGCCGGGCGCCGCGAGGACCGCCTCGTGTTCGACCTGCAGACCGCCGTCGCCGAGACCTTCGGCTACGAGAACACGCGCGAGCGACGTGCCTCCGAGGCGCTGATGCGGCGCTACTACTGGGCCGCCAAGGCCGTGGCGCAGCTCAACCAGATCCTGATGCTCAACATCGAGGAGCGCATCAGCGGATCGCTGGGCGCGCCGATGCGCCCGATCAACGAGAAGTTCTTCGATCGCGCCGGCATGCTGGAGGTCGCGAGCGACGATCTCTACGAGCGCGATCGCCACGCCATCCTCGAGACCTTTCTCGTCTTCCAGCAGTCGGTGGGCATCAAGGGCCTTTCGGCCCGCACGCTGCGCGCGCTCTACAACGCGCGCGAGCTGATGGACGCCAAGTTCCGCCGCGATCCGGTCAACCGCGCGCTGTTCATGCAGATCCTGCAGCAGCCGCAGGGCCAGACGCATGCGTTCCGGCTGATGAACCAGACCTCGGTGCTGGGCCGCTATCTGTGGGTGTTCCGCCGCATCGTCGGCCAGATGCAGCACGACCTGTTCCACGTCTACACGGTGGACCAGCACATCCTGATGGTGCTGCGCAATGTGCGGCGCTACTTCATCCCCGAGCACGCGCACGAGTACCCGTTTTGCACGCAGCTCGCGGCGAGCTTCGACAAGCCCTGGGTGCTGTATGTCGCCGCCCTCTTCCACGACGTGGCCAAGGGCCGCGGCGGCGATCACTCCGATCTCGGCGCGGTCGAGGTGCGGCGCTTCTGCCGCGAGCACGGCATCGAGCGCGATGACGCGCAGCTGATCGAGTTCCTCGTCAAGGAACACCTGACGATGAGCCGCATCGCGCAGAAGGAAGACCTCGCCGACGCCACCGTGATCGACGGCTTCGCCGCGCGCGTGCGCAATCCGCGCTGGCTGACCGCGCTGTACCTGCTCACGGTGGCCGACATCCGCGGCACCAGCCCCAAGGTCTGGAACGCCTGGAAGGGCAAGCTGCTCGAGGACCTCTACCGCGCCGCGCTGCGCGCGCTCGGCGGCGCGCGGCCGAACGTCGATGCCGAGATCGAGGCACGACAGCAGGAGGCGCAGCACGCGCTCAACCTCTACTCGCTGCCTTCGGGCATCGAGAAGCCGCTGTGGGCGACGCTGGAGATCAGCTACTTCGCGCGCCACGATGCCGCCGATCTCGCGTGGCATGCGCGCTCGCTGTACCAGCACGTCACCTCGCAGACGCCGGTGGTGCGCGCGCGGCTGTCGAGCGTCGGCGAAGGACTGCAGGTGCTGGTCTATGCGCCCGACCGGCCCGACCTGTTCGCGCGCATCTGCGGCTACTTCGACCACGCGCAGTTCAACATCCTCGACGCCAAGGTCCACACGACGCGCATCGGCTATGCGCTCGACACCTTCCAGGTGATCTCGCCGCAGTTCGACGCACAAAGCGGCGTGAGCTACCGCGACCTGATCTCGCTGGTGGAGACCCAGCTCTCGCAGGCGCTGGTGACGACGCAGCCGCTGCCCGACCCGAGCCGCGGCCGGCTGTCGCGCCGCGTGCGCAGCTTCCCGGTAACGCCGCGCGTGTCGCTGCGGCCCGACGAGCGCGCGCAGCGTTGGCTGCTGAGCGTCTCGGCCAGCGACCGCTCGGGGCTGCTGTATGCGATCGCGCGCGTGCTGGCGCACCACCAGATCAATCTGCAGCTCGCCAAGGTCTCGACGCTCGGTGAGCGCGTGGAAGACACCTTCCTGGTCGACGGCGCGTCGCTGCAGCAAAGCAAGAAGCAGCTCGAAATCGAGAGCGAACTCCTCGACGCGATCGCCTGATTCGCGTCTCGCACCCATGAAAAAAGGGCCACCGCATGCGGTGGCCCTTTTGCTTGAGTCGGTTCTCGATCGAGATCAGTCGATCTTGAACTCGAACTCCTGCTGGGCGCGGACATCGCCGCCGCCCGCGACGCACTTGTACTGCATCATCGCGGCGCGCACGGCCGGGTGGTAGACGCGAGGACCCGAGAGGATCGTCACTTCCTTCACCACGCCGTTGCTGATCAGCACCTCGGCACGCACGATGCCGGACGTGCCTTCCTGCAACGCCTTGCGCGGGATCTCCGGCTTGACCTGCGTCGGGCACGCGACGCCGATGTCGGCCTTGCTCGGGCCCGGCGGCGGCGCCATCACCGGCGGCGGAGGAGCGATCTTGTACTCCTGCGGCGGCGGCGCGGGCGACACCTCGGTGATCGACGGTGCCGCGGTCGGCGGCGGCGTCACTTCAGGCGGCGGCACATAGGGCGGCGGCGGAGCCTCGACCTTGGGTGCATCCGGCTGCTTGATCTGCTTGGGCGGGGGCGGCGGCGGCGGCGGCGGAGGCGGCGGCGGCAGGATCTCCTGCACGATCTTCGCTTCCAGCGGCTTCTTCACGATCTGCAGCGCGCTGCGGGCCAGGCCCGACACCAGCGCATAGAAGATGAAGATGTGCAGCACGATGACCGCGCCGAGGCCGATCAGGCGTCGCGGATTCGACTTGGCCTTGCTGTCGTATGAGAGGTCCATCGAATCGCGCTCCTACTTCCCGTCGATGAACTGCTCGGAGCCGACGATGCCGAACTTGGTCAGGCCAATACGCTGCGTGGCCGCCATCACGGCCGCCACCACCTCGTACTTCGCCGCCTTGTTCGGCCGCAGATGCACCTCCGGCTGCACCGCCTGCTCGGCGGCTGCCTTCATCTTGGCTTCCAGCGTCGCGCGGTCCGGCACTTCCT